>JAESFZ010000019.1_pt1 | contig 837434 bp, 796 predicted proteins | sample 9269561 | NCBI WGS metagenome assembly JAESFZ01 (sample SAMN14515552, study PRJNA621657) | algae metagenome | isolation source: Tildeniella nuda ZEHNDER 1965/U140 and co-occurring heterotrophs from wet... | place: Switzerland: Stansstaad, Zurih | collected 1965-01-01
GTCCCGCGCCGTTCCGCGTTCGCTGGCGCAAACGCTCCATGCGCCACGTGACGTCGAACGGGTCGGCAAGCCGACCCGCCGGCCGGGCTTCCGCCTCTCATGCCCAAGCCTTCGGCTTTGGGCATAGGGCATCAGCCTTCACTTGGCGTTCAGCGCGGGGCTGGCTATAGGGTCGGCCATGTCGACCAAGCTCACCACTCGTCTCGCGCAGGCTGCCCTTGCCGCCGCGACCCTCGCGACCCTCTCCGCCTGTGCCGGGAGCACCGAGGGCAAGGACGTCGCCTACGTCGCGCGCGATGTCGAATCGCTCTATGCCGAGGCGCAGCGGCGGCTGGACAAGGGCAACACCTTGCAGGCCGCGGCGCTGTTCGATGAGGTGGAGCGCCAGCACCCCTATTCGCCCTGGGCCCGCCGCGCGCAGCTGATGAGCGCGTTCAGCTATTACATCGCGCGCGATTACAACAAGGCGATCCAGAACGCGCAGCGGTTCCTGTCGATCCACCCGGGCAACAAGGACGCGCCTTACGCCTACTATCTGATCGCGCTGAGCTATTACGAGCAGATCAGCGATGTGAACCGCGACCAGAAGATCACCGAGCAGGCGCAGACCGCGCTGCGCGAAGTCAACCGCCGCTTCCCCCAGACCGAATACGCCGCCGATGCGCGGTTGAAGCTCGATCTGGTGGCGGATCACTTGGCGGGCAAAGAGATGGAGATCGGCCGCCACTACCAGCGCATGGGCCTGTGGCTCGCGGCGGATATGCGGTTCCGCAACGTGGTCGAGAAGTTCGACACCACCAGCCACACGCCCGAGGCGCTCTACCGCCTCACCGAAAGCAGCCTCGCACTCGGCGTGCGGGAGGAAGCGGTGAAGTATGCCGCGGTGCTGGGGGCAAACTACCCCGGCAGCGAATGGTACGACCGCGCCTTCAAGCTGGTCGGCAAGCACGCCGAGGGTGTGACGGCGAGCTGATTGGCCGGATCACGGCGCGTCTGACGCGCCTTCGGTCATCGCCAACCGATACCCGAGCGCCGGCTCGTTGAGGATCAGCGCTGGCACAGCCGGATCATCCTCCAGCTTCAGGCGCAGCGCGCGGATCGCGACCCTCAGGTAATCGACATGATCTTCGTGCGCCGGGCCCCAGACTGCGCGCAGCAGCTGGCGGTGGGTCAGCACGCGGCCCGCGTGGCGCGCGAGTTCGGCCAGAACGGCGAATTCCTTGGGGGTGAGATGCACTGCCTCGCCGCCGCGCGTCACCGTGTGGCGGAACAGGTCGACAAGCAGCGGGCCGCAAGCGATCGGTTCCTGATCCTCACTTGGGGACAGGTCGACGAGATTGTCGACATAGCGCTGCAGCATCGCCGCCTCGGCCGCCACTGCGCCTGCCGCTGCCGTGTCGCCCGGATTGCGCCGCAGGCTCTTTGCGCCGGTCTGGATCGCGTGGAGGCGCGGCTTCACATCCTCGCCGATCGATGCGAGCAGCACCGCGCGCATCCGGTCGCGCTCCCTCACTGCGATCCCGGCTGCCGCGTCCGCCTCCAGCCGCGCGCGCTCCAGCGCTAGCGCTGCCTGATCGAGCAGGTTCTCCAGCATTTCGCGTTTCGCCTCAGTGACCGGCGAGCGCCCATCGGGCCGCGCCATGCCTACCGCGGCGTGGACCTTGCCCTGACCGATGATCGGATGGAACTGCCAGTCGGTCGGGCTCACGTGGAGCATCCCGCGCCCGGTCACCCGTCCCTGTTCAAGCGCGGTGGCCAGCGCAGCGTGGTCATTGGGCGCTAGCGCCGGAACGGGGGGCAGGACCGCGAGCACCACCGGCGGATCGTCGTTCGCGGCAAAGACCACGTGGCAATCGAACAGCCGGGCCAGATCCTCCACCACCACCTTGGCCACGCTTTCGCGATCTGTGCAGGGGATGAGGCGGCGCGCTAGCCCGGCGATGGTGGCGTTGCGCGCAGCGCTCGCCGCAGCAAGCTGGGTCTGGGTGCGCATCGCGCTCGCCAGCTGGCTGGTCACCATCGCCACCAGAAACAGCGCGGCGACGGTCAGGATGTCGGCCGGGCTCGAAATCCGCAGTGTTCGATAGGGCTCTGTGAAGAAGAAATTGAACGCCAGCGTTGCCAACAGCGATACGCCGAGCGAGGGCCACAGCCCGGCATAGCGCGCGGTCACCAGCACCGGCGGCAGATAGAGCAGCACGATCGCCGCCGATCCCCATCCGGGCGCGATCAGCACGCCGGCCAGCGTCGCGACCAGCGTCAGCAGCAGGCCGAGCGCAAGTCCGATGGCGCGCGAACCAGTGGGGGATGCAAGCGCGGCGGGGGAGGGAAGAGGCAGGTCCGTCATGCCCCGCAAGATGCGCCGCAATGGCCCGCCAGCCAAGCCTTGGTGCGCGGCGCAAGCTGCAATCCACATGGAAACTTTATGCCCATCGGGCGCACATGAAGAGGCATGGACACGACAACTTCCGGCGCGCTCCCTGCCGCCTCCGCCCCCGACTCGACTCCCCAAGCGGCAACTGGCGCCTCCCATCATGGCCCCCGCGATCCGCTGCCTGTGCTGATGCTCGGCGCCATTGGCGTCGTCTATGGCGATATCGGCACCTCGCCGCTCTATGCGCTCAAGGAAAGCTTCGTCGGGCCGCATCCGCTGACCGTCGACCGGCTGCATGTCTTCGGTGTGCTCAGCCTCATCTTCTGGTCGCTGATGCTAATCGTGACGCTCAAATACGTGCTTGTAGCCATGCGTGCTGACAACAAGGGCGAAGGCGGCTCCTTCGCGCTGCTCGCGCTGATTTCCCGCCATATCGAAGGCCGCCGCCTGAGCGCCGTGCTGGTGGTCCTCGGCGTGCTCGCCGCATCGCTGTTCTATGGCGATGCGATGCTGACTCCCGCGATCTCGGTATTGTCCGCAGTTGAGGGGCTGACCATCGTCAATCCCGCGCTGGAAGCGCTGGTGCTGCCGATTGCGGTCGTCATCCTGATCGGCTTGTTCCTGATCCAGAGCCGCGGCACGGCCAAGGTCGGCGCATTGTTCGGCCCCATCGTGCTGGTCTATTTCGCGACATTGGCGACGCTCGGCATCGTCAACATCGCGGCCAATCCCGAGATCCTCGGCATCCTCAACCCCCTCCATGCGGTGGCCTTCTGGGCCTATGATCCGCACCTTGCCTTCCTTGCCATGGGATCGGTGTTCCTTGCGGTGACGGGGGCCGAGACGCTCTATGCCGACATGGGGCATTTCGGGCGGCGCGCGGTGGCGTTCAGCTGGCTGGGTGTGGCCTACCCCTGCCTGATGCTCAACTACATGGGGCAGGGCGCGCTGCTGCTCGCGCACCCGGAGACGGCGGAGAACCCCTTCTACCTGATGGCCCCCGAATGGGCGCGCCTGCCGCTGGTGTTCATCGCCACGGCGGCCACGATCATTGCCAGTCAGGCGGTGATCTCGGGCGCATTCTCGGTCACGCATCAGGCGGTGCAACTGGGCTTCCTGCCGCGTTTCCGCACGCTCCAGACCAGCGCAAAGGCGGCTGGGCAGATCTATATCCCGGCGATCAACTGGGGCCTTTTGGTGATGGTGCTGGTGCTGGTGCTGGGCTTTCAGGAATCGACCCGGCTTGCTTCGGCCTATGGTATTTCGGTGATCGGGACGATGGCGATCACCACGCTGATGCTCGCCTTCCTCGTCTTCAAGGTGTGGCGCTGGAACAAGCTGCTGGCCGGGGTGACCATTGCGCTGTTTGCTGCGGTCGACGGGATCTATTTTGCCTCGAACATCGCCAAGATCCCCGATGGCGGCTGGTTCCCGCTGGCGGTGGCGGGCATTCTGTTCACGCTGCTGACCACCTGGTCGACCGGGCGGCGGATCATGCGTGAGCGCATGGCCGAGGGTGATCTTGGCCTGTCGCAGTTCATCGCCTCGGTTGCGGGATCGGTGCACCGGGTGCGCAACACCGCGGTCTATCTCTCGGCCTCTGAGGACGGGGTGCCTTCCGCGTTGCTCCACAATCTCAAGCACAACCAAGTGCTCCACGCCCGGGTGATGATCGTCACCGTCAAGGTCGAGGAGGTGCCGCAGATCGATCCTGCCCACCGCGCCGAGGTCGAGGACGCGGGCGAGGGGTTCTACCGGGTGATCATCCGCTATGGCTTCATGGAGGATATCGACATCCCCCGCGACCTTTCCGTGCTGGAGACGGCTTGCGGTCCCTTCGATCTGATGACGACGAGCTATTTTCTCGGTCGCCAGAAGCTGATCCCTTCGGCCGATCACCCCGGCATGGCGCGCTGGCGCGAGGCATTGTTCGCGTGGATGTCCAAAAGCTCGGAAAGCGCGATGGAAAGTTTCAAACTGCCCACCAACCGGGTGGTCGAACTGGGGAGCCAGTTGCAAATCTGAGGCAGGGCGGTGCGGCTTGGGGATTGGCGCGCCTTCCGCAGGTGACGCGGGCAAGGGTGTGCGCTATCTGTTCTCCCACCCATGCTGACCCGCCTGTCCATCCGCAATATCGTCCTTATCGAAGCGCTCGATCTCACCTTCGCGCGCGGGCTGGGCGTGCTGACGGGGGAGACAGGGGCGGGCAAGTCGATCCTGCTGGATGCGCTGGGGCTGGTGCTGGGCGACCGGGCGGAGACCTCGCTGGTGCGCGCCGGGGAGGACAAGGCGTCCGTTACCGCCAGCTTTGAATTCGCTGCGCTGCCTGCGGGCATCGCGGCTGCGCTCGATGACGCCGAGATCGCGATTGAGCCGGGTGAGCCGCTGCTGATCCGGCGGCAAGTTCGCGTTGATGGCGGCTCCAAGGCCTTCATCAATGATCAGCCTGCCAGCGTCGCCTTGCTGCGGGAATTGGCGCCTGCGCTGGTGGAATTGCACGGTCAGCATGACGACCGGGGCCTCGTGAACCCGCGCGGGCACCGGCTGCTGCTGGATCGCTATGCCGGGACCGACACCGCCGGACTGGAGCGTGCTTATGCCGATTGGGCGCGCACTGAGGCGCAGTTGGCCGAAGCGCGCGGCGCGGTCGAACAGGCCAAGGCCGATCAGGATCTTTTGATTGCGCATCTGGCTGAACTCGCCGCGCTGGAGCCGGTCGCGGGGGAGGAAGCGCGGCTCGCTGGCGCGCGGGCGGATATGCAGAAGGGCGAAAAGCTCTCGGACGATCTCGAAACGCTACGACACCTCTGGGAGGGATCGGATTCGCCGCTGGCGTCCTTGCGGGTCGCGGCGCGCAAGCTCGACCGGATTGCCGAACAGCACGCCCTGCTGGCCGAAGCGCTCGCCGCGCTCGACCGCGCGGTGATCGAAGCGACCGAGGCCGAGGACAAGCTGCGCGCTGCGGCTGAGGCGCTGGTGCATGATCCGCACGAATTGGAGCGCGCCGAGACCCGCCTGTTCGAACTGCGGGCGGCGGCGCGAAAGCATCGCTGCGAGGTGGATGACTTGCCTGAATTGATGCGGACGATGCGCAGCCGCCTTGATGCGATCGAGGGCGGGGAAGCGCAGCTCGACGCGCTGGAAGCCGCCGCCAAGGAAGCCCGCACGGCCTATGTTGCGGCCGCCGAGGCTGCGCACGCTGCGCGCGTGGCAGGCGCGGAGCGGCTGGATGCGGCGGTGGCGGCTGAGCTTGCCCCGCTGAAGCTCGATGCCGCCCGGTTCCGCACCGCGATCACGCCGTTGCCAGAAGAGCGCTGGAATGCCCACGGCATGGATGCGGTGGAGTTTCTGATCTCGACCAACCCCGGCGCGGATTTTGCGCCTTTGGGCAAGATCGCGAGCGGCGGGGAATTGTCGCGCTTCATCCTCGCGCTGAAGGTCGCGCTGGCTGAGCAGGGCGGGGCGGCGACGATCATCTTCGACGAAATCGACCGCGGTGTTGGTGGCGCAGTGGCGAGCGCCATCGGTGAGCGCTTGGCGCGGCTGGCGTCGCAAGAGGGGCAATTGCTGGCGGTGACGCACTCGCCGCAGGTCGCGGCGCGCGGGGGGCAGCATTACCTGATCGCCAAGGCTTCGAGCGGGATCGTGACCAAGACCAGCGTGGTACTGCTCGACCAGGCCGGACGGCAGGAGGAAATCGCGCGGATGCTGTCGGGCGCGGAAGTCACGCCTGAGGCGCGCGCGCAGGCGGACCGGTTGCTGGAGGGGGTGTGATGCGCCTGCTCCCCATTCTCCTGCTCACCGCTGCCTGCGCCCAGACCACGCCCGCGCCTGAGGAGGCTCCGACGCCCGTGCAACCCAACAACGCGACCTATGGCACCGACGCCAACCTTGCGCCTTCCGCGCCCGACGCGATTTGGCGTTATGCCGATCATCCGCGCGGGTTTGCCGAATTGCGCCTCCCGCAGGGGGAAGGCCCGTTTCCGCTGGCGGTGATCTATCATGGCGGATGCTGGAAGACCGGGATCGCCTCGCAGGCCTATATGGGCCCGCTCGCGACCCGCTGGCAGCAGCTTGGCATCGCGACGCTCAATGTCGATTACCGCGAGGTCGGGGACGGGGGCGGCTGGCCGGGGTCGTTCGCGGATTGGGCGGCTTCGGCCGAGCTGATCGACCAGATAGCAGCGCGCTATCCCATCGACCGTGCGCGCGTCACGCTGGTCGGCCACTCCGCGGGCGCTCTGCCTGCGCAGTGGCTGGTGAGCACCCAAGGCGCGGATGGCCCGCTCGGCACGCGCGCACCGCTCAAGGCCCGTGCCGCGATTGTGCTCGACGGGCCGGGCGATGTCGGGGCCGAGCGTTCGGCGTTTGACATGCTGTGCCAATTCTCCGCCGTCGACCCCTTCATCGGTGCCGCGCCCGAAGCCGCGCGCGCGCGTTATGCCGCGATCTCCCCTGCCACCCACGCGCCGCAGCTGGCTGAACTGCTGTTCGTGCAGGCCAAGCTCCCCGCGCCGTCTGCCGTGACGCAGGCCGCGCTCGGGTCGGGCGGAGCCAAGATTACGGTGCGCGAGAATGTCGGCATGAGCCACTTTGCCATCATCACCCCCGGCCACCCGGTCTACACCGCCAATGAAGCGGCCATGCTGGGTGTGCTCAAGGGCGGTGAATGACCCGTTGCCCGCCGCCACTGCGGCGCGCTATGCTGCGGCAGTTCAAGGGGGAGGGACGATCATGAAGCCTGTTATCTCGCTGCTGGCGCTGGCCGCAACTTTATCCGCCTGCGCGCCGACCGAGCCGGTGGCCGTGGCCCCGCCTGCGTCCGACGCGCGCTTCGCGGTGACCGACACCAAGGATTACGGACCTGAAGAGGTCAACACGATCCCCTCTGACGCACCGACCCTCAAAGTCGCTTACGGCAGCGCTTCGGCGCGGCAATATGGCGAATTGCGGATGCCCGAGGGCAAGGGACCCTTCCCGGTTGCGGTGATCTGGCACGGCGGGTGCTGGTCGGGCTACGCGGGGCCGTTCGGGGTTTCCGGCCTTGCGACCTTCCTCGCCCGCAACGGCGTTGCCACCTGGACACCCGGCTACCGCGAATTGGGTTCGGACGGGGGCTGGCCCAACACCTTCGCCGACTGGGCGCAGGGCCTTGCCTATGTGAAGACGCTCGCCAAGACCTATCCCATCGACCTATCGCGCCTCACCCTGATGGGCCACTCGGCGGGAACGACGCCAGCGGTCTGGCTGGGGACGGGCAATTACGGCGACGCGGTGATCGAGGGCGATCTGCCCAAACCGCGCGCTGCTGTGGTGATCGACGGGCCGCTGCGCACCGCGCCCTTCGTCGGGGTCGACGCGGCGATCTGCGGCCAGCCTGTCATCGTGCCGCTGATGGGCGGCACCCCGGCCGACGTGCCATCACGCTACGCCATGCTCGACCCGCTGGTGAACAAGCCACTGATCAAGCGGCTGCTGGTGGTCGACGGCGCGCTGCCCGATCCCGAGCCTGAGGTGATCGCGGGCCTGCGCGCGCAGGGCATCGCGGTCGAGGTGATCCGGGTGTCGCAGGAGCAGCACTTCAACATGCTGGTGCCCGGCACCAAGGATTTTGCCGCCATTGGCCCGTCGTTGCTGGACATTGCCAAGGCCCGGTGAAAAAGCTGCGGGCATGAGCACCGAAGGATTGAGCGAGGCGGATGCCGCCAATGAATTGATGCGCCTCGCCCGCGCCATCGCGAAGCACGACCGCCTGTACCACGCCGAGGACTCGCCGGAGATTTCCGACGCTGAATATGACGCGCTTGTCCGCCGCAATGCCGACCTTGAAGCGGCATTCCCGCACCTGATCCGTGAGGACTCGCCGTCGCGAAAGGTCGGCCATGCCGTCGCCGCCTCGCCGCTCGGCAAGGTCGCGCACGAGGTTCGGATGATGAGCCTCGACAACGCCTTCAGCCCGGACGAGGTGGCCGAGTGGCTGACCCGGATGCGCCGGTTCCTCAACCTGCCCGAAGGCGAGCCGCTGGCGGTGACCACTGAGGACAAGATCGACGGGCTCTCCTGCTCCCTGCGCTACGAGAACGGGGTGCTGGTGCGTGCCGCGACACGCGGTGACGGACAGGTCGGCGAGGATGTGACGGCGAATGTCGCGCACATCCCTGACATCCCGCAAAGCCTGCCTCAAGGGGTGCCCGCAGTGTTTGAAGTGCGCGGGGAGGTCTATATGGAAAAACAGGCCTTTACCGCACTCAATGCTGCGCAGCATGAGGCGGGCGGAAAGCTGTTTGCCAACCCGCGCAATGCGGCGGCGGGGAGCCTGCGCCAGAAGGATGCGAGCGTCACCGCCAAGCGGCCCTTGCGGTTCTGGGCGCATGGCTGGGGCGCGGCTTCGGCAGTGCCGGGAGCGACCCAAACAGAGGTGGTTGAAACGCTGCGAGCATGGGGCTTCCCCGTCTCGCCGCTGTTTGCTCGCGTCGTCGGCGGGGCGGATGAGCTGGTGGCGCGCTTCAATGCCATCGGCGCGGCCCGGCCCGATCTGCCCTATGACATTGACGGCGTGGTCTACAAACTCGACCGGCTCGATTGGCAGGAGCGATTGGGCTTTGTCGCCAAGGCCCCGCGCTGGGCGCTGGCACACAAGTTCCCCGCCGAGCGCGCTGAAACCGTGGTGCAGGGGATCGACATTCAGGTCGGTCGGACGGGTAAGCTGACGCCGGTGGGGCGCCTTGCACCGGTGCTGGTCGGCGGGGTGACGGTCACCAATGTGACGCTCCACAACCGCGACGAGATCGCGCGGCTCGGCCTCAGGATCGGCGACCGCGTGGTGATCCAGCGCGCGGGCGATGTGATCCCGCAGGTGGTCGAGAACCTGACCCGCGAAGACCCGCGCGAGGCTTTCCCGTTCCCCGATCACTGCCCCGAATGCGGCAGCGAGGCGGTGGCCGAAGAAGGCGAGGTCGATGTCCGATGCACGGGCGGGCTGATCTGCCCGGCGCAGCGCACCCAGCGGCTTGAGCACTTCGTCAGCCGCAAGGCGCTCGATATCGAAGGGCTGGGCGAGAAAACCATCGCGCAGTTCTTTGCGCTCGGCTGGCTGGAAAGCCCGGCGGATATCTTCCGGTTGCGTCAGCGGCGTGGCGCGATTCTGGAGCTTGAGGGCTGGCAGGAGAAGTCCGTCGACAACCTCCTCGCCGCGATTGAGTCCAAGCGCGCGCCCGATGCGGCGCGGCTGCTGTTCGCGCTTGGTATCCGGCACGTAGGCGAGGTGACCGCGCGGGATTTGATGAAGCATCTTCACGAGCTTCCGGCGCTAAGGGCAATGGCCATGCTCGCTAACGCACCCCGCCTGCCGTTCGCCTCGAGCGAAGTCGAGAGGCAGATGCGGGAAAGTGTCTCGACTGCGCTCGACACGAGCGGGGATGTGGCAGCACAGGCGCTGGCCGAACTCACCGCCATCGACGGCATCGGCCCCTCGGTCGTCGAAGCGCTGGGCGATTTCTTCCACGAACCGCACAATGTCGCGGTGTGGGAAGACCTCCTCGCTGAAGTCACACCGCCGCGTTTCGAAGTGAAGACCATCGCCAGCCGGGTCGCGGGCAAGACTGTGGTGTTCACCGGCAAGCTCGAAACCATGAGCCGCGACGAGGCGAAGGCGCAGGCCGAACGCTTGGGCGCCAAGGCAGCGGGCAGTGTCAGCCCCAAGACCGATATGCTGGTTGCCGGGCCAGGCGCGGGATCGAAGCTGAAGAAGGCCGCCGAACTGGGGATCGAAGTGGTAGACGAGGCGGGCTGGGCGGCCATCGTCGCCGAGGCCGGATAGGCCGCGAGGGGGTGATGCGCAGGTTCGTAAAGTGGCTCGCGGTGCTGGCGCTGATCGTCGTGATCGGCCTCGCTGCCACGTGGGCGACCTCGCCCGATCCCAAGGGCAATCCGGCCAGTTTCGAGGAGGCCGCGCTCGACTCGCAGCTGGCGCCGATCGCCGAGGCGCTAACGCTCGCGTTCTATCGCGGGGATAACGGAAAGCCGGCCACGCTACTGGTCACCGGCTTCGACGGGACCTCTGTCACGGGCATCCCGCTCGCGGCGCTGGGGGCGGCGCAGACCGGCGATCCGCTGCGCGATCTCGCCACGCTCCCGCGCTTGCCGGACGCTGCCGCCGCGCTGCCTGCCGGCCCGCGCGTGCGCCTGCCTTATGACGCGCTGCTGCCTTCGGCTCCGGCCGGGACCACCCACATCGGCACGGGCACCAATTTTCCTGAACACGCCGAAGAGGCGAACAGCGGCGCGGTGTTCCAGTTTCCCAAATTCGGCACCGCCACGCCCGCGCGTACGACAATCGCCGCGCAGCCCGGCATCCTGCTCGATTACGAGGTCGAACTATGCATGCGCTTCGACCGCGACATTGCCAGCCTCGCTGATTTCGACGCGGCGGTGAAGGGCGTGTTCCTGTGCGGCGATTTCACCAATCGCAACGCGCTGGTGGAGCTGGCCGATCCCGACAATCTCGATTCCGGCTTCGGCTTTCCCGACGCCAAGAGTGGCCCCGGGCACTTCCCCTCCGGCCCGTTTCTCGTCGTGCCGCGCGACTGGCAGCGGTTTGTCGCCGACACGCGCATGACCACCGCGGTCAAAGGCGAGCCGCGGCAGGATGCGCGCGGGAGCGAGATGGTGATGGACTTCCGCGCCCTCGTCGCCAAGGCGCTGGGTGACATGGAAAGCCCGCGCTTTCTTTATCGCGGGGGCTTCCACCGGCTGACACCGCAGGGCCGGATCACGGAGGACATGACGCTGATGTCGGGCACATCGGAAGGCGTGATCTTCACCCCGCCGTCGAGGGCAGACATGATCGAGGGGGGCCTCGCCTATCTGCTGGGCGGCGGGCCGTTTTCGGGTGCCGGACTGGTCGATACGGTGAAGCGCGAATTCCTCGCCAACGAACTGGCGAGCGGACATTTCCTCAAGCCCGGCGACCGCGTGCGCCATGGCTCGAACTACCTCGGCGAGATTGTGGTGGAGGTGACCGCGCCGTGAGCGACCTCCTCGCCGAGCTCCACCCCCAGGCCTTGCGCATCGCCGAATTGCTCCGCGCACGCGGCGAGAAAGTTGCGGTGGCGGATGGTGCGACGGGAGGCCTGATTGCGGCGAGTTTGCTGACGGTCCCCGGCGCGCTCGACTTTTTCGTGGGCGGCGGGGTGGTCTATTCCTTCCGCGCCCGCGACGTGCTGTTTGCGCTCCCGCGTGACGCCTACAAGGGGATGCGCGGGGCGAGCGCGGATTACGCTATGCTGCAAGCGCGCGCGATCCGAGACAATTTCGGGGCCGAGTGGGGGCTGGCTGAAAGCGGCTCGGTCGGCGGATCGTCGCATCCTTCGGGTGCACCCGCCGGGCAAAGCGTCGCCGCGATTGCTGCGCCCGCTGGCGGGACGATCACCCGCGTGATCGAAACCGGCAGTGATGATCGCATCGCGAACATGGCCGCCTTCACCCGCAATGCGCTGGGTGCCTTCGAGGATGCGTTGCACGCGGCAGGCCCACTCTAAGCTTTGCTGATTGGGTGCATTCGCCGCGAAGTTACTGTGTGGTAAGGCGCTTCATGCTAACGCAGAATGGTAATCCATGTGGGGCAGTATGGCAGGCTATCTTCAGACATTGATGCGCGATCTGGAATCGCCGGTGGAAGTGCGGCGGTTCGGCTCTGGCTGGTTCGCCGGGTTCTTCGGCTTACTGTTCGCGATCAGCGGGCTGATCATGGTGATCGCACTCAAATTCCCGGCCTGGTTCACCACGCCCGAATTGCAGATCGTGCGCGACTGGGGCGGATTTCGCACCGCGATCCATGTGATCTTGCTGGCGAGCTATGCGCTCGCGCTGTTGAGCCTGCTGCTGCGTCCGAGGAAGGTGCTGGGGATGACAGCGCTGGCCATCGGCCTTGGTGCGGCCTTGCTGGGCGGCGCGTCCGTCGAAGCGGATAATGCCGGCGGCTGGGGGATGTTCTTCGGGCTCGATTTCTTCATCGTCAATCTGCTGGCGACCGGCTTCATGTACGCCCCGCTCGAACGCTTTGTGCCGCACCGGCGCGAACAGCGCCTGTTCCGCAATGAATGGCGCGAGGATTTGTTCTACTTCCTCGTCAGCTCGATGTTCGTGCAGATTCTGGCGTTCCTGTCGCTGGCGCCGTCGCAGATTATCAACGCCAATACGAGCAACTGGCAGGCGTTCCGGGCGATGGTCGCGGACCTGCCGTGGCTGGTGCAGTTTGCCATCGTGCTGGTCGCTTCGGATATGCTGCAATACTGGTACCACCGCCTGTTCCACAAGGTGCCGTTCCTGTGGGGCTTCCACGCCGTGCACCACAGCGCCAAGTCGATGGACTGGCTGGCGGGATCGCGGATGCATGTGGTCGAGGTGGTCTTGCTGCGCGCGGTGACATCGCTGCCGCTGTTCACATTGGGCTTCGGCGCGTCGGTGATGCAGGCTTATATCGGCTTCATCTATGTCTGGTCGTCGTTGCTGCACGCCAATGTCGGCGGGAACTTCAACCGGCTGGGCCACTGGATCGCCACGCCGCGCTTCCATCACTGGCACCACGGGCTGGAACGCGAGGCCTTCGATGTGAACTTCGCGATCCACTTCCCGTGGATCGACAAGCTGTTCGGCACCTTCCATTTGCCGGAGGACCGCTGGCCCAAGGATTACGGCATCCCCGAGGACGTGCCGCGCGGCTATGGCCCGCAGTTCCTGTACCCCTGGACCCGGACCGGCAAGAAGACCGAGGAGCCCGGCACCGAACCCGCGGAATAATTTTTCGCGGCACCTGTCGAATCCGCCTTGCCGTCCGCGTCTCCCTGTCAGAGCCTCGCCATTCCGGCGGGCCTAAGGACGGAGACGGACCCATGCAATTCATGCTGATGATCAACGAGGACGAAAGCCCCTATGCAGGCGAGGGCGGCGCGGCGCTGCTGGAAGCGACGCTGGCGGGGCATATGAAGCTGGCCGAAGATCTGGTCGCTGCCGGGGTGCCGTTCTCGGGCGAGCGGCTCAAGCCGGCCGCGATGGCGACCACGATCCGCTGGGATAATGGCACCGCCACCCTGCATGACGGCCCCTTTGCCGAGACGCATGAGGAACTCGGCGGCTTCTACATCATCGATGTCGCCAGCCTTGATGAAGCGCTCGAATGGGCCAAGCGCATTCCGGTGCCCAAGGGCGGGATCGAGGTGCGCCCGGTCTGGCCGATGCAGGGGTGATGCTTCAGGCCGATCTGGCCCAAGCGATCATGGCGGCGCGGCCCCGCGTGGTGGCCGCGCTCGCCGCTCAATTGCGCGATCTGGACTCGGCGGAGGAGGCCTTCGCCAATGCCGCCGCCGCCTGCGTCGCGCTCGCCGAGCCACCCCGCGATGTCGCCGCCTGGCTGTTCGTCGCGGCCAAGCGCCGCGCGCTCGATGCGATCCGCAAGGCGCGCAGCGAGGCGCGGACTGCGGATGCCTTGGGGGAGGTGAGCGACATGGCTGACATTCTCGAACTGCCAGAGCCCATCCCGGACGAGCGGCTGCGGCTCCTGTTCATCTGCTGCCACCCGGCGCTGGGGCCCGAGGTGCGCGCGCCGCTGGCGCTGAAGGTGATCTGCGGGCTGCCGACCCCGGCGATCGCGCGGTTGTTCGTGGTGAGCGAACAGGCGATGTTCCAGCGCATCACTCGCGCCAAGGCCAAGGTGCGCGAGGCGGGGATCGCGTTTGAACTCCCTCCGCGCAAGGCTTGGCCCGAGCGGCTGGGCGCGGTGCTGCTGGCGCTCGAACTCGCCTTCACGGCCGCACATGCCGATGCGGGCGGGGAGCTGTCGGCGGCGCTTGAGGAGGATCTTGGCGCGGAGGTGGAGAGGCTGGCGCTGCTGGTCGCCGAACTGTTGCCGCAGGAGCCCGAAGCGCTGGGCCTTGCCGCGCTGGTACTGCTCGCCCGGTCGCGCGCCGGGGCGCGGCTGGATGGGGAGGGCGCGATGGTGCCGCTGTCGCAGCAGGATGTGGCACTGTGGGACTATCCCCGGATCGCAGCGGCGCGCGGGTTGATGGACGGCGCGGCTGCCTTGGCGCGATCAGGGCCGTATCAGGTGATGGCCGCGATCCAGCTCACCCACGCCCGCCGCGCCTTCGATGGTGCAGTGGATTGGCGCGCGGTGCTGCGGCTCTATGACGTGCTGCTCGCACTGCGCCCGTCACCGATGGTGGCGTTGAGCCGTGCGCTGGCTTTGGCGCAGGTCGAGGGTGCCGAGGCTGGGCTGGCCGCGCTCGAAGCGCTTCCGGCCGAGCGGTTGGCGCTGGCGCGGCCTTACCATGTGGCGCGCGCCGATCTGCTGGCGCGGGCGGGGCGGATGGACGAGGCAGCGGCGGCGCTCGATACGGCGCTCGCGCTTGCGCCGCCAAAGGCCGAGCGGTTGCTCCTTGAGCGGAAACGCGCGGCGCTTACCTGACGCGCCGTCGGCGCAGCCACAAAATCGCCCAGTCGCCGCGCTGGAGCCGTGCGGCCATGCGAAACCCGGCGCGGTGCATCGCGCGCTTGACTGCCGTTTCCTGTTCGCCCGCCAGCAGGCCCGCCAAGAGCAAGCTCCCCCCCGGCGGCACGGCCTTGGCGAAATCGGGGGCGAGGCTGACCAGTGGTCCGGCGAGGATGTTGGCGATCAGGAGATCATAAGGCCCGCGCAATTGCAGCAGCGGATCGTCCATACCGTCCGCCACGATCATCACCGCCTCGCCAGCACCGCCGCCCATGGGGACGGCATTGAGCCGCGCGTTTTCCTCGACCACGCCCACGCACACCGCGTCGATATCGGTGAGGGTGCACAACGCGCGCGGCCACAGCGCCAGCGCGGCAAAGCCCAGCAGCCCGGTGCCGGTGCCGATGTCGGCGACATTGCGTGCGATCACGCCGCTCGCCTTCATGTGGCCCAGCATTTCTAGGCACCCGGCGGTGGTCTTGTGCTGGCCGGTGCCGAAGGCCTGGCTGGCGGGAATGACGAAGTCGATCAGGTCGGGATCAGCCGGATAATCAGGCGTATGGACATGGAACCTGCCCGCGCGGATCGGCGGGGCGTTGTGCTGGCTCAGCGTCACCCAGTCCTCGGGCGGCAATTCTTCGACAGTGATCTTGGGTGCCGGTCCATCGAACAGCCCGGCCAGAGCAGCCTTCTCCGCCTTGCCGGGTTTGCGCGGATACCAGCCTTCGAGCACCCAATCGTCGGGCTTGTCCTCTGCTTCCTCGCGACCCGCGATCACGAGTTCGTAATCCCAATCGTCGATCAGATCATGCGCAAGCAGCGCGGCCTGCACGATGGGCTTGGGCGCGTGGGCGGTCAGTTTCCAAGTAGAGGTCATTGCGCCGCCGCTTCCTTGGCGAGGCGGCCATCAAGCGCCTTGGTCTTGCTGTCGGCATAGGCTGCGCAGGTCATGCCGCCCACCATCGTCCCGGTCCGCGCCCGGGTGAGCATGTCGCTGGCCGAGGGGTGGGGGGTCAGCAACATGCCGCATTCGAGCGGACGCAACCGGGCAATTCCGCGCCGGAACATGGCGACATAGTCAGGATGGTCGGTAAAGCGGTAGTCATCGGCACTGACCGGCGAGAGGCTGTCGGCGTAGACGATAGTGACGCAGCCGCCGACGTCGCAGCTTTCCCATTGCCAGCTCATCGCGCCGATGGTGTGGCCGGGGGTGGCGAAGCCGGTGATTTCCAGTCCGTCGATCTTCACCAACTCGCCGTCCGCGACGGCGCGGATGGTGCCAGTGACAGGCGCCATCGGCGCGTGCAGCCCGGCTTGCGGATCGCGCGGATCGTCCTTGCCGGTGCGGATCACTTCAACCGCGCCTTCACCCACCAGCACAGGTGCGCCGATCAGGCCTTGTAGCCGGGCAAACCCGCCAACGTGGTCGAAGTGTTCGTGGCTCCCCACGATCACCTTCACGTCGGACAGCTTGACGCCGAGGCTTCCGATATTGGCGGCAATCGCTTCCGAGCCTTTGGCGGTTCCGCTGTCGATCAGCACCGCGCCATCCGCGCCCCGGATCAGCAGCGCGGTGATCCCGCAGGTGCCGACATACCAGGTGTCGCCGTGGATATGGAACGGCTCCGTCGGCTTGTCCCAATCGTCGAAATCTTCGCAGACCTTGCCGAACCGCACCATGTCGTCGGAATGCTGCGCGTCCTCGACCTTGGCAGATGCTTGCGAGGTGGCGGCGGCCATGGTGCACCCGGACAGGGCCAGCGCGGCCGCAGCGAGCATTACAATCTTATCGAACAAAGCTCGCTCCATTGGCGTCGATCACCGCGCCGGTCATGCTCGGGGGTGCATCCAGCGCGCAGAAGGCGATGATGGCAGCGATTTCCTCCGGTGTCGCCACCCGGCCCAGCGGAATGTCCGCCAACAGCCCCGGCCCGCCGCGACTGGCGAGGTAATCGTCCGCCATGCTGGTGTCGGTGAAGCCGGGGGTGACGGCAAAGCTGAGGATGCCGTCCTTGGCATAGGCGCGCGCGATGGTCTTGTGCATCCCGATCATCCCGCTCTTGGCGGCGGCATAGTGCCAGTGCGCAGGGGAGTCCCCGCGATAGGCGGCGCGGCTCGCCACATGCACCAGTCGCCCGGCAAAGCCACGCTCCTGCCAGTGCAGCACGGCAAAGCGCGAAAGCTGCGCGGCGCTGGTGAGGTTGACCCGCAGCGTGTCTTCCCACGCATCGAGCCATTCGATGTCCGAGCGATCCAGCCGGTTCGCTTCAAACCGCCCGGCATTGTTCACCACCGCGTCAATTTCACCGCCCGCCAGATCAAGTGCCTGATCCCACAGGCCTTGCACGCTCAGCGGATCGCCAAAATCGGCAGCAATGATCGGCGGGGCGCCGGGCGTGGGGGTGACGGGGCGCGAGGCGTGGCCGATCACGGGAACCCCGCGCGATGCCAAAGTGTCCAGCGCTGCCTTGCCGATTCCGCGGCTCGATCCGGTAACTAGCGTGTATCCCATGCACGTCCCTATCCGAAACTTTGCAAGCTGTGTCCACCGCTCCCCGCTTGCCTCATGCGTCAGCGGCGCTAAGTGGAATTGCGAAAATCTAGGGACCGGACGGGATCACCATGAATCAAAGACCGCTTTCTCCCCATTTGCAGGTGTGGCGCTGGGGGCCGCATATGCTGGTATCGATCCTCCACCGTGCAACCGGCGACGGTATGGCGCTGGTTGGGCTCGGCGTGCTGCTGTGGTGGCTTGGCGCGCTGGCGAGCGGGGCCGAGGCCTATGCCACGTTCCAAGGCGCGATGGGCTCGCCGCTCGGTATGCTGGTGTTGGTTGGCCTGTCGTGGGCGTTCTTCACGCACATGATGAGCGGGATGCGCCACTTCGTGCTGGATATCGGGGCGGGTTACGAACTCGATACCAACCGCATGTGGTCGATCGCTGCGCCGATCATCGCTGTCCTTCTCACCGCGGGCTTCTGGGCCCTGATCCTGCTGCGCTGAGGAGCGACGACTATGGGTAACGGAACTTCCATCGGCAAGGTGCGCGGGCTTGGCGCGGCGCATCATGGTCCGCATCACTGGCTGGTGCAGCGCTTCACCGCGATCGGCAATGTGGTGCTGATGAGCTGGCTGCTGGTCAGCCTGATCATGCTCGGCGACTATGGCTACGGCAATGTGGTCAAGTGGCTCTCGCAGCCGCTGTCGGCCACCGCGATGATCCTGCTGGTGTTCAGCCTGTTCTGGCACGCGCGCCTCGGCCTGCAAGTGCTGATCGAGGATTATATTCATGACGCCGGCAGCAAGTTTGCTGCGATCTCGGCGCTCAATCTTGCAACAATTGGCGGCGGCGCGTTCGGCATTTTCAGCGTCGCCACGCTCGCATTCGGAGGTAATGCCTGATGGCAACCGCAGCTCCTAAGGGAACCGCAAATGATGTCGGGGGCGCGCATCTGACGGGCGTTTACACCATCGTTGACCATACCTATGACGTGGTCGTGGTTGGCGCGGGCGGATCGGGCCTGCGCGCAACGATGGGCGCGGCCGAGAGCGGCCTGCGCACCGCGAACATCTCCAAGGTGTTCCCGACGCGCTCGCACACTGTGGCTGCGCAGGGTGGCATCGCCGCGTCGCTGGGCAACAACTCGCCCGATCACTGGACCTGGCACATGTACGACACCGTCAAGGGGTCGGACTGGCTGGGCGATCAGGACGCGATCGAATATCTGGCACGCGAAGCCCCGGCTGCGGTTTACGAGCTGGAGCACGCGGGCGTGCCCTTCAGCCGCAACGCCGATGGCACAATCTATCAGCGGCCCTTCGGCGGCCACATGCAGAACATGGGCGCGGGCCCGCCGGTGCAGCGCACCTGCGCCGCGGCTGACCGCACCGGCCACGCGATGCTCCACGCGCTCTACCAGCAGAGCCTGAAGTATGACGCGGATTTCTTCATCGAATACTTCGCGCTCGACCTGATCATGTCGGAACGTGACGGGGTGAAGCAGTGCGTCGGCGTGATCGCCATGTGCCTCGATGATGGCAAGATCCACCGCTTCCGCGCCCAGTCGGTCGTGCTCGCGACCGGCGGCTATGGCCGCTGCTACTACACCGCCACCAGCGCCCACACCTGCACCGGTGACGGCGGCGGGATGGTGCTGCGCGCTGGCCTGCCCTTGCAGGACATGGAGTTCGTGCAGTTCCACCCGACCGGCATTTACGGCGCGGGCGTGCTCATCACCGAAGGCGCGCGCGGGGAGGGCGGGTACCTCACCAACTCCGAAGGCGAGCGCTTCATGGAGCGTTATGCGCCGTCCGCGAAGGACTTGGCGTCGCGTGACGTGGTGTCGCGTTCGATGGCGTTGGAAATGCGCGAAGGTCGCGGTGTCGGGCCGGAGGGGGATCACATCTACCTCCACCTCGACCATATCGACCCCAACGTGCTCGCCCAGCGTCTGCCGGGCATCACCGAAAGCGGGAAGATCTTCGCGGGCGTCGATCTGACCCGCCAGCCGCTGCCGGTCACCCCGACGGTGCATTACAACATGGGCGGTATCCCCTGTAACTATCACGGGCAGGTCGTGACCTTGGGGCCGGATGGCAATCCTGACACCGTCATTCCCGGCCTCTATGCCGTGGGCGAGGCGGCCTGCGTGTCGGTGCATGGGGCGAACCGCCTCGGTTCCAATTCGCTGATCGACCTTGTGGTGTTCGGCCGCGCGACCGGCCACCATCTGCGCGACAATCTGCAGCCCAAGGCCAAGCAGCCCGAACTGCCCGCCGACAGCGCCGATTTCGCGCTGACCCGGCTCGATCACTTCCGCTATGCGCAGGGTGGCTCGCCCACCGCGCAGATCCGCGCGGAAATGCAGAAGGCGATGCAGAAGCACTGCGCCGTGTTCCGCGACCAGAAGCTGATGGACGAAGGCGTGGCCAAGCTCGCCGAGCAGAACAAGCGGATGGAGGACATCCACGTCACCGACAAGTCGCTGATCTGGAACTCTGACCTGATCGAGACTCTGGAACTCGACAACCTGATGAGCCAGGCCAACGTCACGATGGCATCGGCCGCCAACCGCAAGGAAAGCCGCGGCGCCCACGCGCACGAGGACTTCCCCGATCGCAACGATGCCGAATGGATGAAGCACACCATCGCCTGGTTCGACGGCTGGGGCGGGCGCGGCTCGAACAGCCGGATCGATTACCGTCCGGTGCATGAGTACACGCTGACCGACGACATCAAGTATATCGAGCCCAAGGCGCGGGTGTACTGAGGATCTGACAGCAATGCTGCGCGTCGCCATCATCGGTGGCTACGGCAATTTTGGTGCGCATGTGGCGCGCAGCCTTGCTGGCGATCCTGCTATTCAATTGATTATCGCGGGGCGCTCGCTGGCAAAGGCTGAGGCTTTTGCGAGGGCGCTCAGTGTGGCCAATCCGGCCGAGGCGGGGGCCTATGATCTCACCGGCCCGCCCGAGGCTTTGGCCGCGCTGCGCCCCGATCTCGTTATCAACATGGTCGGGCCTTACAACGGGCAATCCTACGCCGTGGCCGTGGCCGCCATCGCCTGCGGGGCGCATTATTGCGACATTGCCGATGCGCGCGAGTTCGTCACCGGGATCGGAGTGCTGGACGCTGCGGCGAAGCGCGCAGGCGTCGCGGTGCTGGCGGGCGCGAGTTCGGTTCCGGCGCTGACGGCGGCTTACTGCGATGAAGCCGCGCGAGAGATGCGCACCATCCGCTCGGTCGAATACGGCATCAGCGGCGCCGAGCAATCCAACGCTGGTGCAGGCACGGTCGCGGCGGTGCTCAGCTTCGTCGGCCAGCGCTTCACCACTTTGCAGGCCGGGCGAATGACCCCGGTCACTGGCTGGAGCGACCTGCGCCGGGTCGACCTCCCCGGCGTCGGCCCGCGCTGGTTCGGCCGCGCCAATGCGCCCGATCTCGACCTGTTCGCAAACCGCTATCCCGGCCTTCAGGAACACAGCTTCTGGGCGGGCCACGCCATTGCGCCGCTGCATTTTGGCACCGTGCTGATGGGCTGGCTGGCGCGCATCGGCTTGCTGCCCCGCCTCGACCGCTTCGCCCCACAACTGGTGCGCATTGCCAGTCTGTTCGATTGGCTCGGCACCGGCACCAGCGGCTTCTTTATGACCATCGCAGGCGAGGGCGCGAACGGAGCGCCAGTAACCCGCCGCCACTGGATCATCGCGCGCTCGGGCCACGGGCCGTTCATTCCCTGCATCCCGGTCATCCTGATCGCGCGGCACATGGCCGCTGGCCGCCGCTACGAGCCCGGCGCACGGCCCTGCCTCGGCATTATCAGCCTTGCCGAATATCGCGCCGAATTCGCCCACTTCGACATCGAGGCCACCGACGCATGACCCCCGCGCCCTACAGCTACCGCGACAGTCCCGCCGTCCCCGCCTTCGACGATTCGCGTCCGGTGTTCATCTTCGATCACGTCTGCGTGCTGTGTTCGGGCGGGGTGAGCTTCATCATGAAGCATGACCATAAGGGCACGATTGCTTTTACGCCCGCACAAGGAGAGCTGGGATTGGCGCTCTGCCAGCACTTCGGGATCGACTGGGACGAAAGCTACGTCTTCATCCGCAACGGCCAAGCCTACACCAAGAGCACCGGCTATTTCGAAGTCGCCCGCGCGCTGGGCGGGTGGTGGCGGCTGGGGCTGGTGTTCCAGATCATCCCGCGCGGGCTTCGCGACTGGGCCTATGACATGATCGCGCGTAACCGTTACCGCTGGTTCGGCAAGACCGCCGAAGCCTGCGCGCTGCTGACGCCGGAGCAACGCGCGCGGCTGCTGTGAAAGTGCCAGCTTGACCAGCCCGCTGCGGACGGGCAGCTTGCTCCCAGATGAACAGGGGCACGATCATCGCAGGGGTGCTGGCGGCGTTGCTCGCAGGCCCCGCGCTGTCCCAGCCCGGATCTGCTGACGCCAACCAGCCGCCGCCGCATACCTTGCCCTATCCCGATCTCGGCAGCGGCAAGGACCGGGCCGAGCGGCGCACGTCCTATGACCTGAGCCCCGAACTCCAGCGCGGAGTCTCCGCCGCCGCAATCCGCGCGCAGCAGCGCCGGTTGGACGCCGCTCTGGCGGCACTTCCGGCCCAGCGGCCGGGCGTGCCTGATGCGTATGTCGTCACCATCGCGCTCGACAGTGATCCGGTGTTCGCACGGGAGGCGCGGGAGGCCGCGCGGGTGCTCGGCGCACGCTATGGGGCAGGGGGACGCACTTTGACGCTCGCCGGGCCAGACGGAACGCGCGACGATGCACCGCATGGCTCGATCACCGCGCTGCTGCTGACGCTGGCGCACCTTGGCACGGTGATGGACGGCGCCGAAGATGTGCTGGTGCTCTACACCACCAGCCACGGGATGGATCTCGGGCTGGCCTACCACTACGGTGATAGCGGCTACGGCGTGCTCTCCCCGGTGAAGCTCAAGGCGGCGTTGGAAGAGGCGGGGATCACGCGGCGGGTGCTGATCCTCTCGGCCTGCTATTCGGGCGTGTTCGTCCCGGTGCTCGCCAGCCCCGACACCGCAATCCTCACCGCCGCCGCCAGCACGCGCAGCTCATTCGGCTGCGTGGCCGAGAATGACTGGACCTTCTTCGGCGACGCGCTGATCAACCGTGCGCTGCGCCAACCGGTCGCTTTGGAAGAGGCGGCCCGAATGGCAACCCGCTCGGTCGCCGAATGGGAGGCCAAGGCGCGCTTCCTCGCCTCACTGCCACAGGTCAGCATCGGGGCCGGGGCCAAGGCGTGGCTTCCCAGCATCGAGGCGACCATGCCGCCCATCGCCAGCGCCCCGGTGGGGCGGCCCGCTTTCGCAGAATAGCCTTGAGTCTTGAGCGCTTCCTTGCGGGCTTGACCTTGTGCGGCGCTAATGTATCCAGTGGATACATTGCCAATCACAAGCAGGATTCTCCCATGACCCCGTTTGATGCGCTCAAGGCCCAGCTGTCTGCCGTCGTCCCCTTTGCCGCCTATGTCGGTGTGGAGATCACCGACATCGGCGAAGGTACAGCGACAACCGTCCTCACCCAGTCGCAGAATACCAGCAACCACATCGCCACCATGCATGCCGGTGCGCTGTTCACGCTGGCCGAGGCGGCTTCAGGGGCCGCGATGGCGGGGATGTTCCTTGAACGGCTCGCGGGCCTGCGCCCGGTGGCAGCGAGTTCAACGATTGATTACGTCAAGCCCGCGCGCGGGGCGATCACGGCCTTTGCCGAGGTCGACGGGGCCAAACCCGCGCTGCTCGCCGCGCTTGATAGTGAGGGCAAGGTGCGCTTTCCGATCACCGTCCGCATGGAGGATGCCAATGGCCGCGAGGTCGCGCGCATGACCGTGGACTGGCACGTCGCGGCGCTGGCCCGCGCGGCCTGATGGCGCCGCGCGGTGCCTATCACCACGGCGATCTGGCCGCTGCTGCGGTGGACGAAGCACTGCGCCTGATCGATGCCGATGCCAGCGCCAGCTTCTCGCTGCGGGCGCTGGCAGAGCGGCTCGGCGTCGCGCACCGGGCGCTCTACAATCACTTTGCCGATCGGGAGGCGCTGCTGGCAGGTGTGGCGGCTCGGGGGTTCGATCTGCTGGCAGATGCGCTGTTGCTGGCGCCCGATGCCCCCCGGTTCCTCGCCGCCTATGTCCGCTTCGCGCTTGCACGCCCGGGTCTCTATGACGTGATGATGGGGCGGCGGCATACGGCGATCAACGGCGATCCGGGCTTGCGGGCGGCGGTCGACCGGGTGATCGGCTCGGCGGTGAAGGCGCTCGCAACCCCCGGCGCGGATGATGAGACTCAGCGGCGCGAGGTCATGCGCATCTGGATGATCGCGCACGGGGGGATCGGTCTCCACCGCGCGCGGATGCTTCGCCTGCGCAGCGACGCCGAATTTGCCGAGGAGATCCTGCGCATCGCCGGGTTTCCTGTCCCCGATACCGATCTTGCACAGGAGCCCAGCCGATGACCATGAACCCTGCCGACGCCATGCCGTTCTCCAAGCTGATGGGCGTGCGCGTCACCGCCGCTTCGGCTGAGGCAGTCGAGGGCGAGATCACTGTGCGCGAGGACCTCTGCACCGCTGGCGGGATTATGCACGGCGGGGCGATCATGGCGTTTGCCGATGCGCTCGGCGCGGTGGGTGCGGTGGCGAGCCTGCCGGAGGGCGCGGGCGGGACCACCACGATCGAGAGCAAGACCAACTTCCTTGGCGCCGCGCCGGTTGGCAGCACCGTCAAGGGCCGCAGCCTGCCGCTCAAGACCGGGCGGCGGATGTCGGTGTGGCAGACGATGATCGAAACCGCTGAGGGCAAGCCGGTGGCGGTGGTGATCCAGACTCAGCTGGTGCTTTAGGGCGCTGCCCGCCGCGCCGTGATGATGCGAACCGGTTCGGCTAGCATCTGTCCCTTCATCACCCCTTGCCCCGCTTCCGCATCGCGCGGAGCGACCTGAGCGGCGGCGACCACCTCCATGCCCGCTGTGACATGGCCGAACACGGCAAAGCCGTCCCGCCAAGCGGGATCGCTCGCCTTGGGATCGGCGTCGAAGCCGGTTTGATCCTCGATCATGATGAAGAAGTCGCCATCGGCCGTGCCTGCGCCAGCGCTCGCCATCGCCAGTGCGCCGTGGACATGGCTGAGGCCGGTTGTGCTGGTCGGCTCGTGAATGATCGGCGGCAGGATACGCTTGGGATCGCCACGCGTACCGCCTTGCAGAATGCCGGACGGCTCGCGCTCGCCCGGCAGGTTCATCGCGCGGTAGAAGGTCGCGCCGTCGAAGCGCCCTTCCTCGACATAGCGCAGGAAATTGCCGGCGGTGACCGGTGCGCGTTCGGTCTCGAGCGCAATGGTGATGGGGCCGAGGTTGGTTGCCAAGACCACGCTGACGCTCGCCGCCTCGGGGAAGGGGCGGACGGCGGGCCGCGCGGTCGGGCTTCCGGCGAAGTCGGCTGGGGTCAAGGCCGGTGCGCCGCCGGGCGGGGGCTTGACCTCGAACTTCATCAGCAGCGTGCGCTGGCAGCCGGGCTTGGGATCGGGATCGCAATTGCGGAAATTGTCGTCCGAGGCGAGGTAGAGGAAGGTCTTGCCCGGCGCCTCACGCACGGCCAGCCCCTCGAAATTGTCGAGCTTCAGCGGCGGGGCGAGCACGGCGAGCGTCCGGGTGGTGCCATCGGCGGCGAGTTCGACAATCGCGGCGCGGTTGCCTTCGTTGGCGTTGTAGCTGCGAAACAGCACGTAGCAGATGCCGTTGGCCTTGCAGGCCGCATCGGTCGGCACGCCGCCGACTTCGGCGATCCCTGCGGGCGCGGCGAGGTGGAAGGGGACGGCACCCGCCTCGGTGATGCGCAGACAATTGGGGCGCGCCGGGTCGGCCCATTCCCCGCAGGCAAGCAGCCCGCCGGGATAGGCGGCGAGCGTTTCGATCCCGGCATTGGCCTCAGCCCCGGCGATCAGTGGCGCGGCGCGGGTCTCCTCGCCGGTGGCGGAGGCGGTGATGTCGGCATAGCGCCAGATGCGGTGGTCCTGTTCGAAGGCGACCAGCCATTCGCCAGAGGGCAGGCGCGTGATCGCCTCGGCATCCCCGCGAGTCTTCGACCCGAGCGCCTTGCCCTTGGCATCACGCAGCGAATCGATGCGGAGCGCTGTCACATCGACCAGCCGCACGCCGAGATCCTCAGGCGTCAGAATGATCCAGCGCCCGTCATCGGTGACGGCGTATAGCTCCCCGTCGTCCCAGGCGAGGCTGGAAATGCCGCCGATGTTTACGGCATCGGGCGCGATCGTGATTCCGCCGCGGAAGATCAACTCGCCCACTTCGGTCGCGCCGCCTTCGTCCGACAATTCGGCCGAGCTGGTGACCGGCAGGAGCGGTTCAGTGGCCCATGCCGGGGGAGCAAGGGCGAGCGAGGCAAGAGCCAGCAAAGGGGCGATGGCGCGCATCCATGTCATTCGTCCGGGTGTATCGCCGCTTCAACGAAGCGCAAGCCGGTCGGACACTCGTTCAGCCACGCGAAAGATTTACAAATGTAATCGTGATGACTACAGGTGTAATCACAAACCGAGGGAGACCCCCTGTGACCCCGTCCGACGACGCTCTTGGCGAACGCATCACCGAAGCCGAACATGCGGTGATGGAAGTCCTGTGGGACCGCCCGCGGCAGACCGCCGCCGATGTGTGCGAGGAGGTTTGCACCGCGCGCGGCTGGAGCCTCGCCACGGTGAAGACGCTGCTCTCGCGCCTGGTCCAGAAGGGTGCGCTGGCGGCGGAACCGGATGGCCGCCGCTTCCTCTACACCCCGACCATCGCCCGCGAGGCCTATGTCGGGGGCGAGTCGCGGCGGCTGGTCGACCGCCTGTTTGGCGGCAGCGCCGCCTCACTGGTGGCGCATCTGGCCGAGACCGAAGCCCTGACCGAGGATGACCTCGCCGAGATCGAGGCACTGCTGAAGGAGCTGCGGCCATGACCGGGATGTTGCTGCACACGCTGGCGTGGACCGGCGTATTGATCGCGCTGGTGCTGATGCTGCGGCGCCCGGTCACCAAACATTTCGGTCCCGAGGCGGCATACGCCCTGTGGCTGATCCCGGCGGCTCGGCTGGTGCTGCCCCCCGTCACGCTTCCCGCGTGGATGGCGCCCAAGGTGGCCGCGCCTGCGCCAACCACGCCCGTAGAATTTCTCGCCGAAGCACCGCCGCCCGCCGATCCGATGATCTGGGAGGCTGCCGTTCAAGCGCCTCCCGGGGCCGTGCCCGCGCCGCTGACCGTGCCGATGGAGGCTGCGCCGCAACCGGCCGGGTTTGATCTCTTTGCTACTCTGGCTGACTTGCCGATCATCGAAGGCTTGCTTTTGCTCTGGCTCGCCGGGGCTGGGGTGACCTTGTGGCGGCGCTTTGCGGCCTACTTTGAACTGCGTGACATCTTGCTGGCCGAGGGCCGCGAGGTCGGCCGGGCGAATGGCCTGCTTGGCAAGGTTCGGTTGATTGAGACCCCCGCTACCACCGCGCCGCTGGCGATGGGTGTGTTCGATCCGGTGATCGCCCTGCCGCCCGGCTTCATGGCGCTGCATGACCGCCCGGCGCGTGATCTCGCGCTGGCGCATGAATTGGCCCACCACCGCGGCGGGGACTTGCTGGTCAATGTCCTGATCCAGCCCTTGTTCGCGCTGCACTGGTTCAATCCGCTCGGCCGCTATGGCTGGCTGGCGCTGCGGCGCGATCAGGAGGCTGCCTGCGATGCGCGAGTGATGGCGCGCCGCTCGGCCCAGGAACGCGCTGCCTATGCCGCGCTCATCGCCCGCTTTGCCGCCTTGCCCGGCGCCACCCACAACGCCGCGCTGACTGCGCCGATGGCCTGTCCGGTGCTCGGCGAGAAATCGATCATTCACCGCTTAAGGAGTCTAGCCATGTCCGACCTGTCCCCCCGCCGCCGTCTGGCCGGCCGTGCGCTCCTTGGCGCCGGGCTGCTGGCTTTGCCGCTGACCGCTTCGATCAGCTATGCCGCGACCGAAGCCGTGCTGGAAGCGCCCGAGGCTCCGGAACCGCCTGCACCGCCTGCTCCGCCCGAAGCGCCCGAGCCGCCGATGCCGCCTGAGGCGCCCGAACCGCCGACGGTGATCATGATGGGCGGCGACAGCGCCAGCGAAACCGAAGTGACCGAGCACGTCTGGCGCGATGAGGACGGCAAGGAACGCCGGATGAAGATGGTGTTCCGCGGCGGGCCTGACCGTGAGGCAATCGCCCGCGAACTCGAAGCCGCCGAGGGTTTCGACAAGGCCAGCCGCGACGCCATGTTTGCCGCGCTTGAAGAAGGCCTCGCCGAAGCCGACCGGGTGCGCGCCGAACTGCCACATATCATCGCCGACGCTATGGCATCAGCCGACGCCGCCCATGCCGCCGCCGGTCAGCAGCGCATCATCGTCAAGCGCGAATGCCAGCCGGGCAGCGACGAGGTGAGTGAGACCACCAACAAGGATGGCGTGCAGGTCATCTCGATCTGTCACAAGCGCATCTTCGCTTCGGCTCGCAAGGGTCTCGAGGAAGCCCGCGCTGAAATCGCCAGCGACAAGGACATCCCCGAAGACACCCGCAAGCAGTTGCTCCGCACGCTTGACCGGCAGATCGACCGGTGGACGGAAAAGGAAGGCTGAGACGCCGGGGCGGCGGCGGTTTTTACCCCGCCGCCTTGGTCCGGGCCGGATAAGCGCAGCCCTTGCCCTGACCCAAGCCCTTGAGGAATGCGCGTCTCGCCATTCCCGCAGTAAAGGCAGCACGCAGGGCGCGGTCATTGCCGGCCGCGCCCGTCACTTCGCGCAGGATGCCGCGGAACGGGATCACCGATCCGACAATGCTCTGTCCGATCCGGCCTTGGCTCAGCCGAACATTCCCGTCTTCCTCGGCAATGTCGTAATCAGCGCCCAGTTCCATATCCAGAGCCGCGATTTCGGTGACGAGGTCATTGCAGCGCCCTCTGCCCGGCACCGCATAGGGATTGCGCACGGCCGCTTGCAGGATTTCGGGAATGTCGCGCGCGTCGATGTTGAGGTCGCGCAAGGGGGTTTTGGCGACTTCGGTGGCATCAGGCTCGGGCATGGACTGCGCATGGGCCGTGCCTCCGGCTAAGCCAGCGAAACAGGTGAGAGCCGCGAGCGCAGTAAGGGGGAGGGGGCGCTTCATGTCAGGTTCCTTCAAAGAAAACGTTGCAGGCGGAATCATTCGTACTGTCGAGCCCCAGCCTCAGCGCGGTCATGCGCTGGCGGCTGGTGCCGTGGGTGAAGTTCTCCGGATTGATCCTCTGTCCGGCATTGCGCATTAACGTATCATCGCCAATCGCACTGGCGGCTTTCAAACCTTCCTCAAGATCGCCCGCTTCGATCAGGTCGCGGTTCTTGCCGGCCCACATTCCCGCATAGCAATCGGCCTGCAACTCCATCGCCACTTGCAGGCGATTGGCCGCCGAAGGATTGCGCTGCTGTTCGCGCCGCACCTGATTGGCGAGGCCGGTGATGTTCTGGAGATGGTGGCCATATTCATGCGCGATGACATAAAGCCGCGCGAAGTCCCCCCCGGTCCCCGACATCTGAGCCAGCTGGTCATAGAAGCCGGTGTCGATATAGATACCCTTGTCCGCCGGGCAGTAGAACGGCCCCACCGCCGACGTCGCACTGCCGCAGCCTTCGGTATTCACCTGCCCGCGGAAGAGATCGAGGCCCGGCTGCTCGAACGGGATGCCTGACCGCGCAAAGCTCGCCTGCCAGGTGTCATTGAGGTTGGTGAGCGCATTGCAGGCCTCGGTCGCGTAGGAGCTGGAGGTGCAGACCACCTGTTCGTCCGTCTCGCGCCCGCCGCCGGTGCCCGCAGGTGCGCCCTGCTGCTGGACGCTTTCGACCATGCCGATGGTCTGCATCGGGTCGAGCCCGAACACCACCGCCCCGATCAGTGCGATCACCAGCGTCCCGCAGCCTACGCCGCGCGCGCCGCCCATTCCGCCGCCCCCGCCGCCGTCATTGCTGGAGCGGACATTGATTTTTGATGTGTCAAATGGGCCTAATCGCATGGAAAATCCTTCTGCTTTGGCGCTCGCTTCAGCAATTTGCTGGACAGCCGACAACCGCACGGCAAAAGCGAACACCAATAGGCCGAACGTGCAGGAGATGCGGCGAATGCTCAAGAACCGGCGTGCTCTCGTCACCGGATCCACCTCGGGGATCGGTCTCGCGATTGCGCGCGCGCTGGCCGCCGAAGGGGCCGAGGTGATTCTCAACGGCCTGGGCGATCCGGCTGAAATCGCCACGCTTTGCGAGGAATTGGGCGCGAGTTACAACGGCGCGAACCTGATGGACCCGCAAGCGATTGCGGGGATGATGGCGGCGATCGGCGCGGTGGATATCCTCGTCAACAATGCCGGAATGCAGCACGTCTCCCCGGTCGAGGATTTTCCGCCCGAAAAGTGGGACGCGATCATCGCTTTGAACCTGACGGCAGCGTTCCACACCACGCGGCTTGCGGTGCTTGGGATGAAGGCGAAGGGCTGGGGACGGATCATCAACACCGCCAGCGCCCATTCGCTCGCCGCCTCGCCGTTCAAAAGCGCCTATGTCGCCGCCAAGCATGGGCTGGCAGGCTTTACCAAGACGATCGCGCTGGAACTGGCGACCTGCGGCGTCACCGCCAATTGCATCTCGCCCGGCTATGTCTGGACGCCGCTGGTGGAGAACCAGATCCCCGACACCATGGCCGCGCGCGGGATGACGCGCGAGCAGGTGATGAACGACGTGCTGCTCGCCAAGCAGCCGACCAAGAGCTTTGTCCTGCCTGACGATGTCGCCGCGCTGGCGGTGTTCCTGTGCGGCGATGCAGCGCGAAATATCACGGGCGCGAACTACACCATCGACGGGGGCTGGACCGCCGAATGAGCCTCGCGCGCGCCCGGCTGCTGGTCACTTTGCTGGCGAGCCTGTGGCTTGCCGCCTGTGCTCCCACGCCGATCAAAGCCGTGCCGGACGCGGCGCAGGGCGACATCGCCGACCGACTGCAAGCGGATATCGACGTGCTGGCCAGCGACGATTTTGGCGGGCGCAAGCCCGGGACCCCCGGCGGCAAGGCCACTTACGAGTATATTGAGCGGCGGATGGGCGAAGTCGGGCTGGTGTCGGGCACCAATGATCCCGGCTCCTATTGGCGTCTGCCGGTCGATCTGGTCGAAGCTGTACCGCAGACCGGTAAGCTGACCTTGGGAGTCGGGCGCCGGGCCGTGACTCTCACCGAAGCCGAAGCAGCGGTCTACACCCCGCGTCGCCGCGCGCTGGCAGCGGGCGGGCCGGGGACGGGCGTGCCGGTGGTGTTCGTGGGCTATGGCGATGGCTCGGTGCTGGGGGATGCGCTGGCCGGGGCCGCCGCCCTGATGCTCGCCGATCCGGGCCGCGATACCGCGCGGCGCGAGGCCCTGTTCCGCCAGCGCGCAACGGCGGTGGTGACGGTGGTGCCCGATGCCGAAGCGCTCGCCGACGTGCGCCGCAAGGAAGAACGCGGGCGGGTAGAACTCGCCAGCGAGCAGATGGATACGCTTTCGGCCTATATCACCGATGCTGCGGTTGGCCGGGCCGTGGGGGAAAAGCGCTGGGAGCTGTGGAAGCGCGACGCCAAGAATGCGGACTTCAGCCCGCTCGAACTCAACCTGGCGGTGTCGATTGAAGCAACGTCGGATCGCCGCGAGTTTCCCAGTCAGAACATCATCGGGATGATCCCGGGCACCATCCCCGGCTCAGGCGCGGTGCTGCTGCTTGGACATTGGGATCATCTGGGCGAATGCGGCCCGCCCGAAGCGGCTGACCGGATCTGTAACGGCGCGGCCGACAATGCCAGCGGGATCGCGATGATGCTGGAACTGGCGCGGCGGCTGAAGGCCGGTCCGCCGATGGGCCGCGATATCTATGTGCTGGCCACCAGCGCGGAAGAAGCCGGATTGCTCGGCGCGCGCGCTTTCGTGAAGACGCCGCCGCTGCCGCTGTCCAGCATTGTTGCCGCGTTCAATTTCGACATGATGGCGGTCGCGCCGGAGGGCAGTCCGGTGGGCATTATCGGTCGCGGCCACACCCCGGCGCTTGATGCCGCGATCCTCGAAGTGCTGGCCCGCAAGGGACGGCTGATCGGTGACCAGAGCCTCGCCGACAGCTTCCTCCAGCGCCAGGATGGCTGGGCGCTGCATCAGGCGGGCGTGCCCAGCGTGCTGGTGTCGAGCACCTATGGCAGCCGCGCGGTGCTCGATCCCTTCCTCCTCAGCCGCTATCACCGGCCAGACGATGAAGCGGCGCAAATCGAGCTGGGCGGGGCGATTGAGGACCTGCTGCTGCACGAGGATCTGATCCGCCAGCTGGCCGACCCGGAACGCTATCCGCCAGCCGCCGCCCCGCAGCCCTAGCGCAATCGGGCAAGTGCGGTTACATGGGCCGCCACGATTCTCCGGCGCATCAAAGGTGCGAGGGGAACCTCCTCTCGGTCATCAGAAAGTGGCGCTCATGGATATCCCGCTCGGTCTTACCTTCGACGACGTGCTGCTCCGCCCCGCGGAAAGCAGCGTGTTGCCGAGCATGGCCGATACCTCGACCCGGCTGACGCGCGAGATTGCGCTCAACATCCCGGTGCTGTCGTCGGCGATGGATACCGTGACCGAAGCCGATATGGCGATTGCGATGGCGCAGCTGGGCGGCATCGGGGTGCTGCACCGCAATCTCGATATCGACGCACAATGCGCCGCCGTGCGCGCGGTGAAGCGTTACGAAAGCGGCATGGTTGTCAATCCGATTACCATCCACCCCGATGCGACGCTGGGTGAGGCGCAGACGCTGATGCAGCTGCACCGGATCAGCGGGATTCCCGTGGTCGATGCGGGCGGCAAGCTGTGCGGCATCCTCACCAATCGCGATGTACGCTTCGCCGAAAACCCGCTGCAGCCGGTGCGCGAGCTGATGACGACCGAGAACCTCGCCACGGTTTCGCTCGGCACGGGGCAGGAAGAAGCGCGCCGTCTGCTCCACGCTCGCCGGATCGAAAAGCTGCTGGTGGTCGATGATGCGTTCCGCTGCATTGGCCTCATCACGGTCAAGGATATCGAAAAGGCGGTGAACTACCCGCACGCGACCAAGGACGGCACCGGCCGCCTGCGCGCGGCGGCGGCGACCACTGTCGGCGATGCCGGGTTCGCCCGCACCGAGGCGCTGGTCGATGCCGAGGTCGACGTGATCGTGATCGACACCGCCCACGGCCACAATATCGAAGTCGCCCGCGCCGTGGAGCGGGTGAAGAAGCTTTCTAACCGGGTGCAGGTCATCGCCGGCAATGTCGCCACCGCCGAAGCGACCCGCGCGTTGGTTGATGCCGGTGCCGATGCGGTCAAGGTCGGGATCGGGCCGGGCTCGATCTGCACCACCCGCGTTGTCGCTGGCGTGGGCGTGCCGCAGCTGACCGCGATCATGGAAAGCGCCGCCGAAGCCGCCAAGTCGGGCGTGCCGGTGATCGCCGATGGCGGCCTGCGCACTTCGGGAGATGCGGCCAAGGCGCTGGCGGCGGGCGCGTCCAGCGTGATGATCGGCTCGATGCTGGCTGGCACCACCGAAAGCCCCGGCGAAGTGTTCCTCTACCAAGGCCGCAGCTACAAGGCGTATCGCGGCATGGGCTCTGTCGGCGCGATGGCGCGCGGCTCGGCCGACCGCTATTTCCAGCAGGATGTCAGCGCGATGAAGCTGGTGCCTGAAGGGATCGAAGGGCAAGTGCCGTTCAAGGGCCCTGCGTCCGATGTCGTCCACCAGCTGGTGGGCGGGATCAAGGCCGCCATGGGCTACACCGGCTCGTCCACGATTGCCGACTTGCAGGCCCGCGCAAAGTTCGTGCGCATTACCAATGCTGGCCTTTCGGAAAGTCATGTCCACGATGTCGCAATCACCCGCGAGGCTCCCAATTACCCGACCCGCTAGGTTCTTCGTTTTCGGGGTGGGGGCATGACCCCCGCCGCACGGGTTGAGGCCGCTATCGAGCTGCTCGACGTGATCATTCCCGCCGCGCGCGGGAAGGGTGCGCCTGCTGACCGGATCATCGCCGACTATTTCCGCGCGCGCCGCTATGCCGGGTCCAAGGACCGGCGCGCGGTGCGTGATCTGGTCTATCGTGCGATCCGCCTGTGCGGTCCGGTGCCGGATAGCGGCCGGGCGGCGATGCTGGCGGTCGCCGGGCAGGACGAGGCGGTCGCCTCTCTGTTCGATGGTTCGCCCCACGGCCCCGCACCTCGCGCCGAGGGTGAGGAAGCGGCCAAGACCGCGCTGGCACCCAAGTGGCTGGCGGCGGCCCTGCGCGCTTCCGGGCTGGGCGGGGTCGAGATCGCCGCACTGCTGGGCCGTGCGCCGCTCGACCTGCGGGTCAATGCGCTGAAGGCCGACCGCGACAGCCTGACTCTGCCAGAAGCGGGCGAGCCGCTCGCGTCTGCGCAGGGTTTGCGCTTCGCATCCGGCACGGCGGTCGAGCAGTGGGAAGCCTACACCGAAGGCCTGATCGAAGTGCAGGACTTGGGCAGTCAGCTCATCGTTGAGGCGCTGCCGATTGCGGCCGGCGATACGATCATCGACCTGTGCGCAGGCGGCGGCGGCAAGACGCTGGCGCTGGCGGCACGGCTTGGCAATGCGGCGAACATTATCGCCGCTGATACCGACAAGCGGCGCCTCGGCAACCTCGCGCCTCGCGCTGCACGCGCCGGGGCGGCGGTCGACTCGATCGTGCTGCTCGATCCGGGCCGCGAGATGCGGGCGCTAGGCAATTGGGCGGGCAAGGCCGATCACGTGCTGGTCGATGCGCCATGCTCGGGCAGTGGTACCTGGCGGCGCAGCCCCGAGGGGCGCTGGCGGCTCGATCCGGCGGAGTTGGCGCGGCTCAACGCCTTGCAGGACCATGTGCTCAAGCTGGCGGCGCAGTTGGTGCGGCCCGGCGGTTCGATCGGGTTTGTCACCTGTTCGGTGCTCGATGCCGAAGGGCCGGATCGCATCACCGCCTTTCTGACGCAGCATCCCGGCTGGACGGCGGAGCCGCTCACGCTCCCGCTCGGCCGTCCGCGCGGAGGCGGAATCCGGCTTGATCCGCACCATGACGGAACGGATGGTTTTTTCATCGCCTGCTTGCGTTCACCATGATAGCTTCGCATGATATGACCCAGCCTTCCGGTTCCCGGTCTCATGCACTGAAGGAGCTTCTGATGCGTTTTGCGCCTGCTGCCGCCGCGCTGTCCCTGTGTCTGGCCATGACGGCGAGCATCACGATTGCGGGTGATGTCCGTGCGCCCGATCCGCGCGCTGCGGCCTTGATCGCACAAGGACAGGCCGCATTGGCAGCGGGCGAGACCGCAGCGGCGGTCGATGCCTTCGAAGCCGCCCTCGCGGTCGATCCGGGCTATACGCCGATTTTCATCGACCTCGCCGAAGCTGCGCGCCAGCAGGGCCTGCAAGGCAAGGCGATTCGCTATTACCGTGACGCGCTGGAGCGGGACCCGGGCAATTTCGCCGCGATTTCGGGCGAAGGCGCCGCGCTGGTGGAAAAGGGCGCGCTCGAAAGGGCAAAGCGCAACCTCGCCAAGCTGCAAACCATGTGCGGCGATGCCTGCCCCGAAACCGTGGCCTTGCAGAGCAGCATCGCGCGCGGCCCTTCGCCGCGCCTGGCGATCGAGAGCAGCACGGACACGGCACCCGCGTCCAACTGAGCGATCAGATCAGGTCGCGGAACTCCGCCACCAGCGTTTCATAGACCTCGCGTTTGAACGGCACGATCAGATCGGGCAGATGATCGGGTGCGACCCATTTCCATTCGTTGAATTCAGGCGGATCATGGGCTTCGAGGTCGATATCGGCATCGGTGCCGAGGAAGCGGCCGAGGAACCAGTATTGTTCCTGCCCGCGATACTTGCCCTTCCACACCTTGCCCAGCAGCTCGGGTGGCAGGTCGTAGAGCAACGGGCGTGAGGCTGGGGCAATCACTTCGACCAGATGGGCTGCAACGCCGATTTCCTCGTGCAGCTCACGCAAGGCAGCGTCCTGAATATCCTCGCCCTTGTCGATCCCGCCCTGCGGCATCTGCCAGAAGCCGTGGGCGCTGGGGTCAATTCGCTGACCAACGAAGACGAGGCCTTCGCGGTTCACCAGCATGAAGCCGGCGCAGGGGCGATAGGGCAGTCCTTCGGGGCTCATGCCGGGTTCGCCAGCATGAACTGCATCGCAGCGATGATGCGTTCGAGGTCTTTCTGAGTGCTAGGCACCGCGCCGCGCAGGTTGGTAAAGCTGTGCGTCACCCCGCGCATTTCAATGAACACGCAGTCGCGCCCGGCATCCACCAGCGCCTTGGCATAGGCGCGGCCAGAATCGCGGATCGGATCGAGGCTGGCGGTGACAACGATGGTGGGCGGGGCTTGGCTGTGGTCGCCAAGGATCGGGAAGCCGCGCGGGTCGCTGCGGTCGGCTCCGTAAGCCGCATCGAAGAAGGCCATGGTGTCGCCCGTCAGCAGGAAGCCGTCCGAGAACGCCGCCATGCTGACGGAGCCGTTTGCATCGGCGACCAGCGGGAAGATCGGCACTTGCAGCACCACCGGCACGGCGGCGGGGTTGGCTGCGAGGAGCTGGCCCACGACCACCGTGGCATTGCCCCCGGCGCTGTCGCCGATGGTGATGATGCCGGAGGCTTGGCGACCCAGCGCGGCCGGACTACCCGCCACCCAGCGCGTCGCCGCCTCGCAATCGAGGATCGCGGCGGGGAAGGGTGCCTCGGGTGCAAGGGCGTAATGCACCGCGACCAGCGGCAAGTCGATCAGGGCGGCAATCTCGCTGCACAGCGCGTGGTGGGTGTCGAGATCGCCGATCACGAAGCCGCCGCCGTGGTAGAACATCACCACTGGCGAGGCTTCGTCGCGGCTCTCGCGCGCGTCATAGAGGCGCAGCGGGATCTCGCCGTTTGGGCCGGGGCAGGCGAGGTCGCGGATCACGGGCAGCGCTCGGGCGGGGCGGTCAGCGATGCCGTGCATCTTCACGTAGGAATCGCGCGCTTCGGCCAGAGACATGTCGACCAGCTTGGGCCCGTTCACCTGCGCCATCATGTCGAGGAAGGCCTTCATGTCGGGGCGGATGTATGGGCCAAGTACTTCAGGGTGGTCGGTCATTGTGGTTCTCTCCCGGGTCTTTCGCGGTGCGATAGGCGAGGGAGGGGGCAAGTTCCAAGCAACTTTGCACTCGCCGCGCGCGTACGTGCACGCTAACTCATGAAGTCATGGACAATCTGACACATAGCCTTGTCGGCGCGGTGCTGGGGCAGGCGGGGCTGAAGCGCACCACGGGCCTCGCCATGCCGGCGCTGATCATTGGCGCAAACCTGCCGGACGTGGATGCGGCGTGCTTTTTCTGGCTGGAGGGCACCGAGCACCTCGCCTTCCGCCGCGGCGTCACCCACGGCCCGCCTGCGCTGGTGCTGCTGCCCTTGATATTGGCGGGGATGCTGTGGGCGTTTGACCGCTGGCAGACGAAGCGTGGAACGCGGCCCGAGGCGCGTTTGCCGGTGCGGTTTGGCTGGCTCTACGCGATGGCGTTTGTCGGCTGTCTGAGCCACCCGTTCTTCGACTGGCTCAACGTCTACGGCATCCGCTTGTTGGAGCCATTCTCCTCGCAGTGGTTCTATGGCGACACGCTGTTCATCATCGACCCGTGGCTGTGGGCGGTGCTGATTGCGAGCATCTGGTGGTCGCGGCGGCGGGAAAAGGCGGGGGCAGAGTGGATGCGGCCTGCGCGGGTGGGGATTGCTGCGGTGCTGGCGTATATTGGGGTGAATGCGGGGATCACCTCACTTGCCCGGAGCGACATCGCCATGCGGGAACCTTATCCGCAAGAGTTCATCGCAAGTCCTGTTCCGCTCGCTTTTTGGAAGCGCGAGGGTCTTGTCCATTTTAAAGGAAGTTGGATCGGCAGCGACTGGTCGGGCCCTGCTTTCCGGTACGGGTATGCCCTATCGCCCGACCCGCAGTGCCGCGTTCCTGACTTCACCGAAGCCCGCCGCACCAATTCACAGCTCGACGCATTCCTGTTCTGGTCGCGCGCGCCCTTCCTCACCCGCGCGGCGGATGGCTCGGTGGTGCTGCGCGATGCGCGCTTCACTGATCCGCGGGTGGGGGACAGGTTTGCGCTCGCGCTACCGGGTGTGAAGTGTGAGGAACTTACCGCCTTCTAATTCGTCATTGCGAGGAGCCGAAGGTGACGAAGCAATCCATGGTCCGTACCGTTCGATAATGGATTGCCGCGGGGACTGCGTCCCCTCGCAATGACGAATGATCTGAGGAAAGTGATGACCCAACTCGTATGGCTGCGGCGCGATCTGCGCCTCGCCGATAATCCTGCGCTTTACCACGCGGCCAAGGCGGGGCCGGTGGTGTGCGTCTACGTCCTCGACGATGAAAGCCCCAAGCACCACGCCTATGGCGGCGCGTCGCGGTGGTGGCTGCATCATTCGCTGGTGTGCCTCGCGAAGAGCCTCGAAGCCAAGGGCAGCAAGCTGATCTTGCGGCGGGGCGATGCGGTGGAGGAGCTTACCAAGCTGGCGGCGGAGCTTGGCGCGGCCACCATCCACGCCAACCACCACTACGAACCATGGTGGCTCAACGCCGAGCGCAAGCTCGCAAAGAGCCTCGACCTGCAACTCTACCACGGCAACTACCTGATGCCGCCGGGCAGCATCACCACTGGCACGGGCGGGCAGTACAAGATCTACACCCCCTTCAGCCGCGCCGTTCGGGCGGAATTTCCGCCGCGCGATGAACTGCCTGGCCCTGAGAAGCTGAATGCGCCGGATAGCTGGCCTGCCAGCGATGACCTCGCGTCATGGAGCCTGCTCCCCACGAAGCCCGACTGGTCGGGCGGGATGCGCGACTTCTGGCAGGTGGGCGAGGACGCCGCGCACGAACGCCTCTCCGCATGGGAAGCCGACGTCGACGGGTACGACGACAAGCGCAACCTCCCCAGCGTCGACAAGGTCTCACGCCTCTCGCCGCATCTGCACTTTGGCGAAATCTCGCCGATCCAGATCTGGCACCGCTTCAAGCACAAGCGCTCGGACGGCTGGCGCACCTATGAAGGCGAGCTGATCTGGCGCGATTACTCGCAGAACGCGATCCTGCAATTCCCCGCCTATGCCTCGAAAAACTACCGCGAGGATTTCGACCGCTTCCCGTGGCGCGATCCCGCCAATGATCCCGCCGCCGCGCGCGATCTCAAGGCCTGGCAGCAGGGGCGCACCGGCTATCCCATCGTCGATGCCGGGATGCGGCAGCTGTGGCAGACCGGGTGGATGCACAACCGCGTGCGGATGATCACCGCCAGCTTCCTCATCAAGCACTTGCTGATCGACTGGCGCGAGGGGGAAAAGTGGTTCTGGGACACGCTATGCGACGCCGACTACGCCTCCAACGCCACCAACTGGCAGTGGACGGCGGGGACGGGGGTCGATTCCAACATGTTCAGCCGGATCATGGCGCCGCTCTCCCAGTCCGAAAAGTTCGACGCGGCCCCTTACATCCGCACCTATGTGCCGGAACTGAAGGGGATCGACGAACCCTACGTCCACGACCCCGAGGAGTTCGGGCGCAGACCCGCAGGCTATCCGCGCAAGATTGTCCCGCACCGGCAGGCGCGCGAACGGGCGTTGGCGGCGCTCAAGACGCTGAAGGACGGCTAAAGCGGGCTTGCCCGCCAGCGCTGCATCGGCCTATGCCCGCGTGAGAGAAAAACGGGAGGTCGGGAAGATGCGCGCAGATCGGCGATGGGCAGGAGTGGTTTCGGGTCTGGCGCTGGCCGCGCTGCTCGGCGGGTGTGCGTCAACTGCTGACACCGCGCCTGAGGTGGCCGCTGGCCCCGCGGCGCCCGCGGTACAGCTCACCCAGCCACCCGCGCGCGATCCTTCGGAGCTTGCCGTGCTGTTCTGGAATGACAGCCAGCGCTCGGAGCGTTTCCGCGCGATGGAGCAATGGTTCGCCGGGCACGAAGTCCCCGCCGCCAAGACCCCGCGCGCGCTGCCCAAGGGCGCGCCGCTCAGCCCCGCCTTGCAGGCCGAGATCACCGCGTTGATGCAGTCGACCAAGACCGCCGGCGTGATGGTGCTCGTCGATGGCAAGGTCGTGCACGAGGAATATGGCCTCGGCCTCAAGCCCACCGACCGCTGGACGAGCTTCTCGGTCGCCAAGAGCTTCACCTCGACCCTGCTCGGCGCGGCGGTGAAGGACGGGTTTATCGCCAGCCTCGATGATCCGGTGACCCAGTACATCCCCGGCCTCAAGGGCTCGGCCTATGAGGGCGTGACCGTGCGCCAGCTCGCCACCATGACCAGCGGCGTAAAGTGGAACGAGGATTACACCGACGCCAATTCTGACGTTGCCCAAATGAACCGCTTCGTGGTCGAATACGGCCCCGAGGCGATCGTCGCGCAGATGAAGGCGCTGCCGCGTGAGGCCGAGCCGGGTGAGAAGTGGGTTTACAAGACGGGCGAGACCAACCTCATCGGCGTACTGGTCGAAAATGCGGTCGGCGAGCCGCTGGCCGAATATGCGCAGGCCAAGATCACCGAGCCTGCCGGGTTTGCAGGCGGGCTGTTCTGGATGGTCGATCCGCGCGGCGGCAATATCGGCGGCTGCTGCCTGTCGATCACGCTCGGCGACTATGCCCGCATGGGCCAGTTCGTGCTGGAAGGCGGCAAGGGCGCGGTGCCCGAAGGTTGGTTTGCCGAGGCGACCGACAGCGCGGTTGATTTCGGGACGAGCGGTTTCGGCTATGGGTACCAGTGGTGGACCTATCCGCAGGGCACGTTCGGAGCCCAAGGGATCTTCGGTCAGGGCATCACGCTGTTTCCCGACAAGCGCGTGGTCTTCGCCTATGTCGGCAACTGGGCCACGGCCAGCGGCGGGCCGCAGCGCGGCCAGTTCCTCGATCTGAGCCGGAAGGTTGCAGCCGAGGCGAAGTAAGCGCCCTCGCTGCCTTCAGATCATCTGGCGATAGACGCCGACGTTGCTGTAGCGTTGCAGGATGTTGTCGTGGACAATCGGGCTGAGCAGCTCGCTGAAGGCGCAGCCGACGATGCAATTGTCCCACCACACCACTTCGGCCTGAAGCGATTCGAGGCCGGGCAGGGTCAGCCAGCACATCTGGCCTTCATGCATTCGGTTGATCGACGCGGCCGAAAAGCCGGAGATCGACAGGTCATGAACCACGCTTTGGAACGCACGTCCGCCCGAGGCGCGCAAGGTCGCCGGGATCGTCAGCCGCGTGCGCGGACTGCACCGATCTTCCTGCGCAGCAGAGCTGTAGGGATCTGAACTCACGGGCATTGCATTAGCCTTGTCCTGAAATCTGAGGTCTCTCCGGGCGGTATGGTCCACGCGATAGTTTGCTCCCGCGTTCGTTAAGCGCGGGTTTCAGGATATGGTTAACGCGGGGGTAAGGAGGATTGGGTTCAGTCGATCCGTTCACGGTGGAGGCTGTCAAAACCCTCCACCAGCAGCGCCAGCAAACGCTCAGCCACCACTTCAGGGGCCTTGACCGTTGCGGGGTCTTCGCCCGGATAGGCCCGCGCGCGCATTTCGGTGCGGGTGGCGCCGGGATCGACGATTGCAACACGCAGGGGGCTGAGCCGCTCGACTTCGGCGGCATAGGCTTCAAGCAGATGCTCGAACGCGGCCTTGGTCGCGCCGTAAGCGCCCCAATAGGGTCGCGGCTTTGCGGCGACGCTGCTGGTGAGCCCGATGATCCGGCCCGCCTCGGCGCGGCGCAGCAGCGGATCGAATCCGGCGAGCAGCGCCTGGGTTGCGACCACATTGGTCAGCAGCGCCTGATTGAACGGCTTGGGCTCGATCTGCGACGTCGGGGTGAGTTCGGGCAGATAGGCCGCCGCCAGCACCATGATGTCGAGCGTCTGCCAGCGCCCTGCAATCGCCGACGCAAGGCGGGTGACGGCATCAGGCTCGGTCAGGTCAATCGGCGCGATGGTGGACGTGCCGCCAAAGGCGTGGATTTCATCCTCGACCGCTTCCAGCGCCTTGACCTTGCGCGCCACCAGAATGACGTGCGCGCCTGCGCGGGCCAGCGCCTTGGCGGTGGCAGCACCGATCCCGCGGCTGGCGCCGGTGACAAGCGCGGTGCGGCCGGAAAGCGGCTTGGCAATATCGGTCATGATGGGTCAGGCAGCCTTGGGATCAGCGAAGGGAAGTTCGGCGCTCTTCTGTTCGGCAAGCGCCAGGTCGGTCAGCGACGTCGGATAGTCGCCGGTAAAGCAGGCATCGCAGAATTGCGGGCAGGTTTTGTTGCGCGCCTGTGATCCGACTGCGCGGTAGAGCCCGTCGATCGAGATGAAGGCGAGGCTGTCGGCCTTGATGAACTGACGCATCGGCTCCAGCTCCATGCGCGCGGCGAGCAGTTTCGAACGTTCGGGCGTATCGACGCCGTAGAAGCAGGAATGCGCCGTCGGCGGGCTGGCGACGCGGAAATGGACTTCCTTGGCGCCCGCTTCGCGCATCATCTCGACGATTTTCATCGAGGTGGTGCCGCGCACGATGGAATCGTCGATCAGCACGATCCGCTTGCCTTCGACCAGCGCGCGGTTGGCGTTGTGCTTGCGCTTCACGCTCGAATGGCGCGCGCCGTCCGATGGCTGGATGAAGGTCCGCCCGACATAGTGCGAGCGGATGATGCCGAGTTCGAACGGCAGGCCCGATTGCTGGGCAAAGCCGATGGCCGCCGGAACGCCGCTGTCCGGCACCGGCACCACCAGATCAGCCTCGCACGGGGATTCGAGCGCGAGCTGCATCCCGATCGCCTTGCGCGCTTCGTAAACCGAGCGTCCGGCAAAGACAGAATCGGGGCGGCTGAAATAGACGTGTTCGAAGATGCAGGGGCGCGGCGCGGGGCTGCCGAACGGGCGCACCGAGCGGATTTCTCCGGCAAAATCGACCAGCACCAACTCGCCCGGCTCGATCTCGCGGATCACTTCGGCGCCGACCACGTCGAAAGCGACGGTTTCGGAGGCGAACAGGATCGCATCGCCCATGCGGCCCATCACCAAGGGACGAATGCCGAGCGGATCGCGGCAGGCGATCATGCCCTCGGGCGTCATCACGATCAGCGCATAAGCGCCTTCGACCAGCCGCAGGGCATCGACCAGACGGTCGGCAATGGTGGGGTAGCGGCTGGTGGCGACGAGGTGGATAATCACCTCGGTATCGGAGGTCGACTGAAAGATCGAACCCTTGTTCACCAGATCGGTGCGCAGGCTCATCGCGTTCGAGATATTGCCGTTATGCGCCACGGCAAAGCCGCCGCTCGCCAGATCGGCATAAAGCGGCTGGACATTGCGCAGGCCCGAGCCCCCAGTGGTCGAATAGCGCACATGGCCTGCGGCCATATGGCCGGGCAGCGCCGCGATGGCTTCGGAGGAGGAGAAGTTTTCGGCAACATGGCCAAGCCCGCGGCTGGCGAAGAATTCCTTGCCGTCGAAGCTAACGATCCCGGCCGCTTCCTGCCCGCGATGCTGGAGCGCGTGGAGCCCCAGCGCGGTCGTCGCCGCCGCGTCATTGGCGCGGATCGCACCGAAGATTCCGCATTCCTCGCGCAGCTTGTCGCCATCGCAATCGAGGAAGGGGTGAGTCACATTGAGGGGCGTCATCGGCATCACCAGACCTGTCCGCGAACCATGCTGCCGCGGCGCAAGGCTCCAATGGCGATGTGACGGATCAATTACAAGTCAAAGCACGCCCATCTGCCCCGGCTTTTTGCTGACTGCCGTGTGACAGGCAGGCCCGGGGGCGGGGCGTAACATTGGATTGCCGCGAGCCAGCAGGCGCTCTACAGGCAGGGTTCAGCCAATAACGGGCAACCCGCACCTCTCATGCTCTCCCCCTTCGAATGGATGATCGCCAAACGCTACCTCTGGCCCGGCAAGGGGGAGGCGTTCATTGCGCTTGTCGCGGGCATATCGGTCGGCGTGGTGGCGCTTTCGGTGGCGCTGCTGGTGGTCGTGATGAGCGTGATGAACGGCTTTCGCGGCGAATTGCTCGACAAGATCGTGGGGCTGAACGGCCATGCGGTGGTGCAGGGCTATGACGGCAAGCTCAACGATTGGCGCGATGTCATGGCCGATATCGAGAAGACACCGGGCGTGGTTGAAGCGGCGCCTCTGATCGAAAAGCCGCTTTTGATACTTTACAATGGCAGCGCCGAGGCGATCTTCCTGCGCGGCCAATCCGACAAGGATATCAAAGCGCTGGGGGACAAGGTGCTGCTGGGTAACATCGACAGCCTCTATGCTCCATCAGGTGAAGACGGCCTGCGCCAAGTCGCCATCGGAAGCCGGCTTGCTCAGAACCTTGGTATTCGGGTTAACGATACAATCACGATCCTCAATCCGGCTGGCCGCACCACGCCGTTTGGCACGACCCCGCGCCAGATTCCCTACCGGGTCGGGGCGATTTTCGAGGTTGGCATCTACACCTTCGACGAGCGGTTCGTGATGCTGCCGCTGGCCGAAGCCCAAAGCCTTCTGCTGATGGGCGATTCTGTCGCGCAGATCGAAGTGACGGTGGATGACCCGGACAAGGTCGGCGAAATCCTTGCGCCCGTCTCCGCACGGCTCACCGGCAAGGCGCTGATCGCAGACTGGAAGACGATGAACTCCGCTTTGTTCGAAGCCTTGCAGGTGGAGCGGGTGGCGATGTTCTTTGCGCTGTCGTTCATGGTTTTGGTCGCAGCGTTCAACATTCTGTCCAGCCTCGTCATGCTGGTCCGCGCCAAAACCCGCGACATTGCCATCATGCGCACGATGGGCGCGACGCGGCGAAGCTTGCTCAAGATTTTTGTCACCACCGGCACCACGGTGGGCGCGATCGGGACGATGACGGGGTTGGCGCTCGGCGCGATCATCCTGTTCTTCCGCGAACCGATTGTCGATTTCATCGCCTTTGCGACCGGTCAGGAAATCTGGGACCCGCAGGTGCGGTTCCTCTCCACCCTGCCATCGCGGACCGATCCGTGGGAAGTCTTCGGCATTGTCATGCTGGCGCTGGGGATGAGCTTCCTGGCGACGCTCTATCCCGCATTGAAGGCGGCGAACACGGATCCGGTGCAGGTGCTGCGCTATGAGTAGGTCTCTGGTCACCGGGGCTCCGATCGTGTCCCTGCGCGGTTTGAAGCGCGCCTTCGAACAGGGCGGGCAGCGCATCGAGGTGCTGCGCGGGGTCGATCTCGACATAATGCCGGGCGAAATTGTCGCCCTGCTGGGGCCGTCCGGCTCGGGCAAATCGACCATGCTGCAAGCCGTGGGCCTGCTCGAAGGCGGGTTCGAAGGTTCGATCAGCGTGGCGGGCGAACGTGCCGAAGACCTTGCCAGCGATCAGCGCACCCGGCTCAGGCGCGAACATCTTGGCTTCGTCTACCAGTTCCACCACCTGCTGCCCGATTTCAACGCGCGCGAGAATGTGGTGATGCCGCAGATGATCCTCGGTGTAGCGCGGGCGGAGGCAGAAGCGCGGGCCGACAGCCTGCTCACCAGCCTCGGCCTCGGCCAGCGCCTTACCCACCGCCCCAGCCAGCTTTCAGGCGGGGAGCAACAGCGCGTCGCCGTCGCTCGCGCGCTCGCCAACCGGCCGACGCTGGTGCTGGCGGACGAGCCGACCGGCAACCTCGATGAAGTTACTGCCGACAATGTGCTGGCCGAGTTTCTCGCGCTGGTGCGCGGCGAGGGCAGCGCGGCGCTGGTCGCGACCCACAACGAACGCCTCGCGGCGAAAATGGACCGGGTGGTGCGCCTCAAGGAAGGTGTGCTCGTTTAATCGCATTAACAGGGGATCACGGACATGACGACGATTGCCGACTTCACCGTCACCACCAACCGGGGTGAGCCCCTCGACCTCAAGGACAAGCTCGGCACGGTGCTGCTGGTGGTCAACACCGCGAGCAAATGCGGCTTCACCCCGCAGTATGACGGGCTGGAAAAGCTGTTCCAGCAATACAAGGATCAGGGCTTTGAAGTGCTGGGCTTCCCCTGCAACCAGTTCGGCGGTCAGGAACCCGGCAATGCCGACGAGATCGCCGAGTTCTGCAAGGTCAATTTCGGCGTCACCTTCCCGCTGATGGCCAAGATCGACGTCAACGGCACCAAAGCCTCGCCGCTGTATGATTGGATGAAGACCTCGGCCAAGGGGCTGATGGGGTCGACCTCGATCAAGTGGAATTTCACCAAGTTTCTGATCGGCCGGGATGGCAACGTGGTGAAGCGCTACGGCCCGACCGACGCGCCGGAGAAGATCGCGCGGGATATCGAAGCGCTGCTTTAGCCCTAAATCGTCGCCCCGGCCCCCGAGCCGGGGTCGGTCTGAAATTGTGACCGATCCCGGATCAAGTCCGGGACGACGAGAGTTTCCTGTGGAAGCCACCCTTGGCGCTGACGGGACGATTGCGCATATTCGCCCCATGCCCTTCGCTCCCTTCGTCCCCCTGCGCGTGCTCTCGTCCTACTCGATGCTCGAAGGGGCGATCGATCCGAAGGACATCGCCAAGCTGGCAAAGGAGCGCGGCTATCCCGCGATCGCCATCTGCGACCGCAACGGGCTCTATGGCATCATGGCCTTCGCTGCGGCCTGCAAGAGCGAAGGCGTGCAACCGATCATCGGCGCGATGCTGGGCGTGGCGCGGGATGATGAGCGCGGCGGGGTCGATTACCTCGCCCTGTTTGCGCAGAACGACGCCGGCTATGATAACCTGTGCTATCTGGTCTCCTCCGCCCACCTCGACCGGCCGCTGGAACGCGATCCCCACGTCACGCTTGCCGACCTTGAGGGCCGCACCGCTGGCCTGATCGCGCTGACCGGCGCGGGCGAGGGCGGGCTGACGCGGCTGCTGGCCGAGGGGCAGCATGAAGCCGCCGCGCGGCTCGCTGACCGGTTGGAAGCGCTGTTCCCCGGGCGGCTCTATATCGAACTCGCGCGCCACGGCGATCCGGTGTGCGAACGGGCGGAGGACGCGCTGATCGACCTCGCCTATGCGCGAAGCCTGCCGCTGGTAGCCACCAACCCGGCCAACTTTGCCGAACCGCATATGCACAAGGCGCATGACGCCATGCTTTGCATCGCCAACTCGACCCAGATCGACGCGGATGATCGCCCGCGCTCCAACCCGCAGGCTTTCGTCAAATCGGCGGCGATGATGGAGGAGGCTTTCGCTGATCTCCCCGAGGCGACCGCCAACACGCTGGTGATCGCCCAACGCTGCGCCTTCGCGCCGCCCTACCGCAAGCCGATCCTGCCCAGCCTTGCGGGCGACCTGTCGGGCGAGGCGCGGATGCTGGCGGAAGATTCGCGCAAGGGATTGGTTGAAAGGCTTGCCCCCTACTACCCTGACACCGTTCGGGCTGAGCTTGTCGAAGCCCTGCTTTTGCCTTCTGCCGAAGCGCTCGAAGAACAAGAACAGTCCTTCGACCAGCTCAGGACGAACGGAATTTGGGATGAGGTGCTGACCTACAAGCGCCGGCTCGAATTCGAGATCAACGTCATCGTTAACATGGGCTTCCCCGGTTACTTCCTGATCGTCGCCGACTTCATCAAGTGGGCCAAGGACCAGGGTATTCCGGTGGGCCCGGGGCGCGGGTCTGGCGCCGGCTCGGCGGTGGCATGGGCGCTGACCATCACCGACCTTGATCCGATCAAGCTCGGCCTGCTGTTCGAACGCTTTCTCAACCCCGAACGCGTGTCGATGCCCGACTTCGATATCGACTTCTGCGAAACGCGGCGCGGCGAGGTGATCCGCTATGTGCAGGCCAAGTACGGCAGCGATCACGTCGCGCAGATCATCACCTTCGGCAAGCTGAAGGCCCGCGCGGTGCTGCGCGATTGCGGGCGGATCTTGCAAATGAGCTACGGTCAGGTCGACCGGCTGTGCAAGATGGTGCCCAATCACCCGACTGACCCTTGGCCCCTGCCGCGCGCGCTGAACGGCGCGGCGGATTTCCGGCGTGAGTATGACAACGACAAGGACGTGAAGCGCCTCGTCGATCTGGCGATGCAACTGGAGGGTCTGCCGCGTAACTCATCGACCCACGCGGCTGGCGTGGTGATTGGTGACAGGCCGCTGGCGCAGTTGGTGCCGCTCTACCGCGACCCGCGTTCCGATATGCCGGTGACGCAGTTCGACATGAAGTACGTCGAATCGAGCGGCTTGGTGAAGTTCGACTTCCTCGGCCTGAAGACGCTATCGGTCCTGCGCAAGGCGGTCGATCTGCTGGAGGCGCGCGGCATCACCATTGATCTGGGCGCGCTGCCATTGGACGATGCGCAGGTCTATAACCTGATGCAGACCGGCAATACGGTCGGCGTGTTCCAGCTGGAATCCGAAGGGATGCGCCGGACGCTGAAGGCGGTGAAGCCCACCAACTTTGGCGACATCATCGCGCTCGTCTCGCTCTACCGGCCCGGCCCGATGGATAACATCCCGCTGTTCGGCCAGCGCAAGGCAGGTGTGGTGCCGATCGAATACCCGCACCCCAAACTCGAAGGCATCCTCGCCGAAACCTACGGCATCTTCGTCTATCAGGAACAGGTGATGCAGGCCGCGCAGGTGCTGGCGGGCTATTCGCTCGGCGATGCAGACTTGCTGCGCCGCGCGATGGGCAAGAAGGTGCAGGCCGAGATGGACGCCCAGCGCGGGCGGTTCTGCGAGGGTTGCAAGGAAAACTCAGGCATCGAAGCCAAACGCGCAAACGAGCTGTTCGACTTGATCGACAAGTTCGCAGGCTACGGCTTCAACAAGTCGCACGCCGCCGCTTATGCGCTGCTCGCCTATCAGACGGCGTGGCTGAAGGCGCATTACCCCGAGGAATTCTTCGCCGCCTCGATGTGCTTCGACATGCACCAGTCGGAGAAGCTCAACGTCTTCGTCGATGATGCGCGCCGCTATCCCAATGGTCACGGCGGGGTTGAGGTGCTGGCGCCGTGCATCAACGCCAGTGAAGCCGAGTTCACCGTTGAGCAAACCGATACGGGCTATGCGGTGCGCTATGCCCTCGCGGGCATTCGCAATGTCGGCGAAAAGGCAATGGATGCGATCGTAGCCGAGCGCGCTGCGAACGGCGCTTTCGCCAGCCTCAAGGACCTGTTCGAGCGGGTGCCGCAGGGCACCATGAACCGCCGCCAGCTTGAAGGGCTAATTTGCGCAGGCGCGTTTGACGGGCTGGAGCCCAATCGTGCGCTGCTGTTCGCCAATGCCGATCTGCTGATGGCGGTCGCCGATGCCGCGATCCGGGAGCGATCCAGCGGGCAGGTCGGGCTGTTCGGCGGCGATGCAGGGCCGGCGGAAGATTTGCGCCTGCAAGCGTGCGAGCCGTGGTCGCGCACCGACCGGATGGCCAAGGAACGCGAGAATTTCGGCTTCTATTTCTCGGCCCACCCGGTGCAGCAGTTCCGCGATGTCGCCTCGGCCAATGGCGCGCGCACCTACCAGAGCCTGATGGAAGCGGGCGCGCCTGCGGGCGGGCGCGGGTCTGCGGTGATGGCGGTGATGGTCGAAGGCATCACCAAGGCGCGCACCCGCAAGGGCGGCACCTTTGTGCGGGCGGATTTCTCCGACAGCTCGGGGCAGTTCTCCGCCGCTTGTTTCGAAGAAGCGCTGGTGCCGCAGTTTGAACGCTGGGCGGCGGATGGCGAATGCCTGCTGCTGACCGTGGAGCTGGACGCGCCCAGCCCGGACGAGCCGCCCCGCCTCACGGTGCGCGGCGCACGCCCCTTGGCAGCGGTGATCGGAGCGACGGCGATGGAGCTTTCCGCCGATATTTCATCGGTCGAAGCCTTGCGCGAACTCCAGATTGAACTTGGCGCCGCCCAGGGCGAACGCCCGACCGGCTCTGGCGAAGTGCTGGTGCGGCTGATGCTGGCAGACGGCGATCAGGTGCAGATGCGGCTCGGCAGCAGCTTCGTGCTGAATGGCGAGCTGGCCGAGCGGCTGGCTGCGGTCGAGGGTATCGCCAAGGTCGCGCTGGTACCGCTCAAAAAGCGCGGGAACCTGCGGCTGGTCGCCTGAGCGGACACGAAAAAGGGGGCGGATCGCTCCGCCCCCTCTCTCATTTATCCGTCAGACGGAGTGAGAATTACATCCCCGAACCCGGGCCGTAGCTCACTTCCACGCGGCGGTTCTGCGCTTCGCGCACGCCGTCAGCGGTCGGCACGCGCGGCTGGCTTTCACCAAACGCTTCGCCCGAAATCTGACCCGAAGGCACGCCGCGACCGGTCATGTAGCTGCGCACGGCTTCATTACGCCGTCCGGCGAGCGCCATGTTGTACTGCGCGCTCCCGGCCTTGTCGGTGTGACCGGCCAGCATCACGCGCGCCATGCCGCAATTGGCATAGGCGGTGACCGCGTTGTTCAGGATCGTCGAAGCTTCGGGCGAGATGTCCGAACGGTCGAAATCGAAGAACACGATGTACGGGCCAGTGTTGCACGCGGCCTTGGGCGGCGGCGGGGGAGCGACCGGAGCCGGCGGGGGCGGGGGTGCCATCACCGGCGGGGGCGGCGGGGGCGCTGCCACCGGAGCCGGGGCAGGCCGACCGCCGAAATTGTAGGTCAGGCTCGCCAGCACTGAATGCGCCGAGTAATCCGCGCGCAGATCGCGGCCATTGGCGGCCTGCAGGTCGAAGTTGTCCGCGACGAAGTAGCGGTACTTCACGCCGAGATCGACATTGTCGGTCACCGCAAGGCGCGCGCCAGCCAGCAGCTGCCACGCGAAATCGGTCGCGCTGTCATCAATCACGGTGCCAACGCCAGCCACTTCGACCGGGAGCTTCATGTTGGCAATACCAACGCCGCCGCCGCCGAAGACCTGGAAGCCGTCATCATTGCCGAATTCGACCAGCGCATTGACCATGCCGCTGTAGATTTCGAGATCGCGCGAGTTCTGGACCCGGGTGCCCGAAGGAACGGTCAGGCCGCCCGGCAGGATAGCCGAGTTGACCACGGTCAGGCCTTCATAGCCTGCGCGCTTGTAGCCGCCTTCTGCTTCAAGCCGGAACGCGCCGAAATCGTAACCGATCACGACATCGCCATCGATGCCCAGATTGGTGTCGGCAAAGGCCGCGTTGTTGTAGGTGTCGTTGCCGGTGTCGATGTCGACATCGACCTGATCATCGAAGCTGACGCCGCCATTGATGCCGATATAGGCTTGGCCTTCACGCGCGAATGCGGGCGCGGCGACGATCATCGCGGCGCCTGCCATGAGAATTGCAGTCTTTTTCATTGTTTTAATCTCTCGAAAAGGGATGCCCGGAGGTAACTGGCGCCGCTCTGTGCCACAGGTGTGACACACGGGTATTGAGAGCGGCGAGTGGGATAGTGTCGCGACGGTCCGAATGTTTCATGACATCGGGACGAAACGTGTCAGCGATTGGGCGAACCGATTGCCAAGGCCTATAAGCAAAGGCATGAACACAGCATGTGCGGTTTCTGCGCGGCGAAATTAAATCACAATGGGAGAGAGACAGACAATGGCCGGAACCAGGCTCGGGGCAATGCAGGACTGGACCATGCGGGTGACCGCGGTGATCGATCACGCCGCGCGCGAAGCGCCCGAACGCGAAATCGTCAGCCGCTGGGCCGACGGAAGCGAGACGCGAACGAACTGGGCAGGCATCCGCCGCGATGCGCTGAAGATGGCGCAGGCGTTGCAGCGTCTGGGTCTGAAGCCGGGCGACAAGGTCGCGAGCCTCGCGATGAATCACTCGCGCCATCTGGTCAGCTGGTATGGCGTCGCCGGGATGGGCGGGGTGCTCCACACCGTGAACCCGCGCCTGTTCGACGATCAGCTCGACTATATCGTCAACCACGCCGAAGACCGGGTGCTGTGCTATGACGCGGCGTTCCAGCCGATCGTAGACCGGATGCGCGAGCGCTGGACCACGGTCGAGCACTACATCTGCTACGATAGCGGCGCGCATTCCCCCGCCTTTGAAGACTGGATCGCGGCAGAGGATGGCGATTTCGAATGGGTCACCGGCCCCGAAACCGATCCGTGCATGATCTGCTACACCTCTGGCACCACGGGCAATCCCAAGGGCGTGCAATACGAGCACCGCTCGACCGTGCTCCACGCGATGAGCGGGCTGCAACCGGCCGCGTTCAATTTCAGCTCGGCTTCGGTGATGCTGCCGGTGGTGCCGATGTTCCACGCGGCGAGCTGGGGCTTGCCCTACGCGGGCGCGATGGCGGGGATCAAGTTCGTGTTCTCGGCGGTGAACGACCCGGCGGTGCTGCACGATCTGATGCTGCGCGAAGGGGTGACGGACAGCGCGGGCGTGCCGACGGTGTGGCTGGCGCACTTCCAGTATTGCGACCGCGAAGGCCTAGATCTGCCGCCGCTGAAGGCCGCCACAATCGGCGGCTCGGCGGCGCCGAAGTTCATGATCGAGCGTCTGCTGAAGAACGGCACCCGCGTTCAGCACGCTTGGGGGATGACCGAAACCAGCCCGATCGGCACGGTGGGTGGGCCGACTTGGGATTGGGACAGCCTCACGCTGGAACAGAAGGTCGAAAAGACCGCGATGCAGGGCCGCCCGATCTTCGGCGTCCAGCTGCGCACGGTCGACCTCTCCGACATGGCGACCGAACTGCCCCGTGACGGTAAGACCAGCGGCGCGCTCCAGATCCGCGGGCCGTGGGTGATCAGGCGCTACTTCAAGGCAGAGACAGACGCAGTCGGCAATGACGGCTGGTTCGACACCGGCGACGTCGGCATCCTCCACCCGGACGGCACGCTGCAACTGACCGACCGCACCAAGGACGTGATCAAATCGGGCGGGGAGTGGATCAGCTCGGTTGAGCTTGAGAACGCGGCTTGCGGGCATCCCGCCGTGGCCGAGGCGGCCTGCATCGGCATCTACCACCCCAAGTGGGACGAGCGCCCAGTGCTGTTCGTGGTCAAGAAGGCGGGGGCTGAGGTCTCGGGCGACGAGATCGTCGAACACCTGAAGCCGCTGATTGCCAAGTGGTGGCTGCCGGATGCGGTCGAGTTTGTGGACGACATCCCGCACACCGCGACCGGCAAAATCAGCAAGAAGGACCTTCGCGACCGCTTTGCGGATTATACGCTTGGCTGACCTGACCATCCGGCCTGCGCTCGCGAGCGATGCGCAGGCCGTTTGCGACATCTACGCGTTTCACGTCGCGCAGAGCACGGCGACCTTCGACACGGTTGCCCCCGATGCGGCGACATGGGCGGAGAAGATCGCGGCCGTCTCTTCGCGCGGGTGGCCGTTCCTTGTCGCCGCGCGGGACGGTGCGGTGCTTGGCTATTGCTACGCCACACAGTTCCGCGACCGCGCCGCCTATGCGCGCACCTGCGAGGATAGCATCTATATTGCCGACACAGCGCGCGGGGGCGGGGTGGGATCGGCCTTGCTCGCTGCCTTGGTCGAAGCCGCGCGGGCGAGCGGCTTCGAGCAGATGATCGCCGTGATCGGCGGAGGCGAACCAGCCTCAATCGCACTCCACACCAAGTGCGGCTTTGTCCACGCGGGCCGGATGCGCAATGTCGGTTTCAAGTTCGGGCGCAGGCTCGATACGGTCTACATGCAATGCGATCTGACGTTGGAGGGACATGAGCGATGACCTGCGAAACCTATATTGACCCCTCGCCGGTGAACTTTCAGGCCTTCAAGGACCTGCCGCGCGATACGCCGATCAATATGCTCAACCTGCTGCTGTACCGCGATCTGGCCGATTATCCCGCGGGCCATGAGCACGCCGGCAAGGGCTGGAGCGGCAAGCGCGCCTATGAGGAATACGGCAAGACCAGCGGCCCGATCTTCCAGCGCGTCGGCGGCAGCATCCTGTGGCGCGGGAGCTTCCAGACGGTTGTGACGGGGCCGGAGGGCGAGCGCTGGCACGACGGCTTTATCGCGCAGTACCCGAACGCGGGTGCGTTCTTCGCGATGCTCAAGGACCCGGAGTATCAGCTGGCAGTGGTCAACCGCACCGCGGCGCTGGTGGATAGCCGCTTGGTACGGTTCGCTCCGGGTGAGGCGGGGGAGGGGTTCGGGTGAGCTAGAGCAACCGCAACTGGCCACCCACTTCGGGCGCCCGGAAGCGTGAGCAATCGAGCTCGAACCGCACCTTTCCTATCCCGGCCCGCTTGCACGCTACCTTGAACCGCGCCCGGATCAGATCGGCCCACACGCCTTGCGGGTTGAAGCGGCTGTGGAAGTTTGGGTCATTGTCGCGACCCCCAAAGGCATTGGCGCGCATTTCGCGCACGATGCTCATCACCTTGCCCGCACGCTCAGGGTAGTGGACGGCGAGCCACTCGCGGAACAGCGGCGCGACTTCGTGGGGGAGGCGCAGGGGGATCCAGTTGACGCTTTGCACCCCCCGCCGCGCGACTTCGGCGATGGTGGCTTCGATGAATTCATCGGTGATCGCCGGGATGATGGGCGAGATCGAGCAGTGCACCGGCACGCCGAGTTCCACCAACCGCCCCAGCGCCACGAGGCGTTTGGCAGGCGCAGCGCAGCGCGGTTCGAGCTTCGCCGACAGGATGGGGTCGAGACTCGTCACAGAAATCGACACCGCCACCAGCTTTTCGCGCGCCAGTGCGGCTAGTAGATTGGCATCGTCCAGCACCCGGTCTGACTTGGTGGTGATGGTCACGGGGTGGCGCGCCTCAAGGCACACCTCCAGCACCTGGCGGGTGATCCGGTAATCCCGCTCGATCGGCTGATAGGGATCGGTGTTGGTGCCCATCGCTATCGGCTTGGGGCGGTAGCCGCGCTTCGCCAGCGTCGCCTTGAGCAATTCGGCAGCGTTCGGCTTGGCGAACAACCGGGTCTCGAAATCGAGGCCGGGGGAGAGGTCATGATAGGCGTGGGTCGGCCGCGCAAAGCAATACACGCAGCCATGCTCGCATCCGCGATAGGCGTTGATCGAGCGGTCGAACGGCACATCGGGCGACTGGTTGAAGGTGAGGATCGACTTCGGGCGCTCCTCAATCACCGTGGTGCGCAGCTTGACCGGCGGGCCGTCGAGGGTTGCGACATGGTCACGCCAGTCTCCATCGACCTCGCGCTCCGCCAGCCCGAAGCGGGTGGGGACCGCCCCTGATTGTGCACCGCGGCCATGGATTCGTTCTGGCATGGCTGGAACGTATAGAGAACAAAGGGTGCGATGCCAACCATCGTCATCCCAGCGGAAGCTGGGACCTAAAGCAGCAAGTGCCGTCCGCGCCGCCCTGGGCCCCAGCTTTCGCTGGGGTGACGATCGCGGCTAAACTTCCTTCAGCCGCGGCATCAGCTCGACAAAATTGCAGGGCCGATTGCGGCTGTCGAGTTGCTCGGCGAGAATCCCGTCCCAGCCGTCTTTCACTGCACCGTTCGATCCGGGGAGAGCGAAGATATATGTGCCGCGCGCCACCACCGCGCAGGCGCGGGACTGGACGGTGCTGGTGCCGATGCTCTTGAAGCTGAGCCAGCGGAACAGCTCGCCAAAGCCGGGAATGTCGCGCGCGCCTTCAATCAGGCTAAGCGCTTCGGGGGTGACATCTCGGCCCGTCAGACCCGTGCCGCCCGTGCTGACCACAGCGTCGATAGCGGGATCGTCGATCCAAGCCTCGAACTGGGCAGCGAGCAGCTTTGCGTCATCCTTCACGATCATCCGTACCGCGAGATTATGCCCCGCATCCGTGACCCGCGCCGCCAGAATATCGCCCGAGGTGTCGGTTTCCGGTGTGCGCGTGTCCGATACGGTCAGGACGGCAATGTTGATCGGTTTGAAAACCCGGCTCTCGTCAATCGCCACCTGCTGCGCTCCTCAAGGCTCCAATCGGGCCGAGCGGGTCGTAGCAGCCTGCGGAAATTCCGGCCAGCGCCCTTGCGCGAGCGCGCGGCGGCTGGACGATGGGACGCCGGCCGCACGCTCATACATCCAGTAATTGCGCATTACGATCGCGACATAGCCGCGCGTTTCCCAATAGGGGATCGATTCCATCCAGAGCAGCGGATCGCCCTGATCGTTGATCTCGTAATTCCAGCGCCCGACCGGGGTGAGGCCGGCGTTATAGGCCGCCATGATCTTGGGCAGCACGCCGCCGGTCGCGGGGTGATCGCGCAGCATCGCAAGGTGGCGCTGGCCATAGGCGAGATTGACCTGCGGGTCGTTCAGATCCTCGTAGCTCGCGCCGAGGCTCAGCCTGCCCGAATGATCACGCGCCGTGCCGGGCATGATCTGCATCAACCCGCGCGCATTGGCGGGGCTGACAGCCGAGGCGCGGAAGTTCGATTCCTGCAAGGCATGGGCAAAGGCGAGCGCTGGGTCGACCTGCCAGCCGCCGACCGGCTGCCAATGCGCAACGGGAAAGCGCAGGCTCGGATCACTGCTGGTACCGTAAGGCGCATTGTGCGCCATGAACAGCTGGGTGGAGGGCAGCCCCATCTCGCGCGCCAGCCGGGCGAGGGCGCTGTATTGATAGGCCGGACCGATCCGGGCTTCGTGGCGCAGCACTTCATCCGCCAGACTGGGCCGCCCGATCTCGGCGAGCGCGGCGGCCACGCGGACATTGGGCCGCTGGGCGAGCTGCGCCCAATCGTCACGGCTGAACGGCGGCGGCGGCGCATGGGCGGGCAGTTCGACGCCAAGCTGATCGGCGGCGAGCATCCCGTAGAGCGTCTCATTCATCTGTGCCGCGGCAGACAGGTGCTGCTGCGCCTGGTCAGGCTCCCGGCACCGCACCAATGCGCGGTGGGCCCAATAATGCCCGGCAGCGGCCAGCTCGACATTGGAAGCACTGCCCGCCACCCGCGAAAACGCGTCTCCGGCAAGCGAGCAATAGCCCAGCCGCCACGATGACAGCCCTTCGACCCACGCGCCTTCCGCAACCCACTCGCCCGAGCCTTCAGCGACGGTGCGTGCAAGCTCGAGAGCAGCGTTGTCGTTATTCTCGATATAGTGGCTCCACGCCACGCGCTGACGCCACTCGGCGCGCGCATCGCTGGAGAGCATCGGATCGATTTCGGCGAGCAGGCGCTGCGCTTCAGTGGGGTTATCGGCCTTGATCGCTTCGAGAATCAGGCTTGCGGTGGTGCTCGGCATGGTGCCGTCATTGACGCTACGCGGCAGGATCCGCTTGGGCGCATAGGGCTGGCGCGCAAAGCCCTGTTCGCTCGGCAGAGGCGGCAGGTAGGTAACCCCGCGCTTGGCCCCCATCTTGGCGAGTTGTTCGGCCTGCGGAAGATCGGTGCCAGCGGCAAACCAGCTGGCGATCTGTTCGGCCGAAACCTTGGGGCTTTTGGCGTGGGTATAGAATTCGGCGCGCGCAGCCTGGGTCAGGATACCTTCGGGCCGCTGGGCCAGCAGGTTTTCGACCACATCCCACTGTTCGGCATCGATGGCAGTGAAGACCTGACGGTAAGCATTGCGCTCCTCGGGCGTCAGCACCGGGGCAATCGCCGTCTCAGCGGGGGTCGCGCCGTTCCAGCGCGCGACCAGATCGCCCGATTGCGCGGCGAGCGGCGCAGGCAGGGCCGCGGCAGCCAGCATCGTCGCGGTCAGCACGCGCAGGCGAAGTTTCATTGTGGGGGCGACCATTGCGTCCATCTCCGCCAGAACCGGGCTTTAAGCCGGGGCATGTCCATCAGGGAATCGAGCGTTTCGCTCACCATTACCGGAGCTGTGCCACCGGCATGGTTGATTTCGCGTAAAGGTTGTTCGGCCTCATTAGCGCCGAGCATCGGGGCAAGCCCGGTGCCAAAGGCGATCACTCGCGCCGGACGTACCAAGCTGATGTGATGGCGTGTCACCGCGTCCATCCCGCCCGCCGCCAGCATCGCCAGATCGGCCATGGGTGTGTGGCAGGGTAGGGCGGCGGCGATATAGACCGCGCTTTCGTCCAGCCCCATCGCGTTCAGGATATTGGCGAGCAGACGTCCTTGCGGCCCGGCCAGCAGCCCGTCGCGATCCGCTTCCTCGGGCTGTGGCACCAGCACCATCAGCGGAGCATCAGCTTCGCCGCGCGGCGCAATCCGGGGAAAAGCGCGCGCGGTGTCGATCCCCTGCGCCGTCATCCACCAATCGCGGAAAGCGGCCAAATCCTGCGGCGGCGATTCGCCCAGAAGATCGCGGCGCAGCGTTGCGGGCGGTGATGAGGGCGCGGCGGGCAAGGAGCGGGCGGCGATGGATTCGCTTGCTGGGCCGGGTGCCTGAGCAGAAACGACCCGCGATGATCCGGCCGTGTTGGAGCCCGCAGCAGGCTTGGCCGCAGGGGCGTCCGCCAACCACGCCGTAGCGTCATCCACATAGTCGCAATCGACCCCCGCCGCGTGCCACCAGGCAAGCGCCGCTTCAAATTCGCGCGCTATCGAAAGTTCGGGCCGGCTCATTGAGGGGTCATGCTATCCAACGCGGGTCTTGACTGTCCCCGAGGGTGTTAGCAAGTGGACAATCAAGCCATATCGCCAGACTGTGCGGCCTGCGCGCCCAATACCAACAAGGATCAGGAAAGCCCCATGATCGAACGTGAATCAATGCCCTGCGATGTTGTGATCGTCGGGGGCGGTCCTGCGGGGCTGGCAGCCGCGATCCGCTTGAAGCAGATCAAAGCCGAACTGGAAGTGATCGTGCTGGAGAAGGGCTCCGAAATCGGAGCGCATATTCTGTCGGGCGCGGTGGTCGATCCTAAGGCGTTGGACGAGCTGCTCCCTGAGTGGCGCGAGCAGGGCTGTGCGATGGCGGAAACGCCGGTGACCGATAACTGGCACTGGGTCCTGTCGAAGACCGGCAAGACCTCGATCCCTCACGCGATCATGCCGCCGCTGATGAGCAACCACGGCTGCTACACCGGCTCGCTCGGCAATCTGACTCGCTGGCTGGCCGAACAGGCCGAGGGGCTGGGCGTGATGGTCTTCCCTGGCTTCCCCGCCGCCGATGTGATGATTGATGAGGACGGCCGTGTTGCCGGTGTCATCACGCAGGACATGGGCGTTGCCGCGGATGGCAGCCACAAGGGCGATTACACCCCCGGCATGGAAATCCACGCCAAGTACACCGTCTTTGCAGAAGGTGCGCGCGGCAATCTGACCAAGCGGATGAAGGCGAAGTACGACCTTGAGGCGAATTGCCAGCCGCAAGTTTACGGCCTCGGCATCAAGGAATTGTGGGACATCGATCCCAAGAAGCACAAGCCGGGCCGTGTGATTCACACGCAGGGCTGGCCGCTCACCGAAAGCGAAAGCTGGGGCGGGGGCTTCCTCTATCATCAGGCGAACGGTCAGGTAGCCTTGGGCTTCGTCACCGCACTCGATTACAAGAACCCCTGGGTCTCGCCCTATCAGGAATTCCAGCGCTGGAAACAGCACCCGGCGATCCGCGAATATCTCGAAGGCGGCAAGCGCGTCAGCTACGGCGCGCGGGCGATCAACGAGGGCGGCTGGCAGTCGGTGCCCAAGCTTGCCTTCCCCGGCGGGGCGCTGATCGGCTGCGCGGCGGGCTTTGTGAATGTGCCGCGCATCAAGGGCAGCCACACCGCGATGAAGAGCGGGATGCTGGCGGCTGAAAGCATCGCAGCGGCGATTGCGGCGGGCCACGAGAAGACCGAGTTGATGGAATATGACGCAGCCGTGCGCTCCAGCTGGATCGCCGACGAGCTGAAGGTCGTCCAGAACGCCGAGCCTGCCGTCGCCAAGTTCGGCGGCGATATCGGCACGGTGCTGGCGGGCATCGACATGTGGATGCGCACATTGAAGATCGGCCTGCCGATTTCGATGAAGCACCACAAGGATTACACCATGACGGGCCGCGCCGATCTTTATCCGAAGATCGACTACCCCAAGCCCGACGGCGTGATCACCTTCGATAAGCTGACCAACGTCGCCTACAGTTACACCAACCACGCCGAGGACCAGCCCTGCCACTTGCAGGTAAAGGACTGGGAGTTGCAGAAGGACAGCGAGCTGGCGGTGTTCGGAGGCCCTTCGGCGCGGTACTGCCCGGCTGGGGTTTACGAATGGCTGACCGATGAGAAGACCGGCGAGCCCAAGTTCCAGATCAACTCGCAGAACTGCGTCCACTGCAAGACCTGCGACATCAAGGACCCCAACCAGAACATCAACTGGGTAACGCCGGAAGGCGGTGGCGGGCCGAACTATCCGAATATGTGAGGCAAGAAGCCCACATTCGTCATTGCGAGCGGAGCGAAGCAATCCATGGACCGAGCGCAGATCAGCGGATCACCGGCCATGGATTGCCGCGTCGCCTGCGGCTCCTCGCAATGACGAAGTATTGAAGTTTGTCGGTCACGCGGATCCCTTACGTCAATCTCGTCCTCGCGGTGCTTGCTGCCACGTTGTCAGCCATTTGCGCGGCTGCGGAACGGCCAAAGCCCGTGACGTCCGACGATGGAGCATGCCAGCGGGTCATCGCCGTTCTGGCCGCTTACAAGATCTATCGTGCGGACCAAATGGCAAGCTGCGACGGGGGGAAAGACGAAGAGCATCCGGGCTTCTATATCCTGAGGATCAACGCCCATTGCCGTGAGCCGCAAGGATGCGGGAGCGTATTGCTCGGCTGGTATGCGATCAATGCTAAGAACGGTGCAGTGTTCGAGATGGACGTCGCAGAATGGCAGATCGGCTCGCGGATCGACTGGAAAGACTGATGGCCACCGAAACCGCCTACGCCAAGATCAACCTCGCGCTGCATGTCCGCAGGCGGCGGGAGGACGGGTATCATGAGCTTGAGACCCTGTTCGCCTTCGTCGATGCGGGCGATGTGCTGAGCGCCGTGCCTGCCGCAGCCGACGGTGTCACCACGCTGGGCGAGTTTGCGGGCGGGCTGGACAATCCTTTCGACAACCTCGTGGCGCGCGCGCTCAACGCCCTTCCGCGCCCGCAGGGGCTCGCGGTGACGCTGGAGAAGAACCTCCCCGTCGCGGCTGGTCTCGGCGGCGGATCGGCAGATGCGGGGGCGGTGTTTCGGATTGTCGAGGCGCTTCACGGCCTGCCGGAGGACTGGCCAGCGCGCGCGGCGAAGCTCGGCGCGGATGTGCCGGCCTGCGTGCTCAGCCGCACCCATATCGGTCTCGGCACCGGCACCGAGCAACGCGAGGTCGAGGACGATCTCGCCGGGACTCCCGTTCTGCTTGTCAACCCGCGCGTGCCGCTGTCCACCGGACCGGTGTTCAAGGCGTGGGACGGCGAGGATCGCGGGGCACTGCCCCAAGGCCCGGCGTCCAAGATCGCAAGGGTGGGGCGCAATGACCTTGAAAACCCCGCCATTTCGCTCTGCCCGGTGATTGCCGATGTGTTGGCGGCACTGGCCGAGACCAAGCCGTGGCTCGCACGGATGTCCGGCTCGGGCGCGACCTGCTTTGCGCTTTACGATACGCCCGAAGCCCGCGATGCGGCGGCCGCGGCCATGCCGCGCGAGTGGTGGAGCATGGTAGGGCGGCTACGGTGAGCCATCCTACCTCCGTTCGCCCTGAGCTTGTCGAAGGGCTGTTCTTCCTTTTTCCCGAGGTCGAAGAAAGAGCGGTGCTTCGACAAGCTCAGCACGAACGGGGTTTGAGGTTTTGAGCGTCCCCTTCCGCCAACTCGGCACGCCCACCCCCGGCGGGATCGTCTGCACCGCAGACCACGCCTCAAATGCCGTGCCCGCCGACATCAACCTCGGCATCCCCGCGCACCTGCTCCACGAGCACATCGCGGTCGATATCGGCACTGCAGCCATCGCCGAAAAGCTGGCCCGAGACCACGCCATCCCGGCCCACATCGCCGCCGTCAGCCGCCTCGTCTGCGACTTGAACCGTGAGGAGACCGCACCCGGCCTCGTTCCCGAAGCCAGTGACGGGCACCCGATCCCCGGCAATGTCGGCGCGGGCCGGGAAGGGCGGCTCAACCGCTTCCACCGCCCCTATCACACCGCGCTGGAGCAATGGCTGGTCGCTGCCGAACCCGCGCTGATCCTCTCGCTCCACAGTTTCACCCCGCGCCTCGCCAGCCGGGACGAGCCGCGTCCGTGGCAGGTGGGCGTGCTCTACAATCAGGACGACCGTGCCGCGCGCATCGCCATCGCCATGCTCGCAGCCGAGGGGCTGAACGTGGGTGACAACCTTCCCTATTCGGGGCGCGATCTCAATTACACCATGAACCGTCATGCCGAAGCGCAAGGCCGCGCTTACCTTGGCGTCGAGCTGCGCCAAGACCTCGTCCAGACCCCTGAAACCCACACGCGCTGGGCGGCATTGTTGGCGAATATTGCGCAAAGGGTTGCGTCAGCGCTCGCCTGAAGGCAGGGGACGTTTCACAAATTGCCTTCAACGGGAAATCTTATGTCGCAGAAGTTTGACAAGTCGAAGCTCCCCAGCCGCCATGTCTCGGTCGGCCCGGAGCGCGCACCGCACCGTTCGTACTACTACGCCATGGGCATGACCGAGGAAGAAATCGCGGCGCCTTTCGTTGGCGTGGTCAGTGCGGGCAACGACTCGGCCCCCTGCAACACCACCCTCAACGCGCAGGCCGATATCTGCCGCGAGGGCGTGATCGCAGGCGGCGGCACCCCCCGCCGGTTCAACACCATCACCGTGACCGACGGCATCGCGATGGGCCACCAGGGCATGAAGTCTTCGCTCATCAGCCGCGAGATCATCGCCGACTCGATAGAGGTTTCGGTCCGAGGCCATTGTTATGATGCGCTTGTCGGCTTCGCGGGCTGCGACAAGAGCCTGCCCGGCATGATGATGGCGATGCTGCGGCTGAACGTGCCGTCGATCTTCGTCTATGGCGGCTCGATCCTGCCTGGCACCCACCGGGGCAACGACGTGACCGTGGTCGACGTGTTCGAGGCGGTTGGGCAATATGCTGCGGGCAACTGCCCCTTGCAGGAGCTGATCGCGCTCGAAAAGGTCGCTTGCCCCGGACACGGCGCCTGCGGGGGCCAGTTCACCGCCAACACCATGGCCTGCGTCGGCGAGGCGATTGGCCTCAGCCTCCCAAACAGCAACATGGCGCCCGCGCCTTACCGATCGCGTGATGATATCGCAGTCGCCGCTGGCAAGCAGGTGATGGAGCTCGTCGCCCGCAATCTGCGGCCGCGCGACATCTGCACCCGCGAAGCCTTCATGAACGCCGCCCGCGTCGTGGCGGCCACGGGCGGTTCGACCAATGCCGCGCTTCACCTGCCAGCAATGGCGAGCGAGGCGGGGATTCATTTCGACCTGTTCGACGTCGCTGAAGTCTTTAAATCAACACCTTATATCGCGGACTTGAAGCCGGGTGGGAAGTATGTCGCCAAGGATATGCACGAGGCGGGCGGGGTCTATATGGCGATGAAGACGCTGCTCGACGGCGGGTTCATCGATCCTAACCCGATCACCGTCACCGGCAAGACCATCGGCGAGAACCTCGAAGAGATCACCTGGAACCCCGACCAGAAGGTGTTCTACGATGTGAAGACCCCGATCACGCCCACCGGCGGTGTCGTTGGCCTAAAGGGTAGCCTCGCGCCTGACGGGGCGATCGTTAAGGTCGCCGGAATGGCCCGGCTGCAATTCTCCGGCCCCGCGCGGGTGTTCGATTGCGAGGAAGATGCCTTCGCCGCGGTCGAGAAGCGCGACATTGCCGAGGGCTGCGTGATCGTGATCCGTTACGAAGGGCCCAAGGGCGGCCCCGGCATGCGCGAGATGCTCTCCACCACGGCCGCGCTTTACGGGCAGGGCATGGGTGAGAAGGTCGCGCTGATCACCGACGGGCGGTTCTCGGGCGCCACACGCGGCTTCTGCATCGGCCATGTCTGCCCGGAGGCCGCCGACGGCGGCCCCATTGGCCTGATCGAGGATGGCGACATCATCAGCATTGATGCCGAAGCTGGCACCATCGAACTCGACGTGCCTGAGGACGTGCTGGCCGAGCGGCGCAAGGCCTGGCAGCCGCGCACCAACGACTACCAGTCGGGTGCGTTGTGGCGTTACAGTCAGGTCGTCGGTTTGGCCCGCTACGGCGCCATCACCCATCCCGGCGCAAAGGCGGAGACCCATGTGTTTGCGGATATCTAGCACGCTTGCAGCCTTGGCTGTGCTGACCGGCTGCGGCGCGGCGGAAAGCCCGCCGCCGCCGGGCGACGAGGTCGAATGCGCGATCGGCGCAGGCGCGGCGCTCTCGCCGGTCTGCACGTTGGAGCTGGTGGGGAATGACGTCATTCTCCACCATCCCGACGGCGGTTTTCGGCGGCTGACCCGCGATCCGGCCACCGGCGCGCTTGCTCCGCGAGACGGGGCCGAGGTGCTGGTGCCCGAACAGGGCGCGGCGGGCGCGGAGGCCTTTGCCATCGGGGCAGATCGCTACTTGATCCCCCGCAGGCTCCTCGAACCGCCGCCGAAGTGAGCGCCACACAGGTCCTCACCGCCGCCCAGATGCGCGCTGCCGAACAGGCGCTGTTCGATGCGGGCACCAGCGTTTCGGAACTGATGGAGATCGCCGCAGGGGGCGCAGCCGAGTGGATCCGCCGGATTGCCGCCGGACGTGCGGTGACGGTTCTATGCGGTCCCGGCAATAATGGCGGAGACGGCTATGTCATCGCCCGCCGCCTGCGCGAGGCGGGCAATGCGGTGGCAGTGATCGCTCCACTCGACCCCGCAACCGACGCCGCCAAAGAGGCGCGGCGGCGGTGGGACGGGCCGGTCAGCACGGCCGGAGGGGCCGGGGCTGATGTGTTCGTCGACTGCCTGTTCGGCTCCGGCCTTGCGCGGCCGCTGATCGCCGAGCACGCGTTGCTGCTGCGCGATTTAGCGGCGCGGCATCGCTACAAGGTGGCGGTCGATGTGCCCTCGGGCATTGCCAGCGATAGCGGCGCGGTGCTGAACGAGCGGCTGCCCGACTATGACCTGACCCTCGCGCTGGGCGCGTGGAAGTTCGCGCATTGGAGCCTGCCGGGCCGGTCGCTGATAGGGCAGATGCGGCTCGTGCCGATCGGGATCGCGCCCGTTGCCGGAGCGGCGCAGTTGGTCGAACGGCCTCGCCTCAGCTCTCCTGCGGCGGATAGTCACAAATATCGCCGAGGGCTGCTTGGCATCGTTACCGGCGCCATGCCGGGGGCGAGTCTGTTGTCCGCGACCGCTGCCCAACGCTCTGGCGCGGGCTATGTGAAGCTGTTCGCCCGTGACGCTGATCCGCGCACGCCGCCCGATGTGGTGACCGACGCTGCTCCGCTCGCCGAAGCGCTGGCCGATTCGCGCATCGCCGCCGTGCTGGTGGGGCCGGGCCTGGGCCGTGATGAGGCGGCGCGTGAAAGGCTCGAAGCAGCGTTGGCGCAGGCCTCCGCACTGGTGCTTGATGCCGATGCGCTGATGCTGCTTTCACCGGCCATGCTCGCCCGCGCGGTGCCAATGCTTGCCACCCCGCATGACGGCGAACTTGAAGCTTTATGCCGCAGCTTTGGCGTCATCGCGGAAACCCGCCGCGACCGCGCGTTGGCTTTGGCCAGAGTCAGCGGCATGGTTGTGCTGGCCAAGGGACCGGACAGCATCGTCGCCGCGCCCGATGGGCGACTCGCACTCGGCCAGCCAGCGCCGAGCTGGCTGTCCGTGGCCGGGACGGGCGATGTGCTCGCCGGGATCGCTGCCAGCCGCCTGGCGAACGGAGCCGATCCCTTTACCGCCGCCTGTGAGGCGCTGTGGATGCACGGTGGGGCCGCACGGCGGGCCGGAGCGGCTTTCACGCCGACGCAGCTTGCCGAAAGGGTGTCCGAGGCGCTAGCGGCCTGCCTGTGACCGATCTCGAACCCATTATCCGCCTCGCTGCTAAGGGCGACGGCGTGACCGTCTCTGGCCGCCATATCGCAGGCGGCGTCACCGGTGACATGGTGGACGCAGCTGGCACGATCACGCCGGGCCCACACCACATCGCGCCCGCCTGCCGCCATTTCGGCGTGTGCGGCGGGTGTCTGTTGCAGCACGCGGACGACACGGCGCTCACCGAGTTTGTCGAGGGCCGGGTGGTCAACGCCGCGCGGGGCCAAGGGCTGGAACCGGCCGAATTGCTCCCCGTCCACCTCTCCCCGCCGCAGACGCGCCGCCGTGCAGGGCTGCATGGGCTGCGCACGGCCAAGGGCGCAGTGCTGGGCTACCGTGAGGGCGGTTCGCACCGCGTGGTCGATCTGGCCGAATGCCCGGTGCTGCACCCCGCGCTCACCGCGCTGATCGCGCCGCTCCGGCGGTTTGTGGCGGCGCATGGGCCCAAGGGGATGGTCGGAATCGATCTGACCTTGGCGGATCAGGGCGTGGAAGCGTGCCTGACGCACTTTCCGCTCGAAGGTCTCGGCCCGACCGAAGCGGCGCTCGATTTTGCGCGCGAACAAGGGCTTGCGCGCCTTTCCTTCGATCAAGGGTACGGTCCCGAGACGGTCTGGGAGCCTGAACCGGCGACGGTGACCTTGTCGGGCGTCCCGGTCAGCCTACCGCCCGGCGCCTTCTTGCAAGCGACCCATGATGCGGAGCATGTGATGGCCGCCGATGCTGCTGAATGGCTGGCGGGTTCGCGGGTTGTCGCTGACCTGTTTGCAGGGCTCGGCACTTTCGCTTTTGCGCTGCGAGGGGGAAGCAAGGTGCTGGCGGTCGAAGCGGAGCGCGCGGCGCACCTCGCCTGCAAGGCGGCCGGGGCGATGAGTGGGGGCCGGGTGCTGGCGCTCCACCGCGATCTGTTCCGTTCCCCGCTCCAGCCCGAGGAGCTGAACCGCTTCGACGGTATCTTGCTCGATCCTCCGCGCGCCGGCGCCCGTGCTCAGGTGGCGGAAATCGCGGCGAGTACGGTTTCGCGGGTGGTCTATGTCAGCTGCAATCCTTCAAGCTGGGCGCGCGACGCGGCGGTGCTGGCTGAGGCAGGTTTCAGGCTTGCGAAGCTGCGCCCGGTCGGCCAATTTCGCTGGTCGACCCATGTCGAATTGGTAAGCTATTTCGAGCGTTAAGCGCGTAAGCTTTCAAGGATTTGAGCTTCCAGCCACGCACGGTGTTCCGGCTCGACATAGGTGTGGCCCGCGCCTTCGCAGCGGCAGATGCGCGGGTCGTTCCGGTCCCACGCGGCTTCGAACACTTGCGCGGTGCGGTCTGCTGTGGCGACGAGGATGCGCACCGATCCGGTGAAGCCTGCCAGACCGGCGGCCATGTCCTGCGCGAGGCTTGACGGCGGCGGCGGCGGGCGCAGGGCGTGGGCGATGCCCCGAGCCAGCTTGCCGAGATTCACACCTCCGCCCAGCAACCGCATGACCTCGCGCGGGTTTTTCAGCTTTTCAAGATAGCGTGCGCGGATCGCGGCCGGGGGCGGCGTATCGTCTGCCGCACCGTGGCTTTCGTCCTGCTCGATCGTCCAGGGGTTCGAGAGCACCAGCCCATCACAACCCGCACCGCCCGCCAGCATCAGCGCCGAGGCTGCATCGCAATTGCCGAAAGCGACCACCCGCGCGATCTGCGGCGTCATCGCGCGGAAGGCATCAACGGCGCAGGCAATGTCCTTGGCAGAATGGCGGAACCCGCGGTTCTGGCCTTCGCTGTCGCCGATGCCGCGGCGGTCGAACCGGAACACCGGGAAGCCTGCACGGGCGATCCGCGCGGCCATGTCGGCCTGTCCGCCAAATGCGCCCGAGCGGATCTCGTTGCCGCCGCTGACGATCAGCAATCCCGTGGTCCCCGGCGCTGTGTCGAGCGTGCCGGCCAGGGTCAGGCTGCCGCAACCAAAGGTGTGAGAAAGCCGCGTCATAGCGCTGAATTCCCGATGCTTTCGACGACAATCGCGGCAAGACGATCGGCTTGCCCAGCGTCCTCATCAGGTTCGGCGCGCAGCCACAGGCCGGGGCCGCCGACCATGCTTTGCGCAATGTCAGACTGGCCCGGGCCGAGCGCCGGTTCGGCGGTTTCGAGTTCGCGGAACATCGCCGCGCCAATTGACCAGCCGCCGAGCACCAGACCGCTCTCGCGCCCTTGCGCCATCAGCCCATCAGACGTCTCGGCCATTCCGGCCTCGCGGGCGGAGATGGTTCTGGCGCGGATCATGCCGCGCAGCAGCTTGGGGCCGGTTTGGGCGGCATAGTGCCAGCCGGGCAGCGTCGCCGGAGCGACCAGCGCCCCCGCCCGGATCGCCAGCACATGGGTCGCGCCAAGCGCTTCCGCCGCTGCGGCCATACTCGCGCGCCAGCTTGCCAGTGTCTGATTTTCTAGAGGGGCAAGGCTCTCATTGCAGCCCAGCAGATCGGGCAACAGGCTGTCGATCCCGGCGGCATCCAGTCGCCGCATCACCTCCAGCGTGAACCGCCGCAGTTTGTTCGCTTCGTCGAACCATGCCGGGCACACCAGCACCCGCGCCGCGCGCCCGCGGTCGAAAGCGACCAGCAATTCCTCAGACGGAGGTCCGCCATCGGGGACCGGATGGTTCCACGTGAAAATCATCCGAGAGGCACCCTGGGAGGGGTCAAGACCGGCCTAGCGGGGGTCGAGCTTTGCCCGCGCAAACGCCAGCAGGCCACCATAGGTCTCAAGCATCTCGCCATCGACATCGTCATCCTCGATCACGATGCCGAGCCGGTCTTCCATTTCGGTCAGCAATCCGGCGACCGCCATCGAGTCCAGCTCGGGCAGGTGGCCGAACAACCCCGATTCCGGACCGAAGGCAGCGGCCTGCGCCGGGTCGAGACCCAGCACATCGGCGATCAACGCCTTGAGTTCGCTATCGAGCGCGGCTTCGCCCGCTGCGCTATCGATGTTCGGAATGGTGGTCATTAGTGCCCAAATCCCTGTATTCGGCTTGGCGTGTTTGGCCGTGGCGGCGGGGCTTAGCCATGCGCGGGGCCGGGTGCAAGCACTGCGGGACCGCAGGTGAGCGCCTCAGGCTCCGCCACGGCGCAGCAGGCGCTTGGCGAGCGGGGGCCAGCTTTTCAGCTGTGCCGGGTCGAGACAATCGACGCGGAAACGTGGGCGCACGTCCTCCATCCAGTCGGCTTTATAGCCCTGATCGCCAGTGCCGAAGTCGACGAGTTCGACGTGGTCCACATCAATCACGTGTTGAAACAGCGCCGCCGTCAGCGTGGTGCCGGCGGACAAGGGCTTGTGGCTCTCAAGATGCGCGAGCTTATGGATATAGGCAATTGAATTTTCTACAGTCCAACATTGCGCGGCAACAGCGATTCCTTCGGCCCGGGCCACTCCCAGCCGCAGCCGTCCCGCCGCGCCCTCCGCCTCGGCAAAGGCACGCAGCATGGCGGGCTGATCCTCGGCGGGTTTCCAGCTCGCGGCATAGATCGCTTCGTAATCGGCCCAGACGTCCGCGTCGAAATGGGTGAGCACCTCCACCTCGACCTTCTTCGCCTTGCGTTTGAGCGTGGTGCGAAGCTGGCCGGGGCGGCTTTCCCAATATTCGGCAAAGCTGCGGTCGCGCACGGGCAAGATGTGGTTGATATCGCAGGGTTCCACTGCGACCTTCCAGCCAGCATTGCGGAATGCACGCGTGAGCCGGTCCGCAGAGCCATCCTCGCCCGGCACGGGTTCGAGCGTCACCCGGTAGCCGCGTGTCTTCAACTGCCGTGCGATCGCTTCGAGCAGCCGATCGCCCGCCGCACCCGCCGGGGCAAGCTCGCGCCAGGTAAAGCTGTACCAGTTGCGCAGCGGTGCGATTCGCCCCGCATCTTCCGTCAGGGCCAAAGCAGCAGCGCTATCGGCGTCGCTGGCCATCGCGATCAGCGGCACAAGCCCGGTCTCGGCCAGCAGCGCGAACCACTCGGCACGGTCGAACGGCGCGGGGGTGCCGCTGCCTGCTCCTTTGGCGCTCAACGCTTGCAAGACGTTAACGCTATCGTGATACCGCGCTTCGATCACTGTAGAAGAATGCTCCTGACTATGCTGCACCAGCCCGATCCCGCCTTGCGTCCGCTTGACCACCTTGCCGAACTGGCAGGGGCGGCGGGGCGTGGCGACAGGCCTGCGCTGGTGCTGCGCGAGGGCACGCTTAACCACAATCAGTTAAGACAGCGTGTCGCGCGGCTCGCCGGTTGGCTGGCCGAGATGGTGCCGGACAAGGGCGCGCGGGTGGCAAGCTGGGCCGCCAAGGGCGAGATCACCTGCCTGCTGCCGCTTGCGGCCGCGCGGGCAGGGCTGGTGCATGTGCCGATCAATCCGCTGCTGAAACGCGCGCAGGCTGCGCATATCCTCGCCGATAGTGGCGCAAAGCTGCTGATCGGGACAGGCTCGCGGCTTGCCTCGCTGGAGCCGGGGGATTTGCCGCCGGGTTGCGCCGCGCTGGGCGAGGCCGACGCGCTGGCGGCGGCTGAGGCCGCTGGGCGAGAATTGGGGCCGTCTGAGGCTGATCCGGCGGAGCTAGCGGCAATCCTCTACACCTCGGGTTCGACCGGTCGCCCGAAAGGCGTGATGCTCAGCCACGCCAATATGTGGCTCGGCGCGGTGAGCGTGGCGCATTATCTCGGGCTGGCCGAGGATGATGTGACGCTGGCGGTGCTGCCGCTGTCGTTCGACTACGGGCAGAACCAGTTGTTATCGACGTGGTATGCGGGCGGGTGTGTGGTGCCACTCGATTTCCTGTTCCCCAAAGATGTCGCCAAGGCTTGCGCCAAGCATGGCGTGACGACGCTCGCCGCAGTGCCGCCCCTATGGGTGCAACTGACCGAGATCGACTGGCCCGAGGAGGCGCGCGCGCCTTTGCGGCGGCTGACCAATAGCGGGGGGGCGTTGACGGTGGATCTGGTTCGCGCGCTTCGGGGTCTGTTTCCGGACGCGCGGCTGTTCCCGATGTATGGTCTGACCGAGGCGTTTCGTTCGACATTCCTTGACCCTGATCTGACAGATTCACATCCAACATCAATGGGTAAGGCGATTCCCTTCGCAGAGATTCTCGTCATCAATGATGCCGGCGAGGTCGCTGCGGATGACGAGGAGGGCGAGCTGGTGCATTGCGGCCCGCTGGTCGCGCAAGGCTATTGGCAGGACTCTGAGCGCACGGCAGAACGCTTCAAGCCCGCACCGGCCGCCTCGACGTATGGCGGGATGGCCGTGTGGTCGGGCGACCGGGTGCGGCGTTCTGCGGAGGGGCTGCTCTATTTCGCCGGACGGCGCGATGCGATGATCAAGAGCGCGGGCAACCGCATCAGCCCGCAGGAGATCGAGGAGGCGGCACTGGCCTCAGGCCTGGCTGCCGAAGCGGTCGCGCTGGGCGTGGCCCATCCGCGCTTGGGGCAAGCGGTGCATCTGGTGGTGCGCGGCGCCGCAGACGAAGCGACGCGCGCGGAATTGCCCAAGCGGCTCCAACGCGACCTGCCCAATTTCATGCAGCCCCAGCACATCCATTGGCGCGAGACGATGCCCTTGAACCCCAACGGCAAGATCGACCGCACCGCCTTGCAGGCCCAGCTCAATCAGGAATTTGCCCCATGAAGCCCGTCGGCCCGATCCCCGCTGGTTACGAGACGATCGCAGGCGAACTCGCCATTGGCGGCAAGCGCGCGAGCGAATTGGTCGCCGAGGCGGGGCGCACCCCGCTGTTCGTCTATTCTCGCGCGCATCTTGATGCGCGTGTGGCGGAATTGCGCGCGGCGCTGCCGACACGGGTGGGGCTGAACTACGCGGTGAAGGCCAACCCGCATCTCGCGGTGATCGGCCATATGGCGCCGCTGGTGGACGGCTTCGATATTGCCTCCTCGGGCGAGCTTGCCCTGTGCGTAGCCGTGGGGATCGATCCCCGGCGCATCAGCTTTGCCGGACCTGGGAAGCGCGACGATGAACTGGAGGCCGCGATTGCCGCAGGTGTAACGCTCAATTGCGAAAGCGAGGGTGAGGGCGCGCGGGCGATCGCCATCGGCCAGCGGCTCGGCAAGGCGCCGCGCATCGCGATCCGGGTGAATCCCTCCTTCGAAATGAAGGGTTCTGGGATGAAGATGGGCGGCGGGGCCAAGCAATTCGGCGTTGATGCCGAACGTGTGCCCGATCTTGCCCGACACCTGATCGGCGAAGGGGCCGAATGGCGCGGCCTCCACATTTTCACCGGTAGCCAGACGCTGAGCGCTGACGCGATCATTGAAGCTCAGGGCAATGTGCTGGAATTGGCCGCTGAACTCGCCGACGCGATTGGCCATGGCCTGCCCAAGCTGAACATGGGCGGGGGCTTGGGCATTCCCTATTTCCCGGGCGACACGCCGGTCGATCTGGCGCGTGTGGGTGCGGCTTTGGCCGAACGTGTGGGCGATTTGCCGCCGGTCCTTGCGGATACCGAGCTTTGCATCGAACTCGGTCGCTATCTCGTCGGCGAGGCGGGCGTGTATCTGACCCGCATCATTGACCGCAAGGTTAGCCACGGCGTGACTTACCTTGTGACAGACGGCGGGTTGCATCATCAGCTCGCCGCCTCGGGTAATTTCGGTACCGTGGTGCGGCGCAACTATCCGTCAGCGATTGCAACACGGTACGGGGCTGAGGCGACCGAGGAAGTCAACATCGTCGGTTGCCTGTGCACCCCGCTGGATCGGCTCGCCGACAATGCCGCGATGCCTCGCGCCGAGGTGGGCGATCTGGTCGCGGTGTTCTGCGCCGGGGCCTATGGCGCGACCGCCTCGCCCAGTGCTTTCCTCGGTCATGGCCCGGCGGCTGAACTGCTGGTCTGACGCGCCACAACAACCTGCGTTAATCCCCGCAAACCCGCTGTCCCATCGCGGGATGGGGCCGGATTTGGCGCTGTATAACTAACCAGATGTTCACCATTTCCAGCGACAAGAACCCCCATAACCGGGTGGTCCGCGTTGCAGGTCGCTCCTGCGCTGATACGCGCCGCCCGGCAAGAACTGGCCAAGGATCTTCGACCGATGTTGTACCGTCTGCCCCCGATGCGTCTCGCAGCTCTTGGCGTCAGCGCTGCCTTGTTGGCAGCCTGCACCACTGGAGGCACGGAACTGCCGTCGGCCAGCTATGGTGACGGCAGCGTCGCTCCCTCGGAAGAATACACCATTGGCCCGCTCGACGAGATCACCATCCACGTCTGGCGTAACCCCGAACTCAGCGCCGACAAGGTGCGCGTGCGCCCCGATGGGCGGCTGACGATCCCGCTGGTGCAGGACATCCCGGCGGTGGGCAAGACCGCGACCCAATTGCAGGATTACATCGCGGGCGAGCTGGCGAAGTATATCGAACAGCCGATTGTCTCGGTGATCGTCAACACGCCTGAGGGCAATTTCACCCAGCAGGTGCGCGTCATCGGCGCGACGGGGCAGCCGGCGTCCTTGCCATATCGCGCCAACATGACCGTGCTCGATGCGATGATCGCGGTGGGCGGGCTCAATGAGTTTGCCGCTGGCAACCGCGCCAAGCTGATCCGGCTCGATCATGAGACCGGCACCCAGGTCGAATACCGGCTGCGGTTGTCGGACCTGATCCGCAAGGGCGATTCGACGGCGAACGTGATGCTCAAGCCGGGTGACACGATCATCATCCCCGAGAGCCGGTTCTAAGGGGCGCGCTGGGGGATGAGCGAGATCTTCGACGAACTGCGCGCAGCGCTGTGGTCGGTATGGCACCGGCGCTGGGTCGCGATTGCGACCGCCTGGGGCGTATGCGTGCTGGGGTGGCTGGTGGTCAGCATGATCCCCAACAGCTACGAATCCAAAGCGCGCGTCTATGTCGATGTGCAGGATGTGCTCTCCAAGCAGCTCGGCATTGCCGGGGACGGCAAGGAAGAGATCATGCGCGTGCGGCAAACGCTGTCGAGCGCCAAGAACCTCGAAAAGGTGATCACCTCGACCCGGTTGGGCGAAGGCATCACCGAACGCGGCGCGCTGGATTCGATGATCGGCGAGCTGGAGAAGAAAGTCACCGTCACCAGCGAGCAGGATAACCTGTTCGAAATCACCGCTGCCATTGGCCGGGGCGATCTTTCCGATGCCGAAAACGCCGTGCTGGCGCGCGATGTGGTGCAGAAGCTGCTCGACATCCTGCGCGAAGAGCACGTGATCGGCAACCGCACCGGGATCAGCACCGCCATTGGCGATCTCGACCGCCAGCTCGATGAGCGCAAGCTCGAACTCGAGCAGGCCGAACAGCGCCGTCTGGCGTTCGAGGCGCAATATCCCGATCTGGTCGGCGGGTCTGATAGCCTGTCCACCAAGGTCCAGCAGGCCCGCACTGAAGTGCGCAATGTCGATGCCGATCTGGCTGCGGCAGAAAGCGGCCTTGCCGCGATCTCGTCGCAGCTGGCGGCCACGCCGCGCTCGATTGCGGGCGGGCCGCAGGCAACCGGCCCGCGTGCCGCGCTGCAACAGGCGCAGACCCAGCTGGCCGAATTGCGCTCGCGCGGACTGACCGACAGTCACCCCGATGTCGTCTCGACCACCAAGCAGGTCGCTATCCTCGCGCGGCAAGCCGCCGCTGCGGGCGATGATGCGGGTGGCACGCCGAACCCGGCCTATGCCTCGCTGATCGCGATCAAGAGCGAGCGTCAGGCCACCGTCGAAGCCCTTCAGGCCCGCCGCGCCGCGCTGCAAAGCAACTTTGCCGCCCTGATGGCGAGTCAGGCGAGCGAACCGGCGGTCGCCGCCGAAGCCAACCGCATCAGCCGCGATTACGACGTCCTGCGCCAGAATTACGAAAAGCTGCTGCAAGACCGCGAGGCGCTGCGCACGCGCGGCAAGGTCGAGGACAAGGCCAGCCAGTTCCGGTTCGACATCATCCAGCAGCCCGGCGTGCCGCAAAAGCCCGCCGCGCCCAACCGCCCGCTGCTGCTGTTCGGCGTGCTGATCGTCGGGATCGGGGCAGGGGTGGCTGCGGCCTATGCGCTGGCACAGCTGAAATCCAGTTTCGCCACGCCGCAGAAGCTGGAGCGCACCTTCGATCTGCCGGTCATCGGCTCGATCTCGCTGACAGTGTCAGACGCCGCACGCGCGATCGAACGCCGCCGGTTGATGCAGTTCGCCGGAGCCTGCGCAGGGCTTGGCATGATGTTTGTGATCCTTCTCGCCATCGAGGTCGTCTCGATCGGGTCGATAGCGTGAGGATGGGGGCCGAAGCATGACCGATCAGGGGAAGATCAACCGCGAGGGCGCAAGGCCAGCATCGCTGTTCGAGCGCGCTGACGCTGCGTTCGGGCTAGGCCCGGTGCGCACGCCGCCCGTGCCGCCGGTTCCGCCGGTGCCAGAAGCACTGCGCCGCGCGCCTGCTCCGCAGCCCGCACCGCAGGCGCCCGTCGCGCCGCAGCCGGTGGCGTTCGCCAAGCCCGAGCCTGCCGCGGCACCCGCTGCGCCTCAGCCTGAAGCGCCGCGTGCCGTCGCCTTTGGCGGGCCGCTTGTCCACATCGACCGCGAGCATCTGCGCGATGGTGGACTGATTGTGCCGGAAGACCCAGTGACCGGCCTTCTCGAAGAGTTCCGCATCGTCAAGCGCGAGCTGCTCGCCGATGCCCGTGCGGGCGCCAGCCCGCTCGCCCGCCGCATTCTCGTGTGTTCGCCCCATCCGGGCGAGGGCAAGACCTATTGCGCCACGAACCTCGCCATCGCGCTCGCCGCGGAGCGCGGGCTTGAGGTGCTGCTGGTCGATGCCGATGTGGTCAAGCCTTCGGTGGCGCTGCGCCTCGGGATCGATGTCGAGCAAGGCCTGATGGATGCGCTCGCCGATCCGTCGATCCGGCCGGAAAGCCTAGTTATCCGCACCGATATCGAAGGCCTGTTCGTCCTGCCTGCGGGCACCGCCACGTCGCTCGATGCCGAATATCTCGCCAGTGCGCGCACCGGTGAAGTGCTCGACCGGCTGACGCAGGGTGCGCCGGACCGGATCGTGATTTTCGACACGCCGCCCGCGCTTGCCGCCTCGCCCGCTGCCGAGCTTGCCCAGCATGTCGGGCAGGCGCTGCTGGTCGTGCGCGCAGACGAAACCAGCCGCGCTGCTCTGGAAGATGCGCAGCAGCTGCTGTCGGCCTGCGGCGATATCAAACTGCTTCTGAATGCCGCGCGCTACAGCCCATCGGGTCGGCGCTTCGGCACGTACGGCACCAAGGGGAAATGAAGATGCGTGCCCGCTCTTTTGCCGCCGCATTGCTGGCCGCTGGCTTGATCGCCGCGGCTGCCAATCCGGCTTACGCACAGGCCCAAAGTCAGGGATCCGGCCAAGGTCAAGGTCAGGGGGGCGACACCCCCGGCCAGCGCGGCAACCGCGTCGTGCAGCCCTATATCGAGGTCGGGCAGATCGTCTCGGCTGAGCTGAGCCCCGGCGATGATGTCGTCACCTTCACACAGGTCGCGGTGGGCGTGGACATCAACGTGCAGGGCCGCAACAGCGGCGCAGCGGTCTCGGTCCGCTATGAACGCAATATCGGCTACGGCGATGACAGCGTCGACACCAACACCATCAGCGGGGTCGCACGCGGCACGCTTGCGCTGGTGCCGAACACGCTGAGCCTTGAAGCGGGCGCGCTTGCCTCGCGCAGCCGGATCGACGCGGGCGGCGGCACCACCGCCAACCCGCTGGTGCGTGAAGATGCCGAAAGCCGGATCTACAGCTTCTACGCCGGGCCCAGCCTCAACACCCGCGTCGGCGATGTCGATGTGCAGGGCGTGGCGCGCGTCGGGTACAACAGGTTCGAGGCCGATGATGCGCTGGTAACGCAAGCGGGCAACACCATCGATGTGTTCGATGACAGCGTGACCTATCTCGGCCAGTTGCGTGCTGGGGTAAGTCCGGGCGAGGTTCTGCCGGTCGGCCTTGCGGTGACAGCAGGCGGCTTTCAGGAAGATATCGGCAATCTCGATCAGCGGGTCCGCGATCTGTTTGTGCGCGGTGATGTGACCTTGCCGGTGTCGCGCACGCTCGCTCTGGTGGCGGGCGCGGGTTACGAAGACGTCGAGATTTCGAGCCGCGATGCCGTGCGCGATGCCAATGGCGTGCCGGTGATTGGCTCCGATGGCCGCTTTGTCACCGATCCCAACGCCCCGCGCCGGATCGCCTTTGATGTCGACGGCCTGCTGTGGGATGTCGGCGTGCTGTGGCGGCCGTCGTCACGCACCAGCCTTCAGGCTTCAGTCGGGCGGCGCTACGATTCCACCACCTATTACGGCACCTTCACCTATGTCCCGAGCCAGCGCAGCGCTTTTGCTGTGGCGGCCTATGACGGGGTGAGCGGCGTCGGCGGCACGCTCAACAACGCGCTGGCGGGTCTTTCGAGCGATTTCGAAGCGATCCGTAACCCGGTGACGGGTGATTTCGGCGGGCTGGTGAGCGGCACCGAAGGCCAGGCGCTGATCGGCGGCGTCGGCTCGACCCGTTCGGCAGCGTTCCGCGGACGCGGCGTGCGTGCGTCGTACCAGCGCACGATGGGCCGCACCGTGGCGGCGCTGGGCGCGGGCTACGACCGGCGCACCTTCATCGCTGCGGCCGGGACGGTGCTCGCACCGGTGAACGGGCTGACCGATGAAAGCTACTATGTCATCGGCGGTCTCACCCGCCAGATCGGGCAGGACGCGAACATCACCACCAATGCCTACGTCAACTGGTTCAACGCGGCCGGTAACAACAACGACGTGACGGCGATGGGCGCTTCGGCAGCCTACAATCAGTCAATCACCCAGCGGCTCGTGGGCCGGGCAGCGATCGCGGTCGATTACTTCGACAGCGAATTCACCGCCCAGGACTTCGCCTTTGCCACCGCGCTGGTTGGCCTGCGCTACAATTTCTGACGGGATAAGCGGCTCATGTACGAACAATTCTACGGCTTCAGCGGGCGACCCTTCCAGCTCACCCCCGACCCGCAGTTCTATTTCGAGAGCACCAGCCACAAGAAGGCGATGAGCTATCTTGGCTATGGCCTGGCGCAGGGTGAGGGCTTCATCGTCATCACCGGCGAGGTCGGCGCGGGCAAATCGACGCTGGTCGCCCATCTGATGGAGCGTATCGATCCGGCGGCGTTGACCGTGGCGCAGGTCGTCACCTCCGCGCTCGACGGAGCTGAGGTAGTCCATGTCGTGGCGCAGGCGTTTGGTCTGCATGTCGAAGGGCAGGACAAGGCCGGGGCGCTTGGCGCGATTGAGCGCTTCCTCCAGGACGAAGCGCGCGCGGGTCGCCGCTGCCTGCTGGTGGTGGACGAGTGTCAGAACCTTGAGCTGACCGCGCTGGAAGAGCTGCGGATGCTCTCAAACTTCCAGCTCGGCGCGCATCCCTTGCTGCAAAGCCTGCTGCTCGGCCAGCCCGAGTTCCGCCGCATGGTCGCGCATCATCCGGGGCTGGAGCAGCTGCGCCAGCGGATCATCGCCTCGCACCATCTCGAAGCGCTGGATGCCGGCGAGGTCGAACATTACGTGCGCCACCGGCTTCGCCATGTCGGGTGGGACAATCGTCCGATGTTCGATGCCGGGTTGCTCGAGAGCCTCTATCGCCACACCGGCGGAATTCCGCGCCGGGTCAATCAGGTGATGAACCGCCTGTTGCTGCTGGGTGCGATTGAGGAGTGCGATACCCTCAGCCTCGCCATGCTCGACGATGTGATTGCGGAAATGGCGGCGGATCAGAGCCGCGGCGCGCGCGGTGCGAGCGATCTGCGCTCCGCACCCGCCGCTGCGCCTCAGCCTGCCGCTCCGGTGGCGCAGGGCAGCCTGCCCGCGACCGAAGTCGCCGCGCTGCTGGCCGAACGCGATGCCCGCACCGCCGAGCTTGAAGCCGCGATCAGCGAATTGCAGGCCGCCGGGATGGGGCAGGGTGCCGACGGCGAAGTGCTTTCGCCCGAGGAAGCCCGCATCGCCGAAGCCCGCTTTGCCACCGCGCTCGAGCGGATCGAAGCACGGCTCGAAGAGCAGGAGCAATCCTTCCGCCATGTGCTCACCATGCTGATCGAGTGGCTTGAGGAAGACCCGTCGCGCGAGGCGGCGTAACGCCATGAATGCCCCCTTCCAGCCTCTCTCTGAACGACTTGCCACCGGCGCCAGTCCTGGCGCTGCGCAAGGCATCGTGAACGGCCTGTCGGTCGATGTGGAAGACTGGTTCCAGGTCGGCGCTTTCGAGAACGTCATCGCGCGCGGTGAGTGGGACAGCATCAAGACCCGCGTGGAAGACAATGTCTACCGCGTGATCGATCTGTTCGCTGAGGCCGATGTCAGCGCTACCTTCTTCACGCTGGGCTGGGTGGCCAAGCGCCACCCCAACATGATCCGCCGCATTGCCGACGCAGGCCATGAACTCGCCAGCCACGGCTATGACCATGCGCGGGTGTTCACCATGGATCGTGCGGGCTTTGCCGAGGACATCCGCAAGGCGCGCGCCATCATCGAGGATTGTTCGGGCGTGGCGGTCACCGGCTACCGCGCGCCGAGCTTCTCGATCGACAGCCGCACGCCCTGGGCCTTCGCCGAACTGGCCGAGCAGGGCTATGCCTATTCTTCCAGCGTCGCTCCGGTGGCTCATGACCATTATGGCTGGCCCGAAGCGCCGCGCTTTGCCTTCAAGCCGCTGCCGTGGTCGCCGATGGTAGAGCTACCGGTAACTACCGCGATGCTGGGCGGACGGCGCGTGGCGGCAGGCGGCGGCGGGTTCTTCCGCGTGCTGCCTTACGGCTTTTCGCGCTGGGCGATCCGGCAGGTCAACCGTTCCGATGGCCGACCGGCGGTGTTCTATTTCCACCCGTGGGAGGTCGATCCTGATCAGCCGCGCGTTGCCCATGCGCCGCTGCGTTCGCGCTTCCGGCACTACACGGGCCTCGGCAAGATGGCCGGCAAGCTGCGCGAGTTGGTGCACGAGTTCCGTTGGGGCCGGATGGATCTGGTCGCCCACCGCGAGGCAGCGCGGGCCGAGGATCTGTATCTCCCAAGCCCCGACGCAGCGACGGCGGATATCGCGGCATGAACGCGCCGGTGAAAGCCGGAACGAGTGTGCGCGCCATTGATTTCCGCGATACTCAGGATGTGCGCCGGATCGAAAGCTTCCTCGCCGAAGCGGGCGCGAGCCTGTTCCACCGACCGGCCTGGCTGCAAGCGGTCGAAGCTGGAAGCGGACAGCGTGCGGCGGGGTTGGTGGCCGAACAGCTCGGCGTGGTGACGGGCTGGCTGCCGCTCACCGAAGTGCGCTCAGCCCTGTTTGGCAAGGCGTTGGTATCGAGCGGGTTCGGCGTTGGCGGCGGGATCATCGCGACAAGCGCCGAAGCTGCGGGCGCTTTGGCCGCAGCGGCGCAGGATCACGCGGTGCGCGGCGCCTTTAGCGGGATTGAACTGCGAGGTGGGGCAATTCCGGATGGCTGGGAGACCTCGTCGGAAAAGCATTGCGGCTTCGAACGCGCGCTTGCGGCGGATGACGAGGCGGAACTCCTCGCCATACCGCGCAAGGCCCGCGCTGAAGTGCGCAGGGGGCTGGGCTTTGGCCACCGTGTCACAGTGGGGCAGAGCGCGGCTGATCTGGCCGCACATTACGCCTGCTACAGCGAAAGCGTCCGCAATCTCGGCACCCCGGTGTTTCCCAAGCGCCTGTTCGCGGCGATGATGGAAGCGTTTCCGACCAGCAGCGATATCCTCACCGTCTGGCAGGGCGATACCCCGCTTGCGAGCGTATTCAGCTTTTACCACGATGGCGCAGTGTTGCCCTTCTGGGGCGGCGGCGTATTCGCAGCCCGGGCCGCGCGCGCCAACGAGGTGATGTATTACGAGTTGATGCTTCACGCCCGCCGGCAGGGCATGACCCGGTTCGATTTCGGGCGCTCCAAGACCGGCAGCGGGCCGTTTGCCTTCAAGAAGAACTGGGGCTTCGAGCCTGAGCCGCTCACCTACGGAGCATGGACCGCACCCGGCCAGCCGCCGCGCAACATCGACCCGACCGATGCGAGCTATTCCCGCAAGATCGAGCTCTGGAAGAAACTGCCGCTCCCCATCGCCAACACGCTAGGGCCGTGGATCGCGCGCGGGCTCGCGTGATGGGCGAGATCCTGTTCCTCGCCCACCGGGTGCCGTTCCCGCCCGACCGCGGTGACCGAATCCGTTCGCACCACTTGCTGAAGGCGCTGGCGCGGCTCGCTCCGGTTCACGTCGGGTGCTTTGCCGAAGGGCCGGGCGAGGGCGAAGCGGCGCTCGCCGCTACGGCCGCCAGTTATTGCATCGCGCCGCGCACCAAGCCGCTACCGCTCGCCGGGGCTGAGGCGGTACTGACAGGCAAGCCGGTAAGCCTCACCGCATTTCATTCGCGCAAGCTGGAACGCTGGGTCCGCCAGACCATCGCGGCGCGGGATATTGCGGCCATTGTCGTCTTCTCCGGCCAGATGGGGCAATATGTCCCAGCGGATTTCAAAGGGCGGGTTGTTATCGACCTGTGCGATGTCGATAGCGCCAAGTTTGCAAGCTACGCTGCCGCCGGGGAGCGCGTGTGGCTCAACGCGCGCGAGGCGCGGTTGCTGGCTGTCGAGGAAGAGCGGCTCGGCCGCCGCGCCGATGCGACCATCCTGATTTCCGAGGCCGAGGCGGCGCTCTATCGCAGCCGGTTGACGGCACCCGACAAGGTCAATGCACAGGTGATCGGCAACGGGATCAACGCTGCGTTCTTCGACCCCGCAGGCATCACCCCGCATCCGGTCATCGCAAACCTGCCGGGGCCGCATTTCGTCTTCATCGGCCAGATGGACTACCGCCCTAACGAACAGGCCGCGCTGTGGGTAATCGAGGCGCTGATGCCCAAACTGCGCGCGCGTTTCCCGCAGGCGATGTTCCATGTCGTGGGGCGCAACCCTACGGGCAAGCTCATGGCCCACCACGGCACCCCCGGTGTGCAGGTATGGGGCGAGGTGCCCGATGTGCGCCCCTTCATCGCTGCCGCCGATGCCGTGCTCGCCCCGCTGCTGATCGCACGCGGGGTGCAGAACAAGGTGCTCGAAGCGATGGCGATGGCCAAGCCCGTCGTGCTGACGCCCGATGCGGCGACAGGGATCGCCGCCGTTGATGGCGAGGATTGGCTGGTGTGTCCGCCCGATCCTGCCGTCATGTGCGCCCGCATCGAGGCTTTGCTGTGTGACCCCGAGGCACCCGCCCAGATCGGCGCGGCAGCGCGGCGGTTCGTGCTCGACCACCACGGATGGGACGCGATGCTGGCTCCGCTCGACGGATTGATCGGCATGGCGGACGAGGGGCAGCGTCATGCCGCCTGAGAGCGCCACTTTGCCCTCACCGCCCGCATCGGCCAGCCTTCCGGCCGCATGGCGCGGCCCGCTTGGCGCGCTCGCATTAGCGGCGGCGGTGCTGATCGCAGTGACGGCGCAAAGCTGGGGCGCGATGCTGCACCAGTGGTGGAATATCGACACGTACAACCACCTGCTGCTTGTCCCTTTCATCACCGCCTGGCTTGTGGGGTTGAAGGAGGACGAACTCGCCGCGCTCACGCCGCAACCTTTCTGGCCGGGTCTGTTCGGTGTTGCCACCGCGCTGAGCCTGTGGTGGTTCGGCGAGACACGCGGCATCAACCTTATCGCGCAAGCGGGCGCGGTGGCTGCGTTACAAGCGGCGGTCGTCACTGTGCTCGGCCTGCGCGTCAGCCTGCTGCTCGCCCTCCCGCTCGCCTTTGCGAGCTTCCTTGTGCCGTTTGGCGACGAGATCATCCCGCCGCTGCAAACCGTGACAGCCGAGATCGCTATTGCGCTCACCCATGTGAGCGGCGTGCCCGCGCGGATCGAGGGTATCCATATCCACACGCCCGCCGGCCTGTTCATCGTCGCCGAGGCGTGCTCGGGGGTCAAATTCCTCGTCGCGATGGTCACGCTCGCCGTGCTGGTGTGCTTCACCCGCTTTGAAAGTTGGACTCACCGCGCGGCTTTCCTCGTTGCCTGCATCATCGTGCCGATCCTTGCGAACGGCGTGCGCGCCTGGGCGACGATCTATGTCGCGCAATTCATCGGCGCAGAGCAGGCGACCGGCTTCGACCACATTGTCTATGGCTGGATTTTCTTCGCCATCGTGCTCGCCGCTCTGCTTGGCGGTGCCTGGCGCTTCTTTGAACGCGAGCCCGAGGCCTATGGCTGGCCCGCCGCTGCGATTGCCAACTGGCCCTTGATTGCCCGCGCCGAGGCCTTGCGCTTTGCGCCCACCAGCGCTGCGCTCGCGATCATTGCCCTGGCGGCGATTGCCGCGCTGGCCGCGCTGCTCTAGGCGGCAAGACCATGTGCGGGATTGCCGGGATCTTCCATGCCGAGACGCCCAAGCCGGTTGACCCGTCGCGGGTTGAGCGGATGTGCGACGCGCTCGCCCATCGCGGGCCTGACGGGTCGGGGGTGTGGACCGATCAGGGCGTCGGCCTCGGCCACCGCCGCCTGTCGATCATCGACCTCGCGGGTTCCCCCCAGCCGATGCACACGCCCGATGGCCGCGCGGTGATCGTCTTCAACGGGGAGATCTACAACTTCCGCGAACTGCGCCGCGAGCTTGAGCAGGCCGGTTTCACCTTCCGCACCTCGGGCGATACCGAGGTGATCCTTGCCGCATGGCAACGCTGGGGGCCGGATTGCCTCAAGCGGCTCGACGGGATGTTCGCCTTCGCGCTGTATGACCGCGACAAGCGCCAGCTGTTCTTGGCGCGCGACCGGTTCGGGGTGAAGCCGCTATTCTATGCGCCGCTTTCGGACGGCAGCATCGCCTTTGCTTCAGAACTGAAGGGGCTGCTTGCCCACCCGCAGCTGCGTCGCCGGATCAATCCGCAGGCAATCGAGGCCTATATGACCTGGGGCTATGTCCCCGATACGCATTCAATTCTGGCGGGGGTGGAGAAGCTGCCTGCTGGCCATTTCTGGCTGCTGGAACAGGGCCGCACGCCCGGACGGCCGCAGCGCTGGTGGGACATTGACTTCACCCAGCGCGAGCGGGGGAGCGAGGCGGATATGTCGGCACAGCTCGTCCATCTGCTGCGTGAAGGCGTGCGGTCGCGCATGGTGTCGGACGTGCCGCTGGGCGCGTTTCTTTCGGGCGGGGTGGATAGCTCCGGCGTGGTCGCGCTGATGAGCGAGGCGTCGAGCCAGCCGGTGCAGACCTGCTCGATCGGCTTCGATGTCGCCGCTTATGACGAGACGTCCTATGCACGACAGGTGGCTGCGAAGTTCGGCGCAGATCATGCCGAGCGGATCGTCGCCACCGATGATTTCAGCGCCATCGATCAGCTTGCAGCGATGTTCGACGAGCCCTTCGCCGATGCCTCGGCTCTGCCCACATGGCGCGTGTGCCAGCTCGCGCGGGAGCGGGTGACCGTGGCGCTCTCGGGCGACGGGGCGGACGAGGCCTTCGGCGGATACCGGCGGCAGGTGTTCCACCATCACGAGGAACGCGCCCGCTCCGTTCTGCCTGCAGGCTTGCGCGCCCCGTTGTTCGGCGCTCTGGGCCGCGCATGGCCCAAGGCCGACTGGGCGCCCCGTCCCTTGCGCGCCAAGGCAACCCTGCTGGCCCTCGCTGAAAGTGGGGAGGAAGGTTACGCGCGGGGGCTATCGGTGACGCTGCCCGATGCGCGCCGCGCGTTGTATTCGGAGAGCTTCACCACCAGCCTCGAAGGCTTCCGCGGCGAGGATGAGCTGATCGCCCTGATGCGCGCCGCGCCAGGCCGCTCCGGCCTTGACCGTGCGCAATATGCCGACCTGATGTTCTGGATGCCCGGCGACATCCTCACCAAGGTCGACCGCACCAGCATGGCGGTGAGCCTTGAAGCGCGTGAGCCTCTGCTCGATCACCGCCTCGTCGAGTTCGCCGCAAGGCTGCCCGAAGGGATGCGGGTCAAGGGTTCGACGGGCAAATACCTGCTCAAGAAATCGCTCGAACGTTATCTGCCGCACGACATTCTCTATCGGCCCAAGCAGGGCTTTGTCACCCCGATTGCCGAATGGCTGCGCGGGCCGCTGGCGGGCGCGGCGCGGGAGATCGGCGCGAGCGGCGGGCTGGCGCAGACCGGGTTCTTCGACCCGCAGGCGATCGGTGCGATGGCCGAAGCCCATATCGCCGGTCGTGCGGATCATTCGCGCACGCTGTGGCAATTGCTCATGCTGGAGAAGTCGCTGACCCAGCTTGGGGTGAGCGGTTAGGCCGGTCTAACTCCCGTTCGTGCTGAGCTTGTCGAAGCACCGCACTTTCTTCTCTATCTAGGGCAAAAAGGAAAAGCAGCCCTTCGACAGGCTCAGGGCGAACGGGGTGGGGCTAATCCTCCGTCCCATGGCCCAGCGCCATGTAATCGGCGCTCTGCATTTCGTTGAGGCGGCTGACCGTGCGCTCGAACTCAAACGCCCCGTCGCCTGCCTGATACAGCGCTTCGGGCTCGGCGGCGGCGGTCACGAATAGCTTTACGCGGTGTTCGTAAAGCGCGTCGATCAGTTTGGTGAAGCGAATCGCTTCATTGCGGTTCTCCGGCCCCATGCGCGGGATGCCGACGAGAATCACCGTATGAAAGCTGCGCGCGATCGCAAGGTAATCCGCCGCACCGCGGTTCTCCCCGCACAACTTCTTGAAACTGAAGACGCCTACGCCCTTGAGGCTCTTGGGCACATGCAGCGTGCGTCCGCCGCCCAGATCAAGCGTGCCGCTGGGCACATGGGCAGCGTCTTCGGGTTCGAAGTCGGTGAGACGGAAGAACGCCTCGCGCACCTGCGCTGTCGCACTGTCACCAATCGGCGCGTGCCATGTCTTGAGGTCGCCGATCCGGTCGAGCCGGTAATCGGTCGGGCCGTTCAGCGACAAGACGTCCATCTCGCGCTCGACCAGTTCGATGAAAGGCAGGAACAGCGAGCGGTTGAGCCCGTCCTTGTAGAGATCGCGCGGCGGGCGGTTGCTGGTGGTGACGATCACCGTGCCCACCTCCATCAACGCGGTGAAGAAGCGGCCCATGATGGCCGCATCGGCGGTGTTGTTTACCACCATTTCGTCGAAGGCGAGGCAGCGAACCTCTTCGGACAGGCGCGTGGCGACCGCAATCAGCGGGTCTTTCAACTGCGCCTTGCGCGCCTCGGCGATGCGGCGGTCGACTTCGAGCATGAAGGCATGGAAGTGGACCCGGCGCTTGGCCGGGATGGCGAGCGTCTCGACGAACAGGTCCATCAGCATCGATTTGCCGCGCCCCACGCCGCCCCAGATGTAGAGGCCGCGAGGGGGTGTGGGCTTCTTGCCGAACAGCTTGCCCAGCAGCCCGCCCGCTGGCGCCTCTGACTCTAGCGCGGTCTGGAGCGCGGCCAGCTTTTCCGCCGCTGCGCGCTGATCCGGGTCTGCGCGAAGCTCGCCGCTGGCGATCAGCGCATCGTAACGGGCCAGCAGCCCGCTCACGCGCGCGAGCGCATCTTGCGCACGATGCCCGAATAGCTGGCGATGATGTCCTCGGTCCCGTCATCGCGGGGTTGGGTGGCAAATCCCCGCAGGAACAGCATTCGCCCGGTCTCGCGCACGATCTCGCTGACGGCATCGAGTGGACGCGCGGGATCGCCTGCACCCACGAATTGCGTCGAGAGTTCAACCGTGACCGAAGGCCCGGCTTCACCGCTGCCGTTGATGTGCATTGCGGCGAACAGGGCAATATCGATCAAGCCCAGCGTCACCGCGCCGTGGATGTTGTCACCCAGATTGGTGTGGCGGCGTTCGGGGAACATCCGCAGGCGGCATTTGTCGCCTTCCTTGCGCACCTGCATGTCGCCGAGAACAGCGGTATTGAACCGCGTGCGATCCACCAGATTCCAGCTGTGCCAGCCAACCTCACCGCCGCATTCCTCGGGGGCGAGGGGGTGGTGATCGAACGGCGCGTCGATGGGTTCGCTGGTCGCCATGTTTACGCGCCTGTCCGGTCAGTCTGCGAGGATCAGATCGCGCGTTCGGCCATCATCTTCTTGGTTTCGGCGATCGCCTTGGCCGGGCTGAGACCCTTGGGGCACACATTCGCGCAGTTCATGATGGTGTGGCAGCGATAGAGGCGGAAGGGGTCTTCCAGATCATCCAGCCGCTCACCCGTCATCTCGTCACGGCTGTCCGCCAGCCAGCGATAGGCTTGAAGCAGGATCGCCGGGCCGAGGAACTTGTCAGAATTCCACCAATAGCTCGGGCACGAGGTCGAGCAGCAGGCGCACAGGATGCACTCATAGAGGCCATCGAGCTGCTCGCGCTGCTCAGGCGACTGCAGCCGCTCCTTGCCGCTCGGCGTCGGGGTGACGGTCTGGAGCCACGGGCGGATCGAAGCGTATTGCGCGTAGAAGTGCGTGAAGTCCGGCACCAGGTCCTTGATCACGTCCATGTGCGGCAGCGGCGTGATGCGGATCTCGCCCTTCAGATCCTCGATTGCGGTGGTGCAGGCGAGGCCGTTCTTGCCGTTCATGTTCATCGAGCACGACCCGCAGATCCCTTCGCGGCACGAACGGCGGAAGGTCAGGGTGGGGTCGATCTCGTTCTTGATCTTGAACAGGGCGTCCAGCACCATCGGCCCACATTCATCGAGATTGATCTCGAACTTGTCGTAGCGCGGGTTCTGCCCAGAGTCGGGATCATAGCGATAGACCTTGAACGCCTTGACGCGCCCGCCCGATGCCTTGTGCACCTTGCCAGCGGCATTGATCTTGGAATTCTTGGGGAGAGTGAAGGTCGCCATGAACTGATCCCGTTTCGATTTGCACCCTATCTAACGCCATTGTCCCCCGGCGCAAGCGGGCGGTGGCTGGCAATTGTTGCAGGCTTTCGCACAGGTGTTGAGCGCAGCACGGGACCGCTGTTGGAGACACATGAGACACTGTCCAGAAGGACAAAACGCTCCCCCTTCAACCTGCATGCAGCAGTTGCTGCAATTGCACGGGAAAAAGCGGGGAACTGGCGAGACATGCGGACGCTTTAACAGGCATGGACAATGTAGGAAAACGGCCGCCGGGCGCGCCAAGGATCGCGTGCATTTTCGGTGCTTCGGGCGGGATCGGCCGCGCGCTTTGCGATGCGCTGGCGGCGGGTGGGACCGAGGTGATTTATGCCGGATCGCGCGCGGGACAGGGGCCTGATGGCGCGGGAATCCGGCCGTTCCCCTTCGATCTGAAGGACGAGGCCAGCATCGCGGCGGCTGCCGAGACAATGCGCGCAGAGCCCCCCGAGTTGGTGATCGCGGCAACCGGCGTGCTGACGCTGGCCGATGGCACCGGGCCGGAGCGGACCTACAAGCGCCTCGATCCCGCCGCGATGGCCGAGGTGCTGGCATTGAACACCATCGGCCCGGCGCTGATTGCCAAGCATATGCTGGGGATCATGCCGCGCGGGAGCGCCTTCACCTTCGCGGCGCTTTCGGCGCGGGTCGGGTCGATTTCGGACAACCGGCTCGGGGGATGGCATTCCTACCGGGCGAGCAAGGCGGCGCTTAACATGCTGCTCAGGAACTTCGCGCTGGAAATGGCGCGCACCCATCCCGAGAGTGTGATTGTCGGCCTGCATCCGGGAACGGTCGATAGCGGGCTGTCCCAACCGTTCCAGTCGGGCCTTGCCGAGGGTCAGCTTACCGCACCCCAGGATGCCGCCACCAATCTGCTCCACGTGCTCGCTGGCCTCACGTCCGAACATTCCGGCCGGGTGTTCGATTTCCGTGGGGCAGAAGTCCCCGCCTGAGCACAAAGCACAGCTTTCCTTGCGCGAGCATCGGGCTAAACCCACGGTTGAGCGGGAAGGGGAGCGACGCATGGGGATCACCAGCTGGTACGAGGCGAACGTCATGCCGCGCCTCATTACCTGCGCCTGTTCGCAGGGGCAGGTGATGAAGCGGCGCTCTGCCGTGGTGCCGCTCGCGCGCGGAGACGTGTTCGAGCTGGGCTGCGGCGGCGGGATCAATCATGCATTCTACGATCCCAAAGCGATCACCTCCTTTGCGGGGATCGACCCGCATGAAGGCTTGCTCGATGGCGCGCGGGCCGCGGCGCGGGCCAAGGGCTGGGCGGCCGATCTCAGGCAAGGGTGGGGTGAGGCGATCCCCTTCGCTGACGCCAGCTTCGACTGCGTGGTCTGCACCTTTACGCTCTGCTCGGTGAGCGATCCGGCGCAGGTGATGCGCGAACTGCGCCGCATCCTGCGTCCCGGCGGGCAGGCGCTATTCCTCGAACATGGACGCGCGCCCGACAGTGACGTGCGCCGCTGGCAGGAACGGATCGAGCCGGTCTGGAAGCGCCTCGCAGGTGGTTGTCACCTGACGCGGCCGATTGCGGGTGCGCTCGCAGGCGCAGGCTTTGCGGTCGAGACTTTGGGTCAAGGCTACACCCCCAAAGCCCCGCGCTTTGCCGGGTGGATGGAGTGGGGCATCGCCCGCAAGCCGCAATAGCAAAGGGCGGGAGAGGTTGCCCGCTCCCGCCCCATAAATGCTTGGCCTGATCGGCGAGCGCTTACTCGCCGAACGTGCGCTGCCACCAGCCGCGGCGCGGCTTGGCATCGCTATCGGGTTCGGCATCGGCCTTGGGCTCAGGGGCCGGAGCCGCTTCAACCCCTGCCGGTTCTGTTGCCTCTGCGGTTTCGGCCGGTTCGGCATCGGCCACCTTGGCCTTGCGCGGCGCACGCTTGCGCTTGGGCTTTTCGGCCGGCGCTGCCTCTGCTTCGGCGGGAGCCTCTGCGGCGACATCGGCTGCTTCGGCAGCAATTTCGGGCGCGAGCTCGGCTGCCACTTCGGCAACCGGAACCGCTTCCTTCTTCTTGCGCGGGGCACGGACACGCTTGGGCTTTTCTGCCGGAGCGGCTTCGGCCACTTCGACTTCGGGCACATCGGCGGCAACCTCAGCCTCGGCCGGTGCGGCCGCTACTTCGGCTGCGGCGGCGGGCTCGCCGTCATCCTGCGCTTCGCTGCCATCGCTGTCAGCGTCACCATCGGAGCCGCCTTCGCTGCCTTCATAGGTGCCGTCACGACGCTTGCGCCCGCGACCACCGCGGCGGCGGCGCTTCTTGGGCCGGCCTTCGCTGTCGGTCGCGCCGTCATTGGCGCCTTCAGCGCGGTTGTCATCGGCGTTGCGGGCTTCGCCATTGTCATCGCCATCGTCGCCAGTGTCAGCGCCGTCTTCGGAGTTTTCACCCTCGGCGCCTTCGCCTTCATCGCCGCGATTGCGGTTGCGACCACCACGACGGCGGCGGCGCTTCTTCTTGTTCCGGCCGCCTTCATCGTCATTGTCGGCGCGTTCGCGGCGCGCTTGACGGGGCTCACGCTCTTCGACCTCTTCCTCGGCGAAGTCTTCTTCCTCCTCGGGCAGGTCATCTTCCGGCTCGTCGTCGACGATCGGTTCGAACTTGGGCGCAAAGGCTGGGCGCGGGCCGGAGCTGGAGACGGCCATCTTGGCGCCTTCCTCTTCGCCTTCGGGCACGACCGCGACATTCACGCCGTAACGCTGTTCGATCTCGACCAGATCGGCGCGCTTTTCATTGAGCAGGTAGATCGCCGCTTCGGTGCTAGCTGCAAGCCGGATCAGCGTACCCTTGCCGCGTGCCGCTTCGTCTTCGATCAGACGCAGCGCCGATAGGCCAGCTGATGATGCTGTGCGGACAAGACCCGTGCCGTCGCAATGCGGGCAGGGGCGGGTGGTCGCTTCGAGCACGCCGGTGCGCAGGCGCTGGCGGCTCATTTCCATCAGCCCGAAGCTGGAGATGCGGCCGACCTGGATGCGCGCGCGATCATTCTTGAGCGCGTCCTTCATCGCCTTTTCGACCTTACGGACGTTGGAGGGGTACTCCATGTCGATAAAGTCGATCACGACCAGACCCGCCATGTCGCGCAGGCGCAGTTGGCGGGCGATTTCCTTGGCCGCTTCAAGGTTGGTGTGAAGCGCGGTCGCTTCGATCCCGTGTTCCTTGGTCGAGCGGCCGGAGTTGATGTCGATCGAGACCAGCGCCTCGGTCGGGTTGATGATGAGATAGCCGCCACTCTTGAGCTGCACCATCGGATCATACATCGCGCGCAGCTGGTCTTCCGCGCCGTAACGCTGGAACAGTGGCACCGGATCGGAATAGGCCTTCACCCGCCGTGCGTGGCTGGGCATCAGCATCTTCATGAAGGCCTTGGCCGACTTGTAGCCGTCCTCGCCCTCGACGACAACTTCCTCGATTTCCTTGTTGTAGATGTCGCGGATCGCCCGCTTGATCAGGTCGCTGTCCGAATGGATCAGCGCCGGTGCGACCGAGGCGAGGGTGTTCTCGCGAATCTCGTCCCACACGCGGGCGAGGTAATCGAAGTCACGCTTGATCTCGGGCTTGGTGCGGCTCATGCCGGCGGTGCGCACGATCAGGCCCATCGACTTGGGCAGCTTGAGATCGGACACCATGTCCTTCAAGCGCTTGCGATCGCTGGTCGAGCTGATCTTGCGGCTGATCCCGCCGCCGCTGGAGCTGTTGGGCATCAGCACGGTGTAGCGCCCGGCAAGGCTGAGATAGGTGGTGAGCGCTGCACCCTTGTTGCCGCGTTCTTCCTTGACGACCTGCACCAGCAGCACCTGGCGGCGCTGGATCACGTCCTGAATCTTGTAGCGGCGACGCAGTGCCATGCGCTTGGCGCGCACCTCGTCGACCTGCTTGGCGCGGCTGCGGCCCCCCTTGCTATTGGCGCCGTTGTCGCCGCCTTTGCTGCCCTGACGGCGACGGCCCCGGCGACCACGGCCGCGGTCCTGATCCGAGCCATCGGCGTTCTCTTCGCCGTTCTGGTCATCATCGCCATTATCGGCGTCGTCGTCCGAACCGTCTTCGTCGCCCGAATTGTCGTCAGATGCGCCGCCTTCGAAGGTGGCGACATCGTCCTTGTCGGAGGTGTCGACTTCTTCAACGCCGTTTTCGGCAAAATCTTCGGCGAGAGATTCGCCGCTTTCTTCTTCGGCGTCATATTCGTCGCCGGGGGAGATACCTTCATCTTCCTCTTCAGCGCGCAGACGTTCTTCTTCTTCAGCCGCCTCAGCCTCTTCAGCCAGCAGCGCATCGCGGTCAGCCTTGGGGATCTGGTAGTAGTCGGGGTGGATTTCGCTGAAGGCGAGGAAGCCGTGGCGATTGCCGCCGAAATCGACGAAAGCCGCCTGTAGCGAGGGTTCGACCCGGGTTACCTTGGCGAGGTAGATATTGCCTTTGATCTGCTTGTGTTCAGCAGATTCAAAATCGAATTCCTCAATCCGGTTGCCCTGCAGAACCGCCACCCGTGTTTCTTCCGGGTGGCGCGCATCGATTAGCATGCGCGTTGACATTGAATATTCTCCATGCGCCCAGCCTTGCCCGCAATGGGGCATGAAGGGGGCGCGCATTATGTGGTGAACCGGCCTGCGTGATAGCTGTGCCGGAAGGGGAAATCGCGCTTTGGCCGCCAGCGGCGCTCAGTGCGAAGCTCGTGTCTGCAATGTGGAACGTGCGGCCGAGCGCCGCATCTTGACCCGCGAGGGCACGCACGCGCTGTTTGCGCATTGTGCTCATCGATCGGGAAAAACGTTCTGTCACTACATCAACCTGTACTGGGCCGGGTGCGAGAAATGGAGGTGCCCCGGCGCAAGAGGAACGCAGGTCAAGCGCAAAGTGCGCCGTGATGCAACCTCTCTGGCAATAGCGCTAGCACTGTGGGGCAAACCCCGCAACTCTATTGCGCTGGCAGCGCGCGAGACCGTAAGCACCTTACCACCATGAGTTTTCGTACTCTTCTGTTGATCGTGTTTCTGGCACCGATTGCCTTGCTTGGCGGGGCGAGCGTGCTGGGTCTGACGATCCCAGTGCCCGAATGGGGGCGCGATTATGTGCTGCGATTTGCGCTCGAGGATGAAGGCGCGACAATCGACTTGCCACAGGTGGAGGGCCCCGATGATCCCGCGCGCCCACTGGTGGTGATCGACGCTGGGCATGGCGGGCGCGATCCGGGCGCAATCGGCACCGATCCTGAGGGCCGGAAGGTCAGCGAAAAGGACATCACCCTTGCCATCGCGCTGGCTGTGCGGGATGAATTGCTGCGGCAAGGCGGGATACGGGTGGCGCTGACGCGCGCGGATGACCGCATCGTGCCGCTGCCCTATCGGCCAGAGATCGCCCGCTTGCTCGATGCAGATCTGTTTATCTCGGTCCACGCCGATTCCGCCGGGGAGCGCGCCGATGTCAGCGGTGCGAGCATTTACACCCTGTCCGATGAAGCGTCGAGCGAAGCGGCGGCGCGCTTTGCCGCCCGCGAAAACGATGCTGACCGCTTGAACGGCATCACGTTGGATGGACAAAGCGCCGCCGTGAGCGCGATTCTGGTCGGGCTGTCCCAGCAGCGCACGCAGGAAGACGCGCTCGAATTCGCCAGCCTCGTGCTACGCGAGGGCGAACGCAAGCTGGCCTTCGTCCCGCAGCCCAAACGCGCCGCCGGGCTTGCCGTGCTGCGGGCGCCCGATGTGCCCTCGGTCTTGTTCGAAAGCGGCTTTGTCACCAACCTCACTGATCGCGCGCGTCTGACCACGGCTGAGGGGCGGGCCGAGTATGCCGGCGTGCTGGCGCGCGCGATCCGGGTCTATTTCGCGCGGCGCAGCGCTCCTGCAGCGGACGGCGAATAGGATGGGAAATCGGCTAGCTTTCGCCAATCCCCGCGTGCTAGTTGCCGCGCGTCAATGACTGAGCCGACCGCCTCACCTGTCGCCGAACCCGGCGCGCCCTCCACCTGGGCTTACCTGCGTTACCGCGTGAACCGCGATCTCGGCGGCGCGCTGGCGTGGTTCCGTGAACGTTGGCGGCAGAGCTTCTGGTTTAAACTGGTCGCAGGCGCATTCGGCGTGTTCCTCGCATTGTGGATCGCGGTGTTCGTGTGGCTGGCGAGCGACCTGCCCGAAGCCGAAGCGCTGCTGACCTATGAAACCCCGCTCCCCACGGTCGTGCGCGGCTATGACGGCGAGATCGTCCATACTTATGCGCGTGAGCGGCGGGTGCAGCTGCAATATGCCGATTTCCCGCAAAAGCTGATCGAATCCTACCTCGCAGCCGAGGACAAGACCTTCTTCAGCCACGGCGGGGTCGATTTCTTCGGCACCGCAAATGCAGTGTTCGATTACGCCACCAAATTCGGCTCAGGCGAGCGTGCGGTCGGCGGGTCGACCATCACCCAGCAGGTCGCCAAGAACCTGCTGCTGGGCGACGAGTACTCCGTTACCCGCAAGCTCAAGGAAATGATCCTTGCCGGACGCATCGAACAGGTGCTGACCAAGCAGGAAATCCTGGAGCTCTACCTCAATGAAATCCCGCTCGGGCGGCGCAGCTTTGGGGTGCAGGCGGCATCGCGTGCCTATTTCGACAAGGATGTCGACGCGCTCGAACTGCACGAGATGGCTTTCCTTGCGATCCTCCCGAAGGCGCCCGAACGCTATGGCCGCAAAGGTCAGGAAGAGGCCGCGCTGGAACGGCGCAATTTCGTGCTCGGCCAGATGGAAGAGAACGGTTTCATCACCGGCTCGCAGCGCCGGGCGGCTGCGGCGCAGCCCTTGGGTCTCGTGACCCAGCGGCGTGAGCGCAGTGTCGATGCGGGCTACTTCCTCGAAGAAGTCCGCCGCGAACTGATCACGCGGTTTGGTGAGACGGCTGAGACCGGGCCGAACTCGGTCTATGCAGGCGGTCTGTGGGTGCGCACTTCGCTTGATCCGCAGATGCAGACCGCCGCCCGCGATGCGCTGCGCGAAGGCTTGCTGCGCTATCATGGTGGGCGCGCATGGGCGGGGCCGATTGCGACACTCGATGTCAGTGCCGGCAATTGGGCGAGCCAGCTGCAAAGCTCGCCGCTCGGCATCAGTTACAAGGACTGGCGCGTTGGTGTTGTCACCAGCCGCAGCGGGCAATCGGCGCGGATCGGCTTTGCCGATGGCAAGGAAGCGCCGCTCGGCAATCTGCCCAACGCGCTGAAGGCAGGCGATGTGATCGCGGCCAGCCCGTCGGGCAATGGCTGGAACGTGCGCACGATCCCTGAAGCTCAGGGCGCGCTGGTGGTCGAGAGCGCACAGACCGGCCGGGTGCTGGCGATGCAGGGCGGGTTCGATCACCGCCTGTCGGACTTCAACCGCGCCACCCAGGCGATGCGTCAGCCCGGTTCGACCATAAAGCCCTTCGTCTATGCCGCCGGACTCGATACCGGCATGACCCCCTCGACCCAGGTCGATAATAATCGCTTCTGCTATTATCAGGGCGCCAATCTCGGCGAGAAGTGCATTCGCGGTTCGGGTAGCGGCGGGCAACATCCGATGCGCTTCGGGCTTGAGCAATCGCAGAACATCATGACCGTGCAGATCGGTATGACCGCGGGCATGAACAATGTCGTCAAGGGCATCGAGAAGATCGGGATCGGCAAGTTTCCGGCCTATCCATCGACCGCGCTGGGCGCAGGCGAGACGACGCTGGTCAAGATGGTCGCTGCTTACAGCGCGCTCGCCAATCACGGGCGGCTCAATCCGCCGACCGTGATCGACTATGTGCAGGATCGTCGCGGCAAGGTGCTGTGGCGCGCTGACAACCGCGATTGCCGCGGCTGCAACATGGCGAAATGGGATGGCAAACCGATGCCGCGCTTCGGCGTGCGCGGCGCGCAGGCGATGGACGCGCGCACCGCGTTTCAGGTGATGCACATGCTGCGCGGCGCGGTCAGCCGCGGGACCGCGACAGTCCTCAATCCGCTCAATCTGCCGCTGTTCGGCAAGACCGGCACCACCACGGGGCCCAAGGACGTGTGGTTCATCGGCGGCACGCAGCAGATGATCGCTGGCGCCTATATCGGTTTCGACCAACCCCGGAATATGGGCGGCTATGCCTTTGGCGGCACGATTGCCGCGCCGATCATCAAGAGCCTGATCGAGAAGACCAAGCCCAAGTGGTCTGACCTTCCTGCCGTGGCGCCTGCTGGTGTCCGCATGGTGCGGGTCGACCGCCGCTCGGGCAAGCGCGTGTTCGATGGCTGGCCGACCGACGACCCGCGCTCCGCGATCATCTGGGAAGCCTTCAAGCCCGACACTGAGCCAGAGCGTTACACCCGGCAGGACGCGATCGCGGCCAAGCGCAATGAAATCCTCGCGCTGATCCGCGCCGGGCGGCAGAATGCCGAGAGCGCAGTGGTTGACGAGCCTGCTCCGGATGCGGTCGAATTCATTGATGAAGGCGGGGTTGACTGATCTTGCGTGGAACCGGTCGCGGGGCTGGCGGGTTAGTGTGCCATGACCAGCACCCGGACCCGCTTCACCCCCTTCGCCGCGCTCGCCCTGATCGGGCTCGCCGCGATGACCGTCACCTCCGCTTCGGCTGAATTGCCCAAGGGTGCCAAGGCCCCCGGCTTTGCCACCCGCGCCGCGCTGGCAGGCTCGGAGTTCGGATTCACGCTGAGCGCTGCCTTGGCCAAGGGGCCGGTGGTGCTCTATTTCTACCCCAAGGCCTTCACCAGCGGTTGCACGCTGGAAGCCAATGCCTTTGCCGCCGCGATGCCGCAATTCAAGGCGGCGGGCGCGAGCGTCATCGGGATGTCGAACGACGATATCGAAACCCTCAAGCGCTTCAGCCGCGAAGAATGCCGCGATGCCTTCCCGGTCGGCGTTGCCTCGGCCAAGATCATGGCGGCTTATGATGTGGCCGGCAGTGGTTCGGGCTATGCCAGCCGCACATCTTACGTGATCGCGCGCGACGGCAGTATCGTCGCAGTGCATTCCGCCGCCGATTATCGCGGCCACGTCGAAAAGACCTTGGCGGCGGTGCGCGCGCTCAAGAAGTAGGGCCCTGCGGAGCGGTGCAGCCGCTTTACAATCGCGCGCGCAGCGTTAAGCGGGGCCGACTTTTTTAGAGCATCACTGAAGGATAGACGATGCGGGCCGAAGGCCAGGCTTACATCAACCGGATCGAAGCGGCGCTGGCGCTGGTGCGCCTGTCGCTCGATTGGGATCGCGCACTGCGGAGGCTCGACGAGTTGAACGCGCGCGTGCAGGACCCGAATCTGTGGGACAATCCCAAGCAGGCGCAGGCGATCAGCCGCGAGCAGAAGACGCTGGAAACGGCGGTGAACACCGTGAACGAAATCGCCGCCGAAATGGCCGACGCGATCGAGTTCATCGAAATGGGCGAGGCCGAGGGCGAAGACACCATCGTCGAGGATGGTCTGGCGACCCTGCAACGTCTCGCCGACCGGGCGGATGCCGACAAGGTGCAGGCGCTGCTTTCGGGCGAAGCTGATGGCAATGACACCTATCTCGAAATCCACGCCGGGGCCGGCGGGACGGAGAGCCAGGACTGGGCCGAGATGCTGTTCCGCATGTATGGCCGCTGGGCTGAACGGCGCGGGTTCAAGGTCGAGACGGTGGAATATCAGAGCGGCGAGCAGGCTGGCATCAAGTCGGCGACGCTGCTGATCAAGGGTGACGGCGCCTACGGCTATGCCAAAACCGAAAGCGGCGTCCACCGCCTGGTTCGCATCAGCCCCTATGACAGCAGCGCCCGCCGCCACACCAGTTTTTCAAGCGTGTGGGTCTATCCGGTGATCGACGATTCCTTTGAAATCGACATCAATCCGGCCGACCTCAAGATCGACACCTACCGCGCGTCCGGCGCGGGCGGCCAGCACGTTAACACCACCGATTCCGCGGTGCGTATCACGCACCAGCCATCCGGAATCGTCGTCGCCAGCCAGCAGGACCGCAGCCAGCACAAGAACCGCGAAATCGCGATGAACATGCTCAAGGCGCGGCTTTACGAGGCGGAGATGCGGTCTCGCGAGGAAGCCGCCAGCGCTGAACACTCTGCCAAGAGCGATATTGGCTGGGGCCACCAGATCCGTTCCTACGTCTTGCAGCCCTATCAGATGGTCAAGGACTTGCGCACCGGGGTGGTTTCGACCTCGCCTGACGCCGTGCTTGACGGCGCGATCGATCCCTTCATCTCGGCGGCGCTCGCTCAGCGGGTGACGGGTGAAAAGGTCGAGATCGAGGACGTGGAGTAAGCCCGATGCGGCGCATCGGGGTCTGGTCCGGTTGGGGAGTGGGCGCAGCGCTGCTGCTGGCCGGGTGCGATGGCATCGCGCCTGTCACGGGCGATGCAGGTGCAGGCGAAGTGAGCTTCCCCAAGCCCGACCGCCCTGTCGCCAAGGTTGTGTCCAACCAGTTCTCCAACGAAGACGCGCGAGACGAGCGTAACGAAGCGCAAGTGGTGATGGACCTCGCCGATATTCGCGCCGGCATGACCGTCGCCGATATCGGCGCGGGTGAGGGTTACTATACCGTGCGCCTGGCCGAACGGGTCGGCGCCGATGGGCGCGTGCTGGCGCAGGACATCAGCCGCGAAGCGCTTGACCGGCTCGGACGCCGGGTCGAACGCGAGCGGCTTGAGAATATCTCGATCAAGTTTGGCGATGCCGACAATCCGCAGCTTCCGCCCGACAGTTTCGACCGCATTTTCATGGTGCACATGTACCATGAAGTGACCGATCCTTACGCCTTCCTGTGGAACATGTGGCCCGCGCTGAACGCTGGCGGGCAGATCGTGGTCGTGGAAAGCGACAGCCCGGTGGGCCGCCACGGACTGCCGCACACGCTGTTGTTCTGCGAGTTCGAAGCGGTCGGCTATGTGCTGGTCGAGTACATCGAACGCCCTGACATCAAGGGATATTTCGCTCGCTTCCAGCGCGGCACCAAACGCACCGCGCCTGACGCGATCAACGTCTGCGAGGCAGGCTGACGGCGCTAACCCATGAGGTTGCGAGGCGAGGCCGCCCCGACTATGGCAAGATTACGTAAGAAAGCGCGGGTTTCGCGCAAAGGGGATTTTCATTGTTCAAGGGATTGAGCCCGATCGTTTATGGCGGTCGTGAAGTCTGGCCGCTGGTAGAAGGCGGCAAGGGTGTATCGGCAACCAATCATGCGAGTTCCGGCGCTTGGGCCGCTGCTGGCGGGATCGGCACGGTCAGTGCGGTCAATGCGGACAGCTATGACGCGGACGGCAATCCCATCCCGCAAATCTATCACGGCCGAACCCGCGAAGAACGGCATCAGGAGCTGATCCGTTACGCCATCGACGGCGCCACCACGCAGGTCAAACAGGCCTATGAACTCGCGAACGGCAAGGGCGCGATAAACATCAATGTGCTGTGGGAAATGGGCGGGGCGCAGGCCGTGCTCGAAGGCGTGTTGGAAAACACCCGCGGCATGGTGACCGGCGTCACCTGTGGGGCGGGGATGCCCTATAAGCTCGCCGAAATCGCGGCGCGCTTTAACGTCTGCTACCTGCCGATCGTGAGCTCGGGCCGCGCCTTCCGCGCGCTGTGGAAGCGGTCCTATCACAAGGTCCCCGATCTGATGGCGGCGGTGGTCTATGAAGACCCGTGGCTAGCGGGCGGGCACAATGGCCTCTCCAACGCCGAAGACCCGACCAAGCCCGAAGACCCGTACCCCCGCGTCAAGGTGCTGCGTGACATGATGCGCGCCGAAGGCGTCAGCGACGACGTGCCGATCGTGATGGCGGGCGGCGTCTGGTACCTGCGCGAATGGAACGACTGGATCGACAATCCCGAGCTTGGCAAAATCGCCTTCCAGTTCGGCACGCGGCCGCTGCTCACGCAGGAGAGCCCGATCCCGCAGATCTGGAAAGACCTGCTGCGCACCGTCGAGCCCGGCGATGTGCTGCTCCACAAGTTCTCGCCCACCGGCTTCTATTCGAGCGCGGTCAAGACTCCGTTCCTCTATGACCTGATGCACCGTTCGGAGCGTCAGGTGCCCTACTTCAAGCGCGGCGTGGAAGACGGCACGGTGCAGCTGGGCGAAGACGGCAAGGCGCGCAGTTTCTGGGTGAAGCCGGAAGACAAGGCCAAGGCCGAAATGTGGATGCGCGCCGGGCATACCGAGCCGCTCAAGACCCCCGATGACACAATCGTATTCGTCACCCCCGAAGCGCGCGATACCATCCGCAAGGACCAGCAGGATTGCATGGGCTGCCTGTCGCATTGCGGTTTTTCGAGCTGGAAAGACCACGACGACTTCACCACCGGACGCCTAGCCGACCCGCGCAGCTTCTGCATCCAGAAGACCTTGCAGGACATCGCCCACGGCGATGACCCGGACAACAATCTCGCCTTCGCGGGCCACGCGGCTTACCGGTTCAAGACCGATCCGTTCTTCTCCAACGGCTACACGCCGAGCGTAGGTGAGCTGGTTGAGCGGATTTTGACCGGGGATTGACCCTGCGGCGCGGTGTGGGGGGCGTTCAGCCCCACACCAGCGCCGTCAGCACCTGATCGGGCGGGCGGTGGCCGTCGGCCCACATGCGGATGTTGGCGATCACCTTATGCCCCGAATCCTCGCGGCCCTCAGCCGTGGCGCTGCCGATGTGGGGGAGGGTCATCACGTTGGGATGCGCGATCAGGCGCGGGTCGACGTGGGGTTCGTCCGGGTACACGTCGAGCCCGGCGCCTGCGAGATGTCCCGATTCCAGCGCTGCGATCAGCGCTTCTTGATCAATCAATTCGCCGCGTGCGGTGTTGATGATGCTGCTACCCGGTTTCATCAGCGCGATCCGGCGCGCGTCGATCAGGTGGCGGGTGTCCTCGGTCAGCGGGCAGTGCAGGGTGAGAATATCAGCCTCGGCCATCAGCGTATCAACATCGCCGACATAGCGCACACCCAGCATCCGCTCTAAAGCCTCGGGCAGTGGCTTGCGGTTATAATAGGCGATCTCCAGCCCGAAGGCGCGGGCGCGGTGGGCGACCGCTTGGCCGATGCGGCCCATGCCGATGATGCCGAGCACCTTGCCCGCCAGCTTGCGTCCGAGCAGGCCTGACGGCGCCCAGCCGGTCCACTTACCGCTGCGCACAAGGCCCGTGCCTTCGCGAATCCGGCGCGGCACGCCGATGATCCCGGCCATGGCGATGTCGGCCGTATCGTCGGTGAAGACGCCCGGGGTGTTGGTGACGAGAATTTTGCGCGCGGCGGCGGCGGGCAGGTCGATATGCTCGGTGCCAGCACCGAAATTGGCGATCAGGCCCAACCGCTCGCCAGCACCGGCGATCAGATCGGCGTCGATCCGGTCGGTCACGGTCGGCACCAGCACGTCGCAATCCTGCATCGCCTTGGCCAGCTGCTCGCGCGTGAGCGGCACATCGCTTGCGTTCAGCACCACATCGAACAACTCGCGCATCCGCGCTTCGACCTCCGGCATCAGGTGGCGGGTGACGATCACGCGCGGGACATTGGCGAGCGGACGGGTGGGGCGCTTGGTCATGGCTGACGGGCTAATGCCACAGGGGCTTCGCGGTCAAGGCGCGGATGCAAACGCGCTGCTTGAATCCGCAGGGGCTAAGGCGCTATCGCGTCAGGAATGCAGGGATTCCGTTTCTTTTCGACGCTCGGCCTTATGCTGATGCTGGCCGCAACCTTCGTGATCGCGCCGCTCAGCGCGCAGGACCGGACGCTGCCCTATTGGGCGAGCTTGCGGTACGAGAAGGTCAATATGCGCGTCGGGCCGAGCGCGGAGTATCCCGTCACTTGGGTCTATCTGCGGCAGGGCCTGCCGGTGAAGGTGGTGCGGGTGCGCGAAGGTTGGCGCTTGGTCGAGGACCACGAAGGCACGCAGGGCTGGGTGGCGTCGAGCCAGCTCGATCCGGCGCGGGGCGGGCTGGTGATCGGCGCGGGTCTGGCCGAAGTGCGGGCTGAGCCTAGCACAGCGGGAGCCGTGAAATGGCGAGCCGAGCCGGGCGTGGTGACCAAGCTCAAGGCGTGCCGCACGGGCTGGTGCGAGGTCGATATTGCCGGGCGCAAGGGCTGGATCAGCGCCGCGCGCCTGTGGGGCTCTGACACGCTGCCGGGCGACGAATAACTCCGCCCGGCGCGCACAAATCAGATCAGCTCCACCGCCACTGCCGTCGCTTCCCCGCCGCCGATGCACAGCGAGGCGACGCCGCGTGTCTTGCCCTGTTGCTTCAGCGCATTGAGCAAGGTGACAATGATCCGCGTGCCGCTCGCCCCGATCGGGTGACCGAGCGCGGTGCCGCCGCCGTTGACGTTGATCTTGTCGTGCGGGATGCCGAGGTCACGCATCGCGAACATCGCGACGCAGGCGAAAGCCTCGTTCACCTCGAACAGATCGACATCGTCGACGCCCCAACCCGCGCGGGCCAGCACCTTCTGGATCGCGGGGATCGGCGCGGTAGTGAACTGCGCGGGGGCTTGGGCGTGCGAGGCAATCGCGACCACGCGGGCGACCGGCGTAAGGCCTTTGGCCTCGGCGATGCTGGCGCGGGTGAGCACCACGGCAGCGGCGCCGTCCGAAATCGAGCTGGAGGTGGCGGCGGTGATTGTCCCGTCCTTGGCAAAGGCGGGCTTCAGCTGCGGGATCTTATCGGGGCGGCCCTTGCCGGGGGCTTCGTCATGTTCGACCACGACATCGCCCGTACGCGTCGAAACCGTGACGGCCACGACCTCGTCAGCGAAGGCGCCGCTGGCAATCGCGCGGTTGGCGCGGGCGAGCGATTCGATCGAATAGGCGTCCATGTCCTCGCGGGTCATCTGGTAGGCGTTGGCGGTGTCCTGCGCGAAGGTGCCCATGGCCCGGCCCGGCTCGTAAGCGTCTTCGAGGCCATCGAGAAACATGTGGTCATAGGCCGTGTCATGCCCGAGCCGCGCGCCCGAGCGGTGCTTCTTGAGCAGGTAGGGCGCATTGGTCATGCTCTCCATCCCGCCCGCGACCACCACGTCGACAGTCCCGCTGGCGAGCGCTTCGCTGCCCATGATCACAGTCTGCATGCCGCTGCCGCAGACCTTGTTGACGGTCGTCGCCTCGACCGAAAGCGGCAAGCCTGCCTTGATCGCCGCCTGACGCGCCGGGGCCTGGCCGAGGCCGGCGGGTAGCACGCAGCCCATATAGGCGCGGTCGATATCCTCGCCCGCAACACCCGCGCGCTCGACCGCAGCCTTGACCGCGACAGCGCCGAGATCGGTCGCCGACACTTCGGACAACGCGCCCTGCATCGCGCCCATCGGAGTGCGGGCGTAGGAGAGGATCACGATCGGATCGGCGGGGGAGAGCTGGGTCATGGCAAAGTCCTTGCGTGACATGGGGGGTGTTCTGGCGGCGGATGTAATGCTGCAATGCGTCAAACGCAATCGCGGCCCGGATCGAAGCGCCTTGCCTTGGCCACGCCTTTGGGCGAGAACGCGTCGCAAATGAAAACGCATCTATGTCTCACGGGAGAATGACATGGCCGATGATCGCCGCGATGAACTCGAAGCCCTGCTTGCGCGCCAGCGCGCCGCCTTCACCGCCTCGCGCCCCGAGCCGCTGTCGCAGCGCAAAGACCGCGTCCGCCGTGCGATCGCGCTGGTGAAGGACCACGGTGAGGCCTTCGCCAAGGCGATGAGCGCCGATTTCGGCAACCGCTCTTACGCGCAGTCGATGCTGACCGACATTGCCGCCACTGTTGGCGCGGGCAATCATGCGCTCAAGCACATGGACGCCTGGGCCAAGCCTGAAAAGCGCAAGGTGCAGTTCCCGCTGGGCCTGCTGGGCGCCAAGGCCGAGGTGCGGTATGAACCCAAGGGCGTAATCGGCATTCTTTCGCCGTGGAACTTCCCGGTGCAGCTGGCTTTCGGCCCGCTGATGCAGGTGTTGGCCGCTGGTAACCGGGCGATGATCAAGCCGTCCGAATTCACCGAGCGCACCAGCGAGTTGATGGCTGAGCTGACGGCGGAATACTTCGCGCCTGAGGAAGTCGCCGTGGTGACCGGCAGCCCGGAAGTCGCTGCGGCATTCTCCTCGCTGCCATTCGACCACCTGGTCTTCACCGGATCGACCGCAACGGGCCGCCGCGTGATGCAGGCCGCCGCAGCGAACCTCGTGCCCGTGACGCTCGAACTCGGCGGTAAGTCGCCTGTCATCATGGGACGCAGCGCCGACTTCGCCAAGGCGGGGGAGCGGATTGCGCTCGGCAAGATGATGAACGCCGGCCAGATCTGTCTCGCACCCGATTACCTGATGGTGCCCGAAGACAAGCAGGACGAGGCCGTGGCCGGCGTCGTCGGTGCGGCCAGCGCCATGTATCCCACCCTGCTCGACAATGACGATTACGCCTCGATTGTGTCCGACCGCCATTTCGAGCGCTTGCAGGGCCTCGTGTCCGACGCCAAGGACAAGGGCGCCGAGGTGATCGAGGTCAACCCGGCGGGTGAGGATTTCGCCAACTCCAACCAGCGCAAGATGCCGCTCACGATCCTCAAGAACGTGAACGACGGCATGGCGGCGATGCAGGAGGAAATCTTCGGCCCGGTTCTGCCGGTGATGACCTACAAGGCCGTCGATCAGGCGGTGGATTACATCAACGAGCATGACCGCCCGCTCGGCCTCTATTACTTCGGTGAGGAAAAGGCGGAACAGGAGCGCGTGCTCACCCGCACGATCTCGGGCGGGGTGACCACCAATGACGTGGTGTTCCACGTCTCGATGGAAGACCTGCCGTTCGGCGGGGTCGGCCCGTCGGGCATGGGGAGCTACCATGCGATCGAGGGCTTCCGCGAATTCAGCCACGCCCGCGCGGTCTACCACCAGCCCAAGATCGACATCGCCAAGCTCGCCGGGATGAAGCCGCCCTATGGCAAGGCGACCGAGAAGGCTGCGGCGAACATGATGAAATGAAGACGCTCGCCGCCGCGCTGGCTGTGCTTCTGTTGGCGCCGTTCGGTGCTGAGGAGCCGCCGGCGTGGCGCGCGGTCGATGCCGCGACGGGCACTATCGCGGACGTCGCGGGACTGGAGCAGCTGGCGCGCGACTTTCCTGACAGCACCAATGTCCGTCTGCGCCTTTTCAACGCTCAACTCGAAGCAGGCGATGGGGAAGCGGCGCTCGCCAGTCTCGCGTGGCTGCGGGAGCGCGGTCATGTCTTCAGCGAGCGCGCGCAGGCGCAGATCCCGGTCCTGATCGGCGCGGCCCACGCCGAGGCCGCGCGCGCGCTGCTATTGCCCACCGCAGAGGTGATCGCTGCAAGCACTATCTTTGATGAGGTGCAGGCCGAAGCCGGGTTGATCGAGAGCGTGTTCGTCGCGCCAAACGGCATCGAAGCCTTGGCAACCTCGGTCTCTCGCCGGTCCGTTTATGCTCGCGGGCCCGGCGACGCGTGGGACGAGATCGCAACCCCGCGCGCTTATGCACTGTCCGGCATTGTCTCGCCCCCCGATGGTCGCACAGGCTGGATCGCTTCGGGCAATACCGACGGTTCGCCCGCTGATCCCGAGCGGTTCTCCGGCTTGATCGGCTTGATCGGCGAACCCAGCGAGTTTCGCCTTATTCCTGCTCCGCCAGGTGTGGCGGTATCGGACCTTGCGGTTGGGCGGGACCGCACGGTCTATGCCAGCGACCCCGTGGGCGGCGGTGTCTATCGCGCTTCGCCGTCTGCGGCAGAGCTTTCAGCGCTGGTCGGGCCCGGGGCACTGCGCTCGCCCCAAGGGCTGGCCGTCAGCGCTGACGGGGCGCGGCTTTATGTCAGCGATTACCGCTATGGCCTCGCAATGATTGACCTCGCCAGCGGCGCGCTCACGCGGCTATCCAGCGATGTTCCGGCCGCACTCGACGGGGTGGATGGGCTGTGGCTGCATGGCCGCGAGCTGATTGCGGTGCAGAACGGCACCAGCCCGATGCGGATTAGTGCTTTCGCTCTTTCTGAGGACGGCACTCGGATCATCGGACACCGCATCTTGGAACAAGCGCACCCCGATTGGACCGAGCCGCTGGGCGGCAGCGTCGCCAAAGGAGCGCTCTACTATGTCGCCACCGGCCAGTGGGACCGTTACGACCAAGGGCGCCTGCGCGATGGCATGACCGCCATCCCCAGCGTGATCCGCCGCTTGCCGCTCGCGCCACGCTGAACGATCTGTCGCAACCTTTGTTCGATTTCCTGCAACATACCTAAGGGGTTTTCCGCGAGTCGCAGGCTTGCGCCCCGCGTGCGACAGGCTTAGGGCGACGAACGGGATTAACAGCTTGGACATCGTCGTGGTCGACCTCAGCCAGTATCTACCGATACTGTTATTCGTGCTCGTGGCTTTCGGGCTCTCGATCCTGTTTGTGGTCGCACCCATGGCGGTGTCGCGCCTCACGGGCACCCACAATCCCGATGCGGAAAAGCTCTCAGAGTATGAATGCGGCTTCCCCGCGTTCGAGGATGCGCGCAGCCAGTTCGACGTGCGTTTCTATCTGGTCGCGATCAGCTTCATCGTGTTCGACCTTGAAGCCGCCTTCCTGTTCCCCTGGGCCGTGAGCCTGGGTGAGACGGGCTGGGTGGGCTGGAGCGGCATGATGGTGTTCCTGTTCATCCTCGCGGTCGGGCTTGCTTATGAATGGAAGAAAGGGGCGTTGGACTGGGAATGAATACCATCGTTACTCCTCCCCAAGGACTGCCTGACATTTCTGCGCTGACCACCGCCGCTGGCGGTGAAGTGCGTCAGCCTGATGCGTCCTATTTCACTGCGATGCAGACTGAGGTGAATGACAAGGGCTTCCTCGTCACCTCGACCGAGGACCTGTTCCAATGGGCGCGCACCGGTTCGCTGTGGTGGATGACCTTCGGCCTTGCCTGCTGTGCGGTCGAGATGATCCACGTGAACATGCCCCGTTATGACATGGAGCGTTTCGGCGCCGCGCCGCGCGCTTCCCCGCGCCAGTCGGACGTGATGATCGTCGCGGGCACGCTGTGCAACAAGATGGCTCCGGCGCTGCGCAAGGTCTACGACCAGATGTCTGATCCCAAGTATGTGATCAGCATGGGCAGCTGCGCCAATGGTGGTGGTTATTACCACTATTCCTATAGCGTCGTGCGCGGCTGCGATCGGATTGTGCCGGTCGACATCTATGTTCCCGGTTGCCCGCCCACCGCCGAGGCGCTGCTTTACGGCGTCATGCAGTTGCAGCGGAAGATCCGCCGCGTCGGCACGATCGAGAGGTAAGGGCGCATGGCCGTTCTCCATTCCGCCCCTAGGTTCGCCTCGAATGAAGGCGTGATTGACGCGATCAGCGAAAGCATCAGCGTCTGGCTGATCGACGCAGTTGAAGCGCATGGCGAAGTCAGCTTCCGCGTGAAGCGCGACGATATCGCCCGTGTGCTTGAGACGCTGCGCGATGATCACGCTTACCAGCAGCTGATGGAGATCGCGGGCGTCGATTATCCCGACCGGGCCGAACGGTTCGAAGTGGTCTACATGCTCCAGAGCCTGACCAAGAACCACCGCGTGATGGTCAAGTGCTCGGCGAGCGAGGATACCCCGGTGCCGACCGTCACGACTCTGTGGCCCAATGCTGGCTGGCTCGAACGCGAAGTGTTCGACATGTACGGCGTGACTTTCGCTGGGAACCCGGACCTGCGCCGGATTCTCACCGATTATGGCTTCGAAGGCCACCCGTTCCGCAAGGACTTCCCGATGACGGGTTACACCGAACTGCGCTATTCCGAGGAGGAAAAGCGGGTGGTGTATGAACCGGTCGAACTCGCGCAGGAAATGCGCAGCTTCGACTTCCTCAGTCCTTGGGAAGGCGCGGATTACGAGCTGCCGGGCGATGAAAAATCGCGCGGCGCGCCCACCGTGGCCGAGCCCAAAACGACCGAGAAGCCCGCCGACACCGGCGCAGGGGGCAAAGCCAACGAAGCTGCGGCCAAGCCCTCTGCCCCCGAGCAAAAGGGTAGCGGAACGCCCGCCCCCGGCGCACCAGATGCCACCTCGAAGGAGGGCGGTCGATGAGCATGCAACGCGAAGACTCGCTGACCACAACGGGCGAGGTTATCTCCAATTACACGATCAACTTCGGTCCCCAGCACCCGGCCGCGCACGGCGTGCTGCGCATGGTGATGGAGCTGGACGGCGAAGTGATCGAGCGGATCGATCCGCATATCGGCCTGCTTCACCGCGGCACCGAAAAGCTGATCGAGCACAAGACTTACCTGCAAGCGCTGCCGTACTTCGACAGGCTCGATTATTGTTCGCCGCTGGCGATGGAGCACAGCTACGTGCTCGCCATCGAAAAGCTGCTGAACCTCGAAGTGCCGATCCGCGCGCAATATCTGCGCGTGCTGTTCGCCGAGCTGACCCGCATCTGCAACCACATGCTCAATATGGGCGCGCACATCCTCGATGTCGGCGCGTTCACGCCGAACCTGTGGATCATGGACCTGCGCGAGGATTGCCTGAACTTCTTCGAGCGGGCGAGCGGCGCGCGGATGCACTCCGCCTATTTCCGTCCGGGCGGCGTCCATCAGGACGTGCCGGAAAAGCTCCTCGTGGATATCGGCGACTGGCTCGACAACCGCTTCTTCCAGCTGTTCGAAGACGCGATGAGCCTCGTCACAGACAACCGCATCTTCAAGCAGCGCAATGTCGATATCGCCGTAGTCAGCCGGGAGGACGCGATTGCCTGGGGCTTTAGCGGCCCGATGATCCGCGCCGCGGGCATTCCTTGGGACTTGCGCAAGAGCCAGCCCTATGACGTCTATGACCGCATGGAGTTCGACATTCCGGTCGGCACCAATTCGGATTGTTATGATCGCTTCATGGTGCGCGTGAAGGAAGTCTACGAAAGCGCCAAGATCATCCGCCAGTGCCTGCGCGATATGCCGCAGGGGCCGATTGCCTCGACCGATGGCAAGGTCTCTCCGCCCAAGCGCGGCGAGATGAAGCAGTCGATGGAAAGCCTGATCCACCACTTCAAGCTCTACACCGAAGGCTTCCACGTCCCCGCGGGCGAGGTGTACGTGGCGACCGAGAGCCCCAAGGGCGAATTCGGCGTCTATCTCGTCAGCGACGGCACCAACAAGCCCTACCGCTGCAAGATCCGCCCGACGGCGTTCTCGCACCTCCAGGCGATGGACTTCATGTCCAAGGGCCACATGCTCCCCGACGCGACCGCCATCCTCGGCGCGATCGACGTGGTGTTCGGGGAGTGTGACCGGTGAGCAAGCTTGCCATCGCCGAGCAAATGATCGCGCATTACAACGCGCAGGATGCTGACGCCTATGTCGCGCTGATGACCGATGATGCCTGTGAGGCAGGCTATCGTGGGGCGGTGGTGCGTGAGGGGCGCGAAGGCACGCGCACCGGGCTCAAGGCCATGTTCGCCGAGTTCCCGGAAAACCGGGCCGAAATCATAACTGGCTATGAACTGGGCGAATATGCCGTGTTGCACGAACGGGTCTACCGTTCTTCAACCGCTGAGCCGTTTGAAGTCATGTCCGTCTATTCCTTCGAGGGCGACAAGTGCTCTCGCGTGGAGTTCATCCGCTAATGGCTGACCGTACCCCCGCACCTGACACCCCCGAACTGCGCGCCCGGTGGAGCGCGTTCGCGTGGACGCCGGAAAACAAGAAAACCGCCGATTGGCACATCGCCAAGTATCCCGAGGGGCGTCAGCGCTCGGCGGTGATGCCGTTGCTCGATCTCGCCCAGCGGCAGGTTGGCGCTGAGACCGATACGCAGGGCTGGTTGCCGCTGCCGGTGATCGAATATGTCGCGGCCTATCTCGGGATGCCGGTAATCCGCGTGCTCGAAGTCGCCAGCTTCTACTTCATGTATAACCTGAAGCCCGTCGGCAAATTCCACGTCCAGGTGTGCGGCACCACGCCCTGCATGCTGCGCGGCAGCGACGACATCATGTCGGCCTGCAAGAAGCGCGGGATGGTGAAGGGCGGCGTATCGGCGGACGGGCTGTGGACCCTCACCGAAGTCGAATGCATGGGCAATTGCGCCACCGCGCCGATGGTCCAGATCAATGACGATAACTACGAAGACCTTACGCCGGAGCGCCTCGAGGCGGTGCTCGATGCGCTTGCGGCTGGCGAAACGCCCAAGGCTGGTACGCAGGAGCCGGGCCGTCACACCTCCGAGCCTTCGGGCGGGCCGACGACGCTGAAGGACATGGTCAGCGCCAATCACGATTATCGGGGCGAGTGGTGACCGCAGTCGTCTCCATCTTTGGCGCGCTGCTGCTGGCCTTCATCGCCTACAAGGTGCTGATGGGCTTGGTGCGCGTTGGCGTGATCCTGCTCATCATCGCAGTGCTCGCGGGCCTGTGGCAATCGGGAGCGATCGGATGAACTCGGTGACGCTCGCCTTTGCCATCCTCGGCCTGACCGGCTTTGCGCTGGGAGCGGTACTCACAGCGACGGGTCCGTTCGAAATGGGCGTGATCCTGATGGGTATGGGCTTGGTGTTTCAAGTGATTTCGTTGGTGCGGATCAAGCGCGCCAAAGCAAAGGCCAATAGCGAAGGAAGCAGCGATGCTCGCGGATAAGGACCGCATCTTCACCAATGTCTATGGCTTCCAGGATTGGGGCCTGAAGGCAGCGCAGGCGCGCGGCGATTGGGACGACACCAAGGCGCTGCTCGCGCGTGGGCCGGATGCGATCATCGAGGAAATGAAGGCCTCTGGCCTGCGTGGACGCGGCGGGGCGGGGTTCCCGACGGGCTTGAAGTGGTCCTTCATGCCCAAAGAAAGCCGCGATGGCCGTCCTAGCTTCCTCGTGATCAACGCCGACGAGAGTGAGCCCGGCTCCTGCAAGGACCGCGAAATCCTGCGCCACGATCCGCACAAGCTGGTCGAAGGCGCGCTGGTCGCAGGCTTCGCGATGCGCGCGCGGGCGGCCTATATCTACGTGCGCGGCGAATATATCCGCGAAGCCGAGGTGCTTCAGGCGGCGATCCATCAGGCATACGAAGCCGGGTTGATCGGCAAGAACGCCTGCGGTTCGGGCTATGATTTCGACGTGTTTATGCACCGCGGTGCAGGCGCTTACATCTGCGGCGAAGAAACCGCGATGATCGAGAGCCTCGAGGGCAAGAAGGGTCAGCCGCGCCTCAAGCCCCCGTTCCCGGCGGGCGCGGGCCTCTATGGTTGCCCGACCACGGTCAACAACGTCGAAAGCATCGCGGTCGCGCCGACGATCCTGCGACGCGGGGCATCTTGGTTCTCAAGCTTCGGGCGCGAGAACAACAAGGGCACCAAGCTGTTCCAGATTAGCGGCCACGTGGAAAAGCCCTGCGTCGTCGAGGAAGCGATGAGCATCAGCTTTGAAGAGCTGATCGAAAAGCATTGCGGCGGCATTCGCGGCGGGTGGGACAATCTGCTGGCGGTGATCCCTGGCGGTTCGTCCGTGCCGCTGGTGCCCGCTGCTCAAATCCGCAATGCGCCGATGGATTTCGACGGGCTTAAGGAACTGGGCTCGGGCCTCGGGACGGCGGCGGTCATCGTCATGGACAAGTCCACCGATATCGTCCGCGCGATCAGCCGCCTCAGCTACTTCTACAAGCATGAGTCCTGCGGGCAGTGCACCCCTTGCCGCGAAGGCACGGGCTGGATGTGGCGCATGATGGAGCGCCTGCGCACCGGCGATGCGGCAATCGAGGAAATCGACATGCTGCAGGAAGTCACCAAGCAGGTCGAAGGCCACACCATCTGCGCGCTTGGGGACGCCGCCGCGTGGCCGATCCAGGGCCTCATCCGCCACTTCCGCCCCGAGCTTGAGCGCCGGATCAACGAGCATAACGCGCAATTCCAAGAGGCAGCCGAGTAATGCCCAAGGTCACCGTAGACGGTCAGGAAATCGAAGTCCCGGCGGGCGCGACTGTGCTGCAGGCGTGCGAGCTGGCGGGCAAGGAAATCCCGCGCTTCTGCTATCATGAACGGCTCAGCATCGCGGGCAATTGCCGGATGTGTCTGGTCGAAGTGAAGCCCGGGCCGCCCAAGCCGCAGGCAAGCTGCGCGCTGCCTGCTGCCGATGGTCAGGAAATCCGCACCGATAGCCCCATGGTCAAGAAGGCCCGCGAAGGGGTGATGGAGTTCCTGCTCATCAACCACCCGCTTGATTGCCCGATCTGCGATCAGGGCGGCGAGTGCGATCTGCAGGATCAGGCAGTCGCCTATGGCCGCGGCGGCTCGCGCTATCACGAGAACAAGCGCGCGGTGACCGAGAAGTACATGGGCCCGCTGATCAAGACGATCATGACCCGCTGCATCCACTGCACCCGCTGTGTGCGCTTCTCGGAAGAGATCGCGGGCGTGGACGAAATCGGCGCACTGTACCGCGGCGAAGATATGCAGATCACGACCTACCTCGAACAGGCGGCGGCGCACGAGCTTTCGGCGAATGTGATCGACCTGTGCCCGGTCGGGGCGCTGACCTCGCGGCCCTATGCTTTCGAAGCGCGGCCGTGGGAGCTGAAGAAGACGCTCAGCATCGACGTCTCCGATGCGGTGGGGGCCAATATCACGCTCCATTCCAAGGGCCGCGAAGTCATGCGCGCGCTGCCGCGGGTGAATGACGACGTCAACGAGGAGTGGCTGAGCGACAAGGGCCGCTATCAGGTCGACGGGCTCACCAAGCGTCGCCTGGACCGCGTGTGGGTGCGCCGTGAGGGCAAGCTCCAGCCCGCTGAGTGGACCGAGGCATTCGGGATGATTGCGGGCGCGCTGGACAGCGACAAGGCCAGCATTGCAGCAGTCGCGGGCGATCTGCTCGATGCCGAGACGATGTTTGCCGCCAAGGCGCTGGTCAATGCCTGCGGTTCGCAGCTGACCGAAGCGCGCCAGACCGGCATGACCTATGACGTGTCCAACCTTGCCGCGGTGAACTTCAACTCGACCTTTGCGGGCATCGAGACCGCCGACGCGATCCTGATCGTCGGCAGCAATGTCCGTTGGGAAGCCGCACTGCTTAACGTCCGTCTGCGCAAGGCGGTGAAGGCGGGGGCGAAGGTCTACATCATCGGACCCGCGTGGGAACCGACCTATCCGGCCACCTACCTCGGCTCTGACCTGAAACTGCTGAACCGCATCCCCAAGGAATTGGGTGACGTCATGAAGTCAGCGAAGCGTCCGGCGGTGATCCTCGGCGCGGCGGCGCTGGCCAAGGGCGCACTTCCGGCGGGCCTGAAGCTGATCGACAAGTTCGGTTTGGTGAAGGACGATTGGAACGGCTTCAACGTCCTGCACATTTCGGCGGCGCGCATGGCTTCGCTGATGCTCGGCTTCACGCTTCCGGGCGGGATGGGCGATATCGCGCAGGCTGCGCCCAAGGTGCTGCTCAGCCTCGGCGCGGACGAGATGGATTACGCGGCGTTTCCCAATAGCCTCAAGGTCTATATCGGCCACCACGGCGACAAGGGCGCGCATCACGCCGACATCATCCTGCCGGGCGCATCCTATGCCGAAAAGGACGGGACCTACGTCAACGCCGAAGGCCGGGTGCAGTTCGCCGAGAAGGCGGTCTTCGCCCCAGGCGACGCGCGCGAAGACTGGACGATTTTGCGCGCGCTCGCCGATGCTTTGGGCGTCACCGTCGGCTTCGACAGCTTTGCCGCATTGCAGGCCAAGATGATCGCTGCGGTCCCGGCACTGGGCGAAGAGGGCCTCGCCGATTACGGCGCGCTGCCCAAGGCGGACTCGGGCGCGAAGTTCGAAGGTGAGCTTGCGGGCTACCCGATCAAGGACTTCTACCTCACCAACCCCATCGCCCGCGCGAGCGAGGTGATGCAGCGCTGTTCGGATGAGTTGCTCCACGGCGCCGATGTGAAGGAGGCCGCGGAATGACCGCATTCTTCCAATCCCTCGGCCTCAGCTACGAATGGGCCTGGACCGTCGCGACGCTGACCGGGATCATCGTGATCTCGCTACTCGTGATGTTCAGCGTTGCCATGGTGATCTACGTCGACCGCAAGGTGCTGGGCGCGATCATGATGCGCCGCGGGCCAAATGTGGTCGGGCCGTTCGGCTTGCTGCAATCTTTCGCCGACGGTCTGAAGGTCTTCCTTCAGGAAACGATCATCCCGAGCGCCGCGAACAAGGGCATCTTCCTGCTCGCGCCGATCATTACCTTCACCGTCGCGCTGGCGGCCTGGGCGGTGATCCCGTTCTCGGCGGGCGTGGTGCTAGCCGATATCAATGTGGGCCTGCTCTACATCCTCGCGATCTCCTCAATGGGGGTCTACGGCGTGGTGATGAGCGGATGGGCATCGAACTCCAAATATCCGTTCTTCTCCGCGATGCGCGCCTCGGCGCAGATGATCTCCTACGAAGTTTCGATCGGCTTCGTGCTGGTGTGCGTGGTGCTGTTTGCGGGCACCTTCAACATGAGCGGGATCGTCAACGCCCAGCAGGGCTTCGGCTTCGGCATCATCAACGCCTATGTGGTGCACCCGCTGCTCTTCCCGATGTGGGTGGTGTTCTTCATCTCGGCGCTGGCCGAAACCGCGCGCGCACCGTTTGACCTGACCGAGGCGGAAAGCGAGCTCGTCGCGGGCTACCAGACCGAATATTCCTCGATGAGCTTCGCACTGTTCTGGCTCGGCGAGTATGCGAACATCCTGCTGATGTGCTCGCTGAACACGCTGCTGTTCTGGGGCGGGTGGCTGCCGCCGCTCGACATTCCGGTGCTTTACATGGTGCCTGGGATCATCTGGTTCCTGCTCAAGACCTTCATGTTCTTCTTCATGTTCAGCTGGATCTGGGCGACCGTGCCGCGTTACCGCTATGACCAGCTGATGCGCCTCGGTTGGAAGGTGTTCCTGCCGATGAGCCTCGTGTTTGTCGCAGTCACCAGTGGCTACCTGATGGCGACGGGGCATTTTGATCGCTCGGTAGCGCCGACAGCGCCTGCGACCTCCACCGAAATTGTCCAAACCACCCCTGCGCAGCCTGGCGCTGTGAGAGGCCAGTCATGACCACCGTCTCGCACCTCATCAAGAGCTTCACCCTCTGGGAATTCCTCAAGGCGCACGCCTTGACGCTGAAGTATTTCTTCAAGCCCAAGGTGACGATCAACTACCCCTTCGAGAAGGCGCCGCTTTCGCCCCGCTTCCGCGGTGAGCATGCGCTGCGGCGCTATCCGAATGGCGAGGAACGCTGCATCGCGTGCAAGCTGTGCGAGGCCGTGTGCCCCGCGCAGGCGATCACCATCGAGAGCGAACCGCGTGAAGACGGCAGCCGCCGCACCACGCGCTACGACATCGACATGACGAAGTGCATCTATTGCGGTTTCTGTCAGGAAGCCTGCCCGGTCGATGCCATCGTCGAGGGGCCGAATTTCGAATACGCCACCGAAACCCGCGAAGAGCTGCTCTACGACAAGGCCAAGCTGCTTTCGAATGGTGACAAGTGGGAACGGGCCATCGCGGCCAACCTTGAAGCCGACGCACCCTACCGCTAGGGCGCGCCGGACGAGGGAAATGGGGTCAACGTAAATGCCGCCCCGGCACCGAGGGATCGGAACCGGGACGGAACTTGGACTAGGGATAACATTGCCGCTTTCTGGGCTCGGGCGCATCGCCGGGGCTGCGGATCGGCGGAGTAACGTCATGATACAGGCCATCGCCTTCTATTTCTTCGCGACCATTGTTGTCGCCAGCGCCGTGATGGTCGTCATGGCGCGCAATCCTGTGCATTCGGTCCTGTGGCTGATCATGGCGTTCTTCAACGCCGCCGGGCTGATGGTGCTGGTGGGCGCGGAGTTCATCGCGATGCTGCTGGTGATCGTTTATGTCGGTGCGGTCGCGGTGCTGTTCCTGTTCGTGGTCATGATGCTCGACATCGATTTTGCAGCAATGCGCGCAGGCTTCAGCCGCAACGCGCCGCTGGGCCTGTTGATCGCAGCCGTGCTGCTGGCCGAGTTGCTGCTGGCAGTGGGCGCTTACAACGCAGGCGGACTGAGCCTCGGCACGCCTGACGGTTCTGCAGTGCAGGCCGCCGACACGTCGAACATCGAGGCGCTCGGTGCGCTGCTGTATGGTCGCTACATCGTGCTGTTTGAGATCGCGGGCATCATCCTGCTGGTCGCGATGATCGGCGCGATTGTGCTGACCTTCCAGCCGCCCAAGCCCGGCGCACGCGCGCGGCAGGACGTCGGCAAGCAGATCCGCCGCCGTCCAGAGGACGCAACCGTCATGAAGAACCCGGAGATCGGGCAAGGGGTCGAACTGTGATCGGCATCGAACATTATCTCACCGTCGGCGCGATCCTGTTCGTGCTCGGCGTGCTGGGGATTTTCCTCAACCGCAAAAACGTGATCGTCATCCTGATGGCGGTCGAGTTGATCCTGCTGAGCGTGAACCTCAACCTCGTCGCCTTCAGCGCCTTCATGCAGGATCTGGTGGGTCAGGTCTTCGCGATGCTGGTGCTGACCGTGGCTGCGGCCGAAGCGGCGATCGGACTTGCGATCCTAGTGATCTATTTCCGTACCCGCGGTTCGATCGCGGTTGACGATATCAACCGGATGAAGGGGTAAGACGCCCGTGCATCCCATCCTCATCATCGTTTTTGCGCCGCTGGTTGCTGCCCTTATCGCAGGGCTGGGCAACCGGATGCTCGGCAATGTGGCAGCCAAGTCCGTCACGACCGGCGCGCTGCTGCTGTCTGCGGGCCTGAGCTGGCCGATCTTCCTCGGCTTTATCGGCGGGACAGAAAGCGCCGAGGTCGTTCAGGTTCTGAAGTGGGTCGAAAGCGGCACGCTGAGCTTCGACTGGGCGCTGCGGGTTGATACGCTGACCGCGATCATGCTGGTCGTGATCAACACTGTGTCTGCGCTCGTGCACCTCTATTCGTGGGGGTATATGGAGGAAGACCCGGATCAGCCGCGGTTCTTCGCCTACCTCTCGCTGTTCACCTTCGCGATGCTGATGCTGGTGACAGCCGATAACCTCGTGCAGATGTTCTTTGGCTGGGAAGGTGTGGGCCTTGCGAGCTACCTGCTGATCGGTTTCTGGTTCAAGAAGCCGAGCGCGGGCGCGGCGGCGATCAAGGCGTTCGTGGTCAACCGCGTCGGCGATCTGGGCTTCATGCTCGGCATCTTCGGTACCTATCTGGTGTTCCAGACCACCTCGATCCCCGAGATTCTGGCGGCGGCTCCGGGGATGAGCGGATCGACGATCACCTTCGTCGGGATGCGGCTCTACACCATGGATATCCTGTGCATCCTGCTGTTCATCGGTGCGATGGGCAAATCGGCGCAGCTAGGTCTGCATACCTGGCTGCCGGACGCGATGGAGGGGCCGACGCCCGTCTCCGCGCTGATCCACGCTGCGACCATGGTGACGGCGGGCGTGTTCATGCTGTGCCGTCTGTCGCCGATGTTCGAGACTGCTCCGACCGCGCTGACCATCGTCACGGTTGTGGGCGCTGCGACCTGCTTCTTCGCTGCCACGATCGGCACGACGCAGTGGGATATCAAGCGCGTGATCGCCTATTCGACCTGCTCGCAGCTCGGCTACATGTTCTTCGCCGCCGGTGTCGGCGCCTATGGTGCGGCGATGTTCCACCTGTTCACCCACGCCTTCTTCAAGGCGCTGCTGTTCCTTGGTGCAGGCTCGGTGATCCATGCGATGCATCACGAACAGGACATGCGCTATTACGGCGGCCTGCGTAAGGTCATTCCGGTCACCTTCTATGCGATGCTGGCAGGCACGCTGGCGATCACGGGGCTGGGGGTCTATCACCTTGGTGTCGGATTTGCAGGCTTCTGGTCGAAGGACGCGATCCTTGAAGTCGCCTTCGCGCGCGGTAACGGCGCGGGGCAGTTCGCCTTCTGGGCCGGTGCCATCGCGGCGCTGCTGACGAGCTTCTATTCCTGGCGCCTGATGTTCCTGACCTTCTGGGGCAAACCGCGCTGGATCGAGAGCGAGCATATCCAGCACTCGGTGCACAAGACCCCTGCCGAAGCAGGTGAGGACACCACGGGCGGTTATCATCCGCATGAAAGTCCGATCACGATGCTGATCCCGCTCGGCCTGCTGACCATCGGCGCGATTGCCGCAGGGCAGGTGTTCGCACCTAGCTTCCTCGACAGCGCAGCCTTCTGGAACGGGTCGATCTTCTACAACGAAGACCTGATCCACGCGATGCACGCCGTGCCGTACTGGGTGAAGTACACCGCTCTGATTGTGATGCTGATCGGCTTTGCGGGCGCCTATGTTGCCTACATCGCCAAGCCCGATATCCCGGCGAAGTTCGTCGCAACCTTCGGCGCGCTGCATAACTTCGTGTACCGCAAGTGGTACTTCGACGAGCTGTACGATGCGATCTTCGTGAAGCCCGCTTTCGCGCTGGGCCGCGCTTTCTGGAAGCTCGGCGACATCGGCACCATCGATCGCTTCGGCCCCAACGGCATCGCCTGGGCGGTTGAACGCTCTTCGGTTGCCGCCAAGTCGATTCAGTCGGGCTACGTCTACACCTACGCGTTGATCATGCTGCTCGGGCTGGTCGCCGCTGTCACCTTTGTTCTGCTTTAGGAGCGCGCTTCGTAATGGAAGGCCTTCCCATTCTGTCGCTGATGATGCTCGCGCCGCTGGCGGGTGCTGCGGCGTGCCTGTTTGCCGGCGCGGTTGCGGCCCGCTGGATCGCGCTGGGCGCGACGCTAGTCACCTTCGTGCTCGGCGTCGTGCTGTGGTCGAACTATCAGATCGGCGGTCCGCAGTGGCAGTTCACCGAGCGGGCTGAGCTGTTCGCGGGCTTCAGCTATGCGCTCGGGATCGACGGGATCGCGCTGATGCTGATCATGCTCAGCGTCTTCCTGATGCCGGTCTGCATTCTCGCCAGCTGGGAATCGGTACAGAAGCGCGTCGGCGAATACATGGCCGCCTTCCTGTTCATGGAAGTGCTCATGATCGGCACCTTTGCGGCGCAGGATCTCTTCCTGTTCTACGTCTTCTTCGAGGCGGGCCTCATTCCGATGTACCTCATCATCGGGGTATGGGGCGGGGACAACCGCATTTACGCCAGCTACAAATTCTTCCTCTATACGCTGTTCGGATCGGTGCTGATGCTGATTGCGATGTTCTGGATGGTGGCCGAAGCCGGCACCTCGGACATTCCGACGCTGATGCAATACAGCTTCCCGCCCGAAGCGCAGACATGGCTGTGGCTGGCCTTCTTCGCGAGCTTTGCAGTGAAGGTGCCGATGTGGCCGCTGCATACCTGGCTGCCGGATGCGCACGTGCAGGCGCCGACCGCGGGCTCGGTAATCCTTGCCGGCGTGCTGCTGAAGCTGGGCGGCTACGGCTTCATCCGCTTCAGCCTGCCGATGTTCCCCGAAGCAAGCGCGCAGTTTGCATGGCTGGTGTTTGCGCTGTCGATGATCGCGGTGGTCTACACCTCGCTGGTCGCGCTGGTGCAGACCGACATGAAGAAGCTGATCGCCTATTCCTCGGTCGCGCACATGGCGATTGTGACTGTCGGCCTGTTTGCCTTCAACGTGCAGGGGCTTGAGGGCGCGATGATCGTGATGCTCAGCCACGGCCTCGTTTCGGGCGCGCTGTTCCTGTGCGTCGGCGTGATCTACGACCGCCTCCATACCCGCGAGATCGCGCGTTACGGCGGGCTGGCGATCAACATGCCCTATTATGCGCTGTTCTTCCTGCTGTTCACCATGGCGTCGATCGGCCTGCCGGGCACCAGCGGTTTCGTCGGCGAATTCCTGTCGCTCGCGGGCATCTACCAGACCTCGAGCCTCGTGGCGCTGATCTGCACCACCGGCATCATTCTGGGCGCGGCCTATATGCTCTACCTCTATCGCCGCGTCGCCTTTGGCGGACAGGTGAACGAAGACGCCGCTGCGATGCGCGACATTTCAGCGCGTGAGTGGGTGATGATGGCTCCGATTGCGGCGGCGGTGATGTGGATGGGTGTCTATCCCGAAAGCTTCCTCGCGCCGATGCGCGCCGACATCGCCGTGCTTGACGCGCGGCTTGCGGCAGCCGCTCCGGCGGGTGATGCGAAGCTGGCCCCGGGCGCACCGCGCGCTGCGGCGGCCAATGCGATGCCACATCATGAGGGCTCCGAGACTTCGAGCGCCAAGGAGGGCGCGCACTGATGGAATTCGCTGCTTCTTTCGCGCTTGTGATGCCCGAGCTTGTGCTGATCGCAGCTGGCCTTGTGCTGCTGCTGGTCGCTGCATGGGGCGGAGACAAGGCTGCGCGCCTGATTGCCATCGCTGCCGCCGCAGCGTTCTTCGCGGCCGGGTTCTTGCTGGTACCGGGTCTGCATTTCGGGGTCGACGGCCCTGCCACGCTGGCGTTCGGCGGGTTGATCAAAGTCGATAGCTTCGCGCTGTTTGCCAAGGCGCTGATCTATCTCGCCGCAATCGGCGCTTTGATGATTGCGCCGCCGTTCTTCGATAGCCCCTCAGCGGGCAGCGAGCGGGGCATGCGCGCGGAATACCCGGTGCTGATCCTGTTCGCCGCTGTCGGCATGAGCATCATGGTCTCGGCCAATGATTTCATGAGCCTGTACCTCGGGCTCGAGCTCAACAGTCTGTCAGCCTATGTGCTGGCCGCGATCCTGCGGCGTGATCCGCGCTCGGGCGAAGCGGGGCTCAAGTATTTCGTGCTGGGGGCGCTCGCGTCGGGGATTCTGCTCTACGGGATGAGCCTGCTTTACGGCTTCACCGGTGGCACTTCGTTCACCGCTGTCCGCGCAGGCCTGACGGGCGAGATGGGTTACGGCGCGCTGTTCGGGGTGATCTTCGTGCTCTCCGGCCTCGCGTTCAAGATCTCCGCCGTGCCGTTCCACATGTGGACGCCCGACGTGTATGAGGGCGCACCGACGCCTGTCACCGCCTTCTTTGCCACCGCGCCGAAGGTCGCCGCCGTTGCGCTGACCGCGCGGGTGGTGTTCGAAGTGTTCGGTGGGCAAGTCGCCGCGTGGCAGCAGATCGTGATGTTCATGGCGCTCGCCTCGATCATCTTCGGCGCTTTGGGAGCGATCGGTCAGGAGAACCTGAAGCGGCTGCTCGCCTATTCCTCGATCAACAATATCGGCTTTATCCTGCTTGGCCTCGCGGTCGCCAATGCCGACGGGGCGAGCGCGATGCTGGTGTACCTGTTCATCTATGTCGCGATGAGCCTCGGCAGCTTTGTCGCGCTGCTGATGTTGCGCGGCGAGGATGGCGCGCTGTTCGAAACCTTCGCCGATATCCGTGGGCTTTCGGTCACGCAGCCTGCGATTGCCTGGGCGCTGCTGCTCTTCATGTTCAGCCTCGCCGGCATTCCGCCGCTGCTCGGCTTCTATAGCAAGTTCGTGGTGTTCCAGGCGACCATCGAGGCCGGGCTGGTGGCATTCGGCGCGATCGCCATTGCCGCAAGCGTGATCGGTGCGTTCTATTACATCAAGTTCGTCAAGGTGATGTTCTTCGATGAACCCGCAGGCGTGGTCACCGGCAAGAGCGGCGCGGCCCATTGGGTTTTGCTGGGACTGACAGCGCTGATCGTCTCGCCCTTGGGCTATCTGCTTACCCCGTCGCTCACCGATTTGGCTGACAAGGCTGCGGCCTCGCTGTTCCTTACGGTTTGATCGCCTTCGCCGAACAGACCGGCTCGACCAACGCCGACCTCGCCGCCGCCTTACGCACGGGTGAGGGCTGGGCCGAGGGGCGCTGGCTGGTTGCCCGCCGCCAGACCGCAGGACGAGGGCGGCAAGGGCGCGCGTGGTTTGACGGCGCGGGCAATTTCATGGGCTCGACCGTGGTGATGCTGGGGGAGGGCGGTCCGCCGCCCGCCACCCTCAGCTTTGTCGCGGCGCTCGCTGTGCGCGATGCTGCCGCAGCCGCTTTACCTGACGATACCGCGCTGGCGCTCAAATGGCCCAATGACGTGCTGCTGGATGGCGGCAAGCTGTCCGGCATCCTTTTGGAGATGGTGCGCGGGCACATTGTCGTCGGGATCGGGGTGAACCTCGCCCGTGCGCCTGACCTGCCAGACCGCAAAACGGCGGCGCTCGCGGATGTGATTCCGCCGCCGCCGCTGGAAGATTTTGCTGCCAGCCTCGCCGCAGCCTTTGATCGCAGGCTGGAAAGCTGGCGCACTTACGGCCTTGGCGCGACACTCCACGCCTTCCTCAGCCGCTCCATCCATGCGCAGGGTTCCGCCGTAACTGTTCACGATACCGATGGCTCGGTGCTGTCGGGCTCCTTTGCTGGCCTTGAGGAAAGCGACGGCGCTTTGCGGCTACGCTTGGCGGATGGCAGCGAACGTGTCATTCGCGCAGGCGACATTTCGTAAGTTAAGGACTGCCAGAGATGCTGCTCGCCGCCGATGTCGGGAACACCAATGTCGTCTTTGCCCTGTTCACCTATGGGGAGGACGGGACGCACCATATTCGCGCGCGTTGGCGCATCGCCACCGATCCGCGCCGGACGGGCGATGAATATGCGGTGTGGCTGCTGCAATTGCTCAAGATCGAAGGGTTCGAGCGCTCGGACATCTCCCAGATTATCGTCGCATCGGTCGTCCCGCGCGCTGACCACAACCTTACCGTGTTGTGCGAAAAGTACTTCGGCATCACGCCGTTGTTCGCCGGGCAGGGAACGGCGCGCTGGCGCTTCGAGATTGATGTCGACCAACCCTCGTCGCTCGGCGCTGACCGTGCGCTCAACATCCTCGCCGCGCACCACAAGTATGGCGGCGACCTCATCATTGTCGACTTCGGCACCGCCACCAAGTTTGAAGCGGTTGACTTCACTGGCGCTTACAAGGGCGGCTCGATAGCACCGGGGATCAACCTGTCATTGGACGCCTTGGTCGGCAAGACCGCCAAGCTGCCGCGCATCGCGATCCGCGCGCCGTCCACCCGCAGCGTCATTGGCCGCAACACCGAAGACCAGATGCTGATCGGCGTCTTCTGGGGCTATGTCGCGATGATGGAAGGCATGGTCGCCAAAATGAAGGCCGAAATCGGCCGCCCCGCAAAGGTTGTAGCCACCGGCGGGCTCGCCATATTGTTCGACGACGCCACCGAAATCTTCGACCACGTTGATGCCGACCTTACACTGGACGGCCTAGCCATACTTGCCAGGCAGGCAGAAGCCGCCTGATCCTCTCTCACAGAACCGGAAACACATTGAAGAAAGATTTTACCCCCGAAGACGAACTCCTGTTTCTCGCCCTTGGCGGTTCCGGAGAGATTGGCATGAACGTCAATCTCTATGGCTGCCAGGGCAAGTGGATCATGGTCGATCTCGGCATGACCTTTTCGGGCAATGAATATCCCGGTGTCGAGCTGGTCTTCGCCGATCTCGATTTCATCGAGGAGCGCCGCAAGGACCTGATCGGCATCGTCCTGACCCACGCGCACGAGGATCATATCGGCGCGGTTCCCTATTTCGCGGGCGAGCTGGGCGTGCCGCTCTATGCCACGCCGTTCACTGCCGATCTGGTGGCGCGCAAGCTGGAAGAAGCGGGGCTGCTCGGCAAGGTCGAGATCATCATCATCGAAGAAGATCACGGTGAGATCGAGCTTGGCCCGTTCACCATCACCTACCTCCCGCTGGCGCACTCGATTGCTGAGGGCAACGCGCTGCTGATCGACACGCCGCATGGGCGCATCTTCCACACCGGCGACTGGAAGCTCGATGATGATCCGATCATCGGCGAGCCGACCACCGAGGAAGAACTGCGCGAAATCGGCGATGAAGGCGTGCTCGCCCTGGTGTGCGATTCTACCAATGTGTTCAATCCGAACCCCTCGGGCTCGGAAGGCGCGGTCCACAGTGCGCTGATGGAGGAAGTCGCGCGCCACAAGGGCAAGCGGGTGGTCGTGACCACCTTCGCCAGCAATGTCGCCCGCCTGCAAACCCTCGGCGAAGTGGCGATTGAGACGGGGCGGAAGCTGTGTGTTGCTGGCCGTTCGCTCGACCGGATCATCGAGGTGGCGCAGGACAATGGCTATCTGGAGGACTTCCCGACCCCGATCAGCTTCGAGACCGCGATGGGCCTTCCGCGCGGTGAGGTGCTGATCATCGCCACCGGTGGGCAGGGCGAGCCCCGCGCCGCCTTGGGCCGCATGGCGGATATGAGCCACCCGATCGAGCTGGTCGCAGGCGATGTGGTGCTGTTCTCCTCACGCCAGATCCCCGGCAACGAAATCCCGATTGGCAAGATCCAGAACCAGCTTGCAGCGCGCGGAATCCAGATGGTGACAGACCGACAGGCGCTGATCCACGTCTCGGGCCACCCGGGGCGGCCGGAGCTTGAAGCGCTCTACAGCTGGCTGAAGCCGGAAATTCTCGTGCCGGTCCACGGCGAAATCCGCCACATGGCCGAGCAGGCGCGGGTCGGTAAGGCTGCGGGCATCCCGCATCAGGTGGTGCAGAAGAACGGCGATCTGGTCCGTCTCGCCCCCGGCAAGCCGGGCAAACTCGCCGAAGTGCGCGCCGGGCGTCTTGTGCTCGATGGTGATATCATCACGGCCGCTGATGGCGATGCCATCACCATGCGCCGCCGTATTTCGGGTGATGGTGTGCTGATCGTGGTGCTGGCGCGCGGTGCAAAGCCGGTGATCGAGGCGATCGGCCTGCCGCTCGACGAGGACTTGCCCGACTTCCTTGAGGAAGCGGCGGGTGATGTGCTGACCGCAATCAATCGCCTGAAGGGCAAGGATGCGCGCGATGTAGCCGTGATCCGTGAGGCCGCGCGCCTTGCTGCTCGCCGTGCGGCGCAGCGCTGGTCAGGCAAGAAGCCGCAGGTGCGGGTGGTGATGCCGGGGGCTGCGGCCTGATGCAGATCACCTCGATTGCGGCGATCTACTTCCTGTTCTTCGTGATGAGCGGCTTCATGATGCTGCCGTTCGGCGTGAAGACGGCGGACGAGGCGGGTATTGAGAAGGTGCCGGGGCAGGCTGACAGCGCGCCGGTCAACTTCCAGCCAGGCAAGGTCGCCGCGCGCGCATCCGTAGTAGCGGCGGTGGCGACCGCGCTGTTCGTAGCCAACTATACCTATGGCTGGATCACCGCTGCCGATATCGACTTTCTGCCCAAGCCGCCCTCGGCAGGCGACTAAGTCCGGAAACGCTGGATCGCCTGGGCCAGAGCCACGTAGAGCTTTCCCATGTCCGAACCGAGCATCGTCACGCTCAGCACGTGACCATCGCGGGTCGAGAGGGTCTGGCGCAACATGGCTTCGAAGTCGTGGATGTAGCGGCTGACATTGGCCTTGAACGTCTCGTCCGCGCTGTAGAGCGCCGCGATATCCTTGGCGGTGCCATTGTCGATCAGCCGCACCGCGCGGCGGGTGAAGATGCCGCGGTCGCCCTTGAGATAGGCTTCCCACGCCGTGTCGGCCACTTCGTCGGCCAAGGCTCCGGTGATGTCGATCGCGGCGGAATTCAGGCTGTCGGTGATCAGCGCCATGCGACGGGCGAAGTCGTTGTTGACCTGCTCTTCGGCGAGTTCGCGCGCGTGCATCACCCGCTGTTCGAGATTGCCGGTGAGTTCGTTCACCTTCACCAACTGATCGCGCAGCTGGATCGCCGCCTCGCGGCCCACGCCCGAGGCGTGAGCGGCTGACTGTTCAAGCTTGCCGAGGGTCGCAGCAGCCTCGTTACGCAGCGCGCGTTCGAGCACCTCAACCGCTTCGCCGCCGAGGTTGTTCGCCAGCGCCAGCATCTTTTCGCGCGCGCCTTCATCAAGCGTGGCGAAGGCCCGGGTGATTGCGGTTTCCAGCGCCGAAAGCGATGCGCGCAGGCTTTCCTGCGTCTCGGCTGCCAGCGTGCCGCTTTCCTCGGCCAGCCGCGCAAAGCCACCGCGCAGGCCTTGCAGCCGGGCGAGGGCATCCTCGGTTTCTTCGGCCAGATGGGACTTGAACCCGGCAATCGCAATTTCAGCCGTGTCGATCTCCGCGCGAGTGCGAAGGAGATAGTCCGACAGCTCGCTGCCGGCCTGTGTGCTGCGCAGCATCAGCGCCTCGACCTTGTCGGCGCGCGCTTCGACCCCTTCCAGAGCGGTGTTAGCCCCTCTGATCGCGGCGCTGAGGTCTTCGTGGCACGTGCGCGCGCCGGACTGCAAAATCTCCAGCAAACGCACGCTGCTGTCGGTCAGTTGCAGCAATTGCGCTTCGGTCGCAGCGATGACAGCGCGCTTCTCGCCAAGCTGTTGGGCCAGCGTGCCAAGGCCTGCGCCAAGGCTTTCGCGCGCAGCCGAGCTGGTCCGGTCGATTTCGGCCAGAACCCGCCCGAGTTCCGCGACCCGCTCGGTCATCGCTTCACCCTGCAGGACCAGCTTTTCGATCTCGGCGACCTGCGCCTCGCGCCGCTGGGCGAGCGCATCGTCGAGCGCCGCCAGCCGCTGGGCGAGCACTTCGCTCGCCTGCGCTTCGTGCGTTTCAAACGCCGCCTGCCGCTGTTCGATCAGCTCGTCGAACTGGCGGTTGCGTGTCGCCAGCTGCTCGTCGAACTGCACCGCTTCCTCACGGAGCTTGGCGATCCGCTCGTTAGCCACGGTGGCAGAATTGCGGTCGAGCTGGTCAACCAGATCGAGTTTCTCAACTAGCGTCTCGTGCAGTGCGGCAATCGCGGCGGCATAGCCGGCGCGCGCGGTCTCTCCCGCTTCCCGCAGCTGATTGGCGAGTGCTTCACTTTGACTTGCCGCGGCCTGAGCCCGCTCGCCATGCGCTGCCAGCGCTTCTTCCTCGAGTGCGGCAATGCGGGTCCGATAGACTTCGGTCTCCGTCTGCAAGGCCGCAAACCGCTGCGTGACAATCGCTTCGATTCGGGTCAGCTGTGCCTCATACTGGCCGAGCGTATCGCCGACTTGCGCGGTCAGGCGCGTGACCTGCGCCTCACTTTCGGCCGTGGCGAAGCCGAGCCGGTCAAACCCGCCCGTAAGCCGCGCCAACTGATCTTCTGCAACACGGCCCGCTCCGCCAATCTGGTTGGCGACATCGCGCGCAGCATTGGCAATCACGGGCAGATCGTCGCGCAGCCGGTTCATGTTGCCCAGCGCGGTTTCGCTGGTGGTGCCGATCGCCTCGACCTGCGCGCCATTGGTGGTGATCAGCGCCTGCAATTCGCCCGCATGCGTGGACAAGCGTTCAGCCGCGATCCGGCCAAGCGCCTCAAGATCGCGGGCTTCGGCGGCCAGAAATTCGCGCGCCAGGCTCAATTCGCGGTTCACCACCTTAAGCCGCGCTTCGAGAGCGACGCCTTCGCGGTTCATCAGCGCGGCGGTCGCGGCAAACCGCCGGCTTTCAGCGTGCGAGGACCGCATCGCCAGCAGCCACACGATGCCCACCAAGGCAACGGGCACAGCCCATTCGACTATCCAGCCAGCCCATTGTGCAGGCGCGGCCCCGCCGCGAATGTCAGCAAGGTGAGCCCAGACGAAAAACCCGCTCCATCCGGCAATCACCAGCACCGCAAGGCTTGGCGCGAGCCAGCCGGATCGCGCGGGGGAGGACGCTAACTCATCATCTTCTGCCCAGGTTTCGGACAGATCGAGCATACCGTCGAATGCCCCATCCTGCCCATCAGCTTCTGCAAAAGCCATGTTGTCTGCGCCGTCATCGCCGCTCTTGCGCCCCAAAGCGCGCATCTGGTGCCGTCCTGCCATAAGGTATGTCATACCACAGCCGGAATCGGGATAAACCCCGCATTAACCCAATTCGGCCTATCTACCTGTCATGGCTTTCAATCACGGTGCTCTTGATGCGACCCTTGCGGCAGCGGCCGGCGACGATGCCGCCTTGCTCCGCGAGCTGCGCGCTGCTTTCCTTGAAAGTGCTGCAAAGCAGCTCGATCTGCTCAAGCGTGCGCGTTGTGATGGCAACTGGCATGTCGCAGCGATGCGGCTGAAGGGCCTTGCTGCCAGCTTCCACGCTGAAGACCTCCTCCAGGCTGCTGAAATCGCGCTCCATGCTGCGCCGGGCGAGCCGATGGCAATCCGCGAGATTGAGGCCGTGCTCGCGCGTTTCAACCGCGCGCAAAACCGCGATATCCGGCGCTGATTCGCCGCACCGTGCGCTGCGTCGGGGCAAACCGCGTAGTGCCGCTTGAACCTCTGCTCTGAAACCGCCAATCCTTGGCCGCCTGCGGGTGGATCGAGGGAAGGGGTTTGGAATGCGCATCGGCCTGATCGCAGCACTCCGGCGCAATGCGGATGGCGGACTTCGCGCCGAACTCCCGCTCGCGGGGCGCAGCGTTCTCGCCTGGCAGGCGGATTTGCTGCAATCCCTGGGTGCCGAGCGGGTGCTGTGCCTGACCGAGACCACCTCTGACGAAGTGCTGCAATTGCAGCATAGGATCGAAGCGGGCGGGGCAGCGTTTCATGCGCTGCCGAACTTCGCCGCTCTGCCTGCATTGGTGCGGGCCGAAGATGACCTCATCATCCTGCGCGACGGTCTGGTGCCCGATCCAGCGGTCGTGCGGGCGGTGCTCGGGGGAGACGTCGCGCTCCAACGGGTGATCGCGGCGATCCCGGCGGACCACGCGCTCGCCGCCGCTTACCCCGATGATTTCGAACGGATTGATTCGGCGCGTCACTGGGCGGGCGTGCTAGTGATGCGCGGCGCGCCGGTGCAGCAATTGGCCGATTTCCCGGATGATGCCGACGCAGTCTCCTTACTGCTGCGGCTTGCCTTGCAGGCCGGCACCCCGTGCCGCGATCTCGCGGCGCGCGAGCTGGTACCGGAACGCTGGTTGCTGGCCGATGGCACAGTTGCCGTTGCCGAGGCCGAGCAGGCGCTGATCGCCGATGCCGCCGCGCCGACCGATTGGCGCGCACCGCTTGCGACACTTGCGTCCATGCTGGTGCGTGCCTTGGCTCCCAAGGGCCTTGAACAGGGCGGGCTTGCGGCAGGCGGGCTGGCCTTGGCGCTGCTGCTGATCGGCGTGATGTTTGCAGCCTTTGGCCCGGCGGTTGCGGGGCTGGCGCTGGCGGGGCTGGGGGCTTTCGCCGCGCGGGTGGCGATTGACTATACCGCATTGTCCGCAAGGCTCAGGCGGGCGGGCGATCCCGGACGCGGGCCAGCCGTGCTCGCGGTAGCGGTCGACGGGCTGGCGGCGCTCACCACATGGTTTTCGCTGTCGCCCTGGCCCGCATGGCAACCGCTCGCGGTGCTGGGGCCAGTGGTGGTCGGTCTCGCCCGCCTGACCGCGGGGCTGCCCGGCGCAATGTTGGCTGCCCCCGCCACTGACCGTGCGAGCCTGTTGCTGGCGCTGGCGCTTGCCGCCGCCTTTGGCGTCTTGCCTGAAGGATTGGCCTGTCTCGCCTTGGGGCTACTCCTCGCTTTGCTGCTGCGTCCTGACCGGGTTTGATCTAACGGCGTCTTAACTATGTGGGCGCTATGGCCTGCAAGTATGGGCGAAAAGACGATGGACCTGGCCGCCGACGCTGATGTCGAGGCGATCCTCACGGATGAACTCGCGCGGGAAAGCCGCGCGCTGGCGGCGGTCGTCCCCGTTCTGCGCCATCTTCTGAGCAGCGATGCTGAAGCGCTGGTAAGCGAGGCGATCCTCGCCCGCGTCCGGGGCATGATTTTCGATCTCGCCGCGCAATTGCTGGCCGCGCTTGCGGGCCGCGATCCTGTCACCCGCGCGCACGCCTCCGCCGATCCCGCAGCGCTCGACCGGCTTGCCGCGACCCTGATGGCGGACGAGGCCCTGCTCGGTTTGTGCCATGCGCTCGCGGCCGAGGGGCTGATTGCCGAACGCTTGCACCAACGCCACGCGATCGATCCGGTGCTGAGCCCGCTGGTTCAGGAACTGATCGCCTCCGAAGACCCGGCCATCGCCAGCCTCGCCATGAGCACGCTCGCGGCGCAATCACGGTTCGTGCAAGGCCAGCGGCGGATGGAGCTGCCGTTGGGCGAATTGCCCGCCGAACTGTTCCACCGCTTGATCGGCAGGGCCCAGACCGAAGCGCAGGACGCCGCGGCGCTATGGCGATTGCAGGCAGGTTATGACGAGGCGACCGGGCGGCTCGGCCTGCTCGCGCGGTTAGTCGCAGCGATGCGACGCGGGGCGATGGCGGCGCTAGCGCTGGATCATGCCGGGCTGGCGCTGTTCGCAAGTGCTCTGTCGATCACCACACGCCAACAGCGCGGTGACGCGGTGCTCGCCTGCCATGAAGGGCGGGGCCTGCGGCTTGCCCTCTTGCTGCGGGCGGGCGAGCTCTCGCCTGCCGCAATCGAACGCCAACTGCTGCTGGTCGAGCCGTCGGGCCATTTGCCGCGCGGCTTTGGCGGGGTTTCGGCCGAACGCGCGGCCGCGCTGCTGAGCGGCGGCGCGCTGTGATGAACACCATGGACCGCACGGACGGCCTGCTAGGCGCATACGGCCTCACCGATGCGCGAGACCGGCTGCTGAGCGCCGATGCGCCGCTCGCGGAATTGCAGGAGCGGTGCGGCGGCGATCTGCCCGGCACCCTGGCCATCCCCGAGCTTTTGGCGCTGGTGCAGCAAGCGCGGCGCATGGGTCTGAAGATTGCGCGGGCCTTCAGCGCCTTTGACGGGGATGCCGAGATTTCCGGCTTTGCCCGCATTCACCCCTTGAACGAGGATGATGGCGGCGGGTGCGAAGTGCTGGTCGAGAACTGGCAGCGCAGCCCGCTCACGCCCCCAAGTGCCCGCGAATTCGCCGAGAAGATCGACGCGATTGATCGCGCCACCGCCGAAGTCAGCGCCCGGCTCGATGCCCGCCAGCGCCTTCAGGTGCTGAGCGCCCGCGCGCCTGATGCAGCGGCGCTTCAAATTGCTGCGCTGGCCGCGCCAGGCACTGTGTGGAGCGAGCTGGTCGAATTGATCGGCATCGCCCACCACCAGCCGTTGCACTGGCGGCTGCTTGACGGGGCGACCTGCCGCTTTGCCGGATCGCAGCGCCACTGGCGCGTGCGGCTGATCCCGCTGGGGACGGATGTGCAGAATCCCGCGGGCTTTGAATTGCTGCTGATCGCCGAGGAGCCGCTCGCCGTGCCGATCGAGCCCGATCCGGCCGAGAACGGCGCACCCGAAACCTCGCCCACGCGTCTGGTCGGCACTGCGCTCACCCCGGTGTTGCGCCAGCCGGTCGCCCGCATCATCGCCAATGCCGAGACAATCCGCGCGCGGCTCGCCGGGCCGTTGCGGGATGAATACAGCGAATATGCCGGCACCATTGCCAGCGCCGGGCAGCACCTTTCAGCGATGCTGGATGATCTCGCCGATCTCGAAGTGGTCGAGACCCCCGGATTTGCCACGGCGAAGGAGCCAGTCGATCTGGCTGATGCCGCAGCGCGAGCGGCGGGCATTCTCGGCGTGCGTGCGCGCAACCGCGACACCGTGCTGGTGACCGAGGGTGTGCATGGCGACGCGGTTGCCACGGCCGAGTTCCGGCGGGTGCTCCAAATCCTCATCAACCTGATCGGCAATGCGATCGCCTATTCGCCCGCGGCGAGCACGGTCACGATCACGGCGTACGGGTTGAGCGAGGGCAGGGTCGCTGTCACCGTCGCCGACGAAGGCCCCGGCGTCACTCCCGAGCAGGCCGAGCGAATCTTCGATAAGGGCGAACGTCTGGGCCGCGATAGTGACGGCGGGCGAGATCGGGGGTCAGGCCTCGGCCTCTACATCTCGCGCCGTCTGGCCGAAGCGATGGAGGGCAGTCTGACGGTGGAGGGCGCACCGGGCGGAGGCGCGCTGTTCCGGCTTGAACTGCCGCGCGGCTGAGGAAGGCGCCGTTTCGCCAATCCCATGCCCCGGCGTTAGCTGCGCTGCCGGTAATGAACCAGCCCAAGCAGCGCGCCGCCGATCGCCGCCGTCGCAAGCCCACGCAACACCCAATGGTCTTGCCCGAGCATGAAGCTGTTCGCCGGCCAAGCCAGCAGCCCGGCACCCTGCAAGGCCCAGATGATGCCCATCGCGATCAGGAACAAGCCTGCCGCGCGGAGCATCATCATGGGTATTTGCTCAGTTTAGCGCTGGTCGAGCGAGATGTAGTCGCGCTCGGTCGGGCCGGTGTAGAGCTGACGCGGCCGCCCGATCTTCTGGCCGGGATCGCTGATCATTTCGTTCCACTGCGCCACCCAGCCCACGGTGCGGGCCAGCGCGAAGAGCGCGGTGAACATCGTGGTCGGGAAGCCGATCGCCGAGAGGATGATACCCGAATAGAAGTCGACGTTCGGGAACAGCTTCTTTTCGATGAAATAGGGATCGTTCAGCGCGATCTCTTCCAACCGCAGCGCGGTTTCGAACAGCGGATCGGTGACCTTCAGCGCCTCGAACACCTCACGCACGGTCTTTTGCATCACCGTCGCGCGCGGGTCGTAGTTCTTGTACACGCGGTGGCCGAAGCCCATCAGGCGGAACGGATCGTTCTTGTCCTTTGCCCGCTCGATGTAATGCGGGATCTTGTCGGGCGTGCCGATTTCCTTGAGCATGTTGAGCGCAGCTTCATTCGCGCCGCCATGCGCCGGGCCCCACAGGCAGGCAATACCGGCCGCAATGCAGGCAAAGGGGTTCGCGCCCGAGGAACCGGCGAGCCGCACGGTCGAGGTCGAGGCGTTCTGTTCGTGATCGGCGTGGAGGATGAAGATGCGGTCAAGCGCGCGCTCCACCACGGGGTTCACCACATAGGGTTCGGCCGGAACGCCGAAAGTCATGCGCAGGAAGTTGCCGGTGTAGCTCAGCGAGTTGTCCGGATAGACGAAAGGCTGGCCGACCGAATACTTGTACGCCATCGCCGCAATCGTCGGCATCTTGGCGATCAGCCGGTGCGAGCTGATCGTGCGGTGGGTCGGATCGGAGATGTCGGTGCTGTCGTGATAGAAGGCCGACAGCGCGCCGACCACGCCGCACATGATCGCCATCGGGTGCGCATCGCGGCGGAACCCGCGGTAGAAGGTCATCAGCTGCTCGTGCAGCATGGTGTGGCGGGTGATGGTGTAGCTGAAATCGTCGAGCTCGTCCTTGCTCGGCAACTCGCCATTGAGCAGTAGATAGCTGACTTCCATGAAGCTGGAATGTTCGGCCAGCTGGCCGATCGGGTAGCCGCGGTGCAGCAGCACGCCTTCATCGCCATCGATATAGGTCAGCGCGCTTTCGCAGCTGGCGGTCGAGGTGAAGCCCGGATCGAAGGTGAAGGCCCCGGTTTGTGCGTAGAGCTTGCGGATGTCGATCACATCCGGCCCGGTGCTGCCTTCGAGCACGGAATAGTCGAAGGTTTTGCCCCCGAGTTCGAGTTTCGCCAGCTTGTCTGCCACGATGTTTCTCCTGTCCAAGTTTTCTGCCCCCACAGCAGCGGCCTTACGCAGCCTGTGCGTCGAGCCGAGCGAGAGCTTCGTCCCGGCCCAAGAGGACCAGTACGTCAAAGATACCGGGTGAGGTGGTCGTCCCGGTCAGCGCCGCGCGCATCGGCTGCGCCAGCTTGCCAAGTCCCAATCCCTGCTCCTCGGCGAGCGCCTTCGTAGTGGCTTCGAGCGCCTCGCTTGTCCAGTCGTTTTGCGCAGCCAAATGGTCGTGAATTGTGCGCAGGATCGCGGGTGCATCGCCTTCCAGCAGGGCGGCCGCCTTCTCGGTCATAGTGAGCGGACGCTTGGCGAATAAAAATGCTGCACCCTCAACCACTTCATTGAGGTTCTTCGCACGCACTTTGAGAACCGGCATCGCGCGGGCGAGCAGGTCTTCGTCAGCCGCCTCGCCAATTCGCGCGGCGACCAATGCGGCGAGGCGGGCATCCTCGGCCTCGCGCAGGTAATGGCCGTTCAGGTTTTCGAGCTTCTTCATGTCGAAGCGCGACGGGCTCTTGCCGACACCGGCCAGGTCGAACAGTTCGACGGCCTCATCGCGGGTGATTTCCTCGCGGTCGCCGTGGCCCCAGCCCAGGCGCAGCAGGTAATTGAACAGCGCTTCGGGCAGGATGCCGAACTCGTCACGATAGGCCTCAACCCCCAGCGCACCGTGACGCTTGGAGAGCTTGGCGCCGTCGCTGCCGTGGATCAGCGGGATGTGGGCATAAACCGGATCGGGCCAATTGCCCTCGATCGCGTTCATCGCTCGATTGATCGGCAGCTGGCGGAAGGCGTTGTTGAGGTGATCGTCGCCGCGGATGACGTGGGTCACGCCCATGTCATGATCGTCGACCACCACCGCGAGCATATAGGTCGGCGTCCCGTCCGCGCGCAGGATGATGTAATCGTCGATTTCCTCGTTCCGCACCGTCACGGCGCCCTGCACCTGATCGTGAATGGTGACGTCACCCTCGGTCGGGGTCTTGAGGCGGATGGTGAAGGGCGCGCCTTCCGGGGCCTCCGCAGGGTCGCGGTCGCGCCAACGCCCGTCATAGCGCAGGGGTTGTTTGTTCATGCGCTGGTCGTTGCGCATCGCTTCAAGCTCTTCGGGGGTAGCAAAGCACTTGTAAGCATGGCCAGCGTTCAGCAGCTGCCACGCGACTTCGGCATGGCGCTCGGCCCGGTCGGACTGAAACACCGGCGGCGCATCGTAATCGAGGCCGAGCCAATCGAGCCCTTCGATGATCGCGTCAATCGCCGCCTGGGTGGAACGCTTCGCGTCAGTATCCTCGATCCGCAGCAGCGTGCGGCCGCCGTGGTGGCGGGCGTAGAGCCAGTTGAACAGCGCGGTGCGCGCGCCGCCGATATGCAGGAACCCGGTGGGCGAGGGCGCGAAGCGGGTCACGACTTCGCCCGGCGCGCTTGCGAGGGGGGGGCTGCTTTCGCTTGCCATTGGTTTCGACTTCCTGTTCAATTTGAACGGCTTGGGCGCCTTCCGGGCCAGTCGGGGGGACAAGCCGATGCGCGATGTGCCGATCATTCCGATGGGGGAGGATCCGGGTGGTCTGAATAGCCCCGGAGAACCGACGCCGGGCCCTTGGCAAACCATGCGCCGATTGTCCAGCACCCGAGGCCTCGGCGGGCGGCTACTGGACGGGGCAGAGCGCTTTCTGGGCGAGGCTGGCTTCGACCGTGCGCCATGGCTGGCGGTGGTGTTCGCGCTCGGCATTATCACATGGTTCGTGCTGCCCGAGGCGTGGCAATGGATCGCGGCAATGGTGGGCGGCGTGGGATTGGCGTTGACCGCGCTGGCAGTGTGGCCGACCGGAAGTGGCGCTGATGAGACCCGCGCCAATCTGCGCCTCGCGCTGGTCGTGTGCGGGCTGGTGTTTGCGGGCGGGATCGCGACCGTGTGGGCCCGCTCGGCGATCATCGGCGCCCCGCCGATCCCCGCGCCGGTTGTCACCTTGCTGGAGGGCCATGTGCTGGCGCGCGAGGATCGGCCTGCGGATGAGAGGTTGCGGTTGACCCTGGCAGTGCGGCTGCCAGTGGAGGGCGCTGAGGCCGGAGCGGCGCGCAAGGTCAGGGTCAACGTGCCGCTGGCAGCGCTTGGCGAGGCCGGTGTGCCCGCTGGCCTCACCGAGGGTGCGGTGGTGCGCCTGCGCGCCCGGTTGATGCCGCCAGCGAGCCCGATGCTGCCCGGCAGCTACGACTTTGCGCGAGCGGCGTGGTTCAAGGGCTTGGCGGCGACTGGCACTATGGTTGGCCCGTTGACGCTGGTTCGTCCAGCGCCTGAAGACGGCGGGATCGCCAGTGTGCAGCGTTGGCTTTCTGCCTATGTTCGCGGCCGGGTCGAGGGTTCGCCGGGAGCGATTGCGGCGGCCTTTGCCAGCGGTGACCGTGGCGGGATCACCGAGGCGGACGAGGTGGCGATGCGCGATTCGGGCCTCACCCACCTGCTCTCCATCAGCGGGCTGCATGTGAGCGCGGTGATCGCGGCGGCCTATTTCGCCGCGCTGCGCCTACTGGCGCTATGGCCCGCGCTCGCCTTGCGGGTGCGGCTGCCCGTGGTGGCAGCGGGGATCGGGGCGCTCGCGGGCATCGGCTATACACTGCTGACCGGCGCCGAAGTGCCCACGGTGCGCAGCTGCATTGCTGCGCTGCTGGTGCTGGGCGCGTTGGCGCTGGGGCGGGAGGCGCTGTCGCTGAGGATGGTGGCGGTGGCGGCAGGCTTCGTGCTGCTGCTCTGGCCCGAGAGCGCGATTGGCCCGAGCTTCCAGATGAGCTTTGCCGCGGTGCTGGCGATCATCGCTCTGTCAAACAGCGGTCCGGTCCGCGCCTTTCTCGCCCCACGGGAAGAGAAGTGGTTGGCGCGCACCGGACGGCAGGTGGTGATGCTGTTTGTGACCGGAGTGGTGATTGAACTCGCACTGATGCCGGTTGTGCTGTTCCATTTTCACCGAGCCGGAATGTATGGCGCGGTCGCCAATGTGATTGCGATCCCGTTGGTTACCTTTGTCTCCATGCCCCTGATTGCGCTAGGTTTGCTCCTCGATCTTGTGGGGATGGGCGGACCAGCGTGGTGGCTGGTCGACCGATCGCTCGCTCTGCTGCTCGCGATTGCCCATGTCACGGCTGGGCAGGCAGGTGCGGTGACGCTGATGCCGCAGATCAGCGGTTTTGTGGTCGGTTTGTTTGCGGCGGGGGGTTTGTGGTTAGCGCTTTGGCAAGGCTTGGTACGCCTTGCGGGACTGGTGCCAGTGACGCTGGCGAGCGTGCTGGTGGCGCTGACCCCGATTCCCGATCTCTTGGTGGCCGGTGACGGGCAGCAGGTGGGCATCACTGTCCCCGGTCCTGATGGATCGCCGCAACTGCTGTCTCTCCGCGATAGCCGCTCGTCTTACACCCGCGATAATCTGATGGAGCTTGCCGGCGTCGCGGCCGAGCCTGTGCCGCTGACGGATTGGGAAGGGGCGCGCTGTTCTTCAGCGTTTTGCACGCTGATCTTGAACCGCGGTAGCCGGGACTGGGTTCTCTTGCTCGGGCGGGGGCGCGAGCAGGTTGAGGAACGCGCGCTGGCCGCGGCCTGTGCCGAGGCAGATGTGGTTGTATCGGAGCGTTTTCTGCCGCGTTCTTGCCGTCCGCGCTGGCTCAAGGCGGATCGGCGCTATCTGCGCCAGAGCGGAGGACTGTCTATCGACCTCGCCAGCCAGACCATCACCACGGTTGCAGCGGGGCAAGGGTCGCATGGCTGGTGGCGGATCGAGGAAGATCGCCCCCGCCGCGCTCTGCCGGCAGCTGCAATGAGTCTGAAACCAGCCGGGCCAAACGCAGCCACACGGGGGCCGGAACCAGCAAGGCCGCATCAAGGGATCCCCTGACGCGGCCTCACATTTCTCTAAGCGTTTGCAATTGCGGGGTCTTCACGACAGCGAACACCCCCGGCATCCGCAAACCGCGCTAGCAACTCAGTGGTAGCGCCGCAGCAAACCTGCCAGTTTGCCCTGCACTTCGACTTCATCAGGGCGGTAGAATTGCGGATCATAGGCCGCATTGGCCGGATCAAGCCGCACCTGACTGCCTTCGCGCCGCAGATACTTGAGCGTCGCCTCCTCGCCGCGCACCAGCGCGACCACGATCTCGCCGTCCCGCGCGGTGTTTGTCCGCCGCACCAGGGCGAAATCGCCATCGAAGATCCCCGCCTCAACCATCGAGTCGCCCGAGACTTCGAGCGCATAGTGCTCACCCGGCCCGAGTAGCGCAGCCGGCACTGGCAAGGTGGTCTGGCCTTCCAGCGCCTCAATCGGGGCACCAGCCGCGATCCGGCCATGCAGCGGGAGTTCGATCACATCGTTCGCGGCGACCGCTTCCGCCACGCGCGGGGCGGGCGGAACCATTGCCACCACGTTGTCACTCGCGGACACAGCGGCGCGGGCAGGGGTGGCATCTTCTGGCTGGCGGATCACTTCCAGCGCCCGCGCCCGGTTAGGCAGGCGGCGCAGGAAGCCGCGTTCTTCCAGCGCGGAAATCAGCCGGTGCACGCCGGACTTGCTCTTCAGTTCGAGAGCTTCCTTCATTTCCTCAAAACTCGGCGAGATCCCGGTCTCCTCCAGTCGCTGCTGGATGAAACGGATCAACTCGTGCTGCTTGGCCGTCAGCATGGATCAAATCTCCCTTGGTCGCATTCACGCCCGGCCCATCGGCTCGGCGCCAGTCCCACTTGTGCTCCAAGAGGCACCCGCGCCGGTCAGCGCGTGGTGCGTTGCATGCACGTTCGATCCGCCATTAAGGTGAACGAACAAGGAACAATTAGGCAACTCAAAGTGGAGTGTCAAGCGTGCCTTGCGCCAAACCCGCGCATTTCAGCCATTTTGGAGCTTGTACACCGGAACAGGCTCGCCCGCGTGCAGGGCCTGAGAATGTGCCGGGCGGTCAATCAGGCAATCGGCCTCGGCTAGCGCGGACAGCGCGGAAGAGTCCTGCGATCCGGCCAGCCACACATTGTCGCCATCACGCACCGCGCGCAGGAACTCACGCCGAGCCCCGACCGCAGGCAGATCCTCGCCCGCGCGCAGCGTTTCAGGCTTGGGGAGCGGATCGGGATCGCCCTGGCTGGCGCGGATCAGCGGCAGGGCGAACAGGAGCGCGGTGACGAAGCTGGACACTGGATTACCCGGAAGGCCCAGCACCACCTGCGAGCCGCGCGTGGCGACCAGCAGCGGCTTGCCCGGCTTGATCGCGATTTTCCAGAAGGCGATCTGCGCGCCCCAATCGGTCAGTGCGGGCTTGATGAGGTCATGATCGCCCACCGAGGCCCCGCCCGAGGTGATGAGGATGTCGGCCGCTTCGGCCTGTGCCAGAGCTGCAGCGAGCGCGGCGCGGTCATCGGGGACGGGACCGATGCGAGTCACCTCGCAGCCCAAAGGCGCGATCAGGGCCGCGATCATCGCGGCATTGCTGGCCGGGATCTGGTGGGACAGGCACTTGGCGGGGTCGCTCGCCAGCTCGTCCCCGCTGTCCATCACCGCGACGCGGACGGGGCGCGTGACCGTGACCAGCCCATGGCCAGCGGCGAGCGCCAGCGCCATGCGGCCCGCGGTGATGCGGGTGCCGCGCGTCAGCAGCCGATCGCCGCTGCGAAAGTCGAACCCGGCCAAGCGGATGTGGCGGCCGGGTGGGGGCAGTTCCGTTGCAGTGATGGTGCTTTCGTCTCGCGCTGCGTCTTCCTGGAGCAGCACCCGGTCCGCACCTTCCGGCACGATCGCGCCGGTCGAGATCCGCACGCATTCGCCGGGGGCAAGCATGCCGGGGAAGGGCGCACCGGCACGGCTCTCGCCGACCAGCGTCCACGGCCCTGCGCCGGGGGTGAGCCCATAGCCGTCCATCGCCGACAGGTCCGCAGCTGGCTGAGTGCGGGCTGCGCGGATATCCTCGGCAATGACGCGGCCGAGCGCCGCCTCGGTCGGGATCGACTCGAGCGGCAGAAGCGGGGCCAGTGCCAGCAGACGGGCTTGCGCTTGTTCGAGGCCCAGCAGCTCGCTCAAAGGGGCGCGTTCCAGTCGCCCGACTTGCCACCGGACTTGGCGATCAGGCGGACGTCGGAGATGACCATGCCCTTGTCGATCGCCTTTGCCATGTCATAGATTGTGAGGAGCGCGACAGAAGTCGCTGTCATCGCTTCCATTTCTACACCGGTGCGCCCGGTCAGCGAGGCGGTGGCGGTGGCGCGGATGGCGCCTTCCTCATATGCGAAGTCCACGCTCACTGCCTCCAGCCCGAGCGGGTGGCACAGCGGGATCAGCTCGCCGGTGCGCTTGGCTGCCATGATCCCGGCGATGCGTGCGGTGCCGAGCACATCGCCCTTGGGCGCGTTGCCCTCCCGGATCGCGGCAAGCGCCTGCTCCGACATGGTGATCCGGCCCGACGCCACAGCGCGCCGCGCGGTGGCGGGCTTGCCGCCGACATCGACCATGCGGGCCGCGCCGTCTGCGTCCAGATGGGTGAGTCGGTTGCCGCCGTCGTTCATGCCAAACACCGCCAAGCTGTCACGAACGGTGTGTTGGAGACACATGAGACACAGTCATGGTTCGAAAAACCGGCCCGGACACAAGCTGTCAGCGGGGTAGGGGCAAAATGGGCTTTGGCGCGGATCATGATCGGTCTCTTGCCCGATTTCGCCGCAGTAGGACAGTGCGCGGTTTGATCAGTCCCTGCCTTCAAGCAGTGCGCGGGTGGCACTCGCTATATCGTCAGCGCGCATCAGGCTTTCGCCGACGAGAAAGGTGCGCACGCCTGCGGCTTCGAGCCGGACGATGTCGGCATGGGTGTTGATCCCGCTCTCGCCCACCAGCAGCGTACCTTCCGGCGCGAGCGGGGCGAGGCGTTCGGTCACTGCGAGGCTGGTGGTGAAAGTCTTGAGGTCACGGTTGTTGACCCCGATCAGACGCGATGTGAGCACACGCGCGGCGCGTTCCATCTCGGCCTCGTCATGGACTTCAACCAGCACGTCCATGCCGTGATCGCGCGCTGCGCTCTCGATCTCGGCCATCGCGCTGTCCTCCAGCGCGGCGACGATGATCAGGATCGCATCGGCCCCGATGCTTCGGGCTTCGAGGCATTGCCACGGGTCGACCATGAAATCCTTGCGCAGCACCGGCAGTCCGCAGGCGGCGCGGGCAGCGATGAGATAATCCTCGTGGCCCTGAAAATAGGGCGCGTCGGTGAGGACGGAGAGGCACGCTGCGCCGCCTGCTTCATAGGCGGCGGCGTGGGCGGCGGGCTGGAAATCGGCGCGGATCAGGCCTTTGGAGGGACTCGCCTTTTTGATCTCGGCGATCAGGGCGTAGCCGGTGGCAGCGCGCGCGCGCAGGGCCGCCTCGAACCCGCGTGGTGCTGATTGCAGACGGGCCGCTTCTGCCAGCTGCGCGTCGCTTACCGCGTGTTTACGCGCGGCGACTTCTTCGCGCTTGGTGGCGCAGATTTCTTCGAGCTTGTTCATCGTCTCATGCCTTTGCCGTTCGCCTCGAGCGAAGTCGAGAAGCTTGTCCGGAGTGTCTCGACTGCGCTCGACACGAACGGGGAGCGGGTTACTTTGCCAGCGCAATCCATTTGTCGAGCAGCCCCATCGCCGCGCCCGAATCCAGCGCCTCGCCCGCCATCGCGGCGCGTTCCGTCCAGTCGTTCCCGCGCCCGGCGACCGTCAATGCACCGGCCGCATTGAGCAGCACAGCATCGCGATAGGGGCCGGGGGTGCCCATCAGCAGCGCTTTCAAGGCCGCCGCATTGTGCTTCGCATCATCGCCGCGGATCGCTTCGATCGGGGCGTGCGGCAATCCGGCAATGCTCGCATCCAAGCGCTCCATTGTGAAGGCATTGCCGGTGACCACCGCCACCTCGTTCCCGCCCGCAAGGCTCAATTCGTCGAGGCCTTCATCGCCCGAGACGATCAGCGACTTGCCGGTGCCGAGCCGCGCCATCGCTCCGGCATAGATCGGGACATAGGCGGGCCGGGCAATGCCGATCAGCTGGTTGGTCACTTTCGCTGGGTTCGACAGCGGGCCCATCAGGTTGAAGATCGTGCGCTTGCCGATTTTCAGGCGGATGGGCTGGATGCGCGCCATCGCCGGATGGTGGTTCTTGGCGAACAGGAAGCAGATGCCGATTTCGGCGAGGGTGCGCTCCGCCGTCCGCCCGGCGGCGTCCATGTCGAGGCCGAGCGCCTCCAGCGTGTCCGCCGCGCCCGCTTTCGACGATGCCGCACGGTTCCCGTGCTTAGCGACCGGCACGCCGCAGGCCGCGACCACGAGGCTGACGGCGGTCGAGACGTTCAAGGTGTGATGCCCGTCGCCCCCCGTGCCGCAGACGTCGATTGCATCTTCGGGGGCGGTGATCGGGATCAGCCGGGCCCTCAGCGCCCGCGCTGCGCCCGCGATTTCGTCCGCCGTCTCGCCGCGGGCGGACAGGGCAACGAGGAAGGCTTCGATCTCGCTTTCGGACGGTGCGCCGTCCAGCAGCACGCCGAAGGCCGCTTCGGCCTCGGCTTCGCTCAGCGGTGCGGCGACATCGGGGAGGGTGTTCATGCGGTAAGCCTTGCAGGCATCACCGGCTCCAGACCGCAGAGCCGCACGAAGTTGGCCAGCAGCGCGTGGCCATGTTCAGTGGCGATGCTTTCAGGGTGGAATTGCACCGAGTGGATAGGCAGGCTTTCGTGGCGGAAACCCATCACGCTGAGGTGATCCGCGCCGGGCGTTTCCGCATGGGCATTGGCGATCAGCTCAGGTGGCACATTCACCACCTCAAGGCTGTGATAGCGCGTGGCGATGAAGGGTGAGGGCAGGCCGGCAAACACGCCCGTCCCGTCATGGGTGACAGGCGAGGTCTTGCCATGCATCAACCCGCCGCGCTGGACGGTGCCGCCGAAATGCTGTCCGATCGCCTGATGCCCGAGACACACGCCCATCAGCGGCTTGCCCGCATCGGCGCAGGCCGCGACCAGATCGAGGCTGATGCCCGCCTCGTTGGGCGTGCAGGGGCCGGGCGAAATGAGGAATCCGGCGGCATTGGTGCGCAAGGCTTCTGCGGCCGTCATCGCGTCGTTGCGTTCAACGCGCACCTCGGCCCCCAGCTCCATCAGGTAATGGACGAGGTTGAAGGTGAAGCTGTCGTAATTGTCGATGACGAGAATCATTCTGCGGCTGCCTTCTCGCGTTTGGTCACCACGATGATCGGTCCCACGCGGCCCTTGTCTTGCCGCCCGCTCGCCGGGTCCCACAGGCTCGACACCTGCCCGTCAAGGTAGAGCGCGGTCGATACCTTCAGCTCATCGCGGAAGAACCGCGCCAATTGCCCGAAGCTGACCGGCGCGTCGGAAATCACGAAATGCGCTTTGCCCGACGCATCCACGCCGACGCCGTTGCGGATCGCCTTGGACGGGCCGTCGTCCTGAATCTCAGGGTGGAGCTTGCCGTCGATCAGCAGCAGCGGCCCGGATTGTGTGCCGAAGTCCGGTCGGTCGCCCACGGTTTCGAAGAAAGTGTTGCTCCCCAGCACGCGCCATGTGTTGCCGGTGCCGAAGAACACGCCGTTGGGCTTCATGTAGAAATTGCCGTCGCCGTTTGCGCGGTTGAGCTCACCCGTCCGCTCGCCGTTCTGGACGTAGTAGCCGATGGGCTTGAGGTCATCGCCATACATCCCGCCATTGACGGCGAAGGCGATACGTTCGGAATCGACGCTCCCCGCGAAGGCGGAGAGCGAGCCGAAGGGCTGCTTGTCTGCGCCGAGGTTCGCCATGGTGATCGAATGCGTGGCGGGATCGGCGATGCAATGGGTGAGCGCGACGGTCTCAAAGGTCACGCTGCGGCACGCCGACGGCCCGGCAGCCACGCTAGGCATGGGGGAGGGCGAAGTGCCTGGCGTGACCGGCGACCCATCGAGGTTGACGGTGACCACTGCATCACCCGCTGGCGCCTCGGAACAGGCGCTTGCTCCGAGCAGTAGGCTGGCAACAAGGAATGCTACGCGCGTCACTGGCCATACCCCGGCTCGCCCGCGACCCGCACGGCTTCGCGCGCGGCGGCGATCAGCGCGCCCGATTTGGCGCGGCATTCGGCGAGTTCGTAATCGGGATCGCTATCGGCGACGATGCCCGCGCCCGCCTGCACATGCATCACCCCGTCCTTCACCACAGCGGTGCGAAGCACGATGCAGCTATCAAGGCTGCCATCCGGGGCGAAATAGCCCACACCGCCCGCATAGGCGCCGCGGGTCTCGGGTTCGAGTTCAGCGATGATTTCGCAGGCCCGGATCTTGGGCGCGCCTGAAACGGTGCCGGCCGGGAAGCCTGCAAACAGCGCGTCGAGCGCGTCTTTGTCAGGCGCGAGATTGCCGATGACATTGCTGACGATGTGCATGACGTGGCTGTAACGCTCGATCGTGAAGCTGTCGGTGACCTCTACCGTCCCCGCCGCCGCGACCCGGCCCACGTCGTTACGCCCGAGATCGAGCAGCATCAGATGCTCGGCCCGTTCCTTGGGATCGGCGAGCAGGCTGGCTTCGTTGGCGATATCGTCTTCTCGCGTTGCGCCGCGTGGGCGCGTCCCGGCGATGGGGCGGATGGTGACTTCGGCATCCCCTTTGTCGTTGGGGCGCACGCGGACCAGAATCTCCGGGCTCGATCCCACCAGCGCGAAGCCCGGTAGGTCGAGGAAATAGAGGAACGGCGACGGGTTCACCCGCCGCAGCGCGCGGTAGAGCGCCAGCGGAGGCAGAGCGAAGGGGCAGGTGAAGCGCTGGGCCAACACCACCTGAAAGATGTCGCCCGCGAGGATGTAGTCCTTGGCTCGTAATGCCATCGCCTTGTAATCGTCAGGCGCGATGACAGGGGCGAGATCGGGCAGGCTGCCGGGCACCGCATCTGTGGGGGAAGCAGGCATGGCTTGGCCCAACTGGCTGAGGGTCGCGTCGATCCGCTCGCCCGCGCGTTCGACGGCAGCGGCAGGATCGCTCGCCTCCCAGATCGGGGCGATGGCGAACAGCGCATTGGTCAGGCCGTCGAACACCAGAATAACCGTGGGCCGCACGAACAGCATATCGGGCAGATCGAGCGGACTGTCGGCGGCGCGGGGCAGGGTTTCGACCAGCCCGATGGTCTCGTAACCGAGATAGCCGACAAGGCACGCGAGCGCGGGTGGCAGGCCTTCCGGCATCGGGTCGATGCGGCAGGTGGCCGCAAGGGCGCGCAGTTCCGCCAGCGCATCGCCGGGGCAGGGCGTGAAGGCCTCGCGGTCGGTGCGCCAGTCGGGGTTGATCTCGGCCGCGTTGCCCTTGGCCCGGAACACCAGATCAGGATCGAGCCCCAGCAGGCTGTAACGCCCGCGCACTTCGCCGCCTTCGACCGATTCGAGCAGGAAATCGCCGCGCCCCGGCACAATCAAGCGTCGCGCTGCGCCCACGGGCGTGTCGCTGTCGGCGATGATCCGCCGCCACACCAGCGCCGCGCGGCCCTCGGCCAGCATGGCTGCGGCCGCGGCGGCGTTTTCGGGCAGGCCTGTGGCAGCGCCGGAGAGGGGTGCAGTCACGAAGCCAGCCCGCCAGTCGCTTACTGTTCGCCCGAGAGCCGCTTGCGCACCGCCGCGATGGCGGGCTCGTTGCGGGTCACGCCCAGCGACTTGCGCATAGCGGCGGCCGCCTGCGCGCGATATTCATCGCTCAGCGCCGCGCCAAGCTGCTCGCGGGTCTGGGCGACGAGGTTGGGTTCCTGGTCGAGCGGCAGAGTGCTGATGTCCTCAAGCGCGACGACATACCAGCCGAGCCCGCGCGGACCTTCGAGCGATTTGACCGTGCCTTCGGCCATGCTGAACAGCAGCACCAGCGGCGGCGCAATCCGCTGACGCTGGCTGGCGAGCAGTTCGCGGCGTTCCAGATCGATCGCCTCACGCTCGAAACCGGGCTTGTTCTCGGCGGCCATCGCCGCAGCCAGCGGGGTTCCGGCACGCACCTTGGCCATGATCCGGTCAGCCGCCTGCTTGGCGAGGACCGCACCCTGACTGCGCTTCCACCCGGCGATCGCACCTTCGCGCACTTCGGCGAGCGGCGCGGCGCGGGCTTCATCCACGCGGGCGACTTCGAAGATCACGAATTGTTCGGCTTCGACCTGCGCCAATTGCGGCTCGCTTTCTTCCATCTGAAAGGCGGTGGTGAGCAACGGCGCGAGTTGCGGGACGATCTGCACCTGCGGTTGCCCGAAGGCGCGCCCGTCAGCCAGCAGCGCCGGCGTGGTCTCGACCTTCAGCCCATAGGCCTTGGCCACTTCGGCCAGCGCCGTGCCGCCGTCGATTTCGGCTTCGATTTCCGAAGTGAGGTCGGCGATCGCGGCGGCCCGCTTTTCAGTGGTGAGCTGTTCGGTCAGCTCGGGCGTGACCTGCGCCAACGTGCGTGCGGGCGCGCGTTCGATTGTGTCGACCCGAGCGACATACCAGCCGAGCGTACCCTGTGCCGGATCGACAACGCCGCCCTCGCTCGCCTTGAAGGCGGCTTGGGCAAAGGCAAAGCTGGTGGCGCTCGCCATAGCTTCGCGGGTGCGCGCCGGGGAGCGCGAGGCGGTGAAGTTCGCCTCGCGCGCGACCGTCTCAAGCGAAGCTCCGGCGCGGATGCGGGCGGCGAGTGCCTTGGCCGCGTCCTCGGTAGGCACAACAAAGCTGGAGACGATGCGGCTCTCGGTCGCTTGATACTTGGCAGCATCGCGCTTGAACCGCTCGGCAATTTCGGCCGGCGTGGGGGCAGCGTTGACCTTGAGCGTGTCCGTACCGAACACCGCAAAGCGGAGCGTGCGCCGCTCGGGGCGGACGAACTGGGCACGGTTGTCGTTATACCAGGCTGTCAGCTGGCTCTCGGACGGGTTCCCGGCCGGAGCGAAGGCCGCACTGGGGATGAGAGCGATCTCGCCCTTGCGCTTTTCCAGCACCAGCGCGGCATATTGGCGCGCGACCTTTTCGGGCAGCCGCGGCGCCGACACCGCCGAGCGCAGCAGTTGCTGCTCGATCAGATCAATCGCGAGGTCGCGGCGGAAGGTCGCGTCGGTCAGACCGCGCTGGCCGATGGCAGCAAGATAGGTCTGCTGATCGAACTGCCCGGTGAGGCCCTGGAAGGCCTGGATCTGCAAAATCTCGCTGTTCACGAGGTTTTCGCCAGCGCGCAGACCGTAGTCCTTGCCATATTGGCCCACGGCGAAACGATCGATCATCTGCTTGACCACTTCGTCAAGCGAACCCTCAGCGATGAATTCAGGCATGGTCAGCGTCGGATTGCGCTGGCGAACCTGCGCCAGCGCGTTGTTCGCCGAGACGGTAAGATCGGAAATGGGAATCGCTTCACCGTCCACCACAGCCATGCGGTCGGTATTGGTCACGCCGCCGAAATTCGTGTTGCCGAGGTCCGACGCCACGAAGGCCAGCGCCATCAGGCCAAGGAACGCAAGAAAGATCGGCAGCCCGATCTTCGACTGGAAAAAGCGGCGGAAAAACGAAAACATGGCGTAATTGACCCATCCGAGGCTGGCTGATGGCAGGACGCGAGCGTCCTTGGCGCACACCGCGATCACTCGCGTTGCCCGGGCGCTTTAGAGGCCCTGCGACCGCACGGCAACAGGTGCCTGCGCCTTTTGACTAGTCCGGCTTCCTCGGCTAGCGGACGCGGGCCCCGGGCATTACAGCAAGCACAGAATCATAAGCCGCCCAGGGCTATCCCTCTCAATTATATAAAGTGCAGGACAAGTCATGACCCGCCGACCCTATATCGTCGGAAACTGGAAGATGCACGGCACCCGCGCGATGCTTTCCGAAGCGCGCGCGATCGACCGTGCGGCCCAGCGTCACATGAAGGTCGAAGTGGCGCTCGCGCCGCCTTACACCCTTATCCATCCGATCCACCGCGAAGCCGAACAGATCGGCGTTGGCGCGCAGGACTGCCACCATATGGATGGCGGCGCGCATACTGGCGACATATCGGCCGCAATGATCGCCGATGCGGGTGCGAAGTTCGTGATCCTCGGCCATTCCGAACGCCGCACCGAGCACAACGAAAGCGATGCCCGCGTGCGCGCCAAGGCCGAAGCCGCGTTGGCGGCAGGCTTGCGGATCATCATGTGCTGCGGCGAAAGCGCGGAAACGCGCGAATCGGGCAAGGCGGTCGCCTTCGTGAAGAAGCAACTCAAGGCCTCGCTCCCACCCGCTGACCAATTGCCTGGGGACATCGGTGACAAGCTCACGGTCGCCTATGAGCCGATCTGGGCAATCGGCACCGGCAATGCCGCCACCACCGATGATATCGCCGAGATGCATGGCGCGATCCGCGCGCTTTTGGTCGAGCTGTTCGGCGAGGAGCATGGGCGCGACGTGCGCATCATCTATGGCGGATCGGTCAAGCCCGAGAACGCCGCGGCGATCTTCGCTGTCCCTGATGTCGGCGGCGCGCTGGTGGGCGGGGCGAGCCTGACGGCGGATAGCTTCATGGGCATAGCCCTTGCCGCAAGCGAGCCGTTCGAGAACTGAGCCCGCCATGCCATGACGGGCGTGAAGGCGGTGCGGGCTTGCCGCGCAGGCCTTGCGCCCCTACATGGCGCGCAAGCAATGCAACCGGGCGGTCAATCGCCCTCGGCCACGAGAATCGTTCATGTCCCTGTTCATCTTCCTCACCGTGATCCAGGCCCTCGTGGCCGCCGCGCTGGTCGGCGTCGTGCTGATGCAGCGCTCCGAAGGCGGCGGGCTCGGCATCGGCTCCAGCCCCGGCGGGGCATTTGGCGCGCGCGGTGCAGCGGATTTCCTGACCCGGTCGACCAAGTGGCTGGCGGTGGCCTTCGTGACGCTCTCGATCGTTCTGGCGGCGCTCGCCGTGCGTGAAAGCCGCGTGGGCGGGGTGACGAGCACGCTCGACCGCAATGCGCCCGGCGCCGCGGCTCCGGCAGTGCCTGACCTTTTGGCCGATCCGGCGCCGGCTCCGGCCCCGAACCAAGCGGCGCCTGCGCCCGCTGCACCGGCACCTGCGGCTCCTGCCGGCCAGTAATCGCCCGTATGGGGCGGCTTGCTGCTGCCCTGCGGCCATAAAATCGACGTGACTGTGGATGGCGCGCATCCTGTGCGGCGCAATTCGCTTGCTCCGAATCCCTCCTGTTGCTTAAGGCCCAAATCCCATGGCGCGGTACATTTTCATCACCGGCGGCGTGGTCTCCTCGCTCGGCAAAGGTCTCATGGCAGCCTCACTGGCTGCCCTTCTGCAGGCGCGCGGCTTCAAGGTCCGCATCCGCAAGTTCGATCCCTATCTCAACGTCGATCCGGGCACGATGAGCCCGTATCAGCATGGTGAGGTCTATGTGACCGATGACGGGGCCGAGACCGATCTCGATCTCGGGCATTACGAGCGCTTCACCGGTGTGTCCGCGCGGCAAAGCGACAACATCACCTCGGGACGGGTATACCGCGACATCATCGCGCGTGAACGGCGCGGCGACTATCTTGGCGCGACGGTGCAGGTCATCCCGCACGTGACCGACGAGATCAAAGCCTTCGCGCTCGCCGATCAGGACGATCACGATTTCATCCTGTGCGAGATTGGCGGCACGGTGGGCGACATCGAATCGCTGCCTTTCATGGAAGCGATCCGCCAGCTCCGGAACGAGCTGGAACCGCTCCAGACCCTTTCGGTCCACGTGACCCTGGTGCCCTACATCAAGGCCGCGGGTGAGCTGAAGACCAAGCCGACCCAGCACTCGGTGCGTGAACTCGCCAGTTTGGGGATCAAGCCCGACATTCTGCTGTGCCGCGCCGAGCATCCGATTCCGGAGAGCGACCGCCGCAAGATCGCGCAGTTCTGCAACGTGCGCACCGAAGCGGTGATCCAAGCGCTGGATGCGCCTTCGATTTATGCGGTGCCGCAGCAATATCACGCCGAAGGTCTCGACGCCGAGGTGCTCCGCGCGTTTGGCATCACCGATGCGCCCGCGCCTGACCTCTCGGCGTGGGAGGATGTGACCGACCGCCAGTTTAACCCCGAAGGCGAAGTGACGATTGCTGTGGTCGGCAAATATGTCGGTCTTCAGGACGCCTACAAGAGCCTCAACGAGGCGCTGGTGCATGGCGGTCTCGCCAACCGGGTCAAAGTCAACATCCGCTGGATCGACGCCGAAATTTTCGAAGGCGACGACGAATCGCAGATCATCGCCGCTTTGGAACCGATGCACGGCATTCTCGTCCCCGGCGGGTTCGGTGAGCGCGGGAGCGAAGGCAAGATCGCCAGCGTCCGCTTTGCGCGGGAACGCAACGTGCCGTTCTTTGGCATTTGCCTCGGTATGCAGATGGCCTGTATCGAAGGCGCGCGGGCGGCTGGCTTTGCCGACGCCTCGTCGACCGAGTTCGGTCCCACCGAAAGCCCTGTGGTCGGCATCATCACTGAGTGGATGAGCAAGGAAGGCCTCCAGAGCCGCGCCGAAGGCGGCGATCTGGGCGGCACCATGCGTTTGGGCGCCTACCCGGCCAAGCTCAGCCCCAACAGCCACACCTCGCAAATCTATGGCGGGGCCGAGGTCATCTCCGAACGCCACCGCCATCGCTATGAGGTCAACAGCGCCTTTATCGAGCCGCTGGAAAAGCAGGGCCTGATCTTTGCTGGCATGTCGCCTGACGGGTTGCTGCCCGAAATCGTCGAGCGGCCCGACCATCCGTGGTTTGTGGGCGTGCAGTTCCACCCCGAGCTGAAATCGCGGCCCTTCGATCCGCACCCGCTATTCGCCGGGTTCATTGCAGCTGCGCTGGAACAATCGCGACTCGTCTAAGTCGTGATCCTGTCACTTTTCGTAGCGCGCGATTTGGTCTGTGAGGCCCGTCGTTTGGCCAGCTCCGGAGTAGGCTAGACCGGCCTTTACCAAGGCTTTGCAATCCTTTGTTTCACAAGCGGGACTTGCCATGTCGCTTCCTTACAAGGTTTGCAGATAGGCCTTGCGTGTTGTTACCTTTCCGCATTAGACGGAGCCCGGATTTAACGGTTTTCTAGGGACGATTGCGCTGGGTCAATCGAATTGCTGCTGTACAACAGTACAGTGATTCGATCCGGCTTCGACCGGTCTCTATGGAACAGGCTTGTCTGGTCTTGTCCGTCTTCTGCGACCCGGACGGATAGGTTCAGACGAGGCGGCGCAAGCCGCGGGGGGCGGATCGCAAGATCCGCCCCCTTTAATTTACATTATCGGCTTGAACCAGGCGTGCCTCAGGCAGCGCTAGCGGCATCGTCAGCTTCGTTGGTCGGGACAGCGGTGAGCGTCGTGGTGCCGCCAATCGCGATCTTGCGGGGCTTCATCGCATCGGGCACTTCGCGCACCAGATCGATGATCAGCAGGCCATCGGCCAGATCAGCACGTTCGACCCTTACGAAATCGGCCAGTTCGAAGCGGCGCTCGAAACCGCGGTTAGCGATGCCGACATGGATCAGCTCCGAGCCATCCTCAGCCTCATCGCGCTTACGACCCTGGACCACCAGCAAGTTCTGCTGGGCGGTGATGTCGATATCCTGCGGGCGGAAACCGGCCACCGCGAGGGTGATGCGGTAGTTGTCCTCGCCCCGGCGCGAGATGTTGAAGGGGGGGTAATTGTCGCCGGCATTCAGGCGCGCCTGATTTTCGAGCAGGTCGAACAGACGATCAAAGCCCACAGTTGAGCGGCGGTAGGGGGTGAAATCAAAACGGGACATAGTTGCAAATCCTCTTGGTTGAGCAATTTGGTTCGGATGCGGGCCTGCCGGATGCAGCACCCGCCTTGTCACCGTTGCCGTTTCCCAAGACTGGCGAAACGCGGCGACACCGCCTATCTGGTTCCTACGCTTTCGCTTTCAAGAGGGACGATATGGCTGCCCCGAAGATCGATATCTACACCAAGTTCGCCTGCCCGTTCTGCGTGCGTGCCAAGCGCCTGCTGACGCAGAAGGGTGCCGAATTCACCGAGCATGACATCACCATGGGCGGCGAGCGCCGCGACGAGATGCTCGCCCGCGCACCCAACGCGATGACGGTGCCGCAAATCTTTATTGGCGATGTGCACGTTGGCGGGTCGGACGATCTCGCCGCGCTGGAAGCCGCGGGCAAGCTCGACGCGTTGCTGGCGGGCTGATGCCGAAGATCGCGGTCTTGCAGATGTGTTCGGGCATCGATCCGGACCGCAATTTCGATTGCATCCGCGATGCCGCCTATGCCGCGCGCGAAGGCGGGGCGGAGATGCTCTTCACGCCGGAAATGTCGCTGCTGCTCGACCGCAACCGGACGCGCGCGGCAGAGAATATCGTCCCGCAGGACAAGTCGCCTTATGTGCCCCTGCTGGCCGATCTGGCGCGCGAGACGGGGCTGACTATCGCGCTTGGTTCCATGGCTGTGGGTGTGCCGGGCGGCAAGAACGCCAACCGCTCGATGCTCTTCGCCCCCGCCGCCGCGCTGCCCGTCACTTATGACAAGATCCACATGTTCGACGTCGAGCTCGCCACGGGTGAGACATGGCGGGAAAGCAATGCCTATGAACCGGGGAGCGCGGTTGTGAGCGTCGAAGATACGCCCGTCGGGCGGCTTGGTCTGGCGGTGTGCTACGATCTGCGCTTCCCCGCCTTGTTCGGGGAGCTCGGCAACCAGCGCTGCGATGCGATTGCCGTGCCAGCCGCCTTCACCAAGCCCACTGGCGCAGCGCATTGGCACGTCATGCTGCGTGCCCGCGCGATTGAGGCGAGCGCCTTCGTGATTGCTGCCGCACAGGTCGGGAGCCATGAGGACGGTCGCGAGACCTATGGCCACAGCCTCGTCGTTGATCCGTGGGGGGAGGTTCTGCTCGATATGGGCGGCGATGCGCCCGGCTTGGCGTTCTGTGACATCGACCTTGCCCGCATTGCCGAAGTTCGTGCGCAGGTGCCCGCTCTTGCCAACCGCCGCCAAATTGCCACATCCTGATCTGCAATGATCGTTTTTGACCTTTCCTGCCATGAAGGCCACCGCTTCGAGGGCTGGTTTGCCTCATCGACCGATTACGCGGAACAGCAAGCGCGCGGATTGCTCGCTTGTCCGTCCTGCGGTTCGGCCGAGGTGAGCAAGGCTCCGATGGCCCCGGCTGTGCCTGCCAAGGGCAACACCAAACAGGAAGTCCTGCCGCCAGAGGCACCGCGGCAGGTTGCCAACACGCCGATGCCGCCCGAGGTGCAGAAGGCGCTCGCCGCATTGGCCAAAGCGCAGGCGGCTGCGCTCAAGAACAGCACATGGGTCGGCGACAAGTTCGCCGAGGAAACACGCAAGATGCATTATGGCGAGCGTGACGAAGCCCCGATCCACGGGCAGGCGAGCCTTGCCGAGGCCAAGGCGCTGATCGACGAGGGCGTGCCGGTCGCCCCGCTGCCATTCCCCGTGGCGCCGCCCGAAAAGTTGAATTGAAACGCGCGACTGCTATGAAGCGCCTCGGGACCCCGTAGCTCAGCCGGATAGAGCATCAGATTCCTAATCTGGGGGCCGCGCGTTCGAATCGCGCCGGGGTCACCACTATGCTTGCAGCCGCTGCCAACGCCGCTCGGCATAGAGGGCCAACCCCAGCACCCCGCTCGACATAGCAAGCATCAGCGCGCAGGTGCCGCCCCAACCGCCAAAATCATACACCGCCGTGCCCAGCGCGCTGCCGATCGCGCCGCCGACAAACATCGTCACGATATAGGACGTGGTCAGCCGCGTGCGGATTTCCGGGGCGAGGGTGAAAAGCGTCATCCGCCCGGTGACGTCGATGGTCGGCCCGACCATGTTGACCACCAGAAGCGGCACCAGCACGCCCCAGATGCTGAAGCCGAGCGGATAGAACAGCGCGATGCCGAATATCTGCACCGCTGCTGCCGTCAGCCGGGCCTTGCGCGGGCCGACTTTATCCGCCCAGCGCCCCAGTCGTGGCGTGGTGAAGACACTGATTGCCGCAACGCCCGCCAGATAGCCGACATCATCCGTGCCGTATCCCATGGCGGGGCTGGTGAGATGCAGCGCCAGCGCGAGCCAACTGGCGGTGAAGATTGCGAAGTTCAGGCCCTGAATTGCGGCCGAGATCCGCATGTCGGGGTGCTTGGCCGCCAGCGTGAAGACCGAAGCGATCAGCGCGCCATAGCGCGCCTGGGATTGCTTGGGCGCGGCAGGCTCGCTGCGCATCGCGATGGGCAGGAAGGCGGTCACCGCGGCCATCAACCCGAATGCACCGACATAAACCGTGTGCCAGTCTGCATGCTCGGCAATGATCCCCGCGCCGACCCGTGCGACCAGAATGCCGAAGATCACCGCCGCAGTGAGTTGCGCGGTCACCTGTCCCAGTCGCTCTGGCGCGACGCGTTTGGAGGCGAAGGCGGGGATCAGATAGGGCGCGATGGTGACGAAGCCGAGCAGAGTGGAGGCGGCGGTGAACAGCACCAGATCCTGCGCCAGCACCATGCCGCCAAGGCACACGGTCTGCGCGGCGACGAAGAGCATGCACAGCCTTCGGTTCGAATAGAAGTCGCCCAGCGGCAGCAGCAGCAGGATACCCAGCGCCAGAGCCAACTGGTTGAGCGCCGGGACCAGCCCGATTTCCGCCTCGCCGACACCGAAGGCGCGGGCGACCTCGCCGATGATCGGGTGGATGTAATAGGCGTTCGCCGTCACCACCGCGATGGTAAGCGCCAGCGCCCGCTCCTGCGTGCGGGTGAGGTAGGCAGGCACGGGCGCGGATTGGGTCAAGCTAGGAACCCGGCTTTGCGCGCGATGTCGATCACGCCTTGGGAAAGCTCGGCCGGACGGTCTTCCTGACTGAAGTGGCCGCATTTCGAAAGCATGGCATGGGGTTGGCCCGCGGCCCCCTTGATGCGCTTCGCGAGCAGCGAGCCTGCTTGGCCGAGCACCGGATCATCTTCGCCAAACAGGGTCAGGAACGGCCTGTCGAAGGCAGCGAGCCCCTCCCACGCAGCGATGTTGTCAGCGACCCCGTCCTTGTCATCCTCGATCGGGACCAACTGCGGGAAGGCGCGCGCGCCGGCCTTGCTGTGTTCATCGGGGAAGGGGGCATCATAGGCGGCAATCTCGGCAGCGCTGAGTTCGCTCTGGCAGCCACGGTCCATAATCCCGCCAATCTTGAAGTCGGGCGAGGAGCGGGCGAATTCGCGCCACGCCAGAAAGCCCGGTGAGGCTTTGCCGCCGCCTGTGGGCAGGAAGGTGTTGCTGGCGACGACAAAAGCAAAGCGCTCGGGCTCCTGCCCGACGATCCTGAGGCCAAGCAGTCCGCCCCAGTCCTGACAGAACAGCCCGGCGACTTCAGGCACCACGGCATTGCGCCATTGCTTCAACCAATCGACATGGCGGGCATAGGTGTAAAAGGTCTGATCATCCGGCTTGTCGCTTTTGCCGAAGCCAATGAGGTCGGGTGCAAGGCAGCGAAAGCCCGCGTCCACCAGCAACGGGATCATCTTGCGGTAAAGGTAGGACCAGCTTGGCTCGCCATGAAACAGGATCAGGGGAGGGGCATCCTTCGGCCCTTCGTCGAGATAGTGCATCTGCACCGACAGCCCCTCGCCAAGGTCGATGGTCAGCCAGTTTTCGGCAAACGGATAATCCGGCAACGCGGAAAAGCGCGCCGGATCGTGGGCGATGATTTTCATGGCGGTTCCTTCCATCACTATGGTGAGTAGCAGATCGAAACGGGATTGCCATGCCCGCCGTCTTGCCCAAAAGCACCCAAATTGATGAGGTGGACTTGGCCGCGGGGAGCGGGCAAGCCACCCGCCGATTGCAGGAGAGAAGGCTTGTCGATGTCCCGCCACGAACCCGATGAAATCGCCGAAATCCGGCGCGCTGTGCGCAGCCTGTGCGATGGTTTTCCGGGGGAATATTGGCGCGCCAAGGATGCGGTGCGTGCGTACCCGGCGGAATTCGTCGACGCGCTGACCAAGGCGGGTTTCCTTGCCGCGCTGATCCCGGTCGAACACGGCGGCAGCGGTCTCAGTTTGGAGGCGGCCTGCGTGATCATGGAGGAAATTCAGGCGTCAGGGTGCAACGGCTCCAGCGCCCATGCGCAAATGTACATCATGAACACGCTGCTGCGGTACGGCTCCGAGGCACAGAAGGCGGCCTATCTGCCGCGCATTGCTAGCGGCGAATTGCGGTTGCAGGCGTTCGGCGTCAGCGAGCCCACCAGTGGCACCGACACGCTCAGCCTGAAGACCCGCGCAGTCCGGGATGGCGACGAATACATCATCACCGGCCAGAAAATCTGGACCAGCCGCGCCGAACATTCCGACCTGATGCTGCTGCTCGCCCGTACCACCCCGCGCGAGGAGGTGGCGAGCAAGACCGAGGGGCTGTCGATCTTCCTCGTCGACATGCAGGCCGCGCTGGCGGGCGGCATGACGGTCAAGCCGATCCGCACGATGATGAACCACTCGTCCTGCGAAGTGTTCTTCGACGACCTGCGCATTCCCGCATCGGCGCTGGTGGGCGAGGAGGGGAAGGGCTTCCGCTACATCCTGTCGGGGATGAACGCCGAACGCATCCTGATCGCCGCCGAGTGCATCGGCGATGCCAAGTGGTTCATCGAGAAGGCGACGGGCTATGCAAAGGATCGCTCAGTCTTCGCCCGTCCCATCGGCCAGAACCAGGGTGTTCAGTTCCCTATCGCTCGTTGTTACGCGCAGATGCGCGCCGCTGAGCTGATGGTGTACCATGCCGCGCGGGTTTACGATGAGGGCGGCAATCCGGGCGAAGAAGCCAACATGGCCAAGCTGCTCGCCTCCGAAGCCAGCTGGGCTGCGGCGGACATGTGCGTGCAAACCTTCGGCGGCTTCGGGTTCGCCGAAGAATACGATGTCGAGCGCAAGTTCCGCGAGGCGCGACTCTATACCGTGGCACCGATTTCGACCAACCTCATCCTCTCTTACCTCGCCGAACACGTGCTGGGGTTGCCGCGCAGCTACTGAAACCTGCAATCCCCAACGAATTGCACGCATTGTGTCCCATTGTGTCGCATTGTTCTTGCAGCGGGCGGTCAGATATGATTCTGTTCGATTTAACGGACGAGGGATCATTCGCTACCATGCGCAAACCAGGATCTGAAAACAGGCTAAAGCGGTTTGGCGCCCTTGGTGCCTTGCTGCTGCTGACGGGCGTGGCTGTGGCCGGTCCGACGGGCCTGCTCGCCTGGAGCGAGAACGCTGCCGCGCTTGAAGTGCGCGAAAGCGAAATCGCCGAACTCACCGCCAAGCGCGATGCACTGCGCAATCGCGTGATGCTCCTCGATCCGGAAGCCGCCGATCCCGATCTTGCCAGTGAACTGGTACGCGATCAGCTTGGCGTGATGCGCGAAGATGAGGTCGTGATCACGCTCGAAGACTGACGTCGGCCATCCGGCTCGGCTCACCTGATTTCGTATGCGTGAGCGGTTACCGTTAAGGCTTGGCGTTGCGCGGGCCTTATCTCCCTGCCTATAGAACCATGATGCGCTTCTCCTCCCCATGAGTGCGCCAGAGAGAGGGATACTTGTCTTGGCCAAACAGCCTGCAAAGAAGTCCGCAACCGCTGCGGACGACGCCGATTTCATGCTCCATTCGTTGCAAGCCGCCTTCGAGGCCAAAAAGCGCTATGACGCTTCGCCGGAAGAGATGCTGGAATTCTACCGCCAGATGCTGCTGATCCGCCGGTTCGAGGAAAAGGCTGGCCAGCTTTACGGCCTCGGCCTGATCGGCGGTTTCTGTCACCTCTATATCGGGCAGGAAGCGGTCGCGATCGGCCTGCAAAGCGCGCTCGACAATGAGCGGGACAGCGTGATCACCGGCTACCGCGATCATGGCCACATGCTCGCCTATGGGATTGATCCCAAGGTGATCATGGCGGAACTGACGGGCCGCGAAGCCGGGATTTCCAAGGGCAAGGGCGGTTCGATGCATATGTTCTCGACCGAGCACAAATTCTACGGCGGCCACGGCATCGTCGGCGCGCAGGTGGCGCTGGGCGGTGGCCTTGCGCTCGCGCACCAGTACAACAATGATGGCGGGCTGTGTCTGGCCTACTTCGGCGACGGCGCGGCCAACCAGGGTCAGGTCTACGAAACCTTCAACATGGCGGCGCTCTGGAACCTCCCCATCGTCTTCGTGGTCGAGGACAACCAATATGCGATGGGCACCGCCAGTTCGCGCTCGTCTGCCGAAACGCGGTTCCACCGCCGCGGCACTGCGTTCCGCATTCCGGGGATGGAAGTGAACGGCATGGACGTGCTCGAAGTGCGCGCTGCCGCAGAGGTTGCCTTTGCCCATGTCCGCGCGGGCAAGGGTCCGGTGCTGATGGAGTGCAACACCTATCGCTACCGCGGGCATTCCATGTCCGACCCGGCCAAGTACCGCACCCGCGAGGAAGTGCAGGAACAGCGTGACCACCACGATCCGATCGAGGGGCTGAAGAAGACCCTGATCGAAGCAGGCAAGACCGAGGACGATTTGAAAGCGATCGACAAGGCGATCCGCGCCGAGGTGGCATCCGCTGCTGACTTTGCGGAAACCTCGCCCGAGCCGGGTGCGGCCGAACTCTACACCGACGTTCTGGTGGAGGCGTATTGAGCCATGGCGATTGAACTGAAAATGCCGGCGCTGTCGCCGACGATGGAGCAGGGCACACTCGCCAAGTGGCTCAAGCAGGAAGGCGATCGGATCGAGCCGGGCGATATCCTCGCCGAGATCGAGACCGACAAGGCAACGATGGAATTCGAAGCTATCGACGAGGGCGTGCTGGAGAAGATCCTGGTCGCGGCCGGCACCGAGGATGTCGCGGTGGGCGCGGTTATTGCGCTGATCGCCGGGGAAGGGGAGGAGCCATCTGCAGCGCCCGCACCCACTCCGGCTAAGGCGGAAGCGCCTGCTGCTGCGCCTGAACCGGCTCCCGCTCCGGCCCCCAAGGCCGCAGCGCCGGCAAGCGCGCCTGCGGCTGCCGATCCTGCCATCCCTGCCGGCACCAGCCTTGTCAGCACCACCGTGCGCGAAGCCTTGCGCGACGCCATGGCCGAAGAAATGCGCGCCGACCCGCGCGTGTTCGTAATGGGTGAGGAAGTCGCCGAATACCAGGGCGCCTACAAGGTCACGCAGGGCTTGCTCGCCGAATTCGGGCCCAAGCGCGTGATCGACACGCCGATCACCGAATACGGCTTTGCCGGGATCGGCACGGGCGCGGCGATGGGCGGCCTTCGTCCGATCGTCGAGTTCATGACCTTCAACTTCGCGATGCAGGCGATTGACCACATCATCAACTCGGCAGCGAAGACCAACTATATGTCGGGCGGGCAGATGCGCTGCCCCATCGTGTTCCGCGGCCCCAATGGTGCGGCATCGCGCGTGGGCGCACAGCACTCGCAGAACTACGGGCCGTGGTATGCCAGCGTTCCTGGCCTGATCGTCATCGCACCGTTTGACGCGGCCGATGCCAAGGGCCTGATGAAGGCCGCGATCCGCTGCGAAGACCCGGTGGTCTTCCTTGAGAACGAGCTGGTCTATGGCCGCAGCTTCGATGTTCCCGATGTTGAGGATTATGTCCTGCCCATCGGCAAGGCGCGGATCGTGCGTGAAGGCAAGGACGTCACCATCGTCTCCTATTCGATCGGTGTCGGCATGGCGCTCGAAGCGGCAGCGACGCTGGCGGACGAGGGGATCGATGCCGAAGTGATCGACCTGCGCACCCTGCGCCCGCTCGACAAGAAAACCGTGCTGGAAAGCCTCGCCAAGACCAACCGGCTGATCGTGGCCGAAGAAGGTTGGCCGACCTGCTCGATCGCAAGCGAGATCATCAGCATTTGCATGGAGGAAGGCTTCGACCACCTCGATGCGCCGGTGCTGCGGGTCTGCAACGAAGACGTTCCGCTGCCCTATGCTGCCAATCTCGAAAAGCTGGCGCTGATCGATCCGGCTCGCATCGCTACGGCGGCGCGTAAGGTCTGTTACAAGGAAGGCTGACGGCGCAAACCGCCCGGCCTGGGTCAGGTCGGGCGGGCTGCCGAAAAGACGTTACAGCGCGCGACCGGGCCACCGGCGTACAGCCGGGTCAGGTCGCGATTGTCGCGGACATTGAAGGTCGCCGTGTAGACAATGCGGCGGTTCTCAAATACGGTTATTGGCGTGATCGGCTCGTAATCGAACGCCACCTCCACAAACATCACAGCAGTGCCTTGGGATGCGGTGATGTAGCGACCGGGCACACCCATTCCGGGGAAGCTGGTTCCGGTCGCGCCGTTGCCTTCCACGCCGTAGCTGGAGGCATGCTGGACCGCCCCGCGGCACCGCTGCCAAGCGATCCACTGACCGCCTTGAGCATTGCGCTGCAAGCTGGAAATGATGACCCGTGCGTTGTCATAGAAGTCGAGGTTCTGGCCGAGCTTTTCCGCACCGATCAGCGTTTCGGCGATGTCACGCTCGAACACTTTGCGCGCGGTCAGCACGTCCTGTTCACCCACGCGCGAGGCGTTGTCCGCGACCTGCATCGCGATCTGGCTGATCTGCATATGCGTGATAACCAGATAGGCCGTATCGGTGCCTAGCATTCCCATGCCGAGGACCAGTGGTGCGGCAAAGGCGAATTCGATCAACGCAAGGCCGGATGTGTCACCCGAAAGCCGACGGGCGAGGCTTCTCACGCGGCTCCGCAGCGGTTTCCTCGTGATGCTGGTCATGTGCAATTCCCCGGAGTGGTCACACGGTCATTCTGTTCGTCGAACGGTTGATTGCGCAGCACGGTCGATGCCTCAAGGGTGACGGTGTTCGACAGGCCAGCCATGGAGTACATCGGGAACAGACGAGGGTAGGTAACGGTCGCCGTGTAGAGCACCACATCGCGTGCCCCCCCGATCCCGTCCCTGCCGCGATCCTCATCCCAGTCACCATTCTCGTTGGCATCGATGTATGGTTCGTTGTTGTTGCAGATGCCGTCGTTGTTCAGGTCGGTGAATTCCTCCGGCTCGCTGACGTCGGCGAATTCGAAGAATGACAGCTTCTCAAGCTCGATCGTCGCGTCAGGGGGCATAACCGTCGTGATCTGATCCGTAACCCGTTGATCAATATTGACTTGCTGGCTGTTGGCATTCTCGAGCGTCAGGTCGCGGCCCGCCTTCTGCATCGCGCCGTGCAGAACCGAACTCGAGTATTGCGTATGCGCCATGTCGAACAGGCCCATGATCATCAGGCACAGGACCGGCGCGACGAAGGCGAACTCGACCAAGGCCGCTCCGCCGCGGTCGGCGTGCAGCCGGCGCAGCAGCGCGCCCGTGCGTGACAGCCCGCCGATCACGAGGTCAACCTCAGCGCAGCAATCTTCTGCGCGATTTCCTGGAACCGGGCGTTCAGGGTCGCGGAGTCGCTGGCCTGGAAGGCACGGCCGGGCGAAGCGCAGTCGATCAAGTTTTGAGTCAGTGCTGTCCCGAAGGCTACCACCCACACAGTGATATTCTCCTGCTGGGCAGCGCGGCAGATGGCTTGCAGACGGGCTGCACGCCGGGTCGCTTCGCGGTTTTGATCGCCATTGCCGGTGACGCGGCGATCCCACCATTCGATCCCCTGGGTCGAATAGTTCTCGACGTTCGTGACCAAGATACCATCGGTCATGAACACGATGTGGCGGGCAATTGCGTCGCCATTCGGCGCGGTCGAGTTCTCGGCCGCGAACAAGCCGCGCGGCGATAACAAGCGCGCGCCCCACAGCATCCCGATATCGTGATAGGTGTTCCCGCTCGCCACAAGACTGTCGACGTAGGACTGCAAGTTGGTGCGGCTGATTTCGGTCAGCTTGGCTGCGGCGCGTGGGCAGGTGAATCCGGGCTGCGATTGGTTGCCTGTGGAGATTACATCGGACGTCGTCCGGTTGTTGCTGGAGTCGCGGCGTTCATAAACCGCCCGGTTGAGCGATGGCTTCCACCTCTGCGACTCATTCGCCGGCACCAGATTGATGTTGAGATCATGGGCAGCGGCAGGAATCGGGCTGTAGTTGCCCGTGGTGTCGTTCCACACCGGCTCCTCAATGCAGCCGCTCCAGGTCTGAGTGGTCATCGCACCATTGGTGCCAACCGGGATCTCAAGCGTGTTGTTGGCATAGATCGACGCAAGGTTGACCGACTCCCAGCCAGCGGGGCTGCGGGGCGGATTGTTCACATTGCACGGATTGGCGGTGCCCGGTGTCACCTCGCAATAGATCCACTCGCGGAACTGCGGAATCACGTCAGCGGCGGTCGCAAGACGCGTCTTCCGCACCCGACCGCGGCAACCGGCGCGGTTGTTGGAGTCCCCGCCAGACCATTGTCCGGTGACGATAGTCGGCGTAGCAAACACCTGCCAGCTTTGGGTCTGGCCGCTCACGGTCACGTTGCGTGTGCCGGGCAGCGTGTTCTGGCAGAAGTTGCGCGCGGTGTTTCCGGCCGAACCATCGGTCCGGAAACGGTAGTGATCGACGTTACTTGAATTGAAGTTGCTGGTCGAACGCGGAAGCCATTCTTGCTCGTCTGAAATCAGGATCGTTTCACCGACTTGATCGATGTCCGGGTAGTCGGAATTGGGGAACGGGGCGGGATTGTACCGTGCCACTCGCGTCTGATAGGTGTGGCTGTTCGCCATGTGTGCGCGGGGGATCGAGAAGCCGACATTCACCTGCTGCGAATAGGGCACGAAGCCATAACGCACCTGCGCGCTGGTCGAGGTTGCCGCTTCCACCGTGTCGTAGAAGTTCATCACCGCGCTGCGCAGCGCGACGATCTTCGAGCTGGAGTTCGAGTTGCACTGGGTGCCGTTGGGACATTCCGACATGGAGCCCGTAACGTCGAGCACGAACATGATGTCGGAGTTGGAGATGTTGATTTCAGCGGTGCAGCTGACCTCGATGTTGAACTCACCGTAGCCGAAGGCGTCCATGATCGTGGCGGGCAAGGTTGCGCTGGCATCGCCGATGACCATCCCGTCGCCGTCGGTGGTATAATCGCGGGTCCGGTTCTCGGTGCCGAAGATGCCGTCGTTGAAGTTCTGATCGAAGAAGTTGAGCCCAATCGTGCGGTGCTCTGATGTGAACGTGTCATTCGTCATCGCGCGCCGCGCGGCCAGAGCGCCTGCGTCGCACGCGGCCTGCATACGCGCAGCGGCCATGTAATAGCGGCTCGCATCGACACCGCCGCCCACCATCGCCATGATCGGAACCAGCGCAGCGGCTGAAATCACGAGCGTGTTTGCGGTCTTGTCGCGCGCCAGTTTGCGCATGAACGACATCTTGGCCTGCTTTTCTCGCCCCATCACGTAGGTGCCCTTCCCCTGCTGCCCGCACGGAACTACCGCGGACAATCCAGATGCAGCCTTCGCCCTTAAGTGGTTCTGGTAAGCGGAGTGCGAAAGGACATGGTTAGCAAAGTCCTAACGGCCTGCTAGGCGGTTCCCGAATCGGCGACGTCCCGGGCCGGGACAGTTTGCTTGCCAAGCGTGTGAATGCTTCGCTACGCGCTGGCAGTGTGACGAACGAGACCCCCGAACCCCTATCGCCCGAAGCTAATCTGGCCCTTGCATGGAGCAGCCCAAAGGTTCGCGGGCCGTTAAGCATAGCTCTTCAGCTTGACCGGCGGCTGGCGCGGATCGTGATGCGCACCAGCGAGCCGATGCTGGGTCAGATGCGGCTGGCGTGGTGGCGTGACGCTCTTGCCAAGCCTGCAGCGGAGCGCCCACGCGGCGATCTGGTGCTCGATGGCATCAGGCTGCATTGGGCCGGGCGCGAAAACGCTCTGGCAGCGATGGTCGATGGTTGGGAGGTTTTGCTGAGCGCTGAGCGGTTGGGGCCAGCCGAAGCCGAAGCCTTCGGCACAGCGCGCGGAGCGTTCTTCGCAGCCTTGGCTCCAGATAGCTCTCCCGCTGTGACCAAGCGCTTGGGGGCAGTAGGATCACGCTGGGCGCTGGCCGACGCTGCGGCTGCCGTCTCGAACGAGACGGAGCGTGCCGCATTGATCGCCGCTGGCCTTGCAATAGCGCAGGACCACCCGGCCACGCGCTTTGCGCAGGGTTTTCGCGGTGTGGCCGTTCTCGACGCCTTGGCTCGACGTTCGCTTCAGCGCGGCGGACGGCCCTTGATGGAGGGTAGAGGGGCCTCACTTGCAGCACTAAAGGGCGCTATCTTTCTGAACTGATTGGGTATATTCCCGCAGGGGTGTTCAGCAAAAGGGGGGCAGACCTTTGCGACAAGCCGTGTTGGGGGGTGTAGGTGCCTTGGCCCTCGCCGGGATTGGAATGTTCTGGTGGCAGGGCCGCGCTGCGGTCGAACAGAGCGCGCCGCCGCCGCCCATGGCCACGCCAGCGCCTGATCCCGAGGCGCTCCCATACGCCGACCCCGGCGGCATGTCCGGCCCGTCGCCGCCCGAGATGAGCGAACTCAGCCGCGAGGAGCAGCGCTTCTTCCGCTATGATCGCAACCGTGACCGGCTCATCACTCGCAGTGAAATGCTCAGCACCCGAACGGAGGGTTTCCGCGCGCTCGACAAGGATGGCAACAATCTGCTGACCTTCGAAGAATGGGCGGTGTCGACGGTCAACCGGTTCGAGAAGGCCGATGGAGATGGCGACGAACGCCTGACCCCGCGCGAATTCGCGGCGACTGCGCCAAAGCCAGTCGCCAGGAAGCCCGCCTGCAAATGCTGAGGCTCAGGCTGGGATGGCCTCGCGGGTTTCGCTGATCCAGCGTGCGAGGTCTTCCTTGGCGCGGCCGGTATAGGCTTCCTTGCGGACCTTCTTGCCGATGTCGTGAAGCGGTGGAAACAGCCCGAAATTGACGTTCATGGGCTGGAACGTTTCCGCCTCGGCATCGCCAGTGATATGGCTCAGCAGCGCGCCCAGCGCCGTGGTGGCGGGAAGGGGCTGCCAATCGTGTCCGGCGATCTCGGCAGCGGTCATCATGCCAGCAACAAGACCAATTGCCGCGCTTTCGACGTAGCCCTCGCACCCCGTCACCTGCCCGGCAAAGCGGATATGCGGCGCAGCGCGCAGCCGCAGCTGGCGGTCGAGCACCTGCGGCGAATTGAGGAAGGTGTTGCGGTGCAACCCGCCGAGCCGGGCGAATTCGGCATTCTCAAGCCCCGGAATGGTGCGGAACAGCTCAATCTGCGCGGCGTATTTGAGTTTCGTCTGGAAGCCGACCATGTTCCACAATGTGCCGAGCTTGTTATCCTGCCGCAGCTGCACCACGGCATAGGGCCAGCGGCCTTGTGGAAACTCGGGCGTGGTGTCGAAGGGATTGTCCAGCCCGACGCCCTTCATGGGGCCATAGCGCAGCGTCTCCCAACCGCGTTCGGCCATCACTTCGATCGGCATACAGCCGTCGAAATAGGGCGTGTCCTTTTCCCACTGCTTGAACTCGGACTTTTCGCCTTCCATCAGCCCGCGGTGGAAGGCGCGGTATTGCTCCTCGTTCATCGGGCAATTGATGTAATCGCCGCCCTCGTTCGAGGCATCGGTGCGCTTGTTCCAGCGCGACTGGATCCAGCACTTCGACATGTCGATGCTGTCGCGGTGGATGATCGGTGCGATGGCATCGAAGAAGGCGAGCCGTTCGGCCCCGGTCGCGCGCACGATGCTGCCCGCTAGCGCTTCGGCCGTCAGCGGCCCGGTCGCGACGATGGTGAGGCCCGCTTCGGGCAGGGCATCCACCCGTTCACGCACGATGGTGACATTTGGGTGGCTGGAGAGCGCCTTTTCGACCTCGGCTGAGAAGACATCGCGGTCCACCGCCATCGCGCTTCCCGCCGGGACCCGAGCCACATGGCCAGCGCGCATCACCAAGCTGTCGAGTTCGCGCATCTCGTGATGCAGCAGCCCGACGGCGTTCTTGGTGTCGTCATCCGAGCGAAACGAATTGGAGCACACCAGTTCGGCCAGCCCGTCGGTCTGGTGCGCCGGGGTCATTTCTCCGCTGCCGCGCATCTCAGACAGGCGCACTTTCACGCCGCGCTGGGCGAGCTGCCAGGCCGCCTCGCTCCCAGCGAGGCCGCCGCCAATGATGTGCACATCGTGATTTGTCGGGTTTCCGGTCATGGCAGGGCAGGTAATTGCGTGATAGCGCCGCGGCAAGCCCCAAGGGGACGCGGCACATCCGGCAAGGGAAGGGCGGACATGGCAAAGCAGGCGCTGATCGAACAAAGGCCGTGGCTGCTGGCGAGCATCACTGCGGCGACCGCGTTCTATTTTCTGAGCGACAATCCGGTGTTCGAGGGCACTTGGGGCCTGCTCGCTAAGGGGGCCTCGGTCGGGCTACTGGCGCTCTATGTGCTTCTGCGCCTGCCGCATGGCCGCCGGGGGCTGGATGGGGCGCTGGTGGTCGCAATGCTGGTGCTGGCGGCGGCGGGCGATGTGGCGATCGAGTTGGATTTTGTCATCGGCGGCGTATTCTTCGCAGCCGCGCATTGCGTGTCGGTCGGGCTTTACCTCCGCAATCTGCACAAGCGCCCTTCGCCAACCCAGAAGATGACGGGCGCTGCCCTGCTGATCGGCACGCCGCTCATCAGCTACCTGCTCAGCGGGGACGCCCAGATCGCGATATATGCCAGCTTCCTTGGCGCGATGGCTTCGGCGGCGTGGATGAGCCACTATCCGCGTTACCGCGTCGGCACCGGGGCGGTGCTGTTCGTGCTCAGCGACTGGCTGATCTTCTCGCGCACGGGCACCTTCGATCTGGCGCCGCTGCCCGATCTGCTGATCTGGCCGCTTTACTACGCCGGGCAGGTCATGATCGCGACCGGCATCGTCCAGTGCTTGCGGGGCGAACAACCCGTCAGGTGACGGGCGGCTCGCCCGCATCAGAGGCGGCACTCATTTCGGCGGCAATCGCTTCCTCGGCCGGGTTTTCTGGCTCGGTCGTCTCATCGATTAGCGCGGCACCGACGATGTGTTCGCCCTTGGCAACGTCAAAGATGCGGATGCCCGAAGACCCGCGCCCGGAAATCGAGAAGCCCTTCAGGCTTTCGAACCCGCCTTCGATCATGTGCCGCAGATCAATGCCGAGACGGATCAGCTTGGCCTGATCGGTCACCAGCATCAGCTGCGATCCGTGCTTGACCGGGAAGCTGGCAACGACCGGGCCGTTGCGGTCCGGGTTGCTTTCAGGCGTGCCGATATTGGTGATGCCTTGACCCCCACGCGAAGTGGTGCGGTACTCATAAGCCGAGGAGATCTTGCCATAGCCATTGGCGGTAATGGTGAGGATGAACTCTTCGCCTTCCGCCATGGCTGCCACTTGTTCGGCGGGGAGGGTGGAGACGGCGTCGTTGTTCTTCCAAGCGGCGGCGCGCAGATACGCCTCGCGCGTTTCCATGTCGGCGGTGAGCGGATCGAGCACCGCCATGCTGACGACCTTGCCGCCCTTCTTGAGGCTCATCCCGCGCACCCCAATGCCGGTGCGGCTCTTGGTTTCGCGCGCATCTGTGGCCGAGAAACGGATCGCCTTGCCGGTATCGCTGGCAAGGAAGATCTGCTGGTCTTCCGTCAGCAATTGCACGCCGATCAGCCGGTCGCCCGAACCCTCGACGAAGCCCATCGCATATTTGCCCGCGGTGGGGATATTGGCGAAGGCGTCCATCGAGTTGCGGCGAACCATGCCCTGCTCGGTCGCGAAGACGATGTTGAGGTTATCCCACGAAGCCTCGTCCTCGGGCAGTGGCAGCACGTTGGTGACGCGTTCCTCGTCGCCCAAGGGCAGAAGGTTGACCATCGGGCGGCCCTTGGTCTGCGGCCCGCCTTCGGGCAGCTTCCACACCTTCATGCGATAAACGCGCCCGGTGTTGGTGAAGAACAGCACCGGGTTGTGGGTCGAGGTGACGAAGAGTTCGACCACCGCGTCCTCGTCCTTGGTCGCCATGCCGGAGCGGCCCTTGCCGCCGCGCGCCTGCGCCCGGAAGGTGTCGAGCGGTGTCCGCTTGATATAGCCGCCGTGGGTGACAGTGACGACCATGTCTTCGCGCTCGATCAGGTCTTCGTCTTCAAGGCCATCCCAGGCGGGGGCGATTTCGGACAGGCGCGGGGTGGCGTAGGTCGCGCGGATTTCAACCAGTTCCTCGCGCATCAGGGCATAGAGCTTCACCCGGTCAGCGAGGATCGAGAGGTATTCCTCGATCGCGACCGATAGCCCCTGCAACTCGCCGCCGATTTCGTCGCGGCCCAGCGCGGTCAAACGGTGAAGCCGCAGTTCGAGGATCGCCTTCACCTGCCGTTCGGACAGTCGATAGGTGCCGCCTTCCTGATCTGCGGACGGCTCGATCGCTTCGACCAGCTGGATATACTGCGCAATGTCCCCGATCGGCCATTCCTTGGCGAGCAAGCGTCGACGTGCTTCGGCCGGGTTGGGCGCGCTGCGGATCATCGCGACAACTTCGTCGAGGTTGGAGACCGCCACCACCAGGCCGAGCAAGATATGCGCCCGCTCCCGCGCCTTGGCGAGTTCGAACTTTGTACGGCGCGTGATCACTTCCTCACGGAAGGTGATGAAGGCTGCAATGAAATCGCGCAGGCGCAGTGTTTCCGGGCGTCCGCCGCGGATCGCCAGCATATTCGCCGGGAAGGAGGATTGCGCCGGGGTGTGCCGCCAGATCTGGTTGAGCACCACATCAGGGGTGGCATCGCGCTTGAGGTCGATCACCACGCGGACGCCTTCACGCGAGCTTTCGTCGCGGATGTCGGAAATGCCTTCGATCCGCTTTTCCTTGGCGGCATCGGCGATCTTCTCGACCAGTGCGTTCTTGCCGACCTGATAGGGGATCGAGGTGAAGACGATGCTTTCGCGGCCTTCACTCTTCGCGCCGCGCGTGCTCTCGATCTCGTGCCGGCAGCGCATCAGGATCGAACCCCGCCCGGTGGTGTAGGCCTGCCGCGCACCATGGGTGCCGAGGATCAGCGGTGCAGTCGGGAAGTCGGGGCCGGGGATGTATTCGATCAGCTCTTCGGAAGTGATCGCCGGATTGTCCATATAGGCAAAGCAGGCATCGATTACTTCGCCCAGATTGTGCGGCGGCACGTTGGTCGCCATGCCGACTGCAATCCCGCCCGCGCCGTTAACCAGCAAGTTGGGGAAGCGCGCCGGCAGGACCGTCGGCTCCTTGCGGCTGCCGTCATAATTGTCGGTGAAGTCGACCGTATCCTTGTCGAGGTCGTCGAGCAGCGAGTTCGCCACCCGTGCAAGCCGCGCTTCGGTGTAACGCATTGAGGCTGGCGGATCGGGGTCCATCGAGCCAAAGTTACCCTGACCATCGATCAGCGGCACCCGCATCGACCACGGCTGCGTCATACGGGCGAGGGCATCGTAAATCGCGCTGTCGCCGTGGGGGTGGTAGTTACCCATCACATCGCCGACGATCTTGGCGCTCTTGCGGTAGGGCTTGCCCGCGACAAAGCCGCCTTCCTGGCTGGCGAACAGAATGCGGCGGTGCACTGGCTTCAACCCGTCACGCACATCGGGCAGCGCGCGGGCTACGATCACGCTCATCGCGTAATCGAGATAGCTCGACTTCATCTCATCGACGATGTCGATGCGTTCAAAGCCGCCCATCGGTGCAGGCGCGGGGGAATCGATAATGTCGCTGTCGTCGCTCAAGGTCTGGGCCGTTTCTAATTGTGTTCTGGTGCCGCTGCGGCAGTTCGGGCCCTATTGGGGCCGATTATCGCCCTCTATCTAGGCATGTGGCGGGGCTTTCGCCACCTTGTGCCGGGAACACACCAAGAACTTGCCGCATTTTTCCACATTTGCGGGGCTGATGAGCCGACCCTGTGCTTCGCGGGCATTCAAAGCCCGTTCAGCACGGCATGCCTAGCGGGAATTGCAAATCCCGTGCGAGCCGTTCAAAGGCTCTCCCGGAATTCGGGCAGCGTCCGGGCCACATCTGGCACGCCGCTGCACTACTTGTGGAGGATGCAGTGACCAATATGTCTTCGCCCCGTCGCCCGGCCAGCTTTGCGCGCCAGCTTGCTCTGGCAGTTGCGCTCGCCACCGGCACCGCGGTGCTCGCCGTTCCGGGCTTCACCGACGCAGCGCACGCTCAGAAGAAGAAAAAGAAGGACGAGCAGGCCCAGGCCGCCGCGCCTGTCTATGCTAAGGAATTTGTGGCCGCTTACACGCCGGTCGAAACCGCGCTGAAGGACCCGGCGGCCAATGTCGCCGCACTCAAGCCGCAGATCGACGCCATCGCGAACATGGCCGCTTCGCCGGACGAGCAGCTTGCGGCTGGCGGTATGCTGTTCAACGCCGGGATCACCGGCAAGGACATGGCGCTGCAATTGCGCGGTGCCGAGCTGATGCTCGGGAGCGGCAAGATCAAACCCGAAGATACCGGCCGCTTTGCCTTCGTTGCGTCGCAGCTTGCCACGGCGCAGAACCAGTTCAGCAAGGCTGAGACCTATCTGCAGAAGGCGATCGACCTCAACTACAGCGCGCCGAACCTCAGCACCTATGATGTGCGGATGAACATGGCGGAGCTTTACTTCTCGCAAGAGCGTTTTGCCGAAGGCGTCGCATACATCAGTGAGCTGATCGCTGCCCGCAAGGCCGAAGGCCAGCCGGTCAATCCCAATTGGTATCGCCGCGGGGTTCAGATCGCTTACAACAACGAGCTTGTGCCGCAGATCTATGACTTCGTGCAGGGCTGGGTGATCGACGTTCCGACCCCGGAAAACTGGCGCGATGCGGTGAACCTGACGCGTAATCTCAACGATTATGACGGCCCGGTGCTGCTCGACTTGCTGCGTCTCGGCAAGCGGGTGGGGACGCTCAAGGAGAAGAACGACTACGTCTTCTATATTGAGGCCGCCGATACGCGCCGACTGCCGATGGAAGTGAAGTCGGTGATCGAAGAAGCCAATGCTACTGGCGCGATTCCCAAGGGGAGCGATCCGTGGGTCGACGAGCAGCTCGCCACAGCCAACAGCCTGATCGCTGAGGACCGGGCTGCTCTTCCCGCGCTTGAGCGTGATGCAAACGCGTCGGCTGCCAAGCTGCGCACCGTGCTGGCGGCGGGTGACACCTTCCTCAGCTACGGCCAGTACGCCAAGGCGGCGAGCTTCTACGAGCGCAGCCTGACCATGCCCGAGGTTGATCGCAATCTCGCGCTGACCCGACTGGGCATCGCCCAGATCGGGGCTGGCAACACCGATGCGGCGCGCGAGACGCTGTCGAAGGTCGATGGTCCGCGCTCGCCGATTGCGAAGTTGTGGAGCGCCTACGCCTCACAGTCGGCTGCTCCGGCCGCGCCAGCCGTGGCCGCCGTTGGGAGCTGATCGCACCGCGCGATAGCCGGATTTAAAAGTAGCGCCGGGCGGTCTGACCGTCCGGCGCTCTTTTTTGGCAGGGGCCATGCTGGAAAATGCAACCAGCGCTGCGCTTGCGGGAGCGGCCTTGCACGCCTAAATGGCGTGCCATGAACGACCTCGCCAGCACGCCGCAGCCTGCCACACCCGCCGAGCGGCCCGCCCGCCAGCGCAAGCCTGACTGGATTCGTGTGCGCGCGCCCGTCAGCGAGGGCTACAACGAAACCCGCAAGCTGATGCGCGAACTGAACCTCCACACCGTGTGCGAGGAAGCTGCCTGCCCAAACATTGGCGAATGCTGGACCAAGAAGCACGCCACGGTGATGATTCTTGGCGATGTCTGCACCCGGGCCTGCGCCTTCTGCAACGTCAAGACCGGGATGCCCAAGGCGGTCGACCCGTTCGAGCCTGAGAACACTGCGATTGCCGCGGCCAAGATGGGGCTCGAACACATCGTCATCACCAGCGTCGACCGGGACGATCTTCCGGACGGCGGTGCGTCGCAATTCGTGAAGGTGATCGAGGCGCTGCGCCGCAATACGCCCAACACCACCATCGAGATCCTCACTCCCGATTTCCGCGGCAAGATGCGCCGCGCGGTGGAGATGATTTGCGAGGCAGGGCCCGATGTCTACAACCACAATCTCGAAACCGTTCCGCGGCTCTACCCCACGATCCGTCCCGGCGCGCGCTACTATGCCTCGCTGCGTCTGCTGGAAGAGGTGAAGGCACACAATCCGCTGATCTTTACCAAGTCGGGCATCATGCTTGGGCTGGGTGAGCAGCGGCTTGAAGTCCATCAGGTGATGGACGACATGCGCTCGGCTGAGGTCGATTTCATCACCATGGGCCAATATCTCCAGCCCACGCCCAAGCACGCGGCGGTCGAGGAATTCGTCACGCCCAAGGCGTTTTCGGCCTATGGAGCGATTGCCCGGGCGAAGGGCTTCTTGCAGGTCGCGGCTACCCCGTTGACTCGTTCAAGTTATCACGCCGGTGATGATTTCGCGAAGATGCGCGCGGCGCGTGAGGAAAAGCTTGCCCGCGCTGGAGCCAAGGCCAAGGCCTGATGCCCGGCATCCGCGAAACCCGCCGCCTGCCCTATAGCGCCGAGCAGATGTTCGATCTGGTCGCCGATGTCGGCCGCTATGGTGAATTCCTGCCCTGGGTTATCGCGACCCGCGTACGCTCGAATACCGAGACCGAGATGGTCGCCGACATGGTGGTAGGCTTCAAGGCAATCCGCGAGAGCTTCACTTCGCGCGTCAAGAAGGTCCGGCCGTTAGAGATCGACGTCCATTATCTTGATGGGCCGCTCAGCGACCTCGACAATGTCTGGACCTTTCGCGCCGTAGACGACCATAGTTGCGAGATCGACTTCCTCGTCGACTTCACCTTCAAAAACCGTCTGTTCGAGAAGATTGCCGGGCAATATTTCGACAAGGCCTTCCGCAAGATGGTCGAGGCCTTCGAAGCGCGTGCGGCGCAGCTCTATGGCAACAGCAACTCAAGCGCGCAGAGCGTCGCCTGACGGCGGATTTCGGCACGGCCATCGGGGCCTTCACCGCCGTCGAAGAACTTTAGCTCACCCTCGGGCTCTCCGGTCGCATTGCGCACGAGCCGGGCAAAGACGACTGTGCCGACTGGCTTTTGCGGCGTCCCGCCGCCAGGCCCCGCCACCCCACTGATTGCCACCGCCACATCGGCCTTTGAGCGGTCGAGAGCACCTTTTGCCATTGCCCAAGCGCAGGCAATCGAGACTGCGCCGAAGGTTTCGATAATGTCGCGGGCGACGCCCAGCATCTCCATCTTGGCTTCGTTCGAATAGGTCACGTAGCTTCGATCAAGCACTGCCGAAGACCCAGCGATCTCAGTGATCGCAGCCGCAACAAGTCCGCCAGTGCAGCTTTCTGCGGTGACGACCTTGCGCCCGGTTGCGGCGTTTTCAGCCACGACGCGGGCGGCAAGGGCGGCAATATCGTCAGGTAGCAGGGAGAGGGGCATGGCAGGCTTACTTGCGCGCCGTGCCGGTGGTGGCGGATGCCGCCCCGCAGACCGGTGGGTTTTTGAGGTCGGTCAGTTCGGCGATGAACGCGACGATTCCGCCGACATTCTCGACCGGCATCGGGCTGAAGAGTTCAAGCCCGCGCTCGATCTGGCCGCAGGCATCGCCCTTGATCTCGGCCGCGATCATCTGGCCGACCAGGGCATCGACGAAGGGACGCAGGGCCTCTTCGGGCATCGAGGCGAGCATTGCGCCCATCTGGTCTTGCGATCCGCCTTCGCCGCCGTTCTCCTTGTCCATGAAGGTCTTGAGGAAGCGGAAGGCACCGGGCCAAGCCTTGTCCTGGCCGCTGCGGAACTGGCTGATATAGGTCTCGCCCCCGGTCGCCATAAAGCCGTCGCGCGAAAGGCGGTTGGCGCATGCGGTCTGCGCCGCGTCAAAAGCGATCGGCATGACATAAACCACGGCATCCGACAGATCGGCCGGGGCAACACAGGCCTGTTGCTGGGCAAGCGAGGTCTGGGACGTGGCAAGCGCTGTCAAGGCGAGGGCAGGGGCGATCAAGCGGGTGGGCAGGCGATGCTTCATGACGTGGGTCCTTCCGATGCTAGCATGACACAAACGATGGCCTGCGCAGCGATCCCTTCGCCGCGGCCGGTAAAGCCGAGTTTCTCGGTGGTGGTCGCCTTGATGCTGACCGCGTTTTCATTGAGGCCCATCAGCCGCGCCACTTCGGCGCGCATGGCTGGGCGATGCGGCCCGATCTTGGGCTCTTCGCAAATCAGGGTGAGGTCGATATTGGCGATGGCATAACCTGCCGCGCGGGCGAGGCCAACGGCGTGCTGGAGAAACTGTCCCGAACGTGCGCCGCGCCATTGCGGATCGCTCGGCGGGAAATGGGTGCCGATATCACCTTCGCCCACCGCCCCCAGCACCGCGTCGGTGATCGCGTGGAGCGCGACATCCGCATCGGAGTGGCCGGCGAGGCCCTTGTCATGCGGGATCTGTACGCCGCCCAGCCACAATTCCTCGCCCGGCTCGAGACGGTGGACGTCGAAGCCTTGGCCGATACGGAATGCGGGGGCGGTCATGGGGGCGGCAAAATCCTCGGCAAAGGTGATTTTCTTGAGGCGCTCATCGCCTTGGACGAGGGCAACTGAACCATTGCTGGCCATCAGAACTTGTGCATCGTCGCCTGCATCGGTGACGCCTTGCCACGCGCGGTGAGCGGCGAGGATGGCATCGAAGCGGAAGGCCTGAGGGGTCTGGACGCGGCGCAGGGCTTCCCGCTCTGCCTTGCCGCTCATCACACCGCCATTGTCGACTGCGAGGCTATCGACCACGGGCAGCACCGGTATGGCACCGGGATGCTCGCTTAAGGCCGTCAGCAGCCGCTCAATTACCCCGCGGGGCAGATCGGGGCGGGCGGCATCGTGGATCAGCACGCTCTTCGGCTCGGCAGCGGCAAGCGCTTCCAACCCGCAGCGGACCGAGTCCTGCCGGGTCGCGCCGCCGGTGATGAAGGTTACCCCTGAAATGCCCGCCAGCGCCGCCTTGGCATAGTCCTGCGCATCGGCCGCAATCACGACCACCATGGGATCGGCTCCAGCAGCCCTCAGCGCCTCGACCGAATGCCGGATCAGCGGCTTGCCGCACCATTCGCGGAACTGTTTTGGGGTGTCGCCGCCTACACGCAGACCCTTGCCAGCGGCCACCACAATCGCGGCAAATGGGGGGAGGGGAGCGGCGCTGACCATCGGGGGGTTCGCTTAGGGTCTGGACGCGCTTTCGGCAATCCACTATGCGCCTGCCCATTATTTAGGCAACGCTCCCGCACATGACCACGCTTCCTCCTCCGCCGGCCCTCAAGCCGATTGCCATCGGCCCGGTTACGGTTGCCGAGCCGGTGGTGCTGGCGCCGATGACGGGCGTCACCGACATGCCGTTCCGCACACTGGTGCGGCGCTATGGCTCGGGCCTTAACGTCACGGAGATGGTGGCGAGCGAGGCGGCAATCCGCGAGACCCGCGTGAGCACGCAGAAGACCGCGTGGGACCGGATCGAAGAGCCTGTTTCGATGCAGCTGGTCGGCTGTGATCCCGCCAGCATGGCCGAGGCGGCGAAGATTCAGGAGGGCAATGGCGCGGCGATTATCGACATCAATTTCGGCTGCCCTGTCCGCAAAGTCGTAGGTCAACTGGCCGGCTCGGCGCTGATGCGCGAAGTGCCGCTCGCTGTCCGGCTGATGGAAGCGACCGTCAAAGCGGTGAAGGTGCCCGTGACCGTCAAGATGCGGATGGGCTGGGACCACAACAGTCTCAACGCGCCCGAACTTGCCCGCATGGCGGAAGACATTGGCGTCAAGATGATCACTGTCCACGGCCGTACCCGCAACCAAATGTACAAGGGCAGCGCCGACTGGGCGTTTATCCGCCAGGTCAAGGACGCGGTGAAGGTCCCCGTGATCGTCAACGGTGACATCTGCTCGATCGAAGACGCCGCCAAAGCGCTCGAACAATCAGGGGCGGACGGGCTGATGATCGGACGCGGCGCCTATGGCAAACCGTGGCTGCTTGGACAGGTGATGCATTGGTGGCGCACGGGAGAGGCGCGGGCTGCTCCCGGCATTGATGAGCAATACGCCTTGGTCGTTGAGCACTATAACCGGATGCTCGATCACTATGGCCGCGACACCGGGGTCAAGATGGCCCGCAAGCATCTGGGCTGGTACACCAAGGGCCTCCATGGTTCGGCCGAGTTTCGCAACATGGCCAATTTCATCGACGACGCCGATCAGGTGCTCGGTGAGATCGAGCGGTTCTACACGCCCTTCCTCATGCAGCAGGCCGCCTGATAATGGCGACCAGTCCGATCGAACCGCAGGGCGATGGCCGTCCCGCTGCCCGTGCGCAGCTATCCGGACTAATCTTCGCGGTAATCCTGATCGATGGCGAGGGCCGCATCGCCGAGGTCAACCATGCCGCTGAAGATCTGCTCGGCACCAGTTCCAGCCGCTTGGTCGGGACGCTGTTGACCGACCGGATCGGGCCGCTTGATCCCCGGGTCGAAGCGCGGCTGATCGCCAGTGACGAAGCGCTGGTGGCGCGCGATTTGGCGATTGCAGTGGGCGAGGTGCAGATCCGCATCAATCTCACAGCCTCGCCGCTAGCGGGCTTTGCCGGCTGGCGGGTAGTGACCCTGTCGCAGATCGGCCATGACGAAGCAGCGGGCGCCGTGGGCGGTGAAGCGCTGCTGGGTGCTCCCGCCGTGCTGGCGCACGAAATCAAGAATCCGCTTGCCGCGATCCGCGGTGCGGCGCAGCTTGCTGCCCGCAAGCTGCCGCACGCTGACAAGAAGCTCGCCCGGATGATCACCGATGAGGTTGATCGGATCGCGCGACTGATCGACCGGATGCAGCAGCTTGGCAGCACGCGCACCGGTCCGGTCGATGCCTGCAACCCACACGAAGCGATCCGCGCCGCCATCGCCACCATGCGCGCGGCGGGATCGACCTTGGGTGAGATCGAAATCCGCGAGGAGTTTGATCCTTCGCTCCCTCCGGTGCTCGCCAATCGCGACGCGTTGGAGCAGGTGCTGATTAACCTCATCTCCAATGCGCGCGATGCGGCACTCGGACCGCGCGGAGCAGGCGCCGACAGCGTGGTGATCGTCCAGACGCGCTTTGTCAGCGGGCTCGCCTTCAGCGCGATCCGCAATGGCCGCGCAGTGCCGCTGCCGATTGAAATCACCATCAGTGACAATGGCCCGGGCATCGACCCGACCTTGCAGGGCCATGTGTTCGAGCCGTTTGTCTCGTCCAAGCCTTCCGGGCAGGGCCTCGGCCTCTCGCTGGTGCGCAAGCTGGTGCGCGACATGAACGGCAATGTCAGCCATGATCGCGACCCGCGCGCCGGGCTCACCCATTTCCGCCTGCATCTGCCGCAGGCCTAGGACACGCCCGGCTTATGCCCGCAACTCTTTCCGATCCGATCCTGCTCGTGGAAGATGACGCCGCGATTGCCACGGTGATCATCGCCGCCCTGGAGGACGAAGGCTTTGCCATCGCCCATTGCAGCAGCATCGCCGCGCGTGACAAGCAGCTGGCCGGGCGGCGGTTCTCCGTGATGCTGACCGATGTGATCCTGGAAGACGGGGACGGGTTGGCGAGCCTTTCGGCTGTGCGCGACCGCGCGCCGGATATGCCGGTCATCGTGCTATCAGCCCAGAACACGCTCGATACCGCCGTGCGCGCGAGTGAGAGCGATGCCTTCGAGTATTTCCCTAAACCCTTCGATCTCGACGAACTGGTCCATGCCGTGCGTCAGGCCGCCGGCGCGCGCGCGCCTGCGGCTGATGAACCCGGCAACGCGCTGGCGGGCGGCGAAGGCGAGAAGATGCCGCTGGTCGGGCGCAGTCCGGCGATGCAGGGTGTCTACCGGATGATCACGCGCGTGCTGCGCAATGATCTGACCGTGCTGGTCACCGGCGAAAGCGGGACCGGCAAGGAGCTCGTAGCTGAGGCCATTCACGAACTCGGCAATCGCCGGACCGGGCCGTTCGTGGCGGTCAACACCGCTGCGATCCCCGCCGACCTCGTCGAAAGCGAATTGTTCGGGCATGAAAAGGGCGCGTTCACCGGCGCCATTGCGCAGGCGATCGGCAAGTTCGAGCAGGCCAATGGCGGCACGCTGTTCCTCGACGAGATTGGCGATATGCCCGCCGAAGCCCAGACCCGGCTGCTGCGCGCGTTGCAATCTGGGCGCATCCGGCGCGTGGGCGGGCGTCAGGAGATCGCGGTCAATGTCCGCATCATCGCCGCGACCAATCGCGACCTCACGCCAATGATCGCCACTGGTACCTTCCGTGAGGATCTCTTCTACCGCCTCAACGTGGTGCCGATTGTGCTGCCACCCTTGCGCGAACGGCGCGAGGATATTGCTGCGTTGGTGCAACACTTCTTGGTACTTGCTGCCGAAGATGGCTTGCCGCGTCGCACTCTGACGCCCGACGCGGTCGAGCGCCTCGAACAGCGCACCTGGCGCGGCAATGTCCGCGAATTGCGCAACGTGGTCTATCGCCTTGCGCTGATGGCGCGTGAGGAGCGGATCGACGCCGACAGCGTGAATGACATCATCGGGCCGGAGAACACCCCCGCGATCCTGCCGCAGGCAGACGGACAGGGCGGCTTCGGCGCGGCGCTGGCGGGCTGGCTTACGGCGGAAAACCCTCCGCCTGGCGCCCTGTACCACCGCGCTCTGGCGGCTTTTGAGAAGCCGCTGATTGAATATGCGCTCGGCCGGACCGGCGGCAACCAGCTTCGCGCGGCACAGCTTCTCGGGATCAATCGCAACACGCTGCGCAAGAGGATTGGCGAGCTTGGGCTGGAGCCAGAGCGCTTTACCACATCATAACGGCGCTGGCGCAGGGCGGATTGTCGGATTGCCCTTGCATTTCTGCCACACCATTGTTGTAAAGCGGCAACGATGGAGCCTTCCCAAACCCGCGCGCTGAACCTCATCCCCCGGCAACCGCCGCGGTGGTGGCGCCGCTTTATGATTGCCGCGCGGCGGGCCAATGTCTTTCTGTGGCTCGAAGGTATCGCGGTAGCGGCCTTTCTGGCAGCGATCGTGGCGACGTGGTCGGCCTATGGCCGGTCCGGCGCAGGTGATGACTTGCTACCTACGATGAAGGTCTCGGTGCTGCTGATGGCGACACTGGTGCCCGCGATGGCGCTGCTGGTGCTGATTGGTCGCCGCGTGGCGCTACGCCGCGCTGCGGGAAGCACCGCGCGGCTGCACGTGCGGCTCGTGTTCTTCTTCTCGATGGTTGCCGCCTTGCCGACGCTGCTGGTCGCAGGCTTTGCCGCCTTCCTGTTCCAGACCGGGGTCGATTTCTGGTTCTCCGACGAATCCCGCGGGCTGATGGAGAACGCCAATGCGCTGGCGCAGAACTACTACGACGCGAACCAGCGCGACGTTGAACAGAACACCGTCATCATGGCCTCTGACATGCGCGATACGCTGGCGCGTGTGCCGATCACTGACCCGGACTTCCCCGATTTCTACGCATATCAGGCGCAAGCGCGCGAGATATCCGAGAGCGCGATCCTGCAACGGATGGCTGATGGCTCGTTCCGGACTGCCGCGGCGCTCAACCTGACGAAGAACAACAGCCCGCTGGAATTTAGCCGTTCGGCTTTGCCTCAATTGGACAGCGGCGACATCGCGGTCGTGATCGGCACCCCGGAGCGGATCGAGGCGCTGGTGCCGATTGATGCACAGTCCGGCGTCTATCTCTACAACGCCCGCACCACTGAGGAGACGATGTTCAACTCGTGGTCCAAGGCGCAATCGATCGTCACCGCCTATGACCGCCTGACTGGCAGCGCGCGGATGCTCCAGCTGCAGTTCAATGTCGCGCTGGTGGTGGTCAGCCTGCTGCTGGTGGGGCTTGCCATCTGGTTCGCACTGCGGTTCGCCGACCGGCAGGTCGAGCCGCTGACCGCGCTGGTGGGTGCCGCGCGCAAGGTGGGGCAAGGCAACTTTGCGCTCCGGCTCGACGGGCGTACCGGGCCGGACGAGATCGGGCTGCTCAACCGCGCCTTTAACCGCATGACAGGGCAGCTGGAAAAGCAGACGCAGGCGCTGGTTAGCGCCAACCGCCAGATCGACGACCGGCGCGCCTTTACCGAAGCCGTGCTCGAATCCGTGACCGCTGGCGTGGTGTCGGTCGACGCGGAATCGCGGGTGACGCTGATGAATTCCTCCGCGCAGAACCTGCTGGCGCCTCAGGGTGACGGCAATGGCGGCGTCAATATGATCGGTCAGTCGCTCGAAGTGCTCTCGCCAGAGCTCTGCCGCGTGATCGCCGATGGCAAGGAGCGCGCGATCATCACCCACGCCAAGGGAACCGAGCTGCTGACCCTTGCGGTCAAGGTCGCACCGGGCACCAGCGGCCATGTGATCACCTTCGAGGATATCACGCGGCAGCTGCTCGATCAGCGGCAGGCGGCGTGGTCCGACGTTGCCCGCCGGATCGCGCATGAAATCAAAAACCCGCTGACCCCGATCCAGCTCGCGACTGAGCGACTGAAGCGCCGCTACCGGACGCAGGTGAGTGACGAGGATCGCGATCTGTTTGACGAGCTGACCAGCACAATCGTCCGGCAGGTGGGCGGCCTTAGGAAAATGGTCGACGAATTCTCCTCCTTTGCGCGCCTGCCCAAGCCGGTGTTCCGCGATGAGGATGCGCTTGATCTCGTGCGGCAGGCGGTGTTCCTGCACGAAGTTGCCCATTCCGGCATCGCCTTCAGCGTCGCCTCGTCCGAACTGATCGACCGCGAAGTGCGCTGCGACCGGCACCAGTTTGGGCAGGCCATGACCAACGTGCTCAAGAACGCAGTCGAAGCGGTCGAGGCGCGCGCAATCGAGGCCAAGGGTGCTTATGCTGGCGAAATTGCCGTCACCATGCGCGATGCAGGCGACGCGATTGTCGTCACCATTGAGGACAACGGCATCGGCCTTCCGGCAGACCGCGAGCGCATCACCGAACCCTATGTGACCACGCGCGAGAAGGGCACCGGCCTCGGGCTCGCCATCGTCAACAAGATCGTGGACGAGCATGGCGGCGATATGAGCTTTGCCAGTGCGCCCAGCGGCGGCACCCGCGTTTCCTTGCGCTTTGCGCGCAATCCCAACCCAATTGAAGGCGGCCCCCTGTGATCCTGTCTTCGCTTCACCATGACCTCACAGCCAAAGGACCCTTCCCATGGCGCTAGAAATCCTCATCGTCGACGATGAACGCGACATCCGCGAGTTGGTGGCCGGCGTGCTTGGCGACGAAGGCTATGCCTGCCGCACCGCGGCCGACAGCACCGAAGCGCTCGCCGCGATTGATGAGCGCCGTCCTTCACTGGTGCTGCTCGACGTGTGGCTCCACGGCAGTCAGATGGACGGGCTGGAGCTGCTCGATGCGATCAAGGCGCGTGAGCCTAATCTGCCGGTGATCATCTTCTCGGGCCACGGTAACATCGACACGGCCGTCGCCGCAGTCGGGCGCGGGGCGATGGATTTCATTGAAAAGCCGTTCGAGGCAGAGCGCCTGCTGCTGCTGGTTGAACGCGCGACCGAGACCGAGCGGCTGCGGCGTGAAAATTCACGGCTTCGCGAAGGCAGCTGGGGCAGTGCTGAATTCACCGGCAATTCGCCCTCCATCAATGCGGTGCGCGCAACGCTCAAGCGCGTGGCGAGCACTGGTAGCCGGGTATTGATTTCAGGCCCGGCGGGAGCAGGCAAGGAAGTCGCCGCACGCCTGCTTCATGCGTGGAGCGCGCGGGCGAATAGCGCTTTCGTGCTGGTCAACTCGGCTCGCATCACACCCGAACGCTTCGAGCAGGAGCTGTTCGGTGAGGAAGCCAATGGCAAGCAAGTCCGCCCCGGACTGCTCGAACTGGCTGATGGCGGTACGCTGTATCTCGATGAGATCGCCGATATGCCGCTGTCCACCCAGGCGCGGATTCTGCGTGTGCTGACGGATCAGAGCTTCGTGCGCGTTGGCGGTACGCGCCAGATCGGGGTGGATGTCCGCGTTGTCTCCTCCACCACGCGTGATCTGACCGTCGAAATGGCGGAAAAGCGCTTCCGCGAAGACCTGTTCTACCGGCTCAATGTGGTGCCGGTGGTGCTGCCAGCTCTGTCCCAGCGGCGCGAGGATATTCCGGCACTCGCCGAGCATTTCTTCACCCGCTATTCCAACGATCAGGGCCTCGTTCCGCCGGACATCTCCTCCGAGGCAATGGCGGCGCTACAGGCCTATGACTGGCCAGGAAATGTGCGCCAGCTGCGCAATGTGGTCGAGCGCACCATCATCATGACGCCGCGCGAGAAGCTCGGTACAGTTGAACCTGACATGCTGCCGCCCGAAATCATCGGTGGCCAGATCGGATTGGCGAGCGACAGCCTTTCGGCCATTATGGGCGTGCCTCTTCGCGAGGCGCGGGTCAGTTTCGAGCGGGAATATCTCGCGATCCAGATCCGGCGTTTCTCCGGCAACATTTCCAAGACGGCGAGCTTCATCGGCATGGAACGCTCGGCCCTGCACCGCAAGCTGAAGCTCCTAGGAATGGCCGACCGGCGCGATGACGAGGATTAGGGTTCGATGATCCGGCCGTAATTTTTGGTTGAAATCAGTCCTTGTCCAGCGGCAGTCCAGTCGCCATTATGGATCAGGTAAGGGCCGCGCCTCGTTTTTTGCGGTGACCTGCTGCCTGCGGACCGAAAATCGGCCGCCAAGAACAAAGGAGACACGACAATGTCCAACGGGCGAACGCTCTCCCCCCGTCCGGTTGCACGTGCTGCCACCCCCAGTGAACCGCGTAACAGCGACGCCGGCAGCGCCCCTCAACGTCAGAGTGGCAATCTTCAGGACGCTTTCCTTAACCTGCTGCGCAAGAACAAGATTCCCGTCACCATGTTTCTGGTGAAAGGCGTGAAGCTGCAAGGGATCGTTACGTGGTTTGACAATTTCTCGATCCTGCTCCGCCGCGATGGCCAGTCGCAACTGGTTTATAAGCACGCGATCAGCACGATCATGCCGGGCCAGTCGCTCGATCCGGCCCAGTTCGGGAGCCAGTCGGGCAGCCGCAAGCAGAAGCTGCTTCAGGACGTGTTCCTGAGCCGGGTTGCCGAGGCGAACGTGCAGGTCACCATGTTCCTCGTGAACGGTGTCATGCTGCAAGGTCGGATTGCGGCCTATGACCTGTTCTGCATGCTGCTCGAACGCGACGGCGCGGTGCAACTGGCTTACAAGCACGCTGTGTCGACCATTCAGCCCGCCAGCCCCGTCGACCTGAGTGTCGATGACGAGGATGGCGACGATTTTGGGGCAGACGACTGAGCTTCGATAGCGATCTTCAAGACGAGGTAACCCGCGGTGCGCGGGCCTTGGTGCTGTGCCCGGATATCCGGGCGCTGCGCTATGATCTGGATTCTGCCGAGCGCTTGGCCGAAGCTGAAGGCCTGGCGCTGGCGATCGGAGTGGTGATCGCGCATTCGGCCATCCTGCCGGTGCGTCAGATGCAACCCAACACGCTGTTTGGATCGGGTCAGGTCGAGAATATCGGCGTCTGGTGCGAACAGCACGAGGCCGAGCTGGTGATCGTCGATGGCGCGCTGACCCCGATCCAGCAGCGCAACCTCGAAGACAAGCTGAAGCGCAAGGTGATCGACCGGACCGGCCTGATCCTCGAAATCTTCGGCGAGCGCGCGGCGACCGCCGAAGGGCGTTTGCAGGTCGAACTGGCGCATCTCGATTACCAGCAGAGCCGGCTTGTTCGGAGCTGGACCCACCTTGAGCGTCAGCGCGGCGGCTTCGGCTTCCTCGGCGGTCCCGGCGAAACCCAGATTGAGGCGGACCGCCGGATGATCCGCGCGCGGATGGCGCGGCTTCGGCGCGAGCTCGATCAGGTAAGGAAGACCCGCACGCTCCACCGCGACCGTCGGGGCAGGGCGCCTTGGCCGGTTGTAGCGCTCGTGGGCTATACGAACGCCGGGAAATCCACCTTATTCAACCGCTTGACCGGCGCGGAGGTGATGGCCGAGGATCTGCTCTTCGCAACGCTTGATCCGACGATGCGGGCGATTAGCTTGCCCGGTGTCGAAAAGGCGATCCTGTCGGACACGGTTGGCTTCATCTCGGACCTCCCGACCCAGCTCGTCGCTGCATTTCGCGCCACATTGGAAGAGGTCACCGCCGCCGATGTGATCTGCCACGTGCGCGACATGGCGAACCCCAGCCACGCGGCGCAGAAAAAGCAGGTGCTGGATGTGCTTGCCGACCTCGATGTCGTCGATGCCGAGACGGGCACCAGCACAATTCCGATCCTCGAAGTCTGGAACAAGGCCGACCTTTTAGACGCTGAAAGCCTTGCGGAATTGCGGGAGGCGGCCGAAGGGCAGGGGGCCGTGATCCTCTCCGCGGTGACGGGTCAGGGCGTGGACCTGCTCGAGGCCGAATTGACCCGGATGCTGACGGGCACCGCGCGTGAGGTCAGCTTTATCCTGCCAGCAACCGATGGTCGGCGAATTGCGTGGCTGCACGCTCATGGCGACGTGTTGACTGAAGATGAAGTCGAAGCCAGCGATGAGGGCCCCATGCGCAGGCTGAACGTGCGGCTCAGCCCGAAAGCGCTTGGGCAGTTTGCCGCGCTTTCCTAAGCGCTTACTCTCCCTGCTTGACCCGCTGCCAGAGATCCTCCTGGGCTTCGAGTGACAGCGATGGGAAATCCGACCCAGCGAGTGCCTCCATACCCCTGAAGCGACGTTCGAACTTGGCGTTGGCTGCGCGCAGAGCGTCTTCGGCACTGATGCCGTGCGCGCGGACGAAGTTAACCGCCGCAAACAGCAGGTCGCCGGCTTCCTCGACCTTCTGTTCGTCTGAGGATGCGGTCTTGAGCTCTTCGATTTCCTCGGCAATCTTGGCTTCCGAACCTGACGGATCGGGCCAGTCGAACCCGGTGCGAGCGGCGCGCTTCTGGAGCTTCTCGGCGCGCATCAAGGCTGGGAGTGCCAGCGCCACGCCGTCCAGAGCGCTCGCAACACCCTTGGCTTCGCGTTCCTTGGCCTTGAGGTCTTCCCAGCGGGTTTCGTCCATTGTGCCGCCGGCGCTGGCGAAGACGTGCGGGTGGCGTGCTTCCATCTTCGTGCTGATAGCGTTGGCAACGTCGGTGAAATCGAAGTGACCGGCTTCTTCGGCCATGCGGGCGTGGAACACGACCTGGAGCAGCAGGTCGCCGAGTTCGTCACGCAGGTCCGCCATGTCATTGCGGGCAATAGCGTCGGCGACCTCGTAGGCTTCCTCAATCGTGTAAGGCGCGATGCTGGCGAAGTCTTGCGCGAGGTCCCATTCGCAGCCGTGCTCCGGATCTCGCAACCGCGCCATGATGGCGAGCAGGCGTTCGATAGGGGACTGGTTCGGGGTCTCGGTCATGCCGGTCCTCAAGTTTGATAATATATATTATGTAAAATCTAGAGCGCGGCGCTGGCGGTTCCGCGGATCACCATGAACCACTCCACGATCAGATACAGGCCGCCGAAGATCACCACCCAGGCCAACGCCATCTTGATCATCTGGCTCCATTGCAAACGACGCGACGCCAATGACACGCAGCAAAGCACCAGCCATCCAAGGCTCGTGACGATTGGCAGGATCAAATCCGGGTTCACGCCACCATCTCCAGTCCGTCATAACCGACCGTTACGAAGTCCGGCACTTCGTCGCACAGCGTCCGGTAATCCATGCTCTTGTCGAGATGGCTGAGCACCACGCGGCCCGCGCGGCATTGTTCACCGAGCTCGATCGACATCGCCAGATGCGCATGGGTTGGATGCGGGTCGCGGCGCAGGCAGTCGCTCACCAGAATGTCGACCTTGTAGAACAGATCGACCATTTCATCCGAAATAGCACTAAAATCAGTGGCATAGCCGATACTCTTGCCATCAGCTTCAAAACGATATGCGGTGGTTTCGCCCGGACCATGCGCCATTTGGCACCAGTCCACACCAAACCCAGCAATCATCCGCAGCCGATCAAGCGTGTCGAGTGTGCAGATCGTCGGATAGCCTTCTTGACCGGCAAACACATAACCGAACCGCTGGCGCAGCCGCCGCACCGTTTCCGTCTCGGCAAACCCCGGGATCGGTCCGCCGCGTCCGTATCGCAACACCCGCAGGTCATCGATGCCGTGACAATGATCGGCGTGATCGTGGGTCCAGAACACCGCATCAATGTGGCCAACCCGGTTCGCTAGGAGCTGCGCGCGGCAATCCGATGAGGTATCGACCAGCAGCCGCTTGCCTTCATCGCTTTCGACCATGATCGAGACCCGCGTGCGGCGGTTACGCGGCTCATCGGGGTCGCAGTCACCCCAATCGCCGGTACCATCCGGCCCGCCCAGCCGCGGCACCCCGGTCGAGGTGCCAGAGCCGAGCATGACCAGCTTCACGGGCGCGCCTTGCTGAAAAGCTTGAAGAAATTGGCGGTGGTCTGCGCCGTCAGATGTTCCACATCCGTTCCGCGAAGGCCGGCAACGAAGGCGGCCGTATCGGCGACATAGGCCGGTTCGCACACCCTGCCCCGATGCGGCACTGGCGCAAGGAACGGGCTATCGGTTTCAACCAGCAAGCGGTCATCAGGAATGATTGTAGCGACGGCTTGCAAGTCCTTGGCATTCTTGAAGGTTACGATTCCCGAGAGCGAGATCGTCAACCCAAGCGCCAAGACCTTTTCCGCAAAATCGGCCGACGCTGTGAAGCAGTGGATCAGGGCCGGGAAGGCCCCCTTCCCCATCTCCTCGGCGAGGATGGCATGGGTATCTTCATCAGCATCACGGGTGTGGATGATGATCGGCAACTGCGTTTCGCGGGCGACATCAATATGCATCCGGAACAGGGACTTCTGCGCCTCTCTGTCCGATTTGTCGTAATAGTAGTCGAAGCCGGTTTCACCGATGGCGATGACTTTGGGATGGCGGGTCGCTTCCAGCAGCGCGGCGCGGCCCAGGTCCTGGTGCGCGTCGGCTTCATGCGGGTGGATGCCGACGCTGGCGAACACGTCCGGCTCGCGCGCGGCTGTGGCGACCACCTGATCCCATTCGGATTGGCGGGTTGAGATATTGAGGAAGGCCCCAACCCCCGCCGCCCTTGCGCGCGCCAATACCTCGGTCTGTTCCTCGACCAAACCTTTGTATTCGAGGTGGCAGTGGCTATCGACCAACATCAGGCAGTCTCGGCCTCGTCGGCGGGCAGTTCGAGCCGCGGGAACAGCGGGGCTGGCGCGATGATCCTGTGATCATTTTCGGCCAGCGGCGAATACCAGTGGCTGCGGATGCCTTGCATTGTGCGCAGGTCTTCGGGAATGCCCAGCGTATCCAGCAGTTTGGCGCTGCTCGCCGGGATGACCGGGCTGATCGCGACAGCCAACTGTGCAATGCAGATGTAGAGCGTGGCGAGCACAGTCTCCATTCGCTCGGGATCGGTCTTGCGCAGGGTCCAAGGGGCCTCGCTGTCGATATAGGCGTTGCAGGAGAACACAGCCTGAAGCCATGCCTCGACCGCTTGCTGGAGCGCAAGGCTTTCGAAAGCTTCTGGAATGTCCGCAGTGATGGCGCGGTCTACGGTAGCGAACAGGGCGTTGTCCGCGTCCGTGTGCCCCCGGATAGCGGGCAGGTAGCCGTCAAGGTTCTTGGCGATGAAGCCCAAGGTCCGCTGTGCCAGATTGCCAAAGGCGTTGCCCAGCTCACCATTGGCACGCTGAACAATCGCTTCAGGCGAATAGCTGCCATCCTGCCCGAAGGCGACTTCGCGCATCAGGAAGTAGCGCAGGGCGTCCACACCGAACGTGTCGGCCAGTTCCACCGGATCGGTCACATTGCCGAGCGACTTCGATTCCTTCTGCCCGCGGTTGAGCAGGAAGCCGTGGCCGAACACCTTTTGCGGCACTGGCAGATTGGCGCTCAGCAGGAAGGCCGGCCAGTAGATCGTGTGGAACCGCACGATGTCCTTGCCGATCAGGTGCAGGCTGGCAGGCCAGAAATCGCCCATATCATCAGGATAGCCGAGGCCCGTGAGGTAGTTGGTGAGCGCGTCGACCCATACATACATCACATGGCCATCGCTGCCGGGCACCTTCACGCCCCAGTCAAACGAGGTACGGCTGACCGAAAGATCGCGCAGCCCCTGTTCGACGAAGGCGATCATCTCGTTGCGGCGGCTCGCCGGTTCGAGGAAGCCGGGGGTCTTCAGCAATTCAAGCAGTTGGTCCTGATACCTTGAAAGCCGGAAGAACCAGCTTTCCTCCACCGTCCATTCGACGGGCGTTCCTTGGGGGGAGAGCTTCTCACCGCCCTCACCTTCGACGAGTTCGCTCTCGTCGTAGTAAGCTTCGTCGCGGACCGAGTACCAGCCTTCGTAACGATCGAGATAGAGGTCGCCCGCGGCCTCCATCGCCTGCCAGATCGCCTGACTGGCGCGGTGGTGATCTGGCTCGGACGTGCGGATGAAACGGTCATAGGACACATTCAAAGCGTCGCACATGCTGCGGAAATAGCCCGACATTTCATCGGCGAGGTCAGCGGGCGTGCGGCCCTGTTCCTCAGCCTTGCGGGCCATCTTCAAGCCATGCTCATCCGTGCCGGTCTGGAACCGGACGCGGCGGCCTTGGAGGCGCTGGAAGCGTGCGATCACGTCGGCGGCGATCGCCTCGTAGGCGTGGCCGATATGGGGCCGCCCGTTGGGGTAGCTGATCGCGGTGGTGATGTAGAACGGGGTGTCAGCCATGGGCCGGTTCGCTAGCGGGGGCAGCCGCCACAAGCAAGCTGCCGATCTCGAAGGGCAGAATCCCTGCATCGAAATTCGCGGTCGGCGCTTCGGCGGCGAGGCTGACCAAGGCGGTGTGGGCGTTGATCAGGCGTGCGCGGGCCTGCGGGTTGTCAGAGGCGCGAGCGGCGCGGGCGACCAGCGACTGCGCGAGGTCGAGCACAGCCTGCACCCGCTCGCGATCGGCGCGCGGGCCTATCAGGCGGGCCAGCTCACCGCGCCCAGTGGCGCCATTATCGCCTTGCGCCAGCAGCGCGGTGATGACCTTGGCGACCGGCGCGAGGTTCTGTTCGGCAAAGCGCAGCGCTGCGCCAAAGGAACCTTCGGCTGCGGCGATGGCCTGCGGGTCGGGCGGCAAGCCCCCGTCCGCCAGCAACGTGGCCAGCTGGCTGTCGGTGAGCACCGGGAAGCGCAAGGTGCGGCAACGCGAACGGATGGTGGGGAGCAGCCGCGCCGGGCGATGAGTGACGAGCAGGAAGAAGGTGCCGACGGGCGGTTCCTCAAGGCTTTTCAGCAGCGCATTGGCGGCCGACTTCTCCATGTCGTCAGCCGGATCAATGATGATCGCGCGGCGGTTTCCGAGCGTCGGGCGGGTGATCAGGCGGCGCTGCATCGCACGGATCTGCTTGATGCGGATCGAGCGTGCGAGGTCGAAGGGCTTGCCTTCAGCCTGGGCCTTCTCGCCCTTATCGTCCTTGGGGCCGTAGGTGAGCGTGATGATGTCGGGATGCTCGCCCTGCGGCTGCGGCACGCCCTTCTGCGCGACCAGTTCGCGGGCGGCGGCCATGGCGAAGTCGCGTTTGCCAAGCCCCGCCTTGCCTGCGAGCAGCCAGCCGTGATGCATCCGCTCACCCGCGAGCGCGTCGCGCCATTGGCGCCAGGCCTCGGCATGATTGGGCCAGTCGGTCATGCGAGCAGGTCGCCGATTGCTGCAAGGATGTGGGCGTGGATGTCTTGCTTATCGCCGAGCGCGTCGATGCGGGCAAAGCCGTGAGGGTCCGCCTCGGCCAGCGCACGGAAGGCGGCGGCGACGGCGCGGTGGTATTCGGCCGAGCGGCCCTCAATCGCGTCCGAAGCCTCTCCTCGTGAAGCGATACGGCTTGCCAACGCGGCTTCATCGCCTTCGAGCAGGATGACCCGGTCAGGCCGCAACCCGTCACTGCCGAAGGCATGGAGCGCGGTGATGGCCGCATCGCCTAGGCCCCCCGCCCCGCCCTGATAAGCGCGGCTCGAATCGACGAAGCGGTCACAGATGACCCACTCGCCTCGCATAAGCGCTGGGCGGATCAAGCGCGCCACATGATCCGCGCGGGCGGCGGCAAACAGTAAGGCTTCCGCCTGAGCGGGCCAGCCTTCCCCCGGCGGTGCCAGCAGCAGGCTGCGGATCGCTTCTGCCCCCGGTGTCCCGCCCGGTTCGCGGGTGACGACGACCGTGAGGCCGCGCGCCCGCAACGCTTCAGCCAGCAGGCGGGCTTGGGTGGATTTCCCCGCCCCCTCCCCGCCCTCAAAGGCGATGAACCGGCCGGGCGGAGGGCTCACGAGAACACCGCTGCAATGGCGTTGATCACGCGGTCGATCGGGCCAGCGGTCCCCACTGCCTCGGACGCGTAAAGCGGGATGCGGGCCGGTGCGACGCCGGGCGCGGAAATTTCCATCACGGCGACTTCCTGATTGGCTGCGACTGGCGCGCGCAACGGGCCTTCGTAGCGGATCGTGGCGGTCAGCTTGCCGTCACTCCCGCGCGGCAGGTTGACCGCCACCGGCCCCGCAGCCTTCAGCCCGACCCCGCGCGCATCGCCATCCTGCACCCGCGCCTTGCCGACCACGGCACCAGGGGCAAACAGCTGACGCCGTTCGAAGGCGGAGAAGCCCCACTCGACATAGGACCGTGCAATCTTTGCCCGCAGCCGCCCGTTTTCGACCCCAGCGAGCACCAGCACCAGCCGCTGCCCATCGCGCCGCGCGGTGCCTAGGTAAGAGAACCCAGCTTCGTTGGTGAACCCGGTCTTTATCCCGTCCGCCCCCGGCACGCGCCCAATCATGGGATCATGATTGACCTGTGCAATGCCTTTGTAATCGAAGCCCGCGCGCCCGATGTAATAGCCGAACTTGTCCGGGTGCCGCGTGATCAGTGCCCGCGCCAACCGTGCCAGATCATTGGCGGTGGTGAAGGTCCGCCCCTCATCCGGCCAGCCGTTGGGACTGGCGAAATGGCTCCCCGTCATCCCCAGCCCCAGCGCGGTCTGGTTCATCTGCGTCGTCCAAGCCGCGACCGAACCTGCCTGCCCTTCAGCCAGCACGGCTGCCCCGTCATTGGCCGAGACATTGGCGATGCCAAGCAGCAGGTCATCCACTCGCACCCGCTCCCCCCGGTCGAGGAACATGGTCGAACCCTTACGCCGCCACTCGCTTGCGACAACCGGGCTCATCATGAACACTTGCGACGGATCGAGCCGCCCGGCCGCGATGAGCTCGAATGCGAGATAGAGTGTCATCACCTTCGTGACCGACGCTGGCATGAACCGCGCATCGGGATTGCGGGCGTGGAGCACCTGCCCGCTACCCAGATCGACCAGCAGCGCCACCGGAGCTTCGGCAGCGGTGGGCACGGCAGGCGTGACGGGGCCGGGATCAGGCACCAGCGCGCGCAAAGGCGGCGCAAAGGTGACGGCAAACAGGGCAAGCAGGGACAGCGACAAGCGCGAGGATTTCGGGGGCATCACCGTCTCGCCTATACCCGCCCCCTCACCGCTTGGCGAGGCGTGGGGCGCGTCAGTTCACGATTTCGTCAGCCAGCAATCCGACGCTCAGCGCATAATAGCTTGAGCAGTTATATTCGAGGATCGCACGGTAATTGCCGGTCAGCAACCACGCAGGCGTTCCGGGGCCGTCGGGCTGGAAGAATGCGGTCATCACGTCATCGGCAAGGCCGCCTTGCGCGATCACACCCTGCGCGCGCCATTCGGCCACCGTCATCCAACGGCTGAGACGTTCGTGCACACGCGGGCAGACCGGCGAGACGAGCCGCGTGCGGTACGCTGAGGCATCGAAGCCCGCCGGCACCGACGCACGCACACCCCAGGGTTGACCGGGCCGCCATCCGGCATCGCGGAAGTAATTGGCGATCGAGGCAAAGGTATCGGCGCGGTTCGCAAATATGTCCGCGCGCCCGTCCCCGTCGCCATCGGTGGCCAATCGCAGGTAAACGCTGGGGAGAAACTGCGGATTTCCGAACGCCCCGGCATAGGAGCCCACCAGCTGCGAGCGGTCATAGCCCTTGTCGGCGACTTTCATCAGCGCGATGAATTCGCCCGCAAACAGCTCGCGCCGCCGCCCTTCCCAAGCCAGCGTGGCGAGGCTGCGCGCCAAATCGAAGTTGCCTTTGACCTGACCATAGCTGGTTTCATGCCCAAAAATCGCGACGATGATCGGCCCCGGCACACCATATTGCGCTTCGATCCGGCCAAGCAGATCGCGGTGCTGACGGTAAACCGAACGGCCGCCGCCAATCCGGGCCGAATCGACATGGGTCGCGATATAGCCCGACATCGGTGGATAACCGCGCGTAGTGGCACTTCCGGGCTGGTTGTTATCGAGCCGGATTACAGTCGGATTGGGCGTGAGTCCTGCCGTCATTCGCGCCACCGTATCTTCCCGCACACCCTCTCCCAAAGCGCGGGCCTTGAGCAATTCGAGATAGGCATCGAACGGAATCCCGTCAGCACTGACCTGTGCCGTCGCCGGTGCGGACGCAGGCGGGGCGCCGAGAATCGCAAACGCTGCAAGGGTCAGCGCCGCGGCGGAGAGAAGCCGGGGAATCATGGCTATAGGGATGTCATACCTTGGATGAATTCCCAACAACCTGATTGACGAAGTTGCAGTTGCTCCCCCGTTGGGCGGCAAAGCAGCCTTCAATCGGGACGACCTGCTACGCTTAGCGGCGACAAATGGACCACAAGGCAGGTGACAATCGCGATCTTCGGCGCTAGCCGCTTCGCGCAGAGGACAGGTGGCCGAGTGGTTTAAGGCAGCGGTCTTGAAAACCGCCGTAGGTGCAAGCCTACCGTGGGTTCGAATCCCACCCTGTCCGCCATTTTGCGCTGTATTTCGTCATTCTTGGTCTTTGTGGTCTTGCAGCTAAGCATCGCCGCGACCGCCATCAGTGCAATACGCGGTCAGTTCCTTGGTTGATCGCGGGCGTAGCCATCCAATCCGGCCAATCTGTTCCGCGCCATTCCGCGGCGACATAGACCCGTTGAAGGATCGACAACCATTGGCGCATCAAATCCCCATTAAAGCCTATTCGCGCACTTTGGCCGGTCGGGCTGTAGAAGATTACGACGGTCCCAGAGGGTGGCATTTGCAAATCAATCTTGCTGACGAGCCACTCATGTTCCGGTGCGTTTGCTGTGACCGGCGCTGAGGGCTCCTGCCGGGAAACCGCTTTCTGATGCGAGACGCCAGCGATGATGTCAGCGTAAACAGGATCGTCATGGCGGGGCTTGATGACGTTTATCAGCGCGGGGATCAGGCGATTGGTCATTCGCTGGGTGAGCCAGATTCGCGCGGTCTGACCGTCTCGCACTGCCGCATTAATCGAGATGCGGTCCTGTTCCTCCGAATAAAGGACAGTGATTCTTTGAAGGTCCAGCATGGCCGAAAGATTATCACTTTGTGGTGCGGTGAGGCACCCCCTTGCGTCGGTTTGCCTTTGGGTCGTGTAACCAACGCGATCATCAGCGTGATTTGGTCGGGCATCCAGCCTGCCAATGCTCCGGACTACAACGCCCCAACCGGAAATGCGGCCGCCGAAACAGCCGCTTGGATTGCTGAACGCTCTGCAGGCGAGAGGTCTGGATGCCATAGGTCGAAGATAAGGATCACGCGCAGGTGGTCGGTCTCGTTTTTGGCCTCATGCTCGATGGTGTCGTCGAACACCCACGACTGTCCCTCGGCAAAATCGCGGGTTTCTGCGCCAACGCGGAACCAGCAGCGCTTGGGCACGATCAGCGGGAGGTGGCACAGAAGGCGGAAATTGGCGACGCCGACATGGGGCGGAATGTGGGTGTGCGGGGCGAGCAGCGAGAACATCGCATTGGCTCCGCATCCGGGAATGACGGGTTGATCCATCCGCGCCAGAAACGCCATCGTTTCGGGGCAATGGACGGCATTGGCGACGACATTCGTCCCGCGCTCGATCAGGTGGATCGCGGTCCAATCGCGGTTGTGGTTCAACTCGCGCCACTGCGCCAGCGGCTCGCTGTCGTGATATTTGACGTAAGGCACGAGGCTCGCGTCCGGCGCGTTGGCGACCCGGTCCATCTCGGCGCGGATCGTGTCTGTGAGGCTCTCGAGTTCATCCGCCCAAGGGAAGCCCGTGCGGTCGTGGAATTCCGCTTCCCGCAGACCGGGGTACGCGAAATGGGTCGCCTCGGAATGATAGGTGCGCGTGGTCCGCGCGATGTTGGTGGCGAAGCGCTCTGCCCGGCGACGCTCTGTGGGGGTGAGGTCGGCGCCGCTCGCCTCGACCGCTGCGCCGAGCCGGCGTTGCATAGAATGCTGATGTTCGGCCCACAAAGCTTCAGCGCGCATGATAGTCTGCACCAGCATCGGCGGGAGTGGATGCGGGCGTGGTTGTGCAAGCGCGCGGCCATAGGCTTCGCCTGCTTCGGGATGGCCAGCGGAATCGAGCAGATGCGCGCGCATCAGCAGGTTGACGAAATCGAGCGGGGAAAGCGCCAGCGCGCGGTCGATCGCCTCGATTGCCAGCAGCGGTGCGCCTGCCATCTTCCGCACGGTCGCGAGGCGCTGCCAGAACGGCATCACCGGCGGATCGAACCGCGCGACTTCCTCCAGGATGTTGCGAGCCTGCACGAGGCTACCCGACGCCAAGGCACGGTCTGCGGCGGCTAGGCGCTGGGCAAGGTCGGGCTCGGCGACGGTCATTGCGCCGAAATGATCTAGATTAGGATTTAACGCAAGTCGCCTCAGCTGATGCACGCTTCAACGCGACAGGTTGTTGCGTGTAATCGCCCGATAAGTGCGCCTAGGCGTGTGCGGTCACCAGCCAGACCTTGCAGGGCAACATGACGCCCTCGCCCGCGCGGTAATGGCGGGTGAACATTGCCGCGAGATCAGCCCTTGCCGAATCGCGCACGCCCTCGCCATGTTCCGCCAGCACCCGGCCGACGGCCATCGAGGCGAGGACGAAGTCGGTCGCCTCGTCGGGCGTCGCGCCGGGACCGCCCACGGGTTGCAGTCCTGCATAGGTGGCGACGTCCATGCCGGAGAAGCCAGCGCCGGTCAGCACGTCCTCCAGATAGCCGAGGTCTTCGAAGGCGAACGGCCCCGGAGCGCGCGGCACGGCGGGCGGGATTTCGACATGCTGGCGGACGACCCCCATGACCTCCATCATCCACAGATTGTCGCGCGGGTTCGCCCAGACCGCGAGGTCGATCCGCGCACCGGGCTTCAACAGGCCCCGCAGATTGGTGAAGGCGGGCACCGGAGCCTCAAAGAACATCGAGCCGAAGCGCGAGAACAAGCGGTCGAACGGCGGTTCGTCCAACTGTGCTGTGGCCGCGTCTGCACACACGAACCGCGCAGCGCTTCCCGCGTCAGCCGCGCGTTCCTCCGCCCGCGCGATCAGCATTGGCGCTACATCGAGACCGAGCGCCGCACCTCCCGGCCCCACCGCCTCGGCAATCGCCAGCGTTGTTGCCCCGCCGCCGCAGCCCAGATCGAGCACACGCTCGCCCGGCTGATACGCTGCCCGCTCCAGCAGCGCTGTGCCGATGGGCGCGATCATGCTTTCGAACCGGTCGAGGCTGGCGAGCCAACGCTCGCCCATCTCCCCTGCCCAGTCTTCGCCCTTCAATGCTTCAGGTCCGGTCTGGGTCATGCGGATGGTCCTTTTCGTGTCTAGAAGTGTAGCGCCCGTCCATAAGCGTCGAGCACGCTTTCGTGCATCATCTCGCTCAAGGTCGGGTGCGGGAAGATCGTCTGCATCAGTTCGGCTTCGGTCGTTTCGAGCACCTTGCCGACCGTGTAGCCCTGGATCAGCTCGGTCACTTCTGCGCCAACCATGTGCGCGCCGAGCAGCTCGCCGGTCTTCGCATCGAACACGGTCTTCACAAAGCCCTCCACCTCGCCGAGCGCGATGGCCTTGCCATTGCCGATGAACGGGAAGCTGCCGACCTTGAGCTCATAACCCGCTTCCTTCGCCTTGGCTTCGGTCAGCCCGACGCTGGCGATCTGCGGGTGGCAATAAGTGCAACCCGGAATGGCGTTGCGGTTGAGCGGATGCGGGTGCACCTCGGTATTGCCGAGCTCCTGCGCGATGGCTTCGGCGCAGGTGACGCCTTCATGGCTCGCCTTGTGCGCCAGCCACGGCCCGGGTGTGCAGTCGCCGATGGCCCACAAGCCCTTGGTCTTGGTGCGGCCATAGGGATCGATCTGGATGAACCCGCGGTCCATCTCGGCCAGCCCGTCGAGTCCGATATTCTCGGTATTGGGCACGATGCCGATGGCGACGATCACATGAGTGAATTCGCTGGTCGCGGCGTTGCCCGACTTGTCCTTGATGGTGGCGGTGATGCCTTTGTCCGACACCTTGATCGCATCCACCCCCGCGCCGGTCATGATGTTGATGCCCTGCTTGCGGAGCGACTTTTCGAGGAAGGTCGAGACGTCTGCGTCCTCCACCGGCACGATCCGGTCGAGCATTTCCACTACCGTCACTTCACTGCCGAGGTCGTTGTAGAAGCTCGCAAACTCGATCCCGATCGCGCCCGATCCGATCACCAGCAGTTTGGCGGGCAGTTCGGTCGGGGTCATGGCGTGGCGATAGGTCCACACGCGCTTGCCGTCAGCCGGGGCGAAGGGCAGATCGCGCGCCCGCGCGCCGGTTGCGACGATGATGTGTTTGGCGGTGAGGGCTTCCTCGCCCTTCTCGCCTTTCACGGTCAGGCTGTTCGCACCGGTGAGCGTGCCGGTGCCCATATGCACCGTGATCTTGTTCTTCTTCATCAGGTGGGCGATGCCCTGATTGAGCTGCTTGGCCACCCCGCGGCTGCGCTTCACGATGGCCGCCAGATCCGCCTCGACCCCCTGCGCGACAAGGCCGTAATCGCCCGCGTGTTGCATGTAGTGGAAGATCTCCGCCGACCGCAGCATCGCCTTGGTCGGGATGCAGCCCCAGTTGAGGCAGATGCCGCCGAGGTTCTCGCGTTCCACAATCGCGGTCTTCAGCCCAAGCTGCGCGCAGCGGATCGCTGCGACATAGCCGCCGGGGCCGGAGCCGAGCACGATCACGTCATAGGATTGGGTCATCTGCATTCTCGCCTTCAGGTAATGAGGTTATGCCGGATTGAAGTTGACAAAGTTGACAGCGTGTCAAGCTGGGAAATCAACTATTTATCCTTTAAAACCAGAGTATTGTGTCGATATTCCGAAGTTGACATTTCGCCGGGAGGCGCCCCCCCTCCCCTTATGCATGACGGCTTGGGGCACGGCACCAAGGCATAGGCATTTGCCGATCTGTAGGAAATGCGCCCGCTGGCCCTGCGATCGTTGTGCGATCATTGGCCATTGTCATTGTCCTTGGCGAGAAGAAGGGTTTCCGGCTCGGCGATAGCGCGCGGGCGGCCATCCTCGCCGATCAGCACGAACTTGAAGGTGCCCTCAGCGACCTTGATGGTCGCCTCGCCGTTGCGTTCCCGCGCGATTGCTTCGGCGGTGACGGTGAGCGAGGTGGTGCCGGTGGCGAGGACGTCGCAATAGACGCTGAGTTCATCGCCCACCGCCATCGCGCCCGGAAAGGCGAAGTCGGTTGCGGAGACGACCACCGCCTTGCCCTGCCCCACCCGGCTCGCGAGGCTGCCCGCGCCGAGCGCCATTTGCGCCATCAGCCACCCGCCAAACACCCCGCCATAGGGGTTGGTGTCGGCCGGCATGGCGGTGACGCGGATTTGGGGGGAGCGGTCAGTCATTCTCTTTATCGTTTCTCAGCTTCTCGTTCCGCTTTCTGAGCGCAATCAAGTAAGGATCGTGATCAACTGAGGTTTTGGCGAGGATCGCGAGCGCTACTCCGAATAGAGTCCAGCAAACGAACACTACCATCTGGTATGATGCGACCGCATCCGAACAAGTATCCGCAGATGATGGACACTCTGGAATTAACGGCCATGTCAGCACCTGAGCAAAAATTGCCATGATCCCCAGCGCCGGCGAAATAGCGGAATGCCTCAACATCAAAGCGAGGAAGCACCCGAATGCAGGTAGACCGGCTACAGCCATCACGAATGGAATCGTGATGGGGAAAAATGTTATTGCGAAACCGATCTCTTGGCGACTTAGCGCAATAGATGCTGCGCTGGAGTAGAAGGTGACGGCAAGTCCCATCCAGATCAAGCAACCCGCTGCCATTGATTTTTGGAGCTTGCTCAAGGCTTAAACCTTACACCACCAACCCCATCGGGTTCTCCACCAGCTGCTTGATCGCCTCCATCAGCTGCGCGCCGTCCGCGCCGTCGATGGCGCGGTGGTCGAAGCTGCCGCTCGCGTGGAGAACAGTGGCGACTTCAATCGCGCCGTTCACCACATAGGGTGCCTGCTGGCCCGCGCCGACCGCGAGGATCATGCCCTGCGGCGGGTTGATGACCGCGTCGAACTGCTTGATCCCGAACATGCCGAGGTTGCTGAGGCTCGCCGTGCCGCCCTGGTATTCGTGCGGCATCAGCTTGCCATCACGCGCCTTGCCTGCGAGCGTCTTCATCTCGGTGGAAATCGCGGCGAGACCCTTGGTGTCGGCGCTGGTGATGACGGGCGTGATGAGGCCCGAAGGCGCGGCCACCGCCACCGAGATATCGGCGCGGCTATACCGGCGCAGCGTGTCGCCATGGAAGCTGACATTGCACTGCGGCACGCGGATCAGCGCGCGGGCGAGTGCCTTGATCAGGAGATCATTGACCGACAGCTTCACCCCGTCAGGCTCCAGCGACTTGTTGAGCTGCGCGCGCAGTTCCAGCAGCGGATCGAGCCGGATGTCGATGGTGAGGTAGAAGTGCGGGACGGTCTGCTTGCTCTCGGTGAGGCGACGGGCGATGACCTTGCGGACGCCCGACAGCTTTTCTTCGGCAAACGGCGCACCGCCTTCGATGGCGGGGCTTGGTGCGGGTGTCGGTGCCGTCGCGGGGGCCGCCGCGCTGGTCGCTGGTGCCGCAACGGGTGCCGCAGCGCCGGGAGTGAAGCCTTCGACGTCTTCCTTGACGATCCGGCCATTGGGGCCGGTGCCTTTGACGAGCGCAAGGTCGATCCCCTTGTCCGCCGCAATCCGCTTGGCGAGCGGTGAGGCGATGATGCGCTCGCCCGAAGCTGCCGGAGCGGATGCCGGAGTGGGTGCCGGAGCCGGAGCCGCTGCAGCAACCGGCGCAGGCGTACCACCACCTGCCACGATAGCCGCCTCGACATCTTCCTTGGTGATCTTGCCCTTGGGGCCGGTGCCGGTCAGGCTGGCGAGATCGATGCCGTTCTGTTCGGCGAGCTTCTTCGCGGTCGGCGTAGCAGCGGGGCCATCAGCGGCAGGGGCGGCTGCGGGCGCACTTGCCGCGGGTGCCGGGGCGGCTTCCTTTGCGGCCGCCGGAGCCGGTGCAGGCGCAGCTTCCTCGCCCTCCACCGTCAGCCGCGCAATCACCGCGCCGACTTTCACGTTCTCGCTGCCTTCGGGCACGATGATTTCGGCGATCACGCCTTCATCGACCGCTTCGAACTCCATCGTTGCCTTGTCGGTCTCGATCTCGGCCATGACGTCGCCGGAGCGGACGGTGTCCCCCGCCTTCACCAGCCACTTGGCGAGCGTGCCCTCTTCCATGGTGGGCGACAAAGCCGGCATCTTGATGTCCAAGGCCATGATCCGCGATACTCCCGTAAACGATCTGTTGCCTGCGTCTCTGGCCAATTCCCTAGCGGCGGGCAAGGCCCAGAATTGCGCCAAAACGCTAGGGACTTGCCAATCCATACGAATGCATTGATACCCTGCACCCCAACGGGGCCTAAGCAATATGCGTACATTTCTGGTCATCATCGACGAGAGCGAGGAGGCAACCTCGGCCTTGCGCTACGCCGCGCGGCGCGCGGCAGCGGTGGGCGGCGCTGTGCATTTGCTCGCGCTGGTGGCGCAGCAAAATTTCAGCGCCTTCGGTGCGGTGCAAGCGACGATCGAGGCCGAAGCGCGCGACCGGGCCGAGATGCTCGCACACGGTGTGGCGGGCAATTTGCTCGCCGAAAGCGGGATCATGCCGACCATTTCGGTGAAGATCGGGCAAGGCCAGAAGATCGTCAGCGAATTCCTGGCCGAGCACAATGAGGTCGCCGCGCTGGTGCTGGGCGCAGCCAAGGGCGCGGCGCCGGGGCCGCTTGTGTCGCACTTCTCGGCTGCGGCGGGGAACCTGCCCTGCCCGCTCTACATCATCCCCGCCGATTACGACGAGACCAAGAGCGACCACCAGGTCTAGGCGCTATTTCTTGCGGCCCTGGTGACGGATGTTGCCCGGACGACCGCGCTGGCCGACCATGAACTTGCCCGCCTTGCGTGGCCCGCCGGAGCGGTTGCCGCGATCATCCGGACGCGCGCCGCGGGTCTCGATCCGGCTCGCATCGGCATCCGGCAGCACGAATTTGAGCGCGCCAGTGAGCGGGTTGGCCTCTGCCAGCTTTAGCTTCAGCCGGTCGCCGCTGGCATAGGTTGTGCCGCTGTCGGTTCCGACCAGTGCCTGCGCTGCTTCGTCATGGCGGAAGTATTCGCCGCCGAGGGTAGAGATCGGCACCAGCCCGTCCCCGCCCAGCCCGACGATGGTGGCAAAGAAACCGAAGCTCTGCACGCCGGTAATGCGGGTGTCGAACACCTCGCCCACGCGGGCTGACAGCCATGCTGCGACATAGCGGTCGATGGTATCACGCTCGGCCTCCATCGCGCGCCGCTCGGTCTGGCTGATCGCGTCGCTGACCTGCTGCAAGCTCGCACGATCACGATCCGAAAGGCCCGAGGTTGCCGGGATCGAGCCCGGCGGCGCGGGTTGCTCCAGCTTGTAGGCGTCCACCAACGCGCGGTGCACCAGCAGGTCGGAATAGCGGCGGATCGGCGAGGTGAAGTGCGCGTAGGAGCCCAGCGACAGGCCGAAATGCCCCGCGTTGGCGGGGCCATAATAGGCCTGCGTCTGGCTGCGCAGCACCGCCTCCATCACCAGCGCCTTTTCCGCCTCGTCAGTGACGTCCTTGAGCATGCGGTTGAACAGGCCCGGCGTCACCACTTGCCCCAAAGCCAGCTTCTTGCCCATCGTGGCGAGGTAATCGCGCAGGGCGATCAGCTTCTCACGGCTCGGCGGTTCGTGGATGCGGTAGACGACAGGCGCGGTCTTGGCTTCCAGAGCCTTGGCGGCGGCGACATTGGCGGCGATCATGAAATCCTCGACCACCCGGTGCGCATCGAGGCGTTCGCGGATCGCGATTTCGGCGATCTGGCCCTTGGCGTCGAGCACCACGCGGCGTTCAGGCAGCTCCAGCGCCAGCGGATCACGCTCATCGCGGGCGGCAGCAAGCGCCTTCCATGCTGCCCACAGATTGGCGAGATATTCAGGCGGGTTGCCTTCATCGACCGCCTTCTGCGCATCCTCATACGCGATGTTATGCGCAATCCGCACCAGCGCGCGGGTGAAACGGAAGCTCGATACCTTGCCATCAGCGTTGATGTGCAGGTGGCACGCCATTGCCGCACGGTCCTCGCCCTCTTTGAGGGAGCACACGTCGGCCGACAGGATTTCCGGCAGCATCGGGACGACGCGGTCGGGGAAATAGACCGAGTTGCCGCGCTTCCTCGCCTCACGGTCGAGTGCGGAGCCGGGGCGGACGTAGAAGCTGACATCGGCGATGGCGACCAGAGCGTTGAAGCCGCCCTGCCCGTCCGGCTCGGCCCAGATCGCATCATCATGGTCGCGCGCGTCGGCGGGGTCGATGGCGACGATGGGCAGATGCCGCAGGTCTTCGCGGGTCTTATCCGATAGCTTGAGCTTGGCCGAGCGCGGGGCTTCCTCCAGCACCTCTTCGGGGAAGACGTTCGGGATGCCGTGCTTGGCGATGGCGATCAGGCTGAACGAACGCGGTGCGAGCGGATCGCCCACGACTTCGATGACCTTTACCCCTGCGCGGTCAGACCGGCCGACGCGTTCGGCGATCACCAACTGGCCCGCCTCAGCCCCGCCCACATCGGCAATTGGCGCGGACTGGCGCACGCGCTTGTCCACCGGCGCGAGCCAGGCCTTGCCGGTCTTGTCGATCTCGACCACGCCCATCAGTCCCTCGGTGCGCGAGGGCAGCTTCTTCATCACATGCGCGCGCCAGCCCGTTTCGGTCTCCTCGGTGCGTGCAAGCACCCGGTCGCCGCGCTTCAAGGCAGGCGGGCGCTTCACGCCGGGCTTCGGGCGCGGTTCGCGGATGGTGAGGCGCGGCGGCTTGCCCGGGGCTTCGGGGTCCCAATTGTCCGGCTCCGCGATCAACTCGCCATCGTCGATGTCGACGATCTTGAGCGTCGTGACCTTGGGCACCCCGCCCATGCGGTGGAAGGCGCTTTTCTTGCCATCGATCAGCCCGTCTTCGGCCATGTCCTTGAGCAGGGCCTTGAGCTTGATCTTCTCCTGCCCCTTCAGCCCGAAGGCCTTGGCGATCTCGCGCTTGCCGGCGGGAATGTCGGAGGACTGGATAAAGTCGATCACCTGCTGCGGCGTCGGCATACCTTGGGGGAGTTTGGGGGGTTTGGGCATGATTGAAGCCCTAACCCATCAACCTCGTCATTGCGAGGAGCCTTTAGGCGACGCGGCAATCCATGGCCGAATGCCGCAACAAGCGGCGACGTTGGTTCATGGATTGCTTCGCTTTGCTCGCAATGACGAGGTTCTACTCCTTCCCCACCGGCTCAAACGCCCCGCCCGGAACCGCGCTGGATACAGGCGAACAATATCCGCCCGCACAGGCCGCCACTCCGAACATCCAGTCATCGCCGCGCAGCTTTTTGACGTGCTTGAACTCGCGGGCTTCTGCGACGGCTGCATCATTGGCGGCCTGCGGTCCGTCGATAGTGACCAGCGCGGAATCTTTGCCCCATGCCGGCGCATCGGTGGCGCGGGTGACGACTTCGTAGAGCGCGGCACCGGGCACGGCGTTCCATTTGATTTCCGTATCCACTCGCACCGCAGCATCCACGCTCACCTTGGGCGGAATCGGCGCGCGGGCGAGTGCGTCCAATGCGCGCACGTTGAGCTGCGTCACCCCGGCGAGGTAGGCGAAATCCATTTCCTCGATAGTGTCGCCGTAAAACACGCCGTCCTCGGTACGCAGGTCCTGATGCTGGTGGTCGTAGTCCTCGACCCCCACGGAAAAGCGGATTGCGGGATAGCCCTTCTGGAGAAACGGCACCTGATCCCCGCCCCGCCCCATGCGGTCGGTGCGCCAGATCTGTCGGACTTGCAGGCCGTCGGGGTGCTTTTCGGCGAGCCCCGCCATCCAGCGCGACAGGTTACGCGCGGGCGTATCGTTCTCGCCCCCGAACCGCGTCTGCGCTGCGCGCAGACGGTCGGTCAGATCGGCGCGCGGGCCTTCGGAGAAGACGCGCACCACCTTCGGCTCGCAGTATCCATCCTTGCCGCAGGAATTGCCGACGATGTCGTTGTTGAGCACCGCCTTCACCGTGAAGCCCTGCGCTTCGGCCCAGTTGGCGAGGATTTGCCCGCCGTGGAGCCCCTGTTCCTCGCCCGAGAGCAGCGCGTAGATGATGGTGGTGGGGTATTTCGTGCCGCTGAGAACGCGCGCCGCCTCGATCACCAGCGCGGTGCCGCTGCCGTCGTCATTGGCGCCCGGCGCGTCGGAGGTCGCGTCCATCACATCGCTGACACGGCTGTCAATATGGCCCTGCACGATCACGACTTCGTTCGGGCGTTCGGTGCCGCGCTGGATGGCGACTGCGTTGCGCACGAGTGTCGGTGTGGGAACGCGCGAGCCGGTGACCGTTTCGCCCACCGGCAGAACTTCGAGGCAACCGCCGCACTTGGCGCCGATCCGCTTGAACTCCGCCAAGCCCCAGTCAACCGCCGCCCCGATCCCGCGTTCAGGATCGGTCTGCGAGGACAGCGTGTGGCGGGTGCCGAAACTGACCAGCTTTTCGACATCCTGCTCCAGCCTTTCGGCGGAGACCTGTTCGGCAGGGTGAGTCTGGGCGGAGAGCGGGCTGGCCGCGAGGGCGGCGAGGAGGATCAGTTTGCGCATGGGGGGCGTTGTTGCGTCTGACCGCCCAAAACACAATCCCTCGTCGCCCCGGCCCCCGAGCCGGGGCTTGGCTTTTCTTGCGAAAGGGGCAGCCAAGCCCCGTGTCAAGCACGGGGCGACGAGAACTTTAGTAAGACCGTGCCACCAGAATACGCTCGACCGCAGGCTCGCCCGTAAAGATGCAGGTGCCGGTGGCCCCCTCGCCGCCGCGCGGCACGTTGCGGATAGTGAGCTTTTGGGCCTTCAGCTTCTCCACAACGGCGTCCAGCGCCGCGCCGGTCGGCTTGGCCCACTCGACTTCGACCCAGCCGGGATACTTCCCGCCCTTGTCGAAATGATCGGCGACAGCTTGCCACTCGGTCACGCCGCGCGTGATGTTGGCGTCACGCCGCGCGCGGGCTTCTTCGTAGAGGCTGGACTGGATCGCTTCGAGCACCGCGCCAGCTTCGGCCACGAACTCGGCGTGGGCGGGATAGGTGAAGGCGGGCTTGCCGTTGGCCGTGTTCCACAGCTGGTCGCGGCGCAGAACAGCGATCTTGCCCTCGGTCATGTCGCGCGTGCCGACCTCGATGATGACGGGCGCGCCCTTGCGCACCCAGTCCCAACGCTTGGCGGCCGCCTTGCCGGGCTTCACGTCGAGCAACACACGGACGCGTTCACCCAGCGCTGTTTGCCCCGCGAGTGCCGCGCGGACCTGCTCACAATAGGCGATCAATTCGGCGTCTTCGGGCGCCTCGCGCAGCATCGGGATGATGACAATCTGTTGTGGGGCGATGGCAGGCGGCACGCGCAAGCCGTCATCGTCGCCGTGGGTCATGATCACCCCGCCGATCAGCCGCGTCGAAACGCCCCAGCTGGTGGTGTGGCAGAACTGTTGGGTGCCTTCGCGATCCTGATACTGGATGCCGGCGGCATGGGCGAAATTGGTGCCGAGGTAATGCGAAGTGCCCGCTTGCAGCGCCTTGCCGTCCTGCATCATTGCCTCGATCGACCAAGTCTCGACCGCGCCGGGGAAACGCTCGTTCTCCGGCTTCTCGCCCGCGATCACGGGGAGCGCGAGATCATCCTCGGCGCAGGCGCGATACATTTCCAGCGCGCGGTGGGTTTCGGCCAGCGCCTGTTCGCGGTTCTCGTGCGCGGTATGGCCTTCCTGCCAGAGGAACTCACTGGTGCGCAGGAACATCCGCGTGCGCATTTCCCAGCGCACCACGTTGGCCCACTGGTTGGTGAGCAGCGGCAGGTCACGCCAGGATTGCACCCAGCGCGCCATCGCGTCGCCGATGATCGTTTCGGACGTGGGGCGCACCACCAGCGGCTCTTCCAGTTTGGCTGCGGGATCGGGGATCAGCCCGCCCTTTCCGTCCGAAATCAGCCGGTGGTGGGTGACGACCGCCATTTCCTTGGCAAAGCCTTCGACGTGCTCGGCCTCACGCGTGAAATTGGACAGCGGAATGAACAACGGGAAGTAGCAGTTCTGCACGCCCGCCGCCTTGATCCGGTCGTCCATCAAGCGCTGGATGCGTTCCCAGATGCCATAGCCCCACGGCTTGATCACCATGCAGCCGCGCACGCCGGATTCCTCGGCGAGGTCGGCGGCGCTGATGACTTCTTGGTACCACTTGGCAAAGTCGTCTTCGCGCTTGACGGTGAGCGCGTGGCGGATCTGGGACACGGGATCGATTCCTGTTTGAACGGGTGCGGTGGGCTCGCCGCGATGGCGCGCCGCTTCGCGTTATTTGCCCAGTTCGTCCAGCTTCTTTTGCATCGCAGCCATCTGCTCGCGCAGCACTGCAAGCTCATCGGTGGCGGCCGGCTTGGGCTTGTCCTTGGTCTTGCCCATGCCTGGCAGGAACACATCCGCCGCAGCGCGCATCATCGCCATGTTGGTTTCATGGATCGCGGCAAACGGTGTCGCGCTGAGGCCCTTTTCGAAGGCTTCACGAATTTTCGACTGGTTGTCGCGGAAATTGGCCATGCTGGCTTCGAGATAGGACGGCATCATCGCCTGCATCGAATTGCCGTACATGCCGATCAGCTGACGCAGGAAGCTGACGGGCAGCATCTGCTCGCCATTGGCTTCTTCGTCCATGATGATCTGCGTCAGGATCGCATGGGTGATGTCATCACCGGACTTTGCATCGAGCACCTGGAAATCGACATTCTCGCGCACCATCCGGGCAAGATCTTCCAGCGTGATGTAACTTGACGAGGCCGTGTTGTAGAGCCGCCGATTGGCGTACTTCTTGATGATGATCGCATCGCCGACTTCGCCCGATGCTGCTTTTGCCCTGCCGACCATTGTGTTTTTGATCCCGTTGGATGACGCGTACGAGGCCTCTTAGCACCTGCACAAGCTGCGGTGCAACACACACCGGTCGGACAGGTTAGCCGCGCCTTAACCGCCCGCCGATCACCGTCAGCATTTCATACGGCGACAGCCCGTTTTGCTGCGCAGCATCGGCGATGTTCCAAGGCACGTCGACCCAGTCTCCGGCGGCCAGATCGGGGGCGGCGGTGAGATCAATCACCACCATGTCCATCGACACCTTGCCAAGGATCGGCAAGCGGCGGCCGTGGTGCGAAAAGGCATTGCCCGGACCGCGCGCGCGCAGGAAGCCGTCGGCATAACCCATCGACACTGTCGCAACCCGCATCGGCGCGGGCGCAGTGAAGGTTGCGTTATAGCCGACGTTTTCTCCTACCGCGAGAGTGCGGGTCTGAAGGATCGCGGCCTGCACCTGCGCCACCGGAAGGATCGCAGCGGCGAGTTCAGAACGCGGAACACCGCCATAGAGCGCGAGGCCTGGGCGGGTAAGGTTGAAAGCATAATCCGCCCCCAGCGCAATCCCCGCACTGTTGGCGAGGCTGGCGCGGCGGTGGGGGATTGCTCCCAAAACGCCTCGAAATGCCGCCAATTGCTGCGGGTTCATCGCGCTATCCGTTTCATCGGCGCTGGCGAGGTGGCTCATCAGAATGTCGATGTCGAGCGCGGCAATCGCTGCCTCATTCGCCTCGCTGGCCGCAATGCCGAGCCGGTTGATGCCGGTGTCGACCATCAGGTGACAGCGCCCTCCCCCGCTCGCCGACCACCGTTCCGCTTGCTCCAGCGAATTGATCACCGGCACTGCGCCGACCGCGCGGGCATAGGCGCATTCCCCCTCATTCTGCACGCCATGCAAGACGGCCACCTGCTGCGGCGGGACATGGGCGATCACGGCTGCAACCTCGCTCCAATGGGCGACGAAGAACGTCTCGCACCCGGCATCGCGCAGCACCGGGACGCAGGTCGCGGCGCCAAGCCCATAGGCATCCGCCTTGACCGCCGCCCCCGCCTCTGCCGATCCCGAGTGTGCATCAAGCGCGCGCCAGTTGGCGGCGAGCGCATCCCGATCGACGGTCAATCGCAAGCTGGCGGGCGGCAAAGGCACGCTGCGATCAGCGCGCTCACCGCCCGAGGCCTTGTCAGTCATCAGCAAAATCTCGCGGCGGGCCGCTCGGAATGCCCCACCATGCCACGATGAGGCCGAAGGCCACCACCACCCATGTGTACCACAACCCGGCATAGATATCCCCGGTCCGCGCCACGATCACCCCGGCGATCAGTGGCAAGAACCCGCCCAGATAGCCCGCGCCGATATGGTAAGGGATCGACATCGAGGAATAGCGGATGCGCGGCGGGAACATCTCGGACAACAAGGCCGCAACCGACCCGTATGTCAGCGCCGACAGCATCCCCAACGCCAGCAAGACGCCCACGATGCCGACTACGTTGGCAAGTGGCGGCTGCTGCTTGGCGAAATCGAAGCCGTACACCCCCAGCGCTGCGTGAAGCCCGGCGCGCCGTGCTGCACCATCGGCAAACCACGCCGGATCGATCGCGATTGGATTGCCGCCCGCTGTCACGCTCAAGGCCTCGCCCGGCGTCAGGGTGTAAGGCACGCCCGAGGCGGTCAGCGTCTCCAGCATCTTGCCGCAATCGGTCTGATCGCGCTGAAACATCTCGGCAAAGGGATCGGTCTCGCACGCCGGGCCACTGACCACGATCGGGGTCGCTTCGGCCGCCGCGGCCAGCTGCGGGTTGGCAAAGCTTCCCATCAGCCAAAACAAGGGGAACAGCAGCGCGAGGCTCAGCGCCGCACCGATGATGATCGGCTTCTTGCGTCCCACCCGGTCCGACCATTTGCCGATGATCACATAGAAGCTCATCACGATCAGGCCCGAGACCAGCAGCACCAGCTCCACCGTCAAATCATCGACGTGCATCGGCCCGCGCAGGAAGCTCATCGCCGAGAAAAAGCCGGTGTACCAAACCGTCGTCAGAATGCCGGTGATCCCGAAGAGCGCGACGAACAACCGCTTGGGGTTGCCGGGATAGGTCATGCTTTCGATGAAAGGATTGCCTGCAGTCTCACCCGCTGCCTTCATGGCTTGGAACACCGGGCTTTCCGACAACTTCAACCGCATCCACAGCGAAATGGCGAGAAGGCCGATCGACAGCAGGAACGGCACGCGCCAGCCCCATGCGGCAAAGGCCTCCGCAGGGATCAGCGCGCGGCAGGCCAGCACAACAATGATCGACAGCACGAACCCGCCCGCCACGCTCGCCTGAATGAAGCTGGTGTAAAACCCACGCTTTTCGGGTGGAGCGTGTTCGGCAACATAGATCGCCGCGCCGCCATATTCGCCGCCCAAAGCGAGGCCTTGCAACACGCGCAGCAGGATCACGATGATCGGCGCGGCCATGCCGATGGTGTCCACCGTCGGGATCAGGCCAACCCCTGCCGTGGCGATGCCCATCAGGGTAACGGTCACGAGGAAGGTATATTTGCGCCCTAGCTTGTCTCCCAAAAAGCCGAACAGCACCGCGCCAAGCGGGCGGAAGGCGAAGCCGACCGCGAAGGTTGACCACACCAGCAGCAATCCCAGCGTCTCGTTATCCGTGGCGTAGAAGGCATCCTTGAGGATGTAGGCGAGCGTGCCGTAGATGAAGAAATCGTACCATTCGAAGATGGTGCCTGCGCTCGATGCGCCAATCACCAGCCGGATTTCCTGCTCGCTCGGCTCACGTGCGGCGAGCGCTTCGGCTTCTGCCATGTCTATTACATCCCCTTTGCCCCTGACGGGCGACCTCTTGCCCGTGTCCCTAGCCCTGCTTCACGCCGCTTGAAAGCGCCTCGCACGCCGCCTTCCACGGCAATAGCAGCGCGCCGTGCCGTCCGGGATGGGGAAGCGCGGGTGAGAGCACATCCAGCCCCGGCCAATCAGGCAGGGCGCCCTCGCCCGCCAGCCAAGTGGTGAGCGTGGCGGTTGTATCGACAATTCTGGCAGGGTCGGCCCCAAGGGCGCTGCGAGCGAGCAGCGCAGCGGAGGCCTGTCCGATCGCGCAGGCGCTCACCGTCATCCCGACCTGTCCGACGCGCCCGTCTTCCGCCAGCGCCAATCCGAGCGCGATCACGCTGCCGCAGCTGCGCGAGCGGGCTTCGGCGCGCAGCGGCAGGGTGTCGTCGAGCGGGAACTCGGCAAGTTCCGTCGCCAGACCAAGCAGCGCGGGCGAATAAAGCTTGGCCGCTGGGCGGGCGGTCATGGCGGTCAGCGGGCGGCCCGCTTGGCCGCGGCCTCCCGTGCTTCGAACTCACTGCGAAGCCGGTCGCGTCGCACAGCGATGGCCGGAAGCAGCTGGCGCGAGAAGGCATCGGCGGCGGCATAGGTGCGCGCTTCGGTCATCCATTGCGGGCGGCCCGTGTAACCCCAGCTTTCGTCATACCCGGTCACCAGCAAGGCAAAGGCGAAGACCGCCATGAGCGCGCCCTTGACCGCGCCGAAGCCGAACCCGAGCACGCGGTCAACCGGCCCCAGCACCGCGCCATCTGACGCCCCGCTGGCAGTGCCGATGATCACTTTCATCGCGGCATAGGGGATCAGCAGCAGCAGCACGAACGCGAGTAGCGCGTCCCCCGGCTCGACCGGGTAGAGCATCCGCAATCCCTTGGTCAGATCGGGATGGAGGAAATGCAGTGCGAAGGCCGCCAGCACCCAAGCGGCGAGCGAGAGCACTTCCTGCACCAACCCGCGCATGAACCCGCCAATGGCAGCGATGACCACGATAATGGCGATGATGATGTCGAGACCGGCCATAGGCGAATAAGGTTATGCGCTGCCCATCACCTGGTCAACGACGTTCGCCAGTGCGCCAAGCCCACGATAGTCCGCACCCGCGCTGGCAGTGGCGCCGCCAGCCGGGCCATAGCAGCGCGCAAAGCCAAGCTTGGCCGCTTCGCGCATTCGCAAGGGGGCGTGGGCAACGGGCCGGATCTCACCCGCCAGACTGACCTCGCCGAACCACGCGGTCTTGTCCGGCAGCGGCCGGTCCGCCAGTGCCGATACCAGCGCAGCAGCCACGGCAAGGTCGGCCGCAGGGTCGGTCAGACGGTATCCGCCCGCGATGTTGAGATAGACTTCGGCTGACGAGAAGTTCAGCCCGCAGCGCGATTCCAGCACGGCGAGCAGCATCGCCAGCCTTCCGGAATCCCACCCCACCACGGCTCGCCGCGGGGTCGCGCCGGACTGCAACCGGACGATCAGCGCTTGAATTTCCACGAGAACCGGGCGGGTGCCTTCCAATGCCGGGAACACCGCGCTCCCGGCCAGCGGCGTCTCGCGGCCCGACAGGAACAGCAGTGAGGGATTGGCGACTTCCTCCAGCCCTTCGGATGCCATCGCGAACACGCCAATCTCATCCACCGCGCCGAAGCGGTTCTTGAGCGCGCGCAGGATGCGGTACTGGTGCGAGCGCTCGCCCTCGAAGCTCATCACCACATCGACCATGTGTTCGAGCACGCGGGGGCCAGCGATGGTTCCGTCCTTGGTAACATGGCCGACAAGCACCACCGCGCAGCCGCTTTCCTTGGCATAGCGGATCAGTTCGAGCGCGCAGCCGCGCACCTGACTGACGGTGCCGGGTGCGCCTTCGATGGTGTCGGAATGCATGGTCTGGATCGAATCGATCACCAGCAAAGCGGGTGGCTCGCCATTGCCGAGCGTTGTCAGGATGTCGCGGACCGAGGTTTCCGACGCGAGTCGAATCGGCGCGTCGATCATTCCCATGCGGCTCGCGCGCAGCCGGACCTGCCCTGCCGCCTCTTCCCCGCTGACATAGACGACATCATTGCCGCCGCGCGCGATCGTCGCAGCGCATTGCAGCAACAGTGTCGATTTGCCGATCCCCGGATCGCCGCCGAGCAGCACCGCGCTCCCCGGCACCAGTCCGCCGCCTAGCGCGCGGTCGAACTCGGCAAGTCCGGTCGATTTTCTGATGGGGAGCTGCGTCGGCGCATTCAGCGGCTCGAACATCACCGGCCGCCCACCGCTCGACAGGTCGTGCTTCTGCGAGAACACCGTCGCGGGCACATCCTCCACCAGCGTGTTCCATTGCCCGCAATCGGCGCATTGCCCCTGCCAGCGCGGAGAGACCGAGCCGCATTCCTGACACACAAAGCGGCGTTTCGATTTTGCCATAGACCGGCGCAATAACGAGAACAGATGACGAACGCAATTGCATTGCTGTGGACTTCGTCGCTACACAGTAGCCATGCGCCAGAAGGAACTGCGCCTTGCTCTGGTATGTTACGGCGGGGTCAGCCTGGCGGTCTACATGCACGGCATCACCAAGGAGGTGTGGCATCTCGCCCGGGCGAGCCGTGCGTTTCATCATCCTGCCGCTGTTCCGCTAGATGGGGTTGCGGCGGCCTATCGCGATTTTCTGCGCACAGTGGAGCGCGATCATGCGCTGAGGCTGCGGGTGCTGCCTGATATCCTCACTGGGGCGAGCGCGGGCGGGATCAATGCGGTGTTCCTCGCGCAGGCGATCTATGCCGGACACAGTCTTGAGCCGCTCACCGACCTGTGGCTCACCAACGCTGACGCGAGCGAGCTGACCGATCCCGACGCCGAGCCACTCTGGCGCTACGGCAAGCTTTGGGCGCAGCCGATCGCAGAGTGGTTCCTGAGCCGACCGGGTAACGCGGTGAGCGCGACGGTCTCGCCCGAAACCCGCGCCGAGGTGCGCGCCAAAGTCTCGCGTCTGGTGCGCGGGCGCTGGTTCAGCCCGCCGTTTTCGGGATCGCGGTTTTCGGCGATGCTGTTTGAGGCCCTGATGAAGATGGAGGCGGAGGGCGACGGCCTGCCCTTGCTGCCCGCCAGCTATCCGATTGACCTGACTGTCACCGCCACCGATTTTCGCGGGCACCCCGAACGGTTGCGGCTCAATTCGCCGCCCCATGTCGAGGAGACCGAGCATCGCTTGCCGATCACCTTCCGCGCGCGGGTGGGCGAAGGGAGCCGGGGCGGAATGCCGGGAATGCTGGCCGATCCGCTCGAACTGGTGCTGGCCGCGCGGGCGACGGCGAGCTTCCCTGGCGCTTTTCCTCCGCTGACCCTTGCCGAGATCGATGCCCTTGCCGCTGCCGAGGGGCAGGAATGGGCTAGCCGCGACGCGTTCCTCGCGCGGATCATGCCCGCCCATGTCGCGCGTGGAAGCATGGCCGAGGTCGCGCTGATCGATGGGGCGGTGCTGGTGGGCGCGCCGTTCGGAGCCGCCCTCGCCGCGCTGCACGGTCGCCCGGCGCAGCGCGAGGTTGACCGCCGCTTCGTCTATCTCGACCCGCGCCCAGATGGGTCTCGCCCCGCTCCCGGCACCCGCACCCGCGACGTCGGCTTCTTCGGTGCGATCTTCGGCTCGCTCTCCACCATCCCGCGCGAACAGCCGATCCGCGATGATCTGGAACGCATCGACCAGCAATCGCGTGATGCCGCGCGGCTGAAGCGGATCGTGATGGACTTGCAGCCCGATATCGACCGCGCGGTGGAGAAGCTGTTCGGCTACACCTTCCTGCTCGACCGCCCCACGCCCAAGCGGCTAGCTGCTTGGCGCTCCAGGGCACAGCAGGCCGCGGCCGAGCGGGCGGGCTATGCCTTTGGCGCCTATGCGCTCACCAAGTTCGACGGCATCCTCGGCCAGTTGGCGACGCTGATCCTGCGCGCCGCCGGGCAGCCGATGGCCGATACCGGCGCGTTGATTGAGGTCTTGCGCTGCGAGCTTGAGGCGCGCGGGTTGCACCAGCTCACCGGCGCGCAGGGCGGCGCGACTTTGGGGGCGATTACCTTTTTCCGCGCGCATGACACCGGCTTCCGCATCCGCCGGCTGCAAATGCTGTCGCGCAAGCTGGCGCGCGATTGGCAGGTCGATCCCGAGATTTCCGAGGATGCGCTCGACCGCGCGCGCGACAGGCTCTACGAAATTCTCGCGCTCTATTACCGCGCGGATGAGGACGTGCTGCATGCTCCGCTCTTCCGCGAATTGGCGGCAAACGCCTTACAGGCCCCCGCTGCGGTGATCGATTACTTGGGCGCCGAGCGTTTGTTGCCCGCGACCGATCTCGCCGCCGAGGAGTTGCTGATCGACGCGCTGGAGGACATGCCGAAAAGCCTCAAGCGGCGCATGCTGCTGACCTATCTCGGCTTCCCGTTCTACGACGTCGCAACTCTCCCCCTGTCGCGGCGCGAGGGGCTGGATGAGTTCAACCCGGTCAAGATCGACCGCATCTCGCCCGATGACGCGCGCTCGATCCGTGACGGCGGCACGGCTGCGACCTTGCGCGGGATCGAGTTCTACAATTTCGGCGCGTTCTTCAGCCGCGATTACCGCGAGAATGACTATCTGTGGGGACGCCTGCACGGCGCGGAGCGGATGATCGATCTGGTCGCCTCGACGGTCACGGGCGGCGTTCCCCCGGAAACCGTCACGGCGGCCAAGCGCGCTGTGTTCTTGGCAGTGCTGGAGGAAGAGGAACTGTCCGGCCGCTGTCAACGCGGGCTGATCGACCAGATCCGGCTCGAAGTGCGGGAGCGGATGGGTTGATATCGCCATTGCCCGAGGCCGCGATGCGGTCCGGGTCTTGCGGGTCAGCTTAGCGGCCGATGCACATGAGGCGCCTCAGCCCCCGAACACGTCTTTCAGCTTGTCGAAGAAGCCGCGGCTTTCCGGGCATTCGTCCCCAGTCTCGGTCGCCTTGAATTCCTCGAGGATTTCCTTCTGGCGGCGGCTAAGCTTGGTCGGCGTTTCGACGGCGATTTCCACCACCAGATCGCCGCGCCCGCGCCCTTGCAGCACCGGCATCCCGGCCCCGCGAATGCGCAGTTGCTTGCCCGACTGGATACCGGCGGGGATTTCGAGCCGGTTGGTCGAGCCATCCAGATCGGGAATCTCCACGCAGCCGCCCAGCGCCGCAGTCGTGAAGCTCACCGGAACGCGGGTGGCGAGCGTAGTGCCGTCACGTTCAAACACCCGGTGCGGTTTGACATGGAGGAAGATGTAAAGATCGCCTGCGGGCGAGCCGCGCTGGCCCGCTTCGCCCTTTCCGCCAAGGCGGATGCGGGTGCCGGTGTCGACGCCTGCGGGGACATCGATCTTGAGGGTCTGAGGCTTGTCCACCCGCCCTTCCCCGCCGCAGACCCGGCATGGGTTTTCAATCACCTTGCCGCGACCGTTGCAGGTGGGGCACGGCCGCTCGATCACGAACAGGCCCTGCTTGGCGCGCACGCTCCCCATGCCGTTGCACAGGTTGCACTGGCGTTCGCTGGTGCCGGGGGTTGCGCCGCTGCCATCGCAGGTGTCGCAGGCCTGACTGACTTCGATCTCGATCTCGGTCGACTTGCCGTGGAAGGCCTCTTCGAGCGTGACTTGCATGTCATAGCGCAGGTCCGCGCCGCGCCGCTTCTGCTGGCGCTGCGCACCGCCGCCGCCAAAGGCGCTGCCGAAGATGGTTTCGAAGATGTCGCCGATATCGGCGAAATCGCCGCCGCCCCGGCCGCCGAAGCCACCACCGCCGCCGCCGTTCATGCCTTGCGTGAAGGCATCATGGCCATAGCGGTCATAGGCCGCACGCTTTTGCGGGTCCTTGAGGCAATCATAGGCCTCGCTGATCGCCTTGAACTTGGCTTCCGCACTGGCATCGCCCGGATTGCGGTCCGGGTGATACTTCATGGCGAGCTTGCGATAGGCGCTCTTGAGCGCCGCGCCGTCAGCGGTGCGGGCGCATTCGAGCGTGGTGTAGTAATCTGTCTGGGCGGTGGACATGTCTTTGACCTATTCCCCGTGACCAGCCGCAGCCGATGCGCCGGAATAAGGAACCGGCTGCATCTGCTGCGCGCTGGGTTGCATCGGGGCCTTAGCCCTTCTTGTCTTCGTCAACCTCGGAGAACTCGGCGTCGACGACGTCTTCGTCGGCGGCCGTTTCGCCAGCTGTCTCGGCAGCGGCATCCGGCCCTGCGGCCTGCTGCTGTTCGTAGATCTGCTGGCCCATCTTCATCGCCGACTGCGTCAAGGCCTGCGCCTTGGCGTTGATGTCATCGGCGTCGCCTCCTTCGAGCGCGGTCTTCACCGCCGCGATGGCTTCCTCGACCTCGGTCTTGATCGCCGCGTCGATCTTCGCGCCGTGCTCTTCGAGCTGCTTTTCGGTTGCGTGCACCAGACTGTCAGCCTGGTTGCGCGCTTCGGCAGCCGCCCGGCGCTTCTTGTCTTCCTCGGCGAACTTTTCGGCGTCCTTGACCATCTGGTCGATATCGGAATCCGAGAGACCGCCCGAAGCTTGGATCTTGATCGTCTGCTCCTTGCCGGTGCCCTTGTCCTTGGCCGCCACGGACACAATCCCGTTGGCGTCGATATCGAAGGTCACTTCGATCTGCGGCACGCCGCGCGGTGCGGGCGGGATGCCGATCAGGTCGAAATTGCCAAGCAGCTTGTTGTCCGCCGCCATCTCGCGTTCGCCCTGATAGACCTTGATCGTCACCGCGTTCTGGTTGTCTTCGGCGGTCGAGTAGGTCTGGGTCTTCTTGGTCGGGATGGTGGTGTTGCGGTCGATCATGCGGGTGAACACGCCGCCCAGCGTCTCGATACCGAGCGAAAGCGGGGTCACGTCGAGCAGCAGCACGTCCTTGACGTCGCCCTGCAACACGCCTGCCTGAATGGCAGCGCCCATGGCGACGACTTCGTCCGGGTTCACGCCGGTGTGGGGCTTGGCGCCGAAGAACTGCTCCACGACTTCGCGCACGCGGGGCATACGGGTCATGCCGCCGACGAGGATCACTTCGTCGATCTGGTCCTTTGTAACACCCGCATCCGCTAGCGCCTTCTTGCACGGATCAAGCGTGCGCTGGATCAGCGTGTCGACCATCTTTTCAAGGTCGGCGCGGGTGATCGTCTCCACCAGGTGCAGCGGGGTGGTGGTGCCACCTTCCATGCGCGCGGTGATGAAGGGCAGGTTGATTTCGGTGGTCGCCGCGCTCGACAGCTCGATCTTGGCCTTTTCGGCGGCTTCCTTGAGACGCTGAAGCGCGAGCTTGTCGGTCTTCAGGTCCATGCCTTCCTTCTTCTTGAAGGCATCGGCGAGGAATTCCACGATCGCATTGTCGAAGTCTTCACCGCCGAGGAAGGTGTCCCCGTTGGTCGACTTCACTTCGAACACGCCGTCCCCGATTTCGAGGATCGAGACGTCGAAGGTGCCGCCGCCAAGGTCATAGACGGCGATGGTCTTGCCATCTTCCTTGTCCATCCCATAGGCCAGCGCAGCCGCGGTCGGCTCGTTGATGATGCGCAGCACTTCAAGGCCGGCGATCATGCCGGCATCCTTGGTCGCCTGACGCTGGGCATCGTTGAAATAGGCGGGCACAGTAATCACGGCCTGCGTCACGGTCTCGCCGAGGTAGCTTTCAGCGGTTTCCTTCATCTTTTGCAGAATGAAAGCCGAGACCTGCGACGGGCTGTATTCTTCTTCACCGGCCTTGACCCAGGCATCGCCGTTCTTGCCCTTGACGATGGAATAGGGAACCAGGCCCATGTCCTTCTTGGTCAACGGGTCTTCAAAGCGGCGGCCGATCAGGCGCTTGATCGCGAAGAGGGTGTTGTCGGGGTTCGTGACCGCCTGACGCTTGGCCGGCTGCCCGATCAGGCGCTGGCCATCCTTGGTGAAGGCGACGATCGACGGCGTGGTGCGCGCGCCTTCGGAATTTTCGATAACCTTGGGCTTGCCGCCGTCCATGACAGCAACGCAGGAATTGGTAGTGCCGAGGTCGATACCGATAACTTTAGCCATTTTTACCCCATCCATAGGACAATTGTTGGACACCGCGCCGGTAGGCTTCCCCGATATGGGCAAAGCACTTTGGCGGCTCGTTTGTGAGGGCGATATAGGTGTGGTTTTGCTTGGCACAAGAGACCCGGGCCCCTAGTTTTGCCGCCATTCCACAAGGGAGACTTTCAAGGTGAACACCATCCGACGCGCCGCACTGGCAATTGCCCTTGGCGCAAGCCTCGCCGGTCTTGCCGCCTGCTCAGGCGCGGCAGACGCGCCTGCGGGCGAGGCCGAGGGCGCCGCCAGCCTCACCGTCAGCAATGCGCGGGTGGTGCTCGCCCCCGTCGCGGGCAATCCGGCGGCGGTCTATTTCGACCTTTCCTACAGCGGCTCAGCCCCCGTAACCCTCACCAGCGTTTCGGTTGAGGGCGCGGGGATGACAATGATCCATGATTATGCCGAAAGCGCAGGCAAGATGCAGATGACCATGACCGATGCGGTCCCGCTTTCCGCAGATGCGCCAGTAACATTTGCGCCGGGCGGCCTGCATGTGATGGCGATGGAGCCGTCCGATACGCTAACCGCTGGCAGCACCGCCAAGGTGACGCTGACTTTGTCGGATGGCACCACCGCGACAGTTGACGCGCCGGTTCGCGCTGCGGGAGAAGAGCGCTGAAAACGGAGTTGACCGGGCGGTTGGCAAAGGGAGTGGCGGAAGCGCCGCAACTCTATCCTTATGTTGGCTGCCCGGTTGGCGGAACTCGGTCACTTACATCCGACGAAATCGCGCTTGCCAAGTCCGTTTTTGGTGAGGCGATTGGTTATGCACGCGTCACGATCAAGCGGCGCAAGTTCTTTCCGTTTCACCCGAAAAGCGTGACGATGGCACCCATGGGCCATCTGCACTTCCACCCAGACGCGGCCCATTATTGCGACGATTTCGCCACCGCTTCGCTCGAGCGTCAGGCGCATTTCATCCACGAAATGGTCCACGTATGGCAGGCGCAGACGCTCGGCCGCTGGTATCTGGTGCTGCGCCGCCACCCGTGGTGCCGGTATGACTATGCCTTGCGGCCGGGCTGGACGCTGGAGCGCTACGGGATCGAGCAGCAGGCCGAAATCGTGCGGCACGCCTTTCTGCTACGCGAAGGCGTAGAAGTTGCAGGCGCACCGCCGCTCTCGGCCTACCAATCGATCCTGCGCTTCAAGCCCGCTTAACGGGGACGTCAGCACCGCACCCGGCGTTCCCGACCACGATTGTCGACGCGGTAGCAGCGACCGTTCTTCTTGATCAGCGAACCGCCAGCGCCGCCGACAGCGGCACCAACTGCTGCGCCGGTCGCGACATCGCCGCCGGTCACGGCTGAGCCCGCAGCTCCGGCCAGCGCGCCGCCCAAGGCACCCTCACCAGCATAGTTGCCAGCACAAGCCCCAAGGCCGAGCGCACAGGCAGCGGCGAGAGCGGTGGTCTTCATACGCGTAATCATGGCTATCTCCTCATGTTCAGACCCATTGTCTAAACGCAGGAAACGCCATGATTATTCCCCGGCCCATCGCAGAAAAGCCATGATCGGGGGTGAGGCGTGGTTAATGAGCGATCAGTATGGAGCCTTCGCCACCGCCACCATCGCCGCGCGCAGCAAGCGGTCCTTGATCATCCACCCGGCCTGCATTTCCGAGACGACCGTACCGGGCTCATGATCCGCAGTTGGCACCTCTAACATTGCCTGATGCTGGTTCGGGTCAAGCGGGAGACCCACCGCCGCGATGCGGGTGATGCCGTGGCTGGCGAAGACCTTCTCCAGCTCGCGCTGAGTCGCCTCGATCCCGATCACGAGACCCTTCATGCTGTCATCAGCGCGCAGGCTTTCGGGGATCGCCTGCACCGCACGGGCGAGGTTATCAGCGACCGACAGAATATCGCGCGCAAAGCCGGTCGCGGCATAGGCTCGGGCTTCGTCCTTCTCGCGCTCCAACCGGCGGCGCACGTTCTGCGTTTCAGCCTGCGCGTAGAGCACTTCCTGCTTGGCACCTTCGAGATCGCGGCGCAGCGATTCGAGAAATTCGGCCACCTGGTCGTCCGCATCCCCGCCTTCGCGCAGATGTTCGGGTACGCCCTTCAATTCGTCTTCAACCGCCTGATCCAGCGGCTTTTCATTCTCGGTCATTTCTTATGGCTTTCCATTCAAGCGATGAGCTTGCCCAGCGAACGGGCCGTCAAATCCACCATGGGGACTACCCGTGCGTAATTCAACCGCGTGGGGCCAATCACGCCCAACACGCCGACCACCCGGCCCTCGCGATCGCGATAGGGTGAGGCGATGACGGAGGAGCCCGAAAGCGCGAACAACCGGTTCTCTGAGCCGATGAAAATCCGGGTCGCATCGGCTTCGCGCGCGCTGTCGAGCAGTTCGGCGACCGATTGTTTGTTTTCGAGGTCTTCCAGCAAGCTGCGGACGCGCTCGATATCACCCAAGGCGCTTTCATCGAGCAAGTTCGCTGCGCCGCGCACGATCAGGACGGGGCGTGCGGCAGCATCCTCGCTCCAGACGGCCAGCCCGCGCTCGACCAGATCGCGGGAGGCATCATCGAGCTGCGACTTGCCCGCGTTGATTTCGGCCCGCATCGCCTGCGCGGCTTCGGCGAGCGTCCGGCCCGCAAGCCGCGCGGTCACGTAATTGCTCGCCCGGTCCAGCGCTCCCGGGTTGAGCGCGCCGCCAATGGTGACGACGCGGTTTTCGACTCCGCCATCCTCTCCCACCAGCACCGCGAGCGCGCGGCCCTGCCCCAGATCGACCAAGCTGAATTGCGCCAGTTTCTGCTCCCGCGGCGCCACCAGCACCATCCCTGCCGCACCGGACAGATCGGACAGAATCGCGCTCGCCTGTTTGATCGCAGCCTCGACCGGCCCGGCTTCAGCGAGCCGCGCTTCGATGGCCGCCTGTTCCTGCGCCGTGGGTTCAGCCACGCGCATCATTCCGTCGACAAAAATTCTAAGACCCGCATCGGTCGGCATCCGCCCTGCACTCGTATGCGGCGCTGCGAGCAGGCCCGCCGTCTCCAGATCGGCCAGCACAGAACGGATCGAAGCGGGCGAAAGGTTCAAGGTGCCATCCGCCGCCAGCGTCTTGGACCCGACCGGCTGCCCGCTATCGATATACCCCTCCACCACCCGGCGAAAGATTTCGCGGGCGCGGAAGGTCAGTTCGGTGACGGGAAGCGAGGTCATGCCCGCAATGTTTAGTCTTTGCGCTTGCGGCGGCAAGTGCGCGCCGCTTAATGGCCCGCGAAACAGCAAAGGAACACCCATGCGCCCTTCAGGACGCGCGCCCGATGAAATGCGCGCCATCACGATCGAAACCGGCTTCACCCGCCACGCGGAAGGATCGGTGCTGATCGGCTTCGGCGACACCAAGGTGCTCTGCACCGCCAGCGTCGAGCGCGGGGTACCGCCGTGGCTGCGCGGCAAGGGTGAAGGCTGGGTGACGGGCGAATATTCAATGCTCCCGCGCGCCACCCACACCCGCGGCGCACGTGAAGCGGCCAAGGGCAAGCAGTCGGGCCGCACGCAGGAAATCCAGCGGTTGATCGGGCGCAGTTTGCGCGCGGTGGTTGATCTCCAGAAGCTCGGTGAGCGGCAGATCACGCTCGATTGCGATGTGATCCAAGCTGACGGCGGCACCCGCACCGCAGCGATTTCTGGCGCGTGGATCGCACTCCGCCTCGCCATCAACGGGCTGATGGCATCGGGCGATATCAAGCATGATCCGATCTCGGCGCAGGTCGCCGGGATTTCGTGCGGCATCTTCAAGGGCACCCCGGTGCTCGACCTGGATTATGACGAGGATTCCAACGCCGAGGCTGACGGCAATTTCGTGCTGCTGTCCGGCGGCAAGATCGCCGAAGTGCAGGCCACCGCCGAAGGTGCGACCTATGACGAGGAAGCCCTGCTGCGCCTCTTGCGCCTTGCCCGCATCGGCTGTGACCGCATCTTTGCGGCACAGTTGGACGCAGTGAAATGACACGTAGGCTCGGCTCCGGATCTCTAGTGATTGCCACGCATAATGCGGGCAAGCTGAAGGAGATTTCGGCGCTGCTCGATCCCTATGGGGTGAAATGCCTGTCGGCCGGGTCGCTCGGTCTGCCCGAGCCGGACGAGACCGGCACCACCTTTGCCCAGAACGCATTGCTGAAAGCGCGTGCTGCGGCCGAAGCATCGGGGCTTGCGGCGCTGGCTGACGATAGCGGCCTTAGTGTCGCTGCGCTCGATGGCCGCCCCGGCGTCTACACCGCCGACTGGGCGGCGCGGCAATGGTTCGAGGGCGCTCCGGGCCGTGATTGGTACATGGCGATGGGCAAGGTCGAAGGGATGCTGGCGGAAAAGGGCGCCGACGTCGACCGCTCGGCTGCGTTCCACTGTGTGCTCGCGCTGGCATGGCCGGACGGCGAATATGCGATCTACGAAGGCCGCTGCGATGGTTCGCTGACATGGCCGCCGCGGGGGCTGCTCGGCTTTGGCTATGACCCGGTGTTCGTGCCGGTCGGCCGGACGCAGACCTTCGCGGAAATCGCGCCGGAGGAAAAGCACGCGATCAGCCACCGCGCCGACGCCTTTGCCAAGCTGGTCGCCGAACAATTCGGATAGAGCGTCAACGCCGCGACGGCGGGCCTGCGGTTTCCACCCGAGCGCCCCAGATATTCCCCGCAGGCCAATAGCGGCACACCAGCACTTCATCCGATCTGGTGCGAGCAATGGCACAGCCCACCTCGCGGGTCTGCGGCCAGATCACCTGCGTGTAGTGCCCGACATCGCTCCATTGGCCGGTGCGCGATACGTCGGGAAAGTCACCGGCGCGGAAATGGCGCTTCTCTTCGACGAAGAACCCCACCATTTCCCACGGCGACCAACGATCGCGCGGGCCGCGCCAGAGGTTTTCGCCCTGCCCTTTGCGCCTTGCGGGCGGAGCATGATCGTAGAGATTGCTGGCAGCGAGGTGATCGGCCCACTCCTGCGCGTCACGCGCAAGTTGCTCGCTCCACACCAACAGCGTAGCGCCAGCTTCGACACGCGCCAGATTATGCGCGGTCAAAAAATCGCGCTCGGCCGGCGAAGGATAGTGAAAGGCTTGCGGCTGCACGGGCGCGGCTGTCATAACCAGCGCAAGGCCAAGGGTCCGGGCAATGATGGACACGAGACAGGAACTCCGCATGGCATCGATCTATCCGCCAGTGATTAAGCGAGGCTGAAAAATTCCGCTCATGGCCCGCGCGCTTTATATTCACTGGCCCTTCTGCGCCAAAAAATGCCCCTATTGCGATTTCAACTCGCATGTCCGCGAAAGTGTGGATGTGGCAGCGTGGCAGTCGGCTTTGCTGGCCGATATGCGCACCGAGGCGGAGCTCGCTGGCGGAGAGCCGCTGACCTCGATCTTCTTTGGCGGGGGCACGCCTTCGTTGATGCCGCCTGCGCTGGTCGCCGCGCTACTGGCGGAGGCCGAGCGGCTGTGGGGGTTTGCCGACGGTATTGAGATCACGCTGGAAGCCAATCCTTCCTCAGTGGAGACCGCCAATTTCGCCGCGCTGGCCGCCGCCGGGATCAACCGGGTGTCGCTGGGTGTGCAGTCGCTGGATGATGCCGAGCTCAAGTTTCTGGGGCGGCTGCATGGGGCAACGGAGGCGCTGGAGGCCCTCGAAACCGCGCAAGCGCACTTCAAGCGCGTAAGTTTCGACCTCATCTACGCTCTGCCCGGCCATACGCCCGAATTGTGGCACGACCGGCTGACCCGCGCGCTGGGTTTCGGCACGGGGCACCTGTCGCTCTACCAACTGACGATCGAGCCCGGCACCCGCTTCGCCAGCGACGTCCGGCGCGGGCGGTTGGTGCCGCTTGATGACGATGAAGCCGCCGAGCTGTTCGATATCACGCAGGCACTTACCGATGCTGCGGGGCTTCCCGCATATGAGACCAGCAACCACGCACGCACGGGCGAACAGAGCCGCCACAACCTCGCCTATTGGCGCTATCAGGATTACGCGGGGATCGGCCCCGGCGCGCATGGGCGGCGCGGGGGTGTGGCGACGGTGCGGCACAAGAAGCCCGAGAACTTCCTCTCCGCCGTCGCGCGGCAGGGCAACGGTATCGCCGAGGCACGCGCGTTGGCGGTGTCAGAACAGGCTGCCGAGGCGCTGTTGATGGGGCTGCGGTTGACCGAGGGGATTGACCTTGCGGCGCTATCGAACCGCTTCGGCCTGCCGCGCGCTGGTCTGGTCGATGAAGCCGCGCTTGCCCGCCTGCAATCACTCGGGCTGGTACGGACTGACGGTACCCGCCTCGCGGTGGCGCCGCCGGGCCGAGGGCTGCTGGATGCGCTGCTCGCCGAGCTCGTTGCCGATACGCTGGTCGCGGCATGAGCGCTGGCGCGGTGATTGCGGCGTGGCGCGCGCACCTGACCGATAGCCGCCGCCGCTCGCCCCACACGGTGCGCGCCTATGTCGCCGCTGCCGAACGGTTGGTGGCAGCAGGCGGGTTGGAGGACTGGGCAGCAGTCGCCCGCACCGAGGCGCATGGCTTGCGCGCCCACCTCGCCGCGCGCCGGGCCGAGGGGCTGGGCAATGCCAGCACGGCTCGGGAATTGTCTGCGCTCAAGGCCTTCATCGCATTTGCCCGGGCTCAGGCCGGTGATCCCGAGCCCGCCGCACCGCGTCTGCGTGGGCCGCGCATCAAAAAGGGGCTCCCTCGCCCCGTCACCCCGGACGAAGCGGTCAATCTCACCGAATTGGTCGATACCCTCGCCGCTGATGACTGGATCGGCGCGCGTGACCGGGCGGTGCTGCTGCTCATGTATGGATCAGGTCTGCGGATCGCCGAGGCGCTGTCGCTGACCGGGCGCGATACGATGCTCGGCGAAGTGCTGCAAGTCACCGGCAAGGGCGGCAAGCAGCGGGTGGTGCCGATCCTGCCGATCACCCGAGCGGCGGTCGCGGATTATGCGCGACTGTGCAAATGGCCGCTTGCGCCTGATGAGCCACTTTTTCGCGGGGCCAAGGGCGGCCCGCTCTCGCCTGCCATGGTGCAGCGGGTGATGGCGCAAGCGCGCCGCGCACTCGGCCTGCCTGAGACCGCGACGCCGCACGCGCTGCGCCATTCCTTCGCCACGCACCTGTTAAGCGCGGGCGCTGATCTCAGAAGCTTGCAGGAGTTGCTCGGCCACGCATCGCTCGGATCGACGCAGATCTACACCCGCGTCGATGCGGCCAGCCTGCTGGACAATTACCGCAAGGCCCACCCGAGGGGTTAGGCCTGATCCTCGGCCTCGTGCGCCTTGACCGGCTTCCATGTCACCACGCGGTAGACATAGAACAGCACCCCGGCGAGCACGAAGGCGACCACGCCGTAGCCCGCTAGCTTCTCGAACCGTTCGACCAGCGGTTCCAGCGCCTTGCCGCCGAAGATCAGAACCGCGTTCCAGATTCCCGAACCCAGAAAGGTGAACAGGCAGAACCGCCACAGCTTCATCCTCGCCAGCCCCGCAGGCAGCGAGACAATGGTGCGCAGGATCGGCGAGAAGCGCAGCAGGAACACGATCCAGTCGCCATAGCGGACGAAGATGTTGCGCGCCTTGGTGAATTCATCCCACTCGAAAGTCAGCCAGCGGCCCCACCGGTCGATGATGCGCTTCAACTGCTCTTCGCTCCAGCGAACGCCGATCCAATACCAGAACAGGTTGCCGACCACGGTGCCGAGCGTGGCGACGATCCACACCGTCCAGAATGTCATCTCACCCTGAGCGACCAGCACCCCGGCGCCGCCCATGATCACCTCAGAGGGGATCGGCGGAAAGATGTTCTCGGCCGCCATCAGCAGGAAGATCCCGAGGTAGCCGCCCTTGTTGAGCAGTTCGAGGAGGAAAGCAGTCATCGGGTCTCGATCTATCGTCTAACAGGGGCAATCAGGCCGCAGCGGCACGCTCGGCAATCCGGCGTTCGATCGCGTCCCAGATCATGCCCGCCGTATCAGTGTTGTTGAACCGGTCAATCGCGACAATGCCCGTAGGCGAGGTGACGTTGATCTCGGTCAGCCATTGCCCGCCGATCACGTCGATGCCAACAAAGGTGAGGCCCAAGCGTTTCAGATCCGGGCCGAGCGCCGCGCAGATTTCCTGTTCGCGCTCGGTCAGTTCTGTTTGTTGGGCCGATCCGCCCATGGCGAGGTTGGAGCGGAACTCGCCCTCACCCGGCACACGGTTGATTGCGCCTGCCACTTCGCCGTCGATCAGCACAATGCGCTTGTCGCCCTGTGCGACCTCGGGGAGGAAGGGCTGGACCATGTGCGGCTCGGGCCAGGTCTGGTTGAACACCTCGAACAGCGCGGTGAGGTTTTCCCCGTTCTGACCGATGCGGAAGATCGCCTTGCCGCCATTGCCGTGGATCGGCTTCACGACAATCGCGCCGTGTTTGGCCATGAAACGCCGTACTTCGTCCACACTGCGCGTCACTAGTGTCGGCGGCATGAAGCGGCGGTAGTTCAGGACCATCACCTTCTCAGGCGAGTTGCGGACATTGGCGGGATCGTTGACCACCAGCGTCTCCGCACCAATGCGCTCCAGCATATGGGTGGCGGTGATGTAGCCCATGTGGAACGGCGGGTCCTGCCGCATCAGCACGACATCGACATCCTTCCCGAGATCAAGCCGCTCTTGATCACCACGCGTAAAATGGTTGCCGACCACGCGCTGCACCGTCACCGGGTAGGCATGGGCGAACAGGCGGTCATCCTCGTCCAGCGTCAGGCTTTCGACGTGATATTCATACAGCGAATACCCGCGCGCCTGCGCGGCGAGCATCAGCGCAAAGGAGCTGTCGCCTGCGATATTGATCTGGTCGATGGGGTCCATCTGGACGGCTACACGCAATGTCATGAATTCACTCCGAGGGATCAGCCGAACGGCATCCAGGCATTTTCGATGTGGGTGGGCTTGCGGCCGGGCGCAAGCAGGATGACGTCGATGCGGATATCCTCGCCATCGGTCGCGTAGTCCTGCCACACGCATTCGACCGCCGCTGCGACGCGCTTGAGGCGGCGCTCGTCGATGGCGTCGGCCAAAGCCACGCTGCGCGCGCGCCACTTCACCTCGACGAAGGCGACCAGGCCGGTGCGGCGGGCGATCAGGTCGATCTCGCCGGCCTTGGTCTTGACCCGCTCAGCCACCACCCGCCAGCCAGATTGCGCGAGGAACATGGCGGCCTCGGCCTCCCCCTCGCGCCCGCGCTGGTCCGCGTCGCGGCGGCTTTCGGGACTGCGGCTCTCGCTCATTCGCCCTTCAATTCCAGCGCGCGGGCATAAAGCGTCGCCCGGTCGATCCCGGTGGCTTTGGCGACGATCCCCGCAGCCTTCCCCGGCCCGGCATCCACCAGCGCCGCCTTGAGCATGGCATCGGCATCAAGCACCGGCGCCTCGGCATCAGTCGGCGGGCCGATCAAAAGCACAATCTCACCCTTGGGCGGGTGCGCGGCGTAATGCGCTGCGAGGCTGGCGGCGGTGCCACTACGGCATTCCTCGTGGAGCTTGGTGAGTTCGCGCGCGACCGCCACCTCACGGTCCGGCCACAGCTCGGCAATGGCGAGCAAGGCGCGTTCGAGCCGCGGGGCGGTTTCGTAGAACACCAACGTCGCGGTGACATCGGCCAGCCCGGCCAAGACCTCGCTACGGGCCTTGTCCTTGACCGGCAGGAAGCCGGCAAACAGGAAGCGGTCACTCGGCAACCCTGCGATCGACAGAGCCGAGACGGCCGCGCAGGCGCCGGGAATGCTGACCACGTTGACGCCCGCGGCGCGCGCCTCGCGTACCAGCCGATAGCCCGGATCAGAAATCAGCGGCGTGCCCGCATCGCTCACCAACGCAACTGGCATACGCCTCGCTTCGTCGATGATCCACGTTCTGGTTTCGGGGGACGCGTGGTCATCAAGCCGCTGAAGCCGTCCCTTGATCCCGAAATGTTTCAGCAGCTTACCCGTTACCCGCGTATCCTCGCAGGCAATCATGGCCGCGCCTTGCAACACGCCAAGCGCGCGCAGGGTGATGTCGCCAAGATTGCCAATCGGGGTGGCAACGATATACAGCCCGGGCTCGGGAATGTTTGCGGGAATGGATGGCAGCTCCACGGTCATCGATCTGTCCATGGAGCACGACTGAGGGGTCGGCAAGAATGAAGCTTTGGAACACACCGGTTTGGGCCGGTTGGTTGATGTACGCGGCACGGCACCTGCGCGGGCGCAATGTCGCTCTGGCTGGCGCGGCGATGCTTGCGGCGGGCTGTCAGGTGATCCCGAAGACTGACGTGGCCACTGCCCCGCCGCCCGGCCCCGCGCCTGAACCTTCGTCGACCGCGCTCCCCACCGATACCGGCCGCCACCGCATCGCCCTGCTGGTGCCCATGAGCGGCGACACCGCCGCGGTCGGTCAGGCGATTGCCAATGCCACCACCATGGCGCTGCTCGATACCACCGCCGACAACCTGCGCATCACCACCTATGACACCTCGGAAGGTGTGGCGACCGCAGCGCGCAAAGCCATCGCGGACGGAAACAAGCTGATCCTCGGCCCGCTGACCGCCGACGCCGTCCCCGCCGTGCAGGCCGCTGCGCGCCCCGCCGGTGTGCCGGTGATCGCCTTTGCCAATGACGCTGCGGTTGCCGGTCCGGATGTCTTCGTGATCGGCCACATGCCAGAACAATCGATCCGCCGCACGGTCGCCTTCGCCCGTGCGCGGGGCGCGGCGCGCTTTGCCGTGCTCGTGCCCGAAGGCGATTATGGCGCGCGCGCATTCTCGGCTTTGGAGAACGCGCTGCGCGATTATGGCGGGTCGCTCGTGCGCAAGGAAGGCTATGCGCGCGGCAATACCTCGATCGTCAGTGCAGCGGCCAGATTGCGAGCGGCCGGCGGATTTGACACAGTCCTGGTTGCCGACAGCGCTCGGCTCGGGATCGATGCCGCGGGCGAATTGCAGCGCGGCGTCCGCACCCGTGCGCGCATCCTCGGCACGGAACTGTGGAGCGGTGATGCCGCCCTCGCCCGTGCTCCGGCGCTGGAAGGCGCGCTGTTCGCGGCGGTTTCGGACCAGCGCTACAAGCGTTTTGCTGACAGCTACGCCGCCCGCTTCGGCGCGCAGCCTTACCGGGCGGCGACGTTGGGCTATGATGCGGTGCTGCTGACCTTGCGCGTCGCGCGCGACTGGAAGGTTGGCACGCCCTTCCCCAAGTCCGAGCTCTACGACAAGGGCGGCTTTCTGGGGGTGGACGGCGCCTTCCGCTTCACTCGCAACGGCGTGATCGAACGCGCGCTTGAAGTGCGCGAGGTCAAGGGCGGCGAAGTCACCCCGGTGGACCCCGCCCCCACCGGCTTCGGCAAGTGAGTAAAACCACGGGGGGTGGCTTGTGAGGCTGCGCGCAGAGGGCCTATAACCCGCGCATGGCCGATACCACCCCAGACGATCTCTTTGCCAATACCCCAACCTCCAGCGGCGATTACAACGCCTCGGCAATCGAGGTGCTCGAAGGCCTGGAGCCTGTCCGCCGCCGCCCCGGCATGTATATCGGCGGCACGGATGACCGCGCTTTCCACCACCTCGCCGCCGAGGTGCTCGACAATTCGATGGACGAAGCGGTTGCGGGCCACGCCACCCGGATCGAGGTGCGTCTGGATGAAGGCAACCGCCTGACCATCGCCGATAACGGGCGCGGTATGCCGGTTGACGAACATCCCAAGTTTCCCGGCAAATCGACGCTGGAAGTAATCCTCTCGACGCTTCATTCAGGCGGCAAGTTCTCGGGTAAAGCCTATGCCACCAGCGGCGGGTTGCATGGCGTCGGTATCAGCGTGGTCAACGCGCTGTCGGTGCATACCCGGGTTGAAGTGGCGCGGGACAAGCAGCTTTACGCACAGGAATTCTCGCGCGGGGTCACGCAAGGCCCGTTGCAGATGCTCGGCGCGACGCCGAACCGCCGCGGCACCACGGTCAGTTTCGTCCCCGACGAGGAGATTTTCGGCGACCGCAAGTTCAATCCCAAGCGGCTGTTCAAGCTGGCCCGGTCGAAGGCCTATTTGTTCGCTGGCGTCGAAATCCGCTGGAAATGCGCGGCCTCTCTGGCGAGTGAGGATGTCCCGGCCGAGGCTGTCTTCAAGTTCCCCGGCGGCCTCGCCGATCATCTCGCTGAACAAGTCGGCGCGCGCGAATGTGTGACCGCCCAGCCCTTCACCGGCTTGCAGGAATTCCCGATGGTGGACGGCCTTGGGCAAGGTCGGGCCGAATGGGCGATTGCCTGGCCGCTCTATTCTGACGGCGCGACCAGCTGGTATTGCAACACCGTGCCAACGCCGGATGGCGGCACGCACGAGCAGGGCCTGCGCACCGCTTTAACGCGCGGACTACGCGCTTTCGGCGAGCTGGTCGGTGCCAAGAAGGCCAAGGACATCACTGCCGACGACGTCATGAATGGCGCCGAGGTGATGCTCAGCGTCTTCATTCGTGATCCGCAGTTCCAGTCGCAAACCAAGGACCGGCTCACCTCGCCAGAGGCCGCGCGTTTGGTGGAAAACGCGGTACGCGACCACTTCGACCACTTCCTCACCGACAATATGGAGCGCGGGAAAGCGCTGCTCGGTGAGGTAATGGAGCGCATGGATGAGCGCCTGAAGCGCAAGCAGGAGCGCGAGATCAAGCGCAAGACTGCGACCAACGCCAAAAAGCTGCGCCTGCCCGGCAAACTCACGGATTGCAGCGGCGAAGGCGGGCGTGAGACCGAATTGTTCATCGTCGAAGGCGACAGCGCTGGCGGCAGCGCCAAGCAGGCACGTGACCGCAAATCACAGGCGATCCTGCCGATCCGCGGCAAGATTCTCAACGTCGCGTCGGCCACCGCCGACAAGATCCGCGCCAACAGCGAAATCGCCGATCTTGCGCTGGCGCTCGGCTGCGGCACCCGCAAGGACTGTGACGCGAGCAATCTGCGCTATGACCGAGTCATCATCATGACCGATGCGGACGTCGACGGCGCACATATCGCCACGCTGCTGATGACGTTTTTCTTTCAAGAAATGCCCGACATCGTGAAGCGCGGGCACCTGTTCCTCGCGCAGCCCCCGCTTTATCGTCTGACCGCAGGCAAGGAGAGCCGCTACGCCCGTGACGAGGCCGCGCGCGCTGAACTGGAGGCGACCGTGTTCAAGGGCAAGAAGGTCGAAGTCGCCCGCTTCAAGGGCCTTGGCGAGATGAACCCCCAGCAATTGCGTGAGACCACCATGGCGCCCGAAACGCGCGGGCTGATCCGCATTACTCTGCCGCAGGAATTCGAGGACCGGGCGGGTGTGGCACGTCTGGTTGATGAGCTGATGGGGCGCAACCCCGAACACCGCTTCAACTTCATCCAGAACCGCGCGGGCGAAATCGACCGCGATCTGATCGACGCCTAGGTCGCGCTCTCGGCCCGCACCCGCTTCCAAACCAGCACGAAGAGCGCGATCAGCAGCAGCGGCATGATCGGCACCCCGGCATTGATCGCCAGCGGACGGGCAAAGGCCACGGCGGCGAAGGTCGCAGCGATGGTGATGCGCTCCCAATCATCAAACCCATCGGCCCGCCCGCGCGCGAACAGGTAGGCGAGCGGAAACGCGGTCAGCACCATATCGTAATCGAGCACAAACGGCGTGGCGAGCGGCGCGCCTGCCAGCACGAGCGCGCCCATGCCGGGCGTGAAGCTCCGCCGCCAGCACGCCGCCGCCACCATCGCTGCCACGGCCAGCGTGACGCCAATCTGTAGGGCCATCGCAAGGCCGCTCGGGACACCGATCAAGCGCAGGCCTGCAAACAGGCTCACCATCTTGGCAAAGCCGATGGTGCCGCTGTCGGTGGCGTTGGTGGCGGTCTGTGTGATCGCGAACCAATCTGCCCACACCTGCGGCCCGAAGATTAGTGCCGCTAGCCCCGCCAGACCCAACGCCGCCCCGCCCGCGCCCGCAACCGCGCGCCATTGGCCGCTCGCCAGCAGCGCCACCGGCACCAGCAGGCCGAGCTGCGGCTTGATCGTTGCCAATCCGATCAACACGCCCGCGAGCCACGGCCGCTCCCGCACCAGCAACAGCCCGCCGCCCAGCAGCGCTGCCACCAGAAACGAGGTCTGCCCGTGGGTCAGCGTCACGATCACCGGCGGGAAGGCCGCGATCAGCACCAACGCCGGCCCCTTGAGCCCGAGCGCGGAAAACCACGCCCGCACCGCCGTCAGAAACGCCCCACCCGTCAACACCAGCCATGCCGCCAGCGCCGGGAAATAGGGCAGGAACCCGAGCGGCCAGACGAAGGGCAGAAAGCTCGGCGGGTAAAAGAACGCAGTGTATTCGCCCGGCAGCGTGTAGAACTCGCGCTGGGCGGCGACATGGGCGAGCGTGTCATAGACATTCGCGCCCGCCACCAGCATCCGGCCCGATGTCCAGAAGCTGATGAAATCCGTGCCGATCAGAAAGCCGTTGCGGTCGATCCCGTTGGTTGACGTCAGCAACAAGAAGGCCAGCGTCGCCGCATTGACCAGCGCCAGCAGCACCAGATAGCCGCGCGCCCGATCCGCGCCGAGCCACTCTGCCTTGCGAAGAACATCCCAACCCATGCCGCATCCCTGCCGTGCGCTCGCAGCCATGTCCATTGTCGGGGAGCGCTGGCATGTGGGGAAATTCCGTGGCAGCTTTGGTCGGCAGCCACAGGTGGGAGAGAACCGAGATGCGCCATGTCTTTGCCACACTCGCTTCGGGAGCGCTGGCCCTGACCGCAGCGCCCCTCGCGGCGCAGGTCGAGCCGCCCGCCAAGGCCACCGCCGCCGAGCAGACGCCGCTTGAAATGCGCGCTGATCAGGTCGTGGCCTTGCTCAACGGGAAGGCCGATCCAGCCGACATCTTCACCGCGGGCTTTCGCGCAGCAGTTGCCGATGCCCAGATCGTGACCTTGAGCGCGAGCCTTGTTGCGGAGTTCGGTCCGGCGACCGAGGTCGCGCTGTTAGCGCCCACCGAAGGCACGCGGGCCGCTCTCGAGATCCGTTTCGCGCGCGGACTGGCCAAGGGGGGCATTGCTATCGATCCGGCCGATAACAACCGCGTGAACGAGTTGCGTTTCACAAGCGTGGATTCGCTCGCCATCGCGGATGACACCCCTGCGAAGATCGTCGCCGATCTCGCCGCGCTGCCCGGCAGCGTCAACGCATGGTTCGCGCCGCTGGATGGTGGGCCGCCGACTATCAGCCGCAATGCCGATCAGCGCCTCGCGCTCGGATCGACCTTCAAGCTCTATGTGCTGGCCGCGCTGGCCGAGGATGTGAAGGCGGGGCGGCGCAAGTGGTCTGACGTCGTGCCGCTGACCGAGAAAAGCTACCCCAGTGGCAAGTTGCAGGATTGGCCGAAAGGCGCGCCGGTGACGCTTCACACACTCGCCAGCCTGATGATCTCGATCAGCGACAACACCGCGACCGATCAGCTGATCAAGGTGCTTGGCAAGGAGCGCATCCTCAAACTGATGAAGGATAGCGGTCACGCAGATCCGAGCGTGAACGATCCTTTCCTGACAACCAAACAGCTGTTTATCCTCAAAGCCAGCAATGCACAGACCCTCGCTGATTGGCGTAGCGGTGACCCGGCGAAACAGGGTGTTATCGAGGTTGTGCAGGTGGCGGAGGAAGACCCGACGCTCGACCAGATCAACGCCGCCTTCGCCAATGGCCCCAAGGCGCTCGACATCGAGTGGTTCGCCTCGCCCGCCGATCTCGCCAAGCTGCTCGCCTATATGCGCCGCACTGCCGATCCCAAGGTGTTCGAGATCATGGCGATCAGCCCCTCGGCCACGGCGGCGATCAAGGCAAATTGGCGGTATATCGGCTTCAAGGGCGGCAGTGAGCCGGGCGTGATCAACCTCACATGGCTGCTTACCGACAAGGCGGGGCGCGACTGGGTGCTGACGCTGGGCTGGAACAACCCTGACGCGGTCGTGGACGAGGGCAAGCTGGAAGGGATCGCCCAGCGCATTCTGCTGCTGCCTCGCTGATTTGCCAGCCCCCACCCCCTTGCACCCGCGCCGCCCGCCCCTTATCGCTGGCGCCTGAAATTCAGTCTCACAGGAAAACCGATGACCGATCAGCAGCGTTTCGAAGGCACCAAGTCCTATATCGCGACCGAAGACCTCAAGGTCGCGGTCAATGCCGCCGTGATGCTGCGCCGCCCGCTATTGGTGAAGGGCGAGCCCGGCACCGGCAAGACTGTGCTGGCGCATGAAATCTCCAAGGCGCTGAACGCCCCGCTGATCGAATGGAACATCAAATCCACCACCAAGGCGCATCAGGGCCTGTACGAATATGACGCCGTCGCGCGCCTGCGCGATGGTCAGCTGGGTGACGAGCGTGTCCACGACATCAAGAACTACATCAAGAAGGGCAAGCTGTGGGACGCCTTCACCGCCCCGCAACTGCCCGTCCTGCTGATCGACGAGATCGACAAGGCCGATATCGAGTTCCCGAACGACCTGTTGCAGGAACTCGATCGGATGAGCTTCGACGTTTACGAAACGCAGGAGCGGATCGAGGCCAAGGAGCGCCCGATCGTTGTCATTACCTCGAACAATGAAAAGGAACTGCCCGACGCCTTCCTGCGCCGCTGCTTCTTCCACTACATCAAGTTCCCCGACCGTGACACGATGCAGGAAATCATCGACGTCCACTTCCCCGGCATCCAGAAGGTGCTAGTTAAGAAGGCGATGGATATCTTCTACGACCTGCGCGAAGTGCCGGGCCTGAAGAAGAAGCCTTCGACCAGCGAACTGCTCGACTGGCTGAAGCTGCTGCTGAACGAGGATATGCCGCTGGAAGTGCTGCAGAACAGCAATCCCGCGAGCGCGATCCCTCCGCTGCACGGCGCGCTGCTGAAGAACGAACAGGACATCATGCTGTTTGAGCGCCTCGCGTTCATGGCGCGGCGCAATCCGTCGTAAAGCTTGCGGGGGCGGGTCAGGAACCCGCCCTCACGCCTCAATCGAAGCTGTAAGCCAACTCGAAATCGCCCCAGCGCTTGCCGCCCAGCACCAGCGGGACGTAGACATTGCGCACCACCACATAGCTGTCACCGTCGCCCTCCTGGCGATAGACTGCCATCATGTAGGGCGCGGTTGAGACTTTGGCCTTGCGGTCGATTGCTTCGAGCATGATCCGCCCGTTGCGGCAGAATTGCGTGTCGTGATTGACGTCACCCGTCGGCGTGCGGGAGCGTTCGGTGAGGTGAGCGGGCAGGAAGCCGCTCATGTCGGTGCAGGCGGCGGCCAGAACGCGGGGATCGCTCGCCTTGGCGCGGTCGAGGAAGGGACGCCATTCAGCATGGGCCCAATCGGTCAGTCGGGTGCGATAAAGCTGCGGGTTGGTGCCGGGGATAGGCTGGTAATCTGTATCGAACAGCGCTGACATCGTCACCGCGCCGCGCGCCAGCGCTGCCTCGGTATGAGCGACAAGCTCCTGCATCATGGCCTGCGCCTGTCCGACCATGACGCTGTCCTCCGGCGAGAGTCCGGCATGAACGATCCGGTCGAACATCTCGCTTGCGGTGATCTCCAGATCTTCCATCTTGCGATGCGCGCCGTGGAGACGGTCTTCGTTGCTGCGGGCGGCAGCGTCGTAGCTGGTCAACACGCGCTGGACCTTGTCGACATGATTGCTGATCGTGCCGGTCGAGCGGGCGATGACGTCATTCTGCTTGTCGACTTCTTCGACGAGGCTGCCGACATTCGCGAGGCTGCTTTCGATCCGCGAGACGCTGGCACGCGCCTCACCGCTGGCTTTCGCGCCAGCTTCGATGCGCCCGATCACTTCCTCCGCCTCGCCGCCTAGCGCATCGATGGTAGCCGCGATTTCCTCGGTCGCCTTGCGGGTGTCGCTGGCAAGGCTTTTGACCTCCGCGGCAACCACCGCAAAGGTCCGGCCCGCGTCGCCTGCCCGCATCGCTTCGATCGTGGCATTGAGGGCGAGGATGTTGGTCGTCTCGGCAATATTGTCGATGTCCTGCGCAGAACGTCGCACTTGCTCCATCGCGGCGGAGAAGCTGGTCACGTGTTGGCCGAGGGTGTCGACCAACTCGATCAGTCCGGCAATCTGGGCGAGCGATGACTGGATCAGCGATGTGCCTTCGTTGAGGCGCTCGATCGCGCGTTCAGATAAAAGCCGTGCCTCGTCGCTCGCCTGCGAGACCTTGCTTTGGTCGGCCTCAAGCGCGCGCACGGTTTCGGCCAGTGCCTCGTGTTCGGACCGCAAGGATTTGGACGAGGCAATCACCGCCTCCACCACACCAGCCACATCGGTGCAGCCCACAGTCACTGCACCGCAACTTTCCGGGATCATCGCCAAGGCTTGGGCGTTGGCGGTGTCGATAGCGATCTGATGCATTGCGGAAGCGGCCTCTGTTAGGTGCGCAGAATGTCTAGCCGCAGGATGGTAAGCGAAGCGTTAAGGTGGCGGCGATCTGCCTGCCAAGAATGAGGCTGGTCAGGCCCCAACCTGCGGGTTAATCACCTTCCCATGTTCTTCAATTTCATCGACGAGCTTCGCGCGGCCGGCATCGGCGCCAGTTTCAAAGAGCACCTCACCTTGCTTGAGGCGCTTGACCGGGACGTTATCGACCAGACGCCCGAGGCGTTCTACTACCTCTCCCGCGCCACCTTCGTGAAGGATGAAGGCCTGCTCGACCGTTTCGATCAGGTGTTTCACAAGGTGTTCAAGGGGATCATGTCCGATTACGGCCAGAACCCGGTCGACATCCCCGAAGACTGGCTGAAAGCTGTCGCCGAGAAATTCCTGACGCCTGAGGAAATGGAAGCAATCAAGTCGCTCGGCGATTGGGACGAGATTATGGAGACGCTGAAGAAGCGGCTCGAAGAACAGGAAAAGCGACACCAGGGCGGCAACAAGTGGGTCGGCACCGGCGGCACCTCGCCCTTCGGCAACTCAGGCTACAACCCCGAAGGCGTCCGCATCGGCGGCGAGGCGCGCCACGGCAAAGCGATCAAGGTCTGGGAGAAGCGCGAGTTCAAGAACCTGGATAACACCAAGGAGCTTGGCACCCGCAACATCAAGATGGCGCTGCGCCGTTTGCGGCGTTTCGCCCGCGAAGGGGCGCAGGATCAGCTCGACATTGACGCCACGATCAAGGGCACGGCCAAGCAGGGCTGGCTCGACATCCACATGCGCGCTGAGCGCCGCAATGCGGTGAAGCTGCTATTGTTCCTCGACGTCGGCGGATCGATGGACCCCTTCATCAAGCTGGTCGAAGAGCTGTTCAGCGCCGCCACCAGCGAATTCAAGAACATGGAGTTCTTCTACTTCCACAACTGCCTTTACGAAGGCGTATGGAAGGACAACAAGCGCCGTTGGCAGGAACGGACCAAGACCTGGGACGTGCTCCACAAATATGGCCACGATTACAAGATCGTGTTCGTGGGCGATGCCGCGATGAGCCCTTACGAAGTCACGCACCCCGGCGGCAGCGTCGAGCACATGAACGAGGAAGCGGGCGCAGTGTGGCTCCAGCGCGTCACCAACACCTATCCCGCGACCGTGTGGCTCAATCCGGTGCCGGAAAAGCAGTGGAACTATTCGCAGTCGACCAAGATGATCAAGCAGCTGGTGGGCGACCGGATGTATCCTCTGACGCTCGATGGGCTGGATGACGCGATGCGGGAGCTGTCGCGGAAGCACGGGGCTTGAGCGAAGTCTTTTGAATCATGTGACATTGTGGTATTCCGCACCCTGAGGAGACCACCATGCAACATCTAGCACTGCCGCTCGTCATAGCCCTTCTCGGGGCAAGCGAAGCGCCTCCTTCCCCGCCGTCGATCTCCGACGAGGCCCCGCTTGCGGCCTTGCGCGAATTGCGGCCGGACTTTCAGGCTGGCAACAAATGCTCTGACGACAAACTGCCAACAGCCGACAATCCCGGCCAGCAGCCGCGCTTTGAACGCGGGCCCGCCACGGCGGATATGGGGCAGTTGATCTATGCAGTCGACCGACGCATCGATGGCTGCTCGGTGGTGCTGGTTAAGAGCACAGGGCTTCCGGCAAGCCCTCCCTTTGGTCGGATCAGGCTTTCCCCGGAGCAAAAGGCGGAGCTTTTGCGCAAGCGTTAGCGGCGACGGGCTACCCCTTCTGATCGAGCTCCTCGTTCAGCCGCAGCCCGCACCGCCAAAAGAAGAACGCCGGCACCAGCCCCAGCACCGCCGCGCCATAGAGCACATAGCGCACCGAATCCGCGCCATAGGTCGGTTGCAACCAGTCTGACAGCATCCCGAAGAACAAGGGCCCCAGCCCCAGCCCGATGAGGTTCTGGAAGAACAGCAGGCTTGCTGCGGCAATCGCTCTTGCCCGCACTGGCACGAGGCCTTGCGCGGCGGAATAGGTCGGGCCGTAGTAGAACGAGTTGAATACCGTCGGAATGAAGAGCAGCGCCAAGGCCAGCGGCCAGCTTGGCGCGTGGTAGGCGGCAATCGCGATCGGCACTGCCAGCGCCATGCCGATGGCGGGCGCGCTCAGCACGTGGCGGCGGTTTTTGGCACCGAAGCGGTCCGCGAGATAGCCGCCGGCCCATGTGCCGAGAATACCCGCGACCCCGCCGAGCAGCCCGAACCACAGCCCCACCTGCCCCGGTGTGAGTTCATGGGTGCGCTGAAAGAAGATCGTGGTCCAGGTCGTCTTGCCGTAAGCGAGGAATGACGCTGCCGACCCGGCAAACAGTAGCAGCACGAAAGCGCGCGAACGCATGACCTCCGCCACCGCCTGACCTAGCGGCAGGGCAGCGGGTTGGTTCTTGCCGCGCAGGATGGCCGCTGCATCACTGTGGCGCGGGTCCTTGATCACGAACAGCACTACCAGTGCCAGCGCAACGCCCGGCAGGCCAACGATCACGAACGCCTCGCGCCAACCGACATGGTCCGCCAGCGTCCCGCCAATCATCATGCCCAGCAGTGTGCCGACCGGAATGCCAAGCGAATAGAAGGCCAGCGCCGAAGCGCGCCGCTCGGGCGGGACCATGTCGCTGATCAGCGAGTGCGCCGGCGGTGTGCATCCTGCCTCGCCCACGCCCACGCCGATGCGGGCGAGCAGCAATTGCGCAAAGTTCTGCGCCAACCCGCACAGCGCCGTCATCGCCGACCAGACCGCCAGCGCCAGCGCAATAACCTTGGGCCGGCTCGTCGTCCCGCGATCAGCAAAGCGCGCGATGGGAATACCCAGCACCGTGTAGAACAGCGCAAAGGCGAGGCCCGTCATCAACCCGATTTGGGTGTCCGACAGATCAAGGTCTCGCGCGATCGGCTCGGCAAGGATGTTGACGATCTGACGGTCGATGAAATTGAAGACATAGACGACCAGCAGGATCCACAGGGTGATCCTGACCGATTGCGTGCCGGACGCGGTGCCCGCCGTGGTTGCCATGTCGTATTCTCTCCCATCGGTGGCGGTTCATCCGCCATCCTTTGTTGCAGCGTTGCCGGTCATTGCAGGTGCATTGACGTCGCAATGACCCGATCATGACGCCAATCAGTAAAGCAGGTGCGGCCGCACTGCGGCGATCCATGCGGCTTCGTCATGTGACGTCATGGCGTCAAAATCGTGTGGCGTCGCGGCTGCGTTGTCGACCCATTCGCGCAAAGCAGGGCCGCCATTGATGACGTCAATCGCAAGCCGGTCGAGCTCGTACTCGTAAGGGAAATCGCGCCACAGCGGGTAATCGGGATAGAGCAGCCGAATCGCCTTGAAGGCCAGCGCCTGAAGCCGCCAGGGCTTGAACGCATCGTGATCGTAGAAGGTGCTTTCCGCGTGGATCATCAATACGTTACAGAGCTTACCTTTGTGTTTGTGGAAGGTCGGCTCGAACCAGCATTCGCGGATCGCGCAGCCTTCCAGCCACTCGGGCGCGAGCTTTCGCATCACCTTGAGTACACCGCCCGCGTCGATGTCGGGCGCGCCGAACAGCACCTCCAATGGCCGCGTGGTGCCGCGACCCTCTGACAGCGTGGTGCCTTCCAGCATCACGGTGCCAGCATAGCAGCGCGCCATGTTGACGTTGGCGGCATTGGGCGAAGGGTTGATCCACAGGCGTGACGTCGGCCAGCCAAAGCCGTCAGGCTCGTCCGGACGCCAACCCTCCATCGCCACCACCTTGTAAGCGACGTCGAGACCGAAATGCTCGATGAACCAGTGGCCCATCTCCCCCATGGTGAGGCCGTGGCGCATCGGCATCGGCGCCGCACCGACGAAGCTCTCCTGGCCCGGCACCAGCAACGTGCCTTCGACCGGGCGACCGGCGGGATTGGGGCGATCCAGCACCCAGACCTCCTTCCCCGCCTTGGCGGCTTCTTCGAGCAAATACAGCAGTGTGGTCACGAAGGTGTAGATCCGGCAACCCAAGTCTTGCAGGTCGAACAGGAACACATCCGCGCTCGACATCATCTGCCCGGTCGGACGGCGCACTTCGCCATAGAGCGAGTAGATCGGAATGCCGTAGCGCGGGTCCATCTCGTCCGCGGTTTCGACCATGTTGTCCTGCTTGTCGCCCTTCAGCCCGTGCTGCGGGCCAAAGGCGCTGTTGACCGGCACGCCCGCCGCGATCAGCGCGTCGAGACTATGGGTGAGATCACCCGTCACACTGGCCGGGTGCGCCACCAAGGCAACGCGGCGGCCCTGCAATTGGCGGAGGAGTTCGGGGTCGGCCAGGAGCCGGTCGATGCCTGTCTTCATCTGCCTAGCGTTGGATCAGCGCGATATGAAAGGCAATCGCTTTGCGTGGGGACGGGAACATTGCACCCCCTCCCCTTGTTACAGGCACATGGACACAGATTGGACACCGATAGCTATCGCCGCGGGATGGGCGATTATCCTTGGCGGCGCGGGCGGTGCGCTGACGGAGATCGGCCAATGGTATCGCGAGCTGCGCAAGCCGCTCTGGCAGCCGCCTGACTGGCTGTTTGGTCCAGCCTGGACGATCATTCTCGGGCTGGCTGGGTGGAGCTTCTATGTCGGGTTGACTGCGGCCCCCACGCCTGAGGCGCGCGCCGGGGTGTGGGCGCTGTTCATCGCGAACTTCGTGCTGCATTTCCTCTGGTCGCCCCTGTTCTTCAAGCTGAAGCGACCCGACTGGGCACTGGCCGAGAACGTGTTTCTGTGGCTGTCGGTGGCGGCACTGATGGTGGTGCTGCCGCGTTTGGCGGGGGACAGCTTTGCCGGTTGGCTGAACGTGCCCTATTTCATCTGGGTCAGCTTCGCCTTCATGCTCAACCTGAAGATCGTGCAGTTGAACCGTCCGTTCGGCAAGGAAGCGACCGCGTCCTAACGTTCGAGGATCAGCTGCCGGTTGGCTTCGGAGTGAAACTCCGGCCGCCCCGGCGGGAAAGCCATCGCCCAGAACTGCCGCGACCCGCCCGGGTGCTCGACAATGGCGTTGAGCGCGACCTGTGCGGGTCCTGGAAGATCGGCGGCGATGCTGGCCTTGAGCACCAAGCCATGATCGTCGTGAACACAGGCAATGGCCAGCGCATCCACCGGAGCATCACGCATCCCTTCGCGGAACGAGTCGAAATCGTACGCGGCCCACCGTCCCGAAGGTGAGAGATTGAACTCGCGATAGGCGGTGCCGCCCAATGGCTGCCAGAAAATCTCGAAACAGGTCGTCTTCCACAGATCGTCCATACGCTCGGGCGCGGCGTGGGGCGGCACGATGATCGCCGGGATATGTCCGTCGAGCCGGAATTCGGTCTCGCAACCTTGCGGTGTGGCCGTGATGGAGGCGGTCACAGCGCGGATCGGGCCGAGATCGCAAGCGACGTGGAGCATGAGCGAGTGCATCGTCCGGTTCTGCCCCCTCGCCCTGTCCCCGGCAAGCCACTTCCCGTTAAGCTCAGGCGCTGGTAGGGCCGCGCCCCATGAGCACTTACGATTCAGCCCTCCTCCGCCTGCTCGACGAGCGCGGCTACATTCACCAGCTGACCGATGCGGCCGGGCTTGACGCTCTGGCCGCCAAGCAGATCGTACCGGGCTATATCGGGTTCGACGCAACCGCGCCGTCGCTCCACATCGGGTCGCTCGTGCAGATCATGATGCTGCGCCGCTTGCAGCAGACGGGGCACAAGCCGATTGTCCTGATGGGCGGCGGCACCACCCGGATCGGCGATCCCACGGGCCGCGACGAGAGCCGCAAGATGCTCACCGACGAGACGATTGAAGCCAACATCCAATCGATCTTCACAGTCTTTGATAAGCTGTTGAAATTCGGCGATGGGCCGACCGATGCCGTAATGGTCAACAATCACGATTGGTTGGGGAAACTGGGCTACATCGAACTGCTCCAGCAGGTTGGCACGCATTTCACCGTCAACCGGATGCTGACCTTCGATTCGGTCAAGCTGCGGCTTGAGCGCGAACAGCCAATGACCTTCCTCGAATTCAACTACATGATCTTGCAAGGATACGATTTCAGACATTTATCGCGTGAACTTGGCGTGCGCTTGCAAATGGGCGGCAGCGACCAGTGGGGCAATATTGTCAATGGGATGGAGCTTGGTCGGCGCATGGACGGGGCCGATCTGTTCGGTCTCACCACCCCGCTGCTGACGACGGCTGACGGCGCGAAAATGGGCAAGACGGCGGCGGGAGCCGTGTGGCTCAACGAGGAACAGTTGCCCGCCTACGATTTCTGGCAATATTGGCGCAACGTCGATGACCGCGATGTCGGCAAGTTCCTGCGGCTGTTTACCGACTTGCCATTGGATGAGATCAATCGCCTTGAAACGCTTGAGGGGGCCGAGATTAATGCCGCCAAGACCGTACTCGCCAATGAGGTCACAAAGCTGGTGCGCGGCGAAGATGCCGCCGTCCGGGCCGAGGCAACCGCGCGGGAAACCTTTGCCGGCTCCGGTGCGGGTGAGGATTTGCCAACGCTTGCAGTCGGCGCAGAAGGGATGCGCATGGCCGCGCTGCTCACCGCCATTGGCCTCACGACCTCAGGCGGGGAAGCCAAACGCAAGCTCGCCGAAGGTGCGGTCAAGCTCGATGGTGAGACCGTGACCGACCCTGCGCAACTGGTGCTTCCGGCTGAAGGCGAGACCCTGCGGCTAAGCCTTGGCAAGAAGCGTCACGCGCTGGTGCATCGCTAAACCTCCGAATTTTTACGAATTGTCAGCCTTTCTGATGCATCCCCTCTTTGTGCCCAAACGGAGAGAAGGAACGCATCACGTGACGGGTGGAGCAAATCTCAGCGTTACCGAGATGCGGCGCGCGGCGCGGCATCCGGTCGATTTCCCCGCGATTGTCGAGCACTTCGTGCACGGCGACTTGCATCTGCACGTCTGCAACCTGTCGGCCCATGGCTTCATGGTTGACGATGCCCAGCAATTGCAGCGCGGCGATCGCATAATCATCCGCCTTCCCGTGGTGGGCCGGATTGAAGCCTATGTGATCTGGACGCGTGACACACGGGCGGGTTTGCAGTTCGAGCGGATTATCAGGCTCGACGATTTCGTCTCGATCATCGACCAGCTTCAGCCCAACCCGCGCCTGCGTCGCTCGCGATAGGGCAGCCTTAGCCCGCGCAAGTTTCGCCTGCTTGGCAGCGGCCCTGCGGCCTGCCATGGCGCAGCCGTGACCGAACCAACCTCCCCGCTTCAGATCGGCGATTACCGGCGTTACTGGCTCGCCCGCTTCATGGCGGTGTTCGCCACGATGTCGATGGTGGTGCTGCTCGGCTACCAGCTCTACGAAGTCGCGCGCGACGATTACGGGATGAGCGTGGCCGAGGCCTCATTCCAGCTGGGCTTGCTGGGACTAGCCCAGTTCATCCCGCTGTTTGTGCTGACCCCTGTCGCGGGCTTGGCCGCTGATCGATTCGACCGGCGCCATGTCGCTGCCTTTGCCAACGGGATCGATGGCTGTGTGGCGGTGGTGTTGGCGCTAGCGACCTGGGCAGATGCGCTCAACATCCCGATTCTGTTCAGCCTCGCCGCGGCACATGGCGCAGCGCGGGTGTTTGTCGGCCCGTCGATGAGCGCGATTGCGCCCAATATCGTGCCGCCCGCCCTGCTCCCGCGCGCCATCGCGCTGTCCTCGATCGCTTGGCAGACCGCGAGCGTTGCCGGCCCTGCAGTCGGCGGATTGATCTTTGCCGAGGCTAACTGGCTCCCCCACGCGATCTCCGCCGGATTGCTGTGCGCGGCGATGTTGTTGATCCTGACCGTCCGCCCGATCAAGGCGAAGCATGACGGCCCCCGCCTTAAGCCGCTCAAGCAGATCATCGAAGGGCTGGTTTATGTCTGGCGTGAGCGATTCCTGCTCGGCTGCATCACGCTCGATCTGTTCGCGGTGCTGCTGGCAGGGGCGACCGCATTGCTGCCAGTATTTGCGCGCGATATCCTGTTTGTGGGACCGGAAGGTCTCGGCCTGATGCGTGCCGCGCCTGCTCTGGGAGCGGCGAGTGTGGCGTTGTGGCTGAGCTTCCGTCCGCTTGAGCGCGAGGTCGGGCTCAAGATGCTGTGGGCGGTTGCCGCCTTCGGAGCGCTGACGATCACCTTCGCCTTTTCGCGCAACTTCCTGCTGTCCCTGGCGATTTTGGCGGCAATGGGCGCGGTTGATATGGTTTCGGTCTTCATCCGCTCATCGCTGGTGCAGCTGTTCACGCCTGACGACAAGCGTGGGCGGGTGTCATCGATCTCGGGCCTTGCAATCTCCGCATCCAACGAGCTGGGCGAAATGCAATCGGGCCTCGCCGCTGCCATCCTTGGCGCAACCGGCGCGGTTGTATTCGGCGGCGCGGGTGCGATATTCGTGACTATGGTCTGGGCGTGGTATTTCCCCGAGCTGCGCCGCGCCAAAAGCTTCGAGCCAGCTGCGCTCAAACGAGAGGTATCGACATGAAGGCTGACAACATCCTCGCCACCATCGGTGGCACTCCGCATATCCGCCTGTCGCGGCTGTTCCCGGATCACGAGGTGTGGGTGAAGTCCGAACGGTCGAACCCCGGCGGCTCGATCAAGGATCGTATCGCCCTCGCCATGGTCGAAGATGCCGAGGCGACCGGCAAGCTCCAGCCCGGAGGCACCATCGTCGAACCCACCAGCGGCAACACCGGGATCGGCTTGGCGATGGTCGCTGCGGTCAAGGGCTACAAGCTGGTGCTGGTCATGCCCGAATCGATGTCGATCGAGCGCCGCCGCCTGATGCTGGCCTATGGTGCCAGCTTCGACCTCACTCCGCGCGAACGCGGCATGAAGGGCGCGATTGAGCGGGCGCAGGAGCTGGTCGAACAGACCCCCGGCGCATGGATGCCGAGCCAGTTCGACAATGCCGCCAACCCCGCGATCCACGCGCGCACCACAGCGCAGGAAATCCTCGCTGATTTCGCCGCGACACCGATCGATGTGATGATCACCGGGGTCGGCACCGGCGGGCACCTGACCGGCTGCGCCGAAGAGCTGAAGAAGCACTGGCCCAGCATGAAGGCATACGGCGTCGAGCCCGCGCTCTCGCCCGTGATCAACGGCGGCCAGCCCGGCCCTCACCCGATCCAGGGCATTGGTGCTGGCTTCATCCCCGGCAACCTCCACACAGCCGCCATCGACGGGGCGATTGCGGTCGATGCCGAAGAAGCCAAGCAGATGGCTCGCCGCGCCGCGAGCGAGGAAGGCATGCTGGTCGGAATTTCTTCCGGTGCAACGCTTGCTGCCATCGCGCGCAAGCTGCCTGAGCTGCCGCAGGGCGTGCGAGTGATGGGCTTTAACTACGATACGGGCGAGCGCTACCTTTCGGTGCCTGACTTCTTGCCGGTGGAATAGAGCGATTCTTTAACCGTAGCGGTCTATCTCACAGGCAGAATTCTCACGCTTTTTGCGTAGCTGCTCAGGGACTGCCGCCCATGAAATTCATCAAACTCCATTCGCGCGGCGGCAATTATCTTGTCGTGGCCAGCAATATCGCGTGGCTGCGCAGTGCCGAAAACGGCCAAACGAACGTTGGCATGGTCGGCGGGCAACCGTTGCTGGTCGTGGGCTCGATCGAAGAGGTGGCGGAGCAGATCCTCAACGCGACCGCAGATCAGGAACCACCGGCAGCTCCGCCCGCCCCGGCCGCAGCCGTTGAGCCGCCCCCGCCTGTCGCCGCACCGCCGGTAGCCGAACCTGCTCGCGAAACCGTTGCACCAGCGCCTGAGCCAGTTGCCCCGCCTCCCGCTACCGCGCCCTCTGCTCCTGAACCTGTCGTGGCCACGCCCGAGCCGACGGCGCCGCCAGCCCCCGAACCGGTGGCCGAAGAGCCTGAGCCCGAACCCGTTGCCCCCGCACCGGCACCGGTTGCCAAGTCACTTCCCCGCCAGCCAGCGCCTGAGCCAACACGCGAGAAGGCACCGCAGGGTGCGCCCGCAACTCCCGCTCGACCCCGCCCCGTCCCTCGAAACTCGGCGAGCCTGTGGGAGCGCCCCGCCGCCCCCGCCGCTACCAGCGGTCTCAAGATCAAGGCTGGCTCGCAGCGGATGATGGGCAGGCTCGAGTAGGCGAAGCCTCTTCCGATCCCGCAATAGCCATTGCGAAACCAAAGGCGGCTGTTACCTCTTCTCCCTCGCAACAGGGAGAGCGACCGGTGATGAAACGACTGACGGGTATGACAATGGCAGCGGCAATCGCGCTCGCGGTAGCACCGCTTGCCGCCGAAACGCCCAATCGCCAAGCGCTTGTCACGGCGGTCGAGGCGCAGCAGGACGCAACGGTCAAAGCGTTGCAGGACTGGGTCGCCCTCCCCACCATCGCCGCCGAAAAGCGTGGCACACCCGAAGGCGCGGAATATATGCGCAAGCTGGCGCTCGACGCCGGGTTCCAGCAGGCCAAGATTATCCCCACCGATGGCGTCCCCGCCGTTTTTGCCACACTCGACTCGGGTGCCAAGACCACTGTCGGCATCTACTTCATGTATGACGTGAAGCAGTTCGATCCGGCGGAATGGAGCTCCCCACCGCTCGATGCAAAGCTGGTCGAGCGCCCCGGCGAAGGCACCGCCATTGTCGGGCGCGGCGTGGTCAACCAGAAGGGGCCGCAGATGGCTTTCCTCGCCGCAATCAAGGCGATCCAGGCCAGCGGCCGCAAGCTGCCCGTCAATCTGGTGCTGGTGGCTGAAGGTGAAGAGGAAGTCGCCTCGACCCATTTCGATCAGGTTGTCGCTGTGCCCGAGGTGCAGGCTGCGCTGTCAAAAGCGGTCGGCGTGTTCATCCCCTCGGCCAATCAGAACCGCGACGGGAGCGCGGGTATCACCTTGGGTGCCAAGGGTGCGGTTGAGTTCCAGCTGGTGGTGGGCGGTGAGACGTCCGACAAATATCCCAAGACTGACATTCACTCGTCCAATCACGCCCGCATCGAAAGCCCGGCGTGGCGGCTCGTCAAGGCGCTGGACACGCTGGTTGCCGATGACGGCCATACCCCGGCAATCGACGGATGGTTCGAGAACGTCCAGCCGCTGACCGCGCGCCAGAAAGAGCTGATCGCGCAGAGCGTAAAGCCAGACGCTGAGGCGGGCGAAAAGGCACTGCTCGGCGTCGGGCGGTGGATCAATGATGAGGATTACGTCACCAGCCTTGAGCGGTTCTTCTCGCAGCCCACGGTCAATATTCAGGGACTGGTTGCGGGCTACACCGGAGAAGGCGGCAAGACCGTGCTACCCGGCCGCGCCGAAGCCAAGCTGGAATTCCGCCTGGTGCCGAACATGACAAAGGACGAGGCGGTCACCAAACTGCGCGCGCATCTTGCCAAGCGCGGATTCGACGATGTGCAGGTAACGGTCTCGGGCGGCTATGGCCCCAACGAGACCGAGGAGGACTCGATCCTGATCCGCGCCCAGAAGCGCATGTTCGACGAAAGCGGCGTTCCCTATACCATCCGCCCGCGCAATGCGGGAAGTTGGCCGGGCGTGGTGTTCAACGGTCCGCCGTTGAACCTGCCCGCCTCGCAATTCGGCCTTGGCCGCGGCGGCGGCGCTCATGCTCCCAATGAGTGGTTCTTGATCGAGAGCACCAACCCCAAGGTCTATGGCCTTGACGAGGTGACGATGGCTTATGTCGACTACCTCTACGCGCTGTCGGAAGAAGCCGAACGCTAGGGCAGACAAGACGAGGGCCGCCCCACTGATGGCAGGGCGGCCCTTGGTATTTCATTGTCGCTTGAGGCTTACGCCGCCGTAGCAAAAGCCTCGGCCGGCAGCTTCATCATGTATTCGCTGCCCGCTTCCAGCTTACGGCGTAGCGCGCCGGCATCGGGCAGGAAGCGTTCGGCGTAGTAATTGGCCGAGACCAGCTTGGCCTCGTAGAACGCCTTGTCCTCGGGCTCACCCGCCAGCTTGGTCAGCGCGACTTTCGCCATCTTCAGCCAGAAGAAGCCGAGCGTCACGATGCCCATGATGTGCATATAATGATGCGCGCCAGCGCCGAGGTGATTGGGGTTGGCCATCGCGTTCTGCATGAACCACATGGTCGCCGCCTTCTGCTCGCCCAGCGCCTTTTCGAGCCGCTCGGCCACCGCGGCCAGTTCCGGCACCTGCTTGGCCGTGGCGATCTCCTCGTCGATCATGGCAAAGAATGCCTGGATCGCCTTGCCGCCGCCCGCAGCCAGCTTGCGGCCGCACAGGTCCATCGCCTGCACGCCGTTGGCGCCTTCGTAGATCATCGCGATGCGGCTATCGCGGACGAACTGTTCCATGCCCCATTCGCGCACATAGCCGTGGCCGCCGAAGACCTGCTGCATGTTGTTGGCGATGTCATAACCCTTGTCAGTGCCGTAGCCCTTGATGACCGGGGTCATCAGCCCGATCAGCAGATCGGCCTGCTCACGCTCTTCAGGGGTCTGCGCCTTGTGCGTCAGATCGACCTGCAACGCGCCCCACAGGCACAGCGCCCGCATCGATTCGGTGAACACCTTGGCGTCCATCAGCATTCGGCGTACATCAGGGTGGACGAAGATCGGGTCAGCCTTGGCTGCCGGATCGGCCGGGCCGGTCAGCGCACGGCCCTGACGTCGGTCGAGCGCATAGTTCACGGCGTTCTGGTAAGCGACTTCGGCCTGAGCGTAACCTTGGATGCCGACGCCGAGCCGTGCGGCATTCATCATGATGAACATCGCAGCGAGGCCCTTATTCTCCTCGCCCACCATGTAGCCGGTCGCGCCGTCATAGTTGAGTAGACATGTTGCGTTGCCGTGGATGCCCATCTTCTTCTCGATGGAGCCGCAGGTCACGCCGTTGCGCGCCGATGGTTCGCCGTTCTCGTCGAGCAGGAACTTGGGCACGATGAAAAGCGAGATGCCCTTGACGCTATCGGGCGCGCCCGGAGTCTTGGCCAGCACCAGATGGATGATGTTGCTGGTGAGATCATGCTCGCCGGCCGAGATGAAGATCTTGGTGCCGGTGATCCCATAGCTGCCGTCGCCGTTCGGCACAGCCTTGGTGCGGATCATGCCGAGATCGGTGCCGCAGTGCGGCTCGGTCAGGTTCATGGTGCCGGACCATTCGCCCGAGATCATCTTGGGTACGAAAGCCGCCTTCTGCTCGTCAGAACCCTTGGCAAGGATCGCCGAGATCGCTCCGGCGGTGAGGCCTGGATACATTGCGAAAGCTTGGTTCGCCGTGCCGGAGAATTCCTCCAACGCAAAGCTAAGTACGTGGGGCAGGCCCTGCCCGCCATATTCAACCGGCTGCCCCAGCGTACCCCAACCGCTTTCGACGTAGGCCTGATAGGCCTCCTTGAAGCCCGGGGGCGTGGTGACGCTTCCGTCCTCGTGACGGGTGCAGCCATATTCATCACCCGCCTGATTGACCGGTGCGAGCACTTCGGCGCAGAACTTGCCGGCCTCGTTGATCACGGTGTCGATCATGTCGGGCGTGGCGTTCTCAAAGCCCGGCAGATTGCCGTAGCTGGCAAGATCAAGCACTTCGTTGACGATGAAGCGCGTATCGCGAGTGGGGGCGGTATAGGTCGGCATCACATGATCCCTTTGGTAAGCAAGATTATTTGAAGTGGCGGTGGGCCTATCGGCTCAACCGAGGTCGAGCTTCTCGATCTCGGCGACGAAATCGGTGAGTTCCTTGATCGAGCTATCGATGTCGTCGCGCTGCTCTTTCAGCTTGGCGATGTGCGTGCGGCACTTGGCGATCGTGACGCGGCGCTGCTCGACGCGGCCATCGTCAAGATCGTAAAGGTCGATCATCTCGCGGATTTCGGTGAGGCTGAAGCCGACATTCTTGGCGCGCATGATCCAGGCAAGCCGGGCGCGATCGCGCTTGGAATAGACGCGGGTGAGACCGACTCGGGCCGGATTGATCAGGCCTTCATCCTCATAGAACCGCAGCGCCCGAGCGGTGCAGCCGAATTCCGAAGTGAGATCGGAAATGGTGAACTGTTCACGCTCGTGGACATCGGGCCTGTCGAGATGCGCGCCATTGCGACGCGGCTCGCTGGCCGGATCCTTGGGAGCGTGCTGGGCGGGATCCGAGGATTCGGTGGGTGCAGGAGCGGTAGCCATGCCCGCTCCATACCTTCCGTTTACGTGAGCGTCAAGTTCAGACCCTCACAAGCACCGGTATGCCATCACGCAATTCGATCTGTCGATAAAAGCAACTGCGGGCGCCTGTGTGGCAGGTTGGTCCCGCAGGCACGGCACGGATCACCAGCGCGTCCTGATCGCAATCGACGAGCGTCTGCACGACAGTCAGGACATTCCCGGATGTCTCACCCTTCATCCACAAGGCCCCGCGCGAACGCGACCAGAAGTGGACCTTGCCGGTGCTGAGCGTCGCCTCAAGCGCCTCGGCGTTCATGTGGGCAACCACCAGCACCTCGCCGCTGGCATCATCGACGACCACCGCAGTGAGCAGTCCCGCCGCGTCAAACTTCGGCGCGAACACCGCGCCGCTCTCGCGCTCTTCAGGGGTCAGGCTTGTGCTGGTCACGTTGCAACTCCACGCAGATAAGCGATGCGCGCGGGTCCGTCCCGGTGCGCACTAAATGTCGTAACCGGCGCGCTCATGCGACGATTGTTGCACGCACACAACAGGGGCACGCAAAAAATGCGCCTATCACAGGTTTGATCTTCCGCCGAATGCAACAGCGTGGAAGAAGCGCGTCAGGAGCCTTCGCAAGGGGTTCTCCACCGAACAATGGCACCGCCCGGTGTCAGGTTCAGGGGGTGATCGGACCGCAAGCTGGCAGCGGGGTGCCAGCGCGACCGATTGAACGATAGGGATTGGATCCCGGCAGCGAAGTTAGGGGGTCGCTGCCACAGCCCGCAAGGGTGGATCCGCACCGTTTCGTCACGTGGCGCCCGGGGTCGAAAGACCTCGGGCGTTATGTTTTAGGGGTGGATGAGGCGGTGATCCTGATCGACCAAGGCGAAACAGGCGACTGAGATCGACGCGGCCCCAGCCTCGGCCATCGCTGCAATGCAGGCTCTGCTCGTTGCCCCGCTCGTCAACACATCATCCACCAGCACGACATCTCGCCCCGCCAAACGCGTCAACCACCTAGGGTTGAGCCGGATCGCCCCGGTGAGCACCCGCTCGCGTGCCTCACGCCCCAATCCGCCGAGATTGGGTGTGCGCTTGTGCCGCACCAAAGCCTCGACCACGGGTTCGCCCTTCCCCAACCGCGCCAGCTCTTGGGTCAGCAGGGCAGCCTGGTTGAACCCCCGCTGCCACAGCCGCCAGCGGTGGAGCGGGACCGGCACCAGCACCGGCGGCGCACGCACCGCTTGCGACTCGGGTAAGCGCACCGCAATCAGTCGCGCAATCAGCCGCGCCAGCGCAATCCGCCCGCCATGCTTGTACGCCAGCACCAGCTTGCGCGACGTCTCGTTGTAATAGGTTGCCGCATAGATCGGCGCCGCGCCGACTTCGTTCTCGGTGGGGGTGGGCACCTCAAGGCTGCTCCAGCAATCGCTGCACAGTCCAGCCTGACTGGCAATCGCCACGCCGCATGAAGGGCAACGCGGGGGATAGAGCACATCCACCACGGGTCCAAAATGTCTGGCAAAGCGTGCGACCGCGACCATGGCGCAAGGTGTCGCATGGCTTGCACTGCGCTGGCAAGCACGGCAGGGCGCGAGCAATGAATGCACCTGCGATCCCCACGATCTTCAGCGCCCATCGTCGCACCCTGCGCCTCGCCCGCGCGCGGTACCGCGCGGCGGCTTCCGAAGCGGCGCGTTTTATCGCCGAGGACATGATCGAGGACACGCTGGAGCGCCTTGCCTTCTTGCGCCACGCGCCTGCACGGGCACTGGTGCTCGGCGATTCGACCGGGACACTTACGGCATCGCTTCGGGAGCAGGGTGCGGCAGTCGCAGAACCGGCAACGCTCGACCTTGAAGCGCCGCATCCCTCTGGCGGGCATGAGCTTATCGTCGTGTTCGGCCTGCTTGATGCCGTCAACGACCTGCCTGGCGCGTTGATCCATCTGCGCAATGCGCTTGCTCCCGGCGGGTTAGTGATGGCGCACTTCATCGGCGGCCAGAGCCTTCCCGCCCTGCGCGCCGCCATGTTCGCCGCCGAGCCCGACCGGCCTGCGGCCCGGATCCACCCACTGGTCGATCCGCGCGCTGCACCGGGATTGCTCCAGCGCGCCGGCTGGAAGGACCCGGTGGTTGACACCCATACGCTGACGGTGCGCTACGCAAGTCTCAACCGCTTGGTCGCCGACCTGCGCGATCAGGGGCTTGGCAATGCGCTCGCCAAGCCCGCTGCGCCGCTTGGCAAAACCGCTCTCGCCCGCGCCCGCACCGCCTTTGCCGCGCGCGCCGACGCGGATGGCAAGACCGCCGAAACCTTCGAGATCATCACACTCACCGGGCGACGCTCTCTCGCCGGAACCTAAGCCTTCTTCAGCGCCGCCTGGGCTGCCGCAAGCCGCGCGATCGGCACGCGGTATGGCGAGGCGCTGACGTAATCGAGGCCTACCTTTTCGCAGAACGCGATGCTCGCCGGATCGCCGCCATGCTCGCCGCAGATGCCGAGCTTGATGTCGGGCCGGGTCGCCCTGCCCCGTTCTGCCGCCAGTTCGACGAGCTGGCCGACGCCTTCAATATCGAGGCTGACGAAGGGATCGCGCGGGAAAATGCCCTTGTCGACATAGACGCTGAGGAACCGCGCCGCATCATCGCGCGAGACGCCGAGCGTCGTCTGCGTCAGGTCATTGGTGCCGAAGCTGAAGAACGCGCCTTCCTCGGCAATTTCGCCCGCCATCAGCGCAGCGCGCGGCAATTCGATCATCGTGCCGACCAGATACTCGACCCGTGTGCCGACCTCGGCAAACACGGCTTCGGCCACCCGATCGATCAGCGAGCGCAGGATCGCCAGTTCCCGCTTGGTGGCGACCAGCGGGATCATGATCTCCGGCAACGGCGCTTCGCCCGACGAAGCCTTCACGGCGCACACCGCTTCAAAGATCGCGCGGGCCTGCATCTCGTAGATCTCGGGATAGGTGATGCCGAGACGGCAGCCGCGATGGCCGAGCATCGGGTTGAATTCATGCAGCTCGCCAGCACGGCGCTTGAGGTGATCCACGCCAAGCCCGGTCGCATCGGCCAGATCGGCGAAGTCCTCGTCCGCATGGGGCAGGAATTCATGCAGCGGCGGATCGAGCAAGCGGATCGTGCACGGCAGCCCAGCCATCACCTCGAAGATCGCGGTGAAATCGGCGCGCTGTTCGGGCAGAAGTTGCTCAAGCGCGCGGCGGCGTCCGGCTTCATCGTCGGCCAAAATCATCTGGCGAACCAGTGAGATGCGCGAGGCTTCAAAGAACATATGCTCAGTCCGGCACAGCCCGATGCCTTCCGCGCCGAACTGCCGCGCCATGCGGCAATCCACGGGCGTTTCGGCATTGGTGCGCACCTTCATCCGGCGCAGCTTATCCGCCCACACCATCAGCGTGCCGAAATCGCCCGCCAACTCCGGTTCGACGGTGGGCACGATGCCGAGCATCACCTGCCCGGTCGCCCCGTCGAGCGTGATCGCGTCGCCTTCCTTCAGCTCGGTGGAGCCGATCCTGAGCTTGCGGGTGACCCGGTCGATCGACACAGCCCCCGCGCCTGACACGCAAGGACGACCCATCCCGCGGGCAACCACCGCCGCGTGGCTGGTCATCCCGCCGCGTGCGGTCAGAATGCCTTGCGCCGCGTGCATTCCGTGGATGTCTTCCGGGCTGGTTTCGACCCGCACCAGAATGACCTTCTCGCCGCGTCCGGCCCATTGCTCGGCCGTGTCGGCATCCAGCACGATCTTGCCCGCTGCCGCGCCTGGCGAGGCTGGCAAGCCGGTGGTCAGCACATTGCGCTCGGCCTTGGGATCGAGCGTCGGGTGGAGCAGCTGGTCCAGCGCCATCGGATCAACCCGCCGAACCGCCTCGCGCTCATCGATCAGCCCTTCGGCCACCATGTCGACCGCCATCTTGAGCGCGGCCTTGGCGGTACGCTTGCCGGAGCGCGTTTGCAGCATCCACAGCTTGCCGCGTTCCACCGTGAACTCGATGTCCTGCATGTCCTTGTAATGCAGTTCCAGCAGGTCGAACACGCGGGCGAGTTCCGCGTAGGCGTTAGGCAGAGCCTCTTCCATCGACAGCGGCTTGGCACCTGCCGTTTCGCGTGCGGCCTTGGTCAGATATTGCGGGGTGCGAATGCCCGCGACCACGTCCTCGCCCTGCGCGTTGATCAGGTATTCGCCGTAATAGGCGCGGTTGCCGGTCGCCGGATCGCGGGTGAAGGCTACGCCGGTGGCGCTGGTTTCGCCCATGTTGCCGAACACCATTGCCTGCACATTGACCGCGGTGCCCCAGTCGCCCGGAATGTCGTTCAAGCGGCGATAGACCTTGGCGCGGTCGCTATCCCAGCTGTCGAACACGGCGCGGATTGCGCCCCACAATTGCTCGTGGACGTCCTGCGGGAACGGGCGACCCAACTCGTCGGCGACGATGGTGTTATACTCGGCCACCAGCGCCTGCCAGTCTTCAGCCGCCATCTCGGTATCGTTGTAGAAGCCCTTGTCTTCCTTGGCGATCTCGAGCGCTTCCTCAAACAATCCGTGATCGATCCCGAGCACCACGTCGGAATACATCTGGATGAACCGGCGGTAGCTGTCCCAAGCGAAACGCGCATCGCCCGAGGAGGCGGCGAGCCCCTGAACCGTCGCATCGTTCAGCCCGAGGTTGAGCACCGTGTCCATCATCCCCGGCATCGAAACCCGCGCGCCTGAGCGGACCGAGACCAGCAGCGGATCGGCCGCATCGCCGAACTTCTTACCCACCGTCGCTTCCACATGGGTCAGCGCGGCGGCGACGGCAGTTCGAAGATCATCGGAGAAGTCCGCGCCATCTTGCAGATAACGCACGCATTCTTCGGTGGTGATGGTGAAACCCGGAGGGACTGGCAGGCCGATGCTCGCCATTTCAGCTAGGTTCGCGCCCTTGCCGCCTGCGACGGTCTTGTCCTTCTGGCGCGGGTCGGAGTGGTCGGCGTTGCCTCCGAAAACATAGACCGTCTTCAACGTCATGGCAGTCCTCGGTTGGTGCGGCGAAGTTGACAAAGTTGACACCGTGTCAAGCGCCAAATCTGACAACAAGCCCTTGAATTCACTATGCTATCATGCCGAAAATCGAAGTTGACACTTGGCGTGGTGGCGGGGGGGCTACCCCTCGATCCGGCTGAAATCGGCGACCCGGTGGACCGCATCGCGGAAACGCGCCAGCAGCGCAAGCCGCGCGGCGCGCTTGTTCGCATCGGCGTCGTTGACGGTCACCTCTTCAAAGAACCGGTCGATGGGAGCGCGCAAGGTGGCGAGCGCTGCCATCGCATCGGCGAACTTTTCGCCCTCAACCGCCTGCGCAGCGCGCGGGGCGGCGGCATCAAGCGCGTCGATCAGTGCCTTTTCGGCCGGTTCGGGCGTGTAGGAAAGATGCTCGGCTGCGGCGTGACGATCGGCCATCTTCGCGGCGATCACCGGGGCGAGATCGGGATCATCGACCATCGCCAGCGGGTCTTCCTCGCCGGTCTGGGCAATCTCGCCTTCAATCCCGCGCCAGTCTTCCTTCTTGAGGATATTCGCCGCGCGCTTGTAGCCTGCGAGGAGGTTCGTGCCGTCCTCGGTGGTGACGAAGGCTTGCAGCGCATGGACGCGGGCGAGCAGGCGGACGAGATCATCCTCCCCGCCGAGCGCGAACACCGCGTCGATCAGGTCGTGCCGGACGCCGGCTTCGCGCTGCTGGACTTTGAGGCGGTCGGCGAAGAAGTCTAGTAGATCGATTGTCTGGCCCAGAAAGTTTTGGTCATATGGGGGGAACTTCTTCGGAACTCTCCACTCAACTTCCACGCCGCGCTTGACGTTCAGTCCATGCTTCTCCGCGTCCTCAATCACCTTTTCCTTAGCGTCAAATTTGACGTGCCGCTGCGCTGTGCGCCCGCCTTGAATGGTTCTTTCTAGTGCCGGAACCATCCCGAGACGGATTCCATTCTCATGGATGAGGCGGATGACGCCGAGGGCACTTCGGCGAAGGGCAAATGGATCTTTAGAGCCAGTTGGCTTTTCTCCAACCGCCCAAAACACTCCTAAAGTATCCAGCTTGTCCGCCAACGACACCGCCACCGTCACCGGCGCGGTCGGCACATCATCGCCCTGCCCGACCGGCTTGTAGTGATCGCGGATCGCCTCGGCGACCTCCTGCGGCAGGCCTTCCTTCGCGGCGTAGTAACCGCCCATCAGGCCCTGCAATTCGGGGAACTCGCCGACCATTTCGGTGACGAGGTCGGCCTTGCACAGGCGCGCGGCCTGTTCGGCGAGGTTGGCCAACTCTTCGCGCGTCCCCGCGAAGGCGGGGACCTCGGGCGATAAAGCGCCAGGCTGAATGAGGTCCCCGCCTTCGCGGGGACGCGCATTGGGGGTGACGATGCCTTCTTCCACCAACCACCGCGCCAGCTTGGCCACGCGCTCGACCTTGTCGGCGACCGTGCCCAGCTTCTCATGGAAGGTAATCCGCGACAGCTTCTTGGCGTGCTCCGCAAGCGATGTCTTCTGATCCTGCTCCCAGAAGAAGCGGGCATCGGACAGCCGCGCGGCGAGCACCTTGCGGTTGCCGTCAACCACCACTGCGGGGTCAATCGCGTCGATATTGGCGGTGCAGACAAAGGCGTTGGCGAGGCTGCCATCCGGCGTCTGGCACACGAAATACTTCTGGTTCACCCGCGCGGTGAGCTGGATGACCTCGGGCGGCACGTCGAGGAACGCCTCATCGAAGCGCCCAAGTAGCGGCACCGGCCATTCGGTCAGCCCAGCGTTCTCGATCACCAGCCCTTCGTCGGCAACCAATGTCAGGCCAGCCTCGGCAGCGACCTTGGCCGCACCGTCGCGGATCAGCTTGCAGCGTTCGGAGAAATGGACCACCACATGGGCCGCGCGCAGGGTTTCGATATAGCTCCCGGCATCGGCGATTTCGACCGGGCCGGAATGGTGGAAGCGGTGTCCCATCGTCGTGCGCCCGCTCGCAATGCCGTCGATCTCGCAAGGGACGACCGCGCCGTCCAGCAAGGCGATGATCCCCGACAGCGGACGCACCCAGCGCAGGGACTCGGTGCTGAGCGACGCCGCGCCCCAGCGCATCGACTTGGGCCAAGGGAAGGCGCGGATGATCGCCGGGATCGTTTCAGCCAACACTGCCGCGGTGTCGCGCCCCGGCTTCTCGACTACGGCGAAATACACGCCGTCACGCTCGGTCAACTGTTCTGCCGTGAGGCCAACCTTGCGTAGGAAACCCTCGAGCGCTTGCGGCGGTGCGCCGACCTTTGGGCCCTTGGTCTCCTCGCTCACAGCCTCAGTGGCAAGCGGCAGGTCCTTGGCGATCAGCGCCAAGCGGCGCGGCGTGGCGAAGGTTTCGATCTCTCCCACCGGCAAGCCCGCCTTGGCGAGAGCATCGGCAAACAGCCGCGCCAAATCCTCCTTGGCCTTGGGTTGCATCCGGGCGGGGATTTCCTCGCAGCGCAGTTCGAGCAGGAAGTCAGCCATCAGAAATTCCGTTCGTGCTGAGCTTGTCGAAGCACTGCACTTATCTTGCTTGCGTCGGTCAAAAAGGAGAACGGCCCTTCGACAAGCACAGGGCGAATGGGGTAGAGATTGTGGCGCATCACAGCACCCACCCCGGATATTTCGCTTCCCATTCCGGCGTCATCTTCGCCGCATAAGCCTCACACGAAGACCGCGCCAGATCACGCACGCGGCCCATGTAGCTGGCGCGTTCCTGCACCGAAATCACGCCGCGCGCTTGCAGCAGGTTGAACACATGGCTCGCCTCGACCGCTTGCTCATACGCAGCGATGGGGACGCCTGCGGACAGGGCATTGCGGCACTCGGCCTCGGCTTTGGCGAAGAGATCGAACAGCGCGTCGGTATCCGCGACTTCGAAGTTCCACTTCGACATCTGGCGCTCGTTCTCAAGGAAAACGTCGCCATAGCTAACGCCCGAGGCATTGAACGCCAGATCGTAGACGTTGTCGACGCCTTGAATATACATGGCGAGGCGTTCGAGCCCGTAGGTCAGCTCGCCCGCGACCGGCTTGCAATCGAAGCCGCCCATCTGCTGGAAATAGGTGAACTGGGTGACTTCCATCCCGTCGCACCAGACCTCCCAGCCCAGCCCCCACGCGCCCAGCGTAGGCGATTCCCAGTCGTCCTCGACGAAGCGGATATCGTGCGCCAGCGGATCAATGCCGATGGCGCTGAGGCTTCTGAGGTAGAGCTCCTGAATGTCGCTGGGCGAAGGCTTCAGGATCACCTGATACTGGTAGTAGTGCTGCAACCGGTTGGGGTTTTCGCCATAGCGCCCGTCGGTCGGGCGGCGGCAAGGCTGGACGAACGCCGCGTTCCACGGCTCCGGCCCAAGCGCGCGCAGAGTGGTCGCCGTGTGGAACGTCCCCGCGCCCATGCGCATGTCATAAGGCTGAAGGATGACGCAGCCGGCCTCGGCGCTCCAGAAGTCGTGGAGCGTCAGGATCATGTCCTGAAACGAACGCGCCGGATCGCGCGGAGCAGGCTTGTAAAGGGGTGCAGCGGTCATGGCGGCTCGCCATGGCCGAACACCCCATTTGCGTCAATGCCGCAGCGCAGCACGGATTGGCAGACAAATCCTGACGCCAGAGCTTCCGCAGCTGCGGATTGTATGAAATTCAGCGGCTTGATTTAGATGATGTCGTATCATCCTGACCTCAAGTCAGGTTATCTTGACATAGTCAGCGAATCGAGACATAAAGTCAGGGCAACCTGACATTCAGGAAGGTTGTAGCGACACCCCCATCTTCCTCCCCAGGAGAACCGCTATGTCCCTTCGTTACGCTATCGCCGCCGCCGCTACACTGCTGATCACCCCCACAGCCGCTTTTGCCGAACCTGCCAACGTCACCGAATTTGAAGCCAAGGTCGCGCATGATGACCTCGACTTGACCACCACGGAAGGGATCGCGCGGCTTGACCAGCGGGTCCGCACCCGCGTGCGCCAGATGTGCCAGAACGGTGGGCGCGACAGTGCTTCGGTTCGGCTTGAGCGCAAATGCCGTGTCAGCACGCTGGCCGCCACCGCCCCCGCAATTCGCGTCGCCATCGCCAACGCCCGGATTGAAAGTCTGCGTTTCGCCCAGCGCGCTCCCTCCCCCGCATCGCCCGACTCCACTCCCGGCGCGTGATGCCTCTCGGGTTCCATATCCTAGCTTCACGCTTCAATTTTTACACTCTGTTCTGGAAGGAATCGCGATGAACCAGATGATCACCATCAAGCGTTGGCATGTCTTTCTGATGCTTGCCCTGAGCGGCTTTGCGGTTGGCAATCTGTTCGCCAAGTTGATCACGGCGCTTGGGTTTTGACCCCATGAGAAACCGCCTCAAAGTCCTGCGCGCTGAACGCGATTGGTCACAGGCGGAACTCGCCGGGCGGCTCGACGTGTCGCGGCAGGCGGTCAATGCAATCGAGACCGGCAAGCACGACCCCTCGCTCCCCCTCGCCTTCAGAATTGCCCGCCTGTTCGACATGCGGATCGAGGAGATTTTCGATGACGAACTTTGATCCCTCTCGCAACGGAACCGGAATGTCCGAAGCTGCCGTGATGCTCGTCCGCATTGCCATTGTGATCGGCGGCGTCATTGCGCTGATATTCCTTGGCGCAACGGCAGTTGGCTTCATCAGCGCTGTGACCGAAGGGAATAACACCAGTGCGACGGATATCGCCATCATCAGCGGCATCGTGCTGGCCATGGCTGGCGTCATATACGCGACCTGGCGGTTCTGGCCGCGCGTGACCTCGGGCGAGGCGCTCTCAACCGGTCCCGGCGAGGTCCGCACCCGCCAGCGCAATCGCACGCAGATGCTCTATATCGGCGTTGCCGCCGGTATTGGCGGCGTGATCGGACTTGCCACCGGCCTCTTCGATCAAGGCGACGGCAACCTGTTTGGCGGCGATTGGGAAGACCTCAAACTGCCGCCGCTGCTGGCGCTGGTCTTGGCGGCGTTGCTGATGGGCGCCTTCATGGTCTTGCCGCTCTACGGCTTCCGCATGATCGATGATTACAAGCGCGAGCAGAACTTCATCGCCTTTACCGGCGGCTGCGTATCTGTCCTTGCGGGTTTCCCGGTTTGGGCGGTGCTCCACGCTGGTGGCTTCGTGCCGCCGCCGCACGCCTTCGGGATCTTCGCCATCGCTTATGTGTCTATGTTCGTGTCGTTTATTTATGCCCGCTGGCGGCTCTGATCCCCCGGAATCGTGTCAGCGTACTTGCCCCAAGGTTTGTCCCTCCCCACACTCTCATAACCCCCCCGAAAGGAACCACCCGATGAAATTCGCTTCACTCCTTGCCCTGACCGTCGCCCCGTTTGCGCTGCTGGCCAGCAGCCCCGCTCTGGCGGACAACCATGCCACAGCCGAAACCGCCGCTGCGCCCGCTGCCAAGGGCCCCGCGCTGTGGAAGGTCGCGGATGCGGACACCACCATCTACCTGTTCGGCACCGTCCACGTCCTTCCCGAAGGGATCCAGTGGTACGATGACGCCATCGCAAAGGCGCTCACCGGTTCCGACATGATCGTTACGGAAATTCCGATGGACCCGGCTAGCGAAGCGGCCATGGGCCAGCTTGCCCAAAGCAAGGGCACTCTGCCCGCAGGCACCACCTTGCGCTCGCTCCTCACGCCGGAGCAGAAGGCCACCTACGAAGCGGCCCTCGCCAAGCTCGGAGCCCCGCCCGAAGCGTTTGACCAGGTCAAGCCCTGGCTGACCGGCCTCACCATGTCGCTGATCCCGCTGATGCAGCAGGGCTACACCCCTGGCGCGGGCGTGGAAAAGGTGCTGCTGTCCAAGGTCGGCAATAAGCCGCAGGGTGCGCTGGAGACGGCGGAATTCCAGATCGGCATTTTTGACGGGATGGATCAGGCCGCGCAGATCACCTTTATGATGGAAGCCATCGAAGGCATGGACGAAACCGCGCCGATGCTGAACCGGATGGTTGCCGAATGGGCAGAGGGCGATGCCAACGAACTCGCTGCCATCATGAACGAAGGCATGACCGATCCCGCTGTTGCCAATGCCCTGCTCTACAGCCGCAACGCCAACTGGGCCGAGTGGATCGACACACGTCTTGATAAGCCCGGCACGGTGTTCATCGCGGTGGGTGCAGGTCACCTTGCCGGTGCCCAGAGCGTGCAGGATTACCTCGCGCAAAAGGGCATCACCGTAAGCCGCGTGAAGTGATCGGGGCACTGCCGCGATGACCACGGATCGGGGGGCGGGATTGCTGACAGCGGGGCGTCGTGCCGCAGCTGCGATCCTTGCCCCCCTCCTCCTGCTTGGCCTTGCCGGATGCAGCGATGCACCCGGCGAGGCCGGAGCGGACAGGGCCCCGCCCAATCCGCTGCTCTATGAAATCGCCTCGGCCGATGGAACGGTGGAGGGCTGGATGGTCGGCACGATCCATGCCCTCCCCGACGACACCGAATGGCGCACGCCCGCGATCACGCAGGCGACCAATGCAGCCGACCTCCTGATAGTTGAGATTGCCGCGCTGGATGATGGCGAGCGGGTCGCCGGGACCTTCAGCGAACTGAGCACCACACCGGGCCTGCCTCCCCTAGAACAAAGATTGCCGGATGATCTGGCCACTCCGCTCACCGATTTGCTGGAGCGCGGCGGGATCGAGCGCACGCGCTTTGCCGCAGTCGAGACCTGGGCGGCGGCGATCAGGCTGGCGCAGGTCGATGCGACTGGCGATCCGGCCAATGGGGTCGACCGCGCGCTGATCCGAGACTTTGTCGGCCGTCCGGTGCGCGAGCTGGAGGGCGCGGCAGCCCAACTTTCAATCTTTGACCGCCTGACCGAAGCGCAGCAGCGCAGCATGCTCGCCGCCGTGGTGCGGGGGAGCGAGGCCGCGCGCAAGGACCCCGCCCGGCTTCAGCGCGCGTGGCTGGCAGGTGATGCTGCGACGATCGAACAATCCACCCGCGAGGGCTTTCTGGCTGATCCCGCCTTGCGTGCCGCCCTGCTCACAGATCGCAATAGTCGTTGGGCCGCTGCGCTCAGCCCGCTGCTGCAAGAGGCCCCCCTCCCCTTGATCGCCGTCGGCACCGCGCACCTTGTCGGGCCGGATGGGCTGGCTGCTCTGCTTGAGGCGCAAGGCTACCGCATCCGGCGCCTGCCCTGAGGGCTGCGGCCTAAAGCGGTTGCCAAACGGGCCTTCTCTCTCTAAGGGCCCGCGCTTCGGCGCTCCGGTCATCCCTGGAGGCGGTGCGCGGAATGACTACCTTCAAACACGCATTCGAAAGGCACGATTATGAGCGAAGCTCTGAACCTGCCGGCTGAAGCGCGCGAACGGGCTGGCAAGGGAGCCTCCCGTGCAATTCGCCGCGATGGTCGGACACCTGCAGTCATTTATGGCGGCAAGGAAGAACCCACCCTGATCCACGTCGAGCAGAAGGAACTGATCAAGCAATTGATGACCGGTCACTTCATGAACTCGATCGTCAACATCGAGATCGGTGGCAAGACCATTCGCACTCTGCCCAAGGATGTTGCGTTCCACCCGGTGACCGACCGTCCGCTGCACGTCGATTTCCTGCGCATGACTGGCGACAGCATGGTTCAGGTGCAGGTGCCCGTCGTGTTCATCAACGAAGATGCATCGCCCGGCCTCAAGAAGGGCGGCGTGCTAAACATCGTTCGTCACGAGCTGGAACTGATCTGCCCGAACGCCGACATTCCGGATGACATCCAGATCGACGTAACCGGCAAGGATCTGGGCGACTCGATCCACATCAGCGAAGTGACCCTGCCCAAGGGTGTCACCAGCGCGATCACCGATCGTGACTTCACCATCGCTACGCTCGTCGCCCCCTCGGCGCTCAAGAGCAGTGAAGGCGACACGACGACCGCCGACGCCGAGTAATTCGGTTCGCCATCAACGGCTACAGAACGCCGGGCTTCTCCAACGGGAAGTCCGGCGTTTCGTTTTGTGTGAGCGGCAGCTAGGGGACTTGCCATGCAAATCTGGGTCGGCCTTGGAAATCCCGGACCGCGCTATGCGCTCCACCGGCACAATGTCGGCTTCATGGCCGTGGACGTCATTGCCGATATGCATGGCTTCGGCCCCATCCAGACCAAGTTTCAAGGCTGGGTGCAGGAAGGGCGGATCGGCAGCCAGAAGGTGCTGCTCCTGAAGCCCGCCACCTTCATGAACGAAAGCGGCCGCGCTGTGGGTGAAGCCCTGCGCTTCTACAAGCTCGGCACCGATGCGCTGACCGTGTTCCATGACGAACTCGACCTCGCCCCGTTCAAGGTCAAGGTGAAGCAGGGCGGCGGACACGCGGGGCACAATGGCCTGCGTTCAATCGACCAGCATCTGGGCGCAGAGTTCCGCCGCATCCGGCTCGGGATCGGCCATCCGGGACATAAGGACCGCGTCACCGGCCACGTGCTCGGCAATTTCGCCAAGGACGAGCAGGACGATCTGGTCGCCATGCTGGGGGCAATCGGCGCGGAGGCCGAGTGGCTGGCAAAGGGCGATGACGTGCGGTTCATGAATGATGTCGCTCTGAGAATGCAGGGCTAAGGCCCATGCAACGCGTCCTCCTCATCGGCCCCTGCGGGTCGGGCAAGAGCACCCTCGCCCGCGAGCTTGCCCCACTTATGCACCTTCCGCTCGTCCACATGGATCAGCTGGGCTGGCAGGCGGGTTGGGTCGAGACGGAGAAGGCTGAGCTGAATGCTCGGCTCGCTGAGGTCGTGGCGCAAGATGCATGGCTGATCGAGGGCAATTACGGCAGCACTCTCGCCCCGCGGCTCGCCCGTGCGGACACGGTGATCTACCTCGATTTCCCGATCCGCCTGTGCCTGTGGCGGCTCGCAAAGCGTATCGCCACCCATCGCGGCCGCTCGCGCCCCGATATGCCCGAAGGCTGCCCCGAGCGCTTCGACCTCGCGTTCTTCTGGTATGTGATGAACTGGAACACCGGCCCGCGCGTGCGCACCGAGGCGAAGCTCGCGGGATATTCGGGCAAGCTGATCCGCCTGCGTTCCCCCGCAGCCCTGGCTGAATGGCGGGTACGCAGCGGCCTCGCCTGAACGCCAGTCCGTCACGCCTCTAGCCAGCGGCGAGGCGTCCCGCTAAGGGCGGCGCTTTCCAGATAGCCAAGAGACAATCATCATGGGTTTCCGTTGCGGGATCGTTGGCCTGCCCAACGTGGGCAAGTCCACCTTGTTCAATGCATTGACCGAGACGCAGGCCGCGCAGGCCGCGAATTATCCGTTCTGCACGATCGAGCCCAATGTCGGTCAGGTCGCCGTGCCCGACGAGCGCCTCGCCAAGATTGCCGCCATCGCCAAGAGCGCCAAGATCATCGAAACCCAGCTCGGCTTTGTCGACATCGCGGGCCTCGTGAAGGGTGCAAGTAAGGGCGAAGGCCTCGGCAACCAGTTCCTCGGCAACATCCGCGAGGTGGACGCGATCGTCCACGTGCTGCGGTGCTTCGAAGATGGCGATATTCAGCACGTCGCCAACAAGGTCGATCCCATTGCGGATGCCGAAGTGGTTGAGACGGAACTGATGCTGTCGGACCTCGAAAGCCTTGAGAAGCGCGTGCCGGCAGCGGCCAAGCGCGGCGCGGCGGGCGACAAGGAAGCCAAGGCGATGGCGAGTGTGCTCGGGCAGGCGCTCGAACTGCTGCGCGAAGGCAAGCCCGCGCGCCTGACGGTTCCGGGTGATGACGAGGAAGAGCGGCTATTCAAGCAGGCGCAATTGCTTACCGCGAAGCCAGTTCTTTACGTCTGCAACGTCGCTGAAGAAGATGCGGCTGAGGGCAATGAACTGTCGGCCAAGGTCTTCGCCAAGGCCGCCGCTGAGGGCGCCGAAGCGGTGGTCGTTTCGGCTGCCATCGAAGCGGATCTGGTGACGATGCCCGTGGAAGATCGGGGTGAGTTCCTCGAAGCGCTCGGCCTCAGCGAAAGCGGCCTCGCCCGCGTGATCCGGGCCGGATACAAGCTGCTCGGCCTCAAGACCTTCTTCACCTGCGGCCCCAAGGAAGCGCGCGCATGGACCTTCCCCGATGGCGCCAAGGCCCCGCAGGCGGCAGGCGAGATTCACTCCGATTTCGAACGCGGCTTCATCCGTGCCGAGACGATTGCCTATGATGACTACGTCGCGCTGGGCGGCGAAGCAGGCGCGAAGGAAGCGGGCAAGCTGCGGCAGGAAGGCAAGGAATATGTGGTGCAGGACGGCGATGTGCTGCTGTTCAAGTTCAATGTTTGAGGATTAGCGGCCCCTCCTTCTCCTCCCGTCATCCCAGCGAAAGCTGGGACCTCAGGCTGCAAGCGCCGCCTTCGCCGCTCTAGGCCCCAGCTTTCGCTGGGGTGACGAGAGTGGCTAATGCCGCCCAAACAGCTTCTCGACGTCCTCCATACTCAGCTTCACCCACGTCGGCCGTCCGTGATTGCACTGGCCTGAGCGCGGCGTGGCCTCCATTTCGCGGAGCAACGCGTTCATCTCCGCCACGCTGAGCACCCGCCCGGCCCGCACCGATCCGTGGCAGGCCATCGTCGCCAGCACCAGTTCGAGCCGCTCGGCCAGCAGCAGCGCGCCGCTATCTTCCTGCTTGCCGTGCTTGGCGATGTCGTCAGCAAGATCGCGCAGCAGCCTCGCGCTGTCCGCCTTGGCTATTGCTGCCGGAACCGCGCGGACCAGCATCGCGCTTGGGCCGAAGCGTTCGATCACAAGGCCGTAGCGCGCCAGCCCCTCGGCCGCGTCTTCGAGCCGGTCGCAATCGACCTCGTCCAGTTCGACCACATCGGGGACCAGCAGGGCTTGGCTGCGGCGGTTGGCTTCCTCCGCCCCGGCCGCGCGGAGGCGTTCGAGGACGAGCCGTTCATGCGCAGCGTGCTGATCAACCAGCACCAGCCCATCGACGGATTCGGCAACGATATAGGTGTTCGCCACCTGCCCGCGCGCGATGCCGAGGGGGTATTGCTGCGCCTCGGCCGGCACCGGGGCGGCTTCCTCGGCGCGGCCCTGTGGCTGGGCGAGCGGAGCATTCCACGCTGGACGCGCTTCGCCGAGGTGGGACTGCGAAGCGCTCCAGTCACGGCCTGTAAAAATGCTCTCCAGCATCGGAGCTATCGGAGCAGCGGTCGGTGCGACCGGCTCGGCCTGCCACCGCGACATCGCCGCGCGGTCTGGCCCCTGCGCAGAACGCCGATCCCCCGTCGCCAGCGCCTGCCGCAGCCCCGAAACGATGAATCCACGCACCCCTGCGCTGTCCCGGAAGCGCACCTCGGTCTTGGCCGGGTGGACGTTCACATCGACATCCTGCGGCGGCAGGTCGAGGAACAGGGCCAGCACAGCATGGCGATCGCGCGCGAGCATATCGGCATAGGCCCCGCGCACGGCGCCGACTAGCAGCCGGTCCTTCACCGGACGACCATTGACGAACAGGTACTGATGATCGGCCACGCCGCGATTATAGGTCGGCAAGCCCGCCAGCCCCGTCAGCCGCATCATCCCGTAGGGCGTGTCGCGCTCCTGCGAGATCGCGACCGAATTGTCCTTCAACTCATGCGCGATGATCCTCGCCACGCGGGTTGCCAGCTCCTCATCTGCTTGCAGGGACAGCACCGTGCGTTTTCCCGCATCACCCACTGTCTCCAGCGTGAAAGCAATATCCGGCCGCGCCATCGCGAGCCGCCGCACCACATCAAGGCACGCCGCATATTCGCTGCGCGCGGTGCGCAGGAACTTGCGGCGGGCGGGCACCTTGGCGAACAGGTCTTCCACCCGCACCCGGGTGCCGGGCGGGAGCGCAGCGGGTTCATCGGCCAGCACCGCGCCGTGATCGACCACCCGCCGCCAGCCTTCTGCCGTGCCCGCCTCACGGCTTTCGATGGTCAGCCGCGCCACGCTGGCGATGCTCGGCAAGGCCTCACCGCGAAAGCCCAAGGTCGTCACCAGCTCGATCGCGCCGTCCGGGCCAATCAGCGAATCGGGCAGCTTGGATGTTGCGTGCCGTTCCAGCGCCAGCGCCATGCCATCGGGCGCCATCCCGCAGCCATCATCGACCACTTCGATCCGCTGCAATCCGCCCTCTGCCAGCACCACACCGATTCGCCGCGCACCGGCATCAATCGCGTTCTCGACCAGCTCTTTCAGTGCCGCAGCCGGGCGTTCGACCACCTCACCCGCAGCAATACGGTTCACAAGCGCGGAAGGGAGACGGCGGATTTCGGGCATTTGTCGCACGCTAGCGGTGAGCCGCCGTAATTTCGAGACTACACCCCCAGAAATCACTTCTGCGGTGGACAAATATTTTGGCCTTTTGTGCGCGGATTCGCTAGGCGCGCGGTGTCATGTCATAACCGGGTCGAATTCCCCTGCAACGACCGCGTGTTCAGCTTGCAGCCTCGCCACCACTGGAACACCACCACCGATGAGCTTTCTGTCTAACTTCTTCAAATTCCGGTCGCAAAACATGGCGATCGACCTCGGCACCGCCAACACGCTGGTCTATGTGCAGGATCAGGGGATCGTGCTGAACGAACCGTCCGTGGTCGCCATCGAGACGATCAACGGGATCCGCCGGGTCAAGGCCGTCGGTAACGATGCCAAGATGATGATGGGCAAGACCCCGGACAGCATCGAAGCGATCCGCCCGCTGCGTGACGGCGTGATCGCTGATATCGAAGTGGCCGAGCAGATGATCAAGCACTTCATCCAGAAGGTGCATGGCAAGAAGTCGATGTTCCGCTATCCGGAAATCGTGATCTGCGTGCCTTCCGGCTCGACCTCGGTCGAACGCCGCGCGATCCGCGATGCGGCCTCGAATGCAGGCGCATCGGACGTGCACCTGATCCTTGAACCGATGGCCGCCGCAATTGGCGCCGATATGCCAGTGACGGAACCGGTCGGCAGCATGGTCGTCGACATCGGCGGCGGCACCACCGAAGTCGCCGTGCTGTCGCTGCGCGGTCTCGCTTACACCACCTCGGTTCGCACCGGCGGTGACAAGATGGACGAAGCGATCGTCTCTTACGTGCGCCGCCACCACAACCTGCTGATCGGCGATGCGACGGCAGAACGCATCAAGAAGGATTACGGCATCGCCATGATCCCGGAAGACGGCATCGGCGAAACCATCACCCTGAAGGGCCGCGACCTTGTGAACGGCGTGCCTAAGGAAATTACGATCAATCAGGCGCATGTCGCCGAAGCGCTGAGCGAACCCATCGGTGCCATCGTCGAAGGCGTGCGGATCGCGCTGGAAAACACCGCGCCGGAACTCGCTGCGGATATCGTCGATCAGGGTATAGTGCTCACTGGCGGCGGTGCCTTGATCCGGCGGCTCGACGAGCACCTGCGCGAAGAAACCGGCTTGCCGGTCTCGGTCGCTGAAGATCCGCTCCTGTGCGTCGCCATCGGCACTGGCCGGGCGATGGAGGATCCGATCTATCGCGGCGTGCTGATGACCGCGTGACGCGCCTGCATCTGAGCCGGGCTGAACGGCAGAAGGGACTCTAACCCATGGCGCCCCCCTCTTCGCGCCGCTCGGGCTTTTCGAAGAAGGCGCAGTTCTCGCTGTTCACCGGCTACCTCTTGGCCGGAGCGGGGGCTGTGCTCGGCCTGGCGCTATTGGCGCTGTCGTTGTGGCAGCCGGCGGCTTTTGCACCCCTGCGCGGGGTTGCAACCGATGTGGTTGCACCCGTTGGCACGGGCGGAGCGGTGACGCGCTCGGGCTCGCAGGGCTTTTTCGCGACCATCTCCGGCTATTTTAACGCGGGGCAGCAAAATGCCGAGCTGCGGCGCGAGAACGAGCTCGCCCGCATTCGGCTCGCTGAAGCCGAAGCGATCAAGGCGGAGAACCAGCGCCTCAAAGGTCTGTTGGCCCTGCGCGATGGCGAGGCCAAGCCCGTTGCGATGGCGCGGCTCGTTGGCTCGACATCGACCAGCGTGCGCCGCCACGCCTATATCAGCGCCGGAAGCAGCAGCGGGGTGGCGCCGGGGATGCCTGTTGTGTCAGAGCGCGGGGTGATCGGCCGCGTGCTTGAGACAGGGCGTAACTCGGCCCGCGTGCTGCTGCTGACCGACAGCGAAAGCGTGCTGCCGGTGCGCCGCGCCAAGGACAATGTGATCGCCTTTGCCGAAGGGCGCGGTGACGGCTTGTTGCGCATCCGCCTCGTCAATCTGGGGGTGAACCCGCTCAAGGTGGGCGACGTGATGGTGACCAGCGGCGCGGGCGGTTACTACCGTCCCGGCGTCGCTGTCGCGGTGATTGCCAAGATCACGCCCGACGGCGGGATTGCGCGGTTGGTGGCCGAGCCTTCGGCGACCAATTTTGTCGCGGTCGAGCCGGTGCACGAAGCCGCCGCTGTGATTGAACTCGAAGACACCGTGTTGCCCGGCCCCTCCCCCGCTGCCGGTGCCACGCCCAGTCCCACGCCTGCGCCGACTTCGGGCGCTGCGGCCGGGGAGGAGTGATGGAGCGGCTCGACCCTCGCGCCCGCTCGGATATCTATGGAAAGCGCATTAACCGCGCACCCTATGCGTGGCGCGTCCGCAGCGTTCCCTATGTGACGATCATGCTCGGCTCGCTTCTGCCGGTGCTGCTGATCGCGGACCTGATGCCGCTGTTCCCCTCGCTCGGGTTTCTGCTGCTGCTCGGATGGCGCATGGTCCGCCCCGGGCTGCTGCCGCTGTGGGCTGGCGCGCCACTCGGGGCGTTTGATGATCTGGTGAGCGGCCAACCTTTTGGCAGCGCGATACTGTTGTGGTCGCTGGCGATGATCGTGATCGAACTGATCGAGACCCGCTTTCCCTGGCGCGGGTTCTGGCAGGACTGGTTCACCGCCGGGGTCATCGCCGTCAGCTACTGGTTTGCCGCCCTGCTCGTCTCGGGCGCGAGCGTGACGCCCGAATTGCTCATCGTCGCGCTCCCGCAGGCCTTGCTGTCCGTGATGCTCTATCCGATAATCGCGCGCATGGTTGCAGGTCTCGACCGCTTCCGCCTCGCTCGGGCGCGGAAGATCGACTGATGAAGATCCCGTTCCTGCGTGACGGACCGGAGCGCACCCCACGCATGATCAACGCCTCGATTCTGCGCAGCAGTTTCGAGCGTCGAGGCTTGTTGATCGGGGCCGTGCAAGGCGGGGTTGGCGTGCTGCTGGCGCTGCGGCTTGGCTATCTCGCCATCGCCGAAAACGAGAAGTACCGGCTCGAATCCGAAAGCAACCGGGTCAATCTGACGCTGGTCCCGCCGCGGCGGGGCTGGATCCTTGACCGCAACGGTGCGCCGCTGGCGTCGAACCGCGCCGATTTCCGCGTCGATCTCATCCCGGAACGACTGGTGGATGGCGACGCGACGATCGACCGGCTCGGCCAGTTGCTGTCGCTGGAACCGGCACGGATTGCCGACATCAAGGACAAGGTTTCAACCGCGCGCGGGTTTCAGCCGGTCGAGGTGGCCAGCGGTCTGGGTTATGAACAATTCGCGGCGTTGAGCGTGCGTCTGCCCGACCTTCCCGGCGTCGTGCCGCAGCGCGGCTTCTCGCGCTTCTACCCGACCGCCTCCAGCGTCGGTCACCTGATCGGCTATGTCGGGCCTGCCTCTGCCGAGGAGTACGAGAAAGACCCCAACCCGCTGCTGATTACGCCGGGCTACAAGATTGGCAAGGACGGGCTGGAAAAGCAGTTCGAGAAGAATTTGCGCGGCGTCCCCGGCGCGCGGCGGGTCGAGGTGACGGCGGGCGGGCGGATCGTGCGCGATCTCGAAACGCGCGAGGATGTGCAGGGCCAGCCTATCCGCCTGACCATCGACGGCCCGTTACAGGACTATGCCGCACGCCGCATCGGGCTCGAAAGCGGTTCGGTGGTGGTGATGGACTGCCGCTCCGGCGATCTCCTGTGCATGGCTTCGATGCCGAGCTTCGATCCCAACTCCTTCTCCGACGGGATCGGCGGGGTCGAGTACGCGATGCTGCGCGATGACGAGCGTGTGCCCCTGCGCAACAAGGTGCTGAAGGGACTCTATCCGCCCGGTTCTACGGTCAAGCCGATGGTCTCGATGGCGTTTATGCAGGCCGGGATCGATCCAAATGAGACCGTGTTCTGCGGCGGCGGCCTCCAGGTTGGCAATCGGCGGTTCGGCTGCTGGAACCGCCGTGGCCACGGCTCGGTCGACATGGCCAAGGGCATCTATCAAAGCTGCGACGTCTATTTCTACGCCATGGCCCAGCGCGTCGGGATGGACCCGATTGCCGCAATGGCCCGGCGCTGCGGGATGGGGCAGGAATTCCCCCTGCCCGTCACCAGCCAGTTCTTTGGCACCGTGCCTGACCCGGCATGGAAGATGAAGAAGTGGGGCCGCGAATGGCAGGCCTTCGACACGGTGAACGCCACCATCGGTCAGGGCTACATGCTCTCCAGCCCGCTGCAACTGGCGGTGATGGCATCGCGCATCGCCACCGGCCGCCACGTCATGCCGCGCCTGACGCTCGACACCAAGCCCAAGGGCTTCGAAACGATCGACTTTCCGCTTGAGCAGGTCGAATATGTCCGCAAGGCGATGAGCGATGTGGTCAACGGCCCCGGTACAGCGGGCCGCGCGCGCCTGCCGATCGACGGCACGCTGATGGCGGGCAAGACCGGGACGGCGCAGGTGGTCTCGCTCTCGATCTCGAACGGCAAGTCCGGGCCGTGGAAATACCGGGACCACGGCTTGTTCATCTTCTTCGCCCCCTATGACAACCCGCGCTATGCGGGTGCTGTCGTGATCGAGCATGGCGGCGGGTCAGGTTCGGCCTATCCGATTGCGCGCGATGTGATGACCTTCCTGTTCGACCCGGCCAAGGGGCTGGAGGCGCTCGCCGCGCTGGAAGCCGGTTGGGGCGGCACCGCGCAGCAGCGGCTCGAAGCGCGCTATGCGGCCTATGCTGCCGAGCGCGGGGCCAGCGTCAGCCGTCCGCCGCGCCGCGAGGAGGAAATCTTCGACCGGGTCGAGGCCGAAGCCCGCCGTGCTGCCACTCAGCCCGAAGCCATCGCTGACGAAGTGATCGCGCCGCGTCCCGAAGCCAATCCCTCCGGTACGCCGCCCGGCGCGGCCGCCGCGCCGCAAGCCGCAGCGCCCGCGACCCCCGCCCCTGTCCCGCCCGCTGCGGAGATCAGCGAATGAGCACCATCGCCGCCCGCGGAATCGTACCCGAACCGATTGCCCGCCAGCCGTGGGAGATGCTGATTCCCTTGCTGCTGATCACGGGTTTTGGCGGCCTGGTGCTTTATTCAGCGGGCGGCGGTTCGATGCAGCCGTTTGCGATGTCGCACTTCATCCGGTTTCTGGTGTTCTCTGTAATGGCGGCGATCATCGCCTCCATGCCGCGCGACGCTGTGCGGGTGCTGACCTATCCCGCCTATCTGACTGTGCTGGTGATGCTGCTGGGAGTCGAGATCGTGGGGCAAGTCGGGGGCGGAAGCCAGCGTTGGCTCGAAGCCGGACCGATCCGCATCCAGCCTTCCGAGATCATGAAGCCCGCCGTGGTGCTGGCAATGGCGCGGTTTTACGAAACGCTCCCGGCCGGGATGATCGGATCCTGGCGCTCGCTTGTGCCATCCGGGATGCTGATCGCGCTGCCGATCTCGCTCGTGTTGTTGCAGCCCGACCTTGGCACGTCAGTCGCCATTGCGTTTGGCGGGGTGGTGGTGATGTTCCTCGCCGGGCTGCCGCTATGGTGGTTTTTGCTGGCGGGTGGCACCGGAATTGCCGCTATGCCGCTGATCTATTTCTTCGCGCTTCGCCCCTACCAACAGGCACGCGTCACGACCTTCCTCGATCCCGAGAATGATCCGCTGGGCGCAGGCTATCACATCGCTCAATCCAAGATCGCGATCGGATCGGGAGGGATTTTTGGCAAGGGCTTCAACAACGGCACCCAGAGCCACCTCAACTACCTGCCCGAACCCCACACCGATTTCGTCTTTGCCAGCATGGCCGAAGAATGGGGCCTTGTGGGCGGGCTGTTTGTGCTGACGATGTATGCGCTGATCCTGCGCTGGGGGTGGAAGGTCGCCAACGAATCGCAGGATCGCTTCTGCGCCCTGCTCGCCGCTGGGGCGACCGCGACGATCTTCTTCTACATCGCAATCAATTTGCTGATGGTAATGGGCATGGCGCCCGCCAAGGGTATTCCGCTGCCGTGGATGAGCCATGGCGGCTCGTCGATGATGACCAACATGATCTGCATCGGCCTCTTGATGATGGTCAACCGCTGGAACCGCATGGCCCCGCGCCGAGGCCTGACGGTCTAGCAACGATTTCGCACGAATAGGCCCTTGCCATCAGGGCGAGACGCGCTAAATGCAGCGCCTCACGCGAATCGGGACGCGGCTTTGGCCTCTCCGTTTCGCTGTCCGACCTTGTCGGAATGGACGCATAGCTCAGTTGGTAGAGCAGCTGACTCTTAATCAGCGGGTCCTAGGTTCGAGCCCTAGTGCGTCCACCATCCTTCCTCTTTCGCGATAACCGCTTCACGCCCCAAGGCACGCGTCGAGCGCGTTGTGGAAATGCTGGACGCGACATTCCTCGTCGCTCAGCCAGACTCGATCAAAGCCGCGCGAGGCCATGCCCTGTTGCACGCGGCCGAGCAGCGAGATGTCTTCGTCGATCGTCACCGTCATCGTCTTGCGCCCGGCGATGATGTCTTCGTGGGTGAAGGCATCACGCGGCGGCCTGACGTAATCGGCCGGGCGCGGACCGTTGAGGCGGAAGTGAGTGCCGATGCGCGCGCTGTCCGCCTCATCGCTCCCGGCAGCCTCAGGGCTTTCCTCGCCGTGGAAGCGCACCAGCGTTATCATGTCGAGCATGCTCCGGCCCGGATCGGTAACATCGGGCCGCGACCGCATCAGCCATGCGCTTTCTGGCGTGACCGAGAGGATGACGTTGGGAAACAGGTTGAACTGCCAGACATCGGTCAACTGCGCGTCGGTGAAGGCATCATAGGCTAGGCCCTGCTCGCCCGCGAGGGCGCGCTTGGCGCGCTGCAGCGCGGGTCTGATCGCCTCCACCCGTCCGCGAAAGTCGGCCGGGTCAAGCCCGAACGCCTCAAGCTGCATGGCCTGCATGTCGCTTGGCACATCGGGTGTGGGGAAACCCGAATCTGTTACTCCGCCCTCCACGTAGACCGCCGTATGACCGTGGTCGAACAGCGCAATCGGGGCGGTGGCACATTCGAACATCCGGCGATGAATCGGGTGGAGGAAGGGGACATGATAGAGCTCGGCGAAATTGTCGATGATCGCCTTCCAGTTGCAGAGGTGAGAGACGGTCTGGTCGTTGGTGACATCCATCAAATCTAAGCGATAGGTCCCGATTGCGTCGCGCAGGGGCGCAAGAAAATCCGCCAGCGACAACGCGCCCGGGGTCAGCCGGACGAAGATGAGGCCTAGGGCTTCATCAACTTCGACAGGCCGAAGACCCAGCTTTTCGCGCGGCACGCCATTGGAGAACCGCGCCGCCCCCGGCACGCTTTCAAGGCTGCCATCGAGGCCGTAGACCCACGCATGATAGGGGCAGACGAACTTTCTCAGTGACCCCATCGGCTCGGTGACCAATTTGGTGCCGCGATGGGTGCAGGCGTTGTGCATGGCGCGCAGCTGCCCGTCGGCGCCGCGAGCGATGATGGTGCTTTCCGCACCGATATCGAAGGTGATGAATTGCCCGGCTTCGCGCACATCACACGCGACTCCGGCCACCAGCCAGCTCGTCGCCCACAGATCGGTGCGTTCGCGCTCCAGCCACTCGAGCGAAAGATAGCGTTCCTTGCCGAAATTGCGGATCGCAATTGGCGATACGTCGGGCGCGAAGGTGTGCGAGACTGTGGTGGCCATGCGGGACTCCCCCTTTTCCGCGGCGAGGATATGATGACGGAGCGAACGGGGAAACTGGCGATAGTCACACATGCGAACCCACTTGCCTTCACATCGCGATGTGATATTTGCGACTCATGAACACATCGACCATCACACGCGTTCGCGATCTCGTCACATCCAACACGATGACACGCGCCGGTCTCGCCCGCGCCGCTGGCCTCCACGCCAACACTTTGCGTGATTGCACCGAGGACACGTGGAACCCCACCGCCGAGACCCTCGCCAAGCTTGATGCCTTTCTGGAGGCCAATGCCGACCGGCCTGTGCTCGCCACGATCGAGGAGATCATCGACGAGGCGCGCAATGGGCGCATGTATATCCTCGTTGACGACGAAGACCGTGAGAACGAGGGCGATCTCATCATCCCCGCGCAGATGGCGACCCCGCAGGCGATCAACTTCATGGCGATGTACGGACGCGGGCTGATCTGCCTCGCGCTCACCAAGGATCGCGTGGAGACGCTCGGGTTGCAGCCGATGAGCCGCAACAACAAGGAATCGATGCAGACCGCCTTCACCATCTCGATCGAGGCGAAGGAAGGCGTCACCACCGGCATTTCGGCGGCAGACCGCGCCCGCACGATCTCGGTCGCGATTGACGCCGCCAAGGGCGCAGATGATCTCGTCACCCCCGGCCACGTCTTCCCGCTGATGGCGCGCGATGGCGGCACGTTGGTGCGCGCCGGCCATACCGAGGCTGCGGTCGATATCTCGCGTCTGGCGGGTCTCAACCCATCGGGTGTGATTTGCGAGATCATGAACGAGGACGGGACCATGGCCCGGCTCGACGATCTGGTGAAGTTCGCGCGCAAGCATGACCTCAAGATCGGCACGATCCGCGATCTGATCGCGTACCGGATGCGCAATGACCACTTGGTCGAGCGGCTGAACGAACGTGCCTTTACCTCCGATTACGGCGGCCAATGGCGCATGATCACCTATCGTGACCGCGTGGCGGGCAGCGAGGCCTATGTGCTGCAAAAGGGCCACGTCATCCCGGGCGAACCCACCCTCGCCCGCGTGCATCCGATTTCGGTATTCGACGACGTCTTGGGCGCTCCGGGCGCGCGCAAACGCACGCTCCAGCGCGCGATGCAGGCGATTGGTGCGCATGGTTCGGGCGTGATTGTGATCCTCACCGGCCGGGTCGGCACGGGCGAGTGGAGCCGCGACGAGGAATTGCGCAGCATCGGCATCGGCTCTCAGATCCTTGTCGACCTCGGCGTTACGGACATGGTGCTGCTGTCGAACAGCCGCCCTGATCTGGTCGCGCTCGAAGGCTATGGCCTGACCATCACCGACTTCCACCCCATTCCGGAGTAATTGCCATGGCCGATATCCTGATCGTCGAAGCGCGCTTCTACGCCCACCTTAACGACATGCTGATCGCCGGCGCCCGCGCCGCGCTGGAGGCAAAGGGCCACACAGTCGAGGTTCTGACCGTCCCCGGCGCGCTCGAAATCCCCGGCGCCATCGCTCTGGCGGCCGAGGCTGACCGTTATGACGGTTTCGTCGCCATCGGTGTCGTGATCCGCGGCGAAACCTACCACTTCGAGATCGTGGCGGGCGAAAGTGCGCGCGCGATCATGGCGTTGACGATGGACGGCATCGCCATCGGCAACGGCATCCTCACGGTCGAGAACGAAGAGCAGGCGCTGGTGCGCGCCGACCCGGCCCAGAAGGACAAGGGCGGCGAAGCGGCCAAGGCGGCGCTAGCGCTGCTTGCGTTGCAGGATCGCTTCGGGCGTTGACCCTCGCGGGTCCAAGACGTTAGCCGCTCAGGCGCGCGCGCCAAAGCAGGCCTTGCCCGCGAACCCGGCGCTGTCGCCCAGTTCTTCCTCGATGCGGATCAGCTGGTTGTACTTGGCCAGCCGGTCCGACCGCGCGAGCGAGCCGGTCTTGATCTGACCGCAATTGGTCGCGACCGCGAGGTCGGCGATGGTCGCATCCTCGGTCTCGCCCGAACGGTGGCTCATCACGCAGGTGTAGCGCGCGCGGTGCGCCATATCGACGGCAGCGAGGGTTTCGGTGAGCGTGCCGATCTGGTTGACCTTGACCAACAGCGAATTGGCCAGACCGCGGGCGATCCCGTCCGACAGGCGCGCAGGGTTGGTGACGAACAGATCGTCGCCTACCAGCTGGACCTTGTCGCCCAGTAGGCTCGTTAGCGCCGCCCAGCCTTCGAAATCGTCCTCGCTCATGCCGTCCTCGATCGAGCGGATCGGGTATTCGGCACACAGCTTGCCGAGGTAATCGGCCATTTCGTGCGGGGAGAGGCTCAGCCCCTCGCCCGAGATTTCGTACTTGCCGCCCTTGAAGAATTCGGTCGCCGCGCAGTCGAGCGCCAGCACGATGTCCTCACCCGGGGTGAAGCCTGCCTTAGTCACGCTCTCCATGATGAAATCGAGCGCCGCGCGGGTGCTGGCGAGGTTCGGGGCAAAGCCGCCTTCGTCGCCGACGCTGGTGGCGAGGCCCTTTTGCGCGAGGCCCTTCTTCAGGGTGTGGAACACCTCCGCGCCCCAGCGCACTGCCTCGGTCAGCGAGTCCGCGCCGACCGGCATGATCATGAATTCCTGAATGTCGATCGGGTTGTCGGCGTGCTCACCACCATTGATGATGTTCATCATCGGCACCGGGAGCATGTGGGCCGAAACCCCGCCAAGATAGGAATAAAGCGGCAGGCCCCGCGCGTTGGCCGCTGCCTTGGCTACCGCCAGCGACGTGCCGAGGATCGCGTTCGCGCCAAGCCGCGCCTTGTTCGCCGTGCCGTCGAGCGCGATCAGCGCCAGATCGATATCGCGCTGGTCTTCGGCATCGAAATTGTCCGTCAGCAGCTCCCGGATTTCGCCGTTGACCGCTTCGACCGCCTTCAGCACGCCCTTGCCCAGGTAACGCGAAGCATCGCCATCGCGCAGCTCCACCGCTTCGTGCGCACCGGTTGACGCGCCCGAGGGCACAGCGGCGCGGCCGAAGCTGCCGTCGTCGAGCAATACGTCGACTTCGACGGTCGGATTGCCGCGGCTATCGAGGATTTCACGCCCGTGCAGGTCGATGATGGCGGTCATGTTTGGCTCCGGCTGTAATGTGGTTTAGGGTGTTAAGACACTTCGACGCTATGATAATGGGAACGGCATGATTCTGGTTCGATGATTCCAGCATGGGCCGGACGCGTGACGTCCCTATGCGCGGGAATGACCTCGTGCAAGCGGGTGGCGAGACGCGAACGGCATCGACCCAAAGACGCCCAGACGACAAGGAGCACCGCAATGGCTGACACTACCCCCCCGAAGAAGACCCCGGCAAAATCGACCAAGGGCGCGACCACCAAGACCGAAGGCCTGACCAAGGCTGAACCGATCAAGCTGGCAGCGACGACCAAGGGCGAAGGTGCAGCCCCGGCTTCTGCTCCGGTGATCGAAGCCAAGAGCCGTTTCAACGCCGCGCTTGAAGAAGCCAAGGCCGGTGCCGCAGCGCTGCGCACCGAAGCGGAAAACCGTCTCAGCAGTGTCAGCGGTCAGGCCAAAGGCAAGGGCACCGATCTGGTCGCCGAAGCCAAGGTCTATGGCGAACAGGCCAAGGGCAAGGCCAGCGAACTCGCAGTTGAAGGCAAGCAAGTCGCCACCGATGCGATCGCCTCGCTTGGCAAGGTCGTGGGCGACACCGCTTCGCAGATCGACGAGAAGCTGGGCGAACAATATGGCGATTACGCCCGCAAAGCCTCGCGCACCTTGCAGGAAACCTCGGCCAAGCTCGAATCGAAGAGTGTCGATGAACTGAGCGAGGATGCCCGCGCGATGGTCCGCAAGAGCCCCGGCGTGGCTGTCGGGATCGCGGCGGTCGTCGGCTTTTTCCTCGCGCGGATGCTGGGCGGGAAGAAGCGCTGATCCTGCTGAAAAGGCACGCTCATGTATGACACCGAGCCCGGCCAGTCGCCGCCGCCGGATGGCACAATCGCCGATCCGGCAGTGACGCCCGAGGACGCTGAGGCGACCGAGGACAGCACCGGCTTTACCTCGCTGCGTGACGATATCACCGCGCTGGTGGATGACGCGCGCACCTATGCCGAGGCGGAGATCGCCTTTCAGAAGACCCGTGCCGGCCTCGCCGGAAAGAAGGCGGGCCGGGCGCTGGTGCTGCTGGTGCTGGCCTTGGTGTTGCTCCACATCGCCTTGATCGCGCTGGCTGTGGGCGCGGTGATTGCGCTGGCGCCGCTGGTGACGATCTGGGGCGCGATTGCCATTGTGGTGGGCGTGCTGCTGATCGGCGTTGCACTGCTGGTATGGAGCGCTTCGGGTGACGGCAAGGCACTCTCGGCAATGTTCGACGCGGGAGAGGACGCATGACTCGCCTGCCGCAAAGCTTCATCGAAGACCGTGCGCTGCGCGATGCGGCCCGCGCCGTGCTGGCTGAGGATATTGAACGCTTGCGCGCCAGCCTCAGCGAAGAAGGCATCGCGAGCCGCGTATCGTCCGGCGTCAGTTCGACCATCACCAGCCGCATCCGCACCGGCGCGCGCGATGTGCTTGCACAGGCCAAGGCGCAGGCGGGCGATCACAAGGGCGTCCTCGCAGTGCTGATCGGTGCGATTGTGCTTTGGTTCGCTCGCGGGCCGATCCTCGATTGGCTCGACGAATTCGCTGACATTGACGACGACATTGATACCGACGCCGCCTCCCCCAAAGGCGATGCGCAAGGAGACCCCGCATGACCGAACCCACCCCCATCTCGTCCGCCGACAGCCGCGATGCGCTGCGCGCCCGGATCGAGTCGGCCGAGCGTCGCAATGCTGACCGTACGCTGGCCGATCAGGCCCGCGAAGCTGCGACAGCAGCGGTGGACTACACCCGCGCCAACCCCCTGACGGTGATTGGCGGCGCACTGGCCGCGGGCCTCGTAATCGGCCTGCTCACCCGCCCCGGCCGCCGAGTGGCAAGCCGGGTTGCGCACAGCACGGCCGGTGCCATTACCGGCGCGGCTTCCAGCGCCAGTTCGGGCGTGAAGAACGTCGCCTCGCGCGGCGGTTCGCGCTTTGGCCAGATGATCGGTCAGGCCGCAGTGACCTATGCCATGACCCTGATCGACGAGGTGCTGGAGACTGCCCGCGCCGGTCAGGAACGCGCGGAAGAACTGGGCGATGCGGCGGGTGTGCAGGCGAAGAAGATCACTGCCCGGACGTCCGATGCCGCAGGTTCGGCGGCGGACAGCACCCGCGCGCTCGCCCGCAAGACCCGCGCTGCTGCGGCGGATATCGTCCGCGATCTGGGTCGCAAGACCAAGGGCTGATCCTGCCAGCGTCCCTGAAGGCTTGCCCTCGCGCTCCAAGGCGCTAAAGGCGCGCGCATCTTTCCTCCCCAGGGACTTATATCATGGCAGAAACCACCCCAACCCAGCGGCTCCACCTCGTGATGGGCGGCCGCGTGATCGATCCGCGCGGGATCGAGTTTCAGGACCCCGAGAGCATCCACGTCGTCGGCGTTTACAGCTCCTATGACGCGGCGGTCGACGCTTGGCGTGCGCAGGCGCAGCGCACGGTTGACGATGCCGAGATGAAGTATGTGGTGGTCCACATCCACAAGCTGCTGACCCCGGAAGACTAAGGCGCGGAAATCAGCGCCGTGGCGGGTTACACCATCCGCGCCTTCGCGCGCGCCGATGCGGAGGCCATTGCGGCGCTGACACTGGCGGCGATTCGGCAGACGGCGCTGCGGGCCTATTCCCCGGAACAGGTCGCCGCATGGTCGGCACGCTATTCGCCCGCGCGACTGCTGGAGAGCGCAACGCGGGGCGATGTGATCCTGGTCGCTGCCGATGCGTATGACCGGCCAGCGGCCTACACCGTGCTTGAGGCCGACGGGCATCTCGACATGCTGTTCTGCCACCCGGATCACACTGCGCGTGGGCTGGGGATCCGACTGCTGACCGAGGCGGAGATCGCCGCGCGAGCTCTGGGTGCCGAACGGCTGTACACTGAGGCGAGCGAGCTGGCCCGCCCAGTGTTCGCGCGGGCCGGATATGCCCTGCTCCACCGCCGCGATTTCACCATTCTCGGCGATGACGGCGAGGTGGCGATCCACAATTATCCGATGGAAAAGCGGTTCACCTGAAACCGCGACGCTAACGCCCGCGCATCCCCACTTAGCGAAGCGCGGCGAATGCTCCGGCAGCAGCAACCGCCAGCATCGTCAGCACCACCCGCGTGCGGCGGTCCGAGCGTCTTGAGCCCCAGCGCTCTTCGTCGAGATACCAGCGCCCCTGCCCATCGGTCTTGAGGACATCCGCACCTTTCAGGCGCGCGAAAGCACGCTGACGGCTTGGCAGGCCGGGATCATAGGCGATCGCGTCCGCCATGCTGATGGCGCCGGCATCAACGAAATGCTGCACAACCCGCCGCTCAGCAATCGGCCTGACGGGCGGAACAGCCACGCTTTAGATGAACTCGATCTTGTCGACGTGGTAGAACTTCTCGCCAGAAGGAACCGTCACTTCGATATCGTCACCCACCTGCTTGCCAATCAGCGCGCGGGCGAGCGGCGAGGTGTAGGAAATACGCCCTTTGGCCGCATCCGCTTCGGTCTGGCCGACGATCTGGTACCGGATCGGTTTGTCGTTTTCGTCCAGCAAGGTCACGGTCGCGCCGAACACAATCTTGTTGCCCGACAGCGTAGTCGGATCGATGATCTGCGCGCGGCTGACCATGCCTTCGATGTCGCCGATCATGGCTTCGACCTGGCCCTGCCGCTCCTTGGCGGCGTGGTATTCGGCGTTTTCCGATAGGTCGCCATGGGCGCGCGCTTCTTCGATAGCCTCGACGATTTTCGGGCGTTCCTCGCGCAGCGTCTTGAGGTCGGCTGTCAGCCGCTCATACCCCTCGGCCAGCATCGGCACCTTGTCCATCGTCGCCATTTTTGTTGTCTTTCTGTCTGTTATGCTTGGCTCTTCACCCCGCTCGGAAAGAAAGCGATCCCGGCCGTTCGATCCATACGGCGCGGGGACTTTCAATCTGTGGGGAAGCGTCAGTCAGATGCCATAATAGTCCTGCATCGACCGGACTTCAAGCTGATCAGGCCGGATCGCCGAAATCGCTGCCGCCGCGGCCGCTGATCCAGCCGCCGTCGTGTAGTACGGAACCTTGTTCGCCAGCGCGGCCATACGGATGGATTTGCTATCGAGCAGCGATTGCCAGCCTTCGGTGGTGTTGAAGATCAGCGCAATCTCGCCATCGATGATCTTGTCGACGATATGCGGCTGCCCCTCTGCCACCTTGTTGACGCGTTCGACCGCAAGACCCTGTTCCGCAAGGTAAGTCTGCGTCCCGCCAGTGGCGATCACCTTGAACCCGTGCTCGATCAGCTGCCGGACGCCCGCGACGATCACCGGCTTATCGGTGTTCTTGACCGAGACGAACACCGTGCCCGATTGCGGCGGGACCATGCCGGCCCCAATCTGCGACTTGAGAAAAGCGGCCTCGAAGGTCGCATCGATGCCCATGACCTCGCCGGTCGACTTCATCTCGGGGCTGAGCACCGGATCGGCACCCGGGAAGCGCGCAAACGGGAACACCGCTTCCTTGACCGCCATGTAGGGCAGATCGCGCTTGAACGGCGGGAAGGCGCTGAGCTTTTCACCCGCCATCACCCGCGCCGCAATCTTGGCGACGGGCTGGCCGATGGCCTTCGCCACGAACGGCACCGTGCGACTGGCGCGCGGGTTGACCTCGATCAGGTAGACCTCGCCATTTTTGACCGCGAACTGGATGTTCATCAGCCCGACCACGCTCAGCGCATGGGCGAGCAGCACGGCCTGACGCTCCATCTCGGCGATGATTTCGGGCGCGAGCGAATAGGGCGGCAGGGTGCAAGCGCTGTCGCCCGAGTGGACGCCGGCCTCCTCGATGTGCTGCATGACCCCTGCGATCCGAACCTCCTCGCCATCGCACAGCGCATCAACATCGCATTCGATCGCATCGCGCAGATACTGGTCGATCAGCACAGGGCTATCGCCTGACACGTTGACCGCTGTGGCGATGTAATTGTCGAGCTGCGCTTCGCTGTCGACGATTTCCATTGCGCGGCCGCCCAGCACATAAGACGGGCGCAATAGCACCGGATAGCCGATGCGGGCAGCCACTGCGGCGGCTTCATCGCGGCTCCGGGCGATGCCGTTTTCGGGCTGCTTGAGCTTCAGCTTGCTCACCAACTTGGCGAAGCGTTCACGGTCTTCGGCAAGGTCAATCGCATCGGGCGAGGTGCCGAGGATCGGGATGCCCGCATCCTCCAGCGCCTGCGCCAGCTTCAGCGGGGTTTGACCGCCGAACTGCACGATCACCCCAACCAGCTCGCCGTTCTGCTGTTCGACCCGCAGGATTTCGAGGACGTCCTCATCTGTCAGCGGTTCGAAATAGAGGCGATCCGAGGTGTCGTAATCGGTCGAGACGGTTTCGGGGTTGCAGTTGACCATGATCGTCTCGAACCCCTGCTCCGCCAGTGCGAAACAGGCGTGGACGCAGCAGTAGTCGAATTCGATCCCCTGCCCGATCCGGTTCGGCCCGCCGCCCAAGATGACGATCTTCTTGCGATCGGTCGGCGCGGATTCGCATTCCGCTTCGCCGAAGGTCGGTGCTTCATAGGTCGAGTACATGTAGGGCGTGATCGCCTCGAACTCGGCGGCGCAGCTGTCGATCCGCTTGAACACCGGGAACACGCCCAGCTTGTGGCGCAGCGCGCGCACTTCGTCTGCGCTGGTCGCGCCTGCCATCGCGACGAGCGCGTCGTGGAGCAGGCCCGAGCGCTTGGCCTGCGTCTCGCCCATGCCGCCCGCCACGCCGACCGAACGCACTGCGAGAGTGGCGAGGCGCTTATCAGAGAAGCCCATCGCTTTCAGGCGCCGCAGCCCCGCCGCATCGCGCGGCAAGCCGTCGGTCTGCACCTCGCGTTCGGCAGCGATGATCTGTTCGATCTGGCGCAGGAACCACGGGTCGTAGAAGGTGACGGCGGCGATTTCCTCAACGCTCATGCCTTCACGGAAAGCCTGGCCGACCTTGAGCAGCCGGTCCGGCGTCCGGCGCGACAGGGCGGCGGTGATAATGTCGCGGGGCTGTCCTTCCAGCTCCGGCACGCGGTTGAACCCGTCGAGCCCGGTCTCCAGCCCACGCAGAGCCTTCTGCATCGACTCCTGGAAATTGCGCCCGATCGCCATGACCTCGCCGACCGATTTCATCGCGGTCGAAAGGTCGGTCGCCGCGCCCTTGAACTTTTCGAAGGCGAAGCGTGGGATCTTGGTGACGACGTAATCGATGGTCGGCTCAAAGCTGGCGGGCGTTGCCCCGGTGATCTCGTTGGTGAGCTCGTCGAGCGTGTAGCCTACCGCGAGCTTGGCCGCGACGCGGGCGATGGGGAAGCCCGTTGCCTTCGACGCCAGCGCCGAGGACCGCGACACGCGCGGGTTCATCTCGATCACGATCAGGCGGCCATCCTTGGGATTAACCGCAAACTGGACGTTGGAACCGCCCGTCTCCACCCCAATCTCGCGCAGGCAAGCGATGCTGGCCGAGCGCATGATCTGGTATTCCTTGTCCGTCAGCGTCAGCGCCGGGGCTACCGTAATCGAATCCCCCGTGTGGACGCCCATCGGATCGACATTCTCGATCGCGCAGATGATGATCGCGTTGTCCTTGCGGTCGCGCACCACCTCCATCTCGAATTCTTTCCATCCGAGCAGCGATTCCTCAATCAGCACTTCGGTGGTGGGCGAGGCATCGAGGCCTTCGCGCACGATCTGGTCGAACTCGGCCTTGTTATAGGCTATCCCGCCACCGGTGCCGCCGAGGGTGAAGCTGGGGCGGATGATCGAGGGTAGGCCGGTGCGTTCAAGGATCACGCGCGCTTCTTCGAGCGTGTTGGCGACGCCAGAACGCGCACTTTCCAGCCCGATCGAGGTCATCGCATCGCGGAACCGCTGCCGGTTTTCGGCCTTGTCGATCGCGTCGGCCTTGGCCCCGATCATCTCGACGCCGTATTTCGCGAGCGTCCCATCAGCGTCGAGCGCCAGCGCGCAGTTCAGCGCCGTCTGCCCGCCCATTGTCGGCAGCAGCGCATCGGGCCGTTCCTTGGCAATGATCTTGGCGACGATATCGGGGGTGATCGGCTCGATATAGGTCGCGTCCGCGAACTCGGGATCGGTCATGATCGTCGCCGGGTTCGAGTTGACGAGGATGACGCGGTAGCCCTCCTCCTTCAGCGCCTTGATCGCCTGCGTGCCGGAGTAATCGAACTCGCACGCCTGGCCGATGATGATCGGACCGGCGCCAATGACGAGGATCGAGGAAATGTCGGTTCTTTTGGGCATCAGAAGTGCTCTTCGCCTAGCTTCTTGAGTTGGTTGAAAGCGCCCTCAGTGAGGCGAAGCGATTGAGACAGTTTGTTTTGGAATTCGCGATCCTTGGAGCCGTAGGTATCAATCTGGATGAACTTCTCCCCGTCCACCTCGATTGCCCTGATTACGCCAGAACATTCCGAATGGCCGATCCGAGAGTTCTGATCTTCGACGGAAAACTGTTTTACAACTGCCATCGCTTAGTCTCCCAGCCCCCCCACGAACTTCTCGAACAGATAGAAGCTGTCCTGCGGCCCCGGCGACGCCTCGGGGTGATACTGCACCGCAAACGCCCGCTTGCCTTTGATCGCGATCCCGCAATTCGTCCCGTCGAACAGGCTCACATGGGTCTGCTCGACATTCTCCGGCAGGCTCGCCGCGTCTACCGCAAAACCGTGGTTCATCGAGGTGATCTCGACCAGCCCGGAGGTCTCCCCCCAGCCCTCGCCCACACGCTGCACCGGGTGGTTCGCGCCGCGGTGGCCTTGGTGCATCTTGAGCGTCTTCGCGCCCGCCGCCAGCGCCAGCATCTGGTGGCCGAGGCAGATGCCGAACAGCGGAACGTCCGCATCAAGCAGCGCCTTGATTACCGGCACGGCATATTCGCCGGTCGCCGCCGGGTCGCCCGGTCCGTTGCTCAGGAACACACCGTCGGGGGCGAGCGCCATCACTTCGTCAAACGAGGTCTTGGCCGGCACCACCGTCACCCGCGCACCCGCCTTCACCAGATTGCGGAAGATGTTGTCCTTCGCGCCGTAATCGATCGCGACCACATGCGGCTTCGCGTCAAACGCCGCTCGCCCATAGCCCTTGCCGAGCGTCCAGTAGCCGCCTTCCCAGCCTTCCTGCGCCTCGCGGGTCACGCGGATGGCGAGGTCCATGCCCTCCAGCCCCGGCCAAGCTCTTGCGCGTTCCAACAGCGCAGGGAGATCGAACTTGCCGTCGGGCGCATGGGCGATCACCGCATTGGGCGCGCCGCTCTGGCGGATGCGGCGGGTGAGCGCGCGGGTATCGACGCCCGCAAGGCCGATCTTGCCGTTGCGCACAATCCAATCGGCGAATTTCTCGATGGAGCGGAAGCTCGACGGTTCGGTGACATCCTCGCGGACAATGCAGCCGACTGCGCCTTCGACCTTGCTTTCAATATCCTCGCCGTTCGCACCGACATTGCCGATGTGCGGGAAGGTGAAGGTGACGATCTGCGCGGCGTAGGATGGATCGGTCAGCACCTCCTGATAGCCGGTCATCGCGGTGTTGAAGCACACCTCACCCACGGATGCGCCCACAGCCCCGAATCCCCGACCCCAGACCACTGTCCCATCGGCCAGAACAAGGACTCCGGTCGCGCCAGAAGGTTGCGCGCGGAAAGATGCGGGGTCGGCCATGGGGCGCTCCGTTTGCGGTAAAGCCAGCGATGTTGCTAAGTTTCGTCCGCTAGGCCCGGTGGCGGGCCGCGTCAACCTAGGCGTGCCGCGCTATTTGCGTTAGAGGCGCGCGCCTGAGTTCAATCCACAGGAAACACGTAATGATCCGTGACGATATCAAGGCCGCCACCATCACCGCGATGAAGGCGGGCGAAAAGGACCGCACCGCCGCGCTCCGCCAGATCAGCGCCAAGATCAAGGACCGCGACATTGAGGAGCGCACCGCCACCTCGCCGATCACCGCTGATGATGTGCTGGTGACGTCGGTTCTGCAGAAGATGGCGAAGCAGCGCCGCGAATCGATCGAGATGTATGACGCCGGCGGCCGCGAGGAGCTTGCCGCAGTGGAACGCGCCGAGCTTGCCGTGATCGAGGAATTCCTGCCGCAGATGATGAGCGAGGCCGATACTGCCGCCGCGATCGAAGCGATCAAGGCCGAGACGGGGGCGTCGACCATGAAGGACATGGGCACCGTGATGGCCGAGCTGAAAGCCCGCCACGGCGCGGTCCTCGATGGCAAGCTGGCGAGTTCGCTGGTGAAGGCGGCGTTGAGCTAACCACCAATCGTCGCCCCGTGCTTGACACGGGGTTTGGATTTTCGGTCTCAATGTCTGAGGCAAAATTAGCCAAGCCCCGTGTCAAGCACGGGGCGACGAGGTCGTTTTTATTTGGGCGCTTGAACCCCGCCCCATTACGGCGCACCTAACCCCCATGGCCATAACCCCGCAATGGAAGGACGAGCTGCGTGCGCGGATCACGCTTTCGACGCTTGTCCAGCGGTCGGTCAAGCTCACCCGCGCGGGGCGCGAGTGGAAGGGGTGCTGCCCGTTCCACGAGGAAAAAACGCCCAGCTTCTATGTGAACGACCAGAAGCAGTTCTATCACTGCTTCGGCTGCGGCGCGCATGGTGATGCGATCAGCTGGATGGTGGACCAGCAGGGTCTGCAATTCATGGATGCGGTTAAGGAGCTGGCAGGCATGGCCGGGATGGAAGTCCCCGCCCCCGATCCGGTCATGGCGAAGAAGGCCGAAGCCCGCGCCAGCCTCATCGATGTGACTGAGGCGGCGCAGCGCTTCTTTGTCGAGAGTCTCGCCGGCCCATCCGGCGGCGCGGCACGGGATTATCTGCAACGTCGCGGGTTCTCGGCCTCAATCATGGCAGAGTTCGGCTTTGGCTGGGCTCCCGACGACCGGCAAGCACTGCCCCGCGCCTTGATGCAGTTCGCCGAGGATATGCTCGAAGGCGCCGGGATGCGCGCGTCCAACGAACAGGGTGAGCGTTACGACCGCTTTCGGGGCCGCGTCATGCTGCCGATCCAGGACGCGCGCGGACGGGTGATCGCTTTCGGGGGGCGCATCCTCGACAAGCGGGACGGAGTGGCGAAGTATCTCAACTCCCCCGACACCGACCTCTTCGACAAGGGCCGCACGCTCTACAACCTCCACCGCGCCGCGCCTGCCGCGCGCCAGAGCGGACGGGTTGTGGTCGTCGAAGGCTATATGGACGTCATCGCGCTTGCGAATGCCGGGATCGCGGATGCGGTCGCCCCGCTTGGCACGGCGCTGACCGAGATGCAGCTGGAACTGCTGTGGCGCATGGTGGAAGTACCAGTTCTGTGTTTCGATGGCGATGCGGCAGGCCAGCGCGCTGCAATGCGCGCAATTACCCGCGCCCTGCCGATGCTTGCCCCGATGCGCTCGCTCAACATCGTGCGCTTGCCAGCGGGACTTGATCCCGATGATCTGATCAAAGCGCAAGGCAAGGCAGCGATGGAGCGGCTTCTGGAGAACCCTTCCAGCCTGATCGAAACGCTGTGGGAATTTGAACGCGACGCCCAGCCCCTCACCACCCCCGAGGCCAAGGCCGGGCTCAAGGCGCGGCTGATGGCGCATGTTGAAACCATCGCCGATCCCGAGATCAAAGGGCTGTATCGCCGAGAATTGTCTGATCGCTTCTCATCCTTCGCTTATCCGCCCCGCCCGCCGAAGCCCGCGTTTCAGCCCGGTCAGCGCGGGCCGTGGAAGGGCGGCCCACCGCAGCCGCAAGGCCTGTCCGACGGCGCACGCGTGCAGCTTTCAGGGATGATGGCGGGCGGCCAGCGACAGGGCCTTGTGCTGGCGGTGATCGCTGGGCTTACTCGCTTCCCGCACCAGATCGCGCACCATGCGGAGGCGCTTTCGATCCTCGCCCGTAATGACCGCGAAATCGCCCCTCTGATCGAATCGCTGTTCGAACTTGCAGAAACGCTTGATTCGCGAGCCGCAACCGCCATATGCAACGCGCAAGGCCAACCTGCCCCGCCGGCAGATATCCGCTACGCCTTTCTTGATGAAGGCAACGATCCCGGCGCTGCGTGTGAGGAACTGGCTGAAGCTGTGTCGCTGCTGGTCGAAAGGCCGGCGCTGGAGGCTGCGCTTGCGGCCACCATTGCTCGTTTCGAAAACGATCCGGAAGGGTCGTTTGCGGAACAAACTCGCCTGCGCGCACAGCTCATGGCAATTGAAGAACGCCTCAAGGCCTTCGGGCGCCGCAAAGCGGGCGCTACGGCCACGGGTGACGATACCGCTTAAGCGGCGGATATGGGATTAATTGGCGGCCTCGCGCATCTGGCGGACCGCCCGGCAACGGATAGACACGAAAAATATGGCCGAGAAGGAAGATGCCCCGCTGATCGATCTGAACGATTCGTCGATCAAGAAGCTCATCAGCAAGGCCAAAAAGCGCGGCTATGTCACCTATGACGAGCTCAACGAGGCGCTGCCTTCGGGCGAGATGAGCCCCGATCAGATCGAGGATATCCAGACCGCTCTGTCCGAAATGGGCGTGCAGATCGTCGAAAGCGACGAAGACGCCGAGGCCGAGGGTGAAGAGGGCGAAGCCGAAGAAGTCGTCGCCGAGGACGATGACGACGAGGAGGACGACGAGAAAAAGGGCCCGGCCAAGGATGCCCGCGCGGGGAACCGCAAGCTCGTCACCGGCGAACGGACCGATGATCCGGTGCGCATGTACCTGCGCGAAATGGGCGCGGTCGAACTGCTCAGCCGCGAAGGCGAAATCGCTATCGCCAAGCGGATCGAGGCCGGACGCGACATGATGATCATGGGGCTGTGCGAAAGCCCGATCACCTTCCACGCGATCATCCAGTGGTCCGAAGCGCTCAACAATGGCGATATGCAGCTGCGCGAGATCCTCGATCTCGACGCGATGCTGTCGAAGGAACCGCCGGCCGACAAGATGGCCGAAGGCGCCGAGGATGATGACGACGACGGCGAAATCTCCGAAGCCACCGCTGGCCCCACCATCCGCGAGGATGACGAAGTCGCCGATGAGCCTGATGCGGACGGCGATGACGACGAAGACGGCGAAGGCCGCCCCAAGCGCGAAGAAGAAGAGGAGGAGGACAACACCCTCTCCCTCGCCCAGATGGAAGCCGCGCTGAAGCCCGAAGCGCTTGAGCGGTTCGCGCGCATCACCGCGCTGTTCAACGCCTTTGAAAAGCTTCAGGGCGAGCGCGTCGATACGCTGGCGGTGGGCAATGATTTCCCGGCCGCCAAGGAAAAGAAGTACGAACAGCTGCGCGAAGACCTCACCGCCGAGGTCGAAAGCGTCCAGTTCCACGCGACCAAGATCGAATTTCTGGTCGACAATCTCTATGCCTTCAACCGCCGCCTGACCACGCTGGGCGGGCAGATGCTACGTCTGGCCGAGCGTCACAAGGTCAAGCGCGTCGACTTCCTCAATGCCTATGTCGGCAATGAGATGGACGACGCTTGGATCAAGGAACGCGCCAAGAAGGACAAGAAGTGGGCCGCCTTTGCCGAGCGCGAGGAAGACGCGATCGAGCGTATCCGCTCGGAAATCGCCGATATCGCCGCGCAAACCGGCATGAGCCTCACCGAGTTCCGCCGCATCGTCAACATGGTCCAGAAGGGCGAGCGCGAGGCGCGCATCGCCAAGAAGGAAATGGTCGAGGCGAACCTGCGTCTGGTGATCTCGATTGCCAAGAAGTACACCAACCGCGGGTTGCAATTCCTTGATCTTATTCAGGAAGGCAACATCGGTCTGATGAAGGCGGTCGACAAGTTCGAATACCGCCGCGGCTACAAGTTCAGCACTTACGCCACGTGGTGGATCCGTCAGGCAATCACCCGCTCGATTGCCGATCAGGCGCGCACCATCCGTATTCCGGTGCACATGATCGAAACGATCAACAAGCTGGTGCGCACAAGCCGCCAGTTCCTCCACGAGGAAGGCCGCGAGCCGACCCCTGAGGAAATGGCGCAGCGTCTCTCCATGCCTTTGGAGAAAGTGCGCAAGGTGATGAAGATCGCCAAGGAGCCGATCAGCCTCGAAACCCCTATCGGGGACGAGGAAGACAGCCACCTCGGCGATTTCATCGAGGACAAGAACGCGATCATCCCCGTGGATGCGGCGATTCAGGCGAACCTGAAGGAGACGGTCACCCGCGTGCTGGCGTCACTGACGCCGCGTGAAGAACGCGTGCTTCGGATGCGCTTCGGCATCGGGATGAACACCGATCACACGCTGGAAGAAGTCGGCCAGCAGTTCTCGGTGACGCGCGAACGCATCCGGCAGATCGAGGCCAAGGCGCTGCGGAAGCTGAAGCATCCGAGCCGCAGCCGGAAGATGCGTTCGTTCCTGGATCAGTAAGTTAAGAAAGGCCCCGCTTCGGCGGGGTTTTTCACAGCGTTGAACGGCCGGTCGAAAAGCTTTGGCGCAGGGGTAGAGAATCCTCGCCTATGCGACTATGTGGCACCCATGCGCATCGCCATTGCCTCTGATCATGCCGCCGTCGAGCTGAAGGCGGAACTCGCCGAGTGGCTCATCGAAGAAGGCCACGACGTCGCCGACCTTGGCCCTGAGCCGGGGGTGAGTGTTGATTACCCCGATTATGGCTATCGCCTCGCCGAGATCATCGCTGAGGGAACAGTCGAATTCGGCGTGGCCCTGTGCGGCAGTGGGATCGGCATATCGATCAGCGTCAACCGCCACCCTCAGGTGCGCTGCGCTTTGGTGAGCGAGCCCCTGTCCGCCGCCCTCGCCCGCGAACATAATGACGCCAATTGCATCGCAATGGGCGCGCGTCTCGTAGGGATTGAGATGGCCAAATCCTGCATCGCCACTTTCCTTGATACCGAATTCGCCGATGCCGGCGATCCGGCCGGGCGCCACCAGCGCCGCGTCGGCAAGCTCGGCCAGCCCCCGTTTCAGCCTGATCATATCGAGACCCACCAATGAGCACTGCCCCGATTGATTTCGCCGCCCGTTCCGCCGTTCAGTCGATGGACGGCTTCTGGAATGACGATCTGGCCCATGCCGACCCGGAAATCGCCGCCGCGATCGCCAAGGAACTCGCCCGCCAGCGCGACAAGATCGAGTTGATCGCGTCCGAGAACATCGCAAGCCGCGCCGTGCTCGAAGCTGCGGGCAGCGTGTTTACCAACAAGTATGCTGAGGGCTATCCGGGCAAGCGCTATTACGGTGGCTGCGACTATGCCGACGTGGTTGAAACTCTGGCCATCGAGCGCGCCAAGCAATTGTTCGGCTGCAACTTCGCCAATGTGCAGCCCAACTCTGGCTCGCAGATGAACCAGGCGGTGTTCCTCGCCCTGCTCAATCCCGGCGATACCTTCATGGGGCTCGACCTCAATTCGGGCGGGCACCTTACCCACGGCTCACCGGTCAACATGAGCGGCAAGTGGTTCAACCCGGTGTCCTATGGCGTGACGCAGGGTGCCGAAACCATCGACATGGAAGAAGTCGCCGCCAAGGCACGCGAGCACAAGCCCAAGTTGATCATTTGCGGCGGCACCGCCTATTCGCGGCTGTGGGACTTCCCCGCCTTCCGCGCCATCGCGGATGAAGTGGGCGCGATCCTGCTGTGCGACATGAGCCATATCTCCGGCCTCGTCGCAGGCGGCGCGCACCCCTCGCCCTTCCCGCATTGCGACATCGTCACTTCGACCACCCACAAATCGCTGCGCGGTCCGCGCTCGGGCATCATCCTGTGGAATGACGAGAAGTACACCAAGCCGCTCAACATGGCAGTCTTCCCCGGCCTGCAGGGCGGCCCGCTGATGCACATCGTCGCGGCCAAGGCAGTCGCCTTCAAGGAGGCGCTGGCCCCCGAGTTCAAGACCTACGCCCATCGCATCGTCGAAAACGCCCGCGCGTTGGCAGCGAGCCTCGAAGAAAACGGCCTGCGCATCGTCAGCGGCGGGACCGATAACCACTCGATGCTGGTCGATCTGACCGCCAAGGATGTCACCGGCAAGGACGCCGAAAAGGGCCTCGATCGCGCCTGGCTCACCTGCAACAAGAACGGTATTCCGTTCGACACCCGCTCGCCCTTCGTCACCAGCGGCATCCGTCTGGGCACGCCCGCCGGCACCACCCGCGGCTTCGGTCCGGAAGAGTTCCGCACGATCGGCAAGCTCATCGCCGAAGTGGTTGAAGGCCTGTCCAAAAACGGTCCCGAAGGCGATGCCCAGATCGAAGAGAGCGTTCGTCAGCGGGTCAGCGCGCTGTGCGCTGCCTTCCCCGTCTATCCCGGAATGTGAGGAGGCCTCAGCTATGAATGATCAGGATCCGCGCCAAGGCCCCGATTGGGTCGAAGATGTGAAGACAGAAGTGACCGGCATGGCGAAGGAGGGGATCAACCACCCCTCGACCGGTCCTGTACTGACCGGAGCCGCGATCGGCGCAGTTGCGGGTCTCGTTTTGCCAATCGTGTCTTGGCCAGTGGGCTTGCTGGCGGGCGCTGGTTTCGCACTCTATCAGAGAATCAAGAAATAACCCTCTGAATGCGCTGCCCCTTTTGTGCCCATGACGATACCCAAGTAAAAGATAGTCGCCCGACCGAGGACAATGCCTCGATCCGGCGGCGTCGCCAGTGCTCGTCTTGCGGGGCGCGCTTTACGACCTTCGAACGCGTGCAATTGCGCGAGGTGGTGGTCGTCAAATCCGGGGGGAATGGCGAGGCGTCGCGGCGTGAGCCGTTCGACCGGTCCAAGCTGGAACACTCGGTCGCGCTCGCCTGCCGGAAGCGCGGGATTGATCAGGAGCGGCTCGATCAGCTGATCTCCGGCATCCAGCGTCAGGTCGAAACCTCGGGCGAGGCGGAAGTGCCGTCGTCGCATATTGGCGAGCTAGTGATGGAAGGGCTGCGGCAGATCGATTCCGTCGCCTATATCCGCTTCGCTAGCGTGTACCGCGATTTCTCCGAAGCGCGGGATTTTGAGGAATTCGCCAGCACCGTCCAGCAAGCCGCGAAAGAATAGGCAGAACATGGCCGAACTCAACAAGCCGGTGATCGTGCTCGTGCGCCCGCAGCTGGGTGAGAACATCGGCAAGGCTGCCCGCGCGATGCTCAATTTCGGGCTGACCGAGATGCGCTTGGTGTCCCCCCGCGATGGCTGGCCCAACCCATCGGCAGGACCTGCTGCCTCGGGCGCGGATATCGTGCTGGAACAGGCCAAGGTTTACACCACGACTGCCGAAGCGGTCGCTGACTGCGCGCATGTCCACGCAACCACCGTCAGGAAGCGCGGCGTGACCAAGCCGGTGATCGGCGCAGATGAGGCCGGGCGATTGGTCCACACCGAGGCAGGCCGCCACGCGATCATCTTCGGCCCCGAACGCTCGGGCCTTGAGACAGAAGATGTGGCGCTGGCCCGCAATATCCTGACGATTCCGATCAACCCGGAGTTCGGCTCGCTCAATCTCGCGCAGGCGGTGATTCTGGTCGCCTATGAATGGTCTCGCGCCGGGCGCGAGATGGCGGGCGTTGATCCGGTGCTGGTGCAGCCGACGATCGAGGAGATCCTGCCCCCCGCGCCGCAAGAAGAGCTTGAGGGCCTGATCGCCCACTTTGAGGCGCTGCTCGGCCCACGCGGCTATTTCCGCCCCGAAGGCCGCGCCGAGGCGAACCGTCGCACCTTGCGCGGAGTGCTGACGAAGCCGGGCTGGAACCACCTCGAAGTACGCACTCTGAGGGGCGTTCTGACCACAATCGAGCGCGGTCGGATCGAGTAACGTCGTTCGTCGAACGGGGTTGGACACTGGCCCGTCAGCCGTTAGCTCTAGGCTATCCCGCCTCCAACCAAGTGAGATTGCTGATGATTCCCCTGCGCCGCCTCCTGCTGGCTTGTGCCGGCAGCCTGCTGCTTTTGCCCTTCGCCGCAGCCGCTCAGTCCGACGAGCAAGCCAGCGAAACCCCGCCCGCGGCTGAGACCCCGGCTCCCAAACCGGACGACGAAACCGCCAAGGAAGACACCGCCGAGGAAAACAAGCGCGTGTGCAAGTCTGTCCGGGCCGACCCGTCGAGCCGCCGCAAGACCCGCGTCTGCCGCACAATGGAAGAGTGGCGGGGATTGAACGTGCCGACCTGATCGGACTCCACCGACATTGCGGCGCGCGCAACGCTTGACCTACGCGGTCATCCTGCTATGCGCGCGCCTTCGCAAATGGGCCCTGCACCCCGGTGAAGCAGTGGCCGCATCCCACCTAACGGCGTGATGGAGCGATACCGGGTTTGATGGCTGCCCAATGGGGGCGGCCCAGCAATTTGAAGGAAGACGTATGTCGAAGCGCAAAAGCGCCAAGTACAAGCTTGACCGCCGGATGGGCGAAAACATCTGGGGTCGTCCCAATTCCCCGGTGAACAAGCGTTCCTACGGCCCCGGCCAGCACGGTCAGCGCCGCAAGGGCAAGATGAGTGATTATGGTCTCCAGCTGCGCGCCAAGCAGAAGCTGAAGGGCTATTACGGTGACGTCACCGAAAAGCAGTTCAAGCGCACCTATGCCGAAGCTTCGCGCATGAAGGGCGATACCAGCCAGAACCTGATCGGCCTGCTCGAACAGCGTCTCGATATGGTGGTGTACCGCGCCAAGTTCGCGCCGACCATCTTCTCGGCCCGTCAGATTGTCAGCCACGGTCACATCTATGTGAACGGTGTGAAGTGCAACATTGCTTCGCGCCGCGTGATGATCGGCGACGTTGTCAGCCTCGGCAGCAAGGCCAAGGAAATGGCGCTCGTGATCGAAGCCCAGGGCCTCGCCGAGCGTGACATTCCCGATTACGTCCAGCCCGATGGCAATGACAAGATCACCTTCACCCGCGTTCCGAAGCTCGACGAAGTGCCCTACCCGGTCACGATGGAGCCGAACCTGGTGGTGGAATTCTACTCGCGCTGATCCTTCGGACAGCGATGCATACAAAAAGGGCGGCCTTGCGGGGCCGCCCTTTTTCGTTGCCGCTTTGGGGAACCGGGGTCAGTCCCTGATCCGGTCCCATTCGCCGAATTCATAGGCGATCGAACCTTCGACGAGGCGCTCCCAGATATCGCCGATGACGTCTGCCGGAATGCCGTGGGCTTCTGCTTCGGCCACAGCGGCGGCGATTACGCTGGCCTTGCGTGCTTCGTCACGCACCGCGCCGCGGGTCGGCTTGATCCGGGCGGCGGCGCGCATGTAGCCGAAGCGCTTGGCGAGCAAAGCAACAAGCTGGGCATCTAGTGCGTCAACCCCGGCGCGGACGTCGGGCATGGTTGTGCAGTCTTCAGGGTTCAGGGGAAAATCGGTCATGGCCAGCGCCCTAAGCGGTCACAATGCCTCTTGTCGAGGGGCTTCCCGCGCCATCAACCGCCGGTAAGCGCCTCATCAAGAAAACGCCCGATATCGGCCAGCATCTCGGCGCGCGCTGCGCTGTCATCGAGTCCATGCTGAAGATCGGCATATTCGCGATACGTCACGGACTTTCCCGCTTCTTTCAAGGCCCGCTCCATCGCCTGCGCGTGACGCACATCGACATTGAGGTCGCGGGTGCCATGGAACAGCGCGACCGGCGCGGCGAACCTTTCGGCATGGCGGCGCGGGCTGCCCGAAGCGACGTGCGGACCCTCGCCCACATAGTCCCGCACAAGCCGTGAATTGGTGTAATCGCGTGCGTCAGCGATCAGGAAACCGAGGTCGGTGACCGGTGCGATCGCCACCACCGCTTTGAACAGAGCCGGATCCAGCACCTGCGATTGCAGCGCCGCATAGCCGCCATAGGACCACCCGGCGATGGCGAGCTTGTCCGGCACAGCGATCCCTTCGCTCACCAGCCAGCGGCCCGCATCGTTCACATCGCCAATCGCGACTTCCCATGCCTTGAAGCCATTGCGCCCGTACCACGCCTCGCCATAGCCGGATGACCCGCGGTAATTGGGCTGGAGCACGGCATAGCCTTTGGCGGTGAAGTACTGCACCAGCCAGTCAAACCCCCATTCGTCGCGCGCCGCCGGGCCGCCGTGGGGAAGGACGATCGCAGGCAGGCCTTTGCCGTCCGATCCCGGCGGAAGCGTGAGGTAGGCGGGGATCAACGTCCCATCGCGCGCCGGATAGCTGACGGGCTTCATCTGCCCCATCGCCTGCCCTTCAAGCCGTGGGCGCAGCGGCAGCAGCGGCTCCAGAGCGCGAGCCTTGCGGTCGAACAGGTAGACCATGCCGGGCTGTGTGTCGCTTGATGCGATCAGCAGCAGCTTCTGCTCGTCCGCACTGGCGCCAACGATATTGACCAGCGGCTGATCGGGCAAAGCCTTGCCGAGATCGGCGGCGAGCTTGGCCAGCGCCGGGTCGAAGTAAGCGATCTCGCGCTTTTCCGTAGCGTAGCTCGCACCGACCACGCGGTTCTTCCGGCCAATCCGGATCAGCCCGTCAACATCGACATCGCCGCGCGCCATCAGCAGCTTGCCCGCCCCCGTGCCGTCAAGCGCAACCTCTGCAATCGCATCATAGCCGCTCTTGGTAACAAAGCCGAAAGCGACATTGCGCGCGCTATCGACCGCCAGCGGTATCATCCGCTCGACCGGCTGCCCATCAATCGTGAGGGATTCGAGCGGCACCCAGCTGCTGCTATCGGGCTTGCGGAAGAAATAGCGGTAGGCACCGGTCAGGTTGCCGTTGATGTCGCTCAAGGCCTGCACCTTGATCCGCACCTGACCCTGTTCGTCGGCAATATAGCGCAATGTTGCATCATCGGGCTGTTCGCGCATCCGCCCGCGCCCATTGGCGGTGTCGACCAGCTCCACCCCCAGCCCTCTTTTCTCATTTCCGAGGCGTGACCCTGTCGTCGTCTCCGGGATGAAATTGCGGGTCATCATGACCATGCCTTCTTCGCCCGCCACATCCAGAGCGATCACATCGCCGCCGAACTGGTTGATGCCCAAGGCGCGCGGCGAATCCCGCTGACTTAACATCCGAATGTTGGTGCCGTCGGCGTGAAGCGCGATCAGGCGGTCGAACGGGATCAGGATGCTGCCATTCCCGCCCCCCATGCCGGAGAACTGGCACAGCAGCCGTTCCTCGCTCGCCCACTGGCACGAATCGATGTCGACAACTTTTTCGGTGTTGGTCAGAACCGGCTTGACCGCGGCATCAGCCGTGAAGTCGATGACGTTGACGACCTCGGTGTGCCCCGGCCCGGCGGAGATGAAGACGATCTTGTTGCCTGAAGGCGAAAGGCTGATGTCGAGCACATCGGCGCGAGCACCGAAGCGGACTGCCGCCTCATCGGTTGTCTCCTGCGAACGAGCTCCGGTGCCTGTGGCAAGCATGGCAAGCGCAGTGCCTGCAAGGTACAGGTTGCGCACCGCCGATGCGGCCGTGCTAGCCAATTTCATGATTGATCCCCTGCTCCTACTATGAGGTGGAGACTAGCGGGAGAACAGCCAGCTTCAAGCCCCCCGGTGCAGATAATCCCGGCGGAAGTCGCTGGCAAAACTGGCAAAACGCCCGCCTGCAATGGCGTCGCGCATGCCCTGCATCAAGGCCTGATAGAAGCTGAGGTTGTGCTCAGTCACCAGCATCGCGCCCAGCATCTCGCCCGATTTGACGAGGTGGTGAATATAGGCGCGGCTATAGGTGGTGCAGACCGGGCATTGGCATCGCTCATCCAGCGGGCCGGTGTCCTCAGCAAAGCGTGCGTTGCGCAGGTTGAGCGGGCCATTCCACGTAAACGCCTGCCCGTTGCGGCCCGAGCGGGTCGGCAGCACGCAATCGAACATATCGATCCCGCGCTCAACCGCGCCGACCAGATCATCGGGCTTGCCCACACCCATCAGGTAACGCGGGCGGTCCTTCGGCAGCATATCGGGCGCGTAGTCGAGCACGCCGAACATCGCCTCTTGCCCCTCGCCCACCGCCAACCCGCCGACGGCATAGCCATCGAAGCCGATATCGGTGAGCTTGTCGGCGCTGATGCGGCGCAAGTCTTCATGCAGGGCGCCCTGCTGAATGCCGAACAGGGCCGCGCGGCTCGCATGTTCCTCGCCGCTGTCAAAGCCTTCGCGGCTACGCTTGGCCCAGCGCATGGAGAGTTCCATCGAGGCAGCGATCTCGTCCCGCGGACGGTCGGCGCGGGGGCATTCGTCGAACGCCATGACGATGTCACTGCCGAGCAATCGCTGGATTTCCATCGAGCGTTCAGGGGTGATCATGTGCTTGCTGCCATCGAGGTGGCTGCGGAATTCGACGCCCTGCTCCGTCAGTTTGCGCAATTCCGACAGGCTCATCACCTGATAGCCGCCGCTATCGGTCAGGATGGGGCGCGGCCAGTTCATGAAGGTGTGCAAGCCGCCAAGCCGCGCCACCCGCTCCGCACCGGGGCGGAGCATAAGGTGGTAGGTGTTGCCGAGTATGATGTCTGCGCCCGTGCCGCGCACGGCTTCGGGCTTCATTGCCTTGACCGTGGCCGCCGTGCCCACCGGCATGAAGGCCGGCGTCCTGATCTCGCCGCGCTGCATGGCGATGGTGCCCGTACGGGCCTTGCCGTCCGTGGCGTGGAGAGTGAAGGAGAAACGGGGTCCGGTCATTGGCCCCGCGCGCTAGCGAGGCGGCGCCCGCCTGTCACCCCTAAAGCGAGAGGGCCAAAAGCAAACGGGCCGCCCGCCATGATGACGAGCGGCCCGTTGCTAGTCTCAGTCCGGATCAGGCGATCAGAACTTGAAGCCCACGCCGACCGTGCCGCGCAGGGTGTCGAACGCGATGGTATCGACGTTGGCGCGCAGGACAACCGAGCTCACCGGAACTTCGACGCCGACGCCGACGAGGTAGTCACCGGCGGTGGTGTCCAGATCGGGGAAGTCGCTCTCGTCGAAATCGGGCACGCCGATCAGGTTACCGGCGTCGAGGTCGACCCACTGGTAGCCGCCGCGGGCATAGATCTTCGCGCCGCCATCGGTGCGGAAGCCGAGACGGGCAGACGCGCCGTATTCTGCGTCAATCGGGCCGCTGCCGAAGTGGGCGTTGCCTTCCACACCAGCGAACAGGTTGGTGCCGAGCGGGAAGTCGACTGCAGCAAAACCGCCGAAGATTTCGCCGCTTTCGTCGACGTCAAAGCCGTCGAGGTCGGCATCTTCAACATCCACGGCGAGGTCATGGAGACCGACCGAAGCACCGATGGTGACTTCCGGCTGGGTCGAATCTTGGGCCTGCGCTGCGGCCGGCAGCGCAATCGCGCCCATCGCTGCGAGCGAAGCGAATGCGATCTTTTTCATTCTTGTTATCCTTCGTTTGACCGGCCGCAGGGGGTGCAGCAGGTGGCCAACCATTTAGGAATCGGCGACTTTCTGCGCAATGAACGAAGGTTGGACTTGCCGTTAATGTCAGCCAGACAGTGCATATGGTCCGACCAAGAGCCTTTGGCGATCTACGAACGTCACTCGCGTAGCCGCCATCCTGTGCGAAAAATCACTGCAATAACAAGCGTGCAGAGCGCCAGGAAGCCGATTGTCAGGCCGAGCGACACGCCAATCGGCACATCGGACACACCATAGAAGCTATAACGCAGCCCGCTCACCAGAAACGCGATCGGATTGGCGAGCGCAACCGCGTCCCACGGTGCCGGCAATTCGCGGATCGAGTAGAACGTGCCACCGAGAAAGGTTAGCGGCGTGAGGATCAGCATCGGGATGATCCCGAGCTTTTCGAAGCTGTCCGCCCAAATGCCCAAGATGAACCCGAACAGCGCAAAGCTGGCGGCCACCAGCATGATGTAGAATGCGGCCAGCAGCGGATATTTGATCTCGTAATCGACAAAGAACGTCGCCGTGCCGAGAATGATGGCGGCCAGAATCAGCCCCTTGGTCGCCGCCGCCCCGACGAAACCTGCGAGCGTCTCGGCCACGCCGACGGGTGCGGAGAGCAGTTCGTAGATCGTGCCGGTGAAGCGCGGCATGTAGATACCGAAACTCGCGTTGCTGGTGGTCTCGCCCAGCAGCGTCAGCATCAGCAGGCCGGGAATGATGAAGGCACCGTAAGGCACGCCGCCAATCGGCTCCATCCGCGCGCCGATTACCGATCCGAATACCACGAAATAGAGCGAGGTGGTCAGCACCGGAGAGAGGATTGATTGGAACGCCGTGCGGAAAGCGCGGGCCATTTCGCGGCGGTAGATGGCGAGCGCGCTGCGAGCGTTGAAATACATCACGCGGCCTCCTTCTCGCCCAGCAGGCCGACGAAAATGTCTTCCAGCGACGAATCGTGGATGTCGAGACTGGTATAGGCAATGTCCGCGCGGGTCAGCGCCTGGGTCAGCTGCGCCACCTGTGCACGGCCCCCGCCCTGCCCGTTCCCGCCGCGATAGATCAGCTGCATCCCGTCCGCACCAATCTCCACCGGGAACCCGCCAAGCGCAGGCGGGATCGCCGCCAGCGGCGTAGCCAAGGTGATCACTGCCTCGGTGGTGCCGAGCCGCTCCATCATCGCGCGCTTTTCATCCACCATCAGGATGCGCCCGCCGCGGATAATGCCGACGCGATCGGCCATTTCCTCGGCTTCCTCGATGTAATGGGTGGTGAGGATGATGGTGACGCCGCGCTCTTTCAACGCCGCAATCTGCTGCCACATATCCTTGCGCAGCTCGACATCGACACCGGCGGTGGGCTCGTCGAGAAACAGCAACTCGGGCTCATGCGCCAGCGCCTTGGCGATCAGCACGCGGCGCTTCATCCCGCCGGACAGCGCGCGAATCTGCGCGTCCTTCTTGTCCCACAGCGACAGGCTGCGCAGAATCTCCTCAAGCCGCACGGGTTCATAGGGACGGCCGAACAGGCCTTGCGAATAGGCGATGGCGCGCCACACGGTCTCGAACATATCGGTCGCGAGTTCCTGCGGCACCAGTCCGATCCGTGCGCGGGCCTTGCGCCAATCGCGCGACAGGTCTTGCCCGAAGGCGGTGATCGTCCCGCCCGTGGGCCGCACCAGTCCGCACACTGCGCCGATCAGCGTGGTCTTGCCCGCCCCATTCGGCCCCAGCAGCGCAAAGATCTCGCCCGGTCGGATATCGAGATCGACCGAATCAAGCGCCCGCGGGCCATTCTTGTAAGTCTTGGTCAGGCCGCGGATCGAGAGGATAGGTTCGCTCATTGCTACCGATTACGGGAGCAGAAGCGAGGAGTCACCATAGGAATAGAAGCGATACTCGTTCGCGATGGCGTGCTGGTAAGCCGCCATCATCCGATCCCGACCCATCAGCGCCGAAACCAGCATCATCAGGGTCGATTTGGGCAGGTGGAAATTGGTCATCAGCCCATCGACCGCGCGCAGCTTGTAGCCCGGCGTGATGAAGATCGCGGTGTCTCCGGCGAAGGGCTGGATGATGCCGTTCTCATCGACCGCACTTTCAAGCAGCCGCAGCGAGGTGGTACCGACCGCGATGATCCGGCCACCCTTGGCACGAGCTTCGTTAAGCTGTTTGGCGGTCTCAGCGGAAATGCGACCGAACTCGGCGTGCATCTGATGATCGTCGGTATCGTCGGCCTTCACCGGCAGGAACGTGCCCGCCCCGACGTGCAGCGTCAGCATCGCCCGCCCGATCCCGGCGGCGTCGATCGCATCGACCAGCCTTTGCGTGAAATGCAGCGAGGCAGTGGGAGCGGCAACCGCCCCTTCCTCGCGCGCAAACATCGTCTGGTAGTCTTCCAAATCCTGCGCATCGACCCCGCGCTTCGACGCGATATAGGGCGGCAGTGGCATGGTGCCTGCGCGGTCGAGCAGGACTTCGACGGGTTCCTCGCCTTCGAAGAACAGCGTGATCGAGCCATCGGCAAGCCGCGCTTCGGCAATCGCGGTGACGCCGCCGCCGAAGACGATCTGGTCGCCCTCCTTCACGCGCTTGGCATTGCGGACGAAGGCCTGCCAGCGGCGCAGGTCGAGCCGCTTGTGCAGCGTCGCGCCGATCTTGGCCTCACCATCAGCGCGGCGGCCTTCCAGCTGAGCGGGGATCACGCGGGTATCGTTGAAGACGAGCACATCGCCCGCGTTCAGCAGGCTCGGCAGGTCGCGCACGCCGCGATCCTCGAGCGGAGCATCGGCCCCGCGCACAACGAGCATCCGCGCCGCATCGCGCGGGCGCACGGGGCGCAGCGCTATGCGTTCATTGGGCAATTCGAAATCGAACAGGTCAACCTTCATGGCGCGCGCCCCTAGCCCGGTGGCGCGCCCGCGGGAAGCCCCTTAGGGGATCGGCGCGCTCAACATATCCGCCGAAATCGGCGCGTCCTGAGGCGGCGCAGGCGGCGGCGGAGGGGGCAGGTTGTCGCTGGCGAGCGAGGCCTGGAGGATATAGGTCGGCGTCGCGGGCGGCTCACCCCGGTTGATCGCGTCGACCGCTTCCATGTTCTCGATCACCCGGCCGAAGTTGGTGTATTTCTTGTCGAGGCTGAAACGCGGATAAAAGACGATGAAGAACTGGCTGTTGGCGCTGTCATCTTCCGAAGCGCGCGCCATCGACAACGTCCCGCGCACGTGCGGCATCGGGTTGAATTCGGCCTTCAGATCGGGAAGCTCGCTGCCGCCCTGCCCGGTGCCGGTCGGATCGCCGCCTTGCGCCATGAAGCCTTCGATCACGCGGTGGAACACCACGCCATTGTAAAAGCCTGCGCGGGTGAGCGTCTTGATCCGTTCGGCATGGGCGGGCGCCCACTCGGCAGCCAGGCGGATCTTGACCCGCTGACCGTTCGACAGATCGAGCACCCAGACATTTTCGGGATCGACCGTGGGATCAAAATTGATTGGCGGATAGGTGCGCGCGACTGTGGGGACGGCTTCCTCATCCGCCTTTTCGGCATTGTCGCCGAAAGCCTCGGGCGGGGTATCGTCCTTCTGCTTCTGTGCGAACGCCGCCTGCGGGGCGGTAAACAGCAACAGGGCGGCAAGAGCAGGCGCAAGCTTGGTGATGATCATGGTTCCATCCGGATTTATGCGGGCGCTTTAGCCCTGCCCGGCTGACACTGCAATGAATGAGAAGCGCATTACCGCGATGGCTGCGCCTCAGTAATCGCCCTTCATTCCCTGCTCGCGCACGCGGGCGTTCACTTCCTCGCACACTGGTTGGCTGACGAAGCGGGCGATATCGCCCCCATAGACGGCGATTTCCTTGACCAGCTTGGATGCGATCGGCTGAAGCGAGACATCCGCCATCAGGAACACGGTTTCGATATCGTCGTCGAGCTGCTGGTTCATGCCGGCCATCTGATATTCGTACTCGAAATCGGCCACGGCGCGCAGACCCCGGATGATGACATTGGCGCCCTGCTTCTGCGCGAACTTCACCAGCAGTGCATTGAAGCCCACCACCTCGACATTGGTGAGGCCCATATTCGCCACTTCGCGTTCCACCATGCGAAAGCGTTCGTCGGTGGAGAACATCGGGTTCTTGGACGGATTGGTGGTCACGCCAATGATCAGGTGATCGACCAGCTTGGACCCGCGCCGGATGATGTCGGCGTGGCCGAGCGTGATGGGATCGAATGTCCCCGGGTAAATCCCGATGCGGCGGCTCATGACAATGTCCTCTCCCTTGGTCTGGCGCGTGTTCGGCTCAGGCGATCCGGGCTGACGGCGTGACCCAGACGCTGCCAGATCCGCGCATCTTGTAGACAAAGCCTTCACCCGACCGCATCGCGCTGCGCAGGCCCTGCACCAGCGGGCCGATCGTCACTTCGAGCGAGGCGGAATACATCAGCATGAAATCGCCATCGACCACGACTTCCTCACCGGGGCGCACAGAAACCTCGTCGATCTCGTGAACCGGAACCGGACTTTCGACCGCAAACACGCCTGAGCCCGTGATCTTGGGCTGCGCCAGGCCGTTGCCCGAGAACATTCCCGAGATCGACTTGTGCATATGCGTGGTCAGCGAAATCTCTGCCGCGCAGGCATAGAACGCCCGGTCATCCAGCAACAGCGCATCCTGCGGGCCGTCCATCGTTGCCAGCACGAAATGGCGGCGGACCGGTTCGCACCAGATCGTGCCCGATCCCGAATAGCGCGTCGCATGGGCAGATTCGCCCGTCGCCGCTGAGGCAGCGGCGCGCGCGAAGAAGCCCTTGTTCGCTTCGTGGCGGACCACTTCAGCGCTGAGGTTGCCATAGGAATATTGCAGTGCGCCCGGCTCGATCAGGACAGCGGCATTGCTGAGCTCAATCTCGAGCTGGTGCACATCTGTCGGCTCGGCGATATAGTGCATCTGGCCTTCCACCCCGGTGGGCAGCCCGCGCGCGACCATCTTCTTTTCGACGTAGCGATGCACCCGCATGGTGACGCCGCCACGGCTTTCTTCCTGAATCATCTGCCGGAATGCCATCAGCTTCCCCCTCTCGTTTGTCTAACGATCTGCGCTCAGGACTCGCGTTCGACGATAAAACGGGCGAGCGCGCGCAGGATGTCAGCCTCGCTTCCATAGGAGGCAAGCCGCAGGACGGCCTGATCGACCAGCGCGCGGGCCTGTTCGCGCGCCTTATCCGCGCCCATCAGCGTCACGAAGGTCTGCTTGCCCTGGCTTTCGTCCTTGCGCAGCGCCTTGCCCGCTTTCTCGATATCGCCTTCGACATCGAGCAGATCGTCTGCAATCTGGAACGCGAGACCGATATCGCGGGCATAGGCCCTCAGATGCGCGCGGCCTTGCGGCGCGACCTTACCGAGGATTGCTCCCATCTCGACACTGGCGGCCAGCAGAGCGCCGGTTTTCAGCTGTTGCAGCCGGGTGATGGTGTGGAGGTCATATTCGACCCCTTCCTCATCAGCGACCATGTCCATCATCTGACCGCCGGCCATGCCGTGCATCCCCGATGCCTTGCCGAGGGTCAGGATCAGCTCACTGCGGGTGAAGGGGTCTTCACTGGTGGCATCGTCAGCCAGAATCTCGAAGGCAAGCGCATGGAGCGCATCGCCTGCCAAAACGGCCGTCGCCTCGTCATAGACCTTGTGCAGGGTCGGCTTGCCGTGGCGCAGATCGTCATTGTCCATGCAGGGCAGATCATCGTGGATCAGCGAATAGACGTGGATCGCCTCAATCGCTGCGCCCACCCGCATCGCCGCATCGCGTGATACGCCGAACAGGCTGGCGGTGCTGCACACCAACAATGGCCGCACCCGCTTGCCCCCGCCGATCGCGGCATAGCGCATCGCCTCGATCAACCGCGCGCTGGTGTCGTCCGGCACCGGCAACAGCGCATCGAACAGCGAATCGATTTCGGACTGCACGTTGCGGATTGCGTCGCTCAGCACATTGCCTTGGGTCTCTGCCAACATTGCTTCAGCCTTCCGCGTCAAAGGCCTGCGTGCCGGTCGCCCGGCCATCGGCTGCCGTCACAATCCGTTCGATCCGGGCCTGCGCCGCGTCAAGCCGCTGCTGGCAGGCAAGCCGCAGCGCCTCTCCGCGCTCATAGAGGCTGATCGACTGATCCAGCGGCACATCCCCGCGCTCAAGCGCCTGCACGATCTGTTCGAGCGCGGCCAGCGCCTGCTCGAAGCTCATGCTCGCAATGTCTTGTCCGGCAGTTGCCGGTGCTGCTGTGCCCTCGTCCATGGCGCGAAGCATTGACGGGGCGCGCGGGCGCGGTCAAGGCTGGCCGTGACGGGCGGGATCACCAAAACAGGAAATGCACGCAATATGCTCAAGTGGATCATCGCCTATGGCGTCGCAGCCGTATCCTTTCTGGCGTTTGACATCGTCTGGCTGCGCTGGGCGGCGGGCAATCTCTATCGCCCGGTGATCGGCGAGATCATGGCCAAGGACTTCAACGCCGGTGCGGCGATTGCCTTCTATCTGATCTACATCGCGGGGATGACCTGGTTCGCCATCCGTCCGGGGATCGAGAGCGGGACGGTGCAAGCGGCCGTGCTCAACGGCATTTTGCTCGGTGCGCTGTGCTACGCCACCTTCGATCTCACCTCGCAGGCGGTGATGAAGGTGTGGGCCACACATATCAGCGTGCTCGATATCCTGTGGGGCGCGTTCGTGACCGGCGCGGCGAGCGGGATTGCCACTTTCGTGGTGCTCCGCTTCGTCCCCGCCACCGCTGCCACGCCAAGCTGAGGCGCACGCTGCTTCCATGTTCATCGGCCACTTCGCCCCCGCCTTCGTCGCCGCCGCGATCAGCCCAGAGCGGCCGCGGCTGGGGGTGATGTTCGTGGCGGCACAGCTGGTCGACTGGGCGTTCTTCATCTTCAGCATCATCGGCGTCGAACACATGCGCATTGTCGATCCGCCAGCCAGCGTGATGTCGCCGATCGACTTTCATCACATGCCCTACACCCACAGCCTGATCGGAACCGCGATCTTCGCTGCCGCTTTTCTGGCCGTGGTGGCGGTGCAGCGGCGCGATCTGAAGTTGGGAATGCTGGTCGGGCTTGTGGTGTTGTCGCACTGGCTGCTCGACTGGCTGGTGCACGTGCCTGATCTGACGCTGGACGGCACGCCGCCCAAACTGGGGCTGGGCCTGTGGGATATGCCGTGGGTCGCGATCCCGTTGGAACTGGGACTTACGCTTGGCGCTTTCGCTTTCTATTTGCGCCGGACGCGTGGACCTGCCGGACCGCCTGCGATTCTTATCGGCGTGATGCTGCTGTTGCAGGCGATCAGCTGGTTCGGACCCCACCCGGAGAGCGCTGGGGTCTTCTTCGCTATGCAAGCGCTGCTCGCCTTCGGGATCATGACCGCGCTGGCGACGTGGGTCGGGGAGAATCGCTGGTTCCGCAAACGCGGCAACTTGGCCTTCGCGCTTCAGTAATCTAGGGGGCTGCGCAAGGAGTCCCCGTCCATGTCCCAGTCGACCACTATCACCCCTGAAATCGTCGAACAGCACGGCCTTTCGCCCGAGGAATACGAGCGCGTCCTGCACGCGCTGGGCCGCGAGCCGAACCTCGTGGAGCTCGGCATCTTTTCGGTGATGTGGTCGGAGCATTGCTCGTACAAATCCTCGCGCCTGCACCTCAAGAAGCTGCCGACCGAAGCGCCGTGGGTGATCTGCGGCCCGGGCGAGAATGCGGGCGTGATCGACATTGGAGATGGGCAGGCGGCCATCTTCAAGATGGAGAGCCACAACCACCCCTCCTATATCGAGCCCTATCAGGGAGCGGCGACGGGCGTCGGCGGCATCCTGCGTGATGTCTTCACTATGGGCGCGCGGCCGATGGCCAATGCCAATGCGCTGCGCTTCGGGCGTCCGGAGCACCCGAAGATGAAGCATCTGGTGCAGGGTGTGGTTGCGGGCATCGGCGGCTATGGCAACTGCGTCGGCGTGCCGACCGTGGCGGGCGAGACCAATTTCCACCCGGCCTATGACGGCAACATCCTCGTCAACGCCATGACGGTGGGCGTCGCCGATCAGGACAAGATTTTCTACTCGGCCGCGACCGGCCTCGGCAATCCGATCGTCTATGTCGGCAGCAAGACCGGCCGCGACGGGATCCACGGCGCGACCATGGCCAGCGCCGATTTCGGCGAGGATGCCGATGCCAAGCGGCCGACGGTGCAGGTCGGCGATCCCTTCACCGAAAAGCTGCTGATCGAAGCCTGCCTCGAACTGATGGCGACCGACGCGATTGTCGCCATTCAGGACATGGGCGCGGCGGGGCTCACCTCGTCATCGGTGGAGATGGCGAGCAAGGGCGGCGCGGGCATCCGGCTCGATATGAACAAGGTGCCCTGCCGTGAAACCGGCATGACGCCCTATGAGATGATGCTCTCTGAGAGCCAGGAGCGGATGCTCATGGTGCTCAAGCCCGGCAAGGAAGCCATGGCCGAGGCGATCTTCACCAAGTGGGAGCTCGATTTCGCGGTGATCGGCGAAGTGACCGACACCGGCCACATGGTGCTCGAATTCAATGGCGAAGTGGTGTGCGACATTCCGCTCGACCCGCTCGCCGACGACGCCCCGCTCTATGACCGGCCTTACCTCTCCAAGGAAGAATACGCGGTCTGGGCGGGCGTGAAGCCGCTCGGCGAAGTGCCTGCCAGCGACGATATCGCGGCGGACCTGCTGACGATGATGGGCTCGCCCGACCTCGCCTCACGCCGCTGGATTGCCGAGCAATATGATTCGCAGGTCGGTGCCGATACGCTCCAGACCGGCGGCGATGCGGGCGTGGTGCGGGTGCATGGGACGGGCAAGGCGCTTGCGATCACCACGGATTGCACCCCGCGTTATGTCTTTGCCGACCCCTACGAGGGCGGCAAGCAGGCCATTGCCGAGGCCTATCGCAATCTTTGCGCGGTTGGTGCGCGTCCGCTGGCGGTGACCAATTGCCTCAACTTCGCCAACCCACAGCGTCCCGAGATCATGGCGCAGATCGTCCACGCCCTCGAAGGCATGGGCGATGCGTGCCGGGCGCTGGACTTCCCGATCGTGAGCGGGAACGTGTCGCTCTACAACGAATCGAAGGCAACCGGCGGCGGTTCTGCGATCCTGCCCACCCCAGCCATCGGCGGTGTCGGCATCATCACCGATCTGTCGAAGATGATGACGATGCACTTCAAGCAGGCGGGCGATGCGATCTACCTCGTCGGGCCGGAATTCTGGGCAAAGCCTGATCCGACCCGCTCGCACCTCGGCCAGTCACTCTGGCTGCGCGTGGTCAAGGGCATGGAGGCAGGCCGCACCCCGCCGACCGATCTGGTGGTCGAGCGTACGGCGGGCGAGATCATTCATGAGTTGATCGCCGACGGCCTCGTCAACGCGGTGCATGACCTTAGCGATGGCGGCCTTGCCGTGGCGCTGGCGGAAATGGCGCTGGCTGGTGGTATCGGTGCCGAGGCAGATATGGCCGGCAATCCCGATTACACGCCTGCGCAATGGTGGTTCGGCGAGGATCAGGGGCGCTATCTGGTGACTGTCCCGGATGTCGCAGCGCTCAACGCCGCCCTCGCCAAGGGTACGCGCGATGCGGACACGGCGCAGATTGGCTTCCAGCGGATCGGCACCGTGGGCGGCGATCAGGTGCTCGGCATCCCGCTCAGCGAATTGCGCGCCGCAAACCAGCGGTTCTTCGACGAGTGGATGGAAGCCTGAGCGGTGACTTCCGGCTATTCCGGCACGCCGCTCGTCAAGAAGCTGAACTTGCGTGACGGGATGCGGGTGTGGTTCGACGCCATGCCCGAAGATGTCATCGACGAGATCGACGAATATGCGCTCGAACTGTTCTTTGTCGCCGACCCGGCAGACGGGATCGATGCCGCGCATATCTTTGTGACGACCCGCGCCGCGCTGGAGACGCAGCTCACCGCGCTGCGCCATCAGATCTCGCCCGAAGGTCAGATTTGGGTGAGCTGGCCGAAGAAAGCCGCCAAGGTCGAAACCGACATCACCGAAGACACGATCCGCGAAATCGCCCTGCCCCTCGGTCTGGTCGATACCAAGGTCTGCGCGATTGATGAGGTCTGGTCAGGCCTCAAGCTGGTGATCCGCAAAGAACTGCGCTGAAACCTCAGGCCGCCTGCGCTCCGGCCCCGCCGAGCGTCAGATCCTCGCGCATCATGCCCTCGCCCTCAAGGATCGCAAGACACTGGCGGTAAACCTCGGGCTTGCCGATATTCAGCCGCGCCCGCGCTTCGCCGATATCTTCACGCATCAGCGCGGCGATATCCTGATGCGCGATCTTCGCGGCCGCTCGGCCCAGCTTGCGGCCCTCCTTGATGGCGGCGAACAACGGCGCCTTGGTGCCGCTCACCTTCTTGATCTGGCGCGCGCCGGCATAAGCGATGAACAGGATGCCGGTGTTGTGGTTCTGCTCGTAGGAGAAGCCCAGCAAGCTGACCTCGCCCAGCGCATCGCGGCCATAGCCGGTCAGCACATGGAACAGATCATGCGTATCGCGCAGCCGGTCGAAATACCATTGAGTCTGATCGCGCGGCAGACTTTCGGGCGGTGCCCAACGGTGGCTTTCCGCCACCAGCCCGGCCGCCGAAAGGCTCTCGCGCTTCATGAAAGCGATGTAATGCGCCGCGACGCTGTTTGGTGCGCAATCGGCCCAGCGCGTGTGATCATCAAGCATGGCGGGGATATCCACGCCTTCTGCCAGAAAGCGTTGGCCCTCGGGCGAGCGGATGAAGTCGCGCGCCTGCGCATGGCTGCGCCTGCCTTTGGTCGCTTCGATGATGTGGAACACCTGTTCGGTGTCCTCCTTGTCATCGACCAGCTTGCCGAAATGGTGCAGCACCTTGAGCGGACGGAAACCTGAAACCTTGCGTTCGGGGGCAAGCAGCGGAAGATCGGTGAAGGCCATCGTGTAACGTCCTTTGCGCGAGTCGCGAATTAGGTTCAGGAAATGCCACTTACATCAGTGTCAGTTAATTGTCCATTGCCCGCTCGCTCGAGGTCACACGCCCACCGATGAATCGCTATGATACCCAGCCTTATACCCTGCCGCACCTGTCTGATGACGAGGCGGTTGCCCGCGCTCAGGACTTTGTCGAACGCCTGAAACAGCGCCGAACCTGCCGCTGGTTCTCCGACGCGCCCGTCCCGCGCGGCGTGATCGAAGCCGCCATTGCCGCAGCTGGAAGCGCGCCTTCAGGTGCCAATCATCAACCCTGGCACTTCGCCGTCATCACCTCGCCTGACCGCAAGCGCGCGATCCGCGAAGCGGCTGAGGCTGAGGAGCGACGGTTCTACGGCGCGGACGGCGATGAGCCCAAGGCAGGCGCACAATGGCTAACGGCGCTCAAGGACTTGGGCACCGATGCCGACAAACCCTTCCTCGAAACCGCGCCCTATCTGATTGTCGTCTTTGCCCAGCGGAAAGGCGGGATCGCCGAGGACGGAGAGACGCAGAACTACTACGTCAACGAAAGCGTCGGCATTGCCTGCGGGCTGCTGCTAGCGACACTGCACGAAGCTGGGGTAGCGACGCTCACCCACACGCCGTCCCCGATGGGTTTCCTGCGGCGGATCTGCGGGCGGCCCGAATGGGAGAAGCCGGTGATGATCATCGTCGCAGGCCGCCCTGCCCCGGACGCAACCGTCCCGGTCCATGCCTTGAACAAGAAACCGCTGGAGCAAATTGCCAGCTGGCTATGAAGCTCGGGGTTAGGCGGCGAGCAGTTCCGGCTCGGCCACCGCCTTGCTGGCGAGCAAATTGTAGGGGTCAATGCCCTCGGCCTGCCAGATACGGTGACATTCGCGATATTGCGTCGGCTGCGGAATACGCAGTTCGGCGCGCACGTCTTCGAGCGGCCGTGCGAGCAATTCGCGGATCGACTGCGCGATCAACGGCGGCGCACCCTTGCCCGTGCGATGAGCTTCGCGCACCGCGCCGAAGACCGGTGCTGCGCTTCCCTTGGCCATCTTCTTGATGTTGGCTGCACCGGCATAGCCGATCAGCAGGTGGCCCTGACTGGGTGACTGGCCGTGCGTGAACAGCAGCACGCAGGTCTCGCCCAGCGCATCGCGGCCATAGCCGGTGAGGATGTGGAACAGGTCATGCGTATCGCGCGAGCGGTTGATGAACCACTCGACGAGATCAGGATAGCGCGGCCGACCGCTGCGATCGGATTCCGCAACGAGACCGGCAGCGGATAGGCCTTCCGCTTCCATGAAGTCGCAATAGGCGTGCGCCAGACTGCCCTTGGGCGTGCGACGCAGAGCGGCGTGATCGTCAAGGATCTCGGGGAGAAAGGGCTCGGTCGAACGCAGGAACTCACCGCGCTCGGACAGTGCGAGCGCACTGACGCGGGGCAGGAAGTCCTTCGACGGGAGCGATTCGAAAATCTTGAAGACGAGGCTGGTGTCTTCCTTGTCCTTCATCAGCCCCTGAAAGCTGCGCACTGCGCGCAGCGGACGATAGCGGGCCGGAGCGCGTTCGGGGTGCAGCAACACCGTCCCATCAGGGGCGAACATCTGGGTGTAGGTGTCTCGATCAGTGCGGCTCATGCGGAGGGGTCCTTACAAGGTGGGCTACGACTAGCCCGGACTTGCTTACATGAATGTTAATAGCCGATTCGGTCCTCTAAATGAAACCCTTTTTTCGGGTGCCCGTTCCCATCCAGCGTTCAGCCCTCGCGCCACGAATCGCGGGGTATCCCTAGCAACGTCAGGACAGCCGTAAGATCAGCGGCATCGACACGGCCATTGGCCGCCGCGCGCGCCTTGGGCTTGGCGCGGTAGGCAAAACCATAGGTCGCCGCTTCGATCATCGGGATGTCGTTGGCGCCGTCTCCGGTGGCGAGGCTGTGTGCGCCCTCGCCCAGCCCGGCCAGTTCATCACGCAGTACCGCAGCCTTGACCGCACTATCGGTGATCGGACCGATCAGCCCCCCGGTGAGTTTGCCGCCTTCAACCGCAAGCCGGTTGCCAACCACCCGGTGAAAGCCAAGCATCTCAGCCACGGGATCAGCGAAATGGTGAAAGCCGCCGGTCACCAGCACCGTCCGCGTGCCGAGCGCTGCCAGGGTCGCGACCAGCACCTTTGCTCCCGGCGTCGCCGTGATCCGGTCAGCAAGGCAGGCGTGGATTGCGCTTTCGTCCAGACCCTCAAGCAGCGCCACCCGCTCTCGCAAGGCAGCCTCGAAATCGAGTTCGCCCTGCATCGCGCGTTCCGTGATCGCGGCGATTTGCGGCTTCAAGCCGGCGTAATCCGCCAACTCGTCGATGCACTCCTGTCCGATCATGGTCGAATCCATGTCCGAGACGAACAGTTGCGGCACTTCGATCGACCCGCGCGCAACCAGCATCGCGGCAGGCTCGAACACTGCGTCGATTGCGTCCAGCACGGCGGAGGGATCGCCCTCACCCATATGCAGTTCCAGCACGCCGTCATCACCTTCCGGCATGGCGGCTGCTTCCAGCGGCACGCCGCTTTGCGCCAAAGCACCCGACAGCGCATCGAGACGCGTTTCACATTCTGTCGTCTCTGCTATCAGCCGCGCAATGAGCATTCCTGTATCTCCACCAGCACCGCTCGCGCTCATTGCAGGGCCGACCGCGAGCGGCAAGAGCGCGATTGCGCTCGCACTGGCTCACGCCCTCGCCGAGACCGGCCAGCGGCCTGTCATCATCAATGCCGATAGCGCGCAGGTCTATGCCGATTTGCAGGTGCTCTCCGCGCGTCCCTCCGAGGATGAGATGGAAGGCATCGAGCATCGCCTGTTCGGGGCATGGGACGGGGCCGAGGCGTGCTCGGTCGCGGCCTGGGCGACAGCGGCCAAGGCCGAAATCGCCAAGTGCCATGCGGCAGGCGATGTGCCGATCCTGGTCGGGGGCACAGGAATGTATGTGAAGGTGCTGATCGAAGGCATCGCCCCGATCCCGGAGATTGATCCCGCCGTGCGTAGCGCTGTGCGCGCCCTGCCCGAGGATGCGGCTTACAAGCTGCTCCAGTTGGAAGATCCCTTGCGCGCCGCCGAGCTTGATCCGGGAGATCGCCAGCGGATCGCCCGCGCGCTTGAGGTGAAACGCTCGACGGGTGTGACGCTCGGGGATTGGCAGCTCGCCAAGGCCGGCGGGATCGGGGACGAGGTGACGCTCTACCCGCTGGTGCTCGAACCTGACCGGCCGTGGCTTTACGAGCGCTGCGACCTGCGTTTCGCAGCGATGCTGGAAGCGGGCGCGATTGCCGAGGTCGAAGCCCTGCTCGCCCGCCAGCTAGACCCCGATTTGCCGGTCATGCGCGCCATCGGCGTGCCCGAGATTGCCGCGTTTCTCTACGAGGAGATCACCTACGAAGCGATGATTGCCGCCGGCGCGCAAGCGACCCGCAACTTTGCCAAACGCCAGTTCACATGGTTCCGCCGCCAACCCCCGGCGGAATGGCCTCGGGTGGCGCTCGGGTATGAATCCGAAAGTATCGAAGTGGATGCTCATTTCGCATCATTATTGCGCAATTAAGGGTTGACCTATCAGATTATAACCTTTAGCGGCGACATCAATCGGCCCGATGCGCCCCCTGCGTCGGGCCAGTTTTGTTGTTAACGCCCTGTCCGTGCGGCCCTTTCTGGCTTCATGCGATCCAATAGATGGAGTTGCCCCGTGCCCGGCAAGCCGGACTCTGCCCCGACCAAGCGGCCTTCGGACAATAGCAGCGCCATGAGCGGCGCGGCGATCCTCGTGCAGTGCCTGATCGAACAGGGCGTCGAATATGTCTTCGGCTACCCCGGCGGCGCGGTGCTGCCGATCTATGACGAATTGTTCGGCGATGAGCGCATCCGCCACATTCTCGTCCGCCATGAAGCAGGCGCGGCCCACGCGGCAGAGGGCTATGCCCGCTCCACCGGCAAGCCGGGCGTGGTGCTGGTCACCTCCGGCCCCGGCGCGACCAATGCGATCACCGGGATTGCCGACGCGTGGATGGATTCGATCCCGCTGGTCGTCATCACCGGGCAGGTGCCCACCAGCCTGATCGGCACGGACGCGTTTCAGGAAGCCGACACGATCGGCATCACCCGCCACTGCACCAAGCACAATTATCTTGTGAAGGACCCCGCTGATCTGGCGGCAACGATCAAGGAAGCCTTCCTGATCGCCACCACCGGTCGGCCCGGTCCGGTCGTGATCGACATCCCCAAGAACGTGCAGATCGCCGTCCCCTCGGAACGCCGCGCGCTGACCCGGGCGGGCGCGCATCGCTATGCGCCGCAGACGGTCGCTCCGGTCGAGCAGATCATCGAAGCGGTCGAACTGATCGCCAATGCCCAGCGCCCGATCTTCTACACCGGCGGCGGCGTGATCAATTCCGGCCCGGAAGCAAGCCGCCTGCTGCGCCAGTTGCAGGACATCACCGGCGCTCCGGTCACGTCCACCCTCATGGGTCTCGGCGCCTTCCCTTCGCAGCACCCCGATTGGCTCGGGATGCTGGGGATGCACGGCACCTACGAAGCCAATATGGCGATGAACAAGTGCGACGTGATGGTCTGCATCGGCGCGCGCTTCGATGACCGAGTGACCGGACGGCTCGACGCTTTCTCGCCGGACTCCAAGAAGATCCACATCGATATCGACCGCTCCTCGATCAACAAGACCGTGCCGGTCGACATGGGCATCGTTGGTGACTGCGGCACAGTGCTGGCGCAGATGATCGAGGCGTGGGGCGCACGGCAAGCGCGCAATCTCGGCGAGTGGAAAGCCCGGATCGCCGGTTGGCGCGCGCGTGAGTGCCTCGCCTATCCCGAACGCTCGGTAAAGCATCCGGGGATGATCATGCCGCAAAAGGCGGTTGAGCGGCTCCACGCCCTCACCCACCGCCGCAATCCGATCATCACCACCGAAGTCGGCCAGCACCAGATGTGGGCGGCGCAGTATTTCGGGTTCGAAGACCCGAACAAGTGGCTGACCAGCGGCGGCCTCGGCACGATGGGCTATGGCCTACCCGCCGCGATCGGCGCGCAGCTTGGCCATCCGGACGCGCTGGTGATCGACATTGCGGGCGAAGCCTCGATCCAGATGAACATCCAGGAACTCGGCACCGCGAGCCAATACCGCCTGCCGGTCAAGATCTTCATCCTCAACAACGAATACATGGGCATGGTCCGCCAGTGGCAGGAGCTGACCTATGAAAGCCGCTATTCGAACTCCTATTCGGACAGCCTCCCCGATTTCGTGAAGCTCGCCGAGGCCTATGGTTGGAAGGGCATCCGCATCACCGAGGAGCGCGATCTGGATGACGGGATCATGCGGATGCTGGATCATCCCGGCCCGGTGATTGTCGATTGCCTTGTCGCGCAGGATGCCAACTGCCTGCCGATGATCCCATCAGGCGCGGCACATACCGACATGATGCTGTACGGCGACAAGGTCGACGGCACGATGGACGACGAGGCCAAGGCGCTGGTCTAAGGCCACTGCTTGACGGGAAACCATGCAATGAAAATCACCGAAGCGGCCTCTGAACGCCATGTGCTGACCGTGATGGTCGACAATGAACCGGGCATCCTCGCCAAGATCACCGGCCTGTTCACCGCGCGCGGCTATAACATCGATAGCCTGACCGTGGCCGACATTACCGAGGATCACGCCGTCAGCCGCATCACCATCGTCACCAACGGCCCACCGTCGGTGATTGACCAGATCGAAGCGCAGCTTGAGCGGTTGGTGCCGGTGCACAAGGTGCTCGACCTCACCACCGCCGGGCCGCACGTCGAGCGCGAGCTGGCGCTCATCAAGGTCACCGGCACCGGCGAAAAGCGGGTCGAAGCGCTGCGCCTCGCCGACATTTTCCGCGCGCGGCCGGTCGACACAACCACCGAAAGCTTCATCTTCGAAATCACCGGCCCACCCGAAAAGGTCGACAGCTTCATCGCATTGATGCGCGAGCTGGGGCTGGTCGAGGTCGGCCGCACCGGCGTCGTCGGTATGCTGCGCGGGCCTCTGGGGGCATGATTTTTTGAGATTTACGTCTTCCCGGCGCAGGCCGGGATCCATTTTCACTAGCGCCGGAACTGGGTTCCGGCCTTCGCCGGAATGACGAGGAAGAAGAAATGAAAGTCTACTACGACGCCGATGCCGATCTCAATCTGATCAAGCCCAAGAAGGTCGCGATTGTCGGCTATGGCTCGCAGGGCCATGCCCATGCGCAGAACCTGCGCGACAGCGGCGTGGCCGAAGTCGCCATCGCCCTGCGCGAGGGTTCGGCGACCGCCAAGAAGGTCGAAGCGGCCGGCTTCAAGGTGCTGACCAACACGGCGGCCGCGCAGTGGGCTGACCTCATCATGATCCTCGCGCCCGATGAACATCAGGCGGCGATCTGGGAGAACGACATCAAGGGCCACATGAAGCCCGGCTCGGCGCTCGCCTTTGCTCACGGCCTCAATGTTCACTTCGGCCTGATCGAGCCGCCCGCCGATATCGACGTGATCATGATCGCGCCCAAGGGCCCGGGTCACACTGTGCGCTCCGAATACGTGAAAGGCGGCGGCGTGCCGTGCCTGATCGCCATCCATCAGGACGCGAGCGGCGCGGCGCATGACGTAGCCCTCGCCTATGCCAGCGCCGTCGGCGGCGGGCGTTCGGGCATCATCGAAACCAACTTCCGCGAAGAGTGCGAAACCGATCTGTTCGGCGAGCAGGCCGTGCTGTGCGGCGGGATTACCCACCTCATCCAGGCCGGGTTCGAAACGCTGGTCGAGGCCGGTTACGCCCCCGAAATGGCCTATTTCGAGTGCCTCCACGAAACCAAGCTGATCGTCGACCTGCTGTATGAGGGCGGGATCGCCAACATGCGCTATTCGATCTCGAACACCGCCGAATATGGCGACATCACCACCGGCCCGCGGATCATCACCGATGAAACCAAGGCCGAAATGAAGCGCGTGCTCGCCGACATCCAGTCGGGTCGCTTCGTGAAGAACTTCGTGCTCGATAACCGCGCTGGCCAGCCCGAACTCAAGGCCGCGCGCAAGCAGGCTGCGGCTCACCCGATCGAGCAGACCGGCGAAAAGCTGCGCGCCATGATGCCGTGGATCGCCGCCAACAAGCTGGTCGACAAGGCCAAGAACTGACGCCAAAGCAATGGCCTGATGTTTGAGGGCCGCAACGCTAAACTGGTATACACGGCGATCGCCATCATCTGGGTGGTGATCGTCGTGCGTGCCGCGTTCAACGTCAAAGGGCCGGAAGATTTCGTCGTCACCGTCGCGCAAAGCGAAGTGCAGGCCTTCGCCCGCGAGCGGCTTAACGCGATGCAGGCACGTTCCTTCGCCGAGAAGGTCGAACTCTGCGCCATCGTGTTCGAAACCAGCACGGGCGAACTCGACGCCACCGAGGTAAAGGTGGGCGATGAAGCGACCTGCGATCTGCGCTATTTTGACGAACCGGGCATGGCCCCGCTCGCCAGCATCCACACGCATGGCGCCTTCGATGAAAACTACGACAGCGAAGTCCCTTCGCTGATCGATCTGGAAGGCGATATTGAAAGCCAGATCGATGGCTATGTCGCGACCCCGGGTGGCCGGTTGTGGCGGGTCGATTGGCAGCAGGAGCGTGCGGTGCTGATCTGCGCCGAAGGCTGCCTGCGACAAGACCCCGCCTATCGCCCTTGCCCCGGCGATCTGATCGCTCCCGCTTATTCGTCACCGCAACTGACCGCGCGGAATCGTCGGCCTGTCGTGCAGTGTTGACCGGCCGCGCATTGGCTGGAACCGCGATGGCTCCTGCGAATTGGGACCTATTGAAGAAGGAGACCTATTCGATGAACCGTTATGCTTTCGCAGCCGCCACTGCCGCCGCTCTTGCCGGAGTTACCGGCGGAATTGCCGCCGCGCCCACGATCTTTGCGCAAGGTGCGCCGCAGGTGCCCGGCGTGCAGGACCCCGCGCGTGTCACCGCCGGGACCTATGCGCTGGACGCCGGTCACACGCTGGTGGGATGGGAAGTCAGCCACTTCGGCTTCAACGACTATCTCGGCCTGTTCGGCAACATCACCGGGACGATGACGATGGACCCGGCCAACATTGAAGCCGCAAAGGTCGAGGTCATGGTGCCGATCGCTGAAGTCAGCGTTGCCAGCGCGGGCCTCAAGGATCATCTTCTGCGCCCCGGCAAGGACGGCGGCGCGCCTGATTTCTTTGGCCCGACCCCGGGAATGGCAACCTTCACTTCGACCAAAGTGGTCAAGACGGGCGCCATGACGGCTGACGTCACCGGCACGCTCACCATGAACGGCAAGAGCGCGCCTGTGACCCTCGCCACGGAATTCGTCGGCGCGGGGGCCAATCCGTTCAACAAGAAGGACACCGTCGGCTTCCACGCCCGTACAACCATCGACCGCACCCAGTGGGGCGTGAACTACGCAGCGCCCTTCGTCGGCAAGGACGTGACGCTCACGATCAGCGCCGCGTTCGAAAAGCAGTAAGAGCGCCTGAGTGGCTGGCGGGTCGCAAAGCCCGCCAGCCACGCTTTGCAGCGCGGATCAGAACCCGAACCAGGATGATCCGCTATAGGTTTTCCCCGCCGGGGTCTTCGCCCAGTTGGGGCCGCCCTTGGCGATGAACCCGGCGGTGTTCTTGCGCCACTTGGCTCGAATGTCCTGATCGTAATTCAGGTAGAGCTTGCCGCCGACGATATCGAAGGCGGTTGGATCACCCGGCGCCAGATAGCCTTGCGCCATCGCCCAGGCACAGTGGCCGCCATATTGCGGTGCGTAGGCAATCGGATTGGCCTTGAACGCGGCAGCATTGGCCTCGCTCGAAAAGTGCCAGTCGGCGCCCTTCCACTTCAGCTTGTAGCGGGCATTGCCCTTCACCGGCGCGCCCGTGCCACGAAAATAGCTGACCGTGTCATAGCCGCCCACCGCGACCTTCGCGCCCTCAGTACCGACATAGATGCCGCCCTCTGCCATCGCGGCAGTGGGCACGGTGAGCGGGGCCAACACGGCAGCAAGTGCCAGAAGCAAGCGGTTCATTTTCATCGAAAGCTGTCCTTCTCCTGAGCCGCTGCGCAATGGGCGAAGCCGGATTATCAGCGCTGCGGCGTCTGCCCATCTTTCGACAGCTTCGGGCGAAACGTGACAGGCATGCGCAAAAATGTTCGACAGGGCCGAGCGCCTGTTTCAAGACGGTGGCCAGATGCGTCTTTCCGATTGCCACAATATAGACGATTTCCGGGTGCTGGCGAAGGCGCGCCTGCCCTTCCCCGTGTTCGACTATATCGACGGCGCGGCCGATGACGAATTGACCAAGGCGCGCAACACCGCCGCCTTTGCCGAGGTCGATCTGGTGCCCGATGTGCTCGCTGGTGTGGCCGAGATCGATACCTCCTGCACCATCCTCGGGCGTAAGTCGGCGCTGCCGCTGATGCTCTCACCCACGGCGGTGCAACGCGCGTTTCATTGGCAGGGCGAGCGAGCGGTGGCCAAGGCGGCGGAGAAGTACGGGCTGTGGTTCGGCATTTCGAGCCTCGCCACCCGCTCGATCGAGGAAATCGCTGCACTGACCAGCGGGCCGAAGCTGTTCCAGCTCTATGTCCACAAGGACAAGGGGTTGAACACCCACATGATCGAGCGGTGTCAGGCGGCGAAGTTCGATGCGCTGGCGCTGACGGTCGACACGATTGTTTCGGGCAAGCGGGAGCGGTGCTTGCGGAGCGGGTTCACCACCCCGCCGCGCTTCACGCCTGCGAGCATCTGGAGCTATGCCACCCGCCCGCGCTGGACGCTCGATTATGTGCTGCGCGAGAAGTTTCGCCTGCCCAATCTCGACACCCATGTGACCGAAGGCAGCGGGCAGGCGGTGAGCATTGCGCAGTATTTCAACACGATGCTCGATACCTCGATGGACTGGGATACCGCCGCGCGCATCCGCGAGCAGTGGGGCGGCACCTTTGTCTTGAAAGGCGTGATGAGCGCCGCTGACGCCCGCCGCGCGGTCGCAATCGGGGCTGATGCGATCATGATCTCCAACCACGGCGGACGGCAGTTGGACGGGAGCCGCGCGCCTTTCGACCAGCTTCCTGAAATCGTCGATGCGGTCGGCGGGCAGATTGAGATTATCTGCGATGGCGGTGTCCGGCGCGGCACACATGTCATGAAAGCCTTGTGTTCGGGCGCAACCGCAGCGTCAGGCGGGCGGTTGTATCTGTATGCTTTGGCCGCCGCGGGGCAAGAGGGGGTCGAGAGGGCGCTGGGCATCCTCAAGGACGAATTGGAGCGGGGGATGCGGCTAATGGGCGTGACGCGGATCGACCAGCTGACACCGGACCGGCTTAGACATCGCGGTTAGCCCCTGCCCTCAAGCAGCGAAGCGTTAGGGCAGCCAAGAATGTCATAATCCGGTAACGCAAAGCGCGTTTTGGCGAGCAAACCATACGGAATGGACCGACACCCATGATCACCGCAGCCCGCACCTTGCCGCTTGCCCTTGCCGCCCTCGCACTCACCGCTTGCGGGAGCGAGCCCAAGCAGCCGGGCAATGACGCCGAAAGCTTCGCCGCTCGGATCGGCGCTGGCGAGGCGACACCGGCGCCCGGTGCGACGCCCGCGCCTGCGGCAACAGCCACGCCGCAGATCGCGACCCCGCTGCCCGGTGCGGCGCCCGGCCCTTTCGCCAAGGGGACGCTCACCGATCCGGCCTCACGCACCTGCGGCGCGCCGCTGATGGGGCCGTTCATCGGCAAGCTCGCCGATCAGGCCACCCGCGCCGAAATCGCCAAGATGCTCGGCCGCACCGACAACCTGCGCTTCGTCGCCTTTGGCAGCGCCGGGACGGTCAACCCTGACGCCACCAATCCGCGCCTGTCGATCATGCTCGATGCGCAGAACATCATCCGCGATGCGCGCTGTGGGTGACCGCACAGTTGAAACAAGCGCCATTCCCGGCTTGCACCTCGCGCAATAATCGGCATAGACAGCTCGCATGACGCGGAACGGACTTACGCTGCTTCGACTTATGCGCCCTTGGGCGTAGGCGGCCGCGCGCGAAGATCAGCGCGGCACCGCTCCCAAGGGTAACCTGCCGCAGCTTCCCATTCCCTTTCGCGACGAGCCATCCACCATGCCCATGCTCAAGCAGCCTTCCGCCAAATATCGCCCGTTCGGCCAGATCAACCTTCCCGATCGCCAGTGGCCGTCCCGCATGATCGAGAAAGCCCCGCGCTGGCTCTCGACCGATCTGCGCGACGGCAACCAGTCGATCATCGACCCGATGGACGCGGTGAAGAAACGCCGGTTCTTCGACCTGCTGCTGGAAATCGGCGTCAAGGAAATCGAAGTCGGCTTTCCAAGCGCTGGCGCGACCGAGTTCGATTTCATCTCCGGCCTCGTGAAGTCCGATGCGATCCCCGAAGACGTGATCGTGCAGGTGCTCACCCAGAGCCGCGAAGACCTGATCCGCACCTCCTTCGCCAGCCTTGAAGGCGCGCGCGCGGCCATCGTCCACCTCTACAACGCGGTCAGCCCCGCTTGGCGCGATATCGTGTTCCGCATGAGCAAGGACGAGGTCAAAGCCATCGCCGTCGCAGGCGCCAAGGTGATGCGTGACGAGGCAGCGCGCTATCCCGGCACCGACTGGCACTTCCAGTATTCGCCGGAAACCTTCTCCACCGCCGAGCTCGATTTCAGCATCGAGGTCTGCGCGGCGGTGATGGAGGTGCTCCAGCCCACGCCCGACCATCCGATCATCCTCAACCTGCCCGCCACGGTCGAAGCGGCGACGCCGAACATTTACGCCGACCAGATCGAGTATTTCGGCCGCCACCTGCCGAACCGGGAAAGCGCGGTCCTCTCGCTCCACACCCACAACGACCGCGGCACCGGCGTTGCGGCGGCGGAGTTGGGCCTGATGGCAGGCGCTGAGCGCGTCGAAGGCTGCCTGTTCGGCAATGGTGAGCGCACCGGCAATTGCTGCCTCGTGACCATGGCGCTCAACCTCTACACGCAGGGCGTTGAGCCTGGCCTCGACTTCTCGGACATCGACCGCGTGATCGAGACGGTCGAATATTGCAACGACATCCCCGTCCACCAGCGCCACCCCTATGGCGGGGAGCTGGTCTATACGGCCTTCTCCGGCAGCCATCAGGACGCGATCAAGAAGGGCTTCGAGGCCCGCGACACGCAGAATGACGAGCAGTGGCGCGTGCCCTATCTGCCGATTGATCCGGCCGACCTCGGCCGCTCCTATGAAGCTGTGATCCGCGTCAATTCGCAGTCCGGCAAGGGCGGGTTTGCCTGGGTGCTGGAGAAGGATCAGGGCCTCAAGCTGCCCAAGAAGATGCAGGCGGATTTCAGCCGCCATGTGCAGCACATGGCCGACGAATTGGGCCGCGAACTCAACGCCGCCGATATCTGGGAAGCCTTCCGCAAGGCCTACCACGTAAAGACCCACCCCAAGCACTTCCAATTGGTCCGCTACGAGGAAAGCCGCGCAACCGATGGCACTCGCATTTTTGCCGGGACCATCGCCGTCGAAGGCGCGGAGCAAAGCGTTTCGGGTCGCGGCAATGGCCTCATCTCGAGTGTGATGGGCACCTTACGCGAAGCCTTCGGTGTCGAGCTTGAGGTGGTCGATTACACCGAGCACGCGCTGGGCGCTGGCACCGATGCGCGCGCAGCGGCCTATCTCGAATGCCGCGCCCCTGATGGTCGAACGATCTGGGGCTGCGGGATCGACGAGGACATCGCCACCGCCAGCGTCCGCGCAGTGTTGAGCGCCGCCAACGCTGCGGTCGCGTCCCCCGCCGCCTGACCGCCCGCGCTTGCGCCGCGCCGGATTTCGGCGCAACTTGGGCAGCAAGGGAGGAGAGGCAGGCAATGACAAGTTGGGAGCAAAATCCCCCCGTACCGACCGCGCCCATGGGGCCGCAGATTGCGGATGACTTGGCGTGGAGCGACCTCACCGCCGCGCTTGGTGCAGGCTGGCGTGATTTTGTCGCCATGCCGCGCTTCGGGATGTTTTTCGGCGGCGTCTATGTTTTGGCTGGCCTCGCAATCGGGTGGTTCACGGTCACCGGCGGTGAGCTGACCTGGCTGATCCCGGCAATTGCGGGCTTTCCGCTGGTCGCGCCGTTTGTCGCTGTGGGCTTGTATGAAGCCAGCCGCCGCCGCGCTGCCGGAGAGGCCTTGTCATGGCGCGCGGTGCTGGGCGCGTTGAAGGGGCATGATGACGATCAGATCCTGTCTATGGGTGTGATCGTGTTCGTCGCCTTCTCGTTCTGGATGATCGTGGCCCATGCGATTTTCGCCGTGTTCATGGCGGAGAGCGGCATGGGGCACGATCCGATCGCCGCCTTCCTCACGCCGCCAGGCCTCGCCATGCTGGCGGTGGGAAGCGCGGTCGGCGGGCTGATGGCCTTTGCTTTCTACGCCATGACGGTGATCAGCCTGCCGCTGCTGGTGGAACGCAAGGTCGATTTCCTCACCGCCATTTTCACCAGCCTAGGCGTGGTGCGGCGCAATTTCGCGGTGATGCTCGGCTGGGCGGCGGTGATTGCCGCGCTGCTGTTCGTGGCGATGCTGCCGGGGTTCCTCGGACTGATCGTGGCATTGCCGGTGCTGGGCCACGCGACATGGCATCTCTATGTGCGGGCGGTGGGCTGACGGCCATTCACATAACAACAAGCGGAGAGAGCCTTGAACACCCCGACCCATACGCCCGAGGACATCCTCGAACCCGATCTGCCGATCATCGATCCGCATCATCACCTGTGGGATTTGCGGCCGATGCTGGGCATGTTCCCCGAACCTCATCACCACTTCGTCGCTGCGTTGGTCGACAATGCGCATTACACCTTCGACCAGCTTCACGCCCATCTGACCACCGGCCACAATATCATCGGCACGGTCTTCATGGAGTGCGGCGCGTTCTACAACGGCGCCTATGGCGATGCCCTGAAGCCGGTGGGTGAGGTAGAGTTCGTGAACGGCGTCGCGGCACAATCAGCGAGTGGGTTGTATGGGCCTTCGCGCTATTGCGCAGGGATTGTCGGCCACGCCAACCTGATGTTGGGGAGCGAGGCTGCCGCGGTGCTCGATGCGCTTCATGCGGCGGCCCCGCGCCGGTTCAAGGGGATCCGCCACGCCGGGGCCTGGGATGCCGACGCCAATGTCCTCGGCCCGCCGTTCCATCACCCGGAAGGCCTGTATCGGGACGCCACCTTCCGCCGAGGCTTCGCCGAATTGGGCAAGCGCGGGATGACCTTCGATGCCTGGGTGCTGGAACCCCAGCTACCCGACGTGATCGACCTCGCACGCGCCTTCCCCGATCAGCCGATCTGCCTCGACCATTGCGGCACGCCGGTGGGAGTCTCGGCCTACAAGGGCAAGCTGCACGAACGCTTTGACGAATGGCGCCGCAATATCCACGCGCTCGCCAAGTGCGAGAACGTCGTGGTGAAGCTCGGCGGTCTTGCCATGGCGTTCTGCGCCCTGCCGGAAGATGGCCCCGCCGCGGGTCACGGATCGGAGCATCTGGCCGCGCTGTGGCGGCCCTATATCGAAACCTGCATTGAGGCCTTCGGGCCCGATCGCGCGATGTTTGAAAGCAATTATCCGGTCGATTACTGGGGCGCGGATTACGCGGTGTTGTGGAACGCCTTCAAACGTCTCACCCGCAGCGCCAGCGCGGACGAGAAGGCGGCGCTCTATGCCGGGACTGCGGCGCGGTTCTACGGAATCGAACATCTGCTCGCCTGAGGCAGTAACAAGGCTCGCGCAGGCCGCGCTGGGAAAGCGGCGGCTTTCCTACTGCGCCGGTGCGGGCCTATTCTTCCAGTCCTGCGGTTCGCCCCGTCGATGTCACCCCCTCCCCCCCCGGGAACGGCGAATTGTCAACTTCGATCTTTGGTCTCATCTATCTGTTTCTATTACTAAATATCCGAATTCTGGTGCTTGACACGCTGTCAACTTTGTCAACTTCGCCGAGAGGCCAGAGCTGGTCCGACGTCGGCAAACACCGGCACTGCTCCTCCCGAAAAGAGGGTTGGCAGCGTCAAAACCGGCGTTAGAGAACGGGTTGAGAATAGAGTTTTAAGGAGAAACCGATGCCGCTTCCCGCCCCGTTCGATCGCCTGCGCCTGCCGCTGATCGGATCGCCGCTGTTCATCGTCTCCGGCCCGGAGCTGGTGATTGCGCAGTGCAAGGCAGGGATTATCGGCAGCTTCCCGGCGCTGAACGCGCGCCCGCAGTCGCAGCTGGACGAGTGGCTCCACCAGATCACTGAGGAACTGGCCGCCCACAACCGCGCCCATCCCGACCGTCCGGCGGCGCCCTATGCGGTCAACCAGATCGTCCACAAGACCAACGACCGCGTCGATGCCGACATGGCGACGTGCGAGAAGTGGCAGGTGCCGATGGTCATCACATCGCTCGGTGCGCGCGAGGACATCTACACCGCCGTGCGCAATTGGGGCGGGGTCACGATGCATGATGTGATCAACAACCGTTTCGCCCGCAAGGCGATCGAAAAGGGCGCGACCGGGCTGATCCCGGTGGCGGCCGGCGCGGGCGGGCACGCGGGCGCACTATCGCCCTTCGCGCTGATGCAGGAAATCCGCGAGTGGTTTGACGGCCTCGTCGCGCTGTCGGGCGCGGTCGGGCATGGGGCGACGATCCTCGCCGCTCAGGCCCTGCGCGCCGACTTCGCCTATGCGGGGAGCGCCTTCATCGCGACCAAGGAAGCCAATGCCGCCGATGGCTACAAGAACGGCATCGTTGAAGGATCGTCGGAGGGCATCGTCTACACCAACCTCTTCACCGGGGTGCACGGCAACTACCTCCGCTCGTCAATCGAAGCGGCGGGCATGGACCCGGACAACCTTCCCGTCAGCGATCCGAGCAAGATGAACTTCGGCAGTGGCGGCAACACCAAGGCCAAGGCGTGGAAGGACATCTGGGGTTCGGGTCAGGGCATCGGCCCGATCAAGGAAGTCGGCACGGTCGAAGACCTCGTCGCCCGGTTCGAGCGCGAATATCACGCTGCCAAGGCGCAGCTGCTCGCCAATTCGGGCTATGCCTCGTGGGGTGCGATGGCCGAAGCGGCCGAGTAGGAATACTCTGCTGCCCACAGCATTTCGGCCATTGCATCGAGCTCGCTGAAATCAAAGCCGATGCCGAGCGGGTCCTTGCGATTGAGCAGGACCCGTCGGCGCTGCGCCAGCAATTGTCGCCGCAGGGCGCATTGCAACACGTGGAGCCGGAGCAGTGCTTCGTCCAGCGCCGCTTCCGGATTACCGTGTCGGGCAACCGACCAGCGCGCCTCGATCTGGCCGACACGGGCGATCACGACTTCGTTGTAGCGCCGGTGGGGACCGCGGTGGAGCGGCATCCCGGTGCTGACGCTGGCTGTCTCGGTCGCGGGTAGCAGGAGACCGTTGCGGCGGAAGTCGTCAAACCCGACCCGCACTCTGCCGATATCGGCGAACAGCGCACCAAAGCAGCGCTGCGAGAGCAGTTGTCGAGGCAGGAGGTGGTGGCGTTGCAGACCGGGATCATACCCCTGCGCTCCCGCCCGATTAACCGAGCGGAACGCGATGACATTCAGACAGGCGGTGCGACCCCAATGCGGCATCTATTCACGCCACACACTGATAAGCGCTCGCTCGCGCGATGGTCGCAAGGCCAGTCGCGAGCCATCTGGTGCGGTGATGTGATCATCCACTTCCAGCCCACCAATGAGGACAAGGTGATTGATCAGACGGATCGCAAGCCGCGTCGCCGCCACCCGGTCGGCGCTGAGCGGTGGTTCGATCCGCAGTTCCCGACCAATCCAGAACGCCAACCCCACGCTTTCCAGCGCGCCATCGGGCGCTTCGACAAAGGCGGTCAGCCCCAATGCCGGGAATGGCCCGCCATCGAGCCACGCAGTGGTGACGGATTCGAAAAACCTCCGCCCAATCACGCTGCTCGCCGGTCTCCATCCGACGGCAAAGAGATCATCGAAATGCCGCACCATATCGCAGGCAAGCGCCATCATCGTGCGGATCACGGGCAAGCTATTTCCGGCAGAGGCGACATGCGGCCCAGGTCGCAGCGTCATCGTTTCGTGATCACGCAGATCGGGCAGCGCGGGCATATCGAAGCGCTGGGCCAGGTCGGGCAAGGGGCTTTCGGGTCCGGGCGCAAGGCCAGCGAGATCGAAGGTGAGCCCATCGCGCAACAATTCCAGCCAGTGCTGCTCGCTGCGCCGGAGCGTTTCGGCATGGGGCGCGTTTCCCGGATGGGGGACGTGGCTGATGCTGACCGCCGGACAGCGCGCTACAAACGCCCTGATCGCATCCCGATCCGGCCGCTTGCCACGGCCAAACAGCAAATGCAGTTCAGCATCATGGGCACGCTGCGACTGTGAAATGACCCCTCGCCCCCGTCTATTGCCCAATAAAGGCGCCTAATTCGCGAACTAAATGACGGCTTTGCCGGCCATCGTCGAGTCCCCCAAGCGCCCTTCTGTACCGTTGTGGAGCAATCTCTAGAACAGCCCGAGCCGGAGCCCTTCGGCCATGGCAGCGCCAATTTCCTGACACTGATCTAAAGCCCTGTCCGGGACAAGTTTAGGGGCCGTGATGGCTTCGGGGGTCTGCGCCGCGAGATTGACGATGCATGGTTCGACAACACGCCGCAAGCGCCATCCGGTCACGATGCGGTCAATCTGGCGCGTGGCGCCCTCCCCGTCCGATCCGGCCGCGATCAGCGTGGCATAGGGCCGACCTTCAATCTGCCCGAGCACAGGATAATAGGCACGGTCGAACATTTCCTTCATCAACCCGCTCATGCTGCCGAGGTTTTCGGGGCAGCAGAAGATGTAGCCGTCCGCTCCCAGAAGCATCTCGGGCGAAGCATCAATGGCGGACACCAGCAAGGCCGCGACCCCTGCGCCATCGGCCGCGGCGTGCGCCATAGCCGCGCTCGCTCCGGTGCGGCTGTGCCAGATGATCAGCAAGCAAGGTTCGGCAGGTGCGGTGGTCATGGCGCCAGGCTGGGCTTTGCGCCTGTCGATTGTCAACCGCCCGCACCTGTCAGTGGCCAAGGACTTACGCTAGAACGGTAGGATGGCCTCCCGTACCCTGTCACCCCCTCCTTTTGCACCGGTTCTCGGCGTTGCTGTCTCGCTGTCGGGAAAGGCGTGGCGCTGGCGTGGTGGCAATATGGAGCTGGACGAGGCGCAGGCTGGCGGGCCGCATGGTCTCAATCACGCGATCCTCGATCAACTCCTGCTGACCCGCGGCGTGGCCGAGGATGATCTGGCGCGCCATGCCCAGCCCACGATCCGTGCCTTCCTGCCTGATCCATCGACCTTCCGCGACATGGACACCGCCGCTGAACGCCTCGCCCACAGCGTGATGACCGGCGAGCGTGTGACAATCTACGGCGATTATGACGTGGACGGCGCGACTAGTGCCGCGCTCCTTGTGGAACTGCTGCGCCAGTTGGGGCTGGATGCGGGCTATTACATCCCTGACCGCCTGCTCGAAGGCTATGGCCCCTCGGGCGAAGCGCTGGTCAGGCTCGGCGAAACCGGATCCACCCTTGTCGTCACCGTCGATTGCGGCGCGATGGCGCATGAGGCGCTCGGCATGGCGCGCGATGCCGGGGTCGATGTGATCGTGGTCGACCACCACAAATGCTCGCCCGACCTTCCGCCAGCCACCGCGCTGGTCAATCCCAACCGGCTGGACGAGAGCGATCTTGGCGCGGCGCACGGGCATCTGGCGGCGGTGGGCGTTGCCTTCCTGCTCGGCGTGGCGCTGGTGCGGACGTTGAGAGGTCGCGGTTGGTTTGGCGAACACCGCCGCGAGCCTGATCTGATGGGTCTGCTTGATCTGGTGGCGCTCGGCACCGTAGCCGATGTCGCCGCGCTCCACGGCCTCAACCGCGCCTTCGTGGCGCAGGGGTTGAAGGTGCTCGCCCGGCGCGAACGCATCGGAATGGCGGCGCTGATGGACGCAAGCCGCCTCACGCGCGCCCCGCAAGCAAGCGATCTCGGCTTTGCGCTAGGCCCGCGGATCAATGCGGGCGGGCGGATTGGCGAATCGACTTTGGGCGTGCGGCTGCTCACCACCACAGACCCCGAAGAAGCCCGCGTGATCGCCGCGCAGCTCTCGCAATTGAACGAGGAACGCCGCGCGATTGAGGGCGAGGTTCAGGAAGCGGCCGAGGCATTAATTGCCGGGCAGCACAATATGGCCGTGCAGGTCATTGCCGGACACGGCTGGCACCCCGGCGTAATTGGGATCGTCGCAGGGAGGATCAAGGAAAAGACCGGCAAGCCTGCCGTCGTGATCGCGCTGGACGAGACGCAGGGCAAAGGTTCGGGCCGTTCGATCAGCGGCGTCGATCTTGGCGCAGCTATCATTGCCGCGCGTGAGGCTGGGTTGCTGGTGGCAGGCGGTGGGCATGCGATGGCAGCTGGGCTGACTATTGATCCAGCGCGGTTAGCCGATTTCGCCGGGTTCCTCGATGAACGTCTCGCCCACGATGTCGACCGCGCGCGGGCGGGCGCTGCAATGCTGCTCGATCTCGCGCTGGCGCCGGGCGGACTCACGCCTGAATTGGTCGAAACGCTGGAAGCTGCTGGCCCTTACGGGGTCGGCTGGCCCGCCCCGCGCATCGCCGTTGGACCGGTGCGGATCATCAAGGCGGACATCGTCGGCAAGGATCACCTGCGTCTGATCGCCAGCGGCAATGACGGGAAGAGCTTCAAGGCCATCGCCTTCCGCGCCGGCGAAAGCGAAATGGGCCAGACCCTGTTGCATCGCCACCAGGGCCGCCGGTTTTATCTCGCCGGGAGGGTCAAGCTTGACGACTGGGGCAACCGCCCGGCGGCCGAATTGCATCTGGAAGACGCCGCTTTCGCCGATTGATCCAGCGGCGGGGTAAATTTCCCGCGCGCTGCGCAAACGGGGCTTGACCGATCCGATTCACGCCCCTAGTTGCGCGCTCTCGCAATCGCGACGGCCCCTTCGTCTAGCGGTTAGGACGCGGCCCTTTCACGGCTGAAACACGGGTTCGATTCCCGTAGGGGTCACCATCTTCGGATGCGACAAAACAGGGCGGCAGGCTTCGGTCTTGCCGCCCTTTTTCATGTCCCGTGCCGAGCGGCCACCCTTTCCACACCCGGTGCTAGGCTGTAAGAGCCAGAGCCATGGGCAACGGCCAGAACATTCCCATCGCCGGCATCAGCCTTGCGGCGGTGACCTTCGTGGCGCTGTTGCTGCTTGGGACTGAGGTGGTCATCGCGATTGCGGTGCTGACGGTGTGGGTCGGATCTTTGCTGGTCGCCGCCGGTCGACCGCCCGAACCGCCGCAGACCAAGGTGAAGCAGCGCCTGTCGCTCGATTCGATCCGCGACCTGATCGAGAATTCCTCCACTCCGCTGGTCATCACTGAACGCAGCACCATCGCGATTGCCAACCGGGCGGCACGCAAGATGCTGGGGCCGCATGTGATCGGGCAGGATGCCCGCGTGGCGCTGCGCCAGCCCGAGGCGATTTCGCTCCTCAACGAGAATCGCCAAGGCGAAGCAATCGTGCGCGGACTCGTGCGGCGCGGCGATATCTGGCAGATCAATCGCCAGCGGCTCGACGACCGGCTGGCGATGCTCGAATTCATCAATCAGACCGCCGAGGCTGACATCAGCCGCGCCCACACCGATTTTGTCGCCAATGCGAGCCATGAATTGCGCACGCCGCTCGCGGCTATTCTTGGCTATGTCGAAACTTTGCAGGAAGGCGACGAAGGCCTCGACACCCCAACCGCGCGCAAGTTTCTCGGGATTATCGAACGCGAGGCCCAACGGCTGCACGCATTGGTCAGTGATCTGATGAGTCTGTCACGGGTCGAAGCCGAAAAGCACGACCTGCCGACCGAACGCATCGACCTTGCCTCACTGGTCGAACGCGCGGCGCGCGATGCGGCGGGGCCTGCGCGGCTGGATCGGCTGATGCTCGACATCACGGCTGAACCAGTGGTGCTGGGCGACCTGCAACAGGTTGAGCAGGTGGTGCGTAATCTCGTTGATAATGCGCTGAAATATGGCGCGCCGGACACGCCGGTCAACGTCGTGCTCGATCTGGCGCAGGGCGATCTGGCGCGGATTGCGGTGGCCGATCAGGGCGAAGGCATTGCGCCCGAACAGATCCCGCACCTCACCCGCCGCTTTTATCGCACCGATCCGGGCCGCAGCCGTGCATCGGGCGGAACGGGGCTCGGCCTCGCGATCGTCAAGCACATCGTCGAGCGTCATCGCGGCCGGCTCGACATCACCAGCGAGCTTGGAAAAGGCACGCGCGTGGTTGTGCGAATCCCGCTCGCCGAGCCCGATCCTCGTGCCGATATTGCCCCGATCGAACCCGAAGAAACCACCGAGCCTCAGACGGAAACACAACAACTGTCATAGTAGTGTCTTATTTCTTCAACATGCGCCCGTCATGGCATAGGGGCTGGACCGCCCGCCGATCTCGAATCCGAGATTCGGAGGCCTGAACGCCAAAGCGCATCTCCTGCAGGGAACACAGGTCTCTTACATGTCGCCGATCACGCTGATCCTGATTGCTTTGGGCCTGGGCCTGCTGGGCTGGCTGGCTGGCCGTGCGAAGGCGTGGAGCTTTGCGTCGAGCGACCCAGCGCTGCGCCCGGCCTCGCGTCCGATCTATCATGCCTGGTACGTCGCACTCTGGGTTGTGATCCCGGTGTTGGTATTTGTGGTGGCCTGGTCGGTGATCGCGCCGCAGCTGGTGCTGCAAACGGTGCTGGCTTCTCCCGCTGCCGATGGCCTGCCCGTTTTCGGTTTTGAGCGTGACGCCTTCCTTGGCGAAGCCCGCGCCGTGGCATTGGGACAGGCGCCCGGGGTGTTCAATGATGAGGCGGAACCGCTGATCGTCCCGTTCCGCGATGCCTTTTCCTATTACAACACCATCGGCATTCTGGTGACCATGCTGATCGCGGTGGCCGGCGGCGCCCTCGCCTTCCTGCGGCTGCGCCCGCAATTTGGTGCGCGCACGCGGGTTGAGCGGACGGTGATGATGATCCTGCTGCTGGCCTCGCTGGTGGCGATTCTCACGACACTCGGCATTTTCGTCAGCTTGGTATTCGAGACTGTGCGATTCTTCGGCATGGTCTCGCCGATTGATTTCCTGTTCGGCACCAAGTGGGGGCCGGACACGATGGGCAGCCCCGATGCGGTCGATCCGTCGCGCTATGGCGCGATTCCGCTGTTCTGGGGGACGATCTTTATTGGCGCCATAATCGCCATGATCGTGGCAATCCCGCTGGGCCTGATGAGTGCGATCTACCTCACCCAATATGCCGACCCCAAGGTGCGCACCTGGATCAAGCCGCTGCTGGAGCTGCTCGCGGGCGTACCGACGGTCGTTTACGGCTATTTCGCCGCGCTGACGCTGGCCCCGATGATCCGGGATGCAGCGGTGGCAATCGGCATCACCAGCGCCTCGACCGAAAGCGCGCTCGCCGCCGGGATCGTGATGGGGGTGATGATCATTCCCTTCGTTTCTTCGATGGCGGACGATTCGATGGCGGCTGTTCCGGGCGCAATGCGTGATGGGAGCCTCGCGATGGGCGCGACCAAGTCAGAAACGATCCGCAAGGTGCTGTTCCCCGCCGCACTGCCGGGCATCGTCGCCGGGATCATGCTCGCGGTCAGCCGCGCGATTGGCGAGACCATGATCGTGGTCATGGCCGCTTCGCCCGCGGCCAATCTCACCGCCAACCCGCTTGAGCCTATGTCGACCGTCACGGTGCAGATCGTCAAGCTGCTAACCGGCGAGCAGAGCACCGATCACCCCGCCACGCTTAGCGCCTATGCGCTGGGCTTTGTGCTGTTCATGGTGACGCTGGCGCTCAACTTTATCGCCCTGCGCGTCGTCAAGCGTTTCCGCGAGGCCTACGAATGAGCAGTTCCGCCCTTCCCCACGACGATGTTTCAGAAGCGCAAACAATGCGCCCAACCCGCACGCCCGCGTTCGAACAGCGCCTTGCCAAGCGCTACCGGGCCGAGCGCAATTTCCGCCGCGTCGGTCTTGGCGCCGTGGTGTTTTCGGTTGCGGTGTTGGTGTTCCTGCTCGGCAATATGCTGATCAACGGCGTTGCGGGGTTCCAACGCGCTGAAGTTGAAGTCGCCATCGATTTTCCAAACAGCGGCGTCACCGGCGATGCCATCTCGCTGACCGCGCCGAGTGCGATGCAGACGCTCGAGATGCAGGGCCTGCCGGATATCGTGACCTTCTTTGCCGAAGAGCAATTGGGCAAGGATGCGGCAGCAGAGATCTCGCCTGAGGCATGGCGCGATGTCGCGACTGCGCTGGCCGAAGACCCCGATCTCATCACCCGTAGCCAGAGCTTCAACCTGCCGACTTCCTCGGCGCTGGCGGCCGGACTTCAGGGCGAAGGACCGCCCGAGATGCAAGCGCTGGCGAAGCGGCTCGACAAGGAGGGCAAGCTGTCGCGCAACTGGGATCTGGGCTTCCTCAGCCGTTCGGACGCGACCAGCCCCCAGGCGGTTGGCATCTGGGGCGCGCTCAAGGGCTCGATGCTGACCATGCTGGTGACGCTGGTGCTGGCCTTCCCGATCGGGGTGCTCTCGGCGCTTTATCTGGAGGAGTACGCTCCCAAGAACCGCTGGACCGACATCATCGAGGTGTCGATCAGCAACCTGGCCGCGGTGCCATCAATCATCTTCGGTCTGCTGGGACTGGCGGTGTTTCTCGCCCTGTTCCCGAACCTCCGATCCGCGCCGCTCATCGGCGGGATGACGCTGGCGCTGATGACGATGCCGGTGATCGTGATTTCCGGGCGCAACGCGATCAAGGCGGTTCCGCCTTCGATCCGTGACGGCGCGCTCGCCATTGGCGCATCGCCGGTGCAAGTGGTGTTCCACCACGTGCTGCCGCTCGCGCTGCCGGGGATGCTTACTGGGACGATCATCGGCATGGCCCGCGCACTGGGTGAAACCGCGCCGTTGCTCTTGATCGGGATGCGCATCTTCGTTGCCACCCCGCCTGAAGGCTTTTCTTCTCCCGCCACCGTTCTGCCGATGCAGATCTTCCTGTGGTCCGATGAAATCGACCGCGGCTTTGTGGAACGCACTAGCGCGGCTATCATCGTGCTACTGGTGTTCCTGCTCACGATGAACGGCCTCGCCATTTACCTCCGCAACAAGTTCGAGAAACGCTGGTGACTGTAATCCATCCCAATATGGCCGACGAAAGCGCGAAAATCCGCGCGCGGGACGTCTGCGTCTTCTACGGCGACAAGAAGGCGATCGACGAAGTGTCGATCGACATCTCGCCCAATTACGTCACTGCCTTCATCGGCCCGTCGGGCTGCGGGAAGTCGACCTTCCTGCGGTGCTTCAACCGCATGAATGACACAATCGGAACGGCCAAGGTGACTGGCCTCATCGAGCTGGACGGCGAGGACATTCACGGTAGCCGGATGGACGTGGTGCAACTGCGCGCCCGTGTCGGCATGGTGTTCCAGAAACCCAACCCGTTCCCCAAGTCGATCTATGAAAACATCGCCTATGGCCCCAAAATCCATGGCCTCGCAGAGAAGAAGGCCGATCTGGATATCGTGGTTGAACGCTCGCTGACCCGCGCGGGCTTGTGGGACGAGGTGAAGGACCGCTTGGAGGATTCTGGCACGGCCCTGTCCGGTGGTCAGCAGCAGCGACTTTGCATTGCCCGCGCCATCGCGGTAGACCCCGAGGTCATTCTGATGGACGAACCGGCCAGTGCGCTCGATCCCATCGCCACCGCCAAGATCGAGGAACTGATCGATGAACTCTCCGGGCGCTACGCCATCGTGATCGTCACTCACTCGATGCAGCAGGCCGCCCGCGTCAGTCAGCGCACCGCATTCTTCCACCTTGGAAAGATGGTGGAATATGGCCCGACCTCGGAAATCTTCACTAATCCGATCGAAGAACGCACCAAGGATTATATTACAGGACGTTACGGCTGATGGCTGAACATACCGTCAAGGCATTCGACGAAGACATCACCCGGCTGCGCGGCCTGATCGCCGAGATGGGCGGTCTGGCCGAGGTCGCGATCGCCGAATCGCTCGATGCGCTGGTGCGCGGGGACGAGGCGCTGGCCGAGCAGGTGGTGGCGCGTGATAAGCGGATCGATGCGCTCGAAATCGAAGTCGACAAGCTCGCCGTCCGGATCATCGCGCTGCGGGCGCCGATGGCGGACGACCTGCGCGAAGTGATTGCTGCATTGAAAATCGGCGGCGTGCTCGAACGGATCGGCGATTATTCCAAGAACATCGCCAAGCGTACCGGCATGATCGAAGGCCGCGCCCGGTTCGAACCGCTCACCCTGCTCCCCACCATGGGGGAGCTTGCGGGCGAAATGGTGCATGACGTGCTGACAGCCTATGCCGCGCGTGACCCTGATCTGGCGCGCGAGGTGATCGCCACCGACGCCAAGGTTGACGGTTTCTACAACAGCATTTTCCGTAATCTCGTCAGCTATATGGTCGAGAATCCCTCGACCATTTCGAGCGCAGCGCAATTGTTGTTTGTCGCCCGCAACATCGAGCGGATCGGCGACCATGCGACCAACGTGGCCGAAATGGTGCACTTTGCGGCAACCGGGGCCTATCCGCCCGAAGGTGACCGCTGAGGCGATGCCGCGGCAGGTGCAATGTCATGTGCCTGTCGAAAATTTGCCATGTACAGTTTCATCAAATTGTCGCTCAAGTGACACATAGCGCATGGCATCGCCCGCCTGCGCGGGCTTGAGGAGGCATCCTGCGCATGTCCGCTGCCAAACTTTTGCTGGTCGAAGACGATCCGGCCCTGTCCGAACTGCTCGAATATCGGTTCCAGAACGAAGGCTATGCCGTGCGTTGCACCGGCGATGGCGATGAAGCGCTGATGCTGGCCGCCGAGGAAGTGCCCGATCTGATCATTCTCGACTGGATGATCGAAGGCACCAGCGGCATCGAAGTCTGCCGCCGATTGCGGCGCGACAAAGACACCGCCCACGTCCCCATTATTATGCTCACCGCGCGCGAGGCTGAGGATGACCGGGTGCGCGGGCTTGAAACGGGGGCGGATGATTACCTGACCAAGCCCTTCTCCCCGCGCGAACTGCTCGCCCGCGTTGCCGCCGTAATGCGCCGCATCCGCCCGGCGCTGGCAGGCGAAACCATCGAAGTGGGCGACCTGCGTCTCGATCCCGTGGCACACAAGGTCCAGCGCCGTGGCCGTGCGCTCCAGCTGGGGCCGACCGAATATCGCTTGCTCAAGTTCTTCATGGAGAGCCCGGGCCGAGTGTTCAGCCGCGGCCAGCTGCTCGACGGGGTGTGGGGCACCGGCTCGGACATCGAACTGCGCACGGTCGATGTGCACATCCGCCGCCTGCGCAAGGCGATCGGGATCGACGGAGCGAAAGACCCGATCCGCACGGTGCGGTCAGCGGGTTACGCACTCGAAGCGAGCTAACGACAAACCCCGGCCCAGCGATCATCCTGATCGAGGTGGAAGTGATCGGCGTGGGCAGCGTTGTAATCGGGTGATAGCACTGTCGCGAAGCTGCCGCACGCGCCGTCTCGCACAGCGCGCAGGAACGCGGCTTTGTCCCCTTCCCCATCCCAGTCGCCCAGCACGCTGATGCGCCGCCCGTCTTCCAGCACGAAAGCGGCGATATCGATTGCGTTGGCGGTGGCGTGCTCGCTCCACGGGCCGTCGGCGCCGCCATACATCCGGCGGCAGGAGAAGGCGCCGAGATGTTCGATCCGCGCCAGATCGCTGCCGAGGATGTTGCGCGCAGCGGGAGCCACGCTCTCGCGCCGCCACAGTTCGAGCGCCGCTGCCACCGGGCAGGTCACCGCAGGCGTATCCGGCGCGAGCGGATAATCGCCGAGCCGGGTACGATCCGGCCGCGCGCAGGACCCCTCGCCCGTTTCGGGCAGGGCGGTGAAGGCGATATCGCTACGTTCGAGCACCGCGCGGCATTCGGTCACATCGCTGCGCAGGGCAATCAGCTTCGTGCGCGTCGCCCAGCCTGGCGGATCGCGCAGATCGAGCGGCGCCCAGGGGCTATGCTGCGGGTGTGACTGGAGCCACTGCCATCCGGCGATGCCCACCACCAGCAGGACCAGCGCAATCAGCGCCCGGCGAGCGGCGGCCAAGTGTTTGTTTGTTCGGGAGCGGGGCATCACCTGTTTCTAATGGAAGTCGCGCGACTTTGGCAAAATCCGATGATCGCGCGGATGTCCGGTCACGTTAGGTTTTGGCGCCAATTCGTCGATCATGTCGCGCGGCAAAGGCGGGCCACGTTCGGGCATCGGACGGTTGACTTCGTCCGCACGGGCAAGCGGGGCATCGAGCAGATCATCGGACAGCGCATGCAGCCGCTGTGTCGCATCGGTCATAGCCTGGGCAATCACATGGATCACCTCGTCATCATATTCCACGCGGCCGCGCACTTCCATCAGCCGCGCGCCCATCACCACCTTGCGGTTCTTCTCCTTAAGATCGGGCCAGACGACGAGGTTGATGACCCCGGTCTCGTCTTCGAGGGTGATGAAAGTGACGCCCTTGGCGCTGCCCGGCCGCTGGCGGATGAGCACCACGCCGGCGACTTGCACCATCGAGCGGAACTTGCGCATCCGCAGGTCTGACGCGCGCACAAATCCGCGCGCAGCGAGATCGGCGCGCAGGAAGGCCATCGGGTGCGCCTTCAGGCTGAGGCGGGTGGTCTGGTAATCGGCCACCACCTCCTCCGACAAAGGCATGGCGGGCAGGCGGATCGCGGCACGTTCGCTCCCCTCCTCACGCACCCCCGCCGCGCGGAACAACGGCAGATCGGGCGCAGCGATAAGGCTCCTCGCATCCCACAAGGCCTGCCGGCGCGAGATGCTCAGCGAAGTGAAGGCATCGGCGCTGGCAAGCCGCTCGATATGCGCAGGACTGAGACCCGCGCGGGCGCGCAGATCGGCGATGTCGCGGAACGGCCCGCGCTCCTCACGCTCCGCCAGCAGGGTGGCAGCGACGTGTTCGGGCAGCCCGTCTATCTGCCTGAGGCCGAGGCGCAGGGCGAATGGCTCGCCAGAGCCTTCCAGCGTGCAATCCCAGGCCGAGTGGTTCACATCCACCGGCAGCACCCGCACGCCATGCTCGGCCGCATCGCGCACGATTTGCGCCGGGGCGTAGAAGCCCATTGGCTGCGAATTCAGCAGCCCGCAGGCAAAGGCCGCCGGGTAGTGGCACTTGAGCCAGCTCGACACATAGACCAGCTGCGCAAAGCTCGCGGCGTGGCTTTCGGGGAAGCCGTATTCGCCGAAGCCCCGGATCTGGTTGAAGCAGCGCTGCGCGAAGTCGCGGTCATATCCGCGCGCAACCATGCGTTCGACCATCATGTCCTGAAGCTCATCCACCATCCCCCGGCTGCGAAAGGTCGCCATCGCCTTGCGCAAACGGTTGGCTTCAAGGCTGGAGAATTTTGCGGCGTCGAGCGCGATCTTCATCGCCTGCTCCTGAAAGATCGGCACGCCCAGCGTTCGCCCAAGGATGCTGGTGAGCTCGTCCGGCGGGCCGTGTTCGGGCGACGGCGCAGGAATTTGAACGGGTTCCGCCCCCCGGCGGCGTTTGAGGTAAGGGTGCACCATGTCGCCCTGGATCGGCCCGGGGCGCACGATCGCGACCTGGATGACAAGATCGTAGAACTCCCTCGGGCGCAGGCGCGGCAGCATGTTCATCTGCGCGCGGCTTTCGACCTGAAACACGCCGAGCGAATCGCCCTTGCGCAGCATAGCGTAGGTCTCGGGGTCTTCACGCGGCACGCTCGCCAGTGTCAGCGCGCGGCCATGATGCGCCTCCAGCAGATCGAGACATTTGCGGATGCAGGTCAGCATCCCCAGCGCCAGCACATCGACCTTGAGGATGCCGAGCGCGTCGATATCGTCCTTGTCCCACTCGATGAAGCTGCGTTCAGGCATCGCGCCATTGCCGATCGGCACGGTTTCGGTCAGCGCGCTTTCAGTGAGGATAAACCCGCCAACGTGCTGTCCCAGATGGCGCGGCATTCCAATCATCTGCTCGGTCAGTTTGAGGACGCGCCTGAGATGCGGATCGGTGATGTCCAGCCCGGTTTCCGCCGCGTGCTTTTCGCTGATCTCGCGGCCCCATCCGCCCCATACGGTGCGAGCGAGCGCGCTGGTAACGTCCTCCGACAGCCCCATCGCCTTCCCCACTTCGCGGATCGCCATGCGCGGGCGGTAGTGGATCACGGTCGCGCACAGCCCAGCGCGGTGGCGGCCATACTTCTTATAGATGTACTGGATCACCTCTTCGCGCCGCTCGTGCTCGAAGTCGACGTCGATATCGGGCGGTTCTTTCCGCTCCTCGGAGATGAAGCGGTCGAACAATAGCTGGTGTTTGGCGGGATCAACTGAGGTGATGCCGAGAACGTAGCACACCGCCGAATTGGCCGCGCTCCCCCGCCCCTGACACAAAATCGGCGGCTCCTGCCCGCGCGCGAAATCAACGATGTCCTTGATGGTGAGGAAGTAGCGCGCGAGATCGAGCTTGGCGATCAGCGCCAGCTCGCGTTCCAGCGTGGCGCGGACGGTTTCGGGCACACCCTCGGGGTAGCGCCGCCCTGCCCCGGCCCAGACTTCGGTTTCGAGGAAAGCCTGCGGGGTCTGCCCGTCCGGGTAGATTTCCTCCGGGTATTCGTAGCGTAATTCATCGAGGCTGAACTGGCAGCGGTCGGCCACCTCGCGTGCGGCGCGGATTGCGTGGGGCCAGCGGGCGAAAAGGCGCTGCATCTGCGCCGGGGACTTCAGATGCCGTTCGGCATTGGGGTGGAGCAGGTGGCCGGCCGCCGCAACAGTGGTCTTGTGCCGGATCGCGGTCATCACATCCTGCAACGCGCGGCGCTCGGGCACGTGGTAGTGGACATCGTTGGTGGCGAGGAGGGTGAGGCCGTGGGTGCGGGCGAGGCTGTCGAGCCGCTCGATCCGGGCGATATCATCGCCGCGATAGAGGTAGGCGGCGGCGATGTGCTTGAGGGTGGGGAGTTGCTCGGCGATGTAAGGGAGAAGGTCGGGAAAACTCCCTGTGCGCTGCATTTTACCGTCACCCTGAACTTGTTTCAGGGTCCATTCTTCCTCCTGCACCGCCGGTTGAAGAGGAGGGATGGATGCTGAAACAAGTTCAGCATGACGAGCTTGGTTGGTTTTCCTCTTCCGGAAAGGGATGACGTTGCTGGGCACCCGGATCGTGAACACTGCCTCAAGATCATCAGGCGGCAGCAGGATCAACTGCACGCCTTCGCTGTGCTCCGCCAGCAGGCCGAGGTCGATATCGCACACCCCTTTGTCCTGCCACTCGCCCGAAAGCGTCTGCATCCGGCCCGCACTGATCAACCGGCACAACCGGCCATAGGCGGCGCGATCCTCGGGGTAGGCGAGGAAGGCCAGCCCTTCGACCGTCTCGATCCGGCAGCCGATCAAGGGTCGCAGCTTCAGCGTCTTGGCCTCGGTATGCAGCCGCACCACGCCTGCCATCGAGTTCACATCGGCGATCCCCAGCGCGTCATAGCCGTGGCCGTGGGCGGTCAGCACCAGATCGACCGCGTCCGACGCCCCGCGCAGGAAGCTGAAGCAGCTCGCCACCCCCAGTTCCACAAACGCCGCGCGCGCCGGGGCAGCAATCCCGTCGGGATCGACCTGCAAGGTGCGCTTGTCGGGAGTGAGCGGGCCTTCGGGCATCTCAGCCCGCCAACTCCGCGAGCCGCTCCCGCACCCGCGCCAGATCGGCTGCGAACAGCGCCGCCTGTTGCGCTTGCGCCTCCCCGTCCAGCCTGAGCAGGTAGGAGGGGTGCACCGTCACCCACAGCTCGGCCCCGTCATCGAGCATGATTGGAGCGCCGCGCGCCTTGGAGACGCTGACTGTGCGGCCCAGCATCCCGCGCGCCGCGCTCGCCCCCAGCGCCAGCACGATCCGGGGCTGGACGATCGCGCGCTCGGCTTCGAGCCACCAGCGGCAGGTGTCGATCTCCTTCGCGCCCGGCGATTGGTGCAACCGGTGCTTGCCCTTCCATGTGAACTTGAAATGCTTGACCGCATTGGTGACGTAAGCCGTGCTGCGGTCGATCCCCGCGCGGGTGAGGTGCTGATCGAGCAACTGCCCCGCCGGACCGACGAACACGCGGCCTGTGGTGTCCTCCTGATCGCCGGGCTGTTCGCCGACGATCATCAGAAGCGCGCCTTGCGGCCCCTCACCCGTCACCGCACGGGTGCCGCAATCGGCAATGGCGCAATCACGGCAATTCGCCGCTCCCTTGGCGACCTCGGCGAGCGTTGCGGGACGCGTCCGTTCCTCGCGCTCGCCAGCCCTGACCATCGCCGCCTCACGCGCCTGAGCGCCCGCGATCAGCTGCGGGATGAGATCGGCCTCGGGCAGGTTCTTCCAGTATTTTTTGGGCATTTCGGACAGCATCGCCCCCACCTTCAACCGCGCAGGATTGAAGATTGAGGCGTAGTAGGAGCGCCACAGCACCTCGACCGGATCGCCGCCCGGCGCATCCTCACGGCGCGCTGGGGGGCCTTCGCGCATCACTACGCCGTCCCAATGCACGCTGCCGCGTGGGGTGAGGATCGACCAGCGCATATTGGCAAAGCGGCGCATGAAGAACGCGGCCTCGGCGCGGACGATGTGGTGATCGGGTTCAAACCAGGCGACGAAATGCGGGGTGCCGTCCTCTTCTGTCACCTCGCGAAAGCGGACGAAGGCGTGCATCTTGTGTGCATCGCGCCGCACCGATTTGGCCAGCTCCTCGATCCGGCGCACCTCCGGGTCGGCCTTGTCTTCCATGATGCGAGGGTTGCGCTGGAGCCGCCACAACAAGCGGTAGAGCAGCCCAAACCGGGCCGGATCGGAGTGCAGCGCCGCGCTGCGAGCCACCGTCAGAAACCGCTGGCTGGCACGCACCGGCGGCGCAACCGTGGGCGGCGGCGGCAGGCGCTTGTCTCCGCGGGACGGGCCCTCGGAGGCGAACAGATCCCCCGTCCCGCCCGGCTCGATCCACGAGACACGGTCAGGCGGCACATCGCACTGGATCAACCCCCGCGCCCGTTCCCGCCAGAAGGCGAAATCGTCGGGCGCGGGCAAATGAATCGTGTAGTGGGCGCCGAGGGAGACGTTCTGCCCAGAACGTTTTTGGGCGGTCATCAGAACAGCTCCAGCTGTTCCGACTTCGGCGCAAGCAGGCGGCGCAGGTCGGCGCGGTCGGTCAGCAGCGTTGGCCGCCAGTCGAGCGCACAGATGAAAGGACGCACCTTGGCGATCGATGCAGTCAGCCGCGCGACATCGTCCAAGCGTAGCGTCCGGTGCCGCCGCGCCGCGATGATCCGCGCGACCGCCGTGGTCCCCAGCCCCGGCACCCGCAGCAATTGTTCTTTCGCAGCGCGGTTCACATCGACCGGGAAGCTTGCGCGAAACTTCAGCGCCCATGCCAGCTTCGGGTCGATATCGAGCGGCAGGTTGCCATCCGCCTCGGTTGCATCGGCGACTTCTCCTGGCGCAAAGCCGTAGAACCGCATCAGCCAATCGGACTGGTACAGGCGATGTTCGCGCAGCAAGGGCGGGCGCTTCAAGGGGAGCACCGCGCTCGCATCGGGGATCGGCGAGAAGGCACTGTAATAGACGCGGCGCAGGCCGAAGCTGCCATAGAGGCGGCTCGCCTTGCCGATGATCGCAGTATCATTGGCCCCGTCCGCGCCGACGATCATCTGCGTGGACTGGCCCGCAGGCGCAAAGCGCGGCGCGTGGCGGAAGCGTTTGCGCTCGTCCTTGGCCTCGATGATCCGCGCCTTGGTGCGCCCCATCGCGCCTTCGATCTGGCTCTCGTCTTTGTCGGGTGCGAGCCGCGTCAGGCCTGCGCGGGTCGGCAATTCGACATTGATCGACACCCGGTCGGCATAGAGCCCGGCCTGATGGATCACCTCGGCGTCCGCCTCGGGGATGGTCTTCAAGTGGATATAGCCGCGAAAATCATGCTCCTCACGCAGGATGCGGGCGACTTCGACCAGCTGCTCCATCGTGTGATTGGCGCTTCTGACGATGCCGGAGGACAGAAACAGCCCTTCGATATAATTGCGGCGATAGAAATTGAGCGTCAGATCGACCACCTCCTGCGGCGTGAACCGCGCGCGGTGCACGTTCGAGCTCTTGCGGTTGATGCAGTAGTGGCAATCGAAGATGCAGTGATTGGTCAGCAGGATCTTGAGCAGCGAGATGCACCGCCCGTCAGGCGCATAGGCGTGGCAGATGCCCATCCCCTCAGTCGAGCCGACGCCCTTCCCGCCCAGCGAGTTTTTCTTCGCCGTGCCGGATGACGCGCAGGACGCATCATACTTCGCCGCATCGGCGAGGATTTCGAGTTTCTGGCGGAGGGTCTGCTGAGACATCGGAACGGGGAACACCTTTCAAGTGTTCCTTATATGTTCCTACCACCCTATCGCCAAATGCAAAGGTTGCAAGCGCCTGTCAGACGATGCGGCGCAGCCTTGGGCCGGTGTCGTGGCTGTCCTGTTGATCGCACAGATAGTCGATCACAGCGGGGTGTATCGTCCCTTCGAAAGCAACACCGGCGACTTGCCCTTCGATCCAGGCGATCGTGCCGAGCGGGGCGTTGATGCCATTGACCTTCATCGTCACCCGGTCACCGACTTCAGCAAACCCGGCCTTTGCGCGGATTTTGCAGCCTCCTTCAGAGATATCAATCAGATCGACAAACACCACACGCGTGCGCACCCGGCTTTTCACCGTGAGGCTCATCGGTCGGCGTTCGGACGCGCGTGGGATCGATTGGAGATGCATGGTCGAAGCTTCGCACAAATCCGTAAAAGAAACCTGAGCAAGACGGTAAGAGGAGTTAGGCATAGAGCCCTTGCAGGAACCAGTCGGGCACCCCGCCCCGCCCGTCGCCAAGGGTTCCCTGCCGGTAGATCCAGTACCGTCGCCCGGCCTCATCCTCGATCCGGTAATAGTCGCGCAGCCGCGCGGTCGAGCGTTCGCGCCACCATTCGGGCGCGATCCGCTCCGGCCCCTCGACGCGGCAGACCTCGCGGACATTCCCGCGCCAGCGAAACCGCTGCGGCACGCCATCGGGCGAGGCATAGAGCACCGCGATCGGCTCGGCCCGGTCGAGCAACTTCAGCGGGCGGGTGTGGAAAGCGAGCGCACCTTGCGAAGGTGGCACCGCGGCGAGCGGTGGTTGCCAGCCTTGCGCGCGTTCAGGGATGTGGCTGGCACGAGCGACCGGGCGGGTGACCGCTTTGGGGCCGAGCCGGACCGTCAGCCGGTCGATACAGGCCGCGAGCGCAGTGCCGTGGTCTTCGGCCGCCGCATCAAGATCAGCCTGGCTGAGGCTGAGCGGCTCGCTCCAGCTGGCGCGCAGCTGCACCGCCTCGATCCCGAACCCGGCCTCGACATCATCAAGCCGGGCGGCAAACAGCCGGGTGATGTGGCTGGCCTCGCGCGTGGCGGCGGCGAGTTCGATGCGGCGTGATAACACTTCGCCATCCACCCGCCACAGCGCCAGTTCGAGCCGCCGCGCCCCCTCCCCCCGCGCTTCGAGTGCGCGCACCATGTCAGCGGCGAGGTCCTCCACCACCCGGTCGAGCAGGTTGCGGTGGCGCAGTGGCTCCATCAACCGGCGCTGCACCAAGGGCATAGGCCGCTCGATCACCGGCAGCAGCGGTTCGGGCACGCGGCCCAGCAATTGATCGAGCCGGAGCAGCGGATTGGCCGCGGGGGAGCGGTGATTACGGAATCGCCGGCGCAGCGCATCGCGCGCGCCAGCCTCCTGCCCCGGATCCTCGCCCGCGCCGCTCACCCCCGCAAGCTCGCCGAGCCGCTTGATCCCGAGCCGGCGCAGCACGGTCAGCACGTCGTCATCAAGCCGGAGCGCCGCCACCGGCAGATCGCCGAGCTGACGCAGCGGATCATCATCCGGGGCGAGGATCGCACGCGGCCGGGCGTAATGCGAAAGCGCCCAAGCCGCCCCCGCTGTCGGCGCGAGCGCAGCGCGCGCTGTCAGTCCGCGCGCTGCGAAAGCCCGCATGACATCGGCGAGTAGCGCCTCCTCCCCCCCGAACAGATGGGCGGCTCCGGTGACATCGACCAGCAGGCCATCGGGCGGATCAAGCGCGCTCCACGGCCCCCAGCGCTGCGCCCACAGGGCGAGCTTCTCCAGCGCCGCAAGATCGCCTGCGGGGTCAGCCGGAACAGCGGCCAGATCAGGGCAGAGCGCGCGCGCATCCGCCAGCAGCATCCCCACCCGCGCACCCGCCGCGAGCCCAGCGTCATTGGCGGCGGTGATGCGCGGGCCGTGCGCGGTTTCGAGGATCAGGGCGGTGGGCGCGGAATCGGCGGCGGCCTGCGCTTCAGGCGCGTGCGCGCGCCGCCAGCGATCGACCGACAGTCGGGCGAGCCAGATGGACAGGATCCGACGCGGCGGCGATATCGGCGTCAGGATCGGAGCGGAGGCGCAGGGTTCCAGTGTCATCGCAAAGCATCCATTCGCCCGGCGCATGCGCGCGCGCGCGGAACAGTTCGGCATGCCAGCTGGCGGTGCCGGGGGCGGCAGGGTTCCAGCGCGGCGGCGGGGATGGCGCGGCGCGGGTCTGCCAGCGCATCCGGGCCGAGGAAAGGTCGCGCTCGGCATCAAGCCGTACCAGCCACAATCGCACCCCGTGCCGTTCCGCCGTAAGGCTCAACCGGCGTGAGGCGGTGAAGCTGAGCGCGCGCGGATTACCCGCGATCTCCCCGATCACGCAGGCGAGGTCACGGCACTTCAGCCCCTCCTCCAGCGCGAACAGTGCGTCCTCTGGCGTGGCGGCAGCGACATGAATCAGGCGGCGGCGCAGATCGGGCGGCAGGCCCGCAAGACAAGGCCGACCGCCCAAGCGGATCGCGGCGCGATCCTGCACCCACAGCACCTGGCGCGTATCCTCGATCCCCCCATCCGCTGCGTTTGACGTCAAGGCGTCATGCGCCAAAGCCAGCGCCAGCCCCGCCCCGCTCGCCTCACTGGCGGACGCGAAGATTTCGGAGTGGAACGGGTGATCCGCCAACCCCGGTCGCCACCGCGCTTCAGGTGCAGATAGGCCAGCAGCGCGGGACAGCACGCGCGCGGGTGACGGTTTGGAGGGCGTAAAGGGCATAAGCGAACGACTCATATGTTCGCTTTATGTTCCAACATTCGTCCGCGTGCAATGAAAAGGGCGCGGGAAGCTGTGTGCTCCCCGCGCCCTTAGATTTGCGTCTCAGCGAGACCTAGTCGTCGACCACCGGTCCCGGAAACTCGCCCATGTCAGGTGCAGGGTCCTGCCACTCGCCATGCTGGAGGTTGGAATGCGATAGGCCATAAACGAAATACAGCGCGATCATCCCGGCCATGAACCAGGCAAAGAAGATCAGCACGCTCGGCGGCACGGTGTAAATCAGGTAGGCACAGGACAGGATGCCCAGTACCGGAGTCACCGGATAGAACGGCACCTTGAAGCCGCGCGGCAGTTCCGGCGCGTTACGGCGCAGGTAGATGACCGACAGGCAGACGATGGCGAAGGCCGCCAGCGTGCCGACCGAGGTCATGTCCCCGAGCACGTTGATGTCGAAGAAGCCCGCAGCAACAGCCGTGATGATCCCGACCAGCGCCGTGTTCACATAGGGCGTCTGATACTTCGGGTGCACCTTGCTGAACACCTTCGGCAGCAGGCCGTCACGCGCCATGGTGTAGAAGATGCGCGTCTGCGCATACATCAGCACCAGCACCACCGAGGTCAGACCGATGATCGCACCGACCTTGATGATCTTCGCGAGCCAGCCCCAGGTGGGGCCGAAATTATCAACCACCACGGCAACCGGATCGGGGACGTTGAGCGTGCCATAGGGCACCAGCAACGTCATGATCGCGGCAACGAGCATGTAGATCACGGTGCAGACAATCAGCGAGCCGAGAATGCCGAATGGCATGTCCTTGGCCGGATCCTTGGCTTCCTGCCCGGCGGTCGAGACTGCCTCGAACCCGATGTAAGCGAAGAACACGATCGAAGCGGCGCGCATGATCCCGTCGACACCGAAGGCCCCTTCGCCATTATTGGCCGCAGGGTCATACTCGGGAATGAACGGCACCCAGTTGGCCGCCATCAGCTCGCCGAGGTTGGACAGCACAATCAGCCCGCCAACCGCGATGAACGCCACCAGCACGCTGACCTTGATGCCGACGATGATGTTGTTGACCTTGGCCGATTCCGACACGCCCAGCATCAACAAGCCCGAGAGCGCGATACAGATCAGGAAGGCCGGCATATTGAAGATCGTCGTGACCGTCTGGCCATCGACGATTACCGGCGCGCCATCCTGCATCAGCGTCATGCCCGCAGGTCCGGTAAATTGTGGCGGAATCACAAGGCCGAAGTCAGCAAGCAGGCTGACCACATAGCCACCCCAGCCCACTGCGACCACCGACGCTGCCAAACCATATTCCAGCAGCAGCAGCGCGCCCATGATCCAGGCCACGAACTCGCCCAGCGTGGTGTAGCTGTAGGTATAGGCTGAGCCAGAGACAGGCAGTGTCGAGCTAAGCTCTGCATAGCACAGCCCCGCAAAGGCGCAGACAATGCCCGCCACCACGAAGGACAGCATCACCGCCGGCCCCGCATGAAGCGCCGCCGCACTGCCGGTGCGGACAAAAATGCCCGCCCCGATGATGCAGCCGACGCCCAGCAGCAGCAGGTTCCACTTGCCGAGCGTGCGCTTCAGCTCGCTGGTCTGGGTTTCACGCTGGACCTGCGCAATCGACTTGCGCGCGAACATCCGTTGAAAAACGGTTCCTCTGGGTGCACTCGCCATTACAAATCCCCCCTGCGCGCCTGCACGGCGCACGGCTTAATCCGGTCAAGAAACATCGGAAATAGGTCTCCCACTGATCGCAAGCAGATCCCCCGCGCGATCGAATGGCCGTAACGCTAGCGCAACAGGCTCGCAACACAAGCCGAAAGAGCGGGTTTCCCCCGGTGCGCGCAAGCGCTACACCGCCTGCCATGTCCACGACCTTCCAGCTCGACACCAGCACAAGCCGCGCAAACCCCACCCCGCAGGTGATGAAGCGGCTGACCGTGCCCGCCATTCGTGCCCGCAAAAAGGACGGTGTGACCGCCACCCCGCTGGTGATGCTGACGGCCTATACCGCGCGTCAGGCGCAGCTGCTCGACGCGCATTGCGATATTCTGCTGGTGGGGGATTCGCTCGGCCAGGTGATCTATGGCCTGCCTTCTACCGTTCCGGTGACGCTGGAGATGATGGCCAATCATGGCGCCGCCGTTGTACGCGGGTCGTATCATTCGGTCGTGGTCGTCGACATGCCGTTCGGCTCCTATGAGGCGTCGCCAGAGCAGGCGTTCGAAAGCGCGGCGTTCCTGCTGAAGCAGACGGGGGCAGCGGCGGTGAAGCTGGAAGGCGGGGCGGCGATGGCGCCGACGGTCGCGTTCCTGAGCCAGCGCGGCATTCCGGTGATGGGCCATGTCGGTCTCACTCCGCAGGCGGTCAATGTGCTCGGCGGCTATGGTGCGCGCGGGCGGTCGGATGCCGAGGCGGAGAAGATCGTCTCTGACGCCAAGGCGCTGGATGAAGCGGGTGCCTTCGCGATCGTGATCGAAGGCGTGGTCGAACCGATCGCGATTGCCGCGACACAGGCCGTCACGTGCCCTACCATCGGCATCGGTGCCTCGGCGCAATGTGATGGGCAAGTGCTCGTCACCGAAGACATGCTCGGCATGTTCGAGCGGGTGCCGCGCTTTGTGAAGCGGTATGAGGACATCGCAGGCGTGATTGACCGCACCGTCGCTCGCTATGCCGAGGAAGTGCGCAGCCGCGCCTTCCCGACCGAAGACCAGACTTACCAGCCCAAGGCCTAGCCCGCGTCCTTGGCGAGGCGCAGTGCCAGCGGTGCGGCCAGCACCAGCTGCGCGAGGTGATAGAGCAGCAGCGGCGCGATCACGAAGCCGGCGGCTGATGCCGGAAACAGAATCGCGGCCAGCGGCGCGCCGATGGCGACGCTCTTTTGCGATCCGGCGAACAGGAACGCGATCCGATCAGGACGCGGCAGGCCGAGCAGGCTCGCACTCCCCCATGCCCCCGCCAGCGCTAGCGCGAGCATCGCCAGCACCAGTGCAATCATGACCGCCCAATCAGCGGCCGCGAACATGGTGGCCAGCCCCTGCTCAACCGCACCGGAAAACGCGACATAGACCGCGATTCCGATCACTGCCCGGTCAAGCCAGGCGATCCGGGCGCGGTGGGCGGCGATGCGGTCGATCATTCGGTCCTGCACCACCTGTCCGATCATGAAGGGCAGAATGAGAATGAGGCCGATACGAATGATCGCCTCGCTCCCGATTTCGCCCGCGCCGCCGCCGCCCAGCAGCGCAAACAGCGGCGCGCTGATGAAGACGCCTGCGATGTTGATCAGAGCGGCGCCGACCACCGCCAGGCCAACGTTGCCCTCGGCCAAGCTCGTGTAGCTGGTGGCTGATTGCACCGTGGACGGCAGGCAGCCGAGATAGATGAAGCCCAGTGCCACCATCGGCGGCAAGACCTGTCCGGCAAGGCTCGCAAAGCCCATCCCGCCCAACGCCATCGCGCCGAACACGAACAGCATCAGCGGCCCGAAATAGCGCCAATTGGCGAGGCCGCGCGCGATCTCGGAGCGGCGGATGCGCATCCCGTTGACGAGAAATAACAGAAAGATACCAGCGTTCGACACCATCGTTGCGGCCGCCCGCGCTTCTCCAGCTGCGGGCACAAGCAGGGCGAGTCCGGTCGCGATCACCAGGACGGCGATCATCGGATCGGACAGGAACGGGAAGCGGGATGCTGCAGGCTTGGACATAGGCGTCAGCCCCCTGCCCTGCCCGCCCGCGCTTGTCGAGCGGCAGCGCGGTTAGCGCTGTACGAGGTGGCGTGGATGCACCTCTGCCAGCCATGCGGCAAAGCGGCGCGCCTCATCGGGCTGGTTCAGCGTCCGCGCCGCGCGCAGCCTGAGGCGGAGCAACGCCGGATCATGTCCGGCCCCCAGCGCAATGGCATGATCAAGCAACCGCGCCGCCCGCATCCAATCGCCGCGCTGGCCAAAGCGCTCGGCCAAAGCGGTCAGCGCGCTCGCATTGTCGGGCTCGCCCGCCACATGGCGCGCCAGTAGCGTGTCGGCCGAAGCCTCGTCGCCCGAACGCACATATGCAAGCACCGCCTTGCGCGTCAGCGGCCAGGGACGTTTCACTTTAGTGGCCACAGCATAGACTGAGAGCGCGGCCTTCGGATCGCCTGCCCCGAGCAAAACATCGCCGCTCAGCGCTGCAACGTCCGCCGACGCCGAGAAGCGTTTGCCAAGCGCCTGCGTGCTCGCCCGTGCGGTGCTCCAATGCCCTATCAAGCCTGCCTGCCGCGCTGTTGCCGTCGGTACTGGCAGGCCTTCGCGCACCGCCAGCACCACCGGCGCCGTGCTTGCCCCGCGCATCGCCCGCGCCAGCAAGGGGGCCGCGCTCATCCTGTCACCGCGCTGTTCATAAGCACGCGCCACCAGCATCACGAGGTAAGGCGATGCCTCCCGCAGCCCCGCTTCCGGCCCGAAGCGGGCGATCAACTCGTCCCCTCGCCCCGATTCGAGCATCGCTTTGGCCAGCAGTTCGCGCAGCTTGGCATGGGAGGGCTGGCGCGCGACGAGCCCTTCGAGGATGACCGCAGCGCTATCGGCATTGCCTTCCGCGAGGCTGATCACCGCATCCAGTTGCAACGCCGCAGGCACACCGCGTGCCGCCATGCCACTGCGCGCCAGCAGACTGCGGGCAAGTGAGTATTCCCCGCCGCGTGCCGCCAGCACCGCTTGCAAATAAGGCACCCGTTCATCGCCGGGCGCGACTTCGGCGAGCTTGCGCACCGCCTCAAGCATGGCTCCAGCCTCCCCGGCATCGCCAAGGGTTGCGGCATATTCAGCCCATCCGTCGCGGTAGTAGGGATCAGCCGTCAGCGCCGCCTCGAACCAAGGCAAAGCGGCGGCAAAGCCATGCGCGTCGCGGACCAACACTGCGCGCATCAATAGCGCGGGCGGATGATCGGGGCCAAGTTCCAGCGCGCGGTCGGCGGCCTCGATCGCCGTCAGATGCTCTCCGCCGCGAAAGCGCAGCCGCGCAATGGCAACCCATAGCGCCGGATCATTGGGATCAAGCCCGCGCGCCTCATCCAGCTTCCGCCCGGCATCCGCCAATTGACCTGCCGCCATCGCTCGATCAGCATCGCCCAGCAGCTGCACAAGCGCAGGTTTCCGACCCTCGTCACGCGCGGACATTCCTGTCCCGCCTTCCTCCGAGCACCCCGCCAATGCCAAAACCAGCGCGGTCAGCCCGGCGGCTGTGTCACGCTTGAAGGTCATATTGCTTGAGCAGGTCATACAGCGTCGGGCGACTGATCCCGAGCAGCTTGGCAGTGCTAGAGATATTGCCCTCACTGCGCGACAGCGCATGGCGGATGACCCGGCGGTCTGCTGCCTCGCGCGCGGCTTTGAGGTTGAGCACATCGGCGTCCTCGTCCTCGCCAGCGCCCAGATCGAGGTCGTCAGCGTTCACCAGCTTGCCATCAGCCATGATCACCGCGCGCTTCACCCGGTTTTCAAGCTCGCGGACATTGCCCGGCCATTCATGCGCATCGATCGCCGCCAGCGCATCGGCGGTAAAGCCGGTGACGGAAGGGTTCATCTCGGCCGCAAAGCGCTTCAAGAACACCTTGGCGAGCAGCACCGGATCGCCGTGCCGTTCGGCCAGACTGGGGATGCGGATCACGATCTCGGCAAGGCGGTAGAACAGATCCTCGCGGAAGCTGCCTGCTGTGATCATGCCTTCGAGATCCTGGTGGGTGGCGCACACGATCCGCGTGTTGACCGCAATGGCCTTGCGTCCGCCGACCCGTTCAATGGTGCGTTCTTGCAGGAAGCGCAGCAGCTTGACCTGAAGCGGTAGCGGAATATCACCCACCTCATCGAGGAACAGGGTGCCGCCATTGGCGCTCTCGATCTTGCCCTCGGTGGTTTTGACTGCGCCGGTGAAGGCGCCCTTCTCGTGGCCGAACAGTTCGCTTTCGAGCAGGTTTTCCGGAATCGCGGCGCAATTGATGGCAATGAACGGCCCGTTCGCGCGGTCACTGGTGTCATGGAGCCCCTTGGCGAGCAGTTCCTTGCCGGTTCCGCTCGCACCCAGCAGCATCACCGAAACGCTGGTCTTGGCAACGCGTTCGATCGTGCGCGCAACCTTGACCATCTCCGGCGCGCCCGTGATCAGGCGACCGAGCACGGTCTTGTCAGCACTGCTGGTGGCGACAAGCCGGCGGTTTTCCTCCTCAATGGCGCGCAGATTGAATGCGCGCCGCACGATCAGGCCCAGGGCGTCGATGTCGATCGGCTTCTGATAGAAATCGTAAGCTCCCCGCGCGATGGCCGCCAAAGCGCTTTCGCGGGCACCGTGGCCGCTGGCGACGATCACCTTGGTGTCGGGCTTCAGTGCCATGATCGCATCGAGGACGGCAAAGCCTTCGGTCGTACCATCGGGATCGGGCGGCAGGCCGAGATCGAGAGTCACGACCCCCGGCGTTTCGGACCGCAACGCGGCCAGCGCGCTGTCGCGGTCACCTGCGATCACGACTTCAAAATCATCATAGGCCCATTTGAGCTGGGCCTGCAGGCCAGGATCGTCCTCGATCACCAGCAGCACGGGTTTCTTATCAGGCATTATGCGACACCTCGTTCGTTTTCGGCGTCTTGCGCGCCCAGCAGCTGCACCGCATCGGCCAGCGGCAAAACCACGGAGAAGCGCGTGCCGAGCCCTTCACGGCTCTCCACCGCAATTCGCCCGCCCATCGCCTTGACGAGTTCGCGCGCTTCGAAGGCGCCGATGCCAAACCCGCCCGACTTGGACGAGACGAATGGCTTGAACAGACCGCTGCGGACAAAGGCCGGGCTCATGCCCTTGCCGGAATCGACCACGTCGATCGCGCCATGCAGGGTCTCGCCAGTGACATCGAGGAACACCGGCATCCCCGGCTCGCTCGCATCAATGGCGTTCTGAACCAGATGGATGAGCGCCTGTTCGAGCGCTTCGTAGTTGCCCATCACACGAACGGGCTGTTCGCGGGTGAGCGCGACGGGGTGAACGCCCTTGAACCGCTCGGCAATGCCGCGCGCCAGATCGACCAGCTCAATCGAACCAAGCGCGTTGACCTGCCCAGAGCCGTAACGCCCCAGCCTTGCGAGCAGCGCGGAAAGCTTGTCCGCCGAATTGCGCAAGGTCACCAGCATATCCGCGCGGAAGGCGGGATTGTCTGCGTGCTTTTCGGCATTGGCCGCCAACAGGGAAAGCTGGCTGACGAGGTTTTTGATGTCGTGCATCACAAAGGCCATGCGGCGGTTGAATTCGTCAAACCGGCTCGCATCCATAAGTGCCTGCTGCCCGGCCTGTTCGGACAGATAGCTGGCCAACTGCTGCCCGGCGACACGCAGCAGATCGAAATCCTCCCAATCAAGCTGGCGTGGGTTGCGCGGGCGAGCAAGAACGATAACGCCGACCAACCGGTCAAAGTGGAGCAGCGGCACCAGCGCCCAAGCATCCTCTGCCTCAATCAACCAGTCCGGCACTTGCGCCGCTTCGCCATGATGGTCGATCCCGCCGCGCGCCTCGTCGATGGCGAGGATGAAGTTGTGCCGTTCGAGCAGTCCCGACAAGGCGTAGTCGCCCGCAACGGCCGGGATTGCGATGGTCGGCCAATTCCAGCGCGCGGTGAGTTCGAGTTGGGCTTCCTCGTTGGGCATCAGCAGGAGGCCCGCGGGGCTTTCGGTGATGTCGGCGAGCGCCTTGACTGCACGCTCTTCGAGGCTGGCATTGCCTTTCCCGCTGCGCCCAATGGTGCGAGTGAAGCGCAGCCATTCCTCGCGGTAATCATAGCGATGCTGGAACAGGTGCTTGGTCGCAGTCACACGCAGCCATCCGCCCAGACGCGGCGACGGCAGAGCCAGCACCGCTCCCATAATCGCGATCACCATGAAGGCCGCCTGGCTGGCACGGGCCATATCACCCCCCAACAGCGCCAGCGACTTGGTCACCAGCACCATCCCGACCAAATAGCCGCCGATCAGCAAGAGCGAGAGCGTGCGAAAGGTGACCGCGCGTGACGGGTTGAATTGCACCCGCGGCCCGGCGGCATTCATCCCGAGCGCAAACAGCGCCGCCATGATCCCGGCAAACAGCCCGCGCGCATCGCTGAGCGCTCCGACTGTTGATCCACCGAGGTAGGCTACGGTCTGGAGGTTGAGATCGTAGGCGAATATCCCCGCCAATGCGATGCCGGTCCAGCGTAGAACCGGGCGCAACGCGCTTGCCGCGCCGGCATAGAGGTTGTGCAGCAGCATCAGCGCGCCGATCGCCACCAGCATATCGATCAAGGCTCGCGCCTCGAACACCGCCTGGTTTACCTCAGGCGCACCTGTGAACCTGAACCCCACTAGCAGCAGCACTGGCTGAAGCAATTGCACCAGCACCAACGCGACGATGACCGGGCGCACAGGCTTGAGGCTGGCCGCGCGGCCATCGGCACCAAACAGGCAGAAGATTGTGGCGATCAGCGCGAGGTTGCGCGCCATCGCGGCGATGACGGCAGCATCATGCTCGGTGCCAAGCCCGGCTGCGAGTGCGCACCACACGCTGCTTGCTCCGGCAGCAATCATCAGCGTGGTTCGGTCAGGCCGCGCGCGCTCACCATGGCGCCAAATCCACAGCATCGCGCCTGCGCTCAGCACTGCGCCTGCGACCCAAGCGAGGAAGCCCGCCAAGGGCACCATGCCGCCCAGCCAGATCATCGCGCACCCTCCGGCCACAGGACCACTCGCAGCGTTTGCAGCAGGATCACGAAATCGAGAAACGGCGTGTAATTCTTGGCGTAGTAGAGATCATATTCGAGCTTGCAGCGGCTATCTTCGACCGACGCGCCGTAGGGATAATTGATTTGCGCCCAACCGGTAATACCGGGCTTCACCATGTGCCGCTCGCCGTAGAAGGGGATTTCCTCTTCCAGGCTCTCGACGAATGACGGCACTTCTGGACGTGGACCGACGAAGCTCATTTCACCCTTGAGCACGCTCCACGTTTGCGGGAGTTCGTCAATCCGCACCTTTCGGATAAACCGGCCAAGACGGGTGATGCGCGGATCGTTTTCTTCGGCCCACTTGGCCCCGTCCTTTTCGGCATCGGTTCGCATCGAGCGCAGCTTGATGAGCGTGAATGGCTCGCCATAGAGGCCCACCCTTGTCTGACGGAAGAAGGCCGGACCCTTGCTGTCGAGCTTCACCAACAGGGCAAACAGCACGATTAGCGGCAGCGTGAGCGTGAGCAGGATCACGCTCGCAGTGATGTCGAAGATGCGCTTCACCGCACTTGAGAACATCCGGCTGCTGGAAAAGCCGTCCGAAAAGATCAGCCAGCTGGGGTTGATCGTATCAAGGTCGACCCGGCCTGTTTCCCGCTCGATGAAACTGGAGAAATCATTGACGTGTACGCCCTTGGTCTTGATCCGGAGCAGGTCTTTCAACGGCAGGGCGTTACGGCGCTCTTGCAGCGCAAGCACCACTTCGGACACGCCGAGATTCTCGACGAACCGGCCTAGATCGTGGATTGCTGAGCGCGGGATTGCTTCTTCTACCACGCGGGCATCATCGCTCATGGCGATATAGGAGACGATGACAAAGCCGGTCTCGGGCTTTTCGCCCAATTCGCGCAGGCGCTGGGCCCGGTTGCCAGCACCCAGCACCATCACGCGGCGGCGGAACGCCGAAGAACCGAGGAAAGAGTTGAGCAGCAGCCGGTCCGCCACCAGCACCACAATGGCAAGCCCCATGGTGTAGAGTAGCGTCGAACGCCAGAACAGGTCGCTCGGCAGGACGAAATCAACCACCGCCAGCGCAATGATGCCCAAGCTGATCGCCACCAGCACCCGCGCGCCTGCAAAGCGGAGGGATCGCAGGGAATTTGGGCCGTAAACCCCGACCGCAATCATGGCCAGCCAGATCACCGAAGCCGTGCCTAGCAACGCAAGGCCGCGGCCGCCGAATCCGCCCAGGTCCATGCCGATCTGGTGCGCGCGCCATTGCCAGGCGATTTCGCTCGCCAGCACCAGCAAGCCGAGATCGAGCAGTCCGAGCAGCAGCACGGCGTGCGGGATATAATGCTTGAACAGGCGGATCATTTCAGGGGCGGCCTCTGGTGCATGCCCTGCCGCTTCTAGGCCCGAGACCTTAAGTGTCGGTAAACTTTACACCGGTCACGAAGCCCGCAATTCTGCGGGTCGTGAGGGTTAATGCCGCGCTTAAGATGCGGAACGCGGGCGCGGTAACGCGCTGGCGATCCGCGCCGGCGCCGGGGTCAGGCACTCCGCCCGGCCGCACCGGCCACACGGCACACCCAGCGGCACAGCGTCGAGACGGTCGAGTGAGACGCCGCGGGCATGGGCAAGATCACCGGCAAAGCGCGCCTCGATCCCCAGCACCACCGCACGGCGACCTGCGCACATCACGCCGTCGCCATCCACCGTGCGGGTGATCGTGAACCAGTGCCGTGCTGCCGCTTCGCCCTCGCCGAAGGTGACGGCTTGGGTGAGCACAGTTCCGGGACGCTCGAACGCAGCATAGGGCACCCATGCGGGCGAGCGCGCGCCTTCGAGCGGATACAATGCGCCGCTCCCACCAGCGGTGAAACTGGTCATCCGTCCCGCCCGATCGATCACCGCCATGAAGAACGGCAGCCCTCGCTCACCGACGCGTCCCAGCGTGGTGAGTCGCTGGGCGACCTGATCGAAGCTGACTGCAAATCGACGTTGTAGAACGGCGAGGTCGTATCCGGTCGCCTCACAAGCTCGCAGGAACCGGCGATAGGGTAGCAGCAGAGCGCCTGCGAGATAATCGGCGATATGCTCGCGAAACGCATCGCGCGCATCCGCACTGGCAAGGTTCGCACCTGCCACCAGTGTCTCAATGCCATCGCGCATTTCCAGTTGCCCGACTTGCCGGGCAATCTGGAAGCGCCGGGCAGCACCGGGGAGCATTTCGGAGAGCTGCAATTGCCGCGCGTGCAGATCAAGCCGATGGACCTGTCCCGGCATGACCTCAGCAGGGAGAATACGCACCTGAAGCTGGTGCTTCTCTCGCAGCCGCTCTCCCAGAGCGGCGCTGATTTCCCCGCGAGAAAGTCGCAATTCATCTGCCAGATCCTCGGCTGCATGGTCGAGATCGGCAAAGTGGTTCTGCCAGCGTTCCACCGCACGGCGCGAAGCAGCAGCGGTATCCTCAACCACGATCCGCTCACCCCCGCCCGTGTCATACAGTCGGGCGAAGGCGGCGGCGATTTGCGGCGCCGCGGCCAGAAATTCCTGCACTTCCTCACGGTCGATCCCAAGATCGCCAAAACGCTTGTCCGCCATTCGTCTCACGAGGCCATCGAGCCCACCGATTGCGTCGTCTTCACGGAGACTGCGGGGATCGAAATCGAACCGCTCGATCACCTGCACCAGCACGCGGGCTGACAGGGGACGCTGGTTGCGCTCGATCAGGTTGAGGTAAGACGGCGAGATGCCGAGAATGCTAGCCATTCCGGCTTGGGTCAGAACTTTGCGTTTGCGCAGACGGCGCAAGGCAGGCCCGGCGAGGAGGTTGGTGTCAGCCATGAGTGGTATGTAAATTAATTTACCGATTGACACAAGAATGTGGGCGATTGTCGGCATAGCGACACGATTATCTGTAAGTTTTCCTATCCTGCTGCGGCGCAACACGCCAAAGCCTGCCCATCCAGCGGCGCGAGTCTGCAAGGCCTCAAACCCCTCCCCAGGATGGACAGGAGACACTTATGACCTACCAGAACACCATCACACGGATGCGCGACATTGTGACCGCGAACGGACCGAGCTGGGCCGCGATCGATCCCGTAAGCGCCGCACGCATGGCGATTCAGAACTGCTTCCCCACCGGCCTCGACATCGCCAAGTACACCGCCAAGATCATGCGCGCCGATATGGCTGCCTATGACGCGGACCCGGCGCAATACACCCAGTCGCTCGGCTGCTGGCACGGCTTCATCGCGCAGCAGAAGCTGATCGCGATCAAGAAGCACTTCGGCACCACCAAGCAGCGCTACCTCTACCTTTCGGGCTGGATGGTTGCAGCGCTGCGCAGCGAGTTCGGCCCCCTGCCCGACCAGTCGATGCACGAGAAGACCTCGGTGCCCGCACTGATCGAGGAACTCTACACCTTCCTCAAGCAGGCCGACGCCCGCGAACTCGGCATGATGTTCCGCGCGCTCGACAAAGCCCGTGAAACCGGTGACGCCGTGGAAGCCAAGCGGCTTGAGAACGCCATCGACAATTACGAAACCCACGTCGTGCCGATCATCGCCGACATCGACGCAGGCTTCGGCAATGCCGAGGCGACCTACCTCCTCGCCAAGAAGATGATCGAAGCGGGCGCCTGCGCGCTGCAGATCGAAAACCAAGTGTCGGACGAAAAGCAGTGCGGCCACCAGGACGGCAAGGTCACCGTACCGCATGAGGATTTCCTTCAGAAGATCCGCGCCTGCCGCATGGCCTTCCTTGAAATGGGTCTCGACGACGGCGTCATCGTCGCCCGGACCGACTCGCTCGGCGCTGGCCTGACCAAGCAGATCGCGTTTTCGAAGGAGCCGGGCGATCTGGGCGATCAGTACAACAGCTTCCTCGATGCCGAAGAAGTCGACCCCGCCAACATCACCAATGGCCAGGTCTTCATTAGCCGTGACGGCAAGCTGCTTTCGCCCAAGCGTCTGCCCTCGAACCTCTACCAATTCCGCGCGGGAACGGGCGTTGACCGCGTGGTGCTCGACTGCATCACCTCGCTTCAGAACGGTGCCGATCTGCTGTGGATCGAGACCGAAAAGCCGCACGTCGAACAGATCGCCGAAATGGTCGACCGCATCCGCGAAGTCGTGCCGAACGCCAAGCTGGTTTACAACAACTCGCCCAGCTTCAACTGGACGCTCAATTTCCGCCAGCAGGTGTTCGACGCTTGGGAAGCGGCGGGCAAGGATGTGTCGGCCTATGACCGCGCCAAACTGATGAGCGTCGATTACGACGGCACTGAACTGGGCGCTGAAGCCGACGAGAAGATCCGCACCTTCCAGCGCGACGCTGCTGCACGGGCCGGGATCTTCCACCACCTCATCACCCTGCCGACCTACCACACGGCCGCACTCAGCACCGACAACCTCGCCCGTGAGTATTTCGGCGAGCAGGCGATGCTGGGTTACGTCAAGAACGTGCAGCGCGAGGAAATCCGTCAGGGGATCGCCTGTGTGAAGCACCAGAACATGTCGGGCAGCGACATCGGCGATGATCACAAGGAATACTTCGCCGGTGAAGCCGCTCTGAAGGCAGGCGGCGCGCACAATACGATGAACCAGTTCGAGGCGGCATAAGCCGCCCGGGAGAGGAGCCGGGAGGTCGCGTTATTGTGGCCTTCCGGTTGCCTGCAAAGCCGCCTAAGGGCGTGAGACCATCACCCCGAGGAGAGTGACGATGACCGATACCGAAACCCCGAATCCCGAGCCGGCACGCGCCCGCGCTCTGCTTTCGACCGCGGACATGAAGCTGCTGCGCCGCGCACTGGAAAGCCATGCCCGCAACACCGAAGACCGTGAGGAGCTGGCCAAGATCAACGCTCTGCACCACCGTCTGGGCACTTACGTTCCCTCGTAAGGCCGCACCCGTTTTACAGTTCTCCTGGGGAGGAGAAACGGCCGTCGGAATGCGCCCCAAAGGCGCGCTCCGGCGGCCGCATTTGTCTAGGCACCCTTCTTGGGCATCAGATCGAGCGTCGCTGCGGTTAGCGCCTCAGTCGCGGTGGCGATCACCACAGGGGCATCCGGCGCCCAGAACGGGGAGTGGAGCGAAGGCAGCGTGATCTCGCCCTTCTGCGCCTTGGCCCATTCTTCCGCCCGCACGCCGCCGACCCACAGGATCAGTGATTCCACATTCTCGCGGTCGGCGCGGTAGAACTGGCTGAAGTCCTCTCCGCCCATCACGGCAGGCACCTCGAACACCCTGCCTTCGAACCGCGGTTTGAGCCCTGCGACGACCCGCTCCGTCAGAGCAGGCGTGTTGTAGGTTGCCGGAACGTAGGGATCGGCGACCGTGACCTTGGGCAGCTTGTCCTCAGGCATCCCAGCGGCAATCGCCTCGCCCCGCGCGATCCGGGCGATGCCTTCGAGGAGCTGCTTGCGCGCCGCGTCGGAATAGCTGCGGACCGTGATCTGGAGCCGCGCTTCATCGGGGATGATGTTGTGCTTCGATCCGGCCTGGAAGCTGCCGACCGTGACCACCGCCGAGTCGGTCGGGTTCAGCTCGCGGCTCACCAGCGTCTGCAAGCGCATGACGATGGCCGAGGCGAGCACCACCGGGTCCTTGGTCGTATGCGGATAGGCACCGTGACCGCCGACGCCCGGCACCACGATGTCGACCGAGTCCACATTGGCGAGCGCGAAGCCATTAGCGTAACCGATATGCCCCGCCGGAGCCTGCGCTGCATCGTGGAAGGCGAGCACATAGTCGGGCTTGGGAAAGCGGGTGTAGAGCCCGTCATCCAGCATCGCCTTGGCGCCTTCGCCGATTTCCTCGGCGGGCTGGAGGATCATCACCAGCGTGCCTGACCACTGATCGCGCCGGGCGACGAGCTGCTGAGCCGTACCGATCCATGCGGCCATGTGGGTGTCGTGCCCGCAGGCGTGCATCACGCCGGTCTCGATCCCGGTCTGCGGCACGGCCCGGCGCTTGGAGGCGTAGGGCAGTCCGGTCTGTTCGATCACCGGAAGCCCGTCCATGTCGGCGCGCAACATCACAGTCGGGCCGTCACCGTTTGTCATCACCGCGACCACGCCGGTCTTGCCGACGCCTTCGGTCACCTCGAACCCCATCGCCCGAGCGCGAGCGGCGAGCTTCTTGGCGGTCTCGACCTCCTGAAAGCTCAGCTCAGGGTTGACGTGCAGGTCCTTGTAGAGCTCCACGAGGGCGGGCAGGTCTGCCGCGACCGCATCGCGCAGTTCGTCCGCCTGTGCTGGCACTGCCATGAGCGCCACAGCGGCCACCCCTGCCCGAATCGCCTTGATCCGCATCACGCTTGCCTTTCGTTCATTCGCCCGTGCCCTCTGGCCCGTGTTGGAGACACATGAGACACTGTCCAAGGAGACAAAAACCGCCCCGACTGGGTAAGCCCCCGCCACATGGCCAGACGTGGTCTCAGCAGAGGGGTGCAAACTGTCATTACCCAAGCATGGCACAGCTGGCTCAGATTAGGAAAGCCTCCCGGCCCTAAAGCCCATACCACACCACCAGCAGCACCGAGAGTACCGTAACCATCAGCGCCACCAGCGGCACCCCGGCGCGCATGTAGTCGCCGAATTCGTAGCCACCTTCGGACATGATTAGCAGGTTGGTCTGATAGGCAATCGGTGTGGCAAAGGAGAGGTTGCAGCCGAACAGCACCGCCAGCACCAGCGGTTCCGGCGGCAGCCCGAGCTGCATGGCGATGCTGTAGGCAATAGGTGTGCCGATAGTCGCGGCTGTCGCGTTAGAGGCGAAGTTCGTCAGGATCGTCACGAACAGCATGATGGCCGAAAGGACGAGAGCGGGAGGCAGGTAGGCAAGGCCGAGCGAGAGCGCCTGCCCCAGCCAATCCGCCGCCCCACTTTCGTCGATCACCCGGCCGATGGCGAGGCTCGCCGCGATCAACACAATCACCTTGGCCGAAAGCGCGCGGCCTACCCTGTCGAACTTGACGCAGCCGGTCACGAACATCGCAATCGCACCCGCCAGCGCGGAAATCGCGATCGGTAGCTTGATCGGCGCATAGGTCATGCCGTCGAACCACGGCAGGCCAAGCGAGGCGGTGGCGATTGCGCCCAGCATGATCGCACCTGCCAGCACCGCCTTGGACCGGCGCGGCAATTCGCGCGCACCTTCGAGCCGCAGCAACCCGTCGTTGCGGGCGAAGGCCTGCAAGTCCTCGTCGATCCCCATCACCAGCAGCACGTCGCCTTCAAGGATCCTGAGATCGCCAGCATCGGTGTAGCTGTCGCGCTCACCCAGCAGACGGTTGGGGCGGTGGATGCCGAGCACCGCCACGCCGTAGAGATCGGCAATTCCCGAACTGGCGAGCGTGCGCGCGACAAGGCGCGAATCCGCTGTCACGGTCATTTCGACCGCGACGATATCCTGACCCTGCGCCTTGGAAACGCGGCGGATACGCTCGACCACCCAGGACGGCGCAAGCTCGCCTTTGAGGGCGCGCGCGGCCTCCTCCAGCGCTTCGTGCGTGCCGGAAATGTGTAAGCGTTCTTCCGGCCGAAGCGGTCCGGACGGCGCGTCGTGGAATGTGATCCCGTCGGGCAGATTGCCCCGCGCAGCTGAAAGATCACCGCCCGCCAGCAGGCTGCTCGCCCCCACTCGCAAGCGGGTGTGGAAAATGCGGCGCGCATTGTCGGGCACCACGCTGTTGTCGCGCAGCATCCGCGGCATCACCAGCCACAGATAGGGTATCGCGACAAGGCCAGCCAACATCACGATGGGAGTGAACTGGAACACCCCGAACGGGGCCATCCCGATGTCAGCGGCAATGGTCACAACGAGAATGTTGGTGGACGTGCCGATGGTCGTCGCCATGCCGCCGAGCAGCACGGCCGTGTTGACCGGCATCAGAATTTTTGAAGACGCCATCAGGCCTTTCGCAGCGATCCCCACGATGATCGGGATCAGCAGCACCATCACGGGCGTGTCGTTGACGAACATCGACATAAAGAACGCCAGCAGCAGTGCGGTCAGTAGACCGATCTGCGGACTGAAGCGGAAGACGGTCTCCAGTAGCCGCGCAAAGGGCTCCAGCGCGCCAGTCACCACCAGCCCGCGCCCCATGATCATCAGCGCACAAATTGTGATCAGCGCTGAATGGCCGAACCCGCCAAACGCAATCGCCAGACCGTCAGTCGGTTTGGTGCCTTCGAGCGGCGCAAAGTAGAGACCAACTCCGATCACCGCGATGGTGACGAGCGAGATGATCTCCTCAGGGTAGCGTCCCCGGGCAAAGCCGATAAACATGGCGATGGTCACCGCCATGGCCGCTATCGCGTGATAGGATGGAGCTTCCAACATGGCGTTGCCTTAAGGGCTAGCCAATCGGCTGGGTGCCGGGCAAGCGGTTTATGACTGCGGCGGCTTTGCGGTGCCTGTCGCTCTGCACCAAATCTGCACGACAAGCGGGCTGCATCAGCACAGCCTCCACCACCTTCGCACCATCCCATGTTGGCAAGACCCCGTCAAACAGACGGAGAAATTGCATGACTGGTGCTCTGACAATACCCTCTTGGTCCCGCTACAGTTTCGCGATGAAGCTGGGCGGTGCGCTGGCCGTACTCGCCGCTGCCGATGTGCTGCTTTACGGATTTGGCGGAGGATCGGTCATCGGCCTGTTCGCTCTGATCTGGCTGGCGGTCATGGTGCTGGTGCGGCCCGCGGTGCGAAATGCCCGCGGAGGGTGGGTCGCCATAGTTTGCGGCGCGCTTTTGGCGGCGAGCCTGATCCTTGATCCCGGCCCTTTGGCTGCCTTCCTGTTCTTGATCGCTATCGGCACTGCGGCGCTGCTTCCCCGACACGTGTTCGATCATGCGGGGCTGTGGTTCTTGCGGCTGACGACGCTGGGAGCGGGAGCTCCATTCTGGCCAATTGCAGATGCATGGCGGCTCGCCAGCATGTCCGGCCACCGTGGGTCGGTGGGCAAGTCCATTCTGCTCAACATTGCATTGCCGCTGATTGGGGGCGCCCTTTTCCTCAGCCTCTTTGCCAGCGCCAACCCGATCCTCGGCAATGCGTTTGCGGCGATTGAATTGCCTGATTTCACCACGCTCATCGGCCACGCGCTGCTACTCGGCGTAACGCTAGTCTTCGTCTGGCCGACCTTGCGCCCACGCGCCCTGCGCTTCGCCAGCGAGCGGCAGGCGTGGTTGCCGCAAATGCCCGATCCTTCGGTGACGATGATGCTGGTGACGCTGGTGGTCTTCAACGCGGTCTTCGCACTGGAAAACGGCCTCGACATCGTGTTCCTGTGGAGCGGCGCGCGGTTGCCTGATGGCATCACGCTGGCCGACTATGCCCACCGCGGCGCCTATACCCTGATCGCCACCGCGCTGCTGGCCGGACTCTTCGTGCTGCTGGCTTTGCGACCGGGCTCTGCTTCGGCCCAGACCCCGATTATCCGCCGCCTGCTGCTGGTGTGGGTCGCGCAGAACCTCCTGCTGGTCGCGTCGAGCATCCTGCGCTTGCTCGACTACATTGATGCCTATTCGCTGACCGAATTGCGGATCGCAGCGCTTGTGTGGATGGTGCTGGTGGCGACCGGGCTCGTGCTGATTTGCTGGCGCTTTTTCCATGGGCAGTCGGCGGCGTGGCTGATCAATGCCAACGCGCTGGCCGCCGGGATCGTACTGAGCGGCTCGACGATGGCCGATTACGGCGCGATCGCGGCGCGGTGGAATGTCGACCACCTGCGCGATCCGTCGCGGCTCGACCTGTGCTATCTGGAGCAGCTGGAAAGTTCAGCGCTGATCCCGCTGCTCGAATTGCGGAGCGCACCGGTTGGAAACAGACTGCGCGATCAGGCCACCTATTTGAGCGCCGAAGCCTATCGCAAGCTTGGCGAAAGTCAGAGCGATTGGCAAAGCTGGACCCTGCGGGGCGCACTGCGGCTCGCCGAGGCTGATGCGCTGCTGGCGGGCGATGCTCGCAAGCCGATGCCCGCAACCCACGGCCGGATGTGCGGGGGCGAGATCCTCCCGCCCCCTGCACCGCCGATCGCGCTGCCTCCGCCGCCAACTGCAACATTGACGCCGGGAGAAAAGCCGTGATCTTGCATCCCATGCCGCGCTCGATCCTTGTCGTCGATGACGATCCCCACATCCGCCAACTGCTGGTCTTCGCGCTGGGCAAGGCCGGTCTCGCCACGCTTGAGGCCGGTGATGGGGAGGAAGCGGTGGCGCTCATTACCGCGCTGAAGCCCGATCTGGTGATCCTCGATATCAACATGCCGCGCATGGACGGGCTGGAGGTTTGCCGAAGGGTGCGGGCGACGAGCAGCGTGCCGATCCTGTTCCTGTCCTCCCGCGATGACGAGATTGACCGGGTGCTGGGGATCGAGCTTGGCGCAGACGACTATGTGGTCAAGCCCTTCTCCCCGCGAGAGGTGGTCGCTCGTACGCAAGCGATCTTGCGGCGCGCGGGCAGCCCAGCACCCGAGGAGAAGCCCGGCACGGCGATCATCTCGCATAATTGTCTGACGCTCGATTGCGAAAGTTGGCGCGCCACTTGGGACGGGCAGGACGTCGCGCTGACGGTGACCGAGTTCACAACGCTTCGCACGCTGGCTGCGCGACCCGGCAAAGTGTTCAGCCGCGATGCGATCATCGACCAGTTGCACGGCCCCGGCTTTGCTGTGACCGACCGCACGATCGACAGCCACATCCGCAATGTCAGGGCCAAATTCGCCGCCATCGGCGCGGATGGGTTGATCGAGACCCGCCCCGGTATCGGCTATGCGCTCGGCCCCTGCACCCGCGCGGGCGGCTGAGGGCGCCGCGTGATCCGCGCGGTCAAGGAATGGCTCAAGGCCCGCTGGCCGCGGCTCAGGCTGCGCACCATCGTGTTCGCCACCCTCTTCACCGTCGCCGCCCTGCCCGGCATCGCGGCGATGTTCCTGCGGGTCTACGAGAACACGCTGGTGCGTCAGACCGAAGCGGAACTGGTCGCGCAAGGAGCAGCGCTGGCCGCTGTTGCCTCGGCGCAATGGCCCGGAGCGGCCGTCACTATGCCCGATCCGCAGGACTTCCAGCCCGAGCCGCCGACCATCGATCTCAGCAGCAGCGACATCCTTGCCGAGCGCCCCTCGCCGCAACCGAAGGCTTTGGCGCCCGATGCCGATGCCGCCGCTGTCTGGAGCACGCTCGCACCGGTCGCAGCGCGCACGCGGCAGGTCACGTTGTCCTCAATCATGCTGCTCGACCGGCAGGGCCTGATCGCCTCGGAACCAAGCGGACAAAGCCTTGCCGCTCTCCCGGAAGTCGCCACCGCGCTCGCGGGTCGCCCCGAAACCGTGCTGCGCCGCAATGGCGACTACCGCGCCACCTACCAGTTCGAATGGCTGTCCCGCGCGGCGGCGGTGCGGGTGCATCATGCCCGCCCAGTCATTGTCGATGGTCGCGTCGTCGGCGTGTTGTTGCTGTCTCGTTCGGCGCGCAGCCTGTTCAAGGGGCTCTATGCCGATCGCGGCAAGATCCTGCTCGGCATCGCGGCGATTTTCATGCTCCTGCTTGTGTTGAGCAGCGTATTGTCGCGCGGCATTGTGCGCCCGGTCGAAGCACTGGCTCGCGCAAGCCGGGCGCTCGCCTTGGGACGGCAGGACTTCCCCGAACCGCCCCGCACCGCCGCAGCCGAAATCCAGGACCTCTACGCCGACTTCGCCCGCATGGCCGAAGCGATCGAGCGCCGCTCGCGATACTTGCGCGACTTCGCCCACGCGGTCAGCCATGAGTTCAAGACCCCCCTGTCGGGTATTCGCGGTACGCTTGAGATCCTCGGCGATCACGGCGACAGCATGGCTCCGGACGAGCGCCGCCGCTTCCTCGCCAATGCCGATGCCGATGCCGCGCGGCTGACGATGCTCTCAACCCGCCTGCTGGAACTCGCCCGCGCCGACCTCAGCGCAAACGACCCTGCCGGACGGGCAGACCTCGGAGTGATCCTGAACCGGCTCGCGGATGCCTATCGGGCTGATGGGTTTGCTGTTGCGGCGACCCTGCCTGACAGCCTGCCCCTCCTCGCCATCCGCGACGCATCGCTCGAAGCCATCGTCAGCGCGCTGATCGACAACAGCCGCCAGGCCGGGGCGAGCCAGGTTAGCTTTTTCGCCGATCAGGGGGCAGACGCCGTGCGGATCACAGTGACAGACAATGGTCCCGGCATTGCCAAAGCCGATCGCGTCCGCATCTTTGAACCCTTCTTCACGACGCGGCGCGCGACCGGCGGAAGCGGCCTGGGACTGCCGATCATCAAATCGTTGATCGAGGCGGCAGGCGGGTCGCTGGCACTGGTGGACAGCGATCGTGGTGCGGCGTTTGAGCTTGAGCTGCCGCTGGCCAATTAGGCAGCGCGGCAGGTCCGCAGCCTTTTATTTCCCCCCTGCCGCGATCAGTTCAGCCGCCGCTTGCGCCATCAAGCCGTTCTTGTGGCCGACGCCAGGCACGTGTTCCATTCGCCAGCCAAACGGCGCGTCCAACCGCGTTGCGAGAGCGCGCCCTTCGGCAAAGAAACTCTGCCCCCGCGCAAAGCGATGGGGGCCTTGCCGGTTCGCCTCGGGCGTGGTGCGCAGGTCGGGATCAGCAGTGTCCGTGTCCGCCGTGCCGAGCAGCACCGTCAGCGGCTTGGCCAGCACGGCTTTGAGCGTGTCGGGGGCGACAGGTGCGCCTTCCACGCCGTAGGGAAAGGCAATTGCCGGATCGGGCATGGTGTACCACCCGGCATTGGCGGCAATCGCCTGCTCGATCCGCGCCTCGGGCATGAACATGACGAAGCGGTGGACGAACTGTGCGCCGGCAGAATGGCCGTAGATCGTATAGCGCTCCGCTGCCGTCGCGAAGCGGCGGCGGGTTTCGTCGAACAACGGCTCAATTGCGGCAAAGGACCAGAGGGCGCGCGGGCGCAAGGTGCCGTCCGCCTCGGCAAAGAAGCCGGTGTTGTAGCTGGCAGCTCCGGGAAAGTCAGACCGGCTGAATTCTGGGACAATCACGATGAAGCGGTGCGTCACCGCTAGGCCCGCCCATTCGTCGCGGTAGCGATCAGCATCGCGGTTGACGCCGTGCATGACCACCACGACCGGAGTGTCAGGCTTCACCTCTTCGGGCAGCTGATACCACACGGGCAGCGGTGGCCCCTCCCATTCGGTGAACAGGAACCGACCTCGTCCTTCGTCGGCAGCAGCGACGGTTGCACAGCCGAGCAACAACGCCAGCGTCGTGGCGATCAACCGGAAGAACATTCGCAAAACCAGAGCGGTACTTGGCATCATCGCAGTTTTCCCATTCGGCCTTACCAACCCATCACTCACGGAAACGCGCCGGTTTCAGATCATACTTCGTCAGCTTGTCATAGATCGTCTTGCGCGGGGTTTGGAGCATAGCTTGCACCTCTGCAATGTCGCCCCGGCACTGGCGCAGCGCATCTTCCAGCACAGTCCGCTCGAAATCCGCGACGATCGCATGGAGTGGGCGCTGTCCAGTGAGCGGGCTTGCCGGACTCTCGATCTCGGCCAGACCCAGCACAACCGCGCGCGCATAACCACTGAGTTCATGCAAGTTACCCGGCCAGTCATGCGATTGGACATGCCGCCAATGCGCCTCGCCGATTGTGGGCGCTGGCACACCCGCGTCGCGCGCATGACGGGCGACGAACAAACGGAAGATTTCGGGCACATCCTCGCGCCGGTCAGCCAGCAGGGGAAAGGCGATCTGGACCGCGCCCAGCCTGTGCCACGCCGGGTCACGCAGGCTGTCCTGCGGTTGTTCGGCAAGCCTGGCGATGATGATGCGGATGTTGAGCCGCCGCGCAGTGGCTGCACCAAGCGGCCAGACCTCGCGCTTTTCGACCAGCGAAACGAGCCGCGTGGTCAAAACACTGCTGGCCGCGGCGATGTCGTCGAGAAACAGTGTCCCACCGTTGGCCCGTTCGATCAGGCCGGTGCGCGACAATTGTCCCGCTCCCGGATCGCGCCCAAACAGCAGCAACTCCGCATCCTCATGCACCAGTACACCGGCATCGACCGTCACGAATGGACGGCTGCGGCGTGCGCTGAGGTCATGGATCAATCTCGCGCCGTAGCTTTTGCCTGTCCCTGCCGGGCCGGTCAAAACGACGTCGATCTCCGACCGCGCGACGCCTTCGATTACAGACCGCAGCCGCTGGGCCGCGGCGGACGAACCGGGAATGGCGAGACCGACATTGCGCCCGGCCTCTTCACGCAGCCTCCGGTTCTCCAGCGCCAAGGCGCGCCGCTCGCTGGCAGCGCGCACGGCGCGGATCAGATCGGCCGAGGCGTAAGGCTTGGTCAGGAAATCGGCCGCGCCATTCTTCATCGCCGCCACGGCCATCGCGATGTCGCCATGACCGGTGGTGAGGATCACCGGCAGGTCGCTGTCAACCTCGCGCAGCGCGGCGAAGAAGGCGATCCCGTCGATCCCGGGCATCCGCACATCGCTGACCACGACGCCGGGGAAGTCGGCATCCAGCCACCCGAGCGCTGCACGGGCATCAGCGAACGCGACCACCTCCGCCCCTTCGAGCGTGAGGGTCTGAAACGTCGCATCACGCAGGTCGGGATCGTCCTCGACCAAGGCGACCTGGATCGGGGGGGCGGCAGCGTCGCTCATGCGGCGGGCATTACCATCGTGAAGCGCGCACCTTGTGCTGTAGCTTCGTGGACCAGATCGCCGCCGAGCTGACGCATGATGTCATGCGAAATGGCAAGGCCGAGCCCGATCCCCTCGCTCTTGGACGTGACGAAAGGCTGGAACAGGGTTTCGCGCAGTTCGGCGGGAACGCCGGGCCCATCATCGCTGACGCTGAGACGCACCGTGTCACCCTCCGCCGCAATCGCGAGCGCGATCTGGCCGCCCTCCCCGCAGGCCTGCACCGCGTTCTGGAGCAGGTTGACCAACACCTGCTCAAGCTGGACGTGACGCGCGCGCACAGTTGTGGCGGCGAGGTCTGCGGCGGGACGGTCGAGGGACAGGCCCTTCTGCCGGATCTGATCGCGCAGCAGCAGCAGCGATCCGTCGATCACTTCGGCGAGCATGATTTCGCGCGGCTCCTCCGGCGAACGACGACTGAAATGGAGCTGTTCGGCGGTGATCTCGCCGATCCGTCCTGCAAGCTGGGCAATCTTGTCGAAGTTGGCTGCAGCCTCGGTCTGGCGATCCGCGGCCAGCAGGCGTTCGCCATTCTCCGCATAGACCCGCATCGCGGCGAGCGGCTGGCGGATTTCGTGGCCGAGCCCTGCGGTGATCTGGCCCAGTGTCGCGAGGCGGTTTGCTTGCTGCAATTGTTCGCGCAGCAGCGCCGTTTGCGCCGAAACCTGAGCAATGGCGCGGGACTGCCGCTGGCGCCGCCACAGATAAGCCCCCGCCCCCGCTAGCCCAAGCAACGCCAAGGCGATCACACCCGCGAGCCTTCCATTGGCGAGCGCAACCGACAAGCGCGGCGCAGGGTCGGCGAGAAGGTGCAACTCCCATCCCACCGGGGCGATGGGCTGGATCTTCTCGATCATCTGCAACGGTGAAGTCGCATCATCGGTCGCAGGCACGGCAAAGCGCTTGGGCTGCGCCACACCAAAGCGCCTTGAATTGTGGACCGGGTCGTCCGCTTGACCGTTGGCCTCGCTTCTCTCGGCCGTTCTGAAACGCCAATCGGGATTGCTCGCCAGCAACACGATCCCGCCCTCATCGGTAACGAAAACGCCGTCTTCGGCATCGCGCCACTTGCGTTCTAGGCTGTCAAACTCAACCTTGACCGCCACCACCCCGAGCGGGGCCGAGGCCGGGCCGACCCGTTCGGCCAGATAAAGCCCCGGGCGGCGGCTGACAGTGCCGAGCGCGAATTCGCTCGCCGTGCCGCGTTTGGAAGCGCCGGAGAAGTACTCGCGGAAACCGTAATTGGAACCGATAAAGCTATCGGGGCGGTCCCAGTTGCTGGCCGCCAGCGTCGTCCCTCGCGCGTCCATCAGGTAGATCGCGGCGGCGTTGGTCTGTCCCGCCAGCGCCGCAAGCCGGCGATTGAGCACATCGCGCCCGGCGCTTTGCCCACCCAGCAGCGCCGCGACCTCGGGATCGACCGCCAAGACGCGCGGCACGAGACTGAACTTGTTGAGCTCGCTCTCCAATCCGGCCGCGAGGATCGCCGCCTGACTCGTCGCTTCAGCGCGGGTCTCCGCCAGCGCATTGACCCGCACCGCCCGCTCGATCCCGAGCATGGCGAGCGCGGCCAGCAGCGTTAGAGCAATCACCCCCACCGCCACCAGATACCACCGCCCAAGCCTGACCTGCCGCACGATCCCCCTTCCGATTCCTCGAACGACTTGTGCGGATTTCCGCAAGCGGTGCAAGAAACTTGTGCGGATTTCCGCACAACGAGGCTCGCTTGATTGCTTAAGCTACTGTTATTGCGTGGCGGTGTCACAGGTAGCAAGAATCTTGCAACTTACAGGTGCGTGTCCGATTCTCGACAGTGGAGAGACACTGAAGGGGAGGGAACCGCGCAGCCCATGGGTTTGCAAGCAACCATGACGCCGGACGCGCGCCCCGCGCCTGCGCGAAAGCCGTTCTATCGCCAGCTTTACGTGCAAGTGCTCACCGCGATTGCGTTGGGGGCGCTGGTCGGCCACCTGTTCCCGGAAACCGGTGCCGCGCTGAAACCGCTGGGTGACGGCTTCATCAAACTCGTCAAGATGATCATCGCGCCGGTGATCTTCCTCACCGTCGCCACCGGCATCGCCGGGATGCGCGACATGAAAGCGGTGGGCAGCGTGGCGGGCAAGGCGTTCGCCTATTTCCTGACGTTTTCCACCCTCGCGCTGATTATCGGGCTGCTCGTCGGCAACATCGTGCGCCCTGGCGAAGGGCTGAACATCGACCCCGCCACGCTCGATACCGCCGCGGTCGCCGATTACGCCGACAAGGCCGAAGCGCAGAGCATCAGCGGGTTCCTGCTGAATATCATCCCCGACACTCTCTTCAGCGCCATGACCGAAGGACAGATCCTTCAGGTGCTGCTGGTCGCCATCCTTGCCGGGGTCGCCATTGCCATGACCCGCCCGGCGAGCGACCTGGTGATGGATGTGCTCGCCTCGTTCAGCGAGGTGGTGTTCCGGCTGGTGCACATGCTGATGAAGCTCGCGCCGATCGGGGCCTTCGGGGCGATGGCCTTTACCATCGGCGAATTCGGCATCGGCAGCCTCGCCAACCTCGCAGCGCTGGTCGCGACGTTCTACCTCACCTCACTGCTGTTTGTGCTGGTCGTGCTGGGACTGGTCGGCTGGTTCAACGGCTTTTCGATCTTCGCGCTGATCCGCTATCTGCGCGAAGAGCTGCTGCTGGTGCTGGGCACGTCATCCTCCGAAGCCGCTCTGCCGAGCCTGATGGAGAAGATGGAGATTGCCGGGTGCCGCAAAGCGGTGGTTGGGCTGGTGGTGCCGACCGGCTATTCCTTCAACCTCGACGGCACCAACATCTACATGACACTGGCCGCGCTGTTCATCGCGCAGGCTGTCGGGGTGGAGCTGAGCCTTGCCGAACAGCTGACGCTGGTGCTGGTGGCGATGATCAGTTCCAAAGGGGCGGCAGGCGTCACCGGATCGGGCTTCGTTATCCTCGCTGCAACGCTGTCGGTGGTGCCGGGAGTTCCCGTGGCGGGCATGGCACTGATCCTCGGCATCGACCGCTTTATGTCCGAATGCCGCGCGCTCACCAATTTCGTCGGCAACGCGGTGGCCACTATCGTGGTGGCGGGCTGGGAGAACGCGCTCGACCGTGAGCGGCTTGCCGCCGCGATGGCGGGCGCACCGATGCCCCTGCCCGAAGAAGACATCGAGCGCCACGAACGCAGCGGACCTGTGAGCGAGAAAATTGCCAGCGTGCTGGAGAAACGGCCATGATCGCCCGGCGCGCCTTGCTGGTATTCGCCGCACTGCTGTCGCTGTTGGCACCGACGCTGCCGGTTGCCGCCGCCTCGCCCGAGGAAATCCTGCTGTGGCCGGGCACGCCTCCGGGCAATGGCGCAGTCAACGGACCGGAGAAAATCGGCGGCGAAGGCGCTGGCTACGGTGCGGTCTCCAACATCGCCACGCCCCGGATGCGGGTCTTTCGTCCGGCAAAGCCCAATGGTGCTGCCGTGCTGGTCGCGGGCGGCGGCGGCTATTTCCGCATTCAGCTCAAGAAGGAAAGCACGCCTGCGGCCGAGTGGCTGCAAGCCCAGGGCTTTACCGTGTTCGAGCTGATCTACCGTCTGCCCAATGATGGCTGGGACGCCGCCGCGCCCTTCATGGATGCGCAGCGGGCGATGAAGATCATCCGCACCCGCGCGGGCGAATTTGGGGTCGCGCCGGACAAGATCGGGATCATGGGCTTTTCCGCAGGCGGGCATCTGGCCGGCTTCACCGCCTACCAACCCGCCCGCACGCTCTATGCCGGGGCAGATCGCTATGAGGCGGTTTCCGCCCGGCCCGATTTTGCCGTGCTGCTGTTCCCGGTCGTCACTTTGCGCAAACCCTATGACACCACCCGCACCCGGCGCGAAATCATCGGCGACAAGGCGGGGCCCAAGGCCGAGGACGAGTGGTCGCTGGATACCTACGCCAGCAAGGACGCGCCGCCGACGATCATCTTTGCCGCCGCCGACGATCCGACCACGCCGCCGGGGCACGGGATCCTGCTGTTCCAGACCCTCATCGCTGCCGGGGCAAGCGCGGAACTGCATCTGTTCCGCAACGGAGGGCATGGTTGGGGTCTAGGCACGCCCGAGCAAGTCATCAGCCAATGGCCCGCGCTGTTCGCGCATTGGGCACAGTCACTCAAAACAATTGAAAAACGGGGAGAATTATGATGTCGACGAAATTTCTGAGCAGGCTCGCCCTGATGTGCGGCGGCAGTCTGATCGCCGCCAGCGCCGCTTATGGTCAGGAGGCACCACCGCCCGCGCCTGCGCCGGAAGACGATGTGACGAGCGAGATCATCGTCACCGGCACCCAGATTCAGGGCGCTAAGATCAACGATGTGCTCCCCGTCACCGTGCTGGACGAAACCGACATCGCCAACGTCGCGGCGACATCGGGTGATGAGCTGTTCCGCGCCATCCCGCAGGCGGGTGCGGTTGCGTTCAACGAACAGAACGATGTCAGCTCGAACAACGCGCGCGGCGATGCGGCCTCGATCAACCTGCGCGATCTGGGCACTGGCAACACGCTGCTGCTGATCAACGGACGCCGCATGGTGCTGAACCCCGGCTTCCAGACCGAATTGCTGGTGCCGGTCGTCAGCCCCGACACCAACGAAATCGCACCGGGCAGCGTGCGGCGCCTTGAAGTGCTGCGCGATGGCGCGTCGGCAATCTATGGCGCGGACGCGGTGGCGGGCGTGGTCAACACCGTGTTGCGCGGCAACCGCAAGGGCGGCTTTATCGAAGGCGAATACCGCAACTCGGACGGCACCGGCCTTTACAGCACCCAGATCAATGGCGGCTATGGCTTCGATTTTGCCGGCGGGCGCGCCAACCTGACCGTTTATGGCGGCTACTTCTACGAGAACGGAATGGACGCATCAGAGCGGGCCTATTCCGCCGATGACGACAAGACCCCGCTCTTGGTCGGTACTGCGTTTGAAGGCGATACGCAGTTCAACAACCGCAACACCTTTGGCCCGTTCGGCCAGTTCGATATTCAGATCACGAACAACAACCAGACCCCGATCCGCGATGATGACTTCTATCTTCAGCCGTCGACCTTGACCGGTTGTCGCCTTGAGCTGGGGAACGGTTTGTGCGCGCGCAATGGCGATAACCCGGCGGTCGGGGTGCGCTACAACCGCGCCTTCGGCACCACGCTGATCAGCGAGAAGACCCGCATCAACGCCGTCGCCCTGTTCAACTACGAATTCAGCAACAATGTCGAAGGCTATTTCGAAGGCACCTATTACCGTTCGGAAAGTAGCCGCAACATCACCCCGGCGGCGATCCTCAGCGCGGTGCCGGTGGGGATTTCGCGCAATGCCTATTGGAACCCGTTCGGCCCGGTGACTTTCCCGGGCGGGGCTACGAACCCCAATCGCGTGCCCGGCATCACCGTCCCCGCAGGCGGCGCGGATATCATCATGGAGCGGTACCGCTTCGTCGATGCCGGCAACCGCACGGTCGATGTCGACAAGGATTCCTTCCGTCTTGTCGCCGGTCTGCGCGGCAATTTCGGCGCGTGGGACTTCGACACGGGCTTTGTCTATTCGGAAGCCAAGGCGACCGATCTGGAAGGCAACCGCGTCTCGTTGACCCTGCTGCAACAGGCGATCAACAAGTCGACGCCGGATGCTTACAACCCCTTCAACGGCGGCTGCGTGACCGGCGATCCGGGCAACGATGATTGCACCCCCAACCCCGCCAGCTCGATCGACCCGTTCCGCATCAGCGTGTTCCGCACCGGCGGCACCAGCCTGGCGCTGGCTGATTTCAAGGTCAGCAACAGCGCTCTGTTCGCTCTGCCCGGCGGCGATGTCGGGGTGGCAGCGGGGATCGAATGGCGGCGCGAAACCTTCTTCGATGACCGCGACCCGCGCATTGATGGCACCATCACCTGGACCGACAGCGTCACCGGCGTGTTCGACGGCAGCGACGTTGCCGGCACCAGCGCATCGCCCGACACCCGCGGCGTGCGGACGGCCTATTCGGCTTTCGTCGAAACCTTCGTTCCGTTGGTGAGCGAGGATATGGACATCCCATTGGTCAGCGCGCTCAACCTGCAACTGGCCGGGCGAATGGAGCACTTCAAGGATATTGGTGAGACGGCTATCGTCCCGCGTGCCGCCGCATCGTGGACCGTGGTCCCCGGCCTGATGTTCCGGGGCGCATGGTCGCAGGGCTTCCGCGCGCCGAACCTGGTGCAGGTCAATGACGAAGGCACCACCCGATCGAACACCCGCGACGATTTCGTGCGCTGTCAGGCGCAGGTCGAAAAGGGCGTAATCGCCAATCTGGGCGTCTGCCCGGGCGAAGGCATCATCAGCTTCCGGTCCGGCACCGACCAGCTGAGGCCTGAAGAAAGTGAGAGCATCAATCTGGGCACCGTGCTGGAGCCTGCGTTCATTCCCGGACTGACGCTGACGGCGGATTACTGGCGCGTAAAGCAGACCGGGCTGGTCGGCGTCTTCGGTGACGACAACGCCATCGCGCTCGATCTCTTGCTTCGCCAGAATGGTAGCAGCAACCCCAACGTGATCCGTGCTGCACCAAACGCGGAACAGATCGCGCTCTACCAAGGCACCAGCCTTGCCGCGGCGGGTGATATCATCCGGGTGCTCGACCCCTATATCAACCTCGACAGCCGCGTATCGAAGGGCTGGGACTTCGGGCTTGCCTACAACGTCCCCGAATTCGGCCTCGGCAAGTTCCGGTTGCGCTTCAACGCGGCGCGGCTCGAGAGCTTTGTCCAGTCTGCCGGTGCGGACGGGCAGACCCTGGTCGATGCGGTTGCCAACGGGGACTTGCCGCCCGAAGTCAGGATCGAGGGTCTTGGCCAGCTGCTGGAGATCGAAGGTCGCCCCAAGTGGCGCTATAGCGGTTCGATCAACTGGGGCAGCGGCCCGTTCGACGCGTCGGTGTTCGCCAGCTACGTCGGCAAGGTGTGGAACACCAGTGTCAGCCGCGACGTGCCGCTGGTGTCGGACGATCCGAACGCGAACTTCTTCCGCGTGAACGATATGCTGACGATCAACACCTCGATCAGCTACACCTTCGAGAACGGCGGCGCGCTGGATGGCACCCGCATCCGGCTGGGGGTGAACAACCTGTTCGACGTCGATCCGCCGCTGGCTGATGACACTTACGGCTTCTTCAGCGCCTTGCACTCGCCGCGTGGGCGGGTGTTCCGCGTCGATATCCGCAAGACCTTCTGATAGGCCCGCACCCATGGGGATCTCGCTGCGATACCTGTGGGCCGGTCTTGCCATGATGCTGGGGGCGTGCGCGCAAACGCCGCCCCCTGCTTCTCTGGCCGTGACGGACAGTGCGTGCCGCACCGCATCCGTCATGCTGGCCTTTGATTTTGACGGAGCCTCTCCGGCGCGCTGCGCGGTCACGGGGGAGCGGGCCTTCACTCTGCTGATCACGCCCGAACATGCGCCGCCGATCAATCCGAGCCCGTGGTATGCCTTCCGCTACGAAGCCGATGGCACCGCGCCCATCAGCGTGACCCTAAGCTATCTCGGCGGCACGCACCGCTATGCTCCGAAGTGGCAGAGCGGCGATGCGATCCGCGATCTACCGGTGACGGTCAGCGCTGATGGGGCGGCAGCCAGCATGGAGCTGCCAGCAGGCGAGGCGGTCGTCTCAGCGCAGGAGCTGATCACTCCGGCCGACACCAGCGCCGATCTGCTGCGCTGGAGCAAGATGCTCGGCACGACCCCTTTCACCCTCGGCCGCTCGCTGGACGGGCGGGCAATCGAGGCGATCCGCATCGGCCGGTTGGATGCGCCGCGACTGGTGATCCTGCTCGGCCGTCAGCACCCGCCCGAGGTCACCGGAGCCATCGCGATGCAGGCTTTTGTTGAGACACTGGTCAGCACCGCCGTGCGTGACGGGCTCGGCGATGTGCAGTTCCTGATCGTGCCGATGCTCAACCCCGATGGCACCGGACGCGGGCATTGGCGTGCCAATCGCGGCGCGGTCGATCTCAACCGTGACTGGGGCGATTTCTCTCAGCCCGAGACCAGCAGCGTGAAGGCGTGGCTCGATGCCCTGCCCGCTGGCGTGCGGCCGGTGCTGATGGTGGATTTCCACTCGACGGGTCGCAACCTGTTCTATGTGCAGGGCGATGAGGCCAGCCCGGCGCAGCAGCGCTTCCTTGCCGCATGGCTGGGAGGACGTGAGCAGGCCTTTGCGGGCTACTCGTTCACAATCGAACCGCGCAATGCCAATCCGGGCAGCGGCACGGCGAAGAACTGGTTCCACGCCCGCTATGCCATTCCGGCCTATACTTATGAGGTCGCCGACACCGCAGATCGCACCGCAACGCGCGCAGCGGCCAGCGGCTTGGCCGAGGGCCTGCTGGGAGCGTTGGCAACGCTCGCGCAATAATGTCGGGATAAAGCCGGAATGGTGCCCCTGGCCAGACTCGAACTGGCACTTCTTTCGAAACTCGATTTTGAGTCGAGCGCGTCTACCAATTCCACCACAGGGGCGCCCAGAGCGGATGCGGCGCTGTTAGCGTTGCACCGGCGTCAAGGCAACAGTCTCTAGCGCAAAGCTCCGGCCAAAAGCTTGTGCAGCTTGGAATGCAGCGCATCATTCGCCGCCAGCACTTGATTCGCATGGATCGGCTCTGACCGGCCGCGATAGTCGCTGACGAAGCCGCCAGCTTCGCGCACCAGCAAGCAGCCCGCCGCCGTGTCCCATTCACTCAGGCCGCTTTCCCAGAACCCGTCAAACCGGCCCTGCGCCACGTAAGCCAGGTCGAGCGAGGCTGCGCCGAAGCGGCGGATACCCGCGACCTCGGGGCCGATGGCACCGAAAATCCGGCTCCATTCGGCAAAATCGCCGTGGCCGAAGAACGGCACACCGGTAGCGACCAGCGCATCGGCAAGACGCGAGCGGGCCGAGACGCGCAGGCGCGCATCCTGAAGCCACGCCCCGCGTGATTTCTCGGCCCAGAAGGTCTGGTCGGTGATCGGCTGATAGACCACGCCCGCGACTACATCGCCCCAGCCCTTCCCGTCCGCGCGCGGTTCCTGCGCGGCGATGGAGATGGCGAAGTGCGGGATGCCGTGGAGGAAGTTGCTGGTGCCGTCGAGCGGATCGACGATCCAGCGCGGCATTCCGGGATCGCCCTCAATCACGCCCGCTTCTTCCATAACGAAGCCCCAGCCCGGACGGGCCGCGAGCAGTTCGTCATACAGCGTGCGTTCGGCGCGGATATCGGCCTTGCTGACGAAATCGGCCGGGCCCTTGCGGCTGACCTGAAGGTGTTCGACTTCGCCGAAATCGCGCCGCAAACGCCCGCCCGCTTTACGCGCGGCGCGTTCCATGACGCGGATCAGGCCGGAAATAGCTGCCATGATCTGTGCTCAGCTCGCCTTGCCGACATAGGCTTGCTCATACACATCGACGATGATGCGCGTGCCGCTGCCAATGTGGGGGGGCACCATGATGCGCACGCCGTTGTCGAGGATCGCGGGCTTGTAACTGGAGGAGGCCGTTTGCCCCTTCACCACGGCGTCAGCCTCAACAATGGTGGCTTCGATCTGTGAGGGCAGTTCGACCGAGATCGGCTTTTCGTCCCACAGCTCAAGGTTCACCTGCATCCCGTCCTGAAGGAACGGGCGCGCATCGCCGAGCAGGTCGCCGGGCAGCGTGATCTGCTCGTAGGTGTCGTTATCCATGAAGACCAGGTCTTCGCCCTCGGCATACAGGAACTGGAAGGGCTTGGTATCGAGCCGCACGCGCTCGATCGTATCGGCGCTGCGGAAGCGCACGTTGGTCTTGCGGCCATCTTGCAGGTTCTTCATTTCGACCTGCATGTAAGCCCCGCCCTTGCCGGGCTGCGTGTGCTGGATCTTGGCAACCTTCCAGATGCCTTTTTCATATTCCAGAATGTTGCCGGGGCGGATATCGACGCCGCTGATCTTCATGGGGCTGTGGGCCTTCTTACGTGGTGGAAAGAGCGTTGAGGCGCGCCGCCGCAAAGGCGCACGCCCGCAAATGATGCGCGCCCATAGCCGAGCGGACCCGTCCGGGCAAGCGCAGGCAAATGGCTTGCGAAAGACTTGGCCTTCCCGCCCGGCTGCTGGTAGAGGCGCGAGCATTATGAAGACCCGTTATGTGTTCCTGCTGATCGTCAGCGCTGCGGCTGCTGCCGCTTTCCTGCCAGGCGGTGCCCAAGGGCAAGACCGCAATGCCTCGCGCCCGCAACCCCGTGCCGCCGCACCTGCCAGCGGGATGCTCGGGATTCTTCAGCACGGCAACTGGCAATGCGCACTACCGGGCGATGCCGGCGGCGAGGCCTTCGTCGAAGTCGCCGAAGAAGCCTTCCGGATCGGCACCGCCTCGAGCTATGTAAACCCCGAAGGCAACGGCATCTACCTGTTGCGGGGCACCGAGGTGGTCTTCACCCGCGGCCCCAAGAAAGACCAGCGCTTCCGGGTGCTGGGCGAGAACACCTTGCAGAAGCTCAACGCGGACGGGAGCCTCAGCAGGCTGATCTGCACGCGGGTTGGCAACGGCAACTAGGTTTGGGAAGCTGACGCGGCGGCGGGGATCATGCAGCCGGTGATCTCTATGAAAGCGTTTGCTTCAGTGGGACCGATAGACCCGAAACACGGGCGAGTTCGCCGATCCACGCACCCACTTCGCGGATCTCGTCTTCAGTGACTGCACTGCGTGATCGTTCAACATCGCGTGCTTCTTTGGTGGCGTAATCAGCCCCCGTTTTGGCGTCGGTGGCAAACACCGGCCCGTCCAGAATGGCGCTGATATCGCGCTTCTCTAACCCAAGCTCAAGATGCGCGGCTGATGCTGCAAGAGTGGCGGCGCGGTCCTTATCGAAATGCGAGCTTTGCAGCACGGCGACGCGCGATGCGCCAATGTCGCGTTGGGACATTTCGAACCAATTTTGCATCAAGAGCCATCCCAGCGCAGCAACTTGCAGATCAGTCATGCCGGGAATCAGCGCTTCAAAAGCATCGACTTCGCCCGCGTAAGCAGCCGCGACGAGATAGGTTTGTCTGCCCCATTGGCGACCCAACAATCCCTTGCGCACAATCGCCCACAGGAACTCATCCAGGGTGTTGGTCAGAAGGATGGATTGCACATCCTTGCGCGTCACCATGATTTTGGGGATCAGACGGTTCTGAAAATTGCTCGGCTTGATCACAATTGCCTCTCCGGGGCAATGTGGTCGCGACAAGAGGTCTATGACCAAGGCGATCAGCTGGTCACTGGGATCGGTAAGTCGGGAAAGACTGTTGAATATCTCCGGCTCGTTGAGACCGAGGACTTTGCCCTCGACGACAAGCGCCCTGAGCAGCAGCGTGGACCGGCAAAAGCCCGAATGGAAAATGAAGCTAACCGGCCCTGTTTGCAGGCGAGCGCCGTGAAGGTCCTTGATCGACACCCACTGTTGCTCCTTGCCCGTTTGATTGGCGAGGAACTCATGTGCATTCATTTCGTCGCGGGTAAACCGGACAAACAGCATCTCTTCGCTAGACTGATCTATCTGATGCGGGAGCCATTCAGGATTTGATAGAATCTGATTAAGTGCTGCCATTATGCCGAAGTATCGGCCGGAAAGCTCAGCTGTGCAATGACGTTCCCAGAAGCGAACCCTCGCTTCAGCCGCGCATTGCCTTGGCGAATGCCTCAACGGCGGCAACCTCGTCGCCGTTCCACACCGCACCCGACACCGCGAGAAAATCCGCGCCTGCTTCGATCAGCGGCTTGCAATTGTCCGGCGTGATCCCGCCAATGGCGACGCAGGGGATTTCGAAGATCTGGGTCCACCATTGCAGCGTTTCCAAATCGGGCACTTCGGCGTCGGGACCCTTATCCTTGGTGGTAGAGGGATAGAACGCGCCGAAGGCGACGTAATCCGCCCCCGCCTCGCCCGCTTCCATCGCCATGTGGCGGCTGGCGTGGCAGGTGACGCCAATCTGCGCCTCGCGGCCTAATTCTTCGCGCGCATCACGCGGGGAGCCGTCGTCTTGGCCGAGATGCACACCGTCGGCCTTCAACCGCTTGGCCAGCGACACCGAATCATTGACGATGAAGGCCACGTCATGCGCGGCGCAGATGGCTTGAAGCGGCTCGGCCAGCGCGGCGGCTTCATGGCTGTCGACGCCCTTCACCCGGAACTGGAACGCGGTGACGAGGCCCTTCCCCGCCACCAACGCGCGTTCGAGCCGCTGTGGAAATGTGCCGCCCACGTCGAGCGGGGAGATGAGATAAAGCTGTGTTTCGGTCATGGCCGGAACCGCTAATCGCTCGCGGCGTCGCTGTCACCTGTTCAGCCGCCACTCAGGCATCGGCGCGTTAAACCGCGGGCATGAACCATCTGCTCCGCGCCGCCCTGCCCCTTACCCTCGCCGCCGTGCTTGGTGCCTGCGCCGTCATCCCTGACCGCGCAGGAGTGGAGAGCATTCCGCTGCCTCAGGGAAGCCCCGCCGCGCTGCTCCAGACCGTGAAGGTCGGCGATCTGACCGTAACCCCGCAGGAGGTGGTCGAAGATAGCCGCTGCCCAATCAACGCCCGCTGCATCTGGGCCGGACGGTTGGTGGTCCGCACCCGGATCGACGGTGCAGGCTGGCGCGACACGGCTGACCTGACGCTGGGCGAGCCCTTCGGCACGCATGGCACGGTGATTGCCCTCACCTCAGGCGAACCCGCCCCCGAAGCCGGAGCTGGACGCGAAACTGCCAAGGAGGATTACCGCTTCACCTTCGAAGCGCGCTGAGCCTCAGACGCTAGCGCTGGCGATCTTTTCAATCGCCTTGCCGAGCACGGTGTTGAATTCCGCATCCGACTGGCCCTTGCGCAAATCCTGCAACAGCCCGCGGCTGAAGCTGGCGATCATCCCGGGGTTCTGCGCGAGGCGTGAACAGGCGTCGTCGGTCGAAAACCCGCCTGACAGCGCGACCACGCGCAGCACCTTGGGATGCTGCGTCAGCGGGGTGTAGAGGCCAGCAGTGGCCGGGATCGACAACTTCAGCATCACCTGCTGGCCTTCGGGCAGCGCGTCGAGGTGCTTGAGGATTTCTGCGAGAAGAATCGCTTCACCCGCCGCACGGTCATCCGAGGTGATGTCATATTCCGGCTCGATAATGGGCATCAGGCCCGCAGCGATGATCTGCGCGCCGACCTCGAATTGCTGCGCAACCACGGCGGCGATCCCGGCGGGATTGGCGGACTTGATGACCGAGCGCATTTTGGTGCCGAACATCCCCGCCGCCACTGACTTTTCGAGCAGCGCCGCCAATTTCACCATCGGCTTCATCAATTGTGCGCCGTCCGCTTCATCGGCGAGGCCTTCGTCGACCTTGATGAATGGTACGATCCCGCGTGCCTTCAACGCATCCCCGGTCGAGACGCCATCCACCACGCCATCCATGGTGCGCTCGAACAAAATCGCGCCGATTACCTTGCCGCTGCCGAAGCAGGGCGAGGTGATGACGCGGGCGCGCATCGCGTGGATCTGCGCGAACATTTCCTCGTCACCCGACCACTCAGCGTCATCGACCCCGTAACCGCGCAGCGCTTTGGGGGTAGAGCCACCTGACTGATCGAGCGCGGCAATGAATCCCTGTCCGGTGGCGATACGCGTCGTCATTTCGAGGGTGTTCATGGCTGGCTTTCTCCGGTGCGAAGGTGGTCTGAGGTGGGGCCTGCTTGCGTCTATGCATAGGTATGCACAAACCCGATGACGCGCCATTAGCGAGCCGTCGCGGATGCAGCAACCGCGAAGGCGGCCGCGATGCGATCAGCGGCGGGTCAGGCGCCGGATGATGCCGGTGAAGCTCAGCGCGGGCTTGCCGTCGCCGGTGATGATCCCGCGCACGAAGATCGTCTTACCGCCCCCGCGCGTGACCTCCCCCCGTGCCTCGACCAGCGCACCGTCCGCGACCGAACCAAGGAAATCGCCCGCAAGGTTTAAGGTCACCGCGTGGTCGCCGTTCAATTCGTCGGTCGCGATGGCGAACAGGGCAAAATCGGCGAAGGTCAGCAGGCAGCCGCCATGCATGAAGCCGCCGCCGTTCATGTGGCGCGGCTCGGCGCGAAAGGCGCTGACATAGGAGCCGTTCTCCTCACGCCGGTAGTAGAACGGGCCGGAGCGCGTTTCGAACGGATCGCCCTGCCAATAGCGCCACCCGGCAAACTCGCCGCTCTCCATGACGCTTAACTGGCCGTAACTGGTTTCTACCGCTTCGCTCATCGCTACTTCCACAGTTGCAGGCGGCTGACAGCCGCTGCGATGCTGTCGTCCTGATCGAGCCGCGCGAGGCTGCGTTCAGCCAGCTTCCACCCGCCGATCGTGCCCTTGCGCCACATGTCGGTGACCAGAAACCCGCCGCTCCAGACCTTCGGCCCGAACGCAAGTTCAAGCTCCGCCCCGGCCACGAACCAGGCGCTTTTGCCATAGGGCCGCACGATCACTTCGCGGAAGGCAAAGCGCGTGCAAGCAAAACCGCGCTCCATCGCTGCGAGGAAGCTTGGGCGATCAAGCAGTTGCGGGGGAGAACTGCCAACCAGCAGCATGAAATCGCGGCCGGTGATCTTCTTCATCGCCTTCACATCGCCTGCTACCCAGGCGCGCATCGCGCCGAGTGCCAGCGCTTCGATTTCGGCAGTGACGTCAGTCATGGTCAGACTTCGAGCGCCGCCACGCCGGGCAGCACCCGGCCTTCCATCCATTCGAGGAAGGCGCCACCGGCGGTTGAAATATAGGTAAAATCTTCCGAAACACCCGCCTGCGCGAGGGCCGCTACCGTATCGCCGCCGCCGGCTACGCTGATCAGCGAACCTTCCAGCGTGAGCGCCGCCGCTGTGCGCGCCAAGGCGACAGTCGCAGCGTCGAACGGCTCGGTCTCGAACGCGCCGAGCGGGCCATTCCACACCAGCGTACGGCAGGTCTTGAGCACGTCAGCCAGCGCTTCCACCGCCTGCGGGCCCACATCGAGGATCATCTCATCGGCAGCGACTTCATGGACGTTGCAGGTGCGCAAGCTCGCCGGGTTGGCGGCGAATTCTTTCGCTACCACGACGTCATAGGGCAGGTGAACGGTGCAGCCCGCATTGTCCGCCTCGTCCATGATCCGCGCCACGGTTGCGGCCAAATCGTGCTCGCACAGCGACTTGCCGACATCCACTCCGCGCGCGGCGAGGAAGGTGTTGGCCATGCCGCCGCCGATGATCAGGTGCTGCACCTTGCCGACCAGATGTTCGAGCACAGCGAGCTTCGACGAAACTTTGGCCCCGCCAACCACGGCGGCAACCGGCTGCTCGGGCGTGCCGAGCGCGGCGTCGAGCGCCTTCAACTCCGCCTCCATCGAACGACCGGCATAAGACGGCAGGAAATGCGTCAACCCCTCGGTTGTCGCATGGGCGCGGTGGGCGGCGCTGAAGGCGTCGTTCACATATAGCGTGCCGTGGGCGGCGATCGCCTGCGCGAAATTGGGATCATTGCCCTCCTCGCCCGGCCAGAAGCGGGTGTTGTCGAGCAACCCGATATCGCCGCTGCGCAGGATGGTGCTGACCGCCTGATCGACCACCGGACCAGCGATTTCCGGGATGAACATGACCTCCTTGCCCAACACCCGCTCGACATCGCCGATCACCATGCTGGTTGAGAGCATCGAGGAACGCTGCCCGCCCGGACGCCCGAAATGCGCCAGCAGCAGCACCTTGGCCCCGCGTCCGGCGAGCTCAAGGATGGTGGGGCGCGATGCCTCGACCCGCGTGACGTCGGTGGCCGAGCCATCCTTCATCGGCAGGTTGAGATCGACGCGAACCAGCGCGACCTCTCCGGTCAGGTCGGCGGGCAGATCATCGAGGGTCTTGAAGCTCATGGCTCACCACTTCCGTTCGGTTCGAGCGCAGTCGGGAACCGCTCGTGTCAGGGTGTCTCGACTGCGCTCGACACGAACGGTTCTATGCGGTCTGATCAGAGGAACTTCGCCATCACCCCGGCGGTGTCGATCATCCGGTTGGAGAAGCCCCATTCATTGTCATACCAGCTGACCACGCGGGCAAGCTTGCCCTCCATCACGCTGGTTTCAAGGCTGTCGACGGTCGAGGACGCCGGATAGTGGTTGAAGTCCGAGCTGACGAGCGGCTGATCGGTGTAATCGAGCACGCCCTTCATCGCCCCTTCGGCCGCCGCCTTCAGCGCTTCGTTGATTTCTTCCTTGGTCGTCTCGCGGCTCGGCACGAACACCAGATCGACCATCGAGACGTTTGGGGTCGGCACGCGGACCGATGAACCGTCGAGCTTGCCCTTCAACTCGGGCAGCACCAGCCCCACGGCGCGCGCTGCGCCGGTCGTGGTCGGGATCATGTTCTGCGCACCGGCGCGGGCGCGGCGTAAATCGGAGTGGATCTGGTCGAGCATGCGCTGGTCGTTGGTGTAGCTGTGGATCGTGGTCATGAACCCGCGCTCGATCCCGATCACGTCGTTCAGCACCTTTGCCACCGGGGCGAGGCAGTTGGTGGTGCAGCTTGCGTTCGAGATGATCACGTCATCGCCGGTCAGCGTTTCGTGGTTCACGCCGTAAACGATCGTCTTGGAAACGCCTGTCGCAGGCGCGGAGATCAGCACGCGCTTAGCCCCGGCGGCCAGATGCGGGCGGCTGGCTTCGTCCGACTGGAAGAAGCCGGTGCATTCCAGCACGATGTCCACGCCCATCGCAGCGTGCGGCAGGTTGGCGGGATCGCGTTCCTTGGTCACGGCGATCCGCTTGCCATTGACGATGATCGCATCGCCATCAGCGGTCACTTCACCGCCGAAGCGGCCATGGACCGTGTCATAGGCGAACAGCAGCGCATTGGACTTGGCATCCGCCAGATCGTTGATCGCGACCAGTTCGAGATCGTGATCGGTGCGCTCGAGAATAGCGCGGGCGACGAGCCGGCCGATGCGGCCGAAGCCGTTGATGGCAACTTTGGTGGCCATGAGAGGTTCTCCTGCTTAAGCGTTCAGTTTGTTCAGGATTTGCGGGACAATCGCCTCCGCTGTGAAGCCGAAATGGGCAAACAGATCTTCTGCCGGGGCCGAAGCACCGAAGGTGTCGATCCCAATATTGATGCCGCTGCGCCCGGTGTAGCGTTCCCACCCCAGCGTCGATCCGGCCTCAATCGAGACGATCAACGCATCTGTGGGCAGCACGTCGGCCTTGTAGGCTTCGGGCTGAGCGTCGAACAGCTCGGCGCAGGGCATCGAAACCACATCTGCGCCGATCCCTTGCGCTTCGAGCTCGTCAGCGCAGGTCATCGCGAGCTCCACTTCGGACCCCGTCGCGACGATCACAACCTTGCGGGCCGCCGAAGCGTCGCGCAGGCGATAGCCGCCCTTCGCGCAGCGATTGTTGGCCTGCGACCAGTTCTCGTCACCCTTGCCGCGCAGCTGGGGCAGGTTCTGGCGTGTCAGGCACAGCACCGAAGGTGTCTCGGGTGTGGTGAGCGCCAGCGCCCAGCATTCCGCCGTCTCGATCACATCGGCCGGGCGATAGACGTTGAGGTTGGGGATCAACCGCAGGCTCATCACCTGCTCGATGGGCTGGTGGGTCGGCCCATCCTCGCCCAACCCGATCGAATCGTGGGTCATCACGTAAACCACACCGGTCTGCTGGAGCGCCGACAGGCGGATCGCATTGCGGCAATAGTCGCTGAAAATCAGGAAGGTGCCGCCATAGGGCACGATGCCGCCGTGCAGCGCCATGCCGTTCATCGCCGCCGCCATGCCGAACTCGCGGATGCCGTAATAGACGTAACGACCGGAGTAATCCTCCGCCGTCATTGGCAGAGTCGATGGGGTCTTGGTGTTGTTCGATCCGGTAAGATCGGCCGAACCGCCGACCAGCTGCGGGATCGCCGCCGTCAGCGGGCCGAGCGCCATTTCAGAAGCCTTGCGCGTCGCGACAGTCTTGGGATTGCGGGCGAGATCGCCGATGTAACCCGCAATCGCCGGACCGACGAGACTGCCGATCGGCGCCATCTGGCTGGTGAAATCACCCTTCTTCTCCGAAGCCTCAAGCCGTCCGGCCCAGGCTCCATGCGCCGCCCGGCCCGGCTCACCCGCCAAGCGCCAGTCGCCGAGGATTTCGGAAGGGATCACGAACGGCTCAGCCGTCCAACCCAGCGTCTCGCGCGCCGCAGCGACCTCGGCCCCGCCGAGCGCCGCGCCGTGGACGCCGCTGGTGCCCTGCTTGTTTGGCGCACCCTTCCCGATCAGCGTCCGACAGGCGATCAGAGATGGGCGCGGGTCGGCCTTGGCCTCTTGCAAGGCGCGCTCGATATCGGCGAAATCGTGGCCGTCACACTCGGTCACGTGCCATCCGGTCGCGATATAGCGCGCCTTGATATCTTCGGACGAGGACAGATCGGTCGCTCCGTCGATGGTGATGCGGTTGTCGTCCCACAGCACATTCATGCGGCCGAGCTTGAGGTGTCCGGCAAGTCCGATCGCTTCGTGGTTGATGCCTTCCATGAGGCAGCCATCGCCCGCGATCACCCATGTGCGGTGATCCACCCGATCATCGCCGTAAACGGCGTTCAGGTGACGCTCGGCCATTGCCATGCCGACGGCCATTGCGAGACCCTGGCCGAGCGGACCAGTGGTGCATTCCACCCCGTCGAGCAGGAAGTTCTCAGGGTGGCCTGCGCAAGGGCTGCCCAGCTTCCGGAAATTGCGGATGTCGTCAATCGTCGGCGCGGCATAGCCGGTGAGATAGAGCAGGCTGTAGATCAGCATCGAACCGTGGCCCGCGCTCAGTACAAAGCGGTCACGATCGGCCCAGTCGGGCGCGGTTGGATCGAACTTGAGGTGGCCGGTGAACAGCATGGTCGCCACATCGGCCATACCCATCGGCATCCCGGGGTGCCCGGAATTGGCCGCCTCGACCGCGTCCATCGACAGGGCGCGGATGGCGTTCGCCATCGGCTGGAGGCGGGCGGGCTCGAGGCTCATCGGCACGAAATTCTCCTGCTTCAGCAACCGGCCCCGCGCGCCATCGCGCCCGACTCGGCTCGGCTGAGATGGGCGTGCCATTGCCGAGGCCAAGAGGGAGGTCAACCTTGCGTGCGCGCGCCGCCGACCGATCGACCTCCCTTGCAAGGGCGCATCACTTATCAACAGCCCCGCCCAAGCCTTTGCACCCCATGCATTCTGTTGGTATCGCTAGCGCCCATGACCGCCGACCGCATCGCCACTGCGCTGGCCCGTATCGAGACCGCAATTGCCCGGATCGACGCGGCGTCGAGCGATATCGCCCGCGACGCCAGCACCAATGCCGAAAGCAAAGCGGCGGGCAGCTCTGCCCGGGTGATCGAACTGGTCAATGTTCACGAGAGACTGCGCGAGCAAGTCGCGGAAAGCCTTCGCGAACTCGACGATATTCTCGCCAAGCTGGAAGACTGACGCCCGATGAGCACCGTCACGCTGAACATCGGCCCCAAAACCTACACCGTCGCCTGCGCTGATGGCGAGGAAGCCCATATCGAAGCGCTCGGCGCGATGATTGCCGAGAAGTATGCCCTTCTCGGCGCATCACGCGCACCGCTGGAAGCGCAAAACCTGCTGTTCGCCGCGCTGTTTCTTGCCGACGAATTGGCTGAGGCCCGCAAACGCGGCGGTGAGGCCGAACCGGCGGTTGCCCCTCAGGCCGATACCGCAGAAGCCGATGCGCTGCGTGAGACGATTGCCCAGCTTGAAGGCGAGCTCGATGCCGCGCGTAAAGCCGCTGTTACGCCCACGGCTGCACCCCAGTCAGACCTGTTCGTCGGCGCTGCTCCGGCAGAAGATATGAGCGAAGCGGTCGCCGAACAGCTCGAAGCGCTGGCGGCTCGCATCGAAGCCAGTGCCGCGGCGCTTGAAGCGGCGGCACCAAGCGCCTAGATAGGACAACGGCGGGACTGCCCGGCACGAGCCGATTGAACATCCCTGAGGCTATAAGTAATCCAAATGGGAGCTGTCCCTGCCCTTGTTTGCCGGTTCGTCCGGAAGGCTTGGGCATACGGCGCCCACCTGACGTAAAACGCGTCAGAGGATTTCTAGCGCAAACGACCCATGGTGGTTCCGTCACATTACTGTTTTCCGCAGCCCATCCGGGCTGCGAAATCCTCGCTCGTGCGGCCCAAGGGCCGCGTCGCTGCGGGCGCCCGGTCGGGCTTGCGGCCCTTTGGGCCGGGGGCTACCGCCACTGTTGATGACTGACCTTACCAAATCTGAACGCCGCCGCTCCCTTCGCGCTGCCCGCAAGGCGCATGTCGAGGCTTTGCCCGATCACATTCGCGGGCTGCTGTTCCACCGCCCGCCGGCGCCGCTCCTAGCCCGCATTCCGCAGGAGGCGGTGATCGGCGTTTATCACGCCGGTCCCTGGGAAGCCCCCGCAGCGGCCTATGCGCGGTTCTTCCATGAGGCGGGGCACCCCATCGCCCTGCCCCATTTCTCCGCACCCGATGCAGCAATGACATTCCGGCGCCACAGCGATCCCTATGGTCAGGATGATCTCGAAGTCGGCCCGTTCGGCGTGCTGCAACCCTCAGCCGAGGCCGAGGCGCTGGTGCCTGAAATCCTGTTCGTTCCGCTGGTCGGCTTTACCCCGACGCTTGGGCGGCTCGGCCAAGGTGGCGGACATTATGATCGCTGGCTCGCGGAACATCCGCCGTTGCTGGCCATTGGGCTGGCATGGGATGCACAAGCCTGCGACGCCCTGCCGACCGAACCTCACGATGTGCCGCTCGACGCGGTCGTCACCCCAACCCGGATATATGGACTTACCTGATGCGCGAAACCCCGACCTGGCGAATCCCGTTCGGCATTGTCAGCCTGTTCATCGCGCTGATTATCTATGGCGTGGTGATCGCCCGCTATGCGCCGGACATCATCGGCCGCTGGTCGGGCGGCGCGCAGACTGTCGTCTATGTCGTGCTGGGCCTGATCTGGCTGTTGCCCTTGAAGCGCTTCCTGATCTGGATGGAGACCGGCAGCTGGAGCCCGCCTGCTGCGACGCAGACAAAAGAAAAGGCGGACTGACGCCCGCCTTTATCAATGCCGTTTCGGCTTCCTTGAGGAACAAGTGGCGCGAGTGACGGGGCTCGAACCCGCGACCTTCGGCGTGACAGGCCGACGCTCTAACCAACTGAGCTACACCCGCGCATCTTGTCCTTCCGAGCGTTCCGGCTGTGCCGTCCCGCCCGTGGAGCAGCGCCATTAGGCGCGGGCGTTCGGGCTGTCAACGGTCAGAACGGCAAAAAATCGAGTGCGCCGACGTGCTCAACAATCCTCATACTTCCAATGGCGCTTCTTGCCCTCGGTCAGCCATTCGATTGCCTGCGCGATGCGCTTGTCGCGCGTCTCTTCGCGCTTCGCTCCAGCGACCCATTCGACATATTCGCGCCGGTGCGAGGGGGCGAAGTCGGTGAACACCCGCTTTGCCTCAGGTGCAGCTTCCAAGGCAGCAGCAAATGGGGGTGGAACGGGCAGTTCGGGCTTGGGTGCGCGCCTCGGTTTGGGCATTCCGACGTCCGCATGGCCCGCCTGAAAGCGCGCGATCAACTCTTCGTCGGCAGGAAGGTCAGCAAGGCTTGCAAGCTTGCCGAGCGAACCCATCCCCTCCCCGCGCTCCTCATGGTGGATCACGACCGACGCATGGGCCTTGAACGCCGCGAGGCCGATGAGATTTTTGCCGCGCACCATGAAGTGCGGCATCCCCCACTTGATGGTCTCCTGCGCCCCCGGCAGCGCTTGGTGCGCCAGCGCGCGGACATGGGTGAGGATCGGCTGCGCAAAGGGCGCGGCCTTGGCGATATAATCGTCGATGCGCGGATCGTGAGTCATGTCGGCACCTCCCGGCACCGACATTACCTTACTCAGTCGACCAGCAACAGCGCCGGCGTCTCGACCAGCTTCTTCATGCCCTGCACAAAGCTCGCCGCATCATGGCCATCGACCACGCGGTGGTCGCAGGAGATCGAGATATTCATCAGCTTGCGCTTGGCGATTCGTTCGCCGCCCATGCCGTCACTGACGAACATCGGCCTCTCGACGATGCGATTGGGGCCGATGATCGCGACTTCGGGGCGGTTGATGACCGGAGTGGTCGCAACCCCGCCCAGCGGGCCGAGCGAGGTGATCGTCAGGGTCGAGCCAGATAGCTCCTCCGACGTCGCCTTCCCGGTGCGCGCGGCCTCGGCCAGACGGCCAATCTCGCGCGCCAATTGCCACAGGTTACGGCTCTGCGCGTCGCGAATCACCGGCACCATCAGGCCATTGTCAGTCTGCGCCGCCATGCCGAGATGCACGCTACCATAACGCGTGACGACATTGGCCTCGTCATCATAGCGCGCGTTGATCATCGGGAAGTCCGGGATGGTCTTGCAGATCGCGGTGATCAGCAGCGGCAGAAGGGTGAGCTTGGGCTTGTCACCCCGTGCCGCGTTCAACTGAGCACGCAGGGTTTCCAGATCGGTGACGTCGCATTCTTCGACATAGGTGAAGTGCGGGATGTGACGCTTGGCCGCCGCCATGTTCTGGGCGATGCGCTTGCGCAGGCCGATGACCTTGATCACCTCGTCACCGCGCGCCTTGCCCGCAGCGCCAAAGCCACTGCCTGCGTTGTAAGCGAGGAAGGCGTCGAGATCGCCATGCCGCACCCGGCCATCCTCGGCAGGCTTCACCTCAGCGAGATCAACACCGAGGTCGCGCGCGCGTTGACGGACAGCCGGGGAGGCGAGGACTTTGGCGTGGACGGCAGCCGCTGCAGGCGCAGGCGCAGGCGCCGGAGCAGGCTCTTCCGAACCCTCGGCACCATCGGCGTCGGACATTTCGTCTTCGATCTGCTCGGCCGCCGCTTCGGCTTCGGCCTCGGCTTGCCCCTCAGGATCGCCTTCCGCTTCGGCTTCCCGATCAGCCGCGCCCTCACCTTCGACCTCGATCACCAGCAGCATCGAGCCGATGGCGATCACGTCGCCAACCTCGCCCGCGACGTCAACCACCGTGCCTGCGACAGGGCTTTCGATGTCGATGGTTGCCTTGTCGGTCATGACATCGACGAGGTGCTGGTCTTCCTCGACCCGGTCACCGACCTTCACGTGCCATTCGACGACTTCCGCCTCAGCCACGCCTTCGCCCACATCGGGCATCTTGAAAATGAACTTGGCCATGATGCGGGTCAGTCCTTGAGAAGCTTGTCGATGGCCTCGCCGATGCGGACCGGGCCGGGGAAATAGGCCCATTCGAGGCTGTGGGGATAGGGCGTGTCGAAGCCGGTGACGCGTTCGACCGGGGCTTCGAGGTGGTAGAAGCAGCGTTCGGTGACCAGCGCTGACAATTCCGCGCCGAAGCCGCTTGTGCGAGTCGCCTCGTGCACGATCATACAGCGGCCCGTCTTTTCGACCGAAGCTTCGATCGCCTTGATGTCGAGCGGCACCAGCGTGCGCAGATCGAGGATGTCGGCATCCACACCCTTGGCCTCGCACACCGCCTGTGCGACGTGAACCATCGTCCCATAGGCGAGAACCGTCAGCGCCTCGCCTTCGCGCACATGGCGCGCCTTGCCGAGCGGTACCTTGTAGTAGCCTTCGGGCACCACAGAATCGGAGTGCTTTTTCCACGGCTCGACCGGCTTGTCGTAGAACCCGGTGAACGGGCCGTTGTAGATTCGCTTGGGCTCGAAGAAGATCACCGGATCATTGTCTTCGATGGCGGAAATCAACAGCCCTTTGGCATCGTACGGAGTGGAGGGGATCACGGTCTTGAGGCCCGCTACATGGGTGAACAGCGCCTCGGGGCTCTGGCTGTGGGTCTGGCCGCCGAAGATGCCCCCGCCGAACGGCGAGCGCACGGTGAGCGGCGCGATGTAGTCGCCCGCCGAGCGATACCGCAGGCGTGCTGCTTCACTGATTAGCTGGTCGAGGCCCGGATAGATGTAATCGGCGAACTGGATTTCCGGCACCGGACGCAGGCCGTAAGCCCCCATCCCCACCGCTGCGCCGATGATCCCGCACTCCGAAATCGGGGTATCGAACACGCGGTTCTTGCCGTGCTTGGCCTGAAGCCCGGCCGTCGCACGGAACACGCCGCCGAAATAGCCGACATCCTCGCCCATGATGATCACGTCGGGATCGCGCTCCAGCATGATGTCGAGCGCTTCGTTGATCGCCTCGATCATGTTGAGGCGGCGTTCTGCGATGACCGCTTCGCCCACGGTTGCCGGGTTCTCGCTCATCCGAAGGGCCTTTCGGTACCGAACTTGGTGATACGTTCACGGATCGCCTGATCGGCCTGCTCCTCAAGGTGCCAAGGCAGCTCCTCGTAAACGTCCTCGAACATGGTGTGGAACGGGTGGTGGAGGCCGTGGCCGAGGATGCCGTTCTTCTCGGCCTCCTTGGTGGTCGCCTTGACCAGTTCCGCGCATTCGAGATCCATCGCTGCGTGGCGTTCCTCGTCCCATTCGCCGATCGCAATGAGGTGCTTTTTGAGGCGCGTGACAGGATCGCCCAGCGGCCATTCTTCACGCTCCTGCGCAGAGCGATAGCCGCTCGGATCGTCAGAGGTGGAGTGGCCTTCGGCGCGGTAGGTGAAGTATTCGATCAGCGTCGGCCCGTGATTGCCGCGCGCGCGGTTCGCCGCCCACTCGGCCGCAGCATAGCATGCCAGGGCGTCATTGCCGTCGACCCGCAGTGCGGCGATGCCATGCCCCAACCCGCGCGCAGCAAAGGTGGTGCGCTCGCCCCCGGCAAAGCCCGAGAAGCTCGAAATCGCCCACTGATTGTTGACCACATTCAGGATCACCGGCGCGTTGTAGACTGCGGCAAAGGTGCATGCAGAGTGGAAATCGCCCTCGGCAGTCGAACCTTCGCCGACCCAGCAGGCGGCGATCCGGCTATCGCCTTTGGCCGCGCTCGCCATCGCCCAGCCCACGGCTTGCGGGCATTGCGTCGCCAGGTTGCCGGAAATGCTGAAAAAGCTGTGCGCGCGGCTCGAATACATGATCGGCAGCTGGCGGCCCTTCAGCTTGTCGGCCCGGTTGGAATAGATCTGGTTGATCATGTCCAGCAGCGGATAGCCGCGCGCGATAAGGATGCCCTGTTGGCGATAGCTGGGGAACACCATGTCATCGCTCGCGAGTGCCATCGCGGGCGCGATCGAGGTCGCCTCCTCGCCGGTGCACTTCATGTAGAAGCTGGTCTTGCCCTGACGCTGCCCGCGGAACATCCGCTCGTCGAAAGCCCGCACCATCGCCATGTGGCCAAGCATGGCGCGCAGGGTTTCGGGCGCGAGGCGGGGGTTCCAGGGGCCGTGGGCCTGATCGTCATCGCCCAATACCCGGATTAGGCCATAGGCGAGGCCAGAGATTTCCGAGGGATGGACGCCTTCGTCGGGGCGCGGTTGATCCCCGGGCTGGCCGATTTCGAGATGCGAGAAATCCGCGCGGTCACCGGGCCGGTATTTCGGCTCAGGCACGTGCAACGCGAGCGCTGGGCGATTGGTGTCCGCCGGTTTCGCTGGTACGGCCATCCTTGCGCTTTCCCCTCGCGTGGCACCGGGTCACGCCGGTGCAATCATTGCTTGAATACGTATTTTTATTTCAACGTCGTCAAGCGGTCAAGCGCGTCGCGGTCGGTGCCGCTAAACCGCAACAGGCGCGCTGATCGGTGGTAGCGGCGCGTAATCATGCACCACGAAATCATCGATGATATATCCGAATATTGTTTCGGGTGTACGCGTGATCTCCAGCGTCGGGCTGCCTTGCGGCTGGCGGCCAAGCTGTTCCTCGATCAGATGCGCGTGGTTGAGATAGAGGTGAACATCGCCGCCCATCCACACCAGCTCGCCTGGTTGCATGCCCACCTGCTGCGCGATCATCCGCGTGAGCAGCGCCGCCGACCACAGGTTGAACGGCAGGCCGAGCGCGACATCGCAGCTGCGCTGATAGAGCAGACAGTTGAGACGTGCGTGTGCGCCTTCTCCCGTGACATGGAACTGGTAGGTCTTGTGACACGGGGGAAGCGCCATGCGGTCCAACTCGGCGACGTTCCAGCCTTCGATAATGTGGCGGCGGCTGCCGGGGCTGGTACGCAAGGATTCGATCACGGCGGCAATCTGGTTGATGCCCTCGCCCTTCTCGTAGAGCCCGTCTGCACGATAGCGATAGGTCGGCCAATCGACCCACTGCTTGCCGTAAACCGGCCCAAGGTCGCCCCAGCGCGCAGCAAAGGCTTCATCGTCGGCGATTCGCGCCACGAACGCGTCGAGGCTGATCGCATCGCCCGTCTCGCGGACATAATTGGCGTGTGGCCACTCGTTCCAGATCTTCACGCCTTGCAGCACCAGGGGGCGGATGTTGGTGCTCCCGGTCAGGAACCATAGCAGCTCGCGGGTCGCGGTTTTCCAGTAGACCCGCTTGGTGGTGAGCAGCGGCATCGCTCCGCCCGCCAGATCGAATCGTAGCATGGCCCCGCACACCGACCGCGTGCCGATCCCCGTGCGGTCGACTCGCTCGCTCCCGGTTTCCCAGATGGTGCGCATCAAATCGAGATATTGCTGCTCGGGATGCGGCAAGGCGGTTTCATTAAGAGGAATCGCAGCGCTGGCCATGGAGCGCATCATAAGCCGCAATTGCCCGCTTGCCACCCTCGTCTTCCACACCTATAGGGCGCGCCTTGCCTCGACCCGCGTGGTGCTTTTGCCCAAGCGGGACCGACACGGTCGGGGAGTAGCTCAGCCTGGTAGAGCACTGTCTTCGGGAGGCAGGGGCCGGAGGTTCGAATCCTCTCTCCCCGACCAATTTCGCCAAGTCTGGCGTCTAAGCCAACGCAATCCCGCCATTTTCCTCCACTGGGGAGACTGGTCGGTTGGCGTTGTGGTTGGGTGCCGCGCCACTTGGTAGCCCAGTCCTGAACCCGGCGGGCTAATTCCAGATTAGAGCGCGCTGCCGTCTGCCGGCCAAAAGCTCACCGCTTGGTCGCGTTCGCGTTGCGTGGGATGACGCAGAATGCTGAGCGTGTCGTCCTGCCATGCCACCAGACCCAACGCTGCAAACTGATCCAGCCAGCCTGCCATGGGCCAGAAGCCGCGCTTTTCGCGGAACCGCCTTGCATTGGCGACGATGTCCTCGAGATGTTGCAGCGGCGGATCAAAGCTTGGGTGATACTGGTGGCAGGCCAACGCGCCGCCGAGAAAATACAGTGGCAAGCAGGCATCGCGCGCAGCAAAGCCGAAATCGGTGTCTTCGGCCCCGTAGCCGGTAAAGCGCTCGTCAAACCCGCCAATCCGCTGAAAAGTGCTGCGGCGGATGGCAAAGGCGAGCGACCAGAACAGGCCGGGATTGTCGACCGGCTCCAGTCCTTGCGCGGGAAACGGACGGACCGGATGCACCGCGCCCATGGCTAGCAATGTCGCCTCGTCCCACGCGCCAGACGCATCACCCGGCCCGAGATACCGCACCTCCGCGCATACAAGCCGGTCGTGCGCGCCGATTGCGTCCGAAAGCATACCCAGACAATCTCGCATCGGGATGCAATCAACGTCGAGGAATACCAACCGTTCGCCCTTGGCGCAGGCGGCGGCATGGTTGCGTGCTTGCGCCAGCGGGAGGCCATCAGTTTCAAGCCGCTCTAACCGCACCAGCGGATGCCGCCCCTCAAGGCGCACCGGCGTGTCACTCATGTCGACCACGATGATTTCGTCCGGCTGCATAGCGCTGCGCGCCACACCTTCGAGCAGGTTGACCAGATGCTCCGTCCGGTTGCGAACGAGCGTCAGGACAGAAAGGCTCATCGCCGCTCCCACAGATCGAGGCGATAGGTTTCATGCCGCTCGGCAAGGCAGGGCGTGAATTGCCCGGATGTCCCCCGTTGGAGCGCGCCCACTGCCTCGTCCGCCGTGCAGGGGTAATCGGTTTCGCCCGTGTAATGCACCAGCACCACGCGCCCGCCCGGAATGATGTGATCCGTCAACCACTGCGCCGCGCGGGAAAGATCACCGGCGTCCCAGTAATAGGCGACCTCGGACATGACACACAGGTCAAACAGGCCTCGCGGCGCATCGGCTGGGAAGCCCATCTGCGCAAATTCGAGGCCGGGTTGCGTGCCCAGCCTTTGCTGAGCGAGGGCGAGAGCCGTCTGGCTGATGTCGATCGCCAGCAACTGATCGCACAGGCGATGCAGCCGCTGCGTCAGCACACCATGCGCGCAGCCAATTTCAAGCGCTGACGCGTAGCGGCGGTCATCCAGCGCTCTGATAGTTCGGTCGAATTTGCGCCGCTCATAATCGCTTGTGGCGAGATCCCATGGATCCGCATCGGCAGCGAAGATGCCTTCGAAATAGTCGGCCCCCAGACTGCGCGCGCCGCTCATCTCGGCCAATCCACTGCGATAAGCTGGTCGGCAGATACCATGCGCCGCATCGGCTTTGGCAGGCGGAACCCCTCGCCCATGCTCGGCGTCAGCTGGCTGCGATGCGCGCTCAGCGCCCGGCGGCGCACCCCGCTCGGCATGGCGGGCGTAGCGAACCGAGTCCCGCGGCAGGCAGGCGCATGCCAGACCGAATAGGTGAAAATCTGTAACGCCCGCCGCGATTGGTCACGAGCGGCAAGAGCGAGCTGAAACGCCGCGACATGATCGCAATGCCCGTCCCCTGGGTCCGACACCGCGAGCGCGTCAATCCTGCGGGTACGGATCATAGTCCCCAACTGCTTAGCCGAACGACCAAACGCTGTGCTCGCCTCATGGCTTGGCTGGCCATCTGCCCATCCCAGCCAATCAATCGGAACAGGCATTTCAGTAAGCAGGCCCACCGCCCGCCGCGCCTCGCGTCGGCGGACTGCGCGCAGTTGTGACGTGCCTTGCGGATGCGATCCGCCGCCGTCGGTCAGAAACACCACCCCGCCCAGCCGATCTCGCAACGCCGCATGATGGATCAGCGCGCCCGCCCCCAGCGTTTCGTCATCGGGGTGCGGCGCGATCACGAGCCACCGCGCACCGCGCCAGGGGCTGCGCGCGAGCATGGCGGCCCTCATGGCAAGCTGCCGGACAGGGCAAACTCGCGCGACAGAATGGCCTTGGCCGCCTCATCGCGGGCATAATCAGGGCCTGCCTGCCGCAGATAGAGCGATAAATCGCGCGCAATCTTGTCCGCGCGCTGGCCATCGAAGGCGCTGCGGGTGCCGAGAATGCGTGCAGCGGTCTCGATCGCGAGGAGGCCGGCATCCTCGACGACACCGCGCGCGATGCGGGCGGTGGTGATTGCATCATCTGCCTCAGCGGCAGCTTTGCGCGCGGCGTCTTCGACCCAGAAGCGCGCATTGCGGGCGGCGATATAGGCCTTGGCAAAGCGCTGACGTAAGATTGGGTCTTCGCGGACCTTCGGATGCATGCCGCGCGCGGTTTCCGCGATCAGCGCGTCAACGCCGCCCAATTGCACCGCGCAGAACCGCCAGGCCCCGGCCGTGAAGCGCGGTTCACGGTCATATTCACCGGGTTGACCGAGCAGCATCGCGTCGGTCACAGCGACACCTTCGAGGTCATAACTCCCGCTGACGCTGGCCCGCATCCCGCGCACCCGCCAACCGGACAGATCGGTGCGCTCAGGATCATTGGCGCAGACGACAACCAAGCGGCGCGCTTCGCCTTCGCTGCTTGCGGTTACCACCGACCAGTCGATCCCGCCCGCGCCGCTGGCAAAGCTCTTCCCGCCGGTGAGCCGGAGGCTTTCCGAGCCAGCAATCCGCACGCCTGGGTGCGGTTCGCTTGCCCAGACGCCGAACCAAGCGCCGCGGGCCAATTGCTCGCGAAGCCACAACTTTTGCGAGGCCGAACCGTACCAGCGAAACAGCAGCAGCGCATTCACATGCCCTTCGAACAGGCGTCCGACGCTGAGATCGCCGTGGCCCACCTCGCCCAGAGCCGTCAGCATGCTGGCATTGCAGGCCTCCTCATCAACAAACGCCTCACCGCCAGCCTCAGGCGGCGCAAAGCGGCGGTGCAGGCCGCTAACGACCAGCAGGTCCAGACTTTCTGATGGGAAGCGCGAAACGGCATCATAGCGCTCGCCCAACTGCGCCAGATCGTCAGGCAGGCTCGCTGCCGGATTGTCGCGGGGTTTGGGAATGGCGGTCATGATCGGGCCTCTCGCAGGGCTTGCGGTGCTAGGGTGAGTTGTTCGAGCCAGCTGGCGACGCGCTCCGCTCCGTCTCTGACCCGAAGCGCAGCAGGGCGCTGACTTGGCTGACGCTCGGCCGCTGCGATCAGCATCCGCCATTGGGCGCCCTCGGGCCAGATCGCGGGGACGACCGCGGCATCAAGCGCGGCGAGCCTTTCGGCTTTGACCGCTTGCTCATCAAAAGCGCGGGGCTCGGGAAAGCAGATGAAGGGTCGCTCATGCGCAAGGACGGCGCTGACCAGCCCATCTCCCGCCGCCCCAATGACAACGCCCGCGCTCGCGATCTCCGCATCGGCGCCTGCGACCCATCCAGCGAATTCGAGATTCTCCGGTATCCGTGTAGGAACAACCGAAGGCCCGATCACCCGCCACTGCCGGTCCGGCACGGCACGAGCGGCGGCCGCCCATCTCGCGCCGTCAGCCGCCGCCCCGCCCCGCCCTGCGACAACCAGCACGCGGGTTGGATCGACGATGCGTGCGACTCCGGCAGGAACGATGCCATTGGCGTAAAAGGTCTTCTGCTTCACCCAATCGGGGGTCGCCATATCATCCAGCGACTCGGCAAAGGGTGCGAGCAGCGCTTGCGCCGATGCAAACGCATCACGGTGGGGCTGATCGACGCGTCTGCCGCTCAGTCGGACATAGACCACCGGGACGGACGCCAACCGCGCGAGCATTGCAACTTCGACCGAAACATCGACGATCATCAGCGCAGGCTGTGCCGCGGCAATCCAGTTGGCGACCAATGCAACCCGTTCGCGCACGCCCTTGTGATGCAGCGGGGCGTAATGCAGCGCCGGCGGCCGTGTGGCCCCATCCCGTCCATCGAACTGGCCGTGGGGCAGACGATCATCGGGCATATCGAGGCAAGGTATTCCATTCAACCCGTCGTCCAGCCCCGTGCCGATCAACGTCATCGGCCCGCAATAGGCAGCCGCAATCGCAGCGGCGCGCTGTCTGTGGCCCTCGCCTTGGTGGTGGACGTAGTATCCGATCATGCCGAAGATGCCCGCAATCGCTTCGGTAGGTTCATTTCGCAGGGCATGGGCGGCAACTTGGCCTCAGCCAGCATCAACTCGCCGGGATTGAGCGCCCGGCGCATCGCGCGGCGCCACAGCGCACGGGATTGCCAGTGGTAAAATGCCGGAACCTTGGGGTCAACTCCGTCCGACCCGGCAGCAAGCCAGCGGCGCATTTCCTCTGCCATGCCGCCATCCGCGCGACCCGCTGGCCGTGCAGACGTGCGTGTCCAGATGGTCTGCGGATGAATGAGCTCGCCGCCCACGGCGAGCGCAGCGGCCACGAGCGCGCGGTCCTCGCCCGATGGCGTCAAGGGAACGCCCCCCGCGGCGCGATAGAGCCCGGCCGTCAGCGCCAGACTCGCGCCGGTGTGATCGCCGTGGCGGGGAGGCGGGTCCCACAGAACTGGGTCGACCGCATCCTCGATTTCGCGAACCTTGCTCCAATATTCGTCGAACCGATCGCGCAGGTCGAACAGCAGCGGCCATGTGTCGGCCTCCCTCTCGTCAAGTTCGATCCGTCCCCCGACGATGCGCTTTGGGCCCGCGTGCGCCAGATTGGCTTCGAGCCAGTCCGCAGGCGGGCGACAATCCGCATCGGTGCAGACGAGTAACGCATCGTCGTCATTCAGCCATACGGCACCGAGATCCATCGCCGCCCGCCGCGCTGATCCGGCATGAGCGAGCTCCGGCGGAAAGTCGCAGGTCAATAGGTTCAGCCGCAAGCGCACATCGGCATTTGCAGCCGCCTGCGCAGCCTCGGCACTCCCGTCGGTCGAGTTGTTGACGCACAGTGCGACATTGATCGGCGACGTCAGGGTCTGCTGCGCCAAGGCCTCAAGCAGCACAGGCAATCGCTTCGCCTCGTTGCGGGCCGGAACACAGACGACGACCGGCCGGGTCATGCGCTCAGGGCCATCGCGCCTTCGCGGCCTGACTGACGCGCAAAATCTGCTGTCCCGCCCGCAAGGTGGCGATAAAGTTGTTCGTAGGAATCGACCATCCGGTGCGCATTGCAATGGTCCTCGGCCCGCCGGCGGCAGGTGGCGCGATCAATGGTCAGCGCAGCGCGAATGGCGGCGGCAAGGCTCGCCACATCATCAGGCTCGGCCAAGGCGCCACAGGTCTCATCAACGATCGCCGGAATCCCACCCCGACGAAAAGCAGCGACTGGCGTGCCGCAGGACAGTGCCTCGGCCACGACGAGTCCATAGGGCTCCTCCCAGCACGGGGTGCATAGAGCAACGCTGGCACCACCGATCAGTTTGGCGAGGTCGCGGTGCGCCAAGTGGCCAAGGTAGGTGACATCATCACCCAGACGGGGCGCGATCCACTCGCTGAAATAGGCTGGATTAGAACGTGGCCCGGCAATCTTCAGGGGCAGACCAACCGCGCGGGCGGCATCAATGGCAAGGTGCAGTCCCTTTTCCGGGACGATCCTTCCATACCACACCAGATAGCGATCAGCGGCAGCCTGCGGGCTAAAGGGGAAAAGATCGAGGTCTATCCCGTTGGGGATGACGCTGTCGACCGCTGTAACACCCTGCCACAGATCGGCGGTCGCTTGTGAGACAGCGACGAGATGGCTCGCTTTGCGGCTCAGCCTGACGCCGCTTTCCAGCCAGCAGAACGGCGGCGTGTGCAGTGTCGTGACGGTCGGCGCACGCAAAGTCGCGGCCATGGTGAGCGGCAGATAGTGCAGCGAATTGTTATGGATGATGTCAAAGGATCGGGTCTGCAGATCAGTCATCAGGCGCAGATAGGCGTGGTGTTCGCGGAAGAAGGCGACATTGCCCGCTTCAGCAAGGCCGGTTTCCAGCAGCGATGTTTCCTCGCAGATCGCCTCGATCCCCAGTGCGGGATCGGATGCCAGCGACGCAAACAAGGTCACATCATGGCCGCGCTCGCGCAGCGATTTGGCCAGCAAATGCGTGTGCATTTCGAGGCCTCCGGCAAAAGGCTCGGCAATCGCGTATTTGAGATGTGCGATGATCGCGATCTTCAACATGGAGCCTCGGGGGTTGAGCGGCCAGACTTCACCACCATCGGCCCTATCGCCCGTGGTGTCCCTAACCCCCTAAATGATCATGCGTTTGGAACACCAAGACCCAGACCGCTGTTGCCCAACGAAACAGATGGGACTCGCTGATCTAGGCTTCGTGGCGATCAACAGCGCATTGGCGGGGTTGGCGCGCAACTGCGCCTCTAGGAGTTGGCAGAGCGGATTGCCCGGCGCGGCCAGCAGCACGAGCCCGCAAAGGCCCACGACCTTCTGCGCCGCTGCCCCAACCTGTTGAACACTGGCACAACCGACGTGAGCGTCGCTTCATGCGAGTGGTCCATGTCGTTCTTGCATCCCAATGGTTAACGAGAATCGACCGGCGACTGCTGCCAGATGAAAACTAGCCCTTGCTCAATCCAGGCACGCTGTCCTCATCGGGGCGAATTTTATCTAGGGAAACGCAGTCCCAGAAACGAAAAAAGCCCCGGTTTCCCGAGGCTTCTTCCTATATCTGACGGAGCCGTCTTAGCGGCTGCCAAACATGTGTGTGATCCAACCCCACATAAATTACACTCCTATCAGCGCAAAAGCTGTAGGAGCTATTTAACACATTATTAACCTTAATCAACCGTAAATTGCGATGCGCCCTCCGCCCATCATCGCGAGCAGTTCTGCCATCGGGATGGCGCGCGAAAATAGATAGCCTTGCGCCTGATCGCAGCCCATCGCTTTAAGCGTCGCGGCAACCGAGATGTCCTCGACGCCTTCCGCGACGACGATCTTCCCAAGTGAATGCGCGATCTCGATCGTGGCGCGAACCACGGCGCGGCTTTCCTCGGATGTAGCCATGTGCTGCACAAAGCGCTTGTCGATCTTGAGCTCGGAGCTCGGCAGCTTCTCGATATATTCGAGATTGGATTGGCCGGTGCCGAAATCATCGATCGACAGGCCGATACCGCGCGCCTTTAGCGCAGCGATCTGCGGAGCGATTCGGTCATCCTCAAGCTTAGCGGTTTCGGTCAGTTCCAGCGTCAGATTTTCGGGCGGGAAGGCAAAGCGCCCCAGCAAGGTCATGATATCGAACAGCAGGTGCGTGTCCGACAGGCTCTTGGCCGACATGTTAACCGCCAGCTTGAAGCGCGGATCGAGCGCGATCGCCTGCTTACCCTCAAGCAGCGCCTGCTCCATCACAACCAGGGTGAGCTCGTTGATCCGGTCGCCCGCTTCGGCTGCGAGCACCAGTTCTTGCGGGTTGACCGGTTCCTCACCCTCGGGCTGCCAGCGGATCAAGGTTTCCGCACCGACGATCCGGCCTGATGCAAGGTCGATCTTGGGCTGGTAAGCCACACCGATATCGCGGTCGCGCAGACCCTTCTCCAACACCTTGATCAGTTGAAGTCGATTATTGCGCGCTTCGAGATGCGCAGCGTCATTGATGATGAAGCGCACCCCGCGGTTCGCGGCTTCGTCTGCCGCCTGCATTGCTTTCTTGATGCGCGAAGCGACCGGCAAGTCGTGATTGGTATCGATCCCGAGCGCAGGAGCGCTATTGGATGACTGCCAATCATAGCTGATCGCAGTCTTGAGCATCATTGCAAGCCCATCGGCATGGCGCTCGAGTTCGCCATTCTCCATGCGCGGCGCGAGCCAGACCAGCAAATCACGCTCGAACGCAACGTCGCCGACTTCGCCCGGCCCCTTCACGTAAGCGATCAGAGTGTTGACGAATTCGCCGATCTCGCGGGCCGTCCATTCTTCCGAAAACTCGGCGAGATTGGCGATCTTGAGCGCGTAGACGTCACGCTCCTCGCTCGGGCGATCCGAGGCGATGGCCGACGTCGTCATGGCATCGACATCGCTGCTGTAATACTTGCGATTGATCCGCTGGAACCCGATGGCGGCAGCCCCCATGGAGAGCAATGCGGACATGATGTCGATATTGAAGGTGAATTCGTCGAGCACGAAAGTCGCGATCAGCAGCCCGCAAGACGTTATCAGCAAGGACTTCGAGGCGCGCCGGCGGCTCACCACCTGCACCGCCATGGCCAGCGTAGCCAGCACCATCGCCGGGTACCACATCAAGTCAAGCGGCGCGCCGCGCTTCAGTGTGTGTGCGCCGAGGACGTGAAAATAAGAGCCCGGCACTTTCGTGTTCGGGCGGAACGGCAAGAAATAGTAGTCGCTCGATCCAAAGAAGGCCTGTCCGATCACCACGTTCTTGCCGCGCAGATCGGCCGCAGGTACGCGGCCATTCAGGACATCGACATAGCTGTACGAGGGAACGGTCGAGGCATCGAACGCTGTGTCGGGCCGATAGAGCCGCTCTGGCCCTTGGTATTCAGCTAAGACCGCAGAGATGGATCCTTCCTTTTCGCCCCCGAGGTCGATGGAGGTCGGGAAGATCACCGACAGGCCGAAAAGATTGGCGCGCCCGTTCATCGCCGCGAGATTGACGGTTTTGCGGAATTCCGGGAGCGGCGCGATCTCGTCGACCCTCTGGAAGCCGATATCGCTTGCCGGGACAACCCCCAGCCACACCTTGCCTTTATGACGCGCCAGCATGTCGGCAAACATCGCGTCGGATTTCGGCGTTTCGGGATCGGCATGCGCGCGGTCGAACACCACGCGGCGCACGCCGGAAGCGATCAGCGTATCGACCACCTTGGTATCTTGCACCCGGTTGGGAAGGTTGCGCTTGTTGGCGGCAAGTGTTTTGTCGTCGATCGCAATCATCACGACATCGCGCGGCGCAGGGCGGGAACGCACCTCTGCACGCGCGGCGCGGTAGACATCTTCGAGCGGTAGCGGAAGTTCGATAACCGAGGATACCACCCCGAATAGCACCGCAAGTATCGCGACTTTGGTGCGTTTGCGGCGCAGCAAAGCAGCACCCGAACGCTGCGCAAGTTCTTGCTTGAATCCAGCGACTTCCTCGCCGGCCAAGCCGAACGTGCGCCGTATCGTGTCGGCCAGAGACTGAAGCTTTCCGAACATCAAACGCGCATTCCCGAGGGCAAAGTCAAGCTTGTCCCTAGGATACGTTGGTTAATTCATCGCAAACGACAGGCGCAGCACTGACCCACGCACCTACCCAAACAGCGCGGTCAGATCACCCGGTCGGACAGGAAGCCAAGGGCGATCGTCAAGCTGCCGAGCCCAATCGAGAGGTGCCAGCGCAACCGCAGAAAGTCTGGCGCGGCATAGCCAAGCGCCCGGTCGATCAGCGGCGAGCCGAAGATAAGCGCCCCCAGATAGAACAGCGCGGGGCCGGGCCATTCCCAGCCAAACGTCCAGGGGAGGAACAGCGCGAGGGTCAGCAAGCTCGGCATGACCGCAATCACATAGGCTCCGCTGGTCGCGCGGCCGCTGGCGAGCGCTTGGCCCCACCACACCCCGCCCAAAAAGCTGAAGATTGCCGCCGCATAGGCAAACCCGCCTGCCAGCGCCGAATAGCGCCATTCGTGCCCCATCAGGATCAGCGCGATGCAGATGATCTGGGGCATTAGCCCGGCATAGCCCAAGGCGCGGGCGGCTGGGGAAAGCGAAGCGGGAGATTGTTGTGTTGCTGCGTCCATGGCGGCTCAAACCCTGCCGCGCCTTGCGGTTCCCGATCCTCTTGCGAGCCACGCCGGTTTGCGCCACCATTCAGGGCCATGAACATCTTCGATCTCACTGGCACTGCGGCCATCATCACCGGCGGCAATGGCGGGCTTGGCCTTGCGATGGCGCGCGGGCTGGCGAAGGCCGGCGCCGATATCGCGATCTGGGCCCGCAATCCCAGGAAGAACGCCTCCGCGCTTGAGGAACTGGGCGAATTGGGCACCGGCCGCGTCATCGCACTTGCCTGCGAGGTGACCGAGGAAGCTGCGATCGCCCGCGCCATGGCAACGACCCTCGACACGCTCGGCCGCGTCGATGTGTGCTTTGCCAATGCCGGAATTCCGGGCGCAGGCCAGGCGATTCCCGAAATCACACCAGAAGGCTGGGACAACACCATGGGCGTCAACACCCGCGGTGCGGCGCTGGTCTACAAGCACGTCACCCGCCATATGATCGCCCGCGCGCAAGACGGCGATGCCGGGGGCAAGCTGATCGTGACGTCGTCCGGGCAGTCGATCATGGGGGTCAACCGCTCGTCCGATTATGCTGCGTCCAAGGCGGCCGTGAATGGCCTCACCCGCGCCGCTGCGTTCGAACTTGCGCGCTACAAGATCACCGCCAATGCGCTGCTGTTCGGCTTTTACGAGACCGATATCACCGCCCGCGCCGATCCCCGGTTCGGCGAATGGATGGCCAAACGCATCCCGCTACGCCGTCCGGGCGATCACGCAGGGCTCGAAGGGCTGGCAGTGTTTTTCGCCTCGCCCCATTCCGATTACATCACCGGGCAATGTCTGCCGGTCGACGGCGGCCTGAGCATTTCCTAGTTGAGTATCCGCTGAGGGGCACCATTTCAGGTGGAACGCAGGCGCGCCCAAGCCGTTGCCCGCGAAAGCCTCTCGCAATTGGAATACCCCTTCTCGTGGCCGACGACGACATTCCCGACTTCGATAAGCTCCCCGAAGACAAGAGCCGCCAGCGCGCCGTGCCTGCGGGCCGGATCGCGCGGTTTGGCACGTTTGGAAGACTGGTCGGCGGCGTGGCGAGCGGCATGGTGGCCGAAGGCGCACGCCGGATCGCCAGCGGTGAGGGCATCAACGCGCGCGACCTGATCCTCACGCCCGGCAATGTCCAGCGCATGACCGACCGCCTGTCGCACCTGCGCGGCGCGGCGATGAAGATGGGGCAGATGATCAGCCTGGATGCGGGCGATTTCCTGCCTGAGGAATTGTCAAAGATCCTCGCCACCTTGCGCGATCAGGCCAATTTCATGCCGACCAAGCAATTGGATGCCGTGCTGCGCGCCGAATGGGGGCCAGACTGGCGCAAGCAGTTCCGTTGGTTCAACCCCCGCCCGATCGCCGCTGCCTCCATCGGTCAGGTCCACAAGGCCCTCACCCGCGATGGCGAGGAGCTGGCGATCAAGGTGCAATATCCCGGCGTTGCGAAAAGCATCGATTCCGATGTCGATAACGTCATGACACTGCTCAAGGTCGCCGGCTTTGCTCCGCCCGAACTGGAAATGGGCAAGCTGATGGCGGCCGCGAAGCAACAGCTCCATGAGGAAGCCGATTACACCCGCGAAGGCGCGCAGATGGCGCTCTATCGTGAGCGGCTGGCCGGTACGCCGGGCTTTGTCGTGCCCAAGCTTCACGAAGGCCTGACGCGCGGCTCAATCCTTGCGATGAGCTTTGAAGACGGGGTGGGCATCGAGGAACTCGGCAACGAGCCGCCCGAACGCCGAGATGAGGTCTTCGCCCGATTGATCCGGCTGGTCGCGCGCGAATTGTTCGATTTCGGCGTGATGCAGACCGATCCCAATTTCGCCAATTTCCGCTACCGGCGGGAGACCGGAGAGATCATCCTGCTCGACTTCGGTGCTTGCCGCCCGGTCGATCCGATGGTGTCAAACGGCTATCGCAAGATGCTCGCCGCCGGCCTGCGCGGCAACGCCGAAGAGGTGCTCGCCGCCACTATCGAAGCCGGTTTCATGATGCCGATCGTCGCTGAAAAGCACCCCGAGCGGGTCAACAAGATGATCGAGATCGTGATTGGCGAAATGCGCGAAGACGCCCCCTTCGATTTCGGCGACCGGGCCTTTATCCCGCTGCTGCGCGATGAAGGCTATGCCATTGCTCAGGACAAGGACACATGGGCGTTTCCGCCGATTGAGACATTGTTCGTCCAGCGCAAGGTTTCTGGCACGGCGCTGCTGGGGGCGAGGCTGAAGGCCAAGGTCAATATCCGGCGGATCACCGAGGAGGTTCTGGCAACCACCGCGCCGCTTCCCGCCGCCGCAGCTTAGGCCGGGCCTCCCTCCGCTGTCCCAATTGCCCCCCCGGGCGCTTCAATCTTGTCCCGCCCTGCTAACGCTTCGTCTACAGCGATGCATGTTCCGCATAAAACCAAGATGATAGGGCGTGGACAGGCATGATATTTTATACTAACGCACCCTAATGCATGGGGGATTTGAACACAGGATCGGTGTTTTGTTTGTGTGTCTCGGCAACATTTGCCGGTCACCGATGGCGGAGGGTGCGTTCCGCGCCGCAGCGCTTGAGCGGCAATTTCCGTTCCAAGTCGATTCCGCCGGAACCGCTTCCTATCACGTCGGCAGCCAGCCCGATCCGCGTGCCATCGCCGTCGCCAGTCTGAATGGTATCGACATAACTGGGCAGTCCGCACGGCAGATCGAGCGGGATGATTTCTACCGGTTCAGCCACATTATCGCGATGGACCGCGCCAATCTCGAAGGCCTGCGCGCCCGCGCGCCGCGCGATGGTACGGCCACGTTGGCGATGCTGATGGACGCCGTCGATGGTCGTCGGGGTGAGCCCGTAGCCGATCCCTATTATGGCGATACCGCCGCGTTCGAGGCAGCGTGGAGCGTGATCTCGCTCGGCACAGGCGCCTGGGTCGACCGCCTGATCCGCGAAGGCATGCAGCAGCGGGCCTAGCCGCCGCGCATCAACTGCACGCCCCAGTCGCGTTCAAACAGGTATAGTAGTAACCGTGCGGCCTCCCCGCGCGGGCTGGTGAGCCCGCCATCGCGATCCATCAGCAGGCGTGCATCGCCGTGCGCGATCGGCAAGAGGCGCTGCATCTGTTCCAGATTGGCGATCCGGAACGCCGCTTCCCCTGATTGGCGCGTGCCGAGCAATTCGCCCCCGCCGCGCAAGGCGAGATCTTCCTCAGCGATCCGGAATCCGTCCTGCGTCTCACGCATCAGGGCAAGCCGCGCGCGGCCCGTCTCTGACAGCGCACCGCCACGCAGCAGCAGGCAGGTGGATTTTTCCGCCCCCCGCCCTACCCGTCCGCGTAGCTGGTGCAATTGCGCAAGGCCGAACCGCTCAGCCTGTTCGATCACCATCAACGTGGCTGACGGCACGTCCACCCCGACCTCGATCACCGTGGTCGCCACCAGCAGCCGCGCCTGCCCGCTGGCAAAACGCTCCATCGCCGCATCCTTGACCTCGGGGCGGAGCTGGCCATGGACGAGCACCACGGCCTCGCCAAACCGCTCCTTCAGCGCCGCATAGCGCGCCTCGGCCGCAGCGATGTCCGCCAGATCAGGCACGCCGTCGATCTCGCGCACCATAGGGCACACCCAATAGGCCTGTTGCCCGCTCGCAAGGTGGCGCTCGACCCCGGCGACGACCTCATCCATCCGCTCCTGGGGCACCACGCGCGTGTCAATCGCCTGCCGTCCGGGAGGCAGTTCGTCGAGCCGGCTCACGTCCATCTCGCCATATTGCGCAAGTGTCAGCGAACGCGGGATCGGGGTTGCTGTCATCGCCAGCGTATGCGGCGCACGCCTGCCTTTGGCCGCGAGAGCCAGTCGCTGCGCCACGCCAAAACGGTGCTGCTCGTCAATCACCACCAGCCCCAGATCGCGGTAATTGACCGTGTCCTGAAAAATCGCATGGGTGCCGACCAGCATCTGGATCGAGCCATCCATCAGCCCCATCAGGATAGACTCGCGCTCCCGCCCCTTGGCGCGGCCGGTCAGCAACGCGATCTCGACCCCCGTCGGCCCGAGCATCTTGCGCAAAGTCTCGAAGTGCTGCCGGGCAAGGATCTCCGTTGGAGCGAGCAAGGCGGCCTGCTTTCCCGCTTCCACCGCGATAAGCATCGCGTTGAGCGCCACCACGGTCTTACCCGCACCGACATCGCCCTGGAGTAGACGCAGCATCGGCGCTTCCTGCGCCATGTCTCCCGCGATCTCGCCAATGGAGCGCGCCTGCGCGCCCGTCAGCGCGAAGGGCAGTTGCAGCTTGGCGCGTAAGCTCCCGTCACCCGCAAGCGCCTGACCCTTGCGCCGCCGCCCCTCGGCCTTGACCAACAGCAGCGCGAGGCTGTTTGCCAGCAGTTCGTCATAGGCAAGCCGGTCTAGCGCTTTGGCGTCTGTCGTCTCGTGCCCCAAGCGCAGCGCATCGGCCCACGCGGGCCAACCCGCGCGCTCCAACTGCCCCGGTTCGATCCATTCGGGCAACGCCGGAAGGCGGGTGAGCGACTGGCGGACGAAATCAGCAATGCGCGGCTGGGTCAGCCCCTCCGACAGGCGATAGACCGGCTCGCTCAAGCGACCCATATTGGCGGCGCTTTCCGCCTCAATATGATCGGGGTGAACGATCTGAAGCATGTCGCCATAGCGGTCGAGCCGCCCTGCCACCCAGCGCTTCTCTCCCACCGGCACCAGCTTCTTCGCGCTGTAAGCGGCCTTACCGAACCACGTCAGCGCGCAGACATTGCCAATCGCATCCTGCGCCAGCACCCGGTACGGCCCGCGACTTCCGGCCCGCGGCGCGCGGTGTTCAATCGCGGTGAGCGCAATGATCACCTGCTCCCCCTCGTTGCCGGAATCGAGATCGGCAATCGCTTGGCGGCTGACGAAGCGTTCGGGCAGGTGATACGCCACATCCTTCACCCGCGTCAGTCCGAGCTTTTCGAGCGGCTTCATCAGCTTCGGGCCGACGCCATCTAGCGTCGTGACTTCGGCGAACAGCGGGTTGAGAGCCTCGGGGCGCATGTTGACTTCGCTAACACTCCGATTGCGTCTTTGCGAGTTGTGCCTGCGCAAGCCTGTGGCTAGGTGATCGCCATGACCGACACGCCCTCCTTCGAACAGCGCCTTGCCCGCGCGAAGTTCCGCAGCTGGCACCGCGGCACGCGCGAAGCCGATTACATGATGGGCGGCTATTATGATCGCTACCATGCCACTTGGGGCGAAGCCGAACTGGCCTGGTTCGAAGCCCTGCTCGACGAGGATGACGTCGATGTGATGGCCTGGGCGCTCGGTTCGCAGCCGCCGCCGGAGCATCTGGCGGGTGAATTGCTGGTGGTGATGCAAAAGCTCGATTACGTCGACATCCCGCGCTGACGGGGCCTGCGCGGGAACCCTTCGGCCTCGCGCCGCTTGACTGGAAACCTATGCCCGATCTCAACCGCATCCTCGCGGCCCGTGAACCGCTGACCCTCGCCTCGCTTCCGCGCGGGAGCCTGCCGTTGGTGCTGTCCGATTTGGCGCGGGCGGCCAAGCGCCGGGCGGTGTTTATCGCGCCTGACGATGCAGCCATGCGCGCTGCGGCTGAGGCGGCGCGCTTTTTCGCACCCGAGATCGAGGTGATCGCCTTCCCCGCGTGGGACTGCCTGCCCTATGACCGGGCGAGCCCTGCGCTGACGATCAGCGCCGAACGGCTGGCCGCGCTGCACCGTTTGCAGCAACCCGGCAGCGCGCAGCAATTGCTGGTGACCACGGTCAACGCCGTGCTGCAACGGGTGCTCACCCCGTTCCGGGTGCGCGAGAGCGTGCGCGAATTCCGCGTCGGCACCACCATCGGGCACGAAAGCCTCGCCGCGCTGCTGGTCCGGCAGGGTTACGGCCGCACTGACACGGTGATCGACCATGGCGAGTTCGCGGTGCGCGGCTCGATTGTCGACATCTTCCCCTCCAGCCTGGATGCCGGGCTCAGGCTCGACTTCTTCGGAGACGAGCTGGAGAGCCTACGCCTGTTCGATCCCGCCACACAGCTGACCGTCGAGCGGATCGACGAACACCTGCTGCTCCCCGCCTCCGAAGCGCTGCTCGATGAGGAGAGCATCAAGCGCTTCCGCAGCCGTTACCGCGAGTTGTTCGGCGCGAACGCCACGCAAGACCCCCTCTACGAAGCCGTGTCCGAGGGGCGGCGGCTTGCGGGTATGGAGCACTGGCTCCCGCTGTTCGAAGAGCGCATGGCGAGCCTGTTCGACCACCTCGCCAAGGATGATGTCGTCATCATCGACCAGGGCGCGCTCGGTGCGGCGGAAGAACGGCTCAATGATATTGCCGATTACCATCAGCAGCGCGGCCGGATCGCAAGCGAGAAAAAGGGCAGCTACCGTCCGCTGAAGCCCGATGCGCTGTACCTGACGCGCGCGGAATTCGACGCGGGCCTCGCGGCCATGCCCGCTCACCGTGCGACAGGCTTTGCCAGCGAGGAAAAGGCAGGCACGCTCGACTTCGGGTTCCGCTCCGCGCGTGATTTTACGCCGGAACGCGGGCGCGGTGAGAATGTCTATGAGGCCGCTGCCAAGCACCTGAAGTCGGTTGCGAAGGGATCGCGCAAGTCGCTGGTGGCGGCCTATTCGACCGGCTCTGCCCGGCGGATTGCGTCCATTATCGAAGAGGCAGGTGCCCCGACCGCCATCGCCGACAGTTGGCAGCAGGCGCTAGGGCTGGCGGCGAAGAACAAGACCGCCGTGGTCGTCCTGCCGCTCGAAACGGGGTTCGCCAGCGACACGCTGGAAGTTCTGACAGAAGCCGACATTCTCGGCGACCGGCTGGTCCGGCGCAAGAAAAAGCGCAAGGATTCCGATGCCTTCCTTGCCGAACTTCAGGCACTGTCGCGCGGCGATCTGGTGGTGCATATCGAGCACGGGATCGGCCGTTACCTCGGCCTCGAACCCATCCCGGTCGGCAAGAGCCAGCACGATTGCGTCGCGCTGGAATATGCCGGGGGGGACAAGCTGTTCATTCCGGTCGAGAATATCGACGTGCTCAGCCGCTACGGTTCGTCCGAGCTGGCGGTCGCGCTCGACCGATTGGGCGGCGAAGCATGGCAGCGCCGCCGCGCCAAGCTCAAGGAGCGGATCACCGCCATTGCGGGTGAGTTGATGCAAGTTGCCGCTGCGCGCGCCTTGCGGCAGGCCCCTGCCCTCCCCGCCGATCCCGCGACCCTCGGCCAGTTCACCGACCGCTTCCCGTGGTCGGAGACCGAGGATCAGGAACGCGCTATTGCCGATGTGCTGGGCGATCTGGAAAGCGGCCGTCCGATGGACCGGCTGGTGTGCGGCGATGTCGGCTTCGGGAAGACCGAAGTCGCGCTACGCGCTGCCTTTGTCGCAGCAATGAATGGGCAACAAGTGGCCATCGTTGCACCAACCACCCTGCTGGCGCGACAGCACTTCCAGAACTTCGCAGAACGGTTTGCGGGCTTCCCCCTGAATGTCGGGCGCCTGTCGCGGCTCGTCACAGCCAAGGAGGCCGCCGAGACCCGAGAGGGGCTGGAGAACGGTCAGATTGACCTTGTGGTCGGCACCCATGCGATCCTCTCCAAATCGACCAAGTTCAAGAACCTCGGCCTCGTGATCGTCGACGAGGAGCAGCGCTTCGGCGTCACGCACAAGGAGAAGCTGAAGCAGCTGCGGGCCGACGTTCACGTCCTCACCCTCACCGCAACGCCGATCCCGCGCACGCTGCAGATGGCAATGAGCGGTCTGCGCGAACTCTCCACCATCCAGACCCCGCCGGTCGACCGCCTCGCGGTGCGCACCTATGTGATGGAGTGGGACGACATGGTGATGCGCGAGGCCTTGCTGCGCGAACATCATCGCGGTGGGCAGAGCTTCATCGTCGTCCCCCGCATCTCCGACATGGCCGACGTCGAGGAATGGCTCCGCGAACACGCGCCCGAGATCAAATCCGTCTCCGCCCACGGCCAAATGTCGCCGAGTGAGGTCGAAGAACGCATGGGCGCCTTCTACGACCGCAAGTATGACGTGCTTCTCTCGACCACCATCGTCGAAAGCGGGCTCGACATTCCATCCGCCAACACCATCATCATCCACCGCGCCGACCGTTTCGGCCTCGCCCAACTTTACCAGCTGCGTGGCCGCGTGGGCCGGGCCAAGCTGCGCGCCTATGCCTATCTGACGCACGAGGCGGGCGCGGCCCTGTCGGAAGTCGCGCAGAAGCGGCTGAAGGTGCTGGGTGATCTCGACAGCCTTGGTGCCGGGTTCCAGCTCGCCAGCCACGATCTCGACATTCGCGGGGCGGGCAATCTCCTGGGTGACGAGCAGTCGGGCCATATCCGTGAAGTCGGCTTCGAGCTGTACCAGGCGATGCTGGAAGAGGCGATCATGGCCGCCAAGGCGGGCGAGATGGGCCTCGACAAGCCTCGCGATAAGCTGACCCCGCAGATCACCGTCGATGCGCCGATCATGATCCCCGAGGACTACGTCCCCGACCTCGCGGTTCGCATGGCGCTCTACCGCCGCCTCAATCAGGCCGAAGGGCAGCACGAGATCGAAAGCCTCGCCGCCGAGATGATCGACCGCTTCGGCGATCTGCCGCAGCCGACCAAGAACCTGATCCGCCTGATCGAGATCAAGCATCAGGCGATCCTTGCCTGCGTTGCCAAGATCGATGTCGGCGCGCGCGGCACGCTCGTCACCTTCCACAACGACGACTTCCCCGATCCTGCGGGTCTGATCGCCTATGTCGAGCGGCTCAATGACGGCGGCAAGGACACCGCCAAGCTACGACCGGACATGAAGCTCGTCATCAACCGCGCCTGGGCCGATCCGCTGAGCCGCCTCAATGGGCTATTCCAGCTGACCAAGGGGCTCTCCGGGATCGTCAAGCGGGCGAGCAAGGCGAAGAAGGCGGCGTGAGGGCAGGCTTGATTGACCTTACGGCATCCGAGGCGTAGTTTTAAAAGATCGGATGGAGGGACGCGATGCCAGCTTTTGGAGCAAAGCTTACCCTTCTCACAGGTGCGTTGGCCTTGGTGGCAACGTCCATGCCAGCGCAGGCGCAACTCGGCACCCTGCTTAACCGCGGCAAGCGCGGAGCGGATCGCGCCGACACCTGCGGCGAGGGCAAAAAGGGCGACGCGGCGCGCGGCGTGGTTGGTGGCCTTCTTGGCGGCGCGGTTAGAGATATGGCGCGCAAGGCTCGCCTCCCCTCGTTTGTCCCGGTTCCAGCATTTTCCGACCAGCTGACTGAAAGCATAGCCTGTAGGCTAGACCCCGAAGAACAGAAACAAGCCGCCGAGGCAACGCTCCAAGCCACCCGCGCCGATACGCAGGACGGTGCGGCGCAAGTGGGGTCTAGCGCATCCTGGAATTCGGCCACGCGCGATGATGTGAGTGGCACCTCTACCGTTACCAGACGTGAGCGCGCCAAGGGCGATGTCGACTGCATTACCGTGACCGATGTCGTGATCGTTCAGGGCGAGGAAACCCGTGCGGACAAGCGGATGTGCCGGGCCCCCGGTTCGGCGCGCTACTCGATCATCGCATGATGCGCGGCGTCCGTGCATTGGCAGTGCTGGCCGCGCTCGTCATGCTGACGGGCGCGACGGCGATGGATCCCGACAATCCCACCTGTCCCGCCAATCCCGATTTCGGGCCCAAAACCCCGATGACGCTGAAAACGGCGCAGCGCGGCGGCAAGCGCGTCTTGCTGGCCGAGGGAGCGATTGATCCGACCTTACCGACCCGGTTGAAGGCAGCAATTGAGGCAGACGACCGGATCGAGGAAATCTGGCTTCGTTCGCGCGGCGGCGATGTCAGCGCGGGGAATGAAGCGGGGCGGATCATCCGGTCCTATCGCGGGATGCTGACCCGAGTGCCTTCGGGCTGGACGTGCTTTTCAGCCTGTAACTTCGTCTTCATGGGCGGCGACCGGCGGGTCATCGACGATGGCGGGGTTTTCATGGTTCACATGTTCACCCACACAAATGACCGCGCGCTGATCGATGAAGTGGTCATCGAAGGAAGCAAGGCAACCACCGAGCTGATCACGAGCATCGAACAGTCCTCGGCAATGCTGGCAAGCGAGGATAATGATTTTCTTATCCGCATGGGCATCAGCCGCAAGCTACTGACCGACATCATGTACAAGCAGCAGGCTGTTAAGCGCGACGGCAATCCGAGCACGCGCTATTGCCTCAGCCAAGCCGAGGTGCGCGAATACAATGTCATGCCGGTCGAAAAGCCGGCCCCATGAGGGGCGCGCCTCTAATCCCTACCCGTGCCCCATGCCTCGCGCGGTGCGGGCCAGTGCCAGCACGCTCTCGCTCGGCATCGGTTGGGCGCGCAGGAAGCCCTGCCAGTAATCGCAGCCTTCCGCGGTGATCGCGGCGCGCTGGATTTCGTCCTCGATCCCCTCGGCATAGACCGCGAGGCCCAGCGCCCGGCCCAGCGCCACGATCGCGCGCAGCACGGCGAGCGCGGTGGCGTCACCCGGGACGCCCTCGACCATCGCCTTGTCGAGCTTCAGCGCATCCAGCGGCAGTTCGCGCAGGTATCGGAAATTGCAGAACCCCGCGCCGAAATCGTCGAGCGCGGTGCGGAAGCCCAGCCCCCGCAGCGCCTTCAGCGCGGACGCCGCCTGGGCGAGGTTGCGCAGCAGCAGATCCTCGGTGATCTCCAGCATCAGCCGCTGCGGCGCGATTTCCGAGCGGCCGATCAGCGCGGCGAAATCGGCTGCGAAGCGCGGGTCGCCCAATTCCTCGGGCGTGATGTTGAGCGACAGGGTCAGATTGTCGGGCCAGGTCGCCGCATCCTCCAGCGCGCGGGCAACCACGTGGCGCGAGAGCGGAGCGACCAGCGCGGCCTTCTCAGCCACGGCGAACAGATCGCGCGCGCCGATGGCGCCCAGCGTCGGATGCCGCCAGCGCGCCAAAGCCTCAGCCCCCACCACTGCGCCGGTCACGCAGGAGAATTGCGGCTGGAACAACACTTCGATCTCACGCCGGTCGAGCGCGCTCAGCAGATCGGCTTCGAGCACACCGGGGCTCACGCCCGGAAAGCGCCCGCGCACTGCGCCCCGCAAGGATGTCCGACCCTGTTCCATCATATTCCTTATGCCCCGCTCCCCCTTAACCTTTGAATGCAAGCCTGCCTCGCATCAATTGCAATCCGCCCGAATCTGGCACATCAGGGACGACGCCGAGCGTTGCGCCGGGGATAAGTGGCGAGCGCTGCCTGAGGGGGATGAATGGCGAGCAATGGTACGAGCTTTCAGCGGTTGGCGCTGCTCGCGTCGGACACGGCGCGCGCGCAGGAAGCCCATGATGCGCTGCTAAGCCAGGGCGACTGGGTGCCACTGGACGAGGCCGATGCCGTCGTCGTGCTCGGCGGTGACGGGTTCATGCTCCAGACGTTGCATGCAATGCTGGATGCCGGCCGCGTGGTCCCGGCCTTCGGGATGAACCTTGGCACGGTCGGGTTTCTGATGAACCGTTATGACCGGCGCGCGGCGATCGCCACGCGGATCAACAAAGCGCGCCACTGGACGATCTCGCCCTTGCGGGTCGAGGCGGTGACGCAGGACGGCGAGACCCATGTGATGAGCGCGATCAACGAAATATCGCTGCTACGCGAGACCCGCCAAACCGCCAAGATCGAAGTCACCGTGGGGGACCGGGTGCGCATCCGCGAGCTGGTGTGTGACGGGGTGTTGGTGGCGACGCCGGCAGGATCGACCGCCTATAATCTCTCGGCCAATGGCCCGATCCTGCCGCTGGACAGCAAGATGCTGGCGCTGACCCCGATCAGCCCGTTCCGCCCGCGGCGCTGGAAGGGGGCGATCCTGCCCGACCGGATGAAGATAGTCCTGCGCGTGCTCGACCCGGCCAAACGCCCGGTGGCCGCAGTCGCCGACCAGAAGGAACTGCGCGACATCGCCGAAGTCCGGCTCGAGATTGCACGGGACAGCGCGCTCACCCTCCTGTTCGATCCGGGCCAGAGCCTGGAAGAACGGATCGTGGCCGAGCAGTTCATCACGGCGTAGTTTTTCCCAAGGCGAGGCCGCCTTGCGATCACCTTGCTGGCAAGTGGACGAACGAGCGATAGCCGTTCAAAACCCTCTTGCAATCATCCGCACCGCCCCATATAGGCGCGCTTCCGCTCTTCCTGAGACCGCTTGGAAGAGTTGCTCCCCGATAGCTCAGCGGTAGAGTAGGTGACTGTTAATCACTTGGCCGTAGGTTCGAATCCTACTCGGGGAGCCATTCACTCTTCTCAGAACGCCACCTTTGTTCCCGGAAGTCCCTGCACCATGCGGGGGCCGCACGGTGGATCGCCGATCTGGCGATGGGGCATCGGATGCTGACTGGCTGGGCGTGCTAGATCGCCCGCAGGACGAAGTGCGGATTAGCCCTTCGGTTTTCACATAGATCAGTTTATTGCTGCACTCCTCTCCCCGCCGTCAGGAGGCGCCCATGCCAGCGACTGATGAACCGACACCTCACAAGCGTCCTCGCACTAAGTCGGCACGCAAGGCCGCAGAGGACAAGCTGGCGCAGGAATCGCTGGAGGCCAAGATCACCAAGCCGGACTCATCGGACGGCGAGCAGGCCTAGCGGCTTGGCGATGACGCGCGATGGGTTGCAGCTGCTACCGCATCTACCGCCTAAACGCCGACCAGCAGCCGTACGCCGACCACTAGCACCAGCAGCGCCGTCAGCCAGCGGATCCACTGCGGCGGAAGCACGCGGGTCGCCATCAGGCTGCCCACCTGCCCGCCGATCACCACCGCGATCAGTAAGGGCAGCGCCGCGCCAACCGCCTGCCCGAACAGTTCGGGACCGTTCTTCACCATCTGCCCTGCAAGGCCGAACAGCGAATTGACGAGGATGAACAGGCTCGCCGTTGCCGCGATGCCGCGCGCTTCGTGCCAGCGTGCAAGATGCAGCAAGGGGCTGAGAAAAATCCCGCCGCCGATCCCCACCAAACCGGCAAAGTAGCCGAGCGGCGCGGCGGCGAGCGGCATCCACCGCGCGAACCGGGTCGGCGCTCCCTCGGCATTCTCACGCACCGGCACCAGCATGAAGAGGCTCGTGAGAACGAGACTGGCGCCCAGCAGCGTCAGGAAGGTCGTCTCTTTGATAGGGGTCAGACCGCCAAGGAAGCTGGCCGGAGCGCCAAGCGCCACGATCACCAGCGCCTTCTTCCACGGGGTCAGCCCCGCGCGGGCGAAGCGGATCGAACCGCCCGTCACCACCACGATATTGCAGGCGAGCGAGACCAGCGGCAGCAGTCGGTAATCGAGCCCCGACAGCGCCAGCAGCGCCGAATAGGTCGACCCGCCGCCGAAGCCAACGCTGGCATAGAGCAGCGCGGTGACCAGAAAGGCGAGCGCCAGCAGCGCCGGAACCGCCCCGATCATCACACCCGTGCCCCCTCGCCCCGCCTAAGCCTGCGCGCCTCGGTCAGACGATCGGGGCCGCAGCGATAGCACCGTGGCAATGCTTGTACTTGTTGCCCGAGCCGCAGGGGCACGGCGCATTCCGGCTGATGTCGAGATTGGCGAAGGGGTTGTCGGTATTCGCCCCGCCCGGCCCGGTCGCTGCGCGCGGGCTTCCAGCGAGCGAGCCGAACAGTTCGGGCCGCAGCTCCGATCCGTCACCGTCGGCCGAATTGTCCATGCCGGTGAAGGGATCGATGTGGCCGGTAAGGAAGTCGGGCAAATCAGGCAGCGCCTGCATCGGCGGCTGTTCGACCCGCAGTTCGGAGCGGAACAGAATCTTGGTCACTTCCTCGCGCAGGGTTTCGAGCATCGTCTCGAACAGGGCGAAGGCTTCCTGCTTGTATTCGTTGATCGGCTGCTTCTGCGCGATGCCGCGCATCCAGATCACCTGACGCAGCGCGTCCAGCGTGGCGAGGTGTTCCTTCCAGTGGTGATCAAGCTGGCGCAGCAGCACGTCCTTTTCGACGATCCGCCAGATTGCGGGATCGGACGCAGCGATCTTTTCGTCCATCATCGCGTCGGTCAGTTCGCGCAGGCGCTCTTCGATCAGTTCAGGCTCGACCTCATCCTCGGCCAGCCAGTCGTCGATTGGCGGGTTGAAGCCCAACACCTCCTCGGCGCGGGTCTTGAGGCCGGTGACGTCCCATTGTTCGGGATAGGAGCCCGGGGGGCACGCGGTGCCGACGATAGCGTTGATCGTGTCGTGCCGCATGTCGAGCACCACGTCGTCCACCGCCTCGCTGTCCATGATCTCGGAGCGCTGTTCGTAGACCACCTTGCGCTGGTCGTTCATCACGTCGTCGTATTCCACCACCTGCTTGCGCATGTCGTAGTTGCGGGATTCGACCTTCTTCTGCGCGGTCTCGATCGCCTTCGACAACCACTTGGAACCGATCGCCTCACCATCGGCGAGGTTCGATTTCATCATCTTGGAGAACAGCGTGTCGGGGCCGAAGATGCGCAGCAGATCATCCTCAAGGCACAGGTAGAAGCGCGACAGGCCGGGGTCGCCCTGACGGCCCGAACGGCCGCGCAGCTGGTTGTCGATCCGGCGCGATTCGTGGCGTTCAGTGCCGAGAACGAACAGGCCGCCGGCCGCTCTCACCCGATCCTTCTCCGCAGCCACCTCGTCCTTGATGCGGGCAATTGCTTCATCGCGCTCCGGCCCCTCGGGCATGTCGCCCAGTTCGTCGAGGATGCGGTATTCGATATTACCGCCAAGCTGGATGTCGGTCCCGCGCCCGGCCATGTTGGTGGCGATAGTGACCGCGCCGAAGCGTCCGGCCTGCGCCACGATGCGGGCTTCCTGTTCGTGGAAGCGGGCGTTGAGCACCGAGTGCGTCACGCCTTCCTTGTCGAGATACTGGCTGAGCAGTTCGGACTTCTCGATCGAGACCGTGCCGACCAGCACCGGCTGACCGATTTCCTGCTTCTCCTTGATCGCCTTGGCGATGGCGCCGAACTTATCGGCGATGTTCTTGTAGAACTCATCTTCCTCATCGATCCGGGCGACCGGAAGATTGGTCGGGATTTCAACCACACCGACCTTGTAGATATCCCAGAATTCCGCGGCTTCGGTCGCCGCGGTGCCGGTCATGCCCGACAGCTTGGGATACATGCGGAAATAGTTCTGGAAAGTGATCGAAGCGAGCGTCTGATTCTCCGGCTCGATCCGCACGCCTTCCTTGGCCTCGACCGCCTGGTGCAGCCCGTTCGACCAGCGGCGGCCATCCATCATGCGGCCGGTGAATTCGTCGATGATGACAACCTTGCCGTCCTTGACGATGTAATCGGTGTCACGCTTGCGGGCGAAGTTGGCGACCAGCGCCTGATCGAGGTGGTGCACGACCTGCGTGTTCTCGACATCGTAGAGGTTGTCGGTGGCCAGTAGCCCTTTCTCGATCAGGAGCTGTTCGACCTGCTCCAGCCCGTCTTCGGTCAGCTGGACGCGCTTCACCTTCTCGTCGATGTCGAGCCATTCGACCGGGATCTCGCGCGCCACCTGATCGAGCGCGACGTAAAGCTCCGACTTGTCCTCGGTCGGCCCGGAGATGATCAGCGGGGTGCGCGCTTCGTCGATCAGGATCGAGTCCACTTCATCGACAATCGCGAAGTTGAACGGCCGCTGCGCCATAGCGCTGCGTTCGTGCTTCATGTTGTCGCGCAGGTAATCGAAGCCGAATTCGTTGTTGGTGCCGTAGGTGATGTCGGCATTGTATGCGTCGCGCTTGTATTCCTCGGGCATGCCGGGGACGATCACGCCGACCGTGAGGCCGAGCCAGTTGTAGAGCTTGCCCATCTCGGCGGCGTCGCGCCGGGCGAGGTAATCATTGACGGTGACAACGTGCACGCCCTTGCCTTCGAGCGCGTTGAGATACACCGCCAGCGTCGCCATCAGCGTCTTGCCTTCACCGGTGCGCATTTCGGCGATCTCGCCGCGGTGGAGCACGAGGCCGCCAATCAGCTGCACATCGAAGTGGCGCATCCCGAACACGCGCACCGAAGCTTCGCGCACAGTGGCGAAGGCTTCGGGCAGGATCTCATCAAGGCTCGCGCCCTTGTCGACCAGCGCGCGCAGCTTGACGGTCTGGTCCTGAAGCTCGGCATCGGTAAGTGCCTGAATTTGCGGCTCGAGCGCGTTGACCTGCGCGATCACCTTGCGCGCGGACTTGATGTAGCGGTCATTCGACGAACCGAAGACCGACTTGATGATGTTATTCAACATAGGGGCAAACCTTTGATGCGGACGGCAGCCCGGCGTGCGGGCCCGAAACGGATAAGGGGGAAAGAGCGCGCGGCCCTCAGGCCCGGCGCGCCGGAGTCAGTGCGGGAACGAAAAAACGCGCCTATTCGTAGGCGCGTTCAATACCCATCAGGACCGGCAGGCGCAGCGCTTCCGGCTTGGCCGGAGCGCGTCGCGGCGCTTCAACCGCGCGGGTGGCGCTGATCGTCGCGGGTGCGGGCTGCACCGCGACATGTTCGCCGCCGACTGCCTCATCGCCCGCCGCAGCAGCGATGCTGGAACCGCAAGCCAGCGCTTCAGCCAAAGACGCCTGCGCCGGGCCGCCAAGAGCGACAAGGCCTGTAAGCAGGGCCAGAAAGGCAAGAAAACGCCGGGTCATCATTCGTGTTAGATAGAGATTCCGCTTGAGTTCGTCCACCTGCATAGTGCGACAAGCTGTTCGGAAGCTTAATCTTCGACGGGAGCGGATGCTGCAAGCGTGCTGTCTACGTCCACCGTCATGACAAAGTCGCGCGCAACCGGCCGCCCTTCAGCGTCGCGTGGGGGTTTGTCGCTGCCCTTGTTTGGGCACGGGTTCTTTTGGAAGGCGCGCAGCATTTCGGGCGGAATGTCGCCTGATTGTTCGATCATCCGGCAATTGCTGGACCTGCCGCGTTCGTCGAGCGTAAAGCCGACTTTCATCGTGAAGCTGCTGGAGCCGAAATCAGGCTCACGCCGCGACCACACATGATAACCGGCATAGGTCGCGGCTATCGCCTTACCTTTGTCATCCCTCGCGGGTTCAAAACGGGCGCGTTCGCGCATCAGGCGGCAGGTTTCCGCCTTCAACGCAGCGGATGCAGAACCTTCGACGTCACAGCTCGTTACCATCCCAGCGCTATCGACGGCGAGATAGTAGTTGACGTCGCCCTCCTCACCATTGCGCCACGATTCAGGCGGGTAATCGGCGTTGCTCAACCAATCCGATCGCAAGCCGATGGGCCGAGGTCGGGAATAGTCAACACCGACACTTATTGGCGAAGGCGCCCGGCGGGCCTTAACCGCATTGGGCCGATCCTGCGTTTCCTGCGCCTGCACTGGCAGGGCGAGCACAACACCGATAGCGACCGCGAGCAATGGTCTGATTTCCATAGCTTTGCCTTATATCAAGTGCCGTAGCGCCGGCAAAGCGTGAAAGCGCGAGATTGCAGCGCGGGGCATTGGCGATTACGGGCGTGGCCCATGGATATCGTACGTTCGCCCCTCGCTCGCCCCTTCCCTGAACTGCCCGCCATCGCGGGCGTCACACTGCGCGTTGCGCGTGCGCAGTACAAGACATGGGACCGCTGCGACCTGACTTTTGCTGAGCTGGCCGAGGGCACGAGTGTCGCAGGCGTCTTCACCAAGAGCGCCTGTGCCTCGTCCGAGGTTGAACTGGGACGCGCGGCGGTGAAGCAGGGGCGCGCGCGGGCGCTGATCGTCAATGCGGGCAACTCCAATGCCTTTACCGGCTGGCGTGGGCGTGAGGCGGTCGAGGCCATTCAAGCGCAGGTGAGCGCGGCTTTGGGCTGCGGCTTGGACGAGGTGTTCGTCTCCTCGACCGGGGTGATCGGCGTGCCGTTGCCCAAGGACAAGGCGCACGCCGGGATCGAAGCTGCTCTGGTGGCAGAGCCCTGCGGCTGGGAGGATGCGACCAACGCAATCGGCACCACCGATACCTTCGCCAAGGGCGCTGGCGCTTCGGCAATGGTGGGCGGTACGCGGGTGGAGCTCGCCGGGATCATCAAGGGCAGCGGCATGATCGCACCGGATATGGCGACGATGCTCGGCTATATCTTCACCGATGCCGACGTGGCCCCAGCCTTCCTCCAAGACGCGCTCGAACGCGCCAATGCGGCGACATTCAGCTGCATCACGGTCGATGGCGACACGTCGACCAGCGACACGGTGATGGTGTTCGCTACGGCCAAGGCGGGCAACGCGCGGATCGAAAGCTGGGACAGCCCCGGCGCGGATGCCTTCGCGGCGGCGCTGGCCGATGTGTGCCGCCAGCTTACCCAACTCGTGGTGCGAGACGGGGAAGGCGCAGCGAAGTTCATCACCATTCGGGTGAGCGGCGCAGCCAGCGATGACAGCGCGCGGCGCGTGGGCCTGAGCATCGCGAACTCGCCGCTGGTGAAGACCGCGATTGCGGGCGAGGATGCGAACTGGGGCCGCGTGGTCATGGCAGTTGGCAAGGCGGGCGAACCGGCGGACCGCGACAAGCTCTCGATCGCGTTCGGCGGAGTCTGGGCCGCGCGCGACGGCCTGCCGGTCGAAGGCTATGACGAAGCCCCGGTCGCTGCCCATCTGAAGGGCGAGGACATCGACATCGCTGTCGAACTCGGCCTCGGGGATGGCCGCGCCACGGTGTGGACCTGCGATCTCACCCACGGCTACATCGCCATCAACGCGGATTACCGTTCGTGAGCCTGTCTGCCCTCGACGCTGAAATCCGCGATCTGATGCGGTTTGCCGCGCAGCGCTCGATGCTGCCGCGCTTCCGCCAACTGGCCGCGCACGAAGTCGAAATGAAGGGCGCTGACGATCCCGTCACCATCGTCGACCGCGAAGTCGAAGCCTTCCTCACCGAAGCGCTAACCAAGCTCGCTCCGGGCGTTGCAGTGGTGGGCGAAGAAGCAGTGCATGCGGACAAGAGCGTGCTCGATCACCTCTCCGGCCAATGCTGGATCATCGATCCGCTCGATGGCACGGCGAACTTCGCGGAAGGCAAGGAGCCGTTCGGGATCATCATCGCGCTGGCCGATGCTGGCCGCGCGGTCGCCGGGTGGATCTATGATCCGAACAAAGACCGTTTCTGCCACACGCGGGCGGGCGAAGGCGCCTTCGTCAATGGTGAGCGGATTGTGGCACGCACCACCGGGCAGGATCGCCCCGTCTCTGCCGTCAGCCGCATTTTCCTGACCCCCGAACAATCGGCGATGGTCGATGCCAAGCTGGCGCCGCACTACACGCTGGTCGACATCCCGCGTTGCGCCGCCGAACAATACCCCCGCCTCGCGCTGGGCGAGAACGACGTCTCCAGCTTCAAGCGCACGTTGGCGTGGGATCACGCTGCGGGCATCCTGTGGCTCAACGAAGCGGGCGGCAAGGCCGCGCGGCTCGACGGCAGCGAATACCGGGTGGACGAGGCCGACAAGCCGGGGCTCGTCGGCGCGTCCAGCCCGGCGATCTGGGACGAATTTGTCGCGCGGGTGCTGGGCTAAAGCAGCTTTCCTACTCGGGCGTAATTTGCCAGCCTTGCGCGCATGACCCGCAACGCCGCCCTGCCTGCCCCTGTTACGCCGTCCGAAATGGAGGCCGGTTCAGGGGCAGTTTTTCTGTCCTTGGACAGTGTCTCATGTGTCTCCAACAGGACCGCAGGTGCAGGTCCGGTTGGCGAGTCAGAGCTCGCTTTCGAGCCAGGCCTTGAGCTGCCCCTTGGGCGCCGCGCCAAGCTTGCGCGCAACTGCTTCGCCGTTCTTGAACAGCACCATCAGCGGGATCGACTGGACGCCCATCTGCGCGGCGATATCGGTGTTCTCCATGATGTCGATCTTGGCGATCTTCACCTGACCGGCGAGCTCGTCGCTGATCTCTTCCAGCGCGGGCGCGATCATCTTGCAGGGGCCGCACCAGTCGGCCCAGAAATCCACCAGCACGGGGGTGTCACTATCCAGCACATCGGCCTGAAAGCTTGCATCGGTCACGTTGACGGTCGCCATTTCGAATTCTCCTTTTCCAGCGACCATAAGAGCGCCGGTCATGTGAATGCAATCTAATGCGCAGGGCTGTTCACTCAATATCGAGCGGCAACAAGGATTGCTGCGCGGTCTGCAACGCGTTCTTGTGCGCTGCGAGCGTTGCGCGGGGCAGGTCGAACAGCACCGGGGCATGGGTGTAGAGCACGCCCGCGCGCACTTCGCGGCCGGGATAGATCACCTCCAGCGCGGCGACATAGGCCGCCATCTGCCTGAGGGTTGCCACCGGGATGCTGGCGGCGCTGGAAGGCGGGCGGCGGGTGGTCTTGAAATCGACCACCGTGATGCGGGTCTGCTCGATCAGCAGCCGGTCAGCCGTGCCGGCCACCACCACGCCTTCAACTGTCGCAGCGAGCGGCACTTCGGCGAGCGCTTGGGGAGAGAAGATCGCGGCGAATGCCGAGTCATCGAGCACAGCCAGCGCAGCGGCCAGCATCTCATCCCGAAGCTCGGCGTCGAGATCGCCCGCCTGCCGTTCGAGCCAGCCACGCGCCGCAGCCTCGCGGTCAGCCTCAGCGACATCGGGCAGCCGTTCGAGCAGCGTGTGGATCAGGCTCCCGCGCCGCGCCGCATGACGCGCGGCTTCGGGCGGGAGCGGCGGTGCGGCCCCGCCGTCCTCGCCCGCGCTCGACGGTGCCAGCGGGCGCGGTGGGCGGGGTTCGGGCCCAATCGGTGTGGTCACCCAGCGCGGCAGTGCGGGCGGCGCGGCTGCATCGGTGGGGGCATCCTCCGGCACCAGCGGCTCGGCGCGCTCACCCCATTCCTTGCGCCAGTGCCAGACCGGATCGGTGATCTCCTCACCCTCGAACAGCGGCGCGAGGCGGGCGTACCAGCTGTCGACGTGGGGTACGCCCTTCTTGGCCTCGTTCTTGTTGAGCGATCCGCCGATGAACAGCGCCTCCTCCGCGCGGGTCAGCGCCACGTAGAGCAAGCGCCAATGCTCCTGCAAAAGCGCCGCCTTCTTCGCCTCCTCGGCCTCGGCGATCCGGCCCTTCTTCTCGTCCTTGCCGAGCGGCGGGAGCGGAACTGCGCGCTTGCGATCACCCATCTGGCCGAGCAGATCATCCTCCAGCGCCAGATCGCCTGCCTCCCCCGGCGCGCCGGTGGCATCAGCGAGGATGACGATCGGCGCCTGAAGCCCCTTGGACCCGTGCACCGTCATCACCCGCACCTGCCCGGAGGCGCTGTCGGAATCGCGCTTCAGGTCGCCGGTTCCGGCGTCGAACCATGCGAGGAAGCCCGACAGGCTCGGCCAATACTCGGCCTCATAGGCGAAGGCGGCGTTGATCAGTTCGTCGAGCGGATCATTGGCCTCGGCCCCAAGCCGTTCAACCAGTCGCGCCCGTCCCTGCCACGGGCCGGTCAGCAGCCATGCGATCAACGCCTGCGGGGTCTGGTAGTCGGCGCGGCGCAGCACATCTCTCAGCTTCTCCGCCGTTGCGGCAACGTCAGGCGGCGCGTCCTTGCGCTTCAGATGATCCCACAGCCGCACCTTCTCGGGCCGCGGCACGTAGGCGAGGATGTCATCCTGGCTCCACCCCACCAGCGGCGAGGCGAGCAGGTTGGCAAGGCTCAGATCGTCTTGCGGTTGCGCGGCAAAGCGCAAGGCGGCGAGCACATCCTTTACCACCAGTGGCGCACCGAGCCGCAGCCGGTCGACCCCCGCCACCGGGACGCCGCGCGCATAGAGCTTGGCAACGATCTGCGCGGCGAGTTCCTTTCTCTGACGCACGAGCACCATAATATCGCCCGCCTGCGCATGGCGGCGTGTGCCCTTCGCGAGCACAAAAGGATTGTCGGTCAGCCAGCGCTGGACCTGATTGGCGATGCGTTCCGCCAGCAGCGTGTCGTGACGGGGCAACCAGTCGCGGCTCTCGCTGTCTTCGGCATCGTCCTCGTCTTCCTGGCCCTCGCCCTGCTTCGGTGCGACAGGTGGCCAAAGCGTGACAAGGCCGGGCCGCTGGGCGCCGACATGGGGCGCCGGTTCCTTGTCCAACCCGAACTCGGCAAAGCCCAGCATCGCAATCATGCGGTTGACGAAGCCGAGCACGATATCGGCGGTACGGAACGAATGGCCGAGGTCGAGATCCTGCCAGCCCGGCTCCCGGCGATTGACGCGGCCCTGCCGGATGCCCTGCTGCGCTGCGGTGATCCGACCGTGCACCCGCCGCTTGGCACGGGCGAAGTTTTCGGGGCTGGTGCCCTGAAAGCCGAAGATGGCCTGTTTGTAATCGCCCACAGTGAAGATGGTGCGAAGCTTGTCCCCGCGGGCACCTTCGCCGCTGAAGAAGTCGTCGATCAGCGCTTCGACGATGTCCCATTGGCTGCGGTTGGTGTCCTGCGCTTCGTCGATCAGGATGTGGTCGAAATGACGGTCGAGCTTGTAACGGATCCAGTCAGCCGCCTCGGACCGGTCGAGCAAAGCGGCGGCTTTACGGATCAGGTCGGAGAAATCGAGCAGCCCTTCGCGGGCCTTGCGAGCCTCCCACCGGACAGCGAAAGCGCGCCCTATTTCGAGCGCCGAGGTAACGATTTCGGCGCAGGCGAGGAGCGAGCGGCGGTCTTCGTAAAGCGTCAGCGCCTCGGCAATATCCTCCTGCCAATCGGGCAAGGTGGGTTCAATCTTGGCCGCCCCGTCCATCTTGCGCGGGGTTCCGTCGGCCTTGAGGATCGTCTTGCGGAACTGCCCTACCCCAGCGACCCGGTGCTCCAGATCCAATGTCAGCCATTGCCGTATGAAGGCGGCGGCCTCCTGCCCGGTCTTGGCCTTCCAGCCATCGAGCGCGGGCAGCATCGCGGTAAGCTCATCATCCGGGAAGATATCAGGATGCAGCGGCTCGCTCGCCCAAGCTTCGTCTGCGTCGGCTGGAATTCCGAGTGTCTGACGCACCCGCCCGGCCATCGGCGATTGCCAACCGGATGGCCCTTCCCACATGTCCTGCGCCTCGGCGGCGCGCATCAGCCACTTGTGGAGCGCGGCCGGGTCTTTGCGCGTCGTGAACAGTTCGATGCCGTCGAGCACCCGAACGTCATTGGTGCGCTCGGCCTCTTCAAACAGATCAGTCAGCACTTCGCGGCTCAGCAGTTCGCGACTGCGATCATCCAGCACCCGCGTACCGGGGGCGAGCCCCGCTTCTTCGGGAAAGTTGCCGATCAGGAACTGCGCAAAAGCGTGGATGGTGTCGATCCGGAGGCCGCCGCCGGGGCAATCCAGTACGCTCGCAAACAGGCTGCGCGCCCGTTCCTGCGTGGCGGGGCCGATGTCCGCACCGAGATAGCCGAGCTCCTTCGCCAAGGTAACAGACGGCAGCCGCACCCAACGCGCCAGCACCGCGTTAATGCGGTTCGCCATCTCCGCCGCGCCCGCCTTGGTGAAAGTGAGGCAGAGGATCTGCGACGGCGCGACATCCTCGCGCAAGAGCAGCCGCAGCACGCGGGCGGACAGCACCTGCGTCTTGCCTGTCCCCGCAGAGGCCGAAAGCCAGACATTGTCCTCCGGGTCCGCTGCCAGCAGCTGGTTATCCATCAACGGGAAGACGAGGCCACTTCCGCCGCTCATGACGTGGGCTCCGGATCGGTCAGGCGGATCGCCCATTCCTCCAACCGCATCAGCTGGTCGTATTCGTTGTAGCCTTTGTAATCGGGGTTCTCGCGCGCGATGAAGGGCTTGCTGCCCTTGATGAACAGACGGATTGCTTCGGCCAGGCGGTCGGCGTGGAAGTTAAGATAATCCTCTTGGAGCAGGCCCGTCTTTGCGCTGCCTTCCTTCACTGGGGTTTCCTGATAGCCGAAGCCGTCTTCCTTCTTCGCTTTGCCCAGCGACCAATACTCGAATCGGGTCGGCGTGCCCGTCACCACCTGACCCGTCTTATCATTCGCGAACCGACCGGACTGAGCGATCAGACCGAGCAGCCCCAATTGCAGGGCATAGCCCGACGTCACCTGCTTCTTTGCGGGCGGCGCGCCAGTCTTGTAATCCACAATTCCCAGCGTCCCGTCCGCCAACCGGTCGATCCGGTCCGCGCGGCCCATAATCGTGACACCGTCAAACACCATCTCACCCGAGATCTCGGTCGCGAGCACCGTGCGGCCCTTTTCGGCGGCATCTGCGGCGATCCATTGCTCGAACCGCTCAAGCGCGGCGATCAGGCGCGGTTGCCACAGCGCGCGGAACAACGGATGGACGCGCTCGCGTTCAAAATAGGCGGTGGCGAAGGGGGCAAGCGCAAGGCCCGGATCGCTCGCCTTAGCCCTGTGCCACTTGTCGAGGAGATCATGCACCAACGTGCCGCGCAGCGCCGGATCACTGAAAGGATCGGCGGCCAGCGGTTGCAACTGGCGCAGATCGAGGATTGCCTGCGCGTAGAACTGGTAGGGATCGCCCAGCAGCCGGTCGAGCGCGGTGACTTTGATCGGCACGTTGCGCAAGGCCGGCGAAGGATCGGGCGCTGGGCGCGGATATTCGGGCGCGGGCGGCCGCAGGCGGTCGAGATGCGGCAACAGCGCCGGGATCGCGCGCTCACGGTGCTCCTTGTCCAGATCATCGCCGAGCAGTGCCTCGACCCGCAGCAAGAAGCGCGAAGGCAGCGTCGGCCCCTCGGCATCGCGCAGGCTCCGGCTGAGTACGACCTCGGGCGCGCCCATTGCGCCCGCTAGGTCATGCGCGGCGAGGCCAATGCGGAATTCCGCCCCCGGCACGCCGAGCGCGCGCAGGATGGCTGGCGCCAGCAGCGCGTCGGCTCCGGGCGGCTGCGGCCATGAGCCTTCGTTGAGCCCCCCGCAGATCACCAGATCGGCCCTCGCCATCCGCGCTTCAAGCAAGCCGTAGATCGCCACGCGCGGGTGCCCGCCATAGCCGGGACGCACCGCCACCGCCTCCATCGCATCGCGCAAGATACCGGCCAGATCGGCAGTTTCGACCAGCGTGCCTGCCGCCTCGGCCTGTCCGCGCAAATCCTCGATCATCGTACCGAGCGCGCGTCCATCTTCGCGCTCCCACACCAGCGTCTGGGCAAAACCTTCGGCCGCATCCGCGAGCCGGGTCAGCGCCTCGCCCAAGGCAATCTCGCGCGGCCAGTCGAGCAGCGGCGCGAGCAAACCTTCCGCTTCGGCCCACCACGCGGCGACCTCCGCTTTGGCGGCGGCCTTGCGCAATGGCTCCATACCGGGGGCTGGCGCTGGCCCGCGCAAGCGGCGGTCGAAGGCACGCAGGCCCTTGAGCCAATCGCGCCGCGCCTCGCCATCGTGACCGCGCACCAGTGGATGCCCGAAAGCGGCGACAAGATTGGCCGGATCGGGGCCGTTCGCCGCCACCTCCGCCAGCAAGCCGAACAATCGTCCGGCCGGGGTCAGCGCAAGCGGCCGACCAGCGGTGTCGTCAGCCGCTATGTTCCAGCGTTCGCAATGCTGCGCCACCCGCCGCGCCAAGCCGCGGTTGGCGGTGATCACGGCGATGCGCTTTTCCGGCTGTTCCAGCGCCTCACGCACCAGGAGCGCGATCGCCTGCGCTTCTTCCTCGATAGTGGCGCTGGCGAGCAGGCGCACGCCTGACAGCCGCCGCCGGTCGGCATCGAGATCGATCCACGCGCGGCTCGCCTGCGGGGGCAGGAACAACGAGGAAATCGCCCGGCTGCGCGACGGCTCCGCCGCTGCAATCCCGCGCCGGTGCCACGGCTGCACCTCGGCGCGGTTCACACCCATGCGGTTCAGCAGCAACTTGAGGTGATATTGCGGATGGCTGAGCGCATCGCCCGAACCGAACACCGGCCCGCCGGGTTCCTCGGAAGCGCCGGCAAGGCCCAGTTCCGCCCACGCCGCGTCGTCCATCGCCAAATCGAGGTCCGGCAGAATCACCGCACCTTCGGGCAGTTCGGCCACCACCTTGAGCAACCGCGCAAGCGCAGGCGCAGCGCTCGTCACCCCGGCGGCAACGATCGGATACGGCGGCGGGGTATCACGCCAGCGGCGGGCGGCGCGGTCAAACAGCAAATTGCGGCGGGTGGCGGCGTCAACCTCGCCCCGCCCCGCCAGTTCCACCTGCCAACGCGCATTGACCCGCGCAAACAGACGGATCGCGCGCTTCCAATGTTCGGCAAGATTGCCAAGCTGATCGAGCACCGGATCGGCCCAAAGATCCTCGGGGGCCTTTTCCTCGACCAGCAGCCGGTCCATCGTCCGCGCCATCTCGCGGGCGAGGTTCAGCCGCGCGCGGCCCGGCAGCGGTTCCATGCCTTCGGCTTGGCGCTCCTCAGCGATCAGCCGGTCGAGCGTCAGCCAGCGCGCCACCGGATCGCAGGCCGGAGGAATATCCGCCGCCCCCAGCGGATCGAGCGCCGCGCCCAGCTTTTCATCCAGATCGAGATCGCCCACCGCAATCATGCGCGGCATTAGCAAGCCGCCTTCGCCTGTATCCCCGGCGTGGCGGATGAAAGCTTCGGACAGCGTGCGTGCGGCGCGGCTCGACGGAACCAGCAAGGTGAGACGTGCCAGCCCGAAACCCGGCTCGCGGTATCGCGGCACAAGTCCTGCCACCAGCGCATCGGCAAAGCCGCGGTGCGCGGCGATGGAATAGACCAGCGGGCCGATGTGGCGCGGTTCAGCCACCCAGCAGCGCCTCCTCGGTCGGGCGGATTGCTTGCGGCGTGCCGACTTCGAACCACAGCCCGGTGAAGCTGAGACCGTAAAGCCGCCCCTCCTCCATCGCCCGGTTCCAGAGGATGTTGGTCGAGAACGGTCCATCGGGCGCGTCGCGCATCAGGCGGTGGCTGACGAGTTGGATGCCGGTATAGATGAACGGCGCAATCCGCCCATCACGGCGGCGCGAGAGGCGGCCGAGCGGGTCCATGTGGAAATCGCCGGTGCCGTTGAAATTGGCCGCGCGCGCGTGCGGCACCACCAGCAACAGCGCGTCCATGGCCTCGGGATCCCAGCGGCGCGACAGGTCGTGGAACGCACACTTGGGCCCATCCAGCCAGATATTGTCAGCGTTGAGCGCGAAGAACGGGTCAGGCAGTTGGCTGAGCGCCTTCACCATCCCGCCGCCGGTTTCGAGCAGTTGCGCACGCTCGTCCGACACAGTCACCTTCGGCACGGCGCGGGCGAGCACATGCGCTTCAAGCGCGTCGGCTAAGTAGTGGACATTCACCACCGCCTTGGCGACACCTGCTTCGGCGAGCCGGTCAAGAGCGTGGTCAATGAGCGCTTTGCCTGCCACCCGCACCAGCGGCTTGGGCTGGCTTGCAGTCAGCGGCCGCATCCTCTTGCCAAGGCCAGCGGCGAGGATCATCGCGGTGTCGGATGCGAGCTTCGTCATGCGGCGAAAGCGCCGTTCGCAGCACGCAAATCAGCCGGGATATTGGCATCGAACCAGCGCGCCACGGGAGCGAGCGCGGGATGCGTAAGGTCGCGCTCCATCGCCGCCCAGACGCGCGGGATCATGGCGAGGTATTTGGGCTTGCCGTCACGCCGGTCGAGCCGGGTGAAGATTCCGACGATCTTGGCATTCCGCTGCGCGCCAAGCCGGGCGTAGTCGGCGAGAAAATCATTGCCGCTGATGCCCGCCGCCGTGCAGTAATGCGTCAGCATCGCCGCCTCCAGCGCCTCAGGCACATCGCGCCGCGCGTCCTGCAACAGTGAGACGAGGTCATAAGCCGGGTGGCCCACCAGCGCGTCTTGGAAGTCGATCAGGCCCTGCGGCGCGGTCGCCTTGCCGCCCAGCAGCATGATGTTCTCGGCATGATAATCGCGCAGCACTGTCACACCGGGGTTCTGGCGAGCCAGCAGCGGCGCGAGGACTTCGTCCCAGGCGGCGGCAAAGCCCGCTGCATCCACCGCAAGGCCCTGCGCGGGGCAATACCACTCGGTCAGCAGCGCCGCCTCGCGGGCATAAACCGCCATGTCGTAAGCCGCAAAAGGCCCCGGCGGCAGGCGATGGAGCGTGGCCAGCGCCTCGACAGCGGCTTCGTAAGCGGCGCGCTCGTCCGCAGGGTTCAGATCGAGCCAGTCGCGCATCCGGTCATTGCCGAAATCCTCGGTCAGCACCCAGCCTTGGGCCGAATCTTCCGCGAGGATAGCGGGGCCGCGCATCCCGTGCGCGTTCAGCCAATGGGCGACATGCAAGAACGGCGCGGGGTCTTCGTGCGGCGGAGGGGCGTGCATCAGCATGGCAGATTCGCCGCCTGCCCGGCTTAGTCGGAAATACCGCCGGAACGAGGCATCCCCCGGCAGCGGGTCGATGTCCGCGCCCTCCCATCCGGCATGGGCGACGAATTCGGCGAGGCCTGGAGGAAGCGCGGTCATGGCATCCGCCCTACCCAATCCGCCCCGCCGCGGGCAATCGCAATCCGCCCGCCTTCCCCGCTTTCTCCCACCGGTTCCAGCGTGATCGACAGACATCCTGGCTCCTGCGCGAAGCCGCCCGCGTGATCCGGCCATTCCGCCAGCAAAACCGCACCCTCGCGATAATCATCGAGGCCGATTTCCGCGAGTTCGGCCGGATCCTCCAAACGGTAGAAATCGGCATGCACAGCGGCGAGCCTGAGCGGCGGCGAATCGTAAGTCTCGATAATTGTGAACGTCGGCGAGGGCACTTCACCTTCATGTCCCAGAGTCGCCAGTATCGCGCGCGCCAGCGTGGTCTTGCCCGCTCCCAACCCGCCAGTTAGCGCCACCACATCGCCCGCCCGAAGCCGCGAGGCAATCGCTGCGCCGTAGGCGGCCATAGATGGCAGGTCGGGGAGGCTAGACCGGGTTTCGGTCACGGCAGGCGGATTGTCGCAGTGGTGCCCGCGCCTTTGCGGCTGACGATCTCGAGCGTCCCGTCATGCGCAGCAATCAGCTGCCGGGCGAGCGGGATGCCGAGCCCGGTGCGGCGCTCCGGCGCGCCCTCACCTGCGGGTTTCACCCCGCCCTGCGCGCGGGCAAGTTCTTTCGAGGTCATGCCCCGTCCATTATCGGCAATGCTGATCTCTATCCCCCACTCCGTGCCCTCGGGCGCGCGGCGGATCTCGATCACGATGCGACCGCCTTCCGGCGTGCCCACCACAGCATTGTCGAGCAGGTTGCCGATCGCCCGGCCCATCTGGCGCGGGTCGGCCTCAATAACCCGGCCGCGGCGACCCTTGAGGTCGAGGCTCAGCCCGGCGGCGACAATCGCCCCCTCGCGCTCGCGCACCAGCGTGGTGAGGAAATCGAGGAGATCGAGGCGTTCCTTGCGGATCGGCAGCAACCCTGCCTCGCTTTGCGACAGGTCGAGAACGTTTTCGACCTGTTCGGTCAGGCGCTCGACCGCACTCAAGATCGCATCAACATATTCGCCCGCCGCCTCGGGATCAGCGGCCGCGCCGCTTTTCAGCAGTTCGGCATAGCCGCCGATGGTGGTGAGCGGGGTGCGGAACTCGTAGCTCATGTTGGCGAGGAACTTGGCCTTGACCGCGTCAGCCTCCTCCAGCGCTTCGGCCCGCTCGCGCAGCGCCTGTTCGGCCTTCTGCGAGGCGGTGATGTCGAGCACGGTCAGGAGGCCATTGCCATCCGGCAGAGGAATTCCGGCAAAGCGCAGCGTGCGGCCATCGGCCAGATCAACTTGCCCGCCCTTCTCGCGCCGGTCGAGTGTCGCAGCGCGCACGGCGGCCCCGATCAGCCCGGCTTCTTCGGGGTTGACCAGATTGCGCCCGATCGCGCTGAGCAATTCATCCGCGCTTGGGTGCAGATCGAGCAGTTCCGGCGTGAGACCCCAGGTGCCTGCAAAGCTGCGGTTCCAGAGCTGTACCGAACCATCCGGCGCGAAGATTGCCAAGGCTTCGAATAGGCTGTCGAGCGTGGCGGTACGGGTTCGTAGCAGCGTGTCACGCACGGCGGAGAGCGCGAGGCTTTCGGTGCGATCCTCGGTTATCAGGATGAGCCCACCATCCGGCATCGGTTGGGCGACAACGCGCAAGTGAGTACCACCCGGCAGCGGCCAAGCTTCTTCCTGCGTGTCCTGCATTCCGAACCAACCCGTGCGCTCACGCCGCCATTCGGGGAAGTCGCGCACTTCGGGCGTGCGGCCCCGCTCGCGCGCTTCGGCGAGGAAGCGCTGGAACGGGGTGTGCGCCTCGATCGCTTCTTCGGTCAGACTGAACAGACGGCGGAACGGGCGGTTGGCGAAGGTCAGACGTTCCTCGCCATCGAACAGAGCGACGCCGACCGAAAGCTGGTCAAGCAACGCGCGCTGCGCATCGCGGAAGGCACGGAATTCGCGCGCGACCTGCTGCTGTTCCTCGATGTCGATGGCATAGCCTGCCACCCCCTCAAGCCCGAGGGGAAGATCGCTGACCCGCAACGTGCGGCGCGCGCCGTGGATGGTCGCGGCGATGATCCGTTCGGACTTTGCCTGACTGGTAAGTGTGGCGCGGGCGATATCGGCGGGCGAGCGCCCTTCCTCGGGCTCAAGCAGTTCGATCTGGCTCTGCACCACCTCGGCCGCCGTAGTCGCGCCAACGGCATCGACATAGGCCTGGTTGACGAGTTGCAGCGTGAGGTCGGAACCGCGGAACCACATCGGCATGGGAGCGGCTTCGATCAAGCCGACGAGCGCGGCGAAATCCCCCGTCGCCCGCGCAGCAGCAGCGCGCAGGCGGGCCATTTCTGAATGGCTCTCGGTAAAGTCGAACACCCACACCAGCGCGGCCCCGCCGGGCGAGACCTGCGGATCGGCGAGCGTCCCGTAGAGCGCGAGGCTACGCTGCGCACCGGGCAGGTTGATGGCCATGCGGAAGGGCGCGGCGCTTTTCTGGGTGGTCTGGATCCGGGACCAGAGCTGATCAAGCTGCGCCTGCGCAAGCCCGCCGCCCTTGGGATTGCCTGCTGGCGCTGCGAGCTCGCTGAGATATTTGGGCATCGCGGCCAGGCCCAACATCCGGGCCAGCTTCTCAGGCGCCTCGATCCGGCCGTCGACCCGAACCAGCAATGGCAGCGCCGGGGCGACATCCAGCAGCGTCTGCATCCGCTTCAGGCTGGTGCGCATCGCCTTGGCGCGCTTGACGCTCTGGTTCGCGCGCAGCACGACCATCGCCGCTCCCACCGCCCAAGCGGCGAGCACGAGCGCGATCAGCACCAACGAAAGGGGCGAGAGGTCCATCGCTCAACCGCTATGCGCGTGCGCGCGGGAGTGCAACGGGGATGAACCCATGCGCCCCCGAACCGCTTGGAAAAACGGTGCGGAGGCGCCGGTTTCGCATCGCTTAGTAGCGGTAGTGATCGGGCTTGAACGGGCCAGCCTGCGGCACGCCGATGTAGTTCGCCTGCTTGCCCGACAGCTGGGTCAGCTTCACACCCAGCTTTTCGAGGTGCAGCGCGGCGACCTTTTCATCGAGATGCTTGGGCAGGACGTAGACATCGTTCTGATATTCGTCAGCCTTGGTGAACAGCTCGATCTGGGCGAGGGTCTGGTTGGTGAAGCTCGCGCTCATCACGAAGCTCGGGTGGCCGGTGGCGCAGCCGAGGTTCACCAGACGGCCCTTGGCGAGGATGATGATCGACTTGCCATCCGGGAAGGTGACGATGTCGGTGCCTTCCTTGATTTCCTTCCAGTTATAGTTGGAAAGCGCGGAAATCTGGATCTCGCTGTCGAAGTGGCCGATGTTGCAGACAATCGCCATCGGCTTCATGTTCATCATGTGCTCGGCGGTGATGACGTCTTCATTGCCGGTAGCGGTGACGAAGATGTCGGCGCGCTTCACGGCGTCTTCCATGGTGACGACTTCAAAGCCGTCCATCGCGGCTTGCAGCGCGCAAATCGGGTCAATTTCAGTGACCATCACGCGGGCGCCGCCATCACGCAGCGAAGCAGCCGAACCCTTGCCGACATCGCCGTAACCGGCAACGCAGGCGACCTTGCCGGCCAGCATGACGTCGGTGGCGCGGCGGATCGCGTCGACCAGCGATTCCTTGCAGCCATAGAGGTTGTCGAACTTCGACTTGGTGACCGAATCGTTCACGTTGATCGCCGGGAAGGGAAGCTTGCCCTGCTTGGCGATCTGGTAGAGGCGCATCACGCCCGTGGTGGTCTCTTCCGAAACGCCCTTGATCGCCTTCACCGTCTTGGTGAGGTAGCCCGGACGGGCCGCGACGAAGGCCTTCAGCGCGCGCTGGAATTCGATTTCCTCGGCGTTGGTCGGCTCACCCATTTCCTCGCCCGCTTCAAGGCGCGCGCCCCACAGCGCGAACATAGTGGCATCGCCGCCATCGTCGAGGATCAGGTTGCAGGTGAGGTCGGGGTTTTCCTCGGTCGCCCAATCAAAGATGCGGCCCACGTAATCCCAGTAATCGGCCAGCGTCTCACCCTTGATCGCGAACACCGGGATGCCGGCGTCGGCGATAGCGGCAGCGGCGTGGTCTTGGGTCGAGAAGATGTTGCAGGTCGCCCAGCGCACTTCGGCGCCGAGAGCCACGAGCGTCTCGATCAGCACCGCGGTCTGGATGGTCATGTGGAGCGAGCCGGTAATGCGGGCGCCCTTGAGCGGCTGGGCCGCACCATACTCTTCGCGCAGCGCCATCAGGCCGGGCATTTCAGTCTCGGCGATCATGATCTCGTCACGGCCGAACTGGGCCAGCGCGATGTCCTTGATCACGTATTCGGTGGTCGGGGCGGCAGCGAGGGTAGCCATTGCTTCAATCTCCTAAGCGCAGATCGGCACATCGGTGTGCGAAGGTCTGCTTATGCGCCCTGCCCCTAGCCGCAAGGATGGTCTGAGGCAAATATAAACTTATCTTTATATGTCTATTTGTTGCCCGCATGCCCGCACCCGCTATAGAACACCGCAGACACACCCCCCAAAGCATAAGGATGCAGATACAATGACCATTTCCGTTGGCGACAAAATCCCCGAAGTCACGCTGATCAAGGCGACCGCCGAGGGCCCGCAGCCCGTAAAGTCTTCTGACTATTTCGCTGGCAAGCGCGTCGCGCTGTTCTCGGTCCCCGGTGCCTTCACCCCGACCTGCTCAGCCAAGCACCTTCCCGGCTTTGTCGAAAAGGCGAGCGACCTCAAGGCCAAGGGCGTCGACGAGATCGTCGGCACCGCAGTCAACGACGCCTTCGTGATGGGCGCCTGGAACAAGGCGGCCGGCAGCGACGACATCACCATGCTGGCGGACGGCAATGCCGAGTTCGTCGAAGCGATCGGCCTGACCATGGACGGCTCGGGCTTTGGCCTCGGAAAGCGCGGTCAGCGGTTCTCGATGGTGATCAATGACGGTGTCGTCGAGCAGCTCAATGTCGAAGAACCGGGCGACTTCAAGGTTTCGAGCGCCGACCACATGCTCGGCCAGCTCTGAGCTTTCCTGCTCGGATAAATGAAAACGGGGCGCTTTTCCGAAAGGGGAAGCGCCGCGTTCTCGTATCAGGTCAGCGGCGGCGCACCGTACGCCACCCATAGCGCCAAGCCGGCAGCCAGCCCCACCGCGAGCGCCGCGCGCCCCCACGGCGTCGGGCCAATCCCCGCCACGCCCGGCTTCGGCGGACGGTCACCGCTTACCATCGGGCTCAGCAGATCATTGCCTCTAACAGCATAGTAAGTGATCGCCGTGAGGTGCAGGGCGATCAGCCCGGCAATCACCCAGAAGAATGTCTCGTGCAATTCGGTGATCCTATCGGCGGTCATCACACCAACCAAGGAGTTCAGCGGCCCCGTCATCCCGTCATAAGGATCGCCCGCAAACAGACCCATGCTGACCTGAAGCGACATCGCTCCGAGCAACGCCAAGGTGCTCCACCCGCCAATAGGCGAATGTCCGATGCGGGTCGCGGCATCTGACAAGGCGCCGCGCAAATAGGCGATGACCTCGCCCGGCCCTTTCACAAAGCTGGAAAAGCGCGCGGTCTCAGGCCCTACAAAACCCCATATCAGGCGGAACACCAGCAGGCCTAGCAGCACCAGCCCGGTGCGGCGATGCAAGGCCCACTTGGAGTTCTCCGCCGTCCACCACATCATCGGGATGATGAGCAGAAAGCTCCAATGCGTGATCCGCAGCAAGGGATCCCACACTTTCACATCATGCGAGGCAGTGGGCGGCGTACCGAGCGGATCGGTCATCGGGGCTACTTCTTGTCGTCGAGCCGGAACTTGTCGTGGCAGCCCTTGCACGCGCCGCCCATCGCCATCGCCTGCGCTCCCGTGGCGGCCTTGTCGCCCTCACCCGCAACGGTCACCAGCTTGGCGCTTTCATCGACCAGCTTTTGTGCGGCGGCCTTGAATTCCTCAGGCTTCTCCCAGATCGACGGCAGGGCTTCGGTCTTGAAGCCATCGTCCACGCTGGTACCGGCCGGGAAGTGGGTTTCGATCAGCTTCGCGCGCGTGTTGATATCGCCCGCCTTGGCGGCGATCAGAGTGAAATCGGGCGCGTCCTTGTCCAGCTCCCCGCGAACAGCCTTGAAGGCATCGCCAATGCCTTCGAAATTGTCGTGCCGTTCCTTGAGCACCGGCGGGACTTCGCCCGCTGCAGCAACATCGCCGCTGGGTGCGGCATCGGAGGCACCTTCGCCCGAACAGGCGGCAAGCACGCCCGCCAGCGCGGCGGCAACAAAAAAGCGGGTGGCAGGTCTGCGCAGCATCAGCAATCTCCGTCGGTAGGGCTCATCGGCTGGGCCGAACCGAAAGGCTACGACGCTTTGTCCCTGATCGCAAATGCGAAAGCGGGACGCGTCCGCTATGGAAGCGCCCCGCTCTCCTACGACTCGTTTAGTGGGATCAGACGCCGCGGCGGCTGTTCTGCGCGCTCTCTGCCTCGGCGAGAAGCTCCGCACGATCCAGATCGATCAATGCGAGCATGGCGGTGCGAATGTTGTCCCGGCGAGAGTCGACCAGCCGGTCAATTGCCTTGGCATGGGTTTCGCACCAGCCGGGACGCGACCCGTTGACCACATCATCGCTGGTCAAGGTGCGGCGCGACTGCAGCGTCTCGCCAACCTTGGCGACCCGCTCGACATTCAGCGTCGCGGTCCAATTGCAGCGCAGCGTATTCGGCCGTCCGGCCGGGCCGGCAGTTCCGACCTGAGTGGTTTCGATCGTGACCGAACCCTTGTAGTCGGCCGCGATCGGGCCGCCCTCATGGTCGATCACGACCTCATGCTCGAGCGCGAAGGTAGGCGAAGCGATGCAGGCGCTCAGCGCCAGTCCCGCAAAGACGTACTTCTTCATGGTACTCTCCTGCTTGATCCCGGCCGTTAGGGCCGTGGATCAGGCAAGACTACCATTGCGACTCGTACAAACCAAGGGTTGGCCAAGGTTTAGCGAGGGGTGGAAGGTGCATTTCGGGCACTGAAAGGTGAGGAAATTCGCAGCCTGAATATTCGCAGATATGCGATCAATATCCCATCAGGCTCATGACTTCCTTGCGGCTGCTATCATTGTCGAGGAAGCAGCCGAGGATCCGGCTGGTGATCATACCCACCCCTGGTGTTTTGACGCCGCGACCGGTCATGCAACCATGCTGTGCTTCGATCACCACGGCCACGCCATGCGGATCGAGATTGTCCCAGATGCATTGCGCGACCTCGGCGGTAAGACGCTCCTGAATCTGCAAGCGCTGGGCATAACCGTGCAGCACGCGGGCGAGCTTGGAAATGCCGACCACTTTCTTGTTCGGCAGATAAGCAATCGCCGCCTTGCCGATGATCGGGGCCATGTGGTGTTCACAATGCGACTGGAACGGAATGTCCTTGAGCAGCACGATCTCGTCATAGCCGCCCACTTCTTCGAAAATGCGCGACAGGTGGATCGCTGGATCCTCCTTGTAACCCTCACAATATTCTAGCCACGCGCGGCCGACCCGCTTGGGGGTATCGCGCAGGCCTTCGCGGTTCGGATCATCGCCTGCCCATTCGATCAAAGTTCGGATCGCGTTCTGCACGTGATCCGGCACTTCCGGCTTGCCCATCGGGTTTTCAGGATCGAACTCATCATCGTGATCGTGGGCCGAAACGTAATTCATGGTCTGTCGTCTTTCTTTACTCATTGGCCCAGTCGGAGCCCCCTCACCTGTCGATCCCGAGTGACGTCAACCCGTCAACTCCCAAGGCGTTCCATGCAGATACGCCGGTTGCGCGGGAAGGATGCTGTCCCCATCTTGCTTTATGTAAGGGATTGCCCCGGCAATTCATCCCCCATGGTGACGAGAAAGGACCGATCTTGCGTCAGCCCAGTATCGCCGATTTCGAAGCCGCCGCTGCATCCGTTCTCGCTCGCCTGCCGGAAGCGTTCCGCCAGCCGCTAGCCGGTGTGGTACTGCGGATTGAGGAATTCGCGACCGCCGAACAATTGCACGCTGTCGGAATTGTCGATCGCTGGGAGTTGACCGGGCTGTATGAAGGCGTCGCGCTGACCGAGCGGTCACAGTGGGACAGCGACGGGCTACCGCCAGTCATCACGCTGTTCCGCCAGCCGCTACTGGCCGAGATGGAGGAAACCGGCGTCAGCTTTGCCGCTCTGATTCGCCATGTCGTGATTCACGAAGCCGGGCATCATTTTGGCCTGTCGGACGATGATATGCATGCGCTCGAGGAGAGTGTGGCGGACTAAATCAGGCACAGAACCGACAAAGCCCGCCCCTTTTTCAAGGAGCGGGCTTTGTTGGCGCACCCGGAACGATTCGAACGTCCGACCCTCAGATTCGTAGTCTGATGCTCTATCCAGCTGAGCTACGGGTGCGCGCTGAGGGGCGGCACATAAGGGGGTGCGTCAGGCTTGGCAAGAGGCGTTTGCCGCTCATCCAAGATTTTGAAACAACCGCTGCGCCAGCATGACATCGAGCGGCGGCTTTGGCAGCGCGAGCACCTCGTCCGGAGTGAACCAGCCCACCGCCCCGCCCTCGAGCGACTGGGGTTCGCCCTGCCATACGCTCACCGTGTAAAGCAGAATGACAAGCGCCTGAGCGTTGACGGTAGCCCCGCCCTCGGCAAAACCAGCAGGTGTGCAGTCAGAAGAACGACAGGAAATCCCTAGCTCTTCCTCCAGCTCTCGCACCAAAGATTTCCTAGGCATTTCATAGGCTTCGACCTTGCCGCCGGGAAATTCCCACAGACCGGCATGATGCTTGCCCACAGGCCGCTGATGCATCAGCCAGCGTCCGTCACTCCGGTGCAATGCGCCTGCGACAACTGTCAGCCAGTTCCCCGTCATGTCGGCTTTCTTTCCATCAAAGTGCCTCATCTCAACTCTTTCTTAATCTTCCTCAACGATCTTTAGGACATCAGTTTGATGACAGCACAGGTACACGTGTCATGGGGGCAAGTTTTTTCAAGCGTTTGCAACATGACACAGCCGGTGCAACGGCCGTGGAATATGGTCTTGTTATCGGCCTGATCGCCGTTGCGATGATTGGTGCGCTTTGGGAGGTTGCTAACACAACCTCCGACATGTGGGACGACATTGAGTCCCGGAGCACCGATGCAATGACGAATTAACGGCAATTAGGGTTTTCTAAAGAAATATACCCTAGTTCAACAGTTGTCCGAACCGAGCCGAACTTAGGACGGGCAGTATTTAGCGAAGACCAACCAGGAGACCGACCATGAACTTCATCAAGAACCTGATCCGCGACGAACAGGGCGCCACCGCCATCGAATACGGCCTGATCGCCGCTCTCATCGCCGTCGCCGCGATCACCGCCATGACCTCGCTGGGTTCGACCCTCGAAGCGACCTTCACCGAAGTTGACGACGAAATGTCCGCTGGCCTCGACGCCAACACCTAATCGTCTGCCTTTGGGCAAACAGGAAAGCGGCGGGGAGCAATCCCCGCCGCTTTTTCTTTGTGCAATCGAGATACTGCCAGTTATGGCGGCTCGCACCGCCAGCATGCTCGCAAATCAGCGCGCCCGCACGACCAGCTTGACCTTCTGACCCGGCGTCAACGTCGCGCCACTGCTCAGCGCATTAAGCACCCGGAAGCGATCTTCCTGCGCGCTGTCATAGGCCATTCGCCGCGCAAGGCTTGCCACCGTGTCGCCGCGGGCGACGGTCACCACCTGCAATTTCTTCGGCACCACCGAAGTTGCTTCGGCCTGTGTGATTCGTCGCATCGACTGGAACATCGGATTGAAGGTCGCTGCACGGCCCGCAGGCGCAATCGCGGTGAAGTGATAGGCACGGTCGCGGGCAAATTCATAGGCAAACACGACCACATCCACCTGGCTCTGCCCATTATTGACCCGAGCAGTACCATACACCGCGGGCAAGCCGTTGACCGTTGTGCGCTCGAGCTGAGCCGGTGCAAGAGTGCTGTTCTGACCGCCGAGCGCGGTGAACTGCTGGCGCACATAGGTTTCCAAGTTGCCGCTATAGGCCGCAAGCGTCATCTGCGCCTGCCCACCTTGGCCCTGAATGCTGACCGCGCGGGTGCCATTGACCATGTAAAAGCCCTGAGGCGCGGTGAAAGCGAGGCGCATTTCAGGGTGAATGAACGTGCTTCCCTCGATCATCCCCTGCGCCGGATCATCACCGTAGAGCATCCCATCGATTCGCGTGAGGAAGGTGTCGCGATTCGTTACACCACCAGCACCCGCCGCACTGGCCTTGGCGAGCGCGCTTTGTACTCGGCTGGCGGGGTCAGGGTGGGTCGAAGCCCATTCTGGAACGCTGGCATTGCGCCCGGCGAGACGCGCATCAAGTCCGTTTTGCGCAGCAAGGCTCGCCAGAACAGTGCCCATAGCGCGCTGATCATAGCCCGCACGACCCAGATACTGGATGCCGAGATCATCCGCTTCGAGCTCCTGCTGGCGCGAAAATTTGAGCGTCAGCATCTGCGAGCCTTCCATGAAGGTGCGCGACAAGGTGTTGCCCAGCCCCGAATCACCCAGCAAGATGCCCGAAAGGATCGCCAGGCCGCCGCCAAGCAGAGTATTTTTCTGCGACTCCGCCTGACGCCGCTGCGAATGGCGCGCGGCGACATGGCCGACTTCATGCCCCAACACGCCGGCGAGTTCCGCCTCGTTGTTCATCAGCGTGACCAGCTGGCGGGTTGTGTAGATATAGCCCCCCGGCACCGCGAAAGCATTGTGCACGGGGGAGTTCAGCAGGCTCACGGTGAAGGCCTCACGCGCGTTGCCGAGGCCGGACTGCACCGCAATATTCTTTCCCACCTGTTCAACATATTGGGCGTGGGTCCCGGTCATTGCGCCGCCGAATTCGGCCAGCAATTGCGGGTGATATTGCGCGCCCTGTTGCGCTTCAGTCTGCGTAATTGGGGCCGAGGCCGAGGGGATGGCCCCGCCTGCGCCCATGCATCCGGTCAACGCTAGCGGCGCTACGCCGAGCGCCAGTATCTTGCGTGAAATGCGTGCCATAGGTGGCTCCTTCCGCTGTCATGTTCTGCTGCAAGCCTATCGGCAAAGCAGCGCAACGGAAAGGCTTGGCAAACGAAACCTTAACTTGGGATGGCACCTTTGACCGGCTTAACCCCCGATGCCGAGGAAGCGCTCCTCCCGCTGGGCGACCAGTTCGATGCGGCTAAGGCCCGACAGCTGTTCGATCTCCTCGCTAAGCGCATCGCCGAGCATCCGGGCCGCTGCCTGCGGGTCACGCTGTGCGCCGCCGACTGGTTCCTTGACGATGCGGTCTATCACCTTGTCGCGCTTGAGATGCTGAGCGGTGATCTTCATCGCCTGTGCGGCATCGGCCGCCTTTTCCGAAGTGCGCCACAGGATCGAAGCGCAGCCTTCTGGAGAAATCACCGAATAGACCGCGTGCTCCATCATGAGCACCCGGTTGGCAGAGGCCAGTGCAACCGCGCCGCCCGATCCACCTTCGCCGACGACGGCCGCAATCATCGGCACTTCAAGCGCCAGACACGCCTCGGTCGAGCGGGCGATGGCTTCGGCCTGTCCGCGTTCTTCTGCTTCAATCCCGGGAAACGCCCCCGAGGTGTCCACCAACGTCACCACCGGCAGGCCGAATCGGCTCGCCAATTCCATCAGGCGGATCGCCTTGCGATAGCCTTCAGGCTTACCCATGCCGAAATTGTGCGCGATGCGCGTGGTGGTGTCGTGGCCCTTTTCGTGCCCGATCAGCATCACCCGGCGGCCATCGAGCCGCGCAAAGCCGCCCATGATTGCCAGATCGTCGCCATACAGCCGGTCCCCGCCCAGCGGCACAAACTCGCTGAAAGCATGGGCGACGTAGTCGCGGAAATGCGGGCGCTGCGGATGGCGGGCAACTTGCGTCTTCTGCCACGGCGTGAGCGACGCATAGGTGCTGGCGAGCAGCTCGGCGCTCTTGGCCTCAAGCCGGCCGATCTCACTGGCAACATCGACATCATGCAGCGCATTGACGCTGCGCAGCTGTGCGATGCGCTCTTCAAGGGCGGCGACCGGCTTCTCGAAATCGAGGTAGGAAATCATCGCGCGGGGCTAGTCGGATGTTGAGCGGGTTGCAAGCGGGTGGCGGGAATTGACGAGCGCAACCAGCCGGGCAGCATCGACATGGGTGTAGATCTGGGTGGTGGAAATGTCCGCATGGCCAAGCAGGGTTTGCAGAACGCGCAGATCGGCACCGCCCTCCAACAGGTGGGTCGCGAAGGCATGGCGCAGGACGTGCGGGCTGATGGTCACAGGGTCGAGCCCGGCGCGCGCCGCCAGTGCCTTGAGCAATTGGAACAGGCGCACCCGGCTCAGCGGCTTGCCCCCGCCCGAAGGAAACAGGTAGCGAGAAGGGGGCACCATCTGCGGACGCAACGCCACCCAGCGCGCCAGTGCCTCCAGCGCCCGGCCGCCGACTGGCACAAGCCGCATCGTACCGCCCTTCCCCGTCACCGTCAGGAACGGTGCATCGCGCGGAACGGCGTGGATCGGCAGGTTCACCAATTCGCTCGCGCGCAGGCCTGAACCGTACAGCAATTCGATCAGCGCCAGCAGCCGCACGGCTTTGGGATCATCGGCAGCCGCCTCTTCCTCGGCGCGGGCGAACAGCGCGGTGATCTGGTCATGGCCAAGCACCTTGGGCAGCGGACGGCGCGCGCGCGGGCGCGGGAGGGCGCCCGAGGGATCGTCGCTGCGCCAGCCTTCGTCGATGGCAAAGCCGAAGAACTGGCGCAGGGCCGAAGCTTTGCGGGCGACGCTCGAGGGAGCAAGGCTCGCCCATTCGCCGGCCAAGCCGGCGACCGCATCGCGTGGTGCGGCGGCCAGATCGCCGATGGCTTCTTCGGCTTGGTTCAGGTCACGGCGATAGGCGGCCAGCGTATTGGCCGAAGCCCCGCGTTCAGCAGCCAGCATTGCAAGAAACGCCTCCGTACCGGCGGACATCAGCCCCGCGCCACAGCCTCGGCAGCAATCATCCGGGCTTCGGCCTGCATCCCCACACGGGTCAGTGCGGCAGTGATGTGATAAAGGTGCAGCGGCGTCATCTGCTGCCAGCTCGTCCCCTGCATCCCAAGCCCAGCAAGGAATACCACCAGCGTCGGATTCCCGACCTCGGCCGCACGGGCGATGGCGCGGCTCCAGCGGGTTTCACGCGTCAGATCGAAATCAAGATCACCAGCGAGCGCACTAGCATCGCCCTCGCTCAGCCGCCCAATTCCGGCGAGCCCCGCCACGAGGAAGGCAGATTTGCGCGCGCCTTCGCTGTCGTCGTTGCCGGTAAAGCTCTCAACCGCGCCTTGGCCAACTTCGTCACCGCGCGGATTGGCGAGCGCGATGAGCGCCCAACCGAGCGAGCCTTCCTCGACCACATTGGCCCAGCGCACCGCATTGCCATCAAGCCCAGCCGTCAGCATCGCCGCGATCAGCTCGCCCGCAGCATCGGCATGGGCGGCATCGGCAGGAATGCGCGCGGCCGCATAGGCCGTCAGCACCCGAGCGCCGTAACCGTCCCCACCGCCAAGCGCAGCGCCTGCGGCCCAAAGCCGCTCCATCGCGGCAATGCGGGCGCCGGGGTCTGCGGCAAGATAGGCTTCGCGCAATGTGGCCGCATGGGTCTGCGGATCGCCGCTGGCAGCTGGATCAGCGTAAACTTCGGAATAGAGATCGACCATTGCATCGGCCGACATGATCCCTTCGCGCGCGGCCCGCCCGGCAAAAGTGGCGCGCTGAGTCGCCGGCAGCATCGGCAGCAGCGCGCCCGCGCGAGCGTAATAGGCCCCGCCCTTGTCCTTCATCGCGCCATCGAGCAGGCCATCAGGCAGGGGCTCGCCAAGTGCGGTCGCAAGGCCGAAGCGCCACGGGTTGAGATCCTCCACCCCGTTCCATTCAATCTGAACGCCGCGCTGCCCGCGCCCGGCTGCCCCCGCAAACCGGCGCGCCAGCAGCACGTCGATTCGCGGCGCCGCGCCCCGGAACAGCGCGCGATCAAGTTGCGAGGCCGCAAGCGCGCTTTCCCCGGCATAGGCATTGCAGATCGCCTGCCACATCTGCCACTCGCCATCCTCGCGCGCGGAGCCTTGCAGCCGCACCGCCGGACACGCGCCGGTGATATCGCCACTGCCGAGATAGGCGTTGAGCGCTTCCTGCGTCAGGCTGGGGGACCAGTCGGCGCTGTCCACGTCCTGCACCACCGCACGGGCGAGCGCATATTCGCCCATCCCGTTGAGGACGCCGACGCGCAACGCTGCAAACTCGATTGGGTCCATGCCAAGCGGCGCAGCCAAACGGCTCGCAAGTGCTCGGCGCATAAGGATGTGACCCCAGCGCGACACCATCGGCCCGCGGGTGCCTGCCAGAACCGCGCGCACCAGCTTGTCCGGCTGATTCGCGAGCGCAGACGGCGGCAACCCGCCCTCGTCAGTCGCCAGCACGCCGATCCGGGTCAGAGCGCGCCGCGCACCAGCGGGGATATCGGACTTGGGCTTCAACCCGAGCAGCCGGTCCAGCTCCTCGGTCGACATGTTCTCCAGCGCTTCAAGGCTTGGCAGGCGAGAAAGATCGCTGCGCGTGATGCTCGGCATCGGCGGCAGGGTCGACGGATCGACGGAAACGCCAGGCACTGGCGCTGTACCGGGCTGAGAGACAGGCGGAGGCGCATTGCCGGTCTGCGGCGCTGGCGCGGGACTTGGACGCGGAGATGGAGCAGGCGCGGGATCATCAAACCCCGGTGGCAGCAACGATTCGGGCTTGCCCTGAGCGCCAGCAAAACCGGCCAATCCCGCCCCGCCCAGCACGCCTGCCAGCGCAATAGCCAGCACGCTGGCGCCGTAACGTTTGCCGATCATTGCGTTCGCTCCGGCAAAGCCACATCATCGGCGATTGGGTGCAGCGGTTCCTCACCCCCGTCGAACCACGCGAGCACCACCAAAGCGGCCATCACTAGGCCCGCGATTACCATCCAGCGCCGCCCAGCCGGAACACTCGGAGCGGGTGCCTCCTGAAGGCTAGTCGGTGAGAGACGCGAGGGGCGAGAGTTTCGCATATTGCGCGTGCCCTAGCCCATCTATAGGCCCTGCGGCAATGTCCGCCGCGCCGCCTCTCAACGATCCTGCCCCGCATGCCGCGATTGCTGCGCGGATCACGCGGCCCGTGGTGCTGGTGGGGCTGATGGGCGTGGGTAAATCAACCGTGGGGCGCAAGCTGGCAGGCCTGTTGCAGCGCGATTTCGTCGACGCCGACGAAGCGATCGTCGAAGCTGCCCAACGCTCGATCCCCGAAATCTTCGAAACCTTCGGCGAGGCCTATTTCCGCGATGGCGAACGGCGCGTGATCGCTCGCTTAATGGACGAATCCCACGGCGTCATCGCGACCGGCGGCGGAGCCTTTGTCGATCCGGCCACCCGGGCGCTGGTGCTGGAACGGGGGATCGCGGTATGGATCGATTGCGACATCGACACCCTTGTCGAACGCACCGCGCGGCGCGGGAACCGGCCGTTGCTGAAAAATGGCGATCCGCGCGACATTCTCACCCGGCTGGCGCAGGAGCGTGCGCCTTTCTATGGGCAAGCCCATATCCGCGTCGTCAGCGAAACCGGCCCCCATGCCGACACCGCACGCGCGATCATCGAGGCGATAGATCAATGGCTGTAATTCCCGTCGCGCTGGCCGGGCGCGAGTATGATGTGGTGATTGAGGAAGGTCTGCTTGGGCGTCTTGCCGAGGCAGCTTCGCCGTTTCTGAAGGGCTATGCCAGCGGACGCCGCGTGCCGTTCGTGGCTGATACGAACACCCAGCGGCTTTATGGCGAAAGTGTCGCCGCCAATCTGGCCGCACACGGGCTGACGGCGGAATGGTTTGTGGTCGAGCCGGGTGAGGATGCCAAGACCTGGGGCGTGCTTCAGAAGCTGTGCGATTGGCTGCTGGCGATGGGTATCACCCGCAAGGATCACGTTTTCGCGCTCGGCGGCGGAGTGGTGGGCGATCTCGTGGGCTTCGCTTGCGCGATCACCAAGCGCGGCTGCGGCTTTGTGCAATTGCCCACGACCTTGCTGGCGCAGGTCGATTCGTCGGTCGGTGGCAAGACCGCGATCAATACCGCTGCGGGCAAGAATCTGATCGGTGCCTTCCACCAGCCAAGCGTTGTGCTGATCGACCCGCTGGTTCTCGCCACTTTGCCAGATCGTGAAACGCGCGCAGGCTATGCCGAGGTGCTGAAGTACGGCCTGCTCGGTGACGCAGCGTTTTTCGCGTGGTTGGAAGCCAATGGCACCAAGGTCTTGGCGCGCGAATCAGCCGCGCTCGAACACGCCATTTCTGTCAGCATCGCCATGAAAGCGCGGATTGTTGCCGAAGACGAGCGCGAGACCGAAGACCGCCGCGCGCTGCTCAATCTCGGCCACACCTTCGGCCATGCGCTGGAGGCGGAGACCGGCTTTTCTCAAAAGCTGCTGCACGGAGAGGCGGTCGCATTGGGCATGGTGCTGGCGGCACGTTATTCTGCGCGGCGGGGCGAGATTTCAGCGGGTGATGCTGATCGAGCCACCCGCGCCATCGCCGCGTCTGGCCTGCCCTCCAGTCTGTCCGCGCTTGGCCTCACTTGCGGCGGCGCGGCGCTGGTTGATCACATGCGCCACGACAAGAAGGCGGAGGCCGCCACCCTGCCCTTCCTCCTGCTACGGGCGCTAGGTGACGCTTACGTGGCGCGCGACGTCGACCTGGGTGATATCGCCGCGTTTCTCGACGGCGAATTGGCCGCATGATCATCGCGGTTGCCGATCTTGGGGAAGCCCAAGTGCAGGCGCTGATCGCTCTTCACCAGCAGGCGATGCAGGCGGGCTCACCCCCGGGGCTCAGCTTTGCGCTCGACTTGTCAGGGTTGGCCGATCCGGCGGTGACGGTGTGGGCTGTGCGGGTGGATGATCGGGTGGCGGCGATCGGCGCGCTCAAGCTTTTGGGCCGCGGTCAGGCCGAGCTCAAATCAATGCGCACTCACCCCGATTTCCTGCGCCGCGGGATCGCCGCCCGGTTGCTGGAGGCGATCATCGACCATGCACGCAGCCAAGCGATCATCCGGCTCAGCCTTGAAACCGGCAGCGGCCCAGCGTTTGATCCGGCGCTGGCGCTCTACCGCAAGCGAGGGTTTGTGAATGGCGCGGCGTTTGGCGACTATGTGCTCACCGACTTCAACCAGTGCCTGCATCTGACGTTGGCCTGATCGGTTCAACCTGGCCTAGGGCACAGCGACAAGCTGCAAGGTCACAACCTGACGTACCGACCTTGCGCCGCGCGTATCGCCTTCTACGGCCAGTCGGAACGGGCCGTCCTCCGCGTCCAGCATCACGCCGTTGCAACGATCCGCCAGCACCACCTCTGCCTTGCCCAGCAACGGATCAAGCTCCCCGAGGGTGAAGGCAACCCGGTAACCGTCCCGCGCCTCAACCACCACGGCCATCAACAGCGCAGGGCCGCGCAGCGCGCTGCCAGATGGCGCGCCAAGCCTTGCCATCACGTCGGCAAGCAGCGGCCCGGTGCAGGTCTGCGCCTCGCCGTGAAGTGTCAGTGTCACGTCATAAGTGGGCAGGCCCGCGATCATCGCAGGCTCCACCGGCACCGCCATGTTCAAGGCCAGAGCTTCAAGCATCGGGGGCGTTACTCCAGCTCCAGAATCACCGCATCCACCGCAAGGCTCTCGCCCTCGGCTGCGTTGATCTTGGCGATCACACCTTCCTTCTCAGCGCGCAGGATGTTTTCCATCTTCATCGCCTCCACGGTCGCGAGCGGCTGGCCCGGCTGCACGGTCTCACCCTCAGCGACGTGAAGCTTCACTAGCATCCCCGGCATCGGACAGATCAGGAACCGCGACAAATCCGGCGGCACCTTTTCGAGCATCAGCGATTCGTGACGCGCAAGGCGCAGCGGCAACGCCAGCGCTGTATGCGCCGCGCCGCGGGTCGTGACCTTCCACTGGTTGCCGACACGCTCGACGATCAGGCCCAGGCGATGCTCAGCCCCTTCTCCGACCTTGCCGGTCGCCTCGGCCTGCACCATGCCGGGGCGCCAAGTGCAGGTGCCATCGACCCGGACACCGCCAACCATCGCGTGGCCGTCGCCCAGCGTGACTTCAAACCGTTCGTCGCCGATCTTCACCAGCCATTCGCTTGTCACCGGCTGCGGCGTATCGAGCTGCCCGGTGATCTGCCGCGCACGGCTTTGCAAGGTGAACTCGTTGCCAGCACAGACCGCGGCGAGGATGCGCTTCACATCATCGGACGTCGCCGCGCCGTGGAACCCGTCCGGATATTCCTCGGCGATGAATCCGGTGGTCAGCTCGCCCGAACGGAAGCGCGGGTGCTGCATGATCGCCGAGACGAAATCGACATTGTGGCCGAGCCCCTTGATGCGGAAATGGTCGAGCGCCTCGATCTGCAAGTCCGCCGCTTCATTGCGGGTCGGGGCCCAGGTGATCAGCTTGGCGATCATCGGATCGTAGAAGCGCGAAACCTCGCCGCCTTCATAAACGCCGTCATCGACCCGCACCGAACCAGTTCCGCGCGCGACCCCGCGCCGGGGCTTGCCCGCGACCGTCTCGTCCTCGGCCCAGCCGGGGAGCGGCGGCGAATATTGCACCAGCCGCCCGGTGCTGGGCAGGAACCCGCGATAGGGGTCTTCGGCATAGACGCGGTTTTCGATCGCCCAGCCATCGATGCCGATATCGTCCTGCGTCATCGCCAGCTTCTCGCCCGCTGCCACGCGGATCATCTGCTCGACCAAATCGATCCCGGTGATCGCTTCGGTGACGGGGTGTTCGACCTGAAGGCGGGTGTTCATTTCGAGGAAGTAGAAGCTCTCCCCCGTCGGGTCTGCGCCGCTGACGATCAGTTCCACCGTGCCCGCAGAATAATACCCCACTGCGCGGCTCAGAGCGACGCATTGCTCGCCCATCGCCTTGCGCATCTTGGGCGTGACGAAGGGCGACGGCGCTTCTTCGACCACCTTCTGGTGGCGGCGCTGGATCGAGCATTCGCGCTCGTTCAAGTAAAGGATATTGCCGTGCTGGTCGCCGAGGATCTGGATCTCGATGTGGCGCGGGTTGAGGATGAACTTCTCGATGAAAACACGGTCATCGCCGAAGCTGTTCAGCCCTTCGCGCTTCACGCTTTCAAAGCCCTCGCGCACGTCGGCTTCGTTATAGGCAAGGCGCATCCCCTTGCCCCCGCCGCCGGCCGAAGCTTTCATCATCACTGGATAGCCGATCTCGTTCGAGATCCGCACCGCGTGCTCGGTGTCGTCAATCTCGCCGACAAAGCCGGGGACGACATTGACGCCCGCTTGCTTGGCGAGCTTCTTGGACTCGATCTTGTCGCCCATCGCGGCGATCGCGTTCACCGGCGGGCCGATGAAGGCGATGTTTTCCTTCGCCAGCGCCTCGGCGAAGGAGGTGCGTTCCGATAGGAACCCGTAACCGGGGTGGACGGCTTCGGCCCCGGTCTGCTTGCAGGCGGCGATGATCTTGTCGGCGATCAGGTAGCTTTCCGCCGCAGGCGACGGCCCGATATTCACCGCCTCGTCAGCCATCGCCACAAACGGCGCGCGTGCATCGGCATCGGAATAGACCGCGACGGTCTTGATCCCCATTTTCCGGGCGGTGGTAATAACCCGGCAGGCAATTTCGCCGCGGTTGGCAATCAGGATTTTCGAGAACAAGGCGGACAACCTCTCGTGCAGATGCGTTATCTTGTCCTCGGGCTATGCCGAGGGTTTGCGGATGCTGCAAGCTAGCGGATTTGGGGCGTCAGTCCGCAGCACGCTTCTCCGCATATCTGATCAGGCTGTCGGCATAGGCAGGCGCGCCGCGGCGGTCGCCCTCTCCGCTCACGAGGGTCTGCACGGCTTTGCCAAGCATGGCGATGTTGGCGGGACAGAGTTGGCCGAGCGGTTCGACGTAGATGCCGATGCCAAACAGGATCGCGCCCGTTTGCGGCAAGCGCCGCAAGGTCTGACGTTCGGAGCGGACAAACAGCGTTTCCCCTGCATTCTCGGCCGTGACGTGGGCGAAGGCCTCCTGCGGCGGGCGGTCCGGCAGCCAGCGGCGCTCGTCTGTCGCGGCGATGAACCAGTTGCAGCGGGCGTAGATCGGGCCGGGGCGCAGGGTTTCCATGAAACGGTCGACCCCGGTTGCGAGTTGTTCCTCATAGCCCGCGATGGGCGCATGGAGCGCGCGCAGGGGGAGGCCAATCTTCTCCGCCGGGTGCCAGTCTGAGGGCCATGCCACTGCTGCACCGATAAGGCGGTAGACCTCCTCGCCCTCGCGTTTGGTGAGCAGGCAGAGGTCTTCATGGGTGGCCAGCGCCGCTTCCGGCAGAGCGCCCTCGACCCCAAGCATCGCTGCCAGTTCGCGTCCCGGTGCGTCCACCTCGGGCGTTAGTTGCACACCCTGCGGCCAATCGGCAAACCCACCGGCCCGCGCCGCCAGATCGGGCGCTGGTTGAAGCCACTCGTGCTCCTCCAGCTTCACCAGCCCCATGCGCAATTGCCCGCCCCCGCGCGCTTTGGGGAGCAGCGTGTCGACCGAAAAGCCCAAACTCATCCTATATCCCCGCCCCGGGCTTGACCCAGGGTCTCGCTGCCTTCCCTAGCAGCATGCGCAAGAAAGCTGGGCCCCGGGTCAGGCCCGGGGCGGGGGATAGGGCAAATATCACCCCTCCCCTCCCCGCCGATCACACCTGAGCATCATCCCATACTCCTCAAGCCATTCCGCCTTGGTCGGCAGCAGATATTGCAGCGCCTCGGGCAGCAGCCCGTGCAATGCGGTCGCGTGACGCAGCTCTTTGCGGCGGTCGGAAAAGCAATGCGGCTGGTCTGCAGGCAGCGCGCCCAGCAGCCGCATCATCCCGCTCTCGGTCGCGCCGCCTTCATCCGCGAGACTGAGGTAGAGCGGCGGGCGCTTACTCTCGCCCAAGGCGCGGCGGCTCAGAGCCTCGCCATCCCATTGCAGGCTTGGCGAGATTGCAGCGTAGCCGGTAAACAGCGTAGGCGCCTCAGCCCAGGTCTCGACCACGAAATGCCCCGCCGCGCTTTCGCCGACGAGGAACGCGGTGCCATCATGGCGGTAGCGCGCCTCGACCATCGGCTTGACAGTGTCGGCGATCCACGCGCGAAACGCGGCGCTTTCGCCCGCGCTGGGCCAGCGTTTCAGCTCAGCCTTGTCGCCGGTTGGCGGGAGCAACTCGCGCTGGCGATCCTTGGTCTCGATCCCGACGATGATCGCGTCCTGACTGCGTCCCCACAGCGCCCCCCAGCGCATCAGGCCGGCGCCCATCATCAGGTCCTGGCTGATAGCCCCATCGAGTTGATAGATCACCGGCCAGCGCTTGTCGGGAGCCTTGGCGTAGTCCGGCGGGAGTATGATATTCACCGCACGGGCTGCGCCGAGAACTTCGAGCTTCACCGTCTCACCGATGCTCAGCGGCTGCGGCGTGGGTGCGGGCTGCGCCGACGCAAGCGTGGCTGCGGAGAAGAACGGAACAAGCATCCAACGAAGCCGCATAAACTCTCCTTGTCATCCCGGCGCAGGCCGGGACCCAGAGCGGCACGCACTGCACTTCGCGTCACTGGGCTCCGGCCTGCGCCGGGGTGACGCGATTGGCAAATTCACCCCGCCATCGCGCTCTTGCACGCCCGCGCCGGTTCCTCGCCTTGCAAAGCAGTGAGGCCCAGCTTGGCAAACAGCGCACCGTCCTTGTCGTCACCCGCATTGGGCGCGGTCAGCAGCTTGTCACCGGTGAAGATCGAGTTCGCGCCCGCGAGGAAGCACAGGGCCTGCGTCGCTTCGCTCATCGACTCGCGCCCGGCCGAGAGCCGCACCATCGAGCGCGGCATGGTGATGCGCGCCACCGCGACGGTGCGGACAAACTCGATATCGTCGATCTTGGCCAATGGCGTATCGGCCAGCATGTTGCCCAGCACCGTGCCCTTGACCGGCACCAGCGCATTGACCGGCACGCTCTCGGGATGCTGCGGCAAGGTAGCGAGCGTGTGGACGAAGCCCACCCGATCCTCGCGCGTCTCCCCCATGCCGACGATCCCGCCGCTGCACACGTTAATCCCCGCCTTGCGCACGTGATCGAGCGTATCGAGCCGGCACTGGAAATCGCGGGTAGAAATGACGCGCTCGTAATACTCCGGCGAGCTGTCGATATTGTGGTTATAGTAATCGAGACCAGCATCCGCGAGCATCTCCGCCTGATGCGGTTCAAGCATCCCCAGCGTCATGCAGGTTTCGAGCCCCATGCTGCGCACGCCCTTCACGATTTCGACAATCGCGGGCATGTCGCGGTCCTTGGGATTGCGCCACGCCGCGCCCATGCAGAACCGCTGCGAACCTGCATCCTTGGCCTGCGCCGCGCGCTGGAGCACGGCTTGCACGTCCATCAGCTTGGTCGCCTCGACGCCGCTATCGGCCTTAACCGACTGTGAGCAATAGCCGCAATCCTCCGGACACCCGCCGGTCTTGATACTGAGCAGGGTACACAGCTGGACTTCGGTCGCAGGGTGGTATGCGCGGTGGACGCTGGCGGCCTCAAACAGGAGCTCAGTGAAGGGAAGGTCGAAGAGGGCCGCGATCTCGGTGCGGGTCCAGTCGGTGCGGGGGTGGGTCATTAGGCGCTTTCTGGTTTTAAAGGTCCGGTCTGCGGACTTTCTAAGCTCTCGTCGCGATAGCCGAGGCATTGGCAATCCGAGCACGTGCAAAACATCTCCGGCTCCGTTCCGCCGTGATGATAGCCGATGGGATGGCCGCAGTTCAGGCAGTCATCAGGCATTTGAGAGCATCTCGTTCCTCACAATACCTCAATAACCGTTCGGGCTGAGCTTGTCGAAGCCCTGCACTTCCGTCTGGTCCGACGGCGAAGAAAGCAGGGCGTCCCTTCGACAAGCTCAGGGCGAACGGAGATTGGCGGTCGCTACTCCGCCGCCTCGTCCAGCCCCTCGCCCAGCGGCGGCATGTTGTGGCCGAGCAGCACCAGAATATCCGCTGCGCACTCCACCACGTTGCTCCCCGGCCCGTAAATCCCCTGCACCCCTGCTTCGCGGAGGTAGTCGTAATCCTGCGGGGGGATCACGCCGCCTGCCGTCACCTTGATGTCACCGCGCCCGGCTTCACGCAGCAAGCGGATCAGTTCGGGGATCAGCGTCTTGTGGCCCGCCGCCAATGACGACGCGCCAACCACGTCGACATCGTGTTCAAGCGCCATTGCGACGGATTCCTCCGGCGTCTGGAACAGCGGGCCGGAGACCACCTCGAAGCCCATGTCACCAAAGGCGCTCGCGATCACATTCGCGCCGCGATCATGCCCGTCCTGGCCCATCTTGGCGATCATGATGCGCGGCTTGCGGCCCAAGCGGCGGCCCACGGCCTCCACGCCGTCCGTCACCTGCGCCCAGCGGCGGTCGAATTCATAGGCGCTGGCATAGACGCCGCTGACCGGGGCGGGCGTCGCATCGTGGCGACCGAAGACCTCTTCCATCGCCGAGGAAATTTCGCCCAGCGTCGCGTCATGGCGGGCGGCAGCAACTGCCAGCGCCAGCACGTTCTCGCCCGAAGCACAGCCTGCCGTCAGCGCCGCCAGAGCAGCGCGGCACGCCGCCTCGTCCCGCCCTTCGCGCACTTTGGCGAGGCGAGCGATCTGGCCCGTGCGGACCATCTGGTTGTCGACTTCGAGGGTCTCCAGCGCGTCCTCGGCATCCTTGCGGTACTTGTTGACGCCGACGATCACCGTCTCGCCCTTGTCGACCTTGGTCTGCTTTTCCGCCGCCGCGCGTTCAATCGCGGCCTTGGGCGCGCCGGTGGCAACATAGGCGGTCATGCCGCCTGCCGCGTCCACCTCGGCCATCATCGCCTCGGCCTCGGCCACCAGCGTGGCCGTCAGCGCCTCGATATAATGCGAGCCGCCGAGCGGATCGACGACGTTGCAGATGCCGCTTTCCTCTTGCAGCACCAGCTGGGTGTTGCGCGCGATGCGAGCGGAGAAATCGGTCGGGAGCGCGATGGCTTCATCCAACGCATTAGTGTGCAGCGACTGCGTGCCGCCCAACACCGCCGCCATCGCTTCCACCGTGGTGCGGATGACGTTGTTGTAGGGGTCTTGTTCCTGCAGCGAGACACCGCTCGTCTGGCAGTGCGTGCGCAGCATCTTGGAGCGTTCGTCCTTCGCACCCAGATCGTCCATCACCTTGTACCACAGCGTCCGCGCAGCGCGCAGCTTGGCGATCTCCATGAAGAAGTTCATGCCAATGCCGAAGAAGAAGCTGAGGCGGCCGGCGAAGGCGTCGATATCCAGCCCGGCAGCCATGGCGCGGGCGGCGTATTCCTTGCCGTCGGCGATGGTGAAAGCGAGTTCCTGCACCGCCGTCGCCCCGGCTTCGTGCATGTGGTAGCCAGAAATCGAAATGCTGTTGAATTTCGGCATGTTGGCCGATGTGTATGCGATGATATCCGAGATGATCCGCATCGAAGGTTCGGGCGGGTAGATATAGGTATTGCGGACCATGAACTCCTTGAGGATGTCGTTCTGGATGGTCCCCTCCAGCTTGTCCTGCGACACGCCCTGACGTTCGGCGGCGACGATGAAGAAGGCCAGCACCGGGATCACCGCGCCGTTCATCGTCATCGAGACGGACATGGTATCAAGCGGAATCTGGTCGAACAGGATCTGCATGTCCGCGACGGTATCGATCGCCACGCCCGCCTTGCCGACATCGCCGACGACGCGCGGGTGATCGGAGTCGTAGCCGCGGTGGGTGGCGAGATCGAAGGCGACCGACAGTCCCTTCTGCCCCATCGCCAGATTGCGGCGGTAGAAGGCGTTCGATTCCTCGGCGGTGGAGAAGCCCGCATATTGGCGGATGGTCCACGGGCGGCCCGCATACATGCTTGCTTTCACGCCCCGGGTGAACGGCGCAAAGCCGGGGAGGCCGGGGTCGAAGCCAGCGTGATCTTCGGCTGTGTAGAGCGGCTTGATCGCAAAGCCTTCGGGCGTTTGCCAGGTGAGGTCGCGCCCGCGCACCTCCTTGGCGGCGAGGGCGTTCCAGTCGGAGAGGGTGGGTTTGTCGGTCATGTCAGATACCATATCCGTTCGTGTCGAGCGAAGTCGAGACACCTGCGCTGAGGTATCTCGACTGCGCGCTTCGCGCTCCGCTCGATACGAACGGAGTTGGTGGGGCTTTACTCCCCTTTGAACTCGGCCTTGCGCTTCTGGAGGAACGCCATGCCGCCCTCCATCGCATCCTTGGTCGCGCCCGCGATGCGCTGGCCTTCGGCCTCGGCGAGCAGAACCATCTGGAGGTTCTGGTCGAGCGCGGTGGCGATGTTGCGCTTCATCGTGGCGTAGGCCACCGTCGGGCCGTTCGCCAGCTTCTCCGCCAGCGCGCGGGCTTCGGTCATCAGGTCGGCATCCTCGACGCACTTGTAGACGAGGCCCCATTCCTCCGCCTGCGTGCCGGAAATCTTCTCGCCCAGCATCATCATCCGCGTGGCGCGCGCGCGGCCGATGGCGCGGGTGAGCAGCCAGGTCGATCCGCCGTCAGGCACCAGACCGATATTGACGAAAGCCTGAAGGAAGTAGGCGCTCTTGGCCGCGATGGTGAAATCCGCCGCCAGTGCCAGCGAGCAGCCGACACCTGCCGCCGGGCCGTTAACCGCACAGATCACCGGCACGCTCGCGCGCACCACTTGGCTGATCGCGGGGTTATAGTGATTGATCAGAGCCTCGTGGCTACCGCCCTTCCCGCCGAGCGCCGAGCCGGAGCCGCGCGCGGAAAGGTCCGCGCCCGAACAGAAGCCCTTGCCCTCACCCGTGATCAGCACGGCGCGCGCATCGCCCAGATCGTAGAACGCTTGCCCAAGCTCGTCCGCCATCTGCGGGGGCATGGCATTGAGCCGCTCGGGGCGGTTGAGGGTGATGGTCAGCAGCGGCCCGTCACGATCGACGCGGATGGTTTCGTAGGACATTTGTTTTCTTCTCCCTTTCGTCATCCCGGACTTGCCTGCCCCGGCGTAGGCCGGGGATCCGGGACCGCTTGCCGCAAGCGACCCCGGCTCGGAGGCCAGGGTGACGGATAAATTCAATTCGACCAGTGGGTGCCGTCCTTCGGCGTCTCCATGATTTCGGTAAGCATGCCGCCCATGTCCTTGGGATGGACGAAAAAGATAGGCGTGCCGTGTGCGCCGATGCGCGTGGGGCCGAGGATGCGCTTGCCTATCGTCTCGAATTCCGAGCGCGCCTCGGCGATATCGGGCACTTCGAAGCACAGATGATGCTGTCCGCCCAAGGGGTTCTTGGCGATGAATCCTGCGAGCGTGGAGTTTTCCCCCAGCGGCTCGATCAGCTCGATCTGGGTGCCGTTCATCGCGCCATCCGCGCCAGGGGTGTCGACGAAGCAAACCTTCACGCCTTGTTCTTCAAGGTCGAACGGCTCGCAAATCACGCTCGCGCCCATAACGTCGCGGTAGAACGCGATCGAGTCCGCGATGGAGGGCGTGGCGACCCCAATGTGGTTCAGTCTTCCCAGCTTCACTGGCTCATTCCTCTCTCAAATGCCGTCATGCTAAAGTTGTGTCAGCATCCATTCTGATGTCCGCTCCGCAGGAGCTTTGGGCGGGATGGACCCTGAAACAATTTCAGGGTGACGTAGGTTAGAATCGCCACCTCACAGCGGAATATTGTCATGCTTCTTCCAGGGGTTCTCCAACTCCTTCGTCCGCAGCTTCCTTAGCCCCAAGGCAATCCGCCGCCGGGTCGAGTGCGGGTGGATCACCTCGTCGATATAGCCGCGCTGGGCCGCCACGAAGGGGTTGGCGAAGCGGTCTTCGTATTCCTTGGTTTTTTCGGCGATCTTCTCGGGGTTATCGCGATCCTGGCGGAAAATGATCTCCACCGCGCCCTTGGCGCCCATCACCGCGATTTCCGCCGTGGGCCAGGCGTAGTTCAAATCACCGCGCAGGTGCTTTGAGGCCATCACGTCATAGGCCCCGCCGTAAGCCTTGCGGGTGATGACGGTGATCTTGGGCACGGTCGCCTCGGCATAGGCGAACAGCAGCTTTGCGCCGTGCTTGATGATCCCGCCCAGTTCCTGGGCGGTGCCGGGGAGGAAGCCGGGGACGTCGACAAAGGTCAGGATCGGGATTTCGAAGGCATCGCAGAACCGCACGAACCGCGCAGCCTTCTTCGAGGAATTGATGTCGAGCACACCCGCCAGCACCATCGGCTGGTTCGCCACCACGCCCACGGTGCGCCCTTCCACGCGGCCGAACCCGCACAGGATATTGCCCGCGTGCATCGGCTGAATTTCGAAGAAATCGCCCTCATCCAGCACCTTGGCGATGACTTCGTGCATGTCATAGGGCTGGTTGGCGTTGTCGGGGATCAGCGTGTCGAGGCTGTTGTCGATCCGGTCCCACGCGTCGCTCGTGGGCAGGATCGGGGCTTCGTCGCGGTTTGACAGCGGCAGGAAATCGAAGAAGCGGCGGGTCGCCAGCAGTGCCTCGACATCGTTTTCGTAGGCCAGATCGGCGACCGAAGTCTTGGTGGTGTGGGTGATCGCCCCGCCCAGCTCTTCCTGCGTGACGACCTCGTTGGTGACGGTCTTCACCACCTCGGGGCCGGTGACGAACATGTAGCTGGAATCCTTCACCATGAAGATGAAGTCGGTCATCGCAGGCGAGTACACCGCCCCGCCAGCGCACGGCCCCATGATGAGGCTGATCTGCGGCACCACGCCGCTCGCCAGCACGTTGCGCTGGAACACCTCGGCATAGCCGCCAAGGCTCGCCACGCCCTCCTGAATCCGCGCACCGCCCGAATCGTTGAGGCCGATCACCGGCGCGCCGACCTTCAGCGCGGTGTCCATGACCTTGCAGATCTTCTCGGCATGGCGCTTCGACAGCGAGCCGCCGAAGACGGTGAAATCTTGCGAGAACACATAGACCAGCCGCCCGTTGATGGTGCCGCTGCCCGTCACCACGCCGTCACCAGGGATGCGCTGGGTTTCCATCCCGAAGTCGTTGCAGTCGTGCTCCACATAGGCATCGACTTCTTCAAAGCTTCCTTCGTCGAGCAGCACGTCGAGCCGTTCGCGCGCTGTCAGCTTGCCCTTGGCGTGCTGGGCGTCGATGCGCTTCTGGCCGCCCCCCATACGGGCGGCTTCGCGGCGGCGTTCCATTTCGGCGATATTGGCGGACAATGGGCATCCCCTTGTTTGGCGTGTTTGGCCGCTGCGTTGCCTTAGCCTGTCCCAAGCGTCAACGTGGCAAAAGTGCGGGCGGTCAGAACCGCAGTGTCATGCGCCGCGCCAGCCAAGGGGCGACCGCCTCGACCGTGCGCAACATCTTGGTCATCCCGATATTGGCCTCGTCATGGCCCTGCTCGATCGCGGCGATGATCTGGCGGGCGCATTCTTCGGGCGGCATTTTCTTCATCGCGTTGCCGTCGTTCATCTGGGTATCGACCACCGGCGGCAGAGCCTCGATCACCTGAATGGCGCTGCCTTTAAGCTGTTCGCGCAGGGCGAGCGTGTAGAACCGCAGACCCGCCTTGGTGGCGCAATAGACCGGCTGGCGCGCTGCTGGCGCAATCGCGAGGCCGCTGGTGACGTTGACGATCGCCGCTTGCGGACGTGCACGCAGGCGTTCCACCAGCGCCGTAATCAGCCGGATCGGGGCGGAGAGATTGGTATAGATGCCCGCATCCGCCGCATCGGCATCAGGCGCGGACTTGCGAAAATCATGATCGACCAGCTGGCCCGCATTGTTGATCAGCACGTCGAGTTCAGTGTCGGCCAGCTGCGCGATCAGTGCATCGACCCCGGCGGCATGGGACAGATCAGCCGCGATAACCTCAAACCCCGCCGCCCGCATCGCCTCCAGCCGTTCGGGGCTGCGCCCGGTGAGGATCACCCGCGCGCCCTTGGCCTTGAGTTGCAGCGCGATCTCGCGCCCGATTCCGGCGCTGCCGCCCGTCAACAATACCGTCTTTCCTGCAAGCTGCATGTCACCCGCCTCCCAGCCTGTGGCTTACGAACAACAGTTGCATAGGGCAACGCATTAGGCGAGACCGGCGTCATGGAGCGGTGCGATTTTCTGGTGATCGGCGGCGGGATCGCGGGGCTGAGCTGCGCTGCGCGGCTGGCCGCGCATGGGCGAGTGGTGGTGCTGGAGGGCGAGAGCGCGCCCGGATACCACGCCTCGGGCCGCAGCGTCGCGGTGGCGCATTTCGGGCTGGGCGAGCGGCTGGTGCGGACGTTGACCGCACTAAGCCTGCCCGCGCTGGCCTCGCATGGCACGCGGCATCCGGCGCTACACATCGCCTCTTCGGCGCAATTGGAAGCGCTTGATGCGTTGGACAACACGCACCGCCAGTTTGGCTGCGATTACGCGCGGATCAGCGGCGCCGAAGCGCGCGCACTGCTGCCGGTGCTGAAGCCCGAAACGTGCGAGGCTGCGCTGGTCGATCACGGGGCTCTCAAGCTCGATACGCACGCGATGTTGCAGGCGCATGTTACGACCTTGCGCGCGGCGGGGAGCACAGTGGTCACGGGCGCGCAAGTCAGCGTGATTGCACGCGATGGCGCAGGCTGGCGGGTGGAAGCCTCGGGCGAGACATATGCCGCGCCGCTGCTCGTCAACGCGGCCGGAGCATGGGCGGATGAGATAGCGCGCCTTGCAGGCGTCGCCCCCATCGGCATTGAACCGCGCCGCCGCACCGTCATCTCCTTCGCAGCATTGCCGGACGAGGATGTGCGGGCCTGGCCCTTCACCAAGACGGTCAGCGAAGGCTTCTACCTGCTCCCCGAAGGCGCGGGACAACTGCTCGCTTCAGCGATGGACCAGACCCCCAGCGCGCCGTGCGACGCCGCGCCTGAGGAACTCGACATCGCCATCGCCGCCGACCGGGTCGAGCAGGCGACCACCCTCCCCATCCGCCGGATCGCGCATAGCTGGGCAGGCCTCAGAAGCTTTGCGCCCGATGAATTGCCGGTGATCGGCCACGCGGCGGGCGCGCCCGGCTTTGTGTGGGTTGCGGGACAAGGCGGCGCGGGTTTCCAGACCGCCCCGGCCCTGTCACGGATTGCCGAAAGCGCAGTGCTAGGCCTGCCTTTCCCCACGGATTGCGCCGCCGCTGGCCTCGCGCCCGAGCAATTCGCCCCGGCCCGGCTCGGCGCCTAAACCCGCACGATTCCCTGTTCGACCAAACTGCGCGCGGTCGCCTCGATACTGTCGTCTGCTGCGATATAGTCCATCCCCAGCACGCGCCGGGTATGTTCGCCCGAGACATCGCGGGTGCGGCCGAGTTCTGCCTTCACCTGCTTCATCTCGGCCAGGAGCGGGGCGAGCAGGGTGACGACGAAGTCCGTCAGTTTGCGGGTCGGCACCTTGCGCGCGAGCTCAGGCGTGCGGGTTCGCAGCACCTGCGCAATCTCGGTCATCCACACGAAGCGATCCTGCACCGGGAAACGTTCGCCGCGGACGGTTTCAGCCGGCGCATCGAGCGCCAGCAGATGGGCACGCGCCACATCGCGCACGTCGATAATGCCGAAACCGACCGCGGGCAGCGCCGGGATCTCGCCAGTCAGCAGCTTGCGCACCAACTCGATTGAGGTCGACAAATCATCATTCACCACCGGCCCCAGCACCGCGACCGGATTGACCGAGCAGAACGCCATATCGGGCGCATTCGCCGCAACCCATTCGCGAGCGGCTTTCTCGGCCACGGTCTTGGAGCGGTGGTAGGGCGGCACGGCGGGGTTTTCGAGCACGGTCCAGTCCCGCTCGTCAAAGCGATCCATACCCGGACCGTGACCATAGGCAATCGCAGCCGCCGAACTGGTCAGCACGAAGCGCTCTACCCCCGCCGCATGGGCAAAACGCAGCGCCCGCAAAGCCCCTTCGCGCGCCGGGATCACGAGCTCATCGGCGTGTTTGGGCACCGCGAGGGGGAAAGGCGAGGCGACATGGGCCACGCCGTTGGAACCCGCACAGGCCTCGGCCCAGCCCGCGTCATTTTCTAGATCGGCCTGAAACACCCGCAAGCGCACGCCCGCCAAGGGCCAGCGGTCACGCAGGCGCGGTTCGCTTTTAGCAGCATTGCGCACGGTGGTGTGCACGGCCTTGCCCGCCGCCAACGCCTGATCGATGATCTCGCCCGCGATATAGCCGGTGCCGCCGGTCACAAGGATGGTTTCGGCCATGCTGAGCTTCCCCCCTGATGAAGTGTCGCTGCACCTTAGCAGCACGGCGGCGGCGCGCAGCCTATTTGAACAGCACCAGCTCTTCCGCCATCGTCGGGTGGATCGCGACCGTCGCGTCGAAATCGGCCTTGGTCAGCCCCGCCTTCACTGCGACGGCGGCCGCCTGCATGATCTCGGGCGCATCCGGGCCGATCATGTGGATGCCGACGATCCGGTCATTCGCGGCATCAACGATCATCTTGTAGAGGCTGCGCTCGTTGCGGCCGGCCACCACGTTCTTCATCGGCCGGAAATCCGACTGATAGACCTTGATATTGCCGAGCTGGTTCCGCGCCTCGCTTTCGGTCATGCCGACAGCGGCGATCGGCGGGTGGCTGAACACTGCGGATGGCACGCAGGAATGATCGACCGCGTAAGGCTCGACCCCGCCGAACACAGAGTCAGCAAACGCCTGCCCCTCGCGGATCGCCACCGGGGTCAGTTGAACCCGGTCGGTCACATCGCCCACGGCATAGACATAGTCGACATTGGTCTTGCTGAAGGCATCGACCACGATCTCCCCGCGCTTGCCGGTTTCGATGGCGACAGTCTCAAGTCCCAGCCCCTCGATGTTAGGAACCCGTCCCGTCGCGACCATCACCGCGTCATATTCGCAGGCGTCCTGCCCGGTCAGCTTGACCAGCAGCGTACCGTCGTCCTGCTTTTCAATGTGTTCGAACTCGGCGTGGAACAGGAACGCGATGCCCTTGACCATTGAGATCTGGAGCAGCCGGTCGCGCACGGACGCATCATAGCTGCGCAGGATCGTGTCCGAACGGTTTGCGATCGTCACCTTGCAGCCGAATTCGTTGAAGATCCCGGCAAACTCATTGGCAATGTAGCCCCCGCCCGCGATCAGGATGCGGCGCGGAAGGGTTTCAAGGTGGAACGCCTCATTCGAGGTGATGACATGTTCGCTGCCCGGAAACGCCGGCACATGCGGGCGCGCGCCGGTCGCGACGAGGATGTACCTAGCCGTCACCACTTGGCCGCTTGCCAGCGTGATCTGGTGATCACCCGTAATGGTCGCGCGTTCCTTGAAGATCGTGACTTCGTGGTTGCCGAGGGTCTGACCATAGAGCCCTTCAAGCCGCGTCACATCTGTCTGGACAGCATCGCGCAGGGAAGCCCAATCGAAGCGCTTGCCTTCGATGGTCCAGCCAAATGCTTTGGCATCCTCAAGATCCTCAGCGAAGTGCGCGCCGTAGACGAGCATCTTCTTGGGCACACAACCGCGGATCACGCAGGTGCCGCCGACGCGGTATTCTTCGGCCACCGCCACCTTGGCGCCGTGGGCTGCGGCCACCCGGCTGGCCCGCACCCCGCCTGACCCTGCGCCGATGGTGAAGAGATCAAAGTCGTATTCGGCCGTCATCATGCTGCTCCCATCGTCGCGGACACGCATATGGCGTCACAGGGGCGGAGCGGCAACCATGCGCGGGTGAAATGCCGGATTCAGATAAAGAAAGGGCGGGAGTTTGCCGCTCCCGCCCTTCTTGTTCTAATTGTTAGACGCTGGCTGCGCGGGGACGACCACCGCCGCCGCCGCCGGGACGACCACGGCCGCGGTTTCCACCGCCATTGCCGCCGCCGCTACCAGCGGGACGCCCGCCGCCACCCGGGTGGCGCTGACCGCCGCCATTGCCGCCGGGCTTGGAGCCGAAGGCACGGCGATCACCCTCAGGACGACGCTCGCCCAGCGGCTTACGATCACCCTCTGCGCGGCGCTGTTCGCCCTGCTGCGGACGGCGCTCACCCTGAGGAGCATTGGCGGGGCGACGATCACCTTGCGGCTTGCGATCACCCTGCGGACGCTGGCCGAGCGGGCGCGGGTTGACGCGCTTCATCGGCGTGCGAGCGGCGGGCTTGGTCGGGCCTTCGCCTTCCACCACGGCGCGGAAATTGTCCGGCAGCGGCAGACGCTCAAGCTCGGCGCCGGTCACCTTGCGGATATCCTTGAGGTATGCGCGTTCGTCCTCGGCACAGAAGGCAATCGCGATCCCGCTCTTGCCCGCACGCGCGGTGCGGCCGATGCGGTGCACATATTGCTCCGGAACATTAGGCAGCTCGTAATTGATGACATGGCTGACGCCCGGAATGTCGATCCCGCGCGCGGCCACATCGGTCGCGATCAGCACCGGCACGCGGGCCTTGCGGAACTCGTCGAGCGCGCGCTGACGCTGCGGCTGCGACTTGTTGCCGTGGATCGCGTTGGCGGGGATGCCCGCCTGTTCGAGCTTCTTCACCACCCGATCCGCGCCATGCTTGGTGCGGGTGAAGATCAGCACGCGTTCGACCGTACCGGGCACGGTGTGACGGCCCTTGAGGATCATTTCGAGCAAGGCCAGCTTCTCATCCTGCTGGACCATGAAGAGGTACTGGTCGATGCGTTCAGCGGTCGTGCTTTCCGGCGTGACCGAGACCTGCACCGGATTGTTGCAGAAGCCGCTCACCAGTTCCTTGATCGCCTTGGGCATAGTCGCGCTGAAAAACAGCGTCTGACGATCCTTCGGGGCCAATTCGCGGATCTTGCGCAGCGCGTGAATGAAGCCGAGGTCGAGCATCTGGTCCGCTTCGTCGAGCACCAGAATTTCGATGCCGGCAAGGTTCAGCGCCTTCTGGTCGATCAGATCGAGAAGGCGGCCCGGCGTGGCGACCAGAATGTCGGTGCCGCGGTGCAGCTTGTTACGATCCTTGCCCACGCTGGTGCCGCCAACGATGCATTGCACCTTGAGGCCCGCAAGCGCGCCGTAATCCTTGGCGCTGTCAGCAATCTGCACCGCGAGTTCGCGGGTCGGGGCCAGCACAAGCATCCGGCAGGACTTGAACGGGATCTGCTTGTCGGCTTCGCGCAGCCGGTCAATGCTGGGGAGCATGAAGGCGGCGGTCTTGCCGGTGCCGGTCTGCGCGATGCCGAGCAGGTCGCGGCCCTTCAGCACGGCGGGGATGGCCTGTTCCTGGATCGGGGTCGGCACGGTGTAGCCCTTGAGGTCAAGAGCCTGGAGCACGGGCTGCGACAGCCCGAGGTCAGCAAAAGTCGTCATATGAAATAAGCTCGCAAATAGTCTGCGACGCGCGCTGGGCTGCCTCTGACGGGTATCGTCAATGGGCACGCCACGCGCGGCGCGGGGGTTGAAACCGCCCGCGTGAAAAGGGAAGTCTTGGAGGTAGAACCGAAGTGCGGCCGGGGCGGATGTTTTCAGATTTCCGCCGCTTCACGCATGGCTAGCGCGCTTCGATGGGCGCCAGATGGGCGCTCATGGCCAAAATGTCAAAGGATTATCGGTTAGGCTGGAAGAAAGAGGCGATTTCGATTTCGCCCTGATAACGCCCCGCCACCGGATTGCCTTGCGCATCGCGAGCCGGTTCGAAGGTGACAGAACGAAGGAACGAACGACACACTTCGCGCTCTGTCACTAGCATCCGAAAGTCGCGCGAAAAGCTGCATTCGACCGGCTTGCCCGCGGCATCCACGGTCAGCGTAAAGTGCAGAAGCTGCGAGAGCATTCCGGCCTGCACCAGTCGGCGATAAAGCCGTTCGTAGTTGATGGAGCTAAGCTGAGGCGCTTCTGCCACATTGGCCACAGCAACGCTTGCTGCACTGAACTCTGCTGCCAAAGGCGCAGCGGTTTCAGCTGCGAGTGGACTTGCCACTGCGAGAGAAGCGGACATTACGGCGCCAGCTGCGGCGATCTTGAACGAAGCGACCATGATATCCAACCCTTCCCATCTCTGCGATTATGGAAACGGCTGAAATACATCAGAATTACAGGGACAGGTCAACCCTTGTTGCGGATGTCCATGAAGTTCAGCCGGCCTTCGTAGCTGCCTTCTACCGGAGCGCCGCTGGAGTCCTGCGCGGGCTCGAAGCTATGGTGCTTCATCAGCACTTCGCAGAGTTTGTCATTGACGAAATTCATCCGAAACTTCTCGGCGAGTTCGCAATCGACGGGCGTGCCCGCTGCGTCGACTTCGAGCGTGTAGCCCACCTCACCGCGCCACACGCGCAGCCGCGAGGATTCCTTGAGGAACTCCCGGTCGCCGGTGAATTCGATCAAACGAGCCGGTTTTACCTTGGAACGCGCCGTCCCGTCATTTTGCACCTGCTGCTCCTGTGCAAAAACTGGGGCTGATAACACCCCAAGCACCGCAATAGCGGACAGAACGAACGAGGTTTTCATGGAGGCGGCCTTGCTGTTCATCAGGGGGGCGGCGCTCTTTATTGTCGCCAGGTGCCTGCAAGAATACGGAATTGTGGCAGGTGCGCAAATCGAACGCGGTGAGCCGTTCAACTTCACAGAATGTTACAGGCAGCCCCAAGCGATTGCCAAATTGTTACCCGCCATTGATCTATTGCAACTCAAGCGCGGAATAACACAACCAGTGCACGCAATCGCCTCATTCAGGTGTGGCGAATCTGCACCCGGCCGCGTGCGTCACCCCAGCCCCGCTGCTGCCAGCAAAGCTCGCGTACTGGCATCGAACTTCCCCTCGCCGCTTTCGATCTGCTTGGCGATCGCCTTGCCAAGCTCGACCCCGAACTGGTCGAAGGGGTTGATCCCCATCAGCACGGCATTGGCGAAGGTGCGGTGTTCGTGGAAGGCGATCAGCGCGCCCAATGCAGCCGCATCGCAATCGTCAATCAGGAAGGTCGTCGAAGGCCGGTCACCCGGATAGGCCCGCGCCGGATCGTCGGCCGGCTTGCCCGCCATCAGCGCGGCCCCCTGCGCGAGGCAGTTCATCAGCAGGATGCGGTGATGCGCCGGATCAAGCTGGTCGCCGGGCCCAATACTGACGAGGAAATCGACCGGGATCAGGTGCGTGCCTTGATGCAACAGCTGGAACACCGCGTGCTGCGCGTCAGTCCCTACCCCGCCCCAGGTGATCGCCGCTGTCGGCCCGTCGACCGGGCTGCCGTCCGTCTTCACGCTCTTGCCATTCGATTCCATCTCGAGCTGCTGGAGATAGTCGGGCAGCAATGCGAGCCGCTCGTCATAAGCGAACACGGCGCGAGTCTGGCAACCGCGCAGGCGGGTGTAATACTGGTCCGCAAACGCAGCGAGCAGCGGGGCGTTGGCCCGACCTTCCTTCGCCCGGAAGTGATCGTCCACCGCCTTGGCCCCCGCCAGCATCGCGCGGAATTCTTCCATGCCGATGGCGAGCGCGACCGGGAATCCGATCGAGGAGAACAGCGAATAGCGCCCGCCCACGCTTTCGATGAAGGGCAGCACGCGGGTTTCGTCCACGCCCCACTCGACGGCCTTTTCCGGCGACGCGGTGAGCGCGATCACCCGGCCACCCGGATCGTCCACGCCGTTTTCGGCCAGCCACTTCAGCGCGCTGTCGGCATTGGTCATCGTCTCAATGGTGGTGAAGGTCTTGGAGGCGACCGCGATCAGCGTCGTCTCCGGATCGCAGGCCCGGAACGCCTGCTCCAGCGCCAGTCCGTCGATGTTCGACACCACGTGCACATCGACCAGCGCCAGATCGCGGGTCAGAGCGTCAATCGCGAGCGCGGGCCCCAGCGCCGATCCGCCGATGCCGATGGCGATGCAATGCTTGATCTCGCCCAGAGCGCCTTCGTGGATCGCTTCAACCAGCAGGCTCATGCGGGTGAGCAGCGCCTCGGCCTCATCGACCTGCGCGGGCGTGCCGCTGCCGCGCAGCGCGCCGTGAGTCGCGGCGCGGCCTTCGGTGACATTGATGATCCCGCCGCCGAACAGCGCCTCGCGCGCCGCATCAAAGCCTGCCGCTTCGGCCAGCGCTTCGAAGGCGGAGAGCGCGTCATCGCTCAGATGGGTTTTGGAAAAGTCGATCCGCATCCCGGCCTCGGCGGCGCTGCCGGGCTCTACTGGCCAGGCGATCCGCCGGGTCAGGCTGGCGGGCCGATCGGGATCCGCGGCGAACAGGTCGGCGAGCTTGGGCTGCGGCAGAGCCTTCAGCTGCGACCAAGCTGCCCCAATTGCCGCGTCACCCTGTGCCCCACCCGAAGTGCTCATCGCCGTTTTCCTTTACGCAAGTGTGCGGCTGCGAGTAAGGGCAGAGACGATGGATGTTAAGACCCAATCGCTTGAGGCCCAAACGCTCGACGCAGGCCAGACCGCCGCAAATGGCGCCCGTGCCCGCGAAAGCTGGGCCGGTTTTGCTTGGTTCTTGATCAAGCTGCTGCTGGCGGTGCTGGCGTTCCGTACGCTGGTGTTTTCGCCCTTCTCCATCCCATCGGAGAGTATGTTGCCGCGGCTGATGAACGGTGATTACCTGCTGGCGGCCAAGTGGCCCTATGGCATCTCGCGCCACTCCCTGCCCTTCGATCTGCCGCTCCCCAGCGGACGCTTGCTGCCCGGCACGCCCGAGCGCGGCGATATCGCGATCTTCAAGCACCCGGTCGACGGGCGCGAATATATCAAGCGTGTGATCGGCCTGCCGGGTGACCGGGTGGCGGTGATCGGCGGGGAGGTTGTGCTGAACGGGACGCGCCTGCCGCGGCAACGGATCGCCGACGTGCCCGTGCCGCAATCGTCCAATACCGGCTGCGCCTGGGGCGGCGATCTGGCCGATGTGGCGGACGGCATCGAAATGTGCCGCTACCCCGCGTTCCGCGAGGCGCTGCCGGGCGGCCTGTCTTACACCACGCTGGATTTCGGCCTCACCCCCTATGATGGCTTTGCCGAGGTGACCGTTCCCGCAGGCCGCCTGTTCGTGATGGGCGACAACCGCGACAGTTCGCGCGACAGCCGCTTTCCGGCGGTGGCGGGCGACGGGGTCGGCTTCGTCCCGCAAGACCTGCTGGTCGGACGCGCCGCGATTATCGTCTGGTCCACCGATGGCAGCGCCGATTGGGGCAAGCCGTGGACATGGTTTTCCGCCGCGCGCTGGGACCGGATCGGAGAGACGCTGTGACCGGCCTCGCCCCCGCGACCCGCGAATGGCTTGAGGCCAAGGGCTTTGTCATCGCCAACGAGGCCCCGTGGATCGAGGCGCTGACCCATGGCAGCTTCAACGGCTCGGGCGCGGAAGTGGCCGATTACCAGCGGCTTGAGTTTCTGGGGGACCGGGTCCTGGGGCTCTCGGTGGCGAGCTGGCTGTTCCGCGCTGGAGACGCTCCCGAAGGGCGGCTTTCGCAGCGTCTGAACGCGCTCGTCAGCGGGGCGACTTGCGCGCGCATCGCCCGTGCGATTGATCTCCCCGTCCACATCCGCCTCGGCAAGCAGGCGCGTGACGATGGCGGGGCGGACAGCGACAAGATCCTCGGTGATGTCATGGAAGCCCTGATCGGCGCCTGCTTCATCGAGAGCGGCTTCGATGCCGCGCAGGCCATGATCTACCGCCTGTGGTCGCATGAACTGGAAGGTGACGAGGGCAAGTCCAAACACCCCAAAAGCGCGTTGCAGGAATGGGCCGCGGGCAACCGCCGTGCGCCTCCGCTCTACGAAGTCATCGACCGCAGCGGCCCCGACCATGCCGCCCGCTTCACCGTGCAGGTGAGCGTGCGCAATGTCGGCTCAGCCGAGGCAACCGCCACCAGCAAAGGCGAGGCCGAACGGCTCGCGGCCAAGGCGTTTCTGGAGGCGTTCGGGTGAGATAGCGCGGCTATGTTCCCCATATGTTTCACGTGAAACATTGCTAGCCCCGCCGCCCTACCCCCAGACTGACGCCGGACAACCGCTGCATAACCCGCGTCAACGCCTGCATAGGCGCGCCAATCGCTGCCCACCCCTTCGAAACAGCCCTTCGACAATGTCAGGGCGAACGGATACAATCGAACCATGACTCAGACACCCTCCTCGTCCCCCCCGACCCGCTGCGGAGTCGTTGCCGTGATCGGCGCGCCGAACGCCGGCAAATCGACACTGGTGAACCAATTGGTCGGCCAGAAGGTCGCAATCACCAGCGCCAAGGCGCAGACCACCCGCGCGCGGATGCTCGGCATTGCCTTGCATGAGCTGGACGGCGCGGGCGTGCAGATGATCCTGGTGGACACCCCCGGCATCTTCGCGCCGCGCCGCCGGCTCGACCGCGCGATGGTCAGCGCCGCATGGGAAGGCGCGGAAAGCGCCGATGCTGTGCTGCTGCTGGTCGATCCGATCAAGCAGCGCCGTCATGAGCTGGAGCCCTTGCTGGAAGCGCTAGCGGGCCGCCCTGAACGCAAAATCCTCGTCATCAACAAGGTCGACCGGTCAAAGAAGGAGCCGATGCTGGCGCTCGCGCAGGATTTGGCGGGCAAGGTCGATTTTGCCGAGATTTACTTCGTCTCGGCACTGACCGGGGACGGGGTGCCGGAATTGAAGGATGCGCTGGCAGGCATGATGCCCGAAGGCGAATGGATGTACCCTGAAGATCAGGTCTCGGACGCGTCCGAGCGCCTGCTCGCCGCCGAAATCACCCGCGAACAGCTCTACCAGCAGCTCCACGAGGAACTGCCCTACGACAGCGCGGTGCGGCCCGAGAAATACGAAGTGCGCAAGGACGGCAGCATCGAAATCCACCAGCAGATCGTGGTGGCGCGCGAAACCCAGCGCGCGATCGTGCTCGGCAAGGGCGGAGCACGCATCAAGCAGATCGGTGCGGCCGCGCGCAAGGAATTGAGCGAAGTGCTGGGCGTGCCGGTGCACCTCTATCTCCATGTGAAGCAGCTGGAAAACTGGGCTGAGGACAAGGAGATTTTCGAGGAGATGGGGCTCGATTGGGTGCGGTGATCGCAGTGGGGCGTTGCTGCTTCATCTGTGAAGCCTTGGCGGACGGAAAAAGCCAAGCCCCGGATCAAATCCGGGGCGACGGTGTAAGTTTGCGTCCTTGGTAAAGCCTAAGCTCCCCGTCCCGGGCTCGACCCGGGACCCCGCTTCTTGCGGCGGTGGTGAGGATTAAGGCAGCGGGGCCCCGGGTCAGGCCCGGGGAGGGGTATTGTTAAGAAGGGAGCTCGCCCCCGCCCCAGCTTATCCAGCCCCCAATCCTCGTCATCGCGAGGCTCGTAGAGCCGTGGCGATCCATGAACCGCTGCTTTCGGCTTTTGAGGTCATGCCATGGATTACCGCGTCGCCTGCGGCTCCTCGCAATGACGAAGGTTATCGTCATCCCGACGGTTGCGAAGATAACCGAAGGTTGAACGCCGGAACCTAGAGCGGCTTGGTGCCAAGCTGGCCACGGATACGCTTACAGCCCTAGGCCCCAGCTTTCGCTGGGGTGACGGTAGGGCGCAAAATCACCCCCGCCCCAGCTTCTCCAGCTTCGCCTTCAACGCGGCCTCATCGAACGGCTTGACGATGTAGTCATCCGCCCCGGCCGCGATGCCATCGTGGATGTCCTTGGCCTCGCCGTTCGAGGTGCAGAACACCACCACCGGCTCCTTGGGCGTGGGGATAGAGCGCAGTTTGGTGACGAAGGTGATGCCGTCCATTTCGGGCATGTTCCAATCGGTCAGCACCAGATCGGGCATCGACTTCTTGCAGCGCGCCAGGGCTTCCTCGCCGTTTTCGGCTTCGACAGGGACATAGCCGAGGCTCAATGCGATCTTGCTGGAGACCTTGCGGATCACCCGGCTGTCATCGACGATGAGGCAGGTCTTCGCCGTCGCGGCGGGCGCTGGCTGGCCGGCATAGCGGTCGCGCATCGCCTTGGCGGCAGCGACTATCGCGGCGGTATCGTCGGGTTCGGACGCGCCGGACTGACCTGTCGGCGCCGGACGCGGCGGTGCGGCAGCCTCGGCCGCGACGCGGGCTTCGTCCTCTTCAGCAGCGGCGGCCAGCACTTTTTCGTTCTGCGCCAGCTTTTCCGCCAGCGTCTTACCGTCGGTGACGGTGCGGCGATTGGGGCCGGAATTGCGCTTGATCAGGTTCTGCATGGTTACCGTCCCCCGCCCATCGTCGCAAAGCCCGACTCATACGCCTTGGCGGCGTAATCGTCGGAATAGGGATCAGCGGAATCGAGCGTGCCGACCTCTTCGCCCGGCGTCATGCGGATGTGGAGATAAGGCATCCAGACATCGCCGAATTCGGCCTTCTGGTACCACACGTCGAGCACATCATAGCTCGCCCACATGCCATCCGGTTCACGCAGGCGGATGCCTTCGCCGATCCGCGGCACCGCGGCAAAGCGGATGCGGCTCTGGGTCTGATGGGTCTCGTTCTGGATTTCGATTTCTATCACGGCGGGAGCCCTTTTTCCGGCCACCGTGGTAAGGTCCAAATGCTTTATTATTTGCAAACGTCCGAGCGCCGGGAGGGTCTTTGTGGCCCTCCGGCGCTCAGTTCGTCGTTTTGTCAGGCCTTCTTGGCCGCAGCCTTCTTCTTGGCAGGCGCTTTCTTGGCCGCGGGTTTCTTGGCAGCAGCCTTCTTGGGCGCGGCCTTCTTCTTGCCCTTCTTGGCCGGCGGACCCTTGGCGATGCGCGCGTCGATCAGCGCGATGGCCTGTTCGAGGGTTACATCCTCGGGCTTGGCGTCGCGCGGGATGGTGGCGTTGGTGGTGCCATCGGTCACGTAGGGGCCATAGCGCCCCGGCATGACCTTGATCTCGCCGCCGCTGGTCGGGTGCGCGCCGAGCGTGGCGATGGGCTCTGACGTCCCGCGTGTTGCCCCGCCGCGATTGGCCGCCTGCGCCAGCAGATCGACCGCACGGTTCATCCCCACCTCGAACACCTCACGGGTATTGGTGAGTTTGCCGTACTTGCCGTCGTGCCGCAGATAGGGCCCGTAACGCCCGATATTGGCTTCGATTTCCAGCCCCGTGTCCGGGTGCGCGCCGATGATCCGCGGCAGATCGAGCAGCTTCACCGCCCAATCCAGATCGAAATCGTCCAAATCCTTGGGGATGCTGGCGCGCTTGGCTTCCTTCCCGTCACCCATCTGGACATAGGGGCCGAAGCGGCCGGTCTTGCGGTGGATGTCCTCGCCGGTTTCGGGATGCTGGCCCATGATGCCATCATCCGCCCCGCCCTCACCCTCGCCGCCCGGCTGGGCAAAGCGGCGGGTGTATTTGCACTCGGGGTAATTGGCGCAGGCGACAAAGGCGCCAAACTTGCCACCGCGCAGCGCGAGACGGCCATTGGCGCGGCCCTCGCTGGCGCAGAGCGGACAGGCGCGCGGATCGCTGCCGTCATCGCGCGGGGGGAACAGGAAGTCGGAGAGATATTCGTCCAGCGCCTCGGTCACTTCCGAGGGGAGCTTCTCCATCACCTCGTCGGCCTTGGGCTTGAAGTCCTTCCAGAACCGGGCGAGCAGCAGCTTGTAATCCTCGCGCCCGTCGGAAACGATGTCGAGTTCATCCTCCATCCCGGCAGTGAAATCATAGGCGACATAGGTGGGGAAGAAGCGTTCGAGGAACGCGGTCAGCAAGCGGCCCGATTCCTCGGCGAAGAAGCGGTTCTTCTCCATCCGCACATAGGCGCGGTCACGCAGGGTCTGGATGGTCGAGGCGTAGGTGGACGGACGCCCGATGCCGAGTTCTTCGAGGCGCTTCACCAGGCTGGCCTCGGAGAAGCGCGGCGGCGGCTGAGTGAAATGCTGGGTGGCATCCACGGCGCGCTTGGCCGGGCAATCGCCCGATTTCATCACCGGCAGCAGGCCGCTCTCGTCATCATCCGCGTCGTCGAAGCCTTCCTGATAGACGGCGAGGAAGCCCGGGAAGCGGATCACCTGACCCGTGGCGCGCAGTTCATGCTGGCCGGTGGCATCGCGGAAGGTGACGGTGGTGCGTTCCAGCTGCGCGGTCGCCATCTGGCTCGCCATCGCGCGCTTGAAGATGAGGTCGTAGAGCTTGCCCTCGTCCCCGCTCGCGGCACGTTCTCGGGTGAAATCGGTCGGCCGGATGGCTTCGTGAGCCTCCTGCGCGTTCTTGGCCTTGGTGCTGTACATCCGCGGCTTTTCGGGGCGGTAATCCTCGCTGAAGCGCGCGGCAATCGCATCGCGGGCGGCCATGATAGCGCTCATGTCCATCTGCACGCCGTCGGTCCGCATATAGGTGATCGCGCCCGCTTCGTAGAGGCTCTGGGCAAGGCGCATGGTGTGTTGCGCCGAGTATCCGAGCTTGCGCGCAGCCTCCTGCTGCAGGGTCGAGGTTGTGAACGGCGGGGCGGGGTTGCGCTTGACCGGCTTGGTCTCGACGCCTTCGACCGTGAAGCGTCCGGCTTCGACGGCGGCTTTCGCTTCCATCGCGATGCCCTGCTGGCCAAGGCTCAGCTTCTCCAGCTTATCGCCGCGGAACTTGACGAGGCGCGCATCGAACTCGGTGCCGTCGTGCATCATCCGGGCGACGACGCTCCAGTATTCGTCCGCGCGGAAGGCCTCGATCTCGCGCTCGCGCTCGACGATCAGACGCAGCGCGACCGACTGCACGCGGCCCGCGCTCTTGGCACCCGGAAGCTTGCGCCACAGGACGGGCGAGAGCGTGAAGCCGAACAGGTAATCGAGCGCACGGCGCGCCAGATAGGCGTCGATCAGCGGCTGATCGAGTTCGCGCGGGCGGGCCATCGCTTCGGTCACGGCCTGTTTGGTGATCGCGTTGAAGGTGACGCGCTGGACGTTGGCGGGGACGCTTTTGCGCTTCTTCAGAAGCTCCAGCACGTGCCAGCTGATCGCCTCGCCCTCACGGTCAGGGTCAGTCGCGAGCACGAGGCGGCTTGCGCCCTTGGCCGCGTCGGCGATTTCCTTGAAGCGGCTCTGCTTGTCGCGGTAGAGTTCCCACTCCATCGCAAAGTCAGCCTCGGGATCGACGCTGCCATCTTTGGGCGGCAGGTCGCGGACATGGCCATAGGAGGCGAGAACCTTGAAGTCCTTGCCGAGATATTTCTCGATGGTCTTTGCCTTGGCGGGGGATTCAACGATGACAAGCTGCATGATGGCTGCGGAAGTGTCCCTTACGTGTACGTACGCGCGAGGGTGAAGCGCGCCGAAGCGATGCGTCAAGCGTGAAACGGGCCTCCCGGTGGCGCAAGGCGGCTGCAAACTCAAGCGATGATGCGTGCCGGCGTGCATTTGCTGTGCGCTCGGACCGGCGTTCGCACGCCCCGTTCCGCCCCGCGCGGCGGAACAGCGAGGGCGTCTGGCGGCTAGACAGGGGGCTAGGCCTGCGCACTGACGGGCCGTTCAGGAGAAATCACATGACCAGATCCCCATCGGCCCCTCGGCTTTGCCTTGCCGCGCTCGGCGCGCTCGCCGCAGTGGCCGCGCCTTTGGCCGGGCAGGAGACGTCCGCCGACCAGCCGACCGAGACCCAGCTCAAGACCGCCGATGGCCGTGACGCGGGAACAGTGACCTTCAGGCAGGCCGAACATGGCGTGCTGGTCATGGCAAAGCTGAAGAACCTCACGCCCGGCCCGCACGGCTTCCACATCCACGAAACCGGGGCCTGCATGCCTGATTTCAAGGCCGCCGGGGGCCATTACAATCCCGCAGGTTCCGAACATGGTTTCGATGGTGCGGCCGGATATCACGTCGGTGACATGCCGAATGTCCATGTTGGTGAAGACGGCACCGCGATGGGCGAATTCTTCGTGCCGCAGGTCTCAGTCAGCGGGCCGGAAAATGACCGCTATCCCTACACGCTGGACGATGCCGATGGTTCCGCGATCATGGTCCATTCCGGTGGCGACGACTATGCCGACATGGCCTCTGCGGGTGACCGTGTCGCCTGCGGGGTGATCATGCCCCCGCGTGGCTGACCGCAGGGGTTAGACCCGGCGAACCAGACCGCTGCCTTCGCGCTCGATCTCGCCCGCGAGCTCGAGTTCGAGCAGCGCCATATGCACCTCGGCGGCGGTGGCGGCTGACTGGCGGATCAGTTCGTCGACCGCGACCGGCGCATTCGTCAACAGGTTGGCGATGTCGCCGGAAAGATCGGCCCGCGCCTCGCCCCAGTTGAGCTTCGCGAGTTCAGCGTAGTCGAAATCCGCAACCCCGTCCCCCACCCGGAAGCGCGAACGCGGAGCGCCGGTGAAGCTTTGCAGCAGCTCCACCACCTCGTCCGGGGTCTGCACCAGCACCGCGCCTTCGCGGATCAACTGGTTGCAGCCGCTCGCGCGGGCATCGAGTGGGGAGCCGGGGATCGCCATCACCTCACGCCCCGCCTCACCCGCCAGCCGCGCGGTAATAAGGCTGCCCGATTGCGGTGCGGCTTCGACGACCAGCGTGCCCAAGGCGAGGCCTGCGATGATGCGGTTACGCGAGGGGAAATGCCGCCCGCGCGGCTCGGTGCCGGGAGGTTGTTCAGCGATCAGCAGGCCGTCTGTGGCGATGCGCTCCTGCAAGCCCGCGTGCTGCGGGGGGTAGGCGATGTCGATGCCACTGGCGATCACCCCAATGGTCTGCGGAAACGCGCCTTCGTGCGCCGCGCCGTCGATGCCGCGCGCAAGGCCGGAGACCACGGTGAACCCCGCCTCGGCCAAAGCGGTGGCGAAATCGCGCGCCAGCTTGACCGCCGCCCCGCTGGCGTTGCGCGCGCCGACCAGCGCGACGCACGGCTCAGACGCCAGCGCCAGCCTGCCCCGGCAGGTGACGATCGGGGGAGCGCTGTCCAGCTCGGCCAGCAGCGCGGGGTAATCGGGTTGATCGTGGAACAGGTAGCGCGCGCCGGCCTGGCGCACGCCTGTGACCTCGCGCTCGATATTCTCCGCGCTGACTGGGCGATACGGACCCCGCCCCCGGCTCGCAAGATCGGGCAGCGCCTCCAGCGCCGTCGCCGCCGTGCCGAACCGCGCCAGCAGCTGGCGATAGCTCACCGGCCCGATATTGGGCGAGCGCAGCAGACGAATGCGCGCGAAGGCTTCTTGTTGTGAGAGCACCGGCTGCGACCCTTGGCTCTCCATCAGATGCGGTCCCGCATTACGGCTTGCTCGAGCCGATCTTCGGCTCCTCCCCACGCATCAGCCGCCCGATATTGGCGCGGTGCTGCAACAACACGATGGCAGCGATCGAGACCAATGGCGGGATCGCCTGCGGAAAGCCCAGCCCCCACGCCACCAGCGGCGATGCGACCACTGTCACCATCGACGACACCGAGGAAATCCGGCTGACATACAGCGTGATCGCCCAGATCGCGGCGCAGGCGAGCATCGCCGGCCAGGCCAACGCCAGCAGCGCGCCCGCCGCGCTCGCAAACCCCTTGCCACCCTTGAAGGCGAGCCACGGCGTGAAGCAATGCCCCGCCACCGCCGCAATGGCTGCTACGCCTTCAGTGCCGGGCCAGAAGTGTCCGGCGACCAGCACCGGTACCGCCGCCTTGGCCGCATCCAACAGCACCGTTGCCGCCGCCAGCCCCTTGTTGCCGGTCCGCAGCACATTGGTCGCACCAATCGAGCCGCTGCCGATCTTGCGCACATCCCCCAGCCCCGCCGCGCGGGTGAGGATCAGACCAAAGGGGATCGAGCCGAGCGCAAAGCCTAGCAAGGCGGCGAAAAACAGTTCCAAAACAACTCTCCGTTCGGGCTGAGCTTGTCGAAGCCCTGTCCTTCTTCTAGCGCTCCGTATGCCAAAAGAAAGACAACCCTTCGACAAGCTCAGGGTGAAGGGTAATAAGACTTTCGTGAACTCAGCATCCCCCATCTTGCTGTTCGATTCCGGCGTCGGCGGGCTGACCGTTTACGACGCCTTGCGCAGGGTGCTGCCCGAGGCTCCGGTGATTTACGCCGCGGACCTCGCCGGCCTGCCCTATGGCACCAAGACCGAAGCCCAGATCGCCGCGCGGGTCGCGGGATTGCTCGGGCGGATGGCGGAGCGGTATCAGCCGCGCCTGGCCTGCATTGCTTGCAATACCGCCTCCACCATCGCCTTGGGCATGGTTCGCGATGTGCTGGAGATTCCGGTGGTTGGCACCGTGCCAGCGATCAAGCCAGCCGCCGCGCTCACCCGCACCGGCACCATCGGCCTCGTCGGCACCGAAGCGACGATCCGGCAGGCCTATGTCGATGATCTCGAAGCGAAGTTTGCCAGCGGCAAGCGCCTGCTGCGGGTGGCGGCCCCCGGCCTGGTCGCCGCTGCTGAGGCCAAATTGCGCGGGCAGCCGGTCGATCCTGCGCTGATTGCAGACGTCCACGCGCGGCTTGCCGCCATGACGGGCGGAGCGGACATCGACACGCTGGTGCTCGCCTGCACCCACTTCCCGTTGCTGGCTGACGAACTGGCCGCCGCTTTTGGGGACGATGTCGTCCAAGTGGACGGCGCCGAGGGTATCGCGCGGCGGATCGCCCACTTGCTCGAAGGGCAGAGCTTCGCGGCGCAAGGCCCCAACCGCTTCGTCGTCACCGGGCCGCTGACCGGGGCGCAAGGGCTGGAAGAAGCTCTCGCCACGCGCGGTTTCGGGCCAGCAGAAGCGTTCTGATTGGTGCCGCCAGCCTTGCGAAGCACTCGCAAAGATCGCTGTGGCAAAAACTGCACGCTCACCCTAGATAATCGCGCGAAACCAACCGCCATCTGGCACGTTATGGCGGGACAAAAGAAGCACGGCAGGAACGTAGCGCCCGCGCGAGCGGCCGCGAGAGCAGCGAGATGCGAGTGAACTACGATCAGATCTTCGATTCCGCCATCGACCGGTTGCATGAAGAAGGCCGGTACCGCGTTTTTATCGACATCATGCGCAACAAGGGCGCCTATCCTAACGCGCGCTGTTTCCACGGCCACAATGGCCCCAAGCCGATCACCGTGTGGTGTTCGAACGACTACCTGTGCATGGGCCAGCACGACAAGGTGATCGGCGCGATGGAAGCCGCGCTGCATGATGTCGGCGCAGGCAGCGGCGGCACCCGCAACATCGGCGGCAACACGCACCTGCACGTGCAATTGGAGAACGAACTCGCCGACCTGCACGGCAAGGACACGGCGCTGCTGTTCACCAGCGGTTACGTCTCGAATGACGCAACGCTCTCGACGCTCGCCAAACTGCTGCCGGGCTGCGTGATCTTTTCGGACGAGCTGAACCACGCCAGTATGATCGCGGGTATCCGCAATTCGGGCTGCGACAAAAAGGTGTTTCGTCACAATGACGTGGCGCACCTCGAAGAACTGCTCGCCAGTGTCGACATCGACACGCCCAAGCTGATCGCTTTCGAAAGCGTCTATTCGATGGACGGCGATGTCGCCCCGATCCACGCGATCTGTGACTTGGCCGAGAAATACAACGCGCTCACCTATATCGACGAAGTTCACGCCGTCGGCATGTACGGCGCGCGCGGCGGCGGCATCTCCGAGCGTGACGGTGCGGCCCACCGGATCGACATTATCGAAGGCACGCTCGGCAAGGCTTTCGGCGTGATGGGCGGCTATATCGCGGCGAGCCACAAGGTGGTGGATTGCATCCGCTCTTATGCGCCGGGGTTCATCTTCACGACCTCGTTGTCGCCGGTGCTGGTGGCGGGCGTTCTGGCTTCGGTGCGGCACCTCAAGGAGAGCAGCGTTGAGCGTAACGCGCAGCAGCGCGCCGCCGCCATGCTGAAGCTGAAGTTTGCCGAAGCGGGCCTGCCGGTGATGGATTCTGTCACCCACATCGTCCCGCTGATGGTGGGCGATCCCATCCGCGCGAAGAAGATCAGCGACGTCCTGCTCGCCGAATATGGCGTTTACGTACAGCCGATCAACTTCCCCACCGTCCCGCGCGGCACCGAGCGCCTGCGCTTCACCCCCGGCCCGCACCACACCGATGAAATGATGGACGAGCTGACGGCGGCACTGGTGGAAATCTGGGACCGGCTGGAGCTGCGGCTGGCTGAGGCGGCCTAATCGCCCCTCCCTGCCGTAGCGTCCTTTGAGCGGCGCTCCGGCTAGGCTAACGCCTCCCGGAACACAGATTCGGGAGAGAGAAAAATGGGCGGCACGCCTGACCAGACTTACAGTGAAATCGTCCTCGAGCGGCGGAGCATTCGCGGCTATCTCGACAAGCCCGTGCCGCGTGCGTTGATCGAAGAGATCCTCACGATGGCGATGCGCTCGCCAACCTCCATGAACACCCAGCCCTGGCACTTCCACGTCATCACCGGCGAGCCACTGGGCCGCATCCGCAAGGGCAATACCGACAACATTCTCGCCGGAGTCCCCGACAGCCGCGAATTCCGCCGGGGCGAGGCGTTTGCGGGCGTCCACCGCGACCGGCAGGTCGAGGTCGCCAAGCAATTGTTCGGCGCGATGGGGATCGAACGCGATGACAAGGACGCGCGGCAGGATTGGGTGCTGCGCGGCTTCCGCCAGTTCGATGCGCCGGTGTGCGTCATCGTCACCTACGACCGCGAGCTTGGCGGGTCAGACGACACCGCCTTCGATTGCGGCGCGGTGACGACGGCGCTGGTCAATGCGGCATGGTCACGCGGGCTCGGCTGCGTGATCAACTCGCAAGGGATCATGCAGAGCCCGGTGGTGCGCGAACACGCCGGCATCCCCGAGGATCAGGTGATCATGAAAGCGGTTGCGCTCGGCTGGCCCGATCCCGATTTCCCGGCCAATGCCGTCGTCAGCCATCGCAAGAGCGTGGACGAGGCGGCGCGGTTCATCGGCTTCGATTAGGGCTCTACTCGCAAAGCCCTGCTGCGCGTTCGGCGATGCCCTTCAGCCCTTTGCACTTCTTCTTGGCGGGCTTGGCCGGTTCCCCGCTCGCCTCGCCAGCGGTCTCCGTTCCCGCCATGCCTCCGGCCATGCCCTCCATCCCCGGGAGCAGCATGGTCGACGAGCGGAACCGCACGCGCGCGATCCATTCGGGGTTCCAAGGTTTGCGGGCATCGGCCGGACGCGCCGGATAGGCAAAATCGACCTGTGGGCCATAGGCTTGGAGGTTGACCATCATTGCCTCCCCGCTCGCCTGCATCACCTCGGCAGGAATGGTGCAATCGCGCTGTTCGGGCGGCATGACGGTTCCGGCCGCGATCAGCTTTCGCACCCCGGCGGGCGAGATCCAGTCCCACAGCGGGCCGCCGAAGGCCTGCTGTTTCGATGAGGCCCACCACACCATTTCGGTCGGCGTCCCGCCGCGCCCCATGCCTTTCGCCCCCATCGCCCAGGCATAATAGCCGGTCGCTTTTTCGAGCCCGGTCCAGGCGAGATTGCTGGCACCACCTGCGACCTCGCTGGTGCGCGCTTGCAGCGGAGGCATGAAATCCTCGCCAAGGGTGAAATTGATTTCCTTGGAGTAATTGGCAGCGATACGGTGCGCGCCGATCAGCGATCCTTTGGCGGGAACGGACTTGTTGTCCTTGCCGTGGGGCCAAGAGGTGTAGGTCTTGCTTCCCGAGATGGTCATGGTCCAGTCTTCGGGCAGATTGACGCCGCTCGTGAACAGGCCGGGAGGCATCTCGCCGGCGGCAAGCTTGGCGAAATCGATCACCACCGGCTGTCCCTTCGGTGCACGCGCGCCGCAGCCCCAGTAGAGCAGCAGCCGCCCGCTCGGCCGCTCGAAACTAGGGGGGGTCCCCTCGTATTCGGTTTTGGTAGGCGGCAGCAGCCGCAGCGAGGCGCCGAGGCCCGCGCCTTGGGGCATGAAGTGATCGGCCTGAGGCTTGGGCGCCGTGGTGCTCGCGCCGTGTTGCAGCAGCAGCGTCCGCACCGCTTGGGGAGCACGGCCACTCATCATGCCCATCATCGCCCCAAACCCGCCACCGCTGGCCATCGCGCCCATGCCGCTCATGGTGGCGGCATCCATCGCGTAGCGCACCGGAGGGCTGGCTGATGATTGCGACAGGGCGGTGGTCGACACCAGCGTGGCGGCGCAGCTGAGCCCCGCGAGCGTGACGAAAGCCGAGACAGTCAGACGCATAGTGATTCTCCCCCCGAGACTGGCGGAAGATACCACACAATGCGCAGCCTGACATAGCCGGTAGCGGGGGCGGACCCCCGCTCCTTACCGCGGCAGTTCGCTCACCCCCATCAACGCCTCGTCCACGCTGCGCGCGGCTTGGCGGCCTTCACGGATGGCCCAGACGACAAGGCTCTGCCCGCGCCGCATATCGCCGCAGGCGAAGACGCCGGGTTCGGAGGTGGCGTAGCTGTCCGTATCGGCATCGACATTGCCGCGCGGGCTCAACGTGACGCCGGCCTGTTCCAGCAAGCCTGCCTTCTTCGGCCCGACAAAGCCCATCGCCAGCAGGATCAGATCGGCAGGGATGGTGAATTCGCTGCCCGCCATTTCCTGCATCTGACCGCCGACCCACTCGACGCGCACGCATTCGAGGCCGGTGACCTTCTGGCCATCGCCCAGCACGCGCTTGGCCAGCACGGCCCAGTCGCGCTCGACGCCTTCCTGGTGGCTGGAGGAGGTGCGCAGCTTCATCGGCCAATCGGGCCAAGTCAGCGCCTTGTCTTCCTTCTCCGGCGGCTTGGGCATGATTTCGAGCTGGGTGACGCTCAATGCGCCCTGGCGGTTCGAGGTGCCGACACAGTCGCTCCCCGTATCGCCGCCGCCGAGCACGACGACGTGCTTGCCGGTCGCCAGCAAGGAGCCACGCGGCGCGGCGCGGAGCTCATCATCGCCTGCGACGCGCTTGTTCTGCTGGGTGAGGAATTCCATCGCCAAGCGCACGCCCGACATTTCCGCACCGGGGATCTGCAACGCGCGCGCATCCTCTGCGCCGCCCGCCAGCACCACAGCATCGAAGTTTTCGCGCAGAGAGGCAAAGGAGATGTCGACGCCGACTTCCTTCGAGGTTTTGAACGTCACCCCTTCCGCTTCCATCTGCTGGGCGCGGCGGTTGATGAGGTGCTTTTCCATCTTGAAGTCAGGGATGCCGTAACGCAGCAAGCCGCCAACGCGGTCCGACTTTTCGAACACCGTGACCGAATGCCCTGCGCGCGCCAATTGCTGCGCGCAGGCGAGACCTGCCGGGCCAGAGCCGACGACCGCAACCGACTTCCCGGTCTTCTTCGCAGGCACCTGCGGGTGGATCCAGCCTTCCTTCCACCCGCGATCGACGATGGCGCATTCGATCGACTTGATGGTGACCGGTTGGTCGATGATGTTGAGCGTGCACGCCGCCTCGCACGGAGCGGGACAGATGCGGCCGGTGAATTCCGGGAAGTTGTTGGTGGAATGCAGCATCGCCAGCGCGCGCTTCCAGTCCGCCTCGTAGACGAGGTGGTTCCAGTCCGGGATCAGGTTGTTCACCGGACAGCCGTTATGGCAGTACGGAATACCGCAATTCATGCAGCGCGAGGCCTGCCCCGCCAGCGTGCCCTCATCCGGCTGGATGACGAATTCGCGGTAGTTCTTCAGCCGTTCCTTGGGATCGAGATAATCCCGCTCACGGCGGTCCAGCTCGAGAAATCCGGTTTCCTTGCCCATTTTACTGTCTCGTTCCTGAAATCTATTCGGCAGCGACGCTGGCGGCTTCGTGGCGCTCGGCCTCGAGCCGTTTGAGCGCAGCGGCGTAGTCGCGCGGCATCACCTTGACGAACCGGCCCAGCGCCGCGTCCCAATCGGCCAGCAGCGCGCCCGCGAGCTTGCTGCCGGTGTGGAGCTGGTGGCGTTCGACCAGAATACGCAGCCGTTCGGCATCGTGACGCAGCATATCGCCCATGCCGAAGTCGTTGACCGAGCGCGGACGCTGCGAGGGGCGTCCGGTGCCTTCCTCGGCATCCGGCCCGGCTGCAATCGGCAGCAGATCGACCTGCGCGTGGTTGACGAGATCGGTGAACGCGCCTTCGGGGTCATAGACATAGGCGACCCCGCCGCTCATTCCCGCTGCGAAGTTGCGCCCGGTCTTGCCCAGCACGACCACAACGCCGCCGGTCATGTATTCGCAGCCGTGATCCCCGGTGCCCTCGACGACAGCGATGGCGCCCGAATTGCGCACCGCGAACCGCTCACCTGCGACGCCGTTGAAGTAGGCCTCGCCCGCGATGGCGCCGTACATCACCGTATTGCCGACGATGATATTGTCCTGTGCGTTGCGCGGGGCTTCGGCAGGCTGGCGCACGATGATGCGCCCGCCCGAAAGCCCCTTGCCGACATAGTCATTGGCATCGCCGACCAGATCGAGCGTCACGCCGTGGGCCAGCCACGCGCCGAAGCTCTGTCCGGCCACGCCCGTCAGGTTGATGCGGATCGTGTCGGTCGGCAGGCCCTCATGCCCATGCGCCTTGGCCACCTCTCCCGAGAGCATTGCGCCGACCGTGCGGTTCACATTACGCACGTCGTAGGCGAGTTGCACCGGAGCCTTGGTATCGATGGCGCTCCGGCAATCGGCAATAAGCTGAATGTCGAGTGCGCCTTCGAGCCCATGATCCTGCGTGCCGCGCTGGCGCAGCGAGGCGCCTTCCTTGATCTCCACCTGATGCAGTATGCGCGCAAGGTCGATCCCGCGGGCCTTCCAGTGGCGCTCCATCCGGCGGGTGTCGAGCAGGTCGACGCGGCCCACCATCTCGGCGACGGTGCGGATGCCCATCTCCGCCATGATCGTGCGCAGTTCCTCGGCGACGAAGAACATGTAGTTGACCACGTGCTCCGGCTGGCCGGTGAAGCGCGCGCGCAGCACCGGGTCCTGCGTGGCGACGCCGACGGGGCAGGTGTTGAGGTGGCACTTGCGCATCATGATGCACCCGGCCGCGATCAGCGGTGCGGTGGCAAAGCCGAACTCGTCCGCGCCAAGCAGCGCGCCGATGGCCACATCGCGCCCGGTGCGCAGGCCGCCATCGACCTGCACGGCAATGCGCTCACGCAGGTCGTTAAGCAGGAGCGTCTGCTGCGTCTCGGCAAGGCCGATCTCCCACGGCGAGCCTGCGTGGGTCAGCGAGGTGAGCGGCGATGCGCCCGTCCCGCCGTCATAGCCCGCAATCGTCACATGGTCCGCGCGCGCCTTGGACACGCCCGCCGCGACCGTGCCGACACCGACTTCGGAGACAAGCTTCACGGAGATTCGCGCGACCGGGTTCACGTTCTTCAGATCGTGGATCAGCTGCGCAAGGTCTTCGATCGAATAGATGTCGTGGTGCGGCGGCGGCGAGATCAGGCCCACGCCCGGGGTCGAGTGCCGCACAGCACCGATGCGCTTGTCGACCTTGTGGCCGGGCAGCTGGCCACCCTCACCCGGCTTTGCGCCTTGAGCCATCTTGATCTGGATATCGTCGGAGTTGACGAGATATTCGGTAGTCACACCGAACCGCCCGGAAGCGACCTGCTTGATCCGGCTGCGCATCGAGTCCCCGTTCGCCAGCGGCTTGAACCGGAACGGCTCCTCCCCGCCCTCACCCGTGTTCGAACGCCCGCCGATGCGGTTCATCGCAATCGCCATCGTCGAGTGCGCTTCGTGGCTGATCGAGCCGAGGCTCATCGCGCCGGTCGAGAACCGCTTCACGATTTCAGCCGCCGGTTCCACCTCGTCGAGCGGGATCGGCTGCGCGGCCTTCTTGAACTCCAGCAGCCCGCGGATCGTCAGCAGCCGTTCGGACTGCTCGTTGATGCTCGCGGCAAACTCGGCGTAGTTCTTCGGATCATTGCCGCGCACCGCGTGCTGAAGCTGCGCGACGTTCTGCGGGGTCCAGGCGTGTTCCTCACCGCGCAGGCGGTATTGGTAGATCCCGCCGACATCGAGCATCCCGTCATAGAGCGGGTTGTCACCATAGGCCTGCCCGTGGCGGCGCAGCGCTTCCTCGGCGACCTCGGCAAGGCCGATGCCTTCAATGGTGGTGGCGGTGCCGGTGAAGTACTTCTCGACGAAGGCCGTCGACAGACCCACCGCATCGAAAATCTGCGCGCCGCAGTACGACTGGTAGGTCGAAATGCCCATCTTGGACATGACCTTGCGGATGCCCTTGCCCACGCCCTTGATGAAGTTCTGCTGCACCTTGGAGGCGGGCAGATCGGCATGGCGCTTGACGCGCAGCGCCTCGATCGTCTCGAAGGCGAGATAGGGGTTGATCGCTTCCGCGCCGTAACCCGCCAGCACGCAGAAGTGATGCACTTCGCGCGCTTCGCCGGTTTCGACCACGAGGCCAGTCTGCATCCGCAGGCCCTGACGCACGAGGTGATGATGCACCGCCGCCGTCGCCAGTAGCGCGGGCATGGGCACGCGCGCTTCGCTCTGGCCCCGGTCGCTGAGGACGAGGATGTTGTGATCCTGCAACACCGCTTCGGTCGCGGCCCAGCACATCTCCTTGAGTGCCATCTCAAGGCCTTCAGCCCCGGTGCTGGCATCCCATGTCATGTCGATGGTGGCGCAGCGGAATGCACCGTCGAGCGCTTCTTCCACCGACCGGATCTTGGCCAGATCCTCATTCGTCAGGATCGGCTGATGCACTTCAAGCCGCTTGTGCGTCCCTGCATCGCGGCCCAGCAGGTTGGGGCGCGGGCCGATCATACTGGTGAGGCTCATCACCAACTCTTCGCGGATCGGGTCGATCGGCGGATTGGTGACCTGCGCGAAGTTCTGCTTGAAGTAATCGTAGAGCAGCCGCGCGCGGTCAGACAGCACGGCAATCGGCGTGTCGGTGCCCATCGATCCGATCGGATCGTCACCGTCGACGGCCATAGGCTCAAGGAAACGGGTGATGTCTTCCTGCGTATAGCCGAACGCCTGCTGGCGTTGCAGCAGCGTGGTTTCCTCAGCCGGAATTGCCGCAAGCTCGGGCACGATATCCGTGATGTCTTCCAACTTGTACTGCGCCTGCTGGAGCCACTCGGCATAGGGCTCGGCATTGGCCAGTTCAGCCTTGAGCTCGTCATCCTCGATGATGCGGCCCTGATCGAGGTCGATCAGCAGCATCTTGCCCGGCTGCAAGCGCCACTTGCGGACGATGTCCTCCTCGGCAAACGGCAGCACGCCGCTTTCCGAAGCGAGGCAGACGATATCGTCCTTGGTGACGCAGAAGCGCGCGGGGCGCAGGCCATTGCGGTCCAGCGTCGCGCCGATCTGGCGGCCATCGGTGAAGCACACCGCCGCCGGGCCGTCCCACGGCTCCATCAGCGCAGCGTGATACTCGTAGAAGGCGCGCCGTTCGGGCGTCATCTGCGCATTGCCGCTCCACGCCTCAGGGATGAGGATCATCATCGCGTGGGCGAGACTGTATCCGCCTGCAATCAGCAGTTCCAAGGCGTTGTCGAGGCAGGCCGTGTCCGATTGACCGTGCGGGATGATCGGCCACATCTTGTCCAGATCGGGGCCGAGCAGCTCGCTTTCCATCGTGCGGCGGCGGGCGTTCATCCAGTTGACGTTGCCGCGCACCGTGTTGATCTCGCCATTGTGGGCGATGAAACGGAAGGGGTGCGCGAGCCGCCAGCTGGGGAAGGTGTTGGTGGAAAAGCGCTGGTGGACGAGGCCTAGTGCCGACACGCACGCCGGATCGCGCAGATCGTCGTAGAAGCTGCCCACCTGCGTCGCCAGTAGCAGGCCCTTGTACACAATGGTGCGGGTCGAGAAGCTCGGGATATAAGTCTCGGTCACACCCGGCAGGCCGTGCTTTTCCGCCAGCATCGCCAGCGGGTTCTGCACCTGCTTGCGGATGGTGAGCAGCTTGCGTTCAAACGCGTCCTGATCGGCGCAGATTGGCCCGCGTGCGATGACCGCCATCTGGATCACCGGCATTGACGCGATCACCGCTGCGCCGAGGCCATCCATGGTGGTCGGCACTTCGCGCCAGCCGATGAAACGCTGGCCTTCCTTGGCCGTGAAGGCCTCCATCCGCGCCTTGACGAAATCGCGCGCGGCATCGTCCTGCGGGAGGAAGCACATGGCGACGCCATAGTCGCCGGGCGCGGGCAGATCGTAGCCATTGGCGTCGGCCCAGCCGCGAATCAGCGGATCGGGAATCTGGATCAGGATGCCTGCGCCATCGCCCAGCAGCGGGTCAGAACCCACCGCGCCGCGGTGATCCAGGCGGTCGAGAATGTCCAAGGCCTGCGCAACGATCGCGTGGCTTTTTTCGCCCTTGATATGCGCAACCATACCGACGCCGCAGGCGTCATGTTCGTTGGCGGGGTCATAGAGACCCTGGGAGGAAGGGTATCCCATGGCAAAAGTCCGATCTGTCAGATGCCGACAGGCGCGAACTCTGCGGCAGACTAGCTCACGCAGGGAACACGCCTCTTGGCAGGTCTATCGGGCGCGCCCAGCCCTTTGCAGGGTTGCTCTTGCCCGTTTTCGGCCCCCTCATGCCGACAGGAAGCGGGTTTGGCAATGGGGTTGCGCGAAGTAATATTTCTCGCAGACCTATTCAGACTATCGTTTGATTGCGCATGATGCACGCCGAGCCGGGTTTGGTTGCAGCTTTTGCGCCAGTATCCCGGCTCAGCCCACCCCGCCCCCGACTTTGCGAGGTGTTTGAAGCTGGGCCAAAGCCGCTCGCAGCGGTTCCTTGGCCGCGTCGCCCGTGCTTTCCCCGCTCAGTGCTGCGAGCGCCTTGAGCGCCTCGGCGAGCGCGGCTTCGCGTGCGGCGAGATCGGCGGCGGTCAGCGCGCGGGTCGGTGGGCTGGTGCGGTGTTCGTGGAGCGCGCCAGCAAAGCGTTCGACCATTTCGGCCATGCTCAACTCGCTTGTCGGAACGGCGCGCAGACGGGCGAGCGCAGCGGTGCCGGGATCGGGCAGCGGAGCGGTCTGGCGCAGCGCGGTGACGGGGGTGTCGGTGACGGGCTCTTCAGCAACCACCTCGACCAGCGGCTCTGTGACCGGCATCGGCTCAGCTGCGGGCTCAGGCTCTGGTGCGTTTTCGGCGACGGGCTCTGCCACGTCTTCCACCCACACCGCATTGCGGCCGGGCAGTTCGGCGAATTCGGAAAGTTCGAGTTCACGCGGGACGGTCTGCGGCTCGGGCGCGACGTCCGGCACAGCCGCATCGCGCCAGGCCGGCGTAGCGAAGGGCGTCGTCTCAATCGGATCGTCAAGGCTGCTGATGCCGAGATCACGCACCGGATCGATCGGGCGAACCGAGCGCTTCACGACGGATGGCTCTCCGGCGACACGCCGGACACGGTGGCTTGCAACAGCGGCAATCGCGAACAATCCGCCGCCCAGCACAAGCGCCGCAATGGCAGCCGCAATCAGCTGAACCGGCAGGCCCGACGCGCCAATCATCGTTCCACTCAGTGCCTGTTCGATCAGCGCGGACGGAAGAACCATAATGGTCAAACCGCCCAGCATCGAGCCCCACAGCCCGATAATGGGAGCGAAGGCCCGGTGCGCCACAAGCGATCCCATTGTGCGTCCGCTCGCCTTGCGCGGCGCGCGCTGCTTCGGTCGATCCTGCTGCCCGAACTTCATTGTCGTATCATCCTGCCATGGCGGCCATGCGCCCCGCAGCGCCGCTCTGATTACGGCCTAGCAACAGATGGTAAACGGAGAGATAATCGCGGGCATTGGCAGCCCAGTCATGACGGGTGCGCACATGGGTAACGGCGCGCTCCTTCATCGCCTCCCAACCATCGCGCGCATCGAGCAGGCGGGCGAGCGCGGCGGCACAGGCGGCCGGATCATCGGGCGCAAAGAGCGTCCCGGTCTCGCCATCGGTGATAAGCTCGCGGTGCCCGCCCACGCTGGATGCGGCCACCAGTCGGCGCTGCGCCATTGCTTCCAGCGGCTTCAGAGGCGTGACCAGATCGGTCAGGCGCTGCGCCTTGCGCGGATAGGCGAGCACGTCGACCAGCGAATAGTAGCGCTCAACCGCAGCGTGCGGCACGCGGCCGGTGAAGATCACCGCCTCGGGCTCGGGCAGCTTCGCCGCCGCAGCGCGCCAGCTTTCGTCCATCGGCCCCGCGCCCACCAGCAGCAGCCGCGAATCGGGGTGCGAGCGGCGCAGCAGCGGCATGGCGGCGATCAGATCGTCCACGCCCTCATAGGCATAGAAGCTGCCGATATAGCCGATCACCGGCGCGCCATCGGCAATCCCGAGCTCGGCCGCCAGCGCGCTATCACGCGGGGGCGGGTCGCCGAACAGGTCAAGATCGACCCCGTTGCGCATCACGTGGATTCGGCTGTCGGGAATGCCGCGCTCTGCCAGATCCTGCCGCAGCCCCTCGCAGATCGTGAATAGCGCGTCGGCCGCCTTGGCGACCTGCGTTTCGAGCGCACGGGTCAGGCGGTATTTGATACTGCCTTCGGTGCCGGTGAGATTACCGACGGCGGCATCCTCCCAGAAGGCGCGGATTTCATAGACGAAAGGAACACCCAGCGCCCGCGCCGCCCGCTGCGCCGCCGCACCGCATAAAGCGGGCGAATGGGCGTGGATGATATCGGGCCGCCATTCATCGGCCAGCGCAATGATCGACGCAGTGAGCGCTTCGATCTCGCCCATCTCGCGCAAGGGCCGCGGGCCGGACGGGGTACCGGGTGTGCGGTGGAACGTCAGCCCGTCCGCTTCCTCGGGCGAGCCATTCAGCACCGCTTCGAGATTATGGCGCTGCCCGGTGATGCCGCGCACCTCCAGCCCCAGCCCCTCCTGCGCTTTCAGAATCGCACGGGTGCGGAAGGTGTAGCCGCTGTGGAGCGGGAGCGAATGATCGAGCACATGCAGAACGCGGGTCATGCGCAACCATCTATCTCAGGCGTGCTTAACGCCGCGTCAACTGGACGGGCGTAAAGCAGCGCAAACCCCGGCTGGACGTGCCCGACCTATGATCGATTATTTCGCGCTTGCTCTTGGACATGGCCTGCTGGCCATCGCCTTGCTGCGCCTGATGCTGCGCGATGGGTTGGACGCGGACCCGCTCATCGGCGCAATCAAGGCCGAGACCGAGGGCAACCGCAAGGCGACCAGCGTTTCAGGGCGCAACGCCGCCCGCCGCGCCAAGATGAACGAACACGACGAAGCCGAGGGTGGCCCACCCGCCGATGCTTGATCTCGTCTTCCTCGCCTTCATCGGATACGTGCTGGTGCTCGGTCTCCGGCGCCCGTTCCTGTGGGTGCTGCTCTATGTCTATATCGACATCCTTGCCCCGCAGCGGATCGGCTATTCCGCGATTGCCAGCCTGCCGGTTTCTCTGATCGCCTTTGCTGCTGCCTTCGGCGGCTGGGTCGCGCTCGATCGCAAGGAAGGCGCGCGCTTTACCCTCAGACAAGGGCTGATGGCGCTGCTACTGGGCTATTGCTTCTGGACGACGGGCCACGCCGATTTTCCGATCGAGGCCGCGACCAAGTGGGATTGGGTGTGGAAGGCGCTGCTGTTTGCAATCTTCCTCCCCCTTACCCTCACCACCCGTGCGAGGATCGAAGGGCTGGCGCTGGTGCTGCTGCTGTCGGTCGCGACCATCGTGATCGGGACGGGGATGAAGACCATTCTGGGCGGCGGGGGCTATCAGAACCTCAAGTTCTTCGTGAACGACAACAGCGGCATCTATGAAAGCTCGACGCTGGCGACGGTCGCCATCGGCCTGATCCCGATGCTGTGGTGGTTCGCGCGCCATGGCACGATCTTCCGCCCGCACTGGCTGGTGACGGGTTTCGCTGTGGCGCTGACCTTCGCCGCCCTGCTCGTCCCCATCGGCACCGAGGCGCGCACCGGCCTGCTGTGCATCGCCGCGCTGGGCGGGTTGATGCTACGCTATACCAAGCAGCGCTTCCTGTTCATCGCAGGCGCTGGCGTGCTGGGGCTGACCGCCCTGCCCTTCCTGCCGCAATCCTATTACGAGCGCATGTCCACCCTCGCCCAGCCAAGCGGCGATGAAAGCGCGTCGACCCGTATCGCGGTGTGGGAATGGACCATCGATTACGTCGCGCAGAAACCGCTGGGCGGCGGGTTCGATGCCTTTCGCGGCAACAAGTTCAACTACGTGATGCCGGTCAAGCAAACCGACAGGAACACCACCACGGTGACCTATCAGCCGGTCGAGGACAAGGGCCGCGCCTATCACTCCTCGTTCTTCGAGATGCTGGGCGAACAGGGCTGGCCGGGCCTGATCATCTGGATTGCGCTCCACCTGATCGGATTGTGGCAGATGGAGCGCATCCAGCGCCGCTGGAAGAATGCCGAGGACGAGGCCGAACGCTGGATTGCGCCGCTCGCCGCTGCCTTGCAAATGGGGGCGCTCATCTATCTGGTCGGCGCGACCTTCCAGGGGATCGCCTATCAGCCGGTGATGCTGATGCTGGTCGGCCTTCAGATCGGGCTCAACACCTATTGCGCGCGGATCGATTCGGCACGCGGGTTGCTGGAGCGCAGCGCGTTGCGCAAGCAGGCCATCGCAAGCAAGATGGGCGGTGCCGTAGCGGCATAGATCTGAGCGTTGCGCTCCCCCTTGTGTTGCGCCATGAAGCCGCCCACGGACAAGCACGGCGGGCACGGGATCTCGCCGGCACAATGTGAGGAGGAGCTCCCATGAACCCGCAGGAATTGGCCGCCAAGGTCGGCGAAGTTATCGGCACCAGCGAATGGGCCGAAATGAGCCAGGAACGCATCAACCAGTTCGCCGAGGCGACAGGTGATCACCAGTTCATCCACGTCAACGAAGAGATGGCCAAGATGACCCCGTTCGGCGGGACCATCGCGCACGGCTTCCTGACCTTGTCGATGATCCCCTATCTCGGCGCCCAAGGCGGCGCCCCGCGCATCGACGGCGTGAAGATGGGCGTGAACTACGGCGGCAACAAGACGCGCTTCATCGCGCCGGTTCGCGCGGGCAAGCGCATTCGCGGCGTCTGGAAGCTGACCGAAATGGTCGAAAAGCGCCCCGGCCAGTGGCAGCAGACCTGCGAGATCACCATTGAGATCGAAGGCGAGGAAAAGCCCGCCCTGATCTGCGAGTGGATCACGCAATACTTCGTGTGAGATAGCACCCATCGTCACCCCGGCGCAGGCCGGGGCCCAGAGCTGCAAGCTCTGCCCTCACCGTCACTGGGTCCCGGCCTTCGCCGGGATGACGGTTGGGGCTCAGAATAAAGGATACCCCCAACATGGCACGTGACGCCGTCATCGTTTCCACCGCCCGCACGCCGATTGGCCGTGCTTACAAGGGCGCCTTTAATGCCACCCCCGGCGCCACATTGGGCGCGCTCAGCCTTGCTCCCGCGATTGAACGCGCGGGCATTGAAGCGGGCGCGATTGACGATGTGGTGTGGGGCGCGGTCCTTACTCAGGGCACGCAGGCTGGCAACATCGCCCGCCAGGTCGCGCTCCGCGCCGGTTGCCCGGTTGGCGTCTCGGGCCAGACAATTGACCGCCAGTGCTCATCCGGCCTGATGGCGATTTCGACCGCCGCCAAGCAGATCATCGTCGACAACATGGATATCGTCGTCGGCGGCGGTCAGGACTCCATCTCGATGGTGCAGACCCCCGAAATGCGTGTCGCGATGGATAAGTCGCTGCTCGCCATGCACGGCAATGTTTACATGCCGATGCTGCAAACGGCTGAGACGGTGGCCAAGCGGTACAACATCAGCCGCGATGCGCAGGACGAATACGCCTACCAGTCGCAGATGCGCACCGCCGCCGCGCAGGCCGCAGGCAAGTTCGACGCCGAAATCGTCCCCGTCACCACCACCATGAACGTCATGGACAAGGAGACGAAGGAAGTCAGCCAGCGTGAATTCACGCTGACCAAGGACGAAGGCAACCGCCCCGAAACCACGCTCGAAGGCCTCCAGAGCCTCCAGCCGGTGATGGGTCCGGGCATGAACATCACCGCGGGCAACGCCTCGCAGCTGTCGGACGGCTCGTCGGCATCCGTGCTGATGGAAGCCAAGCTGGCCGAACAGAAGGGCCTCCAGCCGCTCGGCCGCTATGTCGGCATGGCGGTCGCGGGCACCGAGCCTGACGAGATGGGCATCGGCCCGGTCTTCGCGATCCCGAAGCTGCTGAAGCAGACCGGCCTGAAGATGGACGACATCGGGCTGTGGGAGCTGAACGAAGCCTTCGCGGTGCAGGTGCTGTACTGCCGCGACACGCTGGGCATTGATAACGACATCCTCAACGTCAACGGCGGCTCGATCTCGATCGGTCACCCCTACGGCATGACCGGCGCGCGCTGCACCGGCCACGCGCTGATCGAAGGCAAGCGTCGCGGCGCCAAGTATGTCGTCGTCACCATGTGCGTTGGTGGCGGCATGGGGGCAGCTGGTCTCTTCGAAGTCTTCTGATCCGGAACAATTCTCCGCGTCGGCACTAGGGCTCCCTGCACAATAGCAAGGAGAGTACCATGGCGACCGACGCGGAGATCCGGACCAAGTTCTGGAAAGCCCTCAAAAGCGACAGGACGATGTTCCTCGGCATGGCCGAGGGTGAGGACGGCCATGCTCGGCCGATGACGGCCCAGCTCGAAGACGCGCTTTACGATAGCGGCGAATATCGCGGGCCGGTGTGGTTCTTCACCTCGACCGACAATGCGCTGTATCAGATGATCCAGCAGGCCGAACTGGCGAACACCAACCCCCGTGCGATGGCGCATTTCGCTTCGAAGGGCCACGATCTGTGGGCGAGCGTTCAGGGCACACTGACGACCACCCGCGACCGCGCGACCATCGACCGGCTGTGGAACCGCTTCGTTGCCGCATGGTACGAAGGCAAGGACGACCCCAAGATCGCGCTGATCCGGCTCGAAGCTGACAAGGCCGAAATCTGGATCGACGCGTCCTCGCTGGTGGCGGGGATCAAGATGCTGATCGGGATCGATCCGAAGCAGGATTACGAGGGCAAAGTCGCCGAAGTGCGGCTGTAGTCCCTGCGTGGGTGGGCGTCAGTCGCCGCTCACCCACCATGCGACGAAGCTGACATAGGACGGCCAGACCGTCATCCCCGGCCTTGCGTCAGCGGTGGCACGCACCGGGTTGTGCCAATCCTCGCGGTCGACGGCGTAGACCCTGCGGTCCTTGACCCACAGCACATACCACAGCCCTTGCGGGTCGGTGTAATCGGATCGCTCCTCGCTTTCGGCGATGGCGAGGAAATCGGGATGTAGGCCGAATACCTGCGTCATCTCCTGCGTCCAGCCCTTGAGCGTCGCCGGAGAGCCCCCCACCGGATCGCACAGCGACAGATGCGAGCGGCGGGTAAGCACTCGGTCCATCCGGTAGGCGCGCATCAGATCGAGCGCGGCCGGATCGCGCGTCCAGCCAAGCTCCTTCATCGCAGCAGCGACCTTGCCGGCTTGCTTGGCGGGCCGCGCGGCGGAGAAGGGCTGGCCCTCATCGTCGGTCTGGCCTGCGAGATGGTGGTCGAGATAACGCCGCGCCTCTTGCGGATCGGCGATGATGCCGGTCTCGGCAGAAGGAGCGGGGAGCGGTGCTTTGCTGACCGGGGCAAAGCGATCCGGTTCGCGCACAGTCTCTGGAGTGGACCCAAAGGGCTGCGTTTCGGGCCACGCGTGGCGGTAACGCCCCTCCCACCCCACGCGCTTGAGGATCGCGGCGAACAACGCGTCGATGACCAAATCATTGTCGCGGTAGCCTTCGAACACGTCCGAATCGAAGTTCTTGCCGTCCTTGGCCTTCCACATCGCCGCGTGCGCCGCCAGCAGCGCCGCGCCATCAGCACACTCCCCGGAGAGCGCCCGCCGATAGAACTGCGCCTCGCCGATCTGGAATTTGGGCCAGCGGTTCCTGACCGTGCTGTCCTCCCAATCCTGCCAGCGCACCATATCGAGCGGCGCATCGCCCGTCATCGCATCGAGCAGAATGGTGAGATACGAGGGGTAGCGATCCGGCTCCTCAAGCGAGCGGCGCGGCGCGAGGGCGATCGGGCGATCCAGCAGCAAGCCTGCGATCCGCGCGTCGCGTTCGTCGGGATATTCATTCGGCCACAGGGGCCCGCGCATCTCGCAATAGGCCAGCATCCGTTCATGCCGATCGACCACCATGCCGAGATAGGCCTTCGCCCGCTCGACATCGCTCTGCCCCCAGTAGAGGTTGGCAAGACCGAAGATATTGCGGATGTGACCGCCAAGGTTCATCGTCGCCAGCTGGACGTTGCCTTCGGCGATCTGGCGTTCGATCAGCCCGGCCTTGTCGAGCCCGTCCCAGGCGTCAACCTTTGCCTCGACCCAGTCGTGATGGATTTCGAGGAGGTAGGCGATCCGGCTCTTGGGCTCGGGTTGCTTGCGCCCCAGCAGCTTGCCAATGACTCTTCCGAACATTGCCGCACGTCACCCCAAGGGGCGTGATGGCCCCGCGCCCACCTGTTTGCAGGCGGCGCGGGGCCATGACAAGATTCTAGCGCAGCGACACCACGTTATCGGTCGCCTCGCGCTTGCGGGTGCCGTTGAATAGGCTCATCATCGGCTCGTCCTGCACGGTCACGACCTGGGCATTGCCATAGCCGTTGAAGCCGGTCTTCATCGCCGCGCCATAAGCGCCGAGCATCCCGATCTCGATATAGTCGCCCGCCTGAATGTCAGCCGGGAGCCGGAACGGGCCCTTCATGTAATCGGCGTCGTCACAGGTCGGCCCGTAGAAGGCGAAGTCTTCTTCGTCCTCGATCAGATCGTCCTCAAGCGCCTTCACCGGGAAGCGCCATGCGACGTGAGCGGCATCGTAGAGCGCGCCGTAAGCGCCATCGTTGATGTAGAGCTCTTCGCCGCGGCGCTTGTTCACCTGCACGATCATCGAGGAGTACTCGGCCGACAATGCGCGGCCGGGTTCACACCACAGCTCGGCGTTGTAGGCGATCGGCAGGCTTTCGAAGTGCTTGGCGATGATCGCGAAGTAATCTTCCATCGGAGGCGGTTCGAGGCCGGGATAGGCGCTCGGGAAGCCCCCGCCGACGTCGATCATGTCGATCACCACCGACGCCTCGGCGATGGCTGCACGGGTGCGGTCCAGCGCCTGCACGAAGGCAAACGGCGTCATCGCCTGGCTGCCGACATGGAAGCACACACCCAGCCAGTCGCAATGCTGGCGGGCTTCGCGCAGCAGCGCGGGCGCTTCGATCAGATCGCAGCCGAACTTCGACGCGAGGCTCAGCTCCGAATATTCAGACGACACGCGCAGCCGGACGCACAGTCGCAAATCGCGCGGGGCCTCGCCCGTTTCGCGGTTGCGGCAGGCGTCGATGATCTTCTCCAGCTCTTCGAGCGAGTCGAGGCTGAAGGTGCGCACACCGTGGTCGAAATAGGCTTCGGTAATCGCCGCCGGGGTCTTCACCGGGTGCATGAAACACAGCACAGCGTTCGGCAGGATGCCGCGCACCAATCGAACTTCGGTGATCGAGGCGACGTCGAAGTGAGTCACGCCGGCATCCCACAGCACGCTGATCAGATCAGGCGCCGGGTTAGCCTTGACCGCATAGAGCACCTTGCCCGGAAACTTCTCGACGAAGTAACGAGCGGCGCGCCGCGCGGCATGCGGGCGGTTGAGGATGACGGGTTCGTCCGGACGAAGGTCGCGAACTACAGCCAGTGCGTCGGGATAAATGTGCAACTCAAGGGACCCCCAAAACGGTTTTTGAAAACCATAAAACGACAAGCTGCCTTGCGGTTTGGAAGTCCCCTTGGGGCAGCGGAAGGGCGCAATTAGGGCTTGGGGGGGATAATGCAAACGAAAAATGCACCCCGGCGGGGCGAAATGTTTCTTTTCGAAGACACCCCACCCAGCACGACCGAAATGTGACGGAAATCCGCCTTTTTTTCGCGTCAGAATCCGATTTTGGGAACCTTATCGACTGTCCCTTGTTCGCTCGCGTCCAGTCGGTGGAAATCGGCTTCGGCGAAACCGAGGCTGCTCGCAAACAGCACCGCCGGGAAGGATTCGCGCGCACCGTTGAAACGCGCCACCGCCGCGTTCAGCGCCCGGCGCGCGGCGGCCAGCTTGTCCTCGACATCGGCGAGCTCGCTCTGGAGCGACTGGAAGTTCGCGCTGGCCTTCAGATCGGGATAGGCCTCCCCTAGCGCCAGCAGATTGTCGAGCGCGCCGCGCAGCTGCTGCTCGCTCCCCGAATCCGGAGCGCCCGACGCCGCGGCATTGCGCGCTGCAATCACCGCTTCCAGCGTCGCCGATTCGTGTCCGGCATAGCCCTTCACGGTCTCGACCAGATTGGGGATCAGATCGTGGCGCTGACGCAGCTGCGCGTCGATATCGGCGACGCCCTGGCGCACGCTTTGCCGTAACCCCACGAGATTGTTGTAGATGCCGATGACCATCAGCACCCCCACGACAACCACGCCAATCGCCACCAAGCCGATCAAATTCATTGTCATCCCCTTTACCAGATGGCCCCATTTGTGCTGACACAGGTTAAAGAATCGCGCGGGAGAGGCAATGCGCAACGGGATCGACGGCCTGATGCAGAGCGGGCTGGAACAATGGCTCGCCGGACAGGCGGACATGCGCGAAGGCGCGAAGAAGCAGGCGGCGTCGCGCTGGACGTGGGGCGCGGCGATTGCCTTGCCGGTGCTTGCATTCCTGTGGTTCGGCCCTGCTATCGACGTCGAGCTTCGACTATTCGCCACGCTTGCCGCCGCCGCGCTGATCGCGTGGTGGGGTTACCGCCCGATCGACGCAGCCAAGCAGGCGATCAAGATCGGGATCAACTCCGCCATCGCCGCCAGCTTTGGCGTCGCCTATGCCCATGAGGTCGAACCGGGGGCCGAGTTCGAAGCTGCGCGGACCTATGGTCTGGTGCCTGGCTATGACCGGTCAAGCTTTGAAGATCGCTGGTACGGCACCCTTCAGGGCCATGACTTCAACCTCTATGAAACCCACCTCGAAGAACAACGCGGTTCGGGCAAGAACCGGCGCTGGGTCACCGTGTTTCGCGGTCCGGTGATCCACATGGGGTTCGGCCGCAGCTTCCACTCCACCACTCTGCTGGAACGCGCTGGCAAGCATCGCAAGTGGCTGGGACTTGGCGGGGCGAGCGATCATGTTAGCTTTGATGGCCACCGGCTGGACCGGGTCGATCAGGTGCATCCGGCGTTTGGTGAGACTTTCGCGCTCTACAGCGACGATCAGGTCGAGGCTCGGGTGCTGGTGCACCCGACCTATATCGAGCACCTGCTACGCCTCGAAAGCGCGTTTGAGGCGCAGGAACTGCGCGCGCTGTTCACCAAGGGCGAGGTGATCATCGCTGTCGAGGCGGACAACATGTTCGAAAGCGGGGCGATGGACGCAAGCGCCGACCGCGCCAATGCCGAACGCGCCCAGCGGCAATTCAGTGCGATCTCGGGCCTCGCGCTGGCCATCAACCAGAACGAACGCGGCCGGGTGATCGGGGGCGACCTTCCGCCCACGAGCGACTTTAGCTGAGCCTGTCGCGGAAATCGGCGTAATCGAACCGCTTGATGCAATCGAGCGCGTCGGTTTCGGAGTCCCACATCCAGATCGAAGGCAGCGCGACACCGTTGAAGGTGTTGGTCTTGACCATCGAATAATGCGCCTGATCGAGAAACGCGAACCGTGCGCCCGGTTCGGCAGGCACCGGAAGGATGTAATCGCCGATCACGTCGCCTGCGAGGCATGACGGGCCGCCCAACCGGATCGGGATCATCTCCTCATCCGCGATTTCGCCGAGCATCGCCGGACGATACGGCGCTTCCAGCACATCGGGCATGTGGCAGGTGGCGCTGATATCGGTGATGCCGACCGGCACCTCGTTGAACATCGTATCGAGCAGCGTGCCGACCAGAATGCCGGCATCCAGCGCAACCGCCTCGCCCGGTTCAAGGATGATCTGGCAGCCGGTATCCTCAGCCGCGTCCTTCAGGAATTCCACCAGCTCCTCGCGCTGGTAATCGGCGCGGGTGATGTGGTGGCCGCCGCCCATGTTAATCCACTTCAATTGCCCGAAGAACGGCTCGATCACGTCGAACACCCGGTCCCAGGTGGCCTTCAGCGGTTCGAAATCCTGTTCGCACAGGTTGTGGAAGTGGATGCCTTCGACACCCTCCATATGCTCTTCGGTCAGCTGGTCGAGCGGGAAGCCGAGGCGCGATCCGGGGGCGGAGGGGTCGTACTTGGCGACCTCGCCGGTGGGCACCTGCGGATTGATGCGCAGGCCGACGCTGACCTTGGCACCGTTGGCTGCCGCGTGGTCGAGGATCAGCCGCGCACGCTCATGCTGGAACGGTGAGTTGAAAATCACATGATCCGACAGGCGGCAGATTTCCTCCAGTTCCTCCGGCTTGAAGGCGGCGGAATAGGTCGCGATCTCGCCGTCGTAGAATTCGGACGCAAGCCGTGCTTCCCACAGGCCTGAGGTGGAAACGCCGTCGAGATACTCCCCGATGATCGGTGCGGCCGACCACATCGAGAACGCCTTCAGCGCCGCAAAAACCTTGATGTCCGCGCCGTCAGCCGCCGCCGCATCACGCACCTCGGCCAGCACGCGGCAATTGGCGCGCAGCTTGGCCGCGTCGACCACGAAAGCGGGGCTATCGACACGCGACAGATCGAAATGGGCGAACGCGCCCGGATCACCGGCTTTGGTTTGCATCAGCCGAGCGGGCTCTTGAAGATCATAAATGCACCTCCTGCAATGAGTGCGAAACCGGCGAGTTGGCTGGGCCCCGGCGTCTGCCCGAACAGTGCCCAAGCCACCAGCACGAAGCCGCCGAGAGATAGGACCTCCTGAATGGTCTTCAACTCGGCCAGCGAATAGGACTGAATGCCAATGCGATTGGCGGGCACCGCGAGGCAGTATTCCAAGAGCGCAATACCCCAAGCCAAACCGATCGCCGCCAAAAGGCCAAGCGAGGGGTGCTTCAAGTGCCAGTACCATGCGATGTTCATGACAACGGCGGAGCCTGCCAGCAAAACGACGGGAAAGATGGAGGGAGTCATGATTGACGGACAGGGGTTTTCATAAGCTTGCCTTGCTGTGTTCACGCAGAGACGCAGAGAAGAAATGGAGACGCAGAGGGCGTTAGCCCGGTTTGTAGTCGTTCACGACTCTGCGGATTCCGTCCTTCATCGTGGCCTCGGAGAAGTTGAGAAGCAGCCCTACGGGCTGTTTGAGCAGTCTGAGATAGGTCAGCAATTGCTTGGCGTGGGCTTTGCTGAGCTGTTCGACAGCCTTGATCTCTAGGACAAGCCGGTCATCGACGAGCATGTCGATCTTGAAAGCTGGATCATAGACCTCGCCGTCGAAGACGGCTTTCACCTGAACCTGTCGTTCGACCTTGAGTCCGCGCGAACGGAGCCTTCCGACGAGCACGGACTCGTAAACCGATTCAAACAAGCCCGGGCCAAATTCCCGGTGAATGCCGATCGCCTCTTCAATGACGGCAGCACTGAGTTCGTCAATCGGCAGCATCACGCCCTCTGCGTCTCCCCTTCTTCTCCGCGTCTCTGCGTGAACCCAAAACGCTCAGAAAGCCACCGGGCCGTCCATCTCCTCGACTGTCCACGGCAGGCCATGCGCGTTCAGCATCTCCATGAACGGATCGGGGTCCATCTGTTCGATGTTGAACACGCCCTCCCCGCGCCAGTCGCCGCGCACCATCATGGCCGCGCCGATCATTGCAGGGACGCCAGTGGTGTAGCTGACCGCCTGATTGCCGGTTTCCTCGTATGCGGCCTCATGTGAGCAGATGTTCTTGATGTAGAACGTCTTCTCGCCCGAACCGTCCAGCGCCTCGCCCGTTGCGATCACGCCGATATTGGTGTTGCCCTTGGTCGTCTCGCCCAGCGTTTCAGGCTTGGGCAGCACGGCGGCGAGGAATTGCAGCGGGATGATGTCCTTGCCCTGATAGCGCACCGGCTCGATCGAGGTCATGCCGACATTCTGAAGCACGGTGAGGTGCGTGATGTATTGATCGCCGAAGGTCATCCAGAACCGCGCACGCTCCAGTTCGGGGACGAACTTGGCGAGGCTTTCCAGCTCCTCGTGATACATCAGATACATGTTCTTCTGGCCCACGGCTTCGAAGTCGAAGGCGACCTTGTTCGACATGGCGGGCGTTTCGACCCACTCGCCGTTCTCCCAGTGGCGCGCGGGTGCCGTCACTTCGCGGATGTTGATTTCCGGGTTGAAGTTGGTGGCGAAATGCTGGCCGTGATCGCCGCCGTTGCAATCGAGGATGTCGAGCTGGCGGATGGTCTTGAGCTTGTGCTTCTTGAGCCACATGGTGAAGACCGACGTCACGCCCGGATCGAAGCCCGAGCCGAGCAGCGCCATCAGGCCGGCATCCTTGTAACGGTCCTGATAGGCCCACTGCCAGTGATACTCGAACTTGGCCTCGTCCTTGGGCTCGTAGTTTGCGGTGTCGAGGTAGTCGACGCCCGCTTCGAGGCAAGCGTCCATGATCGGCAGGTCCTGATAAGGCAGCGCGAGGTTCACGACGAGGCCCGCGCCGGTCTTGCGGATCAGGTTGACCATCGCCGGGACTTCCTCGGCATCAATTTCATAGGTGGCGATATCGCGCCCGCAGCGCTCTTTCACGCTGGCGGCAATCGCGTCGCATTTCGATTTGGTGCGGCTGGCGAGGTGGATTTCGGGGAAGATGTCCGGATTGAACGCCATCTTGTGGACGCAGACCGAGCTGACCCCGCCCGCGCCGATAACAAGGACGGTGCTGGATTTTGCTGCCGACATTTTGGGAACCTTTCGTGATGCGAATCTTGCGCGCGCCCTACCCCAACGCAGCCGGGGGGACAAATGATCCGCATTTCCTACAGAGATATGATGGGGCAGGCTGACCGGATGATGACACCCCGCCGCCGCCCCTCGCCTGGTTCCTTCCGCCACAAGGGCTTGGCGAGTGGGCACTTTTCTGCTTCAGGACAGTGTCTCATGTGTCTCCAACAGACAGGAACCGGCCCGCGTGACTGAGCGAATCCCTACCCATGACGGCGTGTTGGCTGCAGCCGATGCGGTCGCTGCGATCCTGCCGCCCACCCCGCTGTTGCCGGTGGAGATCGGCGGCGTGCAGGCGTGGGTGAAGGCCGAGGTGCTGCAACCCATCGGCGCTTTCAAGATCAGGGGCGCATGGTGGCGGTTGGTGAGCCTGTCGCCGGAAGAACGCGCTGCGGGCGTGGTCGCGGTGTCATCGGGCAATCATGCGCAAGGTGTGGCCTGGGCGGCGCGGCGGCTCGGCATGGGCGCGACCATCGTGATGCCGCATGATGCGCCTGAAGTGAAGCTGGCGAACACCAAGGCGCTCGGCGCGGAGGTGGTGCTGTACCAGCGCCCCGGAGAAGACCGGGATGCGGTGGCGGCGCGGCTGATCGAACAGCGCGGCGGCACGCTCGTTCATGCCTTCGGCGATCCGTGGGTAATTGAGGGTCAAGGCAGCGCCGCGATCGAGATCGCAGCCCAACTGGGCCGCGCGCCTTCGCGGATCGTCGCCTGCTGCGGCGGCGGCGGCCTTGCGGCAGGGCTGGCGCTCGGCGCGCCTGACAGTGCGATCCATCCGGTCGAGCCGGTGGGGTGGGACATGGTCGGACAGTCGCTCGCCGCCCGAGCCATCGTCCCCGCCGCACCAGATGCCCCCAAGACGATCTGCGACGCGCTTCAACCGCTTGCAACCAAACCCATCAACCTCGCCGTGTTGCAGGGCCGCTCCGAACCGGGCGTTGCTGTCACCGATGCCGAAGTGCGGGCGGCGCAGCGCTTCGCCTTCGCCAACCTCAGGCTGGTGGTCGAGCCCGGCGGCGCGGCGGCGCTGGCAGCGGCACTTGCTGGCAAGGTGCCAGTGGACGCGGACACGGTGATCATGCTCACCGGCGGCAATGCCGATCCCGCGGCCTATGCGGCGATGCTGACCGACATCCACTAGCCTGTGGATAGCGTCACATTGCCGACACTCTAGTGCCATAGGACCACCGCCTGACGTTACGTAAGGACACCCCCTCCCCATGGCGACACAGGCAAAGCGGATCATCGAGGATGCAGTGGTCCGCAAGGATGCGAAGGTCGGCGACAAGCTGCTCGACAAGGCGTTCGCGCTGGCGTTCAAAGGGCTGGTCTACGCCCAGATCTGGGAAGATCCAGTGGTCGATATGGAGGGCCTCGCCATCCAGCCGGGCAGCCGGATCATGTGCATTGCCAGCGGTAGCTGCAACGCGCTGTCCTATCTGACCGCGAACCCCGAAAGCGTCACGGCAGTCGATCTCAACCACGCCCACGTGGCGCTCGGGCGGCTCAAGATTGCAGCGATCAAGCATCTGCCCAATTACGAACGGTTCCACCGCTTCTTCGCCCACGCCGATCACAAGGAAAACGCCGAGGTCTACAAGACCATGATCGCGCCGCACCTTGATCTGGTCAGCCGCGCCTATTGGGAACAGCGCGACATTCGCGGGCGGCGGCGCATTTCCTACTTCACACGCGGGATCTACCGGAAGGGCCTGCTCGGCAACTTCATCGGCTTGGCGCATGTCTTTGCCAAGCTGTACAAGATCGATCTCAGCAAAGTGCTCGAGGCGCAGACGGTGGAGGAACAGCGCGAAGTGTTCGAGCGCGAGCTGGCTCCGGTGTTCGAGAAGAAGTTCATCCGCTGGCTGACCGATCAGCCTGCCTCGCTGTTCGGGCTCGGCATTCCGCCCGCACAATTCGAGCATCTGGCGGGCGATGAGCGCATGGCCGAAGTGCTGCGCCGCCGTCTCGAAAAGCTCGCCTGCGATTTCGCAGTGAAGGACAACTATTTCGCGTGGCAGGCGTTCGGACGGGGCTACAGCCGCGGGGCCGATGCGCCGCTGCCGCCCTATCTCCAGCGCGCCAATTGGGATGTGATGAAGGACCGGATCGACCGGCTCGATGTGACCCGCGCCAATATGGTCGACTGGATTGGCGGGCGTGAGGAGGCGAGCATGGACCGCTTCGTGCTGCTCGACGCACAGGACTGGATGAACAACGCACAGCTCGATGACCTGTGGGCCAAGATCACCCGCGCCAGCCGCCCCGGTGCCCGCGTGTTGTTCCGCACGGCTGCCGAACCGAGCCTGCTGCCGGGCCGTCTGGATGACACGATCCTGTCGAAGTGGCGCTATCTGGAGGAAACCTCCGCCGATCTGACCCGCCGTGATCGTTCGTCGATCTATGGCGGCGTGCATGTGTACGAGTTGGCGTGATGGCGAGCGCAGGATCGTCTCACGCGGCGCTGATGGATGAGGTCTATCGCGGTCAACGACACATCTATGACCTGACGCGCAAGTACTACCTGTTCGGGCGCGATACGCTGATTGCGAGGCTAGATGCGCGGCCCGGGATGCGGGTGCTCGAAGTTGCCTGCGGGACGGGGCGCAATCTGGCGAAGGTCGGCAAGGCGTGGCCGGGCGTGCGCTTGTTCGGCCTCGATATCTCTGCCGAAATGCTGAAAAGCGCTCGCGCCGCGCTGGGGACCGAGGCGCGGCTGGGCGAAGGCGATGCTTGTTCGTTCGATCCGCATGTCCTGCTGGCAGAACCGGCGTTTGAACGGATCGTGCTGTCCTATTCGCTCTCGATGATCCCCGACTGGGAAGGCGCGCTGGATCACGCGGCGGGGCAGCTGGCGGATGCGGGCGAGCTGCACGTCGTCGACTTCGGAGACCTGCAGGGTCTGCCAAGACTCCTCCAGACTCTGCTAAGGTCATGGCTCGCCAAGTTTCACGTGGAACCGCGCACCACCTTGCCCGCCGTCGCGGCCCGCATTGCCCACGCCCGAGGGCTTCGGCTGGAAAGCCGGCGCGGCCCGCTCGGATATTACCAGCTGCATGTGCTGAGCGCCTGATAGGGGTTCGAATCGCTGGAAAACTCTGGGGTTCGCCCTTGCCTGATGCTGCCGCCTCCCTAATCCCTTGCGGGTGAGCGCACATATCGACATCGGCCAGGATTCCGGGCGGCAAAAGGTCACGATTGACCTTGAGGAACTGCTCGCGACGCGCCTGCTGGTGCAAGGCAATTCGGGCTCGGGCAAGTCGCACCTGCTGCGCCGCTTGCTTGAGGAATGCGCCGGGCAGGTGCAGCAGGTGGTGATCGATCCTGAAGGCGATTTCGTCACGCTGGCGGATGCGTTCGGCCATGTGGTGATCGACGGCGCGGCCTATTCCCCGCGCGAGATTGAGGCCTTGGCCGGAAGGGTCCGGCAACACCGGGCTTCGGTCGTGCTGACGCTCGACGAACTTGAGGTGGAACAGCAGATCCGCTGCGCCGCGCTGTTCCTGACCGCGCTGTTCGATGCGCCGAGAGAACACTGGTATCCGGCGCTGGTGGTGGTCGACGAAGCGCAGATGTTTGCACCGGCCGCCGCGGGCGAAATGAGCGATGACACCCGGCGGTTGACGCTGTCTGCCATGACCAACCTGATGTGCCGCGGCCGCAAGCGCGGGTTGGCCGGGATTGTCGCGACCCAGCGGCTTGCAAAGCTGGCGAAGAACGTCGCGGCAGAGGCCTCCAACTTCCTGATGGGCCGCACCTTTCTGGATATCGACATGCAGCGCGCCGCCGACCTGCTTGGCATGGATCGGCGGCAGGCCGAGCGGATACGCGATTTGCAGCGCGGGCAGTTCCTTGGGCTTGGCCCGGCGATCAGCCGCCGCCCGGTTGCCGTGAATGTCGGGCCGGTCCGCACCGGCGGCCGCAGTGGTGGTGGCGGGCTGCTGCCGCTGCCGGAAGCGGATGGCGACGCTATGGAGGCGCTACTGACCGATCGGTTGGCTGAAGCGGCCAGCGACACGAGCATTCGCCGTCCGCCGCCAGCCCCGCGCCCAGCGGTCGATCTCGAACAAGCCCTGCGCGCAGTGCCGCCCTTGACAGTCGCGCCAAAGCCGGAGTCGCAAGCTGACGTTGCTCCATTGGCTCCCAAGCCTGCCGCTCCGCCCGAACCCGCCATGCCCGAAGCCCGCGCCGAGGATGTGGTGCGCGAACTCGCGCTCAGCGAAGGCGCGACCTTCCGCCCGGCAACCGCCCTATTCCGCGATTTCGCGATCCGGTGCCGCCAGCAGGGTATCGCTAGCGCGCAGATCGATCTCGCCCGCTTCCGCCGCATGTTCGCCTGCGAAATTGGCGGCTTCGGTCGTCTCGAAGGCGCAGTGCGCGGCCAAGTCGAGGCGATGATCGCAGGCGTCGATGACGATGTGCTAGCGCCTTACCTCGCCATGCTGGTCGCCGAGGTGCTGGGTGAGCCGATGCCGGATGAGGAAGAGCTCGCGCGGCTCTACGGCAGTTCCTCACCCAGCCGCATCCGCCGCTTGCTCGACCATCTCGAGCGCAACGGATTGATCGTGGTGCGCGAAGAATTCGGCGGAGAGCGGGTTATCACCGTCCCCGGCTTGCCCGACTGTGAAGGTACGACCAAAGCCGCTTGACCGCAGGCAAAGCGGGTAGCCCCGCCCTGCCTCGGGTTTAGCCCGCAGCGGCTTCCCGGAATGTGACCAGCCTGCGCTTATCCTCGTCCCACAAGGTCAGCAGCAACGGGCTGAGCGTTTCGGGCACTGTAAAGCGGTTGAGATCACGCAGCTGCGGATGGGCTTTCAGCACCTCTTGCAAGCGATAGAACGGAATGCGGCTCGCGAGGTGGTGGACATGGTGCACGCCGATATTGGCGGTGAACCAGCGCAGCGGCTGCGGCAAATCGAGATGCGAACTGCCGCGCAACGCCGCCTCGTGGAAAGTCCAATCCCCGCGCCGGTCCCAGTGTGCATCTTCAAACTGGTGCTGGATGTAGAACAGATAAACGCCGGTTGAAGCAGCGATCAGCAGCGCCGGGAGCACCACCAGCAGCGTCGTCCCCAAGCCGAAGACGTAGATCAGGCCAGCGAGGACACCAGCCGTCGCCAGATTGGTCGCCATCGAGCTGACCCAGTAAATCGAGCCTTCCTTCATCAGGCCAATCGGCAAGCGATGACGGACCAGGAACAGATAGGCTGGACCCACCCCCAAGAGGATCAGCGGGTGGCGATATGCGCGGTACAAGAAGCGTTGCAGCGGGCTGAGCGCCTGAAACTCCTTCACCGTCAGCGTGTCGACATCGCCAAATCCGCGAGCGTCGAGATTGCCGGTGTTCGCGTGGTGAAGCGTGTGCGACCTGCGCCAGCAATCATAGGGCGTGAAGGTGAGCACGCCCAGCGCGCGGCCGATCCAGTCGTTGCCTGCGCGCTTGTTGAGGAAGGCGCCGTGCCCGCAATCATGCTGGATGATGAAAACCCGCAGTAACAACAACCCCGCCACCGGTGCCAGTGCCAGTGCCACGTAATAGCCGGCATCGATCGCGAACAGCATTCCGAGAATCACCGCGAGGAACGGAACCAGAGTGATTGCCAGCTCCCAAATGCTCCGCCCTGTATGTGGTTTGATGAAGGGCTTGAGCTGCGAAACCAGCTTTCGTGGTTCCAGCGAAACAGCGTCCGCAGCGGCCGCGGACAAAGGAGCGTGCATTAATTCTCTTCCCAAAACAGCAGAATTCCAAAACCTGATACAGGCATCTCTGCCAAACCACCAGCCTGCGCGACGATAGCCAATGCAATCATTCTGACGCATCACACAGCGCGAACGGGCCGCGGCTGCGCATGGTGCATCGGGAAGCATTGCGGGTACCTTAAGACCAGGCCCACCATGCGCTTCCCAGACGTCAAAACCGAGACAAAGTCTGCTTGAAGCGGGTCAGTCGGTGACAACAACCGGGCTGACAGCGGCAACCGTGACGTTCTGACTGTTCATCTCCAGCGGCCCGAAGGCGGTCAGGAAGGCAACATCGCCAATATCGCGGCCCACCCCGATCAGGACAGTTTCACTCGCCGTAGCCATCTCAGTTGCATCGACCAGATGCCATTCCCCGTCGAGGAAGACTTCGACCACGGCGTGGAAATCGGGCGGGGTCACCCCGAGCGCGTAAACGCTGGCGATCCGGGCCGGGATGTCCGCCGCGCGGGCGAAGGTGATCATCAGATGTGCGTAATCGCGGCAGATGCCCTCGCGGCCGTGGAAGGTGTCGATCGCTGTCGTATCCGAATTGCTGGAGCCCGGCACATAGGACAGGTGCCCGGCAATCCAGTCCCGCATCGCGGCAATCTTGGCGCCGCCTTCCAGCGCGCCAAACTCGGTTTGCACCAGATCGACGAACTGGTTGGACGGGCAGTAGCGTGAGGGAAACAGGTAAGGGACAGCCTCACCCGGCAAGAGGTGAAACGGGACCGCCGAAAGCAGCGCATAATCGACCGGGCTCCGGTCGATTGTCACCGTGGCCTGATAGTCCACCAGCATCCGCCCCGCCGTGCGAAGCCAGATGCGCTCACCGATGTGATCCTGCGCTGGGACCCGGCCGAAATAGTCATGCGGCGTAACCGTGATGTGCGCTTGTTCGATCCGCTGCCCGGCGATTGCGGCAGCCTCCACTTGCAGTAGGACATCGCATGGCGCCTCGAACCAGTAATCCAGCTGCACGTTGATTTGGAGAGTCACGATCAGCGTTCCATTCGCAAAAAGATCCCAGCGAGAGCCGCAGGGTATCCCGCAAGAACCTCGCCAGCCGGTGCATTGTTTCTGAAGTGGTAGAAAGAATCAGCACGCCGCGGATCACGGCATCCAATACCGGGCCAGTACCGCACTGCAGGCACGCAAGCCAGCCTCGCCACACGGTGTATTGCGGGGCTGGGAGACAAACTCACTGCCTGCGGATATAGGCCCCGGCATGGCCCGGCTGATCCTGTTCAACAAGCCCTTCGGGGTGCTCTCGCAATTCACCGATCGCGGGTCGGAGACGGTGCGTGCGACCCTTTCGGATTTCATCACGGTACCGGATGTCTATCCCGCCGGACGGCTCGACCGCGATAGCGAGGGGCTGCTGCTGTTATGCGATGATGGCCGGTTGCAGGCCCGGATTGCCGACCCGCGATTCAAACTGCCCAAGACCTATCTGGTACAGGTCGAAGGCGAACCGCAGGACGAGGCCTTGGCGGCTTTGCGCACAGGCGTCCGCCTCAAGGACGGCATGACCCTGCCCGCCGAGGTCGAGCGGATCGATCCGCCCCAGCTATGGCCGCGCAATCCGCCCATTCGCGAGCGCAAGTCGATCCCCGATAGCTGGCTGAAGCTCACGATCCGTGAAGGGCGCAACCGCCAGGTCCGCCGCATGACGGCGGCAGTGGGTCTGCCGACCTTGCGGTTGGTGCGCTGGTCGATCGGCGACTGGACCGTCGCCGGGATCGCCCCCGGCGAATTCACCGAAAACACGGTCTAGTCAGCGGCGCGAGCGTTAGTCCTCGGCTTCGAAGGCGAGGCTGCCCGCGTTGACCAGCAGCGCGATCACCTCCAGCGTTGCGGACGCGCTGTCTGCGGGCACCGCAAGCTCGGTTTCGGCGCAAAGCCGTTCGGCAAAGCGGGCCGTGTCATCACTACACGCAATGCAGTGCCCGTCGACGAACAGCAGAAGCGATGTGTCCGTCTCGCGGATCAGCGAGAACCGGCTGGCGGGATTGCGCACCAGCGTCATGCGGGCGGCAAGCCGCTGGTGAACGTCATCCGCGTCTTCAGCGTGTTCCGGACGCCAGTCGATCTCGGGGTTCTTGGGTGTGGTGTTGTATTGACCGAACCATCGGGCAAAGCGGATCTTGTCGAGCAGGGTCTCGGCGATCATGGCCTGTAACTGCGCCAGCGCCTCTGCACTGATTTCACCCGGATTGTCCTGCTGCAACAGGTGCGGATCGCCATAGCGATCACTGTCCGACAGATCGGGGATCATGTCGTCAGCCCAAGCCTCGATCAGTTCCGCACGCGATGGGGCGCGAAAGCCGATTGAATAGGTCATGCAATCGTCCCCGATTGCCACGCCGCGATGGGCTACGCGCGGCGGGACGTAAAGCATGTCGCCGGGCTCGAGAATCCATTCCTCGGTCGCCTGGAAATCTGCGAGCAGACGCAACCCGTCATGCGCCAGCAGTTCGGTATCATCATCGCACAGCGCGCCAACTTCCCAGCGGCGGCGGCCAAGGCCCTGGACCAGAAACACGTCATAATGATCGAAATGCGCACCCACCCCGCCGCCATCGACGGCATAGCTGACCATCACGTCATCGATGCGCCAATTGGGCACGAAGCGAAACGGATCAAGCAAGGCGGCAACGCTCGGCAGATGATGATCGACCGATTGCACCAGCAACGTCCACGGATCACGGCCCGCCTTGGCGAAGCGACTTTCGGGCACTGGACCATGTTCCAGCTCCCACGCATGATCCCGGCGCGTGATGATGCGCGACTCGACCAGCGGCTCGCAGGCGAGGCCCGCCAACTCGTCAGGGTCGACCGGATTGGTCCAGCAGTCCCATGCCGAGCGGATCAGCAGCGGCTTTTGTTGCCAGTAATCCTTCAGGAAGGCGGTGACATCGAAATTGCTAAGCTGCATTCACTTGCGGCTTTTGCGCGCGGCATAACGCGCATCGCGCGCCGCCTTCTGCTCGGCCTCGGTCTTCTTGGGAGCGTCGGCCTTCTCGCTTTTCCGAAGCGCTTCGGCGCGCTTCTCGTCGAGCTGACGCTGCTTTTCCTCGCGCAATTGCCGGGCTTTCTCGCTCTTTTCAGCGGCAAGCGCTTCGCGCTTTGCGCGGCGTTCAAGCCGTTCGGCCAATTCGGCGGCGTCCAGCTGGGGCGCTGCCTTCATCTTTTCCAGAGCCTTGTCCTTCGCCCGGGAAGAGGCCGCAGCCCTGTCCTGAAAGCTCGGCTCTTTGAAACCTCTCATCGGTATTTTCTCCTGCCGGCATGCCAATTGCAGCACGGCCAAATAGAATGACTACGGGAAGACCCCGATAGTGGCGATGTCTTCGGCGCCTGATGGCAACCGGTCGTATCCGCGGCACAAGAACGCGCGGATCAAACGCTCACGGTTTGGCCCCTAGAGGATCATGGCCCGGATCAACAGGCCTGATCGGAGGTGACCATGCAATATTGCTCTATGCGTAAGAATTTATGGCGCAGTGCCCACGGTGCGATGCCCGGCGCGCAACATCCGCAACCTTGTTGCAAGCCTGACGGAACTTGAGTGTCGCCACGACCCCCGTGCGGCTAGCTTTGACCCGAAAATCTCCCTCGGCCGCCTGACGTGCAGACGCCAATTGACAAAGGTCAAAAAATAATCTGATTATGTTATTGTCGCAGCCATGGGGAGCGCTGCTGCCATAGGGAGGGTCACGTGACCAGATCAGCATTGATGTCGAGTGCAGCAGCGGTGTTCCTGGCGGTCAGCCCGGCTATCGTCGTGGCACAGGATGAGACCGCCCCGGTCGCGGACACCAGTAGCCGCGCAACGACCAGCGAAATCATCGTCACCGCTCGCAAGCGTGAAGAGCGTCTGGTGGATGTCCCAGGACCCATCACCGCAATCTCACCCACCACAATCACCGATGCCCGCCTGCAAGAACCGCGCGACTTGCTGTTGCAGGTGCCGGGTGCCTTCCTCGTCGAAAACAATGCCGGCACCGCCCGCGACATCTCGATCCGCGGGGTTGGCACACCGACACTGTTCGCCGAACCGGGTGTCGCGATGTATGTCGACGAGGTCTATTCGAGCGGGTTCATCAGCTTCCCCACCCAGTTCTACGACCTCGAACGGGTCGAAGTGCTGCGCGGCCCGCAAGGCGCGCTCTACGGACGCAACGCGGTGGGCGGCGCAGTCAATGTCATCTCCAAGCGTCCGACCGACGACCTCTCCGGCATGATCCGCAGCACCGTCGCGCGCTATGACCGGCGCGAAATCGAGGCGATGGCGAACCTGCCGGTCGGCGACAGCTTCGGTGTACGCGTTGCGGGCCTCTATATCGATCAGGACAAGGGCGAATATCTCAACACGGTCACCGATGAATTCATCGACAAGCAGGATTCGATCAGCGGCCGCGTGGTTGCAAAGTTCGATCCGGGCAGCGGGTTCAGCGCAACCCTGATCTACGAGCACACTGATGCTGACACGCCCGGCACGGCTCTGTTCTTCCGCGATGCGGGCGAGACCCGTCGGACAATCCGCCGCGATACCCAGCCGCGCAACAGCTACAACGTCGATCGCCTCGCCGCCGAACTCGCCTACGACAGCGACAGCGCGGGCACCTTCACGCTGATTGCCGGGGGACGCGATTACAAGCTGCGCGGAACCGAGGACACCGACCTTTCGGACAATATCATCCCCGATCTGGCCACCGGCAATCTCGGCCAGCAGGTCACCACCCGCTTCAACCGGGTCGAAAGCCGCTTTGGCGAACTGCGCTGGCTTTCGCCGCAATGGGGCGGGCTGTCGGTGCTTGCGGGCGTCACCTATCTCGATGAGAGCGCGGTCGGCGACATCGCCACCGATCTCGTCAGCATCCGCACCTTCCTTGGCGGCGGGACCGTGCCCTTCGTGCTCGGGATCGCCAATGACCAGTCGCTGGAATCCTGGGCCGCGTTCATCGAAGCCGATATCGACCTCGCGGATGACGTCAGTGTGATCGCGAGCGCGCGCTACACCGACGACACCAAGCGGGTGAACTTCGCCTTTAACCCCACCCCGGCTCTCGCCGGGTTCGGGCTGATGCCGCAAACCGCCAACCTGTCGCGCGGGTTCAACCGCTTCACGCCGGGGGTGACGCTGTCGTGGACGCCGGGCGATGCCAATATCTACGCCAAGATCCAGACCGGCTTCCGCGCGGGGGGCTTCAACTTCAACGTCGCCAATGCGGCGAACCTTGAATACGGGCAGGAAACCTCAGTCAATTACGAGATCGGGGCGAAGACCACGTTGATGGACGGCAAAGCGCTAGTGGGCATATCCGCCTATCTGCTGACGCAGGATGATGTGCTGGTACCCTTCTTCGATTTCACCGCCGCGCCGGGCCTGCAAGGCTTCCTCGACAATGCCGGTAAGGCCGAGACCCTCGGAATCGAGCTGGAGGGTTCGGTCACGCCGATCGAAGGCGTAACGCTGGGCGGCACGATTGGGTGGATGGATCCCGAATTCACCAGCGGCACCTTCATCGCCGGGCTTGCGACAGTCACCCCGCTCGACGGGTTGCAATTGCCCGCTACCCGGCGGTGGAGCTTCTCGCTCAATGCCGAAGTGCGCCGCCCGCTGTCGGACCGGATCGATGTGATCGCCAACGCTGCCTATGCGAGCCGTTCGGGCGGGTTCCAAGACGTTGCCAACGCCTTCCGCACCGGAGACATTGATCTGCTGAACCTCTCGGCGGGGCTCGATTTCGGCAAGTTCGATGTGCTCGCCTTCGTCCAGAACGCCGGGAACGACCGTTTCGACATTGCGTTCGGCGGCAACCGTAACGGCACCTCGGGCGTCACGCAGGCGCCCGGGACGACCTATGGCGTGTCGACGCGGATGAACTTCTGACGGGTTGTAACCGGGGCGGGCGTTCAAACCGCCCCGGTCAACCGCGCCAATCCGGCGATGATCGGGCGACATAGTTGTTCGTCATTCCAGCGATGCCCGGCGGCAGGGACGATGTGCAGGCGCGCATCAGGCCACGCCTGCGCCAGATCCCACGCGCTTTGCGGCGGCGTGCACATGTCGGAGCGTCCGGCGATAATCGCCCCGGGGATCCCCGCTAACCGCCCTGCGTCGCGCAGCAATTGATCGGGTGCGAGGAAGTAATCATGCACCTCGTAATGCGCGAAAATCTGGGCAGATCGTACGGCGGCATCGGTGATTTCAGACGGGTCGTCCCCCGGCGCGGCGGGCCACAGGTCGAGCGTCTGGCTCTCTGCCATGCCGAGGATGTGCGCCGCCGGACGGTGGATCGCGGGATCGGGATCGAGGATGCGCCGAACGAACGCGTTGCGCGGATCGCTCCGCTCCCCCTCCGGCAGCCATGCATCGCGGGCGGCAAAGACCTCCGGGAAGACGTGCCCCGCCCCGTGCCACCACCACCACACATCAAACGCCCGGGCGAGATAGACCCCGCTGACCACCAGCCCCGCGACCCGCTCCGGATGCGCTTCGGCGTAAGCGAGCGCGAGGGTCGAACCCCATGATCCGCCCAGCACGATCCAGCGCTCGAATCCCAAATGGTCGCGCAGCCGCTCCATGTCGGCGACCAGATCGGGTGTGGTGTTGTGCTCCAGCGCACCTGCAGGCAGCGACTTCCCGCAGCCCCGCTGGTCGAAGAACACGCCCTGTTGACGGTCAGGATCGATCAGGCGTCGGTAATAAGGGCGGATCGAACCGCCCGGCCCGCCATGCACCACCACCACGGGTGCGCCAGCCGGGTTGCCCGTTAGCTCCCACCACACCTGATGCCCCTCGCCGACATCAAGATGCCCGCAAGCGCGCGGGTTCGCCACAGGGGGAAAGAACGCAGTGTCCTGCCTCAATGGCCAATTCATCGGGCAGATTCCTTTCGGATCAGACCCGCCAGCGGCAGAGCAAAGCTCTGGTAGGGGTCGATGCTCACACCACCGAGGTCGGCGCGGTAGGCGATGATCGGGTTCGCGCCGAAGATCATCACCAGCGGGCGGTCTGCGCGCAGCTTTGCATCGATCTGCCGCAAGATCGCCGCGCGCGCCTCAGCCGAGGGCGTGGCCGCTGCCTCCAGCAACCAGCGATCAACCGCAGGGTCAGCATAGCCTGAAACATTGGTGCCATTCGCCCGCGCGCGGCCCGATAACAGCGCTTCAAGCATCGCGGTCGCTTCGGGCGAATCCAGCGTCCAGGCGTCGTAGATCAGATCGAACTCGCCTGCCTGCGCCAGCGCCACCATCGCGCCGGGCTGACGGCGCTCAATCACGACGTTGATTCCGGCCCCTGTGAGATTGGATTGGATGAATTCCGCAACAGGGCCGAGCATCGACACCATCAGCCGCACCGGCTCGCCCTTGTATCCCGCCGCCGCCAGCTCGGCCCGTGCCGCGGCGAGATTGCGCTGCGGGGGCGGCTCGGTGGGATCGAAGCCGGTTGAGCCGGGCGGGATGTAGCCTGCAATCTGCACTGCATTGCCCTTCAGCACCTGCACCCGCAGCGCCGCGTAATCGAGCGCATGGGCAATCGCGCGGCGCAGGTGGACGTTCGCCAGCGGGCCCTTGCGGGTGTTGAGTGTGAGGAAGGATTGCGATGGCCCGCCCGCAATGCTTGTGACAGCGACGCCCTCCAACCCGCGATAGCGTTCGGTGAAGGCCGCTGGGACCGCCACGGTAAGGTCAATATCGCCGCGTTCGAGTAGCAGGCGGCGCACGCCTTCATCAGGGAGCGCGACAAAGCGTGCGCGAGTGAACTGGCGCGGTGGCGCGGCGGCGCGGGGGTTGGCCGCAAGCATCACGCTTTCGCCCGCGCGCAGGTTTGCCAGCACATAGGGCCCGGACCCTGCACTGTGCGACGATAGCCACAGCCGCTCCTCGGCGTCCGCAGCACCCGCCCCTCTTAGCGCCGCTTTGCGGTTGATGACCGATGTCGCCGGGTGAGCAAGCAATTGCAGCGCCAGCGCATGGGGCCGTTTGAGCGTGAGGGTCAATGTGCGCTCCCCCGTCACCTGGGCGCTCTCCAGCCATTCGAGAAAATAGGCCGAGCCCAGCCCCAGCCGCTTGACCCTGTCGAGCGACCAGACGACGTCAGCGGCGGTGATCGGGGTACCATCGGTGAAGACGCGGCCCTCTTTCAGCACGATGTCGATCCGCAAGCCGTCTGCTGAAACCGTCCAGCTCTCCGCGAGTTCGCCCTCTATCTCGGGCTGGCTCGTGCCGGTACGAAACCGCAGGAGTTGCTCGTAAAGCTGGTCGATGATCGGCAGGCCAGCGCCGGTCGCTCCTTGCGCCGGGTCGAGCGACTGCGGCGGGAATGCGGTGGCAACGACCACGGTCCGTGCGCGGTCCTCGACATCGGGCTCGGGGATGCAGCCGACGAGTGCCACAAGCATCGCCGCAAGTGCAAAAGCGCGGGTGATCATGGCGCGTCTCCGGCGAGCAACTTCGGAGCCGCCAGTCCCAGCTCACGCCATCGTTCGGCAGCGGCGGGTTCAATCCGATCAAGCGTGATCCGCAGCAAGCGCAGGAAGCCGAAGGACACACGGCTCACCGCGCCGTCTGCGCCAAACTCAAAGCGCAGATGCACTTCGCTGGGTGCGCCGTCGGGCATCGTGCAACGGAACAGCGCGCCGCTGACAGGAATTAGCGGCCAGCCTTCACCGCCCGGCCAGACGGGGCCGGTGAACACCCGCAGGACTCCCTTGCCATCCTCCCTGATAGTCACCGGGTGCGGCAAGCTGGCACAAGCATAGGTGCCGATAATCACCTCGGCAGGCAGCGCAGCCACATTATCCACCAGGCGATAGGTCACCGCGTGATTGCCCTCCCACCGGGTGAATTTGGCCGGAGGGGCAGCGGTATCGGGGGCTTCGATGACGAAGGGCTCGACCCCGAGCCTACGCCGGAATACGCCGTCAGCACCCCGCGGCATCCGCCGACCATCCACCGCGATCTCGCTGGGGCCGCCCTTGACGCTCAGCGAGGCAATCGACTCGTCACTGGTATAGGTCGCTTCCCACAACGGCTCGGGGGCCGCGCCGAGCAACGCGGGAGTCGCCCCGGAATCGGGCGGCAAGCCGAGCGCGGTCACCAGCATTTCCCGCGCGCGCTCATAGACATTGGCATCGGCCCGGTTGGCGAGGATGATCACCGCCACATCCTTGTCCGGCGCATAGAGATAGTCGCTCGCCCAGCCGGAATGCCCGCCCGCATGGCCGATCACCTGCACGCCGCTCAGCGACTGGCGCACGAACCCGTGGGCATAGCCACTTGAAGAGCCGCCATTGTGCGGCACGGCTCCGGCAAGCCGAGTGCGCCAATCATGCGGATTGCCGCGCAGCCAGCGGTGCCATGCGATCATGTCGGCGAGCGAGGCGATGACTCCGCCGGGCGCGGCCTCGACCGACACGGGATCAACGAGGACGAACCCCTCCTCCGATCGGGCATAGCCGATCGCCGTGTCAGGCAGGCGGTGCGCGAGGCCATCATCCAGCACCGCGCCCGCCATCCCCGCCGGATCGAACACATGCCGCTTCATCAAACGCCCGAGCGGTTCGCCCGTCGCCCGCTCGGCCACCAGATGGAGCAGTACGGTATTGGCATTGGCGTAAAGCGTTCGCTCACCGGGAAGGAAGTTCAGCTGACGTTGCGCCAACAGCAGCGCCAGCAAGGCCTGCGAATGCTCCGCCAGCTTCGCCGCATCCCCCAGCCCGAGCCACACCAGCGGGTAGGTTTCGGGAATGCCGCTCTTCATCGCCAGCATTTGCGCCAACGTCGGATCGGCCTCGAAGCGGTGTTCGGGCACATGGCGCGACAGCCGATCTGTCAGAGCCAGCTTCCCCTCATCCTCCAGCGCGGCGAACGTAAGCGCGACCATCGGCTTGGTGATCGAAGCAATGCGCATCCGTGTCGCAGGCGTCAGCGGTGCGGCTGTGTCTAATCGGGCGAGACCGAAGCAGCCTTGCCATACCACCGCTTCGCCCTCCAGCAGCGCGGTAACGCAGCCCGGGGCGGCGACGAAATCCTGCCCGGCGAACAGGTGATCCAGCCCAGCCCCCCTCACCGCGTCGCTCCAGGCATCGCAGCGATTAGGCCTTGGGTATAGGGATGCTCGGGCGCTGCAAACACCGCCGCAGTCGGCCCGCTTTCCACGATCCGACCGCCGGTGATGACATGCACCCGGTGGCACAGGTGGCGCACGACATCGAGGTCGTGGCTGATGAACACATAAGCCAGCCCGCGCGCCTCTTGCAGCGCCAGTAGCAGGTTGAGGATCTGCGCCTGCACCACCAGATCGAGCGCCGAGGTCGGTTCATCCAGAAGCAGCAGATCCGGCTCCACCGCCAACGCGCGGGCAATGGCGACCCGCTGGCGCTGCCCGCCTGAGAGTTCATGCGGACGGCGCGCGGCCATCGCCGGATCCAGCCCGACATCAGCCAGCAATGCCGCCACCCGCTCCCGGCGTTCGGCGTGCGTGCCGATACCGTGGATCGCCATCCCCTCGGCAATGATCGCGCCGATGGTGAGGACAGGATTGAGCGATCCGACCGGGTCCTGAAACACCATCTGGATGCGGCGGCACTGTTCACGGCGGCGCGCGCCGGGGGTGATCGGCACAGTCTCGCCAGTTAGCCGCAAGGTGCCGGTCGCGCCCTCTGCCAGCCCTGCGATGACCCGCGCAAGGCTCGACTTGCCCGAACCGGATTCGCCGATCACGCCGACACACTCGCCCCGCGCGACCGACAGGCTCACCCCGTCCAGCGCCGCGAACCGGGCAGCGCCCCGGCGATAGGTTAGGCGCGCGTCGGCCAAATCCAGCAAGGGCGCGCTCATGCGTCTGGCACCGGCAAAGGGGTGCGCGGCGGGGTGTTGGCGGGCAGCGCGGCGATCAGCGCACTGGTGTAGGCGTGGACGGGCGCGGCCAGAACCTCGGCCGCCGTGCCCTCCTCCACAATCGCGCCGCGCCGCATTACCGCCACCCGGTCGGCATAGTGCCGCACCAGCGGCAGGTTGTGGCTGATCAGCAGCACGCCCGCGCCCTCATCCCTTGCGCGCGCCACAAGCAGATGGAGCACCGCGCCTTGCGCGCTCATATCGAGCGCGGTGGTCGGCTCATCGGCGATGATCAGCTTAGGCCCGAGCGCGAAGGCGAGCGCGATCAGCACCCGTTGCAATTGCCCGCCGCTGAGCTGGAAGGGATATGAAGCTAGGATGCGCAGCGGATCGGCGATCATCACCGATGCGAGCGCTTCCTCCGCCAGCAGCCGCCGTGCGGGTGTATCGCCCTTGCCATGTCGGCGCAGAACAAGGTCAAGCTGATGTCCGATCCGCAGCGTCGGATTGAGCGCGGCCATCGGCTCCTGCGGGATCAGCGCGATGGTGCTGCCGCACAATGCGCGGCGGCTGGCGGGCGGAAAGGCGAGCAGATCATCGCTACTCAGCATGATCCGCCCTGCCTCAACACGAGCGGCAGGATCGAGCAGGCCGAGCACCGCCATGCCGAGCGTCGATTTGCCGGAGCCGGATTCGCCCACCAGCCCCAGCACCTCACCCGCTGCCAACGTCAGCGATACGTCCCGCACCACCGGCATCGCGCCATAGGTGACTGTCAGGCCCTCGATCGCCAGCAACGCGCTCACCGTCCACCTCCGCGCGGATCGAGCCAGTCGCGCAGGCCGTCGCCTAGCAGCACGAAGCCCAGTGCCGAGACAGCCACCGCCAGACCGGGGAGCACGGCGGCCCACCATTCGTACATGATGGTGTTGCGGCCCTCGAAGATCAGCGCGCCCCATTCGGGCGTCGGAGGCTGTGCGCCCAATCCGATGAAAGACAGCGCCGAGGCTGCCACCAGCGCGGTGCCGAGGGCGGTCGAGGCCAGCGTGGCGAACAGCGGGGCGATGTTGGGCAGGATATGCACCGCCAGCAGCCGCCACGCCGGTGCGCCATTGGCCCGCGCGGCGAGTACGAATGGCCGCTCGCGCAGAGACAATGCCTCACTGCGAAACAGCCGCAGGTAAAGCGGCACGCCCAGGCCGCCGAGGATCAGAACAAGGTTCACAAGGCTCGGCCCCACCGCCGCCGCCAGCGCTAGCGCAATCACCAGTGAGGGGATGGCGAGCGCGACATCGACCAGTCGCATCGCGATCCGGTCCACCCAGCCCCCCGCTAGCCCGACTGCACAGCCCAGCAGCGCTCCCACACCCATGCCGATCGCGACAATCCCGAACGCCACGCCAAGCGACGTGCGCCCGCCGTAGAGAATGCGGGCAAACAGATCGCGCCCGAGATTGTCAGTCCCCGCCCAGTGCCGCGCCGAGGGTGCCTCAAGGATCGCGCCGGTATCTACCTCGTTCGGGCCATAGGTGGTCAACAGTGGCGCAAGTAAAGCCAGCAACACTATCAGCGCGACAATGCCGCCGCCAATGGTGATCGACCGCCGCGCGTTGCTCATGCCGGGCGCACTCGCGGATCGATGAGCCCAAGCGTGATGTCAGCCGCTGTGTTCACCAGCACATAGGCAATCGCTGTCAGCACCGCGAAACCCATGATCACCGGGAAATCGAGCGCGAAAATCGATTGGACGACATAGTGCCCCGCTCCCGGCCAGCCGAACACGGTTTCAAGGCTCACCGATCCGAACAGCATCATGGCAATCGAGGCGGCGACCAGCGTCACCAGCGGTGTGAGCGCGTTGCGCAAGGCATGGCGCCACAGAATCGTGCGCTCCGACAGCCCGCTCGCGCGCGCCATGCGGACATAGTCGGACCCCAGCACCGCGCGCATCTGATTGCGCACCAGCCGTGCGAGCGGCCCCGCCTCCAGCAGCGCCAACGACAGCACCGGCAAAGCCAGATGCGCAGTGGCGGCGGATAGCGCCCGGAAATCGAGCGCCATCAGCGCGTCGATCAGCAGAAACCCGGTCACCGCCGGTGGTGGCTCTCCGGTGAAGCGGCCCGAAGCGGGAAACCATTCAAGCTGGCGGTAGAACAGGATCACCATCACCAGCCCGAGCCAGAAGGCCGGCACCGAAATCCCCGCCACCGACAGACCCGACACCAGCCGATCCAGCCACCCGCCACGCTTCACCGCTGCGCCGATGCCGACCGGGATCCCTACGATCAGTGACAGGAGCAGCGCGCTCCCCATCAACTCGATCGAGGCGGGGGCGCGGGCGAGAATCTCGTCCAGCACCGGCTCGCCCGAGACGTTGGACGTGCCGAGGTCAAATCGCAGCAGATCGCCGAGATAGCGCGCATATTGCTGCCACAGCGGCAGATCGAGGCCGAGTTCGCTGCGCAGGGCCGCGACTGCCTCGGCCGAGGCGGCAGGCCCTGCCATCATCCGCGCCGGATCACCCGGAGCAAGGTGGGCAATCGCAAAGGTGATCAGCGACACGCCGAGCAGCACCAGCCCCAAGAAGGCCAGTCGTTGCAGGACGAAACGCGCCATCACCCCGGCTCGCGCGCTGCATCATCGGGCATCCGTCCGAGCTGGCGACCTGCGGCAAGCATGATGATGATCGCGATACCGAACAGAATCAGCGTGCGCAGGTCAAGCACGCCGAAACTGGGAGCGACATGATCGCTCAGCGCCTTGGACCACAGGTTTGTGCCGCCATGCACCAGCACCGCCGGCCAGACCGATCCCCCTGCAAGGTTAACGCAGTAGCCCGCGACAATTGCCAGAGCGAGGCACAGCGCCCAAAACACGCCTTGGGTCACCAGAAAGCTCGCCGGATCAACGCCGCCCATCAGCGTCAGCACCTCGCGCGGCAGGTGCCACGCCCAGTGCAATGTGCCGAGCAGCAGCGCCGCGCGCAGCGGGTGTTTCATCGCGGCTTGCAAAAGCGGCCAGGCAAAGCCGCGCCAGCCCAGTTCCTCCAGCGTTCCGCCTTCGTCCATCAGCAGGCCGATCGCTGCTCCCAGCAACACGCTGCCGCCGAACATCGCCAGCCGGTCGGTGATGGTGGTGCCCGGCCCGGCAACGAAGTCGAAGGCGGCGAAGCCTGCCGCATAGACTGCCAGCATCCCGGCATAGACCGCGACGGCGCGGCGTGTGGTGGTCGCGTTACCTACCGGGCGCAGCCTTCCGGCGAGCACGGCCAGCCCACCCCCGCCGCCCCGCGCCGCGATGATGATCGCCGCGATGCTCGGCGCGGCGGCGAAGATGAACACGCCCAGCAGATCAGGACGAACCAGCGCATAGGGGAGCATCGAAGCGATGTTGATATACTGGCCGCTGGCATAAATGCCGGTGACCATCTCGCCCAGCATCCCCGCCAAAGCCGGATCGGTAGTGAAGCGGAACACGGTCCAGACCATCACCAGCGACGCGATCAGAAGCGCAAGGAGGTAGAAGGCGCGCACGGGCCGCCGTTGCGAAAACCGGTTCATCTGATCCCCCGCTGCTGTCGCGCGAGGCTAACCACCCTGCGGCGCAAGGACAAGCAGAGCATAATCGGATTACGCCGCCTGTTCAAAGTCCGACCACGCCGTTGGGATTGAACAGGATGAGGAAGGAAATGAACCGCATCAGCGCTGTCATTGTGGGGAATTCGGCAGCAACCGTCACCGGCCCGGTCTGGGTGATGAAGGGCAGATAGGCGGCCATTTCCGCCGCCACGCGGGTGCTGAAATCGATCTCCAGCACGTATGGCCCTTGCAGCCGGAATGGCTCCGGGCGCGGGGCGGCGAGCGCGCTGGCGGCCGACGTGCGGATCGCGGCACAGGCCTCTCGCGGGGTGAGCGCAGCGGCAGCGCGGAAGCCGTAAGATTGCTTGACGATGCAGGCCTCGGCCCCGGGTGCATAGCGCTGCGCATCGGCGGCGGTTTCGGCATCACCGGTCACCAGCACCACTGGCACGCCGAACTCGCCTGCCAGCGCGGCGTTAAGGTAGCCTTCGGACGCGCTCACCCCGTTCAGTCGCAGATCGCGGAAGGCGGCGCTAGAATAGGTGTGGGCCAAAATGCCGCCATCCCCCATCCCGCCATTGTGATACCCGATGAAGAACGCCGCATCGATCCCCGGCGCATCGATCCCCTCCATCTGCAACAGCGCGCGCGGCCAGGATCGTAGCAGGCGCACCCCATCTGGCATGGAGTCAGGTAGCAGGTTGTGGCCATTGCCGTGACCATCGACCACCAACACTTCGTCATAGCCGTGAGCGAGTGCGGCTTCGGCGGCGGCTACCACCTCATTCGTCATCCACCGGCGCGCATCTTGCCATTCGAACCGGTCAGCGGCGAGCGCGTGCTGGCTGGCGACCCCGGCGCAACCTTCGATATCCGCCGAAATGTAAAGCTTGCGCATCCTTGGTTGCCTCTCGCCCCTTGTCCTGCCAGATACATAATCTGATTATGTTATGGAGAGCAAGCCGCGATGCCATCTGATCCTGCACAAATCGTCGATGCCCAAATCAACGCTTACGAAGCAGGCGATACGGAGAGGTTCGCCGCGCTCTATGCTGAGGACGCGATCTGCGCCACGCTGCCATCGGGCCGGGTGATCGCCGCCGGACGCGCGCAGATCGCCGAGGTGTGGGGCGCGATGTTCGCGCGCTCGAAACGTGAAGTGGCGATTGCCCAGCGGATCATCGACGGACGCTATGTCATCGATGCCGAACAGGTGCTGATCCTCGCAACCGGCCAGTTGGTGGAAGCCGCCGCGATCTATCTGGTGGGTGACAGCCTGATTGAGCGGGTGTGGTTTCTTGATCAACCGTCCTCTGGCAGCGCTCCATGATCGGCCCGCCCCAGTTGCAGCGCTGACGACGATACCATAAGGGGCGTGAGCAAACGTCGAGGTGAGAGAGAGTGGTCAAGGCTTTACGCAAGCCAGCGCAGACAGCGGGCACGATTGCCCCGGCGTCCGACACGCGCGGGGACAAGACCCGGCGGCAGATCAAGGCCGTGATCGCCAAGCTCGCCAGCAAGCGCGATCTTGCCGATATCTCGCTGTCGGACATCTGTAAGGGCACCAAGCTCACGACCGGCGCTGTCTATTTCCACTTCAAGGGGAAGGATGAAGCGGTCGAGGAAATGGTCATCGACGAGATCGAGACCATCTACGGATCGTTGATGAAGGCCGACCACGCGAGCTTTGAAGCAATGGCGCGCGCGATCATCGCCCAGTGCACCGCCTACGAACAAGCCAACGGCCGCCGCAGTCGCGCCATCCAATTGGTGATCAATTCCCGCCCTCGCGCCTACGAAGCGTGGATCGCCGCGCGGACACCCGTGATCGAGCAATTGACAGAACTCATCACCCGCTCGCGCCGCGAAGCTGGGCTTGACGCCGACGCCAGCCCGTTCCTTGCGCTGTTCATCCTCAATTCGATCGAGGATCTCAGCATGGACGTGTTCCAGTGGGGCAACCCGACGCTGAAGCCCTATGCAGAAAAGCCCGAGGACTGGATCGCGCGTCAGACCGCGCTATGGTCCTACGCCATTCTGGCACCGATGCCCGCGCTTTAGGCCTTTCTGGCGATCACGCCGCTGGCCAGATCGCGCAGCGCCTGATTGATGTCCGGGCCATGATCGGTGTTGAACTGCACAGCTGCGGCAAAGCCATGGTCGAGGAAGTAACCGACGTTCGAGGTATAGCCGGGGAAGAACCCCGAATGGCTGATATAGCGCCCGAAGCCTGCCCGCTCATTCACGAACACGCCCAGCCCGTAAACCGATGTTACCTCGGCGGTCTTGACCACCGGCAGGGTTGATGCGGTCATCTGCGCAAAGCTTGCAGGCGAAATGATCTCCCCACGCGCCAGCTTCCAGTAGAATCGCGCCAGCGCGCGCGGGGTCAGGGCGAGGCCGCCGCCGGTGTATTCGAGTGACGGATCATGCCGCAGCACACCCGCATCATCCGTGGTGCGCCCGGTCATGCCTGCCATCGCCGCAATCACGTCGCCGCGCGCGAACCCTGCCGCAAGCCCCGGAATGGTGCGGGTGTTTGCGGGCAGCACATCGCCATGCGGATCGCCGAGCCTGGTCATCACACGCTCTTGCAGCAGCGTGTAGTAAGGCCGCCCGGTGATCTTTTCTGCCGTTATCCCAGCAAGGTGATAGTGAAGATCAGAGTAAGCATGGGCCGCACCCGGTTCATTCAAGGGCGCAGCATCGAGGATGAAAGACAGCATCTTGCGCGGCGAATAGGCAATATCCGCGCCCGCCATCGCGTCCCACATATAGCTGCGCATGAAAGCGCCGATATCGAGGAACTGCGGAAAACCCGCGCCGTGCATCAGCAGCATCCGAAGGGTCAGTGCCTTGGCATTGGGCAGCCGCGCGAACCAGCTTTCGTCGGCGAACACCGGCGCGATGGGCGCATCGAGATCGAGGATGCCGTCCTCGGCGAGGCTGAGCAGCGTGGCGGCGCAGAAGGTCTTGCCGGTGCTGCCGCCCATCAGCCGGGTAGCGTTTGTCATGGCGAGCCCCGCCTGCGGATCGGCCAACCCGGCAACGGCGGTGACGATCCGCGCATCGGAGGTCGCCACGGCGGCCGACACTCCGGGCGTCATGCGGGTCGCAAGCGTGGTAGTTGCGAAATCACCCACCGCCGAACCCGTTTTGCTCTCTGCCGCCAGCAGCCTCCCCAGCGGCGCGCCGAAGGGCAGTGCCGCCAGCGCCGCCCCTGCACCGCCCAGCACTCTGCGCCGCGAAATCCGAGGTGACGTCATGCTGCCCTCCCTTGCGCCCCGCGCACCACCCGTCCGGGCCGCGCACCCGTGAGCGTATCATTAGCGGTCACCACTTCGCCAGCCACCAATGTCGCAAGGTAGCCACTGGCCGATTGCACGAAGCGGGTGCCGCCTGCGGGGAGATCAATCAGAAGCGTCGGCCTGCCAATGGCAAGCGCGGCGTGATCGATCACATTGATGTCCGCGCGATATCCCGGCGCAATCCGGCCCCGGTCGTGCAGGCCCATATGCTCGGCAGGTGCGGTTGTTTGGAGCTGCACCGCGCGTTCGATGGCGATGCGCGGGCCGCGGGTGCGATCGCGGGTCCAGTGGCTCAGCAGGTAGGTCGGGAAGCTTCCGTCGCAGATATAGCCGACATGCGCGCCGCCATCGCTCAACCCTAAAATGACCCAAGGGTTGGTTAGCGTGTCATGGACGAAGTCGTAATTCCCCCCGCCCCAGTTCATGATCGGCACGAAGACTTGGCCCGTGCCGTCCTGTGTGAGGAGCTGGTCATAAAGCAGATCGGGCACACTGCGCCCGGTCGCTTGCGACTGGCCGTAGAGGGACCGCTCCAGCGACTGTTCGTAGTCCGGCACCGGATCAAGGCAGAAGGTGCGCTGCGCCATGCGGATCGGATCGGCGCCCCATTCCTCGACCCGGGGGCTGACCGACATGACGAAATCGGAAATTGGCCGGTCGGGCTCGGTCAAGAGCTGCGCCTTGAACGCGGGGTCGCACATGACCCGCACCCGCTCGGCGTGGGGGAGGTGCATGATTGCCATGTAGCTCGGGCGCGTCATGAAGGGGTTGATCGTGCCTTGGAGGCTGTGGATGCCGCCAATCGCGCGCGGCGCCACCTGCGCGCGGATCGACACGCCAGCGGCGTTGAGCGCGTCCATCTCGCCCGTCACATATTCATGAAAGCCTTCAGGCCACGCGTCATCTTGCTCATAGGTGAAAGACAATGGTCGCCCGCTGCGGCGCGCCAATTCCGCGATGGTGGGAAAATCGCCAGCGTTCTCGCGGTAAAAATCGTTGAAGATCTGGACCACACCCTTGCCCGCACGGCCCATAGCTTCGCCCAGCGCATATAATTCGCTCGCGGCGACCTGCCGGGCATAGGTGGGGTTGCCGTGCGCGTCGCGGTGGCCGACCGTATCAGCGGTGGTGAAGCCCAGCGCACCCGCCTCTAGAGCCTCGGAGAGCAAGGCCTGCATCGCGGCAATATCGTCAGGCGTCGCCGCTTCACGCCGCACGGCGCGCTCGCCCATCACGTATAGGCGCAGGGGATTGTGCGGCACCTGCACGCCGATATCCATCGTGCGCGGGATGCGATCGATGGCGTCGATATACTCGCCCATCGTCTCCCAGTCCCAGGTGATGCCTTCGTGGAGCGCGGTACCGGGAATGTCCTCTACCCCCTCCATCAACGCAATCAGCGTGTCGCGGTCGCGGCTGCGTGCGGGCGCAAAGCCGACCCCGCAATTGCCCATGATCGCGGTCGTGACGCCGTGGTTGGCGGAAGGGAGCATCTCGGCATCCCACGAGACCTGACCGTCATAGTGAGTGTGAATGTCGATGAAGCCGGGGGTGACCAGTGCGCCGTCAGCCTCGATTACACGCGCGGCGGGCGTAGTGACCCTGCCGACCTCGACGATTACCCCGCCGCTTATCCCAACATCGGCTGTGAAGGCCGGGTGTCCCGTACCATCCACCACCGTTGCGCCCCTGATCAGGACATCGAGCATTGCCACCTCTCCCTTGGCCTATTGCGGGAGGACTGTATGCCGGACCGCACCGGATGAAAACATAATTCTGTTATGTTTTGTTGCGGCCACTGCGGTCACCCGCTAAAACAATGCGATGTCCAGCACGATCCCTCCGCAACGCCACCAGTTCGACATCCCTGCGGACCGGGCGTGGTTCAACTGCGCTTACATGGGCCCGCAGCTTCGTGCCGCGACCGCAGTCGGCATCGCCGCCGCCGCGCGCAAGGCCTCGCCGTGGAGCATCGCGCCCGCCGACTTCTTCACCGAGACCGAGGAGGTCCGCCGGTTATTCAGCGCGTTGATCGGAGCCGATCCCGAATGTATCGCGATCATGCCTTCCGCCAGCTATGGCCTGGAGCTCGCCGCGCGCACCCTACCCCTAGGCTCCGGGCAAAAAGTGCTGGTGCTCGCCGAGGAATTCCCGAGCAACTATTACCCTTGGGCCGACCGTGCTGCGCAAGTTGGCGCGGCCATCGAGACCGTCCCAACCCCGGCGGACGGTGACTGGACGGCAGCGGTGCTTGCGCGGCTTCAACCCGATGTGGCGATTGCCGCCCTGCCCCATTGCCACTGGGCGAACGGGCTCGCGCTCGATCTTGTCCGCATCGGTGAGGCGTGCCGCGCCAATGACACCCGGCTTGCGCTCGATCTGACCCAGTCCTGCGGGGCAATGCCGTTTTCGGTGGCGGAGGTGCAGCCGGACCTTATGGTCGCCGCGACCTACAAATGGTTGCTGGGCCCCTATTCAGTGGCGCTGGCTTATGTGGCGCCTGAATGGCACGGCGGGCGGCCCATCGAGCATGTCTGGGCCTCCCGCGCTGGGGCTGAGGACTTCTCCGGCCTCGTCAATTACCGCGACGAAACCCAGCCCGGCGCGCGGCGGTTCGACATGGGCGAGCGTTCCAATTTCGCCCTACTCCCGGTGGTGATCGCTGCGCTGGAGCAATTGCTCGACTGGCGAGTGAAGCGGATCGCGGCAAGCCTTGGCGCGCTCAACGCCCGCATTGCCGAACGCCTCGCCGCCAGCGGCTTTGTGCTGCCCCCGTCCGAGGTGCGCTCTCCCCATATCCTCGGCGTGGCGGTGCCACCCGGCGCGACTGACATCATCACCCGCCTCGCCGCACAGCAGATCCACATCAGCCAGCGCGGCGCGATGCTGCGGATCTCTCCGCATCTGCACATCTCCGATCACGATATTGACCGGCTGTGCGATGCGCTGCACGCGATCGGACAAAGCCAATGACGACCACCGCCGACGTCATCGTCATCGGCCTCGGCGCGGCGGGGAGTGCGGCACTGTATCAACTCGCCCGTGCCGGGATCAGGGCCATCGGGATTGATCGCTGGCACCCACCCCATGCAATGGGATCGAGCCACGGAGAGACCCGCATCACCCGACAGGCTATCGGCGAAGGCGAGGTTTATGTTCCGCTGGTGTTGCGCTCGCACGAAATCTGGCGGGAGCTGGAACAGGAAACCAGTCAGAGGCTGCTTGAGGCATGCGGCGTACTCATCATCGGCGCGGAAGGCGGCGCGGCGATGCATCACAGCCGCAGCGGCTTCGTGCTCAACACCGTCGCTGCTGCGCAGGTGCACGGGATTGAACACGAAGTTCTCAGCATTGACGAAACCCGTCGCCGCTTCCGGCAATTCGCGCTGACCGGAGAAGAGCTCGTCTATTTCGAACCTGGCGGCGGCTTCGTCTATCCCGAACGCTGCATCGCCGCGCAGCTGGCCATGGCGAGCAAGCTGGGTGCGTGCATCGTCACCGGAGCGCAGGTCACCGCTATCCGCGAAACGTCAGGCGGAGTAGCGGTTGAGGCAGGCGACACCATCTACCATGCCGACCGCGTCATCCTCGCAGCAGGCGCTTGGACTCCCGGTCTCACCGCCAGCCCCGCCCTCGCCCCGCTAACCCTGCGGCGGCAAGTGCTCCACTGGTTCGCGCCTGAGCGCCCGCAGGACTTCGCCGTCGGCACCTTCCCCGCTTTCATCTGGCTGCATGGCAATCACGCCGAAGACAGCTTCTACGGCTTCCCGATCCCCGATGATCTCGGCCATAGCCTCGTCAAGGTCGCCGACGAGAACCAGACCCGCACCACCACCGATCCCGATCAGCTGGACCGCGAAGTGCGGCCTGACGAAGCCGCCGAGATGCACCGCGATCACATCGCCGGGCGGATACCGGGCCTCACCCTGCCACCGGTGCGCTCGGCTGCGTGTCTCTACACTTGCGCGCCGGATGCCGACTTCGTAATCGGTCCGCGCGATGGATCTGAACGCATCACGGTGGTTTCGGCCTGTTCGGGCCATGGCTTCAAGCATTCCGCCGCCGTGGGTGAGCACGCCGTGCGGTTGATCACCGAAGGCCCAGCCGCAGCAATCGCCGCCTTTGATCCGCGCCGCCTAGCCGGAAGCCAGCTGACATGAACGCCCCTGCCCCGATGATCGCCGCCGAGAACCCTGCACGCGCGGAACAGGTCGCGCTGCTCACCCAGATCGAGCAGCGGTTACGCTGGCTGTCATCATGGACGGTGCACAACGCCAACAACCTGCGCGAAAAGCGTGATGGGCTGAAGGTCGGCGGGCATCAGGCAAGCTGCGCCTCGATCACGGCGGTGATGACCGCGCTCTATTTCCATGCGCTGCGCCCACAGGACAAGGTGGCGGTGAAGCCCCATGCCGGGCCGGTGCTGCACGCAATCCACTACCTGCTGGACGAACAGACCCGCGAAAAGCTGGAGCGGTTCCGCGGTCTCGGGGGCGTGCAATCCTATCCCAGCCGCACCAAAGATACGATCCCGGTCGACTTCTCGACCGGCTCGGTTGGCCTCGGCGTGGCGGTGACGGCGTTCAGCAGTCTGGTGCAGGATTATCTCGTCGCACACGGTAAGTTGGCTGAGGCCGACACCGGGCGGATGATCGCGCTGATGGGCGATGCGGAGCTGGACGAAGGCAACATCTACGAATGCCTGATCGAGGGCTACAAGCACGATCTGCGCAACTGCTGGTGGATCGTCGATTACAACCGCCAAAGCCTCGACGCGACCACCGCCGACCGGATGTTCCGCCGCTTCGACGACATCTTCGAAACCTGCGGCTGGCGGGTGGTGACATTGAAGCATGGGCGGCTCCAGCGCGAGGCGTTCAAGCGTCCCGGCGGGCAGGCGCTGGAGGACTGGATCGAGAACTGCCCCAATGCCGATTTCGCGGTGCTGACCTATCTTGGCGGCGCAGCGTGGCGCGAGCGGCTGATGCGCGATCTGGGCGATGCCCATGGCGTGGCCGAATTGCTCGCCGCGCACGATGATGCGCAGCTCGCCCGGCTGATGACCAACCTTGGCGGACATTGCATCGAGACGCTGATCGACGCTTTCGACAATGTGACCGACGACCGCCCGACGCTGTTCATCGCTTATACCGTCAAGGGTTACGGCCTGCCGCTGGCGGGCCACAAAGACAACCATTCGGGGATGATGAACACGGCGCAGATTGAAGGTCTGCGCGCCGAACTCGGCATCGAACCGGGTCATGAATGGGATAAGTGGGCCGGTCTCGGCGACAATCTCGCTGCGCGGCTCGAAGCGCTGGTCAAGGATAGCCCGATTGCCCGCAAAGTGGCGGAACACCGCGCCCCTGCCGTGCCGGTTCCCACGCGCCTGCCGGTGCCTGAGGGCGCCGTGCAATCAACGCAGGCCGCCTTCGGGCGGGTGCTGTTCGATCTCGCCAAGTCGGACGAGGCGCTGGCCGACCGGCTGGTGACAACCGCACCCGATGTGACACAGACCACCAACCTCGGTGCCTTCGTCAACCAGCGCGGGCTGTTCCGGCGGCAAGAACTGGCCGACGTGTTCCAGAAGGCCCGCATCCCCTCGGCCCAGAAATGGACCGCGACCACAGCTGGCCAGCATATCGAACTGGGCATTGCCGAGAACAATTTCTTCCTGCTGCTCGCCTCGCTGGGCCTCGCCGCGCCGCATTTCGGCACGCGGCTGCTGCCAGTGGGGACGGTGTACGATCCCTTCATCGCGCGTGGATTGGATGCGCTGAATTACGGCTGCTATCAGGATGCGAGGTTCCTGCTGGTGGGCACGCCTTCGGGGATCACGCTGGCGGGCGAAGGCGGCGCGCATCAGTCGATCAACACCCCGCTGATCGGAATGGGTCAGCCAGGGCTGGAAAGCTTCGAGCCTGCCTTTGCCGATGAGGTCGCGTTGCTGATGCGATGGGCTTTCGCGCACATGCAGGCGGACGACGGTAGTTCGGTTTATCTGCGCCTGACTACCCGCCAGATCGAGCAGCAGGCGCGCGGCAGCGATGCGTGGGAAGCGGATGCGCTTGCCGGGGCATACTGGCTGCGCGAACCGGCGCCCGGGACCACGGCCGCCATCGCCTATTGCGGCGCGGTCGCGCCCGAAGCGCTCAGCGCGTGGGAGGCGTTACAGGACGATCTGCCCGGTCTGGGACTCCTGGCCGTGACCTCGCCCGACCGCTTGCACCGCGATTGGTCGGCAGCCCGTTCCGCGCGTTGGAACGGAAGCGCACGCACGCCGAGCCACATCGAGACGCTGCTCGGCCAGCTTGCCCCCGGCACAGGCCTTGTCACCGTTCTCGACGGGTCACCCGCCGCGCTGTCATGGCTTGGCGGCGTATCCGGCCACAGGGTGAGCCCATTGGGCACCGACCGCTTCGGCCAGACCGGCGACCTGCCCGATCTCTACCGCACCTATCGCCTCGATGCCGAAGCGATCATTGATGCCATGGCCGAGCTGTTCCTCAATTGAGCGCAGAGCGTCCCTCCGCGCCGCTCGACGCCTATGAAAAGCGCATCCTGCGCCTGTTGCAGGAAGACGCCTCGCTCTCCAATGCCGAGATCGCCGAGAAGGTCGGCCTATCCGCCTCGCCCTGCTGGCGGCGGATCGACCGGCTGGAGCGTGAAGGCTTCATCAAGCGCCGGGTGGCGCTACTCGATCGCCGCAAGGTCGGGCTGAACGCGCAAATTTTCGCACAGGTGAAACTGAACGCTCACGGCCGCGCCAATCTCGACGAATTCGCCGCCGCGATCCGCGATCTACCCGAAGTGCTCGAATGCTATGTGATGATGGGCTCGGTCGATTTCCTACTTCGCATCGTCGCGCCCGATATCGAGGCCTATGAGAAACTGTTCTTCAACCGCCTGTCGCAATTGCCGGGCGTGCAGGAAGTGAACTCGACCGTGGCGTTGTCAGAGATCAAGTCAACCACGGCGCTGCCCCTCGACTAAAGGTCAACTTCGACTTTCCGGATGACTTGACCGGATGTATCGAAAATTCCGCAAGAACTGACCGATAATTCATCAAAATCGGCAATCTTGGGTGAGATTTTCCCCACCAGAACTGCACAATGGCCCCTGCCAATCAGGAGCCCTTTTACCATGCACCATCTTCACCAAAGCCCCGGCACCCCGCCCGAAGCGGTCCATGTCATGCGCGACCCCGCCACCGGGCTTGAAGGCGTGATCGTGCTCCACTCGACCCGTTTGGGCGCCGCAGCCGGGGGCTGCCGCTTTTGGCGCTATCCCGATGCCGCCGCCGCTGCGACCGACGCGCTAAGGCTGGCGGAGGGCATGGCCTACAAGAACGCGCTTGCCGATCTGCCGCTGGGCGGCGGCAAGGCGGTGATCCGCTTGCCGCAGGGTGATTTTGACCGCGCTGCACTGTTCCGGGCTTTCGGGCGCGAAGTCGAGCGGCTTGAGGGCCGCTACCTCACCGCTGAGGATGTTGGCACCGGGGTGGCGGACATGGAATGGGTGCGCACCGAAACCGCCCATGTCGCGGGCCTTCCCGCAGCGCAAGGCGCGGTCGGCGGGGATCCCTCGCCCTGGACGGCGCTCGGAGTGCTCAGCGCGATGGAGGAAGCCGTCAGGCGGCGCCATGGCAGCGGACTTGCTGGCGCGACTGTCGCGGTGCAAGGCCTCGGCCATGTCGGCAGCCACCTGTGCGAACTGCTGGCAAATGTCGGCGCAAGGCTGGTGGTGGCCGACGTCGACCCCCGACGCGCCGCCACCTGCTCTGCCCGGTTCGATGCGCAATTGGTCGCCCCCGATGCGATCTTGGATGTCCCGTGCGATGTGTTCGCCCCATGCGCGCTAGGCGGCGTTTTGGATGAGCGCGGCGTGGCCCGGCTCAAGGCCGAGATCGTCTGCGGCGCGGCCAATAATGTGCTCGCCAGCGATGCCGATGGACTGCGGCTGGCGACACGCGGCGTGCTCTATTGCCCCGATTATGTCGTGAACAGCGGCGGCATCATAAACGTCTGCGCCGAGCATCTGGGCTGGAGCACCGCCGAGGTCGAGCGCCGGGTGGGCCAGACCGGACAGCGGCTACGCGCGGTGCTCGATCATGCCCAGCAGCTTAGCTTAGCCCCGCACCGCGCGGCCAATGCGCTTGCTCAGGCGCGGATCGCTGCCGGCTATACCGCGAGCGCGCAGGCTGCTTGAGGGAGCCCATGGCAGCGCACCTCAGGGCAGTTTCCCGCTCGCCTAGAAGGTCGACGTGCCGATCCCGCCATCAACCACCAGCGATTGGCCCGTGACGTAGCTCGCCTGCGCGCTGCAAAACATAGCGACCAGCGCGCCCAGATCCTTGGCATCGCCGAACCGTCCGGCGGGCAGGCGCACCGCATTGACGAAGGCGGCAACCTCCTCGTCATAGCTGCGTCCATTGGCGGCGGCGCGTGGTGCCAGAATATCCTCGATCCCCGGCGTATGGTGCATCCCCGGCAAGACCGAGTTGATCGTGACATTGTGCGGTGCAAGCTCCTTTGAGATCGCATGGCAGTAATTCGCCAAGGCGGCGCGCGGCGGGCCGGACAACACCCGCATCGCGGCGGGATACTTGGCCGCTCCCGTGCTGATATTGACGATCCGCCCCCAACGCCGCGCCACCATCGGGCCTGTCACCGCCTTGATGTAATCGATCGGGCTCAGGAGCGCGGTCGCGACCGAGCGTTCGAAATCCTCGCGCGAAACCTCGCGAAAGTCGCCGGTGAAGGGCGGCGGCGCGCAGGTGGCGACGAGAATGTCGGGATCGGGGATGGCGGAAAGGATCGCTGCCCGCCCCTCGTCCGAGGCATGGTCGGCGACGAGTGCGTGAACCTTAGCGCCGGTTTCGGCAGCAATTGCCTTGCACGTCGCCTCCAACCGCTCAGCCCCGCGCGCGGAGATGAACACTTCCACCCCTTCGCGCGCCAATGCCAGCGCCGCTCCATGCCCCATCCCGGCGCTGCCGCCGTTCACCAGCGCTGTGCGCCCCGCAATGCCGAGATCCATGCCTGCCTCCTTATCGGCCGCCGGTGACGTAGAGGCACTGCCCCGTTACCCAGCTTGCTGCGGGCGAGGCCATGAAGACCACGGCGGCAGCGATATCCTCAGGGTCACCATAGCGGCCCAGCGGGATACCGATCATGCCAAGCAGCTTCTCGCGCTTCTCTTCGGTATCGGTGCCCATGCATTCATCGAAATTCTCGGTCGGCACCGGGCCAGGTGCGACGGCGTTGACTCTGATTTTGGGCGCTAGTTCGACCGAGAGCGTGCTTGTCAGGCTGTTCACTGCTGCCTTGGCCGCGCCGTAAGGTCCGTTCTTGACCTGCGGGCCGAAGGCCGAGCGTGACGAGATGTTGACGATCGCCCCGCCCCCCTCGCCCATATGCCGTGCCGCAACACTCGCGCCCATCCACACCGCTTTCAGGTTCAGCGCGATTTGCGCGTCGAAATTCTCTTCAGGTGTCCTAGTGAGATAGCGCGGCGTGGCATCGGGAATGCCGCCAGCATTGTTGACCCAGATGGTCAGCTTACCGAATTGTGCGATGGTTGCCTCGGCCAAGCGTTCGAGCGCAGCACTGTCAGTCGCATCGGTTGCCAGCGGGAGGGCGCGGCGGCCCAAAGCGGCGATCTCTCCCGCCACGGCATCAAGATCAGCTTGCGTCCGCGACGCCAGCACCACATCCGCGCCCGCCTCGGCCAAGGCAATCGCGATCGCCCGCCCGATGCCCTTGCCCGCTCCGGTGACCACCGCCACCTCGCCATCAAGCCGAAACCGATCCAGAATCCCCATGAAACCCCCTGCGCTGCAAGCCGACAGCAAACCTACGGCCGCCACGGACAAGGGACACTGACGCTTCAAATAGGCGTAACAGGGGGTGGGCGGTTGGAGCCGAAGGTGGCGGCGTGGCAATGTGGGGAAGATTTTGCTGGGGAAGGGTCACTTCTCTATTTGAAGCACCGCATCAAATCGTAGGTCCCAATCCGCCCGTGCGTTGGTGATGAAACCAGCGAGGCGGCTGGGCGGCGAGGCAGTACCGGACTGGCGCTGCATGACCAATATCGCCGGATCACTCTCGTCCGGCGACAGGCGTAGCGTCAGGACCAGCGTATCGCCAATGATCCGCGCGGTGTCAGTGCCGTTGGCGCCGATCCATTCACACGGCTCATCCAGGGGATCAGGGCAAATAGCCCGCCGCGCATCCCAGCTGACCGTTGCGATGTTGGCGCCGCGATCCTGAATGACATGCATGCCAATAAGGTCAGCCCCTGCCAGCGTGCGGATGCGCGGATCGGAACGGGTCAGCGAATAATTCCCCTGCCAATCCCCCGGCGGGATCGCGCCGTCATTTTCCTGCGCCGAGGCGTTCGGAATCAGACCAATCATCACGGCGGCAGCGAGTGTTAGTGCGCGGCGCATCTACTGGGCCGCCGGAATAGTATAGCTCATCTGCACCACCGTATCGGTCGGCGATTTCTCGATCACGACGATGTCCAGCGTCCGGCCGTCAGCATGCTTTCCGGCAATCAACGTTTCCATGGTATCGCGCACCTTTTTTGCAGCGGTGACTTGCGGGGCAAACCCGGCCTTCGTCAGCGCAGCGGTGTGAAACGCAACCGCCTCTGCCGCGTTGCCCGGCGCATCGTACATATCCATGCCGGTGGACCGCACCGCATTGCTGCCGCGCATCCCCGTCATGTAACTCCCGCCTGGCATCGGCTCGACGAAGGCTGGCATGTCATCGGGAAAGGGACGCCCAGCCGCTTCGCTGTTCACGACGGCAGCGACGCCCGCCGCCGCAGCCTCGGCAGCGCCGGGGTTACCGCTGTCAGTCCCGGTTTCGCTGCCGCAGCCAGCGAGGATCAGAGCCAGTGCTCCGGCAAAGCTAATACGCATCATGCCACACTCCTCCCGATCAGCCTGTGGTTCGCGAGTGCACAAGGTTGAGCGATGCCTTGCCCGCATCGTCAACGACGATCATCACCATCAGCGATTTGGACTTGTCCTCGCTTTCGCCCATCATCTGGACCATCTGGGCGGACTGCGTTTCCATGCCAATTTTCAAGCCATTGCGGGCCATTGAAGCGCGGTAGAAAGCGATCAGATCAGCGGGTGACTGGGATGTTTCGAACGTGACCGAGCCCCCAGTTTTGCCGTCTTGGTTGACGGCCATGTTGTGGATCGCATTGGAGCCCGAAGGCACCTCGGCAAAGTCGGGCAGATCGGAAACGGATACGCCGACCCCGGTCACACCGCCGATGACCGCCTTGACGGCCGAGGCACCGACGTCAGCCTCGGCGCTCCCATTGGTGTCACTCCCTGAGCTCTCGCCGCCGCATGCGGCCAGCACAAGCGTCGCCCCGGCCAATGCCGCGAAAGGCTGCATGATGTAACGATTGGTCATTTCTCAGATCCTTGATGAATGTGATGGAAGCGGAAGGGGCGATGGTCAGAAGGGCAGCTTGCCGCCAATCACATCGCGCACGCCTTCGCGCACCTTGTCGGCCGCAGCGCGCTCGGCTTCGTCCGCCGCTTCCCGTGCGAGCCGATCGGCCACTGTCTCGCTTGTGGACGCCCGCTTCTTGCTCTTCTTGTCGCTGGCGGAACCCGCTGCCGCTTGCGTGGCCGCGGCGGCCGGCACCTCACCGGTCAAAGTTCCATTCCAGCTGGCGAAGTAGGCATCTTCGGGAGCCCCATCACAGGTGCTGTGGAGGCCGGTGAAGCTCTTGCGGTCGGCCGAGAAGGTCAGGGTGAAACGGCCGAAGATCCGCTCGCCCCCGCGCGCCGGGTCGCATTCACGCTGTACGGCCGTGCGGCCTTGCGCTTCATACCAGTAGCCGGAGAAGACATTGCCGTTCAGGGTGCCCTCAACCCGCCCTTCCGTGATCGTGCCGCCGCCCGACTGATAGATGCTGTCAAAGAAGGCATCGTCCTGCGTGACGGTGTAGGTGCCGGTCATCTGCGCGCCGAAGGGGGAGAGGGTGAGAGCCGGAGTCGCGCCCGACTCCACTTGGGTGGCGTAAATGCTGTTCATCTGTGCGGGCTCGGCGGGCGCGGCTGCGGTCGTAGCGCTACCAGAAGGCGCATCGCCCTGCCCAGCAGCAACCGCAGCGACCGGCGCGCGGCACAGCACTTCAGACAGGTTCCCGCTTGGGGTGACCTGATAGGCCGCCGCCGCGCTGTAGGAACGGGTGCGGCAGAAGCTGGTTGCGGCCGCTTGCTGACACTGGGTCAGGGCGGCCCCTTTGGCGTTGGTGGCGCAAGCGCGCACGGATTCATTGTTGACCAACGGCGCGCAGAAAAACCCTGATGTCGGCCCGCGCCCGTCGACACAAGACGCTGCCGCCGGCGCAGCGGCCGGAGCAACCGAACGTTGCTGCGCGTGGCCGCTACAGGGGATCATCAAGGCGCTGACTGCCAAAGCGACAAACATGGCATCGGTGGAGATCGGCATCAATTCATCCTTCCTGAAATCAGCGCACAGCGCTGTCAGAATGCAGAACACGGATTGGAGAAGACTTCGGACAGGCGATCGCGGTCGCGTGCATCGGACATTCGCTTCCCTCTGATAACTGGCCCGGTTCGGGGCCTTCCTCCTGGCAGAACAGCAAAGCTCTCCCAAAGCGGACATGCGACTCAAAAAAAGTTGCGTTACAGCCTCATGGCCGCTTACGAAGTTGCCGGGGGAAAGGTGTATTGGCGCCTTTCCGAGTGATTGGGCATATTGCTGATGAACCATAATTGGCCCCGGCTATCGGCGCTGATCGATGAAGCCATGGAGCTGCCACTGACCGAGCAGCGCGGGTTTGTAGCGGCGCAAACCGATGGCGATCCCGATTTTCAGGCCGCCGCATTTCATTTCATCGACAGTCTGCATTCCGGCCTCACCGGTTTCATGCGCACGGGCGCGATGGGAGCGGATCAGTCGAACCGCCCCCCGCCTCTGACGGAAGGCGAACGCATCGGTGTATGGGCGATACGGGGCCTGATCGGCGAAGGGGGCATGGGCCGGGTCTATGCCGTCGACCGGGTCGAGGGCGGCTTCACGCAGGCCGGGGCGCTCAAGCTCAACGATGCCCTGCCCGGCACAGACTTGATGGTGATGACGCAGGAACGCCAGGTCCTCGCCGACCTTGATCACCCCTCGATTGCGCGCATCCTGGATGGTGGCACTTTGCCCGACGGGTCAAGCTGGATGGTGATGGAGCGGATCGACGGTCCGACCATCGATCGCTGGTGCGCCGACCATCAGCTCGGTCTGGCAGACCGGGTGCGGCTGGTGCTCGCCGCTGCTGATGGGTTGGCGCAGGCCCATGCGCGGCTGGTGCTGCACCGCGACCTCAAGCCATCGAACATTCTGGTCGATCCGATGGGCCAGCCACGCCTCATCGATTTCGGGATCGCCCGGCGGATTGGCAGCCATGATGCCGCCGCGCCGGAGCGCCTGTCGCTGGCCTATGCTGCGCCGGAATTGGTCGAAGGCCTATCGGTCGGCCCGGCGACCGATGTTTATGGCTTGGCGCAAGTGCTGCACGAATTGCTGACCGGCCAGCCTGCCACCCGGCGCGGCGGACTGCCTGCGGGCATCGCGCTGGCAGTGGAAGGCGATACTCCGGCAGCGACCAACCAGTCCGCCCTGTTGCCCGACGTCGCGCGGCGCGCGCCATCAGCTTTGTTGGACGATGTTAGAGCAGTGCTGGCATGTGCGCTGAGCAGCGATCCGGCGGCGCGCTATCCAACCATGGATGCCTTTGCCGGCGACTTGCGCCGGGCGCTGGCAGGCAGCGCAGTCGAAGCGCGGAAGCACGAGCCGAGCTACCGCTTTCGCCGCTGGCTTTCGCGCTTCAAATGGCCGGTGGCGGGCGCTGCTGCGGTTGCGCTCAGCCTGACAGGCGGGCTCGGCGCGGCGCTCTGGCAGGCGCGTGAGGCAAGAGCCGCCCGCGATGCTGCGGTGGTCGAGGCTGACCGAACCGAGGCGGTGCGCCAATCGCTGTTTCTGGTGCTGGGCGAATCGACCGAGGCGGCGGGGCCTGACGGATCGCGCAAGGACGTGCTCGACCGCGCATCCGAACGCCTGACGCGCGAATTTGCCCGCGATCCGGCGCATTATGCCCCGGTTCTCAAGGCGCTTGGCGAGCTGTACTTTCATTCCAACGACTATCCCGGCGCCATCGGCCTGCTAAAGCCGGTCGCCTCCCTGCCGCTGGGCAGCCCGACCGCGCAGTCCGGCAAGGTGCCACCGGAAGTGATTGCCGAGGCCAAGGTCGATCTCGCGCAGGTCTATCTGCGCACTGGTGAGCCGGAACAGGCCCGTGCGATGCTCGCCGCCGCGCAGGCCTTTTGGGCCAGCGATCCGACCCGCTGGCAAAGCGACATGATCGAAAGCCGACTGGCCGAGGCGCAGATCGTGCGCGATCTCGACAAGGATCCGGCCCGCGCCGCAGCGATCCTGCGCCGCGCGCTGGCGGAACGTATCGCCATGTCAGGCCCCGCCAACCGCGATGTGGCGATCTTCCAGAACAATCTCGGCAATGTCCTGTCGACAATGGGGCAGCATGACGAAGCTGCCGCATCCTTCCGGCAGGCCCAGGCCACTTGGGCCGCGATCGGCGCAGGCGAAACGCCCGACGCGATGAACACGCTCAACAATCTCGCGGCGAGCGAGGTTTTAGCAGGGCGTCCGAAGGCAGCGGTGCCGCAGTTTGCGGAAGCCGTGCGGCTGCGGCGGACACTGTTCGGGCCCTCGGCCGCGTTGGCGGCTCTGATCAACAATCACGCCAAGGCATTGCTGTTGACAGGGGATGCCACCCAGGCCTTGCCGCTTGCGCGCGAGGCTACGGCGATGGCGCGCGAATTCGCTGGCGAGGGATCGATGCTCCATGCCGCATCGGCCGCGGGGCTGAGCGAGGCATTGCTAGGAACCGGGCAACAAGCGGATGCCTTGGCCACTGCGCGATCGGGTCATCTTGCCGCGCTGCAAACCTCAGGTGCGGGCTCGCCGCCCGAAATCGTGGCGCTGATCGCGCTCGCCCGGGCGAATGCTGCCAACGGCGACAAGGGTGCCGCGCGCGGTCAGTTGGCGAATGCGGAAAAGGGCGTTGCGGCGATGGGACCGGCTGGGGCGCGGCTTGGTGAGGCTATGCGCGATATTCGCCAGCGCTACGGTCTTTGAAACCGGGTCCCGGTCCGGGGTTTAATCGGATCCCCGCAGTTCGCCATCCTCTAGCAAGGTGCGCAGCAATGCGCGCGCCTTGACCCAGTCGCGCCGCACAGTGCGATCGGTCATGCCGAGCAAGCGCCCGGTCTCCTGATCATCGTAGCCGCCGAAGAATCGGCATTCGACCACAGCCGCCAGTCGCGCATCCAGGCTCTCCAACTTACCCAACGCATCATCGAGCGCGATCAATTCAGCATCGCTCTGCCAGAACACCGGCACGTCATCGTCTAGCGGCAGCACCACCGCCCCGCCGCCACGCCGCTGGGCTACGCGGCCGCGCGCATGATTGACCAGCACCTGCCGCATGGCGCGCGCCGCCGTGCGCAGGAAATGCTGTTCGTCGGCAAAGCGCGGCGAGCGGCGAAGCTTCAAGAAGACCTCGGAAATGAGCGCCGTCGACCGAAGAGTTTCGGGGCTGCCGAACCGCGATGACAGCGCGCCTGCGATCATACGCAACTGCGGATAGAGCGCCTCGACGAGAACGCGGACATCGTCTGCGGTATCATCGCCGTCAGCCATGCCCGTCCCTTCCTCCCCTTTTGAACCGTACCGAACGCTAGGCGATGGGTATGGCCGAGCGCAGGCATAATCAAATGCAAAGTCCGCTGGTTCCTTAAACCCGCCATGTCCGCTTTCGCGGTCGGAGCGTGTTTTGATTGCCGGGGCGCGCGGAATTGCAGCGCAGCGCCGGGCTCTATCGTCACTGGAAGGAATGTTCATGACCATCAGCAGACGCAAACTTATCGCCGGTACCGCGTTTTTGGCCGCTGGCCTTGCGACCAGCAGCATCAGCTTTGCCGCCCAAGCCGGGTCGATCACAATCGAGATCGACAATCCCGAGGCGTTCAAGGGCCTGACAGGACGCAAGCTGCGCGCAGCCCTGATGCGGGCTATGCGGTTCAGGTCGGAACTGGGTATGACGGTCGAGGCGCAGTTCCTCGCCGCCCGGATCGATAATGGCGCGGTGACCGATCTGTTCGCCTCGCGCGGATTCAAGCTGGGCGCAGGCGAAATCGCCTTTCCGGGCGATATGTTTTTCCCCGGCGATATGTTCTTCCCGGGAGATATGTTCTTCCCCGGTAACATGTTCTTTCCGGGCAACATGTTCAAACCTGGCGTCAAAATGCCCGCCAGCCAGCGCGACGGCGCCACGCGCGCGCTGATGATGGACATCGCCAAATCCACCCTAGGTGAAGGCGGCGAGCCCAACGGCCTCGTGTTCTTCGTGCTGGTCGCCGATGCTGCCACCACCAGCGCCGGGCTCGGCGTACCCACACGCCCGGAAGGTTAATCGTGCCACAGGGTCGCAGCACGGCACTGGTCGCAGGAGATGGCCCGGCCGGATTGATCGCTTCATTGGTGCTCGCAAGGGCGGGCGTGCCGGTGACCTTGCTTACCGGCGCAGCCTCGCCTCAGCACAATCATGTGCACACGATCACCGAAGACACGCTGCGCGCCATTGGCCTGCTGGTCGGCACGCCGCTGACCGGCTGTGGCGATCATCCGGCATGGCAAGTGACCGGGCACCAGTTGGTGCGCGCGGTGGATCGCCCGGTGCTGGACGCAAAGCGGCTGACGGCGCAGTTGCGCAGGCTGTTGTCAGGCCGCGGCCAAGCACCGGTCACCGTTCTTGCCTGCGGAACCGCTAAGTCTCTCACCGACAAAGCGCTGGGCTGGCTGGCCGATGCGGACCGAACCAGCGCCGATCTGTGCATCGATGCAACCGGCGGCAGCCGCTTGATCCTCAAAGCGCGCGAGCGGCGGCTCGATCTGCTCGAAACCGGAGGCCATAGCGTCTACAGCAGTTGGCAGGGAACCGCTGCAAGAGCGCACCCGCCGATCACGCTGTGCGAGACGTTGGATAGCGGCAGCACGGCCTTGATGGCGATTGACGGGCATCAGGTGACGATGACTTGGCAATCCGATCGCCTCGTGTCCGAGGATGAACGCGCTGCCTGGCTGAGCGCCATGGTCGCCATTGCGCCCGCAGAACTCAAAACCACGTTGCTATCGACCGCGTTCGGCAGTCACCGGCTCGCCCACCGCGCGCCGATGGCCCGCCGGGCCGCGATTGAAGACTTGCGCCAACAGACCGGAGCCGTCCTGCTGCCTATCGGCGATGCGCTTCTGCAAACGGCGCCGCGGATGGGTAAGGGGTTTGCCCAGCTGGCGGGCCAGTGTGGGCAATTGCGCGCCCATTGCGCCCAGCCCACCCCCGACTGGAACCGCTTGTCACAAACACTGGCAAAGGGTGCCGACGCAGCATTTCTGATCGCCGCGCTCATGGGAGCGGCTATCGACGCGCGAGCGCTTCTGTCCCCTTCTGATTTATCCGCAGGCGGGAGAGGATCGCATCTCCGCCGGGAAGATCGATCGATTCCGCATACGTCAGGTGTGTCCACATAGCCGAAGGTCGGCAGATCCAAGACGAGCAACAGCTTGCTTGATCTCACCGATGTGAGCCGTTAGACTTTGCATTAGCGGGGCAAAGCAACCTCCCGTTTAGGCCGAGAAAAGCCCAAGCGTTGCCTCGTAGTCTTGCCTTATTGGGCAAGGTGCATTGTGCGAGGCTCACTTGGCGTCACTCAGTCTTACCCCTTCAATCACATTCACCGATCTGCTGCGGGTTTTTACCCGCATTGGCCTGCTCAGCTTTGGCGGGCCTGCGGGCCAGATCGCGCTGATGCACCGCGAGCTGGTCGAAGAACGCGCATGGATCACCGAAGACGATTTCCTCCACGCGCTCAATTTCTGCCACCTGCTGCCCGGGCCTGAGGCGCAGCAGCTCGCCACGTGGATCGGGTGGCGGCTGCATGGATGGCGCGGCGGGTTGGCGGCGGGGCTGCTGTTCGTCATCCCCGGCGCACTGATCATTCTGGCACTGTCCGTGCTTTATGGGATCGCGGCTAACCTCAATTGGGTTGAAGCGCTGTTCCTTGGCGTGAAGGCGGCCGTTCTGGCGATTGTGGTGCAGGCGCTGATGCGGATCGCGGGGCGCGCGTTGGACACCAAACTGAAGCGCGCATTGGCGATTGCGGCGTTTGTCGGGCTGTTCCTGTTTGATCTGCCGTTCCCACTGATCGTGCTGGGATCGGGGGTCGTCGGCATGGTGGTAGCGGCAAAGCGGCCTGGTCTGCTGGCGCTCAAAGCAGGTAAGGCGGGCGACGTGCTGCCGGAACGCCCTTGGCGCAGCACAATCCTTTCGGTGGCGGTGTGGGGCGCCGTTTGGGCCGCGCCGATGGTGCTGATTGCGGTTACGCTGGGTCAGGATCATGTGCTGTGGGAAATCGGCACATTCTTCTCGCAATTGGCGATCGTCACCTTTGGCGGGGCCTATGCGGTGCTGGCCTATATGGCGCAGGAAGCGGTGCAGGGTTTCGGTTGGCTTCAGCCCGGCGAGATGGCCGACGGTTTGGGCCTTGCCGAGACGACGCCGGGACCACTGATCCTGGTCACGCAATTCGTCGGCTACCTTGCGGCGTTTCGTGCGCCCGAGCCGTTTTCGCCCTTTGTTGCCGGGCTGCTCGGCGCGGGGCTGACGACGTGGGTGACCTTTGCGCCGTGCTTCATGTGGATTTTCGCCTTTGCGCCGTGGATCGACCGGCTCGGCAATGCTGTGCGACTAAAGGGCGGGCTGGCGGCGGTGACGGCAGCGGTTGTCGGCGTGATCGCCAACCTCACTGCTTGGTTCGCGCTGCATGTGCTGTTTGCCAGCGTCGGCCAGCGCACATTCGGGCCGCTGCGGCTCTATTGGCCCGGCCCAGCGAGCTTCGACTGGCGCGCGGCCGTGCTGGTGACCCTCGCCTGCGGGCTCGCGTTCGGTCTGAAATGGTCGGTGTTGCGCATTCTCGCAGTGTGTGCGGCAGGCGGATTGGCATTGAGCCTCCCACTTTAGAGCCACCCTGCGGCCCAAGCGATCACCACTGCGGCTGGCACCAGCAGGGCCTGCGCCAACAGCGTGCCGGCAAGGCGGCTCAGCGACACCCAGATCATGGCGCGTCGGAAGGTCGCCTCACTCACACTGCCATCGACAACATCGTCAGTTAGCGCCGAGATTTGCGGGTCGATCAGGGCGAACAGCAGGATCGTCGCAAAGCCGTTGACGATAGCGGTCATCTGCGAGGCGGTGACCCGGAACTCCGGCACGAGATATCCGGCATAGAGCGAGGCCAGCACGCCCACCGCCAGCAAGCCTTGCGCGGCGGCATTGGCGATAAGCACCGGCCAGCTCACCCCGCGCGGGCCTTTGAGCGATCGCAGTGTCTCGGCCGACGGCAGCGCGACCGAATCCCGGATCGTGCTGAGGCCCGCGGGCGTTACGCTCCTCAGCAGCAGCCGGGTGGTGGAGCGATTGCCCTGAAAGAAGCCGATCGCAGCTGCGAACAGGCGCTGGAAGGTCGGCACCAGCACGATCCCGAGCGCCACGGCCGCAGCCGCGGACAGCAGCACCAGCCGCAGGTCGAACAGCAAGGCATCACCCGCGCCGTTCGCCAGCCCGGTCTCGATACGCTTGGCAAGGAAAGGCCCGAGGAACCCGTTCGACGTGCGCGAGACCAGCAGCAGAACGTTGAACAGCGCAAAACTGAGCGCGATCCGCCCAGTGCGCACCCCGGCAATGCGCGCGGCATAGGCCAGCGCGCCAATCAGGTTGATCACGCCGGTCAGCGCGCAAATAGCGATCAGTTCGGTGTCCATGCTGCTTCCCAAAGGCCTAAATGATCGGCCACGCCTTGAAGATGCTGTAGCTGCTGGTCACGATCAGCACCACTGCCACCGCCAGCAGCAGCGTGCGCGGCTGAACGCGGTTGGCAAGGATCGCACCGAACGGCGCGGCGATCACACCACCGATGATCAGGCCGACGGTGATCGTCGTAAAGGCAGCAAAGCCGAGCGTGGCAATGAAGGCGATCGAGATCGACAAGGTCAGCAGGAACTCGGCGGAATTGACCGTGCCGATGATCTTCCTCGGATCGCCGCCCTGGATCAGCAGGTTGGAGGTGACCACCGGCCCCCACCCGCCCCCGCCTGCCGCATCAAGGAAACCGCCAGCCAGCGCCAGCGGCCGGGTGTAGCGCGGATCCTCGAACCGGGGTTTGGACATACGGACCGCGCGCCACAGCAGATAGAAGCCGATCCCTGTGAGGTAGAGCATCACGAAGGGCCGCGCCGCCGATGCATCGATGCTCGACAGCAGATAGGCGCCGCTCACCCCGCCGATCACGCCGAAAGGGACCAGCCGCCAGAAAAGCCCCCAATCGACATTGCGGTGCCAGATATGGCTCGCCCCCGATGCCCCGGTGGTGAACAGCTCGACCAGATGGACACTCGCCGACGCCGTGGCGGCTGGCACCCCCAAGGCGCTCACCAACAGGGTCTGGGTGATGACCCCGAAGGCCATGCCCAGCGCTCCGTCGATCATCTGGGCGGCCATGCCGATGGCGATGAACGGCGCGATGTCGATCAGGAGCGAGGAGATGTCAGGCATGAGGCGGTCCTCTCTGCACGTGGCAGGGCTAGAAGGTAATCGCGGCGGTCGCGCCCCAGGTGCGCGGATCGCCTGGAAGCCCTGCGATTAGCCCGGTATTGCCCGGGCCAACGAAGAGCTGCTCGAAGTAATTTTCGTCAAAGGCGTTCCTGACCCAGGCGAACAGGTTGAACCCGTCATCCGCGCGGAAACCAATACGGAAGTTGGACAGGTGGTAGCCCTCGACATTGGTGAAGGCGGAGGGCGAAGGGTTGGAGGAGAAGCTCGAACGGTAGGAGCCGTCATAGCCGAGATAGACCTCGCCCGGCTTGCCGAGGAACTCAGTCGGCAGATTGCCCTCTGCCCCGAAGGAGAACACCCACTTCGATACGCCGGGCAGGCGCTGCCCTGAGATATCGCAATTGGCCGGGCTGTTCCCGCCGGGGGCGCTTGGCGCGGACGGGGTTTGGCCGGGGCCTGCGATGGTGCCGCCTGACAATTCCGGCGGGCACGGCGCGTCCGTGAAGCGGACGTATTTGGCGTCGGTGTAGGCGCCGCTGGCATAGACGGTGAAGCGCTGGCTGGGGCGGATGGAGAAGTCTGCCTCGATCCCTTGGGAACGCACCTTGTCCGCATTGGCGAGGAACCCGCGCAGCACCCCGAACTGGCCATTGTTCACGGTTGCCTGATAATCGCCGATGTCCGTGCGGAAGGCGGCAAGGTTCAGCGTCGCCTTGCGATCCCAGAATTGCGACTTGAGGCCCAACTCGAAGTGGTCAACTCTCTCGGGGCGGATCGTCCCTGCCGCCGCGATCGGTTGACCACTGGCGTCGGTCGGCAACCCGTTCTGGTTGATCCCGATGGTCTTGAAGCTCTTGGCATAGGTGCCGTAGGCCAGCACATCGGGCGCGACTTCGTAGCTGAGCGTCAGGTCGTAGGTCAGGTTCCAGTCGGTATCCTCGGGCGCGCTCACCTGCGGCTGGAACACCCCGAGCTGCGCACGGCTGCGGGCGTCTGTCTCGGTGCCGAGCAATTCCGCGCCAGAGCCGGTGAACACGCGGCGCTGATAGAAGCCCTTCTTCTTGTCGTAATTCACCCGCGCGCCCGGTTGGATTGTGAAGGCGTCGGTGACCTTCCAGCTGACCTGCCCGAACAGCGCCAAGCTGGTGCTTTCAAGAAACTGGGTGTTGCGCGCCGTCAGTCCGTTGAGCACGCTCGGATCGTTCGCGAGCGCATTAGTGGGCGCAATGTTCCAGCGACTTGCGGCGAGGCCCTGAGCCTCTGTCCCCTGCGTATCGATGCGCTGGTCGAAGGCGAAGGCGCCGAGCACGACATCAAATGTGTCGCCCGTGTAAGCGTAGCGGAACTCCTGCGTATACTGGTTCTGCTGCGAGGGGTTCTGCGACAGCGAGACAATCGGCAGGCCGGTGAAGTCGCGGTCATTCTCGGGCTTCCAGTCCCAGTACCGCCATGCCGTCACCGAGGTGAAGGTGCCCGGCCCGATGTCCCACACTGCCCTGAGCGACGCGCCAGCAATCACGTTGCCCGCGTTGAGCTGCGAATCGAGATCGGTCAGGCGGTCGAACGGATTGGTGCTTGGCGGCGCATAGTTCTGCGCGGCGGCCAGCGCGGCGAACTGGCGGTTGAGCGGGCGCTGGGTCGTGCCGGTGCGCACAAACACCGAACCGCAGCAATTGGCGTCCTGCTTGTTGTAATCGCCCACCAGCGTGATCTTGAGATTCTCGGCCGCCTCCCACAGCACCTGCGCACGCACACCGAGGTTGTCGAGGCTTTGGATGTCCTGCTCGGTGACAACGTTGCGGATCGTTCCGCGCCGTGAGGTGCCCGAGAACGCAACCCGCGCAGCCACGCGCTCGGACAGCGGGCCGGACACCGCAAGTCGTGCCTGCCGGAACTCGTAATTGCCAAGGCTGATTTCGGCCCGGCCTTCGAAATCGAAGCTCGGCTGGTTGGTGGTGATGTTGATCGCACCGGCGGTGGTGTTCTTGCCGTAGAGCGTCCCTTGCGGCCCGCGCAGCACTTCGATCTGCGCCACATCGAGAAAGTCGAACGTGGCCGAGGCGACGCGCGAGTAATAGACGTCGTCCACGTAAATGCCGACGCCCTGCTCGAACCCGTCACTGGTTAGCCCGAATGGCACGCCCAGCCCGCGGATGTTCACCGCCGTGTTGCGCGGGTTCGAGGAATAGAACTGCAACGTCGGGGCCAGTTGCTGGAGCCGGTTGACGTTAAACGCCCCGGTCTCATTGAGCTGGCGGGCATCAATCACCGACACGGCGAGCGGGATATCCTGCGCGCTTTCGGAGCGGCGGCGGGCAGTGACGATGATGTCATTGCTGTTCGGCTCCTCGGCGGTGTCGGCGGCTTCGGCAGGCGCTTGATCCTGCGCGAAGACGGTAGAGGGGGCGGAGAGCAGCGCGGCCAGGCCAGCGCCGAGCAGCAGAGTGCTGCGGATGGAAAACGGATACATGGTCTCGCCTTTGCAAGCGGGTATGCATCCGGCGGTCCGGTCTGCTGGTCCCTGTTGATGTGTGGTGGGGTTGGTTCACGGTGCCGATCAATCGGTCAGCCGCTTCCTTTCGGTCACGTCGATCTGCATGACCTTGCCGTCATGCACGGTCAGCTGGATCGCGCCGTAGCGCAAACGCCCGAGCGCCTCGCTGACCAGCGCCAATGCGTCTGGCAAAATGCCGCCCGCGCCAGATTGTTTTTCGTCACGGTCCATAAGCGGGCCTTTCGTTACGCGGATTCGATCCGCAACGAAGCAATTAAACTCAAGTGTTTTGCTTGACAATAGGCTGGCGAGACAGATTTTCTGTCTGGCGGCGAAAGGTGGGGTTTGCGCGCCGAGGCGAATTGCCCAGGCGATCAGGCCTCGACGCCGGTGAAGGCGGGCACCGGCGTGATCGGATCGGACAGGCGGATGCCATCAAGGATTTGCGCCGTCCGGTCGCGCACATCGAGCAGCAACGCGCGCGTGCGGCACTCGCCTTCCTCAAGGCAGTTCTTGCACTTTTCGTGGGCATAGCGACTGGCGCAGGGCACCAACGCCAGAGACCCCCGCATATGCCGGATGAGATCGCCATAGGTGATATCAACCGGTGGGATCGCCAACCAATAGCCCCCGTCGCGCCCGCGCTGGGATTCAACAAGGCCCGCGCGGGTCAACTCCGAGAGGATGACGGTGAGAAACTTCGCCGGGATATTCTGCGTGTCGGCAATCGCAGCCAGTTGCACCGGCCCTTCGCCAAAGTGATCAGCAAGGTGCTGCATCGCGCGGATGGCATAGCGGGTCTTCTGGGACAGCATGGCGGATTGTCTATCTGCCAAGTAGGCAAAACGGTCAAGCCACCCCGCATCGCAGACTTACGCGCATTGATTGCAATGGGGTCGATTTCAGAATGAAGGGTTGAGGCTGGCAATCCTCAAGCAGCCGCCACCCGGCCCAAGCACTTTCATACCGACCACCTGCCGCCGAAAAAGCCTAACGCAGACATTATGATCGAACCGATGCCAAAACCAGTCGATGGTAGCGGAGGAGGGACTCGAACCCCCGACACGCGGATTATGATTCCGCTGCTCTAACCGGCTGAGCTACTCCGCCCCATGGGCATCCGGCGGCGTTTCGCAGCCGGATTCGGCGCCGGGTGTCGGCCCGGGCGAGGCGGGCACTTAGGGCGGGCGCGTTGCGGGGTCAAGCCCTGTTGGCGCGCTTGGCTCAGAGCCGTTCGCGGCCCCGGAAAGCGCAAGTCTTGACCTGCTCCCACGGACCGCCGCGATAGTGCCACAGCTCCAGCGCCGGAAAGGCGAAACGCCCCTTCGCGATCCATGAGGCAAGGTCGGGCGCAAGCGCCGCCTGAAGCGCCCTCGCCTCGTCCTTGGTGACCTTGTTCTGGATCGTGATGTGCGGGCGCGGCTCGTAAAGATCCTGAGACGTCAGGCTGCCGTGGAAATGTTCGGCAATCAGCGCACGCAGATCAAGCAGCTGCGGTGCTTCCAATGCGATGGCGGTGCCCTTGCCCAGATCCATCACGCCCTTCACCGCACCCTCGGGAGCGGCGAATTCGCGAGCCACCTTGGGCAGGAAATCTCGCAGTTCATCGAGCAGCGATGGCGCGAAGGCATGGAACAGGGTCACATGAGCGTGGAGTTGGTTTTTTTCCGCCGGATAATGCGCCCGCCGCAGCCCTTCGGCAAAGCCTGCCAGGTCGGGCGGCAGAGCCGCAGTGAGAATGAAGGGATTGGCCACCGGGTGCATCTGCGGCGATAGCGATCCCGGATCAAGTCCGGGATTACGGGTGGGATGTCACATCTCGCCGCGTTGGCGGCGGATGGCGTACCACTTGGCAACGTTGGCATTGTGTTCGGCAAGGGTGCTGGCGAACCAATGCCCGCCCGTCCCGTCGGCAACCATGAACAGCGCAGCCGTTTTCTCCGGGTTCAACACCGCCGCGATGCTGGCGCGGCCTGGGTTGGTGATCGGCCCTTCGGGAAGTCCGGTGCGGGTGTAGGTGTTGTAGCCATTGACCGCGCTGATCTCGGACTGTTTGATCCGGCGCCCGAGCGGCTTGCCCTTGGTGATGGGATAGATGATCGTCGGATCGGCTTGCAATTTCATGCCGGTCCGCACCCGGTTGGAATAAAGCCCCGCCACCATTCGGCGTTCTTCCGGCTTGCCGGTTTCCTTCTCGACGATTGAAGCCAGGGTCAGCGCATCGCGCATCGTGTCTACCGCGATGCCGGGCGCGCGCTTGCCCCATTCTTCGGCCAGCGCCTTGTCCATCGCGGCCTGCATCTGCTCAACAAGGGCTTTGCGAGACTGGCCGCGTTCGAAGGCGTAGGTATCGGGAAGGATCGAACCTTCGGGCGGCACGTCGACTTCGCCGGTCAGCAGCTCCTCGGCCATCAGCCGTTCCCAGACAAGGATCGAGGGCATCCCTTCGGGAATTGTCACGAAGCGGCGGATCACATCGCCCGATTGAAATGCGGCGAGGATGTCACCCTGGCTCATATCCGGGGTCAACAGGAACTCGCCCGCTTGAATCGGTGTATCCGACCCGAAAATGCGTGCTTGCAGGACAAAGCCCGAGGCGGAGGAGATCAGGCCCTCGGCTTCCAGCTTTTCCGCGACCGACGCCACTGAGGCGCCGGCGGGGATGGTGAAGCTGGTCTCCTTGGGGATCGTCGCCGAACCCAGAAAGACCCACGCCAGCACCACGGCTGCAAGGATGGCCCCGAGGCCCGCCAGGGCAAGCCGCAGCATCCTCACCGGATCAGTCGACCTTTTGCATGATGATCGACGCGTTGGTGCCGCCAAAGCCGAAGCTGTTGTTCAGCACGGCGCGCACTTCGCGCTTCTTCGCCACCAGCGGCACAAGGTCGATGCCTTCGGTGCCTTCGTCGGGATCATGCAAGTTCAAGGTTGGCGGGACGATCTGGTCACGCATCGCAAGGATGCAGAAGATCGCTTCGACCGCGCCTGCGCCGCCCAAGAGATGGCCAATCGCGCTCTTGGTCGAGGACATTGATGCACCGCCCAGCCCTTCGCCCAGCACCCGCTTGATCGCAGCGAGTTCGATGGTGTCAGCCATGGTCGAAGTGCCGTGGGCGTTGATGTAGTCGATATCGCCCGGCCCGAGGCCCGCCTTCTTGAGCGCCATCCGCATCGCCAGTTCCGCGCCCTTGCCTTCCGGATGCGGGGCGGTGACGTGATAGGCGTCGCCCGACAGGCCATAGCCGGTGACTTCGGCATAGATCTTCGCGCCGCGCGCCTTGGCACGTTCGTATTCCTCAAGCACTATCACGCCCGCGCCCTCGCCCATGACGAAGCCGTCACGGTTGCGATCGTAGGGGCGGCTGGCTTCGGTCGGGCGGTCATTCATGCTCATGTTGAGCGCCCGCGCCTGAGCGAAACCGGCAATGCCGAGCGGGTTGATGGTGCTTTCCGCCCCGCCCGCCAACATGATGTCGGCATCGTCCGCCATGATCATCCGCGCCGCATCGCCAATCGAGTGCGCGCCGGTGGAGCAAGCGGTGACGACAGCATGGTTCGGGCCCATGAAACCGTATTTGATCTGCACCTGACCGGTGATGAGATTGATCAACCGCCCGTGGACGAAGTGCGGACTGACCCGCGACGGCCCGCGCTCGTGGAGATTGACGCTCTCGATCTCGATGCCCGGCAAGCCGCCGATGCCCGAACCGATCGAGCAGCCTGTGCGCTCCTTTTCGGCCTGGGTCATGTCGGTCAGGCCTGCGTCTTCGAGCGCTTGCCCAGCCGCATCGATGCCATAGATGATGAAAGGGTCGACCTGACGCTGGACCTTGTGATCCACGCGCTTGTCTGGGTCGAAGCCCCAGGGGTGATCCTTGCCCTTCACCTCGCAGGCGATGGTGCACTTCTGGTTCGAGGCATCGAACCGGGTGATCTGGCCCGCCCCGCTCTTCCCCGCAATCAGGTTGGCCCATGTCGTTTCGACATCGGCTCCAAGCGGGGTGACGAGGCCAAGCCCGGTAACAACCACACGGCGCATTCGCGTTCTCCGATAAAGGGGCTGGCTTGCAAAAAGGCAACAGGCCCAACCCGCCTAGGGCTGAGCCTGTCTAAGCCCTGATCCGCGCTCCGGCAAATGTGTTGCCGGACAAATGCCCCGCCTTTTGCCAAACGGGCAAGGGGCTGGCAGGCGCGGACACCGGGGCGTCCTTGCGGGTGTTAGCCCTTGTGCTCTTCGATGTACTTGGTCGCGTCGCCGACGGTGGTGATCTTCTCGGCCGCATCGTCGGGGATTTCGACACCGAATTCCTCTTCGAAGGCCATCACCAGCTCGACGATGTCCAGGCTGTCCGCACCGAGATCATCGATGAAGCTCGCATCCTGAGTGACCTTGTCAGCTTCCACGCCGAGATGCTCGACGACAATCTTGGCCACCCGGTCGGCAGTATCGCTCATGGTATTCCCTCTTGAACTGGGGTTAGAATAAGTCGCCCCGCCCTAATGAACGGCGCGGACAAGCGCAAGTGGGGATGACAGTCAGCGTGACAGCGCGTCCCCATGCAATTGCCGCTGGGCCTCGGCGCGCAGACGCGAAGCGATGCGGGCAAGGCCCTCGCGCGGTTCTGCCTTGCGCGGGCTGATCGCCAGCGCCTCATCATAAAGCTGGGTCGCCGTCTCCAACTCGCCCAGACGTTCCATGCACAGGCCAATATTGAACAGGATTGTGACGCTGCTGGGGTTGTTCGCCCTCAGGTCCCCGAAAGCTGCGCAGGCCTCGGACACATCGGTCTTGGTCAGGCGCAGCGCGGTGCGGAAGGCCGCCTGATCCGGTTTGGTCATGCCATCGCGGCTTTCCAGGACACGGATGTCCTCGTCCCGGAATTCAGGGGCGAGATCGCGGCGCACGGCGTTGGCGAAACCGCGCGCCAGTTCCTCAACCATCGAATCGACCGAAGGCGACCCGTCTTCGTCCTTGCAGAAGCGGCGGCTGGTGGTGAGCACGTCGCCCTTGGCGTAGAGCAGTTCGCCTTCTCGAGACACCAGCCGCAGTTCGGGGCGCAACGTCACATTCCGGGCGCGGCAGGGCACGTTGATCTTCTTCTTTTCAGAGCATTTGCCGCGATCATCCTTGGTAACGCATTCTTCCACCTCTTTTGTGCCGCTATCGGTATCGCGCCATTCGACCTCTGCGATACCGCGCATCACCGCGTCCGCGCCGCCGCGATAGGCGGCCGGATCGGCATCGCGATCATAGGTGTAGGTTGAGCCGCGTGGGGGCTCTGCAAAGGTGAGATCGAACCACGGACGGCCCTCGATAACCGCGCCGCGCAGCGCCGTGTCGATCGCAAAGGCAAGCCGTTCGCCGCCTCTCCCGGCAAAGCCCGCAATCGCGATGGAACGCGCGCGCGATGGTGCATCGGTCCCTGCCGCATAGATGCCTGCGACAGGGATCGTTTCTGCCTGCGCCTCCGCAGCGCAGAGCAGAGCACCTGCCCCGATCATCAATGCCAGCCGCATCGCCCTTCCCCCCTCTATCCGACCCTGTCCGCGCGGGAACCTCGCAGGATTTGCCCGCGCAAACAAGCCGCCATGCGAGAGCCTTGCCAGCCGCCGCGCCGCCGTGCGAAGGCCCGCCCATCATGCTGACCTTCTGCTCCCCCGCCCAGAACGCCCACGCACCCCTAATCGAGCTCGTTAACGGGCAGGCGGAAGCGCACGCCGAAACCCCGGCGCGGCTTGCGAACATGCTGGCGGCGATGGGCACCGTGCGCGCGCCCGCCGATCACGGGATGGAGGCGATCCTTGCCGTGCACGATGCGGAATATCTCGCCTTTCTCCAATCTGCCCACGCGGCCTGGCTGGCGGCGGGGCGCGAAGGGGATGCCATCGGCTATGCCTTCCCCGTGCGCGGGCGGCGAACGCTGGCACTGGAGCGGATCGACGGCAGGATCGGGCAATATGGCTTCGACACAGTGACGCCAATCTCCGCGGGCACGTGGGAGGCAGCTTACGGCGCAGCGCAATCGGCGATCGCTGCGGTCGAGGCGCTGGCGTCAGGCGAAACGCGGCACGTCTTCGCGCTGTGCCGTCCGCCCGGCCACCACGCCGGGGCGGACTATTTCGGAGGCTATTGCTACCTCAACAACGCCGCCATCGCCGCCCGGGCAGTCGCCGCGCGGCGGATGGGGCCGGTCGCGGTGCTCGATGTCGATTACCACCACGGCAACGGCACGCAGGACATCTTCTACGCGGACGGGAGCGTGTTTTTCGCCTCGATCCACGCCGATCCGCGCACCGATTTCCCCTATTTCTGGGGCCATGCCGAGGAACAGGGCGCAGACGAGGGCGAAGGAGCGAACCTCAATCTGCCGCTCCCGCGCGGGACGGGCTGGGCGACCTATCAAGACGCGCTCGGCAAAGCGCTGAACGCGGTCGCGAGGTTCGGCGCGAAAACGCTCATCGTCAGCTACGGCGCGGACACCTTTGCCGAAGACCCTATCTCGCAGTTCGCCCTGACGACCGACGATATGCAAGCCATGGGCGCGCGGATCGGGGCGCTGGGCCTGCCTACCGTGACCGTTATGGAAGGCGGCTACAACGTCACGGCACTGGGCCGTAACGTTGCCGCTTTCATCGCCGGACTGGAGGGTGCCTAGCCTGCGGTCGGCTTCGCCTGCGGTTCGACCACGCGAAGGTGCAATTCCCGCAAGGAGCGCGGCTCAGCCGGGCTCGGCGCGCCCATCAGCAGATCCTCGGCGCGCTGGTTCATCGGGAAGAGCGAGATTTCGCGCAGGTTCTTGGCGCCGCACAGCAGCATCACGATCCGGTCGACGCCCGCGGCCATGCCCCCGTGCGGCGGCGCGCCGTACTGGAACGCGCGGTACATCCCGCCGAAGCGCTCCTCAACATCCGCCTTCGTCAGGCCGGTGACCTCAAACGCCTTCACCATCGTTTCCGGCATATGGTTGCGGATCGAGCCCGAGGCGATTTCGAAGCCGTTACAGACCAGGTCGTACTGGAACGCCTTGATCGTCAGCGGGTCCTGACCGTTCAGCGCATCGATCCCGCCCTGCGGCATCGAGAAGGGGTTGTGGCTGAAATCGACTTTCTTTTCGTCCTCGTTCAATTCGTAGAACGGGAAATCGACGATCCAGCATAGCGCGAAGCGGCTTTCGTCGATGAGGCCCAATTCCTCACCCACCCGGATGCGAGCGGCGCCCGCCAGCTTGGCAGCGTCGGCTTCCTTGCCCGCGGCAAAGAACAGCCCGTCGTTCTCGCCAAGGCCAAGCTCAGCGTAGAGTTCCGCCATCCGGTCAGCGCCATGGTTCTTGGCGATCGGGCCGCCGAACTCGCCGCCCTTGCGGGTCACGTAACCGAGGCCTGCATAGCCTTCCTTGCGCGCCCAGTCGTTCATGTCGTCGAAGAACTTGCGGCTCTTTTCGTGCGTGGCAGGCGCGGGGATCACGCGGACGACACCGCCGCCGCCGACGATCTTTTCAAACAGGCCGAAGCCTGACTGCGTGAAGTGCGCCGAAACATCGCTGATGATCAGCGGGTTGCGCAGGTCCGGCTTGTCGCTGCCATACTTGAGGATCGCCTCGTCATAAGGAATCCGCGGGAACTCGCCCGCCGGGGTCACGGCCTTGTCGCCCGCAAACGCCGCGAAGGTGCCCTGAATGACGGGCTCCATCGTTTCCCACACCTCTTCCTGCGTGACGAAGCTCATCTCGAGATCAAGCTGGTAGAACTCGCCCGGCAGCCGGTCGGCGCGGGGGTCTTCGTCGCGGAAGCACGGGGCGATCTGGAAATAACGGTCGAAACCGGCGACCATCAGCAGCTGCTTGTACTGCTGCGGTGCCTGCGGGAGCGCATAGAACTTGCCCGCATGGATGCGGCTCGGCACGAGGAAGTCGCGCGCGCCTTCGGGCGAGGACGCCGTCAGGATCGGAGTCGAAAACTCGTTGAAGCCCACCGCGCCCATCCGCTGACGCATATCGGCGATCACCGCCACGCGGGTCATGATGTTCTTGTGCAGCGTCTCGCGCCGCAGATCGAGGAACCGGTACTTAAGGCGAATATCCTCAGGGTAAGGCTGTTCGTCGGCCACGGGCAAAGGCAGTTCTTCCGCGGTGCTCAGCACGGTAATCTGCCGTGCATAAACCTCGACCTCACCCGTCGCGAGGCGCGGGTTCACCGTGTCGGCCGAGCGCGCCTTGACGTTGCCTTCGATGGTGATGACCGATTCCACGCGGAGCCGGTCCAGTACCGCCAACGCGGGCGAATCTGCATCGGCGACAATCTGCGTGATGCCGTAATGATCGCGCAGATCGACAAACAGCAACCCGCCGAAATCGCGCTTGCGATGCACCCAGCCCGACAGGCGGACGGTCTCGCCAACATGAGCGGAAGTAAGCTGTGCGCAGGTATGCGTGCGATAGGGGTGCATTTTTTGACTGTCCGACACTGTAAGGATTGCGAAGGCGCGCCTCTAAGCGAGCGGGCGGCACAAATCCAGTGGGGGATGCACAAGCGAACGAAGCCAGCCGCGCGCACTGCGATCTGTGGGCATCACGGCCCCGCCTCTAAACTCTTTTCCATTTTGACTGTATCAGAGTAAGCGCGCTGCGCGTCTGGCAGCGTTCAATGTGATGGGGCCTGGCCCCGAGGGCGGCACTCCGCCCGCTAACCGCGAAAAGATGACATGAAAATCCATCCGCTGATTACCACCACCGAGGCCCTCTCCGACCTCTGCGACCGTCTCGCCAAGTCCGATTTTGTCGCGGTCGACACTGAATTCATGCGCGAGAACACCTATTGGCCCGAACTGTGCCTGGTGCAGATCGCCAACACCGAAGAAGCGGCCGCGATCGATCCGATGGCGCCGGGCATTGATCTGAAACCACTGCTCGATCTGATGTGCGACAATGAAGACGTGCTCAAAGTCTTCCACGCCGGGTCGCAGGATGTCGAGATCATCGTCAATCTCACTCAGCGGACCCCGCATCCGATCTTCGACACCCAGATCGCGATGATGGCGATCAGCCAATCCGAACAGATCGGCTATGCCAATCTGGTCGAAACCTGGATGGGCCTCACCATCGACAAGGGTGCGCGCTTTACCGACTGGAGCCGCCGCCCGCTCAGCGACCGCCAGATCGAATATGCCATCGGCGACGTGACGCACCTCGCCACGATCTTCCCCCGCATTCTCAAAAAACTGATCAAGACCGGACGTGGGCTGTGGCTGGATGCCGAGATGGAAAAGCTCGCCGATCCGTCGAACTACATCACCGATCCGGGTCAAGCGTGGAAGCGCATTCGCCAGCCGGGTCGCAATCCACTGGTGCTCGGCCGGATGAAGGCGCTCGCCGGATGGCGCGAGAGCGAGGCGCAGCACAAGAACATCCCGCGCGGGCGGATCATGCGCGACGAAACACTCGCCGACATCGCCAGCCACCCGCCCAAGACCCAAGCCGATCTGGCCAAGGTGCGCGGACTTTCGGCGGCATGGCGCGACAATGACATCGGCAAGCGGTTGATGAAGGTTCTCTCCGACGCCGAACCGCTGCCCAAGGACGAGATGCCCGAGAAGATCAAGCAGGGCGCCCCACTCGGCAAGGAAGGCGCGTTGGTCGCCGATCTGCTCAAGCTGCTGCTTAAGATCCGCGCACGCGAAATCGACGTCGCCCCGCGCCTCTTGACCCGCGCCGACGAGATGGAAGCTTTGGCCGCCGGCGCGCGCGATCTGCCGGTGCTGCAAGGCTGGCGATTCGAGGTTTTCGGCAAGGACGCGCTCGACCTGGTCGAAGGCAAACTGGCTTTCGCTGTGGAGCGTGGGAAGCTGAAGATGACCCATATCGACGATGTGGTCGTGGTAGCCGCGACAGCGGTTGAGCCAGCCGCTGAGCACGAAGCCGATCCCGATACGCTGGCGGCGGAGTAGCGCGCGCCAGTGTCCACCTACCTCCCCACCATCAAGCAGCTGCAATATCTCGTAGCGCTTCACGAACACGGGCATTTCGGCAAAGCCGCCGATGCCAGCTTCGTGTCGCAATCGACGTTGTCGGCGGGCCTGCGCGAACTGGAATCGCTGCTGGGTGTGACGCTGGTCGAACGCTCGCGCCGAGTGGTGCGGTTTACTGCCCTGGGCGAACAGGTGGTGGCCAAGGCCAACCGCCTGCTGCGCGAGGCGGAGGAGCTAGCCGATCTGGTGCAGGCCTCGGGCAAACCGCTCTCAGGCGAGCTGCGCATGAGCGTGATCCCGACCATAGCCCCCTTCCTGCTGCCCCGAATGCTCCCGCGCCTGAAGCGCGAGCGACCCGACCTCAAGCTATTGCTGCGCGAAGAAACCAGTCACGACGCGCTCGAATCGCTCAATCACGGGCGGGTCGATTGCGTGCTGCTGGCCCTGCCCTTCGACACCGGCGACGCGGCGATTGCCCATATTTCCGACGACCGGCTGTTCATCGCCTTTCCGAAGGACGACCCGCGCGATCCGCCTGCCAGCATCAAGCCGGACATGATCGATCAGGGCCGCTTGCTGTTGCTGGAAGACGGGCACTGCCTCCGCGATCACGCGCTCGCCGCCTGCAACCGTGCCGAACTGCGCGCGAGCGCGGCAATGATCGGCACAAGTCTGCACACGCTCGTACAACTGGTCGACAACGACCTTGGGTTGACCATGCTACCGGAGATGGCGCTGAAGGCGGGCATCCTCGCGGGAACGCAAGTGGTCGCGCGGCCCGTCGATAGCCCCACCGCCAAGCGCGAGATCGTGCTCGCTTGGCGCAAGAACTCACCGCGCGAGAGCGATTTCCAACTGCTGGCCGAGGAACTGCGCGCCGGCTAGGCGCGTGCTGAGGCTCAGCACTCCACCAGCGCGAGGCTCATGGCGAGGCTGGCACCCAGCGCCACCCGCACCCGCCGCGCAGGCAAGGCGAATCGCTGCCGCCGTGGCTGCGCCTTGGTTTCTGTCTCGGCCGCTTGCACGGTCAGCCCCAGCAGCCGGTCGGCCTGGCGGACTTCGATAGCGTCAACCAGATCGTGGACATCCGCGGCCAGCAACTCGGCATCGCCGATCAGCGCCGCCGCGCGGGCGTAATCCCCTTGTGCGATCGCGTTGCGGGCCTCGCTCTGGAGCTTGCGCGCATGATCCGCCAATTGTCCGACATATGCGCCCGGTGAGCGCGTTGCATCCGATCCCATGCGTCGGTTGTAACCCAGATTCCGGCGGTTGCGCCAGATAGAATCAATCGCATTAATCCATATGCTTGAGGCCGACCCGCAGGTAATCCCAGCCCGTCACGCAAGTCAGCACTGCGGCAGTCCACAGACTGACCAGCCCGATCAGATGCACCCAACTTTCGGCGATCGTGCCGCAGCCTTCAAACACCGACTGACACGGCTGACCATGAACCGCCCCGCCCAGGATCAGCGCGCCCAACGAAACAAGCTGGAACGTCGTCTTCCACTTGGCGAGCTTGGAGACCGGCATCGAGACCTGAAGCCCACCCAGAAACTCGCGCAGGCCCGACACCGCGATCTCGCGCACCAGAATGACCAGCCCGGCGATCACATGGACGTCGCCCGCATAAGGCCCACGCAGGTATCCTTGCGCGGTCAGCACCAGAATGACTGCGGCCACCATGATCTTGTCCGCAATCGGATCGAGGAAGGTGCCCATCTTCGACACGGTACCCTGCGCGCGGGCGAGGTAGCCATCGAGGTAATCGGTCAGCGCAATAATGCAGTACAGCCCGAAGCCGATCAGATACCCGAGCCGCCATTCCGGCCACCACAGGAAGAACGCCAGCAGCGGCACCGCAAAGATGCGCGAGAGCGTGAGGATATTGGGAAGGCTCGACATGATTGATCCCCGCTCTAGCGCGGCAAGACCTGCTGCAAAACCCCTCGTCCTGACTTCCCCCACATTGATGCGCTCTGGCACGCGCTCCCCCTGCGCTCTTGTGAAAGCCTGCACGCCCGCTATGTCGCGGTAACTCACAGGGAAGCGCCAGCGTAATCATCGCATGACCACATCGACACACCTGATGCGCCAGCGGCGATTTTTGCCGCTGTTCCTGACCCAGTTGCTCAATGCGTTGAACGACAACCTCTACAAGAACGCGATGGTGCTGTTCGTGGTCTATCAGGTCTACGATTCGCCCGAGATGGAGACGCTGATCAGCGGCGTTGCGACGGCGCTGTTCGTACTACCCTTCGTGCTGTTCTCGGCCACAGCAGGCCAGCTCGCCGACATGCGCGACAAGACCAAGATCATCCGCTGGATCAAGTTTGCCGAAATTCTCATCATGAGCGTGGGCGCCACCGGTCTGTTGCTGGCTGCGCGGGGGATGCAGATCGAAAGCCTCGCGATTCCGCTGATGTTCGTGGCATTGTTCGCGATGGGGGTGCACTCGACCTTCTTCGGCCCGATCAAATACGCGATCCTGCCGCAGCACCTCCACAAGGATGAAGTGCTGGCGGGCACCGGCCTGGTTGAGGCCGGCACTTACGTCGCGATCCTCGTTGGCATGATGCTAGGCGGCGCGATGCCGATCATGTATTCGATTGTTGGCGTGATCGTGATCGCGGTGATCGGCTATGTCACCTGCCGCTGGGTGCCGCCAGCGCCTGCACAGAGCGACGAAAACAGAGTCGACTGGAACCCGATCCGCGCCTCCAAATCATTGATCGCCTTCTCGATGGGCAATCTTGAACTGCGCTATTCGGTGCTGGCAATCAGCTACTTCTGGGCGATTGCCGCGATCCTTTCGGTGCAATTCATCCCACTCGCCAAGAACGTGCTGCTGGCGGACAAGCAAGTCGCGGCGGTGCTGTTGGTGGCCTTTTCCGCCGGGATTGCGATCGGTTCGGTGTCGATCAATGCGCTGCTCAAAGGCGATATCTCGGCACGGTATTCGGCGCGGTCGGTGTTGGTGTTGGGTGTGCTGCTGATCGCCTTTTACGGTGTGTGCCGGATGTGGAACCTTCAGCCGCAAGGCGAACTGTTCACCGTGTGGGAATTCCTCGCTCAGCCGCTAGCGCTGGTGCTGACGTTCAATCTGCTGCTGATTGCCGTAGCAGGCGGGATGTTCGTGGTGCCGCTCTATGCCTTCCTCACCACGCGGGTCGACAAGTCGGAGGCCTCCCGCTCGGTCGCCGCCAACAACTTCATTTCTTCGATCTTCATGGTGATCGGCGCCGGGGTTGCCGGTGCGCTCGGGTTCTTCGGCATCCCGTTGCAGGAACAACTGCTGCTCAGCCTGGTCCTGTGCGTGTTCTCGGCCCAGCTTGCGCGCAAGTTGCACGCCACCGAAGCGCTGCGTGACGTCGAAGCTGAACGCCTTAGATAATAAAGGCAAAAATCGCGAGTGTCATGGCCACGTAAGTGCTGGCGACGCCGCGCACGTCGGCCATAGTGAGCCGCCACAAGGCTTCGGCCGGGATCGGGATCAGATCGCGCTTCAAATGCGGCGGCAGGCTCGCCCGGAACCAGTGGCGGGCGGTCTCGTCAGTGAGAACCAAGCTGCGGCGCATTTACGACTCTCCCGTGGCAGGAAGGCCAGCTTTAAGACTTTCTTAACCATTGGAAACGGTTTGCGGTGAAGCTGTCGCAAGCTGGGACAGGCTGTGATGGGGGCAATCCGGGGTCGGCGGATTTGCACCGCTTCGCCCACGCCGGTAGAGGCCGCAAAAGACGACGGGAGACTTTTCGATGCCTGATTCCACGCGCGCCGATGCCACCAGAAGCGCGGCTGCCCTGCTGGTCGATTGCCTTGCCGTACAGGGCTGCGAGCGGATCTTCACCGTGCCGGGCGAAAGCTTCCTTGCCGTGCTGGATGCCCTGCCCGATCGGCCCGAGATCGACGTTGTCACTTGCCGTCAGGAAGGCGGGGTCACCTTTATGGCCTGCGCCGATGGCACGATGAACGCGGCCGGATCAGGTCGCCCCGGCGTCGCCTTTGTCACCCGCGGTCCGGGCGCGACCAATGCCAGCATCGGCGTCCATGTCGCGCATCAGGATTCGCAGCCGATGATCCTGTTCGTCGGCGATGTCGCGCGCGGGATGCAGGGGCGCGAGGGCTTTCAGGAGGTCGACTTCACTGCCTTCTTCTCGCCGATCTGCAAATGGGCCGCGCGGATTGATGATCCGGCGCGCATCCCAGAATATATCGCCCGCGCCTATTCGGTCGTCATCAATGGGCGGCCCGGCCCGGTGGTGCTCGCCCTGCCCGAGGATATGCTGGTGGAGCAGGTGCCCTCCAGCCTCCAACCCCGCCCTTTTGTCACCCGCACCGCGCAGGCCGCCTGCCCCGATGCGATGCAGGCGCTATTCGACATGATCGCCGATGCGGCGAGCCCGATTGCGATTATTGGCGGCGCGGGTTGGAACGCCAAGGCGCGGGAATATTTCCAGCAATTCGCCGAACGGATCGGGCTTCCCGTAGCGACCGCCTTCCGCCGCCAGGACGCGATTGCGCCCGATAGCCCGGTCTATGCCGGGAACCTCGGCTACGGCCCCGGCCCCAAGCTGGTTGAGCGGGTCAAAAACGCCGACCTCATCATCGCTGTTGGCGCACGGCTGGGGGAGGCGACCACCGATGGTTACGAGGTTCCCACGCTTGAGCATCCCGGGCAACTGCTCGTCCACATCCACCCCGACCCGGAGGAGTTGGGCCGGGTCTATCGCACCGATCTCGCGCTGTGCTGTTCGGTGGATGAATTCGCCGAGTGTGCCGCGCTCTGGGAGGATGCAGCGGTGATCCCCTTCGATGCCGGGGCCGAGGCTCACGCGGAATGGCTCGAATGGTCGACGCCCCAGCCTTCCGATGCAACCATCGATCTGGCCGCCTGCGTCGCCGCGATGCGTGCCGCGCTTCCGGCGGACACGATCATCTGCAACGGTGCGGGCAATTTTGCTGGGTGGTGGCACCGTTACTGGCGCTATGCTGCCTATCCCGGCCAGCTCGCCCCGACCTGCGGTGCCATGGGTTATGGCGTCCCTGCCGCCGTCGCTGCCGCATTGCGCTTTCCGGAACGGACAGTGGTCGCAGTCGCGGGAGACGGCGATTTCATGATGAACGGCCAGGAACTTGCCACCGCCGCGCAATATGGCGCGAACATGATCGTGGTGGTGGTCGATAACGGCGCCTACGGCACGATCCGTATGCATCAGGAGCGCGAATATCCCGGCCGCGTGTCGGCAACCCAGCTTGCCAACCCCGATTTCGCGATGCTGGGCGCAGCCTATGGCGGATGGAGCACGCGGGTCGAAACGACAGCGGACTTCATCGCCGCGCTCGATGACGCCAAGGCCCGCAGCGGAATTCGCATGATCCACGCCGTGACCGATCTGAACCGGATCGCCGCCAGCGGTGCGACAATCACCGGTCTGCGCGCGAGAGCCAAGGCTACTGCCTGAAACGAAAAGGCCGCCCCAAACGGAGCGGCCTTTCCTGGTTGTCAGCGCTGACGCGAGGTCAGATCTTGTCGCCGAGCGCACCCTTGATCGAACCCTTGACCTTGTCGGTCTTGCCTTCGATCTTCTGGGCTGTGCCTTCGGCGCGGGTTTCGGGATTGCTGGAATGCTGCTTGGCTTCGCCAATGATTTCCTTGGCCGTACCCTTTGCCTTGTCGGTGAATTCACCCATGATAGCCTCCTAGATTAAGCCAATGACTTTATTGGCTTTTCAAGAGACTTACGGTTGCCAGAGATGTTCGTTCCGGCGACTGGGACAAGTGGTGGCCCGAGCGCGGCAGCCCGATTGCAACCGCTGATTTAGCCCTTCGCCATCTCGCAAATCACCTGCCATTCGGCCGGGGTTACGCCGCACACCGACAGGCGCGATTGGCGGATCAGCTGCATCTCGGCCAGCCGCGGCTCAGCCTTGATCGCCACCAGAGTGACGGGATGGGCGAGCTTTTCCTTCGCCTTCACCTTCACGGCCGCCCACTTGCCCGTCTCGTCCGTTGGATCGGTGATCCCGGCAACGCTGACCGTGCAGATCCCGACCACCTCCAGCCCTTCGCGCGAGTGGTAGAAGAACGCCTCGTCGCCGACCTGCATAGCGGCCAGATTGTTGCGCGCCTGATAGTTGCGCACCCCATCCCACGTCCCCTCACCCTCGGAGACAAGATCGTCCCAGCTGTACTTGAACGGTTCGGATTTCATTAGCCAATAGGCCATGCTGGCAGCGCGCTCCCTTGCTCAAACAGCGCCCACGTAGCCCGCACACCCCCGCCTCGCCAAGCCCCGATCCACAGTGTGCAAGTTAACCCGTTCTTTAGTGCAATCTGCGATGAATCGGACGAAGGCACCGCTGGCGTACCTGCCAAGCGACATGCACGGGACGATTAAGGCAACGATTTTGAAAGATCACGAGCCAAATAACCCTCTGCAAACGGCAGAGCGCGATATCATCGCGCTGGGAATTGCCGTGGCGGCCATCATCATGCTGGTGGGAACCGGCGGAACGGTGCTGCCCAAAGTCATGGACGCCCTGTTTGGCAATGGTGCGCGTCCGGATGTTCTGTTGGTCAATGCCCTGCTGCTGAACATCGCCCTCATCATCTTCGGCTGGCGGCGTTACCGCGAACTGACCCGCGAAATCGAAGAGCGCCGCCGCGCCGAAGCCCGCGCGCAAATGCTGGCGGCCACCGATCCGCTGACCCAGTGCCTCAACCGCCGCAGTATGCTCGAAGCGACCGAGGAATTGCGGTCGCGCGCGGCAGTTCGTGGTGAGGCAGTCGCCTATTGCATGATGGATCTCGACAACTTCAAGCAGATCAACGACATGCACGGCCATCCGGTGGGTGATGCGGTGCTGGTGATGCTGTGCGAGAGGGTGCGCGGAATACTCCCGCGTGACGCGCGCCTGGCGCGGCTCGGCGGGGACGAATTCGCCTTCGTGATGCCCTACCCCGCGGGTCACGCCGACCGGGTCGACGATTTGGTCATCCGCCTGTTCGAAAGCCTGGCCCAGCCCTTCCGCCTGCCGACGATCACGGTTGAGCTGACCTTGTCGGTCGGGCTTTCCGCCGATCATGATGCGGACGGCACGATCGGCCTCGTGGTCGATGCCGGCACTTTGATGCAGCGCGCCGACATGGCGCTTTATCATGCCAAGAAGCAGGGCCGGAACCGCTACTTCTGGTTCGAATCGAGCATGGAAAGCGAGATGCGCTTCCGCAACCAGCTCGAAACCGGCATCCGCCGAGGCCTCGCGCGCGGCGAGTTCGTGCCGTTCTACGAACAGCAGGTCGATGTCGAAAGCGGCGCGCTGGTCGGGTTCGAGATGCTCGCGCGCTGGCGCTCCCCGCAACTTGGCGTGATCAGCCCCGATATCTTCGTACCGATCGCCGAGGAAATCGGCCTCATCAACGAAATGTCCGAACGCCTGATGGAACAGGCCTTCGCTGATGCGCGCGAATGGGATGACAGCCTGACGCTGTCGATCAACATCTCGCCGGTGCAGTTGCGCGACCCGTGGTTTGCACAGCGTCTGCTGAAAAAGCTGGTCGCCACAGGCTTCCCGCCGCAGCGGCTCGAAATCGAGATCACCGAAAGCTGCCTGCACGAAAACATCGGCCTGGTACGCTCCATGATCATGAGCCTGCGCAATCAGGGCGTGCAAATCAGCCTCGACGATTTCGGCACGGGCTATTCCAGCCTTGAACAGCTGCGCAATCTGCCGTTCGACCGGATCAAGATCGACCGCAGCTTTGTCAGCGAATTGCGCGAACCGGGCAGCCGTTCGCGGATTGTCGAAGCGATCATCTCACTCGGCCGCGGTCTTGATCTGCCGCTGACGGCGGAAGGTGTCGAGGATGAACAGATCCTTCAGGCGCTGAAATCAATGGGCCGGTTGAAAGCGCAAGGCTATCTCTATGGCCTGCCCGAAGATGCCGAAGCCGTGCGCGCGCGACTGAAAGCGGCGGGCAAGCTGACCGGCGTTTCCGAGCAAGCACCGTCGCTGCCACGCACTGGCACCGAAGACGGCCCAACCCTCTACCGCATCGCCCGACCCTGAGATTGCGCCCCCTGCCCGCGGGCAGGACTGGACGCGGACGGCCTGCGTGCATAGATGCGCAGCCGTGACGCAGACGATTGCCTTCATCAAGATGCACGGGCTCGGCAACGACTTCGTCGTGCTCGACGCGCGTGAAACGCCGTTGCCGGAGATGACGCCGCATATCGCGCGCGCGCTGGCTGACCGGCGCACCGGGATCGGCTTCGATCAGCTCGTGCTGCTAGAGCCGAGCGAGACACATCGCTTCCGGATGCGGATTTTCAATTCCGATGGCAGCGAGGTCGAGGCCTGCGGCAATGCCGCGCGGGCCGTGGCGCTGCTGCATGGCAAGCCCGCAGTCATCGAGACTGGCGGCGGGCCGATTGTGCTCGAACCGCTCGACGGCGGCGCACGGGTCGACATGGGCACACCGCGCTTCGATTGGGACGCGATCCCGCTCGCCTACCCGATGGACACTTTCACGGTGCCGGTCGGGTGGGAGAGCCTTGAAGCGCCGATGGCGGTCAATGTCGGCAACCCGCACGCGATTTTCTTCGTCGATGATGCCGATGCCGTCCCGCTGGAAACGCTTGGCCCGGTGATCGAGCATGACCCGCTGTTTCCCGAGCGAGTGAACGTCAACGTCGCCAGTCTTGCCGGGCCGGATCACCTGAAGCTGCGGGTGTGGGAACGCGGTGCCGGGCTGACCCGTGCTTGCGGCACTGGGGCCTGTGCGACAGCAGTCGCGGCGATCCGGCGCGGGTTGGTGGCGAGTCCGGTGCGTGTGACGCTGCCTGGCGGCGATCTGGTGATTGCCTGGGCGCCGGGCGGTACGATCCTGATGAGCGGCCCTGCGGCAGAAAGCTATCGCGGCACCTTCGACTGGGATGATTACGCCGCAGGAGCCGGAGTTTGAACGTTCCGCAGATTATCTCGCTCGGCTGCCGCATGAACATCGCCGAGAGCGAGCGGATGCGGGCGATGCTGGCGGGCGAAACCGATCTGGTGGTAGTCAATTCCTGCGCGGTGACGGGTGAGGCGCTGGCTCAAACCCGCAAAGCGATCCGCCGCGCCCGGCGTGACAATCCGGCGGCCCGGCTGGTGGTGACCGGCTGTGCGGCGGAGATTGATCGGTCGGCGATTGGCGCGATGGACGAGGTTGATGGTCTGGTAGCCAATCGGGCCAAGCTCGATCCGCGCGCGTGGAATGTCGCCGCCGACGCTGCTCCGGTTGCCCCAGCGCACACCCGCGCTTTCGTTGCCGTGCAGAACGGCTGCGATCATGCTTGCACCTTCTGCGTCATCCCGCAGGGGCGCGGGCCGAGCCGTTCGTCGAGCGTGGCGGACGTGCTGCGCGAGGTTGAGGCGCACCTTACTGCGGGGGCCAAGGAGGTTGTGCTCACCGGGGTCGATCTGACCTCGTGGGGGCATGATCTGCCGGGCGAGCCGCGCCTTGGCACGCTGGTCGCTGCGATCCTTGCAGCCTTCCCCGGCCTCCCCCGCCTGCGGCTGTCATCGGTGGACGGGATCGAGATTGATGCGGGGCTGTTCGACCTCCTCGCCTACGAACCCCGCGTGATGCCGCATCTGCACCTCAGCTTGCAACACGGCGCCGACCTGATCCTCAAGCGCATGAAGCGCCGTCATCTGCGCCGCGATGCAGTGGAACTGGCCCAGCGCCTCAAAGCGATCCGGCCGGACATCGCCATAGGCGCTGACCTCATCGCCGGATTCCCGACCGAGGATGACGCCCACCATCAGGCGAACCTCAGCATCATCGATGAGCTCGATATCGTCCACGCCCACATCTTCCCCTTCTCACCCCGCCCCGGCACCCCCGCCGCGCGGATGCCGCTGGTGCCGCGCGACGTGGTGAAGGCCCGCGCCGCCGACCTCCGCGCCCGCGCAGCCATGCGCCGTGCCGTCTGGCTCGACAGCCTTGTGGGCGAAACGCTCCCCGTCCTCGCCGAACGCGACGGCACGGGCTATGCCCCCAACTATGCCCGCGTCGCGCTGCCTGCCGGGACAGCTGCGGGCGACATCATCGAAGTGAATGTGCGCGAGGTCAGGGAGGGCCTGCTCGGATGAGTGAAACCAGCTGGAGCCAGCGCCTGTTCGGCGGCTTCGCCAAGACATCGGAGCGCCTGACCGCCAACCTTGCCGGGGTGGGCGGGAGCGCGAAGCTTGATGACGCCACGCTCGACGAGGTCGAGGACGCACTGATCATGTCCGACCTCGGCCCTGCGGCGGCGGCCCGCATCCGTGCGCGGCTGTCCGACAAGCGCTTCGGGCTGGAGATCACCACCCGCGAGTTGAAAGAAGCGGTGGCGGAAGAGATCGCAGCGATCCTGCGTCCCGTCGCCAAGCCGCTCGAAATCACCGCCTTCCCGCGCCCGCAGGTGATCCTTGTCATCGGCGTGAACGGCTCGGGCAAGACCACCACCATCGCCAAGCTCGCCCACCTGTTTCAGGAGGATGACTACGGCGTGCTACTGGCAGCGGGCGACACATTCCGCGCCGCTGCCATCGGGCAGCTTGCGACCTGGGCGGGCCGGATCGGGGTCGATCTGGTGCGCGGGCCCGAAGGCGGCGATCCGGCGGCGATTGTGTTCGATGCCGTCAAGCAGGCGACCGACACCGGCATCGACGCGCTGATCGTCGACACTGCAGGCCGCCTCCAGAACAAGAAAGAGCTGATGGAGGAACTGGCGAAAATCCGCCGCGTCCTCGGCCGGCTGAACCCTGAAGCGCCGCATGATGTTGTGCTGGTGCTGGATGCGACCAATGGCCAGAATGCCCTCGCCCAGATCGACGTGTTCAAGGAGGTCGCGGGGGTAACGGGCCTCATCATGACTAAGCTCGATGGCACCGCGCGCGGCGGCGTGCTGGTCGCGGCGGCGGAGCAATATGGCCTCCCCATCCACGCCATTGGCGTCGGCGAGAAGATGGAAGACCTGCGCCCGTTCGACCCCGACTTGGTCGCCCGCGTGATTGCCGGAGTGGCGTGATGAGCGATAACGAGACCAAAAAGGCTGCTTCCAGCTGGCTCAACGTCGCCGTCGATTACGGCCCGCTCGTGGTCTTCCTCGGCGTCTATCGCTGGAGCGCGCCCGATAAGGTGAGTGCAACGGGCGAACTCGGCGCGATCATCAATGGCACGGGCGCGTTCATGGTCGCCGCCGTTATTGCGCTACTGGTATCGAAATGGCGGCTGGGCAAAGTGTCGCCGATGCTATGGTTTTCGACCGCGCTGATCGTCGGTTTCGGAAGTCTGACGATCTTCTTCGGCGACCCCACTTTCGTGCAGATCAAACCGACGATCATCTATGCGAGTTTCGGCGCGGTGCTGCTGGCCGGGTATATTGCCGGGCGGGCGATGCTCAAGATCCTGCTCGAAGCCGCCTTCGAGGGCCTGTCGGACGAAGGCTGGCTCAAGCTGTCGCGCAATTGGGGGGTGTTCTTTCTGGTGCTGGCAGGGCTCAACGAAGTGCTGCGTGCGCAGATGGATTTCGAAGGCTGGCTGTGGGCCAAGCTGTGGGTGTTCCTGCCGCTGACCTTCCTGTTCACCTTCAGCCAGATCCCCATGCTGCTGAAGCACGGGCTGAGCTTCGAGGACCGTGACGAGCCGCTGAAGGACGAGCCGCCGACGGGGGGCTGATCAGGGTTTGACCTGCGACAAGGCGATCCGGTTGCCCTCGCTATCCTCGATTTCGGCGACGAAGCCCGCCTCGCCGATATCCTTTTTGGGATAAAGCACCTTCGATCCACGTGCTGTTGCCCGCGCGAGCACGGCGTCGATATCGGGCACATCGAAATAGATCACTGGCCCATCATGCGACGGGCGGTAGACGTCGCCCTTGGCCAAGGCCCCGCTTGCGCCCGGCGCATCGCCTGCGCGCGGGAAGAATGCCATATCATAGCCGTCGACGTCTTCGAGGGTCAGCTGGTAGCCAAACACGTCTTCGTAAAAGGCGATGGCCCGGTCCAAGTCGGTGACAGGAATTTCGAAATGAAAGACCGGGTTGGTCATTGATGCCTGCTCCTTGACGGGCGCCTGCGCTTTGTCTGCCACCGCTGGCGCGCACGCCGCCACCATGAGGCAAAGCGGCACAAGGGCGAGAGCGGCTGCCTGCAAGGTCAGATTTCCACCTGACTCCCAAGCTCCACCACGCGATTGGTGGGCAGCCGGAAGAACTCCATCGCGCTCGCCGCGTTGCGCAGCATCCAGGCGAACAGCTTCTCGCGCCAGATCGCCATGCCCGGCTTAGCCGACGCCAGCAGCGTCTGGCGTGACAGGAAGAAGCTGGTGTGCATCATGTCGAACGGCGCGCCGCACAGGTCGAGCGTGCGCAGCAGGGCGGGCACATCGGTTTCCTCAAGGAAGCCGCAGCGGATCGTGACCCGGTAGAAGCCGTTGCCCAGATCCTTGCACGAATAGCGTTCGATCGATTCCAGGTAAGGCACATCCTGCACCGCCACGGTCAGGATCAGGATGCGTTCGTGCAGCACCTTGTTGTGCTTGATATTGTGCAGCAGCGCCGATGGCACGCCGGTGTTGGTCGAGGCCATAAACACCGCCGTCCCCGCCACGCGGGTGGCGCTGTTCTGCGCGCTCTTGGCGAAAATCTCGATCGGCAGCGCGCTTTCAGACATACTGGCCCGCATCAGCTCACGACCGCGCGACCATGTGGTAAGCAAGGTGAAGATCACGAAGCCAATCAGCAGTGGCACCCAGCCGCCCTGCGGCACCTTGATCAGGTTCGCACCGAAATAGGCGATGTCGACGATCAAGAAGGCTGCTACCAGCGGAAGCGCCTTCCACACCGGCCAGCGCCACAGCGAGAACAGGACGGCCGCCAGCAGCAGCGTGTCGATGAACATCGCCCCGGTCACCGCGATGCCATAGGCCGCGGCAAGGTTGGTCGAAGACTGGAAGAACAGCACCAGCAGGATCACCATCACCATCAAGCCCCAGTTGATCGTGGGGATGTAGATCTGCCCCGCAGCCGAGGCGCTGGTGTGGCGGATTTCCATGCGGGGGATGAAGCCGAGCTGGATCGCTTGCTGGGTCAGGCTGAAGGCGCCCGAAATCACCGCTTGGCTGGCAATGATCGTGGCGAGCAGCGCGAGGATGATCACCGGCACACGAACAAGGTCAGGGATCATCAGGAAGAACGGATCCTTCACGAGCGCAGCCGCAGCCGCGGGCGAGCTCGCCGAAAGGATCATCGCGCCCTGCCCCATGTAATTGAGCATCAGCGCCGGAAACACGAAGGTCAGCCAGGACAGCCCGATCGGCTTGCGCCCGAAATGGCCCATGTCGGCATAGAGCGCCTCGGCCCCGGTCACCGCCAGCACCACGCTGCCCAGCGCGATGAAGGCCGTAAAGCCATCCGACTGGAAGAACCGCAGCGCATTGATGGGGTTGATCGTTTCCAGAATGATCGCTGGATTAGCGCTCAGGTGCATAACACCCAGCGTCGCCAGCATTCCGAAATAGGTCAGCATGATCGGGCCGAACAGCTTGCCGACCTTGCCCGACCCGCGCGACTGGATCGCGAACAGACCAAACAGGATCGCCACCGCCGTTGGCACAATCCACGGTTTGAAGCCGGGAACGATGTATTGCAGACCCTCTGTCGCGGACAGAACCGAGATCGCCGGAGTGATCATGCTGTCGCCGTAGAATAGCGCGGTGGCAAACACACCGAGCAGGATAAGTGGCGCGGTCCAACGGCGATTGTCCGAGGCGCGCCGGATAAGCGCGAGCAAAGCAAGGCTGCCGCCTTCGCCCTTGTTGTCAGCGCGCATGATGGTGAGGACATATTTGACCGTCACCACCATCATCATCGACCAGAACACGAGGCTCAGCACACCGTGGATATGCTCGGCATCGGGCGTGATCCCGATTGTGCCGTGATGCGCGGCAAAGGTCTCGCGGAAAGCATAAAGCGGGCTGGTGCCGATGTCGCCGAAAACCACGCCGACAGCGCCGACCGCAAGGGTCAGCGTCGAAGCGCTGTGCCCGTGGCCATGGGCGCTCGCGGCGGCAGGTTCGTCAGTATTGGCTATGCTGCTCATCTCGATCGGATTTCCCGTATCCCGCGGTACTGCCCATCCTGCCGGAACCATTCAGGCCGATGAGGCAGCGCGCCTAGCACTGCCCATTCGCACCTGCAACATTATCAGCATAGGTCTCGCGCGCCAGAGAGAAAGGCGTCATTGGCCCTGAAGCATAGGCGCGCGGGCTATCATGTCGTTAAGCCGGGCAACTTCGGCCTCAAGGCCCTCACGCCAGGGTGCCTCGGGCGGCGAGTTGGCGAGCAGGCCCTGCCAGACATTACGCGCCGCGACGATCTCGCCGCTTTGGAGATAGGCAAAGCCGAGGAAATATTCCGCGCCGGGATGGCCCGGGTCAATCGCCTTGGCCCGCCCGAAGGCCTGCACCGCGGCCGGGGTCACGAAACCATCGGCATGGCCGATCAACGCGAGGCCCAGCGCCAGCCAGCTCTCCACATCGCGGGGGTTTTCAGCCAGTCCGCGCTGGAGGAGATTGGCCGCATCGGCAAACTTGCCGCGGCGGGCAAAGGCGTCTGAAGTCACGAGGTAGTCAGGCGCAGGCAGTGTGCGCGAAAACAGCGCCGCACGCCCTTCGACCATTGCCTCGCCCTGCCCCGAAGCAGCCTCCGCCTCCGCTTTAGGCGCGGAGGCCTGCCCCGGTGAGCCCTGCCAAGCGTAGCCTGCGAGCCCGAACACCAGCACAGCGCCGAACAGCGTCATGCCTTCACGCGGGAGCTTGAGCAGCAAAACCGCAAGCGCAAAGGCTGCCAGCGCCAAAGCGCCGATCGCCAGCCAGCCGCCAATCATGCCGTATCCCCCGCATCACTGCGCCGCTTGCCCAACCGCCGCAGCAGCACGCCTCCTACGATCAGGAGCAGTAACACCGGTGCTGCGAACAGCGGCCAGGTGGTCGCGCTGACCTCAGGCTCGTAGCTGACGTAATCGCCATAGCGAGCGATCAGCCAGCCACGGATCTGGTCCGGGCTCTCGCCTGCCAGAATACGGCTGCGCACCTGATGGCGCATATCGCCCGCCATCGGCGCGTCAGAATCCGCGATGCTCTGCGACTGGCACTTAAGGCAACGCAGGGTGTGCATCAGCGCGGTCGCCTCGGCCTCAAGCCGCGGATCATCGAGCTGATTATAGGCGTAGGGCGCCGGCGGCATGGAATCCTGCCCCAAGGCCGGAACGGCGAGCAGAGCCAGCAGCAAAGCCACGACGGCGCGGATCATCGGGCCTTCTCCAGTTGGTCCAGCAGCACCGGGACATGCTCGGGCCGGATGTCACCGATATGCTGATAGCGGATCACGCCCTTGGCATCGATCACAAAGGTTTCTGGCACCCCCGACGATCCGATCGCCAGCTGCACCTCGGAAATGCGGTCGCTGCCGATCCGCGAATAAGGATTGCCATAGCGACCGAGGAAATTGGCGACATCTTCGGGCCGATCACGAATGGCAATGCCGACGATCTCGACGCCGCGGGCTTGCAGCGCTTCGAGCTGCGGCGCTTCGGCGATGCAGGGTGTGCACCAGCTCGCCCAGATATTGAGCAGGCGCGGCTTGCCACCAACGAGGTCGGCCTTAGCTGCCCCAGGCAAGCCGCCGAACGCCGGGTCCAGCGCGAAATCGGGCAAGGGCTGACCGATCATCGTGCTTTCGACGAACTCGTCCTTCTCCTGCGTGAGCATATAGCCTGCGACCCCCGCAAAGAAGGCGAACAGGGCGAGCGGCACCCACAGGAACAGACGCGAGCGCATCAGCCTACTCAGCCGGAACCGGCGCGGCGGCATCGAGCGCCTCGACATCGGCGCGGCGCTCTGCGCCCTTGGTGACAGCCGCGCGGCGCTTCACATCGACCTTCACCCGGCCGGCAATTGCCAGAATACCACCCAAGGCGATCAGCAATCCGCCATACCAGATGAAGGTGACAAACGGCTTCCACCACACCCGGATCTGCCACCGACCATCTTCGGCCTGATTGCCGATCACCGCGTAAAGCTGCCCGTCCCAACGGGTCAGCAGCGCGCTTTCACTGGTGGATTGCGGCGGCGACCAGAAGTTGCGCGCCTGCGGATTGAGGATCACCGGCTCGCCGCCGTCCCTGCTGACCGCAAGCCGCGCCTCAATCGCGGTCCAGTTCGGCCCAGCGATCGGCGAGACGCTTTCGAGAGTGACAGCGAAATCGCCGATTTGTTCGGTGCCACCCGGCGCAACTGCCGCGAGGCGCTCCTGCGAGAACGCGCCTTCGCACGCCATGCCGAACAAGGAGACCGCTATACCGAAATGGGCGAGCACCATGCCCCAGGTCGCGACCGGCACGCGTGCGATATTGCGCCCACGCAGCGGCAGGAAGGCGGCGACCGCCAGCGCTGCCGCAAGGCCAAGACCTAGCAGCGGCAGCAGCGGGAACTGGCCAAAGAGGCTCACCAGCGCAATCACCCCGATCACCAGCGATGCGATGAGTGCAAGCTCGAACTGAAGCCGTGCAGGCTTGTCGCTTTTCCAGCGCAGCAGCGGGCCGACCGCCATGACGAGGAGCATCGGGATGGCAAAGATTGCGCCTGCCGGATTGAAGTAAGGCGGGCCGACCGACACGCGCACGTCGAACACCTCGGTCAGCAGCGGATAGAGCGTGCCCAGCAAGACGATCGCAAGGATCGCCGAGAGCATCACATTGTTGAACACCAACGCGCCTTCGCGGCTGGCAATGGCAAAGCGCTTGCCCTCGGCCACGGCGCCAGCGCGCAGTGCGAAGATCGTGAACGCCCCGCCAATGTAGAGGCCCAGCAGCCCGAGGATGAACGCCCCGCGTTCAGGATCGACAGCAAAGGCATGGACGCTGGTCAGCACGCCGGAACGCACGAGGAAGGTGCCGAGCATCGACATCGAGAAGGCCAGCACGCCGAGCATGATCGTCCACGTCCGCAGTGCATCGCGCGCGGCCAGCACGCTGACCGAATGCATCAGCGCGGTTGCGGCGAGCCACGGCATTAGCGAGGCATTCTCGACCGGATCCCAGAACCACCAGCCCCCCCAGCCAAGCTCGTAATAGGCCCAATAGGAACCGGCGGTGATTCCGAAGGTCAGCAGCACCCACGCGCCCAGCACCCAAGGGCGCAGCACGCGGGCAAAGGACGGGTTGACCTGATTAGTCAGCAGCGCACCCATAGCGAGGCTAAACGCGACCGACAGGCCGACATAGCCCGCGTAAAGCGTCGGCGGGTGGATCGCGAGGCCGATGTCTTGCAGCAGCGGGTTGAGGCCCGTCCCCTCGGCCGCCGGCACCGGCAGCCGCTCGAACGGGTTGGAGGACAACAGCAGGAAGGCATAGAAGCCCAGCGCCACAAACCCCTGCACCGCCAGCGTCGCGCCCATGGTGCGTTCCGGCAACCGCTTCTCGAACCCGGCCAACAACCCGCCCGACAACGCCAGCACGCCGACCCACAGCAGCATCGAGCCTTCGTGGTTCCCCCAGGTTCCGGTCAGCTTGTAAAGCAGCGGCTTCATCGAGTGCGAATTGCTCGCGACCAGCTTGATCGACAGGTCGGTGATCGCAAAGGACCACAGCAGCATCAGGAAAGCCAGCACCGCAAGGAATGCCTGCACCACCGCCGCGGGGCGCGCATAGATCGCCAGCGGATTGACCGCGCCTTCCGCCGCCTTCAACGCAAAGGCGCCCGAGACCATCTGCAACACTGCCAGCGCGGCGGCGAGCCACAGGGCGGCCAGTCCGATTTCGGGGATCATTGCTTGGCCCTCATCTGTGCCACGATGCTACTTCAGCCCGACGGTGGTTTCGGCTGCCATCTTGGCGGCCTGATCCGTGCCCATGCCTTCGAGTTCCTTGGGCACATAATTCTCGTCATGCTTGGCGAGCAGGTTGGTGGCCATAAACACCCCGTCCGGGCCCAGGCTGCCTTCTGCCACCACGCCCGAATTCTCGACGAAAAGATCGGGCAGGATGCCGCTGTAGCGCACCGGGATCGCGTCAGTCGTGTTGCCGGTGACCAGGAAGTTCACTGTCACACCATCGGCTTCGGTTGTGATTGAGCCAGCCTTGACCATCCCGCCGAGGCGCACCGCCTGGCCGACTTCTGGCGGGGCCGAAGCCATCTGCTCAGGCAGGTAGAAATAGTTCGCCTGATTGCGCAGGCTCCACGCCGCCAGCAGCCCTGCGCCGACAATCGCCACGAGGGCAATGATCACGAGGATCAGACGTTGGTGCTTGGCTTTCATTGCATTGTCCCGTTCAGCGCCGCCGCGACGCATCGCGCCGCGCTTCAGCGCGGGCCATTGAGCGCCATGCCCAGACGATCAGCAGAGCCAGCGCAATCGCGCCTATGCCATAGGCGAGCCACACGAAATCCCACTGGTTTAATTCTTCGCGCATCACGCCTGCTCCATGGCGGGCGTTACCGGGGTCGGTGCGTCGTCATCAAGCGCACGGCGGCGCAGGCGCGCTTCGACCTGTTGCTCCGCTATCAGCGCGCGCATCCGCATCAACACAATCGCCCCAAACAAGAGCGAAAAGCCCACCACTGCGACCAGCAGCGGCACCAGGAAGGTCGCCTCAATCGCGCTTTTGCCCGCAGTGATGCTGGGGGGCTGGTGGAGCGAGTTCCACCACACCACCGAGCGATTGATGATCGGCACATTGATCGCGCCGACAAGGCCGAAAATTGCGGCGATCTTGGTCGAGGTGCCTTCTTTCTCGGCTGCTTCGGTCAGCGCGATGTAACCGGCGTACAGGAACAGCAGCACCAGCATCGACGTCAGCCGACCGTCCCACTCCCACCAGGTGCCCCAAGTCGGGCGGCCCCAGATCGATCCGGTGGCGAGGCAGATCGCGCAGAACACCATCCCCGGCACTGCAATCGCGCGGGCGGACAGGGCGGCGAGCGGGTGCTTCCAGATCAGCAGCATGGCGCTGGAAATCGCGATCCCCGCCCATCCCCCCATGCCGAGCCATGCAGCGGGCACGTGGATGAACAGGATGCGCACCGTATCACCCATCAGGCGGTCGGGCGGGACCATAAACAGGCCCCAGCCTACCGCACCAACAGACAGCACCAAGCCGCTCCAGAACAGGAGCGGAGTGAGCCACTTTGCAAGTGACAGAAAACGGGTGGGGTTGGCGTAGATGTGCATGATCGTTTGCGTCTGGCCGGGCTTGTAGCCTTACACCCGAACCGGACAAGAGAGCAAATCACGCGCGCGCGGAATAGTTCCCACCGCGCCCCGCCTCATCAGCCGCGGCCGATGAGCTTTTGCGCCATCCGGTCGGCCACCACATCGGACGAAACGCCGGTGCTTTCGCTCTCCTGCCAGATCGTTTCGAGTCGGCCGGGGATCTGCTCGACCAGCGCATTGACCTCGGCCACATTGCCGGTGCGGCTGTCGCGGCGGGCGAGATATTCGGTCGCGACCGAGATGATCCCGCCAGCATTGATGACATAGTCGGGCGCGTAGAGGATGCCGCGCGAGGCCAGCAACGCGCCGTGCTCGGGACGGGCGAGCTGGTTATTGGCCCCGCCTGCCACAATCGGACAGTCGAGCGCCGCGATGCCTGCATCATCAAGGATTGCGCCCAGCGCATTGGGGCTGAACACGTCGCAAGCCGTCGCCATGATCGTGTCAGACGCAACCGCCACGCCGCCCAACGCCGACGCCAGTGCGGCTGCGCGGTCCGCGTTGATATCGGCCAACGTCAGCTTTGCGCCATCGCGCGCCAGCAGCCGGGCAACCCCGCCGCCGACCGAGCCGGTACCCTGCACAGCGACATGGACACCAGCGAGGCTATCTTTGCCCAGCTTGTGCCGTACCGCCGCCTTGATGCCGAGATAGATGCCATAGGCCGTGAACGGGCCGGGATCGCCGCCCGCGCTGCCCTCACCCTTCACCGGCAGGCCCGAAACGTGCGCGGTGCGCTGCGAGACGGCAACCATGTCCGCCTCAGAGATGCCAACGTCTTCGGCCGTGACATAGCGCCCGCCGAGACCTTCGACCGCATCACCAAAAGCGGCGAGCATCTCGGGGGTCTTGATCCGCTGCTCATCCGCAAGGATCACGGCCTTGCCGCCACCCATCGGCAGGCCGGCCATCGCGTTCTTGTAGCTCATCCCGCGCGACAGGCGCAGCGCATCGCGCATTGCGCCGGCGGGATCGTTGTAATGCCAAAAACGGGTACCGCCCGCAGACGGGCCAAGGTGGGTCGAATGGACCGCAATGATCGCCGTCAGCCCGCTCGCCCGGTCATGGACCAGCTGCACAAGTTCATGTGCGTCGAAATCGGGCTCGGCCCAGAATGCGGTCATATCGTCTCCCCTATCGGGCGCGGTGCTAACCTGCTGCATGGGGGGAGATGGGGCGATCAACGGGGTTCGAACCCGCGACCTCCGGTACCACAAACCGGCGCTCTAACCAACTGAGCTATGATCGCCACACGCCCCTGCCCGCATACCACCATTTCGGTCGCTGCCAAGCCCGCGCGAAGTGGCGCGGTGTACGCAAGGCAGACGCACGTCAAGTGCGCTGGCGAGGGAGGCGCGCCTCTTGCACAAAGGCCTCATCAAGGGAAGCGAAAACTGCTTTGCGTCGCTTTGCACGCAAGATTGTTACGCGCCCCGGTGAATCATTGCCAAGCCTCAAGCCGCATCTATCTTTGGGCGGCCATGACCACCCTCCCCGATTCCATCGCCGCCACAATCGCGGCGCAACCCGGTGTGCAGCGCGTGCCGACCCCCAAGGCGATGCTGTTCCAGCGCAAGCGATTCGTCACGCCTGATCTGGCAAAGGAGCTCATCACGCTGATCGAGGCCGGTCGTCGCCCCTCGACCATCGCAGACGACAATGGCGATCCTGTGTTCCGCACGAGCGAGACATGCGATCTCTCCGCCGATCTCCCGGCGGTCCAGCAGATCGAGGCGCTGCTGGCCGAGCTGTCGGGCATCGACTCAGCCTTTGGCGAACCGCTGCAAGGCCAGCGTTATGCCGAAGGACAGGAGTTCAAACCGCACACCGATTACTTCGCCCCAGGCGGCCGGGATTTCCAGAAGTTCTGCGCCTTGTCGGGCAACCGCACCTGGACTTTCATGATCTACCTCAATGACGTCGCCGCAGGTGGTGCTACCCGCTTCAAGCTGCTCGACAAGACCTTTCAACCCGAAGCAGGAAAATTGCTCTGTTGGAACAACCGCCTGCCGGACGGAGGTATCAATCCGGCGACGCTGCACCACGGGATGAAGGTCAGGATGGGCGTCAAATACGTGATCACCAAGTGGTATCGCGAAAAGCCATGGAGGGGTTGATGAACGACTACGCCACAATCGAACAGCACCTGAAGACGCGGCTCGCCGATATTGTCGCCCGCAGCGAGGAAATCGAGGACGACTTGCGTAGCCCTCTCGACGCCGATTTCGCTGAGCAGGCGACCGACCTTGCCGACGACGAAGCCCTCGAAGGGGTGGATGATGTGCTGCGCGCCGAGGCCCGCCAGATTCGCGCGGCCCTCGCCCGAATCGAGGCCGGCTCCTACGGGGCTTGCGCGAATTGCGGCGAGGAGATCCCGGTCGCGCGACTGGAAGCGCAGCCGATGGCCACCCGCTGTATCAAATGTGCTGCCTGAAACGAAAAAGGCGACCCCGTCGGGCCGCCTTCCTCGCACGGCCCGAAGGCCGCAAGCTGAAAAGACCGATTACTTGTTCTTGAGGCTGAGCCCGCCGAAACGCTTGTTGAACTGGGCCACACGGCCGCCTTCCGACGCCTGCTGACGGCCACCGGTCCAAGCCGGGTGGCTGAGGGGATCGATTTCGAGCGACAGGGTGTCGCCTTCCTTGCCCCAAGTCGAGCGAGTCTGGAATTCGGTACCATCGGTCATCTTGACCGTGATCATGTGGTATTCGGGGTGACCTTCGGCCTTCATGACGTGATCCTTTGCAGCGTGGCACCGGTACCGACCGGCACAGCTATGAATGGGAAGCGCGCGCCTTAGTGAGGAACGCAGCGCAATGCAACCTTAGATGAAGATTGCTGCGCTCAGGCGGGCGGATCCGTCATCATGGCCGTGAATTCGACCTCGCAGGTCGTCTTCCCCTCAACGCTGGCGACGCCCTTGAACTTGTAGACGCGGCTGCGCTTCTGGGTGAATTCCACGTGGAGGTCGAGCAGGCAGCCCGGCGTCACGGGAGCGCGGAACTTCGCGTTCTCGATGCCCATGAAGATCACCAGCTTGCCGGTGCCGGCCAACTCCATCGTCTCGATCCCGAGGATGCCGGCAGCCTGCGCCAGCGCCTCGATCTGGAGCACGCCCGGCATGATCGGTGCGCCGGGAAAGTGGCCCTGGAAGAACTGCTCGTTCATGCTCACGGCCTTGACCGCGTGAATGCGCTCACCCAGCGTGATTGACCGCACTCGATCAACCAGCAGCAGCGGGTAGCGATGCGGCAAGGCCTTGAGGATCTTGACGATATCGTAATCCAGCACCTCGGCCGGCGCGCTACCCGCTTCGCTCATCTCATCTTCTCCGTCAGGATCAGCGGCCAACCGGCGCGGCCGTGTCGCCCTGCGGTGCGGGGGCAGCCTGCTGCTGCTGCATCTGCGCGGCGAGCGCGAGGCGCTGCTGGATTTCCTGATAGATCTGCACGCCTTCACGGCTCGGCTGCCAGCCAGCGGGCGGAACCACGCCGACGGCGGGAACGCGGGCGTTGAGCGCAGCAGTCACCTTGGGGGTGATATCCATTTCCGGCACCGCGAACAGCACTGTGCCCGGATCCAACACGACCTTGATCTGCTCAGCCGTGGTCACGTCCTGCAAGGCCGAGCCATACTGCATGATGATCTGCTCGATCGCGAAGACACGAGCACCGTCGATCTGATTGGAGAGGCCCTGAATTTCCTGCTCCAGCGCCTGCAGCTTGGGCAAGTCGGCCGACTTCTGCATGGCCGCCTGTTCGGTCTCATCAACCTGTTTGTCGCCGTTCTTGTCGAACTTGGCGAGCATGGTCTGCCGCTCCTGCGCCTTGGTGCGACGCAGTTCGTTCTGCTGAGCGTAGGTCGTGTTGACCTGCTCATACGAGGTCTGGAAAGCGGTGGTGCCGATGATGGTGCGCGTGACATCGACCGAGGCCATGCGGCCATCGACCTGTGCCTGTGCGGGAAGCGCGGCGGTGGCGGCCAGCACCAGGCCGGCCGTAGCGAGAAGCTTGGCAAGACGTGTCATCAGAATTGGGTTCCTACGTTGAATGTGAAGCGCCGCTCGTCATCGCCTTCGACCCTGCGAATGGTCTGAGCGAAGTCGATACGGAACGGTCCGAAGGGCGAGTTCCAGTTAACCCCGATCCCGGCCGTGATGCGCGGGCTTGGCGAGTTCCCCAGAAACAGCTCGCGGATATTGGAATTGGGCTGAATCAGGCGAATATTGAGCGATCCGTCAGCCTGGGTCGGGCTGGTGGTCGTGGTGTTGGTGTTAGGGACCTGGAACAGCGGCTCACCCGCGGCATTCGTAATCGGAATGCCCGCCGGATTAACGGTAAGGATCGGCTGTTCGACCCCCCAGAGCGCGCCGATATCGGCCCAGATCGAAGGCCGCAGACCCAGCTCGCGCGCACCAGTGCCAAGCGGAATTTCCAGCTCGGCACGGCCAAGGTAGTAATTGCGCCCGCCAACGGCGTCGTCGCGGACCTGATTACGGTCGGTGAAGAAGGTGATGTTGCCATTGGCATCGAGGATCGGACGGCCGGTGCCGTCGAGCTGCGATGTCTGCGTCAGGATGCGCGGACCGACGCCGCGGATCGCAAAGCCGCGGAACTGCGGTTCACCCAGGAAGAAGCGGTCGGTCAGCAGAACGTCGTCGACACCGGCGCCGGGGCGTTCTTGCAGCGGAATGATCGTTCCACCTTCAGCAAGGATCGAGAAGATGAAGCCCGAGTTGCCGACATTCCAGAACTGCTGCCCACGGCCACGGAAGCGGATATAGCGCACGTCCCCGCCCAGCCCGGCGAATTCGCCGCTGAGTGAAACAGTCCGGCCGCGCGTCGGTCGAACGCGCGAATTGAGCGAGTTGTAGTTGAGGCTGAGGCCGACGATCGAGCTCAACCGGGTGCCGATTGCATCGCACAAGAAGCGGCCCGCGCGCAGCGGATCGCATTCCAGCGTCCCGTCACCGTTGACGTCCGAGAAGAACAGGTTCTCGTCGAGCGTCACGTCCTCGTAGTTGAGGGTGTAGCTGCCAACCAGCGACATATACTCGGTCAACGGCACGCCCGCCCGCATCGAGAAGCCGGTGGTGGCCTGCTGGAAGGTCGTGTTGCGATCGTTGCCGGTAAAGTTGAAGCTATTGAAATCGCGCCGGTAGATATCGATCCCGCCGGAGATGTTGCGATCAAAGATGTACGGATCGGAGAAGCTGATCTGCGCCGAGCGCGAGAACTGCGAATAGTTGACGCTCAGCCCGATCGTCTGCCCGCGCCCGCGGAAATTGCGCTGGCGGATGGAGCCGGCCAGAATGAACTGCTCGATCGAGGAGAAACCGGCCGAGAACTGCAATTCGCCCGTGGGGCGCTCTTCAATGTTGGCTTCAAGAATGATCCGGTCAGGCGCGCTGCCTTCGGTCTGGGTGACCTCGAAGTTTTCTTGGAAATAGGCGAGCGAGTTGATGCGCGCGGTGGTGCGCTGCACGCCCAGTGAGTTGAACGCATCGCCCTCGGCCAAGCGGAACTCGCGGCGGATCACCTTGTCCTGCGTCAGCGTGTTGCCGTTGATGTCGACCCGCTCGACATAAACGCGCGGAGCCTCGCGAAGAACGAAGGTGATGTTCATCTTGAGATTTTCGGGATCGCGATTGAAGCGCGGCTGGACGTCGGCAAAGGCATAGCCGTAGCGGCCCGCAAGCTCGGTCAGCTGCTCGACCGTGTCTTCGACGATCTTGGCGTTGTAGAAATCGCCGGCCTTCATCGGCAGCTGCGTGCTCATCACATCGCTGTCGAAGTCGCGCAGCTGGCTGTCGACCTTGACGTCGCCGAAGGTGTAGCGCTCGCCCTCCTCCACCACATAGGTGATGATGAAGTCCTTCTGGTCTGGCGTGAGTTCCGCCACGGCCGAGACGACGCGGAAGTCGGCGTAGCCTTCGGTCAGGTAGAACTGGCGCAGCTTCTGCTGGTCGAAGGCGAGACGATCAGGATCGTAGCTGGTGTTGGAGCTGAAGAAGCTGGTCAGGCGCGCCTGCTTGGTCACCATTTCGCCGCGCAGCTCGCCGTCAGAGAACTTCTCGTTGCCAAGGATGTTGATCTGGCGGACCTTGGACTTGGGGCCTTCGGTGATTTCGAACACGATATCGACGCGGTTCTGCGGCAGCTGCACCATCTTGGGCTCAACCTGCGCGGCGAACCGGCCCTGGCGCTTGTAGAGCTCGATGATGCGGGCCACGTCCGCGCGCACCTTGGAACGGGTGAAGATCTGGCGCGGCGAAAGCTTGATTTCGGGCAGGATCTTGTCGGCCTTGAGGCGTTCATTGCCTTCAAGCACGATGCGGTTGATCACCGGGTTTTCGGTCACGGTGATGACGACATTGCCGGCATCATTGCGGATCGAGAAATTGGCGAACAGTTCGGTCGCGCCAAGGTCCTTCAAAGCCTCGTCAGCGGCAGCCGAGGTGTATTCCTGGCCCACCCGCAGGCGGATGTAGCTGAGGATGGTGGTCGGCTCGAGCCGCTCGGCCCCAACCACGGTGATGGTACGGATCACGTTGCTGCGCGCAGCAGGCGCCGGGGCCGGGGCAGCAGTGGGCTGCGCGGCGGGGGCCGCGCTTGCTTCCTGAGCGCCGGCCATCGCTGGCAAGCCAGCAAGGATCGAGCCGCAGCACAGCAGGCTCGCCAGCCGGATCGGGCCGCGCGAGGGGGCGGGATTGCAAATGACCGGCCCAAGGCCTGTCTTGCTCAATCGGTTCATGCAGCTAAAATCCCGTTTCCAACCCTGCGACCCGCGTCGTCAAGCCTTGCCAGTCACTATTCGTGCCCAGATCCATGCGCCCCCGCTCATGGCTCCATCCCCACGGTCCCCGCCTCTGCCCCATGTGCCCCGCGCAATCAAGCCGCGTGGTCGCCGGAAGAACGCGGATGGTCGCGCTTTCCCCGGCAAAGCACTGAGGCATCAAGGGCGGCTCCCTCAGCCGCGCTATCAGCTTCCAAAGATGGGAAGCGAGACAATGTCATTCACCGTCACCACCACCATCAGCATCAACACCAGCGCAATGCCGGTGCGGTAGGCCCATTCGGTCGCCTGCGGCCCTACCGGCTTACGGCGGATCGCCTCAGCCGCGTAGAACATCAGGTGCCCGCCATCGAGCGCGGGGATTGGCAAGAAGTTGATGAATGCCAAATTAAGCGAAATCAGTGCGGCAAAATGGAGGAAGGCCGCCGCCCCCATGCTCATCTGCTCGCCCGAGTACTTTGCGATCTTGAGCGGGCCGCCCAGTTCCTTGACCGAACGCTCGCCTGTGACGATCTGCTGGATGCCAGTGATCATCATGCCCATGAAGTCCCAGCTCTGCTTCGCTCCGAGCGGGATCGCCTCAAGGACGCTCACCTTTTCAAGTTCGTACTTGCCGCCAGCAGGCGCCACGCCGATCAGACCTTCGGTGCTGGTATTGCCGAAACTGTCCTTGCGTTCGATGCGTGCGGTGGTGAGTGTGTAGTCGATTTCCTCGCCTGCGCGCTCGACTGTGAAGACCATCTGCTTGCCAGGATGGAGCGCGACCTTGGTCTTCAAATCGGTGAAATCGCGGATCGGGCGACCGTCAATGGCGACCACGACATCACCAACTTCAAGACCTACCGCCTCAGCAACGCTACCTTCGCTGAAAGCGCCGATGGTGCGCGAATCCTCTTCGCCAACGATCACCGGCTTGCCGATGATCGCGAAGAAGGCCGCAAATATGGCAATGGCGACCACCAGATTGGTGATCGGGCCAGCCGCAACGATCAAGGCGCGCTTCCACAAGGCGGCGTGCTGGAAACTGCCTTCCTCGACCGGAGCATCCGCATCGGGCACGCTCGCCGGGTTCATGTCACCCTTGAATTGGACATATCCGCCCAAAGGCAGCGCCGAGAGTTTCCAGCGCGTCCCCCGTTTGTCAGTGAAGCCTGCCAGCTCTTTGCCGAACCCGACCGAGAAAGATTCGGCCTTCACGCCGAACAACCGGCCGACCAACAGGTGGCCAAGTTCATGCAGGGTGACGAGCGGCCCGAGCAGGAGCAGGAAGCCGATCACGTACATCCAGAAGGGGGGCGATTCAAACAAGGGCGTTGGTCTCCAGCAGGCTCATGGCCTGCATCCGTCCGGACTGATCGACGGCCAGCACTTCTTCAAGGCTGGTCGGGCGCGGGGCGTCATTATTGCGTGCGAGCGTCTCTTCCACCACTGCCGCGATCCGGGTGAACCTGATCTGACCGGCAAGGAAAGCGGCAACCGCGACTTCATTGGCGGCGTTGAGAATAGCCGGAGCAGAGCCGCCCGCCCGGATCGCTTCCCGGGCCAGGCGCGTCGCGGGGAAGCGGTCTTCATCAGGCGGGAAGAAGGTGAGTTCGCCAATCGCTGCCAGATCGAGCGGGGCGAGCGGCGTTTCCATCCGCTGCGGCCAAGCGAGGCACGAGGCAATCGGCACGCGCATGTCGGACGGCCCAAGCTGCGCCAAAGTCGACCGGTCGCGGAATTCGACCATCGAGTGGATCACGCTCTGCGGGTGAATGACGATGCCCAAGCGGTCCAGCCCGACGGGGAACAGGTGATAGGCTTCGATATATTCGAGCCCCTTGTTCATCATAGTGGCGGAATCGACGCTGATTTTGGCGCCCATCGACCAATTGGGATGCGCGACCGCCTCAGCCGGGGTCGCCGCATCGAGCTGCGCCTGCGTCCACGTCCGCAAGGGGCCACCACTGGCCGTCAGGGTGATCTTGGCGACATCTTCGATCCGGTTGCCATTGAGGCACTGGAAAATCGCATTGTGTTCGGAATCGGTGGGCAGCAGCGTCGCGCCATGCTTGGCGACGGCTTGCATCAGCACTTCGCCCGCCGAAACCAGCGCTTCCTTATTGGCGAGCGCGATGGTGCCGCCCCGCTCCACCGCTGCCATTACGGGGGCGAGCCCGGCGCAGCCCACAATCGCGGCGACCGTCATATCAGCAGGTCGCGCCGCCGCTTCGACCAGCGCCGCGCGGCCACCCGCTGCTTCGATCCCGCTATTGCCAAGCGCTTCGCGCAGTTCGGGCAGGCACGCCTCGTCACCGACCACTGCCAGCTTGGCACCGAATTCGATCGCGAGCGCTGCCAGTTCCGCCGCGCTGCATTGCGCCGTCAGCGCCTCAATCTGCCACTCGTCACGATTGCGCCGCACCAGATCGAGCGTCGATGCGCCGATCGAGCCAGTGGCGCCTAGCAGGGTGAGGACACGCGACATCTCGCTATCATCCCAGCAAAGTAGTGGCCGTGGCAATCACAAACAGCACGAAGAACACCGCGACAAACCCATCGAGCCGGTCAAACAATCCGCCATGTCCCGGAATGAGGCTGCCTGAATCCTTCACGCCCGCGCGCCGCTTCATCCAGCTTTCGAAGAAATCGCCGCTCTGCGCGATCACTGCGATCAACAAGCCGCCGAACACCGCTCCGGCAATGCTGATCCAAGTGAAGCCCGGCTCTGCCGCCGGCCCGATATCGGCAACCTCAACCGCGATGCCCACCAGCCCTGCCAACAGCGCCCCGCCAAAAAGGCCGGCCCAGGTCTTTGCCGGGCTGATCCGCGGTGCGATCTTCGGACCGCCAATGGCGCGCCCGGCGAAATAGGCCCCCACGTCAACAGCGACGATCGGCAGCAGGAACACCAACAACACCTCAATCGGGCCGTAACCTCTGATCGGCGAGTCAGGGAACATATGGGTGAGGCCGTTGCGCACAACCTCCATCGCGAGCGCCGCTCCGCCGACATAGACCACCCCGCCAAAGAACCACAGCGTCTCGCCCAGCCCGGACAGCCGGAAGCGGCCGATCAGCTTGTTCCATTCCCACAGCACGCCGCAGGCGACGAGCGCCACAAACGCGGTCCAGAACCACCCGCCCAGCCACAGTGCCCCGCCCGCCAGCACCAGCATGACGATGGCGGAGGCCAGCCGCACCGGCAGATCGGTCACGCCCGCTTTTGTGTCGCGCACCCGTGCCTCACCGTCCGCCATAGCGCCGCTCCCTTCGGGCAAAATCGTCGAGCGCCGTGGTGAGATGCGCCGGTTCGAAGTCGGGCCACAGCGTATCCACAAACAGCATCTCGGCATAGGCCGCCTGCCACAGCAGGAAATTCGACAGGCGGATCTCCCCGCTGGTTCGGATCAACAAATCCAGCGGTGGGAGATCAGCGGTGTCGAGGTGCGCGGCGATGGTCTCGATTGTCACCTCGCCTACCGCCGCTGCCTTGGCAGCAGCGCGCGCGATTTCGTGCTGCCCGCCATAATTGAGCGCCACGGCGAGCGTCTGCTTGCCGTTCGCCGTCTGGGCCAACGCGTCTTCCAGCATCGCGACGATATCCGGCGCGAGCGATTGCCAGTCGCCGATGATCTTGAGCTTCACATTATTGGCGACGAATTCGGGCAGGTCGGATTTGATGAACCGGCGCATCAGGTTCATCAGATCATCGACTTCGTCCTCCGACCGTTTCCAGTTTTCGGAAGAGAACGCGTACAGCGTCAGGCACTCCAGCCCGGTCGGCTCAAGCGCGCGCACCAGCCGGCGCACTGCCTCTACACCGCGCTGATGGCCGACCGCGCGAGGCAAGCCCCGTTTCTTGGCCCAGCGGCCATTGCCATCCATGATGATGGCGACATGTCTGGCGCGCGATTGGTCCAAGCCTGTTCCCTACGATCCCGAAGCCGCAATCACTGCGTCAGGATTTCCTGTTCCTTCTTGGCCGCAGCCTCGTCGGTTTCCTTGACGTATTGATCGGTCAGCTTCTGGACCTGCTCCTCCGACCGCTTGCGATCGTCTTCGGAAATTTCCTTCTTCTTCTCGTCAGTCTTGAGGCTTTCCATCGCGTCACGGCGCACGTTGCGGATCGCGATCTTCGCCTTCTCCGCATATTGGCCCGCTAGCTTGGCAAGTTCCTTGCGGCGATCTTGAGTCAGATCGGGGATCGGCAAGCGCAGGGTCTGGCCGTCGATGATCGGGTTGAGGCCGAGGTTTGCGTGGGCAATGCCCTTTTCGACAGGGGTCATGTTCGACTTGTCCCACACCTGTACGCTCAGCATCCGCGGCTCGGGAGCCGAAACGGTCGCGACCTGCGAGAGCGGCATCATCGAGCCATATACCTCGACCACGACCGGATCGAGCAGACTGGTGTTGGCGCGGCCGGTGCGCAGGCCTTGCAGATCGCTCTTCAACGCTTCCACAGCGCCCTTCATCCGGCGCTCAACATCGGCCTTGTCATATTGCGGCATGGCTGGGGTTTCCTTCGGTTGTCTTAGCTGTCTTGAACAATGGTCTGCACGCCCTCACCCGCGAGCACGCGGGCAAGATTGCCTTTCTCGCGGATCGAGAAAACCACAATCGGGATCTTGTTGTCACGGCACAAGGCCACCGCCGAGGCGTCCATCACCTTGAGGTTATCGGCCAGCACGCGGTCGTACGTTACGGTATCGAACCGCACGGCATCGGGGTTGTGCTTGGGATCGCTGTCGTAAACGCCATCGACGCTGGTGCCCTTGAGCAGCGCGTCGCACTTCATCTCCGCCGCGCGCAAAGCCGCGCCGCTATCGGTGGTGAAATAGGGCGCGCCGACACCGGCAGCAAAGATCACGACCCGGCCTTTTTCCAGATGGCGCTCGGCGCGGCGACGGATCACCGGCTCGCATACCTTGTCCATCTCGATCGCGGACTGCACGCGGGTCTGGACGCCGAGCTGCTCAAGCGCGTTCTGCATCGCCAGCGCATTCATGACCGTCGCGAGCATGCCCATGTAGTCGGCCTGCGCCCGGTCCATCCCCTTGGCCGCGCCCGCCATCCCGCGAAAGATATTGCCGCCACCGATCACAAGGCAGATTTCGAGGCCCGTTTCCTTGGCCGCCTTCACCTCGGCCGCCAGTTCGGCGACGAAGGCCGGGTCGATCCCGAACTGCTGGCTGCCCATCAGCACTTCGCCTGACAGTTTCAGGAGGACGCGCTTAATCGGGGGAAGAGACATGGGGATGCGGGGCTCCGGGCTGAATCTTGGGCCAAAGGAAAAGATGCCGCGCACTTAACGGGCAATCGGGCAATTCGCAAAGGGAAAGGCCGGGCTAATCCCCGCGCGGCGCGGCGGCAAGCGTGTGCAGCAGACCCCGAGTGAAGCCGCGTGGTGCGACCGAAAGGTGATCCTCGTCGGCAAGCACCTCCGATTGCAGCCGGAGCCCGGCAAATCCGCGGCCCCGCAGCATCGCATCGAAGGCGGCGTTGTCGGCCACCATGTCGACCTCTTGCTGGTAACGCCGATCGCCGACCCGCTGCGCCTCGTATTCGCCGACATAGATGTAGACGTCCGCGTCGATCGTCTCGAGCCTGTCCAGCAGGGCCGGAGCCCGCTGCAGCAAGTGCTTGCGGTCGAACCAGAAGGATGGGCTGCCCAGCACGTAGCCGCTGAACATGGCCGGTTGCGTCATCAGGATCTGCGCACCCAAGAGGCCGCCATAGGAGTGGCCGACAAAGACGCGGCGGCCCGGTGCAGCGCGGAAACGGCTTTCGACGAAGGGCAGCACGGCATCGCGCAGGTAATCGCGATAGCGCAGCGACTGGCCGTGCACCGCGCCGGCAGGTGCATCCGAGGCGCCCCTCGCGGTCGGCGTATAGTCGCGCCGACGGCTCGCCATGGGATCTTCGCCCTTGCCGTAGGACAGGCCGACGAGGATGAATTCTTCGATGCGCGGCCCCGCACCGTTCATCCGCCGAGCGATCGCGCGCAGCACCGGAAAGGCGTAATCGGCGTCGGTGACATAGACCACCGGATAGGTGCGCTCCGGCTCGGCGGCATAGCTCGGGGGGAGGCTGACATAGGCTTGATAAACAATGCCGCTCGCCGGATCGGGCACGTCGAACACCTGCGATCCGAGCAGCTCGTAAGGCTGCCCCCCACCCCGCTGTGCCGGAACGCCGCTCCCCTTGTCCGCGCTGGCGGTAGAGGCCGGTGCCGCCGAGCAGGCGGACAGCATGGCTGCGGCGACGAACGCGCACCTGAAGAATCGCATGAAAGGCCCCGACCCGATGACTGGCGGCAGGTGCCCCCGATCATTGCGCAAAAGCAACGGGCCGGATGGTCGATACCACCCGGCCCGTGCCGTTTTTCCGATAATCGGGAAGACAATCAGCCCTTGAGCGTAGCTGCCACTTCTGCTGCGAAATCGACTTCTTCCTTCTCGATGCCTTCACCGAGCTGGAAGCGTGCATAGTCCTTGAGCACGATCGGGGTGCCAGCAGCCTTGCCGGCCTGCGCGACGAGATCAGCGATGACTGTCTTGTTGTCCATCACGAAGATCTGGCTGAGCAGTGCGTTTTCCTTGGCGAACTTCTTCACCGCGCCATCGACCATCTTGGCCTGCACGTCTTCGGGCTTGCCGGTTTCGGCAGCCTTTTCGGCGGCGATCTTGCGCTCGCGCTCGATCACTTCAGCATCAAGCCCGTCAGCGTCGAGCGCCATCGGGAAGGCGGCAGCGGCATGCATGGCCAGCTGCTTGCCGAGCGGTTCGAGCACGTCGGCGCCCGCTTCGCTTTCCAGACCGATCAGCACGCCAATCTTGCCGAGGCCCTCGGCAGCGGCGGTGTGCATGTACGAAATGACCGCGCCCTTCTCGACCGCGACGGTCTTGATGCGGCGGATCTGCTGGTTTTCACCGATGGTGGCGACGTTGTCGGTCAGCTTGTCGGAGACGGTGCCGCCTTCGGGGTAGGCAGCGGCCTTGAGCGCTTCGACATCATCATTGCCGAGTTCGAGCGCCACAGCCGTCACGTTGCGGACAAAGCTCTGGAACTGGTCGTTCTTCGCGACGAAGTCGGTTTCCGAGTTCACTTCGACGGCCACGCCCTTGGTGCCCGAAACGGCGACGCCGACGAGACCTTCTGCCGCGGTGCGGCTCGACTTCTTCTGGGCAGTGGCGAGGCCCTTGGCGCGGAGCGCGTCAACCGCGGCTTCGATGTCGCCGCCGGCTTCGGTCAGCGCCTTCTTGGCGTCCATCATGCCAGCGCCCGTGCGCTCGCGCAGCTTCTTCACGTCAGCGACGGAAAAATCAGCCATGAGAAATTCCTTTTCGTGTGCTGTTCGGGCGCCCGGCCCTGCCGTCTCCAGATGGAGGGCAATGCCGGGCGCGCTAGAGGGGTAATGTGACGCGGAAGCGACGGTGTGTGTCGCCGCTGCCGCGTGAAGAAAATCAGGCTTCGGTTTCTTCCGCAGCCGGCTCGTCAGCGACCACGACCTGCGCGGGTGCTTCAGCCGGGGGTTCAGCCATCGCGCCAAAATCGCTCGACACGTCCTGCTGGAACTTGCCCTTGCCGGCGAGAGCCGCTTCACCGATCGCCTGGCAGTACAGGCGCACTGCGCGGCTTGCATCGTCGTTGCCCGGAACCGGGAAAGCAATGCCCGACGGATCGACGTTGGTGTCGAGAATGCCGATCACCGGAATGCCAAGAACGTTGGCTTCCTTGATCGCGAGATCTTCCTTGTTGGCGTCGATCACGAACATCACGTCCGGAATGCCGCCCATATCGCGGATGCCGCCCAGCGAGGCTTCAAGCTTCTCACGCTCACGGGTGAGCTGCAGGACTTCCTTCTTGGTGAAGCCCGAGACATCGCCGTTCAGCATTTCTTCCAGCGCCTTCAGGCGGCGGATCGAGCCACTGATCGTCTTCCAGTTGGTGAGCATCCCGCCCAACCAGCGGTGGTTGACGAAGTGCTGGCCCGACATGCGCGCGGCTTCAGCGATCGGCTCCTGCGCCTGACGCTTGGTGCCGACGAACAGTACCTTGCCGCCCGAACGCACGGTCGATTCCACGAAATCGAGCGCGCGCGCAAACAGCGGCACGGACTGCGACAGGTCGATGATGTGAACACCGTTGCGCGCGCCGAAAATGTACGGCTTCATGCGCGGGTTCCAGCGGTGGGTCTGGTGGCCGAAGTGAGCGCCGGCCTCAATCAATTGCTGCATCGTGACGACAGGTGCCGCCATAGGTAATTCCTTTCCGGTTGTTCCTCTGGAAGACTGGAACCGTGATGCGGAGCTCCCGCAAACGGCACCGGTATGTGCGCCTTCCATGTGAATTTGCCTGGAGCGAAGACCGAACGCCTTGCCTCAAGCGAGCGCGCCCTTAACCGCGTCGCGGGCGGAAATCCAGACATGAATGCACGCGCTTACGAAAAATCGCTGCAGGCCCGGTGCGAAAGGCGCTTGACAGGTTGGAACAGGTAGGGAACAAGACGTAGGAACAAAGAACGAACAATCCAGGGGAACCCGCCATGCTTGCTCTTGCCATTTCCGCCCTGTTCACGCTGACCGGTATCGTCGCTGTGGCCACCATCGCGCACAGCCTGATGGGCGCGCGCGCTGCCTATGCGCAGCTGATGCGAGACGGTGAAGTGATGCGGGCGGGGTTTGCGCTTCAGGCTGCCGCAGTTGAAATGCAACTGCGAACCGCACGTCGTCAGGACGTCACGCCGCGTCGGCGCTCGGCTCCGCTGCGGAGGCAGCCGCATCAAATTTGCGCCGCTGCTTGATCCGCCCGTACTTCACAAGGCCGTAAGGCATCAGCGCAAGATAGGTGATGCAGATCGCCGCTAGTGTCCACCATGGCTCCAGCAGCAGTGCGGCAAAAGCCAGCCCCGTAAAGGCGATAAGCGGCAGACGGATCGAACGGCGCGGCCGGATAGACGCCCAGCTTAAGGTCGCCATGTTCGAGATCATCAGGATCGCGATCACCGCCAGCCAGAGCGTCATCAGCACCGGATCGCGAAACAGGGCAATGCCCGTCTCGTGCCACAGGTAGAACGGGGTGAAGGCCAGACCCGCCCCGACCGGAGCAGGCACGCCGGTCAGGAACCCGGCAGATTTGTGCGGCTGATCGTCCAGATCAATCCGGGCGTTGAAGCGCGCAAGCCTGAGCGCGCAGCAGATCGCAAAGGCGAGCGCGGCAAACCAGCCAAAGCGCGGCCAGTCCTGCAAGGACCACAGAAACAGGATCAGCGCTGGCGCGACACCGAAGGAAATCGAATCCGCCAGACTGTCGAGCTCCGCACCGAAGCGCGACTGGGCGTTGAGCAGCCGCGCGATGCGCCCGTCGATCCCGTCGAGCACACCGGCCAATACCACGAGGCCGATCGCGTAAGTCCACTGCGCATCAATCGCGAAACGGATGCCGGTCAACCCCGAACACAGCGCCGCCGCCGTGATCGCGTTGGGCAGCATGGCCCGCAAGGTCAGCCCGCCTGCACCCGGACTGCGCACACCTTCGTCCTCATCCTCAGCGGCCTTCGGGCCGAGCCGTGCCGGGAAAAACCGCGCGCCCGGAATCTTGCGCGGACCGCGCTTGCGGGGCGGTTGGCTCACTGCGAAATTCCCTCGATCAATCCGCGCTGCCCGATGTCGGCGATAACGGTTTCGCCGGCAATGGTGGTTTGCCCGATCATCACTTTGGGATCGGTTCCAGCCGGAAGATAGATATCGACGCGGCTGCCGAACCGGATCAGGCCGACGCGCTGCCCCTTGGCGACCATGTCACCCGGCTTGACGAAGGGCACGATCCGCCGCGCAACCAGCCCGGCAATCTGAGTGAAGCCGATCTTCAGCCCGTCGCTTCGTTCGATCAGGATATGCTGGCGTTCGTTTTCCTCGCTCGCCTTGTCGAGTTCGGCGTTCATGAATTTGCCGGGGATGTAGACCACCCGCCGCACTGTCCCGCCCACCGGCGTACGGTTGATGTGAACATCGAATACGCTCATGAAAATCGACACCCGCGTCACGGTGCCGTTGGGCAACCCCGCAAAGCCCGAGCCATCGTCGATCTGCAATTCGAGCGGCGGTTCAACCTCCTCTATCAGCGTGACGATTCCGTCAGCCGGCGCGATGATCGCGCCCTCACTCTGCGGTACCACACGTTCGGGATCGCGGAAGAACGCGAACACGCCAAAACTGAGCAGTAGCAAGGGCCAGCCGATCAGCTCCCAATCGAGCGCGAGCAAGAAGAACAGGCTCACCGCCAACGCGATCAGCCCGAACTTGCGACCTTCCGGATGGATCGCGGGCCAATCCCAGCCCGCCTCGCCGCGACCTTTGTTATCGAGAATTTCGCCTGCCATCGGAGGGCTTCTAGGGAGTGCGGCGCGTGGCCGCAAGCAACTCGGCCCTCAGCTCACCTTGCGTACGAACACCGTGCCCGCAGAATAGCCCGCACCGAAGCTGCAAATGAGGCCGGTATCGCCAGCCACAAGATCGTCGCTATGCTGGTGGAAAGCGATGATCGAACCCGCACTCGAGGTGTTGCCATAGGTATCGAGCACTGTCGGGCTCTCGTCCTCGTTCGCCTCGTGGCCCAGTACCTTGGTGGAGATCAGACGGTTCATGCCCGCATTGGCCTGATGCAGCCACAAGCGGCGCAAGCCTTCGGGATCGATCCCGAGCCGCTCGGCTTCATCAAGGATCATCTGCGCCACCATCGGCACGACTTCCCGGAACACCTTGCGACCTTCCTGCACAAACAGCTTGTCAGCGGTGTCCGCCGTCTCGGGCGCCGCGCGGTTGAGGAAGCCGAAATTGTTGCGGATGTTGTTGGAGAATACCGTCTTCAGCTTGGTGCCGAGGATCGACCAATGCTCCGCCGGCGCAATGGCAGCATCCTCGACCAGCACAGCGGTGGCGACATCGCCGAAGATGAAGTGACTATCCCGGTCGCGCCAGTTGAGGTGGCCGGAGGTGATTTCCGGGCTGACTACCAGCACAGACCGCGCATTGCCCGCGCGGATGTAGTCAGCGGCGGTCTGAATGCCGAAGGTCGCCGAAGAGCAGGCGACATTCATGTCGAAACCGAAGCCGTCGATCCCCAGCGCCTGCTGGATCTCGATCGCCATCGCGGGATAGGCGCGCTGCATGTTCGAGGCCGCGCACAGCACCGCATCGACATCTTCAGGCTTGCGGCCTGCGCGCTCCAGCGCTTGCCGCGCGGCGGCCACACCGATTTCGGCCATGACCGAAAGCTCGTCATTGCCGCGTTCGGGCAGGCGCGGGCACATGATCGCAGGATCAAGGATCGGCGCCTTGCTCATGACATGGCGTGATTTAATCCCGCTCGCCTTCTCGATGAACTCGACGGAGGAATAGGCCAGCGGCTCGACATCGGGGTTCGCCGCGTTGTGGCGATCCACAAAGGCGTTGAAGCTGGCGACCAGTTCTTCGTTGGAGATGCTGTCGGCGGGGGTGAACAGGCCGGTAGCGGAGATGACCGGGTGGCCGGTGAGGGGGGCTTGCATTTCCTGCATGGGACTCTCTTGCATGGGGCGCACGCCTTACTGCCCCCCCTCTCCTGCCGCAAGCCCTGCCGCCTGCGCCTCTGGTTCGAGCACATCGCGCAGCAGTGGATTGGGGAAGGTACGTGCGATGGTGACGGCGTAGAATTCCTCGGTGATCTCGGGCAGCTGGAACAGCTCATATAGCGTGCCAGCGGCCAATTCATCACGCACCACGATTGGCGGAATCACCGCCACGCCGACATCATTGCGGGCCAGAAGGCGAATCATCGCCATGTCGTCCGCCTCGGCTGCCACCCGCGGGACAATACCAAGCCCTTCGATCATCGCATCAAAACCGGCCCGCAGCGCAGTCTCGGGCGTGGGCAGGATCAGCGGCGCGGTGGTGAGCAGCCGGGTGAGGCCCTGCGCCGCCATGGCCAAGCGCGACCGTGTACCAACGAGGCTGACCGGCTGTTCCGCCAAGCGCCGCACCAGATAGGGGCTCGCCGCATCGCGGGCGGGCACTTGGTTAGTAAGCAGCACGTCAATCGTCAGCGCGTCGAGTGCGCGCAGCAGGCTCGCCTGCGTGCCCGACCGCAACACCACCTCCACATCATCGCGACCGATCAACGGCTCCAAAAAACCCATCTGGAAGTTGCGCGACAAGGTCGCCAGCGCGCCGATCCTGAGCACCTTGCGCTGCCCGCCGACCGCGCGGAACGTGGCTGTGAGCTGTTCGGAGGCGCGGAAGATCTGCTCGGCATAATCCAGCGCGATCCGCCCCGCCTCGGTCAAAACCAGATTGCGCCCTCGCCGCTCGAACAGATCATGGCCGAGATCGGCTTCGAGCGCCTTGATCTGGGTCGAGACCGCACTTTGCGAAATATTGAGCGCGCGTGCTGCCGCAGTCAGCGTGCCTTCGCGTGCGGTCGCTCGGAACAGTCGCAGGTGGTGCAGGTTGAGGGTCGCCATGGTGCCATTTCCGCTTAATCGTTCGATTGAGGCGAACGTTTGTCCGCAAAATATGTATTTTCTTTAATTTAGTCCACACCCTATCCGGCAATGCGTTCCTGAAGCCTTCTCTTCTTGCCGGAGCGCTGCCATGTCTGACACCATCGCCCTCACGCTGATTGCCCCGCTGGCGCTTGTGCCGGTGATCCTGTTTGCGCTCGCCCGCCCCGGCAAGCGTCCCGGCGGCCTGCCGCGCTGGTCAGAAAGCGCGGCGCTTATCGCCTTTGCGCTCGCGCTCGCAGGCCTTGTCCAGACCGCCCTTTTCTCTTCCCCGGGCCTTGCACTGCTGGATGGTCCCTTCACCCTTGCGCTGCGCAGCGATCTTGTCAGCGCGAGCGTTGCCACGCTGGTCGGCTTCATCGGCTGGATCGTGATGCGCTACAGCCGCACCTATCTCGACGGCGAAGCGCGCGAGGGCGCGTTCCATGCCCTGATGCTGACCACGCTCGCGGCGGTGCTGGTGTTCGTGCAGGCGGGCACGCTGCCCACCATGATCCTCGCCGCCATCGCGGTCGGGCTGACCCTCAAGCGCTTGCTGCTGTTTTACCCCGACCGACCCGAAGCCCACCGCGCCGCGACCAAGTTTGCCGCGGTCTGGCACACGGGTGACGTGATGCTGGTGATCGCCGCTGGTCTGCTGTTTGCCCGTTTCGGAACACTCGACGTCACTGCACTGCCAGCTGCGGCGGCTGCCCGGGGGCTTGGGCTCGCCGGAACGCTCGGCGTCGCCGCCATCGTCGTCGCCGCCGCGCTCAAAACCGCCGCCTTCCCGGTCCACGGTTGGCTGACCGAGGTGATGGAGGCCCCCACCCCCGTTTCCGCGTTACTCCACGCCGGGATCATCAACTCGGGTGGCGTGCTGCTGATCACCGCTGCTCCATTGGTGCAGGCGAGCACCGGTGCGATGGCCGCTCTTGTTCTAATCGGCGGGCTGACCGCCTTGTTTGGTGCGGCCGTGATGCTGACTCAGAGCGCGATCAAGACCGCGCTCGCCTGGTCAACCATCTCGCAGATGGGCTTCATGCTGCTGCAATGCGGGCTCGGCCTGTGGACGCTGGCGCTGCTGCACATCATCGCCCACTCGCTCTACAAGGCGCACGCCTTCCTGTCGTCGGGCGGCGCGGTGGCCGAGGTCGCCAATATCCGCCGTCCCGGTCCTGTCGCGGTGCCGAGCGTCGCAGCGGTGCTCAAGAGCTTCGCCCTGGCGCTCGCCATCTTCGCTGCGATTGCCGGAGCCTTCTCCGCCGCCTTCGGACCAAAGTCCCCGCAGGCGCTGGCGCTGGGCGCGATCCTGATCTTCGGGGTGGCTTACCTTGTCGCGCAGGGCCTTGCTGACCGTGCGCCCGTCGCCCTGACCAAGCGCACCGCTGGTGCCGCTCTCGCGGCTGCGATCGGTTACTTCAGCTTCCAGACCCTCGCCCAAGCCATCTGGGGCCCGATCCTTCCGCCTGCGCCGATGCCGACCGATCTCGAATGGGCGATGCTGGTGATTGCGGTGGCGAGCTTCGGCCTTGTCGCTTTTGCCCAGGCTCTGTTCCCCCTCTGGGCCCACCATCCGGCCACCGCTGGCCTGCGCGTCCACCTCGCTAACGGTCTCTACCTCAACGCCCTGCTGGACCGCGCAATCGGCGGCTTCCGCACCACAACGACCCGCTGATGAACGCACCAACGGAGACAATGCCATGCTGATGAACCACGCTGACATCGCCCCGGCCCGCTTTTCCGCGGTGCTCGAAGCCGCCGAGGCTGCCGGCCGCGCCATTCCTCCCGCCTTCCCGCTGGATGCGACCGTGGCGGTGAACCCCTTCCTCGGGCAGACCGGAGAAGATCTCGCCAGCACAGCGGCCCGACTTGCCCGCGTCGCCGGGGTCCGCGTCACGCGTACCGGCGCCGAATATGCCGCCGCCATCAAGGATGGCCGGATCAGCGCCGATGATCTTGCCGAAGCGCTCGCCGCCTCGCCCTCGCCCCTGAAGCCTGCGACTGTCACCGCCTTGCGCGAAATGGCCGAGACGCTGGGTGATGGCCCTGCCCCCCGCGCTTTGCCGACCGTTGCCGATCTCGCTGCCGAGGCGACTGGGATCGATTGGCCCGCGCTGATCGACAAGTGCATCGGCCTGTGGGCCGCAGGCCACTTCGACCGCGGCCAAGCCCTGTGGTCGCCCGCTCCCGGTGCCGAGGCCTTCACCGCATGGCGCGGCTGGGCGCTCCATGACCTCACGCCGGAAATCGCCGGGCTGGAAGGCTTCTGCGCCCATGTCGCCTGCGCGCCCGACACCACCGAACGCGCGATCCTCTCCGCCGCCGAAACCCTCGGCCTGTCTGACACCGCCGCGCCCACCGCATTCCACCGCTTAGCCATGAGCCTCGGCGGCTGGGCGCAGCACGCGCGCTGGCTGCTATGGCAGGCCGAACTTGTCGGCGATACCGACCGCACGCTGATGGACCTGCTCGCGATCCGCCTGATCTGGGACGAGGCACTGCTGCTGCGCACGCCGCAGATCGCCGACCGCTGGGCTGCAACCGTCGCGGCTCACGCGGTGCCGATCAGCGCGACCGCCGAGGACGTGGCGTTGGCAATCCTGCAAGACGCGGCCGATCGCGGCCACCAGCGCCGCCTTGCCGCGGCACTCGATGGCGCGGCCCCGCAAGGCGAGCGGCCCTTCCTGCAAGCTGCCTTCTGCATCGACGTGCGCTCCGAGGTGTTCCGCCGCGCACTCGAATCTGTCGATCATTCCATTGCAACCATCGGTTTTGCCGGGTTTTTCGGTCTGCCGCTGGCGCACCACGCGCATGGTTCGGACATACTCGAAGCGCGCCTGCCGGTGCTGCTCAACCCCGCAGTTAACACCACCAGCGCGGGCGATCCGGCCAAGGATCAGGCCTCCCGCATCAATGCCCGCAGCCAGCGCGCCTGGGGCCGGTTCCGGCAAGCAGCGGTGTCCTCCTTCGCCTTTGTCGAGGCGATGGGACCGGTCTATGCGGTGAAGCTGGTGAAGTCGGCGCTCGGCCTCGGCGGCACGGCGAAAGCGGAGCCTGCCCCCGAAGTGATCGGCGGCATGAGCGCCGCAACCAAGGCCGATACCGGCGCGGCTGTGCTCAAAGCAATGAGCCTGACTCAAGGCCACGGCAAGGTCGTGCTGCTGCTCGGCCACGGTGGCAACACCACCAACAACCCGCATGAAAGCGCCTACCACTGCGGGGCCTGCGGCGGGTACACCGGCGAAGTATCCGCGCGGCTGCTCGCAATCCTGCTCAACGATCCCGAAACCCGCGCCGGTTTGGCCGAACGGGGCGTGGATGTTCCGGCGGATACGCTGTTCGTGGCCGGCCTGCACGACACCACCACCGACGCTATCACCATCTACGATGATGGCCTTCCCGCCGCGCGCAGCGGCGATCTTGCCACGGTCCGCAAGTGGCTGGCGCAGGCCGCCAAAGTTGCCTGTGCCGAACGCGCAGTGCGCCTACCCGGTGCGCGCTGGAACACCATCGCCGCCCGCGCTCAGAACTGGGCCGAAATCCGCCCGGAATGGGGCCTTGCCGGCTGCGCCGCCTTTATCGCCGCCCCGCGCGAGGCAACCGCTGGCCGCGACCTTGGCGGGCGCGCGTTCCTGCATTCCTACGACTGGCAGGCGGATGCAGGCTTCGGCACGCTGGAACTGATCATCACCGCCCCGGTCGTGGTGGCGAGCTGGATCAGCCTCCAGTATTACGGCTCCAGCGTCGGACCCCAAATCTTCGGCGGCGGCAACAAGTTGATCCATAACGTCGTCGGTGGGATCGGGGTGATCGAGGGCAATGGAGGCAAGCTTCGCGCCGGCCTCCCGTGGCAAGCGGTACATGACGGCGAGCACCTCGCGCATGAACCCCTGCGCCTATCGGTCATGATTGAGGCCCCGCGTGAAGAGATGCTCAAAATCCTCGAAAAGCACGCGAACGTCCGGGCGCTGTTCGATAATGGCTGGCTGCATCTCTTCGCCCTGAAAGATGGCAAGGTTGATGCGCGCTATCTGCCGGGCCTCAAGTGGGCCGATCAACAACCGGAAATGCTCGCCGCCTGATCGCAGGCGATCAAGGTCGCAACTGGCGTCGCCCGCTCAAGGGTCGCAACCTGTCGAGCCATCGGCAGGGCGAGCGGGTGACGGCCCTTTTTGGGAGACAGCTGTGTCCACTTAGGGGGTAGACCGCCTCAGGACACACCCAGACGCCTGCCATGAAGAGCTTCACGTGAAACGAGGGAAGGAAAGTGGTGGACAGGGCTGGATTCGAACCAGCGTACGCTTGCGCGGGCAGATTTACAGTCTGCTGCCTTTAACCACTCGGCCACCTGTCCACACAGTCCCCTGCCATGAGGGGGGCGATCCTGAGCGTGTCACGCTCTGAAATTGCGCGAGTCCGTTGCCGGGCCCGCCGCCGAGAGGCGCCCCTTTGGCGAAGCACTGCTTGCCTGTCAATGCCCCTGCTGGCAGGGGGTGCCTTTGAAAAGCCTCAGGCGGGAAACAACATGAGCAAAGGTGAAAAGAAGCGCGCCCTGCGGGGTCGTGCAGGGCGCATGAAGGGCGGGCGCGGCTCGGGTCGTGGCAGCGCGGGGCAGGTGCGCCTGTGGGGTCGCCATGCGGTCGAGGCCGCGCTCAAGAACCCTGAACGCCAGCACCGCAAGCTGTGGGCCACGCCAGAGGGGCTCGAAAGCCTCGACGGCGAATTGCCCGCTGGTTTCCCGGTCGAACATGCCCAGGCGGCCGATCTCGCTCGCTTGGTCGCCAAGGATGCCCCGCATCAGGGGCTGGTGCTGGAATGTGCCGCATTGGAAGACGTGTTCCTCGACGAAGTGGCTGACGGTGAAGCGGCCCGGCCCATCGTGGTGCTCGATCAAGTCACCGATCCGCACAATGTCGGCGCGATCCTGCGCTCGGCGGCGGCTTTCGGGGCGGCGGCAATCGTGACGCAGGACCGCCATGCACCGTCCGAAGGCGGCGTGCTGGCCAAGGCCGCCTCGGGCGCGCTTGAGACTGTGCCGTGGGTCCGGGTGGTCAACCTCGCCCGCGCCTTGGAAGAGCTGGCCGAGGCCGGGTATTGGCGCATCGGGCTGGCAGGCGAAGCTGACGCGGTGCTCGCCGATGTCATGCCCACCGGGCCGCTGGCGATCGTGCTCGGCGCGGAGGGGGAAGGCCTGCGCCAGAATATCGCGGGCCATTGTGACGTGCTGGCGAAGTTGCCGATCACTTCGGCCATCGAGAGCCTCAACGTCTCGAACGCGGCGGCGATTGCGCTTTATGCGGTGGCAACGCGCAGCTAGAAGCAGGGCCAGGGAGGGAATTGCCATGATCATGTTTTCGACCATCAGACTGCGCGCCGCTGCGGTGCTGACAGGCGCCGCGCTGGCGCTGAGCGGCTGCTTCATGACACCGGGCAAGTTCACGTCAGAACTCGCGATCACCGGGCCGGACAGCTTCACCTTCAGCTATGAGGGCGAAATCTTCTTCCTCGGTCTTTCCAAGCTGGCGCAGTTAGACGCGGCGAATGGCGACAGTTTCACGGCCAATTGCTTTGACGATGAAACTTACGAGAGCCGCGATTGCACCGCTGAAGAAGAGGCGATCCAGCGCGAAGAGTGGGAAGCGGGCGCAGCCGAGCGGGCGGAGCAGGCCAAGAAGCAGGCCCAGCAGATGGCCGCGATCATGGGCGGTATTGATCCGTCCGACCCCAAGGCCGCTGACGAACTCGTCAAGCTGCTACAGCGCCAGAAGGGCTGGGAGCGGGTGGTTCACAAGGGCGACGGGGTATTCGACGTCAGCTACCGCGTCTCGGGCACGATGGGCCACGATTTTACCTTCCCGATGATCGAAGGCTTTCCGCAGACCAATCCCTTCGTGCAGGTGTTCCTGCGCAAGGGTGGTCAGGTGCGGATCAACGCGCCGGGCTTTGCCGCGCAGAGCACGGATAGCGCCGGGCTCGGCACGGTTCTGGGTGCAGGCTCCTTCGCCGGGTTGGCTGCCATGGGCGCTGCCGAGCAGTCGCGTGAAGCCGGACAGAACCCGGCGGCCATGCCCGGTGTGCCAGTGATGGACGGCACCTTCACGGTGCGCGCCGCTGCAGGCATGCGAATTCTCGCCAACAACACCGACGAAGGCCCTGTGACTGAGGCCGGCGGTGAGGCGCTGATCTGGAGTATCAACCAGCGCACCGCGCAGGCCCCGACCGCACTGATCGCCGCTGCACGCTGACTGACGCACTCGGCAAAGAAAAACCCCGCCGGCCGCGAGGCTGACGGGGATTTTTCTTGCCCTTGAAAGTGGATCAAACGGGCTGGCTGTCGGTCAGTTAACTGCGTCCTTAAGCCCCTTGCCCGCCTTGAATTTGGGCTGATTGGATGCCTTGATCTTCATCGGCTCACCGGTGCGCGGGTTGCGCCCGGTGGACGCTTTACGCTTGGCGACCGAGAAGGTGCCGAAGCCCACCAACCGCACTTCGTCCCCGCCCGAAAGCGCCTTGGTAATCGCGTCGAACACGCTTTCGACGGCGTTCGAGGCATCGCTCTTGGACAGACCGCTCGCGTTGGCAACTTCGCCGATCAGGTCGTTCTTGTTCATATGGGAACCCCCTAGCTGCTGGATATCGATTATCGGTGTGAATCGCGCACATAAGAAACGGCGAGACTGAGACGTTTTTTGATAGGCTGTCAAAGGCAAATAGCCCGATCACCGCCACCAGGCGAAAAGCCAAAGCAGTTTATGCGCCCAACATAGGTTGGCCGCTCGTTAGCCTGACAAATACCGTCTCAGGAATAAAGCAAGCCTGCCGCGAATCACGGCAGGTGCAAATCCCATCGACTCAATGCGCGGTTGGCACCTCTGAAGTAGCCGGGCCTGCCCCCGAAGCCGGATTGGCTGGCTGACTGGCCAGATCATCCGCTTCGGTCCATTCGATCGCCACCAGCGGCTCTGTCAGGGCGCGGGCCAGCACCTCGTCAACATGGGACACCGGCACGATTTCCAGCCCCGCCTTGGCGTTAGCCGGGATTTCGGCGAGGTCCTTGACGTTCTCCTCTGGGATGAGGACGGTCGTGATCCCGCCGCGCAGCGCCGCGAGCAGCTTTTCCTTCAGCCCGCCGATCGGCAGCACCCGGCCGCGAAGTGTGACCTCGCCCGTCATCGCTACATCAGGGCGCACCGGGATACCGGTGAGCGTCGAGACGATCGAGGTGACCATGCCAATCCCGGCACTCGGCCCGTCCTTGGGCACTGCGCCTTCGGGCAGATGGATGTGGATGTTCTTGCGGTTGATCAGGCTCGGCTTGATACCGTAGGCGGGCGCGCGCGCCTTCACGAAGCTGAAGGCGGCCGAGACGCTTTCGTTCATCACCTGGCCGAGCTTGCCGGTGGTCTTGACCTCGCCTTTGCCCGGGGTGGTGACGCTTTCGATGGTGAGCAATTCGCCCCCCACCGAAGTCCATGCCAGACCTGTCACAGCGCCGACCTGCGCTTCTTCCTCCGAAACGCCATGCTTGAACTTGCGCACGCCAGAGAAGTCGCCGAGGTTTTCGGGTGTGATGGTGACGCTGGTGGCCTTCTTTTCGAGGATCTGACGCAAAGACTTGCGGCACAGCTTGGCGATCTCCCGCTCCAGCGTGCGGACCCCGGCCTCGCGGGTGTAATAGCGGATCAGATCGCGCAGGGCCTCTTCTTCAAGGGTGAATTCACCCTTCTTCAGCCCGTGCGCTTCGACCTGCTTTTGGACCAGATGGCGCTGCGCGATTTCAACCTTTTCGTCCTCGGTATAGCCTTCCAGCCGGATGATCTCCATCCGGTCCAGCAGCGGCTGCGGCAGGTTCAGACTGTTTGCAGTGCAAACGAACATGATGTCGCTCAAATCAAGATCGAGCTCCAGATAGTGGTCCTGGAACTTCGCGTTCTGTTCGGGATCGAGCACTTCCAGCAGCGCGGACGCCGGATCACCGCGGAAATCCTGACCCAGCTTGTCGATCTCGTCGAGCAGGAACAGCGGGTTCGACGTGCCGGCCTTCTTGAGATTGGCGACGATCTTGCCCGGCATCGAGCCGATATAGGTCCGGCGGTGGCCACGGATCTCTGCCTCGTCCCGCACGCCGCCGAGTGATTGGCGCACGAATTCGCGGCCCGTCGCTTTGGCGATCGACTTGCCGAGACTGGTCTTGCCCACGCCCGGAGGGCCGACAAGGCACAGGATCGGCCCCTTCAACTTGTTGGTGCGGGCCTGCACCGCCAGATATTCGACGATCCGGTCCTTGACCTTCTCCAGCGCGTAATGATCGGCATCGAGCACCGCCTGCGCTTGCGCAATGTCCTTTTTAAGCTTCGACTTCTTGCCCCACGGCAGGCCGAGCAGCACGTCGAGATAGTTGCGGATCACCGTCGCCTCGGCGCTCATCGGCTGCATTCCGCGCAGCTTTTTCAGCTCGCTGAGCGCCTTGGCCTTGGCTTCCTTGGAAAGCTTGGTCTTTTCGATCTTCTCGGTCAGTTCGGCGATTTCGTTGCCTTCGCCATCATCGCCGCCGCCGAGCTCGCTCTGGATCGCCTTCAACTGCTCGTTGAGGTAATATTCGCGCTGGGTCTTTTCCATCTGGCGCTTCACGCGCCCACGGATGCGGCGTTCGACCTGCAACACCGACAGCTCGCCCTCCATGAAGGCCATCACGAGTTCGAGCCGCTTCAAGGGATTGCCCTCGGTCAGCAGCGCCTGCTTGTCCGAGACCTTGGCGCTGATTGCAGCAGCGATTGTGTCGGCCAACTGCCCGGCATCGTCGACCTCGGAAAGGTCAATCGCGGCATCATCGCCGAGCTTCTTGTTGAGCTTCACATATTCGCCGAACTGCTCGGTCACCTGCCGCATCAGCGCCGTGACTTCGCTGCCCGAGACGGTCTCGGGCCCAAGTTCATCGACTTCGGCCAAAAGATACGTGCCGACGTTTTCAAGCGCTGAAAGCCGCGCACGGGCCTTGCCTTCGACCAGCACGCGAACCGTGCCATCGGGCAGCTTGAGGAGCTGAAGCACCTGCGCAATCACGCCGACATCGTACAGATCATCACCCTCGGGATCGTCACAGCCCGGATCGAGCTGGGCGAGCAGGACAATGTCCTTCGACGCCTCCATCGCCGCTTCGAGCGCCGCCACCGACTTGTCCCGCCCGACAAACAGGGGGACGACCATGCCGGGGAAAACGACGATGTCGCGCAAGGGGAGGAGAGGGAAAGTCTGGGTCATTTGTCTATTTCCGCGGCGGCCGTTTGGACCTGCCTTCCAATCGAATATGGGTAGCGGTCAGGCGGGCCGCAATCCCTTTTGCGCAAGAGCTGTGGAACATGAAGCATGGTGTTAACCGCCTGCTGCTATCTTGCACGCCAGAGCGAAAGAGGCGGGCGATGAAACCGATTGCTTGGATTGCCGCTGGCCTTGCCTTGTCATGGCTGGCCAAGGTGGTTGAGGGCATGGGCGATCTATCAGCCCAGGCATCCGAACGCCTGCCGCTGTATATCCCCGCGCTGCTGGTTTTGGCGGCAGGACAATATTGCATATACCGCGGTTTTCGCAGCGGGGTTGCTGCGGTGTGGTCGGGAGCATTCGACCGGCGACAGGGTAAATCCTCGCCCAACGCGCGGCCCGCTCAGCGATCAGAAGAGGTCGACAGAGACAGCGACTTTGATGCTGACGCCGTATTCGCGCGTTATCTCGAAAGTCGGCAGGCCGTCGAACCGACCGATGAAACCCAACCGCTGCCCGCCAGACGGTCTGCGGTACCTTCATCTACTGTACGACCAGCCAAGGCTCACGCCTCGGCGCGGCCCGGCTTTGGTCGTCGGATTGTTTAGGATCAGCGCTGGCGGATTGCGATGGTGGCTGTGACCCGGTCGCCAAGGCCCACCCCTTCGGCGCGTTGCACTGCGACCTTCACGGGCAGAAAATAGGTCTCACCGCGCGGAAACAACGAGGTGGTGAATTCAGTATCGCCGATCCGCGCGGTGGCGGGGAGGCAACCCCAGCCATAGCTCGCCTCGCGCGCAGCATAGCGCAGTTCGGCAACGTGCTCGTCTGGCACCGGCACGAACAGGAACGGCGCCGGGCCGCGCCATTCAACGATGGCGCCGGTGAAGGTGATCCGGGCGAGGATGTCGTCCCCCATCATGCAGCCTCACGATCCGGGACTTCATCGCGAAGTCGCGCCGGAACATCCCTCACCCCAAGCCGGGTAGGTTGAACCCCGGCGGCAGGCCCATTGAGCCCTGCATTTCGCGCATCTGCTGGTCTGACACCCGGTCCGCCCTGTCACGCGCGTCGTTGAAGGCAGCGGTGACGAGATCTTCGAGGATCTGCTTGTCGTCCGGCACCATCAGGCTGTCGTCGATGCTGACGCCGAGAATGCGGCCTTTGGCGCTGGCACGAACCTTCACGAGGCCACCGCCTGCCGTGCCTTCGACCTCAATCGAGTCCAGCTTTACCTGCATCTCGTTCATCTGCTTCTGAATGGTCTCGGCGGCCTGCTGGGCGGCGGCCATCATCTCTTCCATCGATTTCATTGCGGGGGACTCCTCAATTCCAGGGGGGATTGCCAGCGCCGCCACTGGCCGCGCGGCTGGGGGTTGTGATCAATTCGGCATCGGGAAAGGCCTCGAACGCGGCCTTGACCAACGGGTCGGAACGGATGCGCGCATCCTCAGCGGCAGCCTCGGCCTCGGCGACTTCGCGCAAGCTGGGCTGCGCGGCACCTGTCCCGCGTTCGATCAGCCAGCGTTTGCCGGTGACCTTGAACAGGGCCTCACGGATGTCGGGCGCGGGATCGTCGGGGAAATTGTCGGCCTGCTGATAGACAAGCCTTTCGCCAGCGAGTTCGATCACTCTCACCCGGTCTCGCATCATCTGAGCCACGCGCAGCTGCCCTGCGGCATCAACCGCCTCGACCAGCGCAGCCCAATCCTGCACCGGCGAGGCCGCGACAGGCGTCGCTGCGGGCGCGGCACCCTCAGCAGCGGCAGGGGGAGCGGCGGTAAACCCGCTTGCCGCAATCTCCTCGATCCGCCGAGCGAGCTTGCCTGGATCAGGCATTTGCGCCGCATGGAGGATGCGCAGGAGCGCCATCTGGAGCGAGACGAGCGGATCAGGCGCGGTGCGCACTTCGTCATGCCCCTTGAGCAGCAATTGCCACAGGCGGTGCAATTCGCCCGCCCCCAGCCTTGTCGCAAAATCGGCGAGCGCGGCGCGCTCCTCTTCAGCAGGCGCATCGGGTTCACCGCCCGAAACCTGCGCGAGCGTCACGCGGTGGGTAAGGTCCATCAAGGCGCGCATCAAAGCCAGCGGTTCGACCCCGAGCGAATATTGCTCATCAACTGCCGCAAGCAAATTCTTGGCATCGCCTGACAAAATATGGCCTAGCAATCTGCGCTGCGCGCTCTTGTCCGCCAGCCCGAGCATGTCGCGCACCCGGCTGCCGCTGACTTGGCCCTCGCCATCCAGGTCCGCGTGAGCAATCGCCTGATCGAGGATCGAAAGCCCGTCGCGCACCGACCCCTCGGCGGCGGCGGCAATGATGCTGAGCGCCTCGGCTTCGGCCTCGACACCTTCCAACCGGCACACCTTGGCGAAGTGTTCCGCGAGCATAGGCGCGGGGATCCGGCGAAGATCGAACCGCTGCGTGCGGCTCAGCACCGTCACCGGCAGCTTGTCGACTTCGGTGGTGGCGAACAGGAACTTCACATGCGGAGGCGGTTCCTCAAGTGTCTTGAGCAAGGCGTTGAAAGCATTGCGGGATAGCATATGGACTTCGTCGATGATGTAGATCTTGTAGCGCGCTGATACTGCAGCATAACGCACCTGCTCGATGATTTCGCGCACGTCATCGACGCCAGTGTTGGAAGCCGCGTCCATCTCGATCACATCGATATGGCGGCCTTCCGCTATGGACGTGCAGGCTTCGCACACCCCGCAAGGATCGATGGTCGGACCACCCTGCCCGTCCGCCCCGACACAGTTCAAAGCCTTGGCGATCAACCGCGCTGTCGACGTCTTTCCGACCCCTCGCACCCCGGTCATCAGGAAGGCATGGGCCAAGCGGTCGCGCGCAATGGCATTGGCCAGCGTGCGCACCATCGCTTCCTGCCCGATGAGTTCCGAGAAGGTCTGCGGCCGGTACTTGCGCGCCAGCACGCGGTAGGGCTGCGCGGCGGGAGCGGGCGCTGAGGCAGGGGCTGAAGCAGGCAGGATCGATTCTGGCGCGGGAGTAGTCGACGCTTGCGCTGGTGCCGACGGCATAAGGTCACCGAACAGCGCGTTCTGCCCAGCCGCCTCCAACTCCGCTGCGGTGGGGCCGGTGTCAGTGTCCTCGGGCAGATCGGGGTCGGAATCGGTCATGCGGACAAGCTAGGCGTTCAAACCCGCTTTGTCATGGTGCGCATCGCCGCGATCGGGGTGAAAAAGGAGCCGAGCGACCCGCCGCAATCCACCTGAGCTGCTTCCTTCCGGACCTGACTCGGTGAGCGGACGCAAACGTCCACCCGACTCCCACGCGAGCATATGGCGCGGGTCGAACAGAAAATCAACTCAGCGAAAAAATCGGCCCGCAGGGCCGCAAGGGCAAACGCCCGCCGCGGCTTATGCCGCGTAGCCAAGGCGGGCGAACGCCCGCCGCCCGGCGCTTGAGGGCCTAACGAAAGTTATCAGCGTAGGCCTGTAGCTTGAGCCGCTTGGGCGGGGTCGCATGGACGCGAGCGGCAATGCCGTACTTCTCAGCATAGGCCTTTGCCGCATCCTTAGAGGGGAAGGTCAGATTCACCTGCGACTGTGTGTCGGCGCTACCGGTCCAACCCATCAGGGGATCGGCGAACCGCGCTTCGGACTGTTCGAACTCCAGCACCCACTCATCGGTGTGTGCCTTGCCGGACTGCATCGCGTGCTTGGTCTTCTGATAGATACGTGCGGGCATTTCTGTTTTCGATCCTCGCTCATGCGACCTCAAGGTCGCGTCGCTGCGGGCGGGCGGTCGCCCTTGCGGGACGCTGCGCGCCCCGGATTGTGCCATGCCGATAGCGCAATCCTATTGGCGGTTGAAGGCGTTTTTGGTCTTGAGGCTCGGCTTTTCCAGCCATGGCTCGTCCGGCCAGCGGTGCTTGGGATAGCGGCCCTTCATATCCTTGACCACATCGCGCCAACTGCCACGCCAGAAGCCGGGCAGATCGCGGGTCGACTGGACAGGACGGCCACCGGGACTGGTTAGCTTCAGCAGCAAAGGCGTGCGACCAATCATCGGCTGCACATCCAACCCGAACAATGCCTGCACCCGCACCTCGACACTCGGCGCATCATCGCCCGCATAGTCGATGGCGTGGCGCGTATCGGCGGGTGAGGTGAAGTGGGTCGGTGCGGCGCTTTCGAGCAGCTGGCGCGTATTCCAGTCGAGCAGGCCCAGCGCGGCCTCAGCAAAGCGGTGGGGGGCCAGTTCAAGGTCGCGCCGCCCGGTAAGCAGCGGCGCGAGCCACTCGCCCGCCCGGTCGCGCAGGACCTCAGGCGAGAGCGCCTCAACCCCGGCAAACTGCGCGCGGGCGAGGAAGCCTTGGGGCAGCACCTCCGAGAGCCGCTCCACAGCCTTACCCACAAGGATATCCACAAGCAGCGCCGGATCTGGCGAGGGTTCGGGGACGCTCGCCAGAACGATGGCTCCAAGACGCCGTTCGCGCCGCGCTTCAACACGGTCTTTGTCATTATTCCAGCGAGTTGTGATACGTTCTTGTAGTTCTTTGCTAAACAGAACAGCAATCCGTTCGGGTGCGATTTCCGCTCCGGCAGTGATCCGCGCGCCCTTGGCCTGCCCTTGCGCATCGCCGATCACGATCCACTCGGCGCGGGCGAGCGGCGAGGCGGGATCAAGCTGGTAGCCCCGCCCCCCGGCACTCAGCCAGTTTTCGCCCGAGGGATCGCGCCGCCGCGCGACGAAATCGGGGCGCGCGAGCGCGAGCGCTTCGGCAGCATCAGCTGCGGGACTATCCCCGATGACGCGCACCAGCTCCGCCGCCTGCCGCGCCCATCCCTCCGCAATCCGCGCTGCCGCCACGCTGCGTGGTGCCCGGTCGCCGCGCCAACGCGTGAGGCGTTGCGCCAAGTCTTCGCCCCGCCCGCCCAGCCCGCGTTCCTGCAACAGCATGATAAGCCGCGCCGCATCCTCGCCGCAGCCCGCGCTCGCCCCGTGGAGCACGGCCGCCGCCTGATCGGGCGCCATCGGTAAGCTGGCAATTGCCTCACCCAAAGGCGTGATCCGCCCACTGGCATCGAGCGCGCCGAGCGCTTCCAGTGCCCCCCTCGCCGCTGCGACTGAGGCTTCGGGCGGTGGATCGAGCCACGGCAGCGCCTGCGGGTTGGCCGTCCCCCACTTCGCCAGCCGTAGCAGCAGCGGAGCGAGATCAGCCTGCATGATCTCGGCCGGCGCGAATTCGGGGCGACCCGCATGGCCCGCCTCCTCCCATAGCCGGTACGCCACCCCCGGCCCCTGCCGCGCCGCCCGCCCGGCCCGCTGCGCTGCCGAGGCCTGGCTGGCGCGGCGGGTGACGAGGTGAGTGGAGCCCGCCGCCCGGTCGAATTCCGCGAGCCGCGCCAGGCCCGAGTCCACGACCACACTCACCCCGTCCAAGGTCAGCGAGGTCTCGGCAATCGCGGTCGCCAGCACGATCCGGCGGCGACCGTCTGGATCGCGGCGGATCGCGGCGCGTTGGGCAGCGGGTTCGATCTGGCCGTGAAGCGCGTGGATCGGCACGTCCTTCAAGCGCGGTTCCAGCCGTTCGCGCACCCGCTCAATCTCGCGCACGCCGGGGAGGAAAGCGAGGATATCACCCGCTTCCTCGCGCCATGCGGTCAGCACGGCTGCGGCCACACGATCTTCGATTTTCTGCGAGGCATCGCCGCCAAGCCATTTGATCGCCAGCGGAAAACTGCGCCCTTCGCTTTCGATAATGGCAGCGCCTTCGCCCAGCAATCGGCCGAACCGCGCACCATCAATGGTCGCCGACATCACCAACACGCGCAGATCTTCGCGCAGCACCGAGCGGGTTTCGAGCGCCAGTGCGAGGCCCAAGTCGCTGTCGAGCGCGCGTTCGTGCGCCTCGTCGAATAGCAGTGCCGAGACGCCGGGAAGCTCGGGATCATCCACCAGCCGGTTCACCAGGATCGCTTCGGTGACGACGAGGATACGCGTCTTGGCAGAAACCTTGCTGTCGAGCCGGGTCATGTAGCCGACGGTTTCGCCCGGCTTTTCGCCCAGCATCTCGGCCATGCGCTCAGCCGCCGCACGGGCTGCAACCCGGCGGGGGGAGGTGAGGATGATCTGGCCGGTGCACCATGGCTGGCTCAGCAGATCGGGAGCGACCGCGGTGGTCTTCCCCGCCCCCGGCGGCGCAATCAGCACGCCAGCGCCCTCGCCGGCCAGCGCGGCGCGTATGTCGGGCAAGACCGCGTGGATGGGAAGGTCTGTCATCACTTCACTCGTCATGCTGAACTTGTTTCAGCATCCATGCCAGACATCATGCTCAGAGCTTGCAGCCAAATGGACCCTGAAACGAGTTCAGGGTGACAGTAGAAGAAATCAGTGCCCGCGCGCGACCGCGAATTGCGCCGCTTCGGCCATCGCCGCGCGCGCCTTGCCATCAGGGAAGATTGAGATTGCGTCGATCGCCCGGTGCGCGAAGTGACGGGCGCGTTCGCGGGTGTCCTCGAGCGCATTGTGCTTGCCGATCAGCGCAATCGCATGTGCGAGGTCAGCGTCGGACGTGCGATGCCCGATGATCGCGTCCTTCCAGAACTTGCGCTCTTCCTCGTTGCCGCGGGCATAGGCGAGGATCACCGGCAAGGTCATCTTGCCCTCACGGAAGTCGTCCCCCTGATCCTTGCCCATTTCAGCGGCATCGGAATCGTAATCGATCGCATCGTCGACCAGCTGGAAGGCAACGCCAAGATTGCGGCCATAGGATTCCAGCGCACGCTCCTGCTCTTCCGAACATTCCGCCACCACGGCGCTGATCTGGCTGGCAGCGGCGAACAGCGCGGCTGTCTTGGCGCCGATGATGTGGAGGTATTGTTCCTCGCTGGTGGCGATCTGGCGCTGAGCGGAAAGCTGCGAGACCTCGCCTTCCGCGATCACCGCGCTGGCACGGGCGAGGATCGAGAGGACGCGCAAGGACCCATCCTCGGTCATCAATTCGAAGGCGCGGCTGAACAGGAAATCGCCGACCAGCACGGTCGCCGGATTGCCGAAGATGATATTGGCCGCTGCCTTCCCGCGCCTGAGCTCGCTGCCATCGACCACATCGTCGTGCAGCAGCGTGGCGGTGTGGATGAACTCAACCGCAGCGGCGAGCTTGTAATGGCGCGTGCCCTTGTAGCCGACCAGTTCCGCGCCTGCGAGCGTTAGCATCGGCCTCAGCCGCTTGCCTCCGCCTGAAATCAGGTGGCCGGCCAGCCGCGGGATCAGCGGGATCTCGCTTTGCATCCGTTCGAGGATCACAGCGTTGACGGAGTTCATGCCTGCAGCCGTCAGCGACAGCATCGGATCGAGTGTCGGCGCCTTGCGCGGCAGGGGAATGATATCGGCACTCATGCTGCCTGCGGCTCTAGGGCGGCCCCAGCGTGCTTGGCAAGCGCAGAATTGCTGCTAGTTTCGCAGCCGATGTCCGACAAAACGCAAACTCCCATCGAGCCCGATCCGATGCTCGCTGCCTTCCGCAAGAGCATCGACAATATCGATGCTGCGCTGATCCACATGCTCGCAGAGCGGTTTCGGATCACGCAAGCCGTGGGCGAGTACAAGGCCAAGGTGACCCTGCCCCCGGCCGATCCCGAACGTGAAGCACGGCAGATCGCACGGCTACGCAAGCTGTCGGAAGAGGCCGATCTCGATCCCGAATTCTCCGAGAAGTTCCTGCGCTTCATCATCGACGAAGTGATCCGCCACCACGAGCGCGCGGCTGCGGGCTAAGGCCTGTCGCTGTCTTCGGCGGCGGTGGGCAAGGTCGGTTCGGGCGGCGGAGGCGGCGGGGCAGATTGCTCTTGCCGTTGCTGCTCGCTGATCTGCCTCAGCAATTCCGCCCGTTCGCGCAGAACGCGCCGCTGATTGCGGTTGTAGCTGCGGACGCTGCCGAAGTTGCCTTCGCCGATGCTATTGCCCCGCCCCTTGCGAGTCAGCGGCACGCCCAGACAGGTCGCATCCTGCCCGCGCGCGCGATTGCATTCGGGGCCAATTCCTATCTGGTCGATCACCGGAACGACATAGGGATTGCTGAACACGGTGCGCTGGCCTTCCAGCGTGTCGCCGGTGGCGCATCCGCCGAGCAGCGCCGCGACAAGGATCATGCTGAGACGGCTCTGCTTCATGCCGGCACTGCTCCGGTTTGGGACGCGCTTTCAATTGCTTGGCCGCCATGAACCGAGAGTGAATTGGGCAGGAAAAGGAGCAGCGGCGATCACTCTTCCCGGCGTCTACGATTTCTTACTCAGAGGGCGGGCTTTCGGATGAGACACCGGGCGTCGGTGTTGCCGGACCTTGGCGGAGGGCGCGATATTCGTCCATCAGCGCGCGGCGTTCTTCCGGCGGCAATTGGCGCAGGGCCTCGCGCCGCTGTTCGGGCGACATCCGCCGCAACTGCCGCCATCGTCCCAGCGCGCGGGCATCTTCGCGCAGCGATTGCGCGATGTCCTTGCGGGTCAGCGCCTCGCCGTTTTCGATCTTGCGTGCCATTTCCGCGCGCCGTGCGGCGACACGCTCGTCGGCAAGCTGCTGGCGGCGGGCCTGCGCTTCATCGACGCGCTGGCGGAAAGCCGCTTCTTCCTCGGGCGTCGGCACCGGGAGCCCTGCGGCTCGGCGGTGCTCAATTGCCTTGTCGATGCGCTGTTCAATATTCTCGCGCCGGGTGGCGTAGCGGCCTGCACGTACTTCATCGATCCGGCGGAAAGCTTCGCTGAGTTCCTCGGGCGTATCGACCGGGCCGACAATCTCGACCCTTGCGAGGCTCGCCGGTTCGCCAGCGGCAGGCGATGCTGCGGCGATCAAGGGCGCGGGCGCTGCCGCGCGGGCGGGCGGCTTGCCGGTAATGCTGGCCCAGACCCTTTCAGCCGAGGGGACAGGAATGGCGAATTGCTGGAGCAAGCCCGTCGCCGCTGCCGCTGTGGCAAGTGCGCCGAAGCTGGCGATGCCGATGGCGATTCCCCGCCCCAGCCGCCAGCCGCGCCCATTCCGCCGCTGGCGCAAATCCGGCAACGGCGCAGGACGCACCTCGGCGGCGGCGAGTACCCGGTCGGCAAACCCGGCAGAGAGGCCCTGCACGGCGTAATCGTCCAACACCCGGGCCAGCGGGCTGCCGGGGATGATGGGTGCGCCCTGATCCTGTTCACTCACGCTCATGGCGCGTCTCCTTGCGCCGTCCACGCCTGCCGCAAGGCCGCGCGGGCGCGGTGCAGCAGGCTTTCGAAGGCCTTGATGTTCATCTCCATCGCCTCGGCTGCATCGGCATTGGACAATTCCTCGTAATAGGTCAGCACGATCGCGGCGCGTTGCCGTTCGGGCAGCGCCATGATCAGTGTGCGGGCGGTGCCGTCACGCTCGCCCGCTTCGATCAGTGTGTCGGCGAGCGGAGCCTCGTCAGCGCTGTCCGGTACCGCGCCGTCCGACAGCCGCCGGGTGCGGCGCAGGCGGTCAATCGCGAGGTTGGTGACCACCCGTTGCAGCCAGCCACCCAGCCTCAGCGTTGCCGCCGCCTGACTGCCAAACGGATGGCGCGCCGCGATCTTCGGCGCCTGATCCCACAATCGCAAACAGGCTTCCTGCACAATATCCTCGGCCTCATGGGCATCGCCGGTCATCCGGTAACAGGCGCGGTGGAGCGCGGCGGCGTGGCAGGCGATCACCTCGCGCAGCGCTGCCGGATCGCGTGCCGCCAGCCGTGCCGCCAATGCCGCATCATCACCGGTACCGGCGGTACGCAAAGCAGAGGTCGAAGGCTCGCCGCTGGCGTTCATATCTTGGCGCAAATGGCCCCGTTTGCGTGTGGACCGGTTTGGTCCGTTGCGATTACAACGCGGAGCTTGCGAAAACCCTTCGCGGCCTGGGTCAATCGACGCGCGGGAGGCGCAGTTCGACCAGTAACCCGCCCAGATCCTCGCTCTCGGACAGGGTGACGCTGCCGCCGTAGATCTCGGCCACATCGCGCACGATCGCAAGGCCCAGGCCGGTGCCGGGCTTGTCGGTATCGAGCCGCACGCCGCGATCGAAGATGCGGATCCGCTCGGCCTCGGGGATACCGGTGCCATCATCCTCGACCCAGATCAGGCACATCTTGGGATCGCGCGGGGTGTCGGCTTCGTCGGGGTCGATCGTGACGAAGACCGAACCGCCACCATATTTGGCCGCATTCTCGATCAGGTTGCCGAGCAGTTCGTCGAGGTCCTGCCGCTCAAGCGAGACCGCGGCGTTCCGGTCACCTGCGATGTCGAGCCGGCCTTCGGGATAAAGCCGCTCGACTGCGCGGCGCACGGCTTCGGCGCTGGCCATGACATTGGTGCGCGCATGGCCGACCGCGCGGCGGCCGACGGCGCGGGCGCGGGCCAAGTGGTGGTCGACATGGCGCTGCATGGTGCGCGTCTCGCGCATCACCGCTTCGCCGAGATCCGGCGCGCGGGCGGTGGCAGCGTTGGTCAGCACGGTCAGCGGGGTCTTCAACGCATGGGCGAGATTGCCCGCATGGCGGCGCGCTTCTTCGGCCTGTCGCTCGGAATGTTCGAGCAGCGCGTTAAGCTCCTCGACCAGCGGCTGCACTTCCAAGGGCAGCGGCTCGGTGATGCGGTTCGCGCCGGTGGTGCGCAGGTTCTGGATCGCCGCCCGCACGCGTCGCAAGGGTGAGAGGCCGTAGCGGATCTGGAGCAGTGCCATCACCAGCAGGCCCAGGCCCAGCACTGCAAAGCTCCAGATCAGGATTAGCCGTACCCGCCCGATCTGCGTGTCCATCTGCTCGGTCGCGCTGGCGACGGCGAAGGTCCAGCGGGTTTCGCTTCCGGGCAGGATCACGGTGCGTTCGGCAAGGCGCAGCGGCTCGCCCTTAAACTGGTCCGAGTTGTAGAAATGGATATCGCTGTCGAAATGGTCGCCTTTGGCGTCAGCACCTTGCAGCTTCAGGGTGCGGTCCCACAGGCTGCGCGACGGCCAGGGTTCGTAATTGCCGCCGCTGATCTGCCAGTACAGCCCGCTGCCCGGCTCCAGAAAGCGTTGGTCGCCGAGGGTGCGGTAGAAATAAACCTCGCCGCTCGCATCGATTTCGGCGGACGCGATCATGGCGGTCAGGATGTAGTCGAGCTGTTCGTCGAAATTGGCTTCGACCTGCGTGGTCAAGGTACGTTCGAGCGCGATGCCACCGCCGAGCAGGAGGACAAAAATCCACCCTGCCGCAATCAGCCCCATGCGCCGGGCAAGGCTGGCGCGCGGTTGCGCCGTGGCCGCTGTGCTCACGTGATCCGGCACACCTTCAGCCTCGCCCGCAGGCAAGACGACAGGTGCATCGCCGCCGAGCGCCGCCGCCTCAGGCGCGCGGCTGGTCGGCGGGGTCGTCGAGGCTGTAACCGAGGCCACGGATGGTCGTTATCACGTCTGCGCCAAGCTTCTTGCGGATGCGGGTGACGAAGACTTCGATAGTGTTGGAATCGCGGTCGAAGTCCTGATCGTAGATATGCTCGATCAATTCGGTGCGGCTGACCACCTTGCCCTTGTGGTGCATCAGGTAGCTCAGCAGCTTGTATTCTTGCGCGGTCAGTTTGACCGGCTCACCATCAAGCGTGACGCGGCCCGAACGGGTGTCCAGCCGCACATCGCCCGCGGTGAGCTCCGAGGAGGTATTGCCCGAAGCGCGCCGGATCAGCGCGCGCAGGCGGGCGATCAGCTCTTCGGTCTGGAACGGCTTGGCGAGGTAATCGTCAGCACCCGCATCCAGCCCTGCAACCTTGTCCGACCAGCTGTCCCGCGCCGTCAGCACCAGCACTGGGAAGCTCCGCCCTTCGCGCCGCCACATGCCGAGCACGGTCAGCCCGTCGATCTCAGGCAGGCCCAGGTCGAGCACCACAGCATCGTAATCCTCGGTCGAGCCCATGAAGTGCCCGTCCTCACCATCGACCGAAAGGTCGACAGCATAGCCCTGCCCTTCAAGTGTCGATTTGAGCTGTGCGCCAAGGGTCGGTTCGTCTTCGACGATCAGAATGCGCATGATCCACCATTTCCAAGCTTAATGTTGCGCCGGGTCGTGCGCTTTTGCCGCTCACGCGTCAAGCAAGCGCCGCGTGCCTGTGCCGCTGCTTTCCCCCGATGAAAAAGCATATCCGCCCGCCCGTCAGCGCGAACGGCCGATGATCCGCCCGGTGCGGGCGTCCACATCGACATGGGTTACGCGGCCATCCTTGATGAACTTGAGCCGATAAGCCCGCGCGGTCGAATCGTAGGCAAAACCGAGATATTCGGCGCCCTTCATCATCGGCAGGATCTTCGCCTCGATCTCGCCCGAACGCATGATGTTGCCCGCTTGCGCTTCGCGCCGGGCCTCACCCTGATCCCCGCGCGCCTGATCCTGCTGCGCCGCGGCGGGCGCAGTCACCAGCGCCGCAGCGGCCAGCGAACCAAGGATCAGGGCGGGAAAGCGTTTCATGACAGGATCATGCCTAGCTGAGGTCCATTGAACAAGTCGTGAATGGCACTACTTCGCGGGCGAGCCGCTATTCTTGACCAGTTCGTAGGTGATCGAAATGTTCACCCCGGCCTGAACCATGCCCGGCTGCACAGGCGCCGCATCGACCTTCGTGGCGCTCAACCGCATTTCCGCCATCTGCGGCATCGGGCTATTGCCGGTCAGCCCTTCGCTGATCGCCAACACCTTGGCGCCGTCATAGCCGAGCATCACGGCATAGGCTTTGGCCTGCGCCTGAGCCCGCTCGACCGCGCGCTTGCGGGCCGCGTCCTTGGCAGCGGTGTCATCATCAATGCTGAAAGTCGGCCCGTTGATGTCATTCGCCCCGGCTTCGACCAGCGCATCGAGCACGCGGCCCGTATCGTCGATCTTGCGCAGGATCACGCTCACCCGGTTCGATGCCATGTAGCCGCGAAACACCTGGCGCTGGGTCGCCTGATCGTAATCATAGCGCGCGTTCAGGTTGATGCCGGTGGTCTGGATGTCCTTTTCGGCCACGCCCAGCGCCTTGATCCGCGCGATCACCTTCTGCATCTCGGCCGAGTTCTGGCGGAGCGCCTCGGTCGCGGTCGGCGCTTCAGTGGTAACGCCTGCGCCGATCGTGGCGGTATCCGGGGCGACATCGACGCTTTCATAAACGTTGAGTTCGACCACCGGGCCGGTCGCGGCGATATCGACATTTGCGGCAAGCGCCGCTGCAGGAAGCGTCAGCGCTGAGGCGGCGATAAAGGCAATGGCGGGTTTCATCATGGTAAGTATTCCTCCGAATGGTCGCGCCTCTGCACCCGTTCAGCTTTCGCTGCACTGAACCGGCGGGAAACGCGCTCTTGTGGCGCGGAGGCCAAGCCCCTACTTGGCCCATCCCATGGCACAGCCCCCCATCTTCTCGCTCGAAGGCATCGCGTTGCAACAAGGCGGGCGCTGGCTGTTCGGCGGCCCGACCCCCACCAGCGGCGCGGCCCCGATTGATCTGCATGTGCTGCCGGGTGACCGGCTGGCGCTGATCGGGCGGAACGGCGCGGGTAAGACCACGCTGTTGCGGCTGATCATGGAGCGCATCGATGCCGACCGCGGCGCGCGGCGCATCAAGCCGGGGACGCGGATCGTGTTTCTGGAACAGGACCCGGATTTCGGCGACGCGGAAACGCTAATGGACTTCGCGCTCGGCGGAGAACTGCCGCCCGAGCGGCACGAGGTGGAAGCCATCGCGGGCCAGCTCGGCATCGACATGACCCGCGAGGCTGCAACGGCAAGCGGCGGGGAACGCCGCCGCGCCGCCCTCGCCCGCGCGTTGGCGCAGGACCCCGACCTGATCCTGCTCGACGAGCCGACCAACCACTTGGATCTGGCCGCGATTGACTGGCTGGAGGACTGGCTGTCGCGCTATCGCGGTGCCTTCATCACCATCAGCCATGACCGCACCTTCCTCACCCGCCTGACGCGGGCGACCCTGTGGCTCGACCGCGGGACGCTGCGGCGCAAGGAGGTCGGCTTCGGTGGGTACGAGGCGTGGGAAGAACAGGTCTATGCCGAAGAAGCCCGCGCCGCCGAGCGGATGGACGCCAAGCTGAAGCTGGAGGCGCACTGGCTCGAACGCGGCGTCACGGCGCGGCGCAAGCGCAATCAGGGACGGCTGGAGAAGCTCTACCAGATGCGCGCGGCGCGAGCGGCGATGATCTCGGGCGCGGGAACGGCGAAGCTCAAGCTGTCGAGCGATGATGACTTCAAATCCAAGTCGGTGATCGTCGCTGAGAACATTTCCAAGTCCTACGGTGACCGCCCGATCATCAAACCCTTTACCCTGCGTATCCAGAACGGTGACCGTATCGGGATCGTCGGTTCGAACGGCGCGGGCAAGACGACACTGTTGAAACTGCTCACCAAGGAACTGGAGCCCGACACCGGCAGCGTCACCCACGCGCGGACCCTGACTGGGGTGATGATCGACCAACAGCGCAAGCTCCTCGAGCCCGGCGCGACCGTGCGCCAGATCGTCGCTGAAGGAGGCGACTGGGTCGATGTTCGCGGGGTGCGCAAGCACGTTCAGGCGTACCTCAAGGACTTCCTGTTCGACCCCGGCTTGGTCGATACCAAGATCGGAATTCTTTCCGGCGGCGAACGCTCCCGCTTGCTGCTGGCGCGCGAATTTGCCCGCACCGCCAACCTGCTGGTGCTGGACGAGCCGACCAATGATCTCGACCTTGAAACCCTTGATCTGCTTCAGGAAGTCATCGCCGATTTTGACGGCACGGTGCTGATCGTCAGCCATGACCGCGACTTTCTCGACCGCACGGTCACGGTTACGCTGGGCCTCGACGGGTCCGGCAAGGTGGATATTGTGGCGGGCGGCTATGCCGATTGGGAGGCCAAGCGCAAAGCGCCGATAACCTCGACAAAACCCGCGTCAACCGCTGCACAAGCCCGGTCAAACGGCCCGCAAGCCGCAGCTGACAAGGGCGGGCCGGCCAAACCCGCTCCGTCCGTCAAACTGACCTACAAGGACCAGCGCGATTACGAGATCCTGCCAGCGCGGATCGATGAACTCGAAAGCGTGATCGCCAAGGGCGAAGCGCTGCTGAACGACCCCGAACTTTACGCCAAGGACCCGCAAAGGTTCGCGACCATCAGCAAGGGCATCGAAAACGCCCGAGCGGAAAAAGACGCGGCGGAAGAACGCTGGCTGATGCTGGCCGAGTTGGTCGAGGGGTGAGCGCCCCCGCACCGGGGGATCATGTCGAAGTGCTCAGGGCGCGGATCACGGCCTGCACCCTGTGCGCTGAGCACCTCCCGCTCGGCCCAAGGCCCATCGCACGCTTTTCCGCCACCAGCCGCCTGCTCATCATCGGACAGGCCCCCGGCACCAAGGTTCATGCCAGCGGCGTGCCGTGGGACGATGACAGCGGTGACCGGCTGCGCGGGTGGCTGGGGCTGGACAAGGCCACCTTTTACGATCCTGCGCAGGTCGCGCTGGTGCCGATGGGCTTCTGCTACCCCGGCAAGGCCAGCGGCGGAGACGCCCCGCCGCGCAAGGAATGCGCACCGCAGTGGCATGACGCGGTGATGGGCGTGCTGCCGCCCGAGCGTTTGACCCTGCTGGTCGGCACCTATGCGCAGGCCCGCTATCTGCCGCATCTCAAGCGCCTTTCGCTTGCGGAAAGGGTGAGCCGCTTCGGGGAGGACGAGCCCTTCATCGCCCTCCCCCACCCTGCTTGGCGCTCGCGGCTTTTCATGGCCAAACACCCGTGGTTCGAACGCGACATTCTGCCGCAACTTCGCGCCAAGGTGCAGGCTATGCTCGGTCACGTGATCCGGTAGAATTCTGCCACCCGCTCCAACGCAATGCGCAGCACCAGCTTGCCGCTGCGGGCGGGCCAGCCGAGGGTCTTTTCTGCTTCCGGCAGAGCCTCGCCTGCGCAGACGACGCGCCACAGAATGTCCTCCAGCCCGCGTCCTGCCGCCTTGATCGCCCCGTCGAAGCGCTGGCGGGCGGCGACTTGGCGCTCGCTCGCCGATAGCCCGCGATCACCGGTCGATTTCACCCGTACCGGGTCCCACCGCATCGTCACATTGGGGGAAAGCTGCGCGCGTTCGTAATCGGCCCGCAGCGCTTCGCCTGCATCCAGCAAGCGGTCGGAGAGATGCCCGCGCGCGTGCAGCCAGACGAGCGGGCTTTCCGCGAGATTGACCGTCACCTTGCGCCGCGGTTTCCCCCCGCTTCTGGTCGCCCCCCGGCGCGGGCCTTCTGAGGTAAGTTCACGTTCGACCAACTGGCGCTTCATGGCATATCCTCCGCTTGCTGAGCGGAAAGCGACTTGCCAAGGGCGCACATCTGTAGGAAAGAAAAAACCAATACGGTTAATTTGAGCGCATTCTTGTGCGCCTACCGCTGTGCTACTTGAGGCGCGTTCTTGTGCGCCTACCGCTATGCTACTTGAGGCGCGTTCTTGTGCGCCGACCGCTATGCTACTTGAGGGCGTGATATGACCAACCGCATCCGCGATATCCGCAAGGCCAAGGGGCTGACGCTCGCCGAGGTGGCCGCCGCCTGCGATCCGCCGACCACCGCACAGACCATCGGGCGACTGGAGACCGGGATGCGCCAGCTCTCGTTGACCTGGATGAACCGCATTGCCGCCGCACTCGGCGTCGAGCCCGCCAGTCTGATGCGCGCCGAGACGGCCGCGCCCGCGCAGATCGTTGCCGAGCTTGGCGCCAGTGGCCCCGAAGCGCTGACCGCCCCGCGCGAGGCCTTGCTGCCGAGCGACTTCGCCGCCGAAGATGGCCCTGCCCCGCTGGTGCTGGCGGTGAAGGACAGTGTTGGCGAATACCGTCCCGGCGATCTGGTGTGGCTGCGTCCGCTTGACCCCGCAGATGCCGCGAGCGCGATCAACCGCGATTGCCTGCTGCCCCGCCCCGGCGGACGCTTTGCCTTCGGGCGGCTGATCGACCGGCGCGGCACGCTGGTCGGCTTGCTCCCACCGGGCGCAGGGCAGAAGCAGGTGGTGGTCGACAATCCGGCATGGATCGCGGTCGCCTTCATGCTGGTCAGGCCGCTGTGAGGGACTGGAGATGAAACACGTTCTCGCCCTCTCGACGCTCTATCCCAATCCGGTCAATCCGCGGTTCGGCACCTTCGTGGCGCGGTCGTTGGAGGCGCTGGCCAAGCGCGGCGATTGGCGGGTGACACTGGTCAATCCCATCGGCCTGCCGCCCTTGGCCTTGGGCCGCTACCGCCCGCTCGCAGATCTGCCTGAAGTGAGCGAGGAAGGCGGCATCACTGTCCACCGCCCGCGCTTCACCCTCATCCCGCGCATCGGCGCGCGCCGCAATGCCGGGGCTATCGCTCGCGCGTGCCTGCCGCTGGTGCGCCGCATCCATGCGGCAACGCCCATCGATATGCTCGACGCGCAATTCTTCTTCCCGGATGGCCCCGCCGCCGCCGAGATCGCGCGGGCGACGGGCCTGCCGCTATCGATCAAGGCACGGGGCAGCGATATCAGCTTCTGGGGCGAGCAGGACTTTGCCCGAAAGCAGATGCTCGACGCGGCGCAGACGGCCACCGGGATGCTTGCCGTGAGCCGCGACCTGGCGGGGCAGATGGCGGCGATGGGCATGGATGCAGAGCGGATCACGGTCCACTACACCGGGCTCGACCGCGACCGGTTCCGGCCGTTCGGCCACACCCAACTGCGCGCGCAGCTGAGCCGCGAACTGGGCTTCGAGATGCCCGACAACGCCCCGCTGCTCGCCTGTGTCGGCGCGCTGATCGAACGCAAGGGTCAGGGGATCGCGATCACCGCCTTGCGCGACATTCCCGGTGCGCGGCTGGTGCTGATCGGCAAGGGCGAGGACGAGGCACGGCTTCGCGCGCTTGCGGCGAGTGAGGGCGTGGCAGAGCGGGTGCACTTTGCCGGCTCGATCGACCATGATCTGATGCCGCTGATCCTGTCGGCGGCGGATGTCATGGTGCTGCCGACTGTAAGCGAAGGGCTGGCCAATGCCTGGGTCGAAGCGCTCGCCTGCGGGACGCCGGTGGTAACGAGCGATGTCGGCGGCGCGCGCGAGCTGATTTCCTGCGATACCGCCGGTCGGCTGGTGGCGCGCAATCCTTCGTCCGTGGCGGCAGGGATCAATGCAGTGCTCAGCAACCCGCCCGAGCGCGAAGCAGTGGCTGCGCTAACGGAAGCATTCAGCTGGGAAGCCAATGCCGAAGCGCTCGCCACGCATTATGAGCTGCTGCTGGTTGCGGCCTGAGCCGCAACGCTACCCGTCAGCCTTCGCCGCGCGCCAGCTTGTCCTGACGGTCCGTCGCAGTCTCGGTCGGCACGAAACTGGTCGAGGTCACGCCCATCCAGATCAGCAGCGGGCCCGCCATGTAGATCGACGAATAGGTACCGATGAACAGGCCCACGGTGATCGCCGCGACCATGCCGAACAGGCTCGGCGGGCCAAAGATCAGCAGCGGGATCAGCGCGATGAACAGCGTCAGCGAGGTCATCACCGTGCGCGCCAACGTCTCATTGACCGACAGGTCAAGCAGCTCGCCGAGCGGCATCTTGCGGTACTTCTTCAGGTTCTCGCGGATGCGGTCATAGACGACGATGGTATCGTTGAGCGAATAGCCGATGATCGCAAGGATCGCCGCGACGATCTGGAGACTGAACTCCATCTGCGTCAGCGCAAACAGGCCCACCGTGACCGACACGTCGTGCACCAGCGCGAACATTGCGCCGACACCGAACTGCCATTCGAACCGGATCCAGATATAGACCGACACCGCCGCCATCGCAGCCAGCAGCGCGAGGATCGCCTGATTGCGGAACTCGCCCGCGACCTTGCCCGAAACGGTGTCGTTGCCGTCCTTGCGCGCGTCGGGATATTCCTTGGCAATCGCCGCGATCACCTTGTCGCCAATGGCCGTGGCAGCGCCCGGGGTGTTTTCGGTGCCTTCGGGCAGAGAGACGCGGATTGAGACCTGATTGGGAGCGCCGAATTCCTGCACCACCGGCTCGCCATAGCCAAGCCCGCCGACCAGCTCGCGCAGGGACGGGATCGGCGCAGTCTCGCGCTCCTTGAAGGTCATGCGGACTTCCTGACCGCCGGCAAAATCGACCCCGAAATTGAGGCCGTTGACCAGCACCGCCGCCCAGCTGCCGAAGATCAGCACAAGGCTGAGCACGAAGAACGGGATGCGCAGTTTCAGGAACTTGATGTTGGTGTTGTCAGGGACAAGCTTCAGGAGTTTCATGGGTGCTTGCTCCTCAAATCGTGATGTCGTTGGGCCGCGCCTTGCGCAGCCACCCGGCGACAAACATGCGGGTCAGCGTCACCCCGGTGAAGACCGAGGTGATGATGCCGATCACCAGCACCACAGCAAAGCCCTTCACCGGCCCCGAACCGAAGGCGAACAGCGCCACGCCGGAAATGACGTTGGTGAGGTTCGCGTCCCAGATCGCGCGGCTGGCTTCTTTGTAGCCGGTCTCGACCGCGGCGACGACCCTGCGGCCCCGCGCGCGTTCTTCGCGGATACGTTCGTTGATCAGCACGTTGGCATCGACCGCCGCGCCGATGGTGATGACGAAGCCCGCGATCCCCGGCAGGGTCAGGGTGAACCCGCCCGCCGCCATCAGCCCGAGCAGCATCAGCACGTTGAGCACCAGCGCGATGGTCGCATAGACGCCGAAGCGGCCATAGGTCGCGATCATCAGCGCGATCACCGCGATACTGCCGATCGCCATTGCGAGCAGGCCCTTGCGGATCGAGTCCGCACCAAGGTCCGGCCCGACTGTGCGTTCTTCGACGACGGTGAGCGGCACCGGCAAGGCGCCCGACCGCAGACTGATCGCAAGGCTGTTGGCGCTTTCCGGCGTGAAGTTGCCTGAAATCTGGGCGCTGCCGCCGATGATCGGTTCGTTGATGTTGGGCGCGGACAGCACCTGCTTGTCGAGGATGATCGCAAAGGGCTTGCCCACATTCTCGGTGGTCAGCTTGGCGAACTTGGCCCCGCCCTGAGAATCAAATGTGATGTTGACGATGTTGCGATTGCTCTCGGGATCGACCCCGGCCTGAGCGCCGGTCAGATTGTCACCGCGAATACCGCCCAGCCGGTTGACCGTGACGAACTGTCCATCAAGCCCGGAGCCGGGCGCATAGGGGAAGATTTCCGTGCCGACCTGCGATCCGGCCGGATCGGCCACCAGCTTGAATTCGAGCTGCGCCGTCTTGCCGAGCAATTCGCGCAAGGCATCCGGGTCCTGCAAGCCGGGCACCTGCACCACGATCCGGGTCGAGCCCTGACGAATGATGGTCGGCTCCCGCGTGCCGAGTTCGTCGATCCGGCGGCGCACCACTTCGGTCGCGCTGTCCATCGCATCGTCGAGCGCCTGATTGACCCCCGCGTCGGTCTGGCTCAGCACCATGCGCTGGCCATCCACGACCTGCAGGCTCCATTCGCGCACTGTGGTCTGGCCCTGCATCACCGGCTCGATCAGCCCGCGTGCACGGTCTATATCACCGGCGTTTTCAAGCATGAAGGACAGCTGCCCGCCCGCCGTCGAAACATCGCCGATGCGGATGCGCGGCTTGGCGTTGCGCATCAGCTGGCGCACGGTTTCTTCCATGTTCGTCAGCCGCTGGGCGCGCACATCGTCGGCTCGCGCTTCGAGCAGCAGGTGCGAACCGCCCGCAAGGTCGAGACCGAGATTGACCTGCGGATTGGGCAGCGCCGAGGGCCAGTCGAGGCCGGAGACATTAAACAGCGAAGGCAAGGCCAGCACGGCGGCGGCCAGTGTCAGCCCCCACAGCCAAAGCTTTTTCCAGAGCGGGAATTCGAGCATTGCGTCAGGGTCTCACGCGCAAAAGGTCAGGTAAGGCACGGCGTCAGGCCAATCATCAGTCGTTGGCGGGCTTGCCGCCCGGCGGGATGATGTCACCCAGCGTGGCCTTGATCGCCTTCACGCGGACATTGGTGCCCAGCTCGAGCTCGACATAGATTTCGTCGACCTTGATCACCTTGCCGACCAAACCGCCAGCGGTGACGACCTGATCGCCCTTCTTGACGGCGGCGATCTTGGCCTGGTGCTGCTTCTGGCGGTTCATCTGCGGACGGATGATCAGGAACCAGAAGATGGCGATCATGCCGACGATCGGCAGGAAGCTGATCCAGGCCGGCGGGGCGCCTGCGGCACCTGCGCCAGCGGCGGCAAGAAGGTCGAATGTCATAGGTTAAGCCCGTCAGGATCCCGTGAAAGATATGCAAGGGTTGCCCCGTGCCGTTCAAGTGGGCGCGCCTAGCAGCATTGCAAGCGCCCCGCAATCGCGCGGGCCCTGAGGCGATGCGCGGGTGCAACACCCCTTCTATCCAAACCCGCTTGCCAGCCCCAACCATGCCCCCTATAGGCCCCGCTCCACTGGTCTCGGGACGTAGCGCAGCCTGGTAGCGCATCACACTGGGGGTGTGGGGGTCGGAGGTTCGAATCCTCTCGTCCCGACCAGTGGTTTCCCCCCTTTTTGCCCCCATAACTCCTCGCCGCGCAGGCAATTGCGCGCGGGGTCCGGGCGGGTTAGGCTGCCGGCCTTGCTTCTCACGAAAGCCCTGTCTCCATGAGCCGCTGGCGTCTTGCCGCCCCCATCGACGATATTCGCGCTGCGTTGCGAGCCGGGCGGGCCGCGCCCGAGCGGTTTGCGATGGCGACGCTGGTGGAGGTGGACGGCTCTGCCCCGCGCGATGTTGGGGCGCAGATGCTCATTACCGACGATGAATATTGGGGCTTTCTTTCGGGCGGCTGCATCGAAGCCGACGTCGCGCGCCACGGGCGCGAGGCGCTGGCTGAGGGTGCGCCGCGTCTGCTGCGCTATGGCGAGGGCAGTCCGTGGATCGATATCAAGCTCGCCTGCGGATCGGGGATCACCGTGCTGGTCGAGCCGGTGGCAGCGGATGAACCGGCGGTCGCGGCATTGCTGGCAGGCTGGGATGCGCGTCATCCCGTGCTGTGGTCGAGCGACGGACGCGCGCGCCTTGCTGCCGCCAGCGACGAGGCGCATTCCGATACGTGGGACTGCGCACGCTATACGCGGCTGTTCACGCCGCCCTTGCGGTTGGTGCTGATTGGCGAGGACGGCGCGGCGCTGACTGCGGCGACGCTGGCGCTGGAGCTGGGTTGGGAGGTAGCGCTGATCGCGCCCGGCGGGCCGGAGGCGGCGCCCTTCCCCGGCATCACCTATCACCGCAACGATCCCGCACGCGCGCTCGCCGCCATCGGCCTCGACCGCTGGACTGCGATTGCCGTGCTCTCGCATGACCGGGAGGACGATGAGCGCGGGCTCGCGGCGGCCTTGCAAAGCGATGCGTTCTATGTCGGCGCCATAGGCGCAAGGGCGCGGCTGGATTCGCGGGTGGCGCGCCTGCGCGGTCACGGCGTGAGCGAGGCGGCCATTGCGCGCCTTCATGCCCCCATCGGTCTCTACGGCTTCGGCAAGGCCCCGCGCGAGGTTGCGCTGTCACTGGTGGCGGAGGTCGCGCAGGCGTTCCATGCGCGCTCGGCGGCGGCAAGATCGGCAGGCGTGTCGATGTCGAGCAGCGCGCCGCGCTCGGCCGTGTCGATATAGGCGACCGCTTCGGGGCGCTGTTTCAGGAGCGCGGTTGCCCCCTGATCACCGGTCAGCGCCAGCAAGTCGGCAAAGGCCGCGCGGGTGAAGGCCACCGGGTGGCCGGGCTTGCCGTCCAGCCGTGGGCGAGCGGCGTAACCCACCCGGCCAGCGGCCTCGATCAGCGCAGAGCAAAGGGAAACCGGCACCAGCGGCATATCGCCGAGGAAAACGCACACGCCCTCGGCTTCAGCCGCGAGTGCGGCGATGCCCGTGCGCAGAGTAGCGGCCATCCCCTCTGCCCAGTCGGGCGCGTGGAGAATGCACGCATCCAGTGCTACCAGCGCCGCACGAATGCCCGCGTCGTCCGCGCCGGTCACCACCACGACCTCGGCAAAGTCCGCTGCCGCAACCGCCTCGGCAACGCGCCGGATCACCGGAGCGCCCGCCATCTCAGCGAGCAATTTGCCCCCGCCAAAGCGCCGCCCTGCCCCTCCGGCGAGGATCAGCGCCGACCAGCCCTGCAAGCTACGCCTTGGCTTGCATAAGCAGCGGCAGGTTGCGAATGCGCTTGCCGGTCGCCGCGCTCAGCGCATTTGCGAGTGCAGGCGAGGCAGGCGGTAGGCCCGGCTCCCCAATCCCGCCGGTTTTGGCGCCGCTTTCGATGAAGTGGACATCTACCACAGGCGGGGCGTCCGCGAGCTTGAGGATCGGGTAGTCGGTGAAATTGCTCTCAACCACCGCGCCCTTGTCGAGCGTGACCTGCTCGCCAATCGCCGAAGACAGGCCCATGATCAGCCCGCCCGCAATCTGCGCTTCAGCATTGAGCGGGTTCACCGTGGTGCCGCAGTCGACCACGGCCCAGGCCTTCAAGACCTTGGGGCTGCCGTCTTCCTTCACGCTGGCTTCGACCACTTCGGCGACAATGGTGTCGAAGCTCTCGACAATCGCGATCCCGCGTCCCACACCTTCCGGCAGCGGCGTGCCCCAGCCGGAGCGCTTCGCCACCATGTCCAATGCCGCCAAATGACGCGAGCCGGGGGCCAGGTGCTTGCGCCGGAACTCGTAGGGGTCTTCACCCGCTGCCGCTGCCAGCTCGTCCATGAAGCTTTCGGTATAGAACCCCATCTGGGTCGCATTCACCGAACGCCACGGGCCGTCGATCTGGTTCGACTGATAGGCGAAATGGCGGCGTGAGGTTGCGGGGATGGCGTAGATGAAGGGCACTTCGCCCTCCGCACTGCCGCTTTGCACATAATCGGCGCGCCAGCCGGTGATTTTGCCGTCCTTGAGCGTGGCCTTGAGACCTGCCGAGGATTGCGGACGATAGGTGCCGTGGCGCAATTCTTCCTCGCGGCTCCACACCAGCTTCACCGGATAGGGCACCTGCTTGGCGAGCACGGCGATCTGGTCGATGATCTCGACGAGATCGGGGAAGCGCCGGCCGAACCCGCCCCCCATGATCATCGGGTGGAAGACGACATTGTCGACCTCCAGCCCGGCGGCCTTGGCAGCCTTGGCGCGGGTCGAGAGCGGGTCTTGCAAGCCGCCCCATAAGTGGAGGGTGCCGTCCTTGAAATGACCGGTGAGCGCAAACGGCTCCATCATCGCGTGGTGGAGGAACGGGACGCGGTATTCCGCCTCGACCACCGTCACGCCCGCCGCAGCGAAAGCCGCATCGACATCGCCGTCGCCGCCAACATTGTCAGGCTCACCGCCCGCCTTGCGCAGCTTCTCCTGCGCAGCGTAGATCGCCGGGGTCGACATCGCACTGTGGCCGCCATCGGTGAATTTGGGGCTCAGCGCGGCGAGGCCCTTGGTTGCGGGCCAATAACCTTTGGCGACCACGATCACGGCGTCGGGCAGCTTCACCACCTTCTCGACACCCGAGATCGCCAGCGCCGGGGCCTCGTCGACCGATTCCAGCTTGCCGCCGCGCACCGGTGCCGCCGCTATGGTCGCGACGCGCATGTCGGGCAGCGTGAAGTCGATCCCGTAGACCGCAGAGCCATCGACCTTGGCAGGGATATCACGGCGCGGAACGGGCTTGCCGATCAACTTCCACTGATCGCGGGTCTTGAGCACCGGATCGCTGCTGAGCGATCGCGTCGCTGCGCTTGCTGCCAGCTCGCCATAACGCAGGCTGCGGCCCGACTTGGCGTGGGTGACCTTGCTGTCCGCGGTGGTCAGTTCAGCTTCCGGCACGCCCAGCCGGTCGGCCGCTTCGGCCACCAGCGCCGCACGGACGGCTGCCCCGGTCCGGCGCATTGCGACCTCCCCGGTGAAGCGGATCGCGGATGACCCGCCAGTGATCATCAGCGGCATGGACCGTGCCATCATGCCGATCACCGCATCGGGGATCAGCCCAGCCACCGTGTCGCCCACCATCGTGGGCAGGAAACCCTTGGCGAGCGCCGCGTTGGCGAAGGCCATATCGGCCGGGGCCTGTTCGATTTTGACCTCGTCCCAGGCCGCATCCAATTCATCCGCCAGCATCTGGCCCAGCGCGGTGTGCGATCCCTGACCAAAATCGATATGGGGTGAGAACAGCGTGACAGTGTCGTCTTCCGCGATGGTCATCACGCTGTTGAACGCGTGCTTGCCCTCGCCCCCGATCAGCGTGTTGGCGCGCCCCTTGGCGCTGCTGTCGGTCCACCACACGCCGAAGATGCCGCCGCCCACCACCAGCGCAGAGCCTGCGAGGAAGATCCGGCGCTTGACGCCCTTGCGCTTCGGCTTTGCCGCCGGGGCTGCGGTTTCGGGATAATCGAGATCGGGGTTGGGGTTGTCGGCCATTATGCCTCTCCCTGCTGAGCGGCTGCGCCGGTGGCAGCGAGGATCGCTGAGCGGATGCGCGGATAGGTGCCGCAGCGGCAGATATTGGTCATCGCCTCGTCAATCTGCGCATCGCTGGGCGAGCCAACCTGCTCGATCAGCGCCACCGCCGCCATGATCTGGCCCGACTGGCAGTATCCGCATTGCGGCACCTGCGCGTCGATCCAAGCCTGCTGCACCTTGTGGAGCGTCCCGTCGGCAGCCTTCAGCCCTTCGATGGTGGTCACAGATTTGCCCGCGACATCGCTGAGCGGCACGCTGCACGAGCGCGTTACCGCACCATCGACATGCACCGAACACGCACCGCAGGCGGCAATCCCGCAGCCGAACTTGGTTCCGGTCAGGCCGAGATCATCACGCAGTGCCCACAAGAGCGGCGTATCGGCGTCAGCCTCCACGCTCACCGGTTTGCCATTGACCGAAAATGCGATTGCCACAACTGGCTCCCCCGCTGGTTGATATGCGTCCCATATAGCAACCTGTCGGCGCGCCGCCTAATGGAAAGACGCGCGGTGAGCGGGCTTGCAGGCGGGCGGCGCGCTTCGTAAGCGCAGGGGTGAGAGAGGAACTACCCATGGCCTACACTGCCCCCACCCCGCCCCGTATGCGTTCATGGCTGTTCGCCCCCGGTGACAGCGAAAAGAAGATGGGCAAGGCGATTGCGAGCCCGGCGGATATTGCGCTGCTGGATCTGGAGGATTCGGTCTCGCCCGAGAACAAGCCCGCCGCCCGCGCGATGGTAGCAGAGCAGATTGCAGCGTCGAACAACGCAGCGCGGTTGTGGGTGCGGATCAACCCGATCAGCACCGCCGATTGCATTGCCGATCTCGCTGCGATCATGCCGTCGCGGCCCGGCGGGGTGTTTCTCCCCAAGGCCGAAGGGGCGGCGGATATCACCCACCTGCACCACTATCTTACTGCGCTGGAGGCCGCGAACGGCGTCCCGCAGGGCCGCACTCTCGTTGCCGCATTGGTGACCGAAACGGCGGCAGCGATGTTCCGCACCGGCGAATATGCGGGCGATTATCAGGGTAAGACGCGACTGGTGGCGATGAGCTGGGGGGCAGAGGATCTGTCGTCGGCGCTGGGCGCGCGGGAGCAGCGCGGGGCCGATGGCGCGTATTCCCATACCTACGAAATGGCGCGCAGCTTGTGTCTGATCGGCGCCTCAGCAGCCGGTGTTGCTCCGATCGAGACGGTGCAGCCGGAATTCCGCGACCTTGAGGCCCTGGAGCGCCGCGCCAAGTCCGTGAGGGCGCAGGGTTTTCGCGGGATGCTGGCGATCCACCCAGCGCAGGTCGATCCGATCAACACGGCCTTCACTCCGAGCGCCGAGGAATTGGCGCACGCCCGCGCCGTGATGCAGGCCTTCGCGGATCATCCCGGCGCGGGCGTGGTAGCATTGGACGGCGCGATGCTCGACCGTCCGCATCTGGCGCTCGCGCAGCGCCTACTGGCCGAGGCATCTACGAAATAGGTTAAGCCTCTTTCCTACTTTAACCTGATTGGTCATTTTTGCGCGACTCAACCAATTTGGAGCGTGCTATGCCACTCGTCGACGCACTTATCGGCCCAATCGCCTCGATCATCGACAAGATCATTCCCGACAAGGAGGCGCGGGCGAAAGCCAAGTTGGAACTGATCGCGCTTGAAGGGACGCAGGAAATGCGGATGATCGAGGCGCAACTTCAGGCGATTGTCGCCGAGGCCAACTCCGCCGACCCCTGGACCAGCCGCGCCCGTCCGAGCTTTCTCTACGTGATGTACATCCTGCTGCTCGCCGCCCTGCCGATGGGGGTGCTGAGCGCCTTCCACCCACTGGCCGCGCAGGATATCGCGGCGGGGATGAACGCCTATCTCGCCGGCCTGCCTGAGCCGCTCTACGCGCTGTTTGGCACCGGCTATCTGGGTTACACGGCGGCGCGGCAGTGGGGGAAGGTCAAGGGCGTGGATCGGTAGGGGTTTCTTCCCTTCACCGTCACCCAAGCGAAAGCTGGGGCCTAGGGCCTCATGGAACGGCGCTTGCCGCCCTAGGTCCCAGCTTTCGCTGGGATGACGGAGGACGCGTGAGGTTTCGCCGTCCGGACGCAAAACGCCCGTAAACTGCGACACAGCGACGCGCAGCCCTAGCTTTCCCGGAACGACTTTCGCGTCTAAGCACCACTCCATGACCAACCTCGTCTACGTCCTCAACGGCCCGAACCTCAATCTTCTCGGCACGCGCGAGCCGGAGATTTATGGCACCACCACGCTCGATGATATCGCCGGGATGCTCGAAGACCGCGCCCGCGAGCTTGGGCTCGAAATCGAGATGCGCCAGACCAATCACGAAGGAATGCTGGTCGACTGGCTGCACGAGGCGCAGGCGGAGGGCGCGCGGGCGGTGTTGCTCAATGCGGCGGCCTATACGCACACGTCTGTGGCGCTGCTCGATGCGATCAAAGCGATCCGCACCCCGGTGATCGAGGTCCACCTGTCTGATCCCAAGACGCGCGAACCGTTCCGTCACCTGTCCTATGTCGGCATGGGCGCCGCCATGACGGTCGAAGGGCACGGCGCGGACTCGTACCGTATCGCGCTCGAAGCCGTAGCGTCGGGTCAGATCTGAAACGTCACCCAACTTTCACATTTTGCACCCTTGCCACTTGCCAGCCGCAATTGGCGTGAATAGGTCGCTCGCATAAACGGGCTTAGCATTCACCAAGGGGCTTTCATGTCGAACGACGACGGACACGGCAAAGATTCGGGCAAGCGCAAGTCGGGGGGCATGAACATCGACACGGCGCTGGTGCGTGAGCTGGCCGAACTGCTCAACGAAACCGGACTGACCGAGATCGAGGTCGAAGATGATGACCGCAAGATCCGCGTTTCGCGCGGCGCGGTTGCCTCGGCTGCTCCGGTCTATGCCGCTGCGCCTGCTCCAGTTGCTGCTGCGGCTGCGCCCGCCGCCGCTGCGCCTGCCCCGGCAGAGCCCGCCGCGCCTGCTGGCCCCGATCTCAAGAATGCGGTCAAATCGCCGATGGTCGGCACCTGCTATCTGACGCCCGAACCGGGTGCTGCGCCCTTCGTCTCGGTCGGCCAGGCGGTCAAGGAAGGCGACACGCTGCTGATCGTCGAGGCGATGAAGGTGATGAACCCGATTACCGCGCCGCGCGCCGGCACCGTCACCGCGATCCTGATCGAAACCGCTCAGCCGGTCGAATTCGACCAGCCGCTCGTGGTGATTTCCTAACATCATGGGCATCAAACGCATCCTGATCGCCAATCGCGGCGAGATCGCTTTGCGCATCCACCGCGCGGCGCATGAAATGGGGATCGAGACGGTCGCGGTGCACTCCACCGCCGATGCCGATGCGATGCATGTGCGGCTTGCCGATCACGCCGTCTGCATCGGCCCGCCGCCTGCGGGCGAGAGCTATCTCAATATCGCCAACATCATCTCGGCCGCCGAAATCGCGCAGTGCGATGCGATCCACCCGGGCTACGGCTTCCTGTCGGAAAACGCCAAGTTCGCCGATATCGTCGAAGCGCATGACATCATCTGGATCGGCCCAAAGCCCGAACACATCCGCACCATGGGCGACAAGGTCGAGGCCAAGCGCACCGCTGGCGCCCTCGGCCTGCCGCTGGTGCCGGGGTCTGACGGCGCGGTCAGCGACTTTGACGAAGCCCGCAAGATCGCCAAGGAAATCGGCTACCCCGTGATCATCAAGGCCGCTTCTGGCGGCGGCGGGCGCGGGATGAAGGTGTGCGAGAGCGAGGACAAGCTCGAAACCCTGATGCAGCAGGCGGGGAGCGAGGCTAAGGCCGCGTTCGGTGATGCGACCGTCTATATCGAGAAGTATCTCGGCAATCCGCGCCACATCGAATTCCAGGTGTTCGGCGACGGAAACGGTAACGCAATCCACTTGGGTGAGCGCGACTGTTCGCTCCAGCGCCGCCACCAGAAGGTGCTGGAAGAAGCGCCCTCCCCCGTTATCAGCCCCGAAGAACGCGCCCGGATGGGCGAAGTCTGCTCCAAGGCAATGCGCGACATGGCTTATCGCGGCGCGGGGACGATCGAATTCCTGTGGGAAAACGGCGAGTTCTATTTCATCGAAATGAACACCCGCCTTCAGGTCGAACACCCCGTCACCGAAGCGATCACCGGCGTCGATCTCGTGCGCGAACAGATCCGCATCGCCGAAGGCAAGCCGCTGTCGGTCACGCAGGACGAGCTCGAGTTTCAGGGCCACGCGATCGAATGCCGGATCAACGCCGAAGACCCGTTCAACTTCGCCCCTTCCCCCGGACTCGTCACCTATTACCACGCGGCGGGCGGGATGCATGTGCGGGTCGATTCAGGGCTTTACGCCGGCTATCGGATCCCACCCTATTACGACAGCATGATCGCCAAGGTCATCGTCTACGGCCGCACTCGTGAAGGCTGCATCATGCGCCTGCGCCGCGCGCTTGAGGAAATGGTGGTCGAAGGGGTGAAAACCAACATCCCGCTGCACCAGGAACTGCTGCGGCAAGACGATGTGCTGAACGGCGACTATTCGATCAAGTGGTTGGAAAAGTGGCTGGAAGAGCGCGAAGCCTGAAGGGCCAGCAGCCCTTCAAGGACCGCGCGCAAATCGCAGGAGAGCTTCGGTGCCCGCCCACGAAACAAACCTCAAAACGATGCTCGCCATCTGGAACACACCCGACCCTGACGAGCGCCGGACGATGGCGGAAGCGGCCATGGAGCACAACGTTCACTTCGTTGACCCGCGCCACAACATCATCGGACGCGACGCCTTCCTGAAAATGGTGGCCGAAACCCGTGCCGCCTTCCCGCAAGCCGTCTATCGCCACAACAGCCGGATCGAGATGCAGAACAACTTCTGCCGCCACCATTGGGCCATCGACATGGACGGCAAGCGCGTGATGGATGGTCTCGACATCACCGAGGTCAACGATGCCGGCAAGGTGGTGAAAGTGATCGGCTTCTTCGGCAGGCTCGAGGCCGACGGCTGATCGCTTCTCCTGTGGCATTCATGCTGCACCGCAACACAAGTTGCACAGCGCTACGTTGATTTGACGCGCAATTGTTGATCTCACCCGCTAACAGGGCTGCGGGATTGCGCTGCACCGCGTGTGCCAAGGAGTGACGGATGAACCGCAAGACCCAGATTGTCGTCGTCGGCGGGGGCGCGGGCGGGTTGGAACTGGTCCGCAGGCTTGGCGCGAAGTACGGGCGCAAACGGCACGACATCATCCTTGTCGACAAGAACCTCTCCCACATCTGGAAGCCGCTGCTGCACGAGGTCGCGGCTGGATCGCTCGATGCGAACCTCGACGAGGTCGGCTATCGCGGGCACTGCTACCGCTGGGGCTATCGCTTCTTCCAGGGCAGCCTCGACGGGATCGACCGGGAAGCCAAAACCATCAGCCTCGCTCCGGTCAAGGATGAGGACGGCAGCGAACTCATCGAAGCGCACACCATCCGCTACGATATTCTCGCGTTGGCGATGGGATCGGTGTCGAACGATTTCGGCGTGCCGGGGGTGAAGGAGCATTGCCTCTACCTCGACAGCCGCGTGCAAGCTGACCGGTTCCGCACCCGGTTGCTCAACCACTGCCTGCGCGTCAGCCGGGCGATGATGAACGATCCTACCGCTAACGAACAGGTGCGCATCGCGATCGTTGGCGGCGGGGCGACCGGGGTGGAGCTGGCCGCCGAGCTATACAATGCGGCGGGCGCGCTGCGGCACTACGGGCTTGAAGTGTTTGACGAGAGCCGGATGCACGTGACCCTGCTCGAAGCCGGGCCGCGCATCCTTCCCGCCTTGCCCGAAAAGCTGGCCGCCGCGGCCAAGCATGAGCTCGGCGTGCTGGGCGTGCAGGTTCGCCCTGACGTGCAGGTGGTCGAAGCCCGCCCGCGCCAGCTCATCACCAAAACAGGCGAGGTGATCGAGGCTGATCTCATCGTCTGGGCCGCGGGCGTGAAGGGGGCAGACTACCTCTCAGGCCTCGGGCTGGAGACCAATTCGCGGAATCAAATCCTCGTCACCGACACGCTCCAGACGACGGTTGATCCGAGCATTTTCGCGCTCGGCGACTGCGCCAGCTACACCCCGCCCGGCGAAGACCGCCCCGTCCCCCCGCGCGCGCAAGCGGCCCACCAGATGGCAGGCACGGTGTTCGACAATATCTGCCGGATGCAGCGCGGACAGACGCTCCGACACTTCGCCTATCATGACAAAGGCTCACTGGTGTCGCTCAGCCGCTTCTCGACCGTGGGGAGCCTGATGGGCAACCTGATCGGCGGGAGCATGGCGATTGAGGGGCGGCTGGCGCGCTTCATCTACACCTCGCTCTACCGGCTGCACCTGATCGGCATTCACGGCTGGGTGAAGGCGACGTTCCTGATGCTGGTGGGCCGGGTGAATCGCATCGTGCGGCCCAAGCTGAAGCTGCATTAGTCGCTGAAACTGAGCCCCTGCGCCATCGCCTCGGCGATCACCTCGGGGCCCGTCAGCATTGGGCTTTCCTGAGCAATATCATACCAATCGGGCTTCTCGTCGACGAAAATCTGCTGCTCGATCCCGAAGCCCGGTGGCAGATCGAACAGGCCGGCCAGAAACGAGCGCCCGCCGGTCGGCAGGAAGCGATACCACAGGTTGCTGCCGCAAGTGCGGCAGAAGGCGCGCTCGGCCCAAGGGCTGGAGCGGTAGACGGTCACCGCCTCCTCGCCCACAACCTCCGCGGCTTCGCCCTTCACACCTGCGTAGAACGCCCCTCCCCAGCGCTGGCACATCGCGCAGTGGCAGATATCGACCTCGGTCTGCATCGCTGTCACCGTGATCGTCACCGCGCCGCACAGGCAGTGCCCGGTGACAGGTTCTGCCAGGCGGGGTGCGTCGGTCACAGCGGCCAACCTATTTACAAAGGAACGCCAGGTTCCTGCTTGGCGGTGCGGATGGTGAGCGACGTCTTGACGCTTTCCACATTGGGCGCAGGCGTCAGCTTGCCGGTCAGGAACTCCTGGAAGCTCTGCAAATCCTTGCTGACGATCTTGAGGATGAAGTCGATCTCGCCATTCAGCATGTGGCATTCGCGCACTTCCGGCAGCGCACGCATATGTTCCTCGAACTCGCGCAAGGAGCTTTCGGCCTGGCTCTTGAGGCTAACCATCGCGAAGACGGTGATCGCAAAGCCCAGCTTCGACGGATCAAGATCGGCATGGTAGCCGCGGATCACACCGTCCTCTTCCAGCCCGCGCACCCGGCGCAGGCACGGCGGAGCGGTCAACCCGACACGCTGGGCTAGTTCGACATTGGTGACGCGGCCTTCTGCCTGCAATTCCGCCAGCAACCGGCGGTCGATATCGTCGAGATTGGCCACGTGGCTGAAGCTCCCCCATCACGCCAGCGTTCACCCGGCGGCAACGCGCGTGTATTATGATCGCAAAGAAACAAGACGCGCGCCGGATGGCTCGCTTGGCTAATATTATTAGGTCTGCCAGCAATTGTCCCGCTTTGCAACGCGCCTTGAGCGTCAGACTGTGACTATTGTTCCATCCTGATAGGACGAACAGTGTGGCGCGGCGTATGGGTATGCGGCGCCGGGTTTCGGCGCGTGTGATTCGTGCTGCCTGCCCCCGCTTGAGGAGACGCAATTGTTCTTCGATGATCGCCTTGCCACCGTGCTGCGCCAACGCGCCACTGGCGAGGCGAGCCTGCGCACGCAGTACCGGCAATTGCTCGATCTTTTGGGCAAGGACCGCACCCAAGCGCGCGGGAGCGATCCGAGCCTGCTGGCTGCCGCATGGCTGCGGATGGACGCGTTGGCCGAGGCGATTCCTGCCCCCACCCGGGCGCAAATGATCCGGGAGCCCGGCTGGCGGTTCCGTAGCCCCGATCTGGCGTCGCACCTGTCCGATCACGAACCCGAAGTTGCGTCTGCCGCCTTGAACCGCGCGGAGCTGACCTCGGACGACTGGACCGCGCTGATCCCGCGCCTTCCGGTGCGCGCGCGCGGATTTCTGCGACTGCGCCGCGATCTGCCGGTCGATGTCGAGGCTTTGCTGTCCCGGCTCGGCGTGCATGATCGTGGGCTCCCCGCCCCTGCCGCGACGGACACCGATCCGCAGATTGCGCGAGCCGGGCCTGCGCTCGGTGCCGAGCCCCTCCCCGCTCCGCCGTATGCGCCGATCCTGCTGCACAAGGCCCCAGAGGTTGTGCGTCCCGCGGCGCCCGCGATCCCGATCCGTCAGCGCGACCGGGACGAAAGTGGCCGCACCGAGATCTCTGCGCTGGTCGAGCGGATCGCCCAGTTTCGCCGGACGCGTGGTGACAGCCCGCTCGATCTCGAAAGCTCGCCGCGCCTGCCGCTGGGCGAATTGCCCGAGCGCAGCCCGCGCGCCATTGCCAGCTTCGGCTTTGCCGCCGACAGCAGCGGGCGGATCGCCTGGGCCGTCAGCGAAGTCGCGCCGATGGTGGTTGGCACCCGCCTGTTTGCTTCGCACACCAGCGGCGCGGACACCTCGGGTAGCCCCAGTCTTTCCCGTGCCTTTGCCCGCCGCCAGCCGATCACTGGGGGCGAGATCAGCCTTTCTGGTGCGCCTGCCATTGTCGGTGACTGGATCGTCGATGCCGAGCCGCGCTTTAGTGAGGAAGGCCACTTCACCGGCTATTTCGGCCGATTCCGCCGCGCGCCCGATGCGGCCCGCGCCCCCTCCGGCCCCGAAGTTCGCGAAGCGGACCGCATCCGCCAACTGCTCCACGAATTGCGCACGCCGGTCACCGCTGTGCAGGGCTATGCCGAGGTGATCCAGCAGCAGCTGTTCGGCCCTGCCCCGCATGAATACCGCGCGCTCGCCGCCGCAATCGCTGCCGATGCCGCGCGCATTCTTGCTGGGTTCGAGGAGCTTGACCGGCTTGCGCGGTTGGAAACAGGCGCGACTCGGATCGAACCGGGTGAGACCGATCTCGCCGCTTTGGTGCGCCGCACCGCAGCACAGCTTGATCCGGTGCTGGCACCGCAGGGCGCTGGGCTTGCCCTCGCTTTCCCCGATACGGCCACGCTGCTGATCGGGCTCGACCCCGAGGACGCCGAGGCGCTGGTGTGGCGGCTGCTCGCCAGCCTCGGCGCGGCTTGCGGCGCGGGTGAACGGATTGCGGTACAGCTCGATCCGCTGATCGGTTCAGGCGGCGCGATGGCGCGGCTGGTCTGCGCCCTGCCCGCGCGGCTCACAGCGGAAGACAACCTGTTTGCCGCGACCACCCGCTCTGCGGAAAGCGCTATCAATGCCGGATTGTTTGGCACCGGCTTTGCCCTGCGCCTTGCAAGAGCAGAGGCACGCGCGGCTGGCGGCGCATTGCGGCGCGATGGCGCGACGCTGGTGCTGACCCTGCCGCTCTTGACCCAAGTTTCTGCTCTGCCTAGCGCCGTTGAGGCTTAGGCTGATGCGCGGGGGCGTGCGAGGACGATGACCACAGGATCAATGCTCGATGTGCCGCCTGCCGGGCGCACGGCTGCCTTTGCGCCCGGCTTCGGCCAGCGCGTGCTGCTGACAGTCGATACCGAAGAGTGTTTCAATTGGGCCGCCCCATTCCGGCGTGACGGCTACGGCGTCAAGCATGTCGAGGCGATCCCGCGCTTTCAGGCTTTCTGCGAGGGGATCGGCGCGCACCCGGTCTATCTGGTCGATTGGCCCATCGTGCAGGATGCGCGCGCCGTTGAGATCATCGGCGATGCGGTGCGGCGCGGCACGGCGGAAGTCGGCGTGCAGTTGCACCCGTGGGTCAATCCGCCCTTCGACGAGGAGGTGTGCGTCTACAACTCCTTTGCCGGCAATCTCCCGCAAGCACTGGAGATGGCCAAGTTCATGGGTCTGCGCGACGCGATTGAAGCCAAGTTCGGCACCGCGCCGCTGATCTACCGCGCGGGGCGGTATGGGCTTGGGCCGCACACCGCCGACCTGCTGAAGCACGCCGGAATCAGGGTCGATACTTCGGTGCGTTCGCTGTTCGATTACAGCGCGGGCGGCGGGCCGGATTACACCCGGCACCCGCTTGATCCCTATTGGGTCGACGGCGCAATGCGGCTGCTCGAACTGCCCGTCACATCGGTCCATGCCGGACGCCTGCGGGGGCTGGGCCGGCCGCTGCAACGGATCAGCGAGCGGATCCCCCGCGGCATGGGTGCACTGTCGCGGCTCGGTCTGCTGGAGCGGATCGCACTGACGCCGGAAGGCGTATCCAGCGAAGAGGCGCTGCGCGGCATTGATATCGCGCTGGATGACGGCTTGCCGGTGCTGGTGCTGTCGTTCCACAGCCCATCCCTCGCGCCCGGCTATACGCCCTACACCGTTACCCAGGCGGACGTGGAAGCCCTCTATGGCTGGCTAGAGGTGGTCTACTCCCGTCTTACCGCGCGCGGGGTGACGACGTGCAAGGTGACCGATATCATCGCCGCAACCGGCGGATAGGCGGCACGTTTACCCGCTTGTGTCCCTGTCAGTGGCAGAGTAGGGGCTGGGCCTCGCCCTGCGTTCCGGTGCCTTGTTTCCAAGGGCCTGTAGCTCAGCGGTTAGAGCTGGCCGCTCATAACGGCTAGGTCGCGGGTTCGAATCCTGCCGGGCCCACCGGGGACGAGCGCGGAGCGGGCGGGACGAAACAGAGTCGGGGAGTGGCGCAGTCCGGTAGCGCGCTTGCTTTGGGAGCAAGATGTCGCAGGTTCGAATCCTGTCTCCCCGACCAGTTTCGCCTCACCCTTCGCCTCAAACGGCAGACCAGCCCGCGTCGATCATCAGCGCAGACCCGGTCACTACGCGGGCAGGCTCGCTTACCAGATACATCACCGCCGCTGCCGATTGTTCGGCGGTAATCTTCTCCTTGATCAGATGCGGGGTGAGCTGGAGCTCGTAAGCCTCCTCGGTGGTGAGGCCGCGAGCGGCGGCGACTTCATCGGTGGCGTGGGCGACCATCGGAGTATCGACCAGCCCCGGGCAGAGCGCGTTGACCGTGATCCTCTCGCCTGCAAGTTCGCCCGCCATCGCGCGGGTCAGCCCCATAAGCCCGTGTTTCGAGGCGCAGTAATGCGCATAGCCGGGCGTGCCGACATGACCGGCGACCGAGGCGATGTTGACGATCCGCCCGCCTTCACCGCCTGCGATCATCACCGGCACCGCCGCGCGCGCCATGCGCCAGGCGCCGGTCAGGTTGATGTCGATCATGGTGGTCCACATCGCATCGTCAAGCTCGTGCGCGGGGCGGCCACCGGTCAGAATTCCGGCGTTGTTGACCAGGATGTCGAGCCGCCCGAAGGCCTCAAGCGCGGCCGCCATGAAGGCGTCGATCTGCGATTGGTCGCGCACATCGCAGGCCATCGCCACGGCCTTGCGTCCCTGCGCTTCGATGCCGCGAGCGACGTCATCCAGCGCGCCGCCCATCACATAGCCGACCGTCGGCATCGCTGCCGCGCCGACATCGCAGATCGCGACGTCCGCGCCCGCCTCGGCCAGAGCGAGCGCGATCGCCCGTCCCTGCCCGCGCGCAGCACCCGTTACGATGGCCGCCTTGCCCGCCAGTGATCCTCGCATCGCTCATCCTCCCTCGTGCCCGCATTGCAGCCACGAGGTTACAACAGCCACCCGCGTTCCCAAGCGGCTGAAGTGATAGGCGGGCGGCGCAACATGCGCCCGGTGCGGCATGCCTTGCGGCTATTGGCCTGCGATCGCCGGGGCCGAAGGGATCGGGGTGCCGGTCTGGATCGACATGCCTTCATTCGCCAGAATACCGACCACCTGAGTCCACACTGCGACATTCTGGCGCAGTTGCACGATGTCGATCTTGTCGAGCGTATCGTCAGGCGTGTGGTGCAAGTCGAAATAGCGGGTGCCGTCCTGCTGGAGATCGACGAGCGCGCCCTTCTGGTCGCGCACGATGTTGAGATCAGCCCCGCCACCTGCCACATCGCTGCCCGCCGAAACCCCAAAGCGGGCTACGGCAGACGCGATCTTCTTGTGCAGCGCTGGATTGCTCTCACGGAAATTGCTGTCGAAGCGCCAGATGCGGTCTGCGCCGAAATCGCTTTCCAGACCCACCGCGATCGGCTCGCTGATGTGGGCCTTGCTATAGGCCGCGCTGCCCCACAGTCCCGTTTCCTCTGCCCCTGCCATCAGAACGCGGATGGTGCGCAACGGTTGGCCCGCCTTGCCCGCATTGAGCGCGGCCGCCGCGATGATGGCGCAGCCAGCGCCGTCGTCAAAGGCGCCGGGGGAATTCCACCAGCTATCGATATGGCAGGCGAGCAGCACCGGCGGGAGCGAGCGATTGCGGCCCAAGATCTCACCGACCACATTGCCGCTCTGCGTCTGCCCCAGCTGACGCGGGTTCATCTCCAGCTTCAGCGTGATCGGGCGGCCCTCGGCGCGCTCGAACATCCGTTCCAGATTCTCGGCATCCGGCAGGCTCAACGCGCCTGCGGGGATCGGATTGACGCCATCGGGGAAGGTCGTGCCGCCGGTGTGCGGGTTGCGGTGGTGATCGGTGCCGACCGACTTGATGACCGTGGCAACCGCGCCCTTGCTGGCGGCGATCCCAGCGCCGACCCAGCGCGCCGGCCCGGCAAAGCCATAATGCGAACCGTCCTGCGCGGGGCGCATCTGGTGGCTGATATAGGCGATCTTGCCTTTGAGGCTGCCTTCGGGCGCAGCGCGCAGTTCATCGACTGTGCGGAAGAACACCACCTCTGCCTCGACCCCGCCTGCTGGCGTGGCGGCGCTGTCACCCAGCGGCAGCACCACCAGATCCTGCGCGAAGGGCGCGGTGACGCGGGCGCGGGCAATGTCACCCGGCACCCAGGTGTCCATCATGAACGGCTCGTCCGCGACATTGGTAAAGCCCTTGGCCTTCAGCCATGCGACAGCCCATGCCCGTCCGCGCGCCTCGGCCTCGGTGCCGGCCTGACGCGGGCCGACTTCGGTGGTGATCCCCTCGACGAAATCCCAGGCGAAGGTGTCGCTCTCCAGCGCCGTGTTCGCCTGCGTTTCCAGCGTCGGGGTTTGGGCCACAGCGGCGGTTGAAAGCAGAGCGAGCGAAAGCGCGGCAAGCGCAGGTGTGATGCGGTTCATGGCGCAGGGTGCTATCCCTGCCCCGCGGCTAAGTCTAGCCGCTTGCCCTCGCCCTTCCCCTTCCCTATCTGCGCAGCCAAACCTCACCACCCGATTTATCGATCCCGAAGGACCAATCCGATGGCCGCGCAATACGCCTATGTCATGAAGGGCATGACCAAGAGCTTCCCCGGTGCCCAGAAGCCGGTGCTCTCGAACATCTCGCTCCAGTTCTATCAAGGCGCCAAGATCGGCATCGTTGGCCCCAATGGTGCGGGCAAGTCGACCCTGATCAAGATCATGGCCGGGATCGACACCGATTATACCGGTGAAGCCTGGGCGGGTGAGAACATCACCGTCGGCTACCTTGAGCAGGAACCGGAGCTGGATAACAGCAAGACCGTGCTCGAAAACGTCAAGGACGGCGCGCGCGGGATTGCCGACATGGTCGACCGCTTCAACGAAATCAGCGCGCTGATGTGCGAACCCGATGCCGATTTCGAAACCCTCGGCGCGGAAATGGGCGAGCTGCAGGACAAGATCGATTCCGTTGACGGCTGGACGCTCGACAATCAGCTTGAAGTGGCGATGGAAGCGCTCCGTTGCCCGCCGGGCGACTGGGCGGTGGAAAGCCTGTCCGGCGGCGAAAAGCGCCGCGTTGCGCTGACCCGTCTGTTGATCCAGAAGCCTTCGATCCTGCTGTTGGACGAACCGACCAACCACCTCGACGCAGAGTCGGTGCAGTGGCTGGAAAACCACCTCAAGGAATATGCCGGCGCGGTGCTGATGATCACCCACGACCGCTACTTCCTTGATAACGTGGTAGAATGGATCCTCGAGCTCGACCGCGGATCGTACTACCCCTACGAAGGCAACTATTCGACCTACCTCGAAAAGAAGGCCAAGCGGCTGGAGCAGGAAAGTCGTGAGGAATCCGGCAAGACGAAGGCGTTGCAACGCGAACTGGAGTGGATCCGGCAGACACCCGCCGCGCGCCAGACCAAGTCCAAGGCGCGTATCCGCAAGTTCGAAGAACTCCAGAACAGCCAGGACAGCCGCCAGGTCGGCAAGGCGCAGATCGTCATTCAGGTGCCCGAGCGCTTGGGCGGCAAGGTGATCGAGGCCAAGAACATCACCAAGGCATACGGTGACAAGCTGCTCTTCGAGAACCTCAGCTTCATCCTGCCGCCAGGCGGCATCGTCGGCGTGATCGGGCCGAACGGCGCGGGCAAATCGACGCTGTTCAAGATCCTCACCGGCAAGGAAACGCCTGACAGCGGCACGATCGAGATCGGCTCGACTGTTCACCTCGGCTATGTTGATCAGAGCCGTGATCACCTGAACCCGGCGAACAATGTGTGGGCCGAAATCAGCGACGGCCTCGATTACATGAAGGTCAACGGACAGGACATGAGCACGCGTGCCTATGTCGGCGCGTTCAACTTCAAGGGCGCGGACCAACAGAAGAACGTCGGCAAGCTTTCGGGCGGTGAACGCAACCGCGTGCATATGGCCAAGATGCTGAAGCAAGGTGGCAACGTGCTGCTGCTGGACGAACCGACCAACGATCTTGATGTCGAAACGCTCGCCGCTCTGGAAGACGCGATCGAGAACTTCGCAGGCTGCGCTGTGGTTATCAGCCACGACCGCTTCTTCCTTGATCGCCTCGCCACGCACATCCTCGCCTTCGAAGGCAACAGCCATGTCGAATGGTTCGAAGGCAACTTCGAAGCTTACGAGGAAGACAAGCGCCGCCGTCTGGGCGACGCTGCCGACCGTCCGACGCGCCTCGCCTACAAGAAGCTCACGCGCTGATCCGCCAAAGGGCCGGGCGATCCTGTCCGGCCCGATCGCGCCCGCTCGCGCTCAGGGCGAAACCCAGCGTCCTTCCCAGTCACCGGTCGCCGCGCGGGCAAATTGCGCGCGGACGTGGCCGGTATGCGCAAGATAGAGCCAGTCGAATGCGGAGAGCGTGATCCGCAGCAGCGCGAAATTCTCCCGCGCCGGGACAAGCTGGGCGTCATCGGGCTCGACCCCTTCGAACTCCGCAGGCAGGCCCGATGTCGGCGCGTCCGAGCCGCTTCCCGGCCCGTCCCCCAAATAACAGCGCCGCGCGAAATTGGTGCTCGAACCCCAGGCCGTATCCACCTCCGCACCGCTGGTGACAATTGCCGCCGTGCCGCGGGCGCGAATCTGGATCTTGGCGCCCTTGTCGTAGAACAGCACCGCAATGCGCGGATCAGCGGCAACCACCCTTGCCTTGGGCGCGCGCGCATCGGTGTGAAACCGCAGCGTCCATTGCTCGCTGTCGAAAGCACGTAGCACCATTACTCGCGCATCGACATCGCCGGTCACAATCACCGGCGTGTGCAGCGGCGACTTGCGATCGCGGGGTGCGCGGATCAGGCGGTTACGGCAATCGGTGAGGACTTCGTCGAGCGCTTCAAACATGGCGCACGCCTTTGGCGGCAAAGCCTGCGCCGTCAAGCACGCCGCGCCCACGTTCACATTCATCGCATTTTTTCTGAACATCGGCGAGCCGGTTCATCCCTGCGACAGTCTGCGAATCGTAATACACATCATCTCAACAAGCCGGTTGTGGTGGGCCGGCTCTTTTGGAGGCATTCCGAATGATGACTCTCTTTTCGAGAAGTGGATCGCTTGCGGCTCTGGCCGTGGCGCTCGCCTTCTCCCTTCCCGCCACCCCTGCCGCTGCGCAGGACAATCAGAACGGTCGCGCCGAAGCCCGAGCGCAGGCGCGTGCCGAACGCCAGCAAGTTCGCGCCGAAAACCGCAGCAGCCCTGCGCGGGTGCAGTCCGAACGGGCCGCTCCGCAGCGTGCTGCGCGAGTCGATGCACCCCGGCCTGAACGGGCCGCAGCCCCCCGTCCGGCAGCCGCTCAGCGGGCCGAGCGTGCGGTCGCTCAGCGTCCTCAGCCGCCGGTCAGGGTCGATGCACAGCAGCGTCCGGCTCGCGGAGGCTTCGGCGGCGACGTTGCAGCCCGAGTTCAGGCAGCTCAACGCGCCAATGGCCCTGCACGTGCCGACCGCATCGACCGCCGCAGCGAGGCGCGCGCCGGTCAGGTCGACCGCCGCAGTGAGCGGCGCGCCGACACTATTGACCGTCGCAGCGAACAACGGGCCGACCGGGTCGAGCAGCGCGGGGATATTCGCGCGGGTCAGCTTGATCGGCGCGGTCGCGATGGCGCGGCTGTCCGAGTCGACCGCCGCACCGATGCACGCGCCGACCGAATCGAAGACCGTGGTGATCGCCGCGCGGATCAGGTCGAAAACCGTGGGGATCGCCGCGCCGACCGGATCGAGGATCGTGGTGACCGCCGGGCCGACCGGGTCGACGGCCGCCGTGATGATTGGCGCGACGGTCGCGACGGTCGTCGGGATGGCCGCTTCGACAATCGCGGTGGCGGCTTCAGCGGCCAGGTCGGCGACATTGCCCGCGATGCCCGCCGTGCCGATGCGCGCGGTAACGACTGGCGCGATGGTCGCCGCGACAACTACCGCGATGGCCGGAACAACTGGCGGCGTGACGATTGGCGTCACAGCTGGAACGGCCGTCCCGGCTGGGACAACCGCGACTTCCGCCGCTGGAACAATAATGGCTGGCGCAATGACCGGCGCTATGGCTGGAACGATTGGCGGCGCAGCAACCAGTACCTGTTCCGCCCCGGCCCCTACTATGCTCCGTTCCGGTCGCATCGCTACAACCGGCTGGATATCGGCTTCTACCTCGACAGCCTGTTCTTCCAGCCGCGGTTCTTCCTGAACGATCCCTACGCCTACCGCCTGCCCCCGGCTTACGGCCCTTACCAGTGGGTCAGGTATTATGACGATGTGGTGTTGGTCGACATCTACACGGGCGAAGTGGTTGACGTGATCCACGACTTCTTCTGGTAGGTCTTCACAGACGCGAAAGAGCCCCGTCGGAGCAATCCGGCGGGGCTTTTTTTGTGCAAGCCGCCTTGCTACCCGGCGGCGATGACCGGATCCGTGCCTGATCAGAGCGCCCTCGCCCACCTCGGCGAACAGGTGCGCGCGCGGCTGGCGGACAATCCGGCAGTCTACCGAGTGCCCACGGAACCGGTAGAGTTGTTCGCCATCGGCGACTTCCTCACCGAAGATGAATGCACCCGGCTCTGCGCGATGATCGACGCCGTGGCGCGGCCCTCGGCGCTGCACGAGCTGGACTACGCGAGCGGGTTTCGCACCTCCTATTCGGGCGATCTCGAACCGCGCGATCCCTTCGTTGCCGCCATCTCGCAGAGGATCGACGCGCTGCTCGGCGTCGAGGCTGCGATTGGTGAGCCGGTGCAGGGTCAGCGCTATCTGCCGGGCCAGCAGTTCAAGCCGCATAATGACTGGTTTTACGTCACCGAAGGCTATTGGCCGCAGGAAGAGGCGCGTGGCGGACAGCGGTCTTGGACGGCGATGGCCTATCTCAACGCGGTCGAGGCTGGCGGGGCGACTGCCTTCACCGCGCTCGGCATCCAGATCGAACCCAAGCCGGGCGTGCTCCTGCTGTGGAACAATGCCCTGCCCGATGGCCGCCCGAACGAGGCAACGCTTCATGCTGGGTTGCCGGTGGAGCGGGGCGCGAAATACGTCATCACCAAATGGTATCGCACCCGCGAATGGCGGTAGGAAACCCCGATCAATCTTTCGGCGAGGCTTCGGCGGCATCCTTTCGCTCGGCGTGCGCTGCCTGCGCCAGCTTCTCCACCCGATGCGCCAGCCGCAGGATTTCCAGCTGGGTGCGAAGGTTCACTTCGTAATCGTGGCGCGCCGTGATCCGGTCTTTGCGCGCCTGCCGGTTCTGGCTCATCAGGATGATCGGCGCTTGCACCGCGGCCAGCATCGACAGCATCAGGTTGAGGAAAATGAAGGGATAGGCATCGAACGACCCCAACCCCAGCAACTCCAGCGCGCCGCTGTTGAGCACCACCCACACCATCAGCACCACGCCGAAACCAATGATGAAGCGCCAGCTTCCCCCGATCTCAGCTACGCGGTCAGCCAGTCGGTCGCCGCGGGTCTCATGCCCCTGCGCCAGTTCATCGGCATCACGGCCCGTGAAACTGCCGGAGGCGACCCGCCGCAACACGCGCTGCTCATCCGCCTCCAGATCGTCGAATTCGCGGCCCAGAAGGTCGCGCGCGAGTTGGTGCGGATCGGCCTCGCGCCTCATGCCTTCGCCAGCGCCTCCGCAATCAGAGTGCGGGTCGGCGCGATGCCGTAGAGCGCGATGAAGCTGCCCATGCGCGGGCCTTGTTCTGAACCGAGCAAGGTTTCGTAGAGCGCCTTGAACCAGTCCCGCAGGCTTGCGAAACCGAACTCCTCGATCTTGCCGATTTCATAAACGATGGTCTGCAAGTCTTCCGCGCTGGTGGCCGGATCAGCCTCAGCCAGCGCCGCGTCGAGCGCGTGCAAGGCCCCGACCTCGCCGCCAACCGGCGCGCGCTTGACCAGCGTCGGCGCGACAAAATCGCGGTTATAGGCGAGCGCCTTGCCCACCAGCCCATCGAGCGCCGGGTACGCTGCCGGATCGGCACCCTCGACATAATTGCCAAGGTAAGACCACACCGCCTCCCGCGTCGCGCCCGCGCCGAGCACGCCCACGAGGTTCAAGAGCAGGCTGAACGGCACCGGCAGCGTATCGCCCGCGCCGGGCACTTCCGCACCCGCGAAAGTCTGGTTGGCACGCAGCAGGTGCCACACCGGGTTGCCCAGCTGCTTGTCGATTTCCTGCCCCGGCAAGGCGCTGCGGAACTGCCAGTAATCGTCCACCGCCTTGGGGATGACACCGGCGTGCAATTGCTTGGCGCTCTTGGGATTGGCGAAGATGTAATGGCCGAGGCTCTCCTCGCTGCCATATTGCAGCCATTCCTCGATCGAGAGGCCATTGCCCTTGGACTTGGAGATCTTCTCGCCCTTCCCGTCGAGGAACAGCTCATAGATCAGGCCTTCGGGCTTGGTCCCGCCGAGCACGCGGGCGATCTTGCCCGACTGGATGCCAGAATCGGTCAGGTCCTTGCCGTACATTTCGTAATCGACGCCGAGCGCGACCCAGCGCATCGCCCAATCGACCTTCCACTGGCACTTGGCCATGCCGCCCATTGCCGACTGTTCGACGGTGGAGCCGTCCTCGTCGGTGAAGCGGATGATCCCGGCGGCGGCGTCCACCACCTCGACCGGCACCTGCAACACCGCGCCGGTGGTCGGCGAGATCGGCATGACGGGGGAATAGGTTTGACGCCGTTCCTCGCCCAGCGTGGGCAGCATGATGTCGAGGATCGCGCCGAAATTGGCGAGCACGCCCTTCAGCGCGTCATCGAACTTGCCGCCATTGTAGCAATCGGACGAGCTGACGAATTCATATTCGAACCCGAAGCGGTCGAGGAAGTCGCGCAGCATCGCGTTGTTGTGCGCGGCGAAGCTGTCGAACTTTTCGAACGGATCGGGGATGCGCGACAGCGGCTTGCCGAGATGTTCGGTCAGCATGGCGCGGTTCGGCACATTGTCCGGCACCTTGCGCAACCCGTCCATATCGTCGGAGAACGCGACCAACCGCGTGGCTGCGCCGCCCGTCAGCGCCTCATAGGCGCGCCGCACCAGCGTGGTGCGCAGCACTTCCTGAAACGTCCCGATATGCGGCAGCCCCGAGGGACCATAGCCAGTCTCGAACAGCACGCCACCGGGCTTTCCGTCCGGATAGCGCTTGGCGAGGCGCTGCGCCTCCTGAAACGGCCAGGCCTTGGAGGTTTGCGCTGCGGCGATGAGGGCTTCACGAGTGATGGTCATAGTGTGGCGGCTATTAGGCATGGCGCACCCTCTTGCAAGCGCGAAGGCAGCGGCGAAGTTGACAAAGTTGACAGCGTGTCAAGCGGGCGTTTGCGCATTTTTTCTATATTTTTCTGTGACTTGTGATCGAAAAACGAAATTGACACTTGGCCCGGGACCGGGGGGGCTCCCCCACGTGCAGGGCGGAACGACAATGGGCTTACCTCCGCTTGGCGCTGTAGGACAGCCGATTGCCGCATGGCGCAGGAATGGCGGGCACAGCGGCAAGCGTTTGCGTTTACAAGCCAAGCGCGCTCGCCCATCGTGCGACGCGTGACTCTGCCCGATCCCCTGCCCCTTCCCGCGCTCCACGCCAGCCACGGCGGCCATTGGCTGCGTGCCGCCGACGGGCGCACCAACGCCGTGTCGAAGGGCGATGCGATCATGGCCGCCGCCGATACGCCGGTGCTGATGCTCAACGCGCCGCTGGTGGCGAGCCGGTTGGGCTATCCTGACCTCTCGGGCCTCGATCTGCTGGAGGCTTTCGCTTTCATCCACCCCGCCCGCTTCTGCGTGCCGACCCCGCGCGGGTTGGCCGAGGCGTTGGGCCTGCCTGTGCCGGAAAACGACGCCGCTGTGCCGGAAATGCTCCAGCTTGCAGCAGGCGCCCTGATCGCAGCGTGCCAAGACCCCGAATGGTTCGAGCGCGAAGGGGCGTGGAGCGCGGTGCAATCGCTGGAACGCCTCCGCTGGCCGTGGGCGCAGGTGCTGCGGCCCCATATCGCCAAGCCGGAACGCGCCGAACGCTGGCTGTTCGCCAAGCTGCCCGAATGGGAGGAAGCGGGCGAGCGCCCTGCCCCGCGTCAGGTCGAACTCGCGGCGCCTGCGGTGGAGGCGCAACTGGCGCGGCTGACGGGTGACGGCGCCGAACAGCGCGAAGGCCAGCGCGCCTATGCCAAGGATGCCGCGCGCATCTTCGCCCCGCGGTTGCGCGAAGGTCGCCCGCATCTCGGGCTGGCGCAGGCGGGCACCGGGATCGGCAAGACGCTGGGCTACCTCGCGCCCGCCTCGCTCTGGGCCGAGCAATCAGGCGGCACGGTGTGGGTCTCGACCTTCACCAAGAACCTGCAACGGCAATTGCGCGCCGAAAGCCGCCGGGCATGGCCCGCCAAACGCGCCGATGGCTCCCCGCCGGTTGTGGTGCGCAAGGGGCGCGAGAATTACCTCTGCCTGCTCAATCTGGAGGACGCGCTGCAAGGCGGCTTCGCGGGCCGGGCGGCGATTCTGGCGCAGTTGGTGGCGCGCTGGGGTGCCTTCACCCGCGACGGGGACATGGTGGGCGGCGACTTGCCGGGCTGGCTCGGCACCTTGTTCCGCAAGCGTGGCATCGCCGCGCTCACCGATCAGCGCGGCGAGTGCATCTATGCGGGCTGCCCGCATTACCGAAAGTGCTTCATCGAGCGCGCTGCGCGGGATAGCGCGCAGGCCGATCTGGTAATCGCCAATCACGCACTGGTGATGGTCAACGCCGCCCGCGCGCGCGATCCGAACCAGCGCCCGACGCGGCTAATCTTTGATGAAGGCCACCATGTGTTCGACGCGGCGGACTCAACCTTCGCCGCCACCCTCTCAGGGCAGGAAACCATCGAACTGCGCCGCTGGATCATCGGCCCCGAACGCGAGGCGCGTGGACGCAGGCGCGGACTTGCCGCGCGGCTCGCCGATATTGCCAGCTATGACGAGGCCGGGGCCGAAGCCATCGCCGCTGCCTGCAAAGCCGGGCAATTGCTCCCCAGCGATGGCTGGCTGCAACGCCTCGCCGAAAACGCGCCCTTCGGCCCGGTCGAAGCCCTGCTCGCCGCCGTGCGCACTGCCACCTATGCCCGCGACGAAAGCGGCGGGATTGACGCGGGCTACGGGATCGAGACCGAGGCGGCGGGCCTACCCGGCGAAGTGATCGAGGCCGCCAGCAATGCCGCCGAAGCGCTCGCCAGCATCCGGGTGCCGCTGATCCGGCTGGGCGGACGGCTGGAGGCGATCCTGGCCGAGCCGCCCGACTGGCTCGACGCGCAAGGCCGCGCGCGGATCGAAGGGGCGCGGTTTGCGCTGGCGTGGCGGATTGATCTGCTGGCAGCATGGGAAGCGCTGCTGGCGCGGCTTGGCGGGCCGGCTGATCCCGATTTCGTCGACTGGCTGGCGGTCGACCGCTCCGATGCGCGCGAATTCGATGTCGCGATCCACCGCCGCTGGCTCGATCCGATGAAGCCCTTCGCCCGCGTGGTGCTCGAACCCGCGCACGGCGTGCTGCTGACCAGCGCCACCCTCACGGACCGCACCCCTAGCGATGACGTATGGGCCAGCGCGATCCAGCGTTCGGGCGCGGCGCATGTGGAAAGCACGCCGCTGCTATCGGCCGCCGAAAGCCCGTTCGACTATGCAACCCGCGCCGAAGTGCTGATCGTCACCGACGTTGCCAAGGGCGATCTGCCCGCACTCGCAGGCGCCTATGCCCGGATCATCGAGGCGTCGGGCGGCGGTGTGCTGGGCCTGTTCACCGCCATCCGCCGGCTGCGGGCGGTGCATGGCCGCATCGCCGACCGCTTGGCGCGCGCAGGTCTCCCCGTTTACGCCCAGCACGTCGACCCGATCGACACCGGCACGCTGGTCGATATCTTCCGCGACGATCCCCGCGCCAGCCTGATCGGCACCGACGCCTTGAGGGACGGGGTGGACGTGCCGGGGCATTCGCTCAGGTGCGTGGTGCTTGAGCAGGTGCCGTGGCCGCGGCCCGATATCCTCCACAAGGCGCGCAGGCTGGCGGGCGGCGGCTCGGCCTATGACGACCGCATCATCCGCGCCAAGCTGGCGCAAGCTTTCGGGCGGCTGATCCGCAGCAAGGATGATGCGGGGCACTTCATTGTGCTCTCCCCTGCCTTCCCGTCACGGTTGCTGTCAGCTTTCCCCCCCGGCACCCCGGTGCTGCGCGTGACGCTCGATCAGGCTTTACAACGCCTCGCCGCTGGTGTTGTGGGCAATCCTACGTCCCTTGCGCAAGGTGCCCTGCTGCCATGAAGATCCTCGGCCTTCTGCGCCACGCCAAGTCCGACTGGGACGACACCGCCCAGCGCGATTTCGACCGCGGGCTGAACGCGCGCGGGAAGAAGGGCGCGGAACTGATCGGCAAGCATATCCGCGACCACGGGGTGAAGTGGGACCGGCTGATTGCCAGCCCTGCCGTGCGGGTCAAGCTGACGCTGGAGGGCGCGCTGCCCGATGTACCGGTGATCTATGACCAGCGGCTCTACCTCGCCAGCTTCGACACCATCGTCGAGACGATCGAGGCCCACGCCGGCAGCGGCGATGACGAGGCAAAGGCGATCCTCATTTCCGGGCACAATCCGGGGCTTCAGGACGTGCTGCTGGAACTGGTCGCGCCGGGCAAGGAGAACGCGCTGTTCAAGGAAGCGGTCGTGAAATTCCCGACCGCCGCATACGCCGTGCTCGAATGCGATATCGAACATTGGGCCGATCTGAAGCGCTATTGCGCCGAGTTGGTCCACTTCGCCCGGCCCCGTGATCTCGACGCGGAACTGGGGCCGTAGGCTTAGCCCCCTCCCTCCGACCCCCTCCCGCAAGGGGAGGGGGAGAAATCTTACGTCACCGGCACCAGATTATCGTCCGAATCCCGGTCGATGTAGAAGTTGTACGGATCGATCCCGGCAAAGGTCGGCTTACCCTTGGTCACTACCTCGATCACCTGCTTGCCATTGCGGATCGGATAGCGCTTCATCGATAGCACGTTGGCCTTGGCAAACGCGCCTGACCCCGGCCTGTCGGTGAACACGCCAACTTCAATGCTCTCCGCCAACTGCGCCGGGCGTTCATTGCCCTTGCCATCGGCAGTGAACTTGGCCGCTTCGATGGTGATACGCGTGCGGTAGGTGCGATCGGGGAGCTGCGTGGTCGCCGCTTCCTTCGCCTTCAGATCATAGATCGTGATCTTTTCGAACAGATCGGTGATCAGCGCCTGATCTTCGGGCGTCTTGGCCTCCTTGCGCAGCTCGGCGATCAGATCGAGGCTGCGCGGATAAGGCGCCGGCTTGAAGCGATAGGTGGCCACCAGCCGCGCCAGCGCGCGGTTCACGGCGTCCTCTCCCAGCCGATGCTGGAGCAGATACATCGCAACGCTGCCCTTGCGGTAATGGATGTGCTGCTGGTTCTCGACCCGCATCAGCGGCTGTTCGTCCAGCACGTCGCCCTTGCGGCCCGCCAGATACTGGTCGAGCTCGAACTTGAGGAAGCGGCGGATCTTGTCCTCGCCATACAGCTGCTTCATCACCATCAGCGCCGAATATTGCGCCAGCGTTTCCGACAGCAGGGTCGATCCCTGCATGTCCCCGCCCACCACCTGATGCGCCCAGTACTGGTGGCCGAATTCATGCGCAGTGACGTAGGAGACATAGTCGATCGTCTCGGGATCGCGCACGTCTGCGGCAAAGCCGATGCTTTCCGAGTACGGCATGGTCCCGGCAAAGGCCTGCGCAAAGCTCTGGTAGCCGGGGAACTCGATGATCCGCGCGTAGCCGAACTGGTAGGGGCCGAAATTGCGCTCGAAATAGCCGAGCGAGGTTTGCATCGCCTTGAGCATCGCGGGCACGTTCCACGCGTGCTTGGGATCGTGGTAGACGCTCAGTAACACCGGCCCTGCCTGCTGCTCGGCCACGGCATAGCGCGCTGATTGCACCGAGAAGAAGTTGAGGATCGGCGCCGGGCTCTGGAACACCGCGATGCGGCGGCCGCCCTTCACTTCGTCCGAAATCTTGTTGCCCGGCGCGATCGGCACCTGATCGGCCGCCGTGCTGATGGTGATGCGCGAATTGACCCAGTCCGAGTGGACGTAGTTTTCGCCCTGCGCCTTTACGTCCTCCAGCTTGGCCATGCGCAGCTCGTCCGGCAGGCCCTGACGGCGGCGTGCGGTGCGATCTTGCAACAGGCCGCGCTGGTCCATGCCGATCACCGGGGCGAACACCGAATTGTTCACGAAGGTGCCGTTGTCGACGATATCGGTTGCAGCCCCGCTATTGGCGAAGCCGCGCCGCCACACCCGCGAGGTGAAGTCGAGCCGCGTGGTCGCGCCCGGCGCCAGCGCGGTGTCGAAGCGATAGACGCGGTGGAAGTGGCGCTTGTCATGGCTCGCCAGCTTGGCGCCCGCAATGTCGAGGCGGCTGTATTCGACCGCATCGTCGCCCTGACGAATATGCACCTCGGTGATCGGCACGCCGCTGTCGTTGCGCAGGTCATAGTGGCCGGTCACATCCATCCGCCGCTCGGCCGGGTCGATTGCGACGTCGAACTCGACATCAGTCACCACCGGACGCGGGAGTGCGGCGAACTTCAGGTACTTGCGTTCGTACTCCGCCATGCGCGCTTCGGCTTCGTCGGAGGTCTCGTAGGAATTGAGCTCTTTGATGTTGTGATGGATCACCAGGCCGGTGCCGATCATGCCCGCCACCGCCGCGACCGCGATCCCGCCTGAGGCAAGGCTGATGCGCTGCCCGATGCCCTTGAGGCGCGGCACCACCGCAACCACGGTCCCGCGCGGCCAGGCCCAATGCGCGAACACCAGCAGCAGCACGCCAAAACAGCCCCAATAGGCGCGCGAAATCAGCCCGCCGACCCAGAAGCCGCCGGTGCCGTTCATGTCGGAGAGCGGTTCACCCGGTCCACCGCCGAACATGTAGAGCATGTTGGTATAGCCGAGGTTGGACAGGAAGATGCGGCTGACGAACCACACCAGAAACAGCCCCCAGCCGATATACTTGTTGGGGCTGAGCACCTGGAAGAACACCGCGAGAACCGCGATCAGCAGCACGTCGATGCTCTGCGGCAGGACGTAGGCGGACAGGTACAGTCCCCCATCGATGCTTGGTGCGCCTTTGATCAGCTGATAGCCGATGCCGGTCGCCATGCCGACCAGCGACATCGCCAACAGCACCAGAAAGATCGCGAGGATTTTCGGCACGAACATCGCCCAGGCCGGAACCGGGGTCGCATCGACGATCTCGCCGATCTTCACATCACGTTCGCGCCACACCAGCTCGCCGCCATAGAACACCGCGACGATCAGGGTGAACAGGCTCATGCTGCCGATCACCGTGGTGATGATATCGGCAGTCAGCGGATAGGACGGCGTGCCGAAGGTGGTCTGGCCGAAGGCAAGATTGATCGCGCTAAAGCCCAGACCGATCAGCAGCAGCACAATCAGGCCGGGGCTTTTGGCCACCAACAGCACTTCGGACTTAAGACGCACCCAGAAGCTCTGGACGGCATGGCCGGCCCCAAAGCTGCGCTGCACCGGCGCGGTCAGCACGCGCGGCGCCACTTCACCGGCTTTGGCAGCCTTGGCAGCCTGCTTGGCCAGCCGCCGCTGGCGCCAGCGCGAGGGCGCACGCTCGGTCATGCTGAACCGCGCCCACGCAAAGCCGAGGAACAGCGCAGACAGGCCAAGAATGAAGACACGGTTGAACAGCAGATTGCCTTCCAGCGGCATCAGGCGCGTGTTCATCTCCGCCGCCGTCCAGTAGCGCGAGATCTCACCGATCGCGCCCATGCCCAGCGGTTCGTAGCGGGCAATTGCATCCTGATAGCTGGGATCGGCCGACAGGATCACACTGATGACGAGGTAACCCATCACCAGCACCAGCACACCGATATAGCTCGCCAGCATAGACCTTGTGACCGTCGCCAGACTGAACAAGAGCGCCGATGACAGGATGATGTTGGGAATGGCGATCACGAGGAACGGCCAGGCATAGGTCATGAAACCGCCCGGCCCCACCGTCTCCGGATCGACCCACGGCATGGCCGTACCCAGCGCAATGCCGAGCGGCACCGCCATGTAGCCGATGATCGCGATCACCAGCCCGCCAAGGAAACGTCCAGCCAGAAACTGCGTGCGCCCCACAGGCGTCGCGCGGATCATCGGGCCAAAGCCGGTCGCGTCGTCGCGCACGACGGCATTGGCAACAAACGAGGTGATGACGAACAGGTAGAAGGTCGCCAGCAGCCCCAGCGCAAACACGACCGCATAGGGCGAGTTTTCATGCACCGACCCGGGCGTGCCGAAGCTGACATTTTCGCTTGCGGCAAAGCCGAAGCCGATCAGCAGGAAGATCAGCGCCGAAACCCAGAACACCGGGTTCTTAAGCTGATAACGGATTTCGAACGCAGCAATGCTGGCGGTAAGCATGACGGCAGCCCCTTATGCGGCTTGCGCGGCGGGAGCGCGGCGGGTTTCGGCCAGCGTGGCGAAGTACACGTCTTCCAGCCCGCCTGACACGGGCGCAAAGCATTCCGGCTGGGTGTCGGACAGGACATGGACGACGATGTCGCCCGCAAAGAAGCGGTGCGAGATGACCTCGTATTGCGCCTGCATCTCGGCCAGTTGCGTATGCGGCACGGTTTTCTGCCACACGCGCCCTTGGGTCGAGGCGATCAAATCATGCGGCGCGCCCTCCAGTCGCAGCTTGCCGCCCGCCAGCACCGCCATGCGCGGGCACAGATCAGCCACGTCGTCGACGATGTGGGTCGACAGGATCACCACCACGTTCTCGCCAATCCCGGCGAGCAGGTTGAGGAAGCGGTTGCGCTCTTCGGGATCGAGGCCGGCGGTGGGTTCATCGACGATGATCAGCTCCGGCTGCCCGATCAGCGCCTGCGCAATGCCGAAGCGCTGGCGCATCCCGCCTGAAAAGCCCGCAATCGCTTTGCCGCGCACGTTCCACAGGTTGGTCTGATTGAGCAGGTGTTCGACCATCGCCTTACGTTCGCCTGCGTTGTTCACGCCCTTCAGCACCGCCATGTGATCGAGCATCTGATAGGCCGATACGCGCGGGTAGACGCCGAAATCCTGTGGCAGGTAGCCCAGCGTGCGGCGCAGCCGGTCAGGCTCGGCCAGCACGTCGATATCACCGAAGCGGATGCTGCCTTGGGTCGGCGCCTGCAACGTCGCGATCGTGCGCATCAGGGTCGATTTGCCCGCACCATTGGGGCCGAGGAGCCCGAACATCCCCTTGGGGATTGTCAGCGTCACATCATCCAGTGCGTGCGTTCCATTGGGATAGACGTGGCTGACGCTGCTGAGTTCGAGCATTTTAGTCCCCTGAATTTTGGCCCATTTGCACACTAGCACCAAGCCACCGCCATAACAGCCATGTTGGTGGAGCGCGCTGTGCGATTGATCGACGCGATTGCCGTTCGTCGGACGCGGTTGACCGTCGGGAGTATGCCTGCGCGGTCAGCCGAGCAATTTGCGCGGGCCCGGGCCTTGCTGGGCCAGTTGATCCTCGGGATTCCAGATCGCGCAATGCGTCAGGCTGAGGCAGCCGCAACCGATGCACCCGTCCAGCCGGTCGCGGGTGCGGGTCAGTTCCGCGATGCGTTCATCCAGCCGCGCGCGGATCGCGGCGCTGATAGCCTCCCAATCGCGCGTGGTCGGGGTGCGGCCTTGGGGCAGCTTGGCCAATTCCGCCTCGATCTCGGTCAGCGACAGGCCGAGCCGCTGGGCGATGAGGATGAAGCTCAATCGGCGGATATCCGATCGCAGGAAACGCCGCTGGTTGCCGCCGGTGCGCACCGGCTCGATCAGGCGCTTGTCCTCGTAGAATCGGATCGCCGAGACGCTGAGGCCTGTGCGGCGGGCGATCTCGCCGATGGAGAGGAGGTCGGATGGCTTGAGACGGGTGGGCATGGTGAGGCGCTCCGATAAAGCTTGACCTCAAGTTAGGTTGAGATTGCAGACTGGGCAAGGTGATTGATTCGCCCGCGGCCCCGCGGGTGTTTGATCGACTTGAACGAAAGGACTCACGATGCCCAAAGGCTATCTCGAACACATCAACATCACCGTCAGCGACATCGAACGCAGCGCCGCCTTGCTGCGCGACCTGATGGGATGGCACGACCGCTGGCGCGGCCCTTCACAGCTGGGCGGTGAGACGATCCATGTCGGCGGGGAGGCTGATTACATTGCGGTTTACACCAAGGGCGCTCCGGTCGATCGCTTCGCCAAGGGGATGCCGCTGAACCACGTCGGGCTGGTGGTCGACGACCTCGACGCGGCCGAAGCGGTGGTCAAGGCCGCCGGACTCGAACCCTTCAACCATGCCGATTACGAACCCGGTCGCAGGTTCTATTTCTTCGACTGGGACGGGATCGAATTCGAAATGGTGAGCTACAGCTAATCCGTTCAGAACAGCCCCGGCTGGCTGGCCGCGCCCCTGACCCACGGGTCAGGCGTCCGGTCGATCACCAGCGGCCCCTGCCATGCCCGGCACAGCGCCAGCGCCTCGTCCGGGGTGCCGCCCGTCCACATGGCCTGATCGCCCGGAGCAAGCAGCACCGGCATCCGGGTGTGGACGGCGGCGGCATCCGAGCCTTCGCTGTCTGTCATGACCATCGCATAGCACGCGCCCCACTCCTCGCTCTGCCGCCACACCCCGGCAGCGGCGAGGAGCGGAGCGTCAGGCAGTGACAGCCACGTGCGCGTCATCCGGCCCTTGGCGCCTTCCGCCTCGGCCCATGCGGTCAGCGGGATGAGGCAGCGGCGCTCTTCAAAAGAGTGCCGCCAGAAGAAGGTGCCGAGCTTGTCAGTGCGAGCATTGTTGACCGGCTTGGGCTTGAGCAGCTGACCCTTCGCGCCCTTGAGCACCAGCGGGAAGCCCCAGGTCATCGGTCTGACCGCTCCCTCCGCCACGACGAGGCCCGGATAGCCGGGATAGACCTCCTCGGCGAAATTCGCGCCCTCGGCTGCTGCCACCGCATCGAACCACGCTGCGACTTCGCTCACGGGCTTGGTCATCCGGTAGAGGTTGCACATCGCGCGATCAGGCTCCCGCGTTGCCGACCACAAAGCACGCCGCCGCCATCAGCGCCCCGGCCCAGCGGTTCGACCGGAACCGGGCGAGCGGGTTCTCAGGATCATCCGCGTCGAGCGTCGCCACCTGCCAAGCGAGATGCGCCGCCACCGGCACCAGCGCCAGCAGCACCAGCGGATCGGGACGGTAGAGCCAAAAGCCCAAGCCCCACAAGACGACTGCGCCCGCATAGAATGCCGCCACGCCGCCCGTCACCCGAGCCCCCATCGCCAGCGCGGATGAACGGATACCGACCATCGCGTCATCCTCGCGGTCTTGCAGGGCATAGATCGTGTCGTAACCGATCACCCAGGCAATGCACCCGGCATAGACCGCTGCCAGCGCTGGCCAATTGTCCAACCGTAGCTCGGTCCAGCCGACCAGCAGGCCCCAGTTGAACACCATCCCCAGCCACGCCTGCGGCCACCAGGTGATGCGCTTCATGAAGGGATAGGCGGCAACCAGCACGAGGCTGCCGAGCGCGACCAACTGTGCCTCCCAGCGCAGTTGCAGCAGCACGATCAGGCCCACGAGGCACAGCGCCAGCAGCCAGCCCCACGCGACGCGCTTCGAAACCCGCCCACTCGCCACCGGCCGCAAGGCCGTCCGCGCGACCTGCGCGTCGAGATCAGCATCAACGATGTCGTTATAGACGCACCCCGCCCCGCGCATGGCGATGCTGCCGAGCAGCAGCCAGCCAAGCAACACCGGCTGCGCGCCTCCCAGTATACCGGCATCCGCCTTGGCTCCCGCCAGCCATACGCCAAACACGCAGGGCCAGAACAGCAGCCACCAGCCAATCGGCCGATCAAACCGCGCCAACAGCGCCAGATCGCGCGGCAGCTGCGGCAGGCGGGCGACGAGGCCGCGGTGCTCGCTGTCAGGGACGACCTGATCGGTCATGCGCGCGCCTTGTCTGCCCGCGCCGCACGCCAACCGATGATCGCCAGCACCAGCATCGTCACGTTCCCCGCAAAGTCGAGCATCCCGATCGAAGTCAGCACCGGCACTTCGTAATGGAACCAGTAGTTGAAGCCGAAGAACGGCAGCAGCAGCACGGCGAAGACGGCAAAACTGCGGGCGCTCCAACGGGTCACCAGCGCCATCACCCCGAACAAGACCGCCTGCGATCCGAAGCAGGCGATGGTAAAGCGGTTGATGAAGCTGGTGCCCCTATAGGGTTGGGTGAAGGCGAGCTCGATCACGCTCGCGGGGGCGAACAGCGCCCAGCCTCCCAGTATCAGGAAGACGGCAGCGATGAGGAACTGTGCGGTGCGTGCGGACATGACTTGCTCACTAGCGGGCGCTGCGCCTAGTGCAAAGCCATGCCTGCAACCCCCGCTTGGCCTCCGAAAAGCGCCCCGCGCCTGTTTGTCGCCGGACCTCTGGCGGCAGGCACAGCTGTGCGGATCGAGGGTAACCCGGCGCATTACCTTGCCCGTGTCATGCGAGTTGCACCCGGCGATGCGGTGATCCTGTGCGACGACATCACCGGGGAATGGGCCGCGCGCGTGGTGGATGCGGGCAAGCGCGATGTGCTGCTCGAAGTGGCTGAGAAGCTGCGCGAGCGCGAGGCCGTCCCCGACTTGTGGCTCTGCCCCGCCCTGCTGAAGAAGGACCGCTTCGACCTCATCCTCGAAAAGGCGACCGAACTGGGCGCCGCGCGTATCCAGCCGCTCATCACCCGGCGTTGCGTCGCGGACAAACTCAACCTCGAACGCGCCCGTACGATCACCACCGAAGCCGCCGAACAATGCGCCCGCACCGCGCTGCCGCAGCTGGCTGATCCGGTGAAGCTCGACGCGCTGCTCGCCAGCTGGCCGAATGACCGCGCGCTGTTATTCGCCGACGAGAACGGCGGCGCCCCCGCAGCCGAGGCCTTCAAAGCCCATGCCGGCCCCGCCGCGATCCTCACTGGCCCCGAAGGCGGCTTCGACGAGGCCGAGCGCGCCGCGATCCGCGCGCACCCTGCCGCCCGCCCCATCACCCTCGGCCCGCGCATCCTGCGGGGCGAGACCGCCGCCATCGCCGCGCTCGCGGCATGGATGGCCACCGCCGGGGATTGGTAGCGCCGCCCGCGCGCCCATCACTTTACGGCAAGACAATTCGGCTTCACCCCGCCAAACGCGAATTTGCCTTCCCACCGGCAAACCAGTTTTCTAAAGCAACCGGCCAGAGAGGGCCTCATCCCATGAGCACACGCGAAGCTTCCACTGCCGACGATCCGGTGATCGAAAGCCTCGACCAACTCGTCACACCGATGCTGAAGGGCGAAAAGCCGCCCGAGCGCTGGCGCATCGGCACCGAGCACGAAAAGCTGGTCTACAAGCATTCGGACAAGCGCGCGCCGTCGTACGATGAGCCTTGCGGCATCCGCGATCTCTTGGGCGGGCTTGAGAAGTTCGGCTGGGAACCCGTTGAAGAAGGCGGCAACGTCATCGCCCTTAAAGGCGAGGACGGCGCGGTCAGCCTTGAACCGGCGGGTCAGCTTGAATTGTCGGGCGCGCCGCTCGAAAACCTGCACCAGACCTGCGCGGAAACCGGGCGGCACTTGGCGCAGGTCAAGGAAGTCGGCGAGAAATGCGGCGTGGGCTACCTCGGCCTTGGCATGTGGCCAGACAAGACCCGCGCAGAGCTGCCGATCATGCCCAAGGGCCGCTATGACATAATGCTGCGGCACATGCCGCGCGTCGGGACCATGGGCCTCGACATGATGCTGCGCACCTGCACCATCCAGGTGAACCTCGATTACCAGTCCGAAGCCGACATGGTGAAGAAGTTCCGCGTCGGCCTCGCGCTGCAACCGCTGGCGACGGCGCTGTTTGCCAATTCGCCCTTCACTGAAGGCAAGCCCAATGGGTTCCTGTCCTACCGCTCGCATATCTGGTCGGACACCGATCCGGCGCGCACCGGGATGCTGCCCTTCGTGTTCGAGGAGGGCTTCGGTTACGAACGCTGGGCGCGGTATATGCTTGATGTGCCGATGTATTTCGTTTTTCGCGACGGGAAGTATATCGACGCAGCGGGCCTGAGCTTCCGTGATTTCCTTGATGGCAAGCTGTCCGTGCTCCCCGGCGAACGCCCGACGCAGAGCGACTGGTGGGACCACCTCTCGACCGCCTTCCCCGAAGTGCGCCTCAAAAGCTTTCTCGAAATGCGCGGCGCAGATGGCGGGCCGTGGAGCCGGATTTGCGCCCTTCCCGCCTTCTGGGTCGGGCTGCTGTATGATCAGGGCGCGCTCGATGCGGCGTGGGATCTGGTCAAGGGCTGGACGATGGAGGAGCGCGAACGGCTCCGGGGCGAAGTGCCGCGGCTTGCGCTTGCCACCCGCTCGCCAGATGGCGGCACGTTGCAAGACCTTGGGCGCGAGGTGCTCAAGATCGCGCACGCAGGGCTGAAGGCGCGGGCGCGGCTGAACGCTTCAGGCGACAACGAGACCGGCTACCTCGAAACGCTCGACGAGATCGTCGCCAGCGGCAAGGTGCCCGCCCAGCGCCTGCTCGATGCCTATAATGGCGAGTGGAACGGGGACATCTCCCGCGTCTATGAACAGTCGTTCTGAGGGAGAGTGACACTATGCTGATCGTGCTGGCCAAGGCCAAGGTGGGTGAAGGCGCAATGGAACCGGCGCGCGCGGCGATTGCCGATATGGTCGCTGCCTCCAATGCGGAGGCTGGGTGCATCGCCTATGCGTTCACGCAGGACGTGCTCGACCCCTCGGTGCTGCACATCGTCGAGAAGTGGGTGGACGATGCCGCCCTCGCGGCGCATTTCGCGACCCCGCATATGGCGGCCTTCGGCGCGGCGATCAGCGGGCTCGATTTTCAGGTGGTCGAGGCGCTCAAGTTTCATGCCGATGACGGCGCACCGGTGATGTAACCCTACTCCGCCGGGAAGGGATGCGTCTCTTCGCGGCGGGGCTCGGGGCTACCGGTGAGCATCCGCTTCAGACGCGCAAGCGGCGCGGTGATCAGGCCGTGCTGCTCCATCCATGCGTGATAGTCGCGATACTTGGGGTCTTCGGCGAGAAGGTGCGCCTCTTCGGTCCGAGCGCGCCAGTAGTAGATGCCGTTGACGACCAGCAGGAAGACCGAATTGCGGATGGCGTCGGCCAGCGACCCGTTGGTCACCAGAAACGGCAGGACCGATGCCCACCAGAACAGGTTCTTCGACAGATAGGCCGGGTGACGGGTGAAGCGATACGGCCCGTGGGTCAGCACGCCGCGATAGGTGAGGTTCGAAAAGCGGATGCCGAACACCACCGTCGCCCAGGCGTAAATGCCAGTCAGCACTAGCAGAACGCCGCCCCACGCCCACAGCAGCAGGTCGTTCCCGGCAAACCAGTGCGCCCAGCCCGGGGTGGCGAATTCATAGCTCAGGATCTGGTCGTTCGGTCCGATGATCCCCCACACGAAGGGCGGATAACACAGCAGCGCCGCCAGCCAGCCTGCGAGGAACGGGTTGCCTGAACGGATGTGGGAATCGAGCGGGCGCAGGGTCAGCAGGTAGCCGACCGTACCAATCTGGACGTCGATCACGAACAACAGCGTGACCAGCAGCATCACGAATTCTACCGGATTGGCAATGAGTTGCGAAGGACTGCTCTCGACAATCTGAGCAAAGCCGGGCGGCAGGATCGAGATCATGAAGGCCCCGAAAAAGCCCTTGATCGCCCAGGCTCGCCAGTGCTTGGCGATGGTGTCGCCGTCCCATTGCTCACGCCCGATCACCCCGCCGCCGAGCACGAAGGCACCGAACTGGAAGGTCGCATCGCGCGGCTCGACCAGATAGCGGTCGATCCAGATGACGTAGGGAACTGAGAGGATTACGAGCGGAAGGATAGCGATGGTCAGCACCTCCATCGCGAACAGATAGTTGCCGCTCCAATACCACCGCGCCAAAGCATAGAACGTCGCGAGCAGCGCCCAAGTCGCCCACAGTCCGCACAGTTTCACCACAGATACCGGCAGCACTTCGGCGATGGGGCGGGCGCGTTTCCAGTCGATCCCGGTTGAGGGGCGCAGGTGGACCTTGTCGATCAGCACCGACCACAGGGCCATAGGCAACGCGGTAAAGAGCATCGCGGCCAGCGCGGCATAAGGGCCGGAGAGCACGCCGCGCTCTCCCGACAATCCGCCGCCCAGGCCCAGCACGCCAGCGATCTCGGGGTAGGATCGGCAGAAGGCGATCCAGACAAACAGCCCCGCCAGCCCGGCAAACCCCACGCCAGTCGAAACGTCGCTTTCAGGGCGGCGCAGCGGCGGCGCGGTGCGCGATGTTGGAACGGGCGAGAACGGCGCGGTCATGACCGCTCCGCCCTACAGCCTATTGGTTAACAGCTCGGCAAAACGCGCCCGAAACCGGGTCAAAAAGTCATATGCCGCGACCAAAGACGGGTCAAACAGGGTTCAACCGAGGGCAAACACCCCGCAGCGGAAAAGCCCCTGTTGGAACCTACTTCCAGGCGTGGATCGTGCCCGCGTCATCCATCAGGTAGAGCATCCCGTCAGCCACCAGCGGCGGGAGGCTGACCGGCTGGCCGATATCGGCAAACAGCGAGGCCGAGCCTTCGCCCGCGCTGACCTTCCACATCTCGCCGCGCGAGCTCGCGACCCACAGGTGGCCGCCTGCGAGCACCGGGCCGGTCCAGAAGATCGGCCCCTTCTTGTCCTCTTCGTCCTTGTAGCGCTGCAACTGCGTGATCCAGCGCACACGGCCCGAAGACCGAGAGATGGCGAGCAGGCGCGCGTCATCGGTGAGCGTGAAGATCCACTCGCCCGCAATCGCCGGGGTGGAAATGCCCGCAAGGTTCAATTCCCAGATGCGCTGACCGGTGACCAGTTCGTAGGCGGCCATGCGACCGCCTTGCCCGAGCGCATAGACCCGGCCGGAATCGATGATCGGATCGGCGTCAATATCGGTGATCGAGCCGACCGTGGTCGAGATATTGGTGCGCGCCAACGCGTCCGACCACAGGGTGCGCCCGTTTTCGTAGCGATAGGCCGACAGCTCCCCGCTCGAATAGCCAGCGACGATCGTGCCCTGCCCTGCGGCAGGCGCGGCCACGCCAAACACACCGGACTGGGTGTTCGAACCCGATTCGTCCCACATCAGCGAACCATCGTTGATGTTGAGCGAGATGATCTGGTTGTCCTGCGTCATCACGAACAGCTGGCCGAAGGCAATCGTCGGCGAGCCGCGCATCGGGCCTGCGGGCTTGACCTTCCAGATGACTTCGCCAGTCTCGGCGTTGACGGCCTTCACATCGCCCACACCATTGGTGGCGTAGAGCTTGCCCGCTTCGTAGCTGACCCCGCCGCCGAAAGCGGACGGTGCCTGATCCTTGGTCATGTCATCTTCGCCGCGGGTCCACAGCTTGGCGCCGGTGGCTTTGTCGAAGGCGACGATCACGCCGTCCGTGCCTTCAGCAAACAGCTTGCCGCTGCCCACCACCGGGGCCGAGGCAAGGCGCATCCGGTTGGTCGAGCCTGCGACGCTGGCGGTCCACACCTTGGTGGGGTTTTCCGCCAGAGCGAGGTGGCCGTAGGACTTGCTCGCCGCGCCGCCGGTCTGACCCCATTCGGGGTTGGTGCGCTGCGGCGGCAGGACGACAGAAATCCCGGCCAGCGCCGGATCGACCTCGGCCCCGCTTTCGATCCGCGAAAGGATCGGCATACGGTTGCCAATCGTCGGCGTGGTCTTTTCGTCCCCGCCACCGAACAGCCCGCCCTTGCAGCCGGTCAGGCTTGCGGCGGCAAGGCCAGCCAGCAGGGCAGCGCGTGCAAATTTCATATCCGTCATTCCCGTCCGTCCTAAACTTCGAGCTTTATTCGGCCGCAGCAGCGTTCCCGGTGTTAGCTTCTGCGGGCTCAAGGGCGTCATCCGTGACCCCTTCGTCCTTGAGCAGCTTCTTCACATCAACCACCGCATCCACGCCCATCAGGCCCGCCATCTGGCGCGCGCGGCTGCGCAGCGTTTCCGGCAAATCTTCATCCTTGGCGATCGCGGCGAACATCTTGCCCGCCTCAGCGCGGTTGCCGGCTTCGAGATGGGCCATCGCCACCAGCTCCGCGGCCGAGCCGAAATAGGCACTGCCCGGCTTGGCGAGCGGTGACAGCTGGGCGATCACATCCGCCGGCTTCATCCGGTCAAAATTGAGGCTGACGTCGCGCACGCGGGCCAGATCGCGCAGCGCCGGGGGCGCTTCGGCGTCGGCCGCGATTTCCTTGAACAGGCCGGTCGCCTTATCGTTATTGCCTTCTTCCAGCGCCGCAGCCGCTTGCAGGAACCGCGCTGCCGCCCGCGCACCGGGCGCAGAGCCATTGGCCAGCAGCGGAGCGACCTTGTCGGACGCGGTCTTGAAATCGCGCTTGTCCATATAATCGAGCGCGGAGATCAGCGTTTCGGACTGCTCCTCCAGCGCCTTTTCGGAGTAGTAATCCCAGATCAGATAGCCGCCCAGACCGGCCAGCCCCAGCAGGATCGCCCCCAGCACCTTGATGCCGTGATCGCGCATAAAGGAGTAGAGCGCATCTTCGCGCACAGCTTCATCGATCTCGCGGATCAGAACTTCGTCCTCGCGCGATGGGGTAGCGGGGACCGGGGTCGTGGTAGGCGTGCGCGCCATGGGGGCCTCGTAATCCTGATCTGTGTCATGCGCCGCGCGTGGCGGCCGGAAGCGCGCTCTTTAGGCAGGTGACGCCCTGCACGCAATGGTAGGCCTTGGGGGTAGGCCTTGGGGTAGCAGCAGGGCGAGGCGGGGAATGGCTCACGCGAATTGAACGGGGGATGAAGCGCCTCGGTTTCAAAAATCGCGCTGCATCGCGCTGGCGTAGACCGCGGCGTAGCGCGCCAGCATGGCGGCAAGGTCGAACTCGGCCTGCGCGCGGGTCTGGTTGGCGGCGCCCAGACTTGCGCGCAGGGCTGCGTCTGAAGCCAGTTGCACCAGTGCTGCGGAGAGCGCGGGCGTATCTTGCGGCGGCGTGATGAAAGCCCGGTTCGGCTCGGCGAGGATCGCGGCAATATCGCCGACATCGGGCGCGGCCACGGGCAGCCCGGCCGCCATCGCTTCGACCACCGAGAGCGGGAATTGCTCGGAGGCGGACGACAGCGCGAAGATATCGAACAGGCCAACCACCCGCGCCGGATCGACCGCGCCGGGCAGGTGGAGGCGGTTGGCCATGCCGTGACGCGCCGCAGCAGCGAGGATCGCGGCGCGCTCCGGCCCCTCGCCGCAAATCACCAGATGCCATTCGGGCGGGAGCGCCGCGCAAGCCTCGACCAGCGTGGGGAGCTGCTTGACCGGACGCAGGCCCGCCAGCGTGCCGACCCAGCGTTGGCCTTCGGGCTTGGGCATGGGAAGCGCCGCCGGATCGGGCGCGGCGGCGAAGGCGGCGGTGTCGATCCCATTGGCGATGCGTTGGACACGCCGTGAAGGCTGGCCCCACATCTCGCGCGCGGTGGCCTCCAGCCCGGTCGAAGGCACGATCACGGCCTCCGCCGCGCGCAGCGCCACACGGCGATAGAGATTGCGCGTGGGTTTGAGCCGCTCGGCCTCGTCCTCGTTGAAGCCGTCCTCGTGATGCACCAGCGGTGGCAGACCGAAGGCGCGCGCGAACACCCGGTGCGCCATCACCGCATCCATCGCGCCCCAGTTATAGGTGCAGACGAGGTCGAACCCCTGCATCGCCCGCGCCAGACGCGCCAGCCGTCCGGGAGTGGGCTTGCCTTTCAGCGAGGGAAAGTCCTGCGGATAATCCACTGGCACACCCGGATCGATCAGCGCAGCAGCCGCCATCGCTTGCGGTTCGGCGGAGACAACAGTGTGGTGGAGACGCGGCCCCCACGCGTTCATAAGCCGGGCGCAGCGCACTTCCTTGCCGCCGGCGCTGAAGGTGGAATGAAGGTGCAGGATCCGGGGAACACCCCCGGAGGTCTGGCTCACTCCACCCCATCCAGCAGATCGAGGATCGCGGCGCGCACCTCGGGCTCGTCCAGCGTCGGGGCATGCCCGACGCGCGGGACGGTGATCGTCCGCATCGCCGGGTTTCGCACGCCCATCTGCGTGACCGTGTCGGCGCTGAGCAAATCGGACAGCCCGCCGCGCACCAGCAGCATCGGCACGTCGCGCAAGGCTTCGAAGGCGAGCCACAGGTTGGCCGGCGCCGCATTGCCCGGTTTGGCGAAGGGTTCGGCAATCGCCATGTCGTAGTCGAAGCTGATCCGCCCGTTCTGCGTCACGACCATCGTCCGCTTGGCCATTTCGAGCCATTGGTCGATGTCATAATCAGGAAAGGCCGCGCCGTGCGCCTCGGCCAGACCGCGCGCGGCATGGACCCAGGTGGGATAGCTGCGGCCCTGCCCGACATAGCCCGAGATGCGCGCCAGCCCCTCGGCATCCACCACCGGGCCGATATCATTCATCACCACCGCCGCCATCCGGCCGGGCGCGCCCTGCGCCATCAGCATCGTCATCAGCCCGCCCATCGACGTGCCGATCGCCACGAAGCGAGTGATGCCCTGTTCGGAGAGCAGCTTTTCCACATCCGCGACATAGGTGACGGGGGAATAGGTGTCCGAATCCGGCGCGTAGTCGCTTTCCCCGCGCCCGCGCATCTCAGTCACGATCACCCGGCGGGTGGCCGACAGCGCTTCGGCAAGCCCGGCAAAGTCGCGGGCGTTGCGGGTGAGGCCGTGCATGCACAATACCGGGCACAGGGTGCTTCCCTCTGGCCCGGGATAGTTGCGGTAATGCAGGTTCAATCCATCGCTGCTGGTCCAGAAGCGATCTTCGTATGTGGCGGCCATGACCGGCGATATTCCCTTTGGTCCAAGTGGCGCGCGCCTTGCGCTGCGCTACGCTTGTCCCCACTATCGCGGGATGAGCGAGCCTGTGCAACACCCGCCTGAAAATCACCCCTCCGTGGCCTATCATGGCGACCCTGCGATTCTGACCCTGGCGGATTGGCTGGGCGACGCGGTAGCGCCCGCCGACTTCCCGGAGACGTGGCTACGCTGGCGCAATGACCGGGCGGCGGCAAGCGTCGGGCTGGCGGGCCTTTCTGACGCGGACTGGGCGGCGCATTTCGGGCGCTTCCAGCCCTTGCCGGACAACCTCCCCCACCCGCTGGCGCTGCGCTATCACGGGCACCAGTTCCGGGTGTACAACCCCGAGATCGGCGACGGGCGCGGGTTCCTGTTTGCGCAGCTACGGGATGCGTCGGGACGCCTGATGGACCTCGGCACCAAGGGTTCGGGCACGACCCCGTGGAGCCGCGCAGGCGATGGGCGGCTGACGCTGAAAGGCGCAGTTCGCGAGATTCTGGCGACCGAGATGCTGGAGGCGCTTGGCGTCCATACCTCCAAAACCTTCAGCGTGATCGAGACCGGCGAGCGGCTGTGGCGCGGGGACGAGCCTTCGCCCACGCGGTCTGCGGTGCTGGTGCGCCTGTCGCATTCGCACATCCGCATCGGCACCTTCCAGCGGCTGCTGGCGCTGGAGCAGGCGGACGAGATGGCGGCGCTGATCGACTATTGCCTCACCCATTTCCCCGGCCCGCCCCCGCCCGAAGACGCGCCTTCGCGCGACGAACCTGCGATCCGCCTGATGCACGCGGTGGTGGAACGCATGGCCGATCTCGCCGCCAGCTACATGGTCGCAGGCTTCGTCCACGGCGTGCTCAACACCGATAACATGAACGTGACGGGCGAAAGCTTCGACTACGGCCCGTGGCGCTGGCTGCCGGAGTGGGAGCCGGACTTCACCGCCGCCTATTTCGATCACGCGGGCCTGTATTCCTTCGGCCGCCAGCCCGAGGCGCTGCATTGGAACTGCGGGCAGCTGGCGGTCGCGCTCCGCCTCCATGCCGAGACCGCGCCGCTGGTCGCCGCGCTCGAACGGTTCGGGCCGCTCTATATGGCTGCCGTGGCGCGGCGGTGGTGCTGGCGGCTTGGCGTTTTGCCGCAGGGGCTTGAGGCCGACACACAGCTGGTCGCTGCCTGCGAAGCGGCAATGCGCGACAGCAAGGCGCAGCCCGATGCCTTCTTCTTCGACCATCGCGGCGGGCGCAGACCTGCGACGGGCGCGGTCGCGGAGGCGCTGGCGGGTTACGAGCATGTCGAAGCAACCCACCCCTATTGGTCAGATCCCGCACCCCAATCCATGCTGATCGACGAGGTCGAAGCGATCTGGGCCGCCATCGCCGAGAATGACGACTGGGCTCCGCTCAACGCCAAGGTCACAGCCCTGCGCCGGATGGGCGCCGCCCATGGCGCCGCTCCGATACCTGCCGGTCATGCATAGCCATCGCCGCCCCTATCTTTTCGGCCCCGGCCGCGATAGGGCGCAAGGTCACTGCGGGGGCAAGTCAAACAGGCGGATAGCGGCACAATGAACGGCGACGCGACCGACAATATCCTTATCTCCACCGAACCGGCCAGCGGTGAGGAATTATGGCGCGGGCCGATCAGCGATGTCGATGCGGCAGTCAGCACTGCGCGCCGCGCCTGGGCCGCCTGGGCTGCCCGCGCGCTGACAGACCGGATCGCGGTGATGCGCACCTTCTCCAATATCGTGAAGCGTGACAACGAAGAGCTCGCCACCCTGATCGCACGCGAAGCGGGCAAGCCGCTGTGGGAAGCCCGCAGTGAAGTCGATGCCGTGGTGAACAAGGTCGATATCGCGGTGCAGGCATATGCCGAGCGTACCGGCAAGAAGAAGTTCGATTCCGGGATCAATGGCAGCGCCGCCGTCCGGCACAAGCCGCATGGGGTGATGGCGGTGCTCGGCCCTTATAACTTCCCCGCGCACCTGCCCAATGGCCATATCGTCCCGGCGTTGATCGCGGGCAATGCGGTGCTGTTCAAGCCTTCGGAAAAGACCCCAGCCGTGGGTGAGGCGCTGGTGTCGGCCTTCCACCGCGCCGGGGTGCCAGAAGACGTGATTCAGCTCGTCATCGGCGGGCCGGAGGAAGGCAAGGCGCTGGTTGCCCATCCGGGCATCGACGGGGTGCTGTTCACCGGATCGGCGCAGGCCGGGATCGCGATCAACCGCAAGCTCGCCAGCAATCCGGGCAAGATTGTCGCGCTGGAAATGGGCGGCAACAACCCCATCGTGGTGATCGACACGCCCAAGCTGACCGATGCCGCTGCGGTGATCCTCCAAAGCGCTTTCACCAGCGCCGGGCAGCGCTGCACCGCCGCGCGCCGCTTGATCGTGAAAGAGAGCATCTACGACGATCTGATGGCCGAACTCGTACCGATGGCGCGCAAGCTGATGGTGGGTGACCCGATGGGCGAACCCCAGCCCTTCATGGGGCCGGTGATCGACAACGAGACCGCCGACCGCCTGTCCGAAAGCTTCGTCGCGCTGATCACCGCCGGGGGCCGCGCGCTGCTGCATATGCGCCGCAGCGTGCCTGACCTGCCATTCCTCAGCCCCGGCATCATCGATGTCACCGACATTCCCGACCGGCCCGATATCGAGCTGTTCGGCCCCCTGCTGCAAGTGATCCGCGTGCCCGATTTCGACACGGCGATTGCCGAAGCAAACAACACCCGCTTTGGCCTGTCGGCCTCGCTGATTGGTGGCAGTCCCGAGGACTACGGGCGGTTCTGGGCCAATATCCGCGCCGGGATCATCAATTGGAATTCGCCCACCAACGGCGCTTCGTCCAAGGCCCCGTTCGGCGGGATCGGCCTGTCAGGGAATCACCGCCCGGCAGCCTATTACGCCGCCGATTACTGCGCCTATCCGGTCGCCAGCACCGAGATGGACCAGCCGCGCGCCACGATCATGGTCGGCCTGCGCCCCTGATTCCTTGGCCCGACTCTAACGGCGCGCGGTAGATCAGCAGCACCCCGGTGAGGCCATTGGCGGCGGGCCGGATATGGACCAACAAGGTCTCCCCGCCTTCGCCGGTGGCGGCGATGATGTCCGCCGGCTCGGCATAGCGCAGCACTCTGAGGCCACCGCGCAGCGCCTCGGTGTAGTGATATTGCAGCACATCCTCGTGCGGGGCGACACTGTGATAGCGGATGATGCGCAGGCCGCAATTGTCGCCATCGGCCCCGCCCGCCTGCATCACCATAGCGCTCGGCGGGATCGCGGCGACTGGCGGCAAGACGGCGGCGAGCGCGAAGTCCTCGATCAACTGGCTCTCGCACACCGCTGGAGCGCCCACTGCGGCGAGCAGATCGGCGGCGCTGGTCAGTGGCCCCATCTCCTTGCCGCCTGCACCACGCGCGGGCGGAGGCAGTTCGGGGATCGATCCGCGTTCCAGCAGGTCAAGCCGCAGCGCCTCACGCGCCTTGCTCGCCGCTCCGGGGCTGGCGGTCATGACCGGGAGCGCGCCCGAATCGATAAAGCCGATCGCGGCATTGGCCTCATTCCGGCTGGCGAGATCAGGGTCGCTCATCAACGGATCGTGGAGCGCGCGCGCGATCACCGGGTCGCTCGCAATCAGCGCCGCATCATGGGCGACCTCGTCCGCCGGGTCCGCGCAAGCGGCGGCCATCAGGCAGATCAAGGGGACAAGCATCCGGCGCATCGGCTCGCTGTGCCACGGGATGGTTAATTTGCGCCTTACCCGGACATGAAAACGCCCCCGGAGTCCAAAGACTCCGAAGGCGCTTTCCACGAAGGCGAGGTTGCCCGCGTGCTGGCGACCATTAGGTGGGAACGGCCGCAAGAAGGTGAAAGACGCGCCAGAGCCGGGAGCGGCGTCAGCGGGCTTCGAAATTGTTGTTCATGTATAACGCGGCCAATCTGAACGAATCGCCGACACGCCTGACAGCCGCCATTCATTCGGCCAGCGCAGTCCGGGCCGCTTGCGCCGTGCCGCTGCGGCCCCTAACGCCGCCCGGCTATGACCAGCCCCGCCCCCTCGCCCACCCCTGTGGTATCCGGCCTTGCGCCAGCGCTGGGGGCCTACCTCATCTGGGGCTTCCTGCCGCTCTACCTGATCTTGGTGAAGACCGTGCCGCCGTTCGAATTCGTCGGCTGGCGGATCGTGTGGACGCTGCCGCTCTGCCTGCTGATCGTCGCCTACCGCCGCCAGTTTCCGGAGCTCCTCGCCGCGTTGAAGTCTCCCCGCAGTTTGCTGGCCCTGCTGGCGAGCGCGGTGCTGATCGGAATCAACTGGTTCGTCTATATCTGGGCGATCATGGCGGGCGAGGTGTTTGCGACCAGTATCGGCTATTACCTCAACCCCTTGGTCAACGTGCTGCTGGGCACGCTGGTGCTGGGCGAGAAGCTGTCGCGCCGCCAGTGGCTGGCGGTCGCCATCGCTGCGGTCGCCGTGGCGCTGCTGGCGGCAGGCGCGGTCACGAGCCTGTGGATCAGCCTGACACTCGGTTTCAGCTTTGCGCTCTATGGCCTTGTTCGCAAACAGGTTGCGGTGGGGTCACTGCCCGGCCTCACCATCGAGAGCGCGATCCTGCTGCTACCCGCCGCCGGGATTGCGGCATGGTATGCGATGAGCCCGCAAGGCTCCTCCTTCGGGCAAGACTGGTGGATGAGCGGTCTCATTATCTTCTCCGGCGTCGTCACCGCCGTGCCGCTGCTGCTGTTCGCGATTGCGGCGCGGCGGATGGATTATTCGACGCTGGGCTTCATTCAGTATCTCTCGCCCACGATCGTGTTCTTCCTCGGCCTGTTTGTGTTCCACCAGCCGCTTGCCCCCGCAAAACTGGCGAGCTTCGTGCTGATCTGGGTCGCGGTCGGGGTGTTCGTCTGGGATATGTGGGCCAAGCGCAAAGCGGCGCTAGCCTAGGAACTTCCACCCCAGCGTCTGGCCGCCGTGCCACGGCACGATCTCCTCACCTGTCACGTGCAGGACTTTCGGGACGGGAAATTCTGCGCGCTTCAGAGTCACCTCATCCTCATTCACCGGCAGCTTGTAGAACGCCGGGCCGTGGAGCGAGGCGAAGCCTTCGAACTGATCGAGCGCGCCTTCCTCGTCGAATACGGTGATGTAGCTTTCCAGCGCCGTTGGCGCGCCGAAGATGCCAGCACAACCACAGGCGCTTTCCTTGGCGCTGCGCAGGTGCGGGGCGCTGTCGGTGCCGAGGAAGAACTTCCCCGACCCGCCCGTCGCCGCCGCGCGTAGCGCCAGCCGGTGCGTCTCCCGCTTTGCGACCGGCAGGCAGTAATTGTGCGGCTGGATGCCGCCGACCAGCATGGCGTTGCGGTTGATGTGGAGATGCTGCGGTGTGATGGTCGCGGCGACCTGCGGACCGGCCTCCATCACGAAGCCCACTGCGTCGCTCGTGGTGATGTGTTCAAACACCACCCGCAGCTTCGGAAAACTCGCAACAATGGCGCGCAAATGCCTGTCGATAAATTCTTTTTCGCGGTCGAAGACGTCGACATTGTGATCCGTCACCTCGCCGTGAATGCACAGCACGATGTCCTCGGCCTCCATGCGCGCCAGCACGGGGTAGAGGTTCTCGATGTTCGAGACGCCCGCAGCCGAGTTGGTGGTGGCGTTGGCGGGATACATCTTGGCAGCGGTGAAAACGCCTGTCGCCGCGCCGCGCGCCAGATCATCGGCGTCGGTCGAATCGGTGAGGTAGCAGGTCATCAGCGGCTCGAACCGCACGCCTTCAGGCACGGCAGCGAGGATGCGGTCGCGATAGGCTGCGCCCAATTCTGTGGTTGTCACCGGCGGGGTAAGGTTGGGCATCACGATCGCACGGGCAAACTGGCGCGCGGTGTAAGGCACCACTTCGCGCATCACCGCGCCGTCGCGGAAATGCAGGTGCCAATCATCAGGGCGGCGGATCGTGAGGCGGTCTGGCGCGGACATCAAAAACTCCGTTCGTGCTGAGCTTGTCGAAGCACCGTCTTTCTTCTGGATTTGGGCGCTAGAAGAAGTGCAGCCCTTCGACAAGCTCAGGGCGAACGGTGATTGATGAGTAGCGGTTGCATCCCTACGTCTACTGTATGGCAACCCATTTGACCGCCCGCGCGCTGATCCGCCTCTCGCCGTTGGACGAGGCCGAGGATGTCGCCGCCTTCCTCCAGGGCCTCGTTACCAATGACGTACAGGGGCCGCTGCCCTGCTATGCCGCGCTGCTCAGCGCGCAAGGCAAGCACCTGTTCGATTTTCTGGTGTGGGCTGACCCGGCAGGCCTGTTGCTCGATTGCGAGGCGGAGCACGCCGACGAGCTGGTCAAGCGCCTGTCGATGTACCGCCTGCGCCGCAAGATCGCGATAGGGCGCGATGATGGGCTGGCGGTGCATTGGAGTTCCGTGGAGGAGCCGGGAGCTGTCCCCGATCCGCGCCTACCAGACCTCGGCTATCGCTGGCTCGCCCCGGCCGAGGGCGAATCCGCCGATGCTGCATGGGTCGCACACCGCCTGTCGCTCGGTGTGCCCGAGGGGCGCGGGGAACTCGGCGATATCCTGTGGCTGGAAACGAATGCGGTCGAACTGAACGGCGTCAGCTTCACCAAGGGCTGCTATGTGGGTCAGGAAAACACCGCCCGGATGAACTGGCGGCAGAAGGTCAACCGGCGGCTGGTGGTGGTGCCGCTTGCCGCATCGGATGAAGCGCGGCGCGTGGCGGCCTATCCCGAGCTCGGGCTGGCGGTCGATCACCTGCGGGTGGAGAACCTCGATCCTGCTGCCCTGCCCGCTTGGCAGCGCGCGGGCGTGACACACGAAGCCTAAGCCTTCTGGTGCCCGGCGAGGCTCGCTTCGAGCATTGCCGTGGCCCGCTCACGCGCGGCATCGCGCGGCAGATCGAGCGATTTAGCCAGCGCCCCGCCGATCAGCGCATCGCCCAGCGCCATCAGCACCAGCGACAGCGTGTCACGGTGCAGCCGTCGCTCGGCCAGATGCTCCTCCGGCTCATCCGGGGCGAGCTCGTCGAGCAGTTCATGGATGGTCGAGATGATCGGATCGAGCGCGTCATCATTGCCGGTCAGCAGCATCCAGCTGGTCAGTGCACCCGCACCCTCGCGGTCGAAGGCATCGAAGGCGAGATCCACCACTTCCCGCGCCGAGCCCATCCCGGCGCGACTGGCGTGAACGGCTTGCAGGATCGTCTCGCACACAGTGCGCGCGATGTGTTCGGCCAGCGCTTTTTGCAGGCCGGACGCCGAGCCGAAATGGTGCAGCAGGTTCGCATGCGTCCGCCCAATCCGGGCCGAGACCGCCTTCAGGGTCACCGCCTGCGGCCCGGTCTCGATCAGCAGCGCACGCGCGGCGGCGAGCGCAGAACTGCGGGATTCCTCGGGCGTTAACCGTTTGCGACTGACCATAGGAGCGCCGCACTAATCGGTTTTGCGGTTGCGAACAAGGTGGCGGGAGGTGGGCGCGGTGTCAGGCCGCGCGGGCAAACGGCGCCGGGTCCATGTCAGCCTCCAGATCGAGCGCGTACTCGACCGATTCGACCGCGCCGCCGCGCGCCAGACTATGCCGTCCGCCTGTCCGGCCCGTCGGCACGAAGCCGAGCTTGCGCAGCACCTTGCCCGAGGCGGGATTGTCCACAAAGTGGCCCGCCGTCACCCGCCTGTGGCCCAGCGTGCGGGCAATCCGCAGCACCGCGCCAGCAGCTTCGGTGGCATAGCCCAGGCCCCAGTGGTCGCGCGCGATCCAGTAGCCGATTTCGGGCAGGCCCTCATGCTCGCCCATCCCGGCCGAACCAATCACGCCAACGCCGGGAAGAGTCACAAGGAAGTGCGGCAGGCGCATATCCTGCGGCAGCGCGGCAAAGGCGCGCGCATCGTCGATGCCATAGGGCCAGGGCGCGCGCGCCAGATTGCGCACGACCGCCTCGTCATTGATGCCCGCCAGAATAGCCTCGCAATCCTCAGGGAATGCGGGTCTCAGGAACAGTCTTTCACTGCGATGGAACACGTTCTCTCTCCCTCGCCCCGCGCCGCCACTACGGGCTACGCATGACAATTTTAAGGCCGCGAAACCTTATGATTCCGCAGACTTTCGAGGGAGAATGCAAAAAGGGAGACGGACCCCCTCGTACGAGGATGGTCCCATCTCCCTCTTGTGGCAGGTCTTGCACCCACCGGGACCATCCTTGCCGGACGATCCCTTTATCGAATCGTCGGCTTATTCGGCGGCTTCGGCCATCGCATCTACGCTGACGTATTTGCGGCCAAGCTTGCCCGAGTGGAATCGCACCACGCCTTCGGCGAGCGAATAGAGCGTGTGATCCTTGCCCATTCCGACATTGACGCCGGGATAGACGCGGGTGCCGCGCTGACGGATAATAATGTTGCCGCCGATCACTTCCTGACCGCCGAACTTCTTCACGCCGAGGCGACGACCGGCCGAATCACGACCGTTACGCGACGAACCGCCTGCTTTCTTATGTGCCATGGTTCAGTCGCTCCTTATTCGGCCGATGCCGCGGCTTCAGCCGGCGCTTCGGTCTTGGTCTTCTTGGCAGCCGCCTTCTTGGCGGGCTTGGCTTCAGCAGCACCAACGGCGGTGATGCGCAGCAGAGTCATCTGCTGGCGATGGCCGTTCTTGCGGCGATAATTGTGACGGCGACGCTTCTTGAAAACGATCACCTTCTCGCTCTTGGCCTGAGCGATGATTTCCGCCGAAACGGTCACCTTGCTCGCGTCGGCGAGATCATCGCCTTCGCCGGCGAGCAGGATGTCGCCCAGCGTGATGGTGTCACCGGCTTCGCCAGCGAGCTTTTCAACGGCAATCTTGTCTCCGGCGGCAACGCGGTACTGTTTGCCGCCAGTGCGCACTACAGCGAACATGGCTTTATACTCTCGTGTCTGAGCCAATCGGGAACAGCCAGGAAACGCCAAGCCAACCGAACGGCAATGCGAGGCGTGCGCGGATGCAGCCCCGGAAAGATGCGTGCCGTTAGGGGAAAGGCTGAGCCAAGTCAACGCCCGCTTGATGGGAAAGCCGCTCGAAAAGGATCATGCTCGGCGGTGTGAGGTCTATTTGCCATCCCTAGGTGTCATGCTAACAGGACATGGGATTTTTATGCAGGCAAAATCGAAAAATTCGCTGGGTCTGGTGCTGCTTGTCGCGGCGCTGACGGGGTGCGCCGCGGATGCGGGACGTTATCCCTCGCTGGCGATGCGCCCGTTCGAGAGCGGGCCCGCACCCGAAACCCCTGCCCCGCCCCAAGTGATTCGCCCGGCCACGCCCGCGGCGCGCCTTGCTGAATTGCGCGGTGCTGCCACGGCTTCGCACGCGGCCTTTCTGGCCCGCGAGGATGACGCCGGGCGACTCGTGCGCAGCGCTGCGGGTCAGCCATTCGAAAGCGCATCGCGCGCCGCCGCGCTGGTAGCGCTCGCCGATCTGGATTCGAAGCGCGGGGCGACGGCCGGTACGCTGGCCGCGCTCGACACGCTCGCCGCCGAAGCCGCCGCCGCGCTCAGCCCCGATCCGGCGCTCAGCCAGACGCAAACCGAAATCGCCGCTCTGCTCGCCCGTCAGGACGAAGGGATCGCGCGGCTATGGAAGGCTATGGGATCATGAACCTCGCGTGCAGCACCTGCCCCGTGAACGAGACCGCTGCCTGCGCGGTGCTGACCCCGGAAGAACGCGACGCGATGGCCGCCGCCGGTCGGACCCGCACGCTAAAGCGCGGCGAGATGCTGTTTGCCGCGGGCGATGAAGAGGCCGCCTGCGCCACACTGCAATCGGGCGCCTTGAAGGTTTCGGCGATCGATCAGGACGGCAACGAGCAGATCCTCGCCCTCGTCCACCCGGCGGGCTTCATCGGCGAGCTGTTCGCGCCCTTTGCGCATCACGATGTGGTGGCGCTGACCGAAAGCCGCCTGTGCACCTTCGCCAAGCGCGATATTGAACGCGCGATCGAGGATTACCCCGCGTTGGCCCGCGCGCTGCTCCGCCGCAGTCAGGCCGATCTGCTGGCGACCCGCAATCTGCTCGAACTCACGGGCCACGCCAGCGCCGAAGCGCGGCTCGCGGCGCTGCTCCACGATTTTGCAGGGGCGGCGAGTGAAAGCTCCTGCCATCTCGCGAAGTTTTTCGAGCTGCCACTGACCCGCGGCGAGATCGCCAACATGCTCGGCCTCACCATCGAGACGGTGAGCCGCAAGCTCGGCGAACTGGAAGACATGGGCGCGATCCGGCGCGAAGGTAAGCGCGGTATCGCGCTGCTGGATGCAACGATGTTGCAGGATATTTCAGGACGATAGGGAATTCGGGGCGGCACCTTGGGAGAGGGTTGCCGCCCCGAGGGGAGCTTGTCAGGTCACAATCGCGGCGATCAGCGCGACGGCGAGGCCCCAGACCACCAGCAGCACCGGCAGGATCAGCACCTGAATGGTCGCATCCTTCGGCGCCAGCCGCCCGGTGTTGGTCATGATCCCGCGTGTCTCGAATTCGCCGAGCGTCTGGGGTTCGGAGGCATTGTCGCGCAGCCGGGTCCAGACGGCCGGGACCGCGAAAGCCGCCACGATCAGCAGCACGATAATCGCCATCGGGATCGCCAGCACCGGGTTGGCAAAGGCCGAGCCGACGATCACCAGAAAGCCGAGATAGCAACCAACGGTCGCGCCATAGAGCGCGGTCGGCAGGCCGAAGTTGCGGTCGCTTTCGACCTGATGGCGGACGGGTGCTTCGGCGGGCGCGGCAACTACGCGGGCATCGCCGCGGGCGATCAGGTCGTGGACGATGTGGCTCATGGTGATCCTCCTTGATGTTGGAGGCATGATTAGCGGGCGGCGCGGGGCCTTGCTTTGACCCGGATCAAATCAGCTTTGCCACCGAGCGAGATCGCAGTGGTCCTGTTCGCGCGGTTCGATCCAGTGCCATTCGCTTTCCCCGTTTGGGGTGGCGCGCTTCTCGCGCTTCCAGAACCATGCGGCGCTTTTGAGGTGATCCATGCAAAAGTCGACCGCGTCGATCGCGTCGCGGCGGTGGAGCGCGGCGGCGGAGACGCAGACGATCGGCTCTCCGGGGCGCATCTGGCCGACGCGGTGGACCATCAGCAGACCCATCAGAGTGAAGCGTTCAAACGCACGGTCAGCCAAGGCGTGCATCCCCGGCAGGGTTAGCGGCTCGTAATGGGTGAGCTCAAGCGCCTCGACGCCTTCATCGTAACGCACCTCGCCCACAAAGGTGCACACCCCGCCCAGCCCTTTGTTGGCCTGCGTGAACGGGCCGATCAGCATTCCGGGCAGGAACATCTGGTCGAGCAGGCGGATGTCGCGCATCAGCCCCCCGATACCGGCGGGAGCAGCGCGATCTCGTCACCCGCGCCAGCCTGCAATTTCGTTTTGTTGGGCAGCAGCGCGCCATTGATCGCCACGCGGATACGCGGATCGTCGAGCGCCTCGGCCAAAGCAGACGGCAGCGCGGCCTTGAGCCCCTCCCAATCGAGCGGCTTGGACATCGGCAACGGCAGGTCGATAGTCGCCGCCTGTGCCAGATCGGCGAGCTTGCCGAGCATCACGATGGTGGCCAACTCAGCCCCCCGTCATCGACATATGCCGCGCGGTCGCCGGGTCGGCGCCGCGCGCGTCCATGCGGAAGTGGTGCTTTTCCGGCTTGATCCGCAGCGCCTCGTTCAAGGCAGCGGCGAGGTTCTCCTCCGGCGCGTCAGACCGCAGCGCGGCGCGCAGGTCGACCCGCTCGCCCCCACCAAGGCAGGGATAGAGCTGGCCGGTGGCCGTTACCCGCAGCCGGTTGCAGCCGGAGCAGAAATTGTTGGTGTGCGGAGTGATGAGGCCCAGCCTGCCCCCGGTCTCGGCCACCTCGACATAGCGGGCCGGGCCGCCGGTCGAAAACGCCATGTCCTTCAGCGTCCAGCGCTGCTCCAGAGAAGCGCGCACATCATCGAGCGGGAGGTATTGGTCGAGCCGCTCCTCCTCGACATCGCCCAAGGGCATGACCTCGATCAGGGTCACGTCGTGGCCCTGGGCATGGCCCCAGGCGATCAGATCGGGCAATTCCTCTTCGTTGACGCCCTTCAGCGCCACTGCGTTCAATTTGACCTTGAGCCCCGCCGCCTTGGCCGCCGCGATCCCTTCGAGCACCTGTGGCAGCGCATCGCGCCGGGTCAGTTCAGCGAATTTCGCGCGGTCGAGGGTGTCGAGCGAGACGTTGACCCGCCGCACGCCTGCCTTGGCCAGCGCTTCGGCGTGCTCGGCCAGCTGGGTGCCATTGGTGGTCAGTGTCAATTCGGCCAGATCATGCCCCAGTCTGCGGCCCAGCGCGGTGAACAGGTCGATGATATCGCGCCGTACCAGCGGCTCGCCGCCGGTGATGCGGATCTTGGTGACGCCGCGGGCGATGAAGCCGGTGGCGAGATCGTACAGCTCTTCAAGGCTGAGGACGTCCTTCTTGGGCAGGAAGGTCATCCGCTCGGGCATGCAATAGGAACAGCGCAAATCGCAGCGGTCCGTCACCGACAGGCGCAGATAGGTGATCCGGCGCTGGAAGCTGTCGATCAGCGGCGGCGGGCTGTCCGCCGCGTCGCGCAGAACGATCAGGTCAGGCTTGCGAGGAGGATTGCGCGGCACATTGTCATTCATGGCACACGAGATACTGCCCTGTCACCCCGGGCGCATCTGACAAAAAGCGTAACGTCACCGCACGCGCCTCGCCTTCAGGGCCGGCAACCACATTGACCCGCTTGGGTGCAGCTTCGCGGGCCAGATCGCGGGCGAGCGCCAGGCGCCAGTCGCGGTGGTCATGGGAAGCGGGCGGCAGGATGATCGCGAGCGCGGTGGTATCGGCCTCCGCCAAGGCTGCACGCGCGGCTTCGAGGTGGAAGGCCATGAAGGCGCCTGCCGCGTCGAGAGCGTTGTCCGGCAGCAATCCGACTTCGATCTGCCGCATCATCGGCTCACGCCCCGTGGGCCGCAGGCCGTTCGCGGTGGAGCGTGATGCCGATCTGCTCGTCCGCCTCGGCAATGGCGAGCTTGACGATCTTGACCGTTACCGCCTCAACCCGTGCGTCCTGCACGAACAGCGTCGTGCAGATGTGATCCGCCACTGCCTCGATCAGCTTGAAATGCACGCCCTGCGGCAATCCGCCCGAGGCGGCGAACTTCAGGTCCATGTAATTCTTGGACGCATCGAGCGGCGTATCGGGTTCGTAACGATCCGCGATCTGATAACGCGCCGCGATCGAGATGCGCAGCGGCTGGGGCTTGCCGGTCTCCTCGGAATAGATGCCGGTCAGGACATCGACCACGAGATCATTGACTTCAAGGGTAAGGGTATCGCGCATCGCGAGGCCGTTGGCAGGATGGGGCGGTGAAGTCCAGTGCAGTCCTGACGGGCGCGCGGCCTAGCGGCTCCAGCGCGCGAAGATCGCGGTGGGGAGCAAGCGCCCGCCCTCGCCTTCCTCACGCACGGCGAGGTCGCCATGCTCGATCCGGCCGGGCAGATGCGACAGCGCTTCTTCCAGCAGTCCCGCAATCGCCAGGCTGCTCATCCGCACGGCATAGACTGTGAGGAACAGGAAACGGCTGTCATTGTCGAGCAACCGCGCGCAATCGGTGACGAGCCCGGCGAGGTGTTCCTCCAGCCGCCACACTTCGCCATCCGGCCCGCGCCCGAACTTGGGCGGATCGAGGATGATCCCGTCATAGCGCTTCTGGCGCCGCACCTCGCGCGCGGTGAACTTGGCAGCGTCATCGGTGAGCCAACGGATCGGACGTTCCGCCATGTCCGACAGCAGAGCGTTCTCGCGCGCCTGCGCCACGGATTTCTTCGAGGCATCGACATGGGTGACCTTGCCGTGCCGCGATAGCGCCAACGTGCCAAGGCCGGTATAGCCGAACAGGTTGAGCGTTTCCGCCTCGGTCATGTCGCCCAGCTGTTCGCGCATCCAGTCCCACACTGGAGCCATGTCGGGAAAGAATTGCAAATGGCGGAAGGGGGTCGGGCGCGCAGTGAAGCGCACGTCGTTCCACGCCAGCGGCCAGCCATCGTCGGGCAGGCGCTCGCGGAATTGCCAGCGGCCGCCGCCATCTTCGTCCGAGCCGGGGATGAACTCGCCTGCTGCAGGCCAGTCGGGTAGTCGCGGGTGCCACATCGCCTGGGGTTCGGGGCGAATGAAGGCGCGCTGGCCGAAGGCCTCCCACTTGCGGCCCAACCCGCTGTCGAGCAGGCGATAGCCGTCCCACCCGCTGCACTCCATCACCAGCGGTTGCTGAATGAGCTCAGCCATTATCTGGCGCTGGTCGAGGCCGCATGGCTCAGCACATGATCGCGGGTGGTGGCGTAATCGCCCGCCAGCTCGATGAAGCTCTCTTCCCGACCGAACAGATCGCCGACTCGAGCGGGCAGCGAAGGGCGCACGCCGATGGCGCGCTCGACCGCGTCGGGGAACTTGGCGGGGTGTGCGGTGGCGAGGGTGACGATGGGAACGCCCGCAGGCACGCTGGCCGCAACAGCCTGAGCGCAGTGCAGACCGACGCCGGTGTGCGGGTCGATCACTTGCCCTGCGGCACGATAGGCCCATTGCAGTGCGCGGGCAGTTTCAACCTGATCGGCGCGCGCGCTGGTGAACAGCGTCGACGCGCCCTGTGCCTGTGCGTTGGTCAGCGTCATCGCCTTGGTCGCCTCAAAGGCGTGCATCTGTGCGGCCATAGCGCCGCCATCGCGCCCGCCTGCATCGAACAGCAGGCGTTCAAAGTTCGAGGAGACCTGAATGTCCATCGACGGCGTGATCGTGGCCGTCACCCCGCCCGCTGAATAATCGCCGCTGGAAAGCGCGCGGTGGAGGATGTCGTTGATGTTGGTGGCGACGATCAGCTTCTCGATCGGAAGGCCCATCTTCGCCGCGACATAGCCTGCGAACACATCGCCGAAGTTGCCGGTCGGCACAGAGTATGCGACCGTCCGGTCAGGCGCGCCCAGTTGCAGGGCGCTGGCGAAGTAATAGACCACCTGCGCCATCAGCCGTGCCCAGTTGATCGAATTGACCGCACCGAGGTTCAGCGTGGCGGTCACATCGCCATCGTTGAACATCCGCTTCACATGCGCCTGCGCGTCATCGAAGCTGCCATCAATCGCGAGGTTGTGGACGTTGGGGCTGAGCACCGTGGTCATTTGGCGGCGCTGCACGTCGCTGACCCGACCGCTAGGGTGGAGCATGAATATCTCCACGCGCTCCAGTCCGGCCACCGCCTGAATCGCGGCAGAGCCCGTGTCCCCACTGGTCGCGCCGACGATGGTGAGCCGCTCGCCCCGGCGTTCGAGGAAGGTCTCGAACAGGCGGCCAAGCAGTTGCAGCGCCACGTCCTTGAAGGCGAGCGTGGGGCCGTGGAACAGTTCGAGCAGCCAGTGCTGCTGATCAAGCTGCACCAGCGGGGTCACCGCGGCGTGGCCGAAATCGCCATAGACCGTGTGGCACAGAGCGAGCAGCTGATCCTCGGTCAGGCTGGGGGTCACGAAGGGCGCCATGATCCGTGCGGCCAGATCGGGATAGGCGAGGCCGCGCATGTCGCGGATTTCGCTTTGGCTGAAGCGGGGCCATTCAGCAGGCACATAAAGGCCGCCATCGCTGGCAAGGCCCGCGAGCGTCACCCCTTCGAAATCGAGCGCCGGTGCGCTGCCGCGTGTCGAGACGTATTGCATGGGGCAGCCGCCTAGCGCTGACGCCGCCGCAATGCCAGCACGTAGATGACGAGTGCGGTCAGGGCGAAGAAGAACCACTGCCCGGCATAGGCCAAGTGGTTGTTGGGCAGATCGCCCGGATCAGGCTTGGCGAGCGGCTCAAGCCCGGCCTGCGGCGTTTCGGCGACGAGCCGGATGGTGTCACCATAGCTCGCGATGCGTCCCGTCACCGGACCGCCGCTCCATTGCGGAGATTCGGGCGAACGCGACCAGCCCATCGTGACGTCAGCCTCACCCCCGCCCGCATGGCTGCAGCGCGCAATATGCACCCAGCCCGAGCGGCCAGTGGCGGACTTGCCGGAAATCGGATCGGTGCCGCGCACGGCGAGGCAATCGATCGTCGTGCGGCGGAACAGGTCGCGTTCGTAATCGGCAGGATTGGGCCACGGCACCACGGTGTCGTCCTGCAAGGCCGCCTGATACTGCGCGATCAGCGCCTCTTTTTCGGTCTTGCGGCCAAGCTGCCAGATGCCGAGCCCGATCATCGTCAGGACAGCCGCGATCACGACGATGGTCGAGAGTATCGGGATACGGCGGGTCATGGCTGCTGGCTCTCTTCGTATTGGTGGTAGACCCACATGGTCTTGTAGAACCTCAGGCCGAAGATCACGGCGCCGACCGTCACCGGCGCCCAAAACAGCAGCGAGGCCCAGATCGGCGGCCGCAGCCATTCGTCCACGCCCATCGCGGCGAGGATCAGCACCAGCGCCAGCAGCATCGTCACCACGCCGACAAACCTGCCGCCACGTTCAAGGCTGACGATGTCGAGCCCGCAATTCGCACAAGTTTCAGTCAGCCCGGCGGGCGCGGCAAACAAAGTCTTCGCCTCGCAACGGGGGCACAAACCGGAAAGGGCAGCCGAGACTAACCCCGGCTGCCCCTGCTTTTCCGTCGGACCGGGGTCCGCGTTCATTAGTGGTATTCAGCGCCCCAGCCGCCCCACACGTAGATGGCGACGAACAGGAACAGCCACACCACGTCGACGAAGTGCCAGTACCATGCCGCCGCTTCGAAGCCGAAGTGCTGGCGCGGAGTGAAGTGGCCAAGATAGGCGCGGTAGAGGCACACAGCGAGGAAGATCGTCCCGATCGCCACGTGGAAACCGTGGAACCCGGTCGCCATGTAGAAGGCGCTCGAATAGGTGTTCCCGCCGAAGCCGAACGGCGCCGCGCTATATTCGTAGGCCTGGATCGAGCTGAACAGCACGCCAAGCGCAATGGTCGCCCACAGGCCCTGCTTCAGGCCCACGCGGTCGCCATGAATCAGCGAGTGGTGCGCCCAAGTGACCGTGGTGCCCGAACACAGCAGGATCAGCGTGTTGAGCAGCGGCAGCGCGAAGGGATCGAGCACTTCCATGCCTTCAGGGATGAAGGCGGCAATCGCGCCCGCTTCGCCAAACAGGCTGGTGGTCGCACCGGTCGTGTGGTCATAGGTCAGCGGGGTCGGGAACAGCGCGAAGTCGAAGAAGCTCCAGAACCAGCCGACGAAGAACATCACTTCGGACGCGATGAACAGGATCATGCCATAGCGCATGTGCAGCTGCACCACAGGGGTATGGTCGCCGCGCTGCGCTTCGACGACGATGTTTTTGAACCACATGAAGAAAGTGGCGATCAGGCCGGCGAGCCCCGCCCACATCACGATGCTGGCGGACGAGCCGAACAGATCGGGGTGGAAGCTCAGCACCATGCCGCTGGTGAAGGTGAGCGCCGACAGCGAGCCGATCAGCGGCCAGATATCGGGTTCAAGAATGTGGTAATCGTGGTTTGCCTTGCCAGCCATTGGTCGTTCCCGTCCCTGGGTTGTGCTTGAAGGTTCAGTTTGTGCCAGTGGACGCCGGGTTTACCGGGTCCTTGGCGCGGTGAAAAGTGTAGCTGAGCGTGATCTGCTCGACGCCCTGCATGTTCGGGTCATCCAGCATTGCTGGATCGACATAGTAGAGCACCGGCATGATCACTTCCTGCCCGGGCTGCAATGTCTGCTCAGTAAAGCAGAAGCACTGGATCTTGTTGAAATACTTGCCCGCCTGTTCCGGCGTGACGTTGAAGGTCGCCATGCCGGTCACCGGCGTGGAGCCGAGGTTGCGGGCCACATAGGTGGCAATGTCCCGCTCACCGATGGTGATGGTGTCGGTCGGCGCGCTGGGGTGGAAGGTCCACGGCATGTCCGCCGGGACCGACGCGTCGAAGCGGATCGAAATCTTCTGCCCCGTCACCAGCGTGGCTGCGCGCGCGGCGTCGCTTTCGGTCGCCTGCATGGTGGTCCCGCCGAAGCCTGTGACCTGACAGAACAGCCGGTAGAGGGGCACCGAGGCATAGCCCAGCCCCAACATCGCCAGCGCGCCCGCGAACGCCATCAGCCCGACCCGCAGATTGCGGCGAGCGGCATCGTCAGCAACGGGCGGCAGCGTCGCCATCAGGTCTGGCCTCCGATGCGCACGATGGTGATGGCGTAGAACAGCACCACGAAGAAGATCAGCGTGCCCGCCACAACCCAGTTACGGGCCTTGCGGCGGCGCAGGAATTCACGTTCCTCGTCGGGCGTCATGCGATCCACCCCTGATAGGCGGCGACGCGGTCAGCGACGAGCGCGGCGAAGAGCACGAAGAGATAGACGATCGAATATTTGAACAGGGTCTTCTCAGGCGTCATGGCGTCAACCTCGGCCCGCATCCGAGTAAACACCGGCATGGCCAGCACCACGAACAGCACAGAAAGCACCACCGCGACCGAGCCGTAGATCCAGCTCGTCCCGCCAATCGCCCAAGGCGCAATCGCGATGGGGGCCAGCAGCAGCGTGTAAATCATGATCTGGCGGCGCGTCGGCTTTTCGCCCGCGACCACCGGCAGCATCGGAATGCCGACCTTGGCGTAGTCCGACTGCACGAACAGCGCGAGCGCCCAGAAGTGCGGCGGGGTCCAGAAGAAGATGATCGCGAACAGCAGGATCGGCATGGCGGTAATCTCGCCCGTCACCGCAACCCAGCCGATCAGCGGCGGAAACGCGCCCGCGCCGCCGCCGATGACGATGTTCTGCGGGGTGCGCGGCTTGAGCCACATGGTGTAGATCACGGCGTAATAGATGATCGCGCCAAACAGCAGCGATGCTGCCAGCCAGCCGATCGCCACACCCATCAGGCCGACCGAGACCGCCGACAGGAAAATCCCGAAATCGCGCGCATCCTCGCGCCGCATCCGCCCGCCGGGCAGCGGACGGTTCATCGTGCGCTTCATCCCTGCGTCAAGGTCGGCTTCCCACCACATGTTGAGCACGGCTGAGCCGCCCGCGCCCATCGCAATCGCGAGGATCGCGGTAAAGCCAAGCACCGGATGGATCGAGCCCGGCGCAGCCAGCACGCCGCAGATCGCGGTGAAGATCACCAGCGTCATCACCCGCGGCTTGGTCAGCGCAAAAAAATCGCGCCATTCAGTCGGCAGCGTTGCGGTGGTCTGAGGTGCGGTCGTAGCCATACTCTTGGGTTCCATCGGCAAGGAGCGCGGCCCTTGAAAAGCCGCGCCCCCTGCTTGTGCTCGTGTCCGGTCAGTGCGGCGCAGCTGTCACCAGCCCCGCCGCCTGGCCGCGATCAGGCCGTCACCGGACGGTGATCGTGGTAGTCATGCGCGTCGGTGATGACCGGCAGCGTCTCGAATTGGTGGTAGGGCGGCGGGCTCGGCAGGGTCCATTCGAGCGTCGTCGCACCTTCGCCCCACGGGTTGGCAGCCGCCTTCTTGCCCGCCAGCAGCGCGTAGGCGATGTTGACGAAGAAGAACACCATCGAACCGGCCATGATGTAGTACCCGTAGGTGCTGACCTGGTGCCAGAAGGTGAAGGCTTCCGCGTAGTCCGGATAGCGGCGCGGCATCCCCTGCATCCCGAGGAAGTGCTGCGGGAAGAAGATCACGTTCACGCCGATGAAGAAGGTCCAGAAGTGCAGGTGCGAGAGGAACTCGCTGTGCATCCGCCCGCTCATCTTCGGGAACCAGTAATAGAAGCCGGCGAACATCGAGAACACGGCGCCCATCGACAGCACGTAGTGGAAGTGAGCGACCACGTAGTAGGTGTCGTGCAGGTTATCGTCGATCCCGCCATTGGCCAGCACCACGCCGGTGACGCCGCCCACGGTGAACAGGAAGATGAAGCCCATCGACCAGACCATCGGCGACTTGAAGCTGAGGCTACCGCCCCACATCGTCGCGATCCAGCTGAAGATCTTCACGCCGGTCGGCACAGCGATCACCATGGTGGCCGCGGTGAAGTACATCTTCGTGTTAACGTCGAGACCCACGGTGTACATGTGGTGCGCCCAGACAATGAAGCCGACGACACCGATCGCGACCATCGCGTAGGCCATGCCGAGGTAACCGAACACCGGCTTCTTCGAGAAGGTGGCGATGATCTGCGAGATCATGCCGAAGCCCGGCAGGATCATGATGTAGACTTCCGGGTGGCCGAAGAACCAGAACAAGTGCTGGTACAGCACCGGATCACCGCCGCCGGCCGGGTTGAAGAAGGTGGTGCCGAAGTTACGGTCGGTCAGCAGCATGGTGATGGCCGCAGCCAGAACCGGCAGCGCCAGCAGCAGCAGGAAGGCGGTGACCAGCACCGACCACACGAACAGCGGCATCTTGTGCAGGGTCATCCCCGGCGCGCGCATGTTGAAGATGGTGGTGATGAAGTTGGTCGCACCCAGGATCGAGCCTGCGCCCGCAAGGTGGAGCGAGAAGATCGCGAAATCGACCGCCGGGCCAACAGACCCGCTGGTCGACAGCGGCGCATAGACCGTCCAGCCGGTGCCCGCGCCGGGGCCGGTGCCGCCGGGAACGAACAGCGAGAACAGCAGGCTGAAGAAGCCCGCAACCGTCAGCCAGAAGCTGACATTGTTCATGCGCGGGAAGGCCATGTCCGGCGCGCCGATCATCAGCGGCACGAACCAGTTGCCGAAGCCTCCGATCATCGCGGGCATGACCATGAAGAACACCATGATCAGGCCGTGCGCGGTGATGAACACGTTCCACATGTGGAGCGCGGTGTTCAGATCATTGGCGCCGCCCATGAACTGGGCCCACCATTGCAGGTATTGGATACCCGGCTCGGCGAGTTCGACGCGCATAATGCCCGAAATCGCGCCGCCAACGATCCCCGCGATGATCGCGAAGATCAGGTACATCGTGCCGATGTCCTTGTGGTTGGTCGACATGAACCACCGGGCAAAGAAGCCCGGCTTGTGGTCCGCGTGATCGTGAGCGTCATGCTGGTGATCGTGGTGGGCGTCGAAGCCTTCTGCGGTGGTTGCCATGGTCAGCTACTCTTCTGCTTCTATTTCTTGTTCAGTCTCAGCGAGCCGCAGCCGGAGCGGCGGCGGCAGCATCGGCAGCGGGCACAGCTGCCGGAGCAGCTTCAGGTGCGGCAGCCGGAGCAGCCACTTCTTCGCCCGGCATCGAGCCGCCCTGGGCCTTCACCCAAGCGGCGAATTCAGCCGGGGGAAGCGCTTCGATTGCGATCGGCATGTAGGCGTGACGTGCGCCGCACAGTTCGGAACACTGGCCGTAATACACGCCCGGCTCCTCAATGGTCAGCAGCTTTTCGTTGAGGCGTCCCGGAACGGCGTCCATCTTGAACCACAGCGACGGCACGGCAAAAGCGTGGATCACGTCGCTCGCGGTGGTCTGGATGCGCAGCGGCACGCCAGCAGGAACGACCATGCGGTTGTCGACAGCCAGCTGACCCGGCTCACCCCGGCGCACAGCCTCACCTTCATCAAGCATGTTCGAGATCACTTCGATCTCGCCGTGGTCGGGATAGGTGTAACCCCAATACCACTGATAACCAGTCGCCTTGATGGTGACGGCGTCAGCGGGAGGGGTTTCGTACTGGCGGGCCAGCAGCGTGATGGACGGCACAGCGATCACCACGAGGATGATCACCGGAACGATCGTCCAAATCACCTCGATCGCGGTGTTGTGCGTGGTGCGCGAGGCGACTGGATTGCGGATGCGGTTGAACCGCACCACCACATACAGCAGCAGGCCGAGCACCAGCAGGCTGATCGCGGTGATCACCGGCATCAGGATGCCGTCATGCATCCACTGGGCATACTTGCCGTTTTCCGAATACTGATCCTGGAAGGTCATGCTCTGAAGCGCACCATCTTCGTAGGAGGTCGGCATCCCCTTGCCCTTGGTCGGAGCCATGGGAGTGTAAGCGCCCTCGCCCTCCGGAGCATTGGCCGCCTCGGTCGGGGTAAGATTGCCCGGAAGTGCTTCCGCGCCCGGCGCCATCTGCGCGCCTTCAACCTGACCGGCCTCAACCGCCGTGACGGCAGGGGCTGCATCTTGCGCCAAAACACTCAACGGCGCGAACGTCGCAAGCCCGGCAGCCACGGCTGCCAGAATAGCCTTTTTCATACGGGTGTCCCTCTGACCCATCACTGTGTCCAAGTGGTTCTAATCTGATCCCATACTGCCCGCCGCTTGGCCCGCTTAGGCCCGCTGCAGGCAGCGTTTGGCTAGCCCTAGGGCCAGCTTCAATCCTGCCCTTAGCCCCGCTTGCCGAGGGCCTCAAGCGCTTCTAGGGAGAAAATTATGCAAGGCTCCATGTCGCCAACGCAAGTCGGCGCTTTCTTTCATGTTTTCTAGGGGGTTCCTCCATGACGCAAGATGAAGTTCTGGCCGAATTCCGAGCCTCGGGCGCTCTGCTCGAAGGCCATTTCAAGCTGTCGTCCGGCCGGCATAGCGGACATTACCTCCAATGCGCCCGGGTGCTGATGAACCCCGCAAGGGCAGCGCGGCTGGCCGAAGCGGTGGTTGCGAGGATTCCCGCCGAAGTGCTTGATCAAGTTGACGTTGTCGTCTCGCCTGCGATGGGTGGGATCATCATCGGCCACGAAGTCGGCCGGGCGCTGGGCAAGGACGCGTTGTTCCTCGAACGGCCAGACGGCGTGTTTCATCTGCGCCGCGGCTTTGCTTTGGCCAAAGGCGCAAAAGTGCTGATGGTCGAGGATGTGGTCACCACCGGCCTCTCCAGCCGCGAAGCCATCGCCGCCGTTGCGCGCGAGGGGGGCGAAGTGATCGCCGAATGCGCCATCATCGACCGGTCTTGCGGGTCGGTCGATCTGGGCGTGCCTTTCTACCCGCTGCTCGCCATTGATTTTCCCACCTATGACGAAGACAGCATCCCCGAGGCTCTGGCGCGCGTAGAGGTAACCAAACCCGGCAGCCGGAAGGAATAGACAGATGAAGAGGCTCCTTGAATGCGCGGCACTGCTCATGCTTGGAGCCCTCCCGGCAGCCGCGCAGTCTGTCGCTCCTCCCGCGATTGACGCTGCGAGCGTCACTGCGGCGCTCAATCCTGAAAGCGCGCCCGGCACGATCCTGATCGCGCGCGGCGACGCGATCGTGTTCGAACGCACGGTTGGCACCATTGCTCCCGGTGGCGATGCACCACACGAATTGGGGCAGGTGTGGCGCTGGGCCTCGGTCAGCAAGCAAGTCACCGCCACCATCGCGATGCAGGAGGTTGCCGCGGGCCGCCTCGATCTCGACGCGCCGATCATCCGCTACCTGCCCGACAGCAAGGCGCCCTATGCCAGCCGCATCACCTCACGGATGCTGATGCAGCACGTTTCGGGTCTGCCGCGCATGGAGGAAGGCCCCATTGGCCGGGACGATTGGTCTACCTTCTACTCGGTCGATCTCGATAGCCCCGCAACCGGGCGGACATGGTGCGAGGGGCCAACCACCCGCGAACCGCTGTCGGAGTTCTTCTATGGTGACTGCGATTTCATCATGATGGCTGCGGTGATTGAAGCAACCAGCGGCGAGCCTTACGCCGCTCTGATTGACGAGCGTATCGCCGAGCCGCTCGGCCTTACCAGTGTCGGTATTTTTCCTCGCGCCGAGCCCACCGTGGCGGGCTTTGCCGAGGGCAAGCCTGAGTCGACAGCATTCCGGCTGGAGAACTTCGGCGGTGCGGGCGCGCTTTATGGCACCACTCGGGATCTGCTCGCTTTCGACCGGGCGCTGATGACCGGCAAGCTGATCCCCGATGCGCAGCGCGCGCAGATGTGGGACGGCAAACCCGAGTATGGCTTTGCAGCCCTCGGCCAATGGTCGTTTAGCTCGCCCCTCAAGGACTGCGGCGATGCGCCTGTTCGCATTGTCGAGCGGCGCGGCTTCATCGGCGGTGTGGTGTTGCGCAACATCATCCTGCCCGATCTCGACGTGGTGATCATCATGACAGCGAACCGCGCCGAGGCTGAAGCTGCCTTTGGCGAAATCTGGCAGCAGGCCGGCATTACCCATGATGTGATCCGCGCCGCCGTCTGCACGACAGGAACACCGCTTTGAACCAGACCCTCCACCCTCGCCCCCTGCGCCTCGGCGTGAACATCGATCACGTCGCGACGATCAGGAACGCCCGCGGCGGGGATCATCCTGATCCAGTGCGGGCTGCGGAGATTGTCGCGGCGGTCGGCGGCGACGGGATCACCGCCCACCTGCGCGAAGACCGCCGCCATATCCGCGACGAGGACCTCGCGCGTATCCAAGCGGCGACCAACCTACCGCTCAACCTCGAAATGGCCGCGACCCGCGAAATGCTTGCCATCGCGCTGCGTCACAAGCCGCACGCCGCCTGCATCGTCCCCGAAAAGCGCGAGGAGCGCACCACCGAAGGCGGGCTAGACGCGGCCGGGATGCACAACACCCTCGCCCCGATTGCCGAGGAACTGCGGGCGGCGGGCATCCGCGTATCGCTGTTCATCGAGGCAGACGAACGCCAGCTCGACGCCGCATTGCGTCTCGGCGCGCCGGTGGTGGAGTTTCACACCGGCGAATATGCCCACGCCTTTCTGGATGGCGACCGCGAACGGGTGGAGCGCGAGCTCCGTCGCATCACCGATATGGCCGCCCTCGCCGCCAAGAACGGGATCGAGCCGCACGCGGGACACGGCCTCACGTTCGAAAATGTCCAGCCGATTGCCGCCATCCCGCAAATTGCAGAACTCAACATCGGTCACTACCTGATCGGAGAGGCTGTCTTCGTCGGCCTTGAAAACGCGATCCGCCGGATGCGCGAACTGATGGATGACGTGCGCTGAGTAAGCCTGACCTGCCTCCCCTGACCGGCGAACAGAAGCGCTGGGCCTTTGCAGCCGCGGCGCTGTTCCTGCTCGCCGTTGGCTTTCTCGGCTTTGCTCTCAACACCGGCGTGATGCGGGTCTTCGCGGTTGGTTGGCTCGCGCTGATGATTTTCGGCTTCGTCGGCGCAGGCCGCGTCGCCAAGGGCGATTTCGCGCATCCGCTCTTCAAGGCGCAGGTGATGCTGCACGTGGTCGCGGTGGGCCTGCTGGTGGCTGTCATCATCAGGGCGTTCAAGTAATGGCGATCATCGGCATGGGCTCCGACCTCTGCAACATCGAACGGATCGCCAATTCGCTCGCGCGCTATGGCGAGCGGTTCGAGAACCGCGTCTTCACCGAAACTGAAATCGCCAAGGCCCGCCGCCGCCCCTTCACCATCGCGGGCACCTACGCCAAGCGTTTCGCTGCCAAGGAGGCGTTCAGCAAGGCTGTCGGCACCGGGTTCAAGCGCGGGGTGTTCATGAAAGACATCGGCGTGGTTAACGCCCCTTCGGGCGCGCCGACGCTTGCACTGACGGGCGGCGCGGCTTTGCGGCTTGAAGAAATCACGCCAAAGGGCCATGAGGCGCGCATTCACCTTACTCTCACTGACGATCACCCTTGGGCGCAGGCCTTTGTGATCATCGAAGCCATCCCCCTTTGACAGGCCGCCCCATGGCACCCCCCGTGACAACAATCGAAAGCCCGCACGTGACTGACAGCAGCGCTCCGGACAAGGTCAATTGGCTCGCCGAAATCCGCGGTCTCGGGCTCATGCTGCTCGCCGTGCTGGCGTTCCACAGTCTGGTCGCCAAGCCGTTCTACATCCCCTCGACCTCGATGATGCCGAGCCTGTGGGTGGGGGACCGGCTGGTGGTGAGCAAGTATCCCTATGGCTGGTCATGGGCTTCGGCGAGCTTTCACATCCTGCCGCGTGCCAGCTGGCGAGTGCTGCCATCGACCCCGGAATATGGCGACATCGTGATCCCGGTGCACCCGGATCAGGACGTCGACTATATCAAGCGCGTGGTCGCTTTGCCGGGCGATACCATCGAAGTGCGCGGCGGCCAGATCATCCTGAATGGCAAGGCGATCAAGCGCGAAGTGGTGCCGCCGGTGCGTCTCCCGTTCGAGCCTGAGCTGATGTGTCAGGATGGCACTGGTGAGCGCCCCTGCCTCCAGGCCTTCGAAGCCTTCCGCAAGACCGGTACCGACGGGCGCGAATATTTCGATCCGCCGACCTGGCGCGAAACCCTGCCCAATGGTGCGACCTATCTCACCATCGACTACCGTGATCAGGATCTCGACAATTACGGCCCGATCACTGTGCCTGAAGACAGTGTGTTCGTGATGGGCGACAACCGCGATCTTTCGGCTGACAGCCGCGCACTGGCAATTGCCGACGGGCTGGGCGGCCCGGTGCCGATGGCCAATATCGGCGGGCGCGCGGAGTTCATCACCTTCAGCCTTGACGGGTCGACCACCTGGAACCCGGCAAGCTGGTTCTCCAGCCTGCGCGGCGACCGGGCGTGGACCACCCTGCGTCCGCCGCTGGCCGAAGGTGCTGCGGCCAAGTGACCTGTGCGAACGTGAACTGAGGCAGCAAGAATGGCCCGCAAGTTCCTCTATTTCGTCGCGTTCTGCATCGTTTTGGTGATCGCTGGGCGGATCGCCTACGAATTGTTTCAGGAAGAATTGGCCCAGATTGCGCTGGTACCCTCGGCTGAGTTTACGCCGATCCCTCCGCTTCAGACCAATGCCTATGAAGACCCGACCCTGTGGTTCTCGCGCCCCGGCATCGGCGTGAGTGACCCGGCACGCTGGCAGCCGGCGTGGGCTGGTGACAGCGAACCGGTGCCGGCGCTCACCAAAACCGCGAAGCCCTTCGCCGTCTTTTTCGTGCATCCCACCAGCTATCTCAACCGCACGCGCTGGAACGCCCCCCTCGAAAACGGCGGCGATCCCGAAGCCGAACGCATTGCCCGCGTCTATCTGCGCGGCATGGCGAGCCCGTTCAACGCCGCGACCGAAATCTGGGCACCGCGTTACCGGCAGGCCACCATGGGCGCGTTCCTGACCGATGCGCCACAAGGCAAGCAGGCGATCGACGCCGCCTATGCCGACGTGCGCGAGGCTTACCGCTTTTTCCTTTCCAGCGTTGACCCGGCCACGCCGATCGTACTGGCAGGCCATTCGCAAGGCGCGCTGCATTTGAAGCGCCTGCTCGCCGAAGAGGTCAAGGGATCGCCCGTGGCAAAGCGGCTGGTGGCGGCCTATCTGATCGGCTGGCCAGTTTCGATGACCCACGATCTGCCAGCCATCGGCTTTCCCGCATGCGCTGCACCGGGCCAGAGCGGGTGCATCATCAGCTGGTCAAGCTTTGCCGAACCAGCCGATCCGGCGCCGGTGCTGAACGCCTATGGCAGCACGCCCGCGCTTGATGGCAAGGCGCCCGGCAGGGATCCGATGTTGTGCTCCAATCCCCTTACAGGCCGGATCGGCGGCAAGGCCCCGGCCCGCGCCAATCTCGGCACGCTGGTGCCTGAAGACAGCATGGAAAAGGGCGAATTGCGCCGCGGCTTCGTCCCCGCCTCGTGCGATCCGCGTGGGTTGCTGCTGATCGGCCCGCCCCCTGAAATGGGCAGCTACGTCCTGCCGGGGAACAACTATCACGTCTATGACCTGCCGCTGTTCTGGGCCAACACCAAGGCTGACGTAATCGCCCGCGCGGATGCATGGAAAGCCCCTTGAGTTCAGGCGGGGCGCTGATCTTCGAGGACGCGCGCGGCTTTGCCGACGCTGTCGGAGAGAGCGGCGGCGTGCTGCTCGGGCTCGACCTCGGCACCAAGACTTTGGGAACTGCGACCTGCGATGCCGGATGGCGGTTCGCCACCAACGGCACCACCATCCAGCGCGGCAAGTGGGGGCGTGATCGCGAGACGCTCGTCGCCTTGATCACGGCGCGCGGCATCAAGGGGATCGTGCTCGGCCTCCCGCGCAACATGGACGGCTCCGAAGGCCCGCGCGCGCAGGCCTCGCGAGCCTATGCCCGCAATTGCGCCGAGGCTTTCGGCCTGCCGCTGTTGCTATGGGACGAACGCTGGTCGACCCAGGCCGCCGAGGCCGCAATGATCGGGCAGGACATGAGCCGCGCCAAACGCGCCGCCGCTATCGATGCCCACGCGGCAGCGGTGATCCTGCAAGGCGCGATCGACCGGCTGGCAGGGGGCGTGCTGTAGATGATCGAGGACATCGCCGGTGCGGCCATCGAGGGATTGGAAGTGATCGGCTCATTCGGGGAAACGTCACCACGGCGCAAACGGAGGGGCGGCTGCTGGTGGCTCTCCTTGTTGGGCCTCCTCTTGATGGCTGTCGCAATTGCGGTCGGGGTGATACTCGGCTGACGCGTGCGAGCGAATTTACTGATTGTGCCCCGCCCAGCCTCGCCCCTATGCACCCCGCCATGACCACGCCCCCTGCCCGGTTCGACGCCCGCGAAGCTTCGCGCTGGTTCTTCCGCCACGGCCATACCGGTTGGCTCGGCCTCAAATTCGCCGATCAGGGCGACAATTGGGTTGAGCTCGAACTGCCCTGGCGTGAGGACTTGCTGGGCGATGCCAGCCGCCTCGTGCTTGCCTCCGGCCCGATCATCAGCCTGATGGACATGGCCAGCGGCATGGCGATCTGGCAAGCGAGCGGCAGCTTCAATCCGGTCGCAACGCTCGATCTCAGAGTCGATTATCAGCGCCCTGCGCGCGAACGGGCGAGCGTGCGCGGAAGGGTCGAATGCTATCGCCGGACGCGCTCGGCCGCGTTTGTGCGGGGCATTGCCCATGATGGCGATCCGGACGATCCGGTCGCTCATGTCGCGGGCGTGTTCATGACGATTGCGGCTGATCCGCGCGAAGCCAACCCGGCGCTGAAGGGCGGCGATCATGGCTGACGCACTGGAACTGCCCGCCTATGCCCGTTCACTCGGGATCGTCACGACGGGCGAGGCCGAGGGCGGAATGCCCGTCCTCTCAGTCGATTTCGGGCCGATGGTTGAAGGTCGCCCGCAGCATTTCCACGGCGGGGCAACCGCTGGGTTGCTGGAGGCGGCGGGCTATGCTGCGCTCGGTGCAGCGTTGCTGGCAGCAGGGCGTGATCCACAGCTAAAGCCGATCAACATCACCGTGCAATACCTCGCCGCGGGCAAATCCCGGGCCAGTTTCGCGGTCGGCCGCATAACACGGTTGGGGCGGCGCAATGCCAATGTCACCGTCGAGGCGTGGCAGGATGACCGGTCCCGCCCGATTGCGACGGCCGTGATGAATATCCTGATGGTCTAGAGCGGTGGCTGACCCGGCGAAGGCGACGCCGAGGGCTGCACCACCACCCCGCCCTCGTTCAACCGGACTTCCACCGGCACGCCGTCTTGCCGGATGATGACGCCGCCCTCCTCGATCCGCAGGGTGGTGCCGTCCTGACCCAAGGGGATTTCCTCGCCCTCCAGCACGTCGAGCGGCTGCACCGGCCCTTCGGGATCGGGCGTGTCTGACGCTTGGGGTGACGGTGCCGCCTCAATCTTGAGTGCGCCGCGCATGAAATCGCGCCAGATGCGAGCAGGCGTGCTGCCGCCAGTGACGCCGTTCAGCGGCGTGTTGTCGTCATTGCCAACCCACACGCCGACAACCAGATCGCCAGCATAGCCCACGAACAGCGCGTCGCGGTAATCCTGCGTTGTGCCGGTCTTGCCAAAATTGGCGACCGGTAGCACCGCATTGCGCCCAGTGCCGCGATTGATAGCGGCGCGTAGCATCCCTTCGAGATCTTCGTGGGTGCCCGAAGACATGGAATCCTTGGGCGTCGTCAGCCACTCCCACCACCCCTGCTCACCGCGCGCAAAGGCGTGGGGTTCGATCGGATAGTCGTTGGCCGCAATCCCGGCATAGGCCGCAGTAAGCTCCATCAGCGTCATGGATGACGTGCCGAGCGCAAGGCTGGGATCGCCTTCGGTCATGGGCGCGGTAATGCCGAGCTTGCGCGCGGTGCGGATTACCTTGTCGCTGCCCACCGCCTGAAACAGGCGCACGGCGGCGACGTTGCTCGATTGGGCGAAAGCGTTTTCGAGCGTGATCTGGTCGGAATACTGCTCGCGCGAATTCTTTGGCCGATAGCTGCCTTGTGTGATCGGCGTGTTGGGGATGGTATCATCCGGCTCCCACCCGGCTTCCAGCGCGGTCAGATAGACGATGGTCTTGAAGGTGGATCCGGGCTGGCGGCGGGCCTGCGTCACCCGGTTGAAGGGCGACTTGCCGTAATCGCGTCCCCCGACCATCGCCACGACTTCACCATTGCGCCGCATCGCCACCAGCGCGACCTGCGCCCCGCCCAAGGGCGCGCGCGCGACGATGCGATTGGCCAGCGTCTGCAGCCGGGAATCGAGCGTGGTGGTGAGCACCTGCTGCGAGTAACTTGCGTCCATCCCTTCGCGTGCGAGCGGCAGCGCCCAGTCGGCGAAGTAAGTGCCGGTCGGCAGGTTATCGTCGCGCTTGCGCACATCAACACGGGGATCGGGCAAAGCAGCGGCTTCGGCAGCGGTCAGATAGCCGACATCGACCATTGACTGGATCACCAGCTCCATCCGCTTTTTCGCCTTGTCGTAATGCTTCGTCGGCGCATAGCGCGAGGGCGCCTGCAACAGCCCCGCCAGCATCGCCGCCTGTTCGGGGCGCAGCTTTTCGGGCTGGCGGTAGAAATAGTGCAGGCTCGCCGCGCGCAGTCCATATTGGTTGTCGCCGAAATAGGCGTTCGACAGATAGCGTTCGAGGATCTCGTCCTTGGTCAGCCAGCTTTCCAGCCATACCGCGATCAGCGCCTCGCGCGCTTTGCGGGTGAGCGACTGCTCCGGGGTGAGGAAGGTGAATTTGGCAAGCTGCTGGGTGATCGTCGAGCCGCCACCATAACCCGTCCACGCCGCCCGGGCGATCCCGCGCGGGTCGATCCCCCAATGCGAATAGAACCGCCGGTCCTCGATCGCGAGGAAGGCCTGGGTGACATGCGGCGGCAGATCGGCAACTTTGACCGGCGCTTCGACCACCGCGCCTTGCCGCGCAATCGGCGTGCCGTCACTGGCGAGCAGCGTGACTTGCGGCGGAGCGATAGGCTCAAGGCTCTTGGACAGCGGCGCGGTGATGGTCAGCCAGCCGATCAGCAGCGCGAGCACCGCCAACGTCGCCATGACACTGCGTCCGGTCCACCACCATTTCGAGCGTGCGCGCCAGTAGTCGCGCTGCCAGAACCGCAGGCGCGTTTTCTCGGTGGCGGCCAAAGCCTCATCGACCAGGCCAAGCTTGGCGTCCCACGCATCGAAATCGGGAGTCGCTGAGCCGCGCGGGCGCGGTTCGTCGTCTTCATCGTCGTCCAACGGACGGGTCGATTCGTAGAGCGGGAAGAACCCCGCAGGCGTGCCATCCCCCTCGGGAGCGCCGGAGCGTGAGCCTTTCCAGAATCGGTCGAACAGCGCCATGGTAACCGCTGTGTTACCAGCCTAGGACACTGACCTGCAAGCGACTTGCTTACCGCTTCTTCGCTGCGCCTTCGGGCAGGTCTTCGCCAAACACGCGCTGGTAGTATTCGGCTACCAGCGTGCGCTCCGCCTCGTCGCACTTGTTGAGGAAGCTGAGGCGGAAGGCAAAGCCCACCGACTTGAAGATGGTCGCATTCTGCGCCCAGGTGATGACCGTGCGCGGGCTCATCACGGTCGAGATATCGCCGTTGATAAAGCCCTGACGGGTCAGTTCGGCCACCTTGACCATATCGGCGATCAGCTTGTCATCGGTCGCCGGGGTCTTGGACTTGACGATCTGCTGTTCGACCTCGGGCGCGAGGTAGTTAAGCGCCACCACGATGTTCCAACGGTCCATCTGCGCCTGATTGATTGCCTGCGTGCCGTGATAGAGGCCGCTGGTATCGCCGAGGCCAACGGTGTTGGTGGTGGCGAACAAGCGGAACCACGGGTTCGGCGTAATCACGCGGTTCTGATCGAGCAGGGTCAGACGGCCATCGAATTCGAGAATGCGCTGGATCACGAACATCACATCCGGACGGCCCGCGTCATATTCGTCAAAGGTCAGCGCGACCGGGTGCTGGAGCGCCCAGGGAAGGATGCCCTCCTTGAACTCCGTGACCTGCAACCCGTCCTTCAACACGATCGCATCGCGCCCGATCAGGTCGATCCGGCTGATATGCGCATCAAGGTTGACCCGGATGCTCGGCCAGTTGAGGCGCGCGGCGACCTGTTCGATATGCGTCGATTTGCCCGTGCCGTGATAGCCTTGCACCATCACGCGGCGATTATGCGCAAAGCCTGCGAGGATCGCCAGAGTGGTGTCCGGATCGAACACATAGGCGCCGTCGGTGTCAGGCACATGTTCTTCGGCGCGGCTGAACGCGGGAACCTGCCAATCGACATCAATGCCGAACATCTCGCGGACGTCGACCGTGGTGTCGGGCTGATTGGGCATGGCGCTATCGCCGGTGACATTGTTCTTGGAGGGTGCAGTCATCGTGGGGTTCGGTTAGAACAGGCCTCGCCCGCCTGCAAGCAGTGGTTTGGCTGTGACGGCTGGCAATTTGGCGAGTCCGTTTCCCTCCGGCCCGCTGCGTGCCTATATCTCCTCAATGCCAGATCCCGTCGAATCGCTGCGCCTCAAACTGGTCTCTCAGGTGCGCGGCGTGTTTCACGATGCGAGCCAAGGCCAGACACCGACCCCGCCGTCAGATGAAGCGCTGTTCGAACGCGATACGCCGATCCGGCAGGTGCACGCCGATATCGTGGGCATGATGACCGGCGGCGTGCGCGCGCTGCTGCTCCAGATGCTGCACCCCCATGCGCTGCAAGGTGTGCTCGACCACTCCAACTTCCGCGAGGATATGCACGGGCGGCTGCGGCGCACCGCGCGCTTCATTGCGGTGACGACCTTCGGCCACCACGAGGAGGCGATGAAGGCGATCGACCGCGTCAACCGCATCCACGCGAAGGTCGGCGGAACGCTGCCTGACGGTTCGACCTATCAGGCGACCAATCCGCGCACGCTCGCCTGGGTCCATGTCACTGAAGCGCAGAGCTTCCTTGCGGGCTATCTGCGGCATGTACGGCCCAATATGCCGGGCGCCGAGCAGGACGAATATTATCGCCAGTTCGCCGTCATTGCCCGCGCGCTGGGCGCCGATCCGGCGCCTGAAACCCGCGCCGAGGCTGACGCGATCTTCCGTGAGCTGCGCCATGATCTCAGCGCCTCACCCGCCGCGCGCGAAGTGGCGCAGCTGGTGCTCAGCCAGCGGCCGCAAGGCACGCCGCAGGCGGTGCAGACCATGGTCACCGCCGATGCGGTCGCAATGCTGCCCGATTGGGCACGGCAGATGCTGCGGCTGCAACGCCCGATGCTGACCGCTCTACCAGCGCGTGCGGCGACATGGGGCATGGGCCGGACGCTGCGTTGGGCGTTCCGGCAAAATTGATACGCACCCGTCCTTTCCCCCTGCTACAAGTGCGGCCGGGAGGAGATGCATCATGTACGTTCAGGGATTCGTGCTCGCCGTGCCGGAGGGCAACAAGGACGCTTACCGCGAGGTGGCCGAGAAGTTCTGGGACATCGTCAAGGATTACGGCTGCCTGTCGCAGATCGAATGCTGGGAGGCCGACATCAAGGACGGCACCACCACCGATTTCCGCATGGCCGTGAAGGCTGAGCCCGGCGAGAAGATCGTGTTCGCTTGGACCACTTGGCCCGACCGCGCCACGGTCGACGCCAGCCACGAGAAGCTGATGGCCGACCCGCGCATGGCCGAGCATTTCGGCAATCCAGACGGCAGCGACATGCCTTTCGATGGCAAGCGCATGATCTTCGGCGGGTTCGAACCCATCGTTTGGAAGGACGCCTGAGCCATGGCCGAATTCACTTTCTACACTGTCGCCATGAGTCGCGGCCAGATTTCGCGCTGGGCGCTGCACGAGGCGGGCGCGGATTATGAGCATGTGGTGTTCGACTGGGCGACCCGGCCGGACACATTCAAGACCATCAACCCGATGAACAAGGTGCCGACCTTGGTGCACCATCACGGCGGTCATGATCACGTCATCACCGAGTGCGCCGCGATCAATCACTACCTCGCCGAAACCCACCCGGGCAAAGGCTTGCTGCCCGACGCGCACGAAAAGGCGTCCTATTTCCGCTGGTTGTTCTTCGCTGCCGGGCCGCTGGAACAGGCAATCATCGCCCGCTCGCTCGGATGGGAAGTGCCTGAAGGCAAGCACGGACAAGCGGGCTTCGGCAGTCTTGAGCTGACTATCGACGCACTCGATGGGTGGCTCTCTGAGAACGACTTCATCGCGGGCGCGAGATTCACCATGGCCGACACTTACGTCGGCAGCCAGTTCGTGTGGGGCCTGCGATTCGGCTCGATCCCTGAGCGACCCGCTTTCCGCGCCTATGTCGATCGGATCACCCAGCGCCCTGCCTATATCGCAGCCAACGCGATCGACGCAGCGATCATTAAGTCGGCACAGGAGGGTTAGGGCTATGGCTCGCCACATCGTCGCTGCCGCTTTCCTGTCGCTCGACGGGGTGATGCAGGCCCCCGGTGGCCCGACCGAAGACCCGACCGGCGGGTTCGATCAGGGCGGCTGGGTGTTCAGCGTATGGGATGAAGGGGTCGAGGCAACGCTCGGCACGCTGTTTGCGGGCGATTACGATTTGCTGCTGGGGCGGCGAACCTATGACATCTTCGCCGCTTACTGGCCCTATGCCGAGGGCGACAATGCCCCGATGCGCGACGCTTTCAATGCTGCGAACAAATATGTCCTGACGCGAGGTGACCTGCCACTCGAATGGGAGAACAGCCACCGGCTGTCCTCCGTGGAGGATGTCGCTGCGCTGAAGGCAGGCGACGGGCCGAAGATGATCATTCAGGGATCGAGCACGCTCTACCCCGCTCTCCTCGCCGCCGGGTTGATCGACGAGCTGATCACCATGACCTATCCGGTGATCCTCGGCGCGGGCAAGCGTCTGTTCGGCGAAGGTACGTCGGTTTCGGCCCTGACGATGACCGATCACCGGGTGACGGCCAAGGGCACGGTGATCGCAAGCTACGCGCCCGGCGGCGCGCTGCCGCCCTATCCGCCCGAAGCGCCGATCCCGATCATCAGCGAACGCGAATTGGCACGGCAAGCTCGGATCAAAGCGGGCAGCTGGTAACGCTTAAGCCAGCGCGGCGCTGCCCTTGAGCAGTTGATAGGCTTCGACCACCGCACCCAGCTTCGCCTCATGCTGCCGATCCCCGCCGTTCCGATCAGGGTGATAGCGCCGCACCAATTCGGAATAGCGCCGCCGCAGCCGGGTGCGATCAATATCGCTGCCCAGCCCCATCACCTCAAGCGCGCGGGCTTCATCGGCAGAGAAGCGCACCTGCGCCGCAGCTTCCCGCGCGCGCCCTTCGGCACGGTTGCGGATACCGCGTGCGCGAGCGGCGATTGCATCCAATGGGTCGGCGTAATCGGCCCAGCGCGGCACGCCGTCCACGCCCGCATCGGGACGGAAAGCGCGGGTTTCGGTGCGCCATCCGGCAATGGGCGACTGCGCGGCGATGATTTCTTCTGCGCTCATGCCTTCGAACCAGTCATAGCCCGCGTTGAATTCGCGAACGTGCTGGAGGCAGAACCACCGCCACTCGCCCGGCCCGTCAAACCCGTTGGGGCGGCGCCCGGGCGCGCGGAATTCGCCCGCCTCGCGGCAGCCGGGCGCTTCGCATGGGCGTCCCTTGCTCTCGACGCGGCCGTGAAATCGTGGTGAAGGCATAGCCCTTGAGAATGGCGATTGGGCTCCCAAGTTCCAAGCCTGAATTGCCTTTATCTGCTTGCAAAAAAGGAAAGCCGTGATGACCGTCGCCGAGGAAATGCATGCGCTGTTGACCGAGGCCTTCGCGCCCGCACGGCTCGCGATCATCAATGATAGCGCCAAACACTCGGGCCACATGGGCGACGATGGCTCGGGCGAATCGCACTTCACCATCGAGATCGACGCGGCGGCCTTTGCCGACATGAACCGCCTTGCCCGCCAGCGCGCGGTGATTGCGGTGCTCGGGGATATTGTCGGCCAGCGGGTCCATGCCGTGGCGATCAAGGCGGGCGTACCGGAGGCGTGACGCTGAACCCCGACCTGCGCTTGCGCCGCGCGGCGCGGCTGATCGTGCTCGACCCGGAAGGCCGCGCGCTGATGTTCCGCTATGACGTACCAGGACGCGATCCCTTCTGGGTGACGGCGGGCGGCGAATGCGAGCCCGATGAGAGCTTCGAAGATGCCGCAAGGCGCGAATTGCTGGAGGAAACTGGTTTTACCGCCGATCCGGGGCCGCAGATTGCCCGAATGACGCCGGAGTTCATCACCGTCCAAGGCGAGCCGGTGCAGGCGGATGAACGCTTCTTTCTGGTGCGCGTTGCCGAAGCGATCATCGACACCAGCCGCCACACCGAAACCGAACAGGCCCTGATGACGCAGCATCGCTGGTTCACGCTGGGCGAACTGAACGATTGGCCCGAGCCGGTGTTTCCAGTGAACCTAGCCGACATGATCCGGTCTCACATCGCAACCTGATTGCGCCCCGCCAACCCGCCCGCTACGCATTCCGTCAAACGGGAGAGAGCAATGGACTACGCAGGCAAGGTGGCTTGGATCACCGGGGCTTCATCGGGCATCGGCGCTGCGCTGGCGCAGGAACTGGCGGCACGCGGCGCGCATGTGGTGCTGTCGGGTCGGGACGAAGCCCGTCTGGCCGAAGTGGCGGCGACTTGTGGCGAGACGTTGATCCTCGCTTTCGATGTTCGTGACGAAACGGCGCTGGCAGAGGCGACAGCCAAGGCCATCGCGTGGAAGGGCCATGTCGACATCGCGATTGCCAATGCCGGGATTTCCCAACGCAGCCGCGCGCTCAAGACATCCTTGCAGGTCTATCGTGACATCATCGAGGTCGACCTCATCGCGCAGATTGCGTTCACCCAAGGGTTGATCGGGCACATGGCAGAGCGCGGATCGGGGGCGCTCGGGTTCATCTCGTCGATCGCGGGTAAGGTCGGGGTGCCGATGCGCACGGCTTACTCAGCTGCGAAATTCGGGCTGGCGGGCTATGCCGATGCGCTTCGGGCCGAGCTGTCGATCAACGGCGTCAGCGTCCACACCATCTACCCCGGATCGGTCGCCACCAACGTGTCGCGCAATGCGCTCAACGCCGACGGCACGCAGCGGGGACGCTCTGACAAGGCGATTGACGAGGGCATCCCCGCCGATGTCGCTGCGCGGCAGATGCTCGATGGAATCGCCAATGGGGAGCGCGAGATCATCGTCGCGGAAGGCATGGAACTCGCCATGGGCGAGCTGCGCCGTACGCCCGAGGCGTTGTTCGATCAGGTCGCCGGCATGGTCGCCAAGGGCTACATGGACAAGCTGGAGCAGCAGTGATGAGCTTCGATCTCAAGCGGGTGCAATTGCCCAACGGCATCAGCCTCAACATCGTTGATGAAGGCCCGGTCGATGCGCCGGTCCTGATCTTCCTCCACGGGTTTCCCGAAAGCCACCGCACCTGGCGGCACCAGATCGCGCATTTCAAGGACCGGTTCCGCTGCATCGCACCCGACCAGCGCGGTTATCGCGGATCGTCCAAGCCTCAGGAAGTGGCCGCCTATACCCCCGACAAGCTGATCGGCGATGTGTTCTTGCTGGCTGATGCCTTGGGGATCGCGCATTTCACCATCGTCGGCCACGATTGGGGCGGCGCGATTGCCTGGGGCGTTGCACTCGGCGGGCAACATGCGCGGGTGACACGCGCAATCATCGCCAATGCCCCGCACCCCGTGACCTTCCAGCGCCTGCTCTACACCCACCCCGGCCAGCGTGAGGCGAGCCAGTATATCCGCGGCTTCCGCGATCCGGCCAATGATGCGCTGGTCAAGGAGCACGGCCTCACCGGTCTGCTGCTGAAAGAGGTCAAGTGGGACCGTCCCAGCGCAATGGAGCCGGAGGAACGCGACGCGCTGCTGCTCGACTGGCAGAACCGCGACGCGGCCTTCGGAATGCTCAACTACTACCGCGCCAGCCCGATCGACGTGCCTCTGATGGACGCGCCGTTCGAAATCCCGGATGGCTGGACCCCGCCTGCCCTGCCCAAGCTGACCATCCCGACATTGGTAATATGGGGGCTGGACGACCTCGCCCTGCCGCCCGAAAACCTTGACGGGCTGGAGCACATCATCGACCCGCTCACCATCGTCCGGGTCCCCGATTGCGGACATTTCGTCCCGTGGGAAGCGCCGGACGCGGTCAACGCGGCCATGGAGGCGTTTCTTCGAGCCTGAATTCGGTTCGCGCCAAGCAGCCAAGGGGCCAAGAGGGCGGTTCTGCGCCGCAGGCCTTCTGATCTGAACCGACTGCGCAGCGATGTGCGGGGCGGCTCCGCCGCAAGCGCACCATCTTGGCCTCTTGACTGCTTGGCGCGAACCTAAAGCCACTCCACCCACGCGCCGTGGGGGTGGGCGTGGGATAGCAGGTGTTCCCCGCCTCGGTGGGCGTCTCCGTCCCACAGCCGCACCCGCAATTCGTGGCGGAAGGTGGCGGGGTCGGTCTCGAGCGCGATCCAGCCGAGCGGGGTGTCAGGCGTCGCCTCAGCACCCGATGCTTCAAACGCGGCGGTGATCCGCGCTTGGGTGGCGGCGGGCATGTATTGCCACATAATCGAATGGAACATCACTCGCGCCGTGCCCTGCTCTCGTGGGCGCGCCAGCATTTCGGCGGCAAAGTCCCCTGCGTCGGCCGCGACCAGATCGGGCGGCTGATGACCCGCCAACGCAATCGCGGCGTCGATCCGCGCCATCCGCTCAGACGCATCAGGCCAGACATAGGCTTTGAGCCGCAGCGCGGCGTCAGGATCGGCGAGATTGATCGGGGCAATGTCGCAGCCCTTCACCGATGCAATGCCGAACCCGGCGGGCGGCGCGGGCGGTGAGGCACCGCGCCACTCCGGATTGATCCGCATTGGTGATCCCGAAGGCCCAACCTCGGTATAGCCCAGCCGGAAGAAATAGCGGTCGATCATTGTATTGACCCCGGCGCTTGCTCCCAGCTCGAACAGATCGAACCGCGGCGCCCGCACCCGCTGCGCCAGCCACAGCAGCCCAGCCATGATGCTGGCGGAGCGGCCCGCCTCGTTGGTCTGCGGCGGGCCATCGAGCCACGGTAGCAGCCGCGCATCGAACTTGTGCGTCAGATCGAGCACCAGTGCGTCGACCGCTGTCTGATTGGTGATCGCTCGGGCGTAAACCTCAGCCAGCCGGTCATCCGCTCCGGTCAGCAACAGGTGGTGAAAGCCCCCGGCCAGCCGCAAGGGCATCGCATCTTTGAGCGTCAGACCCGGCCAATCGGCGATCCGCCGTCCCGTGGCCGTATCGCTCGCCCGGACCCCTGCCAGCGCCCGGATCACGCGGGCTGTGGCGGGCGCGCCATTTTCCTCGGCATGGCGGGCCTGCCAGCCGAGCGCCGTGGTAAAGTCTTCCAGCCCCATGATTCCCGGCTCGCTTGTCGCCATCACCATTGCCCTTTTGCCCGCTCGTCCTTAAGTGCGCGGCCAATCATGACCACCTATGGCACTCACGACAATCCCGGACAGCTGACCTTCGCTGTCCCCAAGGGGCGCATCCTAGATGAAGCGCTGCCAGTGATGGCGCGCGCCGGGGTGGAGCCTGACGCTGAGTTCCACGATCCCAAAAGCCGCGCGCTGGCCTTTGCCACAACGCGCAATGACATGCGGATGATCCGCGTACGCGCCTTCGACGTCGCGACCTTCGTCGCCCATGGCGCGGCGCAGATCGGGATCGTCGGCTCCGATGTGATCGAGGAATTCGACTACGCCGATCTTTACGCGCCGGTCGATCTCGGGATCGGGCTGTGCCGCCTATCGGTCGCTCGCCTCGCCTCGGACCTCGACGAGCCGGGCAGCGCCAGCCACCTCAGGGTCGCGACCAAATATCCCAGCCTCACCCGCCGCCATTTCGAGGCTGCCGGGGTGCAGGCCGAATGCGTCAAGCTGAACGGCGCGATGGAGCTTGCTCCCTCGCTTGGCCTGGCACGGCAGATCGTCGACCTTGTTTCCACCGGCAAGACGCTGAAGGAAAACGGGCTGGTCGAAACTGACGTGATCCTCGACATTTCGGCCCGGCTGATCGTCAACCGCACCGCGCTCAAGACCGATGCCCGCGTGGCCGCGCTGGTCGATGCTTTCCGGCACGAGGCGCAGGACCGCACTGATAAGGCCGCCGCCGCATGACCCCGATCCTTTCCACTCTCCAGCCCGATTTCGCGCAAAAGTTCGACCGCATCGTCGATGCCCGCCGCGAATCCGATAGCGAAGTCGCAGGGCAAGTCGCCGATATTCTCCAGACAGTGAAGCTGCGCGGCGATGCGGCGCTGTCGGACTACACCCAGCGCTTCGATGGCTACACGCTGGCGGATGATGGCGACTGGCTAATCACGCGTGAACGCTGCGAGCAGGCCTATCACGAACTCGCCCCCGATTTGCGCGACGCGCTCGAACTCGCGGCGGCACGCATCCGTGCCTATCATGAGGCGCAGCTGCCCGAGAACCGCGACTATGTGGACGCGGCAGGGGTCAGGCTCGGTGCGATCTGGCGGCCGGTGGATGCGGCGGGGTTGTATGTTCCGGGGGGCCGTGCGGCCTATCCGTCCTCGCTGCTGATGAACGCCATTCCGGCGCGGGTCGCTGGGGTCGAGCGCTTGGTGGTGGTCACCCCGACGCCCAAGGGCCAGTCGAACCCGATGGTGCTCGCCGCTGCTCACATCGCAGGCGTAGACGAGATCTGGCGCGTTGGCGGCGCGCAGGCAGTGGGCGCGCTCGCCTACGGCACCAAGCGCATCCGCCCCGTCGACGTCATCACCGGCCCCGGCAATGCCTGGGTCGCTGAAGCCAAGCGCCAGCTTTACGGCGTGGTCGGCATCGACATGGTCGCCGGTCCTTCGGAAATCCTCGTTATTGCGGACGGCAAGAATGATCCTGACTGGATCGCCGCCGACCTGCTCAGCCAGGCCGAGCACGACCCGACCTCGCAGTCGATCCTGATCACCGACGATGCCGGTTTTGCGCGGCAGGTGGAGGACTGCATTGACTTGCAGATCGGCCAGCTCTCGACCGCCAAAACCGCGCGCGCGAGTTGGGATGCGCACGGTGTGATGATCGTGGTCAACGACCTTCTCGCGGAGGCTCCGGCGCTGGCCAACCGGCTGGCAGCGGAACACGTCGAGATCGCGGTCGACGATCCCGAGCCTTACCTCAAGGCGATCCGTCACGCGGGAAGCATCTTCCTTGGCCGCATGACGCCCGAAGCCGTCGGCGATTATGTCGCCGGGCCGAACCACGTGCTGCCCACCGGCCGCCGCGCGCGCTTTTCGAGCGGGCTTTCGGTGCTCGATTTCATGAAGCGCACCAGTTTTCTGGGGCTCGATGCGGCGTCATTTGCCGCAATTGGCCCCGCCGCCGCAACCCTCGCCCATGCCGAGGGGCTGCCTGCCCACGCCAAGTCCGTGGAACTGAGGATCACATGAACCATCCCGCCCGCTCAAAAGCCCGCTCGGCCGCGCGGCTCGCTGCCGTCCAGGCGCTGTATCAGCAGCACATGGAGGGCACCGCCCTTGTGCGGCTGCTTGACGAATTCCACCAGCACCGGCTGGGCCGCACCATCGACGATGATGACTTCGACGACGCCGAATATGCCGATGCCGAAGTGCCGTTCTTCGATGACGTGGTGCGCGGTGTGGACGCCCGTAAGGACGAGATCGACGCGCTGGTGGCAGGCAAGCTGGCCGCGGGATGGAGCATCGCGCGGCTCGACAAGACCATGCTGCAAGTGCTGCGCGCCGGCACCTACGAACTGATCGCCCGCGTCGATGTGCCCGCAGCGGTGACGATCAACGAATATGTCGAGGTCGCCAAAGCGTTCTTCGATGATGGGCAGGCGAAGTTCGTCAATGGCATTCTTGATGCTGTGGCGAGGGATGCGCGCTGACCTGCAAATCTCTCCCCGTGCCCCCGGGATCGGGAGAGATTTGGCGTCAGATCAAAGCAATATTCTCCCCCACCCCGGACTTGATCCGGGGCCCCGCTCGTCTCAGGGCGCCGCGGGGGAAGCGGGACCCCGGGTCGAGCCCGGGGCGGGGAAAGTGTTGAAATGAACGAAGTCGATTTCATCGCCGCCCTGCGCGCTCTGCCGCTCCACCCCGGTGCGCGCGGATTGCGGGATGATTGCGCGGTGCTGACTATCGGCGGCGGGACGCTGGTCATCACCCACGACATGATGGCCGAGGGCACGCATTTCCGGCCTGATGCCGACATGGCCGATGTGGCGTGGAAGCTGGTCGCGTCGAACATTTCGGACCTGGCCGCCAAGGGAGCGGAACCGGTCGGCGTGCTGCTCGGGCATATGCTGGGCCGCGACGATGCGCGCTTTCTGGCAGGACTGCATGAAGCGCTCGCTGCCTTTGGCGCGCCGCTGCTGGGCGGGGACACGGTCGCGGCGCAAGGTGCGCGCAGTTTCGGACTGACCGCGATCGGGCGGGCAACGCACCAACCAGTCCCGTCGCGCTCTGGTGCGCGACCGGGCGATTCCATCTACCTCACCGGCCCGGTCGGGCGCGCGATGCTCGGCTTCGCAGGCGATGCCGAGCACCTCACCGCTTTCAATCGCCCTCAGCCGCGCCTTGCCGAAGGACAAGCCCTCGCCCCCCATGTCAGCGCGATGATGGATGTGTCGGACGGGTTGCTGCTCGATAGCTGGCGCATGGGGCAGGCAAGCGGCGTGACCTTTGCGCTTGATACCGACGCAATCCCGGTCGCCGACCGCGCGCGGCGGGATGCGTGCCTCCGTTGGGGCGATGATTACGAACTGCTGTTCACCGCCCCGCCCGCTGCCCGCCTGCCGGTCGCAGCGCACCGCATCGGCACCGTCATCGCATGCGCAGACGCACCGCTGATGCTGGGCGATGAGCCGCTCACCGACCCCGCATCCCTCGGCTACCAGCACGGCTGATACCCACCTCCGCCTGCCAAAACTGCTGAAAGCGGCGCAAAACCGCGCTTCCGGTGGGCGGGAGGCTTGCCAGCACCCTGCGAGCGCCTATGACTGGCACCCCTGCGCCCGCGGGATCAAAACGAGGCGCACGCGCCCCGCAAGGGGAAGCAACATACGACGAGAGGGGATTGCTCGTGAATCTATTGCTCATTTCAATTGGGCTGGGGCTGCTTGCCATTGTGTATGGCTTCATCACCAGTCGGCAGGTGCTCGGCGCAGACGCCGGGAATGCCAAAATGCAGGAAATTGCCGCCGCCATTCAAGAAGGCGCGCAGGCTTACTTGAAGCGCCAATATACCGCGATTGCGATTGTCGGCGTGATTGTCGCGGTGATCGTCGCCGTCACGCTGGGCGCGATCCCGGCGGTCGGCTTTGTCATCGGCGCCGTGCTCTCGGGTGTGGCGGGCTTCATCGGCATGAACGTGTCGGTGCGCTCCAACGTGCGCACCGCCGCTGCCGCGATGAAGGGGCTGCAAGAAGGCCTGACGCTGGCGTTCCGCGCCGGTGCGATCACCGGGATGCTGGTGGCCGGCCTCGCGCTGCTCGCGATTGCGTGCTTCTTCTGGTATCTGACCGGACCTGCGGGCCTTGCCGCGGATAGCCGTCCGGTCGTGATCGGCCTCACCGCGCTGGCGCTCGGCGCTTCGCTGGTGTCGATCTTCGCGCGGCTTGGCGGCGGGATCTTCACCAAGGCGGCTGACGTGGGCGCGGACCTTGTCGGCAAGGTCGAGGCTGGCATCCCCGAAGATGACCCGCGCAACCCCGCCGTGATTGCCGATAACGTCGGCGACAACGTGGGTGACTGCGCCGGTATGGCTGCCGACCTGTTCGAGACTTACGTCGTCACCGTCGGCGCCACCATGGTGCTGACTGCGCTGCTGCTGAGCGGGGCGGAGAACCTCTTCGCGCTGATGGTGCTGCCGCTGCTGATCGGCGGCGTGTGTATCGTCACCTCGATCATCGGCACCTATTTCGTGCGCCTTGGCGGCGGGACCAACATCATGGGCGCGATGTACAAGGGCTTCCTTGTCACCGCCGTCCTTTCGGTTCCGGCGATCTGGTTCGCGATCAGCGCCACGCTGGGCGACATGGAAGGCGCAATTGCAGGCCAGGCCTATAACGGCCGCACCCTGTTCTATTGCGGGTTCCTCGGCCTGGTCATCACCGGGCTGATCATCTGGATCACCGAGTACTACACCGGCACTAATTACCGCCCGGTCCGCTCGATCGCCAAGGCATCGGAAACGGGCCATGGCACCAACGTGATCCAGGGCCTTGCGATCAGCATGGAATCGACCGCGCTGCCGACGCTGGTGATTTGCGGCGGCATCATCATCGCCTTCCAACTCGCTGGGCTGATGGGGATCGCCTATGCGGCCACATCGATGCTGGCGCTGGCGGGGATGGTCGTGGCGCTCGACGCTTACGGTCCGGTCACCGACAATGCTGGCGGCATCGCTGAAATGGCGGGGCTGGACGAGAGCGTGCGCGAAAAGACCGATGCGCTCGACGCGGTGGGCAACACCACCAAGGCCGTGACCAAGGGCTATGCCATCGGTTCGGCGGGCCTTGCCGCACTGGTGCTATTCGCCACTTACACCGCCGACCTGCGTGAGCTGTTCGAGGGTGTGACGGTCGATTTCAGCCTCGAAAACCCCTATGTCATCGTCGGGCTGCTGCTCGGCGCCTTGCTGCCGTATCTGTTCGGCGCAATGGGGATGACAGCGGTGGGTCGGGCTGCGGGCGAAGTGGTGAAGGACGTGCGCGACCAGTTCGCCAAGAACCCGGGCATCATGACCTACGAGGTCAAGCCCGACTACGCCCGCACCGTCGACCTCGTCACCAAGGCGGCGATTAAGGAGATGATCATCCCCTCGCTGCTGCCGGTGGCGGCTCCGATCGTGGTGTACTTCGTGATCACCGCTGTGGCGGGTCAGGCCAACGGCTTTGCCGCGCTCGGCGCACTGCTGCTCGGCGTGATCGTCGGCGGCCTGTTCGTCGCGATCTCGATGACCTCGGGCGGCGGCGCATGGGACAACGCCAAGAAGTACATCGAAGACGGCCATCACGGCGGCAAGGGCTCTGACGCTCACAAGGCTGCGGTGACCGGCGATACGGTCGGCGATCCTTACAAGGACACCGCTGGCCCGGCCGTGAACCCGATGATCAAGATCACCAACATCGTCGCCTTGCTGCTTCTCGCGGCGCTGGCGGCGGGCTGAACCTGATCCAGCCTAATCGTTGAACATCATAAACCCCGCCGGGAGCAATTCCGGCGGGGTTTAATTTTGCCCGGCGCCCTGTCCCCGCATCGGACAGCCGCCCCTCGCGCTGAGGCTTTCTTAACGGCCCTGTGGCATGACCTTGCCACAGCGCCCGGATCGGCGCGGCAAGGCAGGGTTAACGGTGATGGACATGGCACGTGCGGACAGCTTTCGCACCAGCGAAACGAGCTTTGCGCCCGCCGCGCTTCCGCATGGCCGATTGCAACTGCTCACCACCGAGGAATTGGCCGATCCTGCCTTCCTCACCGCGTGGGAGCGCCTCGTCGCCCGCGCCGCCGAGCCCAATCCTTTCTTTGAACCGTGGTTCCTGCTCCCGGCCCTCAGGCAGTGGGGCGGAACTGACCGGGTTATCACCAAGGCATGGTTCCATGATGGACGGCTTGCAGGCCTCCTGCCCGTGGTGCGCAGCGCCAAATACTACAGCCACATCATCACCCATGCGACCGGGTGGCTCCATGACAATGCCTTCTGCGGCGTGCCGCTGATTGCTGCCGGGAACGAGGAAGCCTTTTGGCGCGACATGCTCGCCCATTTCGACCGCCGGGCGCGACGGGCGCTGTTCCTGCACCTGCCGATGATGCCCGCAGAAGGTCCCGCCAACGCCGCGCTGGAACGCGTGCTCGCCGCCTGGCCCCGCGCGCATTACACCGTCGCCGAGGAAAACCGCGCGCTGCTGACCGGCGAGACCTCTGCCGAAGCCTATCTCGAAACCGCGATGAGCGCCAAGAAGCGCAAGGAATTGCGCCGCCAAAACAACCGCTTGGCCGAAGAAGGCACGCTCGTGTTCGAGCGGTTGGAAGACGACGCCGGGCTGGCTGAATGGACCGCCGAATTCCTCGCGCTGGAAGCGGCCGGATGGAAGGGTGAGGCTGGCTCGGCCCTCTCCAGCGCGCCCGACACGCGCAGCCTGTTCGAACAATCGCTCGCAGGCGCTGCGACGGCGGGACGGCTCGAACGGCTTGCGCTCCGGCTCAATGGTCGGCCAATTGCGATGCTGGTGAACTTCGTCACCGCGCCGGGGGCCTACAGCTTCAAGACCGCCTTTGACGAGGATTACGCGCGCTTTTCGCCCGGGATGCTGTTGCAGCTCGAAAACCTCGCGCTGCTGGAACGACCCGAGATCCAATGGGCCGATAGCTGCGCAGTCGAAGGCCACCCGATGATCGAACGCCTGTGGCGGGACAAGCGCCGCATGATCAGCCGCAACATCGCCATTGGCGGGCCGATGCGGCGCGGCCTGTTCCGCCTGCTGATGGCTTACGAAACCCGCCCCCGAAACGCCAAAGGGACAAGCACCTGATGAACGCTCCCGCCCACTTTGCCGACGCCCTGTCCGCACCCGTCTTCGCGCCGGCATCGCGCACGCGGTTTGCCGCGCATTATCCGGAACAGCCGCATATCCTCGCCCACAATCTCACCAGCCACCCGCTGCTGGAGATCGAAGCGCTGGCGCAGTTGGCGGAGCGGCTGCCGATCACTTCGGTTGAATACAATCGCGGCGATCTGCCGATTGGCGTCGACGGCAAGCCGGGATCGAACGGCCTCACCATCGCCGAGACCATCCGCCGCGTGGCTGAAGCGGAAAGCTGGGCGGTGCTCAAGAATATCGAGCAGGTGCCGGCCTATCAGGACTTGCTGCTTGGCCTGCTGGAAGAAATCCGTCCCGAAATCGAAGCCGCGACCGGCGCGATGCTGACGCCGCAGGGCTTCATCTTCGTCTCCAGCCCCAATTCGGTCACGCCCTATCATTTCGATCCGGAACACAACATCCTGCTCCAGATCCGCGGCAGCAAGGTGATGACTCAGTTCCCGGCCGGTGACACCCGCTTCGTCCCGGACGAGGCGCATGAGACGTACCATTCGGGCGGCCCGCGCGAATTGAAGTGGGACGACAGCTTCTTGGCACATGGGCGCGAATTCCCGCTCAGCCCCGGCGAGGCGCTGTTCGTGCCGGTGATGGCGCCGCATTTCGTGAAGAACGGCCCCGCCCCGTCGGTCTCACTCTCGATCACATGGCGGAGCGAATGGAGCTACCGCGAAAGCGACGCGCGCATCTTCAACGCGATCCTGCGTGAGCGCGGTTTCAAGCCTGCCGCGCCCGGTCGCTGGCCGCATCAGAACTATGGCAAGGCCTATGCCTTCCGCATCATGCGCAAGCTTGGCTTGACGGGTTCGTAAGCGCCTCGCATGGCCCTGCGCCATGAGTGAGACACCCACCCCTGAAGAACTGGTCGCCAGCCTGATCCGGCTGTTGACCGTCGAAAAACGCGCCGCCGACGTTTACGCCGGGCCTCCGCAGGCTGATGGAATCGGTCGCGTGTTTGGCGGGCAAGTGCTCGCGCAGGCGCTTCAAGCGGCCCAAGCCAGCGTCACTGACGGCAAGCGCGCGCACTCGCTCCACGCCTACTTCCTGCGCGGCGGGCGCGAAGGCGTGCCGATCGAATACCGCATCGAGCGCGACTTCGACGGGCGCAGCTTCGCCAACCGCAGGGTGGTCGCCGCGCAGGAGAATGAAGACGGCATCGCGGTGCCGATCCTCAACCTCACCGCCAGCTTCCAGCAGCCGGAAGACGGCCTTGAGCACATCGATTCGCCGATGCCCGATGTGCCCTTCCCCGATGACTTGCGCTCCGACATGGAGCAGCGCCGGGAGATTGCCGAGGCATGGGCTGACCGTTTGAACGATCAGCAGCGCCGTATGATGCTGCGCCCGCGTCCGATCGAGATGCGCACCACCGATCGCCTGCACTGGATGAGCAGCGAACCGCGCGAACCGCGCGCGCATTCATGGTTCCGGGTCGCCGCCCCGATCACCGGTGCGGACGACACGCCCGAATTGCACCGCGCGATCATCACCTATGCCAGCGATTACACCCTCCTCGGCACCAGCGCTTTGCCGCATGGGCTCAGCTGGATGCGCAACGAGCTGGTCGGCGCGAGCCTTGATCACGCGCTGTGGTTCCACCGGGACGCGCGCGCCGACGAATGGCTGCTCTACGCCACCGACGCGCCATGGAGCGGCGGCGGGCGCGGGTTCAACCGCGGACGGATCTTCAATCTCGCAGGCGAGCTGGTGGCCAGCGTCGCGCAAGAGGGGATGATGCGGAAGAGGGTGAAGGGTTAAATCACCTCGTCATTGCGAGCGTAGCGAAGCAATCCATGAACCGAGCCATCCGCGTGCGGTGACGTGCCTCCATGGATTGCCGCGTCGCCTTTGGCTCCTCGCAATGACGAGTTTAGTGGGCGAGAAACACCGGCATCTGCGGCTCGCTCAGCATCCGCCGCGTTACCCCGCCCAGCAGCAGCTCTGCGAGGCGCGAGTGGCCATAGGCACCCATCACCATCAGCGAACAATCGCGCATCTGCGCCGCTGAAAACAGCGTGTCGGCAATGCCGGCCTCGCCGCGCGGAAGTTCGACGAGCTCGCATTCGATCCCGTGGCGGCTGAGGTACTTGGCCCCCTCGGTCGAGGGTAGGTCAAAGCGTGCCTTGTCCGATTCCTCAATCACGCTCGCGAGCGTCACCTTGCACGAGCATGCGAGCAGCGGCACCGCCGCGCGCAACGCGTGTGCGCCTTCGGACGAACCGTTCCACGCGACCAGCATGGGCGCGCCGATATCGAAGCTCTTGGCCCCCTCCGGCACCACCAATACCGGCACCGGCGCCTTCATCACCACATCGCCCACCAGCGCCGAAGGCCCGCGCCCATCCGTGCCCGCCTCAGCCGGGCCGAGGATCACGATATCGGCCAGGGGCGAGGCTTCGAGCAGGCGATGCGGGGCGATGCCATAGACAAAGCGCCAGTCCCACGGCACGCCTTCGTGCTCCAACTCCTTCTCGATCTGCGCGCGCAGGTTCTCCGCGTTTTCCTTGATCACGGGCATCGCGGCCGCGATGGCCGAGCCATAGAAATCGCCCGGCGCGAAGACCTCGTAACTGACCGCCTGAAGACAGGTGAGGTGCCCGTTGGTTGCCCGAGCAATATCGAGCGCCACTTGCAGCCGCGCGGTCATGGCGCGGTCATGGTCAATGTGCAGCAAAATCGATTTCATGGCGTGTCTCCCATTCATGATGCGGATAATCGCCCCGATCGTCGGAACTGGCTTTGACAGAGATCAATTTCTCGCCCGCGCCCCTGCGGTCTCCATAGCATCTTGCCTTCGCCAAGGCGCGCGCTCATTCTGCGGACAGGGAGAGACCATCATGCAGATCACGCGCCATCCGCCGGTGAAGACGTCGCTGGAGCTATCCAACCACCCCTACCTCACGGGGCCGTGGACGCCGCTGCACGAAGAGACCGACGTCGCCGAATTGCGGGTGATTGAAGGCGCGATCCCGGCGGACATTGACGGCATCTACCTGCGCAACACCGAGAATCAGGTGCACCAGCCGCTCGGCCGGCATCACCCGTTTGATGGCGATGCGATGATCCATCAGGTCAATATCTCCGGCGGCAAGGCGAGCTATCGCAACCGCTTTGTACGAACGCACTGCTTTGAGGCCGAGCAGATCGCGGGCCGCAGCCTGTGGGGCGGGCTGATGGACCCGTGGGGCACCAGCGTACGGCCCGGCTTTGGCGCGCATGGCGGGCTGAAGGATACCGGCTCCACCGACATCATCGTTCATGCCGGGACGGCCTATGCGACGCTGTATCAGTGCGGCGAGGCGTGGATGCTCGACCCCGTCACGCTCGGCAGCCGGGGCAAGGCGCCTTGGGTGCCATTGGACGGCATTTCGGCTCATCCCAAGGTGGACGAGGCGACCGGCGAGTTGATGTTCTTCAACTATTCCAAGCACGCCCCTTTCATGCATTACGGCGTGGTCGATCGCACCGGGCAGTTGGTGCATTATGTCCCGATCCCCCTGCCCGGCCCGCGCCTGCCGCATGACATGGCGATCACGCCGAACTGGTCGATCCTCAACGATATGCCGCTCTATTGGGACGAGGAATTGCTCGGACGGAACATTCACGCCGCGCGTATTCACGATGGCGTGCCGACCCGCTTCGCCCTGATCCCGCGTCATGGGCAGCCGCAAGACATCCGCTGGTTCGAAGCCGCGCCGACCTATGTGCTGCACTGGACCAACGCGTGGGAAGAAGGCGACGAGGTCATCCTCGAAGGCTATCATCAAGCCAAGCCGATGCCCGATCCGCTGGAGGAAATGGGCCGCTACAGCCACATGATGGCTTACGTGGACGAACACTCGTTCCAGTCCCGCCTGCACCGCTGGCGCTTTAACCTGAAGACCGGCGAGACGCGCGAGGAGCGGCTGACCGACCGCATCGTCGAATTCGGGATGATCAACCCGGCCTATGCGATGCGCAAGAGCCGTTACGTCTGGTCCACCACCACCCGGCCCGGCTGGTTCCTGTTCAACGGCTATGTCCGGCACGATACTCAGACGGGCGAGGAGCAGGTCTTCCAGCTTCCCGAGGGTGTCTATGCCAGCGAAAGTCCGATGATCCCCAAAAAGCCCTCAAGTGGCGAAGCGGTAGGGCGCGAAGACTCAGGCTACCTCGTCACCTTCCTGATCGACGAAAACACCGGCACCTCCGAATGTGCGATCATGGACGCGAGCGACGTGACCAAGGGCCCGATCTGTCGCCTCGCTTTGCCGCACAAGATCTGTTCAGGCACCCACTCGGTGTGGGTTGAGCACGATCAACTGCGCGCCGACGCGGCGTTCCATGCGCAGCGTTTCGCGGCGGCATGACGTCACCGGTCGAAGTGACATGAACGCTCGTCGCGCGCGCGCTTGCGCCTGACCGCCCTCAAGCCTAGCGCCCCGGGATTGGACGATTGTTCCCGGGGACTTTTCATATGACCTTTCGCCTTGCCCTTGCCGCTTCGACCGCGCTGTTCCTGACGGCTGCCCCGGCGCTCGCTCAGACAGCTGCTGCGCCTGCCCATGCCACCGCTTCTGCCGAGCAGTCCGAACACGACAAGCTGTTTGCCCTGTTCGCGGATGCCGACGCGCGCGAACTGGCGCTCAATCCGCTCAGCCGCCTGTTCCGGGGCGAGGAAGAAAATGCCGGGCGGCTCGGCGATCTGCTGACCGATTCCAGCTTTCTCGCCAGCCGCACCGACATCAAGCTGAACCTTGCGCTGCTGGCTCAGATCGACCGCAGCAAGCTGTCCGAGACCGACCAGCTCGCCTATGATGTGTTTCAGTACACGCAGCAGCGCGCGCTCGACGGTGTCAGTGACGAGATGCGCGCGCTGACCGAAGTGCGCCCGCTCAACCACTTCTTCGGCCTGCACACCTTCTACCCGCAATTCGCCAGCGGCACCGGGGTCGCCCCGTTCAAGACGCTCGCGAATTACGAGGACAACCTCTCGCGCCACAATGACTACATCGACTTCATCGACCGTGCGATTGCCAAGTTCCGGGAAGGCATGGCGAGCGGCGTGCTGGAAACCAAGCTGACCGTCGGCATCATGGTTACACAGCTCGACACGCAGCTGAAGACTCCGGTGGCAGACTCGATGTTCATGGCACCGGTCAAGACCTTCCCCGACACTATCGCCGAGGCGGACCGCACCCGCCTCGCTGCTGCCTACGAGGCCAAGACCGCCGAACTCTATGCCGCCAACACGCGGTTGCGTGATTTCCTGCGCGACGAATATCTCCCCGCCGCGCGCGACAGCATCGGCCTTTCCCAGATGAAGGGCGGCGACAAGCTTTACGCCCGTCTGGTCGAGGATTCGACCACCCTGCCGATGGATCCCGAGACGATCCACCAGCTTGGCCTGTCGGAAGTCGCGCGGATCAAAGCGGATCTGGAAAAGCTCAAGAAGGAAGTAAAGTTCAAGGGCACGCTGACCCAGTTCTTCGACTATGTCCGCACCGACCCCAAGTTCCAGCCCAAGACTCGCGAGGCGCTGACGCAGTCCTATTACGACATCGGCAAGCAGGTCGATGCCAAGATCGGGGACTACTTCTCGCTGATCCCCAAGTCGCCGCTGGAAATCCGCCCCTACGACACCTCGACCGAAGAGTTCGAGGCGGGTGGTTCGTACCAGTCCGGCTCGGCTGACGGTTCGCGTCCGGGCGTGTTCTACTTCAACGCCTATGACCTGCCGAGCCGCCTGACGCCGGGCAATGTCACGCTCTACCTTCATGAAGGCGCACCGGGACACCACTTCCAGATCAGTCTGGCCCAGGAGAACGAGGCGCTGCCCGCTTTCATGCGGTACGGCGGCACGACTGCCTATGTCGAAGGCTGGGCGCTCTATGCCGAGACGCTGGGCTACGAGATGGGCTTCTACAAGGACCCGTGGAACCGGTACGGCACCTTGCAGGACGAACAGCTGCGCGCGATGCGGTTGGTGGTGGATACCGGCATCCACGCCAAGGGCTGGACCCGCGATCAGGCGATTGCCTTCATGATGGACAATTCGGGCATGACCCGCACCGAGGTCGTGGCTGAGGTCGACCGCTACATCGCCATCCCTTCGCAGGCGCTGGCTTACAAGATCGGGGCGCTGACAATCCAGAAACTGCGCAAGCGGGCCGAAACCACGCTGGGCAGTAAGTTCGACATCAAGGCCTTCCACGAGCAAGTTCTGAACACCGGCGGCCTGCCGCTGGCGGTGCTCGAAGCCAAGATCGACCGCTGGATCGCAGCCCAATCCAGTAACTGATCGAGCGCGCGAAAGCCCCTCGCGCCTCAACTCACCGCATCCTATCCCCGGTTGCCCGCTCCTGTGGCAGCCGGGGAATTGACGTTAACCTGCGAGCAAGGTGTGGCTGAACAACCACGCCTCGCGCACTTAATTCAACAAGGGCACCGCACGGGATCGCGGCCCGCACCTCAGGAGCAATACCACTGTGACCACCACTCAGCATAAGGCGCGCAACTTCGCGCTGATCGCCCTTTTGGGCGCTGTTTCTGCCACCGGCCTTGCCGCCCAGACGCAGGTTCCCGTCGAAGACCAGGGCGAGGTGCTGACCACCGTCTATGGTTCGCTGCCGCCGCTGGCCGAAATGAGCGAAGGCCCCAAGGTCACCGGCATCATCTCGGCGCGCAAGGGTTCGCGCCTGCAAGTGACGGCTGACGATGGCACGACCACCATGATCACGCTCCACCCCGAAACCGAAATCCGCACCCGCGGCGGGTTCCTCGGCATCGGCAACAAGGCGTTCGATCAGAGCGCGCTGATCAACGGCCTGCCGGTGATCGTGAAGACCGGCCAGTACGGCGAAGGCCTGGTGGCCAGCGAAGTCCGCTTCACCAGCGATGACCGCCAGATCGCGGCGATGATCCGCGGCGGCACCCAGCAGCAGTTTGGCGAACAGGGCGCTGCGATCCAGCAGAATGCCGCCGCCACCGAAGCGCTTCGCGGTCGCCTTGGCGATATCGACAAGTACAACCTCAAGAGCACAACCAACGTCTATTTCGACACCGGCAAGTCGGTGCTGACGCCCGGTGCCAAGTCGGAACTCTGCGCCGCAGCGCAAACCGCAGGCGCCAACGAAAACTCGCTGATGCTGGTGCTGGGCTACACCGACTCGACCGGGTCGCAGGAAGTGAACCAGACACTGTCGGAAAAGCGCGCGGCGGCGGTGGTCAACCACCTCCAGCAGGTGTGCAAGTGGAAGCCCTACCGGATGCTCACTCCGACCGGCATGGCAACCTCCGACCCGGCCGCCGACAACACCACCGCCGCCGGGCGCGCGCAGAACCGCCGCGTTTCGGTCAATGTGCTGGTGAGCAAGGCGCTCGACGGGCAGTAAGCAATACGGCTGCGGCGGCGATGATGCGTCGCCGCAGCCCACTTACATGATCGGCAGAACTCCGCCGATCGCGGTGTTGGGTTGCCTGCCTGCGGGGTGCGGCAGGCCCAGCGCCCCGTTCACCGCCCGGCGCAGCGGATTGGTGCAGTATGACGGCCCCTGCGCGTAATAGATCCGCCCTTCGAGCGTCCGTTTCTTCGCATCGGGATTGACGATCACCTGCCCGGCGGTGCCTGTATCCCCGCCATTGGCAATCGGATCGCAGCGGCGCAGGGTGATGCTGCCATCCGCCACTCGGTCAATCGCGGTGCAGACGAACGGCTGGTAGAATTGCAGGATGCGGGTGTTGCGCTGGTAAGAGTCTCTTCCGTCCGACAGCACATATTGTGGATCGCGGGGGAGCAAATCGAGCGCGCCCGGCGCCACGCTCACTCTTGCAGGCGGTTGCCCGAAATAGCCCGCAACCTGCCGGACAATCCCCTGCTGAAAGCCTTGTCCCACATACCATTGGTCAAAAGCGGCGGCGCTGGGAAATGTCACCTCTGACCCCCAGTTCACCGCGTTGCGCCAGCAATCGCCGAGCCGCACGGTCTTGTCGCCTTGACGGTCAACCGTCACGCCTTCGGGCAAGCCGAAAGCCTCACTCACCAGCGCGGCTTCATCGTCGAAATAATCGCCCTGACTATCGATGTTGAGGATCAGAACCGGCAGGCCAATGCAGGACAGGAACGCCAGCGTGGCAAGCACCTGTACCGGAAGCGTCTTCCACACCGCCGCCGGGGTCAGGCGGTGGGCGAGAAAGATCAACGCCATCACCGCGGCAGGCACCCCGAACATGGACAGCATGGCGAACGTGAAGCCGGTCATGTGGGCAGTGTAACAGGCGGCTGCCTAGAATTCGTAAACCGTCCCCCGCGCCCTCAGCTGCCGTAGAGGAACATGTTGACCGTCAGCCGTCCCTGCGCCGGATCATCAGACAAGGCAGCGGGATCGGGGATGATGCCCGAATGCAGCTGTCGCCCGCGATACAGCGCCATCCGGTCAGGCCGCGCCTCCACCGCCCCGATCTGTTCGAAGGCGTCGCTGTCCCCCCGCGGATAGCCGGGCGGCGGCGGACCATATTCGCGCTCGTCCTCCACTAGCGCCGCGGCATAGGCGGCCTCGCGCTCAGGCGTGATCGCTTCGAACCCAGTGCGGCGGTGGCGGTAGAATGCGGTCCCGCCGCTCTCCGGCCCGTCGAGGTAATGCATGATCGCCACTCGTCCGGCATCCGAATGATCGTGATGCGGGATGCGCTGGCGGGGTGAGAGCAGCTCCGGCGGCAACGTCACCAGCGAGAACGCCGCGACCTCGCAACTGATATTGCGCGTCAGACCGAACACCCGCCCCATCACCTGCATCATCAGCTCGCGCCTGAGGCTGAGATAGGACGGATCGGCCAGCGCGCGTCGGCCCGGATAATCGACCCCGGCGGGGTGATATTGCGCCGCCAGCCCCATCGCCCGCAGCCGTTCGGGCTGGCCGGTAAAGTTGTCGATGATCACCAGCGGCTCGCCCTCACGGCCCAACCGTTCGACGGTGATGGAGGCATCGGGGAGGATCATGCCCTCCCCCTAACCGCCCGCATGATAGAAATCATAGACCTTGCGCGCCACCGTGGCGCTCACGCCGGGGGCACGCTGGAGGTCTTCCAGTGATGCCGCACGCACCTTGCTCGCCGTACCGAAATGCAGCAGCAGAGCGCGCTTTCGCGCCGGGCCGATACCCGCGATTTCATCCAGCGGCGACGCGGTGATCGCCTTGGACCGCTTCGCCCGGTGCGCGCCGATGACATAGCGGTGCACCTCGTCGCGCAGGTTCTGCAAGTGGAACAAGAGCGGCGAATTGACGGGCAACATCTTCTCGCGTCCATCGGGGAAGTGGAACACCTCGCGCCCATCGCGCCCGTGATGCGGCCCCTTGGCGACGCCGACGACGGCGATCTCGTCGGCGATGCCGATCTCCGTCAGCACACGCATCACGCTGGAGAGCTGCCCCTTGCCGCCGTCGATCAGGATCAGATCGGGAAGCACGGTTTCGTGGCCGCCCTGCTTGGCCTCAGGGTTCTCCTCGCCTTCCGCAAAGTTGCGAAACCGCCGCGCCATAACCTCGCGCATCATCGCGAAGTCATCATTGGTCTGCGCCTCGCGGATGTTGAACTTGCGGTACTGGCCCTTCTCGAACCCATCCGGCCCGGCCACCACCATCGCGCCAACGGCCTTAGTGCCTTGGATGTGGCTGTTGTCGTAGACCTCGATCCGCTGCGGCGCTGCGTCCAGTTCCAGAAACTCGGCCAATTCGCGGTTGAGCTTGGCCTTGGTGCCGGTCTCGGCCAGCCTGCGTTCCAACGCCTCGATCGCGTTGCGTTGCGCCTGCGCCATCAGCTTGCGCCGGTCGCCGCGTTCGGGAACGGAGATGCGCACCTTGCGGCCCGCGACTTCGGACAAGGCCGCTTCCATCAACTCGGTTTCCGGGAGCTCACGGTCGACGAGGATCGTGGCCGGAGGCGGGACTTCCTCGTAGAATTGCAGCATCACATCGGCGAGCACCTGCGCTTCCTCCACCTCATTGGTGTGGCGCGGGAACAGCGCGCGGTGACCCCAATTTTGCCCGCCGCGGATGAAGAAGGACTGGACGCTCATCTGCCCGTTCTTGGCCGCCAGCGCAAAGATGTCGGCATCGCCCAGCCCTTGCGCATTGATCGCCTGCGAGCCCTGAATGAAGGTCGCTGCGCGCAGCCGGTCCCGCAACATCGCCGCAGTCTCGAATTGCAGGTTCTCCGCCGCCTCGGCCATCTGCCGCTCAAGATCGGCCTGCACCGCGCCCGACTTGCCCGAGAGGAAGTCCTTCGCCTGCCGGACAAGCGCGTCATAATCCGTCTCGCTGACCCGCCCGACACACGGCGCCGAGCAGCGCTTGATCTGGTAGAGCAGGCACGGCCGATCACGGTTGTTGAAGAAGCTGTCGGTGCAACTCCGCAGCAGGAACAGCTTTTGCAGCGCGTTGAGCGTGGTGTTGACGCTCCCCGCGCTCGCGAATGGCCCGTAATAATTGCCCTTGGCCCGCCGTGCGCCGCGATGTTTCTGGATGCGCGGGAAGGTGTGATCGGCGCGCAGCAGGATGAAGGGGAAGCTCTTGTCGTCCCGCAGCAGCACGTTGAACGGCGGACGGAACCGCTTGATGAGCTGGGCTTCGAGCAGGAGCGCCTCAGCCTCGGAATTGGTGGTGATGATCTCCATGCTGCGGGTCTGGCTGACCATCCGCTGCAACCGGCCGGACAGCCCGGCGATCTGGGTGTAATTCGCCACCCGCGCCTTCAGACTCCGCGCCTTGCCGACATACAGCACCTCGCCCCGCGTATCGAGCATGCGGTATACGCCGGGGGAAGGCTTCAGCACCTTCACCACTTCGCGGATTGCCTGCACGCCGCCTTCCAGGTCGGGCTTGGCGCTCGACACGGTATAGGCGGCGCGCTCCTCGTTGAAGCGATCGCCACCGCGCGGATCATGGGGGGTGCCTGCGGGGGTCTTTGACATCAGGTGCAGATAGGGACTGCGGGGGGCGATTGGCAATTCCCGTAAGCACGCCTATCCGCACCGGGATGGATCAGCATGACGTCATCATTCTCGGCGCGGGCGCCGCCGGGCTGTTTTGCGCAGGCCAAGCGGGGCAACGCGGGCTGCGTGTGGCGTTGCTGGAGAAGGCGGAGGCGCCGGGGAAGAAAATCCTGATCTCGGGCGGGGGGCGCTGCAACTTCACCAATCTGGGCGCGGGGCCGGGCAATTACCTCTCGGCCAATCCCCATTTCGCCAAGAGCGCGCTGGCGCGGTACACGCCTGCCGACTTCATTGCGTTGGTCGAACGCTACGGGATCGCGTGGCATGAGAAGACGCTGGGGCAACTGTTCTGCGACGGTTCGGCGAAGCAGATCGTCGCGATGCTGTTAGAGGAATGCCCGCCTGATAAGGTCACCCTGACGTGCGAGGTCGATGTGGCCAGCGTTACGCGCGGTGAGGACGGCGTGTTCACGGTCACCGCCGCCGACGGCCGCAATTGGCGCGCGCCCGCACTAGTGATTGCCACGGGCGGGCCGTCGATCCCCAAAATGGGCGCGAGCGACTTTGCCTACGGTCTGGCGCGGCAATTCGGGTTGAAGATCGTGGAGCCCCGCCCCGCCCTCGTCCCGCTGACCTTGGGGGGTGAGGACGCGCTATTCCGCGAGCTGTCCGGCGTTGCGGCACCCGTGCGCGCGCGGGCTGGCAGCGGCAAGGGCAAGGCCGAGTTCGCCGAGGCGGCGTTGTTCACCCACAAGGGGCTTTCCGGCCCGGCGATCCTGCAAGTGTCCTCCTATTGGCGGCATGGCGAGGAGGTCGGCATCACTTTCCTACCCGATGCCGCAAGCGACTGGCTGGTCGAAGCCAAACGCGACCGCCCCCGCACGCACTTACGCACCCTGCTGCGCGAACGCCTGCCCGCACGGTTGGCTGACGCATTGGCGGATCGGTTGGCGTTGGAGCGCGAGCTTGGCAATGTGTCGGACAAAGACCTGCGCGCCGCTCAGGCACAGCTAGGCGATTGGCGCTTTGCCCCCAACGGCACCGAGGGTCTCGCCAAAGCCGAAGTCACCGCTGGCGGTATCGCTACGGCGGAACTTTCCAGCCGGACGATGGAAGCGGCCAAGGTCCCCGGCCTTTACGCCATCGGCGAAGCCGTGGACGTCACCGGGTGGCTCGGCGGCTACAACTTCCAATGGGCCTGGGCGAGTGGTTTTGCCTGCGCCGAAGCGCTCGCCGAGGCCCGCGCGCTCCGGCCTTGATCGTGCCGGGTCGCGCGTTTTCCTACTCCCGCCAGGCCTGATATGCCGGATCCGGCTCTTTCCCATTGTTGCCCACCGAAGCGCACTCCCCCCCCCGGAAGGGGCAAAGTGTCAACTTCGATTTTTTGTCGCAACCTTATGTTTCTAAAACACAATTTCCCGAAAATGGTGCTTGACACCCTGTCAACTTTGTCAACTTCGGGTGCTCGGGGAAGCCATCACTAGAACAGCTTTCTGAGGTCGATACCCAGATACAGCCCCAGCGGGTCGATCACGAACGGCTGGTAGTTGATCGGCGTCTCACCCGCCGAATCGCGCACCTTGCGCTGTGCGTCGAACACGTTTTCGGCGACCAGACTGACGCGGAAGTCCTTGAGCAGTCCTTCGTTCTTGCCCGTCACTTCGCCAAGGTTGGCGAAGATGCGCAGGTTGAAGGTGGCGATGTCGTCGAAGAACAGATCGCTGGTGCCGACACCCCCGTCGAGGCGGGTCGTGCCGGTGTAGATCCCCGACAGGCGGAAGCCGACGCCCTTGCCGAACAGGCCTGCTTCAAGGCGGCTCGAATGGCGTGGCTGGCCGAAGGCGCTGGTTGCCTGACCGTCCAGCTGGTCGAGCGGTTGCAGGCCGGGGGCGATCAGGATCTCATTGGCGAGCTCGATCGTGTGGGTCAGGTTGAAGAAATACCGCCAGCCCTGGAAGTTGCGTCCTCCCAACGGGTTGAAGGCCGGTCCACCCGCAGGTGCACCACCAGCCGCCGGAGCCCCGCCCGGTGTCTGTGCAGGGGGAGCCGCCGCGCAGAAGCGCTGCTGGAACTGCGCCAACGCCTCGGGCGGGATGGTGCCATCGGGCAGGCGCGACCGGTCGAGCGCCATCTTGATAAAGGCGGGATCGACGCCCGGCAGCTCGGCCGAGACATCTTCGCCGCGGTCGATCTTGGCGACCAGCTCGGCAATCGCAGCCGTACCGTCCGGGCCGCAAGCGCGCTCCCGGAAAGCGGCGAGCTGCGGCGGGATACCAGCGGGGACCGTGCCAGCCGGAGCGCCCGGTGCACCGCCGCCCATCATGGCGGGATCGATGCTACAGATCCGCGTGCGGAACTGCGCCAAACGGGCCGGATCGACCTTGCCGTCCGCGCCGCGGATGCGCGCCAACATCGGGGCGAGACGCGCCGGGTCAATGCCGGGGAACTCCGCCGAGATATCCGCGCCGCTATCAATCGCAGCCACCAACTTTTCGAGGAAGGCCTGACCATCATCGGCGCACAGGCGCGCACGGAAGGCCATGAACTGCTCACGCTGTTCGGCTGTCGGCGCAGCGAAGCCGCCTGCCGGCGGACCACCCGCGCCCGCTTGCGGAGCCGGACCTGTGGTTGGCGCAGCAGGCGCGGCCGCAGCAGGAGCACCACCGCCACCGCCAAAGCGACCACCACCACCGCCGCGACCGCCTGCGCCTTCAGCCGGTGCGCCGATGCTGCCATTGGTCGAGAAGGTGAACTGGATCCGATCCGCCCGAGTCTCGGCAAAACTCACCGAGCGTCGGTCGACCCGCACCACGCGGCCATCCGCGTCGCGCGTCACCCGGCCGGGGAAGGCCGCCTCGGTCTCAGTCGTGATCTGCGGGAAGCTGCTCACCACGTCATCCGAGCGGTTCATGATGTAGTCGACCGTGAGCCGCGAATTCTCCCAGAACGGCAGCTCCCAATTCGCCGAGAACTTCCAGTCGCGCTGGGTCTCGGGCGGCAGGGTGGCATTGCCCCCGGTCAGCACCTCGGCCAGCACCGTCTCGCCGCGCACGAAATCGAACACGGGGACGTTGAAATTGGTGACCTGCGGATCGCCCAGCGCCGAGAGCGAGGGCGCGACTTCGCGCAAGATATAGGTCGCCGACAGGTCGAGCCCGTCAGTTGGCTTCCACGTGATCCCGGCGTTCCAGTCCCCGAGAAGGCCGAAATCGCTGAGGTCCTCGAGCCCGGCCTGAAGGTTCAGGGTGAAGTCGCCCAGCCCGTCGAGGAATTCCTCGCGCCCGCTGGTCAGCGGCACCACCAGATTGGCGCCGGTCGACAGGCGGCGGCGGGTCAGCTCGGCGCCCGTAAGCGAGCGCGTGTCGCTGCTTTCGATCCTGCGCCAGTCGAGGCCGAGGTCGAAGGTCGCCAGCACTTCGCCCGCAGGCAGCTCGGCGAGCGGGCCTTCAAGCGTCGCCTGAGTCTCGGTGGTAATCGTCCGGCGCAGCGCGACATCGAAGCCGTTGTCGGTGTTCGTAGGCAGCGGACCGGTGATCGCCAGCGTGCCTGCCGCCGCGGCATCGCGGAAGGCCTGAAGCTGCGCGGTCCCCAGCCGGCGGTCGATCTCGGTCTCGGTCTCGCTGAAGGCGCCGTCGAAGGTAGTGGTGAGACGGAAGGCATTGATCGGCTGGTTGATCGATCCGGCGGCCGAAACCGTGTCGCTCGAGGAGCGCCGGGCGAGCGGAGTGTCTGCGCCAAAAGTGCGCAGCGCGCTGGTGCCGGTGGGCGAGGTCAGCGTCACAGTGTTGAGCCCGTCGAGACTGCGGCTCTCATCGCGTGCGTAATTGAGGTTGGCGCTAAGCGACGTCCCGCTCTCGACGATCGCCTTGGCCCACGAGACATTGGCCTCAAGCCCGAAGGTGTCGGCCAGCAGGCTGCGGAATTCGGCCTGACCCGGATCGCCTGCGACCAGCGACTGCGAGCCATCGGTCTGCGGCACATTGCGCTCCGCCTCGGTCAGAATCGAGGTGTCCTGAACCTCGATATTGGCGTTGATCCGCCCGCCATTGGCGATCTTGAGGATGCCGAGCTGCTGTTCGTTGCGAGCATAGCCGCCGCGTGACGGCATCTCATATTCCAGATCGACCTGACGATTGGAATAATTGTCCTTGAGGATGAGATTGATCACCCGGCGATCAGGCGGAAAGCCGAAGCGCTGGGCGACTTCTTCGGGGAAGACCTCAACGCGGGCAAGGGCTTCCGGCGGGTAGTTGGCAAACTCTCGGAAGGAACCGATGCGGATGCCGTTGACGAGAACCACCGGCTGCCCGCCGCCGCCACGTCCGCGGGCGGAACCGGTGCGTGCGCTGATCTGAGCGATCAGGTCGGTGATGGAGGTAACACCCTCCGCGGCAATCGCGGTCTCATCCAGCTGAAGCAGCGGAGCCTGATCGACAAACAACTGCCCCCGCAGTCGCCCCGAACGCACAACGATCTCGCCGCCGTCCGTGGTGGTGTCGCTGGCGCTGTCGGGATCTTCCTGTTCAGGCTGGGCCGCCGGTTCGGGCTGCGGCTGCGCGGTCGCGGTTTCCTTGGCTGCCAGCGGCAGGGACAAGGTAAGGGCAAGAGCGCAGGTGCCAGCGCGCAGGCCTGCGCGGGAGAGCGGGGAGAGGTTCATGGAGTCCCTTTAATGACAATTCTTGTGACGGGGCGGCTTGTTACCGCTCCCTTGGGGGCAGACTGACTACGCAGTCGAACGGCCCAGGGATGCGCGATACACCCTGAACCGAACCTGCAAATTCCCGAAGTTCGTGGGCCTAACGCACGAGCCTTCCCTTTTGGTTCCCGCATCGCTAAAGCGCAGCCCCACATCGACGGGCGTATTGTGCGCCGCAACGGACAAAAGGAATTACATGGCCAAGGAAGAACTCCTCGAAATGCGCGGGCGCGTGGTTGAGTTGCTGCCCAATGCGATGTTCCGGGTGGAGCTTGAAAACGGCCATGAAGTGCTCGGCCACACCGCAGGCAAGATGCGCAAGAATCGCATCCGCGTGCTGGTGGGTGACGAAGTGCTGTGCGAGCTGACGCCGTACGATCTCACCAAGGCCCGCATCACCTATCGCTTCATGCCGGGTCGCGGCGGCCCCGGCCCGCAATAATTGCGGGCGGCCCTGATGGGCACGCTTCACCTCACACTGGCTTCGGCATCGCCCCGGCGGCGCGAGTTGCTTGGGCGGCTCGGGCTAGTGCCTGACGCTGTCACCCCTGCCGATATCGACGAGACCCCGCTGAAGGGCGAACTCCCCCGCGCCTATGCCTCGCGCATGGGACGGGAAAAGGCGCTGACCGTGGCTGCGCCGGGCTTTGTGCTGGCGGGCGATACGGTGGTGGCGGTGGGGCGGCGCATCCTGCCCAAGACCGAAACCGAAGCCGAAGCGCGGGCCTGCCTCGATCTGATGAGCGGGCGGCGGCATCAGGTGCTCACCAGTGTGGTGCTGCGCGCGCCCGATGGCTCGATCCGCGAACGCTTGTCCGAGACCGTGGTGCATTTCAAACGCCTCTCTGCCGAGGAGATCGCCGCTTACCTCGCCGGAGGTGAATGGCAGGGCAAGGCGGGCGGCTATGCCATCCAGGGCGCAGCTGAGGGCCTGATTGAATGGATCAGAGGCAGCCATTCTGGCGTGATGGGCCTGCCGCTCCATGAAACGCGCGCACTGTTGAAAGCCGCCGGGTTTGCCATTGGCTAGGCCAGCATCGCCCGAGTGGCTGATCGAGGACGGCATCGGCGAAACCCGTGCCTTGCTGATCGCAGGCGAGCAAGTTCTGGCAGCGCGGATGATCTGGCCGGGCGAGTTGCGGGCCGGGCAGCTTGCGCGCGGCAGGCTCACCGCCAAACTCAAAGGTTCCCGCCGCGGTGTGGCGCTGCTTGAAAGCGGTGTTGAGGCGCTGGTCGATCATTTACCCCAGGCCGTGACCGAAGGTCAGGTGCTCGATCTCGTCATCACCCGCGCCCCTTTGGCCGAACGGGGCCGGTTGAAGCGCGCGCATGCCCGGGTGGCGGGAGCGGACAACAGTGACTTGCCCTCACCCCTCGCTGAAGGCCGCACTGTCCGCCGCCTACCGACTGGGCTGTGGGAGGAAGTGTGGCACACGGCTTCATCGGCCAGCCTCGACTTTCCGAACGGCGAGGTGCTCGTCAGCGTCACCCCGGCCATGACCGTCATCGACATCGATGGCATCGGCTCGCCGCGCGACGTCGCCTTGGCAGCGGTCCCAGCGATTGCCCGCGCGCTGGCGTGGTTTGAGATCGGCGGGAATATCGGGATCGACTTCCCCACGCTCCCCGCCAAGGCCGATCGCCGCGCGGTCGATGAGGCACTGGAGGCCGCGTTGGAAGGGTGGCCCCATGAACGCACCGCCATGAACGGTTTCGGCTTCGTGCAACTGGTCGCACGGCTCGAAGGCCCTTCGCTGCTCCACCGCTTTGCAACCGCGCGGCTAGGAGCAGCGGCGCGCATGGCACTGCGGCGCGCGGAACTGGCGGCAGATGACGGCACGGGGCGGGTTCTGCAACTGACCGTACACCCCGCGCTCAAGGCCAAGCTCAAGGCCGAATGGCTCGACGAACTTGCGCGCCGCACCGGGCGGCTGGTGGAGATTGCGGTCGATGCGGCTCTTGCCATCGAGGGCGCCAATGCCCAGCTTATTGTCCGATGACCTTCTCCGCCAGCAAGCCCTGCCCGATCTGCCGCAAGCCGAGGTCGGAGACTTTCCACCCCTTCTGCTCGCAGCGCTGCAAGGACCGCGATCTGGCGCGCTGGTTCTCCGATTCCTACGCCCTGCCCGGCGCGCCCGCGGACCCGGAAACACTGGCGTCCGAAGACTGGCGCGAGCAGGACTGACGGCAGCGCAATAATCCTGCGCGGCTTTCACAAAACCCACTTGCCAACCCCCGCCGCCTTCGCCATAGGGCCGCTCTCATTTGCTCGCCGGGGTAGCCACATGGCTTGATCCCGTCGCTCGCAGCGAATGCCCGGGTAGCTCAGGGGTAGAGCAGCGGATTGAAAATCCGCGTGTCGGTGGTTCAAATCCGCCCCCGGGCACCATTCGCTAAAGGCCTAAAGGCGAGCTGGGAGTGCCGACCTGATGTCCCGCCGCACCAAGATCTACGAAGGCAAGGCCAAGATCCTCTATGAGGGTCCCGAACCAGGCACGCTTATCCAGTATTTCAAGGATGACGCGACCGCTTTCAATGCCGAGAAAAAGGGCACGATCAACGGCAAGGGCGTGATCAACAATCGCATCAGCGAGCATGTGTTCACCCGTCTCGCGCACATCGGCATCCCGACCCACTTTATCCGCCGCCTCAACATGCGCGAGCAGTTGATCCGGCAGGTCGATATCATCCCCTTGGAAGTGGTGCTGCGCAATGTTGCGGCAGGTTCCATCAGCAAGCGCCTCGGCATCGAAGAGGGCGAGCCGCTGCCGCACACGCTGATCGAATATTACTACAAGGACGATGCCCTCGGAGATCCGCTGGTCGCCGAAGAGCACATCGCCTGCTTCAACTGGGCCTCGAACGAGGAGATGCATGACATTTCCTCCATGGCGATCCGGATCAATGATTTCCTGTGCGGAATGTTCGCCGCAATCGACATCCGTCTGGTGGACTTCAAGCTGGAGTTCGGACGGCTTTACGACGGCGATTATAGCCGGGTGATTCTTGCCGACGAAATCAGCCCCGATGGCTGCCGGTTGTGGGACATGGCGACGGGCGAAAAGCTCGACAAGGACCGCTTCCGCCGCGATCTGGGCGGTGAGGAAGAAGCCTACCGCGAAGTCGCGCGTCGGCTTGGCTTGCTCAATGGCGAAGACAATAGCCCGGGCGAAGTGTTCGACCTGTCCCACGCCCGCTCGCGCCTGCGTGGGCCCCCACCACTTAAGAAGTAAGCCGCTCAAGAAATAGGCTGACAGCCCGGATTGACGCGCTAGTCTCGATGCCCGTGTAAACGACCCGAGAGAGACGCCTGAGATCCATGCGGAATTTCCCCCTTGCTGCCAGCCTGCTGCTGGCGCTCTCGCCGCTTGCCTTCACCACCGCGCTCGCTGCGCAAGATGCCCCCGCGGCTGAAGCGACCACTGAGGCACCCACACCTGTCTGGGCTTTCGAGGTCAGCGACGTCCCGGTCGATACCGGCTACACCTTCGGCCAGCTCCCCAACGGGATGCGCTACATCATCCGCCAGAACGCCACGCCCGCAGGCACCGCGCTGGTGCGGATGCGGATCGATTCCGGCGCGCTGGAGGAGACCGATACCGAGCGCGGCCTTTCGCACTATCTTGAACACATGGCCTTCAACGGATCGAAGGGCATCCCTGAAGGCGAGATGATCAAGCTGCTCGAACGCGAAGGGCTTGCTTTCGGCGCTGACACCAATGCTTCGACCGGGTTCGATGCGATTACCTACCTCCTGAATCTGCCCCGCAATGACGAGGCCCTGTTGGGCACCGCGCTGAAGCTGATGCGCGAAACGGCTAGCGAGCTGACCATTTCGCAGGACGCGGTGGAGCGCGAGCGCGGGGTGATTCTGGCTGAACGGCGTGATCGCGCAGGCTTCCAGCAGCGCAATTTCGAGGACAATGTCGCCTTCCTTGCCCCCGATGCGCGCTATGGCAATCGCATCCCGATCGGCACGATTGAGGTGCTGGAAGGCGCGACCGCAGACCAGATCCGCGCGCTCTACCAACGCACATACAGGCCATCGAATACCGTGCTGGTGGTGGTAGGCGACTTTCCGGTCGAGGTGGTTGAGGCCGCAATCCGCACTCGCTTTACCGATTGGGCCCCTGCCCCCGCCCCGACAGAGCCCGAGGCCGGGCCCATCGACGTGACCCGCAAGGGAATCACGGACATTCACCTCGATCCGGCCTTGAGCGAGAGCGTCACCATCAGCCGCCTCGCCCCGTGGCGCGATGAACCCGACACTATCGCCAACCGCAAGGCAGCGTTCCTGCGCGGAGTCGGCTACGCCATCATCAATCGCCGGCTCGCGCGGCTGACCCGGAGCGCCGATGCGCCGTTCCGGGGCGCGAGCTTCAGCTCGGGCGATATCTTCGAAGAAGCCAGGATTACCAGCCTCAGCGTCAGCAGCGTTGATGGCGAGTGGAAGAAAGGCGTGCTCGCCGCCACCCGTGAGGTCAATCAGGCGCTCACCTATGGCTTCACGCAGGCCGAGGTTGACGAGCAGCTCGCCAATATCCGCACATCGCTGGAGAACGGGGTGAAGTCGGCCGAAACCCGCAGCAATGCCGTGTTCGCCGGCGCGGCGCTGGCGCTGGCCAGCGATGAGCGTGTGCCAACCACGCCCGAATGGCAGCTGGCCGAGTTCGAGCGGATTGCCGCAGAAATGACTCCGCAGGCGCTATGGCAAGCGGTGACAGCCGATGCCGCACCGCTGACCGAGCCGTTGATCCGCTTCCAAGGCCGTACCGCGCCCGAAGGCGGGGAAGCAGCGTTGCGCACAGCCTTTGAAGAAGGGATGGCCCAGCCGATCACGGCACCGGTCGACAAAGGCCCGCTAGCCTTTGGTTACACTGACTTCGGGCCTGCCGGGACAGTGGTGTCCGATTCCGTCGAGCCGCGCCTAGGCCTGCGGCTTATCCGCTTCGCCAACGGGGTGCGGCTGACACTCAAAAAGACCGATGTACGCAAAGATCGCATCGCCTTTTCCTTCGCGCTCGACGGCGGCAATCTGATGAACACCAAGGAGGCGCCGCTGCGCACCTATCTGGCAGGATCGCTGGAGGGCGGCGGTTTGGGCAAGCACAGCCGGGACGAACTCACCACAATGCTGGCCGGCCGCAGCGTCGCGTTCGGATTGGGGCGCGGCATCGATGCCTTCACGGCATCCGCCGTCACCACCCCGCGCGACCTGACGCTCCAGATGCAGGTGATGGCCGCCCTGATAACCGACCCGGGATACCGCCCCGAGGCCGTCGAGCAGTTCCGCAAGGGCATCGAGAATTTCTACAAGACGCTCGATTCAACACCGGGCCGCGCGCTTGCAGCAGCGCAGGGCGGCATCATCCACGACAATGACCCGCGCTTCGCGCTCCAGCCCAAGGAGGCGTTCTTCGCGCTCGATTTCCAGCAGTTGCGCGACGTGATCGGAGACCGTCTGGCGTCCGGCGCGATCGAGATCGCACTGGTCGGCGATCTGGACGAGGCCGAAGCGATTGCGGCGGTCGCCTCAACCTTCGGCGCGCTCCCGGCGCGCGAGGCTGAATTCAATCCTCGCGACGAAGCGCGGGTGGTGGCATTCACGGCCGAACGAGGTCAGCGGGTGCTGACCCACAAGGGTGAGCCCGATCAGGCATTGCTCCACTGGGTCTGGCCGACCACTGATGACAGTGATCTGGCCGAATCGATGCGTCTGAACCTTCTGGCGCGGATCGTTCGGCTCGAACTCACTGACCGTCTGCGCGAAAAGCTCGGTCAGGCCTATTCGCCCTCGGCCGCGTCCGACACCAGCGATGACTATCCCGGGTTCGGGACGTTCACGATCAGCACTTCAGTGGCGGTCGATCAGGTCGAACCCAGCCGGGAAGCGCTGAAGCAGCTTGTCGCCGACCTGCGTCAGGCGCCGCTTGATACCGACATCCTTGAGCGCGCCCGCAAGCCGTATTTCGAGGCCTATAACAATTACCTGAAAGACCTGGGGGGCTGGCTGGCCTTAGCGGCAGACGCCCAGAGCGAGCCGGATGAGCTGGATGATTACTTCGACGCGCCGGCGATCATGGGGGCCATCACACCCGAAGACATCCACCAGATGGCGCTGAAATATCTCTTGCCCGATGGCGCGGTCGAGTTTGTGGTGGTGCCCGAAGCATCGACAGCGACGGAATGACAAAAAAAGAGGGCTGACAGGTCACCGCCTGCCAGCCCCCTTTCTGTGTGGCGAAGCCCCCGCGCGTGGCGGGGACGTAAGGCCTATCAGTACTTCACGCCGAACATCACGCCGATGATGCGCGGATCGTTGACGAAGGCCGTGTTGTTGTTGAAGTCGACCACGCCAAGGACGTTGTCTTCATCGGTGATGTTGCGCGCGAAGGCGGCGACTTCCCACTGCCCGTCGTCACCCGAATAACCGACCTTGAGACCGCCCTCGATGCGGCTCTTGGCGTTGAATTCGCGGCTTTCGTAGAGCAAGAAGTTCGTGTCACCGAGGTAGACCCAATCGGTGAAGATGAAGAACTCACCCGAATTGCCCACCGGGATGCTGTAGCGCGCGGTGAAATCGCCGCTCCACTCAGGGGCATTGGGGAAAGGATTGTTGTTGATCAGCGCGCGGGTGCTGCCGCTGATCACGCGAGTCGGATCGGTGACAGTGCACTGCGCACAGATGCCGACGGCAAGGGTCGAATCCTTGATCGCGGTGTTGTTGTAAGCCACGCCGAGGGTGACGAGGAACTGCGGCGAGACTTGGAACGCGCCGTCGAATTCAAGCCCCCAGGCCTCGCCCTTGTTGGCGTTGATCAGCTGCACAAGGTTGCCCGCACCGCCGACAGCGGTGAACTGCGGGTCTTCAACCGTGTAGTAATAGGCCGCACCGTTAAGGCGCACGGTGCGATCCGCCAGCTCACTCTTGAAGCCGACTTCATAGGAGGTGATGTTCTCCGACTGCGCGACCGAGGGCGGGTTGAAGAAGGCGACATCGCGGCCCTGAATCGTCGGCCCGCGGAACGAATTGGCGATCTTGGCATAGACACTGGCATCATCGGACACGTCTCCGAAGATGCTGATATCCCAATCGAACTGATCGTCACCCACACTGCGCGGCTGCGGGGCAGCGCCAGAACGGACGAAGAAATCCTTCTGGTCATCGGTGTAGCGCAGGCCGCCGGTGACGCGCAGCTTTTCAGTCAGCTGGTAGCCGACCTGCCCGAACAGCGCCCAGGCTTCATTGGTGTGGTTGACCGTGACCGGGGGCGGGAAGGTGAAGCCCTGCGTGCTGACGTCGAAATCGCTTTCGAAGTAGAAGCCGCCAACCTGCCAGCTGAGCGGACCTTCACCAGTCGAGGCGAGGCGTACTTCCTGCGTGGTCTGCTTGAGATCGATCGAGTCCTGCGTGTCCGAGGGGAACGGGATCAGGCCGGGGCCACCGCCGCCGGGCAGAAACACCGCACCGAACCCGCCGTCGATATCGCCCCGGCCCGAACCCTTGCTGGTCCAATGGCTGGTGATCGAGGTCAGCGTGGCGCCGTCGAATTCATAGGCTGCGGTCAGCGTGGCGCCGAACTGCTGATAATTCGCCTCGTTACCGCCGCCGCCATCATAGAACACGGTGTCACGGTCATAATTGCCGTTGAGGTTGTTGTTGCCCGGGCCGATGATATTGGCGCGGAAGAAGGTCGCGGAACCGGCCAGATCGCGGAAATTGACCGCGGCATTGATGCTCGTCCGGTCGTTCGGCGTGAACAGCAACTGGCCGCGCACCGCGAAATCGGCATAACCGCCCAGCACGCCGTCTTGATTGGTGAAGCCGTTGCTGATCCAGTCACCCCGCTTCTGCATCTGCCCTGCGACGCGGAAGGCAAGCACGTCCTTGACGATCGATCCGCCGACCGCACCATTGAGCGAGATCGTATCGAGGCTGCCGAACGACAGGCCGGCAACAACGCTGGTGTCGTGGCTCGGCTTGATCGAATCGATCTTGACGATCCCCGCCGGGGTGTTCCGGCCGAACAGCGTGCCCTGCGGCCCGCGCAGGACTTCGACCCGCTCGACATCGAAGATCGGGAAGCTCTTGAGGGTGACGTTTTCCATCACGACATCGTCAAGCAGCACCGAAACGGGCTGCGAGGCGGCAAGATCGAAATCGGTATTGCCGAGGCCGCGGATGTAGAAGCGCGGCGCCACGCGGCCGTTAGAGCTTTCGACGTTGAGACCCGGCGCAGTGCCGGCCAGCGCGGTGATGTCACCCGTTCCGCTGAAGATCGCGCCGATGCGCTCCTGATCCAGAATGTCAGCGGACACCGGTACGTCCTGAAGGTTTTCCTCGCGGCGGTTGGCGGTGACGATGATGGTCGCCAGCTGGCCTTCGGTGGCCTCGGCGGTTTCGCTGTCCTGCGCGGCGGCAGGAACGGCAATGCTGAAGGCAGCGGCAGCAGCAAGCGCGGTCGAACCGGCCCAGACAGCACGAAATGCGGAGTAACGGTGGGACATCGAACAACCCCCTTTTTGGTGTGATCGGATGGAGAGTGGGTGGTTGGCCCGTGACATTTTTGTCCGATTCGCGCGAGGCGAGTGACCATCAATGTTACGTCAAAACGACGCTCCCGAGGCGTTCTTTGGCGAGTTGTTGCACCAAGGTTACAATCCTAGGCTATTGACTACCGGTTTGTGACAGGAATTCGACTCTGCCTGCGGTGCACAAGCCCGATCAGCGCGATTGCGTGTGCGGGCCGGAACGCTATAGCGACGCCAAAACAGCCCCCCATATTGGAGCATCAGCCATGCAAGTGCGCGTCCTCGTCCGATTGAAGCCCGGCGTGCTCGATCCACAAGGCCGCGCCGTGCACCACGCACTCGAAGGCCTCGGCTTTACCGGGGTCGAAGACGTGCGGATCGGCCGGTTGATTGAACTCGATGTGGCCGACGGCACCGATCACGATACGATCAAGGCGATGTGCGAAAAGCTGCTCGCCAACACCGTGATTGAGAGCTTCACGATCGAAACCGCAGGAGCGCAAGGCTGATGGCGTTCCGGGCGGCGGTCATCACCTTCCCCGGCTCCAACTGCGACCGGGACATGGCCAGCGCACTCGAAGCAGTGTCGGGCCAGCCCGCGCTGCGGGTATGGCATGCCGATGCCGATCTGCCGGGCCGGCTTGATCTGATCGCGCTGCCGGGCGGCTTTTCCTATGGCGATTATCTGCGGTCAGGCGCGATGGCGGCGACCAGCCCGATCATGCGCGCAGTGATTGCGGCGGCGGAGCGCGGCGTGCCGGTGCTCGGCGTTTGCAACGGCTTTCAGGTGCTCACCGAAGCCGGCCTGCTGCCGGGCGCGCTGCTGCGCAATGCCGGTCAGCGGTTTGTCTGCCGCACCGTGACATTAACGGTAGAGAACACCGCCTCGCCCTTCACTGCGGGCTATACCGCGGGTGAGACGATCCGTGTGCCGGTCGCCCATCATGACGGCAATTACTTCGCCGACGCTGATACGCTCGATCAGTTGGAAAGCGAAGGCCGCGTCGCCTTCCGTTATGGCGAGGCTGTCAACGGTTCGGCGCGCGATATTGCCGGGGTGCTTAGTGCCAACGGCCGCGTGCTCGGCATGATGCCGCACCCCGAACGCGCGATCGAACCCGCAGCAGTGGCGGCACTGGGAGGGGCTGACGGGCGGCGCCTGTTCGAGAACATTCTGACAAATTTCGCCACCGCGTAATGCCGTGCCTCAGGCGCGGCGCTCGCTGATTTGGCGGAACAGTCCGCGCGCATCATCCGCGGTCATCGGTCGGCCGAAGTAGAAGCCCTGGATCTTGTCGCAGCCCAGATTGCGGATGAGTTCGGCCTCTTCGACCGTTTCTACGCCTTCTGCGGTTGTGGTCATCTTGAGGCTCTGGGCCATCGCCACCACCGCGTTGATGATCGCCAGGCTTTCCGCACTGCCCTGCGCTGCGCCCTGCACGAACGTGCGATCGACCTTGATGGTCGAGAAGCGCAGCTTACGCAGATAGCCCAGCGAGGAATAGCCGGTCCCGAAATCGTCCAGCGCGACCGAACAACCCAGCGCCATCACCTGTTCGAGCGCGTTGCGAGCCACGCTGGCATCGCGCAGGAAGATGCTTTCAGTCACTTCGATCTCAAGCCGTTCGGGACGGAGACCGGTCACCGCAAGCGCCTGCACCACTTCCTCATGGAAGCCGGGCTCAAGCAGCTGTTCGGGCGAGACGTTGACATTGACCTTGATATCTTCGGGCCAGTTGCGCGCTTCGTGGCAGGCCTGCCGCATCACCCACTGCCCGATGGGCACGATCAGGCGGGTGTCTTCGGCGAGCGGAATGAACTTGCCCGGGCTGACAAAGCCATGCTCGGCACTGTTCCACCGCACCAACGCTTCGAAGCCAACCACCTTTTCGCTGCGGGCGTCGACCACAGGCTGATAATGCAGGATCATCTCGTCGCGGCCCAGGGCCTTGCGCAGCGACGCTTCGAGCGAGCGGCGTTCCTCAGCCGAGGCGTGGAGTTCTTGCTCGAACCGGCAATGTTCGCCCCCGCCCATGTCCTTCGCGCGGTAGAGCGCAAGGTCGGCATTGCGCATCATTTCCTCAACGCTGTTGCCATCGCGCGGCCCCTCAGCGGAGCCGACGCTGGCGCCGACATAGAGCGTATGGTGATCGACCTGATAGGGTTCCGACAGGCGATCAATCACCTGGCGGGCAAGATTGCGAATCACACCCGGCGTGCTTGCATCGCGGATCACGATGGCAAATTCGTCCCCGCCCAATCGCCCGCACATCTGGTTCTCGCCCATCAAGGCTTGCAAGCGGGCCGAGACCTGGCCCAGCAGTTTGTCACCGGTCATGTGGCCAAGCGAATCATTGATCGCCTTGAACCGGTCGAGATCGACCATCAGCAGCGCGCAGCGGGTGCGCCACTGCACCGAGTAACGCAGTGCCTCGCCCAGCGCTTCGGTCAGGTGCAGGCGATTGGGCAGCTGAGTCAGCGTGTCGTAACGCGCCAGATAGGCGATTTTCTCGGAGGACTTGCGCTGTTCGGTCACGTCCGATCCGACCCCGCGGAAGCCGGTGAAGCGACCCTGCTCGTCGCGCATCGGCGTGCCGGACAGCTCCCACCAGCGCTCTTCGCCGAGGATCAACACCTGCACCAGCATGTTCGAGAAATTCTCGCGGTTCTTCAGCCGCTCGGCCAGATCGTGGAGGCTTGCGGGAAATTGCCCGCTTTCCCAGTTGCGGCCAGAGATCATCTCAAGCAGTGGCTTGCCTTCGACATCAGGCTGCGAGCGGCCAAGCGCAAAAGCGAAGCGCGGCGAGACCGACCGCAGTCGCCTCGCAGGATCGACTTCCCACAGCCAGTCCGCCTCGTTCTCCTCGAACTCACGCAGCAGCAGGGAGACCACGGCTTCCTTCTCGATCACCGCCGCTTCTGCCAGACGCGCCTTCACGAAGGTCGAACGGATCTGAACCGTCGCCACGAGGCTCGCAATCGTGAACAAGATCGCCCCGCAGACCGCCTGCCACTCACCCTGCAAAGCGAGTGAAACAATCGCTCCGAACCCGAGAATGGCGATGTAAATCAGAACGCTGACTGGCGAAGTCGAAAAAACGAAGGTCGAAGAGACCATCATCACCATCACGACCATCAGCATGGCGGTCGCTTGTGCCCCATCGGCCAGCAGCGGAAAGGCGAGCAGCGCGGCCACCCAGCAGAGGGCTGAGGCAATGGCGTTGAAGTTCTGCGTGCGTGCGATGGCTGCGGGACCAGCGCGGTATGTCGGATCGACAAGCAGCAGATCGGTCTGGCGCGACCGGTAGAGGATGAAGGCGAGCAGCGCGGCCCAAGGTGTGACAATCAGCAACCCGATCAGCGGCGCGAAGATCGAGGCAACGAACGCCCCCACCAGCGCATTGGCCAGCATCCGGTTACGACTCGCCTGCGCCAACTCGGCATATTCGTCACCCCGCAGGCGCGTGGGATCGAACGCCGGATTGCTCGACAGTCCGAGAACATCGGACATCGGCAATTCGACCGCTGGAGGCGGCGATAAGGAGGCGGATTGCTTGGCCACTGATGGCAGGCTTAACGGCCAATGGTTAGATTGCGGTAAAGGAGCGCGAGCCGCCGCCTGACAATAGTTAACCCGCCGCTCGCACCAGAGCCCTTGCGGAGGGCTATTCGACCGTCACCGATTTAGCGAGGTTGCGGGGCTGATCGACATCCGTGCCTTTGACCACAGCGACATGGTAGGCGAGCAGCTGCACCGGAACGGCATAAACCATCGGTACAATCAGCGGGTGCACCACCGGCATCTCGATCGTGGCGATGCAACCGTCGCCCGCCTCGGCAATGCCCTTGGCGTCAGAGATCAGCACCACCTGCCCGCCGCGCGCGCGCACCTCTTCCATGTTGGAGACGGTCTTTTCGAACAGAGGGCCCGAAGGCGCGATCACGACCACCGGCACCGCATCGTCGATCAGCGCGATCGGCCCGTGCTTCATTTCGCCTGCCGCATAGCCTTCAGCATGGATGTAGCTGATTTCCTTGAGCTTCAGCGCACCTTCCAACGCCAGCGGATAATCCTGACCGCGCCCCAGATAGAGCACATCGCGCGCCGGCGCGATTAGGTGCGCCATGGCGGCGATATCGTCATCATGATCGAGCGCCGCATTGAGCGCAGCAGGCGCTTCCAGCAGGTGGCGCACGATGTCGGATTCCTGATCACGGGTGAGACGGCCTTTCTTCACCGCCATATGCGCCGCCAGCGCGGCAAGTACGGCCAATTGGCAGGTGAAGGCCTTGGTCGAGGCGACACCGATTTCCGGACCGGCGTGGGTCGGCAGCAGCAAGTCAGCCTCGCGCGCCATCGTGCTGGTCGGCACGTTGACGACCACGCCGATGGTCTGCCCATTGGCTTTGCAGTGACGCAGCGCCGCCAGCGTGTCCGCCGTCTCCCCGCTCTGCGAGATAAACAGCGCCAGCCCGCCTTCTTCCAGCACCGGGTCACGGTAACGGAATTCCGACGCGACATCGATATCGACCGGGACGCGGGCAAATTGCTCGAACCAGTATTTCGCGACCATCCCGGCATAGTAGCTGGTTCCGCAGGCCACGATGGTCAGACGGCGGATACTCGACAGATCGAAGTCGATCTGCGGCAGCGCCACGGAATTGTCCGAGCGGCGCAGATAGGAAGCGAGCGTCTGCGCCACCACGGTGGGCTGCTCGAAAATCTCTTTCTGCATGAAGTGGCGGTAATTGCCCTTCTCCACGGCCGCCGCCGAAGCGCCCGAGGGGCGGATTTCGCGGGTGACGGGGGTGTTCTGGACGTCATAGATCTGTGCGCCGTCGCGCCGCAGCACCACCCAATCGCCTTCTTCGAGATAGGTGATACGCTGCGTCAGCGGGGCGAGCGCCAGTGCGTCAGAACCGAGATACATCTCTGCGTCCTCGCCCTCCGGCCCATAGCCCAGCACCAGCGGCGAACCCAATCGCGCGCCGATCAGCAGCTCAGGATGCGCGCGGAACGCAATCGCCAAGGCAAAAGCGCCGCGCAGGCGCGGCAAGACAGCGCGAACGGCGGCGACCGGGTCGGCCCCGGCTTCGACCTCGGCAGAGATCAGGTGCGCAACGACTTCACTGTCGGTCTCGCTCTCGAACACGCGGCCCTTGGCGGCAAGTTCGGCGCGCAATTCCTTGAAGTTTTCGATGATGCCGTTGTGAACAATTGCGACCTCGGCGGTCGCATGCGGGTGGGCATTGGCCGCAGTCGGCGCACCGTGGGTTGCCCAGCGGGTGTGCGCTATGCCGACGTCCCCGGGTGCCGGATCGCTCGAGAGCACTGTCACCAGATTGCCAAGCCGCCCCTCCGCGCGCCGGCGCACCAGGGCGCCATCATGCAGCGTGCAAATCCCGGAGCTATCATAGCCACGGTATTCCATCCGCTTCAGCCCGTCGACCAGCCGGTCAGCGACGCTTGCACTCCCTACGATCCCGATAATGCCGCACATTGCCTGGCTGTTCCCTCGCTGTCGTTTCAGCCGCTCTAGCCGCCCGAAAGTGAACAGCAAGCCCCCTGAGTACGCAGGCCGGGTGACCTTAGGAAAAAAACAACCTTTCCTGCTTATTCACCATTTTTCGAGACGCAGCCTTCGCTTCCTTCAGGCGAGGTGCGCAGGGTTTTAGAGAGCCTCGGGGGCTGAGAATGAGCGCATTCGGAAAAAAGGGCAATGCTGGCGGAATGAAGCCGGGCTCACGGCCCGCCTTCGGTGTCGCGCGGCCTATGAAGGGTGCGGGCGCAGGTCCACGCGGCGGCGAGCAGTTCCCGCCTATTCCGGGTGAAACCCCTGCCCCGCGTCCGGCACCGTCGCCTTCGCTTGCCAAACCTACTTCCACTGCCGAAGCGATGGATCGCCTCAACGAGCGCATGGCGGCCGTCAACACGGGCGACTCCGAGGTCGGCGGCTTTGAAGCCAGCGTCCATAAGATCAAGGAACAGGTGCTGCCGCGCCTGCTCGAACGTGTCGATCCCGAGGCGGCTGCGACCCTCTCGAAGGAGGAGTTGTCCGAAGAATTCCGCCCGATCATCATGGAAGTGCTGGCCGAGCTTAAGGTCACACTCAACCGGCGCGAACAGTTTGCGCTGGAAAAGGTGCTGATCGACGAGTTGCTCGGCTTCGGCCCGCTCGAAGAGCTGTTGAACGATCCGGACGTAACCGACATCATGGTCAATGGCCCGGATCAGACCTACATTGAAAAGAAGGGCAAGCTGACCCTCGCCCCGATCCGGTTCCGCGATGAACAGCATCTGTTTCAGATCGCGCAGCGGATCGTGAACCAGGTCGGCCGCCGCGTCGACCAGACCACCCCGCTCGCAGACGCCCGCTTGAAAGACGGTTCGCGTGTGAACGTAATCGTGCCCCCGCTGAGCTTGCGCGGCACCGCGATCTCGATTCGTAAGTTTTCCGAAAAGCCGATCACCATCGACATGCTGCGCGATTTCGGCTCGATGTCGGACAAGATGGCAACCGCGCTCAAAATTGCGGGCGCGAGCCGGATGAACATCGTTATCTCGGGCGGTACCGGTTCTGGTAAAACCACGATGCTCAATGCCCTGTCGAAGATGATCGACCCGGGCGAGCGCGTGCTGACCATTGAAGACGCGGCGGAACTTCGCTTGCAACAGCCGCATTGGCTGCCGCTCGAAACCCGCCCGCCGAACCTTGAAGGCCAGGGCGCGATCACCATTGGTGACCTTGTGAAGAACGCCCTGCGTATGCGTCCTGACCGCATCATCCTCGGGGAAATTCGCGGCGCGGAGTGTTTCGACCTCCTCGCGGCGATGAACACCGGTCACGATGGTTCGATGTGTACGCTCCACGCCAACAGCCCGCGCGAATGCCTTGGCCGTATGGAAAACATGATTCTGATGGGCGACATCAAGATCCCCAAGGAAGCCATCAGCCGCCAGATCGCCGAATCGGTCGATCTCATCGTGCAGGTGAAGCGTCTGCGCGACGGTTCGCGCCGCACCACCAACATCACCGAGGTGATCGGGATGGAAGGCGACGTGATCGTGACGCAGGAACTGTTCAAGTTCGAATACTTGGACGAGAGCGAGGACGGCAAAATCCTCGGCGAATTCCGCGCCAGCGGCCTGCGCCCCTACACACTGGAAAAGGCGCGGCAGTTCGGCTTTGATCAGGCGTATTTGGAGGCGTGTCTCTGACACGCCGATGCGGGCCGTCCGGCCCGCATCGTTCGGCCTAGCCGGCCGGCGGCCGGTCGGCCTTGCGAACCCTTGCGGGTTCGTTTGCCACGAACACTGATTTGACGGTTTAGAGTCCCCCGAGAACGACCGGCAGGCTCATCGCAAGGCAGCCGCCGCCCGCAATCGCTGCCAGCATGAACAGGCTGGTCCACGGCACCCAGCCAACCTGCTCCAGCCGCGCAACATCGCGCCGCTTCGCCCGCCGTCGCTCCATCACGGCGGCAATGCCCGCGAGCACCCACAAACCCGCGCCCATCCACGCAAGTTGCGCGGCATCGCTCAGCAGTTCGAATTGGGCGACAATGTCCATCTGCGCGCTATGTGGGTGCGCGCACTGCTTGCGCAACCCTTTCACCTCGGCCAAGCCCTCTGGCGATGGATGGCTCGATCGCCCGCCCCCGCCCCTTGCTTGCGCTCGGCGTCCGATTGCTGGCCGCGTTTGCGCTGGCGACGATGGGCATGCTGGTCAAGCTGGCGGGGACACGCGGCGCGCATCTGATTGAGCTGATCTTCTGGCGGCAATTGCTCACCGTCGTGCTGCTCGGCGCAGGATTGGCGCTGACTGGCAAGCTTGCGCTGCTCAGAACCAAACGCCTCCCCGCGCACGCCCGGCGCGCGGCGAGCGGTTTGTTCGGGATGATCTTCACCTATGGCGCGGTGTTGCTGCTGCCACTGACCGAAGCGACGACCCTTGGCTTCACGGCGCCCGTTTTCGCCGTGCTGATCGCCATTGTGCTGTTCCGCGAACGAATCGGCCCTTACCGCTGGGGTGCGGTGGCTATGGGCTTTGCCGGAGTGATCGTGGTGATGCAGCCGTTTTCCGGCCTGCACGAAGGTGTGACACTGGCCGGTGTCGCGGTCGGACTGGTCGCGCCGTTCATGGTGGCGCTGATCAGCTTCCAGCTTCAGGACCTCAACACCACCGAGAACCCGTGGAGCATCGTCTTCTGGTTCAGCGCGCTGACCACGCCGATTGCGGCCATTGCGCTGCCCTTCGTGATGGCGGGCCATGATCCGGTGACTTGGGCGCTGATCCTTGGCATGGGACTGGTTGGCGCTGGCGCACAAATGCTGCTCACCACCTCGCTCAGATTCGGTTCGGCCGCGGTGATCCTGCTGATGGATTATACCGCGCTGCTCTGGGCGAGTTTCTACGGCTACACCATCTTTGACCGAGCGGCGCCTGCCAGCCTGTGGCTCGGCGCGCCCTTGATCATCGCTGCCGGGCTGTTGATTGCGTGGCGCGAACGGCAGCTTGCCCGATCCCGGGTGCACTCTGGCGAATAGCATGGACCTTTATGCTCCCCGCGCAGGTACGCGCGGTAGGGTCCATTCAAAGGAGCACCCCGCCATGACCACTCGTAATCTGCTTTTCGCACTCGTCGCCGTGCCAGCTCTGCTGGCGTCCACCGCATGCAACACAGTCGATGGCGTAGGCGACGACCTCAAATCGGCATCGAAAGAGGTCGAAGAAGAAATCTGAGCCGACGCGGCGGCGGGATGCTTCATGGAATTGTCAGGAATATTTATGCAGGGTCGCGCGTTGAGCTTCTATGCCTTCGCATAAAGGATGTGATCTGATGATTCGCAATGCACTGACCGCCGCCGCCCTCGCCGCTCTCGCGCTGACTGCCAGCGCCTGCAACACGGTTGACGGCATCGGCGATGACATCAAGTCGGTCGGTCAGGCCGGCAAGCGCGCTATTGACTAAATCTTGCGATAAACGAGCATGATGTTGTTGGCGGGCAGCGCGTGGCGCGCGGTCCGCCGCATACCATGCGTGGCCGCGAGCGCATCCAGCGCCTCTGCCTCCCGCAAGCCCCAGAGCGGATTGCGGGCTTTCAGGCTGGCATCGAAATCGAGGTTTGACGGCGCCGTTTCCACGCCCTGTTCGATGTAGGGGCCGTAGAGGATCAGCGGTGCGCCGCTTTTGCGCAACACTTGGGCAGCCCCCCGGAAAAGCCCGAGGGTCGCTTCCCAAGGGCTGATGTGGACCATGTTGATGCACAGGATTGCAGCAGCTTGGGCAACCGGCCACGCCTCTGGCGCCGCTGCATCGAGCAACAACGGGGCGGCGAGATTGTCGCCGGGATAGTCCGCGCGATAGGCAGCGATGGACGCCAGCGCCTCGGGCGAAGGATCAGTCGGCTGCCATTGCAGGGCAGGGCATTGCCCAGCGAAGAACACTGCGTGTTCCCCTGTCCCAGCCGCAATCTCAAGCACCGTGCCACTGGCCGGCAATTCCCGCGCCAGCACTTCGGCAATCGGCGCGCGGTTGCGCTCTGTGGCGGGGGCGTGCTGTTTCATGTCAGGAGACCCACCGCTAGCTCACTTGTCTTTCTTGGCCTTCCCAATAGGGCGCGCGCAGCTCGCGGCGCAGAATCTTGCCGCTGGCGTTGCGCGGCATCAGCGGGATGACATCGACGCTCTTGGGCGCCTTGAAAGCGGCAATGCGCTCTCGCGTCCAAGCAATCACGTCAGCCTCGTCGATTTCGCAGCCGGGCTTGGCGACGACGCAGGCCTTGACCTCCTCGCCCCACTTGGCGCTTGGCACGCCGATCACAGCCACTTCCGCGATGGCAGGGTGGCCGTAGATCGCGCTCTCGACCTCGGCGGGATAGACGTTCTCGCCGCCGGAGATGATCATGTCCTTGATGCGGTCCTGAATGTAGACGTAGCCATCGGCGTCCATCACGCCCGCGTCCCCGGTATGCAGCCAGCCGTCAGGGTCGATCGTCTTGGTCGTCGCTTCGGGCAGCTTCCAATAACCGGGCGTATTGCTGGGCGAGAGGATGCAGACCTCGCCGATCTCACCGCGCGGCACCTCGACATTATCGGGCCCGCGCACTTCGATGCTGACGCCGGGGCAAGCTTTGCCAGCTGAGCGCATCCGTTGATTGCCTTCAAGCGAGTGGTCCTCGGGCGGCAGGATCGAGATCGTGCCGGACGTTTCGGTCATGCCATAGGCTTGCAGGAACCGGGTGGTCGGCATGGTCCGGACCGCTTCCTTGAGCAATTCCAAAGGCATGGGCGCCGCACCATACATTAAGTATTTGAGGTTGCTGAAATCCATGGTCGCCGCGCGGGGGTGCTGCACCACCATTTGGAGTGCCGCTGGCACAATGAACATATGCGTCGCCCCGGCCTCGATCGCTTCGAGCACGCCGACGGGGGAGAATTCCGCCTGCACCAGAGAGCGCACGCCATTGGCAATCGCGATATTCACTAGCCCGGTGCCGCCGATATGCGCGCAAGGCATGGCGATCAGCATGCAATCACCGGGCTCATAGAACTGCCAGTCCAGTCCCGCTTCGTTGCCCGCATTCCTCAGGCCGAGCAGGTTGGTGTTGGTCAGCATCGCGCCCTTGGGGTTGCCGGTCGTCCCCGAGGTGTACAGCTGCAACACCGGATCATGCGGCCCCGGAGGCGAATAGTCCGCAGCTTCGAAGCCCCCCGCTGCCGTGCGCGCGGCTTCCGCCTCGATCACTTCAGGATTGGCGGGAACTTCGCCCGCGACCTTGTGCGCCGTCTCGATAAACTCAGCATCCGCAAACAGCAGCTTCGCTTCGGTATCGCCGAGGATATAGGCAATTTCGCGCGGGGCGAGCCGCCAGCCGATCGGTACCATCACAGCGCCCATCCGTGCCGCCGCAATATAGAGCAGGAAATAGGTGTCGCGGTTCTTGCCGAGCCATGCGATCCGGTCCCCAGCGGCGATCCCGCGGGCGTGCAGCAATGCGATCAGCTGGCGGGTGAGGAGATCAGCCTCGGCATAGCTCGTGATCCGCCCGTCCTGATCGAAGGCGGGTCCGTCAGGCCGCTCCTTGGCCCAGAAGTGCAGGATCGCATCGAAGGTCGAAAAGTCGTGATAGGCGTTTCTCGCCATGGCGCTGCTCTCTCCCAAAAGCTGTTTGGGGAGAGGTTAAGCGCAACGCGGCACGGTGGTCTAGCGAAACCGCCCTTGCCGCCGCGCAATCGGCTCGCGCAGGCCCAGCCACACCAGCAAGCCAAGCGGCCCGGCCATGAAGGTCGCCAACAAAACCGGCGCCTGAATGAGGCGCGAGATGTTCTTCGCATCGCCATCGCGAGCGATCCACAGCCCTACGAAGAGATCAAAGGCGAGGTAATGCGTCCATCCGATCGTGACTCCGCCGTCCGAACCAAAGATCGAGCGGACCCCTTCGATGGTCGTGAAATTCACTCCTCCGCCTTGCGGATTGGGGATCAGCCCGCTCACCAAGCCGATCAACCCGGTGGCGTAGATCAGGCACAGCAGGCCAATGCCGAGATAGAGGATGCCCGATAGCAGCGCCGGCCAGCGCGGCAGCAGGATCAACCCCGTCCACGCGATCAGCGCCAGCAGGTTGACCATGCTGAACCACGCATTCCAGTCAATCATTGAGCCTCTCCCGTCTCGCCCAAGCGACGCCATTCGCGCGCGGCGCGGCGCATCGCCTCGTTGTCATGCGTAAAGCGCCCGCCGGCCCGGCGCAGCGCCAGGCCTAGCGCAGCCTCAGCCACCAGCCCCGCATCGATTGAGCGAAACCGCTGCCACGACCCCGACAAGAGCGGATCAATCAGCGGCGCAGCGATGATCGCCGCCCGCTCGGCAAGGCGCAGGTCGTCGGTGCGTGTTCCGCGCAGCAGGCCGGGATGGAGGATATCGAGCCGCTTGAACCCGACGCGTGACAGCGCTTCCTCGGTCTCGCCCTTCACGCGCATATAAAGGCTCTTGGAACGGGCATCGGCTCCTGCGGCACTGACCACCACCATGTTGGGCACCCCGGCCCGTTTCGCCGTTTCGGCAGTGGCGAGCACCAGATCGTGATCAACCGCGCGGAAGGCCGCTTCGTCACGTCCGGCCTTCTTCCAGGTAGTGCCAAGCGCACAGATCAGCGCACGCGGGCGGACCGCGTCGAGGACTTCGCCCCATTTGGCGGGCTCTGCCACGAACATCTCCATCCGCGCGCCGGGCGGCAGCGGAACCTCGCGCCGGGCGATGCCGACGATCCGCACCTCATCGCCCGCGCTGGCAAGCTCGATCACGCGGCGGCCGACCAGCCCGGTGGCCCCGACCAGAGCGATGCGTACCGGGCCGATGCTGCGCGGATCAGACATTGATCAGACCCAAGGGACGCTCGCCATAGATTTTGCTCACCGCCTGCATCGCAAACCGATCGCTCATCCCGGCAATGAAATCGGCGATCACCCGCGCGCGGCTCGGATCTCGCTGCGGCAGGCGTGCCTGCCAGTCGTCCGGCATCAGGCGCGCGTCCTGCGCATAGGCGGCGTAGAGGCGCGCCACGACATCACGCGCGCGTTCGGCCGCTGCGATCTGTTCGGGGTGGTAGTAGAGACGTTCATACATGAAGGTCTTCAACCGCCGTTCCTGTGCGGCCATCGCGGGGGAGAACCCGGCGAGCTGGCGCCCGGCCTCGCGCACATCTGCCACCGACCGCAGGCCTTTCACCTGCGCCGCACTTTGCTCGATCACATCATTCACCATCAGCCCGATCTGGTCGCGTATCATCTCGCGCAGCAGACGGTCACGCGGGGCATGTGGGAAGCGCTTTTCGACGCTACGCCACTGATCTGCGAGGAAATCGAGGGCGAGCAAATCGTCAAGGCTCAGAAACCCGGCGCGCAATCCATCGTCGATGTCGTGATTGTCATAGGCGATATCGTCCGCCACCGCCGCCACTTGCGCCTCAAGCGAGGGCCAGGTGCCGAGCATCAGCGGAAAAGCTTCGTCCAATTCAGCCAGCGCCCAGTTTGGCGCGGTCACCGGGCCGTTGTGCTTGGCCAGGCCTTCCAGCAAGTCCCAGGTGAGGTTGAGCCCATCATGTGCGGGGTACGGACACTCGATCCGCATCACCGTACGCAGCGCCTGCGCATTGTGATCAAAGCCGCCGTGTCGCTCCATCGCAGCCGAAAGCGCCGCTTCCCCTGCATGGCCGAACGGCGGGTGGCCGAGATCATGAGCAAGGCACAGGGCTTCGGTCAGATCCTCGTCCAGCCCGAGCGCGCGGGCGATCACCCGTCCGATTTGCGCGACTTCAAGGCTGTGAGTCAGGCGGGTACGATAGTGATCGCCATCGGGAGCGATGAAGACCTGAGTCTTGGATTTCAGCCGCCGGAAGCTCATCGAATGGATGATCCGGTCACGATCGCGCTGGAAGGCACTGCGCGGACCGCGCCGCTCGCCATCGCCGGCGCCGCCGAATTCTCGCGGCCCGTGGGCCTCAGGGTCAGCAGCATAAGGTGCGCGGGTCATCACAGGTCGAGCGCGTAGGCGAGCCGGACAGGCTTCTCAACCGGAACGGGGCAAGAACACCGCAAAAATAGCGAAAAAACAGAAGGTTGGGCAAGAAAAATTATGGGGCCGCCTTCCGGTGATTGGGGGGAGGAAAGCGGCCCCAAGGGCCAATCGGTGCGACCCGAAGACCCGGATAATGCCAAAACGTTTCCGTGACAAAATCCGAGCGCGCCATAGGAGCGAAAGTTGATCGGTTGCACCCCTTGCAACCCAGCTAATCGACCAACTGCACGTCCAGCCCGATGAGCCGAAGGCTATCCCCCGGTTTCCTGACGCAAAATCCAATCCGCCGCCGCTTCGCAATGGATGCGAGTGCTGTCAAAGATCGGCAGGACATTGGCATCGACATCGACCACCAGATCAAGTTCGGTGCATGCCAGCACCACTGCACCGGCACCCTCCTGGGCTTTGTTGGTGATGATCGTCTTCAGCGTCCGCTCGGCCTCGCGCGTGACCTTGCCGACCATCAGCTCGTCATAGATGATCCGATCGAGCATCTCGACATATTCAAGGTTGGGCGGCAGCAAATCGATCCCGTGGGCGACCAGCCGCTTGCGATAAAAGCTTTCTGTCATCACGTTTCGGGTACCCAGCAGCGCCGCGCTGGTCACACCCGCGTGCTTCATGGCGAGGCCCACATATTCGGCGATGTGCAGGATCGGGATATTCACGCTGGCCGCCACATCGTCATACAGCCGGTGCATCGAATTGGCGCCGATGATGAGACCCCCCGCGCCCGCACCTTCGAGCCGCTTTGCACTTTCGATCAGCACGCTTGCCGCACGCTGCCAGTCACGTTCTTCGCGCAAAGCATAGAGTTGGCAGAAATCGAGGCTTTCAATTAGCAGCGGCGCGCTCGCCATCGGGGCAGCGCGTTTCTGGACGATGCGGTTGATGTGATCATAATAGGTCGCGGTCGACACCCAGCTCATGCCGCCGATGATCCCGAGTTTGCGCAAAGCCGCCAGCCTTTCGATTCTGTGTGCAAGTGCGAAAGGGTGTAGGGTGCAAGCGACCTTTGCGTCCAGTGGGCGCGGGCGAGTGGGCGGGGGGTTACTCCGGTTTTGCGGTCAAGGCGTGCTCGCCAAGCCACGGTTGCAAGTCGCCAAGCGTGGCCTCAGGCGCTTCCTCGTGCGGCAGGTGGCCGATCTTGGGATAGATCACCAGCGTGTTGTTCGGCATGGTCTTGGCGAGCCACTTACCCGCTTCGACCGGGATCACGCGATCCTCCTCGCCCCACAGGATCAGCGTCGGCGTGGTGACCTTGGCGATATCCGCCTCGGCCAGCGGATCATAGGGGTAGCCGAAGCGCTTCAAGGTCGCACGGCGGTTGCCGGGATAGCGCAGCAGCTCCCAATAACGCGTCACGGCCGCTTCACTCGCGATGGATTTCACCGAAACCGATTGTTCGAGGCTCTGCTGGATCAGGCTGCGCGGTGTGATCTGTTCGACGAGCAGATTGACCCCCGGCGTCTGCGCAATCTTGAAGCCGATATTGCCGCTATCGTCGTCCTTCTTGGTATCGAGCTTAAGCATCGGCCCGCCGCTGCCATCGACCAGCACAAGGCCGGTTAGCCGCTCAGGGTGGGCGACCGCAAAGGCTAGGGCGTGCTTCCCACCCATCGAATTGCCGCCGAGGATGAACCGCTTCAGTCCCAGCGTGTCCGCCACCTCGAGGATATCGGCGACGTAATTGTCGCGGCTATAATCATCTTTGGGATCAGGCCCGGTGAGGCCGTGGCCAACTTGATCGAAGCGGATCACCCGGTATTGGCCCTTGAGCGCCGCGACCCACGGCTCCCAGGTGTGTAGATCGGCATTGGAGCCGTGGAGCAACACAATCGCGGGCGCATCTTTCGGCCCCTCGTCACGCAGGTGCACGGTCACACCGCCGCCGATTGCAACGAATTGCGATGGCGGCCCGCCATACTTGGCGCGCATTTCGGCTGCGTCCGTATCGGGCGTGCGGAAGATCAGGAAGGCGACCACGAGTATGCCAAGGAGCGCGAGCAAACCGCGCCAAACCCACTTCATCATTTCATCTCCGCAATCCAGCGCCGCACGACAGCGACGCCTTGCTTGTCCACGCTGGCCTTGCCCAGTTCAGGCATGGCGATACCGGGTTCGGTACTGTCCATCCGGTAGAGCAGGATCGATTTATCGGGCTCTCCGGGCAAGACCGAGAAGTCATGCCCCCCTGCCCCACGCCCCGCCGCGACCGGGCGCTTGAGGATGCCGATCGCGTGGGGATCGGCTTGCTCCCAGCGCAGGTCGAGCCCTGAATTGGACGCGCCCCCGCCCGGCTGATGGCAATGGGCGCAGTTCACATCGAGATAGGCGCGGGCAAAGGGCTCCACCGGTCCCTTGCCCGAGTTACCTGCCCAGACCGGCATCGTCGCCCCGCCCGGAGGCAGTCGGTCGAGTGCGCCGCCGTCCAGCATCTGCGCCATCCACTTGACCGACAGGTTGCGCGCCTTGGGGCCGATTGGGATCACCTGCCCATCTTTGGCGTGACAGCCCTTGCACTGGTTCTTGTTCGGAATGGCATAGGAAATCGTCTCGCCCGCCGGTGTCACCAGATCGAGTCGGCCGCCCGCCAAGGCCAGCGTGGCCTCGGTCTGCTCGGCATTCCACCGATACGGCAGTGCCACCCAGCCATCAGCGCGGTGGAGCAGCACGCGGGTCTCGATCAGCCGCCGCGCCTCGCCTTCGCCGAACGCGAATGTCTTGATGATCGCCGCGCCGACTGGGAACGTCAGCAGCCCCTCGCCATCAGCCACAAGCTGCGTGCCTTCGGGAAGATAGATGAAGCGCAGCTTCTCTGCGCCATCCGACCATAGCGGCGTGTTGAGCGCATAGGGGCGCACACGCGCGCTCGGGTGTTGATCGCGGGCATCCTGGAAGAACGCGAATTCGCTCAGCGCCGTGGGAAAAGCCGCGCCGGTAATCGCCGCGTCGTTGACCGGCTCAGGCTCGATCACCGTCGCATGGCTGAGCGCTGCGCCGAACGTGGCGCAGGCCAAAGCCAGAAGGCCGAGACCCCGCCGCTTCACTTCAGCCGCGCCTCCAGCGCTGCGGGGGCACCGACTTCGGGAAACTCCCAGCTTTCAAGCGGCGTCAGCATGAGCGGCCCGGGCTGCGCTTCGGCAAGGCTCTGCCCCGGCTTTGACAGATTGAGCGACCAGCCGGTCACGCCCGTAGCAATCTTCAGCCCGTTATCCTTCTCCACGATCCCGTCCCACAGCACCGGCGGCAGCGCGCCGCCGAAAGCGGCTAGCAATTGCTCCTTGCCATCAAGCTGCGGATCATCGCCGCCACGCCCGAAGGCGTTGAAGCCGACGATCACATTGCGGGCATAGGGATTGTAGCGCGCGTCAGTGAAAGGCTGAGTGTATGCGACCACCATGATGTGCGCGGTCGGGTTGTTCTCGAAGGCGTTTTCTTCGATCAGCACGCCGTCATTCGCCATGACGAGCACGCCCGTGCCGCGGCGAACGCTGGCGACGATGTTGCCGGGAGGCGCAAAGTTCGGGGTGTCGTTATCCGCCACGACGTTCCGGCGCAGGATCACGTTGCCGCCGTTCATCACCGGCAGGCCGGGAAGGTCGAACACCAAGAGTCCGCCGGTGTTGCGGGTGGCGATGTTTTCGGTGACGAGCGCATTGCGGCTGTTCTCGATCTCGATCCCGGCGACGTTGTATTCGACGATATTCTGGCGAACCGTGATGTCGCGGCTCTGACCGACATAGATGCCCGCATCAGACGCGCCCGAAACCTTGGAGTTCGTCACCAGCACGCCGGTGCTTTCAACCGGGTAGATGCCGTAAGCACCGTTGGTCGCCTTGGGCCCACCGGTCCATGTGACCCGGATGCCGCTGTAGATGATGTTGTCCGCGCCCTTGGACTTGATCCCGTCGCCCTTCGGGTTCTCAACCGCGAAATCGCGCAAGGTGACGTTGTCGGAGGTGACCAGCAGCCCCTCGCCCGCGCCTTGCTGACCGGTAAAGTCGAGCACGCTGGCGCCCTCCCCATCCATGCCCGCGCCGCGCACGGTAACCCCGTCAACATCGAGGCTGAGGCCATCGGTAAGGACGAAGCGTCCCGCTCCCAACTCAACCACATCGCCCGGTGCGGCGAGGATCAGTGCTTCCTGCAAGCGTTGCGCCGCACCCTCGCCGGGTTCGACCCGGTGGGTTTCGGCGGCGAGCGGCGCTGCTGTGGCCAGCAACACGGCGGCAAGTGCCAATCGGTTCATGAAATTCTCCCTCTCCGCCGCGCAGTGTTGCGCAGGCAGGGGAGCAATTGCAAGCCTCAGCCGATACCGATCGCGCACAGCCCGGCAGAAGTGGTGAGTACGGCGACAGCCTCGCTATCGTCCACGCGGTCGAGCCGCTTGATAAGCTCGCCAAGGCCGTAGCCTTCATCGGGCTCGCCCTCCTGCGCGGCCATGCCCTGGCGCAACTTCCACAGCTGCGGGATGGTCAGCCGGTCGACCATGCGCTCCGCCATGCAGGCGGCGCGCTTCTCACCAATACCGGATTCGACCAGCGCGCCTTTGACCTGTATTTCGACCAGCGGGTTGGCGAGGCCGGTAAACACCGCCCCGCCCGCCAGCAGGATGATCAGCAGAAGGCTAATGATGAGCTTCTTCATCAGTCGAGCGACTTGACGATTTCCTCAACCATCTTCTTGGCGTCGGCCAGCAGCATGACGGTCTGGTTCATGTAGAAGACGTCGTTATCAACCCCGGCATAGCCGACACCCCCCATCGAGCGCTTGATGAAGAACACCTGCTTCGCCTTGTCGACATCGAACACCGGCATCCCGTAGATCGGCGAGGACTTGTCGGTCTTGGCCGCCGGGTTCACCACGTCGTTCGCGCCGATGATGAAGGCGACATCGCACTGGGCGAATTCGGAGTTGATGTCTTCAAGCTCGAAGACTTCATCGTAGGGCACGCTGGCTTCGGCGAGGAGCACGTTCATGTGCCCCGGCATACGCCCTGCGACGGGGTGGATGGCGTACTTCACCTCCACGCCCTTTTCCTTGAGCTTGTCGCCCATTTCGCGCAGCGCGTGCTGGGCCTGGGCGACTGCCATCCCGTAGCCCGGGATGATGATGACCTTCTCGGCCTGTTCGAGCATGTAGGCGGCGTCTTCTGCCGAACCCTGCTTGTAGGGCCGCTGTTCGCGCGCGCCGCCAGCACCGCCGGCTTCGGGAGCCGCGCCGAACCCGCCCGCGATCACCGAAATGAAACTGCGGTTCATCGCGCGGCACATGATGTAGCTGAGGATTGCCCCGGAGGAGCCAACCAGCGCGCCGGTGATGATCATCGCCGAATTGCCCAGCGTGAAGCCCATCGCCGCTGCCGCCCAGCCGGAGTAGCTGTTGAGCATCGAGACGACCACCGGCATGTCCGCGCCGCCGATCGGGATGATCAGCAGGAAGCCGATGATGAAGGCCAGCACCGCGACCGCGATGACCATCCAGCCCTCACCCGCGCCGCCATCTGGCGAGACGGTGTAAAGGCCGATCAAGCCAATGATCGCCGCAAGCGTGCCGAGGTTGATCACGTGCCGCCCCGGCAGCATGATTGGCGAACCGCTCATCCGGCCCGACAGCTTGAGGAAGGCGATGATCGAGCCCGAGAAAGTGATCGCCCCGATGGCAATACCAAGGCCGAGTTCGACCCGGCTGACCGCCATGATTTGACCAGCGCTGTCAACGATCCCGAAGGATTCCGGATCGAGCCACGCACCAAAGCCGACCACCACGGCGGCCAGGCCAACGAGGCTGTGGAAGCCCGCAACCAGTTCCGGCATCGCAGTCATGGCGATGCGGCGGGCAACGACCACGCCAATCGCGCCGCCGATCCCGACCGCAATCAGGATCTCGACGATATTGGCGATGTTGTGGGTGACGAGCGTCGTGGAAACGGCAATCGCCATCCCGATCATGCCATTGCGGTTACCCGCCTGACTGGTGGCCGGGCTCGAAAGTCCGCGCAGCGCGAGAATGAAGAACACACCCGAAACGAGGTAAGCGAGCATCGCCCAGGCCGGCGTTCCGCCCCCGTGGGCCGCGCCTGCGGCAAGAATGGAGAAGCTCATCTCTTACTTCCCCTTCTTCTTGTACATCGCGAGCATCCGCTGCGTGACCGCGAACCCGCCAAAGATATTGATGCTGGCGAGCACCACGCCGAACAGGCCGAGATATTTGGCAATCGGGCTGTTCGCCTCAGCCGCCGCGATCAGCGCGCCGACGATGATCACCGAGGAAATCGCATTGGTTACCGCCATCAGCGGGGTGTGCAGCGCCGGGGTCACCGACCAGACGACGTAATAGCCCACAAAGCAGGCCAGTACGAAGATGCTGAGAATTGAAATGAAGTCCATGGATCGCCCCTATTTCCCCGGCGCAAGATATTCGGTGAGCAGCGTTACTAGTCCCGGCACATCCGCACCGCGGCTGACATTGAACGCTATCGGCGCACTGCCCGAAACGGTCAGCGTGAGTTCGGTATCAAGATCGAAGTGGCCCGCGCTTTCCAGCGTGAAGGTGGTGATGGCGCGATAGGGGATCGTCAGGAACCGCTTTTTCGATCCCGTCAGCCCCTGAATGTCGATCATCAGGACTCGACGATCGGTAAATATGATCGAATCCCGCACCAGTTTGAACGCGAAGCGCACCACTTCACCATGCGCCAGCGCATAGGCGAGGTCTTCGGCGGCGTCTTCGACATCCCAGACAGTGGCGTTGATCAGACCCATCGGGTTAACCAAGCAGCCGCTCGTTCACAACCTTGCCGCCCTGCGTCAGGCGGATCGCAGTGCCGATTTCCTCGTCGAGCACGGGCTTGCCCTGCTCCTTATCCCAGAAGGCGCTGAGGAAGTTGTAGTGGTTGCGCGCGAACAGCGCCGAAGCGTCAGCAGGAAGCTGTGCGGGCGTATTCGAATAACCGATGATCTTCACGCCGTGCTTGATCACGACTTCATCCGCCACCGAGCCTTCGACGTTCCCGCCTTGCGCCACGGCAAGGTCGAAAATCACGCTGCCGGGCTTCATCGTCGCAATCTGTTCGTCGGTGATCAGGCGCGGCGCGGCGCGGCCCGGGATCAGCGCGGTGGTAATGACGATATCCTGCTTGGCGATGTGCGAGCTCACCAGTTCGGCCTGCGCCTTCTGGTATTCCGGGCTCATTTCGGTGGCATAGCCGCCCGAACCTTCGCCTTCGATCCCCGCGACGTTCTCGACGAAGATCGGCTTGGCGCCCAGCGACTGGATCTGCTCCTTGGTGGCCGAGCGCACGTCGGTCGCCGAGACCTGCGCGCCAAGACGGCGAGCAGTTGCAATTGCCTGAAGCCCGGCAACGCCCACACCCATGATGAAGGCGCGTGCGGCCTGCACCGTACCGGCTGCGGTCATCATCATCGGGAACGCACGGCCATAGGCGTCGGCTGCCGCCAATACGGCCTTGTAACCGGCAAGGTTCGATTGCGAGGACAGCACATCCATCGATTGCGCGCGCGTGATGCGCGGCATGAACTCCATGCTCAGCGCCTCGTAACCGGCCGCTGCATAGGCATCGACCACATCACGCTTGGTGAAAGGATCGAACAGTGCCGCCACCATCGCGCCCGGCTTCGCGCCTGCCAGCAGGGCAACATCGGGCGCCTGAATCCCGAGGACGATATCGGCATCCTTCACCGTCGCCGCCGCGTCGGCGATGGTCGCACCGGCTTCGGCATAGGCGGCGTCGGTAATCGAGGCGATCACCCCCGCGTCGGCCTCAACCGCGACCGAACAGCCCAAGGCTGCGAACTTCTTGACCGTTTCCGGCGAAGCGGCGACGCGCGTCTCGCCTGAGGCGCGCTCTTTCAGGATGGCGATTTTCACGTGGGCGCCGGCTTAGCTGGCGATCGCGGCGACGACGGCAAACGCGATCACCGCAATTACCGGCACAGCCCATTTGAGCGTCGCCATGAACCCGCTGTAGGTGGCCGTGGCCTTATCCATGTCGTGAACAGTCATTGGTCGTATTTCCCCTTGGGCTATCGAACGCACCGAAGTGCGATTGGTTGCCGAATGGTTGCCTTAAATATGCGTTGGGCCGCAAGGCCCCTGCGAAGCTCCCGTATCGGAGCAGCCACGCTATCTCAAGTCACCTTTAGTGAGAGGCGCGTTTCAGCCGCGACCAACATCTGTCCCGCCGCGGTACAGTCTTAATCCCGTTTTTACCTCCCCGCCTTATGCAGAGGACTTGTATCGGACCGAGCCCAGCAAGGCCCGGCAGGACAAGGGAAAGCGAGCGGCAGGACCGATGGCGGATATTGATTGCCACCCCGAAGCGCAGGAAGACGCGCGAATCGTCATGCTCATCGATGACGAGCCGGCGCAGTCGCGTCTGATCACCGCGATTGCCGCGCGTGATGGCTGGCGCACGATCGTCGCCTCGGATGCCGAGACCGCGATTGCAATGCTCGGCACGCGCGAGGGGATGCAGCTGTCCGCGATCCTGCTCGACCAGTGGGTGCCGGGCGATGATGCCTGCCAGCTCATCGCGGAGCTCAAATCGCGCCGACCAGCCTTGCCGATCCTCATGCTGACCACCAGCGCTTCGCCTTTGCTGGCCGTGGAAGCCATGCGGGCGGGCGCGAGCGATTATCTGGTGAAGCCGGTATCGCCCGACCGCCTGATGGAGGCACTGCGCACTGTCACCACCCGCGAAGCGCCGCGCGACGAACTCGCGCCGCTGACCGAGAAGATGTCCGCCAGCCTCGATTTCGATGCGATGATCGGCACTGCTCCGCAATTCCGCGCTGCTCTGGCGCAGGCCGCAAAGGCCGCGCGCGGGCATGGTCATGTGCTAATCGAAGGCGAAACCGGCACCGGCAAGGAAATGCTGATGCGCGCGATGCACGGCGCATCTCCGCGCTCGAAAGAACCCCTCCGGACCATCAACCTCGCCTCTGTTCCGCCAGGATCCATCGATTCTGTGCTGTTCGGCCATGAACCCGGCAGCTTCCCCGGTGCCTTTGACCGTCAGATCGGCGCGTTCCAGCATTGCGACGGCGGGACGCTCATCCTCGATGAGATCGACCGCCTGACGCCGGTGCTGCAACAACGCCTCGCCGAGGCGCTCGAAAGCGGAATCATTCGCCCCGTTGGCGCAAGCTACGGCTTCCGCGTCGATGTGCGGTTGCTCGTGACGAGCAATGTCGGGCTCGAGCGAATGGTCGCTGCTGGACAATTCGATGCAGGCCTCGCCGCAAAGCTGGGTGGGACCCGCATTGTATTGCCGCCTTTGCGCGACCGCACCGGCGACATTCCGGCGCTGACCCGCCACTTCCTCGCTCGCATCGGCGAGCAGCCTGGCCTCAACCACCTTTCGGTGTCAGACAGCGCGCTGGCGCTGCTCGCGGCCTATGACTGGCCAGGTAACGTCCGCCAGTTGCAATCGGTCTTGTTCCGCGCGGCGGTCTATTGCGAGAGCAATTCGCTGAGTGCCGACAGCTTCCCGCAATTGTCCGAGATGCTCGGCGAACAAGGCAGCGTCACCGTCGCGAGCGCGCATGAAGGCGTTGGCATCATGCTCTACACCGACGACGGCAATCTGCGTCCGCTGGAAGAGATTGAGGCTGACGTGATCCGCCTCGCCATCGGCCATTATCGTGGACGCATGACGGAAGTCGCTCGGCGCTTGGGGATCGGTCGCTCGACGCTGTATCGCAAGCTTTCCGATCTCGGGATCGACAACGCGGCTTGATCAGCGGGGTTTGCCGGACTAGCCGCTGACCCATGACAGCAATTCAGGATTTCGCCGGACGCTCGGCGCTCGTCACCGGTGCCGCATCGGGGATCGGTGCAGCCTGCGCCAAGGCACTGGCAGCGCGCGGTGCGACGACCTTGTTTCTGGTCGATGTTGACAGCGCTGGGCTCGACGCACTCGATCTTCCGGGTGACGTGCACCGCATTGTCGGCAGCGTGGCCGATGAGGCGCTTTGGCAAGCCATTGAACCGCAGCTGACGGGTCTCGACCATGCCATTGTCAACGCAGGGATCGGTTCAGGCGGACCCATCGCGAGCGTCTCTCTGGCCGAATGGCGCAAGGTCATGGCGGTCAATCTCGACGGCGCATTCATGACGCTCGCCTCGTCGCTGCGGGCCATGCAGGCGAAAGGCGGCAGCGCCGTGGTGGTGGCTTCGACCACGGGTCTCAAGCCGATTGCCGGCATCGGTCCCTATGGCGTCGCCAAGGCAGCCGTCGCCCACATGGCGCGGATCGCAGCGCTCGAAAACGCTAGAAACGGCATCCGCGTCAATGCGATAGCTCCCGGAGGAGTCGATACCGCGATCTGGGAAAGCGGCGAGGATTTCCAGCGCTCCGTCGCCGCGATCGGGCGAGAGGCGACCTTGAAGGCGATGGCCAAGACCACGCCCTTGGGCCGCTTCGCCTCTTCCGAGGAAATGGCCGACAGCATTCTTTACCTGCTGAGCGACGCCGCTTCCAACATCACCGGCCATGTCATGGTGTCAGACGGCGGTTTTACCCTCTGACATTACCCAGTTTCCTACCGCTCACCATGTGAAGCGCTGCTCCGCCAGCGTCGCGCTGGCGTTGCTCTTGAGCGTCATGGTGAGCGCCTTGGCCTTCCAGTCGATATCGACCAGCCCGTAATTCTCCTCCGAGAAGAACTTCGTCACCCGTGCAGCATCAGGTTCGCGCGCGGTGCTGCGATCATTGTCGCTACCAAACGACAGGTTGAGCGAGGAACTGGTCAGCTCCCACATCGTCTCGCCCTTGTGCGCGGTCTTGTAGATGCCCGCAGCATGGCGATCACCCGACAGGATCACCAGCCCGCTCGCTTCGCGGCCCTTGAGTAGCTCAAGCAGCCGGTTGCGTTCCACCGGCATGTTGGTCCAACCTTCAAACTGGTGCGCAGTGGTGATCACCTGGGTCGAGGACACCACGATCCGCAGATCGGCCGGCTTGGCCAGCTCCTGCTCCAGCCACGCCCACTGCGCATCGCCGAGCATGGTCTTGTCGAGGTTTTCATCCGGCACATAGCTGCCGAGCGGCGGCCGGTCCTTGGTCCAGGCGGCACGCTTCAGATCCGACCGGAAAAAGCGCGTATCGAGCAGGATGACCTGCACCCGCTTGCCTTCCGGGCCGGTGATGTTGCTCTCGTAAACACCGGGGCGCGAGCGGACAGCATCGGACGACCCCCAGAAGGTTTCGAACAGCGTCTCGCCCCAGCGGCGCATCGGGAAATTGCCGCCCGCATCGTTGAGGCCGAAATCGTGGTCGTCCCAGGTCGCCATCATCGGCACCTTGGCGCGGAAACCGGCAAATTCGGGGTGCGAGGCCTGCAAGGCATAGGCCGAACGCAGGCTCTCAAGTCCGGCATCGGCATCCCAGCCGTTGTCGCCATAGACATTGTCGCCAATCATCAGGAACAGCTGCGGATTGGCCGAGGCGATCTGCGCCCACATATGCTGCGGCGCGTTCTGGTGGTTGCAGCTACCCACCGCGATGCGGGTCAGCGTGGTGTTGGCGGCGAGCGCGGGGTTCGGCCCGGCGACCGGCATCACGACCTGCTGGCGCAGCGCCTCGTAATAGGGAGCGAGCAGCTGATCGGGCGTCAGGCTGACCGCAACCGGAGCCTTGCTTGACGGTGCAGGCTCATCGTCATGCGCCATCAGCGGTGCCGGCATGATCGCGGCGGCAAGAAGAGCGGTGGTAGCAAGCAACGACAGGGAACGGTGCATGAAAGGCTCCTGAAATGAGACGTCAATCGGGTGTTCTGCTGAAGGCGCTGGGTTACAGCTGTGCGACACGGTGGCCGTCATCTGCGCTCCGGCCGAAGTTGACAAAGTTGACACCCTGTCAAGCGGCATTTCAGCATTTTTCATTCAATAAATCATAGGTTTAGCTGGAAAAAGCGAAGTTGGCACTTCGCCCAAAAGCCCCCCCCTCCCCCGCAAGGCACATGTCCGGCCAGTGGAGGCGTTGATGGCGGGTTGGCGGAGAGGCGTGATCATGGCGGTGAGCGATCATACCGGATGTTTGCGCGGTAGGAAATGCGGCTGCCCGCCAGTTTACATCATCGGCAGGGCGCTGAAATCGGTCAGTGCGGCATCGCGAAGCCCGCGCCACACATTGCGCGCCTGCACCGTCTCGGCAACATCATGGACGCGCAGCAGGTGGACGCCGGCTTCCATGCCCTTCACCGCCAAGGCGATTGATCCGGCGAGGCGCTGGTCTGCGCTTTCCTCCACCGACAGCGCGCCAATCATCCGCTTGCGGCTCGCCCCCAGCATAAGCGGGCTGCCGAGCGCGTGGAACAGCGGCAGGGCGTTCAGCAGGGCGAGGTTCTCGGCCAGCGACTTGCCGAAGCCGATGCCGGGGTCGAGGATGATGCGATCCTCGGCGATACCCGCGGCAATGGCACGAGCCCGAGCAGCCTTGAGGAAGTCGAACACATCGCTGACCACGTCGGCATAAGTGCCGCCTGCGTGGAGATCCTCACCCGCTCCGGGGGCGTGCATCAGAATGACGGGGCAAGCAGCGCTGGCGACCACTTCGATGCTGCGCGGGTCGTAGCGCAGGGCAGAGACGTCGTTCGCCATATGCGCGCCTGCCGCAAGCCCGGCGGCAAGCACGCCTGCGCGGCGGGTATCGAGGCTGATCGCGGCGCCCATGCTGGCGCAGTATTCAACGGCGGGGACAATCCGGCGGATTTCCTCATCCTCGAAGGTGGCGGCGGCGCCGGGACGGGTGCTCTCTCCGCCAATGTCGATGATCGCCGCGCCCGCTTCCAGCATGGCGGCGGCGTGAGCCCGGCCCGCTTCGATGGCATCGTGTTGGCCGCCGTCGGAGAAGCTATCGGGTGTGACGTTGAGGATGCCCATGATCTGGGGCTGATCGAGCCGGATGGTGCGACTGCCCAGTTGGAGAGGCGCGTGGGCTTTGGCGAGGTTGGCCCACTGCGCCGCCGCATCCTGCGCAAGCGGGCCTGAAAGCCGCGCCAGCGCTGCCTCGATTGCCTTGGGTGCGCCGACAATCCGCTCGGACACCGCACCGCCGTCGCGCAGCACCAGCGCGAACTCGCGCGCATAGGCCATCGAGCCGCCGAGCCGCACCGCATCGCCCTCCACGGCCTGCGGGCCGGGGACGAGCGTCAGCGGGTGGATGTAGACTTTATCCGTCATGCCAAACCGTGATTCCCCGCGCAGGCGGGGACCTCCCGCAACCTGGCTCTGTGCCTAACAAGGTCCCCGACTTCGAGGGGACTCACGCAAATATCAATCCTCCGCCGCCAGCAGGTATAGCTGCCGCGCGGCATCGATCGGCTGCACATCCCCGGCAGTTTCGTAATGCCAGAACGACCAGCCATTGCAGCTTGGTGCGCCTTGCAGGTCTTTGCCCAGCCCGTGGATCGAGCCGGTCTTGCCGCCGCATTCCAGCGAACCATCGGTGCGGACGGTCGCAATCCAGCGGCGCTTCTTGTCGAACACTTGCGTGCCGGGCGGGATCAGCCCCGCCTCGACCACGGCGCCGAACGCCACCTTGGGCGCGGTGCGGGCGGATTGCATCGAGGTGAGCGCGCTTTCATCGAGGGGGAGTTCCTTTTCGATCCGCTTCATTGCCACCTCGCGGTAGAAATCCTCCCGCTCGCAGCCGATCCATTCGCGGCCCAGACGCTTGGCGACCGCGCCGGTCGTCCCGGTGCCGAAGAAGGGATCGAGCACCACGTCACCCTTTTCGGTCGTGGCGAGCAGCACGCGGTACAGCAGCGCTTCGGGCTTCTGGGTCGGGTGCGCTTTCTTGCCGTTTTCCTTGAGCCGCTCCCCGCCCGCGCAGATCGGCATGACCCAGTCAGAACGCATCTGCAATTCGTCGTTGAGGGTCTTCATCGCGCGGTAATTGAAGTGGTAGCGCGCCTTTTCGCCCATGCTCGCCCAGATCAGCGTTTCATGCGCGTTGGTGAAGCGGGTGCCACGGAAATTGGGCATCGGGTTGGTCTTGCGCCAGACGATGTCGTTAAGAATCCAGAACCCCAGATCCTGCAAGATTGATCCGACGCGGAAGATGTTGTGATAGCTGCCGATCACCCACAACCCGCCATCGGGCTTGAGCACGCGGCGCGCCTCGGTCAGCCATTCGCGGGTGAATTTGTCGTAGACCGCCATGCTGGCGAACTGGTCCCAGTGGTCCGTCACCGCATCGACATGGCTGCCATCGGGCCGGTTGAGATCGCCGCCCAGCTGGAGGTTATAGGGCGGATCGGCGAAGACGAGATCGACGCTGTTAGTGGGGAGCGAGCGCATCGCGGCGATGCAATCGCCCGGAAGGATACGGCCCAGCGGCAAATCGAGTGCGCGCGCGGTTTCTGACGTTTTTACAACGCTTTTTGCCCGCGATTTCACCTTTTCTATCACACTCACCGGTCTTGCCCCGCTTCTTATGCTGTCAACTTATCCACAGGCATGAGTCTTTGAAGAGTCCGCGTCAAGCGACTAATTTTGCGCATATTATGGTTGACAGGGGGTTAAGACCCCACCTGTGGCGCGGAACGAAGCGAGACCGGCACAAGATGTTGAGTCCTGCGGCTGCGAGGGGACTCCAGATGCAGGGGTGTGGCGGGGAGGACTCAGTTTTGCATCAACCTCATCCCCGCCCCGGGCTCGACCCGGGACCCCGCTTAATTCGGCGGATGGCGATTGGCCCGAAGATCAGCCGGGCCCCGGATCAGGCCCGGGGCGGGGCAGTCTGAATTTCGCGGATCAAATCAGCGACAACTGCGACACCGGCGCGAAGCTGCGGCGGTGGAGCGGGGTCGCACCGTGCACCCGCAGCGCTTCCATGTGCTCCGCCGTGCCATAGCCCTTGTTGCGCTCCCACCCGTAGTGCGGGTGCGTGGCGGCGGCTTCCCGCATCATCCGGTCGCGCCATTCCTTGGCGATGATCGAGGCGGCCGAGATGCAGGGCTCGATCCCGTCCCCTCCGACAATCGCGCGGGCGGACCAACACCAGTCGGCGCAGCGGCCGTGGGGCGTCATATTGCCATCGATCAGAACTTCGCCCGGTTCCACCCCAAGGGCCGCGGTGAGGCTGCCAACCGCACGGGTCATCGCCAGCATCGTCGCCATGAAGATGTTGACCCGGTCGATCTCCTCGGGCTCGACCACCGCCACCGCCCAGCCACAGCTCGCCCGGATCGCGGGGTCGAGCACCGCGCGGCGCTTGGCCGAAAGGCGCTTGGAATCGTCGAGCCCCGCAGGTATCGCCTCCCCCAGAACCACCGCCGCGGCCACCACCGGCCCGGCCAGCGGTCCGCGACCGGCCTCGTCAACGCCAATGACGATCGCCTTGCCTGCGTGCCTGAAACCCGGAGTGACCCCTAGCATGATCCGTTCTGCCCGTTTGTTCGCTGCTCTTTCCGTCTCCACGCTGGCGCTGGCAAGCTGTGCGAATGCCGAAGGTGGGGAAACCGCCCCGCCCGCCGCGGCTTCGGCCATGCCGTTTGCGGTCGCGGAGGTCGCCACCTTCGAGGAACCCTGGGCGATTGCCTTTGCACCCGGCACCGCGACGCTGTTCGTGACCGAAAAGGCCGGGACCCTGAAGTTCATCGACACCGCGAGCGGCCAGATCGGCACGGTCAGCGGGGTTCCGACCGTCGATTACGGCGGTCAGGGCGGCTTGGGCGATGTCGCTTTCCTGCCAGCCGAGGCTTCGGACAGCCTGGGCAATCGCACGATCTATCTGAGCTGGGCCGAAGCAGGCGAAGCTGACACGCGCGGCGCTGTCGTGGGCAAGGGAACGCTCGTCTGCTCCGCCGCAACCACCTGCGCCATCGAAGGCCTTTCCGTGATCTGGCGGCAGACGCCCAAGGTCACCGGCCGCGGGCATTACTCGCACCGTCTGGCCGTGTCGCCCGATGGCAAATATCTGTTTGTCGCCAGCGGCGAGCGCCAGAAGATGCAGCCGGCACAGGACACCAGCGTGACGCTGGGCAAGATCGTGCGCCTCAACCTTGATGGCACGCCTGCGGCTGGCAATCCGATGGCTGACAAGGGCGGCGTGACAGCGGAAATCTGGTCCTACGGCCACCGCAACATCCTTGGCATGGATTGGGATGCTCAGGGCCGGTTGTGGGAAGTCGAGCATGGCCCGGCGGGCGGTGACGAGCTGAACCTGGTGAAGCCCGCCGCCAACTACGGCTGGCCGATCCGCTCCAACGGCGAACATTACAACGGCGACCCGATCCCCGATCACGCCGCCGATGACGGGTTCGCCCAGCCCGCGACCAGCTGGAACCCGGTGATCGCTCCGGGCGATATGCTGATCTACACCGGCGACATGTTCGCCGCTTGGAAGGGCCATGCGCTGATGGCTGGCCTTGCCTCGCAGGCCATCGTTGATGTGGCGATCGAAGGCGAAGCCGCCCGCGAAGTCACCCGCCATGAATTCGATGCGCGCCTGCGCTCGATCGCGCAGGGGCCGGACGGCGCGCTGTGGGTGGCGCAGGATGGCAAGGGCGCCAAACTGATGAAGCTCACCGCCCGCTGATGGCTTCGACGACTGCCACGCTGATCCCGCTCGAGGCGGTCGATCCCGCCATGATCGAGGAGGTGCTGGACCGCGCCTTCGGGCCGGACCGCCATGCGCGCACCGCGTATCGCATCCGCGAAGGGATGGCATGGCTTCCGGGCCTCAGCCTCGCCGCGCTGGACGAGAATGACATGCTGGTCGCCACGATCCAATGCTGGCCGATTGGCTTGCAGACCAAGCAGGGTCAGGTGCCGCTGGTGATGGTCGGCCCGGTCGCGGTGGTGCCCGAACGGCAGGGCGAAGGCTTCGGCGTGGGCCTGATGAGCGCGATGATCGCCGAGGATGCGCGGTTGGCAGCCCAAGGCGGACGCGCGCTTCCTCAGGTTTTGATTGGAGACGCGGAGTATTACGGACGCTGGGGCTTTTCCGCCGCGCTGACGGGTGGTTGGCGCTGCCCCGGCCCCTACGAACAGCACCGCTTGCTGGCGCGCGGCCACGGCCTTGCCGCTATGCCCGCCGAAGGGATGCTGGGGCCGTGGGAGGGGTAAGGTAAGGTAACCCCTTCACCTTCCCTCCCGCTTCTGCCATCCGTCACCCAATGCCCTACGAACCGCCCCCCTACCTCGCCAGCCTGACGCTGGCCGAAATCGCCGCGCTGGTCGCGGATCGCAAGCTGCCGCCGGTCGAAGGCTGGGCGCCGAAGGTCATCGGCGAAAGCCACATGGTGATCGCCGCCGATGGCACTTGGTTTCACGAAGGCGGCGTGATCCGGCGCGAGGCGATGGTGCGGGCCTTTGCGGGCCTGCTGACCCGCGATGCGGAGGGACACCACTGGCTCGTCACCCCGTTCGAGAAGCTCGCCATCGAAGTCGAGGATGCCGCCTTCATCGCGACCGATTGCGTGCGCGCGGACGGCGCGCTGGCGTTCCGGCTCAACACCGATGACATCGTGATCGCCGGGCCGGATCATCCCTTGCGCGCAGCGGGGACGGCGGAGGAGCCCGCGCTCTATCTCCACGTCCGGCGCGGGTGCGAGGCGCGCCTCAACCGCTCCACCTGGGCGCAGCTGGCGGAGATCGCATTGGCCGAAGGGGCGCAGGACAATGGCTGGCAGGTCACCAGCCAAGGCGCGACCTTCTCCTTGCTGCCATGAGCCTTTACGAGCCGCTCGCCCAGGCCTTTACGGCAGGCCATGCGCGCGAGATCCCCGATCTGCTGAGCGATGCGCATTTCGCCCGCGATGGCCGCGCCACGCCCGCTGCTGTGCTGATCGCGATCACCGATGTGCCGCATGATCCGCAGGTAATCCTCACCCAGCGCCCACGCGCGATGCGCGATCATCCGGGGCAAGTCGCCTTTCCCGGCGGTAAGATCGATCCGGGCGAGGACGCCGTCACGGCCGCGCTGCGTGAGGCTGAGGAGGAACTCGCCCTGCCGCGTGAAGCGGTGCGGGTGATCGGCACCAGCGACATCTACCACACCGGCACCGGTTTTCTGGTGACGCCGGTGGTGGGCATCGTCCCGCCCGGCCTCTCCCTCGTCCCCAGCCCGACCGAGGTCGAAGCGTGGTTTGAAGCGCCCTTGGCGGTGCTGCTCGACCCCGCGAGCTGGACCACCAACGAGGTGTTCTGGCGCGGGGCGAACCGGCGCTATCTCGAACTGGATTGGCAGGGTTTCCGCATCTGGGGCGTCACTGCGGCGATCATCGCCAACCTGTCGCGGCGGATCACGCTGGAGGCTTTACGCGATGCTGCGTGACCTCGCCGAAGCCGATTGGACCCGCCGCGCGGGGCTGGCCGCGCTGACCGCAGCGCTAGGGGCCGAGAATATCCGCTGGGTCGGCGGCGCAGTGCGGGACGGCTTGCTGGGCGTGCCCGTCCATGATGTCGATTGCGCCACCACGCTCCTGCCCGAAGAGGTGATCGCCGCCTGCAAGCGCGCAGGGCTGCGCACCGTGCCGACCGGGATCGATCACGGGACTGTGACCGTGATCCTCAAGGACGGCCCGGTCGAGGTCACCACCCTGCGCCGTGATGTCGCCACCGATGGGAGGCGGGCCACCATCGCCTTTGCGCAGGACTGGCCCGAAGATGCCGCGCGCCGCGATTTCACCATCAACGCGCTCTACGCCCATCCCGAAACGCTCACGATCGACGACTGGTTCGGCGGGCTCGACGATCTGCGCGAAGGCCGCGTGCGCTTCATCGGCGATGCGCGCCAACGGATCGCCGAGGATCACCTGCGCATCCTGCGCTACTACCGCTTCCAAACCCGCTTCGGCGCCGCGCTGGACGAGACGGCTGAAGATGCCTGCGCCGATCTCGCCCACACGCTGAAGGGCCTGAGCCGGGAGCGGATTGCAACGGAACTTCTCAACCTGCTGGCCTTGCCCGATCCGCATGCCACCATCGTCCGGATGAAAGCGCGGGGCGTGCTCGGCGTGATCCTGCCTGAGGCCTGCACACCGCAGGTCGCTCTGCTGGCAAAGGTGATCGCTGCCGAAGCCGCGCAAGGGATCGCCGCCGATCCGGTGCGCAGGCTCGCCGCATTGCTTCCGCCCTCCCCCGAGATTGCCGAGACAGTCGCCGCACGTTTGCGTCTCTCCAAAGCCCAACGCACCCGGCTGGTCAGCGCCGCTGAGCGCGGGGCGAGCGATGGGACCGACCCGAAGGCGCTCGCCTATCGTCTAAGCCTGCCGCTGGCGATCGACCGACTGCTGCTGACGGGCCACGACGCCCGGGTGTTCGAAGGTTGGACGGTGCCGATCTTCCCGCTCAAGGGCGGCGCCATTGTCGCGCGCGGAATCACCGCCGGGCCGGAGGTCGCAAAGCTGCTCCAGAAAATCGAAGCCCGCTGGGTGGCCGAGGGTTTTCCTTCGACCGACCGGGTGAACCAGATGCTCGCCGAAGAACTGGGGACGAGCGCGTTCAAGTTCGATTGAGACCGGCCCTCAATCCCCCGCTTCCGTTCGCCCTGGGCTTGTCGAAGGGCTGTCCTTCTCTTTGACCTCACACCCACGCCACCGAAGAAAAGCAGTCCTTCGACAAGCTCAGGACGAACGGGAAAGGTGATCGAAACTAATCGAACCGGTTCGATTTCGGGAAGCCCTGCGGCGGCATCCGTCCGGCGGCGCCGCGCGCCACCTTCCACATGCGGATTTCGGTTTCCGTGCGGGTGCGTTCGCCTGATCCGCCCATCTGCCAGCTGAGGCCATCGGCCAGCACAAAGGTGATCGCGTCCGACATTCCGCCGTCACGATACCGCTGCAACTGCACCCCCTGCCCGCGCGTCATCACGGGGAGTTCTTCCAGATTGAACACCACCAGCTTGCGATTGTCACCGACACAGGCGACGTGGTCGTGGTTTTCGGCAATCTGGCGGATCACTTGCAGCTTTGCTCCGTCCTTGAGGTTCACCACCTGCCGGCCCTTGCGGGTCTCGGCCAGCAGCTCGTTCAATTCGGCGACAAAGCCCTTGCCGTGGCTTGAGGCGAGCAGCAGCCGCCCGCCCGGACGATGCACCATCATCGCGCTGACATTGGCGTCGCTTTCCAGATCGACCATCGTGCGCACCGGCTCACCAAAGCCCCGCGCGCCGGGCAGCTTGTCGCAGCCGAGCGTGTAGAACCGCCCGTCTGACGCGGCCAGCAGCAGCTTGTCGGTCGTCTGCGCGTGGAGGATGAAGGCGAGCGCATCGCCCTCCTTGTATTTGAACTCCTGATCCAGCGGCACATGGCCGCTCGCCGCGCGGATCCAGCCCTTCTGGCTGAGGATCACGGTGACGGGGGCCTTCTCGATCATCGCGTCCATGCTGAACACGGCGGTCGGCGCGGCTTCGGCAATCAGCGTGCGCCGCGCGCCGAGCGGCGTGTCCTCGGCATAGGTCTTGCGCAGGGCGCGCAGATCGCGCTTCAGCCGGGTGCGCTGCTTGGCCGGACTTTCGAGCAGGGCTTGCAGTTCTGCTTCCTCGGCCAGCAGCGCGTCCTGTTCCTTGCGCAGCTGCATTTCCTCCAGCTTGCGCAAAGACCGCAGGCGCATGTTGAGGATCGCTTCGGCCTGCACATCGGTCAGTTCGAACTCGGCAATCAGCACCGGCTTGGGCTCATCCTCGGCGCGGATGATCGCGATCACCCGGTCAAGGTTGAGGTAGGCGATGATATAGCCGCGCACCAATTCCAGACGCTTGGCAATCTGCGCGAGGCGGTGGCGCGAGCGGCGCTGGAGGATGTCGATCTGCGCGAAGGTCCAGCTTTCCAGCAGTTCCTTCAGCCCCATCACCATCGGCGTGCGGCCAAAACCGGGTCGCTCGTCGAGCACGTTGAGGTTGAGGCTGAACCGCGTTTCGAGGTCGGTCAGCTTGTAGAGGCTTTCCTTCAGCAGCTCGGGTTCGACATTGCGGCTCTTGGGGACGATCACGATGCGGATCGCCTCGTCGCTTTCATCGCGCACGTCTTCGAGGATCGGCAGCTTGCGATCGGCGATGGCGGCGGCGATCTGTTCGATCAGCTTACCCTTGGGCACCTGATACGGGATTTCCGAGATGACCAGCTGCCACTGTCCGCCGCCCAGCCGTTCGATCCCCGCGGCGATGTCTTCGGGCTCCTTGGCCTCTGGCGCATGGAAACGGCCGCGAAGGCGGAAAGACCCGCGCCCGGTGCGATAGGCCTCGGCTATCGCGGCAGCGCTGTCGACCACCTGCCCGCCGGTGGCGAAATCGGGGCCGTGGAACAGCTCCATCAGCCGTTCGTGGGTGACAGACGGGTTGTCGATCAGCTCCAGCGTGGCGTCGATGATCTCCGCGACATTGTGGCTAGGGATGCTCGTCGCCATGCCGACCGCAATCCCGCTTGCACCATTGGCGAGCAGGTTGGGGAACAGGCCGGGGAAGATGACCGGCTCTTCCTCCTCGTTGTTGTAGGTCGGGATGAAGTCGACCGTGCCTTCGTCCAGCCCCGACATCAGCTCCATCGCGGTGCGCGTCAGGCGGCATTCGGTGTAGCGATCGGCCGCGGCATTATCCCCGTCGATATTGCCGAAGTTCCCCTGCCCCTCGATCAGCGGATAGCGCAGCATGAACGGCTGCGCGAGGCGGACGAGCGCATCATACAGCGCGAGGTTTCCGTGCGGGTGGTATTTGCCCATCACATCGCCGACCACGCGGGCGCATTTCTTGAAGGCGCTATCGGGCGTCACACGCAGTTGGCGCATGCCCCACAGCAACCGGCGGTGGACCGGCTTCAACCCATCGCGCAGATCGGGGAGCGAGCGGGCGGTGATCGTCGACAGCGCATAGACCAGATAGCGCTCGGACAAGGCGGCATCGAAGGGGGCGTCGACGATGGCGTCGAAGCCATCATCGGCTGGTTCGGTGGTGACGGGATCGGACATGGCCATCGTCTAGCAACCTGCGGGCTGTGCCGGGAGAGGGGTTTCCACAGGGTTGAAAATCGCCGGACTGTGGCGCTCGGAAAGAATGTGGCGAAATTGCGGTTTAATTATGGCAGAAATAAGGCATCAATGCGGCGAGGCTGACGCGGGCATCGCGAGTCGCGCCCCGCCGTTCCGCCTCACGAGGAGAGAGAAACATGCGTAAGCCCTTGATTCTTGCTGCCACCGCCAGCCTTGCCCTTGCCGCGTGCAGCCGCGCCGATAGTGACCCCGCCGCCAGCGAAGCCGCCGATATTGCCGCAAATGAGGCAATTGTGGCCGAACCCGCCCCCGCCGACGCCGCACAGTCGAACCCCGCTCTGCCCAAGCTCGACTCCATCCCGGTCAATCTGCCGCAGCTGGCCTATGTCTATGATTTCCGCTGGCGCATGGCAGCAGAGGCAATTGGCGGGCTCCAGCGCCGCCATGCGACCCTGTGCGAACAGCAAGGTCCGGGCGTCTGCCAGATCATCGGCATGACCAAGACCGGCGAGCTTGAAGGCGAGGTTGCGGGCCAGCTCGAAATGGCGGTCGCCACTCGGCAGGCGCGGGCGTTCGGCGCCCTGCTGGAGGATGAGGCGCTGGATGCCGGGGCCGAGCAGGTGGCCGCCGAAATCGCCTCGGAAGAACTCTCCAAGCAGCTCGTCGACACCGAAGCGCGGCTGGAAGCCCGCACCGAGCTGCGCGACCGGCTCAAGGAGGTGCTGCGCACCCGCAAGGGCAGCGTGGAGGATCTGATCGCAGCCGAACGCAGTGTCGCCGCAGTGAACGAGGAGATTGATCAGGCACGCAGCTGGCTGAAGGAGATGGAAGGCCGCGTCGCTTACAGCCGTGTCACGGTGCGTTACGAGACCGGCACCCCGGTGGCGCGCGACTTCCTTGGCCCGATCAGCGGCGCGCTGGGATCGCTGGGGACGATCTTCGGCTGGATCGTCGCATTGCTGATCCTTGCCGGATCGGTGGCCATGCCGGCAGGCGGGGTGTGGTGGGCGAACCGGGCGATCCGCCGCCGCCTCGCCGCGCCAGCGCCCGGCCCGCAATAGGCGCGGATCAACGGCCCACCGCGCGCTGCTCCCGCTTGGTCTTGACGAGCGGAACATGGCGGCGCGCGGGAGGCTAGTCCGGTGATCATCAATCACAGGAGACCACAATGCAGCGCGTCCTCATCATCGCTACCGACGGTTTCGAACAATCCGAACTGATGGAGCCCAAGCGCCTGCTCGAAGAGGCCGGGGCGGAAGTGACCGTCGCCAGCCTGCGACCGGGCGAAATCCGCGGCTGGGACAAGGAAAACTGGGGTGAGAGCGTCGCCGTTGACCTGCTAGTCGGGAATGTCTCGGCGGAAGATTACGACGCGCTGCTGCTCCCCGGCGGGCAAATCAACCCCGATGTCCTGCGCACCCAGCGCCCAGTGATCGAACTGATCCGCGAATTCGACGCAGCGGGCAAACCGATCGCGGCGATCTGCCACGCGCCGTGGCTGCTGGCCGAAGCCGATCTGATCGAGGGGCGCTCCGTTACCGCCTGGCCTTCGATCCGCACCGATCTTGCCAATGCGGGCGCCGCCGTGGTGGACGAAGCGGTGGTGGTCGATGGCAACCTCATCACCAGCCGCAAGCCGGACGATATCCCCGCCTTCACCGAAGCACTGATGGCCGCGCTGAACATGGAAGCTGCGGACTGACCTGGGAACGCCGCCGATGGCCGACCGCACCGGACTCGCCGAAGAACGCACCGACTTTGCCGAGAAGCGCACCGATTGGGCCGAAGATCGCACGATCATGGCCAACGAGCGCACCTTTGCCGGGTGGATGCGTACGGGTCTGGCGGCGGTCGGCATCGGGTTGGGTTTCAACGCGTTGTTCGGCAAGCTGGAACCGGCATGGCTGCCCAAGGGTCTGGCGACGGCGTTCATCCTGATCGCCATCGCGATCATCTTCAATGCGCAGCGCCGCGCCGCAGCGGTGGCCGAGCGACTGGAGCAGCACCGCGCCGAACCGATCCGCGGGCGCACCCTGCGGTTGATTGCCTGGACGATGATGCTGGCGAGCGGCGGTCTGGCAGTAGCGATGTGGTGGGTCGATATCGGCCTCGCAGGCCGGTGACCGTCACATCCGGCGCGCGTCGCTGCTTTCCGATGGCACGCTGACGGTCAACCCGTCCATCTCACTCGACAACTCGATCTGGCAGGACAGGCGGGAGGTGCGGCGCGCGCCAGCCGCGAAATCGAGCATGTCCTCCTCCTCCTCGGACGCGGGGGGAAGGCGGTCAAACCAGTCGGCGGCGACGATCACGTGGCAGGTCGAACAGGCCATCTGCCCCTCGCAGGTGCCTTCGAGCGGCAAGCCCGCCGCCTGGCCCGCACGCAGGAGATTGTCGCCCGGTTCGGCCGTCACCGCCACCGGACGCCCGCGCGGATCAACGAAGGTGATGGTGATGCTCACAAGCCCTGCTCCTTTGCGGCGGTGTTGATGATAGCGGCGGCGTCTGCAATGTCCTGAAGACTTGTATAGCGTCCAAATCCAAGGCGAATAGAGGACTTTGCTTCGCGATCACTGAGCCCGATCGCCTTGAGCACATGGCTCGGCCGGCCCGATCCGCTGGCGCAGGCGCTCCCGGCGGAGAACATTACGTTGCGGCAATCGCTCATCAATCGGGCAACGTCGAGGCCATCCCTGCGGATATTGAGATTGCCGTGCCAGCGATCCACCGCGCTGCCGTTCAGCTCCCAGCCCGCAAACGCCTCGCGCGCGGCGGCCCAGAGGTGCTGGACGTGGAGCATCTGCTCGCTCAACCCCTCCTGCGCGACCTGCGCCGCCGCGCCGAAGCCCGCGCACAGGGCGGGCGAAAGCGTGCCGGACCTGATGCCCGCCTCCTGCCCGCCGCCGAGCATCAGCGCTGCGGGGAGCGGCGCTTCGCCTGCGATCCACAGCGCGCCGATGCCCTTGGGGCCGTGGCACTTGTGGGCCGATACCGCGATGTAATCCGCCGCAACTTCGACCGGCACCCGGCCATAGGCCTGCACCGCATCGACCAGCACCCGCGCCCCCACTTGCCGGGCGATGTCGACCACGGCAGCGAGCGGGTTCCGCACCCCAATCTCGTTATTGATCGCCATGACCGCGACGAGGCCGGTCTGCGGCGTGATCGCGGCTTGCAGCGCGTCGAGATCGGCGCGGCCATCAGGTGTGACGGGGAGCACAGTGAAGCGCCGCCCCTGCGCTTCGACAACGCGCGCGCAATCGAGCACGGCGGCGTGTTCGGTCGCGAAGGTGATGACATCACCGGGGATGCCTTGGATGACGGTATTGAGCGCTTCGGTCGCGCCGGAGGTGAAGATCACCTTGCCGCCGTCAGGCAGCAGCGCCGCGACCCGCTCACGCGCGGTTTCGACGGCGGCGGCGGCCATGCGGCCCATGCGGTGCGGGGAATGGGGGTTGCCGAAAGTGTCGCTGTCCGGTCCGCCGAGCCACCTGAGCATGGCTTCACGCGCTTCGGGTGCGAGCGGGGTGGTGGCTTGGTAGTCGAGGTAGATCATGGGCCTTCCCCCGCCCCGGGCGTGTCCCCGGGCCCCGCGCCGTCCGCGACGAGGGTCAAGAAAGCAGGGTACCGGGTCAAGCCCGGGACGGGGGGGGAAGTCAGCATAGCGCAGCCCACGCCTCGCTGAACCGCTCCAATTCCTCGGGCGTGGTCGACCACCCCAAGCTCACCCGGATCGTGCGCGCCGCCACATCATCGGGCACGCCAAAGGCATCGAGCACTCGGCTTTTCTTGAGCGTGCCCGAAGAACACGCGCTGCCTGCCGAGACGGCAAAACCCATCGCGTCGAGGCGGATCAGCAGGGCTTGGGCGCTCATGGTGGGGTGGGCGACGGCGAAGATGTGCGAGCATTGCGGCCCCAGCACGATCCTCTCGCCCGCAGCCCAGATCGCCAATCCGAGATCAAGTCGTTCGGCTTCGGTGGTGGCCCAGCTGTCCAGCCCGCCCGCCTCCAGCGCCGCCGCCATGCCCAGCGCGCCAGGGACGTTTTCGGTCCCCTGCCGATAGCCACGCTCATGCCCGCCGCCCGGTTCGAGCATGGCAAAATCCCGCACCAGCAGCGCGCCAATGCCAATCGGCCCGCCGAACTTGTGCGCACTGACCACGATCATGTCGGCATCGGGAAGCGGTGTCTTTCCCGCGCTTTGCGAACAATCCGCGAGCAGCAGCCCGCCCGCCTCACGCACCTGCTGCGCCAACGCGAGGCTATGTTCCCAGCGCGCGACCAGCATCATCGTCCCGGTTTCCGAGTTGATGGCTTGAAGCGCGAAGATCGCGGGCTCACCTTGCGCCAGCGCGCCAGCCAGCACCTCACGATCAGGCTCAGCGCCGAACGGGGGGATGGGCACTACCTCCGCATCAGGCACCGCCCGGAACACAGCATCATGCTCGACCGCAGAGACAATCCGCCGCTTTGCCTTCGCGCGGTTCAGCGCAATCCACAAAGCCTCGCTCGCCCCGCTCGTGAAAATCAGCTCGCCGTCCCACCCCAGCGCCCGCTTCACCCGCTCGCGCGCATCCTCCAGCGCGGCGCGCGCCTTGCGGCCCTCGGCGTGCGGGGACGAGGGGTTGGCCCATAGCCGGAAGCCCTCCTCCATCGCCGCCTTAGCCTCGGGGCGCAGCGGTGATGTGGCGGCGTGGTCGAGATAGATCCGGTCCGGGATGGGATAGCCTCACAATAAATTGCGAAAAATGTGTCGCCGCCTATATAAGCCTCGCTTTCGCGGGCGCCAGCCGGTTGCCCCGACCACTCGATCACAAGGTTTCTCGATGCCCTCAGTCATCTTTCCCGGCCCGGAAGGCCGTCTCGAAGGCCGTTTCTCGCCCCCGCCCCGCCCGCGTGCGCCGGTGGCGATGATTCTGCATCCGCACCCCGAAGGCGGCGGCACGATGAACGACCGGATCGTGCAGCGGCTCTACAAGACCTTTGCCGACCGCGGCTTTGCCACCCTGCGCTTCAACTTCCGCGGTGTGGGCCGCTCGCAGGGGAGCTTCGATTCCGGGATCGGTGAGCTGTCCGATGCGGCCAGCGCGCTTGACTGGGTGCAGTCGATCCATCCCGAAGCCCAGAGCACCTGGATCGCGGGCTATTCGTTCGGTGCGCTGATCGGGATGCAATTGCTGATGCGCCGCCCGGAAGTGCGCGGCTTCATCTCGGTCGCGCCGCCGGCCAATATGTACGACTTCAGCTTCCTCGCTCCCTGCCCCGCCAGCGGCATCTTCGTGCAGGGCGCGGCGGACACGGTGGTGCAGCCCAATGCGGTGCAGAAGCTGGTCGACAAGCTGCGCACCCAGAAGCACATCACGATCCATCACGAGGAAATCCCCCGCGCCAACCACTTCTTCGAGAACGAGCTTGAGGAATTGATGAAGTCGGTGGACAATTATCTGGACTTCCGGCTCTCGCCCGATTGCCCGATCAAGTAAGTTTGAAGAATTCCCCGCCCCGGGCTTGACCCGGGGCCCCGCTTTGCGGGTGAAAAATGAGCGGGTAAACGGGCCGCCAACGAGCGGGTCGCAAGCGCGACCACGCGCCAGCAGCTGCTCGCCCGAAGCGCAGCGAGGACTGCACGCGGGAGGGCGTGCAGGAATCAAAGAAAAGCTGGGTCCCGGTTCGAGCCCGGGACGGGGGACTCGGTGGCCACATTCCTATCCGTCAGATGAACGGCTTGATCGAAGGCGCAGCAGAGCGATTGTTTTCCCTCACCTTTCTCTACCAATTCAGTTGCAAAAATTACAGTCCTGAAAAACAACGCGAAAGTTCTTCGTCCCTAGCAAAAAGCATAGTACCTTCGATCCCGAGCAGGGCCGGAGGGTTTGTGCTCACAGCGTTGGTGTCATTCGCACTCCGGCCACTGCTCCCACGTAGATGGAGAGAGGAGCCCCCTTGCGATGAACTATGCTTCTGCCAATCGCCGTCCCAACCCTGCCGCACTTGTCGGCGCGCTCGGCATTCCCGGTGCGTTCGGCGCGTTGCTGGTGGTGGGCCTTGCGGTGACGGTGGTGACCAAGCCTGCCGGACCCCGGATCAAAGGCGAGATCATCACCGAAACCATTCTGCCCCCGCCGCCGCCCATACCCGACAAGCCGCAGCCGGATCAGAAAACGACGTCCACCACCACGACCTCCAACCCCGATACGCCGCGGCCTGCCGATCTGCCGACCGACCTCAACCTCGGTGAGACCGTGTTCGACTTCCCCGTCACCGTTACGCCTGCGGGAACCGGCACCGGCACCGGCGAGATCGGCTTCCCTGCCCCCGGGCCGAGCGCTTCACCCTTCGATCCGGTCGGCGCTAGGCCGCGCGGCAATCCGGGCAAGTGGGTGACGAACAACGACTACCGCTCGCGCTGGATCATGGAGGAGCTGTCGGGCACCGCGCGCTTCACGCTTGCGATCGACGCCAGCGGCAAGGTCACGGGCTGCACCGTCACCCGCTCAACCGGCCACGCCCCGCTCGATGCAGCGACCTGCGACCTCGTGACCAAGCGCGCCCGGTTCGAAGCCGCGCGTGACGGCAATGGCAAGCCGGTCGCGGGCAGCTACAGCGGCACCATCACCTGGCGAATCCCCGAGTAGCCTGAACAAGCCCGCCGGGGAGGGTTTCCCCCTAGCCTTCTCCGGCGGCTTTCAATTGCTCGATCGGGGCCTCACCCCCCTCGGTCGGGATCGTCCAGATCAGCACGTTGATCACCGCGATCACGGCGAGCAGCACCATCAGCGCGGGGTTCTTCACCTCGCCCGTCCGGCGCCACAGGACGAAGGCCCCCGCAATCAGCGCGAGCGCGGCCAGCATTACGATTGAGAGCACGATATCGGTCAAACTTATGTCCTCACGCCGTCCCGTAAGCGGAACATCCTGGACCTACGCACGGTAGTACGGCACACAGATCTCGGAGGCTATGATGGGTATTTTTTCGTCAATCAAGAATGCGGTGTTCGGCTCGGACAAGGATGACAAGAAACCCGCAGCTGTCCCTGCTACGCCTGCGCCGCGCCCTGCTGCGGCGCCGGAACCCGCCGCCGCACCGGCGCCTGTCGACAACGCCATCTCAGAGTCCGAAATGACCGCGCGCATCGGTGCCATGCCGGATGCCGACAAATTCAACTGGCAGACATCGATCGTTGATCTGATGAAACTGGTCGACCTTGATCCCAGCTTTGCCAACCGCAAGGAACTGGCGGGTGAGCTGGGGATGACCGATTATGAAGGCACCGCCGAACAGAACATCGCGCTGCATCATGCTGTCATGAACCTGCTGGCGCTGGAAGGCGGCAAGGCTGGGGGAATCCTCACGGACTGATGCGGCCTGGCTGCGATTGACTCATGTCGGCAGGGCACTAATCCTTGCCGACATGAGAGAGATATTTGCCCAATTCACCCGCCGCCGGACGCTAGCTGCGCTGGGCGGTGTTTCCACCTTGGCCCTGCTCCCCGCCGCCGCACGCGCGGCGAGCGATGCACCGCCTACCGGCGGCCCAATTGCCGGGTTAGACCCCAATGCCGCGCTCGACCGGATCGCCTACCGCATGCTCGCGCATGAACCGGGCCGCGCGACTGGCGCAGGCGTCGATACCGGTGAGTATGCCGCGTGGCGTTCCACCTTCGGCACGCCGGGTGAAGCCGGGCGGCAGGCCTATGCCGCCAGCCTGAAAGAGATGGTCGCCGAAGTCCGCGCCTTCCCCAAGGACGGCCTCACCAGCGACCAGCAGATCGGGTTCGAAGTGGTCGAGACCGCCTTCTCCCGCGCCATCGAAGGCATGGCCAAGCCTTATGGCGATGTCGCGGTCGGCAGCTGGCGCAATGCGCCTTACGTGGTGATCCAGAATGTCGGCGGCTATATCGACATGCCGCGCTTCTTCTCCTCGACCCAGCCGCTGGCGACGGCCGATGATGTCGGCCCCTATCTCGACCGGCTGATCGAAGTCCCCGCGATCCTCGATGGTGAGCGTGAGCGGATCACCGCCGCCCGCGCGATGGGCGTTGTCCCGCCCGCCTTCCTGATCGACAAGGCTATCGCCCAGATGGAAGCCAGCATCGCGGGCGCGAACGAGGCCTATGCCGGGCCGCTCGAAGCCTCCGAACTGTCGGACGCCAAAACCGCCGCCGCACAGGCCGCCCGCATCGCCAAGCGCGGGATTGTCCCGGCGCTTGAACGCCAGCTCGCCGAACTCAAGACCCAGCGCGCTTCCGCCAAGGATTCCGCCGGGATCTGGGCGCAGCCGATGGGCGAGGAATATTACGCCTGGGCCTTGGGCGCATCGACCACCACCAATCTCAAGCCTGACGAAATCCACCGTCAGGGCCTCGCCGAACTCGACGAACTCCACGGCAAGATGGACCCGATCCTCAAGAAGATCGGCTACTCCAAGGGAAGCGTGGGCGAACGGATGCGGGCGCTGGCCGATGATCCGCGCTACCAGTTTGCCGAGGGCGATCCGGGCCGCAAGGAGATCTTCGCCTTCATCGAAGAGCGCCTCACCTGGATTAAATCGCAGATGCCGCGTGCCTTCACGCAGGTCGTCAATCCGCGCATGGAGGTGGTTCGCCTGCCGCTCAGCGAAGAGCCCGGCGCGCCGGGTGCTTACGGCGGGGCGGGCAGCAAGGATGGCAGCATTCCCGGCCGCTTCTGGATCAACTTGCGCACCACCGATCTGCACCGCCGCTATGACCTTGCAGACCTCACCTTCCACGAGGCGATCCCTGGTCACGTCTGGGAAGGCGAGTTTTCAAACCGCCTGCCGCTGATCCGCTCGATCCTCGCCTTCAACGCCTTTTCCGAAGGCTGGGCGCTCTATGCCGAGCAGCTCGCGGACGAACTCGGCGCCTACAAGGGCTTCGAGGTCGGGCGGCTGGGCTTCCTGCAATCCCTCGCCTTCCGCGCCTGCCGCTTGGTGGTCGACACCGGGCTGCATTCCAAGCAATGGACCCGCGAACAGGGCCGTGCCTTCTTTGTCGAGCGCAATGGCTCCAAGGTCGAGGAAGTCGCCTCCGAGGTCGATCGCTATTGCAGCTGGCCGGGGCAGGCCTGCGGCTACAAGATCGGCCACAGCCAGATCCTGCGCCAGCGCGAACGTGCCAAGGCAGAATTGGGCGGCAAGTACGACATGCGCGAATTCAACACCGCGCTGGTGCTGGGCGGCAACGCCCCGCTTTCGGTGATGGCGAATACGGTCAGCCGCTACATCGCGGGGGCCAAGGGGTAAGCCGAAGGACGAATTGCAATCCCCCACCCCTGACCCCATGTTGCAACGCGCGCATGGCAGGAGGGCCGCATGGAAACCTTAGGACAAGACCTTGAAACCATGCGCCGGGTGCCGCTCGCGCCTGCGCATGTCGATGCCATCTGCGCGATCGGGGGCGAGGTGTTCTACCCCGCCGGTTCGATCGTCATGGACATTGGTGAGCCGATGGACCGGTTCATCTATGTCCTCGAAGGCGATATCGAGGTGGTCGATCCCTATACGGGCGAACGGATGCTTCCGTCCTCGCTCGGGCCGACGCAGTTTCTGGGCGAAATCGGGTTCCTCAACCGCGGCACCAACATCATGCGGATGCGCGCCTCGGTCGACACCCGCGTGATCGAGGCGCCGCGTGAAGCGATGCTCGAACTGATGAGCCGGGTGCCGGAGCTGTCCGACCACCTGATTACCGTGTTCGCGGCCCGGCGGCGCAAGCAGTTCGAGGCGCGCAACGATACGATCAAGGTGATCGGCGCGGACCGCGATCCGAAGGTGCAGGCGGTCGAGCGCTTCCTGTCGCGCAATCGCATCCCGTTCCAGAGCTACGACATGGACGCCTCTGACCGGGAGACCGTGGGCGTGTGCAGCCTGCTGGGGCACGAACCGGGGGTGATCGTCGGCGCGGACACGCGGTTGGACGACCCCACCCCGCGCAAGGTCGCGCAATATCTCGGAATGGACCTCGGCATCTGCGCTGACCGGACCTACGAGCTGCTGATCGTCGGCGGCGGCCCGGCGGGCGTGGCGGCGGCGGTCTATGCGGGCTCTGAGGGAATCCCGGCGCTGGTGGTGGAGGATACCGCGGTCGGCGGGCAGGCGGGCACGTCGAGCCGGATCGAGAATTACATGGGCTTTCCCACCGGCATCAGCGGCACCGATCTGACCTGGCGGGGGCAGGTGCAGGCGATGAAGTTCGGCACGCGCTTTGTGATGCCGCGCCGGGTCGAGCATCTTTCGCGGCGCGAGGACGGGGCGTTCTGCGCCACGCTCGACGATGGCGATGAACTTTGCGCCCGCGCGGTGCTGGTGGCGACCGGGGTGCAATATCGCCGCTTGCCGCTCGACAATCTGGAGGAGCTGGAAGGCGCGGGCATCTTCTACTCGGCGACCGAGATGGAAGCGCGCTTTTGCGGCAAGACCGAAGCGGTGGTGATCGGCGGCGGCAATTCCGCCGGGCAGGCCGCGATGTTCCTCAGCCGCGCGGCGAGCCATGTGCATCTGGTGGTGCGATCGGGCAGTCTGGCGGCGTCGATGTCGAGCTATCTCTCGCAGCGGCTGGAGGCAGATCCGAGGATCACGATCCACTATCACAGCGCCGTGACCGCACTGCATGGCGATAGCTGGCTTGAAGCGATCACGCTCAAGACCAAGGACACCGAGCAGCGGATCGCCACCCGCGCACTGTTCATCATGATCGGCGCTGCTCCCAATACCGACTGGCTGTCCGGCATGGCCGAAACCGACGACAAGGGCTTCGTGCTGACCGGCGCGGCGGCGGGCCAAGCGGACGACTACGCCACCACCGCGCCGGGCATTTTCGCAGTCGGCGATGTGCGCGCCAACTCGGTCAAGCGCGTGGCGAGTGCGGTCGGCGAAGGATCGGTGGTGGTTAGCCGCATCTGGCAATATCTGGAGGATACGCGGGCGGCTGGCGGCTGACGCCGCACGCAACCATTCGTCGCAAGCCTCTGGCCAGATGCGGAATTCCGCGTAATCTCAGGCCACTTGCAGTGCAATCGCTGGCGCTGCGAACACGGGGGGCTTTGCTATGATTACCGCGCTTTTCCGCATTCTTGCCGCCACTCTTGCCTTGATGGCGAGCCTGCCCGCGCGGGCGGAATGGTATGAGGCGTCGAGCGACCACTTCGTCATTTATGCCGATGACAAAGAAGCCGATATCCGCAAATTCGCCGAGAACTTAGAACGCTATCACAGCGCAATGGCCTTTGTGCTCAAGGCCAAGATCGAAAAGCCAAGCCCGTCAAACCGCGTGACGATCTATGTGGTAGGCGGAGAGCGCGATATGCGCGCGCTGACGGGGGGCAGCCGAACCATCGGCGGGTTCTACATTCCGCGCGCGGGCGGCAGCCGCGCCTTCGTGCAGGATATCCGCAACACCAAGGGCTATCCGCATTTCTCCACCATCGTGCTGCTGCACGAATATGCGCACCACTTTCTGATCTCGTCATCCAACTTTGCCCAGCCGCGCTGGTTAAGCGAGGGATCGGCGGAATTCTTCGCGGCGGCGGGCTTCAATTCGGACGGCAGCCTGCTGATTGGCCGCCCGGCGCAGCATCGCGGAGGCGAATTGGTGTTTGCCGATCCTGTTCACGTCCGCGAATTGCTCGATCCGGCGCTGTACGAAAAGCAGCGCGGCAAAGGATATGACGCCTTCTATGGCAAAAGCTGGCTGCTGTATCACTACCTCACCTTCTCGGAGGAACGGCGCGGGCAGTTGGGCAAGTATCTTGTCAGCCTTTTCAATGGCACGCCGCAGCTTGAAGCGGGCGAGGAAGCATTCGGCGATCTTGACGTGCTGGAACGCGAACTTGCTACCTATCTGCGCTCGCGCCGGATGCTGACCTTTGTGCTGCCGCCAGACAAGCTCAGCATTGGCAGCCCGATCACATTGCGTAAGCTGCCCTTGGGAGAGGCCGCCATCGTGCCAGTCATGATCCGCTCGCAACGCGGGGTGAACGATGAGGAGGCGGCTGAACTGCTGATCGACGCGCGCGCAATCGCAGCAAAGTATCCCGAAGATGCAGGTGTACTCGCCGCGCTGGCAGAGGCCGAGTATGATGCGGGCAATGATGCCGAAGCCATCGCTGCCGCCGATGCGGCGATCGCACGCGATCCTTCGCGCACCAACGCCTATGTGCAGAAAGGCTATGCTCTGTTCCGGCAGGCTCAGGAAGCCGATGATAAGCAGGCGGCCTATGAGGCGGCAATGAAGCCGTTCAAGGCCCTTAACGCGATCGAGAATGATCACCCGCTGCCGCTGATCTATCACTACCGCAGCTTTGCCGAACGCGGGGTCGAGCCGAGCGAGAACGCGCGCGCGGCGCTGGAATTTGCAGCCTCAAAGCTCGCGCCCTTCGATCAGAGCTTGAAGCTCAATGCCGGGATGATGCTGATTGACGAAGGCAAGCATTCGATTGCGCGCGATTTCCTCGCGCCAGTGGCTGCCAATCCGCATGGCGGTGGCGCAGCGGCGCGGGCCAAGCTGCTGATGGCACTGATCGCGGACAAAGCCGATGGCGAGACAGTGAACTTACGTGACCTGCCCGAGCCAGTGGAAACCCCCGACGTCACTGCCGCCGGGGGCTGATCCGCAAGTTATGTGCGAAAGGGCGACGTCTTAGCTCTTGCCGCCCAGCAGGCCCTTGGCCATGTCCATGATGTCGTCGACGGGGTTACCGTCGCCATCACGGTCGAGGATCGACGCGAAGTTGCTCAGCGAGCCTTCACCGCCGACAGCGGCGACGATCTGGTTGAGGATGTCGGGGCTGAGGCCGGTCTTCTCCGCCGCCAGCGTCACCGTATCGCCATCAAGCTGATGGGTCTTGCCCAGCGCCGCGATCGCCTGTTCGGCCATTGCCGGATCGATCCCGATCTTGGCCGCGAGGTTCACTACATCGTCCGGCGCGCCGCCGATGTTCTTCAGAATGCCGTCGAGAATGCTCATGTCGTTTTCCTCCGAGTCGCTCTTGTGGCGACTGTGGGCCAACTGCGCGGCGATTCAATGAAAAAGCCCCGCTCCGATCTTACGCCGGGCGGGGCTTCTCCCTCTCCAACGGGTTAAACCTGCTCAGGCGGCGACGGGTGCCGGGGCGGCTTGCAGCACGCCTTCATCGACATGGGCTTCGAACTGGGCGAAGTTGTCGATGAACAGCTGCACCAGCTTCTTGGCGGTCGCGTCATACTCGGCGGCGTCAGCCCAGGTGCTGCGCGGGTCGAGGATGGTCTGATCGATCCCGGCTGCGGCCAGCACCGGCACATGCACCGGCACGTCGAAGCCGAAATTGGGGTCCTTGCGGAACTCGACATTGTCCATGTCCCCATCAAGCACAGCGTTCAGCAGCGCGCGGGTCGCCTTGATCGGCATCCGGCTGCCGGTGCCGTACTTGCCGCCGGTCCAGCCGGTGTTGACCAGCCAGCATTCGACCTTGCCATTCGGTCCGCCCTTGGCGATCCGGTCCTTCAGCAGATTGCCGTAAACGCTCGGATGACGCGGCATGAAGGCCGCGCCGAAGCAGGTCGAGAAGGTGGCTTCCGGCTCGGTCACGCCGATTTCGGTGCCGGCGACCTTGGCGGTGTAGCCGCTGAGGAAGTAATACATCGCCTGATCCGCGGTCAGCCGCGCAATCGGGGGCAGCACGCCGAAGGCATCGGCGGTCAGCATGATCACGTTCGACGGCGCCGGGCCGAGGTTCTTCTCGCTTGTGTTCGGGATGAACTCGATGGGGTAAGCGCCGCGCGTGTTCTCGGTCTTCGACGAATCCGTGAAGTCGAGTTCGCGCGTGTCTTCGTCCATCGCCACGTTTTCGAGGATCGTGCCAAACATCTGCGTGGTGGCGTATATCTCCGGCTCGCCTTCAGCGGACAGGTTGATCATCTTGGCGTAGCAGCCGCCTTCGAAGTTGAAGACCGCGGTGTCCGACCAGCCATGTTCATCATCGCCGATCAGCGTACGGCTGGCATCGGCCGACAGCGTGGTCTTGCCCGTGCCCGACAGGCCGAAGAAAATCGCACTCTTCCCGTCCGCGCCGATATTGGCCGAACAGTGCATCGGCATCACGCCCTGCGCGGGCAGGAGATAGTTGAGGAGGCCGAACACGCCCTTCTTCATCTCGCCCGAGTATTCCGTGTTGCCGATCAGGATCAGCTTCTCGGTGAAGCTCACCGCAATCACGGTATCGCTGCGGCAGCCGTGACGTTCCGGGTTCGCCTTGAAGCTGGGCAGATTGATGATGGTGTATTCGGGGATGAAGCTTGCCACTTCCTCCGCCGAGGGGCGCACCAGCAGAGTGCGCACGAACAGGCTGTGCCAGGCCATCTGGGTGATGACGCGCACGTTGACGCGGTATTCCGGCTGCGACCCGCCGAACAGATCGGCGACGTAGAGTTCGTCCGATCCTTCGAGCTCCTTGAGGAAATCGGCCTTTAGCGCGGCGAAATGTTCCGGGCTCATCGGCTGGTTGATCGGGCCCCAGTTGATCGTGTCCTGCGTGGTGTCATCGCGGACGATATACTTGTCCTTCACACTGCGACCAGTGAACTTGCCGGTCTCCACCAGCAGCGCGCCATGCTTGGTCAGCTTGCCCTCACCCTTGGCCAGCGCGTGCTCGACCAGAGCGGCGGTGCCGAGATTGGCGTGGAGCGTGGCGCCGGTGTGAAGATTCTGGGCGGCCAACGGGGTTGCGAGCGAGGTCAACATACGTCTCCTGGGCAGGACAGCTGCAAGGTCATGTTCGGCAGGTGACGGACCGGCTGATCCAAGCGAATCCCCGCACCCATCAGTCACATCCGTAGCACCTGCCCATTAGCATCTGCGCATACGTATGCAACCACGGGCGGAGTTCCGTGCAATCAGCCGTTCGATCCCTGATCTGGTGCCTTAGTTGGCACACCTCTTGGCGTCAAACGCGCTGCGCCATAGCAAATTTGGGGAGCGGCCAAATGCAGCTTTCCCGCCCGTATGTTACCGCCGCCCCGCGCCAGCATTGCGATTGGCGCAGCTTGGCGCTACCCCCTCAGCCATGCAATCGCAGGGGCAGAGAGGATAGACGCCATGTCCGACAGCACCACCGAACAGCTCCCCTTGCCCGCAGCCGCAGACCCCGTCAGCGCGGATGCCCGCAAGCTCCAGATCGCGCTGGTCGATGATGATCGCAACATCCTCACCACGGTGGCGATTGCGTTGCAGGCTGAAGGCTTTGCCACGCGGCTTTATTCCGATGGCGAGACCGCGCTGAAAGCGCTGCTCGACAATCCGCCCGACCTCGCCGTGTTCGACATCAAGATGCCCAAGATGGACGGCATGGAGTTGCTGCGCCGTCTGCGCGCGCATTCGCCCCTGCCGGTAATTTTCCTGACCAGCAAGGATGACGAAAGCGACGAGGAAGCCGGGCTGCAACTGGGCGCGGATGATTACATCGCCAAGCCGTTCAGCCTGCGCCTGCTGATTGCCCGCATCCGCGCGATCCTGCGCCGGGCCGAACCGCTGGTGGCAGGGGCCAGCCCCGCTGCCTCGCCCGAGCCTGCACCGGCCACGCTCAACCGTGGGCGCCTGTTCATGGACCCGGCGCGCCATCAGGTGATGTGGGATGGCGAGACGGTCAGCCTCACCGTGACCGAATTCCTGATCCTCGAAGCGCTCGCGATCCGTCCCGGCGTGATCAAGAGCCGCAACCAGTTGATGGACGCGGCCTACCCCGATGACGTCTTCGTCGATGATCGCACGGTCGACAGCCATATCAAGCGGATGCGGCGCAAGTTCCGGCTGGTTGATCCCACCTTCGATGGCATCGAAACGCTCTACGGCGCGGGCTACAGCTTCACTGATGGCTAAAAGCGCAAGCGGCGAGCAGCTGACCGCCACCGGGCGGTTCGCGCTGACGGGCCGCATTCTGGCGGTCAACATCCTGCCGCTGCTGATCATGGGCGGCGGACTGCTCTATCTCGATTCGTATCGCACGCAGCTGATCAATGAGCGCTTCAAGCTCGCCCGCATCGAAGCGCAGATCACTGCTGAAGCGCTGGCAGGCGCCACCCGCGAGCGGCAGGAAGCGCTGCTGGTCCAGATCGGCAAGGAACAGCGGATGCGGCTGCGGATGTTCGATGCCAAAGGTGCGCTGACCGCAGACAGCTTCGCACTGGCCGAGCCGTCCTTCCGGTTCAACGACATCAGTGATGACGATTGGGAGCAACGTTTCTCGCGCTGGCTCGACCGTACAGTCGATACCATCGTAAGCGCCGAGGCGGTGCAAGACTATGTCGAGCCCGAGGCGCAGGAGGCGGACGCCTGGCCCGAACTCGCTCGCGCACGCGAGTTGGGGTTGTCGCAGGTCAGGCTGTATGACTGGAGCGATGGCACGCCGGTGATCACCGCCGCGGTCCCGGTCGGCCTGCAAGGCGCGACACTGCTGACGGTGCGCAACGCGGTCGACATCACCGAAAGCGTGCGCGCGGCGCGCACGACGCTTGGCTTTGCGATGGTGCTGCTGCTGGCAGCCTCAGCGCTGCTCTCGCTGTTTCTGGCACGCACCATCGTCACCCCCCTGCGGCTGCTGGCGCGCGCAGCGGTGCGGGTGAGGCAGGGCCGCGACCGCGAAGTCGAAGTGCCGCGCCTGCCTCAGCGCAGCGACGAGATCGGGCTGCTCGCCCGCGCGGTTTCGGACATGACGGGCGCGCTCAGGCAGCGGATCGACGCGGTCGATACCTTCGCGGCCGACGTGGCGCATGAGATCAAGAACCCGCTCGCATCCCTGCGCAGTGCGATCGACACTTTACCGCGGGTAGAAGACCCCGAACTGCGTTCCGAACTGATACAGATCGCCACCCATGACGTGCGCCGGATCGACCGCCTCGTGACCGAAATCGCTGCCGCCAGCCGGGTCGATGCCGAAATCAGCCGCGCGACGCTGGAACGGGTCGATCTCGCCGAATTGTTCGCAAATCTGATCCGCAGCCGAGAGGATCGCGGGATGAACGGCGGACGGCGGATCGTGCTCGACGCGGCACCCGGCAGCCACATCGTGATGGGCGTGCCGACCCAGCTGGAACGTGTGGCCGAAAACCTGATCGACAATGCCGTGTCCTTCTCGCCTGAAGACGGCGTGGTCAGCGTGTCGATCCGCCGGACCGGGGGCCAGAGCATCACCGAGGTCTGCGACGAAGGCCCCGGCATCGCTGCTGACGCACGCGAGGCGGTGTTCCGGCGGTTCCATTCCGACCGGCCGGAAGGCGAGAGCTTCGGCAATCACTCCGGCCTCGGCCTCGCCATCGGCCGCGCGATTGCCGAGGCGCATGACGGCACGCTCAGCGCCGACGCCCGCCCCGACGGCGCACCCGGCGCGTGCCTGCGGCTGCGGCTGCCCGCCTCGCCATGACCACTATCGTGCTTCAGGCGAGCGCGGTTGTGATTGGCGGCCGCGCGCTGCTGATCGAAGGGCCGCCGGGCAGCGGCAAATCCAGCCTCGCGCTGGCATTGGTGGATCGCGGCACGGGGCTGATCGGCGATGACGGCGTGACGCTGACCGTGGAGAATGGCGTGCTGATCGCCAGCCCGCCGCCGCATATTGCCGGGCTGCTGGAAGTGCGCGGGGTGGGCCTTGTCACCCTCCCTGTCGCCCCGCCCGCGCCGGTTGCGCTGATCCTCCAACTGGGCGGTCCGGTGCCTGAGCGCCTCCCTGAAACACCGCTCCCCCGGCGCTCCATCAACGGCGTTGCCGTGCCAGTGCTCGGCTTCGATCCCGGCACCATCGCCCCCGCCCCGCGCGCGGAATGGGCGCTCGCCATGCATGGCCTCGACATCAAACCCGCTTCCCTTTGCCGCCCAGACGCGCCAGATGACAGCGCATGAGCGAGCCTGAAGCCCCTCCTACCCAGCGCCAGCTGCTGCTGGTCACTGGCCTTGCCGGCGCGGGCAAATCGACCACGCTGGCGGTGCTGGAGGATCTCGGCTGGGAGACGATCGACAACTTCCCGGTGCGGATGCTCAAGCGCCTCGTGACCATGCCCGACGAGGCGCGCGGGCCGCTCGCCATCGGGTTCGATTCGCGCACCCGCGGCTTTGTCCCAGCCGACGTCATCGCGCTCGTTAAAGACCTCGCCGCCCGGCCCGACATCGCGCTGACCTTCCTGTTCCTCGACTGCGCCGGGGGCGAGCTGGAACGCCGCTTCAATGAAACCCGCCGCCGCCACCCGATGGCTGACGGACGCCCGGTGCAAGAAGGCATCGCCGCCGAGCGCGAATTGCTCGAACCCCTGCGCCGCTGGGCCGAGGTAATGATCGACACCACGGCGATGACCAGCAACGATTTGCAAACCCGCATTCGTGAATTGTTCGATCCGGCTAGCGAAGAAACCGGCGTGACGATCACCCTGTCGAGCTTCGGCTTTGCCCGCGGGATGCCGCCGCTTGCCGATCTGGTGTTCGATATGCGCTTTCTCGACAATCCGCACTGGGTGCCCGAGCTGCGCGAACAGACCGGGCAGGATGCCGCCGTGGGCGAGCATATCGAGCGTGACCCTGCCTTTGCCGAGGCGTTCGAACGCATCCGCGACCTCTTGCTGATGCTGCTTCCGCGCTATGCCCGACAGGGAAAACCCTATGTTCATATCGCCTTCGGTTGTACCGGCGGGAGACATAGATCGGTCTTCACCACCGAGCGGATGGCTCAGGCCTTGCGCACCGCCGGGTTTTCGCCCACTGTCCGGCACCGCAATCTGGGCTCGCGTGCGGCCGATACCATTGAACGGGATCGCCGCTAAGACCCGGCACGGTAGAATCCGCCGCAATGCACCCCGCACGCATTGTCGGTTAAGGTAGAAACGCGTAAGGCAGCCCCCTTGGCGGGCAGTTAACGGACCCCTATTCACGCATGATCGGCTTGATCCTGGTAACCCATGGCCGCCTCGCGGACCAGTTTGTCGAGGCAATGGAGCACGTGGTCGGCCCGCAGGACGGGATCGTCACGGTCTGCATCGGCCCCAATGACGATATGGAGCAGCGCCGCGCAGACATCGCGGACGCGATTGCTTCGGTCGACAATGGCAAGGGCGTCATCATCCTCACTGACCTGTTCGGTGGCACGCCGTCGAATCTGGCGATCTCGCTGCTCGATGCCGGGCATGTCGAGGTCATCGCGGGCATCAACCTGCCGATGCTGATCCGTCTGGCCGGCGCGCGCAAGGCGATGGATGTCTCCGCTGCGGTCCACGCCGCGCAGACCGCCGGGCGCAATTACATCACCATCGCCAGCGAATTGCTGGGGCAGGACACTGCCCCCGCACGGGCCAAGGCCTGAAGGCTCGCTGCGTGGGGGAAGCACGGCAAAGCGTCACCATCGTCAACCGCCGGGGCCTGCACGCCCGGGCGAGTGCGAAGTTCGTCGGCGCGGTGGCGACCCTGCCCGATGGCGTGAAGGTCACCGTCACCAAAGCTCCGCACAGCGCGGCGGGCGGATCGATCCTCGGGTTGATGATGCTCGGCGCGGCCAAGGGCGACACGGTGGAAGTCGCGGTCGAGGGTGAAAATGCCGAGGCGGTGCTGGCCGATCTGATCGCGCTGGTCGCAGGCGGCTTCGGGGAAGATTGACACAGAAATTCCGTTCGCCTCGAGCGCAGTCGAGAGGCGCTCGTGCGCTGGTGTCTCGACTTCGCTCGACACGAACGGCATAGGCCGAGGACCATGCGCAAGCACATCACCGGCTTTTCCAATCCGACCGTCAAATATCTGCGGTCCTTACGCGACAAGAAGCATCGCAAGCGCGCCGGCCAGTTCCTGGTCGAAGGGCTGCGGCTGCTTGAGGACGCGCGCGCTTCGGGCCGGGTGCCGCAGACTCTGGTGATGGCCGAGGGACGCGAGCACGCCCTGCTTGCCCGGCTTGAGGCTGACGTCATGGCAGCAGGCGGCGAGGTGATCGAAACCACGCCCGATATCCTCTCCAAGATTACTGGCAAGGAAAATGCCCAGAGCGTCACCGGGGTGTTCGACGAATGGGACACGTCTCTGGAGACGCTGGACCGCAGCGCCGCGCCGATCTGGCTGGTGGCGCAGGCTTTGCGCGATCCGGGCAACCTCGGCACGATGCTACGCACCTGCGACGCGGTGGGCGCAGGCGGGTTGATCCTCATCGACGATTGCGCTGACCCCTTCAGCGCCGAAGCCGTCCGCGCGAGCATGGGCGCGGTGTTCACCGTGGGCGTAGCGCAGGCGCGGTGGGACGAGTTTCTGCCGTGGCTTCGGGGTGGCGCGGGCCAGCTGGTTGCAGCGTCCCTGCGCGATGCAGTGCCCTATCGCGGCGCGCCCTATGCGGCGCCGTGCTTCATTCTGGTCGGCAACGAATCGCAAGGCCTGCCCGAGGATTACGAGGCGGCCTGCGATCTTCGGGTGACGATGCCGATGCGCGGCCGGGCGGATTCGCTCAATGCCGCTGTGGCAGGTGCGGTGCTGGCTTACGAGGTGTTGGCGGGCTTGGAGCCCTGAAGTTTACAAAGTTGACAGGGTGTCAACCGCGTTTTCCTGACTTTTTTCCATTCCATTCAATTGGTTGTGCCTAGAAAACGAAATTGACACATCGCCCGATGCCGGGGGGGGGGGGACCGGGTAGGAGAGCTTACGCGCGGAGCCTCGCTTGAGGCGGCGGGGTGCGAACGATGTCAAAGGGCCGACGGGATCATGGCGCGGGCCATAGCTGTAGGAAAGGCCGGCCTCAGTTGTATGGAAAAGGCTTCCCGAGCGGCTGCGCTACTCCGCCGCGTCCTTGCGTGGCTCCAGTGCCGGGTACTCAGCCTCCACCGCGTCGCCATCAGCAGCATTGTAGCGCGGCGCGCTTTCCACGAGCGGCACGTCCTCGATCTCGCGCTTGCCGATTTCGATGCCCTTCTCGGCAAGTCGCCGCCCGGAGGACAGCACATTGCGCTCAAAGCTGCCGACGAACTTGTTGTAATTATTGACCGCGCTTTCTAGCCCGCCGCCGACGCGCTTAAGGTGCTCGGCTGCGGTGGCAAGGCGGTCATACAATTCTGCGCCCATGCGGCCGATCTCCGCCGCTTCGCTCGCCATCTTGTCCTGTCGCCACACCTGCGCGACCGTGCGCGCAATCGCGACGAGATTGGTCGGGGTTGCCAGCAGCACCTTGTTGCGGAAGGCGAAGTCCCACAATTCGGGATCATGTTCGAGCGCGGCGGCAACGAAATGTTCGCCCGGGACGAACATCACCACATAATCCGGCGCGTCGTCGAACTGGCTCTGGTAGCTTTTGGAACCCAGCGTCTGCACGTGATTGCGCATCGATTTGGCGTGGAGGTCGAGGTGGCGTTTGCGCTCGCCTTCATCGTCCGCCTCGAACGCGGCCTGATAGGCGTTCAGCGACACCTTGGCGTCGATCACCAGCTTCTTCTGGCCCGGCACATTGACGATCGCATCGGGCCGCAACCGGCCATCGGCAGTGTCCATCGATTGTTCCAGGTGGAAATCGGTGTGCTCGGCCAACCCGCATTGTTCGAGCACGTTCTGCAAGGCCCGCTCCCCCCAGCGCCCGCGCGCCTTGGGGGCGTTGATCAGCGAATTGCCGAGCCGCTGTGCCTCGCGCCGGACCTGCTCCTGCCCGTCGCGCATCGATTGGATCAGGCCGGAGAGCTGCCCGAAGGCATCGGTGCGCTTGGCCTCCAGCTCGGCGACCTGCCGCTCGTAGCTCGCCAGCTTGTCGCCCACCGGAGACAGCAGCGCCTTGAGCTTGGCCTCGCCCGCCTCTTCGGACTGGCGGAAACGCGCATCGGCGCGTTCCAGGAACGCCTTCTGCGCCTGTTCCAGCACCCGGCTACCGGCGTTTTCGAATTCCTTGCGCAAGGACTCCTGCGCGGCGAGCAAGCCTGCCTTCTGTTCGGCAAAAGCCTTCTCGCGCTCGGCCGCAGCGCTTTCCAGCGCGGCCAGCCGCTCCGCCAGCGCCGCGCGGTCAGCCTGCACGGCATCGAGCCGCGTCAGCAAGCCATCCGCCTGCCCCGCCCGTTCTTTCAGCCCGGCGACTTCAATCCGCGCTTCACCCAGCTCGGCAATGGCGCGGGCGAACTTGGCCTCCCACTCCGCCCCGCTGGCCTCCGCTGCAGCGAGCCGCGCACGCAGATCGGCGAGCGGGCGCGAGGCAAGGAACCAGCCGACAGCCGCGCCCAGCGCAGCGCCGAGAATCAGGGCGAAAAGCGGGAGAATTGAAGCGTCCATCCGGCGATCCTACATAGAACGTATGGAGAACGCTAGGGTTTCCTGTGCGATGTCCGCAAGAAAGCGGGGCCCCGGGTCAAGCCCGGGGAGGCGGGAGGGGGCACTGACAATCGGCGCGCAGCGCCGCAAGGGCGACCGCCCGCCCGCAGGGGCCTGTAGCGCAGCGAAAGAACAGCCCCGAGGACGAGCGCGCGGAGGCGCGCTCGAAAAACAAGCTACGCCGCTCGGCGGATCTTCTCGAGCTTCTTCAGCACCATCGCCTTCTTCAACCGCGAAAGGTGGTCGATGAAGAGGATGCCTTCGAGGTGGTCCATCTCATGCTGCAGGCAGGTCGCCATCAGGCCGGTGAGGTGTTCCTCGTGGGTGTTGCCGTCGAGATCCTGATAGCGGACCGTGCAGGTCGCCGGGCGATCGACGTCGGCGTAGATTTCGGGGACTGAGAGGCAGCCTTCCTGATAGGTCGACAGCTCATTGGCCGGATCGACGATCACCGGATTGATGAACACGCGCGGATCGTTCTTGGTCGCGGGGTGTGTGTGCGAATGGCCGTCATGCGCGCATTCGACCGGCTCGGCGTCCGGGTCTTCGGGCTGGAGATCGATCACCAGCACCCGCTTGGGCACGCCGACCTGAATCGCGGCCAGACCGATGCCGGGCGCGTCGTACATAGTCTCGAACATGTCTTCGACCAGCGTGCGGAGCTCGGCATTGAACTCTTGCGGTTCAACCGGAGTCGAGATGATCTTCAGCCGGGGGTCCGGCACTTCAAGGATTTCGCGGATAGCCATTTTGGCGATCTAGTGCGCGATCGCACAAATCTCAAGTGCGTCCCCGCGCAGGCGGGGATCTCGTGCCGATCTGCGGGAGGCTCCCGCCTTCGCGAGAGCTCACACCTTCGTCACACCGGACGCCGCGCCCGGAGCGCCTGCGCCAAGGTGCCTTCGTCGAGGTAATCGAGCTCTCCCCCCACCGGCAGGCCGTGGGCGAGCTGGGTGACGCGCAGCGGGAAGGCTTCGAGCCGCTCGGCGATATAATGCGCGGTGGTCTGGCCTTCCAATGTCGCGTTCATGGCGAGCACCACTTCGTCGATCCCGCCGCTTTCGACGCGGGCGAGCAGGCTGGCGATGTTGAGGTTTTCGGGCGCAATGCCGTCGAGCGCCGACAGCCTGCCGCCGAGCACATGGTAGCGCCCGGGAAACAACCGCGCGCGGTCGAGCGCCCAGACGTCCGACACTTCCTCCACCACGCACAGCGCGCGCCCGTCCCGGCGGGGATCGGTGCAGATGGCGCAGGGGTCGGACGTGTCGACATTGCCGCAGGTCTGGCATTCGACCAGCGTTTCGGCGACGCCCGCCAACGCTTCGAGCAAGGCGGGGAGCGCAGATTCGCGGTGCTTCACCAGCCACAGCACCGCCCGCCGCGCGGAACGCGGCCCCAGACCCGGCAGCCGGGCGAGCGCGGAACTCAGCGCCTCGATCTCTTGCGATGCCATGCTCCGACCATACTCCGTTCGGCCTGAGCTTGTCGAAGGCCTGTCTTTCTTTTGTCCGCGATAGAAGTAAGGACGGCCCTTCGACAAGCTCAGGGCGAACGGGACTGGTGACGTGCGTGTAGTTTTTATGGGAACGCCCGATTTCGCGGTGCCTGCCTTGCGCGCGTTGCAAGAGGCGGGGCACGAGATTGCGTGCGTTTACACCCAGCCGCCACGGCCTGCGGGGCGTGGGAAGAAGCTGATGCCCTCTCCCGTGCAGGTTGCGGCTGAGCAATTGGGGGTGCTGGTCAGGTCGCCGGTATCGCTGCGGAACCCGGAAGCGCAGGCTGAGTTTGCTGCGCTCGGGGCCGATGTGGCGGTGGTCGCAGCTTACGGGTTGATCCTGCCGCAGGCGGTGCTCGATGCCCCTGTGCATGGCTGCCTCAATATCCACGCCAGCCTGCTGCCGCGCTGGCGCGGTGCGGCGCCGATCCACCGCGCGGTGATGGCGGGGGATGCCGAGACCGGCGTTACCATCATGCAGATGGAAGCGGGCCTCGATACGGGGCCGATGCTGCATAAGGTGACGGTGCCAGTGGGGCGCAAGACGACGGGCGAATTGTTCGGGGAATTGGGCGCGCTGGGCGCAGCGGCGATGGTGGAGGTGCTGGCCGATCTCGCCGCCTTCCCGCCTGAGGTGCAGGACGACGCAGCGGCGATCTACGCGCCCAAGATCGACAAGGCTGAAGCGAAGATCGACTGGAGCGAGGGTGCGGAGGTGACCGAACGTCTCGTGCGCGGGTTGGCGCCGTTTCCGGGCGCGTGGTTCGAACTGGAGGGCGAGCGGGTGAAGCTGCTGCTGGCTGAAACCTTGGCGAATCCCCGCGCAGGCGGGGACCTCGTGCCCGACGAGGAAGGCTCCCGCCTGCGCGGGAGCGCACAATTGGGCGAGGTGCTCGACGATGATTTCACCATCGGGTGCGGGACAGGCGCGATCCGGCCCCTTCGGCTTCAGCGTGCGGGTAAACCGGCTATGAGCCGCGAAGAGTTTCTGCGCGGGCGGCCGGTGGCAGCGGGGACGATCCTGACTTGACCCGCTTCGCCCTCACTCTCGAATTCGACGGCACGCCGTTCTTCGGCCTGCAGCGCCAGTCCCATGGGCCGAGCGTGCAGCAAAGCATCGAGGACGCGCTGCACCGGATCACCGGCGAAACCGTCACCCTCCACTCCGCCGGGCGCACCGATGCAGGGGTGCACGCGCTCGCGATGCGCAGTCATGTGGACATCGCAAAGCCCTTCGACTCGTTTCGCCTGATGGCCGCGATCAATGCGCAAGTGCGGCCCGATCCCGTCGCAGTGACCGCCTGCGAGGTCGTGCCGGATGATTGGCATGCGCGCTTTTCCTGCACCGGGCGGCGCTATCTGTACCGGATCGCCAACCGCCGCGCGCCGCTGACCCTCCAGCGCGACCGGGCGTGGCATGTCGCCCAGCCGCTCGACGCAGACGCGATGCACCGCGCGGCGCAGGCGCTGGTGGGGCATCACGATTTCACCACCTTCCGGTCGGTCCATTGTCAGGCCGCCGACCCGGTGAAGTCGCTGGACTTGCTGGACGTGGAGAAAGTCGGTGACGAGATCCACATCCACGCCGCCGCGCGCAGCTTTCTCCATCATCAGGTGCGCTCGATGGTCGGGTGCCTCAAGCTGGTCGGCGCAGGTACATGGCCCGAGACGCGCATGGCCGAGGCCCTCGCCGCGCGCGACCGGGGCGCTTTGGGGCTTAACGCACCGCCGCACGGGCTTTACTTCGTCGAAGCGACCTATCCGGACGACCTGACGTAAGGTCACCCTAGCCATCTCGCGATTGCGGGCGTAGCGAATGCGCAACTCGCAACGACGAAAAAGGGAAACGCAGGATGACCACCGGAAAGCAGCTCTTCACCACCCTCACCGCCGACGGCAAGCTGACGCTGGAAGTCGCCGAGAGCACCTTCCCCGCGCCCACCGGCAATCAGGTGCTGGTCAAGATGGAAGCCGCGCCGATCAACCCGAGCGATCTCGCGATCCTGACCAGCGCGGCCGATTTCGAGACCGCCGAATACACCCCCGGCAAGGTCGTCGCCACCATGCCCGAGCCGTTCCTCACCGGCAACAAGGGCCGCCACGGCCAGCGCCTGCCCGCCGGCAACGAAGGCGCGGGCACCGTCATCGCCACGGGCGACAGCGACATGGCCAAGGCGCTGATGGGCCAGCGGGTCGCCTGCGTGCCTGGCAATGCCTTCTCGCAATACGCCATCGCCGATGCGATGATGTGCATCCCGCTGGGCGATCATTCCTCGGAAACCGGCGCGTCGAGCTTCGTCAACCCGATGACCGCGTTGGGCTTTGTCGAGACCGCCAAGATGGAAGGCCATTCGGCGATCATCCACTTGGCCGCTGCCTCGAACCTCGGCCAGATGCTGAACCGCATCTGCGTCGAAGACGGGATGAAGCTGGTCAACATCGTCCGCAAGGACGAGCATGTCGAACTGCTGAAGTCGCAGGGTGCGACCTATGTCGTGAACTCGTCCGCCCCCACCTACATGGCCGATCTGCGCGCCGCGATTGCCGAGACCGGCGCTTTCCTCGGCTTCGATCCGATTGGCGGTGGGCAAGCGTCTGACGGCGTGCTGAAGGCGATGGAGCAGGTTGCAGCATCCCAGATGGGCGAGTTCTCCCGCTATGGTTCGAACCAGCAGAAGAAGATGTACATCTACGGCCGGCTCGACCTCAGTCCGACGATCCTGACGCCGTCATACGGATTGCAATGGAGCATCGCTGGCTGGTTACTGACGCCGTTCTTGCAGCGCGCAGGCATGGAAACCGTGGTGCGGATGCGCCAGCGGGTTCAGGCGAACCTCACCACCACCTTTGCCTCGCACTACAAGGCGAAGGTGACGCTAGAGGGAATGTTGGAGAAGGACGCGATCTGCGATTACCGCCAGATGAAGACCGGCGAGAAGTATCTGGTCACGCCCTGGGGGTGATGTGTCCTACCATCGTCGCCCCGGACTTGATCCGGGGTTTGGCTGCCTTCGACGCGTACGGCTAAGGGAAAAAAGCCAAGCCCCGTGTCAAGCACGGGGCGACGAGGTGGGGTGTTGCGGTTCGCGGCCATGGCCCCTTTCTAGCCGCGCCCAATGGTGGGCAGCGGCCCTGCGGCGAGGTGCGCAAGGATGCGTTGCAAGGCTGCGATGCTGCTGTCATCCACCGCACTCTCGAGCGCTTCCTCCAGCACTTCGCGCAGGTCATCCGGCTCGACCGGCTCCATGTCCCAATGCGGATAAAGGCGCTCACGCACTTCAACGCTCTGGTCGAGCGTGACGATGTCGTGGTGCCGCGTATCGCCATGCAGGTTGGCGATCAGGGTCCGCACCTCGGCGGGAGGCCCTTCGATCCACTGGAAGAACACCCCGCTGCCGAAAACCAGCACCCCGGTGATACCGCGTGCGACATTGCGCCTTTGCGAGAACGCGACCAGTCGGCTGACCTCGTCAGCATCGACACCGTCAGCGGCACGGCTGCAATACACGAAGGTTTCGAGCATGATGGCAGCCGGATCCAGATCGGCATCGTCTGAGAAACCGGGTTCGTCGAACATGGGGAAGCTCACTTTACTGATGGCGGGTGGAGTGTGCCTCCCGGTTTCGCGCCGGGGTTAGCGCATCTATTTGGAATTTGTAAGGAAGCGGCGACGCATTCCACCACACACTGCTCACGCCCCGTCGAACGCCGTCTGCACCTTTGCCGCATCGGTGATCCCATTCGCGATCAGCACCATCAGCAGCATCCGCGCTTTGGCCGGGCCAAGCGCCCTTGCCGCGACTAGTCCGAGCGCGTCGTCATCGACTTCGACATTGCGGTCGACGATGCCTTCGTCGACCCGGCTGGAACGCACCACCGGCACCCCGCGCGCCGCTGCTTGGGACAGGGCTGCGATCACGCTGGCAGGTGCGTTGCCCTGCCCCATTCCGGCCAGCACCACGCCTTTACATCCGATGCCGAGCAGGGCTTCGACCGGCTGTTCATCCATGCCAGCGCCCGCGGTCAGGATCGCCACGCGCGGCAGGGCCTGCGGGAAGGAATAGCGCGCGCGCTCATTTGCCCGGTGCGGTGGGCCGAACCAGTCGAGGCTGGCGGGCGTCACGCGCGCCAGCGGCCCCCTCGGGAAGCTGCGGAACGCGTCGATCGCCGAGGTCGCCGCTTTGCGCGCATCGCGGGCCGAGAGCACAGCATCGCCCATCACCAGCATCACCCCTCGCCCACTTGCCGCAGGATCGCTTGCCACCTTCACCGCATTGGCGAAGTTGCGCATTCCGTCCGCACCCACCGCGTCAGCGGGCCGCATCGCACCGACCAGCACGATCGGCTTGGGGCTCGGCAAGGTGAGATCGACCAGAAAGCCGGTCTCCTCCGCCGTATCCGTGCCGTGGGTGATAATCACGGCATCGACCGCCGGATTGGCAAGCGCGCTCTCGCAAGCCGCATGAAGCGCCTGCCACTCCGTCCAGCCAATATCCTGCGAGCCGATCCGGGCCACATCTTGCGGCATCAGCTGCGCCACCAGCCCTAGCGCATCGAGGTGCGCGATCAGGGTTTCCAGCGCCAACCCGCCAGGGCGATAGGCCGCGCCGGTGGCGCCGCTGCCCGCGCCGGCAATCGTGCCGCCAGTGCCAAGAACGAGGATGCGTGGGGGAGTGTGCATGCGCCCGCCCCTAAAGCCTGTCAGTCTGCGGGGGAAGCACCGAACTGGTCGAACACCGCCGCCAGCCCTGGCACATCGCTTTCCGCCCGCAGCGACGCGAGCGCTTCGCCGATATCGATTTCGAGCTGCGTGATCCCCGCCTCGTACCCTGTCCCCTCCGCCCCGAGCGAGCGGGCCAGTGTCAGCGCCGGGCGGTTTTCGGGCAGGATATTGACCGACAGATGGCCCAGCCCCTCGCGCTGGCAATCGAGCAGCAGCACCGCGCACAAGAGCCGGGCAAGGCCCCGCCCGTGATATTCGTCCACCACTGCGACCGAGAATTCCGCCGTGCCGGGATCGTCCGCCTCACGGAAGGCATGGACGACGCCCAGCGCGGGCGCATCCGGGAGGTCGGAGCGCAGCGCGCCCCAGGCGATGTGATCATGGCCGTCGACAGTTACCAGCGCGCGCAACACCTGCGGCGGCGCCTCGCGCATCCCGGAAAAGAACCGCAGATAGCGCGACTGGGGGGATAGCTGGGCGATCCCGTCCTTGATGCGCTGCTCGTCATCCTTGCGCACCCGGCGAATGCACACCGGGGTTCCGTCATTCAGCTGCGTCTCGATGATCATGCCGTCGGCGTCCTGCTGCGGTTGCGGCGGTGTTCTAGCATCTTTGCGTGGTGGGGGGCAGAGGCAGCAAAGGCCGCTTGACCCCCGCCCGCTTGTCGCTAAATCGCTCCCACCTGCACTGCGCGGGCGGTTAGCTCAGTTGGTAGAGCATCTCGTTTACACCGAGAGGGTCAGCGGTTCGAGCCCGTTACCGCCCACCAGTTTTCGCTAGATGAAACCATCCGGGGGATGGTTCACGCGAAAACTCCCGAGCGCAAGCGACGGGTGACACCACCCCCACCCGCCCATACTATCAGGCGCGCGCCGCCAGGAATTCGGGCAGGCTTGCGCCGAAACCATTTTCACGGAGAACGGCGATGGATCTGCAACTCGACGGCAAGACCGCTTTGGTACTCGGCGCGAGCAAGGGGTTAGGGCGCGCCATTGCTGTGTCGCTGGCCGATGAGGGCGCGGATGTCATCACCGTGGCGCGCTCGGCGGATGGGCCGCAGGGGCTCGCGCACATTGTCGCTGATCTCGATGATCCCGCCGCCCCCGCCCAGATCATCGCCCGCGTGCGCGATACGGGCAAGCCGGTCGATATCCTCGTCCTTAACGCGGGCGGGCCGCCCACTGGAGCGGCGGCGACCACCACGCCGGGCGACTTTGCCGCCGTGATGGACCGCATGTTCAACGCCCAGCTGGCGCTCGCTCAGGCGTTCCTGCCCGACATGCGGGCGCGCGGGTTCGGACGGATTCTCGCGGTCGCCTCGACCAGCCTGATCACCCCGATCCCCGGCCTCGTGCTGTCCAATGCGGTCAGGGCGATGCTGGCGTCGTGGTGCAAGACACTTGCCGCCGAAGTTGCGGCGGACGGTGTGACGGTCAACCTGTTGCTCCCCGGCCAGATCGCCACCGACCGGCTCACCAGCCTCCACGGCGCGATGGCGGCGGGCAGCGGGATGACGCATGAGCAGATCACCGCCCGCTCAATCGCGGCGATCCCGGCCGGGCGGCTGGGGCGACCCGAAGAGTTCGGCGACATGGCGGCCTTCCTCGCCTCCCCGCGCGCCAGCTTCATCACTGGCTGCGCGATCAAGGTCGATGGCGGGCAAACCGCCACGCTCTAGCCCGCATCGCTTGCGCCGCCCGCCGCAGGCCGGTAGCGCGGGGCCATGTCCTCTGCCTTCATCGCGCTCCAGCATATCCTGCCGCAACACGCGCTGTCCCGCTTCGCCGGGAGCCTTGCCGCGAGCGAGACGCCGTGGCTGCGGGACCGGCTGATCCGCCGCTTTGTCGCGGCCTACGGCGTCGACCTCAGCGAAGCGGCGCGCGGGATCGGGCAGTTTGCGAGCTTCAATGACTTCTTCACCCGCGAGCTGAAACCCGGCGCTCGCCCGCTGGCCGATAGCGCAGCGTTTATCCTCTCACCCGCCGATGGTGCGATCAGCCAGCTTGGCCCGATCAGCGGCGGGCGGATCATTCAGGCCAAGGGACGCGATTACTCGGTAGGGGAAATCCTCGGCTGCTCCGCTGCAGAGGCCGCGCGGTTCGAGGGCGGGCGGTTCATGACCATTTACCTCAGCCCCAAGGATTACCACCGCGTCCACATGCCTGCCGCCGGCACCTTGCAGGCGACCAGCTACATTCCGGGCGACCTCTACTCGGTCAACGTCGCAACCGCTGCCGGGGTCGACCGCCTGTTCGCACGCAACGAGCGCTTGTCGTGCCGGTTCGACGGGCCGGATGGGCATTTCGCCAGCGTTATGGTCGGCGCGATGATCGTCGCCGGGATCGACACTGTCTGGCCGAACACCTTCCGCACCCATGCCTCGGCGCCAGTGCACGAGGACTTCGCGGGCAAGACGCATGAATTCGCCGCCGGTGACGAGATGGGCCGCTTCTACTTGGGCTCGACCGTGGTGCTGTTGTTCGAGCCGGGGCGGGTGGAGTGGCTCGAAAGCCTCAAGCCCGGCGATCCCCTGCGCATGGGTCAAGCCATCGCGCAGCGCCTGAGCGCCTGACCTACTTCGCGGCGAGGCTCTCACGAATCAGCGCCGCCGCCGCGGGGCTGTCCCATTCGTAACCGCCCGCCACCCGCAGCACTTCCTTGCCACTGGCGTCAAACAGGATCGTCAGGGGCAGCGCGCCTTCCGGGGTGAATTGCGCCGACAGCGCGGTTTCGGGATCGAGCCATGGTTCGAGCTGCTTCAGCCCGGCGCGCGCGAAGAACGGCGTCACCACCTCGGCCCCGCGCAGGTCCTGGCTGACGGTGATGACGCGCACCTCGCCATCCAACTCCGCCGCCAGCGCATCAAGCTGCGGCATTTCCTTGACGCAGGGTGCGCACCAGGTCGCCCACAGGTTGAGCAGCACTGGCCCGTCCTGCGCGCCCAGATCAAGGCTCTTGCCCGCCGGATCGGCGACCGTAATCGCCGGGATGGATGTGCCGGTGAACTGGCGCGTCATCAGACCTGTCGGAGACTTGGCCGCTTCGCCCTGCGCAACCGGTTGCGCCGGGGCCTCGGCAGCCCTATCGCATCCCGCCAGCAGCAGGAGCGGTAGTGCCATAATGAGCGACGAGCGGGACATGACAGGCTCCGATACAGGTGCGACCAACGCTATGTGGGGCGGGCGCTTCGCGGACGGCCCTAGCGCGATCATGCGTGAAATCAATGCCTCGATCCCGTTCGACAAGGCGCTGTGGCGGCAGGATATCGCCGCATCAAAGGCCCATGTCGCGATGCTGGGCGCAGCGGGCATCATCGCCGCCGACGATGCGCTGGTGATCGCCAATGGCCTCGACGCGGTTGCCGCCGAGTATGAAGCCGATGGCGTACCCGTGGATTGGGACCGCGAAGACATCCACATGACCACCGAAGCGCGGCTGGCTGAGTTGATCGGCCTGGTCGCCGGACGTCTGCACACCGCGCGCAGCCGCAATGATCAGGTGGCGACCGATTTCCGTCTCTGGGTGCGCGACGCCGCCACGCAGATGGACGAAGGGCTGGCCGCACTCCAGCGCGCGCTGGTGACACGCGCAGGGGAGCACGCGGACAGCATCATGCCCGGCTTCACCCATTTGCAGACCGCCCAGCCCGTTACATTGGGCCACCATCTGATGGCCTATTACGAGATGGTCCGGCGTGACCGGGCGCGGCTGGCCGATGCGCGGGTGCGGATGAACGAATGCCCGCTCGGTTCTGCGGCGCTGGCCGGCACCGGTTTCCCGATCGACCGCGAGGCAACGGCAGCAGCACTCGGTTTCGACCGGCCCACTGCCAATTCACTCGACGCCGTGTCCGACCGCGATTTCGCGCTCGATTTCCTGTGGTGCTGTTCCTCCACTGCCCTGCACCTCTCGCGGCTCGCCGAAGAGCTGATCCTGTGGGCGAGCCAACCCTTCGGCTTCATCCGCCTGCCCGACAGCCTCTCGACCGGCTCGTCGATCATGCCGCAGAAGAAAAACCCCGATGCCGCCGAACTGGTGCGCGGGCATAGCGGGCGGGTAATCGGGGCGCTCACCAGCCTGATGATCACCATGAAGGGCCTCCCGCTCGCCTATTCCAAGGACATGCAGGACGATAAGCCGCCGGTGTTCGAGGCTGCCAGCCTGATGGCACTGAGCATCGCGGCGATGACCGGAATGATCGCGGGCGCCACCTTCAACACTGTCCGGATGCGCGCCGCCGCCGAATTGGGTTATGCCACAGCGACCGATCTGGCCGACTGGCTGGTGCGGGCGCGCGGCATTCCGTTCCGCGAGGCGCATCACATCACCGGGGCGGCGGTGAAACTGGCCGAACAGCGCGGAATTGCGCTCGACGCCCTGCCGCTCGATGACCTCAAGGCGATTGATGCGCGGATCGACGAAAGCGTCTATGCTGCGCTCTCGGTCGACGCCTCGGTCGCGGCGCGCGCGTCCTATGGCGGAACCGCGCCCGATCAGGTCCGTTTGCAGGTCGCCCGTGCGCGCGCTGCGCTGGGTATGGAGGAATGATGCGCAAACTTGCCATACTGGGCCTTGCGGGCCTGCTGTCGGCCTGTGGCACCGTCTCGCCGCTGACCCCGCCCGAAGGCGCGACCCTGCCCGATGCGCCCTATGGCGCGCCCGACAAGCCAACCGCGCAGGAACTGCTCCGCCGCGATGCCCTTGCCGCGCCCGAACGCTCGGTCGAATTGCGCCGCCGCTCGGAGGAGCGCGAGGACGATCCCTTCGATCTGCCGCCTGAATAGAAGCGAAGACCATGGACCATTTTGCCTATCGTGACGGCGTGATGCACGCCGAAGATGTGCCGCTGCCGCTGATCGCCGAGACGGTCGGCACGCCGGTCTATGTCTATTCGCGCGCCACGCTGGAACGCCACGCGCGGGTGTTCCGCGAGGCGCTGGCGGATGTGCCGGACAAGCTGATCGCCTTTGCGGTGAAATCGAACCCCAACCTCGCTGTGCTCAAGGTGCTGGGCAAGCAGGGCATGGGCGCGGATGTGGTCTCCGTAGGCGAAATGCGCCGCGCGCTGGCGGCGGGGATCGCGCCCGAAATGATCGTGTTCTCGGGCGTGGGCAAGACCGCTGCCGAAATGGTCGCGGCGCTCGACGCCGGGATCGGCCAGTTCAACATCGAGAGCGAGGAAGAGGGCATCGAACTTGCCGCAATCGCCGCTGCGAAGGGCATGACCGCGCAATGCACGCTGCGGATCAACCCCGATGTCGATGCAGGGACGCATGACAAGATCTCGACCGGGAAGGCCGACAACAAGTTCGGCGTGCCGATCAGCGAGGCGGGTCAGATTTTCGGCGCGCTCGCGGGCCTGCCCAGCGTGAAGCTGCGCGGCGTGGCGGTTCATATCGGCAGCCAGCTCGCTGATCTCGCACCGCTGGAAACCGCGTTCGAAAAGCTCGGCGCGCTGGTGCAGGCGCTGCGCGGGGCGGGCCATGTCATCACCCATGTCGATCTGGGCGGCGGTCTTGGCGTGCCATACCGGGTGGGCGAAGTGCTCCCGCCGCCGTCGGAATATGGCGCGATGGTGGCGCGGGTGACGCGCGATTGGGGCGTGACACTGATCTTCGAGCCCGGCCGGGTGATCGCAGGCAATGCGGGCGTGCTGCTGACCCGCGTGGTGCGGGTGAAGCGCGGGATCAATGATCCCTTCGTGATCGTCGATGCGGCGATGAACGATCTGGCGCGCCCGGCGCTCTACGGCGCCTATCACCATTTTGAAGCGGTCGAGCCGACCGGCGCGCAGATGACCGCCAATATCGTCGGCCCGATCTGTGAGACGGGGGACACCTTTGCCATGGGCCGGGACTGCGACAGGTTGGAAGCGGGCGACCTCGCTGTGTTCCGCACCGCCGGGGCTTACGGCGCGACCATGGCTTCGTCCTACAACTCGCGTGGGTTTGTGGCCGAGGTGCTGGTCGATGGCGACAAGTTCGCTGTGGTCGCCGATCGGATCGAGGCAGGCGCGATCATGGATGCCGAGCGCGTGCCCGAATGGCTCGCCTGAGGGGGCGATGAGCCAGATCGCCAGCCTGCCGCTGTTCCACCAGATCGCTGGGCAGAGCGTGCTGGTGCTGGGCGATGGCCCTGCAGCGGAGCCCAAGCGGCGGCTGGTCGAACGCGCGGGGGGCGTGATCGTCGATGACCTCGCCCGCGCGGTGGATGAAGGGGTGCGGCTCGCCTTCATCGCCTATGACGACGCCCGCGCCTGCGAAGTGGCGGCGATCAATGCGCGCTGTGCCGGAATGCTGGTCAATGTCGTCGATCGGCCGGAACTGTGCGACTTTACCACGCCTTCGATCCTCGACCGCGATCCGCTGCTGGTGGCAATTGGAACGGGCGGAGCGTCTGCGGGGCTGGCGAAGCATGTCCGGCTGCGGCTGGAGCGGGTGCTGCCCGAGACCCTGGGCCTGCTCGCCAAGGCGCTGGAGGCAGCACGGCCTGCTCTGCGGGTGAAGTTTCCCGAGGGCCCGGACCGGCGGCGCGCGGTGGATGCCGCGCTGCGGGAAGGCGGTGCGCTCGATCCGTTTGACCCTGCGTCTTTTCAGAAGGTTGGCGAATGGGTGGAGGGCATGGCCCTTCCCGCATCCGGCGCGATTTTCGACGTCACTCTGAACAGCGCAGACCCCGAAGACCTGACCCTGCGGCAGGCGCGCCTGCTGGGTGAAGCGGATGTCGTGTTGATCGACGGCGCGGTTCCGCCCGCCATTCTGGCCCGCGCCCGGGCCGATGCGGCGCGCGAGCCTATGCGCGAGGGCAGCGCCGACGGGCCGGGCCTCACTCTGATCCTGCGCTGGCGACCCACTCCGTCTGAATCACAGGCCTAGGCGGCCTGCAACACCGGCGCGCGCAGGCTGGCAAAATAGGCGGACATCGCCGCGATTGCCTTGTCACTCATCGCAATAAAGGCGCGGCGGCGATCCGCCGGATCGGGCACGCGCTGGAAGATCCCGCTTTCAACCATCTGGGTCAGCCAGCGCAGCGCCGTCGTCGCCGGGACGCCTGCCGCAATGCACAGCGAAGTGACCGAAACCTGCGCGCCTTCGCCATGCGCGGCGGTCAGATCGAGCAGCATGTCCCACGCCGGATCGCCAAATAGCGCCGGATCGAAGAACCGCGCGCGTGCCTGACGGTTGGCGATCATTTGTCGCACCATCTGCGGATCAGGCAGCGGGGGCTGCGCCATGCCAAAACCGCTCACCAAACCAGCCTCGGGCGCGTGATAATCCCGCTTGTGCTCGCCCAGCTTAGGCGCGAACACTGCGGCACCGTGGCTCAGCCGGTCGAGCGAATGGGCAATCGCTTCGACCTGCTGCGACAGACGTAGCAAGGCCACGCGGTCTTCCTCACCCATTTCACGCAAGCGCGCCGCGCCCGCTTCACCCATCACCCGCCCCACCGCGATCAATCGTTCGGCGCGGCTGGGCGAAATCAGGATGAGCGGATTGGACTGATCGAGCACCGCAAAGACATCATCGAGCCCTTCGAGCGTGGTCGCCACGATCAGCTTGGCCCCGGACCGCGACACCCGCATATCGAGCCGCGCAAGGCCCGCCAGCATCATCCCGTCGATCCCGCGCGCGCCGACCACCGAGCAATCGACCACCACCACATCGCCCAGCAGGGCAATCGGCCCTTCGAGCAGCGACCGCAGCGACCCGCCATCAATGCTGCGAAACCCCGCGCCGCCAAGGTCCGTGCCGATCTGGCGGCGCAAGCCCTCATCCTCGGCAAAGATCGCCACGCGGGCGGGCAGGCCCGAACCGTCGTCAGCCATGTCATAGGCAAAATCGGCCAGATTGGCAGCATCGTTCAACATCAGAGCGACTCCAACAATGTTGGAACGTGTGTAGAACAAAAACGGATTAGGTCAAGTAAATCTGCGTATTAGGGGCGGATCTCGATCACCGTCCCATCGGGAACGATCCGCCACAGCTCCTCGATTTCATCGTTGGAAAAGGCGATGCAGCCATCGGTCCAGTCGCCCGGCATCCGGCCCATCGGCAGGGCATTGGGTTGGCCGTGGAGGAAGATGTCACCGCCGGGCGAACGGCCATATGCTCTCGCAAAGGCGCGGTCCTCGGCGTTGGGGTACGAGACTTTGAGGCTCAGGTGATAGGCGCTGCCGGGATTGCGGCCTTCGATCACATAGCGGCCTTCGGGCGTGCGTTCGTCGCCTTCGAACTGCTTGTGCCCCGACGGCGCGTCGCCGAATTGCAGGCCGCGCCATGCCTTGACCGGCTGACCGCCCGCATAGGCGATCATCAGCCGTTCGGACTTATCGACGATGAGGTAATCGACGGTGGAGAAGCGCCGCTCCGGCACGATCCGCGCCGCCTCGCGCGCTAGCGGCGGCTGGGAGGAGGGCGCCTCGGCCTGCTTGGCCGGCGGATTGGCGCAGGCGGCGAGCGCGAGGAGGGGCAGGAGCGCAAGGCGGTTCATCCCTGGAAGGATAACCCTGCCCCGCCCCTGCTATCAATCCACAAACGGCCTAGTCGACGAAGGGATCGCGCATCAGGATCGTGTCGTCCCGCTCGGGGCTGGTCGAGACCAGCGCGACCGGGCATTCGATCAGCTCCTGAATGCGCTGGATGTACTTGATCGCATTGGCGGGCAGATCGGCGTAGCTGCGTGCGCCTGCCGTGCTTTCATGCCAGCCGGGCATATCTTCGTAGATCGGCTCGCACGCGGCCTGATCGGCGGCGTGGCTGGGGAGGTAGTCGTAGACCTTCCCATGCAGGCGATAGCCGGTGCAGATGCTGACCCGGTCCAGCCCGTCGAGTACGTCGATCTTGGTCAGCGCGATGCCGGTCACGCCGCTGATCGCGCAGGACTGGCGAACCAGCACCGCATCGAACCATCCCACGCGGCGCTTGCGGCCGGTGACGGTGCCAAATTCATGGCCGCGCTCGCCCAGACGCTGCCCGATATCGTCTTCCAGTTCCGTCGGGAACGGGCCGGAGCCGACGCGGGTGGTGTAGGCCTTGACGATGCCGAGCACGAAGCCGGTCGAATTAGGGCCGAGGCCGGAGCCTGACGCTGCCGTCCCGCTGACGGTGTTGGACGAGGTGACGAAGGGATAGGTGCCGTGATCGACGTCGAGCAGCACGCCCTGCGCGCCCTCGAACAGGATTTTGGCGCCCGCGCGGCGCACCTTCTTCAGGCGCTTCCACACCGGCTGGGCGAACTTGAGCACGAACGGCGCAATCTCGCGTAGTTCTTCGAGCAGCGCGGCGCGGTCCACCGGGGGCTGACCGAACCCGGCCCGCAGCGCATCATGATGCGCGCAGAGGCGGTCAAGCTGCGGCTCCAGCGTATCGAGATGCGCCAGATCGCACACGCGGATCGCGCGGCGGCCGACCTTGTCCTCGTAAGCCGGGCCAATCCCGCGTCCGGTGGTGCCGATCTTGCCCTTGCCCGCCGCGGTTTCGCGCAGGCCATCGAGATCGCGGTGGAGCGGCAGGATCAGCGGACAATTGTCCGCAATCGCGAGGTTCTCGTCGGTGATCGAAACGCCCTGACCTTCGACCTTGGCGACCTCGTCCCGCAGCGCCCAAGGATCGAGTACCACGCCGTTGCCGATCACCGACAGCGTGCCCGAGACGATGCCCGAGGGGAGCAGGCTGAGCTTGTAGGTCTTGCCGTCGATCACCAGCGTATGGCCGGCATTGTGCCCGCCTTGGAAGCGCACGACCACATCGGCGCGGCTGGCGAGCCAGTCGACGATCTTGCCCTTGCCCTCATCGCCCCACTGGGCGCCGATCACGGTGACGTTGGCCATGTGTATCCTTGTAAACTGGTGGCGAGAAAAGCCGCGCGGGGCCTAGGCGTTTGGGGCGGGAGTGGCAAGGGTCGGGGCCGGACGCGAAGGGTTTTGCTGGCGGCGTCGTTGAGCGGCAGAAGTTTCACAAGGATATTGCCCATGAACACCCCAGCCAAAGCCCTGATCGCCGCCGGAGCGCTCGCCGTGCTAGCCAGCCCGATCCTCGCCCAGCAGCGGCGCGGAGGGGGCGAGCGCATCGCGGGCGAATGCCGCACCGAGATCGTCACACTGTGCGGCAGTGATCGCAGCCAGATGCGCGCCTGTATGCGCGAAAAATATGCCGAGCTGTCGGACGGCTGCCAGTCAGAGCTGCGCGCGCGGATGGAGGCGCGCGGCGGTGAGCAGGGAAAGCGCGGTGGCGGTGCGGCGGCTCAGGCGCTCGCTCCGCAGACGCTGGCCTATGGCAGCGATGCGCTTCAGGGCCTCGACCTGTGGGTGCCCGAAGGCGCCAAGCCCACGCCGTTGGTTCTGTTCGTCCATGGCGGCGGGTGGAAGCGCGGTTCGAAAAGCAACGCCGTGGGCCGCGCGCTGCCGGGGCATATGCTGGCGCAGGGCTATGCCTTTGCCTCGATCGATTACCGGCTGGTCCCGGCTGCCACGGTTGAGCAGCAGGCGGCGGATGTCGCGGCGGCGCTCGCCTATCTGCTGAAGCGCGCCGACGAACTCGGCATTGATCGCAGCCGCGTGGTACTGACCGGCCATAGCGCGGGCGCGCATCTGGTGGCGCTCGTGGGAACGGACGAGCGCTATCTGCGCGCTGTCGGCCTCAGCTTTGCCGATATCGACGGAGTGATGCCCAATGACGGGGCGGCCTATGATGTGGAGAAGCAAGTCGCGCAGGCCGGGCGGTTCATGGCTGGCACGTACAAGGAGGCATTCGGCACCGATCCCGCGCGCCAGCGAGCACTCTCCCCCACCGCCCACGCATCCGCGCCCAATGCGCCCGCGTTCCTGCTGATCCACGTCCAGCGCGAGGACGGGGTAGCGCAGAACACCGCGCTGGCCGAAGCGCTGCGGCGCGCTGGGACGATGGTCGAGGTCGGCAGCTTCGAAGGCGAAGGGCTGCGCGGCCACATGGAGATCAACCGCAAGCTGGGAGAGCCGGACTATCCGGCCACCCCGGTGATGGATGCGTGGCTGAAGAAAGTGTTGGGATAAGGACCTATCCCCGTCCCGGACCTGACCCGGGACCCCGCTTTCCTGCCCCGCTTGATGAGGCAGCTGGGTCCCGGGTCAGGCCCGGGACGGGGTAGTCGTCATAAGCTCGCGATGACGTCGATCTCGACCATGAGTTCGGGCAGCGCCAGCCCCTTCACTTCAACCGTCGTGTCTGCCGGATAGGGCGGCGTGAACCAGCGCTGCCGAGCCTCCACGATCTTGGGAAAGTTCGCCATGTCGGTCAGGTAAATTGTGACCTTGACCACCTTGGACAGGTCACTGCCACCCGCCGCCAGCACACGTTCGATATTGGCGAAGGTCTGCGCCAGCTGCGCGTCAAAATCGCCCACGCCTACGATGCTGCCATCCGTGCCGATGCTCGCCTGCCCGGACAGGAACAGCAGACCGCCGACCTGCCATGCGGGCGAAAAGTAATAGGCCGCGAGGGGATCGTTTTCGAGGGTGATGGCCTTGGGCGCGTCGGTCATCAGGGCTGCTCCAGTTCGACGGGGCCACTGGCGGTGAGGATGTAGCCGCAGCCCAGTGCGCTTGCGTCCTCGCCTTCGGCCAGCTGCGCCCGCGTGCGCCAGCCTTCTGACCGCAGCTTTGCCGCCGCCGCGCGGTCATGGCCGAGCGGGAGGTAGCAGGTGCGCGCCGCCTCGGGCTGAGGGGCTGCGTCGGCCAAGCGATCAAGATAGAGTGTAAAGCCCGTTGCCGGCTCGTCGCTGCCTGCAATGCGGTAGGTGCCGCCCCGCCCTGCTGCGCGGCGCAGGCCCTCGGCATAGAGGGTGAAACCGAACCAGGATTGATATTCGAACCCGTGGCGTTCGGTCGGGTCGAGCGTGATGCGGGCCGCATCGCCAATATGCGCGGCAATCTGCTCCAGCCCGTCCAGCCGCGATTTCAGCGCCCCGCCCGCATCGACATCGCGCAGCGCGGCGAGCGCGGCGGCGAACGGCCCGGTGGCATAGAGCAGCGGCAGATAGGCCGCGCCGCCCGCCGCCTTCAATCCGCCTGCATCTTTGGTGTCGAGCTCGCGCCGTACCGCTTCGATCTTGTCAGCGTCCAGTGGGAAGGCTTTGGCGCTCAAGGTATCGACGAGATCGGGGAGTGTGAAATCGACCGAGATGCCGGTCAGCCCCGCTGCGGTCAGCGCCTCAATTGCGAGCATCACGGCTTCGCTCGCGGCTGCGACCGAATCCGACCCGATCAGTTCAGCGCCCAATTGCAGGCGCTCGCGCGCCGGATCGAGCTGGCTCGCCTTGATCACCACGGTATCGCCGCAATAGGCGAGGCGCAGCGGGCGCGCGGCGGTCTTGAGGCTGGTGGCGGCAATCCGTCCGACCTGCGGGGTCATGTCCGAGCGCAGCGCGAGGGTGCGCAAGGACGCCGGATCGACAAAGCGGAACATCGCTCGCGCCTCGCCAGCGACAGCTCCGGCCATGCGGCCTGCAAGCGACGCTTCGAATTCGAGCAGCGGCGGGCGCACCCGGTCATAGCCATGCGCATCCAGCACATCGAGGCAAGCGCGCATCATCGCCGTGATCCGCGCCGCTTCAAGCGGCAGGCGGTCTTCGAGGCCTTCGGGGAGGAGGTCGTTGGGTTGGGTCATGTCACTCACACGTCATCCCGGACTTGATCCGGGATCGCTATCGTCCGGCACCCGACTGAGCCGACAGCGGCCCCGGGTCAAGCCCGGGGCGACGCCATCATTCTTAAAACGCCAAAGCCTTGACCAGCTTCACGCCTTCGACCTTCTCGGCCTCGGCGATCACGTCAGGCGTCAGGGCTTCGTCGAGGCTCAAGAGCAGCACCGCTTCCCCGCCCGCTTCGCGGCGGCCGAGGTTGAAAGTGCCGATGTTGATCCCGCGCGCGCCCAGCAGCGTGCCGATGCGGCCGATGAAGCCCGGCTTGTCGTCATTGACGATGTAGAGCATGTGGCCCGACAGTTCCGCCTCGATCCCGATGCCGAAGATTTCGACCAGACGCGGCGATTCCGTCCCGAACAAAGTACCCGCGACCGAACGCGGGCCCTGCGCGGTTTCCACCGTCACGCGGACCAGCGTATTGAACGCACCGTCGCGGTCATGGCGGATTTCGCTGACGTCGAGCCCGCGCTCCTTGGCGAGGAACGGCGCGTTGACCATGTTCACCGTGTCCGAATAGCGGCGCATGAAGCCCGAAAGGACGGCGGCGGTGATTGGCTTGCCGTTGAGATCCGCTGCTGCGCCTTCACGCTCGATGCTGATGTGGGTCAGGTTGCCGTGCGCCAGCTGACCGACAAGGCTGCCGAGCTTTTCCGCCAGCGACATATAGGGGCGCAGCTTGGGCGCTTCCTCGGCACTCAGCGACGGCACGTTGAGCGCATTGGTGACGCCGCCATTGACGAGGTAATCGGCCAGCTGCTCGGCCACTTGCAGCGCGACATTGACCTGCGCTTCGGTGGTCGACGCGCCAAGGTGCGGGGTGCAGATGAAGTTGGGCGCACCGAACAGCGGGTGATCGGCGGCGGGCGGTTCGGTTTCGAACACGTCCAATGCTGCGCCAGCCACCTGACCGCTTTCGAGGCAGTCCTTCAATGCCGCTTCGTCGATCAACCCGCCGCGCGCGCAGTTGATGATGCGGATGCCCTTCTTGGCATTCTCAAGCCGTTCGCGGCTGAGGATGTTGCGGGTTTCCTCGGTCAGCGGCGTGTGCAGCGTGACAAAATCGGCGCGGCTCAGGAGCGTGTCGAGATCGACCTTCTCGACGCCCATTTCCACGGCGCGTTCTTCGGTCAGGAAGGGATCATAGGCGATCACCTTCATGCGCAGGCCGAGCGCACGGGTGGCGACGATCGAGCCGATATTGCCCGCGCCGATCAGGCCAAGGGTCTTGGCGGTGAGCTCCACGCCCATGAATCCGCTCTTGGGCCACTTGCCCGCCTGCGTCTGCGCGTTCGCTTCCGGGATCTGGCGGGCGAGCGCGAACATCAGCGCGATGGCGTGTTCGGCGGTGGTGATCGAGTTGCCGAACGGGGTGTTCATCACCACCACGCCCTTGGACGAGGCATAAGGGATGTCGACGTTATCGACGCCGATCCCGGCGCGGCCGATGACCTTGAGATTGGTCGCGGCATCAAGGATCGCCTTGGTCACCTTGGTCGAGGAGCGGATGGCGAGGCCATCATACTCGCCGATGCGCGCGATCAATTGCTCGGGCGTTTCGCCGGTGATGACATCGACATCGCAGCCGCGCTCTTCAAAAATGCGCGCGGCGTTGGGGTCCATCTTGTCGGAAATGAGAACTTTGGGACGGGTCATGGGGAATTCCTTGGCATCCGCGGGTCCCCGCGCAGGCGGGGACCTCAGGCAGTGATGTAAGTGCGTGGAGGCATGAGGCCCCCGCCTTCGCGGGGGCGCACAGGCATGGCTGGATCAGCCGTTCTTGACCTTATCGTAGGCCCATTCGATCCACGGCAGCAGGCGCTTCAGGTCCTCCTGCTCGACGGTCGAGCCGCACCAGATGCGCAAGGACGGCGGCGCGTCGCGGTAGCCGTTGAAGTCGAAGCCGACATTGCGTTCTTCGAGCAGCTTGACGATCTTCTTGGGCACGCCCGCCTTGTCGTCATCCGACAGCGCATCGTACCATTCGCCCTGGAACACCATGCAGACGCCAGTATTGGTCTGCTGCGCCGGATCGGACGCCATGTTGCGCAGCCACGGGGTGGCCTCGATCCAGTCCTTGACGATCTTCGCGTTGGCATTGGCTCGCTCGACCAGCGCCTTGCGCCCGCCGATGCTCTTGGCCCATTCCAGCGCCGCGATGTAATCTTCGGTCGCCAGCATCGAAGGGGTGTTGATCGTCTCACCGGCGAAGATGCCGAGGTTGAGCTTGTTGCCCTTCTTCATGCGGAACAGCTTGGGCATCGGCCACGGCGGATCGTAGCTTTCGATGCGTGCAACCGCCTTGGGGCTGAGGATCAGCATCCCGTGCTGCGCTTCGCTGCCCATCACCTTCTGCCACGAATAGGTGGTGGCATCGAGCTTCGACCAGTCCATTTCCTGCGCGAAGATCGCGCTGGTGGCGTCGTTGATGGTGATGCCCTCGCGGCCCGGCTCCAACCAGTCGGTGTTCGGGATCATCGCGCCAGAGGTCGTGCCGTTCCAGGTGAACACCACGTCATTGCGCTGCGGGATGGTGGTGAGATCGGGGATCTCGCCGTAATCGGCGGTGAGAACCTGCAGGTTGGGCAGCTTGAGCTGCTTCACCGCGTCCTGAATCCAGATATTGCCGAAGCTTTCCCACGCGGCGACCGTGACCGGGCGCGCCGGATCGAGCATCGCCCACATGGCAGCTTCGATCGCGCCGGTGTCAGACGCGGGCATGATGCCGATCAGGTAATCATCGGGGATGCCGAGCAATTCGCGCGACAGGTCAATCGCGTACTTGAGACGCGCCTTGCCCAGCGCCGAACGGTGCGATCGGCCGAGAACTTCGGTTTTGAGGGTGTCCAGCGACCAGCCGGGGAATTTCGCCGTGGGGCCCGAAGAAAAGAAGGGGCGTTCAGGCTTAAGCGTCGGCTCGTGTGCGAGCCCGCGTGCATACTCAGTCATGTATTCTCTCCTTGCAGAGAGCTCGCGCGGCGTTGGGACCGCGTGGCCCGTGGGCGGCTTTAGAGGCGGGCTGTGACAAGTCAATGAATGAATCATCGGCCGCGGGCATGGCCGCGGGGATAGCCCCTCGCCAAGCGCTGCAAATGTTACTAATCAGGCTGTTCCATGGACATTTCCGATCTTCGCATTGCCCTGTTCAGTGGCAACTACAACTACACCCGCGACGGGGCGAATCAGGCGCTGAACCGTCTGGTAGGCTCGCTGCTGGCCAAGGGCGCCAAGGTGCGCGTCTATTCGCCCAAGGTCGCCAATCCTGATTTCCCGGCGACGGGCGATCTGGTCGGCCTGCCCAATGTGCCGATGCCGGTGAAGGGGCGCGGCGAATACCGGATGCCGACCCATCTTGGTGCCGATGTGAAGCGTGACCTTGCCGAATTCGGGCCGAACATCGTCCACCTGTCCTCGCCCGATCCCGCCGCGCATAATGCGCTCCGCTGGGCGCGCGCGCATGGCATTCCTGTGCTGGCCAGCGTGCACACCCGGTTCGAGACCTATCCGCGCTACTACAACATGGCCTTCCTCGAACCGCTGATCGTCAAGGGTCTGCGCAGGTTCTACCATCGCTGCGATGCGCTGGTGGCGCCGTCGCAGTCGATGATTGACGAATTGCTGGCGATGGGGATGCACACCCGCATCGGGCTGTGGAGCCGGGGCGTGGACCGCACGATCTTCTCCTCCGCGCGCCGCGATCCCGAATGGCGCCGCAGCCTGGGGTTGGCCGATGATGATGTCGCCATCGTCTTCCTCGGGCGGCTGGTGATGGAAAAGGGCCTTGATGTCTTTGCCGAAACCATCGTGCGCCTGCGCGCCGCGGGTGCGCCGCACAAGGTTCTGGTGATCGGCGATGGACCGGCACGCGGCTGGTTCGAAGCGAACCTGCCCGGCGGGATCTTTGCCGGGTTCAAGACCGGTGAGGCTTTGGGACAGGCGCTCGCCAGCGGGGACGTGTTCTTCAACCCCAGCGTCACCGAGACTTTCGGCAATGTTACGCTCGAAGCAATGGCGAGCGGGCTGCCCGTGGTTGCGGCCGGGGCCACCGGAAGTGCCAGTCTGGTTGCCGATGGCATCACCGGCCGCCTTGTCGCGCCGTCAGGTGCCAAGGACAGCGATGCCGCTGCCTTTGCCGCTGCCCTTGCGCCCTATTGCACCGACCCGGCACTGCGTATCGCGCACGGTGCGGCGGGCGAGACGCGAGCCTGCGAATATAGCTGGGAGGCGATCAATCAGGTCGTTGCCGACACCTATGTCCGGCTGGTCGAGGAACGCCGCGCGGCACAGGCGGCGCGGGCAGCCTGATAGCGCGCGGGGTTACTTGAGCACTCCGGCAGCCGCCATCTTGCGCACATAAAGCAGCAGCGAAAGCGTCACTGCCCAGATCGCGATGTCGAGCGCAGGCGCTTCCATCGCGGCGGGCACTTCAATCAGACCGTAGTTGTAAACTGTCGTGCCGACGAGCCCGATGGTTGCCACCACCATTGCGGGGACCGCGTAACGCGACCGCATCAGTAAAAGCACCGATCCAGCAAACGCCCCCCACACGCCGAGCGCCCAGAAAGCGCTGGCCCAAGCGGGATAGGCGTTCATGAAAGCGATCTGATCCGCCGTCATGCCAGCTTCGGCGAGCATATCGAGCTTGGTCATGGTGTAGCTGATCACACCCATGGCATTGAACAGCAGCGACAATCCGCCAATCAGCCACAAATGCCACGGCACCTCGGCCGCGCCGAGTGTCCTATCGTTCATGGGTGCCCCTCCCCCGTCCGGCGCGACCCGGTCGGGGGAGAGTGTATTCCTAACTTACATTAATCGCAATCGCGGCTGCGCAGGGTCACAAGCGTTCGATGCGCTTGGCCATCTCGTCGATCATGTCGACAATTTCATTGATGGTCGCCTCATCAAGCTTGCCCGCCTTGGCGCGGTTCTTGAGCACCGAGCCGAGGTTGCCCATCGCCCGGAACACGTCGTGCGAGCGGACCGTGCTGGTGCGCTCCCCGTGACGGCCCAAGCGGCGCAGCAGTTCGGCGACTTCCACCTTGCGTTCTTCCAGCTCGGCTTCGCCCTGCGGTGTGACCGCGTAAGGCTTTTTCGAGCCTTCGGCGTCGGCCTCGGCAATGGCGCCTTCATCTTCGAGCAGTTGCAGCGTCGGATAGACCGCGCCCGGGCTCGGGGCATAGGCGCCGCCGGTCATTTCTTCGATGCCCTTGATCAGTTCATAGCCGTGCGAGGGGTTTTCCGCGATCAGCGCCAGCAGCGCGAGCCGCAATTCGCCGGTGCCGAACATCCGCCCGCGGCGCTGGCGGCGACCGCGCTCTTCGCCTTCGCCGTCGCGGTCGCCCTCATTCTCGCTGTCCCAGCGCCAGCGCGCCTTGAAGGCCGGGCCGCCCATGTTGGCATTGCCGCTCATCGCCATCATCGCGATTGCTTCGCCGAGCTTGTCCCAGCCATTGCCGCGACCATATTTGTTCCAAGTCATGTCACGCTCCTTTGTGCGTTTCGATGTATCCAAGATATATCTTAGACCTATCTTTGCAAGGCGTGCACCTGCGGAGATTTCACTTTTCCGCCGACAGGCCTATCACGCCCGATGAATGACTGATCTGTTCGGACAAGATGCATCCCCGCCCCCGTCCGGCGCGCCCGCAGGTGACGCGCCGCTGGCTGACCGTCTGCGCCCGGCCTCGCTGGGCGAGGTGGTCGGGCAGGAACACCTGACCGGCCCCGAGGGCGCGATCGGGCGGATGGTGGCGGCGGGCAAGCTCGCCAGCATGATCCTGTGGGGGCCGCCCGGCACCGGCAAGACCAGCATCGCCCGCCTGCTCGCTGACGCGGTGGGGATGCGCTATGTCGCGATCAGCGCGGTGTTCTCGGGCGTGGCGGACTTGAAGAAGGCCTTTGCCGAGGCCGAGAAGATGGCGGGCGCTGGCCGCAAGACCCTGCTGTTCGTGGACGAGATCCACCGCTTCAATCGCGCGCAGCAGGACGGGTTCCTCCCCTATGTCGAACGCGGGGTGGTGACACTGGTCGGCGCGACGACCGAGAATCCGAGCTTTGCGCTCAACGCCGCATTGCTGAGCCGCGCGCAGGTGCTGGTGCTGAACCGGCTGGACGAGGCGGCGCTGGCGGCGCTGCTCGAAAAGGCGGAGGGCTTGGAAGGCCCCCTCCCCGTCACCCCCGAAGCCCGTGCCGCGCTGCTTGCACAGGCGGATGGCGACGGGCGGTTCTTGCTGGGTCAGGCCGAAACGCTCTACGCTGCGGGCCTCACCGAACCGCTCGATCCGGCGGCGCTCGGAAGCTTCCTGCAACGCCGCGTGGCGGTGTACGACAAGGACCGCGACGGGCATTACAATCTCATCAGCGCCTTGCACAAAGCCGTGCGCGGGTCTGATCCGCAGGCGGCGCTGTACTACCTCGCGCGGATGCTGTCCGCGGGCGAGGAGCCGCTGTTCCTCGCCCGGCGGCTGGTGCGCATGGCGGTGGAGGACATCGGGCTCGCCGATCCCCACGCGCTGACGCAATGCATGGCCGCGATGGAGGCGTATCGGTTCCTCGGCTCGCCCGAGGGCGAATTGGCACTGGCGCAGGCCTGCCTCTATCTGGCGACTGCGCCGAAATCGAACGCGGTCTATCTCGCGCAAAAAGCGGCGTGGAAATCGGCCAAGGAGACCGGCAGCCTCATGCCGCCGATGAACATCGTCAATCCGGCAACTGGCCTGATGGAGAGCCTCGGCTACGGCAAAGGCTACACCTATGACCACGACACACCCGAGGGCTTTTCGGGCGACAATTACTGGCCCGAGGAGATGGAGCCTCAGACGTTCTACACCCCCGTGGAACGCGGTTTCGAGCGCGAGGTGAAGAAGCGCCTCGATTATTGGGACAAGCTCAGAGCCGAGCGGGGATGACCCGCTTCACTCACTTCCTCGCCGTGGATTGGTCGGGCGCGAAAGGCGCGCGGCAAAAGGGTATCGCGCTGGCGGTTGCGCTAGCGGAGGGTGGCGCGCCAACGCTGCTCACCCCGCCCGATCAGAAAGGCTGGGCGCGCAGCGAGGTGCTGGCGCTGCTGCGCGATCTGCCGGGGGCGACGTTGGTCGGGCTCGACCTCGGCATTTCGCTGCCCTTTGCCGATGCTGGCGCGTTCTTCCCTGAATGGGACGCTTCGCCTGCCGATGCGCGCGGGTTATGGGCGCTTATCGATGGGTTATGTGCAGGTTATCCGCACCTTGAAGCGGGCGGATTTGTGACTCACCCCGAGGCCTCGCGCTATTTCCGCCACGGCGCGGGGTCGACAGGCGACCGCTTCCTCCTCCCCGGCGCAGCCACCCGCGAAGGCCGCTTCCGCGTAGCCGAAGCCGCGCAGCGCCAACAAGGCGTGCGGCCGGTGAGCAATTTCAACCTCGTCGGCGCAGCCCAAGTCGGCAAGTCGAGCCTGACGGGGATGCGGATGCTCCACCGGCTCGGCGGGAAGGTGCCGGTCTGGCCGGTCGATCCGCTGCCTCAGGAAGGCTCGGTCGTGACCGAGATTTACACCTCGATGGCCGCGCGCCTCGGCGGCGTGACGGGATCGGCGACCAAGATCAGGAGCTACGAGGCCCTCAACAACGCACTGGACGCGCTCGGCTCACCGCCGGTGCAAGGGACGGGCGCAATTGACGACCACTCCTCCGATGCGCTGCTGACCGCCGCTTGGCTGCGCCGCGTGCATGGAAATCGCGATCTATGGCACCCGCCCACCCTAACCCCCGACATCGCGCGCACCGAAGGCTGGACTTTCGGTGCGTTGTGAGATTAAGGCGCGCTCACGGTCAGCCGGCTTAGCTCAGTTGGTAGAGCACCTGATTTGTAATCAGGGGGCCACGGGTTCGAATCCTGTAGCCGGCACCATATTTTTCAATGACTTACCGCGGCAGCTGGCTGTTATAGCGCACCGTTGGGTCCCAGCGGGGTACTAGAGTGACCGCGTGGCGTCCGGTCGGTATCTTCATGAGTAGGCTCTAGATTCAAGCCTCAGTATGTTGACAACTTTCAATTGCTTAGAGTGCACCTAGCTTCCTTGGATGAAGCGAGCTAGCAGAGTTGATGCCGTTGAGAGACGGCTAGCGTACGGACATGGCAAACTCGAAAGCAACCTCGATGACATCATCTCATCCTGCCGCTTGGGTGCGATACTCGATGTGGGACCGATGGCGGGACCTGACTCGTTTTCGGCTCGCTTGTGAGATGGCACTTTCTTCATACAGGACATACGTGAACGGATTTCCTGTCACATCGCTTGAGCCCCTGACTGTCTACGATCCCTCCGGCGAGTCAGCTTTCAAGTGCGATCTTGACGACTTCAAGGTGGTGCTAAACGACACCACTGCGCTCTATAAAGCGCTCTACCCATCATATGTCGCGTTGGCCGAGGATCTCGCGCGTGAGCTTATTGAACGCTTGATTGTCGATAAAGGGATCCCGCGAAGAAATTTCACAAACATGGCTAGCAGTGGTGACGTGACCGATGCGGTAGAGGGCTATGTAACGTTGACACCGGTTGAGGTGTGGGGAAACGCTATCCTATCAACGAGTGGTCGGGACTGGTCAGATGTGAAGAGCGGAAAACGCGGGGTTGTCGAAGCGGTGACCGTTCGAAATCTGTGTGCCCACGGGATCCCAGTGTTCAACAGCAAAGCGCTTAACCGGATATCAGCTGCCGCAGGACGCACCATAGGTCTCAAAGAAGGCGATCTAATCACACTCGATAAAAAGTGCTTCACTCATTATACGGCCGTACTTAGATCATTCGCGCGAGTTATGGCCGATGGCGTCACCAATCTGCCTGACGTGCGGTAAAGCGGGAAAAAGATTCCGCATTTACGCCACCCTAACCCAAAAGGCGCTTTACCCTTTGAAATCACAGGCGCATTGGTTAGCAGTAGGTCCGCAGTTAACGGCGGCTTCAGTCAAACGCTACCTTAGCAATTGGAACCAATTCTACGAGTGCAAATGACGAATTGCAAGCAGAGGCGACTACGTTCAATGAAACTAACAACTAGGACTATTCTTAAATCGCTAAGCCCATCAATCAAGGCCTTCAAGCCGACGAGAATTGCATTCAATCACTTCAAGGCGAAGCTCAGCGAATATCTTAGCGTCATTGATCATAACGAGTCTGAGGAGAATTTGAAGACTCACCTCATGCAGTTTTTGAAATCGCTCTATGGACAACAGCATCTGATTGAACAGCAAGACCGGATCGATTTTGTTATCCGCACAGGCGGGAAGAAATCGCCGGCCGGTGTGTTAGTTGAAAGTAAGAGGCGCTGCAACAAGGCGGACATGATTACCGTAAGCGATTGCAACCGCAAGGCGATGCATGAGCTTGTCCTGTATTATATGCGTGAAAGGAGCAGCGGCAACACCGATATTCGCAATCTCATCATCTGCAACGAGCACGAATTTTTCATATTCTCGTCGAAGGCATTCGAGCGCAGCTTTTTCAAAAATGCGGCTTTCCGTAAGGACTATGATGATTGGGCAGCGGGACGCAAGTCAGATGGCACCACAGATTTCTTCTATAGCCAGATTGCGAAGCCCTACATTGCCTCACTCAAAGCAGAGTTCGAGGCCACGCATTTTTTCCTAACCTCGGCGAATGCCGAATTGGCAACTGGTCAGAGCGAAAAGCAGCTTTTGTTGCTATTCAAAATCTTAAGTCCTCAGCATTTGCTCAGAACCTCACTCGCGAATGATAGCAATAGCTTGAACAAGGCATTCTACGACGAACTGCTCTACATCATTGGGCTGGAAGAAAAAAAGCACGACGGCACGCGGGTCATCGACCGGATGGAGGAATCCAAGCGCACGCCAGGATCTTTGATTGAAAACACCATAGCTAAACTGAAGCCGAAAAACGCTTTCAATAGTGCGGCAATGATTGAAGTCTACGGTAGCGCCCCTGAGCAACGCGCCTTTGCGATCGGCTTGGAACTCTGCCTCACATGGGTCAACAGGTTGCTATTTTTGAAGCTGCTCGAAGCGCAGCTTGTCAGATTCCACGGCGGCGATTCCAGCTACAAGTTCCTGACTCTGAACATGATTTCTGACTATGACGAGCTTTCAGATTTGTTTTTCATGGTGCTGGCATTCAAGCCATCGGAGCGACCGGATCATATCCAAACGAAGTTCTCCCGCGTTCCCTATTTGAACAGTTCGTTGTTTGAAGAAACTGAGCTTGAAAATTTGCTAGGCATTGGCTCACTCAATGCTGGCAATCATATTTCGACATATAGCCGCACCGTTCTGCTCGACGATCAAGAGCGCCGCCGTGTTGGTCAACTTCCAAGCCTTGGCTACATTTTCGACTTTCTGGATTCCTACGATTTTGGCGCAGTTGGTAGTGGTGACGTTCAAGAAGAAAGTAAAACCATCATCAACGCATCAGTCCTGGGGCTGATATTCGAGAAGATAAACGGCTACAAAGAAGGGGCTATTTTCACCCCCGGATATGTCACAATGCATATGAGCCGCAAGGTTATTGAGAAGACAGTTTTAGAAGCCTTCGCAAAGACAAATCCCTCGTGGACAATCGGCGATGTGGATGATCTGAAAAATCAGATTACAGATCGATCAAAAGCCAACATTCTCAAATTGAATGCCGTCATCGATAATTTGAAGATTTGCGATCCGGCTGTCGGCTCAGGACATTTTCTGGTGTCTTGCCTCAATGAAATCGTCGCCCTGAAGTCGCGTCTCGGGATTTTAGCCGATAGCGAAGGCAACCGGATCACCGATTACGAAATTTCGGTTGATAATGACGAGCTTATTATTTTGAAGTCAGACACTGATGATGTATTTGCCTATCAAGTGAGCAACGGTGTGGTGCCGGCCTCGTTACAATTCGTGCAAAAAACCATATTCCATGAGAAGCAGAAAATTATCGAAAACTGCCTGTTCGGCGTCGATATCAACTCAAACTCAGTCAGAATTTGTCAGTTGCGCCTTTGGATCGAACTACTGAAAAGCTCCTACTATCGCGACGGGGCTGGAGGCGAATTGGAAACGCTACCCAATATCGATATCAACATCAAATGCGGCAATTCTCTGCTCTCACGATTTGCACTGGACCAGAATTTATCGCTGGCTTTCAACAAGGCGGGCGTGACAGCAACTCAATATCGTAAGCTTGTTGCAGACTACAAAGGCAGCAAAGATAAGGCCGTCAAACGCGATTTGAATGGCAAAATTGCGGCAGCCAAAAGCAGATTTCAGGCTGAATCGCTTGGGGTTTTGACCAAGCGCGTTGACGCTGAAATTGCGCAGTTGCGGGCCGACGAGGCTCAGGCCGACCTGTTCGTCATGGGCCAAGACCAAATGGCAGCCCAAGCGGCTAAGTTGGAGGAAATCCGCGCCAAAATTGCGGAGTATGAAAAGCGCAAAAGCGAGATGGTGCAGAACAGCACGTTTCTCGCTGCGCTTGAATGGCGCTTCGAATTTCCCGAAGTGCTCGATGAAAAGGGAAATTTTGTCGGCTTTGACATCATCATTGCCAACCCGCCCTATATGCGCGTGCAAGAGATCGAGGCTACGCAGCCCTTGCAAAAAGAGTTCTACGAAAGCAGCTATAACACGGCCAGGGGTTCCTATGACCTCGCTAACCTGTTCTTTGAATTGGCGGGCCGCTTGGCCAGTTCGGCGGGGCACAACAACATCTTCATTTTCCCACACAAGCTGTTCAATTCGGCTAATGGTGATGCGTTGCGCGAGTATTTGATGAACACCCGTGCGCTTAAAAGCCTTACCCATTTCGGCGCAAACCAGATTTTCGATAGCGCAATCACCTACACCTGCATCGCGCTTTTCAACGCCGAGAAGTGTGATGAATTCAAATTCCGCCGCTATGCCCTTGGCGCGGATTATGAGGTTGATTTGCCAAATGAAGGCAGTTTCACCGCCGTCAGCTACGCTGACATCGCGGCGGCGAGCGCCTTGTATGGCAGTAGCCAGTGGATCTTTTTTGATGAACCGGGCGGGCTGACCGCCTTCAAAAAGATATTCAAAAATGGTCGTCCACTGTGTGAAAAGATGAATGTGTTTGTCGGGCTGCAAACCAGTCGAGACGCGCTCTATGTTGCTTCCAAAGTTGGCGAGACGAAGAAGCATTATACGATACTCGTTAATCCCGACGGCAGGCTTCTCACGCCCAAAATTGAAACAAAGCAGTTCAAGGTCGAAAAGGCACTATTCCGTCCTTTCTTGATGGGCAGCGATGTGCATCGATATGAAACGCTAGAAACCGACCGATTGGTATTCTTCCCCTATACCATCGACAAAAAAACCGAGGTTGCGACGCTAGTTGATCGGCAAACGCTAAAGGACAAATATCCGCTAACTGAAAAATTCGTCGATCACTATGCCAAGGCGTTCAAAGCACGGGAGAGCGGAAATCCTTGGCGCAACGGGAAGTTGGACGAATTTTACGCGTACATATATCCTAAGAACCTCACCAAGTTTGATCAGGCCAAGCTGACATCGATGGAGATTTGTTCGAACCATCCGAACGTAACGTATGACGACCAGTCAATATATCATACGACAAAGGTATACAGCTTGGTTAAGAATGAAGGAACAAAGGAATCCTATCTTTATTTTACCGCAATCCTGAATTCACAGCTTTTCTGGTGGTTTCTTAAAATTTCTGGCGACACACTCTTTGGCGACGCTAGAACTGTCAAAACAAACTATATCAATCCATTCCCCCTCCCGGAAAAAGTCAGCGCCGCTACCGAGGCAAAGCTAGCCAGATTGAGCAAAGCCCTGATCGCAGCGAAGGCAACTGCCAGCAAACCCGAAAAGATCGCTAAGCTCGAAGCGGACATCAATACCGCCGTCTATGCCCTTTATGGCCTAGATGAGGATGACGTTGCAGTCGTTGAGCGAATGTTGAACCCAGATCTCGTTCTGGCCTGAAGGGAAAATGATGAGCGAAAAGATCATCTGGGGCATTCACATGCCGTTTGAGTTGGGGCTAGGCCCGGTTAGCTCCGCGTATATAGCTATCGGCTGGGAAAACATGGGTGATCTGTCCAAGATCACGCCAACCCGAGAGGCCTTCAAGGACCGAGTCGCCACTACCCACCCCGAAACTAAGGCGGGCGCCATACCGGGCGCAGCAGGCGTACTTTATCGTTTTGCAGTAGAAATGCAGATTGGAGATGTGGTCATTTATCCTTCGAAGCCGGACCGCATGGTGAACATCGGTGTGATAGGGGGAGCATATTCCTACGAGCCTGACCAGCACCCAGAGTATCCTCATGTAAGGCCAGTGAAATGGCTGACGTCGTTACCACGTACGACTTTTTCGCAGAGCGCGCTGAACGAGATCGGGTCAGCAATTACGATGTTTCGTGTTGCCGCAAACGCCGATGAGTTTCTGGCCGCCATGGAAGGCAAAGAGTTTGAAGCTAGTGACATTGACGATGTAAGTGCCGAGACGGTCTCCGCACAGGTTGAGGAGTCGACCGAAGACTTCATCATCAAGCGGCTGAAATCGTCGCAGAACCCATATCAGTTTGAACATTTTATCGCTCATCTGCTCAAATGCATGGGCTATTATTCGCGCGTGACGCAAGCAACCGGCGACGGCGGTGTGGACATCATTGCACACCGAGATGAACTCGGTTTCGAGCCTCCCATCATCAAGGTTCAATGCAAGCAAATCCTATCAACCATTGGCCGTCCGGATGTGCAAAAGCTGTTCGGGGCGATTGAGCGCGAGGAAAAAGGGCTTTTCGTCACGTTGGGATCATTCAGCGCCGACGCTAGGACGTTTGAACAGACGAAGCCGAACCTTCGCCTGATCGATGGGTCAACACTGATCGATTTGATATACGAGCACTACCACCAGTTCGAACCGCGCTATCAAATGCTCTTGCCGCTCAAGCGCTCGTATATTCCGGGACCAATCGCCTCCGGTGGCGACTGAGTGCGGATTATTTCGGTACGTCGGTCAAGCGACCGTCAGAGCCAAATGGCAAGCCCACAGACCGTGCATTCGTGCCAAGCATCGAGCCGGTAGAATGAACCCAAACGAGGCGTTCGCTCCCGTCCGAATTGGTGATGACCTGATTAGGCTGCCCCAACAAGTGTATCCGTCCGGTGAAGGCCGCGGTGTGATGCTGGTCGGCGCGTAGCCCGGTTTAGGCGGCGATTGCTTCGGAGCGCGGCGCCCAGTTCCAGGGCAGCAGCTGATCGAGCGTGGTGACGGGATGAT